>Ga0213831_1000003_pt1 | contig 1262184 bp, 1128 predicted proteins | sample SWATP12_FD_163421 | JGI IMG/M metagenome (GOLD analysis project Ga0213831, IMG submission 163421) | Coastal seawater microbial communities from Marineland, Florida, United States - SWA TP1 #2 | ecosystem: Environmental > Aquatic > Marine > Coastal | place: USA: Florida | collected 2016-08-06 | reverse complement strand
CGCCTTATGCGTGACAAGACCAATATCTTGACCCGCATCATTAGACCCCGTTACCTCTACATTCACATCCCCGCCTTCCCAGCCACGGATGTCCATCACTGCAGTTGTCCAACTCCCTGAGCCATCTAACGTTATGTCCTCCACATAAGTGTTACTCGTATTGAGGCCAGACGTGACGGTGACCTTAATCGTGTCATTCACCTTAAAGCCTTTGCTTGACCCTGACACCTGCAAAGCGGCCGCTTCTGCCGAGCTGATGCTGTCATCTCCCGTTAATGGAGACACTGTCACTACTGGCTTCAGTGCAACTTCAGAACGCTTTTCAGCACCATTGTTTATCGGCAACGCAGTATCGCCATAACCTTTCACTACAAGCTCAGCCGTCGACGCTCCCGATGGCAGAATCAGTGCTGGTGTCGACCCACTCCACTCCTTCTTTGGACCGCTGCCGGTCAGCGTCACAACCTGGTTATTCAGTAACACCTCCGGTGCACTCACTCGCTCACTGAACGTCAGCGTCACGGTAGCTGCCTCACCATGAACCAATGCATCCGTCGCACTACCTGACATCACAAATCCACTGCTCAGTAACTCTGGCGTAACGGCGTCTTCATATAGCACGTTCTCTTTCGTTTGAGACGCTGACACATTCTGATTGTTCTTGCCAGACACAGTGATCGACATGCCAGCCTCTTCCCAACTCTGGAAGCTGACCGTCTGAGACCAAGTGCCATCACCTAATACCTCTATTTCATCGGTATTAAACGAATCTTCGACATCACGGCCATTTTTCTTGGATACCACCGCCAATGACAGCTTCGCACCAGACTCCATCCCCTTGGTGGTACCGCTGATCACGACAGCACTGATATCTTCATCACCGTGCTGAATGATATCGTTTGTCGCTACATTGTTGATGGTAACCACTGGTTGCACACGGAAAGATTGACTGTATGGCGACGAGGGCTGCGTATCCGATGTATCACTGTAAGAGCCCACTGTTGCTGTCAGTTCCGTTTTATTAGCTTCCAAACCCACAGCCGTAGCCGTGCGACCAGTCCAGACTTTACGCAATGCATCTCCTGCATCAAACGTCACGCCAACTGAACCTACATTGGCCGTTACATCCTTCACTCGCTCTGAAAACTCAATCGAGACAGTGACCACTTCCCCATCCTGTACCGGATTACTCGAAGTAATATTAAAAGCACTGACCGCTGGAGGGATAGTGTCAAGGTAAACCGCCTTATGCGTGACAAGACCAATATCTTGACCCGCATCATTAGACCCCGTTACCTCTACATTCACATCCCCGCCTTCCCAGCCACGGATGTCCATCACTGCAGTTGTCCAACTCCCTGAGCCATCTAACGTTATGTCCTCCACATAAGTGTTACTCGTATTGAGGCCAGACGTGACGGTGACCTTAATCGTGTCATTCACCTTAAAGCCTTTGCTTGACCCTGACACCTGCAAAGCGGCCGCTTCTGCCGAGCTGATGCTGTCATCTCCCGTTAATGGAGACACTGTCACTACTGGCTTCAGTGCAACTTCAGAACGCTTTTCAGCACCATTGTTTATCGGCAACGCAGTATCGCCATAACCTTTCACTACAAGCTCAGCCGTCGACGCTCCCGATGGCAGAATCAGTGCTGGTGTCGACCCACTCCACTCCTTCTTTGGACCGCTGCCGGTCAGCGTCACAACCTGGTTATTCAGTAACACCTCCGGTGCACTCACTCGCTCACTGAACGTCAGCGTCACGGTAGCTGCCTCACCATGAACCAATGCATCCGTCGCACTACCTGACATCACAAATCCACTGCTCAGTAACTCTGGCGTAACGGCGTCTTCATATAGCACGTTCTCTTTCGTTTGAGACGCTGACACATTCTGATTGTTCTTGCCAGACACAGTGATCGACATGCCAGCCTCTTCCCAACTCTGGAAGCTGACCGTCTGAGACCAAGTGCCATCACCTAATACCTCTATTTCATCGGTATTAAACGAATCTTCGACATCACGGCCATTTTTCTTGGATACCACCGCCAATGACAGCTTCGCACCAGACTCCATCCCCTTGGTGGTACCGCTGATCACGACAGCACTAATATCTTCATCACCATGCTGGATAACATTGTCGTTCGCTACGTCATTGACAGTTATGACTGGTTTTACACCGACGCTGGCTGTAAGTTCTGCTCCAACATTACCCAATGCATCAGCATATCCACTGGCTACCACAATTGATTTAGATGTTTCATTGACCTTAAGCTTAATTTTCTCTTGAGATGTACCAACCCATTCAGTTTTTGTCTGACTTGACTCGCCGAAATCAATTTTGATGCCGTCAATTGTAGCTTCTACAGCATTAACCGGTTTATCGAAATTAACCGTTACATCGGCTGTACTGTCGTCAACTGGGTTTTTAGGAATTGTGTTGCTTACCTGTCCAGTTGGAGCGACGTTATCGACATTGAATGTGGCAAGTAACGCCTCTTCGTTAGTCGTATTGTTCTTTACGTCTTTCAGGACCGTTGCATAGGCCTCAAAACGAGTTACGCCCTGGTACAGGGCGTTTGTGGAGTCGATGGCGAACTTAAGTTTCTTTTCATAAGTATCGCCACTCGCCTCCTCAAAAACTATGTTGGTCTCTTTTCTTTCAGTTGGATTGTCAGAATGGTACCAATAGACTCTGAATTCGGTAGCGGCTAAGTCTACGCCAGAAATATCGGTCACCGTTATTAGCGAATAGACTTTGCCCGCAATAGTGTAAACATTGTCGCTTACCGCAACGTAAGCACCATCATCCTGAGTGGTATCCATTGACACAATTGCTACTGGTGGCGCGTTATCAATACTTCCACCAGCGTCTTTAAATATCGGTGTGTCATCTATTGTCGGGTTAGCGGTTGCAAAAACATCTGCCTGAGCAACAGCATTTTGAGAATCTACACCATAACTAACTGCGAGATCGTAATAGCCTTTAGCTAGATTCTTTCTGTAAGTGTCCGCATTAATGTCAATAAATTTGTCGCCAACTTGAATTGGCTTCTGAGCATCACTTCCAGAGTCGCCCTCTGCATTACCGTTCGCTAAGCCATCCGCTTTTAGGTCTTTGTAAAAAGCAAAAGCGTACTCTAAAGACGTCGTTTCACTCGATAAGCCCGCTAATGATTCTAAAAGAATGCGGTACTGATAAGCCGTAGCAGGGTTATTGGGTACTGGGTTGTCGGCATTGGTCGCATATCTACTGCTGAAAGGATCAAAGCCCAGTAGAGGTTTACTGTCACTATCACCGACTATGGCCTTTGCCACATCCGTCAGGATGGTTTCAGCATCATTTACCGTTCTGGCCGACTTATTCCATAGATACTCAAACAACCCTGTGTGGTAGGCGGAAAACTCAGTGAGATAAATGGTTTTGGTTTCTGCTTTAGTGAAATAGGTTCCAATAGCACCTGCTGCATCCGCAAAGTCAACTGTATACTTCACAGAATCTTGGCCTGCACTCTTAGACCATTGGTGATAATAAGTATCCTGACCATTTTGCAACGTCACTCTGAACAGATTGTAGAATTGAATCCGAGTATTGTAAGGCATAGAACACGTAGCAACGTTCGCAGCAACGTTCTTCGGATCATGCGTGAAGTCCGTACACGATTGTATTTGTTCGAACTTTTTATCTTTATCATTCCAGCCTTCAACTGTGGCTATCGCGCCAACAAAAGGAGTGACGATTGTTAACGTCGGTCTTTCAAAAGTGGTTTTAAAGTAGACCTGTTGTGAGGCACTAGAGTTGCCAGCCGGGTCTTCCACACTGACTTGGATTAGTTGCGAATCACCTTCTGATGCGTTGGAGAAGTCACTAAGCAGATCCGCCGTCAGTGGAAGATAGTAGTCCATTGAGAACACACGCTCTCCTGAACTTTCGTCAGGGAGTCGCTTAAAAGGAATACCACTATTATCGTCAAATGCCTCACTAGCAACCTGCGTCTTTGTACTTACAAGTGAGTATTGTTCTTCCGTCGAGCGCTTACGCAGGTACTCAACTCTTAAGGTTAAGTCATCTGCTGATGAACCGTAGGTATTTCTATCACTTAAGTCTTTAATCGTAGCAATAAAGTAGGGAATTGAATTACTTTGCAATACGCCTTCTGAAAGCTCGAAATCCTTATAGTTCAAACCTTCATGGGTTTCGTTTAAGCCAGAGGTGGCGAGAGCAAAATCAATATCCAAGTATCGATCGAGACTATCAACGCTACCTGAAGGGAATGTAGTTTGATCAAATAATCCAGAATACCCACTGCCATCAGTCTGTTTGTAATTGAAAAGTGCTTCTGAAAAAGTTAGGGATACTTGTGGTTTTTGATCATCTTTATAAACTGTAAAGCTTGCTTCACCCTTGTTACCATAAATATCCGTTGCAGCAACGGTAAACTCAACACTGGCTGAAAATAATTCCGTATCATAGCTGTGACTGAACTGGCATTGAGTGTTCAACTCTTTACACTCGATTTTAATCGGGTCGCCAGATCTCGCAATCGTCAAATAAACTGACTGTTCAACGATATCGTTCAACGTTTCTTTAACTATCCCTTCAAGAATATACGTTTTGATCTTGTTATTGTTATTGTCTGTATTTCGTACACTCTCGCTGGATGTAAACTCAATCACAGGCTTAACATTGTCCCATTTAAATGGGAGTGTGATGCCTGAGTTATCTTCATTGTCTAGGACATCAACTGTTCTAACGATTAAGTTTGCGTCTACAGTACCTTTAACAACGTTCTTATCAAGGGAAGTTGTATTGACGAAGACTTTCAAAGTCGTTTTACGTGGTCCCTTAACAAAGCTGGTTTTGTCCAACCAACAAATTGAAGCGGTATCCTGCTCACACAATACTTCTACTTCAGTACCAACGTTTTCATTGTCTTTATCTTTCTCAAGATATTTAACAGTCACACTTAAGCCTTCAACACCCGTCTCGTCTTCCAGAGTGACTTCCATTGACTCAGTACCAACCAAAACACTAGTGTCTGAGCGCTTTGCAGTTGGTGCGTTTTTATCCATTTCTTGTGGCTGACGCGACGGTATTGAGCCTTCACCACCGCTAGTCCCTAAATTATTGAGGTGGTTGACTGTTGTTTCGTACTGATTAACTGGCGTACCTGAAACATTGACATTTGGATCACTCACCACGATCAGTGTGTGCTCTGCTACCGAGTGAGTGTAAAAGTCGGAAGTGATATATTGAGTACCAAAGCGCGCGTCTTCTAAGAAGTCTCGGCTATCATCAAGCACTTTTCCGTCTAGTAAGCCATCAGCAACAATATCGTCATAACCAATTCTAGCTAAGTTGATTGACGTATAAGTCTCGGCACCCGTCGAGTCGTTTTCCAAAAATGAATAAGCATAGGAAGAATAGGCAGTTAACAGCGCACCGTATTTATGGCCATCTGTCGCTACAGCGTCGTGTCCGCCTGTAGTAATATCAATAGGGTTGACCGTATTAACGTTAAAGCCATACATTGAATTAATAGTACTTAGCGCGCTATTGATTGCAGATGAAGCGCTTTGCCCTTCCTTTTTAATTTTGTACTCCGCTAACCCTTGAGCCATATAGGTCATAGGGGTGATCATCACTTGCGCAGTTTCACCTTCGGAAAAATTAATCACACTGGCCAGTTCGATAACACCGTTAGAGCTCGTCCTAACAACATTATTTGAGAACGGGTCTCGATACCCACCACCCTGAACTTTTATGTAAACAGGCATGGAGGCAGAGTCTACGTTCAGAGTGTATTCCCCACTCGCGTTCGTTTTAGTTTGGCCTAACTCTCGACCTAACACGCCGTTTTTATATTCGTATGCCGTCACTACACCACCAGAGATAGGTGCATCGAATACAGTACCGGTGATAGTGCCCGTTTTACGTGACTGTGGTGAAGAGTCCCCATCTCCACCACCGCCGCCACAGGAACTTAGTGACAGGATGGACAGGATGGTGAGAATAAGTTTAATTTTATTAGTGAATCTCAACATGGTGCCGAAGTGACGTTGCAAAAAAAGTGGCTCAAGTATATTTTTGGCACTAATAATAACAACGCGGCGAATCACCACTAGATATGGAAAAATCGTCAGGGTTGTGGCTAACTTTTGATAAGAAAAAAGAAATTCAGAGAGGTATTTAGCACTGTTGTAGTAGTCAAAATGCCGTTCAATTGGCATTTCTTATACATCAATAGACAATATTTTTTTTATTTATGAGATCTATATCACCCATAAATCTTCTGTGGCAAGGTTTAAAAATGTCACGCATTCATGTATTTGAAAATGGTTAAACTTCAATCAAAACATTAAGTTAATACAGAATCACTATAGTTCACTTAGTTGATTTATAAAATACGACCAGTTCACAAACACAGAATATCAATTCATAAAGTGACTATTTGAGGCTTCATGTAACAACCATGTTTATCATATTACTGATGGCATTTTGTCGCCAAAGGAACTATCTGGAGTGCCACTCAATGACTGATGATACTCAGTGCGGATTGCGCCCAGATGGATAAGAAGGATAACAACGAAAAGAGCGTATATCCTTTCGAATATACGCTCTTAAATGTAGATGGGTTGTCGCTAATTATTCAGTCGGTGAAATTGTTACTGGCTTGAAGGTCGCGACAGCATTGCCACCAGCTCCAGGACGATCGACATAAGTTGTGTTCTGCATCAAGGTATAATAAACATCAACGTAGTCGTCATCATTGGTTAGTAAGCCATCTGGAATCACGTCAATTATCTTACCGGTAATCTGAGCAATGATAGCGTAGCCTTGAACTTCAGGATCCGGAATCATTTTAAGGATTTCTTCAGCGGCTTTGACCAATAGCTTCGCCAGTTCTTTGTAGTCAGTACCATCGTCTTGCTCCATCAGGATCATGTCGACAGCGCCCCAGCGGTAACGTGGCCAAAGCACCATTGTCTGTCCTGGGTAATAGTCTTGACCATCGTAGTCAAGGTAAGGCATTTCAACTAAATCAATTTCCGGTTCAACGCGACTTGGATCGACACCAGTAATGATGGCGTAGACTTCAGCTTTGCCAGAAATCCAAGGCTCTTGGTCATCATTTAAACGAATTTTGGTCAACTGAGTGGTGTTAAGAGGCTCAACATCGGCAGCCATGACCGAGCGGCTCATTTTACTCATCTTAGCAGCCGGTTTTGGTGCAGAATCATTGGTTGTCAGCTCCGTATCCTGACCTAAACGCTTCATTTCTGCTTGCATGGCCATCAAACCAGCACGTAGTTCTTCTGCGCCATTACTATCGACAACCAATACAGGCACATCTGGCATCTCATAAACATCCAGTTGATGCACCTGGCCATAAACATCATACGCCTCGATAAATTGCCAGTTAGAGTCATCACCTGAAGGCTCGAACGCGAACAGTGGGCTTTCACCCTCTTTCCAGTTTTTCACCATTGAAGCGTCCGCGATACGCAGCTCCATGATTGAATCACTGTACTCACTAATGCCTTTCATGGCGCGATAGCTACGATCCGCTTTTTGCATTTTTTGACTAAACGCAGAATATGGCTGAGCAGACTGTAGGTTGTTCAGAGGTGCTGATAGATGCTCTTCGTTAATCTGTGACTTGATAGAGGATTCAAGATCAGCATAGCGAGCACTGATCTGCAAAGCGATGGACTGTTTCTGTTGTGCAATCGCCTCAGCCTTAGATTGAGCATCTGTTGTGTCTACAGTCTGCGCATTCGACTGGAAGCCAACCACCGCCGTTGCAAGCATCATGCTAATAGATAGATTTGGTCTCATAAAAATGATCCTTATTTTAATTTTTATCATTATATAGAGCATTTGCCCTACACATAAAAACCTATCAGCAATATCAATAAGTGGAAGTAAAACGATTGCTTTTTGTTCCATTTTCCTGCTCAAGATCACTTTTTAACCAAATTGTATGATATTTAATCTTATCTAAATTAGAATGTGCGAATTAATAATCCAATCAATAAGCAATTCATAATATTATTAGCTAAAAGAGCACCTTAAGTGCTCTTTTGTCCTTTCTAATAAGTGGCGTAAAGTTCGACTTCTCCACCTTGCTGTTCGGCGCTTAACGTAAAGTGAACATAACCTGCTTTCTCTACCTCAAACTGGACAAACTCATTGCTACCAGTTTGCTGACTAGCTACATCAAAGTCTTCACGTGTTGCCCAAGAATGTTTGCCTATAAATACGTCCACATTACTTGGAATGTCGTCTAACGCGTTTATCCAAAGCCGAACCGTGGCTGGTCTTTCAACATACATACCCACATAACGTGTCTTATTCACCTTTACTCGCAGGGGTTCATTCGCTGGCATCAGTTTTGGCGTCAGGTCATCTTGCTCAACGGTAGGGGATTGAGTGACTGTTTTGCTTGTCACCCTGACAGATTCAAATGATTCGCGGGCTGTTAAGCTGAAATAGTAGCGACCCGGCGTAATGTACCCGTTTGGCTGTGGTTCAATCTCGATTGACTCTTCACTTCCTCGCTGAAAGTCCGAAAGCTGGTACTCATAATAGTGCGCAACACTCTGGTAACTTGCATATAGATCAGCGTCCCCATCACCTTCAATCGAAACGGAGAATTCTGTCACTTCCGCAGGGATATCGATGTAAAAAAGATGCTCCTCGTAGGCGTTAGCGCTAAAGATCTGAGAATGATTGGCGGCAAAACTCACTATTTCTGCTGAGCCTTGGGGCGATTGTTCTTTCTCACCGTCATCGTTGTGAGAGTCAGAATCAGCAGATGAGACTGCTTCTAGCCACAATTCAAACTCGTCATTGAATTCAACACCCAAACGCTTCGCTTGTTCGCTCCAAGTCACATAGTCTCCTCTCCTTGCAGACTCTAATAAACGAGCCATGTGCTGAGGGTGCTCTTCCAACATAAACCGAACCCCGAGATAACCCCAGCGGTAGATACGGTTTACGTCATCTTCATACGTGGTTTCAATGACTTCGCTGAAAGACAGTGGCTGATGTTCAATTAAATCTACTGCCGCTTGGTAACCTTTGCGGTAGTGCATATACTCTGCGAATCCTTCCAGCCACCAGACCATACGACCACGGCTTAAAGTGTCACTAAAGTCACCATAGAGGTTAAAACGGCCATCTAAATAGTGAACGTACTCATGCTCAAGGTTTAGGATGGCAAGTTCATCACTGGAGTCGTAGCGGTAAGCTAAAAAGCGAGCCACATTTTCAGGTTTGGATGGATCACCCTCTAGATATTGCCCTCCATTATCTGTGCTGTTACCGAATAGAAAATTGGAGTAGGTGACGTAAGCATCGTTGTCCTTCCAGACCACCACTTCAACATTATCATTGTGATCATCATTGACCGGAACCCAACCAGAGTTCACCACCTGATGAAAATCAGCTTCAACCACTGACAAAACCTCACACGCCTGTTCAGATTGTTGCTCTGATAAGTTTTGCGAACGAATGATCGCGGCACCCTGACATTCATAACGGTAAGGAAGAACGCTAAGCTCAAGCTGCGATTTACTTTGCTCAAGCTTTAGTTTCTTGCCTTCCTCTGGCGCATAAAACAAGATCATCTCCGCAGCCGCAATCCATAAACGTTCGCCTTCACTGCCGATCGCATTACGTTCTAGCGTACGTTTCATAAACGCCATCACTTGGTTACGTAGCTTCTCATCTCTGCTAGCCAATAGTCGGCCAGATTCACGTACCACATTGTAGATAAGAAACTCAGCGTCTGTACCCAGTGCCCAGCGATTATGATCAACAAACCGTTCCAGCCTCACCAGATAATCAGGGTGAGCTGCGAGATCCGCATAAAAATAATCTCGCGCCACGTGACCACTCATCGCTCTGAACAAATTGTTTAATCCATCTATATACTGCAGCCGCTGGCTATTTTGGTGGTTGAAGCTTTCGAGCAGGCCTAACATGGCAGGCATTGCGGTAGGTAATTGTTTCACGCTATCGACCATTATGCTCATCGCAGACATTGCACGTACCTGTTCGCGGCCCAGCGCTTGAGCATATTGGCTACTTAAGAATCGAGCTGAAATTTGGGCAAGCTCACGACTCAACTCTTCAGAATAATAGCCATAGCTTGATTGGGTTGAGTAACGCGCAAAGTACGCCGCTTTGATAAATTCACTAAGGTTGGCAATTCGCTTAGCCTGCTGCTCATCTCCCTCATACTGCGTCACTTCTTCAAGCAACTCACGCTGTACTTGTCTTATTGACGTTTCGCTGTAGATGCCCGTCGCTGCTTCTTCAGGCGCATTGAACCATGAGTGATAGCACGACGAATCTGCGCGTATGATCTGTGTCAGCCAGTCAGAAGAGTGCGAAAGCAACTCATACTCACACTCCGGAGCAGATAAGGCATGGAAACTGATGCCAGCTAATAGCAAAGCACTGGCAATTTTCTTGGGAATAAACAAACGTTGATTGTGCTTCATACGCAACACCACACTTATTGTAATGATTTGGAGCTGCGTTATATCAATGTTCTATAAGTCACATAAGACCGGTTGATGAGCAATTTAGAGGCTGGTTCCGATAATTTCTTAGATTAAATCTTCGCAAACGATTAAATAAAACACTTATTTAACAATTAGTTATAGTTAAAAAAGTTAATACGAAAGTCGCTAATCTGCTGCTCAACGTAATGTTGCCACTCAAGATCAGACATTGCTGCCCCCACCGTTGAACGTTGCTGGTCGAGTGACTCTTTGAGATCAGATAGCTGGCTTTGATAACTTGCGACTTGTGCCTCCTGACTCGCGACTTGATGCTCTCGTTGAGCAATGGATGCTGACTGCTCAGCATTGAGGTATTTGGTGGCGAGCTGTGCTTTTGCTTGATCCTTTTGCTGCTGCGTAAACGTGCTTGGTATTAGACTCACGCCTTTTTCATAACGTGCAGCACCGCTATCTAAAGACAGCGACTCTTCATTGTGTTGCCATTGATTCAGCAATGCTTCATAGCTTTCAACATAACTCTCAGCGTTATCAGTCGCTAAGTCCTGGGATGCCAAACTAAAATCATAGAGCGCATATTCTTCAGCAAACATAACACTTGCGAGCTCGCCCCAAATTGACAATGCCTGCCGCTTCATTTCTGCAATTCGATCAGCTAACGAGTGGTATTGATTGAGCTCCAGCTCTCCCATTATCTCTTGCCACTGGGCTTTCAATTGAGGGTAACTAGCAAGGAGGTGATACCTAGCGTCCGACAGTTCAGCTTGGAGCTGAACCAGTAGCTGTTCACAATCGTTGCGCTGTTGGCACTCTTGCCAAAAAGATTCCAACGCTTCAACCAGCCCGTTTCCTGAGGCTTCCGCAAGAGGATTTAACACTTTGCCTTGATGGGGAATCGTATTTTCGGACGGGCTTTCACCCTCTACCACTGTTCGAGCAAGACTCTGGTTAGCAGCGACATATTGGTCAGCATACTCCCTATCAACCATCGCTCGAGAATTAACAACCTCATCGGAAGGCCAGAGAAACATGCCCGCCACAACGGCGAGCATCAACAACAGGTAACGATAAACCATTACTTAATCACCGCCGACACAGGGAAATGGTCGGATAGATTGTAATGCTTCCACAAGCGTTCATCTGTGCTGCGCGGTACATCTACACGGTTATCGTTGAATGATTTCACCGCGTACTCGTCACTCACCATCACGTAGTCAAGATATTCGACATTCTCACCACCTGACATGGCTTCGCCAGCAAAATCATTAATGCGTGGATCGAAAGTCGATTCCGTATAGCCTGAGTATTGCGGTTCAATTGCGCTGAGATTCGCAATCATCTGCTGATAATCACCCGGGAACTTACGCTTGTTAACATTGAAATCACCGCTGTAAACCACCGTTTCACTGGACGGAATATGGAGTGACGTCGCCAGTTCACGGATCTGTTTGAACTGACGCTGGCGATAATCGCGAGCGGTGTCTGTATCGAACGACGCCGTATGCGTAGCAAACACGTGATAAGCCTTACCGCCTTTAATCACTTCTGCGTAGTTGACACCTTTGTCCGCAAAGCAATCCGTTCCAGTACAATCAGGGAATACATACTGTGCTTGATTGACGATTGGGTAACGGCTGACGATAGTAACACCGCCGTCGTAAATGTTGATGCCATCTTTATCTAACATCTTGGTCTGATAAGGATACTCTTTTGCCAATTCGCGTAGAAACTCCTCTCGACCGCTAGCAAACACTTCCTGCAAAGCCAACACATCGTAACCTTTGACGTATTCAGGGATCAGTGCGTAGCGATCGCCAATGTGCGAAGCAATAACAGGTAACGCCCAAATGTTGTAAGTCATTAACTTAAACGTGTTTTCATCTGGTTCAACCGATTCATCAATTTTGGCAGGTGTGATGGTGTAGTAAAGGTCATCATAACGGGCGGTATTCGCAGACTTAAACGCCAACTCCGCTTGTCGCTCACCAAATGCGGCTGTATTAAAGCGATGTACATTACGGTCATCTTTTAAAGCCAGTTCAACATCAGAGGAAGAGACCCCATATTCAATAGTAGAGTTATACCAATGACCTTCCATCACTTGGTTTAGTACGACGCTTTCACCTACAGGATTGGAAACCACGGTGTTGAATTGGTATGTCTTGCCCGATTTCACCCCTTCCCAGCGATTAAAGCTGAGTACTTGCTTGGTCTCCCATGGCCCAAGCGTTTCTGTGTGTTGTTTCCATTCTTCCCCATATTCAAGTAAATCGGTACCATCATGGCTCACCTGAATAGTCAGAGACTGGTCTGAATTATTGGTCAAATATACATCTGTGTCCGCTAAAACGGGAAACGCAATCAGAGACGCTAACAAGATATTCCACTGCTTAAGATTCATGTTTTGTTCCTTAGTTTTTGTTTGAAGGCTAGAACTTAAAGCAAACAAGTTGCATATTTGTTATAAATATATGAAAAGATAAAAATCACGTAAGTTAATGAAAATATGTGATGAAACGTCTATTTTTTGATCAATTATTGTTCGAAATTTAACATTTGCCCACACCTTACTAGATTCGATTTAGATCAATAACTTTATCAGTAGAGATGAGATAATTTCGGCACATTCTCCAGATGTTTTCGACGATGAGCGACGCTGAAATCCAACGAAAAATTGCCCAATTATCCTCTATAGAGGAGGCGTTAGATTATTTCGAGATCGGTTACGATCCAGCTTTTATAAGCGAGTATCGAACGCCTCTAGTGAAGCGGTTTAACGGCTACTTAATTATGGTAAAACCTGAAGATTGGTTTGCAGCGCAGCGCTGCCTGAAAAGTGCCTACTGCAAAATTCAGCGTAGCCGTCTGGATCCTCATTCCCGCTCCGCATGTCGAGGGTGCACCACTTGTCAGCGACGTTAATCCCTCAGTGAAGCTAAAAACGAAAAGCTCAGCGAATGCTGAGCTTTGTTCGAAGTCACGACCTATTGACGGCAACCTGATGTATTGAAATCAACCACCAGTGCTGCGTTGCTGAACTCTCCTGACACTTTCAAGTACCCCCAGTAATTCGCCTGACCATTAATAGTGATACATTCTGAGTTTCCTGAATTATCAGACCATCCATGAAGATTGGAGCCTTCATCATTTGGCCAGCCAAAGTTACTGTACTCCAGTTTGAGATCACCAGTACCATGCGCCGATGTAATCGACATCGACTGATATTCATTAACCCCTTCGATACTCAGCCATATTGGCGACTGAGAAGCCAAACATACTGGCTCTCCGGACGTCAATCGCCCACCACTGACTTTCGGGCGAACAGCACAATCGGTAGGCAAAGAGTCGTTGTCACCTTGGCTGCGAATATTGATCGATGCGTTGGTATTGGCCGTTAGACCATCATTATCTGTGACCGTTAAGCGGACCGAATAACTCCCCTCACTACTGTATTGGTGCGTCGGATTGGCCTCTGAACTGGTCGCGCCGTCACCGAATTCCCAGAGGTAACCCGAGATTTGACCGTCGGAGTCTGAGCTACCTTTACTGCTGAATGAAATGGATTCACCTACTTGTCCCTCACTATTGACCGATATCACCGCTGTTGGTGGCTGTTGTTCCGAACCACCACTCACCAACTCTTGCTGCCATTGTTCAAACTCACTTTGGTAAGCCGTAGACCAGCCGTTGATGATGGTTTTATATTGCGACCAGTTACCTTTACGCGTTTCCACCAGCATCTGATTTACGTCATCCATGTGTCGTTCAAACATGAAGCGGACTGCCAGATAACCCCAACGATAGATTCTGTCGACATCAAAACCATCGTACGTTGTTTCAAACACTTCACTCAGTGTGTAAGTTGAGCCGTCTTTGATCGTATCTATGGCTTTCTGATTGTTGTCTTCGTTGGCGATATACTCAGCTACCCCTTCACTCCACCACACAACCTTTTCAGTTGGATGACCAAAGTCGCCATACATATCAAATCGTCCGTCCAGATAGTGGACATACTCATGTTCTAGGTTCCAAACAAAATGATCAGGATTAGCGTAGGAGGCTTCATAAGCAATGAAGTTAGGCACGTTGCCTTGTTTGGAAGGGTCACCTTCGAGGTACATTCCACCGTTGTTGGTATCAATGCCAAAGATCGGTCCGGCGTATTTGCCGTAGTCATTACTGCTGTCGAAGATGTTCACTTGCAATTGAGTATTGTAGTCATCAGCCACCGGTTGGTTACCCGTTTCTAAGCGCTGATGGAAATAACCTTCCTCGTAACCCATTTTGTCACAGGCCGCTTGGTGTTGAACCTGAGTCATATTCTGGGACAAAATACGGACAGACGGGCCACAGGTGTAGCTTTGTGACAGCACTAACGACTTCAATTCAGTCTTGAAGTTACATATGCCCAACTCTGTACAATCTGAGTAGTATGAAGCAGTATCCGCCGTTCCCAGCCACACCGAATCACCAAAGCCGTACATTTCATACTGCTCAAAGATCTGCTTCACCTTAGCTTTGACATTGGTCTCAATCGTCGTGTTTTGATAACGCGTTAGTCGGCCCAGTTCACGACCAGCGTTGGCAGTCATAAACTCATCATCACGACCAATTGAGTTTCGGTTTAGCGCAAAACTCGATAACGCATTCACTAGGTCAGTCTGCTCACCAATTTTCGCCTTGTACTCATCATTCCAGCTGCCACCAAACAACACGGTGAAGACGCTGTTTACTGCATTACGCATGTACCAGCTCTGCGCGTAGTCGGCGTTCCAACGGTTAAGCCATTGCGTGACAACATCGATGTAATGATGCTCTAGGCTGGCGCTGTCCATAGTGATGATCACTTCTGCTAACACCTTACCGTGAGCGTCACTGTTCTCGTAGAAATTGCCGTTGGCAACAAACGCATCTACTGCCTCTTTCACCGCTGGGCGCACCCAAGTGGTGAAGCTGACCTTATCGTTGTAAAACTCTGCGTAATAGCCCGCACGTAAATAAAGGAACAAAGCTTCCAGCTCATCGCTTCCTCCACCTTGGTAATTCTTAGCTAAAGTTGTGGTGTGCTTGGCAACGTTAAACATATTGCCAGATTCAAACGTTGTCTCCTGAATACGGCTTTCAGCAGAGAACAGCTCATTAACACAGCTCGCACCTTGAGTTGTGATGGTGTTAATCAGGCTGGTGCTGTTTGATGTCGCGAACGCTTCAACGTCACACGGTACAGCCGCTTCATCAGCCGCAATCATGTTGAACGCTTTGATTGTTGGTTGAGGCTTTTTGGGAGTGAGTTTCGTTGGGGCGTATTCGAGGTGTTGATCTTCTACACCATGGTGATGTTCGTGATTGTGTTCTGCATCGAGTTCGACAACCTGTGGTACGGGCGCGCTGATGGCGTAGGCATTCGCACTAAGTAATACACTAGCCACTGCCACTGTTATTTTTTTAAGTTCCATCTTTTTTTCTTCTGTCTGTCGTTAAGTAGGAGCACTCCGAGGTGAAGTGCCATATGCAATCGGTCACCCGATCACTACTCACTCTAAACAGAGAAAAATGCGCATAGTAAGCAAAATATAAACACTGGATGTTGTGGTCTCAGTTTCTAATCTTGCTGGTTTCAGAAATGCGCTCTCAATTATATTTTCTGGTGGAAAAGCTATCTTATGCTACTAATTTAACAACCTTTTTAACGGCACAAATTCCGTTAAATGCATAACAAAAGCCACCTAGTACAGGTGGCTTTCTTATTACTCGTCGTCTGCTTTCGGGGCGACTTTCTTTTTCGGGATAAAGACCGAGTCGCCCACAGCGACATTCTGATAGAAACCTTTATCACGCTGCGCAGGTTTCTTCGCTGTTTTCTTCGCTTGTGGTTTGGCTTTCTTAACCACTTTCTTCTTACCACGGTAATCCGGTTTACGTGGTTTGATTCCTTTGAATTTACCTTTTAAACCTTCCAGTTCAGAGAACGTAAGATCCTGCTGTAGGTAAGCTTCAACACGCTTAAAGCTATCCCAGTCTTTCGGGCCAACCAAAGACACCGCGTCACCTTTATTACCAGCTCGGCCAGTTCGACCAACACGGTGGACGTACTCTTCGGTGTGCTTAGGCATATCAAAGTTCACAACGTGTGTGACGTTCGCAATATCCAGACCACGAGAAGCGACATCTGTTGTGACCAGAATCTTGAACACTGCACGCTCAAACTGGCTCATGATGGTGTTACGCTGAGTCTGATTTAGGTTACCACTCAGAGCGATTGCTTTAAGCTTCTTCTCGTTGAGTTTGTCCGTTAAACGCTCCGTGTCTACGCGAGTCGCAGTAAAGATGATCAACTGCTTGTATTCAGCTTCTTCTAGAATGCGCTCAAGGATAGCTTCTTTATGGTCAAGGTGGTCACACAAATAGAATTTCTGTGTGATGTCTTTATGCTCTTCATTAGAAACACCAATCGCGATACGTTTTGGAGCATCTAGCATCTCAAAAGCAATCTCATTCACTTCCGCGTGATCAAGAGTTGCTGAGAACATCAGCGTTTGGCGGCGACGGTGCTTAGCCGCGTTGTGGATGCGACGTAGCTCAGGAGCGAAACCGAGATCCAGCATACGGTCAGCTTCATCAAGGATCAAAGTCTCTAATCCGTCTAGGTAAAGCGAGCGGTGATCAAGGTGGTCCGCTAAGCGACCCGGTGTAGCGACAATAAATTTCGGGTAGCGACGTAGCGCTTTCACCTGATCATTGAAGTTTTCGCCACCCACAATTAGAGTCGCGTCATAAGACAAACCACCCAGCATAGAACGCAGCTCACCGTAAACTTGCTTCGCCAGTTCACGGGTCGGAGCCAAAATCACACCACGAGGATCTTTCGCTGAAAATGCTTTGTTCTTTAACGACTTGTGTAGCATAGGTAGCACAAACGCCAGTGTTTTACCTGAGCCAGTTTTCGAAGAAGCCAACAGATCTTTACCAGCAATCGACACCGGGATGGCTTGTTGCTGTATCTCTGTCGCTTGCTTGAAGTCAAAGTGCTTCAGGTTTTTCAGTAAGCGATTGTCTAGGCCTAAATCTTTAAAGTGCAAAGTATTCTCCAAGTTCATAGATGTGTCTCAGCCCTGCTCTAGGTTATAGCTCAAACACGAAAGTTTTCAAAAACGCGCTATGATACCGTGAAAGATCCATACTGGATAGAGATCACAGAAAATTATCTCATTTCGCCGTGTTTACATCCCTCGATATAGTTAGCAGATTGACACTTATAGCTCTCGTCAGTGAGACATATATCAACTAATTTGATAATTGCTTAAATTCTTGGGTTTTTTTGACTTTTTTCTGCTTTTTGAAGCCGAGATTTGAGTCTACACTTTAGGAACCGTCACTATATGAGCAGAAATGTATAGGACGTCATTTTGATACTTACAATGCAAGGAGTTCATCTATGAACAAAATGTTGATCGCAGCTGCGGCGTCTTCTGTACTTCTTCTAGCTGGTTGTGCTTCTGGTCCAGACGAAGCATCTTCAGCAAAAATTGACGAGCTAAGCAATCAAGTTAGCCAGCTAAGCCAAGATGTACAGGCTCTACAGTCTGATGTACGTAAATCAGGCGATGCAGCAATGTCTGCTCAAGAAGAAGCAGCACGCGCTAACGAGCGTATCGACAACATTGCTCAGTCTTACACTAAGTAAGACAAAGGAATGGATTTGGCCTTTTAAATCAACAATTTAAGCAATGGCCAAACGATAATTGGCGATGAAGTGGCGACATAATTTTGTGTCGCCACTTTTGTTTTATAGCTGACTACAAATTTGGCTTAGGTGTCTGAGTAGGTGCATGTTTTCGTAGAATGAAATCATCCCCGTATGTGAATTGATAAGTGATGAAGTGAACTCAGACCGGACGTTCTTAGACATCTACATATAAAATTCAATGTAATGTAAATGCAAACAACGACGGTATACTCTTTGTAATCCGTCAATTGTTCGATCTATCCTACTTCCTCATTTTCCAGTATATACCAGAATCGGTTTTAACAGACTCGAGTCCAAATCTTTCGTCTGCTCTTTTACCGTAATGAATAATACTGGACATATCATTTATAGCCGGACGTACATCCGCGAATGTAGAATGATTGAGGAATCCTGTTCCCAACGCACTAACATCAATAGTTTCGATTCCGTCAATAACAGTAACATTCATACCACCGGCACCGACTCTGGCTAAGCTTCCATTGATATTCCTCGAAGCTTTCAAAGCAGTATCACGAGATGAGACATACACAGTAACAGGGGCACCAGCCTCTAACAATTTAGGTGCAATATCTCGCTTGAATATCTTTGTGTCGATATCTGGGGCAGCAAGAATTACTTCCTTGATTCGTTTTTTAGCTTCTGGTAGCTGCTCTGCAACTTCGATATAGGCCTGAGTTAAACCGCGAGTACCCATGCTATGACCTAGTAAGTAAATATTTGAGGCTGTCGTGTCATTTAGCAATTGCGTAAGAAAATACTCTATATTTTTTTTAGACCATTCCATTGTATTACTATCTACTTGATAGCCTTTTAAGTCTCCTTTTGATGGCCAACTATAAAATATTGGTACACCTTTAAACCTCAAGTCAGCTGCCATTTGTCCAGTTCGTAGAGCCGCGTCTTCAAAAGAAACGTTATACCCATGCACGAAAACTAACAGGCTTCCAGGTTTGTTTAGACGTCGTTCAAGTTCAGAAAAATATTTTTTTTGAGGTAAAAGCGTGGTCGACCGAACTAGCATATGTTTGTCAGGATCTTCCCCAAAAAACCAACCTGGCTTTTCGATGTCACCTATTTCATGAGCACCGGGAATACTAATGGAAGCTTTACCATATGAAATTTCTTCCGCCCAATCACTTGTATATTCTCCATCCAAAGTTGAACGTTCTCTGTCTGTCGCATAAAAAACTTCAATTGTCGTATGTGATTTTTCCGTGTCTTCAAACAATCCCCATACATATCCAAAAACACAGCCCAGGCCGGAACACCCACTTGCAGGGGTGGTTTTAGCCGAAGTAGCAGCAACCACAGCATCGCTCCCACCAGCTGCACTTACCTTGCCTGTCTGAGTTTCTGACGCTGAAGATTTAGAGGCAGAGTCACGACCAATATTTTCTGAGTTGATACTCTGTGTACACCCTGCTATTAACAGCAACGATAAGATAATCTTTATAGCTTTCATGCGAAATATCGCCATCCTTTATTTTGAAAAAGCTCCATGTATATTAGGTATTTATACCATATGTATAAATTCGATAAGCTGCATGTTACGTACTTTCCATATAATTTTGACCACCACACATAGAATCTGTACATATACACAGTATTTAAAGTAACATTGTAAGGTCAATAAGCTAAGTTAGGTCCGTGTCATGAGAGTCTTTTGCCCAGAGTGCGGCGACGAGCGAAGCCGCATCCAGAAATCAAACAGAATGAGCACTAAACATGCTGACTTGTATTGCTCGTGTAATGACCCCGAATGTGGGCATACCTTTGTGATGAATTTGTCTTACAGCCACACGCTCAGCCCTAGTGCCAAAACTACCTCACAGCTCGCTTTCGAGATGGTTAAAGCGTTAGCTCCTGACCAACGCAACCAACTTAAGCAACAGCTCTCTATACTTTAGCTAGCTCGTCAATAGCGTCAGACAGAATCAGTAGTAAATTTTGCGTATCAGGGTATATATCAACCCTATGTCCACCACTAACGGGGTAGGTAAAAGAGATTCGACGCTCAAGAACTTCAAACTCAATTCCATTTTGAGTTTAAAATAGCCCCCTAACGAAGAAGCTTTCCATAACAAGCTAGCAGTATCTTCCTTGTTCAAAATAAGTACGTGGGATAAGTATCCGCAATCAAGCCTAATGGCCACACACCTTTGGTTAATAACTTCATATCCTGAACTATCGCTCGACATATTCACACCTCAAACTTGGGACTATCCGCCTCGTCAGCCATCTTGATTATCGACTGGATCGCTTTGATTTTTTCATCATCCAAAATATGAGCAAATCGCGGCAACACGCCTTCAAGTAGAACCCGTCCCGCTTCTACCGTTCCTTCTTTTGCCATACTCACGGCCACACCATCAATAATGACATCCAAGGCGAATTGAAATAGCTGCTTTTATTTAGACATATCAAAGCCCTTACCAATGACACTGGAAACGAACTGTATATCCATACAGATTTCTAGCTAAATTCTTAGACCTGCTTTACTAATATGTCATTTTCTATTTACACAGCAGTATTAAACGATGCCCAATATCGCTGATAGATAGCATCACGCACAGCGCTAAAATGTATGCGTATTTGTAACTCTTCTTCTGTCACCTTAGCCTTTGTCAGATCCTGATCTTCAAGATCGACCATGTACTGATAAGTCGTCTTTTATATATTTTGAGTCATCTCTACTCTCCTACCTCACTGATACTTTCGGCATACCTGCACCTGTCCATTATCTAAGGCTCAAAAATTGACAACTTAGGCGGCGTTTTATCCATTGACGCTAATGGAAAAGAAAAATTGAGGTTTATTCTTCTCACAAAGCGACTCTAATACCCAAACTATCACGGGTTTAGAATTTCCAAAGTGGCCCGTCATTACTGGCCTTAGCCAGTTGACTTACACCTATATAACTCAAATCGCATACAGCTGGTCTCGGCTGAGATTCGAAAAAGGTGCAGTCGTGCTTGAAAAATGAATGGGGAGAGATAGGGAAGCTTTCCGCTAGAAAGATCGAATAACAAACGCTGAGATTTCGATTAGAAAAACCGATTAACTCAAACAAGGCAGTGCAACAATGAAGATGCCACTGAGCTAGCAAAGGAGAGTCGAGATGCCCAAAAATAAAGGTAAACAAAGTAAACCGAGTCCACTAATCGCGTCATCCACAACTGAAAGCACAACACTTGAAGAGAAGATTAGACCTTTGAACCATGAGATATACGAAACAGTAAAAAATTTCTCTACAACAATGGCATACGTCGCTCATTGGTATAATCCAATAACTAATGACGCAATACCGATCGCTCCCGTTTGCGATGGTGCCGGGCTTGAAAAGAATCCAAGTAATCATCCCGATCAAACTTTCTGGAATCAAAAGTTAAAACCACGCCCCTCAAATGACTATGTCATTGTAACGGACTGTAAACTTTTGCCCTGTGAAAAGACGATGTTCACTTGCTGCAAGCATAGTGTTCCCAAAAAGATTGGCAAAGAATTAGGTCCCGATATACCAATCGCCGTCTTCGCTCATAATGATTTAGGTGATCATATTGGACATTGTTACTACACACGCTCTGATGCAAATCCGCATGAAGTGGATGAGATTGGTGATGAAACCTTCAGTCAATGGGAATGGGACGAAGAATAATATAATCATCTACCTTTTTGTTTTGCGTCCTCACCTTCGAACGTAATGCAAAAACGATTGGTTGAGCTGACATGTACGCCGCGCTCTTTAATTGTCTTGTTGAGCTTATAGCCAAGTTCTTTGATTTCGATAAGAAAGGGCCTGCAACTGCAGGCCCTTTCTCTTATATAACAAGACTCAATTCACGTATGAATAACTCGGGGAGACCACTTCCACTGGTACACCATTTTGCGCAAGAATCGCCGCTCTTGCTTTAGCATCCGATAGATCAAACTCTTCCAACCACCACTGCAGTTCCTGAGGGATCTTCAAATCCTTCTTACTACCATCGCTTCGCGTTAACGGTTCATGAGCTTCCAAAAACACACTGCGATCCGGCTCTAGTGCAATTTTTACTGGCTCATTAATCACTCGAACTTTTTCACCCAACTTCACTTTTGGAAACAACCAGTCAATGTCCTTGGGGTTCATACGTATACAACCTGAGCTGACACGCAGCCCAATCCCAAAGTCTTTGTTAGTACCATGGATAAGGTAATCGCCAACGCCATAAGCCAGCCTCATCGCGTATTCCCCAAGTGGGTTTTCCGGACCTGCGGGTACAACTCGCGGAAGCTCGATGCCTTTCTCAAGGTATTCTTTGCGAATAGATGCGGGTGGTGTCCAATTTGGATTTGGCCGTTTTTGACTAATGCTGGTCACCATCTCAGGAGTGTCGCGACCAATTCGACCTATACCGACCGGAAAAATATGTACTAAGTTCTTCTCCGGCTGAAAGTAATACAGACGCAGCTCTGCCAGATTGATGACTATCCCTTCTCTTGGTACTTGAGGAAGAATGATTTGCGTCGGAATCGTCAGGACAAAATCTTCAGCAGGTAGGAAAGGATCCACACCTTTGTTTGCAGCCATCAAGGTAAGAAAGCCGACATCATATTGCTTAGCGATATCCGCGAGGCTCTCACCACTTTCCACTTGATGATATTGTGTGCGCCCAACCATGCTGCTTCCCTCTGGAGGTAGTTCGTAGGTTGCAGCAAATAGTGAGGTACTAAAGCAGCAACAGAGGGAAAGTATTTTTCGCAGCATTCTAAGCGTCCTTCGCTTCCTTATAGAGCCGTAAGGTTACTTCTCTTTCCACCTTATGATCAACTATTGGCGGCGGATATGACAAGCTTCTTACACCACTCCATTTCCAAGGTTGGTGCAGGTATTTATCTGGTACTTGTGCTAATTCAGGCAACCACTGACGGACAAATTCTCCTTGCGGGTCAAATCGCTCACCCTGGGTAATAGGATTAAAAATTCGAAAATATGGCTGACCATCGCAGCCTGTCGACGCACACCATTGCCAGCCTCCATTATTCGCCGCGTAATCGCCATCAACCAGTTTATTGAGGAAGTACCGCTCCCCAATTCGCCAATCAACATGGAGGTCTTTAACCAAAAAGCTCGCGACTATCATTCTGAGGCGATTATGCATCCACCCCGTCTGGTTAAGTTGCTTCATGGCAGCATCGACTATCGGGAAACCAGTTTCGCCCTGCTTCCACGCCTCAATATACTGTGGCTCATTCTTCCATACCAAGCGATCCCCCCAATTAACGAAAGACCTTCCTTTACTCAGCTTAGCTTCAAAATAAATCAGATGCTGATAGAACTCACGCCAGATCAACTCACTCTGCCAGACTTCTCTACCTTGGCTGAGAGAGGGAGCCTGGCCAAACATCAAACGCGCCATGCATTGACGAACAGATAAAGCACCGATAGCTATGTAAGGAGACAATTGGCTCGTTCCAGCAATAGCGGGAAAATCTCGGTTGCTGGCATAGCCTTCTACGTCTTGGCTATCAAAATCTCTCAGCTTTTGGATTATCGACTGGGTATCCGCGGCAAATTGGTCGCTCGGCTCTCGCGGGTAGCTGAAGGTCACATCATCAGCGAATAGTAGAGAATTCAAGTGCTCAGGTAACCTACTCGAACAAGCCACTTGTGGTTTGCGAACTTGAAATGAGCACTCGCCAAGTTTAGCGAGGTAGGCCTTCTTAAACGGTGTGAACACTTTGAAATAGCTACCTTGCTTGTTCACCACACTACCGGGAGCGAAAATGCATTTGTCATCGCTGGACTTAACTTGAATGGCAGTGCCATTCAAGCACATTTCAAGCGTGGCATCTCGACGCTGCTCATTAACCTCGTATTCCTTGTTAACTAACACTCGATTCGCACTGAACAAAGTAGCAATCTCAGCGACACGCTCTGCGCTCTTAATATATGTACCCACTTCCTCGTAAAGCAGTGGAATACGCAAAGACTCCAGATCTTGCTTTAATACCTGCAATCGACGGTAAATCAAATCTGCCTGAATAGGCGCTAAACCGTGCTCATGCCAAGTCTCAGGAGTTGCAGTGTAAATGCAGACAACCGGCTCACCAGTCTCTACAGCATTAACTAGTGCTGAGTTATCTTCGATTCTTAAATCGCGTCTTAGCCACACCAGATTCATGACTTTACCTCTTTAGGCGTTGTAACAGTTCCGGCAATATCAGCTCTCCGGAAATCATGGTTTCTAGTTGTTGGATCGCAGCCATTTGCGACTCATTAATCGCACGTGCGCTGTAAATCGCTAAAGTTGAAAACTCTTCAAGACATGGATGACCAAGCAGTCCAGATAAATCTTCAACCTCATCGATGATGGTCACTTTGCACCCTTTTTCTACCAGTGAAAGAGCCATTATGCGAGATGCCACATCCACACTTCCTTGAACGCTGATAAAGAGCGCTTTACCTGAACGAGCGGCCTTGTTTTCTGATTCGATAATCGCGTTGAGCTTGGTTAGCATCAATGTTTGGAATAAACCAAATTGAAGTGATCGTAAGTTCTGTCTGACAAGTCCTAATGCCTGCTCCACAGGCTGAATAAACTGAGTTTCCACAACATTGAGCGGGTACTCTTTGAGCACTGAATGGATCAGAGTTTCGGCTTTCCCTTTATTTAGGCTCGCCAAAGCATCTAAAACAGGTTCAACATCATCTAAATGAGCCATGTTGGCAGAGACTTCGGATTCAGCCTGTTTTCCAGATTCCAATAACGCTTTCACCTTACCAATCGACACTCCTTTACCCAACCAGCCTTGAATGTCATTGATTAAGTCGATGTGCTTTTGTGTATATAGGCGATGGCCTTTCTCTGTCCTTTCAGGCTCTATCAAGCTGTAGCGGCGCTGCCAAGCTCGGAGAGTGACGGGTTTCACCCCCGTCAGCTCTGCTATTTCTCTGATCGCGTATTTCTTCATTCTATAATCCATATCTCAAGCGCATTTCCTGAGGGTGAGGCTGCAAATACTTCTGCTCGGATAAATAAGCATCCGGGTACGCAGCCAAGTAATGTTTAATTAATGTGATAGGTGCTAGTAGTGGAAGTGTGCCTTGACGGTACTCATCAATCACACCACACAATTCCGCTTTCTGGTCCTTGGCGAGGTTTCGCTTGAAGTATCCTTGGACATGCATAAGCACATTGGTGTTGTTCTTACGACTGGCTCTGTGCGATACCGCATTCATCAAAGCCACACGGTACTCTTGATAAAAAGTATCTATGTCATACTCTTTGATATTGGCGACTAAGCGACCTAACTCTTTGTATGACTGAGGATGATGGGCCATCAAAGTAAGTTTGTAGCGAGAGTGAAATGCAACAATTTTACCGGCTGTCGGAGCACCACCCATGGAGTCGTAAAAGTCTCTCAGCGTGTAGATGCGAGTAATGAAATTCTCTTTCAAAACCGGGTCGTTCAAGCGGCCATCTTCTTCAACTGGTAGCCAGGGCATTTGCTTCATCAGCTCTTGGGTGTAAAGACCCACTCCAGTGTTGTCAGCCCCACCTTTTTTGTACACTTTCACCCGTTCCATGCCACAGGTTGGTGATTTGGCACACACAATATATCCGCACAGTTCTGTGTCACGCAGCTCAGCCACTTTATTTTTGGAGTAGTCTACCATCTTGTCTGTGTGCTCTATGGACGCATCTTTTGTTTCTACCAAAGCAATACGTTCTTGATCCGACACCAAACGGATAGTCGGCCTTGGCACGGGCATCCCCATTCCAACTTCCGGGCAAATTGGAACAAACTCGAAAAAGGGTGCGAGTTCTTTAGTGACGAACTTACTAATCTTATGCCCTGAGTCGAAGCGAACTTTTTCACCTAAAACGCAAGAACTAATGCCGACTTTAATTACGTTGCTCATATTGTGCTCCAGTATTCTTGTTGAGGTGTACAAAAATATCTTTTGTATAAGTTTTAGCACAACATCTCAAAGTTATACAAGAAATAAAAATGTACAATTTAATGGAGTGTTACGTAATTGATACGATTTCGGTTCAATTCTGAGGCAATCGTTTTTCCAAATCGATTGCATTAACCCTTTCAACAAAAAACGTTATAAATACTTACATCTATAGTGAAATGGATTACTTTTGTGACGTACTTCTCATGGAGCCTTGCCATATCTAGCTAGTATTGCTTCAACAGATTTTTGAGAATCAACAAAATTAGTAATCAGAACACAGAATTACTAATAAACTTGGAGTAAACTATGGCAACCCCACACATTAACGCTCAACCAGGTGATTTCGCTGAAACGGTTTTGATGCCAGGCGACCCACTTCGCGCTAAATACATCGCGGAAACATTCCTAGAAGATGTAAAACAAGTTTGTGATGTTCGTAGCATGTTCGGCTTTACAGGCACTTACAAAGGTCAACGTGTTTCTGTGATGGGTCACGGCATGGGTATCCCATCAGCTTGTATCTATGTTCACGAGCTAATCGCTGAGTATGGTGTGAAAAACGTAATTCGTGTTGGTAGCTGTGGCGCAGTACGTGATGACGTAAACCTGATGGACGTTGTCATCGGTATGGGTGCATCAACAGATTCAAAAGTGAACCGTATCCGTTTTAACGATCATGACTTCGCGGCAATTGCTGATTACGGCCTTCTAGAAGAAGCGGTAAACCAAGCACGCGCTCAAGAAGTACCTGTAAAAGTCGGTAACGTATTCTCTGCAGACCTTTTCTACACTCCAGAAGCCGACATTTTCGAGAAGATGGAAAAACTAGGCATCTTAGGTGTTGATATGGAAGCGGCAGGTATCTACGGTGTTGCAGCCGATTTAGGTGCAAAAGCACTGACTATCCTAACGGTTTCTGACCACATCATCCGTGGCGAGAAGTTGAGCTCAGAAGAGCGCCAAAAATCTTTCAACGACATGATGAAAGTTGCGCTTGAGACAGCCATCAACATCTAATCGCCAATCTTTCGCTGCCAGAGCCAATAGCCTGGCAGCCCAGATAATCCCGAGGGGGAGATAGTGACAACTGGCAAACTGCCACAGGAAGCAGACGGGTTACAACTCAACTTTTGTAAAACATTGGCGTGTGACAACTTTGGATTGAGTGATGCACATCGATACGTCGTGCAACATGCTAACCCTAAGCGACCTGCGATGGTATGTCGGGAGTGCGGTGCTTTCCCCCCCTTACTTAACAATCAGGAAGTGTTAAACGAACTCCATCGTTTAAGACAACTCCACAGTGACGGTCTGCCAACCTGTCGCAATACCGATTGCGAAAATTTTGGCTTATCTGTCCATACTCATAAACACCTGTATCATGCCTTTGGTTACAGCGGTGACCGCCAACGTTATCGTTGCAAGCTTTGCCAATCGACGTTCGTTGATAAATGGTCAGGTGCCAATAAGAAACTCGCCTTTCAGGAAAACCTCCTCGGTTTGCTCTTTATGGGCTACTCAGTACGTGAAATCTGCCGTAAGTTAGAGATCAACCCGAAGACGTTTTACGATCATCTCGATCATATTGCTAGCCGATGTCGTCGCAAGCTGGCTATGTTTGATGCCCGCTGGGTCAATCATGCTGAGAAATATGAACTGGCGTCCTACTACGTGCCTCTGCAACCTAAGAGTAATAATGGCGTACTATGGATAGCGACTGGTGAAGCCAACTCAGGCTACATCCTCTGCCAGCACGTCAACTATTCTGGTAATGAAGAACCACTAGGCAGTATTGACCACGATCCGTATCAGGAAACCGCTCGATTCGTTTCGCGCGATCACTCATCTGAAGCCAGCATCCCAGTTCCAGAGCCATCACCTGTACTCAGAGAACGTATTGATCAGCAATATCAAACGATCCTCGCACGTGGCAATGTTGAAGACCCGATGGGTAACCTGACCGTGTTCAACTACCCATCAAAAGGAGCACTGATCAGACCACCATATACCTCTTACGCTCATTTCCTTCATGTACTGGATCTGTGTAACAGTGAACGTCAGGTTTCTATCTATCTACCTCAAGATCCCGTTTTGCGTTCTGCTGCGCTGAGTGTTTGCTTGTCACGCATCCAGCGTCAAAATGTCGACCTTATGTATGTCGAAGAAGATGAAAACTGGAATGAGCACAGTCTGGTCGGAAAGATCGATATTGTTCATATGGGTTGGTGGCGCGATCGCTGGGCTATTACCTCTTTTGCAAATTCATCAAAAGGGATTTGCTACCTTGCAGGGCAGAATAACGAGCCGAAAGAATGGCTTAGAAAAGCAAGCGTCCGCCAGACCGAATTCTACCAACAGCGCTTTCAAACTCTTTTTGAAAGCTTTATCAACGAACCTCGTCGTAAGCTTCGCCCTGGTGGTTTATTACCAATGTTGGATATTTTCCGAGCATGGCATAATTTGTGCTACCAAGATAAGAGCGGTATGACAGCGGCGCAAAGTCTTGGTTTAACTCAATCACCTTTGACTCTGCGGGAACTGCTTTCATAATTACCATTATTGTGAAGTACGCCATTAAACCTTAGGCGTATTAATGCTTTTACTAGAGTTACATCAGTCACTATTTTTATAATACTTTTGAATGATATTAAGAATGGCTGTTAAGGGATTGATTCATTGGATAAAAGCCAGCATCTGCTAGATACAGAGATTGAACAGCTCAAAGCACGAATTGAAAGTGAGCCTGAAAAGGTTTTAGCCATCGCTGAACAGTGCGCGACGCGCGCCAGTCAGATTTTGTACCCAGAAGGGGCTGTACAGTGTCTGATTATCATGTCTCGCTGTGCCTGGAGCCTGATGGATTATCGGCGTGGGCTAAAATACATCAAAGAAGCCCATAGTAAACTCAACTCCCTAGATACCGACGACTTTCTTCCTGAGATTCTTCATATCCATGCGCTCCACTTCTGGGGCCAAGCCAAATATTACTCTGCCCAACAGTTTTGGATTAACGCCCTTGAGCAATCCGCTCTGGTCGATGAAATCGAAATACAAATCGAATGCTTAATCGGGCTAGGCAACGTCTGGCGAATTACTCATGAATATCAACTCGCCAAGACGACTCACGAACTGGCCGTGACCGTTGCCAATAATACACGTATCGGTTGGCTTGAAGGTAAAGCGAGAATTCTACTGGCATGGGACCTTTACCTACTCAACAACTATGTTGAGATGCTGACAGTACTTGATGGCGCGACCGAGGCACTCAAAGGCCACGAAGATAAAACGTGGCAAGCAGAAGTCTGGGACTTCAGAGGGTTAGCCCTGCTAGGGCTTGAGCGGATTGAAGACGCAGAAATTGCAACGGGTAAGGCACAAGACCTGGCTGAAAAACACGATCTGGTGTGGATGAAAGCGCACTCATACATCAGCCAGGCAAGACTAGAATTGTTGAGAAAGCGCCCGGAAGAAGCCACCAAACTACTAGTACAAGCCGAACGTTCAGCGTCGTCTTTCGATAACGGCGAACTGTTGTCGCAGATTTGTTTTCAGCAGTCACGTGTGGCTGAAGAGCAAGGTAACTTTAAAGAGGCCCTGCACGCGTTTCAAAAATACCGTAAACACTCAACAGATATGCTCAGAGAGCAAACCGCCCGCGTCAGCAACGACAAAGCCCGAGCGTCTAAACGCCAGCTTGAACAACGCGCACGCAAATTGATTAACCGCATTCGCGGCCAACACGAATACGATCCGGAAAAACACCTCAATCAGATGGTGTCTGAGATTTACTGGTGGGAGCAACTGGTTCTGTTCAAGACCGAACTGAAACGTTCTAACCATGCAGTCGTTATCATTCAGCACAACGATCCTGAATATATTGAAGTGTGTGCTGAACTCGCACACTCTCTGTGTACACAGCAAGACCTCCTTTCTCGACTCAGTAGTGATCGCCTCGGTGTTCTGTTGGCAGAGAAAGACGATGCCGCTTTGCAAGTGTTTCACGTATTGGCAAAAATGATCGAAATCTACCCATGGCATCGAAAAGGACTCGATAAGTCACTGCCTAAAGTGGTTTTTCAGGACATCCTGACGTTCCCATTTACTTTAGAACAACTAGAAGAAAGCCAACCATTGGAAGTACAGAATGGAAACTTTGCTTAATAAAATCTCCGAATCGGGTTTAGATGCTTCTTCTGTTTCAGGTGAAGAGGCGATTATTTTCTGGAACCACATTCGTCAGCATATTGCGACAACGCCTCAGGAAAAAGCGCAAAGCTTGATCATCAGTGCTGAGTATCGCAATGAGCTCAAACAGCCCAAAATCAGCATTGAAGAGTTAAGAAGTGCACTCGAACACCTCTCTCTGCCAAGCGACGCAGAGTTGATTCTAGAGGTGAAAAACAGCTTAGCCGATCGACTGGTGGAAGGGGGCGACTACTCAGGTGCATTGCAGGAGTACATTTCTTCATCAACCATTGCCGTCGATACCAGCCATATCGACGCCTATGTACTTGCGGTATTGGGCATGGGCAACCTATGTGATGCCTACGGCGACCATAACCGGGCATTACGCTACTATCAAAAGATAGATGGTATCGATCATGCCATCTCAAGCCGCTCATTGCGTCTACGCTACAAGCTGTACATGTTGTCGTGCTATATCGAGCTTAATCGCACCTCGGCAGCAAAAGACCTACTTAAAGAGTGCTCTGAGCTGGCGATTCTGGTCAGCGACAAGGTACTTGCTGGGCAAATCCTGCTCTATCAGGCAAAGCTGTATCGTCGACAGGGCAAGCAGGACAAAGCGATAGAGTGTTTAGGCAATGTTCAATACACCGCCGGTAATATCCACTCGATCTGGCTGTCGAACATGATTCGCCTTGAGCTGGCGCACAGTCTCAACGAGTCAAACAAACCCCATTTGGCTAACTGGGTACTAGAAAGCGCCCAGAAGAAGATCAGACGTTACGCTTCTCCTGTACTCAACCTCAAGCTGAACACGGCATTAGGTGATATCTACGAGCAACAAGGCGATTTCCAAAAAGCACTGGAATGTCAGAAGCGGGCATTTCGTATCGAAAGTGATTTGATGAAGCAAATCCCAATCGGTGAACTTGGTGCGGCACAGCTGCGGCGTTTATCGCGATTTGAACTGCAACTCAAACTGATTCTATCTGAACTTGAAAATCGTGAGCTCAAAGAAACCACGGAAAGCCAGAAGCACACAGTGGCTCAGCTCCAACAAGATGTGTTTACCGATCCGCTGACCAGCCTGCACAACCGACGCTGGCTGGACGTGAAGCTCAAAGACCTATTGCTGCATGACGTGCCTTTTGCGCTCATGGTTATCGATATTGACCATTTTAAATCCATTAACGACGAGCTGAGCCACTTAGTTGGCGATAAAGCCATCGTGAACGTCTCTCATGAGCTGTCTGCCTACTTTAAGTTCCGAGGTGCATCGAGCGTACGATTTGGTGGCGAGGAGTTTTTGGTTATTCTTGAGCGTACCACACTGGAACAAGCCACGATGCATGCTGAAAATTACCGTGAGCGTATTTTTAAGTTTGGCTGGCAAGATATTCTTGGTGAACGTGGCCTAACCGTCAGTATAGGTATAACCCTTCACCGGGAAGGCGAGAATACTCAACGTACATTCTACCGTGCAGATAAAGCTCTATACCGAGCAAAAGCCAATGGCCGTAATCAAGTCTGTACGGAATAAGATTTAACGCAAAAAGAACAATGATATCCCACCAACCGCAGCCAAAGTGCCAATGATGCTTTTGGCTGTGACTTTCTCCCCTTTCAACATATAGATAAACAACATAAATAGTGGACTGGTTGCAATCAGAGTTTGAGCGATGGCAGGGTTAGCGTGTTTCAAAGCGATTTGTTGAAGCCACAATGCTAAAAACGTCCCGACAAAGATCGCACCTAGCAACCAAAGAAAGGCCGACTTCGTAAGTTGCCCTAAATGCTTTCTCATTGACGAGAAAGGTTTTTGCTCAAATAACACGATCACCATAGCTACCGTCAGCACACCAACAGAAAGCCGGATTAACGCTCCTAACAGAGGCGGTAAATTTCCTGCTACCAACGCGTAATGTGAGATAACCACTCCCGACGCCTGACACACACTCGCAAGCAAGCCAAAGCCTACACCTGACCAATTCGTTTGTTCACCATTGGCATCAGGCTGAAAAATAACGAAAGTGACGGCTAAGGTTGTCAATAACACACCGAGCCAACTTTGCAGAGGTAGAACCGAACCTAGAGCGACCAGCGCCAATACACCTGAGAGCGGCGGTGCTAAGGACTCCAGTAATAGTGTTTTATTGGCGCCAATTCGCTTTAAGGAGGCGAAATAAGCGCTGTCTCCGACGGCAATACCAATGATCCCCGACACTGCCAAAATAGCCAAATGGATAGAAGATATTGCCATTGTGGGCATCTCAACCCATGGCATCACCACCAGCATCATGCCTGAAGCGGCGACACCTTTGACAATATTGAGCTGCATAGCTGAAAAGTGATGACTGAATTGACTGTAAATCCAAGTCGCTAGTGCCCAGACCACTGCAGCCGACAACGCGGCAATCTCTCCCTGAAACTCCATCTATTGACCTTAGTATTGATTTGAAAAAAAAGAGGCAGACTTACAAAGTCTCTCTAATATCTTGTTTTTATTTCTATACTTAGCTTTGTATCACCGTACGTTTTATTGAATACAAACACAATAACAGGACGCATTTATGTTTTTGGACTATTTCGCGCTAGGTCTACTCATCTTTGTTGCTCTGGTCATTTTCTACGGCATTATCGTGATTCACGATATTCCGTATGAAATAGCCAAAGAGCGAGAGCATCCACATCAGGATGCGATTCATTATGCTGGCTGGGTGAGTCTCTTCACACTTCACGCCATCTGGCCTTTTCTCTGGATATGGGCCACCTTATGGCGTCAGGAACGAGGGTGGGGCTTTCAAAAGCTGGAAGAAGAACAACACGATATTCATCACCGTGTTGATTCACTGATTGATCAAGTAAGTCAGCTACAAAAGGAAGTCCTTGAACTTAAGCAGCAACACAACAATCAAACGACTGTAACACCCCGTATCGATGAACATGAGGAGGAGCAATAATGGATTTACTTCTCATTCTGACCTACGCCGCTTTGTGCATTGCAATTTTTAAAATCTTCAATATTCCTCTCAATAAATGGACCGTCCCAACAGCCGTATTGGGAGGTGTGGTTTTAGTCGGCACCTTAATTTTGTTGATGAACTACAACCACCCCTTTACTCAGCTTGGCAATCAGGTCTTTTCTAGCACTCCTATCGTTTCAGGAGTAAGAGGTCGTGTTATCGAAGTACCTGTTGAGCCCAATAAACCACTCAAACAAGGGGACATTCTCTTCATGATTGACCCTATCCCATACGAAGCTGAAGTTGAAAAGCTTGAAGCACAAATTAAAGAAGCCAGCCAAGGCGCACTGGGACTGGAGTCTGATGTGCAAGAAGCGCAAGCCGCTCAAGCTCAAGCCATCGCAGATAGGGATAAGGCACAACGTGAATACGCTCGTTATCAACGTGGCTACGATAAAGGCGCCTTCACCGAGCAAGAACTGGACACCCGACGTCAAGAATACAAAGCCACTGAGGCTGCGGTCAAAGTTGCGGAAGCCAGAGTGGATCAAGCCAAGATAGCACTCAACTCTGAAATTGGTGGAGAAAACACAACAGTGGCGCGTTTGCTAGCGGAGCTGCGTCAAGCTGAGTTCGATCTTGAACAAACCATCGTCAGAGCTCCCACCGATGGTTTTGCAACACAATTAGCTCTGCGACCTGGGGTTATGGCAGTTCCACTGCCGTTAGCACCTGTGATGACCTTTGTTCATACAGAGGAAACGCTTTATGCAGCCGCGTTCAGGCAAAACTCCTTACAACGCTTACAGCCGGGTTATGAAGCAGAATTTCTCTTCAGAGCGCTTCCAGGCAAGGTCTTTAAAGGGGAAGTAGTAGATGTGTTACCCGCCATTGGCGAAAGCCAATTTCAAGCCCGTGGCGCTCTGCTTGGCACGGAGGCATTGCGCACCAGTGGGCGAGTCTTTGTCACTCTAAAGATCACTGATGACTTATCCGACTACCACTTACCCATGGGGACGGCGGTCGAAGTTGCGGTTTACTCCGATCAATTCACTCATGTATCCATTATGCGTAAAGTACTCATTAGAATGAAAAGCTGGCAGAACTATCTCTACCTAGACCATTAAAATCCGTCAGAAAGCAAAAAGGCCTCTTAAAGAGGCCTTTCATTTGTATAGGAGCGTATTAGCCGATAAAGGAGATATACCCTTGAAGGATAATTAAGTTAACAATGTCGATAAAGAAAGCACCAACAATCGGCACCACCATAAATGCTTGCGGTGAAGGGCCAAACTTATTCACCAGAGAACCCATATTCATAACAGCTGTCGGTGTTGCCCCAAGGCCAAAACCGCAGTGACCACCCGCAATAACAGCTGCATCGTAGTTTGAGCCCATCACTTTGAACGTCACAAAGTACGCAAAAATACCTAAAATGACAGACTGAACCGACAGAATGATTAGGAACGGAATCGCCAAGTCAAAGATGTTCCATAGTTTCAGGCTCATCAGTGCCATAGCCAAGAACAAAGATAGCGAGACCGTACCCAAAATATCAACGGTTTCTGCGTCTACCTTGTGTGTCTTAGTAACTTCCATAACGTTAGTGATGAAGACACCGATGAACAAAGCGTAAACAAAGTCTGGAATCATCAGCCAACTGATTTCCAAGCTACTCACCCACTGTTCAAGGTATTTAGCACCAGTTACACAGATAAGAAGAATAAACAGGATTTCAATGACCTTTTTCGCCGTCACCTTATCTTCTTCGTATTCGTTATACGTCACGACTTCAGGGAACTTTTCATGGGTTTGTGTTCCGCGTCCGTATTCAGATTCGAAGTTATGTTTAGTAACCAATTTCTGAGCAACCGGGCTACCGATAATACCGCCAATGATCAAACCAAAAGTCGCAGATGCCATTGCAATTTCAAGTGTATTACTCAAACCGTAAGTGTCAGTAAAAGTCTGAGACCATGCTGCACCCGTACCATGCCCACCCGACAATGTGATGGAGCCAGCAATTAACCCCATTAGAGGATCCAAACCAAGCGCTGTCGCCATTGACACACCAACACCGTTTTGAATGATGATGTAAAAAGACGCAACGGCTAGGAATAGAAAGACTTTAGCGCCGCCTTTCATCAGTTGCGTGTAATTTGCAGCCAGACCAACAGTGCTGAAGAACATCAACATAAAGGTGTTTTGCAACGGTAATGAGAACTCTAAGCTAACCCCATTAAAATGCATTCCCGTGATGATCATCGCAACGATCAAACCACCAACAATAGGCTCTGGAATATTAAACTTCTTCAGAATAGGGAGCTTTGAGTTTACAAAGTGACCAAGAAACAACACGCTGATTGCGATTAAGAAAGATTCTAGTGGTCCAACCGAAATTATCTGATTCATATAACCTCTTTATTGTCTGTCACTCATCTTCCCTAACGAGTTAAGAGCATACTGCTCTGGGCCATTTTGCTACCAAGGTCTCAGGTAACAATTGCAGGCACTGATTGAGATATTCTCTATTGAAAAACGTCCTCTCTACAGCGGGTCTCCCCACTCCATTTCAACAGCGAAACCCTACGGTGTACTTTAGGGCTATAAAAAGAAAGCGGACATTATTAATAAACTCGCAGGCGTTTGTCGAGTATAGACAGAAAATTCGTGTCATGAATCCGTGTAAATTGACCAAGAGTTAACCAAAGGACAAAAAAAAAGCCAACCGCAATGAAGGCGATTGGCATATATATAGTGTGAACAAATTCATTCACTAACAACGTCAGTTGGCTAGGTGACCCTCGGCTTAATAAGGGTCAATCACATTAATGCATGTAGCGTGCCAACTTTAAAACCCATAAAACCACAATATTGATCCAACTTTTAGCCAATTTATTATATTGAATGTGCAAAATGAAAATTGCATTTTGCAAATAAGTGCAATTCGATATTAAACAAGTATCTTATCAACTAGTTTATCAATGCACTATTTTCATACTTTTTTTACGTTATTGTCGATATACTCCCACTACCTGAACTGAATCGCTGTATCGAATGAATTATCTATCCACTTTCTGTAAAGGCTTAGCCATGGGCGCGGCCGACGTTGTACCAGGAGTTTCTGGTGGCACCATCGCCTTCATCACAGGCATTTATGACACATTGTTGGAAAGTATCCGACGCATTAATCCCAGCCTGATTGGCGTATTGAAACGCGATGGCGTTAAAGCTGCGTTTAACCATATCAACGGCTTCTTCCTCATCGCCTTATTCGGGGGCGTTCTCACCAGCATTGCAACGCTAGCTAAGCTGATTTCGTGGTTGCTGGTGACACACCCTATTCCGTTATGGTCTTTTTTCTTTGGTCTGATTCTGGTTTCCGTTTTCCATATATTGAAACAAATAGAAAAAAGAAGCTTCAGTCGCCTTATCTTCCTATTACTTGGGGTAGGGTTTGCTTACAGCATTACCATCCTCAAACCCCTTCAAATGGATCCGACCAGCATTAATGTCATGTTTGCTGGAGCGATCGCCATTTGTGCGATGATCTTACCCGGCATCTCTGGCAGTTTTATTCTGCTGCTCATTGGTATGTACAGCCCTGTACTTGGCGCAGTCAAATCATTGAATATCAACATTTTGCTGTTATTCCTGACGGGCTGTGTCATTGGTTTACTGAGCTTTTCCCACGTCTTATCCTGGCTCCTAAAACGATTCAGAGACATCACTCTTATCTTCCTGACTGGCCTAATGATTGGCACATTGCCAAAGATCTGGCCTTGGAAAGAAACGTTGACGTGGCGTACTAACTCAAGTGGTGAGCAAGTCCCGTTGATTGAACGCAACCTATCACCGTTTGATTTTGAAGCCATCACCTCACAACCTGCTCAGATAGGCATCGCCATCGTTCTCATGTTGTGTGCCATTGCGCTGGTCCTCGGCTTGGAAAAATTTGCCGAAAATCGCGATATCTAATTGTTTTAAAAGCAGCCTATTGGCTGCTTTTTTTTCATCTCTGTATACTCAACCTCATTCCAAAAACTCATAACGGTCAACTTTTAATCGATTGCGCGTCTAAGCTTTGTTGTACAGGATAAGGCTAATGCGACCACCGAGTGACCTGTTATGTCTCACGTATTCCACCGACACTGTCATACACAACTACCTACTATCAGCCACGGCGAAGGTGTTTATCTTTATGATAAGCATGGAAAAGCTTATCTAGATGCTTGTGGCGGCGCTGCAGTTTCTAATCTTGGCCATAGCCACCCGATGGTCAAACAAGCCATCGCTGAACAACTTGAGCGTATTCCTTTTGCTCACACTGGTTTTTTTACCAACGAGCCCTGTGAACAATTGGCCGATGCACTGTGTGCTTTGATGCCTTCGCAATTCAATCACGCTTACTTTGTCAGCGGAGGTTCTGAAGCCGTGGAGTCGGCGCTAAAAATGGCTCGACAGTATTTTGTTGAGCTAGGAAAACCAAGCAAGACTCAGTTCATTGCGCGTAAACAGAGTTACCACGGCAACACGCTAGGAGCACTTGCTGTCGGTGGAAATGAATGGCGTCGTGAGCCATTTCAGCCACTTCTCACAACTAGTCACCATATCGATCCTTGCTACGCCTACCGTTTACAACAACCACAAGAGTCAGAGCTGGACTATTCACTTCGCAGTGCCAATCAGCTTGAAGAAAAAATCCTCGAACTGGGCGCAGAAAACGTCATGGCGTTTGTCGCTGAGCCTGTTGTCGGCGCGACTGCTGGCGCAGTGCCTGCGACAGGAGGCTACTTCAAACGAATTCGAGAAATTTGCGATCAATATGAAGTGTTGCTCATTTTGGATGAAGTCATGTGCGGAGTCGGTCGCAGCGGCAGTTTCTTTGCATTCGAGCAAGAGCAGATAGAACCCGATTTGGTCTGTATTGCAAAAGGACTGGGAGCGGGTTACCAGCCTATCGGTGCCACCATCGCCAATGATCGGATTTACCAAGCCATTGCCGATGGCAGCGGCTTCTTCCAGCACGGTCACACCTTTATGGCGCACCCGATGGCATGTGCCTCTGCACTGGCCACAATCGAAGCTATTCAACAACAATCTTTGTTATCAGCGGTGCAATCCCACGGCGCAGACCTTAAACAAGCCCTGTCGAGTGAGTTGGGCAATTTGCCTTACGTGGGCGATATTCGAGGCAAAGGACTCTTCCTCGGCATTGAACTCGTCAAAGATAAAGCAAGCAAAGCTCCGCTCGATATCGCTACAAAAGCCCACACTGCGGTTAAGTCTCAAGCGATGAAGAATGGCCTGATGTGTTACCCAATGTCTGGGACGATTGACGGGAAACAAGGCCATCACATCCTGTTAGCGCCGCCTTTCATCATCGAACCAAGCCACATCGACGAGATTGTGACTAAACTGAAAACCACATTGACTGAGGTGTCCGGAACATGGATTTAACAGCAGGTGATGCTGGCCACCAGCAAACCAGCGCAATTATCGTGGCACCAAATGGAGCGCGTAAAACCAAGCGAGATCATCCCAACCTTCCAATGACCGAGGAAGAAATTATCTCAGAGGTCATTGCATGTCGTGATGCCGGCGCTGCAATGGTTCATCTTCACTGTCGAGATGATCATGGTCAGCACAGTCTGGAGATCGAACCCAATCGCCAACTGTATGATAAGGTGAAACAGGCCGTCGGTGACAGCATTATCGTCCAGCTGACAACCGAAGCCGTAGGGATTTATAGTGCAGAGCAACAAATTGCACTGACTAAAGCGGTCAAGCCCGAAGCTGCCTCATTCGCACTGCGTGAATTGATACCCGATGACAACCACATTGAATCTGGAAAAGCCTTTTTTCACTGGGTCGCGGAACACGGAATCATCAGCCAAATCATTCTCTACGATCAAGATGATATTGACCGTTACTTCCAGCTACGTGCTCTGGGAATCTTGCCTACCATGAATCAACACGCTCTCGTCGTTCTTGGCCGATACCATAACGAACAGCAATCCAGTCCGTGGGATTTAAAGCAACTTGACTTGAGTCTGTTTGTTCAACAAAACGTTCACCTCGCGGTATGTGCGTTTGGCGATCGTGAGCAGGACTGCCTCATCAGTGCCATGCTACTTGGCCTCGATGTACGAGTTGGGTTTGAGAACAATCACCTTGATCCACAAGGAATTCCAGCCATTAATAATGCAGAACAAGTGAGAAACCTCAAAAAAATTAACAAATTATTAAACATTTGCATTCATGATGCTTATAGTTTCCGAAAGGCACTAAACAAAAACTGATTCGTGCCTCTGGTAAGTAAGATAGGATCGTTACACGCAATAAAAAGGAATTATTATGACATTGCTAAAAAACGTACTGACTGCCGCCTCAGCAACTGCACTTTTAGGCGCCACTTTTTACGCTTCGGCTGCTGACAGATTTGTAACCATTGGTACCGGTGGTGTAACAGGCGTTTACTACCCAACAGGCGGTGCTATTTGCCGTTTGGTAAACAAGACGAAAAAAGAACACGGCATTCGTTGTTCTGTTGAGTCTACCGGTGGTTCCATCTACAACATCAACACGATTCGTGCGGGTGAACTGGACTTAGGTATCGCACAGTCTGACTGGCAATATCACGGCTACAACGGAACAAGCAAGTTCTCTGAAGCGGGCCCATTCAAAGAGCTACGCGCTGTGTTCTCTGTTCACCCAGAACCGTTCACCGTTGTTGCTCGCGCCGATTCGGGCATCAAGAGCTTTGAAGATCTGAAAGGTAAACGAGTCAACATAGGTAACCCAGGCTCAGGCCAACGCGGCACAATGGAAGTTCTGATGGACCAGTATGGTTGGACAACTAAAGACTTTAAGCTGGCTTCAGAACTGAAAGCGGCTGAACAGTCGAAAGCATTGTGCGATAACAAAATTGACGCGATGGTTTATGTGGTAGGCCACCCAAGTGGTGCGATTCAGGAAGCTACAACGTCATGTGAAAGTAATATCGTTCAGGTAGCAAGTCCACAAGTCGACAAGCTACTGTCTGATGCCAGCTACTACCGTACTGCAACGGTTCCAGGTGGCATGTACAAGGGTAACCCTGATGATGTGCAAACATTTGGTGTTGGCGCAACGTTTGTCTCTTCCACTGCGGTATCGGAAGATGTGGTATACAACATTGTGAAAGCAGTATTCGAAAACTTCGATAACTTCCGCAAACTACACCCTGCGTTCGCAAACCTGAAAAAAGAAGAGATGGTCAAAGACGGTCTGTCTGCACCGCTTCACCCAGGGGCACTGAAATACTACAAAGAAGTGGGACTGATTAAGTAACCACGTCATAAGTAACAAACCCGGCAAACGCCGGGTTTTTATTTGCTTTCTTCGAGTTCGTCTCTGAGCCACTGGTGAAAGAGCTGAACTTTCCTTGAAGCCAAACGGTAATTCGGCACACTCAAATAGTAGCCATAGCCACTTAGCATGGAGAGCCCAAGCAGATTGCTCACCTGATCATTTTCCAACATTTCACTCGCCATAAAATCAGGCACCAAAGCCAGCCCTTTGCCCCGCTTCACCGCCTCCAGTGATAAGTAAAAATGTTCGTAGCCAACACCATAGTAGTTGAGCGACTCCGCGCACTGATGTTCTAACTTAAACAGCTCCCACAGCTGTGGTCTAGTAGTGTGAGGAATCAATGCATGCTGCGTTAAAACAGAATTGACGTCGCTACAGGACGCGGATTGTTCACCAATCAAAAGCAGTTTTTCCTGACACAATAATTGGCTGTGCTCGTAGTGCTTAGACAACGGCAAGCAACGCAAGGCGATATCCGATTCACCCGCAAGTTTAAGCTGGGTATTCTCACGAGTGCGAATTTTAACCTGCAGTTGAGGATGTAAACGACGGAACCCTTCTATCTTAGGCAGCAACCATAAGCTGGCAAACGAAGGCGTCACATCAATAGTCAGTAACTCTTGCTGAGTGTCACTTTGAATCAAGCTGGCGGTTGCGTGTTGGATGATCTCTAGCGCTTCAATAACTTTGGGTAAATATTGCTTTCCAGCAATCGTCAACTCAATGCCATTCAAATGACGCTCTAACAGTGGCTGACCAACCATTTGCTCCAGTATCGCTATCTGCTTACTAACAGCACCCTGAGTGACATAAAGCTCTTCTGCTGCTTTTGAAAAACTCTGATGATGAGCAACAGCGATAAAGGATCGCAGTGCTTTAATCGATGGAAGTTCGCTTCCTTTGAGCATAGGTGTGAATCTACTCCTTTAGTTCATACATGCAGAATAAGAGGCGTAACGGGCAATTGTAAAGGGAAGTATCAATCCAAAACAAAACAGCCTGTCGAGTGACAGGCTGTTGTAAGATTATAAATTGTTCTTGCGGCTTGGCAGGAAAACCTCACCCAACATACAACGAACACTGCCACCACCAATTGACTCAATGGTCTGGACGTTGAATGGAAGAAGCTTGCCGTGGCTCGACAGCTGGGCACGTTGTGCAGGTGAAAACGCATCGTACGCCGATTGCGACATTGCAATCACTTTATCACCATTGACCGTCTCAAGCTCCAAGATGTTGCCACAGAACTGGTTCATCTGTTCAAGGCTGATAGAAACAACCTGCTTATCTTTCGCAAGAGATTTGAGTACAAATCGACGCTCAAATTCAGGAATCACTTCATCGCAAATTACGCAGAAGTGCTCGCCAATCGCCATCATTACATTGGTGTGGTAGATAGGCTTGCCCGATGGAAGTGCCGTCTGGAAAGAAACCACACGCTCGTAACCAATTCGCTCGGCGTAATCTTCCAACACTTCTCGATCACAACGTTGTGACAGCGCAGCATAAATGGTGCGATTGACATGATCAATCACCATCACACCGGTACTTTCTAGGTGGGCATTCTCTGCTAAGTAATCCGTCAGCGAATCTTCACTAGATACAGCCCGACCAGCAGCTTCTAGAGCTTCACGCAAAGCCTCAGGGCGAACTTCTTGTTGACGGTTCTCACACGCCATTGGGAACGTATAAAGAGCACCGTCAGCAGTGGTGCTAAACCAATTGTTTGGGAATACCGCGTCTGGCGTTTCCACGTCTCCAAGAGGGTAATCAAATTCAACCACTTGAACACCGACCTGACGTAGCTGACCGACCATTGTCTTGAACTCTTGCATCGCCTGTTTGCGAACTTGTTCAGTGGACTCAGTCACCTGATGTTGAAACTCATTGTCTCGAGCGGTTTCAGCATTAAACGCAAATTCCTTTGGTGGCACCATCACCACACAGTTAGCGTTTTGCACTGTAGAAACTGACTTTTCTAGTTGTGTTTGCTGTTTGAACATTGCGATAGACTCGTTATATCTCACTCACTTACGTTGAATTGTAGACATATTGTTAAAATAACAATTGCTGAATTCACCCATTTCAATAGATATAGACCGTGTATTTTTACTGTGAATTTCGTATTTCTCAGTAAATTTTATGGTCAGCATGACTTTTAAAACTTATTGCCTGAATAATATGCAGCAGTTCGTATAACAAATGGTTGATATATGGTTACATTTCAAACATTAACGAGCTACCATATGGCACAAGCGCAATTGCCATGTCTGGCTCTCCCCTGCGTTGTGATATTTAAGGCGAGATATGTTTAAGAAATTTGAAGGCTTTACGAAACCTTTTCCCGATGAAGAACCCTCTCAGCCACCGAGTGGGATCTTTGCTTTTTGTCGCTATTACACCCGTGGATTTGAGGTACCTCTGATCCTGATGTCATTGATGGCCACTGTGGTTGCGATAGTGGAAGTATCGCTATTTGGTGCCATGGGTAACCTCGTTGACTGGCTATCAACCAGCAATCCAGAAACTTTCTGGCAGGAAAACCAGTCAGAACTGATGTTGTATGGCGGCTTGTTATTAATAGTCATGCCTATCCTGGTCGTTGCGTATTCTCTTTTGGTTCACCAAACACTGCTTGGCAACTACCCAATGTCTATTCGCTGGCTCGCGCACCGCTACCTGCTCAAACAGAGCCTGAACTTCTATCAGGATGATTTTGCAGGCCGTGTAGCCACGAAAGTGATGCAAACCTCTTTGGCCGTACGTGAAACCGTGATGAAAACCATGGACGTTTTCGTTTATGTGTCGGTTTACTTTACCGCGATTGTTGTTCTGTTGGCGCAGGCTGACTGGCGTCTCATGATCCCAATGGTGATCTGGCTGATGTGTTATGTCTGTATTCAGCTTTACTTCGTGCCGAAATTGAAGAAAGTGGCGTCAGAGCAAGCCGATGCACGTTCGACCATGACTGGTCGTATCGTCGATAGCTACACCAACATTGCGACGGTTAAGCTGTTCTCCCACAGCAAACATGAAACGGTGTACGCAGAAAATGGCATGCGTGGTTTCCTTGATACCGTTTACCGCCAGATGCGCTTAGTGACCGGTTTTGACGTCGCTGTTGAGATCACCAACTACCTATTGGTCTTCACTATCGGTGCGCTCTCTATTTATCTGTGGATGGACAATTCGATCAGCATCGGTGCCATCGCAATCGCAATCGCTCTAGCTTTGCGTATCAACGGCATGTCTATGTGGATCATGTGGGAAGTCGGAGCCCTATTTGAAAACATGGGTACCGTTGTCGATGGTATGAAAACGCTCTCCAAACCAATTGATATTCAGGACAAAGACAATGCTAAGCCTCTTGTGGTTGAACAAGGTGGCATTGAGTTTGACAATGTTAGCTTCCACTACGGCGATGAAAGCAAAGGTGTGATCAGTCATCTCAATCTCAATATCAAGCCGGGTGAAAAGGTTGGCTTAGTTGGACGCTCTGGTGCAGGTAAATCGACCTTGGTCAACTTGCTGCTGCGCTTCCATGATGTCGAAAGTGGCAGCATTAAGATTGATGGTCAGGTGATTTCTGATGTCACTCAGGACTCACTGCGCAGCAATATTGGTATGGTTACGCAAGATACATCCCTACTTCATCGCTCTATTCGCGATAACATTCTTTATGGGAACCCTGACGCGACCGAAGATGACCTACTGCGCGCAACCAAACAGGCTCATGCTCATGAGTTTATCGAGTCACTCAATGACCCGTTTGGTAACAAAGGCTACGATGCTCAAGTGGGTGAACGAGGCGTGAAGTTGTCTGGCGGTCAACGACAGCGTATCGCCATCTCACGTGTTCTGCTTAAAGATGCCCCTTTGCTTATCTTGGATGAAGCGACCTCTGCTCTGGATTCAGAAGTGGAAGCGGCTATTCAAGAGAGCCTCAATGAACTGATGCAAGGCAAAACGGTTATTGCGATTGCACACCGCTTATCAACCATTGCCGCTATGGATCGATTAATCGTGCTTGATAAAGGCCAGATTGTTGAACAGGGTACTCATCAGGAATTGATCCAGAATGAAGGCATCTATGCTCAGCTTTGGGCCCATCAAACGGGCGGTTTCATTGGCGATGAAAGCGAGCAAAAACAAACAGCCTGATCAAAAACATAAACCCTAAATAAAAGCAGAGGAATTCCCTCTGCTTTTTTGTTTCCGATATTCAATCTCTACTAGCAATTGAGATATACTCGCGCCATTCCCATTCAATATTTTTCCACAAATCTAATGAATAAAAGCTTACTGACAAATTTGCTGGCACTAGCGCTATTGGCTGGTGGCTATCAGACAGACAACCAAATTGCTTTTTACGCAGGCCTATTCGCTTTCTCTGGCGCAATCACTAACTGGTTAGCGATTCACATGCTGTTCGAGAAAGTACCCGGCTTATACGGTTCTGGCGTGATCCCTGCGCGTTTTGAAGAGTTTAAGGCCGCCATCAAGAACTTGATGATGGAACAGTTTTTTACGGCAGAGAACATTGATCGATTCCTCAACAAAGAAATGTCGGGTAAGACACTCAATCTTGAGCCTGTACTAGAGAAAGTCGATTTCAACCCAACGTTTGATTCTCTGGTCAATGTCATTGCAAACTCTTCTTTTGGCAGCATGCTGGCCATGTTTGGTGGCGCTGAAGCCCTGCAACCGCTAAAAGAACCGTTTGTCGAAAAAATGCAGGAAGCGGTGGTAGAAATCAGCCAGAGCGATGCGGTTAAAGAAGCGCTAAAGGGTCAACTGGAATCGCCAGCTATGATGGAAGAGATTCAGGCCAATATTGAAAACATTATTGACCAGCGCCTAAGTGAACTGACGCCAAAGCTGGTCAAAGAAATCGTCCAGAAAATGATTAAAGAGCATTTAGGCTGGTTGGTAGTCTGGGGTGGTGTGTTTGGCGGTCTAATAGGTATAGCATCATCATTCATTGCCTGATGTAGAACTCAGCAATTGACGAAAAAGGGAAGCGAATGCTTCCCTTTTCTTGTTCTACAGTGTTGCAATCAAATCCGCGTTTACACCAAAGCTGGTTTTATGCTCTTCAATCACCACTTCACTTCGCGTCTGTATCACACCGGGCAGTGTTCCGAGCTTGGTAGACATAAAGCTCTGATAGGCTTTCATATCTTTAACCCGCACTTTGATCATGGTGTCGAAATCGCCGGATAACGAATAGCACTCTTCGATCTCTGGCATATCTTCCACTGCTTTGGCGAACTTTTCAAAGATAGAGAAACTGGTTTGATCAAGACGAATATGGATGAAAACCTGAACGTCCAAGCCGAGTTTTTCCGGATTCAACTCTGCATGATAGCCCTTAATGTAACCCTCTTTTTCCAATCGTTTGACGCGATCAGAACACGGGGATGTAGTCAGGTTCACTTGCTTAGCAAGCTCGACGACAGGAAGACGCCCTTTAAGGTTTAGGGTGCGAAGGATTTCACGGTCAATTCTATCTAAGTCCATTTAACGCTCTGATTAGATGTCTTTCTTTATGCTTATCATAATCGAAACGAGTCAATGAAACCTAATAAAGGAACCGACTTAGAAGAAATTTTATTGAGAGGAATGGAAACTTAAGCGGCTTCAACGTTCGAGAGCTCACGCTCTTCGACTAAGTCTGCCTGAGTGTTGCACACTCGACAAAACGTCTGCTTTTCCATTTTTACATAGTGTGCGCCCTGAAAGAGGGTCGCAAAGAAACACGCCAAACTCTTTTTCACCGAGTCATGCTCTTCTTGGCATCGCTTCATAACAACTTTGTGGGCAGTCACTTTTTGGCAGCAATGGCAATATACCTGAGGCATTTTCTCTCTCCGTGAGCGATGGCGTTATTGATAGTGGACATATTAGTAAGGCCTTAGTTCCAATTGCTCAAATTTTCATTTTCAATTTGTGAACCAAGTTCAATTATTAACCAACTTTATTAAAAAAGCCCCGAATATCGGGGCTTTATGTTTCGTCAGCTTACCGCTTATTCAAGCTCAGTAAGCTGTTTTTCAAACTTAGCGTGCTGTGCTTTCACGGACTCTTCTGGTTCACCTGTCATCAAGCTTACAACCACAATTGCGATAGTAGAGAAGATGATTCCCGGAACGATTTCGTAAACATCGAACCAACCACCCGTTAGCTGCTTCCATACCACGATAGTCACACCACCAATCACGATACCTGCAAGCGCACCGTTACGGTTCATACGAGACCAGTACAAGCTAAGCACCAATGCTGGACCAAATGCAGCACCAAAGCCTGCCCAAGCGTAAGACACTAGGCCAAGAACTGAACTGTCTGGCGTCATCGCTAGGATTAGCGCCACGATAGAGATAGCCACTACCGCAATACGGCCAACCATAACAATCTCTTCAGACGTAGCGTCTTTCTTCACAAGCTGCTTGTAGAAATCTTCTGCCAATGCTGAAGAAGAAACCAAAAGCTGTGAGTCCGCAGTACTCATGATTGCCGCCAAGATCGCCGCAAGAAGAACACCAGCAACCACAGGGTGGAAGATAGAGTTCACCAGTAGCATGAAGATCTTCTCGCCGTCATCAATGGATACGCCAGAGTTGGTCACATAAATCAGACCAACCAGACCAACCAGCATCGCGCCAACCATAGACAGTGCAGTCCAAATCACAGCGATACGGCGAGCCGTGGTCAAATCTTTGTTGCTACGCGCTGCTTTGAAACGAGCCAGAATGTGTGGCTGACCAAAGTAACCTAGGCCCCACGCAACCAAAGAGATGATCGCGATCGCTGACAGCGGCTCACCTTTAGTATCATTCCACAGTGTCAAAAGCTGAGGGTTGATGTTAGATAGATCTGTGCTTAGTTGACCAAAACCACCTTCCATCGCTGCAATAGGCACAATCATTAGCGCCGCTGCCATCAGAAGGCCTTGTACAAGGTCAGTCCAAGATACCGCTAAGAAGCCACCAAACAATGTGTAAGAAACCACACAAACAGTACCAATAATAACTGCTGTGGTGTAATCCAATCCGAATACCGTTTCAAACAGTTTTCCGCCCGCTACCAGACCAGAGCTGGTATAGAAAAGGAAGAATAAAAGGATAAAGAAAGCAGAGATAACCTGAATCAGTTTCGAATTATCGTTAAAGCGACGTGACAAGAACTCAGGCAGAGTCAGAGCATCTGTCGTAATACTATATGTACGTAGACGTTTTGCACTGATTAGCCAGTTCAGCCAAGTACCAACTAGCAGACCACCAGCCAGCCAGAAAGCCTCAATACCCGCTGCATACGCATAGCCAGGCAAGCCAAGTAGCAACCAGCCACTCATGTCAGATGCACCCGCTGATAGCGCCGCAGGCCAAGGGCCCAATGAACGACCACCTAAGAAGTAATCAGTCGAGTTTTTCGTTCGTTGATAAGCAATAACGCCTATCGCCAACATCAGAATAAGATACGCAATAAACGTGGTCGTAATAGCAAAGCTATTTTCCATGTGTTTGTCCTCTATTAAGATCGCCTTCCATGAACGCCCTCACTTACACTGAGTGAGGGCTCTCTGAGAAAGGATTAGTGGGCCTCACTCCCAAGTTCTAACAAGGTCGCGTTACCGCCCACTGCTGTTATATTTATTGTTCTCGTTCGCTCTGTGATAAAGCGAAGCGATAGATGTGGATCATGCGCTACCGGAATAGTCGCAACATCCGTCTCCGAAACTAGGCCAACAATAGCACCTGTACGCTTCGACAATTGGCGGTTGATTGTTTGTTCAACCTCTTGATTCCCTATGTATCCGACACTACGTACATCTGACTCCAGCAGCTGATGATAAGCATCAAGAGAGGCAAATTGTAATAGGTTCATAGGTAAGGAAGACTGCGTGTAGGCAGCTTCCAGATTTTGAGTAAGTTGTGTGTCATCACTACACAAGATGACACTGTTACCCGCAACTAACGCAGCAGTCACCTGTGCAATCGTTGCTTGCTGTGCTGACTCTGACGATTCATCTTGAATAATCAGTGCCACACCTCGACCTGCGGTATACAGTTCGTTTGTTTCCCCAGTAGGGCCTACCAGTTGATGCGTTTCAGCCAATAGCGCTGACGCATGTTCCATGTGGTATGCCACAACAGAAGCTAAATTCGGCTGTACTGATTGCAGAGCCTGTTTAAAAGCCAGTAGACACTCGCTTTTTGAATCAAAGTTAGTCAGATTCCAGTTTTCCCACGCTGAAAAAGCATCAGAAAAACGAGTTACTTGATGAACCATAATCTTTCTCCTTGCCTACAGATTAAGAAAACGAAGTTTGTGTAAAGCGGAATAGGTAGTGCGGACCGCCAGCTTTTGGACCAGTACCAGAAAGGCCCTGACCACCAAACGGTTGTACGCCAACAACAGCACCCACCTGATCACGGTTGATGTAGCAGTTACCCACACGTGCGTGTTTTTCGATCCAGCGGTAAGTGGTTTCGTTGCGGCTATGAATCCCCATAGTCAAACCAAAACCTGTGCTGTTAATGCGCTCAACAATCTGGTGAAGTTCGTTCGCTTTAAAGCGGACAATGTGCAGAATCGGACCAAACTGTTCTTCATCAAGACAAGAAATATCGCGAATTTCAAAGGCACTTGGCGCAACGAAATCACCATGTTGATGTTCTTCACCCAAAGTAAGCTCAGCCACTTTCTTTTCCGTCGCGGTCATACGCTCAATATGCTTAACCAGTTTGGTTTTTGCTGTCGTATCGATAACCGGCCCCACATCGGTGGAATGAAGATAAGGAAGACCGACACTAAGTTCCTGCATCGCACCTTGAATCAGTGCAACGATGCGATCGGCAATGTCTTCCTGAACATAAAGTACGCGCAGAGCACTACAACGTTGGCCTGCGGAGGCAAACGCAGAACGAATAACATCACGCACAACCTGTTCAGGCAGTGCCGTACTGTCCACAATCATTGCGTTTTGACCGCCTGTTTCCGCGATGAAAGGCACAGGTGCCGCATCACGAGACGCCAATGTTTGATTGATTCGTTGTGCTGTCGCCGTTGAACCCGTAAAGGCAACACCAGCAATGGCGGAGTGAGAAGTTAATGCAGAACCAATTTCAGCACCGCGGCCTGGCAACAATTGAATCGTACCTGCTGGGAAGCCCGCTTCATTCATCAGCTCGACGGCACGTGCAGCGATCAAACTGGTTTGCTCTGCCGGCTTCGCAACCACGGTGTTACCTGCGACGAGAGCCGCTGTAATTTGACCAAGGAAAATCGCCAGTGGGAAGTTCCAAGGGCTGATACACACAAACACACCACGACCTTGACGAGACACTGTACGTGCCTGTCCATCAAAACCGTTTAAGTGAATCTCGCCTAAAGCATCGACCTGCTTAGCGTAGTAGCGACAGAAGTCAACAGCTTCACGAACTTCATCAATGCTATCGTGAATAGTTTTACCCGCTTCCTGATGACACAGAGCAACAAGTTCAGCAAGATTAGCTTCCAGTAGCTCTGCCAGTTTGTCCAGCATAGCGGCTCTCTGAGCTTTATCGCTGGTCTGCCATTTGGCAAACGCTTGCTGTGCACCATCGATGGCAGCGGAAACATGATCAAGAGTCGCGAAGGCAACCTGACCCACTTCAATACGGCGGTCGTAAGGCGCTGTTACAGCTTCAACATTGATGTTTTCCTTGATCATGCTTTCGGCATGAGCTTGACCATTGATGATCGGACCCGCCTGCCACTGATTCTTCAGGAAGCTCTCGACAGAGTGCTCAAATGGTTTGGCTTCTGATTCAATATCAACGTTGACACCATAAGAGTTTTGACGCTCAGGGAAGACCTGTGGTGGCAATGGTATCTTGGCATTGTTCAAGGTATCGAACGCTTTTAGCATATCGACTGGGTGCTGAGTCAAAGTCTCTACCGGGCAGCGGGCATCGACTAAGCGGTGTACAAATGAACTGTTTGCACCGTTTTCTAGAAGGCGACGAACCAAATACGGCAATAGATCTTTGTGGCTGCCGACTGGTGCGTAGATGCGCACAGATTGCTGATAAGCTTCCATCGCGTGGTTGTATAGGGAATCACCCATACCGTGCAAACGCTGGAATTCGTAATCTTTGTGCTCAGCCATGACTGCAATAGACGTCACCGTCTGAGCGTTGTGGCTCGCAAATTGGGGGAAGATGTTGCCACGAACATTCTCAGAAAGTAGGAATCGCGCACACGCTAGGTAAGCAACATCCGTCGCCTCTTTGCGCGTGTAAACTGGATAGTTATCGTAACCAGCTTGTTGAGACCATTTGATTTCACTATCCCAGTATGCACCTTTAACCAGACGCAGTGGAATCAAATCACCTTGCTCTTTTGCCAGTCCGTTAATCCAAACCAGCACAGGCAGTGCGCGTTTTGAATAAGCTTGAATAACCAGGCCAAACTTACCCCAGCCTTTCACTAAGTCGCTGCGATACACTTTCTCGAACAATTTCAGTGAAAGCTCAAGACGATCGGCTTCTTCCGCATCGATTGTGATAGCTACATCCAGCTCAACAGCTCGACGAAGAAGCTGCATCAGAGTATCAGCTAACTCGTTTAGAACACGCTCTTCGTTCGCCACTTCGTAGCGTGGGTGTAAGGCTGACAACTTAATAGACACTGAAGGCGCAGGGCTAGTGTCTAAGCCATATTTGTCACGACCAACCGCTTCAATCGCCATCAGGTAATCTTTGAAGTATTTATTCGCATCTGCTGTCGTCAGTGCGGCTTCACCTAACATATCGTAGGAATAAGTAAAGCCTTTATCACGCATGGTGCGACCGTTTTTCTGCGCTTCAGCAATACTACGTCCAAGAACGAACTGGTGGCCCATTACTTTCATCGCCTGGTGCATCGCTTTACGGATAACCGGCTCTGACATCTTGTTAACCAGGCGGTTAACCGCAGAAACAGGGCTTTGTGACTCGGCTTCTGACAAGCCAACCACTTTACCGGTCAGCATTAGGCCCCAAGTCGAAGCATTCACGAATACAGAATCAGAGTTCTTTAGGTGAGATTTCCAATCGGCAACACTCAGCTTATCTCGAATCAATGCATCGGCCGTCGCTGAATCAGGAATACGCATCAAAGCTTCTGCCAGACACATCAATAAGATACCTTCTTGAGTATCTAGACTGTATTCAAGCAACAAGGCGTCAATCATCTGGATTGATTTCTTATCAGCACGAATCGATTCGATTAGCTGGGTGGTCTTATCGCTAATTTGTGCTTTTTCAGCATCAGTAGGGATTGCCAGAGGCAACAGTTGTTCAAGCCATTGGGATTCGTCCACCATGTAAAGTGGCGAGATCAATGACCATAACTTATCAAGCGGCTGCTCGACAAACTCGGCATTCAACACATCAGTTGCTGTAAACATGCGTTTTCCTCAATCTCAACCTGACAATTTCATCAGGATTCTTACAATGGCTTGCAGTGTATTTTGAGCGGGAGAGGATTACTTGTCAAAAACTCCGAGTTTTTTGCTAAAAACTCTGATTATTAACAAAACAAAAACAGAGTCACATGCATATAAGCAAAATAATATATGGTTAATCTTTTCTTATTTAACCAAATTGTTTCTTGTAATGAGATGGAGACATGCCTTGAAGACGAGAAAAGGTATGAGTAAAAGCACTTTGGCCGGAGAAGCCCGTCAGCTCTGCTACTTGACCTAATGAAAGGTGGCCTTTTTCAATCAATGACTTGGCCATATCTATCCGCTTACCCAACACGTATTGGTGAGGTGTAATGCCCATCTGTTCTTTGAACAAGTTGTGAAACTGACTCTCACCAAGAAACACGCTACCAGCTAACTGAGCAACGGATATCTTCTGACTAAGATGTTGTTCAATGTATCTGTCGATAGCTTCAAGGTCGAAGCGTGAATCTTTACGGGATGTTGCAAAGTTCGACATATGACGCTGCATCAAAGCAATCACAGTGTCATTACAAGCCCGGCTGAGAAGCAAGTCCTCTGGGCTAGACTGCATTTCTGCAACGAGCATTTGTATCAGCTTTTGAATTTGTCCATCGAGTTGGAAATAGGTATCACGCTGGTTGAGTTCGTTGAGTTTTTGCAGCATTAACGGGTCATCGCCTGATGGCGCGGGCATGTTCAACACCAGAATATCGGATTGTCCGACTACACCGCCAAACGCATGACCAGAGCCAGACGTAACCACACAGCCTTGACCAGGCCCAACTAAATTACCAAACCCACTTACTTCAAATTCCGCCTGCCCTTTCAATCCAATCACAATTTGGGTATAGCTGTGATCGTGGCAGTCCATATAAGACGGCAGTGTCACTAGCTCTGCGGGCTTGGGTGACAAAAGTTTGGCATGTTCACCAATCAATGGTGTGTACTTAGATGCTGTCATGGCACAATTTGTGATCTCGAATGGCACTAGAGTCGCATGTTATACCAAAATCCCTTCAATTCGAAATTTATCGATTAATATGCAATTGGGTACAGCATCACATTATTGAAGAGTGAAAAAAGTACCGAATATAGGTTAAAAAGCACACTTTCAACCGCTCCGGAAGAATGATCAAGTGCACATAAATTACGGTATATGTCACTTCTAGCAACTTTTCTTTTTGAAGATGCCCAATCTTCACTTGCATATTTCCCCAATCAACTCAAAATGATAGATAGCATCCAAGTTTTATATACTTAAGTTAGATTAATCTGATTAATCTGTTAAAAAGAAAGATGCTAGGTTAAAAGAAAACTTGGGAGAGGCAGGGAAACAAGGACTGTCAAAAGTTTGTCTTTTTTTGGTTTTTACGTTGGTAAAATGAAACGTTAATTGTTGCAGGGAAATATGATAACACGTCGCATCCCAGCGCTTTTACTTGCGCTAAGCCCTATGTGGGTATCGACTTCGGTTTTTGCGGAAACGGCAACCTCTGCCGATCCTGTCGCAGCTATCGATGGAAAATTAGAGAACAAACAAAGTGAACTACAGACACTTGGAGCTGAGTTTGAACAAGAATCTGAGCGTTTACAGCAGCTAAGGGCTGAGCTGACCAAGTACCAGCGTGAAGAGCAAGAGCTAAACGCCAAACGTAACCGTGCCAAGTCTGCACTGGACAAACAATATAACCGCCTTCTAGACGATCCAGATGTTGACCTGCTTTCTTTCCAGCAGGAGTATCAACAAGCTTGGGCTTCGGTTAAAGAAAACCAAAGTCAGATTCTGGAGCAGGAACAGACCATTACCGAACAGGAAATGCGTTTGTCACAAATCAAACAGAAACGCTCTCGCATTAACTCAGAGTTGTCTTACCTAAAAGAGCAGAAAGTCGAAGCGCGAGTGAAGCGTCTTGACGCTGAATTGCGCGAAAGCGATGTGCTCAACACAGCATTTAAGACCACTTGTTCTGCGACCATGACACTTGGTGAATGTACCAATCAAGGTAAATACCTGACTAAGCAGCGCGCTGTAAACACGTTCAAAGCGAAATTGCTTGATGGTTTAACAGAAGCCAATTTGGCTAAGCAGAACCTTAAAGGTGTTCAACTGAATGTGTTTGTTCAGGAAAGTCAAATCATCCGCTCTGGTTTTGAAGGTAACAACAGCTACTACACTGAAATGCAGGCGCAACTTCAGGCGCGCCCTGAAGCTTCTGCAGCTTGTAAGTTATTGAACGTATCTTCTCGTTACTGCCTAAACGGCACTGAAGTTGTCAAAAAAGAACAAGGCAACAAAGAGAAGAGTTGGGCAAACATTACCATTCGTTCAGATCAGTACGAAGATCGTGTCACCATTAACGGTGTCAACTACGGCAGCACACCAGTGGAAGTTGTGTTACCAAGAGGCAAACACCAGTTTACTGTGTCGAAAGATGGCTACCAAACCTACAACCGTACAATTCCAGTCAATGGCAACGATACAGTATGGGTGAAGTTGCGCCCAGATTCAGATATTTAACCCACTTCTCTTTTTGGAAAGAGGGGAGTTGCACAAAATTGACCTAAAACGCCGTTTTGTCGTAAGTTATCGCTTTATAACTTAAGACAAAATGGCGTTTTCGTTTAGAATAAGCCCATTAGATAGAAAAGAATTGTAGATATAGATAATGCGAACTGGTTTACCAACGCTTCTTCTTGCTTTATCACCATGCTTCATCACAGCTAATGTTGCGGCACAGGATACTCGTGATCCGATTGTCGAAATTGATCAGCAGTTATTTGATAGGCATGGAGAGCTGAAAGCGGCAACTCAAGCTCGGGATGAGCAAAAAGCGACGTATGAGCAACAGCAACAATCTGTCTCTGAGTTAACTAAGCTGGCCAAATCGCTTGATGAGGCACTGACCGAGGCAAAAACACGCCTTGAAAGTGACTACTCACGGATGATTGAAGACCCGAACATCGATCTCGCCGCCACTCAGAAAGCCTATCAAGATGCCTGGTCAAAGGTAAAACAAAACCAGAAAGAACGCTTATCAGAAGAACAGCAACTGCAAGAGCTTAAACACCAGCTTGATCTCGCGAACAATGAAGTTGAGTCAATTGAGCAAGGCATCGATGCTCTCGACCAGAATAAGTTACGCGCACGCGCAGAGCGCCTTCAAGAAGAACTGCAACAAACTCATTCCTTATCTGTGAGTTTCACGAATCGTTGTCAGGCAGACATGACCATTGCTCAGTGTGATCGCCAGACTCGCGATCTTGCTTTGCAAAAGGCCGTTAAGCAATTCCAGTCAGAGCTTGTGGCAGGTACCAGTGAGCCTCAAGTGGTGAAACTGCATGCCAATAAGGTTCCCTTCAACATTCACGTTTTACGCTCAAAAGCGAAAGAATCTGGCTTCTATGATGGTGTTCGTTACCGTAGCCTGATGGATGTTGAGATGCAGGCTAGACCGACCCAAAGCGCAGCTTGTACCTTATTGGGCATCGATAAGAAATACTGCTTCGAACCTGAAGCACTCAGCGATAAAGATCAGTTTGTTAGCAATAAAGAAGTGGCTTGGGTCACTTTGAATATCCGTTCTAACCTTTACGATGATAACGTTGAGATCAACGGCGTAAACTATGGCAGCACACCTGTCGAAGTCATGTTACCCGTTGGGCCGCATATGATTACCGTCCAGAAAGAAGGCTACCGCTCTTTCCATCGTGAGCTGACCGTCAGACGTGATCAAAATCTTCGTGCCGTTCTGGTCGAAAAAGAGAACCCATTGCGTGAAGGTGACAAGTTCGCAGACTCACTGGGCTCTGGTTATCAAGGCCCTGAGTTGTCCACTATTCTATCAGGCCAGTACATTCTTGGTGAACATGGCTCGAAGCAACTTCAGTTAAAACACCCATTCGGCTTTGGTACGACACCTATCACCGTTGGTCAGTTTAAAACCTTCGTTGACGCTACTAACTACCAGACTGACGCGGAGCTTAAGAACACTTGTACTGCTATTGTAAAAGGCGAAGTGACACCCATCTCGAAAGGCTACTGGCGTAACCCTGGCTTTAAACAAGCAGCGAATTCTCCTGTGGTTTGTGTGAGCAGAAACGATGCTCAAGCCTACGTAAACTGGTTAAGCACAAAAACCAAACATACCTATCGTCTACCAAGTGAGGATGAATGGGAGATCGCCGCAAGAGCAGGCGCGGAAACCAACTATTGGTGGGGTGACAGTTTTATCCCCAATCAAGCCAACACGGGTTGGGGAGGAACGCCTTGGTCAAACAAGAGTACCTCTCCCGTCAATGCGTTCAAGCCAAACCGTTTAGGTATTTACGATACCGTAGGCAACATCTGGCAATGGACCAGTGACTTACGCGGCCTGCTAAAAGGTGGCGCTTGGAACTTTTCACCAGACATGGCAGCGGCCCATCAACAGCTTTCGCTATCAAGTTCTTCTGCCGCAAACTATGTCGGATTCCGTGTCGTGAGAGACATCAACTAAATAAACAATACACATAATGGTTTAGGGGGGATTTCCCCCCTTTTTTGTGCGTCATTTCCACGTAGAATTTCTCCTGAGCTCACCCAACAATGGGCTCAGTATCGATTGATACGTCTATGCTCAGTTCCTCGTACTGAGTGCATAGAACCTCTTCTACACGTCGACAAGAATTATTCTTGTATTTGCCAGCCATCCTGTCGATCGCTGGCTTTTTTTCGTTCGATACTTGTCGATTTACCGCAAAAATTCTTATTTTTAAAACCCTTACAGCAAATCTGGGATGGATTGACAGATTACTCATCTGATATCATAACCGGAGTACTGTAAAAGGTAGACATCGCTTTGGAACCGCACCTAATCTCTTTATTCAATCAACTCCCGGGTTACTGGGGATGCAAAGACCTCAATTCCGTTTTCGCTTACGCTAACCACTCTTATGCCAAACTAATTGGCTTTGAACTGCCAGAGGATTGTATCGGTCTCACCGATCATCAGATGCCTAGCCCAACCACTAAGTGTGCCAGTGACTTTCAGGAGCAAGATAGGTTCGTGATTGAGACTAAACAGTCAATTAAGGTACTGGATGTTCACCCCTACCCTGACGGCAGTTGGCGCACACACATTTTCAGTAAATCCCCTTGGTATGACGCTCAAGGAAACGTTCAGGGCACTATCTTCTATGGTCAAGAGCTGACTGATACCGCAGTGTTGGAGGTCGGTCATTGGATTTGTCGGGCAACGGGTCTACACAGTGAAGAGCGAATATCCCTGAATCAATTGTCACCGCAAAACCATCAAATCAAGCTGACAACAAGAGAGTCAGAAGTGTTGTTTTTGTTGCTGTACGGTAAGAAGCCGAAATACATAGCCGATGTCATGAACATCTCGACTAAAACGCTGGAAAACTACGTGTTGCACCTAAGAGGGAAATTTGGTGCCCACAGTAAAGCACAACTGATTGATATGGCTCTAGATGCGGGATTTGGCTCGCACATCCCTCAAACCCTGCTGAGAACACAGCTTTCAGTGGTATTGAGTAATGAATACGCCGCATAGCACGGCGTATTCAACGTATGTCTTGTAAGCGGCTAACCTATGGGGCTAAACGGTCAATCTGCCACTCGTTATCTGACTTGGAGAATAAAAAGCGGTCATGAAGGCGGTGATCGCCACCCTGCCAAAACTCAATGCTTTCAGGTTTAATACGAAATCCTCCCCAAAAGCTAGGAACAGGAATCTCGCCCTGTGCAAACTTTTGCTTTAGCTCGAGAAACTTACCTTCCAGTACGCCGCGTGTAGAAATGCGGCTACTTTGTCGACTTGCAATCGCCGCCAGTTGGCTTTCTTTTGGACGTGAGGAGAAGTACTTAATATTTTCTGCAACACTCAGTTTTTCAGCCACACCCGTAATATGCACCTGACGCTCCAATGGATGCCATGGGAAATGAAGGCTAACTCGTGAGTTAACTTCAATTTGCTGCGCTTTGCGGCTACCTAAGTTGGTATAGAAGACAAAGCCCTGTGTATCGACGTACTTCAGCAACACGATTCGCTGGAAAGGCTGACCGTTTTCGTCTACCGTCGCCACTGTCATTGCGGTTGGGTCAGTGAGTTTAGCGTCAATCGCTTGCTGCAACCACAGATTGAATTGATCTACTGGGTTGGTTTTGAGGTCTTTCCTACGTAAACCACCTTTACTGTATTCACGGCGGATATCTTCGAGTTCCATCTTCTCTCCTGCGAAATTTTTTTGCCGATTGTGCGCTCATATATACATGAACACAAGCTCATGTACCAGATTGTCTCGGGAGATTTGATGCACGTAAAGCGCTATCGATTGGTAGAAAGCAAGTTATCAAGAAAAATCACCGTATATACTTAGTACAACTGATTGATTGTTTTCTATTATTTAAGTGTTTGATATGGCACACCGTTCTAACGACTACAGCTTAACATTTATCATTTTGGATAATAGAATCAATCAAATACGTAGAAGTAACAAGGATCATCAATGAGTCAGGACAATTACAACAAGCTCTCTGGCAATGAGCTTGAGTATGTGGATGACAAAACGGCAGCGCTTTTGCTCAATACGCCTAGTAGTGCGCGCGTTATGCTGTGGGTAATGGTGGTGTTTTTTATTCTTGCTGGCGTATGGGCATCATGGGCTCAAATTGATAAAGTTACCGTCGGGCAAGGGAAAGTTGTGCCTTCTTCGCAAATACAAGTAGTACAAAACCTTGAAGGCGGCCTAGTCAAAGAGATTCTCGTCCGTGAAGGCCAAGTCGTTCAAAAAGGTCAGCAACTACTTTTGATCGATGACACCCGCTTCCGCTCTGATTTTCGAGAGAGAGAGCAGCAGGTAGCAAACCTGACTGCGAGCGTACTGCAGCTATCTGCTTCCATCACAAGCGTCACAATCAATGAAGACTTCAGTGAAAAATCTTGGCAACAAAGTGTTCAGCTCGATTTCAGTAGGCTTGCATTCCCCCCTCAGCTTGAGGAGAAACAACCCAAATTGGTAGAACGTCAACGAGCCGAGTATCGTCAAGACTTAAACAATCTACGAAATCAGATTTCTTTGATTGACCAGCAGGTCAAACAGAAACAGCAGGACTTGGTTGAAATTCAGGCAAGGGTACGCAACCTACGCGAAAGCTATAGCTTTGCTCGTAAAGAGCTGGAGATCACCAAGCCCCTTGCTGACGAAGGCGTTGTACCTAGAATTGAACTCCTAAAATTACAACGTCAGGTGAACGATACCCGTCGAGAAATGACCTCCAGTGAATTGAAAGTACCGGTACTCAAGTCCGCTATTAAAGAGTCGATGCTTAGCCGTATAGACGCTGCTCAAAAATTCCGCTCAGAACAACAAGAAAAGCTCAACGAAGCACAAGACAAACTTTCTGCACTCACTGAGTCGACTGTTGGTTTGGAAGACCGAGTGAATCGTACGGTTGTGATTTCACCTGTAGCAGGTACGGTCAAAACACTGAATGTAAACACCGTAGGCGGCGTTATTCAGCCAGGTATGGACATAGTCGAAATTGTTCCTAGTGAAGATACATTGCTTGTAGAAGCGAAGATAGCTCCCCAAGACATCGCATTCCTTCGACCAGATTTGCACGCTATTGTAAAATTCAGTGCTTACGATTTTACCAAGTATGGCGGTCTGGAAGGGGCACTGGAACACATCAGTGCTGATACCACGACAGACGAAGAAGGCAATAGCTTTTATCTGGTTAGAGTTCGAACCAAAGAAACCAGCCTGAACAACGATACCTCTTTACCCATCATTCCTGGGATGACCGCTTCAGTAGATATCATCACAGGCAAACGCACGGTAATGGAATACTTACTTAAACCAATTTTGGGCGCCAAAAACAACGCACTAAAGGAATAAAGATGCGAACAACTGAGACTGTAAGTAAGGTCAGAGTATAGCCAACATGAAATACTGGCTCGCAGCTCTATTTATCATTTTAGCTTCCACAGCTTCACAGGCGCTCAATACTCAAGAGCAGCGCTGGGTTGAAGCTGTGCGTAATACTTATGGTGATCGAGCAGGCAAACGTGTCGAAACATGGCGTCGTGAAATGGAACAGTTTAAGGGGCTTTCGGAAAGACAAAAGCTCACTGAAGTCAATAGCTTCTTTAACCAACTGAACTTTGTCAACGATGACCGTTTATGGGGAAAGAAAGACTACTGGGCTACTCCGTTGGAATTTCTCGGCAGTAATGCCGGCGATTGCGAAGATTTTACCATCGCAAAGTATTTCTCTCTCCTTGAGCTGGGCGTCTCAGATAAAAAACTGCGTTTGGTATACGTTAAAGCTATCACGCTTAACCAGTTTCATATGGTGCTCGCATATTACTCTAAGCCCAGTGCGGAACCGATTCTGTTAGACAATATCGATCCACAAATCAAAAAAGCATCCAAGCGCAGAGATTTATTACCGATTTACAGCTTCAATGGTAAAAACCTGTGGCTAATGAAATCAAAACAAGGACAACTGGCAGGAAAATCATCCCGACTCAGTCTGTGGAATGACCTTCGTGCCCGTGAAAAATCACTCAAACTGAACAAACCAATAGTGAATTACGATGAGTAGGCAATATGACTTTATATAAACAGCTTGTCGCGGGAATGATTGCTGTATTTTTGATGCTGATGGCCTCGGTCTTCATCATTGAATTTAATACCACGCGCAACAACTTAGTGCAGCAGCAGCGCTCAGAAGTGAACAATACCATCAACACAGTCGGCTTAGCTTTGGCTCCATATTTGGAGAACAAGGATCATGTCGCGGTGGAGTCTGTTATTAACGCCCTGTTCGATGGCAGTAGTTATTCGGTTGTCCGACTAATCTTCTTAGACAATGGCGAAGAAATCCTACGCTCTTACCCAGTCAAACCTTTGGATGTACCTGATTGGTTCACCAGCCTGCACCTTTTTGAGAAAATTCACGATCGCCGAGTCGTCACCAGTGGGTGGATGCAACTGGCTGAAGTTGAGATCGTCAGCCACACTGGGGATGCCTACACCCAGTTATGGAAGGCTTTCGAACGTCTGGTCATTGCTTTCAGTCTGATTTTCACTATTGGGCTTCTGGCCATCGCCTTCATTCTTAAGCGTGCACTTCGCCCTCTTCAACTCATCGTAGAGAAAATGGAGCAAGTTGCTCGTAACCAGTTCGGTGATCCATTACCGCGACCAACCACAAGAGATCTGATCTATGTCGTAGATGGTATCAATAGCATGTCTGCTCAGGTAGAAAAGTCGTTCAAAGCACAAGCTAAAGAAGCTCAACAACTTCGTGAACGTGCGTACATCGACCCAGTATCTGGGCTGGGTAACCGAGCTTACTATATGAGCCAATTGAACTCTTGGCTTGGCGAAGGTGGCTTTGGCGGTGTGGCAATTCTGGAAGCCAGTTTTATCCATGAGCTATATGAAGAGAAAGGCTACGAAGCCGGTGATGGCATGGTACGAGAACTGGCTGATCACCTTAAAGTTTCTCTTACTTCGCCAGATGTTACTCTTGCTCGTATTTCTTCTGCTGAGTTCGGCTTCATCTTACCGAATATGGATGAAGCGGACCTTAAACTGGTTTCCGACAGCATTGTTACTTACGTTCAGGATATCAATGCTGATCCGACAGGTATGGCGACGTCGAACTTATCGCTTGGTGTGGTCTACAGCGAAGCAACTAAGAGTGCGTCTGAAGTACTCACCATGCTAGATAATGCATTGGCGACGGCTAAGTCTGATCCAGAAATAACCTATGGCTACGTCACTGGCGACAACTCTGAGAACTTGATGGGTAAACAGCAATGGAAGACGCTTGTTGAAGAAGCAATGAGCAATGACTGGTTCCAGTTCCGCTTCCAGGCAGCCAATGACAGTTGGGGGAAAACCTATCATCGTGAAGTATTCTCTGCGATTGAGAAAAACGGTGAGCGTTTCAGCGCCAACCAATATTTATTTGCCCTTGAGCAACTTAATGCCAGCCATCTTTTCGATGAGTATGTCATCAAAGCCATTGTGGAACGTTTAGAGAATGGAGAGTTTTCCGAGCCAATAGCAATCAACGTGTCGCAAAGCAGTATTGCTCAACCAAGCTTTATTCGCTGGATCACTCAGATGCTCAACCGCCACAAATCGGTCGCACACCAACTGCACTTCGAAATTCCTGAAAGCTGTTTCGTTAATACACCTCACCACACTGCTCTTTTCTGCAATGCCGTGCGCAATGCGGGATCAGAATTTGGTGTTGATAACTATGGACGTAACTTCCAGTCTCTGGACTACATCAATGAGTTCCGTCCAGCTTACGTGAAACTGGATTATCTATATACGCACCATCTAGATGATGAGAAGCAGAAATTCACCCTGACTTCTATCTCACGTACCGCGCATAACCTTGGTATCAAAACCATCGCATCCCGAGTTGAGACACAAACCCAGTTGGATTTCTTGTCTGAGCACTTTATTGATGTCTTCCAAGGCTTTATTGTCGATAAGTAAAAAGGTTATAGATGCAGGATCCTTTATTAAATTCGCTGATTTACGTCAGCCGCTATTACGGTCTGGCTAATTCGCCGGAAGCCTTGATAAATGGCTTGCCTCTAACTGAAGGCAAGCTGACACCATTTTTATTCCCTCGCTCGGCTGAGCGAGCCGGTCTGGTCGCAAAAGAAAACCGTTCCAAGCTCGAAGATATTTCGGATTTAGTTTTGCCCGTGGTCTTACTGCTAAAAAGCGGTGATGCGTGTGTGCTAAACACTATCAACAGCGACAAACAGGAAGCAGAAATCGTTACGGGTGAATCCGGCTTAGTACCAATAGCCATTCCGCTTGATGAACTGGAAGAACTCTACATTGGCCGTTACTTTCTGGTTAAGAAGCAGTTCCGTTATGACGAACGTTCTCCTGAAGTCCTCAAATCCCGTGAAGGGCACTGGTTCTGGAGCACGATTTGGCAGTCGAAGAACATCTATCGTGACGTGTTGATCGCTTCTATTCTGATTAACTTGTTTGCCGTTGCAGCGCCAATGTTTACCCGTTTGGTGTATGACAAGGTGGTGCCCAACCTAGCCTTCGAAACCTTGTGGGTGCTGGCAAGCGGTATCTTTGTTATCTTCCTGTTTGATCTGACACTCAAGATAATGCGCAGCTACTTTATCGACGTAGCAGGCAAAAAATCCGATATTCTGATCTCCTCTAAACTGTTCAGTAAAGTACTTGGCATTCGAATGGAAGCGAGGCCACCATCGGTCGGCGCGTTTGCTCGGCATTTGCAAGAATTTGAGTCCATTCGGGAATTTTTCACTTCAGCCACCATTGGCTCACTGATTGATTTGCCTTTTGCGCTGCTATTCCTTGTTTTGATCTGGCTGATGGCGGGTAATCTTGTTCTGGTTCCGATTGCAGGCGTGCTGATCCTGATCATCTACTCGGCGCTGATTCAGGGAGCTTTGCGACGCACAATTGAAGAGGGTTCACGCCTAGCCTCACAAAAGTACGCTAACCTGATTGAGAGTCTGTCAGGGCTAGAAACCGTCAAGCTGTTTGGTGCTCAAAGCCAATTCCAGTTCCGCTGGGAAGAAGCGGTGGCTCATATGGCAAACTGGAACATCAAGAGTCGTCGCATCACAGATGGCATCCAGAACACCGCAGGCTTCGTTCAGCAAGCATCCAATGTAGGGATGATCATTCTTGGCGTGTACTTGATTGCAGAAGGTGACCTCACCATGGGTGGCCTGATTGCAGCAACCATGTTGAGTGGTCGAGCCATTGGTCCTATGGTTCAACTTTCTTTGCTATCTACGCGATACAACCAAGCCAAATCTTCAATGACTATCATCGAGCAAGTCATGGAAATGCCAGATGAGCAGGAGGAAGGGAAGCGCTATATTCACCGTCCAATTGTTCACGGTAAGATTGAATTGGATAAGGTCACCTTCCACTATCCTGACTCGCCGATAGCTTCTATTCGAGACCTGAGCATTACCATCAATCCTGGTGAAAAAGTCGCTATCATTGGTCGAATTGGCTCAGGTAAAACTACGCTTGAGCGTTTGATCCTTGGATTGTTTAAACCGACGGAAGGCCATGTTCGTATCGATGATACCGATATCGAGCAGCTGCATCACATCGACATCCGACGCAACATTGGCTGCGTGCCACAAGACAGCCAGCTCTTCTATGGCTCCATTCGCGATAACATTACTTTGGGTCGCCCATTGGCCGACGATCGTGATGTGATGGATGCGGCTAACCGCGCTGGTGTGACCGTATTTACTCAGCAGGACCCAGCAGGTCTAGAACGTCAGGTCGGTGAAGGAGGCTTATTGCTCTCCGGTGGTCAACGTCAAGCCGTTACCATTGCACGCGCCTTCCTTGGTCGCCCACCAGTGCTGTTAATGGATGAGCCAACCAGTGCTATGGATAACCGCTCTGAAATGCACATCAAGCAACAGTTAGCGCAACTAAAGCCATCGGAAACGCTGATCTTGATTACGCATAAAACATCCATGCTAGATGTGGTTGATCGAGTCATCGTGATGGAGAAAGGCTGCGTCATCGCTGATGGGCCTAAAACTGAAGTACTCAACAGTCTTAAACAAGGCAAGGTCAGAGCCGCTAATTAATCTGACAGAAACAATAAAGCCGCTCAGTATTGAGCGGCTTTTCTTTATCTACGAATAAGAAGAGTTATCTAGATTAGCAGTTTGCTGGGCCGACTTCTTTCCATACACCCCACTGACCAGATTGAGATGGGTCATCACCTTGTGTCCACCACTTCGCTTCCCAGACTTTACCATCCCAGGTAACTTGGTCACCACCATTGTATACTGCACCAGAATCCCAAGCGTTGGTACATGTACCACCACCAGTGTCTTTCTTCGCAACAACAACAGTAGCCGAAGCAGAAGACGTCGCTTGAGCATCGCTGACTGTTACAGTAAATAGCAATGAAGTATCTTGCGTATACTCAGAAGCAGTGAACGTCACCGTTGCACCATTAATGGTGGCACTAAGCCCAGCAGGCACATCCCAGCTGTACGTTAGTGTGTCATTATCTGCATCACTAGAACCAGAAGCGTCAACCACTACCACATCTCCAGCATTCGCTGTAGCAGGCGCTGATACTGCCGCAACTGGTGCAGTGTTTACAGGGCCAGTGTCTTTCGCCTTTACTGTCACAACAACTGTGTCGGTGCCCGTCGCACCTTCATTATCCGTCACCGTCAATTTGAAAGTAAGCATTTCAGTTTGCGCAACTTCAGCTACATCGAAACTCGCCTGTGCAGTGTTTGCACCCGTTAGTGAAACGCTAGTACCTGAGAGCTGTTCCCATGCATAGCTTGCAACACTGCCATCCGAGTCGCTTGAGCTGCTGCCATCCAGTACAACCGATGCTGGACCGGTTACTGAGACATCCGCTCCCGCTGCTGCAACTGGGGCCCTATTTACCGGTGTTCCACCAGCTAGCCCTTCATGCATTGCGTTTAGAATGTCGCCATTATCAGCATCAATTTCCCAAGAGAATAGACCCGCAAGGCCCAAATTACGGACATATGCGCCTTTCGCTTTCACAGAACGGTCGTCATCAAACGTAATCAGCTGACCTGTAGAACGGTTCCAAACCCAAGGTGCTTCAGCTTGCGCGTCGTATCCATATTCAAAACCGTTGATGCCGGTATTGTCTGCGCCAAGCATAAAGGATTTCACGCCTTTATAATCAATCACACCATCTTCCCAGACACCTTGTGCTGTGCTCCCTTTCAGCTTACCCGTACCTGTGCCTGTCATTGGGTCATTAGGATCGGTGAGCGTATCAGGTGTCACGCCTTCCCAACCACGGCCATACATGGCGGTACCCACAACGAGTTTATTCGCAGGTACACCTTGTGCTAGAAGAAGCTGAATACCATTGTCCGTCGTGTAAGCAGGGCCTTTATACGGTTCGCCATTTTCATCTACGCCAGAGCCATCACACTGACCTGGGCGCATAAATGTACCGCAGTAAAGTGCCGTCTGATGACCAGGAACATTGTTCCAACCGCCGTAGAAGTCATACGTCATAGCAAAGATGTAATCCATGTACTGAACTGCATCCCCGTAGTTCACATCTTCAATTTTGTCGTAACCCACACCGATTGCTGACGTAAGCTCATACGTTCTGCCGGTATCCGCTTCCAACTGGTCAAGCATCGCACGAAGCTCTTGCATCAACGCAATGTACGCTGGGCCATCATTTACAGGATCACCTAAATCAGGAGCAGCACCGCCGCCGCCTGGAAATTCCCAGTCAATATCCACGCCATCATAGAACTTCCACGTCGTCAGGAAGCGCTTAACAGAAGCGACAAAGGTGTCTCGGTTCGCTTTGGTAGTAAAGTCAAAGAATGGGTCTGATAACGTCCAGCCACCAATGGAAGGGATGATTTTCAGGTCTGGATTGCGTTGCTTAAGCGCCATAAGCATCGCGTAGTTGCCTTTGATGGGAGAGCTGTACTCATGGCCGGCTTGAGGGAAGCTCTTTTGATAAGCCGCCCATGGGTCATGAATCACCACTTCATAGTCTGGCACTCCTTTACATGCGGTCATCAGTGCGTTGTAACTGTTGCCACCGACTGATTTCACTGATTCATTCGGGCCACAAATTGGAATAAAGCCGTATAGAATATGGGTCAGGTTATCGGCAGGAATATTGTCTACCGTAAAGTCACGGCCATAGATACCCCACTCAACAAAGTAAGTACCAACGACCGTGTTAGGGTCCGTGTTGTAACTCTTGTTGTTTGGATCAACATTCATCGCCAGCGGTGCAAGGTGAGCACCATCGGTGTCAGCAACCACAATTTCAGCAGGCGCACTCGTGCTACAACCGCTTGCGTCACACGCTTCAATCGTCATTTGATAACGACCGCCATTTGCATATTTGAAGCTTGCTGTGGTCTGGCTACCGGTAATGTCTCCGGTTGCTACCTGAGCACCGTCAAAGTAAACCTTGTAGGTGTCCCCCGTTGTGCCACTCCACTGATTAAATTTAATGGTGATATCCGCTTCATCGAAATATTTCACCATGTCGTTGTAGCCAGAAGTGGTTTCCATTGCTAACTCAATCTTCGAGAACTGAAGATTGTTTGAGCCGTAAACATCAATACTAGGGGCTGTTGGTGCAGCCATCGCGGTGCCGGATAGCGCCAAAGCGATACTAGCGGCGCACAAAGTTATACGATTCATACCTATTTCTCTCATTCCTTGTACATTTACCCGAAAGTTGGGAAGTGATACCTATCATCGTAAGCCGCGTTTAACTGCCTGCTGGCCAAGTATTGAGCCGAAAGACTTATCGAGGATCGGTATTCGCTGTTCTACGGATACGTCGTGAAGAACATCACTTTCAGTATTTGAGAGACTTTTTTTTTGATGAAAAAAATAAAGGTTGTTTTCGAGGCAAGATCAGAAAATAGTTGTATATACGAGGTCTGTTACATTACAAATTGGATTTCGACCCATAATTTATAAAATACCACCAAACCGAAAAACATACTTATTTGTCAATAATTTAAAGAATGAGATACCAAATATTAGAGGATTGCTATTACAAAATACTGCCCCCTAAAAATTTTAGGAGGCAAGTATTAATTAAGGATTATTTGGACTTAAATCGCGCCGTGAAATGACGTAGCACAGGTGGTTCGTACTCAAACGTTAAACCTTTAAGTTCGTGAGCACGCTCTTTGAGCGCAATGATCGCATCGGCTATGTAATCCATGTGATCATTGGTATATACACGACGAGGAATGGTCAGACGCATCAGTTCCAATTCCGACGGTTTTTGCTTGCCTGTTTCCGGATCACGCCCTAGTAGCAACGAACCAATCTCGACCGCTCGAACACCGGCTTCAAGGTATAGGGCATTACACAAAACATGGGCTGGAAACTCTTCTGGTGGAATGTGAGGAAGAATCTTCGCTGCATCGACAAACACTGCGTGCCCACCTGTTGGATACTGAATGGGAATCCCCCCTTCACGCAGACGCTCACCAAGATATTGCACCTGACTGATCCTATAGTGGAGGTAATCTTCGTCTGCACCTTCATAAAGACCACGAGCCAACGCTTCCATGTCTCGTCCTGCCATACCGCCATAAGTGACAAACCCTTCCATTGGCACACAACGCGTTTGTACGGCTTGGAACAGCTCTTGGTGATCACGAATACAGCACAGGCCACCAATATTGACCATAGGGTCCTTCTTAGCGGACATAGTCAGCATATCACCGTATTGATACATCTCTCGGATGATTTCGAGGATCGACTTATCCTGATATCCCTCCTCACGCTGTTTAATGAAATAGGCGTTTTCACAATAGCGTGCAGAATCGATCACAACAGGGATGTCATTCTTGCTTGCCAACTCATAAACCGCGCGCATGTTGGCCATAGACACCGGCTGACCACCAGAGCTGTTACAAGTCACCGTGGTGATGATGGCGCAAATGTTATGTGCACCATACTGCTCAATAGTCGCTTCAAGTTTGTCGAGGTCGAAATCACCTTTCCAGTCATACGGGGTCGTCGTATCAAAAGCATGTCTGTCGACGACATTAATGGCCTTGCCTCCATTTAACTCAATATGCCCCGCCGTGGTATCAAAGTGATAGTTGGAGATGAAAACTGGCTCCGTCCCACCGCGAACACTGCGCATACGCTCAATCAATGCCGGGAATAGAATTTGCTCCGCCCCGCGACCTTGGTGAGCGGGTACCGTTAGCTTATAGCCAAAAAAGTGCTCTACAGCCTGACAAAGATTGTAATAGTTGCGACTCCCTGCGTAAGACTCGTCCCCCATCATCAAACCAGCCCACTGGTTGTCACTCATCGCACCTGTGCCCGAGTCAGTCAGAAGGTCAATATAGACATCATCACTTTTTAACAAGAAAGAGTTCAGACCGGCTTCGTCAAGCGCAGCAACTCGGTCTTGATAAGTGGTCATTTTGATCGGTTCAACCATTTTAATGCGAAAGGGTTCTGGAATGCGTTTCATATTTAATTTCCTATAGATAGATCGATCCCTGCAGACAATCTGCATCGGATTTAAAGCGTTAAATTGCGAATAGATGGTGCGAGTGCACCCAGGAAATCAAAGCGAAGGGGTTTCTTTGCTCAAAAGCGATAGGCAAAAGTCTAAGTTGTACCATGACGACAACACAAAACGGCTGTCTTGCATCCAAATGCAGTTCATAGCGTTATCCTTCTCGTAGGTTATAGACATAACCATCAATATAGTCGTGATCTCACCTATTTACCGTGAAATGTCACTCAAAATTTATAAATTACACACCCAAAAATCATTATTTAATAAACCTTAGCAAAATAGGTCATCCGTACCCTTAAACACCTGTCACACTTAGCTTGCGCTTAGTTAGTGGTTTATCATCACTGAAAGTTAAGTTTCCGTGAAATCTTATCACTTTGACATTCATCTAATTGAAATATCTGGACTTGCTAGGCAAAGTGTTGGCTAACCAAATCAAATGGATCAAGTCATGAAAATCAAAACAACATTATTGGCCGCCGTTGCATTAAGCATCAGCGGTATGGCGGCGGCTGAAGTAACCATTACCGTCCCAGACACTGTGGATGTATTGGTTGCGAACGACGCAAAACCAGAGCTCTCTGGTGGCTTCTTTTCAGCAAACAAAACGCTGACTTTACCTGACGGCGAAAACCAAATTTTGTTCCGCTACCAGCCATACTTCACGCAAGGTAATGACCGTATTATTCTTGAAAGCGATCCCATTATTGCCACGTTTGATACCAATGATACTGAACTGACATTCGATATGCCTAAATACCGCGATCAACACGAAGCGGAGAAGAAAATTAAAAATGTCGACTGGCAGCTTACAACTGCAAGTGGCAGCGCTCTAGCAGTTACGCAGGATAAGCTCGTAAAAGACGGTATGCAGATCGGCCGAAACTTCCAGATTGAACTGGCAGATTACAACCGCCGAGGTGGTGTTGCAGCTGTCTCTGCCGCCGCTATTGGCGCCACGGTACAACCAGTAACTCTACCTGCTCAAGTCACCAAAGAAGGCGTCAAAGGCGACTCGACTGCCGAGGAGATGCTGCATTTCTGGTATAACAAAGCCGACGCGGAAACTCAGGCGCGCTTCAAACAGTTCTTACTGGAAAAGTAATCAAGCTCAATAAGCCAAAAGCCAGCGCATTAAGCGCTGGCTTTTTCTATGGCAGGGTGACCTGTTGAAATCTGATAGCACTCAAGATCGTTCTCCATCAAACACTCAAACACGACAGAATCCAGTTTCGATTCATCCACCAATTCCTGCAGTATTTGCATTGTTTCCTCAAGTGACACGCCTTGTCGATAAGGACGTGATTGAGTCAGAGCCTGAAACACATCGGCAATGGCCACAATTCGGCTTGGTTGATCGAGGTCTTTGGCTGTTTTCCCTAACGGGTAACCAGACCCATCCAGCCTTTCATGGTGATTCGAAGCCCAATCAATAACTTGGCTAGAGCGAAACATATTGGTCAATGCGTGACGGGTATCGGTCGCATGGCGCTTTATGCACGCATACTCTTCATCCGTCAGCTCTGCAGGTTTATGCAAAACCGCGACCGGAGTTTTCAGTTTTCCAATATCGTGCACTAACCCTGCCAGATACAACATACGTTGTGCTTTGGTCGAGTACCCCAGTTGTTTACCCAGAAATGACGTTAACTCCGCAACATGACGAGAGTGCTGGAACGTGAAAGTGCTTTTTGCATCGACAATCTGGGCAAAGAATTCCGCCACCGCAATCGTGTCTTCCAATCCCAATCGAGATGAAAAGAAAGGCACCGATGGAAAGCGACTTGCCATTGTCTCGATATAGCGAGATTCCATTGAAAACCAGAAATCATCGTTGTCTATCAACTCACACATGTGCTGAACCATATTAGGCTCAAACAAGATCCCAGCATTGGCGGTCAATTCCCCGATGATCGACTTTTTGTTGTTCTCAGTGATATTGCCGTATTGGTCTGGGTAAAAACGTGAGTAGAGATAGTCAACCCGATCAGAGATGAATAGCAATCCGGCGAGTAGTTTATCGTTTTCTGAAGCTCTGGTTTCGCAGCTCAGCTGCTCCCACCAGGTATGATGATACAGAACTGGCAATGCTAATCCAGCCAGAGGCGGGCAAGCGCTCAACAGCCCATAACCTTTAATACAATGCTTTTTGGTGTTCTCCGGAGCCATCGACTTGAATAGGTAGGAACGCTCATTAGACTGCGAAACACCGCAATCATGGATCAATCCCAGGGAAAAAGCGATTTGAGCCTGCTCTTCCTCCCACCCCATTCGTTTAGCACATTGATAAGCAATGTATGCAACCCGGTGACCGTGATTTATATCATCGATCCCGACTGCATCGAGGGCTGAAGCGATTTCAAATAGCACCTGACGTAAATCTACGCTTACGTTATCAAGCGGCTCATCCATTAGTAATAACCTAACTGACTAATTTTTCTTATTTTAGGGCTGCAAGGCTAAACGATTTCCTTTCATAAAAACCACAAATTATTTAAGACTATTTATATAATTGTGATTTGCATAACGTCTTGGGTGAATCCCGTGCTACATGGAAAATGTTTTTTGCAACAAGTGTTTATGGTCATACCAGTCTTACTCTGTTAAGTTAGCTCTTCATATTCAACTTGTTTAGGTTCCTTATGTTCACAATCTCTATCGACTCTGAACTCGAACTCGCTCTTGTTCAGGAATCATTTGCCACTCAATACAGCGAATTAGTATCCACTCAAACGGAATATTTATCACAATGGTTAACTTGGCCTCCCTACTGCCAGTCTGAGCAAGACTTCCGTATGTTCGTTCAGCGTGTATTACATGAATATGCAGATGGGAAATCAATGACCTGTGCGATCATCTATAACAGCAACATCGTAGGAAACTGCAGCTTCAACACAATTAATTACGACACAAAAACTGTCGAGATTGGTTACTGGTTATCGCAACACCAGCAAGGCAAAGGCATCATTACGCGCGTGGTGAACAAATTGATTGATATTGCGTTTAATGAATACCAGATGGAGAAGGTCCAGCTATCTGCCGCCAAAGATAACCTACCGAGCCGACGAGTCGCCGAGCGCGTAGGTATGACCCTAGAGGGTATCATTACCAATAAGGAGAAAGTTGGAGATCGAATTCTGGATCATGCTGTCTATGGAATTCATCGCCAGAACACCCATCATTGAGTAGATTGATTCCAAGCACAGATTTATTTGTTGGCTGAGGTATTTAGACTCACTTGGTGCTAGGATTGCGGCTTTAGAATCAAAGAGAGAACACCGTGTCTTCAATGTTAAAGCTGCTCTTGGTCGTCGTAACGCTTGGTGCAGGCTTCTTTGCCGGTGACATTTACCAGTGGTTTAAAACCCGTTCCCAAGTCAAACCTTTGTCAGAATATTGCTTACTCACTACTGAAGCTTGTGAAAGCAACGATGTTCGTATAAAAGTTGATCGCGACATCAGTCAGCCATTGGTACCCACTGAAATCGTCGTCGACTGGCCCGAAGCTCAACAGGAAAGTCTGTTGCTGACTTTGGAAGGCCACGAGATGGAAATGGGTACCGCCGTATTTAAACTCAATAAAAGCTCAACAGGCCAGTTTACAGGCCAGGTTATTCTGCCGGTATGTACGACTGATGCCATGACTTGGGTTGGCGAACTCACTGATGGCCAGCACAGTGTGAGCACCTCGATTAGGATGGAACAATGAGTAAGAACTGGTCTTTAATTTTAGTTGCCGCGTTTGCACTAGGCTTTGGCGTGAAAGCGTATCTGGATTCACAGCCAACGACCGAGGCTCCTGCTGCAACCAGTAAAGAAGTCGTCCTGTTCGGTGAAAACGACAAACCGGTCAAAATCTTCGATCAACAAGACTCTCGCGTACGCATCGTTTACTTTGGATTTACACGTTGTCCAGATGTCTGCCCAACCTCGCTAGCCATGTTAGCAGGCGCGCTGAATCAGGTGGATGATGAGGTAAAATCTCACTTCAGGCCTATGTTTGTTTCGCTCGATCCTGAACGTGATGCCGCGGCGGACTCTTACAAATACGCCCAGTACTTCCATCCAATGATTGAAGGCTTGTCCGCACCACTCGATGTCACCACACCTTTGGCACATAAATACGGCGTTATTTTCCGTAAGACCAAATTAGAAAACTCGGAGCTGAAGTACACCCTTGACCACAGCTCCTATTTTTATTTCCTAAAACCAGATGGCACATTAATTACTAAAGTGCCACACACGCTGACACCAGCTCCTTTGGTTGAAGCGATGAAAACACTTACGTCACAAGGAAAATCCTAATGAAGTTAAAAGCCCTCATTATAGCGTCTATTGCACTTAGCCCACTTGCTCACGCTGCTTCAGACATCATGCTATCCCATACCTATGCGCGTGCGACACCACCGAGTGCAGCCACTAGTGCTGTGTTCACTGAAATCATGAACCACAGTGCAAAAGACCGCGTTATCGTATCAGCCAGTACAGACGCTGCAGGCAAAGTTGAACTGCATGATGTGATTAAAGATGGCGATGTAATGAAAATGCGTCAGGTAGAGCAAATTACTGTGCCAGCCAATGGCATGGTCGAGCTAAAACCAGGTAGCCTACACATTATGTTATTTGACCTGAAAAAGCCGCTGGTCGAAGGTGAGAGCATTGATGTAAAACTGACCTTTGCAAACGGTGAAGAGCAGACTGTCTCAGCACCTATCAAGAAAGTCATGAGTGGAATGAGCCACAAACATCATCACTAAGTTTTGTTGATTAGCCCGGCCTTCGCCGGGCTTTTTATTGTTCACTCTTTAGTGAGTTGGGTAGAGGTGAGCAAAGTTGTCCACCTGCTTTTCCCAGATTGGTGGTGTACCAATATGCGCCTGCACCGCAGAAATAAACTCTCTAACCAGCGCCGTTTGCTTACGATGGGGGTACAGAGCATATAGAGCCAGGCCGCGATTACATAGAGTGTAATGCGTCAGGATCGGTTTCAGATTCATCTCGGCAACTGGGCGGTATAGGTTGGAGGATGAAATCATGGCATAGCCAAGCCCATCTTGGACGGCCGCCAATAAAGTCAGCACATCATTGACCTTGTATTTACCCGTCATTTTGTGATTTATGAACGTACTGCCACCCGGTACTTCACTAATACGTGCCGTATCTACGGTTAACGGTCCATTACTATAGACGACAGAAGGCAAGCTCATTAGCTCGTCCGGCGTCTGAGGTTCTCCGTGCTGCTCGATAAAGCTTTCAGACGCCAAAATCACTGGCTTGATGTCAGCGATTTTCTTTGCAATCAAACTCGAATCTTCTAGCCGACCAAGGCGAAATGCGACATCAAAGTGATCAGAAATAATATCTGAACGCTTATCATCCATTTGCAGGTTAATTTCCACCTCAGGATAACTGCGCATAAATTGCGTAATCACGGGCTGAAGGTAGTGCTGGCCAATATGCAAAGGTGCGGTAATGCGTATGCGTCCTTTCGGCCTTGCCTGATAAGAGTCTGCGATGGAGTGAACATGCCCTAAAGTCCCAACCAGATTATGTGCCTGCTCGAGAATTTCTTCACCCGCTGGCGTTAGGGAAAAGGAGCGCGTTGAGCGATTAAGAAGCTGCACGCCTAGTTCTACTTCCAGTTTTTTGATCTGTTTTGACAACGATGAGTTGTCCATATTGTGCAAGGTCGCAGCTTTAGTAAAAGAGCCTTGCTGCACCACATCAATAAACAGCGCTAACTGGTTAACCAAGGACATCCACTCCTCCTATTTTTGCGCCCTTTGCCACTGCACTAACCATTTGTCTAAATGGTTAGCAAATTGCTGTCGATCCGCTTGGTTTAGCGGTGCTGGGCCGCCCGTTTGGACACCACTACTGCGCATGGTTTCCATAAAATCACGAATATTAAGGCGTGATTTTATGTTCTCTTTGGTGAACTGCTCCCCACGAGAACTCAACACGTGGCCACCTTTGGTGATGATCTCATCGGCCAATGGGATATCGCTGGTGATCACCAGATCGCCAGCTTCACAGCGCTGAACAATCTCATTATCTGCGACGTCAAAGCCAGCCTGAACTTGTAGCATGGTGACTTTTGGAGAAGCAGGAGTACGGATAAACTGGTTAGCCACTAGAGTGACTTCCACGCCAGTGCGCTCAGAGGCTCGAAAAAGAATGTCTCTGATAACTACCGGACACGCGTCTGCATCAACCCAAATTTTCATCTATTACTTTCCTAAATCTGCAATTGGCGCCATTACACCGCAAAAGCGCCTTGCTGAATAGCCTTATTTGAATTTCACCGCGGTACCACTGACGCTCACCATCATCATGCTGCCGCCACTGCCAATGACTTCGTAATCAATGTCGATGCCGACGATGCCATCGGCACCCAGCTCACGTGCTCGCTCTTCCATTTCAGCAAAGGCTATCTCACGAGCTCGGCCCATCTCTCTTTCATAGGCGCCAGAGCGGCCACCGACGACATCTCGAATTGCGCCGAACATATCTTTAAAAATGTTTGCCCCTAAGATAGCTTCACCGACCACAACGCCCAAATAATCTTGTACAGGTCGGCCTTCAACTACTGAAGTCGTTGTTTTAATCATAATCTTTCTCCTTTTGAATCACTGTTATCCATATTAGCAGTGGGTTTAGTCAAACACTGCGCTCACAAACTAATCTTGCTACAAGGTTAACTTCGGCTGAATAAAGTCGATAAACGAGGAGATTCGCCGTGCTACTGCTGAAGATTTGTAGTACACAGCACTCACCTGCTCTCGACCGGTATCAAGACGTTTGGCATCATCAAGCAAAGATACCAGCCTACCTTGTTTAATATCTTCGCGAACCATAAAGCCAGACAAACAGGCAATACCATTAGATGCCAATGCCAACTGCCGAACCGTTTCACCATTACTCGACGTGATATCTGGCTCTATGACATCAACGCCTTTTAGCGGCCATTGGTTAAGCACTTTAGGTGATGTAAAACCTATCAATTGATGCGACGGTAGTTCTGACGTTGTGCGGGGCGCACCAGCAGATTCCAGATACTGGGGGGAAGCAACGATGAAGAGCTCACTTTTACCTAGTGGACGTGCATGCAGTGTTGAATCTTTTAGTTGTCCGATACGGATAGCGACATCGGTGCGCTGCTCGAGCAAATCAACAAAACCTTCGTTAGAGGTTATTTCCAACTCAATCTCTGGATAAGTATCTTTGAATGACTGTATCAGCGGTACAAGCTGATGGAAAACAAATGGACTGGCTGCATCCACTCGTAACTTACCTCTAGGACGTTCGCTTCCAGAAATCAGATCTTCTTCAGCCTGATGAATAATGTGAAGGCCCTTACGCACAGAGTCAACAAAAGTCCGACCTTCTTGGGTTAACTCTACCCGCCTTGTTGTTCGGTTCAATATTGAAACACCCAGCTGTTTCTCCACCTTGCTTACCGCACGTGAAATTCTGGCAACTTGTATGTTTAACATTTCAGCTGCCGCTGAAAACCCGCCGCTATCGACAACCGCGAGTAGCATTTCTAACTCATCTGAACGTGTGCGCATGTCTTCGTCCATTAAATTCAATTACCTTTATTTATAGCAAAAGTAATTTGATAAAATCACCATTTTTAACAAATAAAAGATTTTCAATAATGGCAGCCACGACATCATTATTGGAATTTATTATGCCAATTGCACTTTTTGCTTTAACCCTCAGTGCCTTTGCTATCGGCACTACTGAGTTTGTTATCGTCGGATTGATTCCGACTATGGCAAACGACCTTGCAGTATCCCTACCTTCCGCTGGCTTATTGGTTAGCTTATATGCGCTTGGCGTGGCAATTGGAGCTCCCGTCATAACTGCGCTTACTGGCAACTGGCCAAGAAAAAAGGTCCTATTGTCCGTAATGAGCTTGTTTGTTTTAGGGAATGTACTCGCGTGGCAAGCTCCGAGTTATGAAACTCTGATCATCGCTCGCATCCTGACCGGACTGGCTCATGGTGTTTTCTTTTCCATCGGTTCTACTGTTGCTACAGGACTGGTCAGCAAAGAAAAAGCCGCCAGCGCTATCGCGATCATGTTTACAGGCCTTACCGTTGCTTTGGTTACTGGTGTTCCTCTTGGCACCTATATCGGGCAAGCATTTGGATGGCAGGCGACATTTCTCACCGTGGCTATTCTTGGCGTCATTGCCTTGCTTGGCAGTGCCCTGTTAATTCCTGCCAATCTCAAACAGCCACCAGCAACCAAAATTTCAGCCCAGCTAAAGGTTCTTACCGAACCTAGGTTGCTACTGGTTTATGCGATTACGGCACTTGGATATGGAGGAACTTTTACTGCTTTCACTTATCTCGCCCCTATACTGGAAAACGTTTCTGGATTTAGCTCTGGGACCATAGGGTTAATCATGTTGGTGTATGGTGTTTCCGTTGCCATTGGCAATATCTGGGGAGGCAAAATGGCCGATAAACTTGGCCCTGTTAAAGCACTTACCGCCATTTTTATTGGTCTTACGATTATACTGTTTGTCTTCAACCTTGCGGCTTATCATCCTGTTAGTGCTGTTATTACGATTCTAATCTGGGGGGCATTCGCCTTTGGTAACGTCCCTGGGTTGCAAGTTTACGTGGTTAATCTGGCAGAAAAACATACGCCTGATGCGGTTGATGTCGCCTCTGGGCTTAACATAGCGGCGTTTAACGTCGGCATCGCTTTAGGCTCATGGGGAGGAGGATTAATCGTTGCACAGCATGGCCTAATGAATACACCTTGGGTCGGCGCTTTGATTGTCATCATTGCCCTACTTCTCACCCAATTCAGCGGTTTGCTCGATAAGCGTGAAGCAACATGTCAGGGCGTAGAAGTAAACTAAAGTCGCTGATCAATTACTTCAATTTTAGAGTGCTGCTCTTGGCAGCACTCACATCGACGTCTAGCTGTGCGCTGCTACTGGTTTCGCTGATCTTGATATCCGAGACAGATAGCTCAAACTCATTCGACTCTGGAGCATCACTACAGCCAGACAATGCAAAAACGGCAAGCACTACGACAACACCGTGTACAACTTTCCTTATCATGAGTTACCTCCGTTCCGTTGTGGTATCGCAACTCGCCAGCCCCGTAGGGCACTGTTTGAATTGATAGGTGATGACCAGATGTGTATCACCCGAGCTCAATTGCAAAGGAGTGGATAGAGTGAATTCAAGCTGACCGTCATCTTGAAGGTAGATACCACTGGCAAGCAGGGTATCACCCTCGCCATTGGCATCGGTATCTTGATAAAGCGCAACTAGACTTAAATCAGTTTGCTCATTCAGATCACCCGATGAAGATATTTGTAAGCTATCCAATTGGGCTCCTGCCAAACTGGCAGTCACTTTCAAGCGTAATACCACTTGTTCTTGGTCGTTACGACTGAAGGTATTGGCGTTATTACTAACCACCGCAATGCTGACTTCTGGCGTCGTCGAAGCAACAGCGATACCACCAGGGTCACTGACAATACCATTGACCTTACCATCGGCATCATTAGGGCCACCATCTTCAATCGTGAGCTGAATACAGTCATCCCCTTGATTCAAACCGCTTTTAAAGCTGACATTGCCCGGCGCGGGGCAATCGTCACTCACGCTCGCCGCACTGGCAAGCGCATTGTTTGCATCCTCAACAAACGTAAACCACCCTTTTGACTCAATGTACTTACGATAAATCGCGTTGGCGGGAATAGCAGAACTCAGTCGCAGTACAATCTGCGCGGAAGCGGCCAGTCGAAGTTGCTGCACTTCAAAGTCAAACAAGCCGCTTGGATACTGATAATCCCCATCCTGCTGCTGCTCACTGAGATTGTAATGATCAACAATGTTATCCATGGAAACACCTATAAAATCTTGACCATTAACGTAAGGAACATCGCCCAGAACAAACAACAAGCCAGTCTCGGTGTAAGCCAAATGGTGGACAGAATCTGAATAAATTTGTGATGAGCTTGAGATAGAGTCAAGGTAATCGGGAATACCATTTCCGTTACTGTCTCCGAAGCCTTCGCTGAGATCATCGTTCCCATCACCATCACTGTCTGTTAACGCACTCAAGGTCGGTAGTGTCGAGCGAATACTAATTTCCCTGCTAATAGTGACCGTTGTCCCGACAGGATCGGTCACCACAACACTCAACTCATGGCTACCGACATGTCCTTGAGGATCAAAGCTGAAGGTTTCGCTATTGAGACCTTCACTGGGCTCAAGGTCAACGTCTGTTTGGCTCCAGACAAAACTGTAACCCGCAGTACTGCTAGCGCTGTCCACTTGGGCCGTTAGCACTGCTGTTCCTTGATCTGCAAAAAATACGGAAACTGAACCACTTCCCTGGCTCAAGACAATACGAGAACTCAAAGCCGCATCATCCAAGATATCAAAACTGACGTTCACATCATTCGCTGCTTCATAGTTGGTATCTCCTGACTGACTCGCGACTATAGTACATGTGCCTGATGCGACTAGCGTCACCACAGCATTTGTCACAGTGCATGTGGCTGAGGTTGAGGAGGAAAAGCTGACGGATAGCCCAGAGGTTGCTGTCGCGCTGATAGCCAGAGTGCTGGCCGATAAAGCTTGAGGGCTGATTGCAGCAAAGTTGATAGTCTGGTTTGTCTTATCGGCATTGTCTCCGATGCCATCTCCATCAGTATCTTTGGTCTCTGAAGCATCCAGTGGAAAGGCATCATTAACATCATCAACGCCATCACCATCATCATCCGTGTCAGTGTTATTCTCTATACCATCCCCGTCAGTATCGAGCGTTTCTGATGCGTCAAGTGGGAATGCATCACTGCTGTCATTGACGCCATCGCCATCGTCGTCCGTGTCGGCATTATTCCCTGTGCCGTCACCATCCGTGTCGGTAGTTTCAGAGGCATTGAGTGGGAACGCATCACTACTATCATTTACGCCATCGCCATCATCATCTGTATCAGCGTTGTTGCCCGTACCATCCCCATCCGTATCGAGGGTTTCTAAAGCGTCGAGCGGGAAAGCATCGCTGCTGTCATTAACGCCGTCGCCATCGTCATCTGTATCAACAAGATCACTAATACCATCACCATCGGTATCAAGGTCATTAATCAACTTTACGAACAGCGCCTGCTCAGTAGTATCTGTCATCTCCGCATAACCAGCAATCACGATATCATTGTCACTGTCCAGCACCATATCTCTGGTAATGAATCTATCGTTACCTGGGTCGAGTTTGATCTGACCATTGTCACCAAAGTATGTATCTAAGCTCCCGTCACTCTTCAAACGAGCAACATGAAGATCGCCATTTGAATCATAGCCAGAAACAACAATGCGCCCATCGCTGCTTTTCACAAGATCAGCGGTCTGCAGCGTCTGATTGAGCGTCTGTATCCCCCCATCACCAAAGCTTTCAGCAATATCGCCATCCTCATCCATAGCGATGATTTGCGACACAGAATTGGCAAAAAGGATTTTGTTGTCTGCAGTGCCTAACATGGCGTAAATGGTACCAAACACGTTGGGGTTAAGGCCTGTTACACCTAAATGAACAAAACTGGTATCGACGCTACCATCCGTTTTGTTTAACCGGACAAGATAGCGAGAACCATTATTTTGCTGAAGAATGGTAAATAGGTAATTGGTTGTTTCGGCTACAGCAACCGACGTCACGGCGACAAAGCCCGTTGGCCGCACATCCGCAGATCCTGCGGTACCAAAGCTGGTATCCACCGTCAGATCACTTTTAAAGCGAGTGAAATAAATTGTCGAGATGGGCACGCTGCCATTAGTGCTGCCAACCACAAAACCACCATCACTGAGCGGTAGTATCCCGATTGGAAACTGAGCTGGTAAAGTATAGATACCAGAAGAAAAGGCACTGGTCAGGCTGCCAGTCGAGTCAATATTGACCAACCTAGCTTCAGAGGAATTACCCTCTCGGCTTATCGCCACATAACTACCATCATTGGCGACGAAGACATTGCCAAGAATTTCGTTACACCCAGTTGTACAGGAAGTCGAACTGAATTGAAGCTTACCGTCACCATCAAAGCTTGTGTTGAGCGTTCCATCTGAGTTGACCAAGATAACCGTGCCAAACTGGCCACTAAATCCCCCTGCATTAATCTCATTTTGACCCGCCGCAATAATCCCGTCTGTCGACGTGACATCCACTCCATTTTGATAGGTATAGTCTTCATTCGCTTCAGTAGTGGTGACCAACCAACCCTGGCTATTAAAGCTAAGATCCCAGTCATCGGCATCATTCGTGTCAGCGTTATTCCCTGTCCCATCACCATCGACGTCGAACGATTCACTGGCATCATTGACGAACGCATCCAACTGGTCGATCACGCCATCTCCGTCGGTATCATTATCAATGTAAAATGACAGTGTGACCCTATTAGCGGCGTTATTGTTACTGTCACCCGCTCGGTCAGCATAGACAGTACACAGACCGTTGGTCACAAAGCTCAAAGTGGTGCCAGAAACAGTACAGACACTGGTCGTATTAGAGCCAAATGTGACACTTAAATTGGCCGTGGTCACTGCCGATAATGTTAATGAGCTATCTGCCAGATTTTGCGGGCCTGGGTTAGGGAAGAGAATACTTTGCGTATCTTTGGCTATCGTGGTGGACTGCGAGACATCCGGCGCAGGATCGTAAGTACCATCCCCAGCCTGTGAAGCAACAATGGTACAGATCCCGGTAGCGCCAATCGCAACATAAGGTCCAGAGATAGTACAGACAGAAGGGGTGGAGGAGGCAAAACTGACCGTTAAACCAGAGGTTGCCATTGCGCTCACGGCAAATCTTGTATCCCCCACGTCATAGCTACCCGTCAGCGTAAAATCTATTGTTTGGCTGAGCCCTGCCATAGCAAATAGTGGTAAGAGATAAAGGCTAAAGCCAAAGTATCGCCTTTTTCTGCACCTGCCCGTCATTCACTAAATCCCTGTATTATCTGGATACGGAATACATAGCTAATATCTGACTATTAGCTAAATCGCTTCCCTTCCATGTATAATGTATAGATATATCTATTAATAACAGTCGATAAACAGGGCTAGCATTTAGGCGTACGTTCTTGAAATACCGGAAGAGTTCTTATTCTTTGCTTGGCGATAGAGCACTTGGAATGACTTTAACATTCAACTCATTGGGTAGGTGATCTTTATTGGTGTAAATGCGCTCAAAGTGAGCAAGAGGCGCAACCTTGATCGCAGTAGTGCGCTCCCATTTAGTGGCATCCGCCACCAGCCAAGTTTGGCGACTGTTACGTATGATGGATTGAGACAAGTCCGATTCTAACTGCTCGTGCTCCATTGCGAAGTGACTGCTTGTCACCGATGCACAACCGCATAGGCCGATATCGGCTTCAAAGCCCTCGAAGAAGTGAACTGCACTACTTCCCACCAGATCTTGATGCTCACGGCGAAACAGGCCGCCAGCAAGGTAGACTTCGATGTTTTGGTTGGCTTCTAAAATTTTTGCGACTTGCAAGTTATTGGTGACAACACGTAAGGTAGTTTTCCCCAATAGAAACTGAGCAATGCGCGTAACCGTAGTACCAATACCAATCATCACGGTCGCACCATCTGGAATGGCTTCCGCGACCGCCATGGCGATGTCATCTTTGGTGGTCGACTCCACCTCTGAACGAAAGCGATAGCTGGTGTTTGTTAAGGTAGCAGGCAAACTGACCCCACCGTGAACTCGACGCGCTAGCCCTTGTTCGCACAAGTTGTTTACATCGCGCCGAATGGTTTGCGTGGTCACCGAAAACAACTCGGCCAACTGGTCGATCTGAACATCCTGATCCACTTTAAGGGTCGCGAGAATCTGTTTTTGGCGTTGGTTCAGTTCCATAGTTCCTACTAAAATTCGTCTGGCTTGTCCGTGATGATGTAATCCACACCCAAATCGTAAAACGCTTGTGCTTTGTCTGGCGCATTCAACGTCCAGATCTTTAACACCAAACCCGCGTTTTTAATCGACTTCGCAATCTTAGCATCAAGAATTTTGTGATCAATGTGGATGCTGAACAAGTCCAAGTCTTGCAACGACTCTAAGCTAAAATCATTCCACACTTCACAGATGAACCCACGTCTTACTTCTGGTATCTGCGCTTGGCAAATGGCCAGTGCCTCTTTGCTAAAACTTGATAAAAGCAGCTTATCCAGCGGGTAGTTTTTCTGCTTCACTACCTTAACCACTTGCTCGACCAGAGTGTCGATGGTTTTGTCATCATAGGTTTTCAACTCAAGGTTCAGCGTGAGCCCAAGTTCGACACATTTATCCAACGCCTCTTCGAGAGTGGGAATGGATACTCCTTCAAACGATGCACCGAACCAACTCCCTGCATCGAGTGCTTTAAGCGCCTTAGTATCAAGGTCTGATACTTTACCTTTGCCGTTGGTACAACGATCAACCGTCTTATCGTGAATGATAACTGGAACGTTATCGGCGCTGAGTTGGGTGTCGATTTCTACCCATAGGGCACCTGACTTAGCAGCGTGTTCAATGCTCACCAAAGTATTCTCTGGTGCTAACGATGCCGCACCGCGATGGCCTGTAATCATAGTGTACCCTCAATGTTCATTTGAAAACCAAGCGACAATAGATTGGTTTTATTACAGTTTTATTATTTATAACGATCTATCCGTTAATTTAGCTGAAAAACGACATTAGCGGCAATGGCTGATGTTGCTAAACAATTGTGAGATCTCATTCAAAATATGTTCATATTAATAATGAAAATGTTCATATGAGTGTAATAATTCACTCGCATACTCTACAAATATTACATATCACTCTCTAATTTTTATAAAACAGCCATCAATAAGGTACTGACAAATGAAAAAGCTATTAGGTGCGGTAATTACAGCGGCAGCGCTACTTTTAGTGGGTTGTGGTGAATCGAAAAAGCCTGAAGCTGAGGCGACTGCTGATCCAATCAACATCAACATGAGCCTGGTATTTACGCAAAATGAGTTGCTGACCAAGGAGCTCATTAAGGCGACAGACAAAATCCGTGAACGTACTGACGGTTCAGTGAACATCAAAGTATTCCCAGGTGGGCAGCTACCTGTATACAAAGATAACCTTGAGCAGGTTGTGAACGGTGCAAACTGGATCGCAGTCGAAGATTTAACCTACCTAGGTGACTACGTGCCAGACTTCGCGGCGCTTGCTGGACCAATGCTTTACAACACGTACGATGAATACCTAGCAATGATGGACACAGAGTTTGTCGCTGGGCTAAAAGCGAAAGCAGAAGAAAAAGGCATCAAAGTACTGAATGCAGATTACATGTTCGGCTTCCGCCACATGATCACCAACAAAGAGATCGTGAACTCTGCAGATATGAAAGGCATGCGTATTCGCGTACCACAGAGCCAACTGTTCATTAGCACGCTATCTGCGATGGGCGCAGCACCAGCTTCTCTGCCATTCCCAGAAACCTACGCAGGTGTTCAGCAAGGTGTGGTTGACGGTCTGGAAGGTTCTATTCTGACGATGTACTCGACTAAGATCTATGAAGTCGCGAAGAACATGTCACTCACTAAGCACTTCCTTGGCACAGTCGGCATCTATATTTCTCCTAAGTTATGGGACAAGTTCACTCCAGAGCAGCAGCAAATCATTAACGAAGAGCTGGAAGCGGGCGCGATTTCAAACACCTCTGAGCTGATCAAGCTAGATACGGAATACACCCAGAAACTGGAAGAACTTGGCGTAACGTTTAACGAAGTCAACTCTGAAGAGTTCAACCAACTAACGGCTGATGTCTACAACCAGTTCCCTGAATGGAGCGAAGGCATCCACGCTAAGATCATGCAAGAGCTAGAAACGATTCGTGCGGCTCAATAACTCACAAAACACTAACTAACCTAGATGCGGCTTGATGTTTTTCAGGCCGCATTGTTCGTAAATTATCTATGGTTAATAGGTAATTTACCGGAGAAGATTTTTTGTTTTTACTAAGAAATATTGAAGAGATCCTCGCTTCGATTGCTATTTCAATCACAGTACTGGTTGTGATTGTGAACGTGGTTTTACGTTACGGGTTTGGCTTTGTCGTCCCTTGGAGCGAAGAGCTGTCTGTGATCTGCTTTATCTGGGCGGTGTACTTAGGTATCAGCTCTTGTTACAAGCACAAGCTGCATATGGGCGTCGACGTCATGGTCGCTATGCTGCCAAGCAAAGCGAAACCTGCATTCAAGCTCGGTGTGTCCGTGTTCTTACTAGCCCTCAATATCTTGATGGCGATTCTGAGCTATCAATACCTGATGCTTTCTAACAAAGTTACGCCTGTAATGGGCCTGTCGTACTTCGCCATTAACGGCGTACTGGTGCTTTGTTTTGTTCTTATGGCTATTCACACAGTGAAGTTCATTGTGGATGACGTCGCGTTACTTAAGCGTTCACATAAATAGGTTCTGTCGATGGAAAGCTATCTGCCAATCATCATTCTATTTGTCCTTTTTCTACTCAATATTCCCATTGCTTTTTCACTGATCGCATCATCGATGTTCTACTTCTTATTCATCAATGATTCGATTCCCGTGAGCTTGGTTATGCAGCGTTTCATCAGCTCCGCTGAATCTTTTCCACTGTTAGCGATACCGTTTTTCATTATGGTCGGCTCGGTCATGAATTACGCTGGGATCAGCCGAAGCTTGCTGGCCTTTGCTGACTCTATGATTGGTCACAAAACAGGTGGTCTGGCACAGGTTAACGTGGCATTAAGCACATTGATGGGCGGCATTTCAGGCTCTGCTAACGCTGACGCTGCGATGCAGTCGAAAATACTGGCGCCAGAAATGACCAAACGCGGTTATGACCTATCATTTACCGCAGCGGTAACCGCAGCTTCTTCAAGCATCAGCCCAGTGATTCCGCCAGGCATCAACCTGATCATTTTTGCGTTGCTCGCCAATGTTTCTGTTCACCAGATGTTTATTGCGGGTTATGTACCTGCGCTTCTGATGGCGGCTTCCCTGATGCTGACCATTGCGTTTATCGCCCGCAAACGTAAGTACAAGCCGTCTCGTTCGGAGCCTGCAACAGCGAAAGAGCGTTTACATTACTTCCTGAAAGCCGTGCCTGCATTGCTGATTCCTTTCGGCATCATTTTGGGGATGCGCTTTGGTTTGTTTACACCGACAGAGGCAGGAGCGATTGCGGTTCTACTCTGCATCATCATTGGCGCATTTGTGTATCGTGAGCTGGGCTTCAAACACATTCCAATGATCATGCGCGAAACGGTTCAAGGCACCAGTAGCGTCATGTTCATCATCATTGGTGCCATGGTGTTTGGTTACTACATGACGCTGGAGCAAATCCCACACAATGTGGCCTCAGCGCTGATTGAACTGACAGACAACAAGCTTGTATTGCTGCTACTCATTAACGCTCTGCTGTTGGTCGTAGGGATGTTTATTGAAGGTGGCGCGGCGATGATCATCCTCACGCCATTGCTACTGCCAGCCGTACTGAACTTGGGCGTCAACCCAGTTCACTTCGGCATCATTGTCATTGTAAATATCATGATTGGGGGTGTGACACCGCCATTTGGTTCAATGATGTTCACCGTATGTTCCATCCTAAAGGTACGTATGGTTGATTTTGTACGAGAAGTGGCGCCACTGCTGTTGGCTCTACTGACGGTGTTGATGCTGCTGACTTTCTCAGAAAGCTTAGTGATGTTTTTGCCGAATTTACTTTAACACGATGTATTGAAAGAATTTTGAGGTGTAGAAATGAATTCGGTAACGAATGATTTAAACCAAAACTGGAAACAGGTCGATTGGGTACTGACGGATGTCGATGACACCCTAACTTGGGAAGGCCGTTTGCCACCGGAGACCTTAATCGCGCTACAAAAATTAAGAGACTCAGGCAAGAAAGTGGTCGCTGTAACTGGCGCTTGTGCAGGTTGGTGTGACCATATCGCTCAACTTTGGCCTGTGGATGCCGTATTAGGTGAAAACGGCGCGTTTATTATGGAAAAGAAGGATGGATATCTTACCTTACGCTCTGGTGTTCCTCTTGAAGCTATCCGTGACGACCAAACAAAGCTAAAAGCGCAGGTTGAAGACATCCTTCGTGACTACCCAGATTTGTCACTAACGCTGGATCAATCTTATCGTTTATGTGAAGTGGCGATTGATATCGGCCAGAACCGCCCCCGTGTAGACGAAGCCGTGATCGAAGAAATTGTCGCTAAGATTCATGCTTTAGGTGCCCACGCCACCGCCAGCTCGATTCACATCAATGCATGGTATGGCGAGCACTCGAAAAAGGCGACAGCCACGGCATTCCTTACCGAGAAAGGCCTGTCTAGCCAAGAGATCACAACGCGTGCCTGTTATGTCGGTGATTCAATGAACGACCAGCACATGTTTGAAATTATGCCAAACAGTGTTGGGGTCGCGAATATTAAGCACTATTGGGATCGCTTGGCGTTTCACCCTTCAGTCCTAATGACGCAGCCAGGTGGCTACGGTTTTGCAGAATTCACACAAAAACTGCTCGCTATAAAATAGCTAAATATCAAAAGCCAATAATGCCTAAACAAACCAAAAGCGCTGACCTGATGTCAGCGCTTTTTAATTCTATCTAGAATGTTTTAAATCAAACGGCTAGCGTATTCGATTTTCAACCAAATCTAAAAACTCATTCCATTACTTTAGGGATTATCATTCTTTTTATGAATAGTAAGCTTTACATCAGGCAACAAGATAACGATTAGGAGAAAGATGATGTCCGCTTATTATTCTGTTCTAGAAGTTACACCAACCGATCAGGACTGGATACCAGACTATATTGGGCCTGCGAACAAGCTGGTGGCTCAGTATGGAGGAAAATATCTCGCTCGAACGGACAGTCATGAGCGCCTGGAAGGAGATGCTACAGACCCAGCGTTGCGTATTATTATCCAATGGCCTTCACGTCAGGCTGCACTAGACTTTATGAACGATCCGGAATACGTACCTCACCTTGAAGCTCGTAAAGCTGGCTCCGTCAGTCATCATGCATTAATTGAGGCAAAAGACGATCTTGCATGAGTTCAACTTGCAACGGATACATTACAAATGAAGAAAGTGATACTAATTACTGGTGCCACAGATGGTATTGGTTTTGAAACAGCAAAGTCTCTGGTTCAGCTCGGGCATCATGTTATTGTTCATGGCCGTAGTGAGAGCAAGGCGGAAAATGTCATAGGTCGGCTAGCCAGCCTGAAAAATGGTAACGCCGTGAATACAGTAATCTGTGACCTCTCTAATCTCAATTCCGTCCGTTCAATGGTATCTGAAGTCACTGAGAGGTTCGGAAACTTAGATGTGCTGATCAACAATGCTGGCGTGTATGCTACCAGTGAACCAACAACTGAAGCGGGGTTAGACGTCCGATTTGCCGTCAACACACTCGCTCCATACCTATTAACCAAACAGCTGCTGCCTTCAATGTCATCAACATCTCGGGTGGTCAACCTATCTTCTGCTGCGCAAGCACCAGTCAAACTAGACGCCTTAAAAGGAAATGTAAAAGTTGGTGATGGTGAAGCTTATGCACAAAGCAAACTGGCACTTACCATGTGGTCCCACTATTTAGGCGCACAGAATAAACAATCAGGCCCTATGATTGTGTCAGTAAACCCAAAATCGCTACTTGGCAGTAAAATGGTCAAAGAGGCCTACGGAATTGCAGGGGGAGACATCCGCCTTGGTGCTGAAATTCTGGTGCGAGCAGCACTCTCAAATGAATTTGCTAACGCTCATGGGTGTTACTATGACAACGACATCGAATCGTTTTCCAATCCACACCCGGATGCCATGAATACAGAGAAAATTGCAACGATAATTAACACACTAGATTCAATATTAGATAACTAATATTTGTCCCAGTAGGTAGGTTCACCGTAATACTCAACCAGATAGTCGATAAATGCCCGAACTTTTGGCGCTACTTGCCTTGAGCTCGGGTACACCGCCCAGATTGCGGTGTCAGATATTAGAGGATAGTGCTCTAGAACTTCTACCAGTTGCCCAGACTTCAAGTGTTGGTAAACACTCCACGTTGAGTTAATAGAAATTCCTAATCCAGCGACAGTTGCATCCCTCATTACGTCGCCGTTATCAGTTCTCAGCCGTCCACGCGCTTTGATTGCCATTGGGCCAGCAGATGACCTGAAAGACCAGTGGTCCAACCCTGATAGAATCAAACACTGGTGTTTATTAAGCTCTTCAGGGTGTTGTGGTGTTCCATGTTCAGAAATGTAAGCCGGTGAAGCGCACAATACACGTTTGTCGTTAGCTAACCTCCTCGCAACTAATGTAGAATCCTTCAATTCAGCGTTGCGAATCGCGATATCGAAGCCACCGTCAATCAAATCGATAACGGAGTCAGAAAACCTCAGGTCAATTATGATCTCGGGGTATCGCTGCATAAATCCTTTTAACGCTGGTGTAAGGTGCAATCGACCAAATGACGCTGGCGCAGTCACTCTCAAGGTACCTGTTGGGGTAATACTCCCTGCACCGACAGCACTTTTAGCCATATCAACACTCGCCAAAACATCCTCAGCATGGGGCAAAAACGCTTCACCTTCTTGTGTGAGTGACACTTTTCGTGTGGTCCTGTGCACAAGACGGACACCAAGAGCTTTTTCCAGTTTACTGATATGTGAGCTTGCTACTGCTGGAGATAACCCTAGTTCCTGACCAGCCATACTGATGTTATGAGTTGAGGCGAGACGAACAAATAGCTTTAAATGATCAATATTCATGATTACCTGATGAGTTACTTCAAGGTTAAAGTCCACTTACTATCAAACAGGTATAGCTGATTTACTAACATAAAAAAAGGGCGACCACGCGCCCTAGCACCGATAGTTATCCACTTACTGATGCGCGCTTACCAAACGTTTATGAAGGTCATCCTTCATCACCGCGCGATCATGTTTCATCTTATGCATTTCTTCATCACTGAGTGGAGAATCCATCAGTTCAAGCTTGCGGATTTCTTTATCCAACGAGTCATAGGACTTCATCTCAGACAGAAAGCTGTCATCCATTTTGGCCAATGCACGAATGGTATCTTTGTATTGCGGGAATTCGCTTAATAGAGAGTGATCTTCACCTAGCATAACAACCCCTTTGTTTATCTTGGTGGATTTTACTGGTTAAATTTCATACAAACATAGCACCATTATGTGTCCATATTTGAGATCCAAATCGACAACTTCACTCTGAGACCCAATTCTGACGGAATCTTAACTTTTCCTTCTTAAACCCTTTGTTCATCGGTCGCGCCGAAAATTCCCTGACTCTGCCCAATTAGTCACACCTCGATTCCAGTAGCGTTTGTAGGGATCAATCAAACCAGAATACATGGAGTCAAACATGAAAGAACTCACCTTATCCTCGTCGGTTGGAATTGGAGCGGACAACACACCTGATGATGTACTCAACGTACAAAAAGCCCTTAATCAATTGAGCGACAAAATTGGCCTAGCTTCGCCACTTAAAGAAGATGGCGTCATCAGCTCAGAGCTTGGCCAATCACCGACGTGTCAGGCAATCGCCGCTATGCAGAAAACAATTCTGGGTTTTCATAATCCTGATAGCCGTATCGATGCTAATGGCAAAAGCCACCGCACACTCAACAAAGAGCTGAGCGCAGGTCAAAGTGCACTGAGCTCGTTATTCTTGCCAGCGATTGAACCTATCAAAGGGCTGACTGACGATGACTACAATGACGCCGCCGACTCCCTTGGCTGTGAAGTTGCCGCGATTAAAGCTGTCTCAGATGTTGAATCATCAGGCAGTGGTTTCTTTGAATCTGGTGCGCCTTGCATCTTGTTTGAAGCACACCAGTTCTCCAAATACAGCGACCATCAATTTGATGACTCACACCCTAATATCTCTTCCCCAAAATGGGATCGCTCACTCTATGTGGGTGGTGAAAAAGAGTATGACCGCCTGAAGCAAGCCATCGACTTGGATAGAACCGCCGCTCTGAAATCCGCTTCCTTCGGCCGTTACCAAATTATGGGCTTTAACCATCAAGCTGCGGGTTATGACGATGTCGAAACCTTCGTTCGCGACATGTTCTTTGCTGAGCGTCACCACCTGATGGCTTTCGTGAATTTCATCAAATCAAACTCGAAACTGCACGAGGCGATCCAAGCACTCGACTGGCCGACCTTCGCCCGTTACTACAACGGCCCTGGCTACGCAGAAAACCGCTATGACGAAAGACTGGAGTCCGCCTACCAGACTCACTCAGCTTAAACGGCTTGCGCAGGGCGACCTGCGCAGCATTCATTCAGGCGAAGAAAGGAGTCTATTCATGAACAACGTCCAATCTACAACTATCGCCCAATCCTACGACGATTATTATCGCATCGGCCTGTATACCTCTCGCTATCCAAAAGCCAATATCCGAGTTCTAAACACGCTCTTTCAGCATGCGCAATTTCTCGCTCAGGACTCATTAGCACTGGACTATGGGTGCGGAAACGGGCGCTACAGCTATCCGATACTCAAACAGACCAACTTGCACCTCTATGGCTTCGATATTAGTGAAATCGCCGTCCAACAAGCGAAGCAAGCAACACAACCATTCTCCGAGCGTGTCGACTGGTTCTGTGACCAAAATCAGCTTCATCAACACGTTAAAGACCGAGATGAGAAATTCCAGCTAGGCATGCTACTTTTCGGTGTCATGAGCCACATCCGAGAGCAGAAAGATCGTGCTAAGCTACTGAAGTGGTTTTACAGACACATGAAGCCCGATGGTTCACTGATCTTATCCGTGCCCAATCGACGACGGCGTTTTCTCACACTGCAATGGCGACAAAGAAATCAACAGAACTTGCCCGGAGATATTCAGTACCAACGCTATCAATCAGGTCGAAAAATCCCTCTTTTCTATCATCTTTACACTGTAAACGAGATAAGAGCAGAGCTGATTGAAGCAGGGTTTGATATCGAAAAAGTCACTGCAGAAAGCATTTTTCCAGAGCGTTTTGTCATCCAGAACTCCGCTATGGCCTTCTTAGATAACCTGCTGTGTAATCTCCTACCTGCTTCGCTGGGTTACGGCTTACTGGTGGTCGCAAGGAGGCGTACATGATTCGTTTCTTTACTCTCCTTATAAGTTGTTGCCTATTGTTACCCGGCGTTCAGGCGCAAGATTTACTGAGCAAAATTAAACAATCTGGACGGATTGTAATCGGCGTTAAAGCCGATTACCCACCTTGGGGAATGCTGGACAGCAACAATCAACCTGCTGGTTTTGAACCCGACTTGGCGCAAATGATCGGCCATGCGCTCAATGCAGAAGTGGAATTTAAAACCGTCACCAGTGCCAACCGTTTTCAAAAGCTTAACGAAGGGCAAGTAGACATGTTGATTGCAACGGTCGGTGACTCCATGCAACGTCGACAGCGTGTCCGTATGATCACGCCTCACTATTTTCGCAGTGGTGTCACCGCCCTGACTCACAAATCGAACACCGTCGAAAAGTGGACTGACTTAATAGGCAAGCCGGTCTGCCTGACCGCTGGAGCCTATTTTAATAAGTCACTGGTACAGAATTATCGCATCAAACCCATCATTCTGATGAGCAACCGCGACTCAAAACTGGCGCTATTAACCAACAAATGTCAGGCATGGGCCTATGACAGTGGCATTCTGTTCCACTTATCGAATCAGAAAGAGTGGAGTGATTATAGCGTTGATGTAGAGACCATTATGCCAATCCATTGGTCGATGGTGACTCGCAAAGATACAGCATCGCAATCTTTAGCAAACTGGCTGTCCCGTTTTATCGCTAGCCGTATCAGAGATGGTCGTCTGAAGAGTCTCGCCCAACAGTGGCAGTTGCCAGAACAGGATTACCTTGCTCAGCAACACAAAAACTGGAACTCAGTGGATGAGAATGGCGATGCCGTGTGTCAGGCAGATAGCGACAAGGTCAGCAAGAAAAAGCTCTGCTTTGATACCGTCATCTCACTAGGGCAACAAGGGAACAAACAGTTTTGGCCTTTTGACCAGTTCGATACCGAGCGGCTGATTCAATCTATGCTCCACACTGCTCTGTTTACTGTGGTTTCGATCCTAACCGCCATCGCGCTGGCGTTAGGCTTTACTCACATGACGACGAGTTCCAAACACTGGGTCGCAAAACCAGTCGCGTTTCTCACTCATCTACAAAGTTCGATTCCCCCCATTTTGATGCTCTACCTGATTTACTTCGGTGCGCTGTCTTTCTGGAACGAGCACGGTCAGCACTGGCTATTAAGCGGAGCCAGTGTTGCCTGGCTGGTACTGGCGCTGTACACCGCCTCTGGTATCAACAACCTAGTCACCGCAGATGTTACGTCACCGCTTTCCTTAACTCAGCGCTATCTTCATCACAGTGCTGGGGTCAAAGCTAACTTAGTCAATCTCGCTAAAGCTGCCGGTATGGCGAGTGTTATTGCTTCGCCCAATGCGGTTCTGGTGGTCAACACCTTAGTCTCCAGTTCAGGCTACCCCGTTCTGCTCATGACACTTCTGGCTCTGTTTTACTACCTTGAAGTGTTGCTGTTTGCCTATCTCGTCGGCAAGCTGTTCACCCGCTATTCCGATTATCTGAAAAGACAAACATCGCCCGACATCAACAACAAAGGAGCGTTGCAATGATTTTATCGGACATGACTTTATGGCTGTCGCTTACCTACTCCTTCAGCCTCAATATTCTTATTGCTATATCAGCGATGACGATAGGTTTTCCTGTCGGAGCTCTGCTGAGTCGCGGAACCAATCACACTCAAACACCGATCAAATGGCTGGCGAAAGGGGCTCAGTCTTTACTTTGTAATGTCCCCAGTTTCGTGATGCTGTTTTATCTTGCGCTGATCGTCCCCTCACGCTGGGAAATGATGGGCTTTGAAATGTACGTACCCGCACTTGGTAAAGCCATTATCGCTCTGGCGATCCCTGTCATGGGTTACAGCTGTGATTTAGCCACACAAAAACGTACCAGCGGTAAGTCCTTCTCGCTATCAGCAGTGAATCAGTTCTTTCTAGTTATCTTAATGGCCTCCACCACAGCATCAGCCATCGGTGTGGATGAAATACTGGCAACGGCAAACTCATACATTGCGTCTTCTGGCCAAGCCGATGCGATATTGCCGATTTACACCATGGTGGCTTGCTTTTTCATCGTCAGCGGCGCTTTATGTCAGAGCTTTTTGAAGACCTTTATCACGCTCACCGAAAAGCGCCAAAATCGGCACGTTGAAGCGGGGGACGAATCATGATCAAACCTTCCGAACTTCAGTATTACCATTTGCGCTGGATTGCAGCGCTTATCTGGTCTGTTGCGGCCTTTATCACTATCACGCTTTACCAGTTACACGCAGATATTGATACTGACATTCGCCATCACTTGGTCGAACAAAGCCAAGCCGCGACTCAAGCCATCAACAAGCGCTTAGCGGAGTTATCGCAGAAAACGGAACTGTTAGCGGCGGCAATCAACCAAAAGCAACGCGATGATAAAGAACTGCGGCACTTGATCACTCAGTCAGTGATGACAACCCAAGGGGCGCACCGAGGTGGTGTGGCCTTTCGTAAAAATCGTTATTCGGATCCTGCTAATCCTTTGTACTCACCCTACTTTCAGAAGAACGGAGACAATCGCCAAAGCCAGCAGATTTCGGAACGTTACGACTACACCTTGCCAGACAGGATGAACAACGGTCCACGGACTTTTTGGTTTCATCAGCCAATGTCAAAAGGCAGTATGTGGATGGAGCCGTATTTTGGTACCAATGCCAATACCTGGCTGGCTGAATTCATCGTACCCTTTGAGTCCAATTATGACGGGCAAATGAACAATGGCTTTGACGGTATCGTGTTCCTCAACTTCTCGCTCAATAGTCTGACCAAGCAAGTTTTGAATCTCGATCTGGGTAGCCAAGGTTTTGGCATGCTGATTTCACGCACGGGTCAGATATTGGCCTACCCGAACAATTCGGTTCTTGGCAAAGACATATACAGCTTAGACCCGACTGAGTACCCGCTGCTTGCTTCTATCTCGGAGCAGCTGACTAAGGGGGATCTATCCACTTTTTCTCATCCGGTCACTGGTCGTGAGGAGTGGATGGTACTGAGTAATATCGAAGGACTCGACGCTCAGCTTGGACTCATTATTGATGCAGATGAGCTCAGGACATCAACCACGTCTCACGCTGGGTATCACGACCTGATTTGGTTTCTCAGTATTGCTGGTTTAATCATTTTTGTCGCTTCGCTGCGTTTTCCAGATGCGTCACGTGCCAAATTAAGACGCCTGTTTACTGTATTATCACTGTGTCTATTGTCATACCTGCTCCTGCTTTGGTATCAGGCTTTAGCACCTAAACCACTCAGCAAAGGCGAAGCTCTGTTGGTCAATGAAGAAAGCGCGTACCTCGCTTGGCAAGCCCAATATCCACCGGGGAAAAAAGCCTCTTCGGAGCACATTCATCAAATAAACTTAACCGTTGAGTCACTTGATTTGGTCGAGGCGGATCAGGTCAGTATTGTCGGTAAAATCATCACCTCAGATCAGGCAACCGATGAGCCACCACTGCACATCAATAATTCCCTGAATACCTCTTGGTCTCTGATTCGGGAAAGCGAAGGATTCCAGCTGTGGCAATTTGTCGCTCTCATCAAACAGCCTTTTGATTACGAGTCTTTTCCGTTCGATCGTGAAGTCATTGAGCTGACGATGATCCCGCGGCCAGACTCAGGTTACCTGATGCTGGTACCAGAGTTTGACAGCTACCCTTCCATGCGACCCGAAGACTTACCCGGTATCAGAATGGCTGAACATGATTTTGGCAGCTGGAAACTACTACAAAGTTACTTTAGCTATCAAACTGACAAGCTCTACAATGGCCATCAAACCGTCAATTTGAAGTACAACATGGTCATACAAAGGAGTATTACGGGGCCTTTGATCAGCCATATCATGCCACTGCTGGTCGTGAGCTTTCTTACTTATTGTATGTTGCTTCTTTGGACCAAGGACGAAAAGCAGCAAGCGCTGTGGGGCTTTAACACTGCCACCGTTCTCCAATATTGTGCTTCGTTATTTTTCATCTTGGTCATTGCGCATGTCGCACTTCGTGAAGAGCTGAATGCTCAGGGCGTTATCTTTATCGAATACTTCTATTTCCTCGCTTACCTGCAGATTATTTTCACCTCCATCGGTGCTCTGGCGTACACCACGGAGATGAAAATTCACGCATTGGAATATCAACAAGGGCTGAGGGTTAAACAGTGGTACTGGCCACTACTCCTTATGCTTTCGCTGATTATTACCCTGCTGTTTATCGAAAAATAACCGAGCGTCGATTAGCGGCAATTCTGGTCAGAAATCCCCGAGTATCTTTCGGGGATTTCGCTACATTGGACACGTTAAATGCCTCAATCAACAAGGAGTGACACGTGTCAGTGAATACCCAATACATTCAACAGGAAGTGCTTAAGATCCTCAACCAAATAGCGTCTCCAGAAAAGCTATCTAAAGAGGAGATGGACGAGTGTTGGCAACAACTTAACCAGCTTCAAGTGCTTAGTCAGGTAGAGATTTCATCTCTAGACTTTAAAGGGACCACCTCACCTCTGGACGAGTCGATCACGATTAGAAATCGTGGCGATATGACTGCAGACATTAGTGGCTGGCACATACAGGCAGGTTCGCCAGATCAGCAATATATCTTCCCAGAACATACCTTCCTGTCGCCGTTTGAGTACATCAAAATTGATACATCAGGTAAGTCGGAGCACAGTTTTGGTTCCAATCAACCCGTGTGGAATAATCGAGGCGACCTTGGCACTTTGGTCAACCACCACGGCCAAACGGTTTCAAGCTTCATTTATGGCGATAAAGCTCACCCTCATGCCATCATCAGCCACGTCAATTATGACGGTAAAGAGTTCCGCAGCGAAGGCGATGAGTACGTCGAGATTCACAACACGTCAGAGTATACGGTCGACCTTAGCCAGTGGCGTTTGGAAGCACTGCTCAATGACAATTGCTTTGTGTTTCCTGAAGACACTCAGTTGGCGCCGCTCACTTCCTTACGCGTTTTTACCAATAAAGCGTCACTTGAAGATAACGAGTACAGCTTTAACAGCCCTACAGCGCTTTGGAACAACGACGGCGGCGGCTGCAAACTGATTGATTATCAGGACAGAGAAGTCTCCAGTTACAACTATTAATCAAAGGAGATAGCCGTTGGCGAGTGACTCATTAGTAAAATCGCGGACTCACGAATCGATCCCTGAGTCTGATTTACAACAACTGATCCGTGAAGGTATTCAGTTGCTGCAATACGTTGCTCGCCACGGTGATCTCACTATTGACCCAGAGATTGCCCAGGGAATATATCGCGCCAAATATCGCATTGATACTCGGCACTGGAGCGTAGAAGATGAAACTTTGCTGCTGCAATGTTACGACCGTTTAGCCAAACAGGTGTACCCAGTGACAGTCGAGAGCATCAAAGCCGTTGTGCCCGACACTAAAGATGGCAAGCTTGAATTACCGGGCGCTTCAAGGGTGATCACCTGGTATCGGCGCTACACCGTTTTAACCCTGATTTTCCTGCTCATTGTGCAGATGTACTACTTGTTTGGCTACGCACTGACGCAAAACCTTCTCACCTCTGTGGGGTCAACTGACGCCCTCAATTCTCCTATGCCCCCAGATATGGAGGCCAATTACCAGTTGCTGCGAAACTGGAATCACATCTGGCTAGGTGGACGTAACATACCATTGGATGCCGAAAGGACTGCCAATGAAGACTCACCCGTTGAATATTCCGCTAACCTGATCGCCGCTCAGTCGGTATTGCAAATGCTACAAAACTACATTCTTCCGCTGATGTATGGCCTGCTTGGTGCGTTTATCTTTGTCCTGCGAAGCCTGCTGCAACAGGTGCGTACTCTGACGTATACCGCGAGCAGAGAAGTCGGCTATCGACTGCGCCTCACACTAGGCTGTTTAGCGGGAATGATAACCGGCTGGTTACTCAAGCCGGAAATGGGCGACATGGCACTGTCTCCGATGGCGCTGGCTTTTATCGCAGGCTATAGCATTGAGGTGTTATTTACTTTGCTTGATCGTCTGATTGATGGGATTCGTCGTCAGCCTGACTCTTCTCCTGAGGCTTCTTCAACGGGGCGAGCGCCTGATTAGCCATCGTCGGAGCTTGCTCAACAAACGTTTTAACCAACTTAGCAACCAGTTCGAGAGACTCTTTCTGGAGTGATTCCAGCTTATCCATTCCTTGAAGTACACCGGTGACTTTCTGGTGTACTTTGACCTTCTGCTTCACTTGCTCTGGCGTCATCTTCAGTTTTTGCAATTTCGGCTTGTAGGCTTTTTTGACCAGTTTAAGCGCATCGATTAAATCCGACATAGCATTTCCTTGCTGACTTCTCCTGCTTTTAACTTATCACTCAACAAGGAATAATCACGGCCAAATAACCCAATTATTCAGCCAATTAGCCTGAGCTACTCACCCTCTTTCCAAGTCATCATGGAGTGAAACCCGAAAAATAAGGACACACAATGAAAACTCGTTACCTCGGCTGGATCGCCGCCTGTTTGATATTACTGAGTGGCTGTACGTTGCGCTTGGTGGCTCCCTACGATCCTCAAACCGTTCAGCAGGCACAAAGTATCGAACGTGATATCGAATACCTCTACCTGAGCATGCAAGCGCTGCCGGAAAGCGAACGCCTCTACGCGAGATTCACTGAACAGTACCTCAAAATCGATGTGAGCGTGCGTGGATTAGAGCGCAGGCAGGCAAGGCGAGAGCAAAACCAAGAGACCTTAACGCAGGCTCAAACACTGGCGCAATTCTGGCAGCAGGACATGAAAATCCATCAGCAAAAGCAAACCTTGTCAGATTTTCTCATCAAGCGTCGCTTAGATCAGCACAAACGGCTTATTGATGCGTTAATTCGTGGTGAACTCGCCAAACAATAAATCATTCAAGGAGCAGAAAGATGACGGAAAGCATAGATAACATCATTGAACAAATTACTAGCCAAATTGAAGACTCACCGATTAAGAACCTGCTGACCAGTGCGCTGACAGTCACACTGGATAAGCAAAAGGCCACCTTGCAAGAGCTGATAGAAGCTAGAAACAACGGCGATTTAACCAATGAAGATTTTGAGCTTGAGATATTACGTGAAAAGCAAATCGCCGAGGCCGAAATGCTGACGTGGCAAATCAGCGCAAAATCCGAAGTGCAGAAAATCGTTAATAAAACCTTTAGCACACTAGTCGACACGCTGGTGTAACTGTTTCTGGCGGGAATCTCCCGCCAATCTTGCTCATAAGGGGGAAGCATGGGCAAATATCGACGCCGCAGAGTCGTATGGGTTCCTCGTGGCTACCGACTCAAATCCCGCTATCGCAAAGCTAACAAAACTCAACCGGTAGAAGCGACTGTGCAGGAAGAGTCCGTTTTTTCGTCACCGGAAGAGTCGGAAAATACACCACCCGTTTCCCAGGCTAACCAAGATTCACCTTCACCAAAAGAACCACTCATGCAAGAGACGGCAGAAGTAACAAGCACGACCAACACCGAAAGCAAACTGGCAGAATTTGACGCCAGCTTTAACCCTTATCAAAGCTATGTGCAGGATCTGGCGCGCTGCCTGACCAGCATGCCTAAAAGTGTGTTTACGGCCAGCTCCGAAGAGGAAGCTGAGGTTTCTAACGATGCCGCCCATGACAAAGAGCCTGTCGACCATCTAAAAAAGCCATCCGAGCCCGTGCGCCCAAGATCTGGTAGTGAACGCCGCAGGCTCGAATCAAACGCTGTCTCGCAGGACGATTCCAAACCAAAAGCCAAGACTCAAACAACCAAAATCAACTGGTCTCAGCCTTCAAGCTATCAGGACTATTCAAGTTACCCGTATCAATTTAAGTTTGTCGCTAATGGCACATCAGATCATAAGCAGGAACCTGCAATACCAGCAGAAGCTAAACCTAACTTTCAACACGCTGAAAATAAAAGACAAACAGTGGAGAATTCCGCTCACTCAAAGCCTCAAAATGCGTCTCGACAACCTAATCTTCGCTGGCTCACGGGCGTGCGTTCCTGCATGCGTGCAACGGATCGTCAATAACCCCAAAAGAGTGAACTATTGCACCAAGTATGTAGTGCCTGAAAAACCTATTCTGCGGAGGTAACTACTCAACAGGAGAAACCAATGAGACAACTACTATTTCGCCTTTGCGAAGCTTCTGACGGACGTACCTTCGCATTCCTGACTGACCAGCCTGACGTTGAAGATTATTTTGATAGCGGCTACAAAGTCGCTTATAAGTATCGAGACGGGCACAAAGGGAAACAACTCCTAGCCCGCTGGCGAAACTCATATTCGGTGAAATCACAGAACTACAGTCAGGTTCCAGAGCAAGATGAACTGCCTGAAGGCGTCCAAAACGCGTTTGATACTATGATCTCCAGCCTGATCCCAGGTGTCGATGTCTTCTTCTGCGATTACAACTTAGCCATCGAAGCTGACCTGCCTATTTGCAATCAGGTCATGGATAACTACCGCTCTACAGACTTCGTTCTCTTCTCGTGTGAAGAGCTGATCGGTAACGATCCGAACACCCAGCCTTACATGGTGTCTTATGCAGCCCCTCGCTACCCAGAATCGGGCAACACAGGCAGCCAGCATCGTATTTATAGTAAAACGGATGGGTTCGCTTTTGCTCAGGCCGTGAATGCCATCGTCAACCAAAGAGATCGTGATGCGTTAAACGGTGGGCATATTCGCTCAGAAGTGGATACCTACATCAGTGAACCTTCCGTCAAAGAGTCCATCGCAGAACAGGTCATCAACCGCTTTGTCGAAACGCTGCCGCAGTTTAACAGCAACGTGAAAGCCCTTAGCGCGCCCACTGAATAATCCCGACCGGGAGGACTCTTAATGCGATCAGACCAAATGTATTATGCGGCCTTCAGCGCCGCATTAATGGCCGGAGCAGAACCCGGCCTCGCCCAACGGCTGGCGTACCAACTGGCTTATCTGGCTCTTTCCTCCCCAGTGCAAGAGGAACAGTCAGCTTGTGAAAGCTCATCAGATTTACCTGAATGGTCACAACACTCACAAGCTGGTAAACCCATGTCGATACGCCCGATTAACCCTCTCAGCCATGTAGACTGGCTCAATGGTGGAGCACTGAATGAACGAGGTTCCAGACTCGGACAACACGGTATTTCTGGTCACTACCATTACTCTCATGAGCCAAGAGAGGTCAATCGACCACCCAAGCAGCCCACACCTGAGGAGAAATACGCTGGCAAGATCAATCGTGCTATCTTATTGGCGATGACCAATGCAGATAGCCTCGCCACCAGCAAATTTGTTGCTGCACTGTACCAGTACATGACAATCGCCAAACCGAAGGGAGCGGATGTTCAGCACGATTACTGGTTACTCATGCACACCATCCGCTGCTTTTTGTTTGGTACAACTTTTCAATGGCAATCGGGTTATGCCAAAAGTACCGATTCAAGGCAACAAAGCAAACCTATGTATCCAGTGATTAAAGCATTGTGGTCATGCTTTGAAGGGGGAATTGAAGAGCCTGAGCTTTCCGATATTTTGTCTGAGCAGCTCAGTTATTTTTCCCCCACTCAGCAAGTTCAATGTCTGTCTTTGGGCACAGCTTTTCGTCCAGAACTATTGAACGATTACAACCTTGCTAACCATGCCAGCCAGAGCAGAGTGTATCTACATGAATTGGATGATGCACAGCTATGGCTAGAGAACGCATAACCCCAACCTAACGCCAGCATCCCCTATTCTATGCTGGCTTATCCCGAGTTTCTGCCCACTTCGATTGATACTCTGAACGCATCGCTCTTTCGGAGAAACCTTATGATTCAGCAATCACTACTCAGCCATCTCGCCGGTCAGCACGATTTCAGCAAAGCGAATCAGGTCATCGCCATGCCTCAGGCAAAGCCCTTTGTACATTCCTGGCTCACGCTCGATCTCAGCCTGTCACTGGCTCAATCTTCAGATATCGAGGATATCCATTTCGCCTCTCCCTACAGACATAATGACGAGTACCTCAAATTTGTTAGCAAATCGGCTTCAGTCGAACCTTGCGACAAACGCTACGCGTCAAAAGCGGATCTGCGTATTTCAACGCCGGGGAAAAACCTTTGGTTTGAGTTTCACGTTCTGCATCAGGACGAATTAGCGTCCAAGAAAGATCGCAACAAACTCTACGACGATACCAAGCGAGTCGCAGCCTTACGTAAGTCGTTGCCCGAAGATGAAGTAATGCTACTGGTCGGATTATGGGGAAGCTTCAGTGGCGAAGACATCAAGTATTTCGAGCCATTGGATAACAACACTCAGTGTGCGTATGTCCTTGATACCAGCTTAACGGGCAGCACTCAGATTGCGCGGCTCAGTCATATGAAAAAAGAAGGGGAGCCACGTTTTCTGCTGGCTGCATTTTGAGACGGGACATTAGTCCCGCTCCCAACATCATGGTTATCACACTATGTAGCTTTCAATCGCGGCACGCGCATTATTTTGGATATGCACGTTTGCAAGATCCTTGAACAACTTACTCTGCTCGCCCAGAGGGCCCGTTAACCCAGATTCACTGGCATAGAAAGCGCCACTCTTGAATTTGTCATCCAGCAGCCCATCCACAAAGCGCTGTGCACCCACTTCCAATTTATGCACTTTACCCAACATCAACATAACCTGCATCATTCCCTTCATCATGTACTGACGCATTGGGCTAAGAGTATCAAAGCCTTCCGTACCTGTTGTCGCGCCTGGGCTCATAGTCACAAAACGGATTTGAGGATACTCACGAGCGATGGACGACATCCAAAGCGCCGCCATGTACTTCACAGGCCCGTAAGGGACCGTCGCGTCTTTTTGATGGTTGTATAATCGCCCTTCACAAATGTCCGCGAATTCCTGAACTGATGAGCTTTTTAGCTCAGGGCGTTTCATTCCCATCGACTTCACACCACGTGCCGCTTCAGAGCCGGCATACAATGCGACCTTGTTGAGTTTATTGGCTTTTAGCAGACCGTTCGTCAGCGCCACATGCCCAAGTAAATTCACCGCAACGATTTGGGTTACGCCAGCGCTGTTTCGCTCATAGAAACGTGCGCCACCTGTGCCACCCGCATTCATCACCAGTGCATCCACCGCTTCCGGTAGGGCTTCAACCGCAGCGTTAACTGATGCAAGATCAGAAACGTCGATATCCACAATATCAAATATGGCTCTTCCGGTTTGCTCCTCCAGCTCTCGCTTGGCAACCAGAGCTTTAGTGTAATTGCGGCATCCTAGATAGATCTTCTCGATGCTTTGATTGGCCGCTAGCTGTCTCGCTGTTTCCTTACCTAAACCAGCATTCGCACCGGTAATTAATACACTCTTCACCATGTTTCACCTCTAAATTTCGACTATTGTTGCGGCTAATGCGCCGTCTTGATGGTGAAACTCTATCAACTCAGATGAAGCCGTTTTTGATATTTCTTGCTCAATCGCAGTGCGGTTATTTGCCCCGCAAACACTGTCAATCCTGCCGAGTAAGCTGTGGTTTGTTCTTGTAAAGTTTTAAGAACTCTTATCACTTAAGGCGCTATTACTATGACAAAAAAGGTTCAATTTATAGGCTATTCAATCAATACAGGACCACACACTCTTCAGAACAACAAAGCCATTTACCTTGGCTTAGATGATCCGATAGCAGACTATAAAGCTCGCGTTGAGTTACTTAAGCAAGCAATTGAAAAAGCAGCATCTGATAACAGTATTGATAAACAAGCAGTCAAAATTTTTACAGTCCCAGAGTTTTATTTTCGCGGGCACCTAGGAGCCTATGACCTGGCTACGATTATGGGAGTACCAGGTGGCGATACGGGCTTGATATCCGCGTTACAAAACCTTGTAAAAGATAAGAAATGGCGTAACTGGTTGTTTGTAATTGGATCAATAATTGGCTGGTCTGCAACTGCGAAAGAAAAGTCCGTTTTAGTTTCAGATATTGTAATTCCAACGTTTAAGCCCAAAGGTAAAAATGGAAACGACACTGTTAATAAACCCGTAGACAAAAGCGGGTACACGGTGGAAGAAGCACTTCGCATATCTGTATTTGAATATGAATTTAAGCAGGCTTTTAATAGCGATAATCGATTCAATACTAATCCAGATAGAGATAACCTTGCTCTAAAATACGCAAAAGACATCGTTGATAAAACACCGATTTCAGATGTCGCCGTTAATTCAATCATTAACGCCTCTGGAAACAAACTGAAAAACGACCGCTTCGCTAGTGTCACTAATGATGCCAAATGCATAGAGCTAAAAGAGCTGGTCAACTTTTCTTGGTCTGCCGCAACAGACCAGTCAAAAGTGAAAGAAGCATATAACCTTTGTCCAATAATCGTTGGTGGTTTTGGTACTGCAAAAGCTGCAGATAACACTTATATGACGATGAAAAGACAAAAATCGTCAATCGACTTTGTAAAGCTAAACAAGGTTGATAGCGATGAGTACAACTTATACGGCAGAGGCTCCTTCCTTGTAGATCTGAATGATGATTTGCTAGTAGATGTGCAAGGCGGGGACAACGACCCGAGAGTTATACATGCCAAAACATGGAAACTAATAGAGGCGAATGGAAAAATAGACTCAACAACCATTGAAAAGTTGAAGAAAGAAAAAGACTACGCGGTACCTGTCTCTGACAAGGACTTTTATTGGTTTACCGCGAAACCAGAAAATGATGACCCACTAGGCTTTATCAAAGTTAACAACTTAAATATAGCTGTAGATGTATGCTTAGATCATTTATCGAAGATAAGCAAAAAAACGCTTCACGCACTCACCGATAATAATGTTCAGCCAGTACTATCAAAAATAGTGCCTAGTAATAGTGAAAGTTTATTAAAAGAAATTAAAGGCAAAGGGGTAGACATTCAAATTGTCCCATCATGTGGAATGGATATTAAGTCAAACTCCATAGTTGCAAAAACAGGAGGCTGGGTTTTCAACTGCGATGGGCTTCAGTCCAAAAGATATTTATATCAGCCCTTTGTTGGTGAAGCCAACAGTGCTGTGTTTGTAGACTATGAACCCTCAGGAGCGTTGAAGGAGCTATTAGGCTATCAAACGTCAGCTAAAAACACGGATAAATCCGTAGGAAACTCTCACACAGGCTTAATGTATGTCGACACTGCCAAGCTAGATCCAACAGAAAGTAGCACGCTCACGGCATACAATACCAAAGGGGTTACCGTAAAAAACATCAACTTGGGTGTGTCTGAAGTCGCCAATGGAAACCCAATGAACTCTCGGATAAAGGTCAACGCATTATATACCTCAGGTAGTAATACTTTATATAATGCTTTTAAAATGCCGGCAGTAAGGCCTGGCGTCGCAACTTCTGTAAGTTTTGATGGGCCTATAGGTGGCTCAGTACATATATACAGCTCTGTAGATATTAGCTGATAACAATCTATTTCTATCTCTAGCCCACTAAGACTAGATCTTGATGGGCTAGCTTCCTCTAATTTATCCAACTTTCGTGCTAAATCCTCTGTGCTAGGGCACCAGTAAAAAACAAGATTCCTTCCATCCCCCGAGAAGATCACAGCTAAGCCTGAGTGAATACACCGGTAGATTCATATAGTTGAACCACTTCATGTGTGATTCGTCAGCACAACGTCTGACGTTTTTTGAAATTCCACGCCTTGGACGCTTCGTCCAGCCATTCAACCTAATTGGAGTGACAACAATGCCAACCAACACTAACCCGTTAAGACAGGGGGCTTCAGGCAGCTCAACTGAAAACGAGAGTGCCCCTCTCACAACCAGCCAACAACAAGCTATGGATGAGTATCTGTGGCAGCAACTCACAGAGTTAGAAAACATTAACTCTGAAGAGCAGTAAGGAGCCCGTGATGACCATTAGAAATAGAGCATGTAAGCATTTGGCTTCAATCCTCAGAAGCCGAGGGGATTGGGAAAATGGAATGAGAAAAATGGACGTAGACACGATACCTGAGAAAGTTCAGTACCGAGATTGGACGCATTCACTGCTCAATAGCGGCGACTTCGTGTACTTCCTATATCAGGACTTTCCGACTGTTTTAGCTCATATGCAGACTGTGCTGTCAGATTTACTCGCCGACAAAAATGTGAGTACACACTCCTCCTTCTTGGATTCGCTTATCAACTCAAGCTCGAAAGAATCCGTTAAGAGCTTGAGTGGCGCTCAAGTCCACCTAGCCAAAGCAAGTAAACTATGCCCCAGCCTTGTTTCCCCTCTTGTTTTAGAGAAATCCAATGCTGCCGCGATGGCTCAAGCTTTGTATGCCGATCTCAAGACAAGCTTCAATGGCATTAAAACCGAGATATCGGAATATCCTAAAAAGCTCCCGAAAGATATCCTTGATACTAACCCTGCTTCCACAAACTATGCCGATTGGTTAATGCAGCTAATCAGCTCAGATTCCTTTAATCTGTTCTGCAACGAATACTCTCCGCAAACCATCACAGCGATGAACTTTTTGTGGCAGAAAATCAAATATGACACACATGATGTCACCAGCACTGCGGAAGCACCCTATGTGGTATGTAGCGGATTATTTGGCAGCGACACTCCCGCGAGCAAAGATGATTTCGTCAAATTCTTTGAGAAACAACTGGAAATCATCACGAAAAAGCTTGATTTTCCGACACCTGAAATCAAGGCGCCTGAATCAATCCATTTCGTCTCAATTCCATTTGAGAAAATGCCACTCGCAGGCTTCCATTCGATAGATACACTCATTACTCAAGTAAACCCAATGCTTGATTTAATTAAGGCAACTCAACGTCAGACCAGCGAAGAAACCTGGCTGGAATGGTTCACTAATAAAATCACCAGCATTCCATCAACACTAAAAGATAATGCCCGCAGTATTTTGTGGTTTGCACTAGGCCAGATTGCCAGTAAAGGCGGAACAGCGTTGGGCCTCCATTTCGGCGGAAACTTGCTGACTCCGTTAACCGCAACGGTCGATTTCAATGTGTACATGGCCAAACAGCTGCTTCTATACGATCTCAAGCAACATGGCAAAGAGACGCTCAAGCTCAAAGACGACGATCCTGTTATGGCATCCATCATCTTGGCAATCGACAATATTGATTGGGCGGCCGTGCGCTACTCATTCAAAGTCACGCCATTCGGTCTACTTATTTCTGCTTACAGTGGATTTAAATGGGTAGCGAGAAAAACAGGTGTGAGCGATGGTGACAAATCTCAGGCACAGAAACTATTAGAAGTAGCCGATTTGATTCACAATAAAGATCACCACAATGATGCTCAAGTGCGCCTAGCACTGATTACCATCTTCCACTTGGTGGAGCAAAAACCGCACAAGTTTGTCGAAATCATGACGTGTAGAAAAGACGCTGCTATCAGTACTCTCGCAGGTAAACTGAGAGTTTAGTTCTTTCTTTATGGTTCGCTCCAAGCCCATAAACCATTATGGGCTTTCCTTCTTCCTACAAGACGACTTCTCTTACCTTTCCGAGTTGAATTTACATTCAATCAAAGCCAAACTTTTTGTTATTATTTATTGATAATGATTTTCATTCATATAAATTATCACCCTGATGATATCAAGCTAACGGCGGAGGCCAACATGAATCAACCAGACATCACTGAACTGCTAATTCCTCAAAGCGAGTGGGCTTCACCGGAACTTTACCTTTATGAAAACGATGACCGTCTATGCCTAGATTTAGCGGGGGCCATTCAATACAGCGGTATCAACAGTATCGGTGGATTGGTATTAGGTTTCAGGCTGGTTCAATACGCGGTTAAGCTCGGCGCAGGTAGTGAAGTATTACAGCGAGATGGTATCAGTATCTACACTGCCTTCCCCGGTCGCGGCACACAGGATGCTTTTGAATACACTTGCCGAGCACTGCGCGATAAACGCTATTGCTGCGACACCACCTTGCATCATCCAGGCGCTCAATCGGGTCAACGAGGCCAATTCTTGTTTACAATGCGAGTCAATGAGCAGTCCATGGTCATGACGCCTGCAGACGGTTTACCGAGACACAGCTATTTTGAGGCAGACAGAAGGTCCAAGGAAAGCCCAGAAGCTGGGCTGCAGTGGCACAATGAAAAGATTCACTTTGCGAATACGCTGCTCAGTCTTCCGCCAGAACAATGTTTGAGAGTGTTGTAGAAGACTTGATAAGCCACTTATAAAGTAAAAGCCCATAGGGACTAATCTCTATGGGCTTTTTCTATAACCAACCATCAACAAGTAGCTGGAATAATGTATTGAACTGATAAAGCGTTAAAAAGCTCAACCAAACAATGAAAACTAAGTCTAAAATCCGCATTCACTTTCCTACCTTTCGAATTTCAATCCAAACTCTACAAGGTATTCACAAGTCATTCTCAGTTTAACCGAGGCATCTTTTTGGCTTAGGCATTAAGTCATGCTTTATCTTGGTTTTTTAGGTGGTGGAGCTGGATGATCTCTTTTCGCCACAGCATCTTCCATAGAATAATGTTCGCGTTGATGGCGGAAGGCTTTGAACTCTTGGGGTGCTTTTTTCCAGTCAAAAAGCACGCTTTTGTCATTGGACTCTAGGCACTCAAGATTAAGGTCATCTTTAAGTAGCCTTAAAACTTTCTCAAACCTATCATCATTATCAGGAAAGATGTAAAGCCATGACTTACTCAATACTCTGAATACAGAGTCATCATGTTTAGTAGAAGGCGCACAAACATCAGAGCGGCTAAATATACATATTGCTCCTCGCTCTCGATTGTAACGCGAGCACATGAATTGTTCCGAGAGTATAACTTCCCTATTGATATCATGGGGTTTACGATTCAATAATGTAAAAGAAACTAACATAAAGCCCCCAAGCCCAACGAGAGCTACAGGCCCTATTGCAATCACAAGCAAAATGCACCCTATGCTTCCTATTACTCCCATCGCTTTGACTGCTGCGGGCACCCATGCAGGTTCACCAAATTGCTGCTTGATGACAATACCTCGGCTAGATAAAACATAATCAAATCTATCATCTACAGCAAAGCTTATATATGTGGCAAAGCCGCCTAAAAATAAGCCCACCATAGTAGCTAACGCCAGCCCTTCCATCCTCTTCCACATTTCGATATCAACATATATACCAACGCCAATAAATAACAACGAAACCAATGCAGCAGGGTAAAACCAGTGTTTTTTCCGCAACCATCGATCTTCTTCATCAATGTTGTAACTAGTCCAACAAATTGAGCCTTCTTCTTCTCGGATTTCTGACTCATATTTATCTTCTAATTCTGTAAATTCTTCTGGGGTAATGTAAAAAGGTAAATAGGCCATTAATCAATACTCAAGCTTTCCTAAAGCATTTATCTAGGTTTTTTTGGGGCTGGAGCTGGGTGGTCCCTTTTTGTCACCGCATCTTCCACAGAATAGTATTCACGTTGATGACGGAAGGCTTTATAAGGCTTCGGATCGTTCTTCGGCTCAAAAATCAAATCCAAGCTTTCTGTATTTTCGCACTCAAGTTGCAATTTCGAGGATAGCAATTCAAGCGATTGTTCGAATAAGCCTGAATTTTGAGGGAAAACGTAGAGCTTAGTTTTTGCTAATACCCTGTGGATTTTTCCTTCATGCTTTCCAGATTCTGATACCCGACAAACATCTAACTTGGAATATATACATATAACGTTGCGTTTTCTATTATACCTGACGCACATAAAGTCTTTCGCAGGAATCACGTAACGATGTGGTTCAAAAGGCTTACGATTCACTAAAAAAAATGATGCCAAAATAAACCCTCCGGCACCAATCAAAGCAGATGGACCGACGATTAAGGTTAACAACACTGATGCAGAACAACCAAATACACCTATTGACTTTGCCGCCATTGGTACCCAAGTCGGTTCTCCAAATTTTCGGGTGTATACCAAACCTTCTCTAGACAAGGCGTATTCAAACTCGTCATCTAGTGCATAACTTAAATAAGTTGTTATCGCTATGATTGACACAACCACGAGAGAAATCAAAATCGTGCTTGGTTCAGCAGAAAAGAAATACTCTAAGTCGGACAAAGCTGTTGGAACTACAAATAGAGACAATCCGATAAACAAAGCACCAAACCACAATTGCTTTCTCAACCAACGATTTTTTTCTTCCAAATTTCTTGTTTTCCAACGCAAGGTATCTTCCGCACTAGATATTCTCTTAGACTCTACTTCTTGCAACTCTGTGAAATCGTTAGGTGTGATATAGAATGGGAACATTGCCAACTTCTTATCCTTCTATCAAAAGCGTAGTACTGATATTAGAAACTTTGGATTCATACATTTCTACCTTTTTCTCATCAAACTCAGCAGTATATGTACTGTTATTCTTTAATGGATGCTGGTAATAATACGTACCAATCACATTATCAAGCCCCGATGTTAAACCAGATGATATGTATTCCAACTTGACTGTTAAGTGGTCACGATGGGTGGAATTTAGAGGTATACGATACCGATAGGAAACACGCCCACTGTTATCATTAAATTTGAACCACTTGCCACCTAGCTCTCCATTAGGCTGAGGGTTCGTATAGATTCTAATAGAATCAATATTAGCTAAATTTGGAAAGATGATTTCAAGGTCTATGGCAACTTGTGTGACTATAGCTGCCGCAGGCCCACTCAAGTTAGGTTCTATGTTATTTACTGGCGTTTGCTGAACAATTGGCTGCTCAATGATTTTTTGTAGAGTGACCATTGCTTTGCTTACTATCTGGCTATTCTCCTCGACTCTTGTAGTCAAGTCATCAGCTATACTCCAATTCTTCCTGTTCGCGGCTATACCCCAAGGCAAACTTGATAGCCACTTTTGATAATCATCCTTTTTATTTGCGTCTAGCAAAAATGATGTCATTACATGTACCACAACTGCAATCGCTAAAATCCCAGTTGCTAGTGCTCCAACGGTAATTGATAAAGGCAAAATACCAAAATAGCCAATTCCTTGAGCGCTTAGTACTAGGCCAGATGCTAATAGAGACAAACCTTTCGCCATAAGAAGATGCTTGTCTAATCCGCTGCTGGTTTTGTATTGTTGATAGACTCTATAGCCTTCAACTGCCGTTGCCACTAAACCAAGTGTAGAAGCTACCCCCAACCATTTGTTATAGAGGTTCAGCGGTTTAAGTTTCCCTGAGCCTATATCCAGAGTTACTCTATTTTTCATTAGCTCTTTCAGAGAATACTTACGTAGTAAACTATCCCCTAAAACTCCTGACCAAGCCTGACCAGCCCTGATTGCTGCAATAGCTGATAACGAGTAGAACGCAGTTTGCGTTATCGCCAGGTACTCATCTGTCTGAACAAAGTCATCCTCAAATGCGTCTTGAAATGAAATCAGGTTGAATAACAAACCGATGAAGCCGAGCCCGCCTACTGATTTATAGTAATCTCCGAGCCTCTCAAATTTACCCTTAAGGATGTCCATATGTGCACTTGCCATCGCAGATGCGAAATCTCTCGGTAAGACAATCTTTTTTGGGTACTCCAGCATGCTAGCTCTGAGTACTTTTTTAGCGTTGGTGTACTTTTCCCGAGCCGCTTTGAAAGCACTCTTGGATACTGATTTATCATTACGATTAAACGCATCCACCATCGCTTTAGATTCTTTTAAAGTTGCCTCATTACGTTTGATCTTATCTCGCCACTCGACAAATTTCGTTGAATAGTCATCTGGCACTTCCAGCCCCATCTTGAGAGCAAGGCGTTCAGCCATGGCCATTCTAATGTAAGTTGTATTCGCAGTGGCAGTCGGGGCAACTGCAGATAAAACCAGTACGGATGACTGAGCGATGAAGCTGGCACTCGTTTTTGGCGCAGCAAGTGACAGCGCTTCAACAAATTCGTTGATAAGCAGGTGAATATTCTTGGCTCCGTCACTCAGAGGTTTAAGCAGTTCACTGCTATAAACATCTTCGTTGGTGAGAAAATCCACCAGCTTGCTGTAAATACCCGTAGCGCTTCCCCAGTTTGAAGCTGCCGAAGCAAACTTGTCCTGCATTGAAGGTTCTGTTTGCTGATCCGCCGAAATCGCTGATGCATCATCGATACTTAATGGAATAGCGGAACCCAGAATACTGAATAGCTCACGGCTAAAACCACTAGTGTTTAGTGGGATAATCGTCGTCGGGTTGTCAAATTGTGCAGCAACAAACTCTTGATCTTGTTCACTTTGGATAAAAGTGACCGCCTCGACTATTTGCATGTGATAGTGGAGTAGCTCATCCTGAGTTTCCCTATCCCATAAGTCCATCAACCACTCAATACGGTGAGGGGAAAGTTTCTCTAAGTTCTTGTGAAAATCTTCTCTCACCTTTGCCACCGGTTCGAAGAGTTCCTCACGCTTCTTGGTCAACTCCTCCATTTCAGAGAACATTCGCTGCCAGTCGAGCATTTTTCTCCATTTATCTGTTGCTGCCCATGTATCGTAGCTTTTTAGTTTGGCAGGCGAGACATTGTATTTTTCTTCAAAATACGCCTCTTTTGACTCCATGGCTGAAGACATATCAGAGCCATAAAGTTTATTCAGTTCTTTATTAAGCGCATCAAAGCGTTCAGAACTCCCCTCCACACTTTTGGCAATGTCATAGTAGCTCCGGCTCGAATAATAGCTAGAAAGGTCTTTATAGAACTCAAGCTCTTGTCCTCTTCGCTTGACGATAGATGGCATCTTGAGATCATCTTTTGAACCAAACATGCAAAGCTGCATGGCGGTTTGCATCAGAGCCCATTGGTTGGTGTATTGTTCTTCGAACAACCGATAAGGAGACGCAACACCTACAAAATACGCAGAGACATCCCGCCCTTCTGCCAAGTAATCATCAATTGCCATGATGCAAGCGGCTTCTTCAGGTGGTAAAGCACTTTTAATCTCGGCTGCGGATGCCACAGGTTTCACTTCTAGATCTGGGTACTCACTATTCACCGAGGTTAGAACACTGCTGTTAGAAAAACGCTGGTCCTCTACCGCACTTTCCTCTATATCCGCCACTTGTGATAACAGTTCAATATCACCGACATCAGACGCATCTGGCAGCTTTAATGCCCGAGTAGACATAAACTGGCCGTTTTTCGCTTCGCCAGCACGGACTCTTTCGTAGCTTTCCCAACTCCAGCGATGTTTTGAGAACACACATGAAATGGCGGTTTTTGTAGAATAAGTGATATAAGGCTTTGCTTCTTGTGCCTGTCCGCGACTGTCTTTACCTAGTTTAGGATCTTCACTTTCGCCCATCAGATACTGAGTGAAGTTCACGCCTTTCACTTCGTATTCGTCGAGCTCTTTTGTCATGTGATCATAAACGTATAGCCAACCATCACGCAGTTGTCTTAGCGTATAACTTAAGCCTGAATCCGCACTGTATTTTGTTGAGCCTTTCCCCTTCCACTCTTCAGGCAATCCAAATGGCTTTGTAGCAGGTTCAGCTTCGGGTCTTCGATTTCATCTATCGCGTAACGCACAGGAACAATATTGATTGTTTCCCCTTCTACCTCTTTTTTCTTTAGGTTGAGCTTTTCTTCGGGGACGCCTTGTTCTGGCGGTTCAATCTTTTCCGTCCCCCCTTCCCAAAACATGCTGTGTTCAGGTGGCGATCCTGCAATATCATCAGATTCCAAGTCAGACATCTGATTGAAGGAAGTCAGGGTTCCATCTTGCTCATACGCTGTGAGCGCATCATCATGACTGAAGCTCTGATCGTTCCAAAACATCGATTTCTTAGGAGGAAGGGGGTTGTGGTTGCTCATAGTTACACCAGACGGACAAAAATTATCTGGATTAAGAAAATAGCGTACCTAATAAAAAGTTAACTAATTCAAATAATTAAAATGTTTCTTTTCTTGGTTACACAACATTTTGCTAATTTGAACAAGAAGTTGTGTTTTTAAACAAATTCTTGAGCACCTGACTAACCAAACTTCTTTGCCACATCAGCCGCTTTTTCACCCAATTCGGCAAAGTTAGCGGTGCCTTTTTCCATGATTTTCTGAGCTTGCTCGATAACCTGAACGTATTTTGGGTCACCTGTGGCAAGAAGTTCAGACAGAGCAACACCGATAGCTGTGGTACTGATGGTGTTGAGGTTGCGCAAGTTGTCGGCAGCGTCTTGCACTGCGATGGCGGTAGATTGAGCGACCGATTGTTTGGCCTTGTCAGTCGTGCTCTCATTCGACATGAGCGGCTACCCGTTAACCGCCTTTTTTGAGGATCAAGGCGCAAGCTGTCGAGGTTGAAGCATTGCTAATTGCCTGCATACCTTGCTGTATGGTTACGGCGTTTTGCATGTGCAGACCCATGGTGTCTGACATGGCTGACTCTGTCAGCTGATCGATCATCTCTGACACTTGTTTGAGGTCTTCCGCACTTTTTTTATCACTCATGGTTCACTCCTAAAACAAAAGGCCAATGTCATTAACTGAATTGGCCGTTGGGTCAAATGGTACTTTTGGCAAGAAAATCAAAGTGTGCTGGCGTTTATTCTTCGTCTTTTTCGACGATCGCTTCTGTTGCTCGACCCAAAACTGCAGTGCCTATAGCCGTTAGTGCGTTGACACCTTGTACCGTCGCCGCCTGCATACCAATGTTTGCCTGTTGCTGCGCTGATGTCGCGTTATTGTTCAGGTTCGACATCGCCAAGCCCATAGAGGTAAACAGGTTACCCATCGCATTAGCCGGTGATCCCGCCAGCACTTGAGTATTGGTTTGAGTTACAGAGTCCGTGATCTGCTCGTTGACTTTTTTCGGCATGATAACCTCACTTATTGAATTTCATTTGGCAGCAGCTCCTGCAGCTGCTGATTGATTTTGCTGATTTCCTGCTCAAGCTGGCCTTCGATGTTATCCAACATACCCGTGACCGCGCTTTCCACTTCATCGATGGACTCAGTCACCTGGCCTGAGCCAAAACGCTTCTGTGACTCTGCAATCAACTTTTGCACGTCCTGTTGTTGCCGCTCGGTGAACGACTCAATCTGCTTGAGCTGTTCATTGACATCAAACTTCATTGTGTCATTGCTGGTCATCGTTCGCCCCTTTGTTTCTCTTCAGAAAACGTAACAAGCTGAATGAGCGTTTTTTCTCTTCAGCCTCTTCCTGAATGTCTTCACTGCCGCCGTCTTCTCTTCCTAATCGATGACTGGCATCGACAAAGATGGCAGGCTCGGTTTTAGGCTCAACTTTCGCCTCAACTGTCGGTCGAGTTTGAGTCTGAAGTAATCGGGCACAGGCGTTCGTCACTGAAGCCGCGGTGGTCATTTGAGACTGTTGCTGAGTGCTGACCGCGTTATGCATGGACAAACCTAACGTGTCAGCCAATGTGGTTTCCAGCAAGCTGGTTGGTTGCGACGAGAACGCCTGCAACGTATTAAACTGGTCGATAGCGTTTTGCGAGAGTTCCTGTTCGAACTCGTTTTCGAATCTTGTATCCTGCTCTTTCATGTTCACTCCTTGCGATGCCTTCAACAGGCGCTGAAACGAATGCTGAACTCACAAACCTGAAATGGAAATGAGAAGAACAGCAATAGTTACTGAGAGCGATCGTGTAGCACAGTCGCTACTTTATCGCCGACCACACCGAAGTTTTCGGCGCCGTTCGTCACCACTTTTTGCGCCTGGTCGATGATGGCCATGTACTTAGGATCACCCGTTTCCAGAAGTTGACTTAACGCCGTACCAATCGCAGTGGTACTCAATGTGTTCAGGTTGCGCAGATTGTCTGTTGCATCCGCAAGTGCCATGGCGGTGGACTGAGCCACAGATTGATTCGCCGCGTGGAATGCTGACTCTGCCTGATCAGGGGGTGTGTTTACCGTTTTCATTCACATCTCCTTCAAATACACCTTTGCCAGTCATCAGACTGACAAAGGTGCGTATGGCATTACGAGTCTTTTTCGATGATGCCTTCTGCACTTCGGCCAACAACCGAAGAACCGATAGACATAAGCGAGTTAACGCCTTGGACCGTTGCTGCCTGCATAGTAATTTGAGCTTGCTGCTGGCCGCTTGTCGCGTTGTGAGCTGCAGTGCCTAACGCTTGGCTGGTAGACATTAGCAAGTTACCCATTGCCATTGCCGGAGTTTCACCAACCACTTTTGTGTTCACCTGTGTTACTGAGTCTGTTACTTGTTCATTAACTGGCATTGTTTCGTTCCTTATTTGTTGTTAACAATTAGTTTTTTCCAACCTGGCTGTAGTTAGCCTTTTTCGATGATGCCTTCAGCACCACGGCCAATGACCGAAGAACCGATTGCCATCAAAGAGTTCACACCCTGTACTGTTGCAGCCTGCATAGTAATTTGTGCTTGCTGCTGTGCAGCGGTCGCGTTGTGAGCAGCATTACTCAAAGCGTGGCTGGTAGACATCAACAGGTTACCCATTGCCATTGCTGGAGTTTCACCAACAACTTTCGTGTTCACCTGTGTTACTGAGTCTGTTACTTGTTCATTAACTGGCATAATTTGCTCCTAATTTCAGTTAATTAGCTTGCGCTAGGTTCTAGGATGAGTTCGACACTACGGCCTATAACCGCGGTACCTGTAGCGAGCAAAGAGTTCACTCCCTGCACTGTCGAAGACTGATGGACCAAGGTCGCTTGTTGGTTCGCCCCTGTACTGTTGAGTGCGGAGATGCCCATTGCCTGACTGGTAGAAAGCAACAGGTTTCCACTCGCAACAGCGGGGGTATCACCCACTACCTCGGTGTTTACTTGCGTCACGGAATCGGTGACCGCATCATTTACTGGCATATCAAATGCTCCTTTGCTGGTTAAGAAGTGCCGCATTGCACCTCAAAACTGACTAAGACCCTTTTGCTGCAATGGAATAAATCAACCCGGAACCTAACGCCGTATTGGTGACCACTATGGTCTGAATTTGCTGCTGAGCATGAGTTGCATTTTGTGATGCTTTCCCTAACGAATCGGCCACCATATTGAGGTACATATTGCGCGATGTTGTCGGGGTAAATTGACTCAGCATTTTCTCGATGTTGATTTCCATTTCAGAGGCTCTTGATGTTCGTCTCTATGCTTTCCATATTAAGAAGAAGTCCGTTTGATAACTTGGTCGAATCCATCAAGAATTACGGCCTTTTCACCAACTTAATTCGCTGCAAAGAGGCGCGCTTTTTCTCGTTCTTTCTGTCGGTACTGACGTGGTGTACAGCCAACATTTCTCTTGAACATTTTTTCGAAATGACTCAGGTCACCGAACCCGGATTGCAGGCATACTTCCGTCACTTTCATCATCGGTGATTCATCAATCAGCTGCTTGGCATAACAGATACGCACCTGTACCAGTAATGATTTAAATGAGTAGCCAATGTGCTGGCGGAATAGATAAGAAAGGTGGGACTGACTAGTAAACGCCGCGTTAGAGAGATCGGCTAACGTCAATTCTTCGGTGAAGTTCTCGCTCATATAGTTGAGCGCTTTTAGCAATCCTGGGTGAAGATGACGGAATCCACTGAACTCTTGACTTAATACCGCTTCAACAATGTCGAAGGTTTCACTTTCGGGGAAAAGATCGAGATTCTGAATGTCTTCAACATCAATGTTGTTATTGCAACAGGACGCTAGAGTCACAATGACTCTCTGCAACTGCTCAACATTGCCCGGCCAATGGTATTTATGAAGAAGTTGAATCGCTTCTGGGGTAAATCGTGTCGTGGTAAAGGATTGAAGTTTATTGAGTATATGATCGATGTGGTTGGAGAGGTCTTGCTTACGCTCCCTGACTGGCGGGATATGAAGCTCTAGGTGCGGAACCTCTGTCCCCAGTAACTTAGCCAAAAATTGCCGATTTCCTTCCGCACTGTTGATTGACTCGGTACAGGAGACGATCAGCTGGACCTTTTTTTCAGTCAAGCAACTTTGAAACTCCTCCTGACTGAATAAGGTGGTCAGATAGTCTTTCTTTTCCTGTGGCAACACATCAACTTCAGAGAGATACAAGGTGCCTTGCTTCGCTCGATTGAGGCTACTCTCTAGGTACGCTTTAAATTGTGACTGATTATGGATGGTTGGCGGGATAAGAATAAAGCGGCCTTTACCTTCCAGTCGGTTTAGATGAATAAGAGAGGCGATGGAGCGTTTTTCCGTCCCTGTCTCTCCGCTGATAAATACCGGATAGTTGGTTCTGGCAGCAAATTCAATCTGACTTTGGATTCTCTGTATTGAAGGGGATAAGCCTAGCAGAGGGTACTCTGCTCCACTTCTATTAACAGGGTTATGTGGGAACGAATTGTAATTATTAAGTACCATAGGAAGGCCATTTCCGGCCGCTCCTGTATTGGCGTAGCTTAGCTCTGACATTGTAATTATTCCTTTATTTTAATGTAGTCTCTGACGTCGAGCTTCTATGCTAAGGTGAACATCCCTAGGTAAATTGGTGTTATTGGCTAAATTCACGGTTAAAGCAGTGAGAAACCCGTTGAATATGAAGTGACTAGCATTTACAAAGGAATAATTAACACGATAACTGTTGTTATCCACGCCCAACGCACGAGAAACAAGTGATGGCAAAGGAAAACCGTGCGTCATTTCGATGAAAAAGGCTTAACATCTCTCTATCAGGCACACTAAAAAGTGCATAACTATTGATTATCTATGCACGCATCAAGTCATCCGACCTCCATATGCACCTGATTCCACAGGTAATAAGAATGACTTGTTTTTTAACACCTCCCAAAGAAGGTGTGAAATTTGAAAATACTTAGATAAAACATTTAACTAACATTGTTATCACAGAGTTAAAACTCTATAATCTCCAGTGATAAAGATCACATCTATAAATCTGATAATGCATTTTACTTTCGTATTTTCCGGTTCGACTGATAACCTCCTGCACGCCTTGAAGTGAACTCAAGGTGCATAACTATAAGGAGTGTTCACTATGAATACCAAGAAACCAATGTCGCTAACCAGCCGAGTAATTCTGGGCATGGTTGCGGGTATCTTGACAGGTTTTGCGATTCGCAGCCTTTTTGCCGACAACGGATTTGTCGACACATACATCGTCAATGGACTGTTTGAAGTTGGTGGCCAGATTTTCGTTGCCAGCTTAAAAATGCTTGTTGTCCCGCTGGTTTTTGTTTCACTGGTTTGTGGTACAAGCTCACTGAAAGACCTATCTACTTTAGGCCGAATGGGTGGTAAAACACTCGCTTTCTACATTACTACAACCGCTGTTGCGATTACGCTTGCGCTGACTATGGGTAACCTATTCCAGCCAGGTGCAGGTGCTGATCTGACCGCAGCGAGCTCATTCAAATCCGCAGAAGCACCATCTTTGGGCCAAGTCATTATCGACATGTTCCCAACCAACCCGATCAGCGCCATGGCTGAAGGTAAAACACTTCAGGTCATCGTATTTGCTGTATTGTTTGGTATCGCGATCAGTGCCGCGGGTAAACCAGGTGAGCGTATTGCCGCTGTATTTGCTGACCTGAATGAGGTCATCATGAAGCTGGTTGCGCTACTGATGAACCTAGCTCCTTACGGTGTGTTCTTCCTAATGGCGAAGCTATTCACAGGTCTAGGTCTGAGTGCAATTCTGAACTTAGCAGAATACTTCCTCGTTCTGGCGGGTACACTTGTGATTCATGGCCTAGTTACCTACAGCGTGATGCTGAAAGGCTTCACTGGTCTTAGCCCAATCACCTTCCTGAAGAAGATGGAAGACGCCATCATGTTCGCGTTTTCGACTGCATCTTCCAACGCGACAATCCCTGTCACGATGGAAACCGCAAAGAACCGCATGGGCGTTGAAAACCGTATTTCTTCGTTCACGGTTCCACTAGGCGCGACTGTGAACATGGATGGTACGGCGATCATGCAAGGTGTTGCGACAGCCTTTATTGCTCAAGCGTTCAACATTGACCTAACTATGGGTGATTACCTGATGGTGATCATGACAGCAACGCTTGCGTCTATCGGTACGGCTGGCGTTCCGGGTGTAGGTCTGGTCATGCTAGCAATGGTACTTAACCAAGTAGGCCTGCCACTAGAAGGTATCGCACTGATTATGGGTGTAGACCGTCTACTAGACATGATCCGTACTGCTGTAAACATCACAGGTGACAGCGCGGTAACGGTTATCGTCGCTAAGTCGGAAGGTGCTCTGGATGAGTCACGCTTCAACGACCCAATGGCCGGTGCGAAAGAAGAAGAAGTTCATCTGAAGCGCTCTGAAGCCTAGTTCCTCTGCCGAAGCAAAATAAACCCGGGATTATTTCCCGGGTTTTCTCTCTATGGGTCAAACAGTTCTATTTTTTATTCCTTAAACCCCTCCAAATACCTACGCAAACTATCGATTAACCGACCATAATTGACACTAATATCAATAAACTTTCAGAGGAGTATTGAGTTATGCAGTTCAAACATTGGTTTATAAAACTGATTGCAATATCAATCAGTACACTATGGTCTTTGATAGCCCTCGCAGCTCCTCCTTTTGAAGCTCCTCCTGGACTCGCTGTCGCCGCTGCTGCTCAGGAAAAACACAATGATTCTCTCATGCAAACTTCAGGTGTGGTCGGTCATGGCTTATCTGTAGATGAAAGTGGTGCAGGAGTAATAGTGGTCTTTACTGATACACCGACGCCAAAAGGTATACCAAAATGGTTAGATGGCGTTACCGTCAAGGAAGTCTATACTGGCCGCTTTTATTCCTTTGCTCCTCCAACCTGTGGAGGTCCACCATCTCAACGCCCTCCTGAGTGTTTTTCAGACCCCGAGCCAGACCCAGATCCTGTTGACCCTACGGCACGTTTTGATAGGCCAGTACCCATTGGAGTATCTACTGGCCACCCAGCGATTACGGCAGGCACAATTGGCGCTCGTGTAACAGATGGTACAAATGTGTTTGCACTAAGTAACAATCACGTTTTTGCCAACTCAAATGACACCAGTATTCCAGAAAACATGCTACAGCCTGGACCGTATGATGGTGGTGTTGAAAATGGTGATACCTTTGCCACACTCACAGACTATGAGCCTATTCTATTCGGAGGGGCTGAGAATACTATGGATGCCGCTGTCGCTCTCACCAGTACTGGAGAGCTCGGTACCTCTACTCCGGAAGGCGGGTACGGAATACCAAATTCACAAACTGTGAATGCAACGCTCAATCAATCTGTGAAAAAGTACGGTAGAACAACTGGCTTTACTCAAGGTATCGTTGCGGCAATCAACGTGACAGTTGACGTGTGCTACGAGGGCAGCACGACATGTACCAAATTGGCTCGTTTCGTAGGACAAATAAGTATTTCAGATGGTTCGTTCAGTTCTGGCGGTGATTCTGGCTCTTTGATAGTAACAAGTGAGGGAAATAACCCTGTCGGCTTGCTATTTGCTGGTTCGTCAACTCGCACTATAGCTTCACCAATCGATCCAGTTTTAGCTCGATTCAACGTGACAATCGATTCTGAAGCTCCACCACCGCCACCTCCAAGTGGCGATATTTCGCTAACAACGTCAGGCTACAAAGTTAAGGGGCTCCAAAAAGCAAATCTTGAGTGGTCAGGCAGTGCCGCAACGGACGTTGATATATATAGGGATGGAAGCGTTGTTGCTACTGTAGGAAACACTGGGTTTTACACAGATAACATCAACAATAAAGGTGGTGGGAGCTACAACCATAAGGTTTGTGAAAAAGACACGAATGTCTGCTCAAATACCACGACGACTAACTTTTGATATCTAAAAGGCCCAGAGAACTCTCTGGGCCTCATTTAAGATGAAAAAACTCACAATAGAAGAAGTACAAGCTAAGTGGCAAGATGAGTGGATGAAGGTAGACGGTGTCATCGGTGTTGGTATTACCGAGAGCAACAAAACACCTTGTTTAGTGGTTTATTCCGCTTGCCCAGAAGTTGCAAACAGAAAGCTTCCCTCCTCTATAGATGGGATTAAAGTAATAGTTGAAAAAACCTCTCGATTTGACTCTTTGTAAAGTCCGTTGTCATTCATGCCATTTTGAATAGCTCAATATGAAAGGCCCCAACCAAACTCATGGTTAGGGCCTAGTGCGATTTTATGAGGCTGTTCGGAAGAACTGTAACTGCAATGACTGGTTTTCTGATAACTCTAGAGAATAATTAAAAGAATTCATGGCTCATGTCCTAGCTATAGAGGTAGCCTTGCTGAAATCGATAGCCAAGTTTGCACAAGATTTCCTGCTGCTCGATGGTTTCAACACCTTCTTGTATGATCTTACAATCCGACATGGTGCCGATATCCGATAGTGTCATGAGCAGCTTTTTTTTGACTTCATTCGACTCAATACCTCGAATAAATTCTTTGTCTACTTTGAGATAATCTGGAGACACTCGCTGAACAATCTGAACGTTATTGTTTCCGGTACCAAAGTCATCTAATGCTATATGAAAGCCCAGCGATTTAAGGTGAGTGATATTGGCGTAGATTTCTTTGCTATATGGCTGGTTCGAGTTCTCGGTCAGTTCTAAAACCACCTCATTGGGTTCCAAAATCTGGAGGTACTTTTCCAAAGCGTAGAAGTTCTTGTTTAACAGTGAGCTTGGACATAAGTTCATACCATATACCCCAACGACTCCGTGAGCTCGGGCGTTGGCTATCGTTTTGGCTATCAGAACAGTATGAAAAGTGACGAGCTGGTTTTGCGTTAGGTTTGCGATATATTGCAGTGCCGTGCGGTGCTTCACTCTAGTTAACACTTCATGATAAAGGACGGTTTTGCAGGTGGTATCAATAATCTTTTCGAGCTTGTAGCGCAGTGTTGCCCAGTCGTGACAAAACTTTCCAAATCGCAGCAATCGATTGCCATAAAAGCCAACCAAAAACACAACAAATAGACTTAACCATTCGCTCAACAAATTGTGACTATAGAAGGCGACACTAGTACCGTTGTCAAAGGTCGCACTAAATACCCTAATGCCCGACTGATTTCCCGTCGTAAAGACGTTAGAGACTTTATTGTTTATAGTTACGGCATCGATGAGCACAGGCCATAGATTATTCCGATAGCGGTTCTCAATTGCACTGGCAGAAATTCGGCCAATCATCACCGAGCCGCTTGGTAAGTTCTCTCTAATCGTGTAAACAAATTGAGGTAACCCCAGAAACTCTTCAACCTGCTCTCTGCTAAGCGTTTTGACGACATCTCGATCGACAAGGCAGGACTGAGATTCTGCAAGTAACAGCGCTGAATCCAGATTCAATGATCGGTTAAACGCCGTCACGGTTTCCCGATCATGACAACCAAGAGTCATAAGTGCTTGCGCCACTTGATCCGTATTATAACTGTACTTCCCAACAATGGAGCTCAAGTGCCAAATTTGGAAAACATAGAGAAGTGCAATAACAAAGCCTGCGAGTGAAAGAGCCTTCGTCGCTCTGTTTAACACCGTCAAATGGTAGATTTTCAGAAAGAGCCAAAGCATCTCCAGATTGGAAGGCTTATAACTATTGAAGTTAGCAACGATGCTTTCTTTAATTTGATTATTTACAATAAGATCTAGGTCAACGTAGTAGCCCTTTTTAAACACATTAACAATCAGTTCTTTGTCTTCCATAGAACCACTGTATTCAGCAACAAGTTGTTTATACTTTTTTCGCAATGATGCAATTGTGTTTTTAAGTGCATATAGACCAAATTCACCCTGATAATAATCTTTATATGCGGCTTCGATATCCCTCGGGCTTGACGGAAATTCCCTTGATGAATTCTCGACTAAAAACTCTAAAACAAAACGTTCCTTATCGTTTAAATCAAATTCCAGTTTCTTTGCTTTATCCTCAACGCTGTATAACAAGCTCCCATTAAGAATTAAACTTAGCGGTCTATCATTACTTAAGTTAAATGAATAGAACATCCCTTACCCCGTTAATGTTTTTATTAGACTTTTTATTCGAGTTAAAATGAGCTTACGGATATAACCAACAGAGTTAATTAAAGCTATTTAACCATTGATGTCACAAAAGTATCCATGTAAATTCATAAGATTAATGATGCATATTTTGTAACTGGTTATTTATATTTTCTAAAGTATGGCGATTAACTATCTAACCTTAGACAAAGTCATAAAAACAAGAAAAAAGTAGGATAAAAGCAAAAATAAGATCGATTATCACTGTGATACCTCAATCGCCACTAGTTATCTTTCTATTATTAACGAACAAGTAAATAAAATCATTCAGTTCTTATTACACCTCCTTAGCACCATATCCACTACTGAAATTAAATTATTAAAATATAAATCATCATTATTATTAATAATAAAAAACCAATTTCTGACTAAACAATCATTAATAACTTAGCTACAAATTAAAAAGCTTCAACAGCGGAAGTTTCAATTTCAAGACTCTAGAACAACTTCGCTCTAATACACCGTACATAAGGAAATGAAAAATGAGGATTAAATCAACGATAGCGCTTTCTGTTCTATCAACTGCATTATACTTCCCAGCCCATGCTGATGTGAATGATACGTATATTGTGGTTTTAAAAGATATTGCAGCCCAAAACAATTCACCTCACACCAAGGTGAAGGATATCGCGCAACAGATTATCGACGAAAGCCCTACTAGAGAAGCACGGAACTCAGCTAAGTCCAAGGGGCAAATTTCCCGTTCTTTCGAAAACTTAAGGAGTTTTTCAGCCACGTTATCCGAAAAGCAGGCAGAGCAACTCAAGAAGCACCCCAAAGTAAAAGGGGTGTATAAAAACGTGACATTTACGTCGGATAACGCTACTCAAATTCAGGGCAGCTCAGCCCCATCGTGGGGGTTGGATCGTTCAGATCAAAGGAACCTTCCACTCGATGGAACTTATGATGTAGGACAATATACGGGGAAAGGTGTTTCAATATATATTGTCGACTCAGGAATCGATCTCTCCCATTCAGACTTTGGCGGTCGGGCAGTGTCTGGTTGGGACTTTGTAGATAACGACGGTGATGCGTCTGACTGTCGTGGACATGGTACTCACGTTGCTGGAACAGCAGCTGGGAATCGCTTTGGAATTGCCCCAGAAGCTGACATTTATTCAGTGCGGGTGCTCAATTGCGAGGGCAAAGGCAACGGCGAAAAGATTCTTAACGCATTTGACTGGGTTGTCGATCATGCCAAACAACAAGGTAAGCCTGCTGTTATCAATTACAGTATTTCGAGAGACGAACGCTGGCATGCAATGGATGAAGCCGTAGACACCATTGTGCAGACACATAACATTTCGTTTGTACATTCTGCGGGCAACAATGATACCGACGCATGTACCAAAAGCCCTCATTCAGACTACTCTATCACTGTCGGCTCCTCCACTAATGACGATTACCGCGCCCACAGCTCTAACTGGGGAAACTGTGTTTCACTTTTCGCACCCGGTGATCACATCACTTCAACGGCAGATGGGGGTGGATCCAAAATAATGAATGGCACCTCAATGGCAGCCCCACATGTTACCGGTCACGTAGCTCGTTTACTACAAATGAACCCGCAAGCCACAACAGAGGAGCTCAAACAAACGCTTATCAACCAGACAACCCAAAACGCCTTGTTTGATGTGGGCTCAGGTTCACCAAACCGCTTGCTATATACACAGCTAGAAAGCAATAACATCAATACTGCACCTATCGCGAAAGCGACAATAAGCCATACTGAAGTCAACCAATCTGGTTATATTGAGCTGGATGCGTCAGCATCTTATGACCCTAATGGTGATACGCTCAGCTACCGATGGCAGGTCATCTCCCCCAGTTCACACGACGTAGTAATTACTGACCAATATTCAGTGTCTACCCGAGCTTATATTCCTGAAACAGCGCAAGATACGCGCTATACCATCGAGCTCACAGCTAATGACGGCAAACTCATTGATACGGCACAAGTGCATGTTGATTATGTTGCCGCCAATGAATCTCCCTGCGAAGTCTGGAGTGCGACCAAGACTTATGATCTACCAGGCAATTTTGTAAGCTGGAACGGTAAGTTCTGGGAAAACCACTGGTGGACCAAAGGAGATACACCTGGTACTGGAGGGGAATGGGGCGTATGGCGAGAGGTACAAGCCTCAGCCTGTAAATAGTATTAGAAACAAACAAAAAGCAGCCAACTTGGCTGCTTTTCTACTCTTCTTATCAGGATAATTAGAACTCGTATTTGACGTTCACTTCTATGGTCTGTTCAGCACCGTACCAACAGTTATTGCTGTCATAGCAGGTATAGTACTCTTCATTAAACAAGTTATTGACAATAATGTTGGCATTCGCACCCGTTAACGAATCACTGACTCTGCCTAAATCATAACCCAGTGACAAATCTGCAATAGTGTAGGATGACACCTTACCAGTGTTCTGAGCATCAATTTCCATCTCACCCACATAACGTCCTCCACCACTGACTCTAAGGCCGTTTAATGCACCGTTATAGAAGTAGTAGTTCGCCCAAAAGTTTACCGTATGATCTGGTACATAAATTGGGGTTTTACCCTCAAATTGAACATCCTTACTGATCGTCATATCGGTGTAGGTGTAAGATGCATTCACATCTAATGCTTCATTAACAACCCAACGACCTTCAAGTTCAACACCCTTGGACGTCACTTCGCCAACCTGAATCTTACGTTGATATGTCGGATCCGATGGATCAGCCACAAGCATATTTTCTTTTACAATCTGGAATAAACCCAATGTGGCCGCTTTCGAGTAATCCTCTGACTCGTATTTGATACCACCTTCAATCTGCTTACCCTCTTCTGGCACAAACTGTTTGCCATCATTCCCACCTGCAACAGGTTCAAAGCTGGTCGCGTAGTTAACGTATGGCGAGAAACCGTAAGGCAGTTCATATAGAGCCCCAACCCGATAAGAGAAATGGTTTTGATCCGCTTTTGAGCCATACCATTCGCCTTCATACAAGTCATAACGTCCACCAGCAATCAGAACCAGTTTATCCAAGCGCACTTGATCCTGGAGATAGAAACCCAGTTGTTTTACTTCCACTTTATCTCGCGCAGTAGAAGATGCTCCCATGTTATCGCGATCAATCAAATTACTGTTTGGATTGAAGATGTTCGTCATAAATGGAGTCGAGAAGTAGACTTGATCGGAGGTTCCATCTAGATTCTGGTAATCAACGCCAAGCAAGATGTTATGCTCTGCCCCAGCAAGATCTATGGTGCCAGAAAGTTGGTTATCAATCGTAAAACCAGTTGATTCCTCATCCGTACTATAAGCCAACTGTGCAATATCCCCTGTCGATGGATCAAACCCGCCACTCGGCATATAGGTATTTTCCTGATAGAGAGATGCATCCGTAAAGCGAGCATTTTGCAAGAATGTCCAGCCGCTCTCAAACTCGTGATTGACCTTGTAACCCAGCATCAGCACTTCACGTTCGAATGTGTTCCAGTCTGTGTCACCAATGAATGTCGAAGGTGATGTTGAGCCATTTGGATTGCTAACAAACATACCTGACGACGGCAGGGAAGAGTTCATCCCCATTTCAGGATCATTTTGATAATACATATTGAAGTTAATCAGAGTGCGCTCAAACACTTGCCAATCCAGTGATGGTGCAAACACATAGCGCTCTTCTTTGGTGTTGTCGACCTGACCATCCTGAGTGCGTGCAAGTGCGATAATGCGGTAAGAAAGTGGACCATCTCCAATTTGACCCGTGGTATCAATGGATGCTTCAACAAGGTTACGCGATCCCGTTGCAAAGCTGACTTCGGTCGCTTTTTCTTGCTGAGGTGCTTTGGCGATCATGTTAATCATACCACCTGGAGGCATGGTACCGTATAGAACGGACGTCGGACCCTTAAACACTTCTATTTGTTGTAACGCAACCGGATCAATTTGTGGTTGTAGATTCCAACCAGCCAGAGACTGGAGCACTAGGCCATCATAGTAGCTTTGGTTAACTTTAAAGCCACGAATCGAAAAGGTGTCATACATGGTGACAGCCGCACCTTTCTGCTCTGTCACAACACCTGGCGCATAACGTAGCGCTTGATTTAAAGACTTCACACCACGCTGTGCAAGCTGCTCTCCTTCAATAATCGAGATACTTTGTGGTGTTTCTTCAGGTTCTAGCGATGTTTTGGTTGCCGTATTCCGATAGGCTTTGCCCATCACAGTGATGGTTTCTAGTTCAGTTGTATCTTGACTGACTTCATCCGCAGCCATTACAGGGGCTGAAAAGGCGGTAAGCAGCGCTAAAGTAAGTGTTGAGCGCTTAAAATTAGTTGGAGTTGTCATGTGTCCCTCAAGTACCAATGCTTTTCTTATTAAGAATAAATCTCATTTGCATTCTACAAACCTGAGAAACAGGAAAGTTAACAATTTGGTGCATCTTACGCGAAATAATTTAGTTAACTATCAGTAGGTCGTTCATTTGATCATTGAGACAAGCGTTCAACAGGAATCCAATATTCCATAACTGCATCGGTATCATGTTGATTGTAATTGGCGGGATAGCATTCGAGTTCATAGCCATCAATACCTCGATAGCCAGAATTAGGTAACCAATTAAGCAGAAACCACTCCAGCGTTTTTGGCAAATGCACCACCGGGCCACAATGTTTAACAACCGCGTACGTTTGCGCAGGCACCACCAAAGTACTCAGTTCAGAAGAGATGGCAGAAGGTAGTTGAGGCAACAACAGATCATCGGTTAATTCCACCCCTGCCCAATATTCCATATTACTGCCGTCAAAATGGCTTTGAGTGATATCAATGACGCCTGTTAAAGCAACCGGCCGCTCTGGTTCGTCTGGGAGGGTTTGCTCTAATCGGTGCCACAATGCAGGGACTTTTTGCTGAAAGTCAGGATTGAGTGCGAATAAGCCATTAATTTCACCATGAAGTCCTTTTAGGAAAAACTCATTTTTGGATTCCACTCTCACTTCAACGAAAAGAGGGCAGGCCTCTTCAGCCGTGCGTTGAGAGACCTGAATAGGTTTACGTAACCCCGTTCTGAGACCTTGTTTACGATAAGCTCTGGGACTGAGGCCAAACACTTGCTTGAACGAGCGACTGAAGCTGATTTCTGAGCTAAAACCAAGCTCCAGAGCGATATCAATCACCCTATCGGAAGTGTCGATCAACCGTTCTGCAGCCTGGCTGAGCTTGAGCTCTCGAACATAAGTGGCCACCGCCATGCCTGTTTCTGTCTGGAATACGCGCTGCAGTTGCCAACGTGACCAACAGCTTTGGCGTGCAATATCATCCAACGATAGCGGTTCACTGATGTGCTGATGAATAAACGACAGTACCTTGCTTATCCGACTAAACACGTTAGAAGGTCGTTCTGTGGACTTGCCTGTCACCATGCTGCATCTCAGTCAAATAAGAGGGAATCTGTCTATCCTAGCAAATTCACAAATGAGAATTAATACCAATTGATAAAACACCCATCTTACATAAAGAGGCACGGTGAAATTCCACTCACAAATACCGACTAAGTATTCATTTTGGTGCACAAAAATAAAAAAAGGTTGAAAAAGATAAAATCAAATACATTTGCTGCTTTTATATGCTTCATATAAAACAATATCAATATCAACGACAGCGTAGAAAAACCAAAGAATTCATAGCACCACAATCCAGTAATTAAAAATTAATCACAATTTAACATTTGAGAAACAATTGGCTGTAATCAACGATATGGGGGCTAACTAACCAATGAAATACACTTAATACACAAGGAAGAACAACATGAAAATGATCGGTGTAGCTATCGCTCTCGCACCCTTTATCTCTCCAATGGCAATAGCTAACTATCAAGAACAAACTGTAGAACCCAACAACATTACTTTTGAATTTAAAAAGGTCGCTGATATACCAGACTACCCAAGAGTCGTAAGCGATAGTAACCATGTTATTGGATTTGTGGATAGCAATAGCACATGGCCAGATACTCCTGACTTTTACGTACGTGCGATGTTTCGATGGAGTGAAAGCAATGGTGTAGAGTGGCTTATCACCGACGATATTATCAGGTCTGAACCATTAGATATTAACAATAGTGGTGATGCTACCGCTAAAGTCTGCGACTCAAACACTTGCTATTCCGCGATATGGACTAAGAAAGGAGAAGTCCAGAGTTTACAAGACGAAGTAGACACCCCTATTCAGAAGTTCATTGAAGAAAATGAGCTTGGAATGGCAGATCAGATGATTCAGGAATCCATTAGTATCAACGAAAGTGGAAAAATTGCTGGGACCTCAGTCTTTCCAAATATGGTAGGGGCTCGCTCGACACTTGCTTGGCGTTGGGATGAAAAGTCAGGCTTAGAGATCCTAGAAAGCACTTCTGATAATTCTATGTCGGAAGCGACCGATCTTAACAACAAGAGCCTTGTGGTCGGGAGTAGCCATGGCAGTGAGATCAATAATGAAACAGCAACTTACTGGGATAAGAAGGGTAAAAGGACACAAGTAATCCTCGATCAAACCGACTACCCTTGGGGAACACTCGCCACGGCCGCGAACAATTCAGGTCTAATGACCGGTGTCGACCGCATGAGTTATGCAAGCCCTTGGAGGTATAACATCAACTCGAAGCAAAGACTGCCTATGGAAGAATCTCCTTATGGTGGAACGAGAACCACTCATGTTCTAGAGAATGACTACATTGCAGGAGCAACCTCATCATCTTTCGATAGTGGGGACCTATTCCTAAGACCTGTACTTTGGGATAGCAAAGGCAACATCTATGATCTTAACGATGAGTTCAATGATCCAGAAAACTACTTAGCGGGCTGGTTTGGAATCAATACAAGTTTGCTAATGGCAACATCGTTACGCCCAAAAAGCGGAGGATATTATGAAGGAGCAGCTGTTTACCAGTTAGTGGTCGTACAAAAATAAAACAAACTCCCCTCAACCTAAATTTGGTTGAGGGGAGTAGGCATTACAAAAGAGCCGTTTATGTTCTGAACACGCCTGATATTAATCCACTAGTGTAAGGAACCGGTACTCCATATGCGTCAGCGAAGGAGCTCAGTACCCCTCCTATCGGACCAACGTTACGAATGATTTTCCCTCCAGTCTGAGTTGCCTCCATCCTCTTAAGAAACGAATAATTGGCAGAAAACAGCATCATGGTCTTCATTGTGTGATAAGCCAGCCCCCTCAACAGGTGTTTGCAAAAATGCTCTTTGAGATACATTAGTCACTGCATCCATTCTGTTAATCCTCTCGCTCAGATGCAACTTGGGACATAACCAAATCCGAATTACAACTTTAAACATCTCAAACTATGTGTATTCAAGCTAAAGTGGGGGATCATCAAGATTTTCTTAATTCAATGATTACGCGATCTGACTAACTTGGATGATATTACTGAAATGAAAAAGCCAAAGCGTCATAACACTTTGGCTTAGATACTTTAATTTGTTCAGTACACTCAAACGAATAAATTCATAACCAGCATCGCACCAAATGCATTAAGCACTGAAATAATGATCATGACTGGAATATAGCGGCCTTCGGTACCAATTGGCCCCATAATACGTCCCATATACTGAACTTGTGAACCCATTAGGTAGATCGCTGGGGCCAAAATGGCAATGTGCGCGCCGTTAAGAATGCCTTGATCAAATAAGGTTATGACTACACCAACAGCACCTCCCATCGACATCCACGCTCCAATCAATACGGCAGCAGCTTCACCGGGCAAACCAAATATCGCCATGACGGGTGCAAAGACCGTCCCCATCATGTCTAACGCTCCTATGATTTGCAGTGCTTTGATGATTACAAACGCCATCAGAACATTTGGCACCGTTGAAGTCGTTGCAATCACCCAACCTTTCTTTGCCCCTTCGACAAAAATATCCGTCACCATAGGTTTTCTCGTTTTCACTTCACTCATTGTGCAGCCTCCTGTTGTAAACGTTGCGTATCTTTATCTTGTTTACCTTCAGTGATGTTGAGGTAGATGCGAAACAGATTGGCACCAACAAACTTAAAGACAAACATAATGGCTACAGCGAGACCAATTGACGATGTCACGGCCAGCGACCCATCAGCCAAAGTCAGCGTGAACAACACAGCTCCAGAAGAGAAGAAATTAACAATAGTCGCCCCCGCAGTGAACTGAAACATGGTAAATACATCGGTTTCACGTTTGGTCAGGCGACCTTCATCCTTGAGTTGGCGCGTCATGGCAGCTCCGGCATCTGTGCTTTGCAGTGACGCAATCAATGCAAGGCCGGAGCTACCCGGTATTCCCATCAAAGGTCGTAATAAAGGAGTAAGCAATTTACGAGCAGCATCTAGTGCACCGTAATGCTCAAGGACATTGATCACACCCAGTGCGAACATCACGGTTGGAATCAAAGTTAATGCGAAGATAAAGCCATCACGTGCACCACTACCGCCTTTACCACGCAGTGACGTTGTTGCAGCTTCAACGCCATCCGCCGTTTCAGTCACGTTATACGCAACCTGCCCGAACGAGCCATTGAGAGTTGTAAAATCAAGCACACCATACCATTCACCTGACTTCATCAAGCCAGAAAAGAATATGACAGCAAATGCGAGAGCAACGTAGCATCCCCAGGTTACTTTACGCTGCTTTATGTTTGGATCGGACATATATCACCTATGTTTTATGTGGAACAGGACACATAGGATCTTGTTTTAAATCGTACGCTATAGTGATGATCCGTATCAATTACTTAGAAGGGGCAACTCTGACCAGAGTTCTATTATCTTATTTTGTGATTATGTTCATAATCAGCGCTTTTATCTGCACATAGAATTCAACAATGCATATCAACATGATTCATAAATCATTCATTTATTGATAAAAACTGGCGACAATTCAATCAGATCGAACCTATCTCACATACCCATCGCCAAAACCTCTTTAGAATGGCTCCACCATAACAACAATCTTCTTTCAAGGAGTGAAAGTATGAAATTGCAGTGGTCCGCTTTTGTCGCCCTTTTATTACTTCCCTTTTCGACTTTTGCAGCCAACAGCCCCCAAGAAACTTTACCTTTAACTCAATCTACCATCGGATATGTAGCCATCCTGATTTTCACCTGTGCGTATGCGCTGGTGATGCTGGAAGAGTACCTGTCGCTGAGAAAGTCCAAACCAGTCCTGCTCGCGGCGGGCCTCATCTGGGCCATGATTGGTTATGTCTATTCGCAACATGGTCAGATTGAAGTCGCCAAGTCAGCGCTAGAACACAACCTGCTGGAATACGCAGAGTTATTGCTGTTCTTACTAGTCGCTATGACCTATATCAGCGCAATGGAAGAGCGGCGATTGTTCGATGCACTACAAGCGTGGATGGTTGGGAAAGGCTTTAATTACAAGTCGTTATTCTGGTTAACCGGTATTCTGGCTTTCTTTATTTCTCCGATTGCCGACAACCTCACTACCGCTTTATTGATGTGTGCCGTAGTGATGAAAGTCGCCGGAGATAACCCCAAATTCATCAACCTAGCGTGTATCAATATTGTGGTCGCTGCCAACGCCGGCGGCGCCTTCAGTCCATTTGGTGATATCACGACATTGATGGTGTGGCAGGCAGGCTATGTCTCTTTCTCTGAGTTTATGCCCTTGTTCTTACCTTCAGTTGTTAACTATGTCGTGCCTGCGATCATCATGTCGATGTTTGTGCCCAGTACCACACCGGATGTTGTCCACCAGCACGTAGAGCTAAAACGGGGGGCACGCCGGATTGTGGGGTTATTTATCCTCACCATTGCTACCGCAGTTGCCTTCCATGCCGTGCTGCACTTCCCACCTGTGATTGGCATGATGATGGGCCTGGCTTATTTGCAATTTTTCGGCTTTTTCCTTCGCAAAACCCTTAAAGCATCACTCCATAAGAAAGCGGCGCTCGCGATTGCCAATCGTGATGACATTGCATTGAAACGTCTAGGCTCCGTTGTGCCGTTTGATGTGTTTAGGCGAGTCTCTCATGCCGAGTGGGATACGTTACTTTTCTTCTATGGCGTAGTGATGTGTGTCGGCGGTTTGAGTCTTCTCGGCTACCTAGGTTTGGTATCTGAAGTGATGTACACCCAGTGGGATCCGATCTGGGCGAATGTCATGGTGGGTATATTGTCTGCCATTGTCGATAACATCCCGGTTATGTTTGCCGTCCTGACCATGGAGCCAACCATGTCGATGGGTAACTGGCTACTGGTTACGCTGACCGCAGGTGTGGGTGGCAGCTTGTTATCAATAGGCTCTGCTGCTGGGGTTGCGCTGATGGGGGCTGCGCATGGTAAGTATACCTTCTTCGGCCATCTCAAATGGGCACCCGTGATAGGTATCGGCTATGCCGTCAGTATTGCGCTCCATCTGATGCTAAACTCTGCATTGTTCTGAAGCACCTAAGCACCCTACAACAAAAAGGACAGCCAAATGGCTGTCCTTTTCAATTGCATCTAAACAAGTACGTGGTTATTCCAAGCGCTTCTGCCACACACTTGCCAGTTGGTATCTTGCACAGGTGCTGCAAGTGAGCGCCTCATTTTCCCCATGAATGCGCATAACAATGTCTTCGCGTTTCTCTTTAGAGTTGTTGCGCATTGTTATGGTAAGAAAGTTATCGTCCACCACAAAAGGTTTGGTGACATCTGGCGCACCGACGCGACTAATCGTCACCATCGCATCTTTAAACATCAGCAAATCTTGGGTATACAAATTTTCATATACCCCTTCAAACTCATAGGTTTGTTTGTTGATCATTCGATCAAGCTTTTCTTCAAAACACCCTTGCAGCAAAAGCATTACTAGCAAGGAGAAAATTCCTTTTTCTAACCGCATCACTCAGGTTCCCAATGCTCTATCTTTAACAATGCCGCCTTCCTTTCTAAGCCACCAGCATAGCCGGTTAGCTTACCGCTTTTACCAATTACCCTATGGCAAGGCACAATCACAGAGATAGGATTCTTACCGTTTGCTAGCCCCACCGCTCTAACGGCTTTTGGGTTGCCAATGGCATCTGCAAGCTGTTGGTAGCTCCAAGTTTCTCCAAAAGGTATGGTCGTTAATGCCTTCCATACCTGCTGCTGAAACACCGTTCCTTCTGCTGCTAATGGTAGATCAAATTCCTTTCGGCTACCGGAAAAATACTCGTCTAACTGTTTGATTGCTTTAATAAGTATAGGATGTTCTTTATCGTTTTTGCCTAACTCTTCAGGTTGTGTGGTCTGAGTCTCAAACCAAGCACCTAACAAACCTTGCTCATTAGCCTGAATCGTCATCTGTCCAAGCGGCGTTTTAAAGGTGGTATAACTCTTGTTCATGCGTGACTCCAGCAATGGAATGTGGCGTAACTCCCCCATGGAGATACGCTTTCAGCATTCAGTTCAGGGAATTGAATCAGGGCCTTCTTGACCACTAAATCACCCTCAAGGAAACAATTGGGCTCAGAGGCACCTCTCAATCTGGCGTAACTTACCGTCCACGGGCCAACTCCTTTTACATCAAGCCATTGCTCCAGACTCACTTGAGGGTTTTCTACAATAAACTGCGCGAAGCGTGCCAATGTTTCTTTGCGACTTTGCGGCATACGTAGAAAAGATAGGTCTGCAACTGCCACCTCTTGTGGCGTGGGAAAATGTGTTACACCTTCCGGCTGCAAGGTTTGAACCAAAAGATTGAGTTGACCAATGGCCGCTTTGATCGACACTTGCTGGCCTAAAATGGCTCTAACGCCACCTTCCCAGGTGCTCCAGACACCAGGAATACGAATCCCGCTACGCTGTATCAGGCTTGGATTCAGCGCATTCAGTTTCTGTTCAATGGTCAGAATGTCCGTATCTAGGTCAAACATTCTGCGCAGTTGATTCACCAACGCTTTCAAGCGGCGGGTATCAGATAGCTCAAACTCTACCCGCATGATTCCAAGTTTATGATAGCGAATCGCAAACCAGCCTTTCGCCCCTTCAATCTCAAACTTCCTCTGATAGCTTTCGCCACTAACTTGCTCTAATCCGTTTATGGCTCGCAGGCGATAAAAATCCAGCATATGTTGCCAATCTAAAGGTCCTTTAAACGCCAGATCGATATAACTACTTTCCACCGTAGAGGCGACCTGCTCTTTTCTGACCTGAGTCGGGGTCAGCTTAATAACATGCTTAAAGGCATCATTAAAGCGACGCACACTGTTGAACCCACTGGCGAACGCGATATCCGTCACCGACATAGAACTGGAGTGGAGCAGCTGTTTGGCAAACATCAGTTGATGGTAAAGGGCGTATTGTTTTGGCGCCATCCCAAGGTGGTCTTGAAACAGCTGTCTTAAATAGCGGTCACTAATCCCAAGACGTTCAGCCAATTCAGCCAGACTGGACGTCTGTAACTCCCCTTGCTCAATCATTTTCAGAGCACGAAGAAACGTAGTTTCGACCCCTTTCCATGCCCAAGAGCTTGGCGCACTATCAGGGCGACAACGCAAGCAAGGTCGATAGCCCGCCTGAAGCGCCTGCGCTTTCTCGACAAAATATTCTACGTTTTCTTCTTTTGGTAAGTTGGCTGGGCATATGGGGCGACAAAAAATGCCCGTGGTTTTAACCGCCACATAGAAGCGCCCATCAAAGCGTGCATCCCTTGCCTGACGGGCGCTTTGACACTCTTGCAGCGATATTGATGATAATCCGTTCACACTCTTAATCCCGACATCTTTCAAACTCTTAAAACGAGTCTAATCGGCTCACTTTTTAATACTAGCCATTTTCGGAAGTTAATCGAATTTGCTATCAGTTTAAACTCTTCTAGAGTTAAAATGCAGATGATACAAATAATAAGGAAGTTGGCTATGAACCTGCACACATGCACGATAGTGCTAAAAGATAATCTCACCCTTACGTATGACAACGTCGAACAAAGCCTCAGCGTCATTGAACAACATGGTCAGTCAGGTATCAATAACATATTGATTGATGCGACTGATGGTCAGACCATTCGCTCCTACCATAATCTATCGATTGAGGAGTCAATTGAAAGCCTGATGGACTTGTAATACACAACTTCACTTCAGGAACATTCATTCAATCAGACAAAGAAGTGGACGTACCCTTCATTCATTGATTCAATTTATGTAAACAGTGAACTGGAAGGATACATAAAGCATGAAATTGCTGTTGGTTGAAGATGACGCAGAGATTGCTGAGTTCATACATAAAGGCTTAACAGAACAAGGCCATTCTCTTTGTCACGAACCTGATGCGAAAACGGGACTCGTTCGCGCCGCGAGCGAGTCTTTCGACGTCATCATTTTTGACCGCATGCTTCCCAGCATGGATGGTATCGACGCGATACGCGTACTCAGGCAAAGCCAAGTTCACTCCCCCATTCTCATCCTTACCGCCAAAGACAGTATTGGTGACCGAGTCGCTGGCCTTGAAGCCGGTGCTGACGACTACATGGTCAAACCTTTTGCCTTCGAAGAATTAAACGCACGAGTCAAAGCTTTAGCGAGGCGCCAGCCAGTCAGTCAAGCCTCCACTCAGTTAACCGCCGGCCCACTCACGCTCGATAAGCTCAGTCGCAAAGTGACTCATTCAGGCACAGAAGTAGACCTGTTGCCCCGTGAATACCAAATTCTGGAATTGCTGATGGTTAATCAAGGTGAGTTGGTAACCCGAACCATGCTGCTGGAGCAGGTTTGGGGCTTTCAGTTTGACCCCAATACCAGTCTGGTTCAGACCCACGTAAGTCGCCTGAGAAACAAAGTCGATAAAGCCTTCAATACGGAACTGATCAAAACGGTACGCGGGGCTGGCTATGTCCTCTCGTTCTAATACCAACCCAACCACACTTTGGCGTTCGTCCATTTTTAAATATACGCTGGTTTCCTCTGCGCTGTTTTTTGTGTCGGCGTTGATTTTGTTAGGGGTGGTTGGCGGAACCTTCCTGTACAACACCAATCAGATCGACAAACAAGAACAAAGCGACACGTTCTATTGGCTAGCGGAAGAAATCAGTGACAATGGCATAGACTGGCTAATCGAAGAGTTGGGGCTGGAAACTGAGGAAATCAACGAGCCTGACTTTTGGCACAACCGGATGGAACGTAATCTCTACGTGATGTACCTTAAATTCGGCGACCAAAGTTACGGTTTTGAACCTCTCCATCAAGCGCTTCCGGGTTGGAACTGGCAGCCTCTTGAGATCACTCACTATGACGAAGAGGATCAGCCATACGAAGAAACGTATCAGGTCAGAACTTTGCGCCAAAATCTCGACCAAGATGTCACACTGATCATTGCCACCAGCGAGAGTTACGATTACCAATCCATCTTCAACACATTGTCGAGTGGGTTACTCTGGGTCTGCCTGACCGCTCTGCCCCTGTCTGTCCTGATTGCCTACCTGCTGAGCCGCAAAGTGTATCAGCGTCTTGATCTATTGTCGGACGAATTAGAGTCCATCGGCGCCACCAATCTTAGCCAACGTGTTCCTTTATCCATCCATGCCGATGAGTTTGATCGTCTTTCAGAAAACATCAACCATATGCTGGAAAGAATCGAAAACCTCCACACCAATATCGAAGACGTGACGGTGGGTATCGCCCATGACTTGAAAACACCGCTTACCCGATTGGCCAATCAGCTCCAACTAATGGCAATGGATAATGACCACTCAGAGCAACACATCGAGAAGGCTCAAGCTCAAGTCGCAGAAATGCTAAAAACGTTTAACAGCTTGCTACGTCTGAGCGAAATTGAATCGGGCAAACGTAAAGCGCATTTCACCCCCATCAATTTGTCCGAGCTTGTTGAGGGTCTGGTGGAGAGCTATCAGCCTGTCTTTGAAGATCATCACTTACAGCTCACCAGTGCTATCGTGCCCGGAATAATGCTTTCTGGGGATAACGAACTGCTGAACCAGATGATCATTAATCTGTTTGAGAACAACCTCAAGTACAGCCAAGAAAATGGCCAGATATGGGTGCACTTACAGCCTTCTGAATCAGGCATAACGCTGCAACTGGGGGACGATGGTCCGGGTATCGCCTCTCAGCACCAAGCAAGAATTTTCGAACGCTTCTACACCGCCGACACCAGCCGAAGTAACGCCAGCAATGGTCTTGGGTTGAGCTTGGTTCAGAGTATCGCTCATCTTCATGGCGCCTCCATTACTTTGTTACCCGACACTCAAGGGACAGTGTTTGATATTCAGTTTTTCACTAACCATACAAATTTGTAAGGTTAGCTGCCCTGATATGTAAACCGCGCTAGCACGCCAGATACATATACTCCTTTCAAGCCTTATGGAAAGGAGTATTGGCCATGCCATTGAATTACAAGTTATCGGTAATACTGTTACTGAATGTATTACTGACGGCTGCTTGTCAGAGCTCAGAGGATGAACAAGCAAACGAGGGCGCGCTATCAACGAACACCCATCAAAACTGGCATTGCCAGAATTCCGATACCTCGCACCAAGTGCGTTTTCTGAATCAATCAACGTTTGGCGCAAACCGCACCGAAGTGGCCCGTTTATGCCAGCTTGGGCAGTCGCAGTGGTTCCTAAATCAGCTCGATGAGCGCCCAAGTTATCTGATGCCCTATGTTCAGACTGAACTGGCGCAAGCCGACCAAGAGTCAGAAGACGAGTTGAGCGCTTTTGTGTTTGAATCGCCTACGTTTGGTTTCTGGACGAATGCGATTGCTGGCAATGATCAGCTTCGACAGCGCATGGCCTTTGCGCTGTCTGAGATTTTTGTCATTTCGACGAAAGGAGGCGAGGTGCTGGCTGAAACGCCAACCGCAATTGCCCGCTATCAGGATTTGCTGATAAAACACGCTTTCGGTAACTATCGAACGCTATTGGACGACATTACTTATTCAGCCACCATGGGCTACTACCTAACGTATATAGGCAGCAAAAAAGCAGACCCAGCAACGGGGAGAGTTCCAGACGAAAACTATGCTCGTGAGCTATTGCAACTGTTCAGTATTGGCGTCACTTTACTCAATCAGGATGGGACGCAAAAAACTGACAGTCAGGGAAAGCCTGTTGAAGCCTACAACAATCGGGACATTACCGGCCTAGCCAAAGTGTTTACGGGCTTTGACCTCGACGTGCCAGCGGCGCTCGATGAAGATGAACGCCACGATGCATGGATGGACGCAGCGCTCAAACCAATGATCATTCGTACTGAGGATCACTCTCAGGTAGAAAAACACTTTCTCGGTAAGACCCTCGCGGCCAATACTCCCGCCAGACAAACGATTCAGCAAACACTCGATCATATCTTCGCTCACCCAAATGTCGCGCCATTTTTCAGTACTCAACTGATCAAAAGATTGACCTCCAGTAACCCATCCCCAGCTTACGTTAAGCGGGTTGCCGACAGCTTTGATGCGGGTTGGTACACCTTACCCAATGGGCAAGTTGTCGGCACTCGGCAACGTGGCGACTTAGGAGCAACGTTGGCGGCTATCTTATTTGACCCTGAAACACGCCAAGATCCTGCTTCTCAATATGGCAAACTGAGGGAGCCCATACTCACTTTCACGCAATGGGCCCGAGCTTTTGAGATAAGAAAAGTCACTCCTCAATTTAAGCTCGACCTCTGGTCAACCGACAGTGCAGACGCGCTCTCTCAACACCCCTATCGCTCGCCTTCGGTATTTAACTACTTCCGCCCCGGCTACGTTCCACCGGGCAGTCACAGTGCCGATATGGGCCTAACCGCTCCGGAAATGCAGCTAATTAATGCCTCTAGCCTTCCCGGTTACAGTAATTTTCTCACTCATTTTATTTTCAACAATATGGTGGAGGAAGATATTGACGACGCACAGGCTGAGCTGGCTGAAGAAGGCAAAAGAGTCAGCCGCTCACAAGTAAAACAGAGCTTTCACGCTCGATATCAATACGAGTATCAACTTGCTCGCCACCCCGACAAACTGGTCCAACACTTAGACCTGCTTCTGACCGGTAACCGCCTGTCGACCGATACTAAGCGCTCTATTGCCACTAGCATCAACGAACTCGACTCAAACGAGGATCGCTTACTACGAGTCCAGCTTGCCATCCTAATGGTCATGACGTCACCGGACTACCTATTTCAGTACTGAGGAGTAACGGATTATGAACCGTAGAAAATTCTTAAAAGGCGGTATAGCAGCAGCGACTATGACCCCATGTATGGCTTCATTTGCTGGGCTACTGTCGTCACTAAACAGCTCTGTGGCAAAAGCTGACACGCCCAGCGAGTACAAAGCCTTGGTGTGTATGTTCCTCTACGGGGGAATGGATAACCACGATACTGTGATTCCTTACGACGCACCAAACTATGAGCGATGGGCTAAAGTGCGCCAGCCTTTACTGAACAGCAAAACGAAACGTGCCAGAGAAGACCTTAATCGACTCAGCGGTACTGAAGGCCAGCAGCAATATGCGCTCCCCCCAGAATTATCCGGTATTCACTCGCTATACGAGCAAGGACACGCCGCGGTGATTGCGAATGTAGGCCCTTTAATTCGGCCGACCAATGCCAGCAACTATGACAGCGTTCCAAACATTCAACCCGCTCGACTGTTTTCTCACAATGACCAGCAATCTACATGGATGTCGGGGCTTCCAGAAGGTGCTCGCTACGGATGGGGAGGCCGTCTTAGTGATGCTCTGGCCCGAAGTGGTCACTCGCCAAACACGCCATTCAATAACATTTCAACTGGGTCTGGTGAGCTGTTGTTAACCGGAGACCGCAGCTACCCCTACCGAGTAGAGGGTGGGCAAGCAAGGCAACCTTACATACTGGAAGAAGCCGATGGCGAACTGAGAGCGCACCTTCTGCGACATTTTCGTTCCTCCCACTATGTTTCATCAAAACCCATTCAACAGGATCTAGCTCGTAAAATGATGCAGTCCTTTGATGCCAACCAAAGCTACAACCGTGCCACTGGTGGTGTCCGCATTGCGACTAAATTTCCTCAAACAGAGCTGGGCAGCCAACTGTGGAGCGTTGCCAATACAATGGCTGCGCGGCATCAACTGGGTGTGGCGCGTCAGATCTTTTCGGTTGATTTAGGGGGCTTTGATACTCACTCCAATCAAGCGACGACCCTGCCACAGTTACAACAGCAAATGAGTGCAGCGATCACCTCATTTTATTCCGCACTGCGAGAGCTCGGGCTAGAGAATCAAGTCACCCTATTTACGGCCTCAGATTTTGGTCGAACCTTGGCCGTCAATGACGATGGTACGGACCACGGCTGGGGCGGCCATCACTTTGTGATTGGTGGCGCGGTGCAAGGTCGTCAAATCATCGGGGCTATGCCACCCCCGACGTTCGGACATAACCAAGATGCGGGCAACGGCAGGCTAATTCCAACGACTTCCGTTGACCAGTACGCCGCAGCGCTCGGAAGTTGGTTGGGAGCATCGGACAGCGCGCTATCAGAGATTTTCCCTAACCTGAAAAACTTTACTAAGATTAACGGCTTATTTAAGAGTTAAAGTGCCCAGTAAAGGTCATTTGAGCAAGGCAGCCCTGCTGTTTTGGGCTGTCTTGCAATTCAAACTTCCAGCCATAACTCTGGCAGATACGGTTAACAATCAACAACCCTAAACCATGCTCTGTTTCAGGCTTATCACTCAAGCCAGACCCAGTATCGGTCACTTTTATCGAGTGTGAATCAATGGTAACACTAATCTCGCCCTGCTCGGTAAACCTCAGCGCGTTTTCAATCAGGTTTTTTAAAACCATATTCAATACACTCATCGGAAGGTTTATCTGGCACCCGGTTTCGATCTCCAGAGTCAGATCGACGCCCGGTTGCAGTTTTTGGCGATAACGCTCCATCACAATATCTTTCTCAACCACATCGAAATACTGATCGTTGCGATTGGCGTTTTCCTGCTTAACGATATTAAGCAGCACTTCCACCGTTTCCTGCATTCCGGTTGCCGCTTTCAGAATGCGCTCTCGCTGCTTCGCCTGAAAATCGGTATCGGATTTCATGTTTTGCAGGTTTGCTGCACCAAGCACCACTGAAATGGGGGTTTTTAATTCATGACTGGCGTATTTGGCGAACATCAGTTCCTGCTTTGCTAAGCGCTCTTTCTTCTGTTTGTAGCCGTTAAGATGACGAGTCAGTTGCTTGATCTCATCGATCGCCTGTTCTGGCACATCAAAATCTTGATCCTTTTTCTCTGCTAATTGGTCAGACAAGGTCGAAATGGGCGACATCAACCCATCAAATACGCGTTTCAGAGATGCTCTCAGCACTAACAGTAAAAAAACCATCAGCAGCATCGAGATACCCATCAGCGTATCCCAATTATCATCACCAAAGTCGAGGGCAAAAGAATCAATAGCAAGATAGGTCGGAATCACCGCCCCTTGATATTCGAACTCAAAGTAAAACGCGACGTTACCGTGAAGGTCATAGGAATCTAATAAAAAGTCGGGAATATTCGGCTTGATATCCCGCTTGATTTCATTGATGTGGTAATCGCGTTTAACCTGATTCGGCGCGAAAGGCTTCATTCTTTTCACCGCGTCACTCAGATAGCTTTCTCCATAATAGGCAATCACATGTTTGCTGAGATAGGACATAGGCACCTGTTCCAGCTGATAGTGCTTTATCGCAACTTGCTGAAAAGAGCGAAGGTGATCTTCAAGCTGTTCCTCTTCTTGTAGTACCAAACCAATCGAGAACGCAAAAAAGACCAAAAATGATGTGGTCAGCGCAATCGCTGAGAAATTAAACAGCAAACGAAGTTTGACATCTTCTATGGAGTTGCCACGCGGTTTTCTGAACCATTTTTTAATCGACATGATCGGTCACCAATTTGAAACCAAATTTTGGCACTGTTACCAGCATGGGGTAATCGAATGGCTTGTCGAGGGCATTCCTCAGTAGATAGATGTGACTGCGCAAGATGTCTTTGTCTGGCGCGTCTTCCCCCCACAATTGCTGAATCAACGAGTCACGAGATACTACTTCACCTTTAGCTTTCACCAGCATCAGCAAGATTTGATAGGTGGCGGGCGTCAGATCAAGCTCGATATCAAGACGGGTCACTCTATGGGTCTTTTCTTCAATCGACAAATCGCCGTAATTTAGGCGTGTACGGGTAACATTGCCTTTATAACGTTTGATCAGAGATATCAACCGGACTTCCAACTCTGGAAACTGAAATGGTTTACTGACGAAGTCATCGACACCAGATTCAAATCCGGCCAGCAGGTCTTGCTGCCCATTGAGTGCGGTCAGCATCAAAATCGGCGTAGTGATTCCATTCTCTCTCAACTCTTTAGCAACTTGCATCCCGTCTTTTTTCGGCATCATCACATCAAGAATAATCGCGTCAAATTCATGCTTTAACGCAAGATTAAGCCCTAACAAGCCGTTACTGGCAAAATCGACTTCAGCTCCTTTCACTTCAAGAAAATCAGCCAGAATCCCCTGCAACTCCTCGTTATCTTCGACGACCAGAATTCGACTACCTACTAACATATCCAGCTCCGATGATGGTGTTTCATTCATGGTGAAATCGCTCTTGTCGAAAAAATGTCAAATTGAGTGTGAAAGAGAATCTCAGTGCTGTCGAATACATTTCGACAAAAAGTCGACATCCCCAAATTCAGACTTTCTGTCATAGAACACGGGGAGACCACCATGAACATAAAACTTTCGATTCTCGCCATCGCAGGCATTCTCATTACCGGACCCGCTCTCGCCATTGAGTTGATTGGTCAGGTGCAAAGCAAACACAGACAAAGCATCGTTGCTGAAGTCGACGGTGTGGTGGAGTCTGCACTGCTCGAACCGGGTGACTTAATTGGCAAAAATCAGGTTCTAGCCAGAATCAAAGTGCAGGATTTTCGCTTTGAAGTAGCCAAAAAGAAAGCCAGCCTAGAGTTAGCCCAAGCCAATCTACAACTGACCAAAGCCACGTTTGAACGTTATCAGGAGCTGGTCAGCAAAAAGAGCCTATCTGTCAACGAGTTGGATATCGCTAAAGCGGAATACCTCAATGCCAGAGCCAATGTCGATCTGGCTAAGATCGAGCTAGAAGAAGCGGAACAAGATCTGAGTGGCACCAAAATAACGTCAAACATCGAAGGTTTTGTCGTCAGCCGTAGCGCAGAATCTGGTGATTGGGTCAGTCAGGGCGACCTACTCTATCAACTGGTCAATATTGATACCCTGACCATACGCCTGCTTGCCAGTGAGCACGATATGAAGGAGCTCAATGTCGGGCAACCCATTGAAGTCTGGACCGAAACAGCACCGGACAACCGCATCCAATCCACCATTAAACGCATCGGGGTGGAAATGGATACCGAAACCCGCGCCTATCCGATTGAGATTGAAGTCGACAATCCGGGTTTCCACCTCAAGCCAGGCATGTCTGTCTACGCAACGACTTCACTTCCATCAAACTCAATCAGCACTAACGCGCAAGATTAAGATCGGGAGGAACAATGGAATCACTGATTGCTTACTTTGCCACGCGCCAGTTTTTAGCCCGCATCATTACCATCATGGTGACGCTGGCCGGAGCCGCTTCACTCTATACTCTTAAACTTCAAGAGTATCCTGATATCGCTTTTGACTCAGCGGACATAGAAACCTTTTACCCAGGCTCCACCGCTCAGGATGTTGAGCTCAACATTACCAATCCGATAGAAAAAGAACTGCGTAGTGTTGAAGGTATCAAGTATTTTTCCTCTCAGTCGACGGATGGTGTGTCGGCGATTGAAGTGGAATTCTTACCCGGCGAAGACGCTGCCCGCATTCTGCGCGACATTCAGCAGGCAGTCGACCGAGTTGAAGGGTTACCGGAAGACATCACCAATCCTCCGGTCGTCACTCAGATGCAAACATCCTCACTCGATATATTGCGCTTTGGTGTTGGATTATCGAACCCAGAAGACGATGAGGCACAGCTACAGAACTATGCTTACCAGCTTGAAAAGAGCCTCAACAATGTGTCCGGCGTCGGCAAAGTGACAATGTTTGGCTATAACGAGCGTGAGTTCTGGGTTCAGATTGATCCTGAAAAAGCCAGTCGCTATCAGGTGACGTTTGACGATCTCAGTCAGGCTGTAGAACTGCACAACCTGTCTCAATCCGGCGGTGTGGTGGAGTCTTGGAGTCGAGAGCAAAAAATCGTCACCATGACGCAAGTACAAACCGCGCAAGACATCAGCGATATCGTGGTCAAAAGCCTCAGTAACGGCACCATAGTCAAAGTTGGGGATGTCGCTACTGTGGTCGATACCTTTGCCAAGGCCACGCAGAAAGGCACAGTCAACGGCTCAGATGCGATTATTTTCTCCGTCACCAACAGCAGTAATGCCGACATCATTGCCACGGTTGAAAACGTCAAGTCACTGCTCGAGAAAGAGCAAACGCGTCTTAACGGTCAGTTCCAATTCGAGATCAGTGAGAACATTGCCGATGACATGAACGATAAATTTTCGATTGTCGCCACCAATGGCGGAATCGGACTGGTGTTGGTCTTACTCGTCTTAAGCCTGATTCTTAAGCGTCAAATCGCGTTCTGGGTGTCAGTGTCTATTCCATTCTGTGTGTTTGGCGTGATGATGGTGTTGCCTGTCATCGGGCTTAACTTAGACAGCATCACGTTGGCCGCACTGCTGCTGGTTGTCGGCATTATCGTCGATGACTCTGTCGTGGTGGCAGAAAGTATTTATCAGGAAAGAGAAAAAGGGAAAAAAGGCGTCGAGGCCGCAATCTCAGGCACCGAAAAGGTAATGAAACCCATCATTGCCAGCTTAACCACAACCGCTCTGGTCTTTATCCCGATGGCCTTTATTCCCGGCGTGATGGGTAAAGCGGTCTTGGTGATTCCAATCACCGTGATTGCAGCGCTGCTGTTTTCCATGGCGGAATGTACCTTTACGCTGCCCGCGCATTTATCTGGCTCATTAGAAAGTAAAGAAGGCAACGACAAACCTGACCGCTTCGCCGCTATCAGCGTATTTTACACCGCACTTCTCACACGTTGTCTGAAATTCAAGAAAACGGTCTTGCTTGTGGCCATTGTGTGCTGTGTTGGCTCACTGGGATTAATCAGCACCTTGAAGCTCGATATTTTCCCTTCGGAATCAGCGAAATACATCGAGATTTATACAGAAATCGAACCGGGCACACCTCTCGACAAAGTGCGTGAAGCCCACAGCGCCGTTGAGCAAGCCATCACTTCTCTGCCTGACAGCGAACTGGTTTCCTGGGATATGACCTACGAAACACCAGTCAGTGAAGGCGTTGTCACACTGACCAGCTATGATCAGCGCGAGCGCAGTTCAGCTCAGATCATTGAAGATCTCAATCATCAGTTGGAAATGAAGAAAAAGGACCTGTTCGTTAAATTCTCCATTGATGCAGGCGGGCCACCTCCGGGAGAGCCGGTCGAAATCCGTGTTCTTGGCGGAACCACCAGTGAACGTGATCAGGCCGTCGAACTGGTCAGCCAATGGCTGGAGCAACAAAACGGCGTTGCAGACATCACCAATAACGAAGCCCTCAAAGATCCGCAGCTAAACATAGTGCCGCAATACGACTGGCTCGCGACCTACAATCTGACCGTGTCTGACTTAGCCAACACACTACGCCTAGCATTTGATGGTGATAGCGTGACATCAACCTGGCTTGGCGATCAGGAAGTCGACATCCGACTTCTACTTGATGCTCCATATCGAGATATAGAAAAGTTGAGTACGACCAAAATCTACACCACCGATGGTGACCGAGTTCCACTCAGCCGATTGGCGACGGTTGAGCAGATTGAGGCACCGCGATTGATTAAGCACTACAATGGTGAACGTGAAGTCACGGTCACTGCGCAAATCACCAGCGACGACGTCAGCCCTGTCGCACTCTCGAATCAGCTTCTGAGTGATCTCAATGGCAAATACGCATCGAGCATCACAATTGATGTCGGTGGTGAAGCGGAAAGCACCAACGAAACCATGAGTGGCTTTGTTGTCGCCTTCCCTGCGGCGATTGTCGCGATCTATTTCGTCTTAGCGATCATGTTCAATTCACTGCTACAACCATTGCTGGTGATGTCGGTGATCCCTTTTGCGGTCGTTGCAGCATTAATGGCGTTGGTGGTCCACCTGCAACCCCTGTCTATGTTCGCCTTGATAGGGGTACTGGGCATGACAGGAGTCGTGGTCAATAACTCATTGGTTCTGATTAACCGTATCAACGAACTCAGAGCAGATGGGCTTGCGGCCCTCAATGCAGTGGTTGAAGCGTCAGTGAGTCGACTTCGCCCGATTTTGCTCACCTCCATCACCACGGTAGCTGGCCTATTACCATTAGCATATGGGCTGGGCGGAACCGATGTTTATATGGGACCAATGTCACTCACTCTCGGCTATGGCTTGTTGTTCTCGTTACCCGTGGTATTGATTGTTGTTCCAGCACTCTACGCGTTATGTTTTGCTCGAAAGCAAACCCTCGAAGAATAATGAGGTAACCAAGAAAATAGCTAAGAATAAGGCTCACTTTGACCACTGCCATGGGGCTCAGGCTGAATATTTTCATCTGGGCTAGTCTCAAGGTGAGCCGCTTTACACATCAAACAAAGTCATTCAAAAATTTCGAATGTCTCCCTCGAAGAGAGTGGATTTTTTCTCGCCTCCGTAAAACCTAAACTCAGTTGCAACAGACACAAAGGCTCGATTGAATCCAGCCTGACTAGACAGAGAAACATGATTATGACGAATACACTTGTTCTTAAATCCAGCATTCTGGGCCCTCACTCTCAATCAAACCAGCTGATCGATCACGCTCTTGAAGGCAAATCGGGCATTATTGAGCGCGACCTAGCCGCAACACCTGTACCTGTACTTGATATGAATGTCGCAACAGCACTGCGCAGTGACGGCAATGACCTATCAGATGAACTTAAAGCGGTACTAGAGCTATCTAACCAACTGATTGATGAGCTAAAAGCAGCAGATACTATTGTCATCGGCGCACCTATGTACAACTTCATGGTACCGACTCAGCTTAAAAACTGGTTTGACCTAATTGCTCGTGCTGGCGTGACCTTCTCTTACACTGAGACAGGCCCGGTTGGTTTAGTCGAAAACAAGAAAGTGATCGTCGTGACTACACGTGGTGGCTTGCACAAAGACTCGCCACGTAACTCAATCGAAAGCTACCTGACGACAATGCTAGGTTTCATTGGCATTACTGATGTTGAGTTTGTCTACGCAGAAGCCCTGAACATGGGTGAAGATGCCGCAGCCGTAGCGCGTGAAGATGCACTCAAGCAGTTGGCTGAATTGGTTTAACCCCATTTAGTAAAGCCCTCGGCACACCGAGGGCTTTTTGTTTATTCATCTAATGGCAAATCCGCCATTTGTTGTAATGAGTACGCGGTAATTGGATCAATGTCTTTCACCAACTCCTCAACCTGCTCAATCGCTTCAACCGAAGAGCTCGCCTTACGGTAACTTAAGTAGATAGGTCGGTGCCAGTCCTCAACACCCGCCACTTTAAACAGCTGCCCGCTGGCAATAAATGGCTCCACTAGCGATGCAGGTAAGTAAGCACTTCCTCCTTTTTCAAGAATGAAATCCATTGCAATACGTGCAGTCGAAGTTCTCAAATAAGGTGCTGGAATTTTCGGATGTCGCTCAGCATGTTCAGACGCAAACTTAGTTCCCCAATCAACATAAGCATACTTATCTTCAAATACGCTCTCTAACGTATGCTCTTCTGTTGAGACCAGAACCAAAACGATATCAGCAACCTTTTTACAGTGCAGTTCGTCCGCTTTAATCTGGTCAAACGCGAACGCCATATCCAGTGTTCTCTCCTGCAAGCTGCGATTAAGCGCTTCTCGCCCCATCACTTCAGCCATAAACCCGTAACCACCAAACGAATCCGTCACAATGCTCAGGCAGTTTTGTAAATAGGCATCCCAAACATTTGGCGTTCCACCCATCGTCAGTTGTAACGCTTTACCACTTTCCAAAGACAACTCTAACTTTGCTTGTTGAAGAGTAGCCACCATAACTTCGGCGTAACTTACCAAACGCTCACCAGATGACGTCAGCTTGATGTTGTTCCTGTCACGAATAAACAACTGGGTATCAAAATAGCTCTCCAGTTGCTTAATTCGCGCACTCACAGCCGCCTGAGTGATGTATAGGTTCTCCGCCGCACGCCCGAAGTGACGCACGTTGGCCAGTTCTAAAAATGTTTTGAAGACTTTGACGTCCATCGAAATACCTCAGTAAAGAGCATTAAAGGATAACAACAATGGGTTTCACTTATTTTCCCGTTAAACAAACTGTTATCTAACCTTCATAAAAGTGTTTAATTGAGACGATAAAAAGGTTTTGTTTTTCTTTTGTTAAATTTACGCCTACTTTTCGTTTTAGTTCAACCAAGTAGGTTTATAGAGGCTATCAAAATGTCTGACACTCTATTTCGTCACGGCAAAAAACGTTTTTATGACAACACCAAATTCCCACGTGGCTTTGCCAAGTCCGGGGATTTTACGCTTGCAGAGGAAGAAATCCTAACGCTTTATGGGGACACGATGCAGGGTTTGGAGATGCGGATACTTGAACCGGAAAATGCCGAGGAAAAGCACTTCATTAAGGTGATAGAAAATCCAGGTAAAGCGAAATCAAAACTGGAGCGAGTCTGGCTGAAGTATGTGCAGTTAGCGCGTGGTCGTAAGCGTTTTCATACCCTTAATGGTCGCAATAAGCCAGATGCCATTGAAGACTATTCTGAAGATGTTAGCTTGGCCGAAGAAGATTAGTAACAAAGACAAAGCCCCGTATCACGGGGCTTTTCATATCGCGAATGCATTACTTCGCTAGGGTCGCGACTTTCTTCAGAAAAGTATCACGCAGATGCTCCTGATCGTACTCCAGATGATAGGTATTGTGGAAACCGATCTTAAGCTCAACGCCGTTACCACGTAGATACACACTGTATCCGTCGTAGTCCGAGAAGGCTTCTACCCCTTCATACATCTTGCCGTATTCAGTCGGCGTCCCGTTTGCCATCACCGTCTCATACGCGTGAAGTACTTTGGTCGGGTCGAGTTCGTTTTTCATCACTTGCACTCCGTGTTTATACCTCTTAAGTATGAGTAGCACGTCTATTTTTCGCCATAACAGACTTTGAGCAAGGTCAAAAGTTAGGCAACTTTTCTTTCACTGTATGCCCCACAAAAACATTCATCGCCCGCATGAACAGTTAGATGAATTATTTGTAATGTTCAGGTCAGAAGGGATTTAGGTCCGTCACGTAATCTTGTTTGGGTCAACACAACATCCCTAAAAGATCGAGGATTACATCATGCTTAAATCATCCATTGCTTTCATTTGCCTTTCATTCACTATGATCACGCCAGCGATGGCAAGCGAGAGCCAAATCAGCCCCGCCATCAGCGCGGTCGAAGCGCTGCAACAAATCAAACGTGAACACCCAGCCAAATATGAGTACATCGCTTTAGCGGTCGATGAAAAAGGTAAAGATCAATACGTTGCTCAGGTCGAAGAAACCAATCCACCACAATTGGTCAAACTCGACGGTCAAGGTGGTGCAAGCCAAGTCGTCGACACCAGCTCAGCCAAATACAGCCTTTTGGACGTGCTGACATTTGTTGAGAACAACTTTCGTGGACAGGTTAGCGAAGCATTTAAAGAATATCAGCCGGTCGGTGTCGTTTATCAAGTGATGCTGATGGACAAAGCTTACGCTGAGGAAGCAACGATGCTGCAAATCGACGGCAACACTCTCAAAGTCACCTCCATTTACCAAGAGTCCTTTGAAGACATGGAAATGCATGACGAGCATGTCGAAATGCACAACATGGCAGAACTATAATTTAAGATTATCTCATCATCAGCGTATATTAAGTCGATGATATCTAAAGCCCTGGCAATCGTCAGGGCAAGGCAGTAGGTGTATCCATAGATGAAACTATTACTCGTTGAAGACAATCAGGAGCAGGCCGACTTTTTGCGTCAGAGCTTTAGCCAAAGCGGTCATCAGATAGACGTCGTCGAGAATGGCAAACTGGGCCTAATCAGTGTCATGCAGTCTGACTACGACGTCATCATCACCGACCGCATGATGCCAGAAGTTGATGGCTTACAAATGGTGAAAGCGATTCGTTCCAGTGGTAAAGAGACACCTATTCTAATTCTCAGCGCTTTAGACAGTGTCGAAGAACGTGTCAACGGACTGCGCAACGGCTGCGACGATTACTTGGTCAAGCCGTTCGCCTTTTCAGAGCTGCTGGCTAGGGTTGAACTACTTGCCTTAAGAGCAAGTAGCAACTCTGATAAAACCGACAACCAGATTTTAGTGATTGATGATTTAGAACTGGATCTGTTGTCCCGTCAGGCCAAGCGCGGCGACACTGTGATTAGCTTTAACAATCGCGAGTTTCAGATCCTCCACTACCTGATGAACAATGCAGGGCGAGTCATCACCCGAACCATGTTGCTGGAAAAAGTCTGGAGCTTCAGTTTTGACCCGCAAACCAATGTCATAGATGTTCATATCAGCCGACTGAGAAAGAAAATCGACCTTGATGGCCACACACCTCTACTCCACACCGTGCGTGGCGCGGGCTATATTCTTCAGGTAAAAAACGATGTTCCTGACTGATCCGTTTAAGAAATTTCTCTCATTTTATGGCGTTCTGGTAATGGCCGGAATTCTGATCATTCTGTTTGCCAAAAAAGAGCTCAGCAACTGGGTATTAGATGTGGGTGCCTACCCCTTACTGGAATCAGAAGCCAGAATGGTCGAAGACCTATGGTATGACGACGGGCAGTCTATCGTGCTCAAAGAGCTGGTTCGGCAAGAGAGCAACCCCCTGTTTTATTATCAGCTTGGTCCCAAAGTCAGTAATGAGCAACTCAGCAGCACGCTCGGTGAAGAGTTGATTCCAGAAGGTTGGGATGTTGCCAAAGGTGAAGCCTCTCTGCTCGATGATCTCGGTATGCTGCCAGATGATGAAGACGCCGACACGCTCTCATTATCGGATGTACGTTTTAGTATCACCTTCAGTGGCTTAGACGATGCTGAAGCCGAAAGGAAAATGATCGAACTGCTTCAAAGCGACCCTGAGATTGAGCAGCCAGAACTCGCTCACCCAATCAACAATGATACAACCATCATGCTACTGCTGCCTAACCAGTCGCAGTGGCAAGTCATGTATATCTCGCTGAATTTGGACTACTTTGACTCCTTTACCAACACGATCAATTTGCTGTTGATGAGCATAGGGGCTGTCCTGATTGTGGGTTATCTGATCACCATGCTGATGCTGCGTAACATCAAAGCGCGCCTTACCGACATCAATGCCACCAGCCACAAAATTCAGCAGACCAACAGTCTCAGTCAGCGGATTGAAATCAATCAACTCAGTGGGCCATTAGCAGAAACCAGCCAACAGATTAACCTGATGCTGGATAGCATTGAGGAGCAGGTCAATACCACTCGTGAGCAGGCCAATAACATTGCCCATGATTTACGCACTCCGATAACGGCGGTGTACAACAAAGTCCAAAGGCTATCGGCTGAAAACCCTCAGTTGGTTGATTTGGAAGTCACACTCGGAAAACTGGTCCACACCTTTAATACGCTGCTGCGAATAAACCGTCTTGAGCGAGGTAGTGAAACACTAGACCTTCAGACCAATCATCTCAGTACCGTCATCAACAGTGTGCACGAGCTGTACGAACCGGTTATGGAAGAAAAACAGCTCAACCTGACGCTGAATCTGGTGCCCGATTTACAAGTCCTGGCAAACGATGAGCTGCTGTTTCAAGTGTTGTGTAACCTGATCGATAACGCAGCAAAATTCTCCCCGACAGGAGGAGCAATTGAAATCAACACTTATGCCGACAATGATCACATCTTACTGACCATTGCCGATCAGGGTGGCGGCGTGGAAACGCAAAGCTTAACTAAGCTCGGCCAGAAGTTCTTCAGGCAGGAAGCCAGCCGCTCAACGGAAGGTAATGGATTAGGGCTAAGTTTCGTCACCAGTGCCATAGAAAAGATGTCTGGCGAAGTTAGGTTCAGTAACGCGACTCTCTACCGCCAAAAGGGCTTAAAAGTGGACGTTAGGTTGAAGAAATCTTAGTCAGAGATAAAAAAGGGAGCTTTAAACCGCTCCCTTTTCTATTACGCCCAGAACGTCATAGCGATGAAGGTAAGAGCGACAATACACGCGATATTGAGGATCAGGCCGACGCGCATCATTTCGCTTTGCTGAACATGCCCGGAGCCAAACACAATGGCATTAGGCGGGGTGGCAACAGGCAACATAAAGGCACAAGAAGCCGCCACGGCGATCAATACAGACAGCACCACTGGCGATAATCCAAATGCTTCCGCTACGCTGGCAAATACAGGGATAAGCAGCGCTGCACTGGCGGTGTTACTGGCGAACTCCGTCAGGAAGACTACAAATACAGCGATCACCGCAACGATGAAGAAGATGCCTAGGTGCGAAATTAACTCACTTAAACCATTAGCTAAGAAAACGCTGGTACCGGTTGCCTTAAGCACGTTGCTAAGACAAATACCACCACCAAACAACAGTAATACGCCCCAGTCAGCCGTCTTCTCGATGTCTTTCCAATGCACCACGCGAGCAAAGTTAACCGCAACAATCGCACCCAAAGCGACAACCGTATCGAACTTAGCATACCCGCCAATCAACGCATTGATTGGCTTACTGAAAATCCACAGGCAAACCGTTACAGCAAAAATACCCAAGGTGACAATTTTGCCTTTGTCCCAGTTTACTGGTTCATTGTTAAGTTCAAACTGACCTTTCAGGTCTGGCTTAAGCACCATAAACAACACAGCCACAGCGATAGGCAGCAAGATGATGGCAGTCGGCAGGCCAAAACTCATCCAGTCTGTAAAGCTCAGCCCCACTTCTGCTGCTGCAATGGCGTTTGGTGGGCTGCCAACGATGGTCGCAATTCCGCCGATACTGGCGCTGTAAGCGATCCCGAGCAGGACAAACACATAAGTTTTGTGGCCACTTTCGGAATTCACTTTGCTCAAGACACCCAGCACTAACGGCAACATCATCGCAGTGGTCGCGGTATTACTGATCCACATTGACAGCGCAGCAGTCACGCCGAACAGCATAAACACCGCGACACTCATCTTTCCTTTAGCGATGAGCAACACTTTATCGGCTATGACTTTATCTAGCCCCTGACGGTGCATCGCTGCAGCCAATGCAAAGCCACCAAGAAACAGAAAGATGATGGAATTGGCAAAATTATTTAGGGCCGTTTGAGTATCAAACACACCAAACAAAACGGCCATAACAGGCACCAAAATAGCGGTAACGGTTACGTGCAGTGCTTCAGTGAGCCAGAGAATGGCGATAAACGTTAACATGCTCAGACCAAGAACGACCTGAGGTTCGAAGGGCAGTGTAAAGTAGAGGGTCGCGAATAAGGCGACATTGGCAAGAACAATCAGGCTGTTGCGGTTTAACAGCCACTCCCGAGTGTTTGTGGGCAATGGAACACTATCATTTCTATTCATTATTATATTTCCTCATGAGGGCCAGATGGCAATGCAAATGGTCCCACATAAGCTCATGAGGAAATATTTTTCATTTCGAAATTGTTAACCATATCAAAAACGAGGTTAACCCTGTTAAAACAATGAAATAACTGGAGTTTTATTTATAACCAATTTGTCTATTACGCAATCAACTCATCAAAACTTTGCATGACTTGAGGGCATTTCATTACCCGCCCATGGCCTTGTCCCTGAGTCGCGACCAAGGTGACATTTTCCATGTCCTGTGCCGCTTTCTGCGATACAGAGAACTTAGTAAATTTATCCCCTTCGTCATGCACTATGATGGTTTTCGACTGGCGTAATTTCAGTTTGTTGTATGGGTCAATCGACTGAATCGGGTAGCGGTATTGCTCCTCCACTTCAGAGACTACCGCACTAAACAAACGCATTGAGTAGCCTGAGCGAGCGACGCTGCCAAACAGGTTATCAAGGTAATCCAATACCGGAGCGATAAGCAGTAATGGCTTGTCGACCAGTTTCTGATGGTGGCACTCAATCGCTGAAGCAGTTCCCATACTGTGACCCACTAAACCTGCCACTTCATCAACGCTATCAAGAATTGCCTCCAAACCATGTACAAACGCCGGAATATGCCCATATAACCCGCCACTTTCACCATGTCCGGGATGATCGTACGCCAGTGCGGTATAGCCCTGTGAAGCGATATGCTCCATCAATGGGAAGAACTGGCTCGCTGTACCAGACCAACCATGAGTGAGCACCCAAACAGGGCCTTGACCGAGTTGATAGGTCTTAAGTGGTCCTTCTTGAGATTGAACTTCGCCTATAGCTAAGTCTGCCGGTTGAGCATTCTTTGGTTTCGTTCTCGCTGGCGTCAGCAACAATTTGCGAGCCGTTTGCTTTGCGTGACTCGGTGCCAGCGTGTGATGTAAGCGTGTCGTCAGGTTAACCAAGCTCTTCTTAACACTGAACTTGTTCGAGGTATTAAAATAAATCTTCTCACTCATGGTCGTTATCCTTTTCGGGTTCGCTTCACTAAAAAGCGAACGACCGTGCTATTTTTAGTTAAATTATTGGCCGAGCCCAGTTTATGTTCAGACTAATGGCTCAGCCAGTTAATGCTTACTTCCAGCTTGTCATCATGCGTTCAACGCCTTGCCAGAAATGTTGGTAACTCTCGTGCTCTCCGTGAATCGAATAGAACAAGTGAGCACTTAAATACAAGCCATACAACTCAAAGGTGGCCTGTTTCGGGTCAAGATCTTGGCGAAACTCACCATTTTCTACCCCTTTCGCGACCTGAATTCTCAAGTACTCGACCCAAGTCGCGATGGTTTTTTTCAACGCTTGTTGCGTTGGGTTCGCTTCTGGATTGGTCTCTTTCCATGCATCCAAAAACATGCAACTGCCCTGAAATGAATGATTCCAACCAAGCCAATTATCCAGCAGAGTACGAATCTTCTGCTCCTGACGAAGGGCGCTGCTTTGCTCTCTCGCTGGCGCAATCACCCGTTGGGTAAAAATCAGGTTTGCATACTCCAAAACCGCGATCTGTAAGTTATCTTTGGAGTTAAAATGAGCAAACAAACCACTTTTCGACATACCGCATTGCTTGGCCAACTCACCGATCGTCAGGCTTTCCAGCCCGTTCTCGCTCGCCAATTCAAATGCCTTACTCAGGATATTGTCTCGGGTTACTTTACCTTTGCTCATCATGCTCTCACTTATTCACTCTTTTTATTTTTAGCACGTTCGTACTTTTTTGCAATCAATAAATGTCTCGATAGTCAGGAATCCAGCCGATAAGTGTAACAATTGTAAGGCCTCGACCCGACTCGCAGAATTGGCTCAATATCCAAGGAAACGCCCGAGTAGTTTGACCTGACACCGCTTATCGGCATCCCAAAACTGTTAGCGTAAGCGCAAATTATTCCTTATCCATATTGCGATGAAAAAAGATAAAATTCACAGTATTGAGCTGGGTCGTGTTATTGCTATTTTTGCGATTCTCGCGATGCACTGTCAGATGTTCCTCACCTATTGGCAATATCAAGGCACGCCTTGGTTTGGCTACATTTTTAACCAGACGACGCGCTTCGCTGTGCCACTGTTTTTCCTCATAGCCGGTTACCTGATTCAACCTAAGCTCAGTGCCGCACCAATAGAAACGCTCAAGCGCTACATAACACCATTATTTAGAATTTTTGTAGTCTGGAGTCTGATATGCCTGCTGATGCCATTCAACTTCGGTGTTTTATTCGAGCATGGCTACCTAGCTGAAAGACAAGGCTATTGGCACTTTCTGGCACAAAACCCGATAAACTCGCTGATGGAAGGAGGCTTGGTACACTTGTGGTTCTTGCCTGCCTTAATGCTGGCGGCAACCCTGTGTGCGTTCTTCATTCATAAAGACATGCTTGGCTGGATGCTTCCTGTCGCCGCTTTGCTCTACTTATATGGCACGCTTGCAGGCAGCTACCAACTGGTCACTGAGATGTGGGCGCCCTTTTTTACTCGTAACGGCCCGTTTTTCAGTACATTGCTGTTTACCGTAGGTTTACTCATTCGCCAGCAAAACGTTTCTGTCACTGCCAGACAAGCCTTGCTCATCGCACTTTCGGGTATGGTGATTCATTTCAGTGAAGCTTATTGGCTATCAGGATTAGGCCATACGTTTAACGAGAACGACTACCTGTTCGGCACTCTACTCTGGAGCCTCGGCTGCTTTCTCTGGTTACTCGCCAAACCAGAACTAGGCAAAGGTTGGGCGATAACATCGCTGTCAAAATATGTGCTGGCAATTTACGTATCGCATCTTCCAATGATTATTTTGATGATGAATATCACCGGGATGGCAGGCATGACTGGGGCAAGCAAAGATGCGGCAGTGTTGATCGGGACTGTTTTCTTAACCTTAATTTTCGTCACCACAATGAGCAAAACACCTCTCAGGCGCTGGCTATTCCGCTAACAAAATCGCCTCCACAATGGAGGCGTTTTTGTTTAATCAGGGTTTTCTGGCCAAGTCTCGAGCCAGAATCAAAGTCAGACCAAAGACTTGCAAAAACAAACCGATGTTTTTGTACCAAGCGATTTTCTCATTCAAAGCCGCCATCACTTCGGTAATGGTAAGATTTTTCAGATAATAATCATCAATCTGATTGCGATAACCCTGCTGAGCCTGATTAATCTGCATCATTAATGGACTCAGGTTTTCACGATTGATCGGCGGAACACTTCCACCTAGCCAAGCACTAAGTTGGCCTTGAAGCGCGGTTTGTAACGCATCATCGATCTTATCGTCTCCGACCTGACTCAAGTGCAGCAAAATGGCTTCGCGCTTACGCTCCAAAGTTTCAACACTGCTCCAGGCGAGCTGAATCGAATAGATATTTTCGTCTTTCTGCTCTGCCAGAGTCGCGATCTGCGCGCTCAACCTATCCAACACCACACTCGACATGACAATCGCAAGAATATTGAGGACTAGGCCAACCAGTACCAGAGACCAAGCGGGCGGAACTTTGAATGGCATTACCATAATTTTCCAAAAGGCAGATAAACAAGGTTAAGGACAATAAGCACCGCCATAACCAGAAAGGTCAACTTCATACCAGTAATTCGACCTTTGAGCTTCTCAGCCAATACCGCCTTAGCATGCATGAGTCGACCAATCACAAATACAACCCCAGCCAGATGGATCATCCAAGGGCTGGCACCGTTAAATTCAACCATCGCCATTAAGAACAAAGTGATTGGGATATAGTCCATCGCATTGCCCTGAGCACTGCGAGCGACCTGAAGGGCATTCACTCCACCATCTGCATAGGCAACTTTAGCACTACGACGCTGTTTGATTACCTGTATCGACAGCCATATCATCAATGCGGCTAATATCGACGCGTAAAGCGCTGTAATCATAAGTATTTCTCCTTGTTACTCTGATTATTGTAGAGAATAATTTCAGAAGTTATGGAGAAAATCTTTGACGTACAACGACTCCTCAAAAGAAACTCCAAGAAATAAGATACTCTTTCATTGCTTCCGTCAGTGAGTCCGCTTCCAAAGCATGCAAAAACTCTAACTATGTTTCTCTTCAGTGAGTTGACGCTCTTTAACTCTCCCAATTGCATATATATCGTATAGAAAACGATAAAAATCATTACGTCAGTGTACTTGGGAAATGTATGAACCAGCTATTAGAACATCAAAAACCACATCTATCCTCTTGGTGCCGACTTTTCGGCCTTAGTGGTATAGGTATATTTGTCTTTTTTGCACCCATAACCATAAGTGGCTTACAGAGCATTCCGATCGGCCACATTGTGAAGATTGCCCAAAACCAACTAGGAGCCAATACCTCATGGTATGCGTTGTTGATGATAACTCTAGGTGCCTTGTACCCACTATTTAACTCGGGCTGGAGAAACAATCGCACCGAGCAAATTTTTCTAATATTAAAGTGGATTGGAGTGATCGCTGGATTTTTAGCAGTCACAAAAATTGGGCCTACACAATTTCAATCTCCAGACATGCTTCCCTTTTTATTTGAGAAGTTAGTTATTCCTGTCAGTCTCATCGTGCCAATTGGGTCTATATTTCTCGCTTTTCTGGTCAATTACGGAATGATGGAATCGATAGGCGCACTAATGCAAAAAGTCATGCAACCAATTTGGAGAACTCCTGGCCGTTCTGCAATTGATGCACTGGCCTCATTTGTTGGTAGCTACTCAATTGGGCTGCTTATAACCAATCGAATGTACGTTTCTGGACATTATTCACTTCGCGAAGCAGCCATTATTGCTACAGGTTTTTCTACTGTTTCAGCAACTTTCATGCTTATTATCGCAAAAGCCTTAAGTTTGATGGATATGTGGGCTGCTTACTTTGCGGTTACTCTAATCATCACATTCCTAGTCACAGCCATAACAGCCAGGCTCCCTCCCCTTTCAACGCTAAGTAACGAAAAAAACACCGAAATTCCAACTAATCGAACCCAAGTAACACTTAGATCTGCTTTAGAGGTTGGTTTGAAAGCAGCCGATGAAGCACCCAGTATTCGCGTTAGCATTATGACCAACCTTAAAGATGGCCTAATGATGACGCTTAATATTCTACCTTCCATTATGTCAGTGGGTTTTATTGGATTACTTGGAGCAAAATATACACCGATCTTTGACTGGATAGGTTTCACTCTTTATCCGTTTATTTGGGTATGGGGTATCGACAATAGTCAGGAGCTCGCCAGCGCAATTGCAGCGGGACTGGCAGAAATGTTTTTGCCTGCGTTGATAATGCAAGACACAGACCTAGTTTCTCGGTTTGTTACGGGAGTCGTAAGCGTTTCTTCTATCCTTTTTATGTCCGCATCAATCCCGTGTATTCTATCGACAAAACTCCCTCTAAAAATTAGTCACCTGATTGTCATTTGGTTCTTTAGAACAGCTTTGAGCCTCACACTGGCTATCCCAACAGCATTGATCTTGTTTGGATAATGCTCTGGGCATACTTAGCATGAAAAATGCCCCGGTTAATTATCCGGGGCATAGCGACAAACCAATTAACAGCAATCAGTGCCACAACCTGAGTTGGCAGTGCAATCTTCACCTTTACCTAGGAAAGTCTGATCAGACAGGTAAAAGCCGGTAAATGCTTCTTCAAAGTCTTCTGCGACAGTTTTTTCTACCAAGCCAGACTCCAGAATCTTGTTCTGCCATGCTTGAACTTTTGGTAAACCTTCTAACATGTCAAAGCAGGTACGTGACTTGATAATGTGCGCTCGGTGCAACAACGGCAGCCAAGCCATATCCACATTACTCATCTGCTCGCCTTTAAAGAATGGCCCAGCTAACTGTTTCTCCGCCTTGGCAAACGCTTTTGCCAGCTTCTCGACACGTTCTGTCAAGGTCGCTTCATCCGCGCTGCGCATTGTACTGCACTGAACCAAATAGTGTTTTGACGCTAGATAGCTCCATGCACGATCCAATGCACGCTGCTCGTTTGTTACCCCTTGTTCAAGCGGGCCGAATTCATCTTCGATATACTCAATAATCGCATCCGATTCAAACAGCGCTGTACCGTTTTCCGCTACCATGACCGGAACCTGGCCATTAGGTGAGATATCAAGGAACCATTGCGGCTTATTTTTCAGATCAATGTACTCAATCTCGTACGGGATCTTTTTCGCTTCCAGCGCAGCAGTCACACGTTGAACAAACGGACAAATTTTGAAGCTAACTACTTTAATCATCTTGTACACTCTCTTGTATCTTAAGAATCGATGCTTTTGCATCACTTACACCCTTAAGACGAGGCTAAGAAAAGGAAGACGATAAAAAGGCGAAATTATTTTAGAAAAGTCCAACCAATAGGTTTAGCAACGACCACAACTCTCTGATTTCTCTTCACAATCGATCACATTGCCGTGCTTATCTAAAGAAAGAGAACAGCAGCCTTCGAACAATTTACGCAGCTCTGTACGGCCTTTCTGTACGCGAGATTTCAGCGTGGAGTAGCTCACACCGGCCTTCTCAGCAAGCTGTTTCTGACTTGCACCTTGCAGTTCCACCGCATCCAATAGTTCCGATTGATCGGCAGGTAACGCCTGAATGAAAGGCTTGATGCATTTCATCATGTCCTGCTCGATGGACTTTTCTTGCTCTTCAAACCACAAATCATTGGCTTCCAATTCACCGTCACGCTGCTGGCGGGCTCGCTTGCGGTAAAAATCAATGATGGTTCGGTTAGCGAGCTGAAACAGCCAGGATTTGACACTCTCAGCGTCTTTGACTGTGTTCAGGTTCTGATAGGTTTTGATCAGTATCTCCTGCTGAAGATCATCGACATCATCGGGGTTACTGACTTTGGAATGAAGAAAGGATTTGACCGCTTGCTGATACTGAGTCCAGACATCTTCAAGTTTTAAGGTGGGGTTAGCAACGTTCATCAGCACAACACTCATCTTGTAAGAAACCAATCACTCCTTCTAGGCACTCATACTCTGCAACACAATAAAGTGTGCGGCCTTCACGACGCTGGCTGATTAAATTTGCCGATGCCAAACTGGAGATATGGTGAGACAACGTCGAACCGGGAATATTCAGCTGTTCCTGAATCGCACCAACGGCGATACCCTGAAACCCAGCTTTAACAACACTTTTATAGATGGAAAGACGCGTTGGGTGGCCTAGCTCTTTCAACGCTTTTGCTACAACTTCAAGTTCCATCAGTCACTCCTACATAAAACATTATTTCCAAGATAATCGAAATATATGCATTTTGCAATGTGCTCAACAGAACATCCCAATACGGGCATACTATTTTTCAGCAGTGACTCATTAAAAGTAGCCACCTAATCCTCAATTACTGTTTTTTTCGAAAACAAATCCTGAAGTGAAATTCACATCTAGCCAACCCGTTTTTGATATAGTCACAAGATAACATGCTAATTAAGGGATAAAACATGAGAGTATCATTGATTATGACGGCTATTGCTCTGCTGATTGGCGGCTGTTCCAACACATGGCAAGGCGTTAAAGATGATTCATCAAAAGTGTGGGGCGACACTAAACAAGCCATTCACGAAGCCACAGCAGAAGAGTAAAACAACGAACTTTCTCAAAGCCAGAGGCTCTGCGTATCTGGCTTTTCCTTATCTCCCCCAATACTTGGACTACAAACCGATAACCCCATTGTTAGGTTTAGAAACCTCCAATTTAACTATCTGGTTTGACCATATTTTAGCCAGTTCATTCTCCTCCCCTCTGTCTATATGATGAGTTTGCTCGGCTCATATATTGAACTAACGCTTTGCGATATTTATCCAAACAAGTGCTTTGAGGAGAAATGAACGTGTCAAACTTTCTGTTTGTAGGTGACTTGCGATTGCAATTTCACTTTTGCGAATACCCCCACCGTATCAAGCTGGCGGAAGGTGATTTCTATATGGATTTCAATTGCCTCCAACGCAAAACCACTAATATCCCCATCACTTTCCGCTTAAGTAAGTGCTACGAGCTTTCAGCTAAAGATGATGAAGGTTACCTACACAATATGATTAAAGAATGGCGACGCAATACATTAGCCCTCTACCGAGGCTTCCCCGGTTGTCACTTTTGCTGGCCAGACTTACTCATGGGGGAACTAAAATCAGAAGGCACTAACGACTACCCAGAGTTCACTATGAGTGACACTGGTAAAGGCACGACTTGCTGGCTACCTGCCGCTGAGAAAAATATTGCCCAAGGTGTCTCTATTCAATGTTGTGATCAGTTCACACTAGGTCTTTCCATGCAGGAGGATGTCGCTATTCCAATTGGCTTCACGGTCAGAATTCCAGTCGGGAAATCTCAAGGTCAGCGTATATGCTGGCTAAACAGTGGCGAAATATTAGTGCGTGGCCCGCTGATGAGCGGTCAGTACAACATGGACTCCATCACTTGGATGAAAAATGGTGGCCCTTCATTCACTAGTTGGCCTGCTCAGTTTCCAAATCTATTCTTACCGCCGCAAAGACCTTTTCAACCTGCGCACAAGCCGCAGATTGAAGACTGGTGGAAAACATGTAAAAGATGGATGGACGAGGTGCCCAGAAGCTTGAAAATATAAGGGGGCGACCAGCGCCGGAGACAGGCTTCCGGCGTGACGCCATTTATTCAATGTCGATGAATAGTATTTATGTATCTATTTAGGAATAAACAACGCCAATAAAGTATGGAAATGATCGTATCTGCCGCATTCTTGTGAACTCGTCACCAGAATAAGAAGAAACATAGGCTATCCATAAAATGTCACGCTGGTTAGCTATGCACCCCAAGTGGAATATTCCAAAAGAAATAACCAATATTGCCAGTAGGAATAATTATTTCTGGATATTTTCTCTTTAAGTGAATAAAAATCCTAATTTTCTAAACTCTACCTGCCAAATTGTATTTTGATTTTTATCACAATTACCCACTGATTATTCACCTACTATCTCGTCACTCTCATCCAACACATAAACCCTACCAAAGATACAAAGATATCTACGGACAACAGAGAAGGATAAACATCGACATGAGTGGCGGTATCATTAAAGTCTCCAGAAACACCGAACGTGCGCCGATCTGCGAGCTATCTTCGCAAACTGTGGCGTTTTCTCACTACAACAATATTTCGGCCCAATTGCCTGTCAGCCCAGAAACAGGAGAGATAATTGTTGGAGATATCAAGCAACAGGCGAAACAATGCCTAGAGAACATCAAAGCGATTGTTGAAAGCATCGATCACACGCTTGAGGACGTCGTAAAGATTAACGTTTTCCTTAAAAATATAAATGACTTAGACGCGGTTGATGAGGTTTATGCTAACTACTTCCAGCAACATCTACCTACACGCACAGCGCTCGCGGTTGAAGCCTTGCCTCTAAGTGATGCGTTAGTTCAAATGGATGCCCTGATCTCAAATGGTGAAGGCACGGCACCACAAGCACCTTGCAACTTGATTAAATTGTCCAGAAATACTGACAAAGCCCCAACGAGTGCGATATCGACACAAACAGTGGCCTTTTCTCACTACAACAATTTGTCGGCGCAACTGCCGATAGACCCAGCCACTGGCAACCTTATTCAAGGCGGAGTGAAAGAGCAGGCTAAGCAATGCTTAACGAACATTAAAGCCGTGATGGAAAGCATTGATGTCCCATACGATGATATCGTTAACGTACGAGTCTACCTGAGTGATTTGGCAGATCTCGACGCCGTCAATGAAGTTTATACAACCTTCTTCCCCGACTCAGCCATTGCCCGCAGCGTCGCTTATGTGCCAGCTCGAACTATCATTTCTGCAAAAGCATTACCAATGAATGCCTTGGTTCAGATGGATGTTGTCGTTTCGCATGGTGACGGCACACCACCACAAGAAGTCGAAGACAGACACGGCATTGTCATTCGGGCCCACAATACTGACGGCGCTCCTTTCAATGCATTACACACTCACACCGTTGCGTTTTCTCACTATAATCACATCGCGGCTCAGTTACCCCTGAACCCCATGACTAATCAACTGGTAACTGGTGGCGTGAAAGAACAGGCACAGCAATGCTTGAACAACATTAAAGCCATTATTGAAAGCATTGATCATGTGATGGATGACATTGTAAAAGTGAATATTCAATTGCGTAATATTGAAGACCTGCACATCGTAGACGAAATCTACGCAGCGTATTTTGAAGGAGATCTACCAGCAAGAACCGTCGTTGGAGTCTCTGATATTGCCATGAATGCACTGATGCAAATCGACGTCGTTGCTTCAAACGGAGAAGGGACACCTCCTAGAGGGTAGCCAATAATAACGACGCGTTTGAAAAGCCGACTAAACCAGTCGGCTTCTTATTTTAATGCGAAGACGGTACTTAGCGTCCATACTGAAATTGGTTCAAAAACGCACCATAAAGGCGCATTTTTATCTATATCGTCACATTTTTAGTCCACATATACTGATTGAACAATCTGATATGTCAGACCTAGAGGAATGTGATTATGAATATCTTAAAAGTCGTTGAAATCAATCGTAAATCATCTGATGTGTGGAAAATTGTTGCAGATCAGTTCGAACATGCGCACACGTGGATGGGGTTTGTTGTCGACTCCTACGCGCTGAATGAAGGCAATGTCTTAGATGGTGCACCTGTTGCGGGTCGTGTCTGCGAGTTCACAGACAAGCCAAATGGGCTCAAAGCAAAAGAAAACATCTTGTACTTTTCAGAGCAGGATATGCGCTTTCAGTTTGATGTCGTGCCATTCAACGCTCCAAAAGTATTTCCGGTAAAGAAAAACATTGTCACGCTCTCTGTTAAAGAAGTGTCCGCAGAAAAATGTTTGGTTACCTGGGAGTCTAATATTGAACTGTCCGCATTTGGCTACCTAGCTTACCCATTTCTAAAATTAGGGCTATCAAAGAACTTTGGGCAAGTGTTAGATGACCTTCGACACCACATGGAAAACCAGAACCCAAGCTATAAATCCGTACATGCGATATAAGGCTTAGTGCATTTATCAAAGGCTCAGCTAACTAAACCAATAAAAAAGCAGCGCTATACACGCTGCTTTTTCGTCTACCCTACAGAATCTATCCCGCTCGACAGCCATTTGGCACTTCGGACTCTGGCATGGCTAGACACGGCGTTATCTTATCTTCGTAGCCAATATCAAACAGCATGCCTTGCGAGATTTCACCGGCCATTTTTCTTTCGGGAAGATTAACAACAAACAGAGCTTGTTTACCTTCAATCTCACGTGGATTTGCTCGTTCCTGTTTGATCCCCGCCAAAATTGAGCGAGTATGATCACCAAAGTCGACTGTCAGTTTCATCAGCTTATCTGATTTTTCGACTTCGCTAACTTCTGTAATTGTACCGACTCGAATATCCAGCTTGGAAAAGTCGTCATATGTAATCAAATCTTTGATTGGAGCAGGTATCATCTATTGGTTCCTTTGCATTCGTCTCAACATCACTACTAATACTCGAATTTAGCCTTCAACAAATTGATATTGGTAACAAACACCGCAAATCGTTATATCCCTGATGTCTCTTTATAAGCTCAACGAATGCACCACTATGCCGTAAGCCGCAATCACCACGATACTTACCATGGTTTCTACCGAAATTCTTGCTGCACTGGTTCCTGAGCCCAGATAGGAGGTTTCCAGGACAATAATGTTAGCAGCAGGTGGAAGCAGACAGATTAAAAACAGCCACGGCAGTTGTTGATACACAATCTCTGAGTTTGATATTTGGCTGATGCCAAAAACGACAAGAACCACCGTACTCAATATCACAATTCTAAGTGCATAAGACTTGGTGTAAGCCAACACATCGCTTTTGTTTAAACTTGTTTCAGAAAGCCAGATACCAAGTATCATCATGCCTAAAAAGCTCATCAGGAACTTGGACACGAGATACATATGGTATCCGTATACTTCGATATCGCTCCCAACTGGAATCAACAAACAACCAATAAGTAAAGCAATCACCGGTGGCGAACTCAGAATCTTTAAAACCGAGAATGCCTCTTTTTTTAAATAGTTCGCGCCAATTGAGTTACCAACAATGGAGCTTCCAATATACGCAGCTAATACGAATCTAGCAGCTTCATCCCCAAGCAATGTGTGGGCAATTGGCAAGCCCAACCAACCTATATTCAGATAGCAAAAACATAAACTTCGAATTGCATCTTTTCCCATCCAGTGTCGGCAAGCGAATATCGCTAGCATTGACACCATCGTCAATGCGATAACCCACGCCATTTCCTCTAAATGAAGGGAGATGTTCCAGATGATAATTAAAGGTATCACTATCTTAGTGAGTACAAGAGATGAAAACGTTTTGACGTTTAGCTGCCTTTTGCCAATCAGGATTCCCACAAGCAAATAGATAAAAGGGAGTAGAGTTGCCATTATTAAACTACCACCTTATGCTCAGTTGTCCTTGCTTCAGCTCGCTTCGCCCACTGATGAGCCCATTTTTCTGAACATTGAGCGTTAAACCAAAAGGCATTAGTGGAGAACAAAACGCCCTTGTTTAGTGGCCCAATGTTATATAAGCCACTGACCTCATTACGACTGGAAGATACTTCAAAAGTTTTAGGGTTTATATAAATACCACCACATGGGTGCGGCTCGACATATCCTTCACTAATCAATTGATCTAACAAAGGACTGACTGAATTACGTATTACTGGACTACCGCCAGTACCATCCCACAACATTCGTGACTCCATGGTACCTCTTACAGTAGGAACCCGAAATACGCCATTCTCATAAGTTGGTTTAGATGTTGCCTTAAAGAACTCAAGCCTTTCCTCGTCAACAGCATTACCCAACTGACTAAATGAACTCATCGGAATAGGATGGCGCCACGCAGCCCACAGAGAGCCAAAACTGGAGACAAACTGATATTTCTCTTGTATTGGCATCGCCTTCCAAAACTTATGAAACCAATACCTTGTGGAGACTAATACATCTTGCCAAGGTAGGTCGGCATTAGCAGCACGGTCCTCCAAATACCTAAAGTATTCTGCTTGTTTTCCTGTGCGTAACAAACGGATCGCCGTCTTGAATTCGCTTTCATTTTGAAGTGAGCGATGTTCTTTCAAAAGCAATTTCATAAAAGCTTTTAGAGGAGATAAATGGTTTTCTCTAATTAAGGAGTTCCAAGTTAAGTATTTTGGTGCATATAGATGTTTTTCACTCAAACAGGTTGGCGCCAATCCATTTCTTGAAAAGATATTTGCTCTCGCATTCTTAGATTTATCTAGATGCCTGAATGCATCTACCGCTGTCAGACCAGAGCCCGCTATTAGAACTGGTTCATTAACTGTTTGATTATATTGGGTGTGATGATTAATAAACCCTGGTAGCTCTTCTAGATCGGAGAAATTGGAAGAATTGAGAGATCCCAAGCATAAAACTACTTCACGAGCTTTAATCAATTCTCCATCTTGAAGAGCTAACTCAAACGCACCTTCAACATACTGTAACGAAAGCACATCTCGTTGAACCTCGTGCAGGTTGAGTAGGCCAGTAGCATGGATATCGCTGTAAACATACTCCAGATATTTAGCGAACGTGATTCTAGTCGGCCACCTTGAATCCATTGAATTTTGCTCACGCAACCAATGCCAAAACCCGTTGGGCTCTACAACTGACGGCGACATTAACTCTGGTGGTGTGTTTACTATATGTATTGGCGATGCATCCCCAAAGGCTTTGCCTTTAGCAAAACTTTTTTGATTATTGAATATGGCGATGTTTGGTTTTAGGTGACGTTTCGTAAAAACTTCATTCTGTATTTCATTTAATAAACCAACACCACTAGCACCAAAACCAATGATTGCGATATCAAAAACTTCCATTTATACCTCAAATAGAACTATCAGCTAGTCGAATGAATTGAGGATTTTATAAAATTAACATCAATATGCAACAGATTTGTATAAAATTAGTTTTATTTTTGAAAACATAACTTTGGATATGTGTAACAAACCGAAAAAGTAAACTTCCATAACAAAAAGCAGCTCAAAAGAGCTGCAAGCCAAATCTAATATTTCAATTTCGGATCAATAGTCAGAACAATTTTACCAACCGCTTTGTACTGCTCAGAACGTTTATGGGCGAGTTGGATGTCCTCAAGTGGATAAACCGTATCTATCGGGATGGTTAACTGCTTCTCATTGAATAGGCCGAGTACTTTATCTAGATCATCAGCGTTGTTTTCGACCCACATTCTTGTGAACGAGATACCATAAATGCCAACTTCACCTTCAGAGAGCTCATCAAAGGTGGAGACAATTCGGCCACCTGATTTAACACAGGAAACCGTGCGATGAAGCAGATAAGCACCTGCTTTTGCGACAAAAGCCAAATCGAACCTCATCGTCGAGTGCCAATCTGTCTGGCTTTCGTCGTGCACTTCGTCTGCCCCTAATGTTTTAATGTAGTCCAGCTTAGCTTGAGAGGCTGTGGCGACGACATAAGCCCCAGCAGCCTTGGCTATTTGCACCGCAAATGACCCAACACCACCGGACGCATTATGGATAAGAACGGTTTGCCCCTGCTTGATGTGACCATGCGTATGTAACCCTTGCCACGCAGTGACAGAGGCCAGTGGCAAAGCGGCCGCATCGATAAAACTCATTTGCTCTGGTTTTGCCACAACGAGATCCGCGTTCACCGCAATGTATTCGGCGTTGGTGCCCTGTTCCGAGATAGGAGTGAAAGAGAGCACCTTGTCACCTGGCTTAAACCTATTCACTTCGTCACCAACCTGCTCAATAACGCCGGAGCAATCCCAGCCCAATACCAGTGGCAACGCATGGGTATCACTGTCGGCCATCATGCCATTGCGAATATGGAAATCGACCGGGTTAACACCTGATGCCACGATTTTTATCAATACCTGATTGGCTGATGGTTCTGGCTTATCCAGTTGACCAACATTGAGTTGAATGACATCTCCATATTGTTTGATGAATGCTGCTTTCATAACTTTCTTCCTTATCTGTGATGAGAACAGCTTCAGTATTCAACTAATAACCTATTTCTTCTAATTAATAGTTGATATAAACATTATTCCACATAGGAATGAGTTGTATGGCTAAAATTGATTTAAATCTGATAGTTATCTTTGACGCAATCATGCGTGAGCAGTCCATCACCATTGCAGCAGAGCAATTAGCAATGACCCAACCTTCCGTATCGAAAGCTGTATCTCGAATGCGCTACGCGTGGAAGGACCCTCTGTTTATCAAACATGGGAGAGGAGTCACGCCCACTCCTTACGCAAGGCAGCTCTGGCAAGAAGTCGCGGAACCTCTCAATAAGATCAGCCATACCGTTTCTCCACCTAAGTTCGATCCTATGACTTCTTCAACCCAGCTTAGGGTAGCGTTAACCGATGGCATCAGCAGTCTTTTCTGGCCACGATTGCGAGCGATCATCGAGGACAGCGCCCGAGCTATAGATTTATATGCCGTCCCTTTTCAAGGAAATGGACAAAAATTACTGCTGGAAGCTGAGGTGGATCTTGTCTTGGATTACTACCCTACGACTCACGAGCAAATTTCAGTTCAGCACCTTTACGATAACCACTTTACCTGTGTCATGAGACCAGATCATCTACTCGCAGAGCGTGCGCTTTCGCTGGAAGATTTTTGTGGGGCAGACCATTTGTTGGTCTCACTTTCTGGTGATCCAAGTGGCGCTGTGGACTCTACACTGGCTATCAAAGGACTCCAGCGACGCGTCGCCATGACCGTCAATAGTTTTTCAGGTGCCATGGACTTATTGGAAGAGTCCAATCTGATCAGTGTTCTGCCTTTTAGCGTCGCCAGCAAAGCGATAGAAAATGGGAGACTGATTCAAAAGCCAATGCCAATTTCCGTCCCATCTCCCACCATTTCCGTCGCTTGGCACCGAAGAAATCAGCATAACCGAGCTCTGAAATGGCTGATTAACGAAGTCGAAGCGATCATTTCAACAGAGGCACATGTGTTTGCCAGCAGAGTAACTGGTTAGCGAAAAAATCCCCCTTTTAACTGATTGATATTATTAGACACGCCCTTTATTTCGATTTTTATCGAAATATTTTTCTTGATCATTTGTTTTTTATTTCTATAATTCGAGAAAAATAGAAATGAATTTGAAAGTGTTCAGATTCATAAAACTCGAATTTGGAGTCACCTTATGAACAATGAATTTATGTCCATGGCCAGTGAAGCACTCGATATGTTTGCCTTTCTCGCGACTGAACTAATCATCCTGTTTCTTGCCATCAGCTATATCGTTGGCGTGTTGCAAGAGTTCCTTACACCAGAAAAGATCCAGTCGATCCTGAGCTCGCGTAATGGCAAAGGCTATGTCGTAGCAGCACTACTGGGCGCCATCACGCCTTTCTGTTCTTGCTCAACCATTCCTTTCCTTAAAGGTCTGCTTCGAGCGCGTGCAGGATTCGGCCCTATGATGGTCTTCCTGTTTGGTAGCCCATTGCTTAATCCAGTGATCATTGGCTTGTTTGTCGTAACCTTTGGTTGGAAAGTCGCCCTGTTCTATTTCATGATCGCTATGGTTGTGTCTGTTGTTGCGGGCTACGCATTAGAGAAACTCGGTTTTGAACGTTACGTAAAACCGGAGGCGTATCAGGCGGCAGAAGCCAGCAGTTGTGGAACAAGCTGTGGTGAAAGCAAACCTGCACCGAAGAAAGAGAGCACGTGTGGGACATCGAGCTGTGGTGAACCAGCGCCAGCAATGGCAAAAGAGTCCAGCTGCGGCGCAAGTGCAGAACCATCAGTCGGTGTTGCAAGTTGCTCAGCAGACGGCAGTGCAACCGCGACTTTAGTTGAAGAACGTAAGCCAAATCGCTGGGTAAAAATCTGGCACTCAACTTGGAAAGACTTTAAACAAGTATTCCCGTACCTAATGCTGGGCATTGCGATCGGCTCATTTATCTACGGATTTATTCCAACAGACTTGATTGCAGAATACGCAGGCGCGGGTAAGTGGTATGCGATTCCAGTCGCCGCCATCATCGGCATCCCACTGTACATTCGTGCTGAAGCGGTTATTCCTCTAAGTGCGGCACTAGTACAAAAAGGGATGGCGCTGGGTTCTGTGATGGCACTGATCATCGGCAGCGCGGGCGCAAGCTTAACAGAAGTGATTTTGCTTAAATCTATCTTTAAGAATCAGATGATAGCCGCATTCCTGACTGTCATCCTGAGCATGGCGATCGGCGCTGGCTTCCTATACAGCTACCTGTTTGCTTAATGTAACAAACAGAAATCAAAAAGGGGACACGCCATGCGTATCCCCTTTTTTATTATCGTTCGCCCAGCACTTCGAATTCATCGTAAGTTAAGCGAGCTTTACCATCTTCCTGCAATGTCCACACTTCTTTATGTACCACACCGAATGCTTTGTTCATCGTCCACTTTGACGACAAGATATAGTTATTGTCATCGACTTTTTCCCATGTCGTATCTGTGTAAGATACATCGATAAAGCCTTGGTCAATGATGTTTTGCCAAAACGCCTGAATTTGCTCGCGACCTTCAAACGTACCAAATGGCTTGGCGATCATGGTTGTGCCTTCGGCGTATTGCTCTGCACACCCTTTTGCATCCTGACGATTAAATGCTGCTTTCCACGCTTCGATACCTGCCTGACACGCTTCTAATACTGATTGACTCATTGTGTTTCTCCTTCTTGTCTGATGGGGAGAAGTTTAGGTCTAGGATTAACTAAGAAAAACAGATAAATTAGAAATCACTGTTTGGATAAAGAGAACAATAATGAACAAGCACAAACAAATGATGATCTTCAAAGCGATTGTCGAGGCCGGCTCGATTTCGAAGGCTGCTGAAAAATTGGAGTTGTCAAAATCAGTCCTGAGTACTCACCTTAAACAACTAGAGAGTGAGCTCGCGACCGATTTGTTAAAGCGCACCACTCGTAAACAGTCACTCACTCCTGCGGGCGAAAGGTTCTATCAACATTGCATCACAATGAACGACGTTATGTCGACAGCCTGGGATGACATTCGCCAATTACAAAAAGAGCCCAGTGGCAAGCTATCTATCACCGCGCCGATTGCGTTAATGGAGAGTATTGTTGTTCCTGCCCTGAGTGATGCTTTTGCTCCTTTTCCCGATGTATCACTGAACTTAGTCGCTGAAGATAAGCAGTTAGACTTAATGCAACACGACATTGATTTAGCCATTCGAGTTGGCGAATCGCCGGACAGTAATGTAAAACAAAAGCGCATTGGTCAATTTCGCGATGTGTTATGCCAGTCAGTTGAAAGCCACCAATCGCCTGAAACCGCTAAGTACATCGCCAACAACTGGCAGCCAAAAACCATCACACATCTTTTTCGCGATATCAACGGCGACAATGCAACTGAGCTTAGCTACCTCACCCATCATAAAGTCAACACGGTCAGCCAAGTGGCTAGCCTTATTCGGCAAGATATGGGGATTGGTTTGCTTCCAGACTTTATGCTCAGCCAATATCCAGACTTGCGACCCTGTTTTAAACAAAAACAGCTGATACACAATAATGTCTATGCACTCCATCCTTACTCCAAGTCTCCCCCAACTTCGGTGATCAGAGCCGTAGATGCGATCGAGAAAAGACTGAAATCCGTGACGGGATTTTGAACAGCTGTTTAACCTGGATCAAGCTTCACGATTATTTCACCAATTGTTCAAAAACTGTGTCCTACAATTGTAAAACGCGTCAGCAAACTAGATAAGGAGGACAGCATGATTTCAACATTTAGGGATTACGAATTACAAGACAAAAACCATTTCCATGCTCATATAGAGGTCAACCCAACAGGGTTATTAGATGTTGATATTATTGAAAAAAATGAGCATCACCAAACGGAGCTGTGTGACATCAGTTTCGAAAAGTTGGATGGTAAAACACGCATTAAAGGAAAAGAAGCACAACACCAGTGGCAACTGGATTTGGATGATAGAGATGCAACTGAGTTGCACCATCTGATTTCTGAAGCTAATGAAGAATATGAGATTTTAATGCGTGATTTGTAAAGCTTATTAGTCAGGAAAAGTGCTATTTGCTGGCGCACTTTTCCTGATACATCCGCTTGTCAGCTTCTTCAAGTAAAGAATCAATCGACATATCCGAAGACGGCTTAGCTACCACAATCCCGACACTAAATTTAATCTCGTAACCTCTGTTTTCCTCATCATTAAATCGCTCAACCGATTTTCTAAACCTTTCCACGGCGATTTCAGCCACTTTTTCTGTCAGCCCTGACATAAAGACCACAAATTCGTCGCCACCAATTCTGGCAAAAACATCCGAGTCGCTGAATGAACTCGCCATCAAATCAGCGAACTTCTGCAGTGCTTCATCGCCTGCTTTATGGCCTAACTTATCATTAATTGCTTTAAAGTCATTCAAGTCAAAATATGCCAGCGCGACACAAAAACCACCCATTCGGCAATAGTCCATTGACTTCTCACTGAGTTCGAAGAAGCCACGACGGTTGGAAATTTGCGTCAGCGGGTCAAGCGTTGCTTGAATGGTTGCTTCCAGCTCTTGTTCGGCCACCTTTGCCAAATCAACTAAGTATGCCATTTGCTGCATGGTCAACTCACGCGGTTTCGTATCAATGATACATAACGTGCCGAGCTTACTCTGGTTGTGATAGACCAGAGGGACGCCTGCATAAAACCGAATAAAAGGCTCGCCCATAACAAGCGGATTATCAAGAAAACGCGGATCTTTGGTGGCATCATTAATAATGAAAGGGCCTTCATCATTAATGACATGTCCGCAAAACGAGACATTCCTTGCGGTTTCACGAACAGGGAGGCCAATACATGACTTAAACCACTGGCGATGGTTATCTACTAAGCTCACTACCGCAATCGGGACATCAAACAAATGCTTCGCGATACGGGTGACACGATCAAAACGTTCTTCAGGTTCGGTATCGAGAATATCAAGAGAATGAAGGTCTTTGATTCGTTGTGCTTCGTTATCAGGAAAGTCAGGCTCTTTCATCAGTACTGCTCTTTGGAAATGATTAACTATGAGCTTAGCACTCAGCGCTCAGCTTGCTGAGTTTGAACGCTATTGATGAATACTTGAGTAAAAAACTGTGATATTTAGCTGAATATCAAGGTAGCGGCGCAATGAGTCACGCCGCCAAGTCCATGTTTAGGTTAAGGTTAATAGTGGTTCAAACTTAAACATATCATCAAAGCGACAAAACTCTACAGCGCCATGTTTCAGTCGACCGAAGGACTGAGAAAAGCGCTCTGAAATACGTTCAGCAACTTGCTGCAATTCGACCTTTTCACTCTCTTCAAGCTCCATGATGCGGTAGCTGAGCGTGATGTGGAAATGATAATCGTCAAACTCAGGCATGTTGATGCCCGTTGATGCTCTTAGTTGTTCACGGCAATTTTTCAGGGCCAGATCTGATTCGTCCGTCGCCGGTTTAATTCGAATTGACGTGCCACCAACCGGGCAGTTATAGACATAATCAAACATCATTTCAAAACCTGAGTGGGCCCCGATCTGGCTCACTGCACTGGCAAAAAAATCCGTAGTTTGAGCTAAAGGCGCATCAAGGGGCAATTTGCTGGTCCACTTCTCTGGCTGCCTGACCTGATCACATACGCCTTCAAACACCGTCATATGCATTGAAGAAATCGGCAAAAACGAAAACTTAGCAGCACATTGCATCGCTTTAAGCTGGCTTTGTGCCCACTCAAGTTCAGCAATTAAATCAATAGATTGATCAATATGACAGATGAAAGTGTTGCCGGGGAAGTGTCGGACTGTACCGTCTTGATTAAATTTGACCCCAACCGCTGGTGCATAGTTCATGAGTCGCTCTCCGCATAATTTTCGATATATACTACCTCCAATAAGTTAAGTTAGTTAAGTTAATTTATTCAAAAAAGTAAAATTGTGAGCTTTACAGGGAATTGGTTCCCTTTATTGGCGACAAACCATTACCCAGATAAGCCCACCAACCTGTCAGACAGGCAGGAAAGCTAATCAATAACGCACTGATATATAAGGGTGATAAATGAAAAAGCTAACATGCTTTAAAGCCTATGATATTCGAGGCAAACTCGAACAAGAGCTCAACTACGATGTGGTGTATCGTATCGGTCGGGCATTTGGTCAATATCTGAGTGCCAAGAAAGTCGTGGTTGGCGGTGACGCGAGAGCCACCTCTGAACCACTTAAACTGGCACTCTCCGATGGCTTGATTGATGCCGGTGTCGATGTCATCGATCTTGGCCTGACGGGCACCGAAGAGATCTACTACGCCGCACAAGTCATGGATGTAGACGGTGGCATTGAAATTACCGCCAGTCATAACCCTATAGATTACAACGGCTTAAAGTTAGTTCGAGAAAATGCTAAACCCATCAGTGGCGATACTGGCTTAAAAGACATTCAGGCATTGGCAGAACTGGCTGAATTTATTGAACCAGTTCAAAAAGGCCGCTACCAGCAAGCCTCTCATCTCAACGAGTACACCGAACACCTGCTCAGCTATATCGACAAAGACCATATCAAGCCACTGAAGCTGGTCGTGAATTCAGGTAATGGCGCCGCTGGACACGTGATCGATGCTTTGGAAGAGCGCTTTCAGCAACTGCAGATACCAATTGAGCTCATTAAAATTCACCACGAGCCGGACAGCAATTTCCCCAATGGCATTCCGAACCCTCTGCTCCCTGAAAACCGCCACGCTACATCATCCGCAGTGCTAGAGCACAAAGCCGATATGGGCATCGCTTGGGATGGTGATTTTGACCGCTGCTTCTTGTTTGATGAGCAAGGCCAGTTTATCGAAGGCTACTATATTGTTGGCCTACTGGCAGATGCATTTCTTGCCAAGCACCCCGGTGCAAAGGTGATCCATGACCCTCGCTTAACATGGAATAGCATCGAATTAATCGAGCGAAGCGGTGGTGAAGCGGTCATGTCCAAAACGGGCCACGCCTTTATCAAAGAAAGAATGCGCAGTGAAGATGCGGTCTATGGCGGAGAGATGAGCGCACATCATTACTTTCGTGATTTCGGATACTGTGATAGCGGCATGATTCCATGGCTACTGGTCAGCGAACTTATCTGTCGCAAGGGCCAACCTCTGTCGAACTTGGTGGCTGAGCGCATCGCAGCCTTCCCATCTTCTGGTGAAATCAATTCAAAATTGGATAACCCAAATCAAGCTATTCAACGTATTAAGGCCATATTTGAGCAAGACGCACTCACCGTTGATTACACCGATGGCGTCAGCATGGAGTTTACCAACTGGCGCTTTAATCTACGTAGTTCTAACACGGAGCCAGTCGTGCGTCTCAACGTTGAATCCAGAGCAGACGTGGAACTTATGGAAGTAAAGACCGAACAAATTTTAAGCCTATTACAGTCAAAGTAATCTCTCACCATAGAGCTGTCGAATAGACAGCTCTATTCTTTCATGCAATTAAATTAACACCTTTAATCAATATCGCCATTTTTCCCTAACAAGATCACATTTCTGCGCTCTTTTATTCAGTAAAACCCTAGCAAAGCTTAAGTCGTGAACACTTTCACAAAAACATTAAATTAACTTAGTTAATATAATTATCATATTAGCTCTTTACTCTACGCGTTGATGCTAGAACAACTTCGACAGGAAAAAGGCAATCGAATGTCACGACTAGAACTTAAAAACATCTGTAAGAACTTTGGCGATTTTGTAGCGTCAAAAGACATCAGCTTTATTGCAGAAGAAGGGGAAATGGTTACCCTTCTGGGTCCATCCGGTTGTGGCAAGACAACACTGCTCAAGATGATTGGTGGATTCCACACGCCTGATTCTGGCGAAATCATCATTGGCGACGAGGTGGTCAATACGGTTTCTCCAGAAAAACGTAACACCTCAATGTGTTTCCAGTCTTATGCCTTATTCCCTCACTTGAGTGTTGATCACAATATCGCTTTCGGTCTCAAGCAGAAGAAAGTCAGTAAGCAAGATCAAATCACCCGCGTAGAAGAAGCTGTCACTCAGGTGGACCTAGATGAACACGCACACAAGATGCCAAGTGAGCTTTCTGGTGGTCAGCAACAGCGTGTTGCACTGGCGCGTGCGATGGTAACTCGACCAGCCGTTATCCTTTTCGATGAGCCTCTGTCTAACCTAGATGCCAAACTACGTGAATCGGTTCGTTTCGAAATCCGTGAACTGCAAAAGCGATACAACCTGACTGCCATCTACGTGACGCACGATCAGGCAGAAGCATTAGCAATGTCGGATAAGATCGTGGTTCTGAACAAAGGCCGTATCGAGCAGATTGGTACGCCAGAAGACATCTACTATCGCCCAGCTAACCGATTTGTCGCCGATTTCATTGGCGCCGCCAACATCATGCCTGCTCAAGTGAAATCTCTAGGTCAGGACAATACCTACCAAATTGACACAGAGCTGGGCCAGTTCGTTGTTGAATCAGATGAAAAACCAAAAAGCGAATACATCTATGTGAGCTGGCGTCCGGAAGATGCCGAGATCGCCACCAGCGAATGTGAGAATAGCTTTGCCGCTAACGTGCAGAAAATGGCCTTTATGGGCAATGTCACTGACTTGGTGTTACAGCCAGCGGAAGGTTCAACCATGGAAGTACGAGTTCAGTTACCGAAAAAGCCGGTATTTGATGATCAATCACTGAACTTCTCCATTCCAAGAAAAGGCATTCGCTTCCTAGAAGAGGTCAGCGCATGAACAAGAACATCGCAAGCTGGAAAGTGTGGCTGATGCTGCTTCCCGGCGTTGGCACCATCATGCTTTTGATGGGCTCCACCTTCTACATGGTGATCTCACAAAGCCTGGGCTTCCACAATATGATGGGTGAAAGTGGTTTCTCCCTCACTTTCTGGCAAGAAGCATTGGCCGATGCCAAACTACACAAATCTCTGATTTACTCAGTCAAAGTCTCGGTGATTGGTGCACTTGGCGCCGTAGCGATGGCTTACCCACTGGTACTGTGGCTACGTAAACCGTTCCCAGGCTCAACCACCATCACGGGTGTGTTAAGAGCACCCATGTTCATCCCAGGTTTGGTAGCGGCTTTCCTTCTGGTTAATGTGATCTCTTATCACGGTATTGTTAACCAGATACTCATGGCTGTCGGCATTACCGATAAACCGATTCGTATGCAGAACGACGATTTTGGTTGGGGCGTTATCATGCTGCAAATCTGGAAACAGTTACCATTTGCCATGATCTTGTTGGCAGGTGCGGTTAACTCTATCCGAAATGACGTGCTAGATGCTGCCTCTGATCTGGGTGCATCAGCTTGGAGCCGCTTTAAAGGCATTATCTTCCCGATCTCTATTCCATCGCTTCAGGTGTCACTGATTCTGATCTTTATCGGCGCGCTGGGTGATTACTCGTTCTACTCCATCGCGGGTCCGAAGAACACCTATTCACTATCGATGCTGATGCACATCACATCGACAGAATTTATGGAATGGAACAAAGGCGCGGTTATCGCTGTGATCATCATGGTCACTGCTGTTGTCGCTGCTCTGGCTATCTCTCTATTAACTGCTCCACTCGCTCATAAGAAAGGGAGATTGAAATAATGACTTCTCTGGTATCGAAAGCTTTGCCAAACAGCAGCAAACCGAAAGTAAAAACCGCCAATGGCAAGCTGATCAATAAGATCGCCATCGGTCTATTTATTGCGGTGAACTTCTTCTGGTTGGGTGTTCCTTTCATCATGGCACTGTTGTGGTCTCTGGTTGACCCGGAGCACCCTTGGAGCTACCCAGATGTGCTTCCACAGGTTCTTTCATTTGGCCGCTGGACAGACATGTGGGAAAACTCCGGTCTGGTTGAAGCGCTGCAAAACAGCTACACCATCGCTCCAGCAGTTGCGATTCTGACCGTACTACTGGCCCTACCGACCGCTTACGCGTTAGGCCGTATCGATTTCAGAGGCAAGCGCGTGGCAGAAGTCATCACGCTACTGCCACTAGTTATGCCTGGCATGATCATCGGTGTCTTCTTCAGTTCGATGTTAATTGCCCTTGATTTTTCAAACGCCTACGTCGGTATCGTTATTGGCCACACTGTTCTGGCGTTGCCTTACGCGATCCGTATTCTTTCGGCGAGTTTTAAAAGCGTACCGCAAGACTTGATCGATGCGAGCCGCGACTTGGGTGGTAACTCTTGGACAACATTCAAAAACGCTTACCTGCCAATGCTGAAGCCTGGCCTGCTAGCGTCACTGATCTTCTGTCTGGTGATCAGTATTGAAGAATTCAACATTGCCTTTGTACTGGGTTCACCGGATTACGTTACCGTTCCGACCATTTTGTACTCCTACTTAGGTTACTCCTTTATTCGTCCGAACGCGGCGGTGGTCTCTCTGATATTGGTGATTCCTAACGTGATTCTGATGCTGATTATTGAACGTCTGCTGAAAGGTAACTATCTGGCAGAGTCGACAGGCAAAGCCTGATTCATAACGAATGTACCCCTAAACATAGAAATCTATAAGAGACACAACAATGAAAAAATTGCTTCTTACTGCTGCCATGGCAGCCACTGCCGGTCTATCGACCAATGCACTCGCGTATGACCTGAACGAGATGACTTGGGATCAGATCGTAGAGCAAGCCAAAAAAGAGAAGATGGTCAGCGCGTACATCTGGTACCTCCAACCAGAATTCCGCCAGTTCTTCCGCTCATTCGAGAAAGAGTACGGTATCAAAGTGCGTGTACCGGAAGGCAACGAAGCTGGTAACAGTAACAAGCTGCTTGCAGAAGGTAAAAGAGAGCAAGGTTCTATTGATGTGATGGCGCTGGATACCGTCAAGCTGCCAATGATGATGCAAAGCAACCTGGTCTACGGCCCATTGACGGATATTATTCCAGGCAGTGACAAGCTACGTACAAACTTGGTGGGTGTCGACACCCAAGGCTACGCTTATGCCTTCTGGGGCAACCAGACGGGAATTGCTTACGACCCAATGCGTGTCGATGAGAAAACACTACCTCAGTCATTTGACGACCTGACAAACTGGATCGAAACCCACCCAGAGCAGTTTGGTGTTAACGATCCGAACAAAGGTGGTGCTGGTAACGCGTTCATCCAGCGTGCAATCTACCACGTATCGGGCAACAACGACGCTTACTTCCAGAGCAAAATGGATAAGTCTTCGATGACACAGTGGTCTAAGACTTGGCAGTGGTTTGATGACCACAAAGACAACATTGTCATCACCGCATCGAACGCAGACAGCCTGACTCGAATCAACGATGGTGAAATCGCGATGGCACCAGCGTGGGAAGATCATCTTGCGGGTCTACAGAAGAAAGGGGCGATCACTAAGCGCATCAAGTTCTACATTCCTGAATTTGGCATGCCGGGTGGTGGTAACATCATCATGATGCCACAGAACGCCAAAAATAAAGCTGCCGCTGCCGTCTTCATCCATTGGATCACCTCAGCGCAAGCACAAACGGGGTTAAATACGGCTTTCGGCGCAGCCCCTCAACACCCAGATGCTGATGACTCAAACGCATTGGTCGATAAAACCCAACGAGGCTACAGCTCTGAATTCTTTACCTCAGACTACGCAACTGAAGCGAAAAAAGCGTTTGTAGAGAACGTATTAATGTAATAATTCACGCCCGGTTTCGGCCGGGCCTATTCGATTAGTCACTTGAATGACATTGATTAGTGATTAATCAAATAGAACGATTAGGTGGTGAGCTTGCACTTTGTCACGCTCTCCACCAGACGAACAATAAAATAAACCTAACGGGTTAAGGATTGAATGTGATTGATTTTGGCTCCGATACACAGCGTCAAATACTATCGATAATCCATCGCAATGCGCCAACAACACGCGCCGCGATCGCAGAGAAGAGCGGCCTGACGCCAGCTGCGATCACGAAAATCACCAAGAAGATGCTCGATGATGAGCTAATTCAGGTAACGGGTAAACAAAAAGGTTCACGCGGTCAGCCGGGCATTGAACTGGGTATTAATCCAAGTGCCGCGTACAGTCTCGGCATCAATATTGAACTTGAAAAAATCAGTATTGAATTGGTCGACTTTACCGGGGAAAGCGTTTTTTCCCGTGCAATTCGCGGCATTTTCTCTGATCCTGAATCAGCCATTGATGAACTCTCTGACCTACTTCAGGTGACGTCTAAAGCATTTGCCGAAGAATTCGATAAACTGATCGGCATCGGCATGACCACCAGCTGTAACTTTGTTCAAGGCAGCAACAGCATCACCATGCCGCCGCATCTGAAAAAGTGGGAAGACATCGATATTCCTAAACGTATCGGCCAACATTTCAACTGCCCGTGTTGGATAGATAACGATGGTAATGCCGCCGCACTGGGGGAGTCCGTGCGCTCTAAGCGAGCTCGCCATGCGAACTTTTTCTACCTTTATCTTGGCTACGGGATTGGTGGCGGCCACTTCTTCAATGGCCAGACTTATCGCGGTGCAGGCGGAAACGCGGGCCGTATCGGTAAATTGTTCCCAGATCGCAACAACCGCCCTTCTCTCTCTTGCTTGTATGACTACTTAGGCATGTCAGAGCCGAGCCCACATCGCGAAGAGATCCTGTCGACTTTGTTATCGAAGAATCCAGAAAAAGTCACCGAGTGGAAGAAAAACGCGCAACAACAATTGGTGTCTGCACTGCAAGCCATTCGTGCCATCTGTGACCCAGAAGAGATCATCGTCGGCGGTCTGTTGCCACCAAAACTGGTTCAGGAGCTACACACCGCCAGCATGGAATCACTGCAACACTATCTGGAAGACGAAGAAACCATGCCTAACATTACTCCCGCTACCTTGTCAGGTGACAAGATGGCGGCGACGGGGGCAGCCATGATTCCGCTCTACCAACTGGCCTACTCCGCGGCCTGACCGACCCTATAGGGCGTGCATTATCACGCCCTGCCTAAATTCTGTTCCTAAGCGTGTAAAACACCCATGAAAAATCAGACACATAGCCCGAAAACCAACCAAATTTCAACCGATGCGTGCCAAAAGCTCTCGGCAGAGCACTGGAAAACGCAGACGATCGCACCCGGTGCCTACTTCAATCCCAACGCACTGACAGGGTTCAAAATGGCACAGGGCCCGCTTGGTAATCCGCTCCACCCTAATACAGAGTCAGCATTTGAAGCCGATCTGAGTGAGCTGTTCGAGTCAACTCAACAGTCACAACCAGAAATTGAACTCAAACGCGTGCATTTTCAGATGCCAGCGATCAATCCAGAGTCACTGCCTGGGCCGCAAGATTACACGCAAGTAGAAGAGCCACAACCGCTTTCCACGACCTCAGTAACTCTCGCATGGGTGAAACAAGAGAAGCTCAAGCAGACTAGCATCGGTTATCACTTTGAGGGCAACCAGCTCGCTAACCTGAGAGACCGCTTGGCTGAGGGTAAAGCCTTTCGCGGCTTAGTAGGCAATCTTGGCTACTTCATGACCAAAGAGCTCAACGTCGGCGACCATATCTGGTCACACAGCAGACGCTACCCTGCCTCGGAACATCAGTTACCAGAAAGACTAGCTTACCTCGGTTTTTACTACTTTGGCGATGCTAAGGGACAAGTCGAGAGTGCGGGTTTTCAGAGCGCGCATAGTGCTGGTATTGGCGTCAAACACAGCGGCAAAGTCAAGATTCTACCCGCGATTCAGTGCCATGCGTATGATCTCACTATCGCAGGGCAAACCCTGAAAGTTGAGAACATCAACCCAGAATTAGACAAGGTCGCTCAACACGATATTGCACTCTTCAATGTCAACTTTCCGCTGAGCCACAAAGGGCCATTAGTCGAATTTTCTCCTCTCCTCCCGCTTGAAGATCGCGTCAATGTTTTCATTAGTAACCAAGGGGATGGCCAGCGTCCGCACGAGCATGTCGTTAAGGTGTGGCGCGGAGAGTGTCCACTGCCATCCTTTGGCGTCGTGCTATCAATCAAGTCTTGCTTGTTTGACTCGCTTTACCCACATGGGTTGGAGACAAATACACCAGTCTCGGTCACGCCATACTCTCACCATTGTGATTTCGCCGAATATGCACAAATTCTTGCCGGACTGGTGCCATCCGTAATCGACGGCGAAAGTATTGTCCCGACTGGTGCAGCATTTACAGCTCAGCAAGCAGAGCAAGCACTCGATGAAGTGGCAAACACAGACGCGCCTCTGTCACGTACAGGTAAAGAAACCAATAACTTTGACGCCATCATCCGTGAACCGGGCGGCTTGTTTATCGAAACTGAAAACCATGTGGGCTATCTACTCTTTGATGGTCGCCATGAAATGAGTGTTGGCGTGAACATTGTCGATGTAGCGAATTTAGTCAGCCGTTTGTCTCAGTCTGATATTGACCTGTTTGACGGTGAGACAATACGCAATGCCATATCGATTGACGGTGGTTCAGCAATGAAAGCCTACGCAGTCAACGTCGGTAACGGCACTGTCTCAATGGATATTTTAAACCGCGTTGCTGCGGGCAGTCGAAATGCTCCCGGCAACGACACACAAGGGTTAAACCTTTATTCAACAGTTGTAATGGAGCTATAAGTCATGCGAATTTTGTTAACCCACTATCGTGTCGGTGAAACCGATGGTGTGTCACTAGAAATGGATAAATGGAAATGGGCACTGGAGCAGCAGGGTCACGACGTATTTTACATGGCGGGTAGCTCTGGCAGTGTGGAAGCAGAGTGCATTGATGCGCTACGTTACGAAGACGAGCTGAACGCAAAAATCACTCAGGATGCGTTCATAGCGCCAACCTACTTTGAAAGCGAAGAAGCGTTGCTGGCCGCGATTCACGGTCAAGCGGAAGAGATCGCGACACAAGCAACAGCGATTATCGAAAAGCTCGACATCGATGTGATTGTTCCTAATAACATCTTCGCTGTTGGCCACAGTTTGGCCGCTGCGATAGGACTAGAAAAAGCAGTAGAAAACACAGGCGTCAAAGTGGTCAATCATCACCATGACTTCCACTGGGAACGCGAGAAGTTCAGCCAGCCTTGTTACCCGAGTATTCAACGTATTCTCGACAAGCACTTTCCTCCGCAACGTCCACAGGACAAGCACTGTGTAATCAACCAGTTGGCAAATGAATCTCTGAAAAATGCGACGAGTTATGACTCAACAGTGGTACCGAATGTCTTCGACTTCGATGGTTGTGATTGGAAAATCGACGACTACAACCAAGATCTGAGAAGCGAATTCGGTATTCGCGAACAAGACATCGTTGTCTTACAAGCAACACGTATCGTGGCTCGCAAGGGGATCGAGCTGGCCGTCGACCTGATAGCCGATCTTCAGAAAAAGCTACCACAATGGGTAGGTAAGTCGCTGTATCGTGGACAAAAAATTGAATCTGATAGTCGCATTATTCTCGTGTTAGCGGGCATGAACGAAGAAGACGAATACTACGACAAACTCAAAGCGAAAGCTCAGCAGATGAACGTTGAGCTACTGGATATCAACCATCGTATCGAGCATTCACGTGGTGATAAAAACGGCATCAAACAGTACTCTCTTTGGGACGCCTACGTTCACGCCGATATCGTCACCTACCCAAGCTGGCTTGAAGGCTGGGGTAACCAGTTCCTAGAAGGTCTGGTGGCAAACGTTCCGCAGGTGGTGTATCGCTACCCAGTATACAAAACAGATATCGAGCATTTTGGCTTCCACATTATCGACCTCGGTGATGAGCTAAGCTGGGATGACAACAACCTCGCGCAAGTGTCTTTGCAGCGCATCGGTGCAGCCGCAGAACAAACCGAAGCATACCTATTCGACACAGCCCTACGTCAGCAGCACATGCGGGAGAACTACGCCATTGGTCAGAAACACCTATCGTACAAGGCATTGAGCGACATTCTGGCGACGGTATTCTAAAGCTATAGACACAAAAAACGGGCCTTTCGGCCCGTTTGTTATTTCTCTATATTAGACTGAAACAGGAACGGGTGCTGGAGTCGCGGATTTCACCGCAAATTCATGACCATCCAATAGCCCCTTGCCTTTCTTCAATTCATTCAGGCGCGCATTGACCACACCATCTTTACTAGTGAAATCAATCTTATAGCTATCGACATACTCCTGGACATATTTACTCGATAGAGATTTAAGCTTGTCGATATAGACGACCGCTTTATCAAAGTCACCTTGCGACACGACTTCAAGCTTAGGTGTCAGCAACTGAGCAAACTTATAGGGGTGGCCGACAAAGCCACTGCCCATCACCAGAGCGGCGACAACAGGCGTGGTAATCACCGCACTCTGGAACCATTCCGAGAACATTTTATGATCATTCACTAAGCTGCTTGGCGCAGTACGGTTATTCCACTCTTTCTTAGCACGTTTAACAACTTTGGCCAGAAGACTACGTTGAACAAAGAAGTCCACCAGTTTGATAATACGCTCAAGAATACTGGTGATTAAGCTGATCAATGATCCTACCCCTGCGGCAGCATCACCTGCTGCCTGAAGGCCAATACCAGCAACACCCATAGTAAAGTCTTTGATTCCCCCCAAAGCACCTTTTGCAGAGTGGCGCGCCAAAGCATTTGAAATGATGCTCGGGTGACCACCCAGCAGCTCAACGCCACGGCCGCGGTAGATTTGTGAAATCAGGTCTTTGGATTTCAGCACTGACTTTTTCGCCGCAGAGTAAAGCCCAGATGCACTTTGTACATAGCCCCACCCCGGAATGATATTGGAGAAGGTACCTGCGAATTCACTCGCCAGCCAAGTTCCGACTTCAGCAAGCCACTCGATGCCATGCAACAAGTCACCATAGATGTTCTTCACTTTATCCAGCAAAGAACGGAAGAACTCGGAGAATAGTCGTTTCAGCTTCTCCTTAATCGCTGAAGTGATCTCACCTACTTTATCCGCCGCTTTTGACATCTTTTTCGCGACCTTGCTGTTTTTCAGCTTGGTCATGGTATCGGTTTTATTCAGCAGGCCCATTGCCGCATCTTTAAAGTCAACGAAGGGCTCGGTTCCGACCACAAAGGCTTCAAAAAAGTGTGCGTTGGAAATCTTCGCCACTTTGGTAATTTCGGTACTGGCTAGCATGTACATCGCACCCATGCGAGCATCGGCCATCTGTGCAACCTGAACGCCCAGTGCTGTGTTCTTGGTTTTACCAAACATTTTGTCTTTAATCAGACGCTTTAATAGTTTTATCTGCATGCAAACCTCTGCCCAAACGATAACGACACATAAATTACTTATGCCAAAAGTGATAATTACATAAACAAGATAAATAATAGCGAGTTTTATCAATTATGTGGTCTGTTTTGCTACTTTAGTTACAAAAGACTTATAAAAACTACGGATTAATATGGAAAGTATAGTCAAGAGCCAATAAAAAAAGCCCCGCAAGTAAGGACATTACTCGCAGGGCTAAGGGCAGTTAGGTAAAGCTGGAATCAGGTTGTTAATTGAGACCAACGAAGAGAAAGCTTTTCGGTGATCCGATCAAATTTGGGGGCCAGCATAAACAGCATCAGTACAAACAAAACCGAGCCGACGAGATCTATCGGTCGGTGCATTCCCAACCAAAGGCGACTGTATGCCATACCTACAGCCCACACACTCAGTGCAGCGGCCAAACCATAGCGTCTTTTTTGGATAAACAGATTGCCAAAAAACGCCAGACAAATTGCAGCGAAAATCGTGTGGCCAGAAGGGAATGAGTAGTCTTTCTCGCCTAACCAATGGCGAGTTCGCCACGAGCTCACGCTATGAGAAATATCATCGATCACATGCTGCTGTTGGACGGTGCTCAGATTGTAAAAGTGGGATGGCTGTGGGATCAGCAATTGGTGCGTTAACAGCTCAGTGTATGGACGAGGACTTTCTGTAGCTTGCTTTAGCGCCGTTTTGCTGGCAAAACCGATCAGAAGGATCAAACCAAGCTGAGCCATTTTACTTAGCCACTCAACACGGTTAGGGATCAGCTTCCACGAGATCGCTACCAAAACGAATAAGGTGAAGAGAAACCCTTTAGATCCCGCGGAATCTGTCAGCAACGTAAATGTCAGGCCAAGTGGGTAGGACACTGAGCTCAATAAATCGATATGGCTAACCAACAGACTCATCGGTGCAATAACCAAAAGAAATACACCCAGAAGCCCAATACCATATTGTTTTTCGATCAGAAAATTCTTCACCGTGACGTCCCACACCGAATCAGTAAGATGCTGAATATTAGTCGACGTAACGTGGAAAATTTATCAACTCAATGTCAATTCGGTGAAAGATCGAACCGGCTTGCCTAGGTAATCACAAACAGCTATTTCATGTAAAAATATTCACTTAACGGACATTTATAAAATCTATTGTTTGACCCGATTTTTACACACAATATCAACCTGAGAGGGGGTAGCTGGCTCCAACTCGAAATGACGTAAAATCCCTTTAATATCATCTCCCCTAAGCCTAGCCACTGCATAGTCATAATATGGCGGGTCTAACACTTCTTTAAGTCGGTATTCACCTTTACTCTGACGTGTAAGTATCAAAGTATACGGCGCAAGATTAAACGCTGCCGCATCAGCCCCAGAGACGATTCTTATCTGCGGATTCTGCTCAGCAAACTGATTGAGGAAATACGCCCAATCACCATACCACTCTCCTGCCAGTTCCGGGCTTTCCCCGAGCACAGCAACGATCTGGTCAGCCGTATAATCTCGACAAACAGGCGGCAATGAATCCACTGAAGAAGAAGTGACGGCCTGACAGCCACTAAGTGAAGCAGCCCCAAAGACCGCTGTGATGAGAATCGTCGATTTCATTGCCACCTAGCTTTTCTTACGTACTGGAATGTTCAGATACAGCTTATTCTCAGGGTCAGCATCGTTAAAGCCAGCTGGGTAAAGTTCAAAGTCCGGCTTTTCCTCATATTCATAAGCGCTTTTCGGTAACCAGCTGCCCCATATATAACGCAGTGTTTCTTCCAACTGGGCAATTGGCCCTTTATGGGTAAAACGAGCGTAAGTCTGCTCTGGCATCTCACGCGTGATCATACCTTCTGGCACTTGATCAAAATTCTCTACCCGAGCGGAACAGATATAGACAAACGTCGTGCTTTCCTCAGCCTCTTCATATGACTCATAAATACCGAAAAACTCATCGCCCACGCGGTTTGCAATAGTGTCCCGGTATGGTGCAAACCCCGACCACAGACGAGGTAGACTGAGGTCTTCATCTGTGTATTGATTGGCGATTCCAACCAACTTCATGGCCGGCTGCGTAATGATTTCCGGCTCCATGCTAATACGATTCTGCAGAAAACTGAGATCGTCTTCGTTAATTTGATTTTTATACAACAAACGGAAAGGTTCGTTCATTTTTCGGTATTGCGCAGGCGTCATGTTAAACAGCGCTTTGAATGCACGTGTGAACGCTTCCTGTGAATCAAATTGACAATCCATAGCAAGATCCAGAATGCCGACTTCTTCTGTGAGCAGGCGCTTGGCAGCCATTGTGAGACGGCGCTTACGCAAATACTCTTTAGGTGTGTCTCCGACCAAAGCTTTAAATACCCGACTGTAGTGATAAGTGGAGTAATGAGACGCGGCGGCGATCTGATGAACAGAAATTTTGTCGTACAAGTGCTGTTCTATATATTCAATACTTTTAAAAAAACGCTGCATTTCATCCTCCTAGCTTATCTGTTTGTAATGTTAGAGTTAAACGGTAGTAGGTTCTACCCATTCACCACCCACTTGTTCAAATAAGTTTTCCACCGCAGGTTCCAGAATCATCCCTTCCATTATCAGATTAAGCACTGGTGCTACTATGCTGACATTCTTGTGGAAGTAATGGCGCCACGTGACCAATGAGCCACCTAAACCATCAGGTTCAACGGTAAACAGCGATAAAGGCTCTGTGATCGGAAACGAAACCGTCGAACGCTCCATATCAATGGTATAAGCATAGGAGCGCTTATTTTTGTCATAGTAAACAATGTCTTCATACAATATCTCATCGTCCAAGCTGCAACTGCGTACCGAATGCGTGCCCATTGCTAACGGTCCGTTGAGTGACTTGGAGTTATCCATCTCAGGGTTCTTGATGCCCGTAAACCAAGTTGCCAGTTGATCAATTTCAGACACCAGTTCAAAGGTTCGATCCGGCGATGAGTTGACCCTGAACATCAGGACAATTTGCTCCGGCGCACTGGTCACAGAACGAATATCAAACTCGTTCACAGTGGTGGAGGTGTGATCATACTGAGAGGTGTACTGTGGCGCGCTGCCTTCCGGCGCAATGGTTGAACATGCTCCAAGCAACACCGCACCTGCCACTAGCGCTATGTTTCTCAAAGGTTTTATCGAGTTCATTTTCTTCATCTTAATGCCCTTTCATCCCTATCATTATTGCGTGTAAGCCGCTGAGCTTTGTTGGTTAGGCAGTGACTGCTCGGAATAGGTTTTCAAACCATTGAGTAATTTGCCAAATGCACCGGGAATAGCTAAGCGGAGCAGTGGGTAGAATGGATACGCGAAGAATTTAAGTTGCGGTTGAGCATACCAAATCACTTCGGATTTGTTGGCGCCAAGAGAACGAACCGTCATTTGCACCTGATTCTTTTTCACTGGCACAATGGCTGGCACATTGATGGGTGTGATTTCAAACGTCAAAGATTTATTGGCTTCGTTGTACTGTGTGATGACTTCCTTTGCTTTAGCGCCATTTGGATTCTTACTCAGGTTGCAGATGCGTCCTTCCATCGGAGCGCCGGTTGCGCTATGACCGGTTCCAATTTCGTACGAATGTGGGATCGGATCCATCCACAGGTGGGCTTTATCAAATTGATGAGCAATCAGGTCCCAGACTAGTTCTGCAGGTTTGTTGATCGTGACTTTTTTAGTGATTTTCATAACATCTCCTTAATTTGAGCGGGTTGACTCTCTTCGTTGCCTGAGATGTAATTTAGAAAATTCACGCCACGCTTTTTTGATATTTCTTGCTATGTTGAGTGGGGGTGATAACCATAACTTTGCTCACACTGAGTTGAGAACAATAAATGGAATCAAAAAAACCTCGCTGATGAGCGAGGTTTATTAGAGGTTAAATCTAGGGTTAGGCTTTAGCCACCGTCTTTACCATATGCGCATTGAAAGGTGCATAGAAGGTCGCCAGCTTCTTCAACCAGCTTTCAAAATCCTTACTCGGCACTTCAAACTCACCATAGTTAGGTTCAAAAATATAGACGGTGTCGTTATCCGTTTTCAAGCTGCCTTGCTTCGGTGATAAAGAACGATAAAAAGCAATAGTGTGTGCACCGGCAGCACCCACAACGGCTCCTGGGAACCAGAAAGAATAGATAAATCCAGCGTGCTGCGGCTTAGTCACTGCCTTTACAATGTTTTTGATATTAAAGTGAGTGTAATCATACAAGAGTGCGGTTTCTTTTAAGCCACGCAGTGAAATCATCATCCTGTCTGCAACCTGATAAGATGCCCCACCTTCCGACCAACGGGACGCAAACGTCTTCTGTAAAACCGGGTTACCCGCACCATCACGAGCAGATAAACGCTTCATGCGTTGCTTAGCGTCGCCTTTTTTCTCGAACATAAAGCTAAGCCACTCGATACTGAAGTTATGACAAGCACCATTCGTTGCTGCAGCGGATGTCCCTTTCTTCGCCTTCATCACATCCACCTGCGAAAAGTTAGCAACAATTTTGTCCTTCATAGTTCCTCTCCAACCTATTGATGTAATTAATGATATTATTAGAATCTATCTAGTAAAAATAGCAACTAAGAGAGTAGTGTCCTAATTATTTTTTAGAGTAAATAGTCTCTCTCACATCTCTAACACCGGAATCAATTCGACGAGGCAAGCAAGTAACAGGCATAAAAAAGCCCCGCCAAAAGGCGAGGCTTCATCAGGATTTTAAACTACTCCGCATCCAGACCTTGCTGCCAGAACGCTACTTCCATTCGAGTCGCAGTTCTGAACACTTCAATCAGGTTTTGTCCCCGCTGACTATGAAGATCAATCTCTTCTAAGAGTTGGTTAAAATGCTCTGCACCTTGTGCGACACCACTTTGGAATTCTTCACCGCCATAAAGCTCAATCCAACTTGCGTAAGGGTTTCCTTCTCGTACGGTGTCATTGCTTTCAATCAACGCTTTACCAATCACCGCATAGCCAATCGAACACGGCGCCAGCGCGGCGTACAGGTCAACTAAATCACCTGTCATGCCTGCATCAAGCACATAGCGTGTGTAAGCAACGGTTCCAAAATCTTCATGTTCGTTTTCCAGATCAGATTCCGTTAGCCCCCATTGACCACAATACGTTACATGATGACCAATTTCGGAATCTAACAGAGCATGCACACTCGGCAAGGCACGACGCATGTCTTCCAGCGTGCGCGCTTTATAGATGGCTAACGCGTAAGCACGCGCATACTGTTTGAGAAATAAAAAATCCTGCTTCAGATAGTGAAGAAAACTGTGCTGATCTAAAGTGCCTTTTGCTAGCTGCTGCACAAAGTCATGCTGTGTGTATTCCTGCCAGTCCGACTGACAAGCTTCGATAAGATCCTGATATTTCATTAGTTAAACTCCGGCACATAGTCTGCGGCTTTAGGCAAAATCTCGATGATCTTTTGTGAATACATAAACTGGGCGTAATCGTCGTAGCGCTTAAGATCAACCGCAGAAGGACGCAGTGCAAAACGGGTTAACGTATCGTTCCAAGCTCGTTGGTTAAGTTCATTGTTGAGAGTGTCTGGCGCATAGGCAACAAACTCCTTCCACGACGCTTGTGGGTGATTAACAATGTAAGTGGTGGCTTGCTCAAGCGCTTTGTTGAAAGCTTTGATAGCCTCTGCATCATAAGTTTTGGCGTTCGCCACAAACACCAGCTCGTCATAGGCTGGCACACCGTGCTCTTCAGGGAAAAAGGCTTTCGCTTTGTAGCCTTCAAGCGCGAGCTGGTTAGTTTCAAAGTTGCGTAGACCACCCCAGATCGCATCTACCTTTCCTGATGCCAATGAAGAAGAGAGTGCCCAGCCCACATTGATAATATCCACATCGGTGAACTTCACACCGTCTTGCGCCAGCATAGTACCAATAGTGGCTTCTTCATTGCCTGCGATGGCAATACCGATTTTCTTACCTTTCAGGTCGGCCAGATTGTCGTTCTTACCGTTGTCTAACACCATCAGCGTGTTGAGTGGTGTCGCGATTAGAGTTGCAGAACGAATAAGCGGCAAACCCGCCGCAACATCGATAGTCAGACTTGGCTGGTAAGAGATCGCCAGATCCACTTTGCCAGCAGCCACCAACTTAGGTGGTGTGCTTGGGTCTGCGGGTTCTTGAATATCGACGTCAATGCCTCGCTGCTTGAAGTAGCCGTGCTCTTTCGCAATTACGATTGGGCCATGGTTCGGGTTAACAAACCAATCCAGCATCAGAGTGAGTTTTTTCTCTTCCGCCAGCGATTGAGCAGAAAATGTTGAGCAAAGTAGTGCCACTGCACTGAGTATTTTTTTTGTTTTCACGGGAGTGTCCTTTCTTTTATTGGTTTTCCCAAGGAATCAGTTTCTTAAGTAATTTATCGGTGATGAAGTAGAACGAGACAGACAACAAAGCCAGAATAAACAGCGCCGCAAACATCTCATCAATGATCATGCGCGCATTGGCTTGCAGCATCAGGTAACCCAAACCTTCACTCGAACCTACCCACTCTCCGACAACCGCGCCAATAGGTGCAATGACCACAGCGACACGTATGCCGGAAGCCAGAGTTGGTAGAGCCGCTGGGAGTTGAATGTGTTTCAGCATTTGCCATTTGCTCGCCCCCATGGTTTTTGCCAGGTCGAGATAGCCTGTCGGCGTGTTTCTCAAGCCATCGTAGCAACACGTGGTTACGGGGAAGAAAATAATGATCGCCGCCATCACGACCTTTGATGCAATACCGTAGCCAAGCCACAGCATCAGGACAGGTGCAATCGCGAACACAGGAATCGCCTGACTGGCAATCAGAATCGGCAACAACCAGCGCTTGAGCGGTTTAAACAAGAGCATCTGTAAAGCGAAGAACAGCCCCATCGACAAGCCAAGTAACAGACCCAACACAATTTCTTGACCAGTCACTAGCGTATGTTTCATCAATACATCAAAGCGACTGATGAGGCGCTCAAACACGTCAAGTGGCGCAGGGAGAATAAAGCTTGGCATATCAAACACCACCACGACTAGATGCCAAAGCCCGACAATAATGGCAGCACTGATCGTCAACCGGAGCGCAGGGTGTGTTAGACGTTCTTTTTTCACTACGTCGCGTCGAATGGCGTCAAACTGAGTCATATCACTCATAATCATCCTCCAACGAATTGAGAATGTTCTGCTGCAATTGCGCACATTCTGCATCTATGACACGAGGCGGCTGAGTGGTTGGAACATCATGTGATTCCGCATAAGCGGGCTGACCGCGGAGGATGTACAGAGCGTCGGCCAGTCGAATCGCTTCTTGCGGGTCATGGGTGATCAGCACCACCGTTTTGCCACGCAATAGCTCAGCGGCCAATGTCTGCAATTTATGTCGCGTCACCGCATCTAGCGCAGAGAAAGGCTCATCCATGAGTACCACAGGCTTGTCTTGCATTAACGTGCGAGCCAACGCCACACGTTGACGCATACCACCTGACAACTGTACAGGCATAGCCGCCGCCTGATCCGATAATCCGACTTGCTCCAGTAACCGCAGCGCTCGATTTCTGTCAGGTTGAGCGCTGCCAAACTTACTGCTCAGGCAAACATTATCCAGAACATTGAGCCATGGTAGCAGCAGGTCCTGTTGGGCCATGTAAGCGATCTGGCCTTGCAGCGCATGGCTATGACTGAGCGTCAGTTCTCCGGTCCAGTGCGCGTTGTCGTTCAACAGACCTGCCAGATAACGCAGCAAGGTGGTTTTCCCACAGCCACTGCGCCCCAAAATACACGTCCACTGCCCAGCGGGTATCGACATAGAAAAGTGCGCCAATGTCGGGGCTGGATTATCCGTGTACTGTAAGCTGGCACGCTGAATTTCGATCCCAATCGGCTCAGCGAACATTGATATGTCCACAGAAGAAATGATGGACCGGCCCATGCCCCGTACCAACATTCAGTTCATCAGCATGAGCGATGGCCTGCGAGATGTATTGCTTACCTAAGTACACAGCTTTGTGCAGCCTATTGCCCTGCGCAAGATAAGACGCAATCGCCGAAGATAAGGTGCAGCCTGTTCCATGAGTGTTTTTCGTCGGGAATCGTTTGGCACTCAGAAGCTCACTCGTTTGCGCTAAGATCAGCAAATCATTGCTGTTGTCACCTTTTTCTAGATGCCCCCCTTTCAGCAATACCGCTTTGGCACCGAGTGCGCGCAATTCTTCGATCATATTGCCCATTTGATCTTCGTTTTCTGGCACAGCGCCATCAATCAAAGCCGCCCCTTCAGGCAGATTAGGCGTGATCAGATCCGCCATCGGGATCAACTGCTCTTTTAATGTGCTAATCGCCGACTGCTCCAGCAGAAGATCACCGCTGGTTGCGACCATCACAGGATCAACCACCAGATGAGCAGGCTTGTACTGCCTGATTTTGTCCGCAACGACCTTAATGATCCGCGCGTCAGCCAACATCCCGACTTTAACAGCAACCACATTGAGATCCGTAAACACGGCGTCGAGCTGACTTTCAATATGCTCCAGAGGAACCGGGTGAATTGCGCTTACGCCAAGCGTATTTTGTGAGGTAATGGCCGTAATGACAGAACATGCGTAACTGCCAGTCGCAGATATGGCTTTAATGTCCGCTTGAATACCAGCGCCACCACCGCTATCAGATCCTGCGATGGTTAATACAATGGGTGGTTTGTCTTGTGAATGTGGCATGGATGCTCCTATTACAAGACGTACAGGAACTCTCAGCCAAACATGAAGTGATCAATAAAAGGGAAGATCGAATCATAAAAAGCGAGTGCACCAAAGCGAGAATACTCAAACATCGGTGCTAATAGTTCCCTACGTCAGTGCTAACTGAATCAGGTTCTACGGGTCTCGCAATGCGATCTCAGCCCTAAGGCTCCCCGACTATTTCCCGCTGATAATAACAGTAATTAAAAAGCGAATGCACTTTTAAATTCGCAAAAAGTGCTCGCAGTCATTCAATCCCACTCTGGAGCAAAGTCTGGATTGGCAAGACGGTGATTGCGATCTAATGTTGCAATCAATGCCATATCATCGTGGCTTAAGTGCACGTTCTTCGCCTCGAGATTGCTTTCAACATTGGCCTGTCGAGTCGATGATGGAATCGTCACGAATTCATTTTGACGCATCCACGCCAACACAATTTGTGCTGCCGTTACGCCATGCTTGTTCGCCAGTTGAAGAATGATTTCATCTTTCAAAACAGCACCATACGCAAACGGCATATACCCCGTGACCAATACATCGTTGCGTTTGCAGAACTCAACCACCTTCTTGTTATGCAGATATGGATGAACTTCTACCTGATTGGTAAAAATTTCCCCAGCACCCAAAATTCCTATCGCTTGTTCTAGCTGCTGATTGTTGAAGTTAGAAACGCCGATATGCTTCACCAGGCCTGCCTCTTTCACCGCCTTCAACTCTGTCAGATACTCTAGCATGGATACTTTTTCATCTTTCAGCGGCCAATGAATCAGTAGCAAATCAATGTATGAGGTTTGCAACTTATTCAAACTCTCTTCGACACTGGATCGGAACTCTGCTTTCGACAGTTTGTTCATCCACACTTTAGTGGTAAGAAAAATCTCATCTCGGGCAATGCCCGACGCCAACATTGCATCACCCACCGACTGCTCATTACCGTAAATCTGAGCTGTATCGATATGACGATAGCCGGCTTTAAGCGCCATCATAACCGAATCAAATGCCGTCTGACCTTCCAGTCTAAATGTACCGGCACCTAGCATAGGAATGTGTTTCATGGTATTTCCTGTTTCTGAATGAGTTGAACGGTGCAATTATTGCGAGTAATTAACTGATGAAAAATGGCAAAAAACTCAAATCACTTTTGTCTTTTTTGCCATCAATGGTTACACCAATTTCACGACAATTTTGCCCGTGGTACGTTGATTTCGAATTTCTACCAACTTATCCCCGACCTGATCTAACGGAATCACTTGCAGTGCTGGCGTTTCGAGTATCCCCAGTTCGAACAGTTTAGAAACCGCATTACCAGCCGCAACCATATCATTTCGGCCTTTTTCACCATTTACATGGCCAGAACCTAAGCTAAGTTGATGGAATGAAAGACCTTTCAGAAAAGCATCAGGATAAAGCTCAGGCTGCACGGTTTTTACCAGCTCAACCATTTGTCCTTCAAAACCCAATACTGATGCCGCTAGCAGATCATTGTCACCACCAACACAATCTAGTGCGACGTCCACACCAAGCCCATCAGTAAGATTCATGATTTGCTCAGCGACATCATCACTTCGGTAATCAATCACATGGGTTGCCCCGAGCTTTTTCACGTAGCAGTGTTTTGCTGTTGAGGCCGTAGTAACAATTTTGCTCACGCCAAAATGTTTGGCCAGTTGAATGGCGAAGCTACCTACACCACCAGCGCCACCGGCAATGAAAATGCTACTACGAGACTCAATATTCAGCTTGTCAACCAAAGCGCGATAGGCTGTCCACGCTGCACATGGAGTTGCTGCAGCAAATTCAGCAGGAACATTAGGGTGCGCCGTGAGGGTGCGTGCATCTTGGAGCGCATATTCTGCAAACCCGCCATGCACACGGCGCATATTTCCGTGATACAGAACTCGATCACCAACAGCCCAGCCAGTTACCTGTTCGCCTATCGCAACAATTTCCCCTGATACATCCAGCCCTCCAACGAAGTTGTCGTTCATATCAGGGACCATTCCATGCCAAAAATTTACTTTGGCATCGACTGGGTTTAGCGCCACCGCATGGACTCTTACCAAAACGTCAAATGGTGACTGAAGATTAGGTTGCGGCAATTCGGAGACTGTGAACGTGTCTTGTTCGCGCTGGTACGTGATCGCTTTCATTGATTTGTCCTTAGTTTCAAAGAATAAAGCCACTCATAAACATGAGTGGCTGAATAACTTACTTGTAAGCACCTGCTGAGTAATGCAGCTCGTAGCTATGAGAGTAGATTTCAAGGATGTTACCGAATGGGTCTTCCATGTAGATCATGCGATACGGCTTCTCACCTGGGTAGTAATAGCGTGGCGCTTTCATGCGCTTCTTACCACCTGCTGCAACAATCTTCTCTGCCAGCTCTTCCACATTAGGATCCTGAACGCAGAAGTGGAAAATACCTGTTTTCCAGTATTCGAAGTTGTCTTCTGGATTTTCCTGATTCTTGAACTCAAACAGCTCAACACCGATACGGTCACCCGTTGAAAGGTGAGCAATACGGAAACGCTCCCAACCCGCACCAAATACGTCAGTACACATTTCACCGATAGCAGAATCGTCTTCAACGATTTCGGTAGGTTCCATGATCAGGTACCAACCAAGTACTTCTGTATAAAATTTAACTGCTGCTTCTAAGTCAGGTACTGAAATACCGATATGAGAAAAATTACGTGGATATGGAGTAGACATGTAGACCTCTTCTTTGCTCTTTGCGTCGGGGACTCTCCCGCTTCGTTGAGTACATATTAGGCAAAGAATAAATCGATTAAAAATTATCAATTATTCTCATTTTAATAATTTTTTGTTATCAAAATATTTTCAGAACTTCTTCATTTCCAACTTTGTATGAAACTAATTTACTGTTCTATAGTAAGAAAGCTCATAAATAAAAAAGGAGAGTGCTAATGAGTCAGGAGGCTTTAATTTCGCGTCTTAATGAGTTACCTAGGATCCAGAAAGTGCTACAAGAGCTACTTGATATGGTGAATCAGGACGAGGTCGATTTTGGCGAGCTCTCGAGAAAAATCGCTACCGATCAGGTATTGAGTGCTCGATTGCTACGTATGGCGAACTCTGCCCATTTCGGCGGCAGTAAAACAGTTTCTTCCGTTAACGAGGCTTTGCTTCGTGTCGGTACTGGTCCAGTAAGAACTCTGGTAGTCGCCTCAGTGCTTTCTGGTGCATTCCCTAAAATCAAAACACTGGATATGGACCAGTATTGGGAAGACACCTTCGAGATTTCCGTTATCGCCAGCAAGATTGCCGACGAGACAGGGATGGATTCCAACGAAGTGTTCACTACCGGTATTCTTCACAATATCGGCGAGCTGATGATTCATACTTTAGTGCCTGATGCCGCAGTCAAAATACATGAACGTGCAGAGGCAGGAGAAGACGCGATTTCAGTACAAGAAGAAGTGCTGGATATTACCGCTCCGACACTGGGTGCTAAGTTGGCGAAGACTTGGAAGTTCCCTGACCCTATGGTGGACGCCATCGCTAATTATCATGATCCTAGAGACGCAGAGCTGTCTCCTAAAATGGCAACGACACTGCACTTTGCTCGCTCGATCCATCGCGACTGGGATAAACTAGACAGCGATGATGCGAAAGCGCGATACCTAGCTGAGCATCCAGATTCTCGCTTACTTCATGTTTCCGCCGCCTTTGCACCAACCGTCGATAAATTCCGCGGTAACGGCAGGGATCTCGCCACTCAGCTCAACGCAGCTTAGTTCTAGATGGCGAGGTAACACATCTCGCCATTCTTCTCTTACTACCAAAACTTAACGTTATCACATAAACTATTAAGCATAATTTTTTGTTATTAAACGATGACGATGCTCAACCCACTATGGCTGAAGACCTTTCAAACACTGATCGATACTGGCCACTTCACTAAAACCGCTGAAAGGCTTTTTATGACCCAACCAGGGGTTAGCCAGCACATCAAAAAGCTTGAGCAAGCATGCGGTCATGCTCTCATCGCCAGACACAACAAAACATTTGAAATCACAGAGGCTGGGCAATCTGTCTATCTCTATGCCCTAGAGATTGAGCGTCAACAGGCTGAACTACTTAACTCACTCAATATTGAAGACCCTTATTCAGGCAACGTTTCGTTGTCCTGCTCTGGCTCTCTGGCGTTACTGCTCTATCCGCATCTTCTTAATTTACAATGTAAATATCCGAAGCTAGTTGCAAAACTGGAAGCCGCTCCTCACCATAAAATTTTGGCTGATGTGTTATCTGGAGAGAGTGATATTGGGATCGTTACTCACATTCCTTCCGACTCTCGTTTCGAATCAGAGATGTTGGGCATCGAGCCTCTTTGCCTTATGCTACCTGCCAAAATGGCAGTAAACCGCTTTACACCTGAGGTTTTGAAATCGATTGGTTTGATTCAGCATCCCGATGCTATTCACTATCTCTCTCTTTACTTTGCCCAGTGTGGTGAGCCTTTGCTAGAGAAGATCAACATCGACGATATTCCGGTCACGGGGTATATCAATCAGCTGAGCCAAATATTGTTACCTGTTGCAAAAGGGCTTGGGTTTACTGTGTTGCCTAAAAGTGCTCTCGATTCGTTTTCAGATAGAGACAAAATTGCCATTTATCAGGCAGAACATGAAGTTGTAGAAACCCTATATTTTCTGACCAAAAGACATCGCCAGTTACCGCAACGCTTTACGACCATAATGAAAGAAATTTCCCCTTACTTTCATCATAACTAACCTATGGTTACTTCTGTTGCTAGCTCCTCAATCACAGCACCGCCTTCCACACCAATCAAAGTGAGTGTCACAGTAATAGGGTCGCCTGCGTCAGAGTATAAAGAGAAACTTTCAAGCTTACGCTCACCCTGCTTGAGAAACTGCATCTTGATATTGTAAACCGAATAATCCCAGTACCCATCCTTGTTAATATTGAGAGAACCAAGCGTATCCTTGCCTGCAACAACGCTATTGGGGTCGAACTGGGTCTGGCGACGATGACCGCACGAAATAAGAAGTCTTCCTGAATCAATCAATAGCGGAGAAGGGCCCCATTCTGAAAGCTCATTTTTTTCCTCCGCGTACTCAGAATCTGCTTGATGAAAACTCTTGCCGAGCATTCGGCTTACTCTATCTCTAACTCCCTCTGGAGGGCTAGGTAAAAGCGACAGTGATGCCAAACGATAAGCTCTTGAGCCTTGAGTACTAGACAAGTTGGTATCAGTCAGAGCATAGGTATCTGCATGGTTTACAGCGCTTCTGAAACGATGTGTGTTAGTTGAGTGAGCCATAACCTTCTCCTATTTTCTCTGATTACACTTGTCAAAATCGAACGCATATTGAATCAAGCTAGGTAAATTGATTAAGGCAAGCCACGTGCCAAAAAACAGGAAATAAATATAAGCACAAAAGTGCATATAATTCATAATGATAGAAATTGACAAAATCAGAGCACAATCTGATTCTCAATATGAAATGCAAAACACAACAAAAGTCGATCACTCATTTTCAATTTGCTAACGATCTTAAAGCACCAATATTTAACAATATTCTTAATCAACATGACTGTCTGAGTGCTAATCTAACGCGGCTCAAAAAACAATAAGTATGAAAAAATGAAACTAGAACACATCGATACACCGGCTTTATTTATCGACATCGAGACTGTCGAACATAACTTAGCTGAGATGCAACGCAGAATTAATCAACTAGGCTTAACTCTCCGCCCTCATACGAAGGCGCATAAAATCCCACAACTGGCACACAAGCAAATTGAACATGGTGCACAAGGCATCTGTACATCAAAGCTAGGAGAGGCGGAAGTGATGCTTCAAGGTGGTATCACTGACATCCTAATCACAACCCCAATTGCTGGTCAGGCTAAGTATCAACGTCTGATAGAACTTCATAGCCAATACCCGCAAGCCACGCTCTATCAAGTTATTGATCACCCTCAGCATGTGGAATCAATCGCTGAGCTAGCTAAGCAGGCAGGTGTCACGGTCAACCTTTTGATTGAAGTCGAAAGTGGTCAGCAGCGATGCGGTGTCGCTGTGGGTCAAGGACTACTGGAGCTCATAGAGAAAGTCGTTCAGACCGAAGGGGTTCATTACGCTGGGATTCAGGCGTACAGCGGTCACTTACAACTGATCAAAGGCTTTGAACAGAGACAACAACAAGCACGCTCCGCAGTGACTGAACTGTTTGATTTTATCGATACTCAATTAAAGCCACGCCATCTTGCCCCAGAAATCATCAGTGGAGGCGGCACTGGGACGTACCAAGCTTATCAGGGGCTAGCGTACACTGAGATACAAGCTGGCTCTTACCTGTTTATGGATAACTCTTATTGCAATATTGGCGATGAGCAAGATGCAAACCTTAACCAACAGTTCAACTCTGCACTCAAAGTGTTAAGCACCGTGATTAGCCACCCAACCTCGCAACGCGCCGTTATTGATGCGGGTATGAAGTCACTTTCAATTGATCTAGGTATGCCGATTGTTGAATCTCGCCCTGATCTTACCTATCAATGTGGTGGGGATGAGCATGGCATTCTTCATCTTAGTGAGGACAATCCACTTAGTATCGGCGAAACGCTTGTTTTAACTCCGAGCCACTGCGATACCACGCTGAACAACTTCGACCATTTGTATGTGGTTAGGCAAGGTGAGGTTGTCGATAAATGGAAGATTGCAGGGCGTGGCCGTTCAGACTAACTCCACGGCTAATTTCTGACATTAAAAAAGGAGCCAACGGCTCCTTTTTGCGATATCCATAAGTAAATGAAATTTATGCTTCCAATACGTCTTTTCCAGCGGCTTCCGCAAGGAGTAGCTGATCAGTTTCATCCAGCTGCATGCCAAAAACTGGCAGACCGTGTTGGCATACCCAACAAGCAAAGAAAACAACGATACCCAGAGTTACTAAACCCAGAACAACCATAGCCAAACCTCCTCCTTGGTTATCAACATACGTACCGATAACTTAAGATGTGGCGTCGCCGGAGCGATGAGCTAAAAGGCCTTTGTAAATACTTTATTCTTAGACGCTTTCGATTCACCCTCAGTGGGAACATCACTGAGCCATGTGTTTCGTTTTCGTTCAATCTTTCGTATCAACTCTGTGAGTTTACTCGGGTCTCTACACCTTTAAATTATGTGGGCACCTTTTCAATATAGTTATACCGTACAAACTGAGCAACTACATTTAGTGGTTAGCAGCCATAAGATCACAATTTTTATGCTCATTTGCGCATATTTATCCTTGCTAGCCTTTCTCAAAGATCAAAAAAGGGGCGAAACGCCCCTTGAAGTAGTGCAAGTATTCCCTAAAGGAATTTTTGTATTTATGCGCCTATTACACCGCCATCTTCGCGTGTGATAGCCATAATTGTTGAGCGAGGTTTGCTGTTACCACCAGCAGGGAAGTGAGACGGAGCACCTTTCTCACCTGGATGCTGAACACCAACAAACATCGTCTTGTAATCTTCAGAGAAGGTCAGGCCGGTAATTTCACACGCTACAGGACCAGTCAGGAAACGACGAACCTCGCCAGTCATAGGGTCACCACACAACATCTGGTTATTACCTTGACCTGCAAAATCGCCTTTGTTGGAGTAGTTACCATCGGTTTGAATCCACAGACGTCCTGCTTTATCAAAACCAATACCATCTGGGCTGTTGAACATGTTGTCTTCGTTGATGTTCTCGCTACCTGCATAAAGGTTACCTTTATGCACCTTTGGGTTACCCGCAATCAGGTACAGATCCCATTCAAACCCTTCGCTGGTATGATCACCGCCTTGCGGTACCCAGCGAACAATCTGACCATAATGGTTTTCTTTGCGAGGATTTGGTCCACCAACCGGTTGGCCTTCTTTTACACCACGGTTTTTGTTGTTGGTCAACGTACAGAAAACGTGTTGGTTGTCAGGGTGCACTGCAACCCATTCTGGGCGGTCCATTGTGGTTGCACCAACTTGAGTCGCCGCTCTACGTGCAAAGGTCACCACTTCCGCTTGATCATGGAAGCCATTTTCTTTCGTCAGGCCATTCTTACCATATGTAAGCTCCAGCCACTGGCCTTTACCCTTCAGTTCAGCGTCTTCCATCTCGAATTTGGCGACATACAATGTCCCTTCTTCCAGTAGATCTCGATTTGCTGTGTTGTTGCCTGGCTGATATTTGTTTTTAGAAACGAACTTGTAAAGGTGCTCACCACGTTCGTCATCACCCAAGTAGACAACCACATGACCGTCGTCATTGATCAGCAATGCTGCATTTTCGTGCTTGAATCGGCCTAGTGCAGTGCGCTTAAGCGGTGTTGAAGTCGGGTCGTTCGGATCTATCTCAACAACCCAACCAAAGCGATGTGGTTCATTTGGATGCTTAGCAACATCAAAGCGCTCATCGGTGTCATGCCATTGGTATTTGCTAGGCTTAGGCTCAACACCATAGCGTACATGGTCGTCCGAGACTTCAGCGCTACCGCTGGTACCAAAGTAGCCATTGAAGTTCTCTTCACATGTCAGGTACGTGCCCCATGGTGTTTGGCCATTTGCACAGTTGTTGAATGTACCCAATGGTTTCATACCTGTCGGATCTAGCTTGGTCTTCATCAAATCGTGACCAGCTGCTGGACCTGTGAGCTGCATTTCAGTCGCAGCGGTAATACGGCGGTTGCGCTTGCCGTTTTTGTCCAGCTTCCACTCACCGCCAGATTTAACGATTTCAAACACAGTCACACCGTGAGCGGCCTGTGACTTGATGACATCATCAGCGGTCATCGCTTTACCGCCATGGTCAAACAGGTATTCGTAGTTGGTGTATTCATTGTTAACCGCAATTACGGCGCGGTCTTTCGCGATTGGGAATAAGCTCATACCGTCAGTATTGTCACCGAACTGGCGTAGTTGAGCTTTTGAGTCTTGCTTACCGCTCGGATCGAATTCTGGCGCATCAGCAAATATTGGGTCACCCCAAGATAACAAAGGTGTTGCTTTATAGCCTTTTGGCACAATAATCGCATCTTCTGTAGAAGCCGGAACAGCGTCAAAATTCAGTAGTGCGCTTTTCTTGTCTGCGGCAAATGCCTTAGTGATTGGGTTAAGCGACAGAAACGCGCCTGCACCCACTGCTGCGGTACCAGCCAAGAAACGGCGACGTGATAGTCTCGCCTCGATCATTTGGCTGAATTGAGAATCTTGCTCATCGCGATTCCACATTGCTGACTCCTTGCTCGAGTATGTTTTTTATTAATAGCGAGCAGATGATAGATAGTAAAAATGACAATCGCGTTAAAGTATTGTTTCTATTAGATAAAGGCGGTATTGCAGTTTTATTTTAGTTACATTGCAATCCTATTAAAGTGAGCTCATATTCACTTTATATAAATAAGGTATGACGTACATACAAAAAAATGTGATCTAAACCCTAGCGATCTTCGAATTTGGTCGCTACATTAAATCTTGTTCATGAGGAACTTGATTCACATATGCTCAGTGACGAGCAAGCCATTAAAAAGTGAGGGAATATCATGAAGAAAATGAGAAAAGCACAACTTCATCGTGTCCGAATTCAATATTGGAAAGACGCCAATAAAGACACAAATAAGAAGTAACGTGCATCCTTTCAGCCTGCTCTAGCAGGCTATCAACGTCTAAGCTGGCAATCCGTTGCCAGCTTTTGTGTTTCTAAAGCACAGAAACCTTACTCCTGCACAATAACAGAAGCCCCATATAGGGGCTTCTGTTATCAGAGACTTAACACTACTAGACCAAGCTAAAAATCATGATCTAACGTTCCGAGCAGACAACGAGAAATCATCTAAGGTTGATGAGATACCCTTCGCCATATCACTCATATCAACCGCAATGTGGGAACTGTCCATGATCTTCTTATTGGTGTTCTGAAGAAGGTTAGACAGGTAGTCCTGTGCTTGTTTGAGATCGTGAATACTTCGAGACTGCTCATCAATAAGTGCCGCAATTTCATTCTGCTGTTCGACCGTCAACGTAATCGAGCTGGAAATCTTATCGATGTTATCCGCAGTATCACTACTGCATTGCTTACTGTTTTCTACTTCTTTCTGCAGTTGTGCCACAGACTCAACAGAGACTTTCACTCGCTCTGTCAAATCATTGAGCAAGCTACTAATTTCCCCGGTTGAGTCATTGGTTTTACTAGCCAACATTCGGACTTCATCAGCAACAACGGCAAAGCCTCGCCCTTGTTCACCTGCCCGTGCAGCCTCGATTGCAGCATTAAGTGCCAATAAATTGGTCTGCTCGGCAATGGTCTGGATAACATCAATTATGCTATACACTTGCTCGGCAACAGAACTCAGTTCCTGAATGTTCTCAGACACTTTCTGCGACTCAGCAGACGCTAGCTCTACCGCTTTCATGTTGGCGTGAACTGAATCTAAGCCACGCTTTGCACTGGTTTGACTTTGAGCGGCAGACTCTAAGGTTTGATCAACCACTCCTGAAACGCGATCAAAGGAATCCACCAAACCATCTGAAATTTGAGCAATCTCTTCGTATTTGCGTTTCTCATCATCGTAGCTCTCATTCACCTCTTGCGACAGAGACTCAACTCGACTCGATAAACTAGAGATGTTGTCCGCACTGGTTTTGAGACCTTTGACCACCGAAGACAATGCGTGTCTCATCGACTGGATGTTCTTCGCCAACAGGCCAAGCTCACTATTATTGACCAGCTCATTGATATGATCTTTGTCCTCCAGATCACCTTTTCTTGTGTCTCTGCTCACCGCGACCAATTGATGAATTGGCTGTGTTAAGCTTTTCCCAATCAAGTAAGAAAGCACAATGACGAGCAGTATGCCGACACCAGAGATGACTAAAATGTCTTGCTTCAAGCCTTTCACATTAGCGTCTGCATAGCGGTTATAGCTAAGTACCGCTTGGTGCATCGCTCCGAGTGTTTTGTGATTGGCCAACATAAACTTATCAACCTGCTCCTCCGTCGGCTTGTCCGTTTGTTGCAACAAAGAAAAAGCCATGGCTTTTTGCGTATTCCAGAGCTGCTCTACCGTGTTGAGCCTGTTTTTAAAGTCTTCTGCTGTACTTTCAGCAAGGTTAATCGGATTTTTCATCGGTAAATCTGAGAAGGTCTGGCCACCACTTTTTAACGCCTTAAGTGAGGTTTCGTAAAGTTTGATGGTATTGTCGTAATTGAGCTGAGAATGAGCTGACTTATGCCCTTCATAGATGGAAAGCATGACCTCACTGGCAAACTTCTTGGTCAACATTCGCTGTCGGCCCGCGATATTAATCACCGTGCCATCCTGCTTATTCTTTTCCAAGGTCACAATAATATCGGTCGCAATCAAAACAATAGTGACGACAAATACAACGAAAATAGCTACCAAACGATTGGTAACAGACCACTGAGACAAAAGTCGCTTCATGTTCTTATCCCTACTCATATTTTCCAACTAACCATATGAATCTAGATGACAATATTGAAACTCGCTACCGATCATCAAAAATTCATCCTATAGATGGGTTAATACGTAGAAACTCTCACTTAAGTCTGCTTTCTGGGGGCATGTTTACCCTTTTCAGTCAGCAAGTGATCAAACACATTTCGAACAAACGGCGCACCCACTTTGGAACCACCATTACCGTGTTCGATGACGACTGTCGTGACATACTCAGGATTGCGACACGGAGCAAACCCTGTAAACAAGCCGTGATCGAGAAGATTATGACTCAATTCTTTGGAGTTATAGACTTCGTCTTTTTTGAGGCCGAAAACCTGCGCTGTGCCCGACTTACCACCACTGCAATACTCGGTCCCTCTGAATGCTCTTCGGCCGGAACCTCTTGGACCTTCATTCACCAGCCGCATTGCATTCAGAGCAATATCCCATGAACTGTCATCCACTTGTTTCATGTTGTTAGTCACTGGCTCATCAACTAACGTCGCAGACTCAAAGCTTTGACCATGCTCAATCACCGCTTTCAACAGATGAGGTGGCGTGACATTGCCGTGATTGACCAATACTGATGTTGCTTTAGCAATTTGTAACGGTGTGGCCGTCCAGTAACCCTGACCAATACCAATAGGCACCGTATCCCCTTTATACCAAGGTTGATGGTGGCGACGCTGTTTCCACTCTCGGGTCGGCATATTGGCTTCCGTTTCCTCCAGAATATCTATGCCGGTTAGCTGACCAAACCCAAACAGCCCCATCCAATCCGAGATACGATCAATCCCCAAATCGTAAGCCATCTGATAAAAGAATGAATCCACCGACTCTTCAATCGCTAGCGTGACATCAACATCACCATGTCCCCAGCGGCGCCAGTCACGCCAAGCTTTGGAGTGACGACTGGAGCCAGGAATCTGCCAACGACCGTGATCGTTGCGAATCGTAGTCGGGTTGATGACATGTTCAGTCAGCCCTGCAATCGCCATGAAGGGCTTCACTGTAGAGGCGGGCGGATACACGCCAAGAGTGGCACGATTGACCAGTGGGTGATGAGCATCTTCAAGTAATTTTCGATACGCAGGCCCTGATATCCCATCAACAAAAGGGTTTGGGTCATAACTGGGGCTGGATGCCATCGCCAGTACACTGTTGTCTTTCGGGTCGAGTACCACCGCACTGCCCTGCCTGTCTCCCAACAGTTTGTAGACATAATTCTGTAAATCGACGTCAATGTTCAGAACAATATCTTTACCCGCCACAGGGGGCACATATTCAAGGGTGCGAATCACTCGACCACGGCTGTTCACTTCAACTTCTTCATAGCCTTGCTCACCATGAAGCATTTTTTCGTAGTAGCGCTCGATCCCGAGCTTGCCGATGTTCTTCGTTGCCCGGTAGTTAGACAACTCATCCTGACGCTTGAGACGCTCAATATCGCGATCATTGATGTGAGAAACGTAACCTACAACATGCGTCAGTGACGCACCATAAGGATAAAAACGTTTCATTTCAGCGTTGATTACAAAGCCCGGAAATTCGTGTTGATGCGCAGAGAAACGGGCCACTTCCAACTCAGATAACTCCCCCTTTATGGTCACCGCCTTGAAACGCCTGCGATGTAGATGTTCAAGCTGGTTCACCTGCTCTGGTGATAAATCGACATATTTTTGCAAGTTAACAATGGATTGTTCGAGGTTGAGCGCTTTATCCGGAAACACATCCAACACATAAACAGGAATGTTTTTGGCTATGAGATGGCCGTTGCGGTCATAAATCAGCCCTCGAGGAGGAGAAATAGGCAGAACCTGAATACGGTTGTCATTTGCTCGGGTCTGGTAGTAGTCAAAATCTTTGACTTCCAAGTGGTAGAGGTTTGCCACCAGCACACCCAATAGGGCGATCATCGCAATAAAAGCCACGACCGCGCGGCGCTGGAATAGCTTAACTTCCCACTCATGATTGCGCATGTGGGTACGTTGTCGATTGAACTTCATAATAGGGGAACAAATTGACGGTGATTTTTCGTCCTACACCTGTCAATATATTTACATTTGGTTACATTGGCGATTACTTTAACAACAACGGGTAAGCGTTATGTACGAAGAGTGTCAACATCCCCAAATCAACTAGTCTCTCAAGCGAGTCAGAAAATAACCTGAAAGAGCAGCAAGACTTAAAGTCTGCCATTGATTTCTTCCTATCCTATCAGGGGATAAAGTAAAGGAGCCAAATGGCCCCTTTACTTCAAGATTTTAGCGATGCTCCGTGAGTTCGGATAACGTCCTGATACCAGAAAAAGCTTTTCTTGCGCTTACGCTCTAATGTGCCACTTCCATCGTCATGGCGATCAACATAAATGTAGCCGTAACGCTTACTCATTTCTGCAGTGGAATTAGCGACTAAATCAATCGGTCCCCAACTGGTGAAGCCCATCAGCTCCACTCCATCCAATACGGCTTCTCTAGCCTGAACCAAGTGGTCATTGAGGTAGGCAATGCGATAATCATCTTCTATCTCCCCATTGGCGTTGATTTCATCGCGCGCCCCAAGCCCATTTTCAACAATGAACAACGGCTTCTGATAGCGGTCATAAAGAAAGTTAAGCAAAATGCGTAGCCCTTTCGGATCAATCAGCCAACCCCACTGACTTTTCTCTAAATACGGATTAGGCACGCTGTCGACAATGTTACCGACCTCTTTCTGCTTGGGATCTGCACTAGCACAGCCACTCGCATAATAGCTGAATGAAATGAAGTCAACGCAGGCGCTCGCCAGTTCCTCTACATCACCTGGCTGCATGTCGATCTCAATCCCTTTTTCACGGAAATAGCGAAGCATGTAACCTGGGTAACGACCACGAGTCTGGACATCACCAAAAAACAGCCATTTGTTATTTTCCTGCATCGCCGCGATGACATCGTCGGGATTGCAGGTATACGGATAATTGAGTGCACCAAGCAACATGTTACCTATCTTGGCATCTGGAATAATCTCATGACATAGTTTCACCGCTTTTGCATTAGCGACAAGCTGATGATGTATTGCCTGATAAATGGCCTGCTCACTAGCCTCTTCAGCCAAGCCCACACCGGTAAACGGCGCGTGGAGAGACATGTTGATTTCATTGAACGTCAACCACAGTTTGACCTTGTTCTGATAGCGTTCAAACACGGTACTAGCATAGCGCTCAAAGAAGCTAATCAGTTCACGGCTTGCCCAACCGCCATAGTTTTCTACCAACGCGTAAGGCATCTCATAATGGGACAAGGTGACAAAAGGCGTAATGTCATGTTTCGCTAATTCGTCGAAGATACGATCATAATACGCCAAGCCTTCTTCATTGGGCTCGGATTCATCGCCATTCGGGAATATACGCGTCCAAGCAACGGACAACCTCAGACAGTTAAACCCCATTTCATTAAACAGAGCGATATCTTCTGGGTAACGCTGGTAAAAATCTATAGCTAGGTCTTTAATACCATCGGTGCGTTGTTGGCGCGTCTGGTGTGGACTGAGAATCCCATTGGGCAACATGTCGGACGTCGACAGCCCTTTACCATCAAGATTAAAACTGCCTTCCACCTGATTCGCGGCAATCGCGCCGCCCCACAGAAAATGCTTAGGAAATGTTGTCATCATATTCTCTCTCACTTCGAGTCTGAACTGAGTGTAACTCACATTTTAGGAACAAAATGAGGCTGAGGTGTGAGATAGTTATTTCCTAGTTTTTTTCGTTCACGCACACTAAAACTCTTCCCTTCGATAACAGTGAACAATGGATAAGAACAGCGAAACCTGGCACCAATACTACCAAAAGGTACTGACCAAAAAGCACTCACAAGAAACTGAGAACGCACACCAATTCAACCGTTCTGGCTGTACAGTTGCGATTGACTGTGGCTGTGGTACGGGCAGCGACATCGCCTACCTCGCGCAGCAAGGCTATCAGGTACATGGTTTTGATAATAATGAAGACGCTATTGGTCTTTGCCGCGATCGATTCACAGACCAGCCTTCGATTAATATCTCACTCTCTACATTTGAAACATTCCGTTACCCACAAGCTGGAGTGGTTCTGGCACATAACAGCCTGTTCTTTGCTGAACCGGAGGCGTTTCCTGACACGTGGCAATCCATCAGTAACAGCCTAAAAACTGGCGGCGTATTTAGTGGTGATTTCATGGGTGAAAAAGACTCTTGGGCTCACGGATTCCGTATAGCAACTACACCACTGATGAAACTACAGGTGGAAGCTCTATTCAAAGATTTCGATATTATCCAGTTCCAAGAACGTGATGAAACAGGCCCGACGGCACTTGGGCGAATCAAGCATTGGCATACCTTTTCTGTGTTAGCAGTAAAGAAATCCGCCTCTAACTGATTGGAGCAAAAGCCTTACATTCAACCAATGCAATTTGTAGCATTTCCGCGATCTCTTATACAAAATTTTTCAGCGATTCGCTCTATGATGAAATGAGTCAGTTCAATAAGAGGACATGGTAATGAAATATCGACATATTCTGGTCGCGCTGGAACTTTCTGAAGAGAGCAATGTGTTGATTGAAAGAGCGGTATTTATGGCTAAGCAGCATGACGCGGAGATATCGCTGATTCACATTGATGGCACCCATGGAGAAATCTATCCGGAGCTGGTCGACATTCACGCTGACGCCAGCGTCAGACCACTCAACGAACACTCGATGGAATGGTTACGCGCATTCCAAGCCAAACTAGATTTTCCTGTGAAGCATTTTTTAGTCGGGACTGGCGATCTGGGCGATAAGCTCAATGACACCATTACAGAAAACCGTGTCGACTTGCTGATATGTGGCCACCATCAGGACTTCTGGAGTAAGATCATTTCTTATTCTAGACACCTGATCAACAAATCTCCGGTCGACATTCTGGTGGTGCCAATCCCAAACTAATCCAGCGAGTAAAAAATCAAAAAAGCCATCCTTAACGGATGGCTTCGTCATTTTATGTGCGGCTACACGAGCGCCTGCTCGGTCTCGATATCAAAAAGGTGGCACTCAGAGACATTAAAATTCAATAACGCCTCTTCACCATTAAACACCATACGATCTGCATCAAACGGCACGCGAGCAATCAATTTGTCATTACCGAGTTGGAAATAGAGGTACAGCTCATTCCCCATCGATTCCACGACATTGATAGGATGACGTTGAATATTGACCTCTGAAAGTGGCGCATCATGGTTCGCTAGTTGAATATGCTCTGGGCGAATACCAAACCACACCCACTGGCCAATTTTTTGCCTTGCTAAGTCTTGCTTACTATCTGGCAACGCCCATCGGTTACCGCTCTCTGCAATGGCATTCATTAAACCATCAATCTCATCAATACGTGCTTTAATGATGTTCATCGCAGGAGAACCAATAAAACCTGCCACAAATTTGTTGGCTGGATAGCGGTACAAGTTCATTGGGGTATCCACTTGCATGATTTCCCCCTGATTGAGCACACAAATGCGATCCCCGAGCGTCATGGCTTCCACCTGATCGTGGGTCACGTAAATCATGGTTGCATTCTGCCCTTCCGCTTTGAGATCAGAGTGCAGCTGAGCAATGCTCACTCGGGTAGACACTCGCAATTTAGCATCAAGGTTCGACAACGGCTCATCAAACAAAAACACATCTGGCTTGCGCACCATGGCGCGACCAAGTGCAACCCGCTGTCTTTGACCACCTGACATTTCACCGGGTTTATTTTGCAGTAAATGCTCAATCTCTAACGTTTTTGCCGCCTCAGAAATACGCAGTTCAATTTCTGACTTTGCCAGTTTTTGCTGTTTAAGCCCAAATGCCATGTTTTCATACACCGACATATGTGGGTATAGCGCATAGTTCTGAAACACCATTGAGATACCACGATCTTTCGGCGGTAAATCGTTAACTCGTTTGTCACCGATATAGACATCACCGTGAGAAATTTCTTCTAGGCCAGCGATCATTCTTAAGGTCGTCGACTTAGCACAGCCAGACGGCCCAACAAACACCATAAACTCGCCTTCGCGAATGTTCAGGTCAACACCATGAACCGCTTTGAATCCATTGGGGTAGGTTTTTTCCACCCCTTTAAGCGTGACTTCCGCCATAGCTTATCCTTAAATCAACTCGTTAAATGCGTGTGGGTCAAAATGGGCTACCGATGGAATCACCAGATCTGCAACAGGCGTCAGTTCGCTTTCCAAAGCGGTTCCAGTTAGAACACCGATTTTCTTCGCGCCCGCATTGGTGCCAAATTCCATGTCTGACACCGTGTCGCCAAACATGATCACTTCGTGCGGCTCAACACCGCATTGCTGACAAAAAGCATTCAACAGTGCCGGGGCTGGCTTTGGTTCGATGTCACCATCAGAGTAACCGACATAATCAAACATCTCGCTCAAACCAGATTGCTGCAAAGTGTAGAGTGTTGAGTCCTTGGTATCCGCGGTAGCAATGCCAAGAATCATGCCCTGCTGCTTAAGTGAATCTAGTTTTTCTGTTACCCCTGGCAGTGCTTCAACCCATTCGGGATGATTAGCAACATGATGGTTAAACGCCTCTTTGGTCACACGCGTAAACATTTCCAGAGAAACGACTGGGCGTAGGATCTCGAACCAAGCTTTGGCCGTGTCTTCCACCGGATTGGACGCCAACAGACCATGGTTATCGACTGAGTCGCCCTCTACGCCGATGGCTAAGAGTAACTCCGTAACTGTGACGTTTTGATGACCCTGGTTTGTGTCACTGAAATCCTTTACGGTCTGGCACGCACTGCGTGAAGCGTTGAGCCACATATTGTGGAATTCCAGCAGAGTGCCATCTTTATCAAACAATAGTGCTTTAAACTTCATCACTATTAAATCGCTCCATAAGTTCACCCCAGGTTTTGACCAGAGGCGTAGTAAAAATGGGTTGGTCGCCGTCATAAACGGCGTTAATACAGCCTTCAAATTCATCATTCTCGGCGCGGCGGATATCGATGCGGCACCAAGAGTAGCCTGCTTCTACAAACAGCATTTGTTCACTGTTGTGCAGCGTGACTTTGGCAACAACAACGCCATCGACAATGCATTCGGCGTAATAAGTATGCTCATCATCGTCCACAGCCAATTGGTAGCACAGTGCCTGCCCTTTAGAATCGCAGCCGGGTAATAACTCGTTACCGTTGATGGCAAAAGATAAGCCGCAGCGACGCTCTAAATAGACATGCCCGTTCCGAAGCCCAGCGAGAATGCCTTCACCACACAGCCCGTGGCTAAACACAAAGGTCGACGGGTCACCGTAGAGTGAAGGTTCCGTCGCTTTCGGATTGCGCTCATGAGGCTCTAGGTGGGAATCACTGCCACCAATGGCGCTGATTCTATGGCCGCAATTCCACATTTCGTTCAATACGTTAAGCGCTGAGTTTGTCGCTTTAGGTGATGTTGACCAAGTCGGATCGCAACACACCTCAAATGTCGATACTTTATCGAGTTCAAGTGGTGCATATTGCCAGTGCCATGGCTTCATCATCGGGTGGTTAACACTAATAGAGCTATGAGAAGCGTTGGCCAATGCCAGTCCTGCTTCCATCACACTTTGGCTGCTATGCTCAACATGACGCAAATCCAGCGCAGATTGTGGACCATGAACATTGAAGTGCCCAAGGTCTGTAGTCACTTCAAGGGCAGGCATAAACAGGCATTGCTCAGACAAGGGTAATCTTGGCTGGCAGATGTTGTGTTCAGTAAGGAAGAAGAAATCTAAGCCCTGCGCTTCGACTATCTGCTTGGCAGCAGAAAGGGTGTTGTGTCCATCCGATAACTGAGTATGTGCATGCAGATCACCTCGATACCAACGAGACTCTGAGCTCAATAACCGGCTGTAATCAAAAGAAATCTGATGATCCAACCCTACAGTTGCGACACTGTCTATAGCTAGAGTATCAACCGGTTGATCAAACGCGATATTCACCTGATACTGCATCGCCCGCTCGGAACGAAACTCACCTTCAAGGTTGTATAGCTCCAGAGACCATTCTCCAGCGGCCAAATCACCATCAATCGCGCCAAACCCTGACTGCTCTGCACAGATATTCAGCGACTTATGCGCTTTTTCAAACAATACCTTTCCGCGAAAATGACCATGAGTATCGTACGCCGCTGCGTATAAGAACCCTTTGGTCACGGTCGTGCCCGTAATTTGAACGGCCTCAGCACCGTGCGGAACCATAAACGACAACGACACTCTACCGAAGGTCAGTTCACCTTGAAATTCTGTCATCGGTTTCACCAATTAAACCCACTATAGGATGGAGCCTACCTAGGCAGGCTCCTTATCAAGATTAAGAACGGTTGGCTCTGTCCAGTGCACGCTGTGCTTTCTTCGCCGCTTGTTTCAGCGCTTTCTCAGCAGGTACGTTCTGAATTTGAATCTGATCGGCAGCCACTTTCAGGGCATCCATGATCTTGCCATTCGTTGGGTCTAGGAAATCCTGGCTGGCGAAGCTTGCCTGCTTTAACGGAATCAGCGCTTGTGGGTTGTCCTTGGTGAACGCCTGATACTCAGGCACGCTTTCTACACTCATACGTACAGGGATGTAACCTGTGAACATAGACCAGTTCGCGGTGTTCTTAGCATTGGTATAAAATTCCATAAACTCAAACGCACCTTGTGCTGCCTTGTCGTCGGTCCCCTTAGGCATCACGTAGACAAGAGCACCAGCTTGAGGTGCGGATGGGTGAGAGCCCCAACCAGGCTGCGTAGTTGCAGCAAGTTTAGTGAAATCGAGATCACCCTGATCACCCGATGAGCCTGTGTAACCAAGGGCGTTGTCTTTCATGACATCATCAATGGTCTTGTACCAGTACTCCCAGCCCTGACCACCATGGTGAATACGCATGATTTGGTCTTCGTGAATCCATTTACGGAAGCTGTCCCACACTTCAACCCATTGCTTTGAGTCAATCAGTACTGTTTTGCCATCATCGCTGATCACCTTAGCGCCATTAGAGAAAGCGGCGTCGATCATATTGTCCTGACCCCACATCGGTTCCCAGCCATAAAAAGTCGTGTTGCCTTTCGCATCTCGCTGAGTCACTTTCTCAGCAACTTTAGCCACACCCTGCCAGGTGCTCAGGTCTTTCTCTGTAAAGCCATTGTCTGCCAACACTTTCTTGTTGTAGTAAAACACCTGAGTTGTACCGTAAGCTGGTAAGCCAATCACTGTTCCATCTTCAGCCGTCACCTGATCTTTAAACGCACCGACAAAATCCGAGAAGTTGAACTCTGCGTCCATATACGGTTTAAGATCACGACTCAAGCCACGTTCATACATCGCCTCAGCTCGGACTGAATCAAGCAGAACCACTTCCGGAGCGGTTTTTGAAGCCAAACCGGCCTGCAGTTTCTGATACGTTTCGGTGTAGTTTCCTTGCAATGCTGGCTTGATGACATATTCATCTTGGCTGGCATTAAACTCTTCAATCAGCTGAGTCATCAGCTTCTGAGGTTTTGTACCGCCGGAATACCAGAAATTCACTTCCGTTTTTGCCAGAACGCTACCCGAGACCATTGAAGCGCTCGCTGCGCCAGCACACACTAGTGCGAGAGTTTTTAGTTTCATTTCCATTTACTCTTTTACGCCGTTATCGGCGATACCTGAAAGAATCGTCTTTTGACACAAGACGAATAGAATCAACAAAGGCAATACGGCAATCGTGCTGGCTGCCATAATTTGCGACCAGTTAAGACCGTAATTGCCTTCGGCGATGAAGTAGTGGCGAATCCCGGTTGCAATCAGGTTCAGCTCTTGTGAAGTGATCACCAGACTCGGCCACATGTAACTGTTGTAGTTCGTGATAAAGGTAATCAGGAACAAGGTTGCGACCGCAGCTCTGCATTGGGGCAGCAAAATCGCCCATAAGATTTTCAACTCACCCGCACCATCAATGCGTGCCGCTTCGATCAGTGACGGATGGATTTTGATGAAGACCTGACGCAGGTAGAAAACGCCAAAAATAGACGCGGCATTGGACACCACCAGCCCCATATGTGAGTCAAGCAGCCCCAGCTTCGCCAGCGTGATGTAAGATGGAATGTAAGTCACCGCTCCCGGCAACATGTAACAGCCCATCACAACAAAATAGAGCACCGTCTTTGAGCGGAATTTCAGCTGAGTCAAGGCATAAGCGAACATCGCAGAATTGATGATCACTAGCAAAGTCGTAAAAAGCGCGACACTGAAACTGTTGAAGATGTACAAACCAAATGGTGCACTGTGGAACGTCTCAACAAAGGTCTCCCAGCGAAATTGCTCCGGAATCAAGTTAAGCGGGCTGGCGAAAATCTCATCGTTCGATTTCAGAGAACCAGACAACATCCAGAGGAAAGGGAACACCATCAGTGTTCCGCATATGGCGAGGAACAGGTGCTTACCTATCGAAGTCAGTGTTTGTATTTCCAGCCGCTTACTGGCGGTTTCCTGACTAGCTGGTAATGACTTGTCAGTGGTCACCGCTTGAAGTGACCCATTTGTCTGGCGTAATCGTGGCGCGCTATCCATAACTTGTGTCGTCATAATCCTATCCTCAGTAGTAAACCCAGCGTTTACCAATGTAGGTATTTGCCAGTGCCAGTAGTCCAGTGATCAGGAAAATCACCAATGATGTCGCCGCCGCCGGCCCCATTTCATAACGCTCAAACGCTTGCTGATAGAAGAGATAAAGCAGTGTGCGAGTCTCACCACCAGGCCCGCCTTGCGTCAGGATCTGGAACTGGTCAAACGCCTGAACCGCATTGATGATGTTGACCACCAACAAGAAGAAAGTTGTCGGCGATACTAGCGGTAAGGTGATTTTGAAAAAGCGAGTCAGACTGCTGCAACCGTCAATCAGTGACGCTTCATAGAGAGAACTCGGGATTTTGTTGAGCGCGCTGATGTAAAACAGCATGGTCCAGCCGATGGCCTGCCAGATAGTGACAATAATCACCGCGACCATGGCAGTATCGCCCTGCTCCAACCAGGCAATCTTGTCGAAACCCATCGACATCAGAATTTGATTCGCCAGACCAGATTTGGACTCAAACACCCAAGACCAGACAATCGACACCGCAACCGTTGGTGTAATCCAGGGTGAGAAGATCACTGCACGATAAAACTGGCTGCCCGCAAAGTTTTTATGCAGCAGTAAAGCAAAGATCAGCCCCAGCACCACAGTCGGAATAACCACACCAAGAGAAAACCAAAATGTGTTGAGTAACGCCTGAGTAAACTCAAAGTCCTCGACCATATACTGATAGTTTTCCAGACCGATGAAATCGTATTCAGGCGAGATATAATCCCAATCTGTAAAGCTGATATAAATGGAGTAGCCGAACGGCACTAACCAAAAAGCCACCAGTGGAATCAGCAGTGGTGCAGTGAACAACAGCACTTTGAGGTGGTTCGACATTTGTTGTGAGATGGTACTCATGGTTTGACCTTAGTACTTCCGTGATATGTCAATAAACTAAGTGCGCTATATGACAAGCCTGTTGGAGTGCCCCTCATTTTTTTTATGGGCACTCATAAGAAAACCTTTAAGCCAAGCCATCATCTTTGATCTGATGGTGCAGCCAGTCACAAAAGAAATTGACCTTGGCATTACGACTGTTTTTGGTGATCAGATAATGGCCCGATTCCGCTGGCATAGAGGCATCCACCGCCAATACCAGCTCTCCACTCTTTAACAGTTCTGACACCGCCAGCGACCTTACCAACAACGCACCGACACCATGCTTGACCGCTTCCAAAGCATGCAGAGAGTTACTGATTTCGAGCTGAACTTTGGGCAGCATCGCATCGAACTGATTGTGGCTTAGCCACTGAAGCCAGTTCTCCTGATATCCCTTGACCTGCACGGCAGGAAGCTGTGAAAAATCACGCTCATCAAGCTGAGTTTGATAACCACGTTTGAACTCAGGGCTACACACCAGCTGCCAGTGTTCCTGAAAGAGTCGCTCAGCACTGGTGTCTTCACTTTCCACCTTGCCATTGGTCAATTCGATATCAACGTTCTGACAAGGTGTAGTTGAAGGCCAGTCGACCAACTGGATATCAAGGCGAATGAAAGGGTATTTGTTGTAAAAATGCGGTAAGCGCGGTAGGAGCCAGTTATGGCAAAGGGTGTGGTTCACCCTGAGGCTCAGTACATCAGTTTCCTTTTCACCGAACAACAGTTGAGTCTGAAGTTTAAGATGAGCCAGGGAGCCAGAAACAATCGGTTGGTACTGCTGAGCAGACGACGTCAACCTGACGCCCTTTTGCGTTCGCTCAAACAGCGTCGTATCAAGAAACGCTTCCAGACTTTTCAACTGTTGGCTTACAGCAGCCTGCGTAACACACAATTCCCGAGCAGCGGCTCCAATCGAGCCAAGCCGGGCAACCGCTTCAAAAGCGACCAGAGCACGTAAAGGAGGTAACATGGCGTTCACCTGATTGAAATAAAACTGAAAACTACTTCAATCAGGTTGCAGATTTTCGACGCAAAGATGACAGATTAATGACTAACGGAGGTGGAGAACAGATTTATGATCACCGTCCCACACAGGATAAAGCTGATACCAACCAAAGCATACACATCCAACTTTTGTCCGTAGACCAGCCAGGAAAGAGCAGCGACAAGAACAATACCTGCGCCACACCAGATCGCATAAGCCACGCCTAACGCCATGCTCTGTACTGTCAACGAAAGTAGGTAAAACGCTAATCCATAGCCTACTAACACGCCTAATGTAGGATATAACGCCGTAAACTGCTGCGTTTTTGGCAACCAAGAAGTGGCGAAGACTTCTAGGACAATAGCGATAATCAGGGTCATCGCAGGTGGTAAGGACAACAACATATTTAACCCGCATTTATAGTGTAAATCGGGCAGGCTAATGAGCTTGCATGTCACTATTGTGTCGATACCTAATAGAAAACCTAAGCAAAGTGCTTAGGTTTTCTGAAGTGAATCATCGCTATGAACTTAGTGGTTCAGAGCGGCGATGTTTTAAGCCGCTATTTTGTACGGTAGCTTGGTTAACAAGGTGAAAATGGAAGGCACAAAATAGAACGATAGCAGAGTCGTCAGTGCCGTCCCCCCAGCGATCGCCACCGCAAACGGCGGCCAGAAACCACCACCAGCGAGAATTAAAGGCAAGAAGCCACCAATAGTCGTAATGGTGGTCGACGTAATGTGGCGAGTACAGCTCATAACGGCGGCCAAAATTGCCTCTGAATCACCATTGAGTGCATCGGTATCCGCCCTCAACTCTGCAAGGATCACGATAGCCGCGTTAATCGCAAGACCTATCACCCCCAGCAGCGCAATGATGACGGTAAAGCCAAACGGATAACTGAACAACCATACGGAAAGAATGCCCAACCCTGCAGCCAGTCCCGCGACGAGAAATATCACCGCACTCAGCCTGAATGAATTGAATGACAACACCACAACCAGCACCATTAGAATCATCACCAGGGAGACATTACCAATCAGGCTGTTAACCGACTCATCACGTTCAGCGGCTTCGCCTCCAAATTCAACTCGGTAGCCAGCAGGAAACGAGTAACCTTCCAGTGCTTTCTTGAATTCGTTAAGCACAGTTTGGGGTAACACTCCCGCTTCGATATACCCTTCGATGGTGTTAACGCGAACACCATTACGACGAGTTATATTGCCTCGACTTGGAGTCAGCTCCAAAGAGGATAAGTTAAGTACAGTAGTGCCCAGTTCCGCATCACTTTGCATTAGTGGAAAACGAAGATTGTTTAAATCACTGTAGCTTTCGCGTTGCTCATCCTTAACCCGAACACGGACGGGAACAGACTCTGTCCCTTCAATCACGCTGCCACTTTCTCTACCGACGAGTGTTGACTGAAGTAAGCCCGCAAATTGATTTAGGCTCACCCCATTCATCTGTATCGCCTGCTCATCCACCGTCACACTATACTGAGGCACGCCGGACGTCAGGCTCTCACGTGTATGGGTCACATGGGACACTTGAGAAAGGATCAGGCGAATATCTTCACCAATCGTTTTCAGTTGTTCTAGATTGTTGCCATACACTCGCAGCTCCACAGGGGCATTAAATGGTGGACCCTGTTCTAGCTTTCTGACCAGCACCTGCGCTTGTGGCAATTCCTTATCCAGTAACGTCTGAAGCTTGGGTATTAAGGCGTTTGCGGTCTGAAAATCGACGGTTTTCACCATTGCCTGAGCAAAGTATGGCGCTTTTTGTTGATTGCCGACCAGGTTGTAATAAAAAGAAGGGAAAGAAGCCCCGACAACCCAATGGACCTGCTCAACGCCTTGTTCAGCTGTGATTAAATCCTGAATGATCTCCGTGGTCGCTTCCGTCGCGTAAATACTCGATTGTGGAGGAAGAAATACCTGCACTTCAAACATGTCACGGTCAGAGGTCGGGAAAAACTGTTCGGTAAGCTGAGACGTACTCCAGAACCCGACGAGCGGCAGCACCAGTGAGAGTCCTACCGCGAGGAAAGGGTGGCGAATCGACCAAGCGACGGAGGCAGAGAACCCTCGGCTGAGGGCCGGAATCGTTACACCAGTCTGATACCAGTGGTGGCCTTCCTGCTGACGAGGCAAAAAGACACTCGACAACGCTGCGATGATCGAATGGGAAATGATGTAAGAACCAATCAGAGAAAACGACACCGTCAGGGCGATAGCCCCCACAAATTCTCCCGTGGCTCCCGGCATCAAAAAAATCGGTGCAAAGGCCAGCACTGTAGTCAGTGTTGACCCAAGCAGCGGCACCCATAAGTGTTGAATCGCCTTCATGGCCGATTCCAACTTCGCCATGCCTTTCAATCGATAGCTTTGGATAGTGTCGACCATCACGACTGCATTATCGACCATGATGCCCAATGCAACGATAAACCCCGTCACCGACATCTGGTTGATAGGAATTCCGAGGAACTTCATGAAAGTCGTCGTCATCAGCATAGTCAGAGGCAATGCCAAAGCGATGATAACCGCCGCTCGAATACCCAATGTAAACAGCAAAACGGCCAATACCAACGCTAAACCAATCATTAAGCTTTCACTGAGCTCAAACAGACGGTTTTCGGTGTAGCCCTGTTGGCTGAACAGCACATCGGCGCGAATTTCTTTTGGTAGCTCTTGCTCGAACTGCGCTAACACCTTCATGGCGGCTGGTGTCCATTTATCGACACGCAAATTGGATTGCATGCGCGCCGCAACGATCACCCCAGGTTGACCATCCAGCAACGCCATTTCATCAAACGGGGCTTTGGCCGAGCGCCTGACTTGTGCAATATCGCCAATTTGAACCGTATGCCCGTTTTCATCTACCGCAACAGGCACGTTACGGATTCTTTCCAGTGAGTCCAGATTAGACGTCAGCTCAAGACCATAGCGGGTATCCTGAGTATTCAGTTCCCCTGCGGAATTTTTTGCATCGGCGCCTTCAAGCACACTGGCAAGTTGCTGGGCAGAGACACCAAGCGACACAGCATCACTGACATTGAGATTAACCACGATTTCCTCATCAGGGAGACCGTATTCATCCACAAATTCGGTACCTGACATGGTTCTAAGACGCGTTCCCAGCTCTTTAGCATAGCGCCCCATCGTGAGCAAATCAGGCTCACCACCGCCTTGCCATTTTAGACCTATGATAGTGGTAAATGCGTAGGTGCGATCACTGTCTAATTCAGGCGGCAAAGCTTCCGCGGGCAGTTCCGGTTCTACAACAGACAGCTTGTCGCGCACTTTGGACCAAACAGGATCGGAGTCTGTAATCGATTCATTCAGCTCGACGCCTATCACTGCAATCCCCATTCGTGACGTCGACGTAATGAGATTAATTTCATCAATCTGCCTGAGCTTATTCTCGATAACTTCTGTCACCAGTGATTCCACCCGAGTTGCGCTCGCACCGGGATAAACCGCTGTGATGGTCGCGTTGCGGTTAGCAATAATCGGGTCTTCGGCTCTGGGCAAAGTCTGAAACGCAGACAAGCCACTGACAATAAGAAACGCCACGGCAAGAATCATCAAACGGGTATTGGAAAGGATACTTTGATACTTCATGACGACACTCACTCAGCAGTTTGCACTGGTTGGCCGGGGACTACTTTATGCAGCCCGGAAGTCACGACTTCGTCACCACCACGAAGGCTGCCTTGTACATACACTGAATCGTTGCTGGCAAACAGAACATTCACCACTCTTCGCTCGATAATTTTCTGCCCCTGTTCTGAGCCCAAGGTATACACATTCCATGTACCGCGAACCCCATCCGTCAGTGCGGTGGCAGGAATCCAGAATCCACTATCGGTGTACGATTTTTCAAAGGTCAGATAAGCCAGTTCACCATCCAAAACAGCCCCGCTGTCCTGAAGAAGAAAACGCAGCCCGACACTGCGAGAGTTACTGTCAACGTTCGAAGGATGGGAAAGTAAGGTGGCCGCGTAGGGCTTATCGTTGACGGTTATGCTGACATTTTTGAGCTGAGAGAATTTCTTGATGTCTTTACGATTAATGCCAATCAGCGCTTCTTTGTTGTCGGATGACAGTAAAGATAAGGTTGCAGTGCCTGTGGACACCACATCACCTATCGATACAAAACGTTTGCTCACCACTCCCGCATAAGGTGCTTTTAGTATCGACTTTTCTAGTTTGAGTGAATTGGCTTCAAGCGCAGATTTTACTCGCAGTGCGTTAGCGGCAAGGCTCTCTTTCTCACTGGTGAGCGCATCAATTTCAGACTCAGAACTGAAACCTTTCTTTTGCAGCGAATACTGACGTTTAAGGTTACTGTCGGTTAATTTGGCCTGAGAACGGATCTCCTCCAGTTGTGCCAACAGCTCATTTCTCTCAGCATCAAGTAATTGAGTGTCCAGAGTCACTAGGATGTCACCTTGCTTAACTTGATCACCCACATCCACATTGATACTGAGCACTTTCCCTGCCAGCTCAAAACCAAGGTTTGCTCGCTGCGCTGCCTGAACAACGCCGACATATTCTCTCGGGACAACATATCCATCACTTTGCTCAATGTTTTTTGAGTCTACGGTGATGAGGTTTATTGGTTTAGGTTCTTCACCCACGGATTCAGAGCACCCAGAAACCAGCAATAGAGTTGTCATTACCAGCGCTGTCGCCATTTTATTCTGATACAGCATAAGTCAGCCTCGTTAACCAAAAATCAACAATCAAACTAGACGGTCTAGTTTGATCACATATTAAACAGCAACAAAACTAGACTGTCCAGTTTGATGTTGATATGTTTGGCTCGTGTCCTGCAAATTGCGAAAGATCGATGACAAGTGTCAGTGAATTAAAACGCCAAAGAATTCTCCAAGCGGCCACTGAATTATTCGGTGTCCACGGCTACGGTGCCAGTATGGATAGTATTTCGAAGCTTGCTGATGTTTCGAAACAAACCATCTACTCGCATTTCAAAACCAAGGACTTGTTGTTTGAAACGTGCATGAGAAACAAATGCTTGGAGTATCAAGCGAATGAAGCGGTGCTTGATCTCAGCCTGCCAATTGAAGAGGCTTTGGTAAAATTTGGGATGGGTTTTCACCAAACTCTGCTGAACCCAGGCGCACAACAAACGTATCGAAATGCGGTCAGCAACATAGATACGCACCCGGAGTTTACCGCCACCTATTTAGAGTACGGCCCGATTCAAACAACCAAAATGCTTGAGCAATATCTGGATAAGAAGGTTGAAGACGGCACCATCCAACTTGATATCTCCAGTCATCAAAGCGCCATTCAGTTACTGCTGATGTTTCATGGCAAGGCGGTCTACTGGCGCTATCTCGGTGAAAACATCGAAGAATCTCACGAACAAAAGCATCAATACATCAAGAGTTGTGTCGACCTGTTCTTGAGCCACACGCTAAAGTAACCTCTTTCCTAACTTGGGCTAAGAACGCTTTTGACGCCCAAAATTTATCTCTCCTTTCCTCAATAGGTTAAGCCATCTCTCCATAGCAATGGTTCATTTGGTGTTGATCTTATTTATGAACCAATCTATATTTATGACCTATCACACCAAATGAACCAAAACATTTTTATGGCGACGTACCTTTACTCTCGATATTCTCCAAAAAACCAAGCCTACTCTCAGCAACTTGAGCAAATGCAGAGTTGCGCTCCTGAAGCAAAGCACTTTCAGGACAAAGTGCGTGGATACGTTCCAGCGATGGAGCGTCCTGAATTCGTAAAGCTTTTAGACACGCTAGAAACTGGCGATACCGTGGTCATTTGGTGGCTAAATGCATTTGGCCATGATTTTAGTCAGGCGCTCAGCGTGGTGGAGAGACTTCAAAACAAAGGCGTCAATTTACAAACCGTGTGTGAGCCATTACGACTCGAACCCAACACGATACAAAGCCAAACTCTGCTCGCCCTGCTGTCAGGTTACGGACAAGTGCAGACTCAGCATCGCTTATTTGCTGCCGAAATGGGGCGTAAGCAGCTCAAAGATAACCCAGAACTGTGGAAACAGAAATTCCGTGGCCGCCCAGCTGATAAGCAGAAACATCGCCGGATTGCCGAGCTTTTGATGCAAGGTAAAACACTACATAGCGTAGCAGAACAATGCGATGTGAGTCTATCGACGGTGAAAAGAGTCAAAGCCAGGCTCCAGCAAGATGATGATGAGGGTTGCCTAAAACGCCGAGCACAAGGTCCGTCTTCTTGTGGGGAAAATGATGAGTAATTCTATCCAGCCAAGAGCCATTCTGCTCGCCTGCTTAATCATCAGTATTGGCCAGTTAAGCATGGGGCTGGTGTTTCCTTCACTACCGTGGATAGCTCGCGACTTTAGCATCTCACTCGACCAGGCTCAGTTGTTAGTCAGTGTGTACTTACTTGGCTTTGGGCCTTCACAGTTCCTATACGGTCCTATATCCGATTCGCTAGGACGCAAAAAGGTATTGCTAGCAGGTTTATTGATTGCAATGACAGGCTTAGTGCTGATTATCTCCTTCAGCGACTCATTTACCGGCATGGTACTTGGACGATTGCTGCAAGGCTTAGGAACGGGTTGTTGCGCGGTATTGGCCCGAGCCTCAACCAGAGATCGCTACAGTGGTGCTCAGCTGCCTGTCGCCCTTTCTTACATCGCTATGGCGGCGTCAATCACACCTTTGATAGCACCAGTATTGGGCGGCTTTATCAATTTTCACTTTGGCTGGAGCATGGTATTTGTCTCATTGTTGGGTTATGTAGCAATCGCATGGGCGATCATTGTGATTCGCTTTGACGAAACGTTAAGCCAAACCAAGCCTATGCCTTCACCAGTCAATATGCTGAGACAATATCGCGAATTAGTCACCTCCCGATACTTCATCAGCTTCGCCAGTATCGGCTGGCTAAACTTCAGCCTGATGATCACTACCGTCTCAGTGATGCCGTTTATCATGCAAGATCAGATTGGGATGACATCAGATGAATACGCCATGTGGGCACTCATTCCAGCATTGGGCATGCTGACAGGCACCAGTATCTGTAATCGAGTAAGGCCGATAATTGGCAGTAAGAAAATGCTGCTGTGCACACCTGTGTTGCACCTTGCTTCAGCCCTATGGTTTTTCTTCTGCCCGCTTGAGCCACTCTATCTGATGTTCGGCCAGCTATTGATGATCTTAGGCAATGCGATAGCGCTGCCGTGTGCGCAAGCGATGGTGATGCAACCCTACAAGAAACAAGCGGGAGCAGCGGCGGCCATGTCTGGTGGCGGACAAATGATCATCTCATCTATCGTCAGCATGGCGCTGGTCACACTGGGTTTGAATCAAGCATGGCACCTGAGTTTTGTAATTATCGCTTTCGCCGCTATTACACTGGGCAACATTGTACGTGGATTCAGTACTCATGAAGCGTTAAGTCAGCGTTCCATTGAAGAAAGTAAAGCCAGTTAACGCCCGCGTTTTCTCCACCTATTCAATAGACAGGACGACTTTCCCTACATGGTTCTTTTCTAGGAAAAAACGTTGAGCTTTCTTGATATCCCGCAGAGGGAATGATTTCGCAATCAAAGGCTGGATTTTACCCTGCTGAATGAGGTTAACTAGATTGCCAAATACTTCAGGTTCTAAAACAGTACATCCAAAGAAGCTCAGATCCTTCAAATACAAGGTTCTAACATCCATCTCAACCAGCGCTCCCCCAATAGCCCCAGACACTGCATAACGCCCTTTTGGCTTTAACACCTCTAACAGTTGTGGCCAGGCGTCTCCAGCAACAAGATCAATCACCACATCAACACTATTACTCCCTAGAGATTCCACTAAGGATTTGTCACGCACCGCTACCTGATCTGCACCTAACGCTAAAATCTGTGATGTCTTACTCTCACTCGTCACAGCAACGACTGAAGCGCCTCGAGCTTTTGCCAGTTGGATCGCCGCTGAGCCAACTCCTCCAGATGCCCCAGTGATAACAACTCGATCGTGTTGACTCACTTGCGCTCTGGTTAACATATTTTCAGCGGTTGAGTAGGAACATGGAAAAGATGCAAGTTCAATATCCGTCAAATCACTTTCGATCGCGTATGCATGCCTCGCATCTACAACCACATACTCGGCAAACCCGCCATTGCACTCTGAACCAAGGTACCAAGGTTGATCCATTAGCTGCCCCTGAATATACGACATGCAAGGTTCAACAAGCACACGTTCACCAAGTCGTCGTGAGCTCACTCCTTCCCCAACTGCAACAATCTGACCACATACATCCGCCCCCTGAATCAAAGGGAACGTCAATGGCTTTCCTCCCCAGCTGGCATCCTGACTATCATTCTCTCCCTTTGAGTACCAACCTATTCGGGTATTAATGTCTGTATTATTCACTCCAGCTGCCCGCACTCGAACAAGAACTTGTTGATACTCAGGCGTTGGCGTGATTACTTCTTCGCTAAAGCACAACTTTTCTAAACCTCCATGTCCGATCAATTCTATGGCTTTCATTAATGCCGGTTGTTTATTCATGGGTATCTCCAAATACAGTCTTAACTAACTGTTTAGCAATATTCACCGAATCAACACCAATGGTAGGCCAAGTAGTCAGCACCCCTTCATGAATAATAAACATTGCGTTCCCCTTTTGTTCATCACCGAAGTACTGTTGAAACAAGTGTTGTATTGCTTGCTTATGTGACTGAACTACTTGCCTTATTTGCTGATTTTCAGGAAACGCGGCTACCGCTTGCGTTGACATACAACCGTTCGGCGCCTGTTGTGCCATCCAGCGTCCCAACTCATCAAGCAACTGGTTTGCTGCCGTCATTCCATCAGCCGACATCGAATTCTTAATCAGAGACAAGTAACGTTGATGTCTATGCACTAGGGCAGCGACAACCATTGAATCTTTGGAAGGATAATATTTGTATAAGGTCCGTAAGCTGACGCCGCACGCTTTCTTGAGAACGGGGACACTCGGTTCTGCAAAGCCATACTGACCAAACGCCATCTCTAACTTGGAGGCAATTTCATCTCTCATATTGACACCCTAGAGGTAAAATAATCATTCTACCTCTAGGGTAGAACGAACACTCTACCTTGTCAAAGCGTCTTTCATCACACTACATTCATAAACCTTTAAAATTTTGATTTAACGTAATATTTCTATAACCCAATGAGATAACACCTTCTGCTTGCAGCTTGTTCAACTGTAATCCGACCGCTTCTTTCGTCACGCCCAGTAAACTGGCCAGATCCATTTGGCTCATCGGTAAGGTGTCGGTATTTTGCCAACGGCTTAGCTGAGCCAACATGGCTTTCGTCCTTTCCATCAAAGGTTGGAACACGATATCTTCCAGCCTTCGGTTGTAATGGATCACATACTGAGCCAACTGATGACTAATACAATGCCACAGCTGAGGGTTTTGGTCGGCCACAGCCATAAAATCCGTCAATGAGAACTGAATTAACTCGGTTTCGGCTAAAGCAATCGCATCATTTGGTCTCGTGCCACCGCCAAAACAACCAATCACACCAAACCATTCACCCTGAGTGAGATCCTTAATAATGAATTCTTTACCAGATTCACTACACTTCGTGATTCTCACCGCCCCACGGTTAATGAAAAACAGATGTTTGGCCTCATCACCTGCATAATGAATATACTGTTTTTCAGCGTAGAGAACTTTACTTTGAGTGGCCTCAAGCTTGGCACGCAGTGAAGGATCTAACTGCTCAAAACTTGAGCTCAACAGTTCACTTTGTCCTTCTGTCTGATTCTTTTCCATAAACACAATCCAAATTGTAGAGTCGTCTTTACACCGATGGGTATAAATACCTCTCCAACGAATTAACATCTAGGAGAGCTCATGTTAAACAAGTTCACCACAACACTTGCCAGCCTATTTATTGGAATCTCATCCGTTCACGCTGCGGAGATACCAAGCAAATTCTACCTGCCAACCAATGTCGCAGAACAAATTGCCAAAGAAGCCATCGCTGAGTGCAATGCTGTTAACGTCCCGATTTCGGTTTCCGTTGTCAATGATCAAGGTCGATTACTCTATTTCTATCGTGGCAAAGGCACTGGTAGTAACACCGTTCACACCAGCTTTCGGAAAGCCTATACTTCCGCGACCCTTAAGGCGCCAACTTCAGCGTTAACGGCTGCAGTTGAAGCAAAAGGGTTTAGCCAGTTGGGTAAAATGGAAGACGATATTCTTATCCTAACGGGTGGATTACCCATTACATACAAAGGTACAGTCATTGGTGCCATTGGCTTATCTGGCGCACCTAACCCTCTTATTGAAGAAGAGTGTGGTAAAAAAGCGATCAGCAAAATAGCGCTTTAACATTGGCCACTCACTTCCGGTGAGTGGTTTTGTTGAACGGCTTTACAGCACTTTTCATTGTCGGTCGTAATGGCCAGTGTAGAGATTGGTTGACCAGCAGACTACAAACGAGATTGTATTTACAGCGACAAGAGAAGCGGGAGGTGCATGCGAGACTCATGCACCCTTGCGATGTTAATCCGTAATGAGTTGTTCAAGTGTAGAAATGGTACGGGTAGGTTCAATGCCCCAAGGGTCAAACAACGCTTCCTCGCTACGCTTAACCCACACAGACTGGATGCCCGATGACATTGCACCGAGAATATCAAATGGATTGCTCGATACCAGCCAGACATTAAAAGCACCCGTACAATCAATCAGATACTGATACACATCTGGATTAGGTTTAAATGTTTCGATATCTTCGCAGCTAATGACACCATCAAAAAACGCATGTAATTCCGCTCGGTCAAGCAGTGTATTGACGGCTTGAGTTTCGCCATTGGAGAAAGCAAAAAGTCGATGACCCGCAGCCTTGAGGCGCTTAAGTGCCTCGGCCACATCTCCAAAAGCGGGCAGGCTCAGATACCCTTCTAACAGTCGTGTTTTTTGTTCATCAGACAACTCAACGTTGTGGTAATCACAGCTGTAATCTAAAGCGTGTTGAGTACACACTGAAAACGGTTGATACGTTTTCATCAAGCCGCGACGAAAAGAGTATTCCAGCTGTTTGTCACGCCAAGTCTGGCTAAATGCCGATGCCTTATCTCCAATCCAGTCTTCTAGCAAAGCGATCAAACCATGGGTATTAATCAAAGTGCCATACACATCGAAGGCAAATGTCTTACTCACTGCACGCTCCTTATATCAATGCTCACGTCTTAGTGAGCATTGATAACTATAGGTCACTGGAGGCAAATAATCTGATTTGTGCCACCCTGCAACTCGACTATTTTTTCCAGGCGTAAGCTTCAAACATGGCATCGACTGGCGTCTGAGCGATGCGATTAACGTAATTACTAATGACCTTTTGAGACAAGCCAAGAATCACTTCAAGTACATGCTTTTGGCCATAACCAGCGGCATAAAATGCCGATAGTTCTTGTTCAGATACATTTCCTCGGCCTCGAACCACACTCAAAGTAAAGTCATGGAGCGCCTGAAGCTTTTCTGTAGGCATCGCTTGACCATTTCGCAACGCTTCAGTTAATGCAGGATCGACTTTCATTGAATGAGCAATGGCAGTATGGGCCGGCACACAGTAGTGGCATTCATGCTCAACGTTAATGGTCTGCCACACAACGGTCAGCTCTTCCTCATCAAATGAGGTACTAGTGAAAGATTGATGGAGCTGCGTGTAGCTCTGCAACAGTTCTGGCGATTCCGCCATAACAGAATAAAGCCCAGGAATGCGTCCCATACGTTGCTGAGCACCTTCTAGAATCGCTTTACTAGCCTCTGGCGCACTTTCCACACTGTGTAATTTGAATTCACTCATAATGATGTCCTGCCATATTCACGTTAATTCAGAGAAGGAACCCCCTCCTCGTATTTCGATGTTTACTATAGAATCACTTGAACGAGTGTTCAAGTTTAATTTTGAACACTCGTTCAAATCATTACAGAGTCATATTTAAACTGTGGATTAGCTGGAAGGCAGCAGGATAGGAAGACGACAGTTGTCCTGATTACTTTACCCTTGCGAGGGAAAAAACTATAATTTGAACTATCGTTCAAAATAACCAGAGAACTATTATGGGGAATGCTGCCAAATTCGACCGTCAGCAAGTCATCGATAAAGCCACCCATTTATATTGGGAAAAAGGCTTCCATGCCACATCAATGCGCCACCTTCAGGAAGTGATTGATATGCGTCCGGGCAGTATTTACGCGGCATTCGGCAGTAAAGAAGAACTGTTTAAACAAGCGTTACGTCATTACACCCAAATGGGGATATCGAAACTAGAACAGTTCAAGTCCCAAAACGACTCTCCCCTAACAGCACTCAAGGCTTTCGTTAAACATCTTGTTTTACAATCGCAAAAAGGCGCACCAGATGGCATGTGTATGCTGGCAAAATCCGTCGCTGAGCTTACCGAAGCTAACCAAGATTTACTGGATGAGGCCAGACACTCTTTAAGATTAATGGAGAGTCAGTTTGAATTAGTACTGCAACAAGCTCAGCAACGGGGGGAATTAAGTGCAGATAAAGACACTCATCGACTCGCCAGTCACGTTCAAATCCAGATCGCAGGTTTGAGAACGTATGCGAAAGCCAACAACAACCCTGAACTTTTGGAATCACTGATCGACGATATGTTCGGTCATTATCCCTTCTAATGAGAGGAGGCAATGCCTCCTCTTACTTTGCTAACTCACTTCTTTTATCGCTGCTGATAATGCATGGAACGATTTCTCGATCTGTTCCAATGGCGACGCAATATTCATTCGATAAAAGTTAGGATTCTTCTCCCCAAACCATCCACCAGGTGTCAGCCCCATTTTCGCTTGTGTGAACAACAGACTTTTCAGTACTTCAGGCTCTAGATCGAGCCCAGAAAAGTCGAGCCAGATCTGGTTCGTTCCTTGCGGTTTAAACATTTTTATTTGTGGTAGGTTTTGCCCAATGTAAGCCTCAACCCAGTCGATGGTATTTTGTGTATAAGCGAGAAAACCCTCAAACCAAGCCTGACCCTGAGTGTAAGCCGCGACAGTGGCGTAATTGGTCAACGTATTACCGTGATCCAATGCCATTGAGGTCACCGTGGACTTAATCTCTTCGAGTCGTGCTTGGTTTCCTGTATAAAGATAACCATTAGCAATACTGTTCAGTCCAAAGTTCTTTGCTGGCGAGCCAATGATCGACACAACGTTATCGTAGTTTTGGGTGACAATACTGTTGAATTGATGGCCTTCAAAAACGATGTCGGCATGAATCTCATCACTGATCACCACAACATTGTACTTGGCCGCAATCGCCACCAGCTTCGCTAACTCATCCTGAGTCCAAACGCGTCCGACTGGATTATGAGGGTTACAGAGCAGAACAATTTTGACGTTGTCCTCTCTCAATTTAGCTTCAAGGTCGTCGAAATCCAGCTGATATTGGCCATCTTCTAGTTTAAGCGGGTTAGCAACTACTTTACGCCCAGCAGACTCTATCAGCCTTCTAAATTGGTGATAGACGGGGACCTGAATAAGCACACCATCGCCTTTGTTAGACCACTCTCGGATCATCAATGCAATCGCGCTCAGTACTCCTGGCACTTGCACAAAATAACTTGGGTTAAGATCCAAACCATGGCGCTGCTTATTCCAGTCAGAAATGGCTTTAAACACACTTTCTGAGTCAAATTCATAAGCGTATTTCTCACGTTCAACGATCCGAGCCAAAGCTTGAGAGATCGGGTGAGCAACAGGGAAGTCCATATCCGCTACCCAATAAGGCAGCACATCATCAGTCCCGTATATCTGCTGAAGCATCTTGCTGTCGTGCTTGATAAATTTGTCTGAAATATCGTTTCTTTGTGGTTTTGTCGTAAACATAGCTACTCGCCTGAGGGTCATTTAATGTACTGTTCCTAGCCTTAGACGACATAAAACAGCGAAAGACGAAAATAATTGGGACATTTCAGACATATTTTGAACATTATGGAAACGCGTTACACTTCATGAAGTTCAGCGGTGTTTGCCCAATTTGCTTCTTAAAAAACGCGATAAAGGCGCTGTCGGAAGAAAATTCTAGCAAGTGCGCGACATCACTAACCTGACGTTCACGGCACAGAAGCTCGATGGCCTTTAGGGTTCGCCATTGCTGCTTCCACTCCTGATAAGACATACCCGTTTCGGCCTTGAAGATCCGAGTAATGGTTTTAGGACTGGCTCCCGCGGAGTTAGCTAACGTCACCAAATCGGGTGCCAGAAAGGCTTCATCCGAGACTTGACGACGGAACCCATTCAATCTCCGGTCTGTGGGCAGTGGCAACTCGTAGGAGTATGTTTTGCTTTGACTAAACTCTTCCCAAAACAGAGCGGTGTAGTTGGCCATTTCCGATTCAGGTTTGTCTATAGGCCAGAAAGCCATCTTGTTAATCAGTGCTTTCAGTAATTCACTGACTTCAATAATGGTAATCGCGTCAGGGCAGGAGAAAGCGTCACAATCAAAATACAACGAGCGGTATGCCACAACATTGGTCATAAAAGCACGATGTATTGTGTTGGGTGGAATCCAAACGGCCTTCGTGGGAGGAAGGATACAAATAGAGTCCGACAACGCGAAATTCATGCAGCCTTTTGGCGCATATAGCAACTGTCCTTTTTGGTGTTTGTGTAAGCCGGAGTCGTGTCTGCCAAGATCAGCCGCAATGCCCACCACTTTAGAATTAACACTGTCGGGATCTATCACAGAATGTTCATCGATCAGCACACCATTGTCCTTATTTTGATGCTTTTTGTATTATTATCGTTAATAGAAAAATATTAGTGCTCCTTATACTGCGTCTCAAGTTAAATTTATTGAGGACGTATCATGAAACGTAAGCCTTCACTCTGGCTGATGTTCGTAATGCTCATGTTTCCGCAGATCGTGGAAACGATTTACAGCCCAGCACTCCACTCGATTGCCGAGGCCTTTTCAGTCACGGATTCGCAAGCTTCGCAAACTTTATCTGTCTATTTCATCGCGTTTGCACTGGGCGTTGTATTTTGGGGGATAGCTGCGGATAAATGGGGCCGACGGCCAGCAATGCTTGCAGGTATTGCGGTTTACGGCTTATCCGCTTTAATCGCAATGCTTACCGACCAGTTTGAGTATCTGATTGCTGCGCGAATTGCCAGCGCATTTGGCATTGCCGTTGGCTCGGTGGTCACTCAAACGATATTGAGAGATGTATTCGACGGAGAAGCTCTGGCTAAAGTGTTTGGGCTGATGGGTATGGGAATCGCGATCAGTCCCGTAATAGGAATGGCCATAGGTGGACAGCTTGCTCAAGCTGGTGGACACACCTACGTATTTTCTGCTCTATTTAGCATGGCGATCCTACTACTGTTCTACAACCTCTTCAGGTTACCAGAAACACAGCAATCGAAGACGCCACTTAATCTCCACCAGCTAGGCTGGAGGATGCTCAAAGATGGCCATATATGGTACTCCACCATCTTGATTGCAGTCTTCAATATCGCACTGTTTTCCTATTACCAACTGGGCGCATTTGCCTTTGCTAAACTCGGCTATAGCTCAGCCCAATTTGGCTACAGCGGCATCGCTTTAGGGATCGGTACAATGATTGGCAGCTACTGTAATAAATACCTGCTAAACAAGCATACGCAGCCATCAACTCTGATTGGCCTAGCCCTTTCATTGCTATGCTTAGGGAGCATAAGTATCTATCTGACTCTGAACAGTATCTACTTTGTTCTCGCAATGATGTTGGTCGTAATGGCATTTGGTATCGCGATTCCCAATGTAATCAGTGCAGCACTAAAAGATTACAAGCAACATGTTGGCAGCGGCGGCGCGATTCTCGGGCTTATCTACTACCTACAGATAGGTATTGGTCTGGCTATCGCTGGGCAAATACAAGATCTTGGAAAGGTCTTAATGTCTTGTGCAGTCATCGCTCTAGTAACCCACGCTACCAAGCATCGTAACCAGAACCTATTCGCTGCACTCAGAAAATAAAAACAGCCAGCATAATGCTGGCTGTTTTGCTATCAAATCCGCCTGAGTTACTCTTGCTCAAGCGCCTCTTCATCCATAGCGGCAGCACATTTAATTTCGTACTGGTTAAAGGAAAACGTACTCGTACCATGCACTCGCTTGGTGATAACTTTTTCTTCACCGTATTGAACCGTAACATGGGTATAAACTTTGTTTTTTACATCTACGATGTTGTCTTCAAGCGCTTGTTCAAACTCTAACTCATGTTTATCTCGCGCCATTTTCACTTTTTCTAGACGCGCATTGGATTCAAGTTTAAGTTTCTCAATGTTTTCTGCTTCTTCTTCGCTGCGTTCTGCTTTCGGTGTTTTCTTAAATTCCAGCTCCCGACGAACCACATCCATAGTCGCTTCTTGGGCAAGCTTATATTGCTCTTTGTATTTTTGCTGGCGCTCTTTGAAGTTCTGATAACGCGCAAACGCATTGATGTAAGTTGCAGTATCACCTTCAACACCTAGGTTAACGCACGTCACCTTCCCACCTACTTTTGCGTGACCACCACTTAAAGTTCCCTGCTTCTCGGCGACATCAGAGACGGTTAAATCTTTACCGCAGCGAATTTCGTTGTTCATACAGTGGACTGAAAGATTGATATTTTCAGCAGCCTGAAGTTCTGAGAATTGCGCGTAATTTGCTGTAATAGAGCCACCCGCTTTTACATGACAACTTTTCGCTTGGTCTTCAGAAACGTTATGACCGATGATACCTTTAGCCACATCTATGTCGCCTTGTGCCTGTACATCTGCCGATTCAATAAAACCACCAACTGTTAAGTTTCCGGTTGCACGAACCATCATATCGGACTCAATGTTTCCAGTGACGATTACATTGCCTTTGAACTTTACATGCCCAGTTGCCACACCAATGGCAGGCAAGCAAAGCGCGTCTTCCACTTCGACAGTACGCTCTTTGATCATCGGCATACCAGAAACTGCAGCGACAAGGAGATTGGGATCCTCAGGTGAGATTTCTGAACCTTTCGATTCTTTCAGCATCGCATCATTGCCAGGCTTGGGTGGAATAGGCTTCCCCTGCACTGTGATACCAGGTGTCCCTTTAGTCGCGGGGATGCGCTTCATCAACCGAGCTTTCGCTTCTACGGTGACCGTTTCACCGAGATCCAACATATCGACTTTGCCATCTGCGTCTTGTGAAGGAGCCAGAACTTGCTTAGTGATGTCTTTGACCAGTGGGATAAACTTTGCATCTTGTCCCTGAACAGGGTTTTTGCCTTTGGCGACAGGTTGGGTAAAGGTCTCACCCGGTTTGAGTTGATGGCTCATCATTAACACTTTTTTCAGTGCTAATTTGTTGATTCCTTTAGTGACGTGAGCTTGGGCTAATGCGTGTACAATCTGAGGGCCTTTAAGCGGCGAACCGCGATAAGCACCAGTGACTACCATACTGGCTAACATATCGTGATCCGATAAAACGACTTCAACCACAGCGTCTCTGATTTCCGCGATAGCAATGCCAACCAAAGCTTCGCTTTTGCCTTCTTTTGCACAGTTAATGAATCGAGTAATTTCATCATTCAATATGCAAAAATCGGTCGCACCGATGCCCGCAATCGCTTCTTCAACACCTTTGCTGTCAAAGCGACCATCGATATTCATATCTGGTCGCAATTTAGCAATAACCTGTTGATTATCATCAGATAAGCTGACTAACTTGTCCCACATTTACAGCCTACTTCATCCAGTCCCTATAACTTTAGTTTATATAATCCTCGTGAAATACAGTATTAAATTTGTGACAAAGTAAGGCTTAGGTCACTTCTCAAGGGCTTTTACACTGTAAATATAATTAAGCTGAGCTCGGGAAATGGTGTTTAGCATCTAGGCTATATACCGCCGTCACACATTTTCCTTGTTTCGAATAGTCCAGTGAATCACATAGTTCTGAAGCTAATACGATCCCTCGTCCATGCGTCAAAGATTTATCAATACTTTGCTTTAACTTGTTGTAATCGAATCCAACACCATTATGTTCCAGCTCTAAGACCAGCTGTTTTTGTTCTGGCTTATAATCGATAAATAGAGTCACCCAAAGCTCTTCAGACAATTCTTTAAGTTTCTCTTCGCGCAACTGGTAGAAGGTGAAGAAACCATCGGGCTCTTCCTTGATTTTCGAGTCTAAATGCAATAGTCCATGTTCAATCGCGTTAGCAAACAGCTCGGACAGCACTGAACAGACCAAATCTAAATGTGGCCCTGTCATCACACCGGTCAGAAACTGTCTGACTTCGCTCATCACCGTCACCGACTTAAGCACAGATGCTGGGAAACGCATCTTTGACTGTGCCGGAGTTTTGCTGAGATAAAAGCTGCTTTGCTGCACCACTTTATCGTTACTGTTTGAAATCGGAAACTCCATGGCCAAAATAGACAAGTCATCGCCCACATTACGATTGGCAAACTTTCTCACCGACTCAAACAGCGTTGGGATCATCGCTCTCCCAGACGTTAATGCCTCTTCCAAACGCTCTTGACCGAATTGCTCTCCAAGCCCATTTTCAGCTTCTATCACACCATCGGTGTAGCAGAGGATTTTTTGATCTGGCTCCATTTTGAAGTGCACTAGATCAGATTCAAACTCATGAGATTTCAAAACACCAAGCGGCATGTGCGTGGAAACCAGTTTTCGGCTGATCGAGCCATCTTTATCCAATAGGTAACCATCAGGTAGTCCACCGCCCCACCAAGAAACTTCAAACCCGTTAGCACGAATTTCAAACACGCTTGCCGCCAACATCATCCCCATGGGTAAGAAACGTACCAATACGTCATTGAGCTCGCGAACAATCTCTCCCAAAGAAAGACCTTTCGAAGCCATAGAGAAGAACGCTCGGGTTGCAGGAATAGCCGAAATAGCAGCTGGAAGGCCGTGGCCCGTCGCATCCGCGATCATCACGTATACTCCCCCATGCGGCCGGTTTGCCACAACGATCAAGTCTCCGTTGAAAACAGTTGATGGGGTAGAAATGTAGTTGATGCCATAAATGCTTTTCACTTGAGAACTCATTTCATCCATTAAATTGGAGAAAATCGACTCCGCGATCGCATAGTCGTAGCGAACTTGCTCGTGAAACTTACTTAGCTCATCACGATGTTCCTTCACCTCATTGTGCATCTTTACAACTCGATAGTGAGCTTGAACTTTCGCCACTAGCACACTTCTCTCAACGGGCTTAGGAATAAAGTCTTCACCTAACGTCAGGCATCGCTCGAACGAATCGTGATCATCCAGTACGGTGAGAAAGATGATCGGCATATGAAGATTAGGGAACGCATCACGAATTTCCTGTGCTGTCGTAAAGCCATCCTTCACTGGCATCATTACATCCAACAAGATGACATCTGGCAGAGACGGCATCTTGAGCATTGCCTCCACGACCCCTTCACCATTCTCGAACGTCGTGACTTCTTGCGCCATTTCGCTGAGCATGAATCGACACAATTCTCGATTCGTAGCGTGGTCGTCAATTATCATGACATGCATACGACCCTCCTTAACCGCTATTCGATAGAAAACTTCTTATCAAAACGAGAAATGGTCAGTATCTTTCGCACCTGTGGCAAGGTATTGGTAATCCGGATCATCCCGTCATCCTGCTCAAGATAGTTGTGCATATTAAGCAGCATACCTAGCCCTGCACTATCTATATAATCGACTTTCCGTAAATCGATGGTAAAACGAAAATCCTTCTTATCTGAATAACAACGACGGAACTCTTGGACCAAATTAAATCCAAAAGCCCCTTCAATTAAGATCGTTACTTGCTTGGAATTTGAATCAACTTCAGCTTCTACCGACATAATATTTCCTTTTCAACAACGAAGACTGCACCGCCTTCACGACAATATGTATACGCATGACCCATTAAAATAGCTCTACCTCTCCTTCTTCAATACTTTCCTGAGAAGCAGCTGGAGCCCCGCGATGGTCTATATTTGATTTCAGATCTGCCACAGCCTGTTTCATCTCATCAGGGTCTAGGCTGCCGCTGGCATGAGCCACCAGTATTTCAGTTACCTGATCGAGAAAATCAACACTGATCTTGGCGTAATCACCCTGTTGGACAATGATGTCTGTAAACTGTAACGCCCGAATACCGTCACCAACACGTGTGTGCAGTGTGACCCCAATGGATTTGATTTTCTGAACTTCCTGTTCAACGACAGCATTAGCCGCTTTGACACCTTGAAGCATATCATCCACTTTTTCCTTAGACTCTATCGCTTCCGTCATATCGATTGATGCCATCTCCCCAACTGTTTTATTCGCTTCTTTGACCGTATCCTGAGCGACATTAATTTCCTTCTCTATTTCGCAGTTAAGCTCTTCTGCTTTTACAGAAAGGTTTCTTACTTCTTGCGCCACAACAGCAAAACCTCTCCCAGCCTCCCCAGCACGTGCTGCTTCAATCGCAGCATTCAAAGCGAGCAGGTTGGTTTGTTCGGATAGGCCACGAACTTGCGCTAACAATTTAAACACCGCATCCAACTTATCGGACATGTCATGAATACTATGTACTGCGGAAATGCTCTTCTCAGAGATATTAATGAGTGTGTCAACGAACTGGCGAATGATGGTCTCGGTTTTTGGCAAGACCTGAGTAATATCGTAGGCATTATCTTTATTACCCATAATGTTACTCACTAGCTCTTCAGCAATTGCATTTTGTCCCTCTGCTAACTTCTGCAACTCAAAAAAGCTTTCATTTAGCGTCTCTGCAGATTCATCAACAACGCCATGTTGATGATCTAAAGGCTCATTTAATTGTAGGGATATTTTTCCCAATATTTCACTGACATGTAGGCTGATCTGTTTTTCGTCCTGAGATGACTTTTCATGGAAGTCATTTAACTCAGATTGATTTGGCGTAGAAGCCTCTCTAGGGAAAACAAACCATGGTATAGCCGCCGCAAGCACCATAACAGCGACATGCGCAATCGACGATGACAACGTCATGCCGATAGAAAGCAATACAATCTGCGTCCCTATAGCAAGGGCGTAGCGGATTTTTGGGGTCATTGTTATTTTATTCATAGTACATCCCTGACGTTGTGCCCGCACAGGCGCTTATTTCTTTAGGCAATCACATATCTGCTGAGGTATCTGTTTAAGACTCAGCACTTGTTGCGCAGCGTTCATTTCAACCGCAACTCGCGGCATTCCCCAAACAACGGAAGAAGCTTTGTCCTGAGCGATCGTCATTGCGCCTTCTTCTCTCATCTTAAGCATTCCTCGCGCTCCATCTTGCCCCATACCAGTCAAGATGACGCCGATGGCATTCTTCCCGACCGTTTCTGCAACGGTATCGAACATCACATCGACAGATGGTTTGTGTCGGTTCACTGTTGGACGATCATCCAGTTGGCAATACAAATGTTGGCCACGCTTAATGACGACTAAATGTTTATCTCCCGGAGCAACATACGCGCATCCATTGACTAACGGGGCTTTGCTCGCCGACAACTCTTTAACCTGAATATCGCTGTTGTCATTAAGACGCTGGGCAAAAGACGCACTGAACATAGCGCTAATGTGCTGCGTTATGACAATCGGTGGCAACCCTGAAGGCAGAGCAGACAACACTTGCCTGACTGCTTCTGTTCCACCTGTCGAGGCACCTATCGCAATCACTTCAACTTTGGTTCTTAAGTTATTAGGAGCAATTGTCTGTGAAGGCGCATGTTTAGTTCTATCTTGAAAAACATTAGCGCCCGCAGCCATTTTTATCTTGTCATTAATATGATCTTTGTAATTGACCATATCTCCCGTGTTATCCACCGCTGGCTTAGGGAAATAGTCCACAGCCCCGAGTTCCAATGCCGTCAGGGTTGGCTCAGCCCCATGCTGAGTAAGGGTCGATATCATCACGACAGGCATTGGGCGCAAACGCATGAGGTTTTTCAGAAATTGCACCCCATTCATTTTTGGCATTTCAATGTCTAACGTCAGTACATCAGGATTGTGAATCTTGATCAGATCTCTAGCCTGATACGGATCCTCTGCCATCGCTACAACTTCAAGCTCGGGATCGGAATTGATCAATTGAGCAAGTAAGGCTCTGAAAACCGGAGAATCATCAACCACGAGTACTTTAATTTTCTTCATCAGAACAGCTCCACATCGTCATCATGAGGACGATGACTTTCTTTATCCAACTGACTGGCGTACTTATCTTCTTCTTGTTGCAAGTGATGAATTTCAGTGTAAGGAATGCGTTTCAACCAAGCTTGCCCTGTTAGCGGGTTAAATATAATTTTGCGTGGGTCAACGCCCCCTAAATCTTGAGCGACGACTGGCAAGTTTTCCTGCTCAACATAGTTAAGGATAAACGCGATGTTTTTTTCCCCAATCATAGAGTGTCGACCCAACATCTGTGCCCCACCGAACAGTTTAACTTTGAGTGACGAACGTCTTGCACCCTGAGAAATTAGGGTATTAATCAGCATTTCCATTGCATGGCTACCGTAACGCGATGCCGTAGATACGACTTCATCTGGACGCCACGAGTTAATTTCCGAATGGTTATGGAATGGCAACAAAAAGTGATTCATACCACCTATCGCTGCATAATCATCCCAAACACAAGCCGCGATACATGACCCTAACCCCGTTGCGATCAACTCATCCTCATGGGTACAGTAAAGCCCTCCAGGAAACACTTTGATCATGTGCTTCTCTTTTTGAGGGTGATAAAAACGATTAAAGTGGCTATTTTCGTACTTTGGCTTTCCGGTCTTTAACCCAATCATAACTGCCCCTATTGTTTCACATAGATGGTTTTGCCTAAGTGACGAAAAATATCGCTACAGGCTCCGACGCTTTCGGAATGCCCGATAAATAAAATCCCATTAGGTTTAAGTTGCTGATGAAACCTTCTGATAAGTTTTTCTTGGGTCGGCCTATCAAAGTAGATCATCACGTTACGACACGAAATCAAATCAAAAGGCTGTCTAAAGTCCCACTTATCTAGCAAGTTTAGCTGATGAAACTGGATGTGTTTTTGCAGCCCCTTGGCTATTTTTATGTTTCCCTGCTGACCATCTCTTCCTTTAAAGAAACAGGGCTTTAGATATTGTTTAGGGATAGACGAAATCGCCTCATCACTGTAGATCCCCTGCTTCGCATGAGAGAGCACTTTTGTATCAAGATCTGTTGCCGTGATGGATACCTGTTTGAACTGGTTAAAGGCATTGGAACAGTATAGGGAAGAAACGAAACTGTATGGTTCTTCACCTGTCGAGCATCCTGCAGACCAGATTTTGATATTTTCAACCCCTTGTTTCTGCCACTCATCCAACATCACATTTTCTAAAAACTCAAAATGATGGTATTCACGGAAAAACTGGGTTTTGTTCGTCGTAAGGCTATTGATAAACCTCACTCGTTCACTGTTGTCTTGTTCAATAACAGATTTGTACTCAGAGAAACGAGTGAGTCCTAGCCGCCTAAGCTGGCGGCTAATGCGTCCATAGACCATGGTTCGCTTTCGATCAGAGAAGTAAATGCCCGCATGCTTGTGCATGAACCACTGGATAAACTTAAAATCTTTATCCGTTAGCTCAAACTCAGTTGCAGATGCCCCTCCTCCTTCACGAGTTAGAACTCTTCCCATTCGTCCCCTTCCTCACCCGCTTTGAATCCTGCATTAGCAACGCGTGGTGTCCTGATTTCCCTGACATTGCTGCTTTGATGCCCAGAGTCTTTCGTCTTTGGTGAATCAAAGGTGGCAACATTGTCGTCAGAAGCAAAGAAGTTCATCAGATGGATAAGTTGCTTACCTTCATCTTTCAGCGACTGACTAGCTGCCGAGGTTTCTTCAACCAAAGACGCATTCTGCTGAGTCATTTCATCCATCGTTGTGATAGCGCGGTTGATCTCATCAATACCTGTCGATTGCTCTAAGCTCGACGAAGCAATCTGTGCGATTAACTCTGTCACCTTCTCGACTGCCTCAACGATTTCATTCAAGGTATCACCGGACTCATCTACCAATCTGGAGCCTTCATCCACTTTCTCTACGCTATCTTTGATTAGCCCTTTAATTTCTTTTGCCGCCGCCGCACTGCGTTGCGCTAAGTTTCGAACTTCACCTGCAACCACTGCGAAACCACGTCCTTGCTCGCCAGCTCGGGCAGCTTCTACTGCAGCATTCAGTGCCAATAAGTTAGTCTGGAAGGCGATTTCATCGATAACACCAATGATGTCAGCAATTTTCTTGCTCGCAGTGTTGATTTCGGACATTGCTGAGACTGCTTGACCGACTACTTCGCCACCTTTACTCGCTTTCTTAGTCGCGTCTTCCGCAAGAGAATTTGCCCCTTTCGCGTTATCAGCATTTTGGCGAACAGTAGCTGTCATCTGCTCCATGCTTGCGGCAGTTTCTTCTAGATTAGAAGCTTGTGCTTCAACACGTTGGCTCAAATCATTGTTGCCTTCCGCTATTTCCGTAGAAGCGGTAGCGACTCGTGCCGAAGCTTGGGTGATCTTATCGACCATGTTGCGCAGGTTAAGTATCGAGGTGTTAACCGCATCAGACAGTCGACCAAACTCGCCCTTGTTATCCTCAGACATATTGGTATTTAAATCGCCGTCAGCAACACGACTCATGACATCAATACACTGACCAATAGGTTCGACCATGGTGTCGAGCAAGTTATTAATGCCATCCCCGAGCTCTTTCATGAAGCCGCTGTATACAGAGGTATCAATCCGCTCGTTAAGCTCTCCAGAAATTGCACGCTGAATCAACGCTTCAACCTGACGCTGACCATCTTGCTGCTCAGTGATATCTTCCCACTGTAAAGCAGGGCCGATATAGTTGCCTTGAGCATCATGCATAGCAATACAGGTCAAATTAAATTCCAGTCCCCCGACGGCGATGTTAGAACTGAATGGAAGCCTGTCCGGGTTACTAATGATGTTCCTCTGGTGGCTGGGGTTTTTATGGAAGACATCGATATTTTTACCAACCAAGTTGCTGGCATCAAATCCAGGCAGCGCTTTTTGTAAATCACTTTCTCTGGATTTGAGTAATGTCGATAATGCCGGGTTGAGGTACTGAATAATACCGTCTTTATCAGCCATCATCATATTAGTGGTCATCCCTTTCACTGCAGATGCTAAGCGACCAACTTCCTGCTCTTTTGCACGTTCTTCAGTAACATCACGCCATTCGAGTGTATTACCAATATAGTTACCTTGCGCATCAGTAATCGCAGCAACATTAAGCTCTATTTTGATATCCGCAATATCAATATCGGTTTTGTAAGGGAGATTATTCGGCGTCGAGAGAAGCTGTCTCTGATGGGCTGGGTTCTTATGGAATTCATCAATACAACGTCCCATCAACCACTCTTCAGATGCCGTAAAGCCTGACCAAACTGTTCGTAGCTTCGCTTCATGCTTACCAAACAATTCGATGGTTTCTTTGTTGGCATAGGTAATAAGGAAGTCTCGGTCTATCATCACCATCGCGGTTTGGGCTTGATCAACGGCTGCTTGCAACCTGGCCACGTCATCTTGTTGAGCACGTATCGCTGTTACGTCTGACCACTCCAGAGTATTACCGATGTAATTTCCCTGTGAGTCAGTTATTGAAGCGACGTTAAGTTCGATGGTTAAGTCTGCAATCTGAATGTCGGTCTTGTATGGCAAATTCGATGGGTCAGACAACAATTGCCTTTGGTGTGCTGGATTCTTATGGAATTCGTCGATGCAGCGCCCCATCAACCAGTCTTCTGAAGCCGTAAAGCCTGACCAGACAGTTCGTAATGTCGCCTCATGTTTACCAAACAACTTGAGAGTTTCTTGGTTGGCATACGTAATATTAAAATCACGGTCTATCATCACCATTGCCGTCTGAGCTTGATCAACCGCGGCTTGAAGTCTGGCAATATCGTTTTGCTGGGCTACCGCAGCAGTAACATCAGACCATTCCAGTGTGTTACCAACATAGTTACCTTGACCGTCAATGATCGCGCCGACATTCAGCTCAATTTTTACATCTTTGACTTCAATAGTAGTGGTGTAAGGCAGATTTGAAGGGTTGGACAGCATTTGGCGCTGATGTGCTGGGTTTGAGTGAAAACCATCAATACAATAGCCCATCAGAAAATCTTCATCGGCACGGAAGTTAGGCCAGAAAGACTGAAACAGCGCCTCATGTGTTTTCAGCAGATCCATCGACTTCTGGTTCACATAGGTGATTTTAAAGTCCCGATCGATCATCATCAGCGCTGTCTGCGCTGCGTTCAACGCTGAGAAGAGTTGCTCTTTAGACAACCCTTTATTACTTTCCGGCTCGTATTCATCCATTAAACTATCCTGCGCAGACGAAGCAAATTGCTCCGCAGTAGCAGGCTGTGGTTTCCGATTCCAAAATGCCATGAGTCACCTCTCACTGGTTGCTTCGTTTGACGTGTTTTAAGCCCAACTCTCTTCGTTCTGGTCAGGTACAACAAGCTCTGATACATCAAACAGAGCCTCAAGTTTTATTAATATCAGATGACCATTTTCGACTGACGCAATACCTCTTATATAGCTGTGGTCAACTGAGTGGGATACGTGCGGTGCAGGTTTTATTTGTTCATCTGTTAGCGGATAGACCTCGGAGACACCGTCAACGATGATACCTAACGGATGCATCTCGGCATCATTGAGAACAATCACCACCGTGGTTGCACTGATCTGCGCTGGGGGTAATCCGAATCGAGAACGTAGGTCAACTATCGGGACATACTCTCCACGAATCTCTAGTACACCCAGCATATAATCTGGAGAGTTGGGCACTTCACGTACCGAGCTCCAGCCACGAACTTCACGGACATCAAGAATGGGCACGCCATACTCGTCATCCCCTAACACAAAGCTCAAAAACTCTTGCGGTATGATCATGGCTCTTTCCTCAAAATTCGCTCTATGTTGAGAAGCTCTTCAGTATCGAGCAATGACATGACTTGCTCGCCTACATTTATCAGCCCTTGAAGATAAGGAGAAACAGCAGACTCGCCCACTCCTGGATAAAGCTCATTTTGCCCTTGGCTAACGACATCGCTCACAGCATCAACCACCAAGCCCATTAGGCGTTCACTTTCTTCTGCCTGAAAGCGCAAGACAATCACAACTGTGCTTGGCAGGTATTCGCATTCACCGATTTCAAACCGGCTACGTAAATCCACCACAGGCACAATCATTCCTCGCAGATTGATAACCCCTTTCACATATCGTGGTGCTCGTGGTATGGGTGTTGGGCGCTCCCAGACACGAATTTCTTCAACATCTTTTATCTCTACGCCATACAATTCGCTCGCCAACTTAAAGCTTAAGAAGTCTGCACTTTCAGAAACCCCTTCTTCGCTCACTTGTTCTAGAACGGCTTGCGCCTGAGCTTCAATCGCCTGACGAGAGTTAACCTCTGTTGCTGTTTCCATCGCAGATTCCATCACGCCCCCTTATGCTGCTAAGCCGTTGTGCGTTGAGTCAGATGCTCGTTTGAGGAAGTTGGTGATCAAGCCCTGTATGTCGAGAATTAACGATACAGAGCCATCTCCGAGAATAGTGGCCCCTGAAATGCCAGCAACTTTGCTGTAGTTGGATTCTAGGCTCTTAATCACGACCTGTTGCTGATCGAGCAATTCATCTAATAGAAGGCCTACACGGTTACCAGCTGCTTCAACGAAGCAGAGAATACGAGCATCCAGAGAACCACTCTGTCCCATCTCCAGTTCTTCTTGCAGACGAAGGATCGGAATGTTCTCTTCACGCAGGCGATACAATTCAATTCCCCCAGAGGCAAGCTTGATACATTCGGGGTCAATCTGAATCGATTCTACTATCGTCAACAGTGGGATTACGTACACCTCGCCGGCGACTTTTACCAGCTGGCCATCAAGAATAGCGAGCGTCAGTGGCAAGCTGATCGTAAAACAGCTTCCGACTCCCAACTCCGATTCCACTTCAATGTGACCACCCAACTCTTCGATGTTTCTTCTCACCACATCCATGCCGACACCTCGGCCCGAAATATCAGAAACTTCTTCTGCAGTAGAGAAACCTGGTGCAAAAATCAAATTCATAATCTGCTTTTCGCTCATGTCTTCGCGACGCGCATCTGGCGCGAGAACACCTTTTTCAGTGGCTTTATTCCAAAGCTTGTCGCAATCTAAGCCAGCACCATCATCTTTAATTTCAATGACAATAGAACCACCTTGGTGATAGGCGTTCAGCTTGATCACGCCTTGCTCTTTCTTGCCCCTTTCCAATCGTGTTTGAGGCTGCTCTATGCCGTGGTCGATACCGTTTCTGACTAAGTGAACCAAAGGATCCACAATGCGCTCCAGTACCGTCTTATCAAGCTCTGTCTGCTCACCATGAATTTGCAAGTCAACCTGCTTCTCTAAACGAGTCGATAGATCACGGACCAGACGTGGGAAGCGGCTGAAAGCAAAACTCATCGGTAACATGCGGATGTTCAGAACGTTTTCCTGCAGGTCCTTACTGTTTTGCAACAGTTGCGCTAATCCAACCTTAAGCTTCTCTAGCTTATCAATCGTGAAATCATTGCCGATCTCAGTAAGCATCGATTGAGTAATAACAAGTTCCCCGACCAAGTTGATCAGGCTATCAACTTTGTCGATATCCACTCTAATAGAGCTGACACTTGACTCTGTTTTCGCAACTTTTGTTGGTTTCTGTTCGGCTTTAATTGAATCTTGTTCCGCGACTTCTTTGGTTACAGAGGGGGCTTTTGTAGTGGAAGTTTGAGGCTTCTCAACTTCCTCAGGAGCTGCTGTAGTTGTGGCAGGGGTAGCAGAGATAAACTCGACCGTTAGCTCACATTCATCTTCGACCCATTCGAAAATCTCTCGGATTTCCTCTTCTTTTACTTCAGCATCAAGACTTGCTTGCCATTTGAGATAACAAAGTTCAGCTTCGATCGCTTCAATTTCAGGCAAAGACTCGGTATTCACCGTAATCTGACAGGAAGCATGAAGCTCTTTTAGCTCGCGGAGTATTCTTAGCGGGTCATTGCCACTAAAAAACATTTCAGGGTGGGGTTCAAAAGTCACCAGCCAGTGACCTTCACCACCAGAAGTGTCTGGTTGTGAATCGTCACTATTCGTCGTTTGTTCAGAGAATTCTTCGTTATTAGGCTCGGAATCCACAGACGCTTCACCGAGTAACTCATGAAGCTGCGCACTGACCTCTTTTTGCAGTGCTGTGTCTACTTCACTGCCTTGTTCATGCCCTTCCAGCATGCTCTGGATACAATCACCACTTTTAAGTAGCAGGTCGACAGTCTCTGCAGTGAGCTCTTTTTCATTATTACGGACCAGATCTAGGTAGGCTTCTACAGAGTGGGTAAATTCACTGATATCAAACAAGTTAAATGTTGCTGCTCCTCCCTTAATCGAGTGAGCAGCACGAAAGATGGTATTAATGGATTCTTCATCAAGAGAAGTCACATCCAGATTAAGTAACACATCTTCCAACACCTCAAGATTTTCACGACACTCTTCGTAAAACATCTTGCGCAATTGTTCCATATCTAAAGCCATAAGCTTTTTTCCCTGCCAGATGACGTTGTTAATGAATTATTTAATTTAGATAACGCGTTTTAGAGTTTTTAGAAGCGTTTCTGGGTTAAATGGCTTAACTAGCCATCCCGTTGCTCCGGCTGATTTACCTTGTTGTTTTTTTTCGGTACTGGTTTCAGTCGTCAGCATGAGAATGGGGACGAACTTGTACTGAGGCTTATCTCTCAGCGCCTTAACTAGCTCAAACCCTCCCATATTGGGCATATTGACATCCGAAATGACCACATCAAATTTGCTACTCGCGACTTTGTTGAGTGCATCTCGACCATCATTTGCGGTTTCGACTTCATAGCCAGCATCACGTAACGTGTGGCTCACCATCTGGCGAATGGATACAGAATCATCTACTGCAAGAATCTTAGTCATTTTGATTACTCTCCGACTTTAGTTTTAGCTCAAACACGTCTTGCAAACCTAGCGTATCGATGCCTTCAAGTAGAACATCACTAGGTTTAAGCAATTGAATTTCTCGTTGATTCTTCTTTGCGGAAATAAAAAGAGAAGAGAGTAGTTGTACGCCAGCCGCATCCACTCTCGCCACTGAACTAGCGTTTAACTGAATAGAGTCGTGATTGGCAAACCATTCTTGATAATGAGTCGTTGTGTCTAGCACTGTAGAAATGTCTAGAGACTCAGGAAGTAAACATTCCATGTTTCTACCTACACTTTTCTTATAATTTCCTAGCCGTTATGGAAGCTTTTCGCTTAATTTTGAGTGTAGGAAGGAATAGATATTTAGCAAATTAACAAAATCAAATTATGAACTAAAAGTCATATATTTAGGGCGTAAATAAGGTTAATTACCTTGTTTTTTAAAGGGTTAGTTCGTTAATGAAGGACAAAATAATTTCCATATATTTTTTATAGATAAGGGGATATTTGCAAACAAATCAAAAACATCTACCTTTTGTTAGTTCTATCAACCAAGAAATCTAGCACATCATTTACGGAGCACTTCAGAGTTTACAATGTAAATTGTAAACCTATTGCTTGCCCTATCGAATATCACAATTATTGAGCCACATTAGAGTATTCCCCACCATCGCTACGCAATAACATCAATATTAAACTACGCTCATATTTCATTATTAAGTTTAATTAACTCAATACCGCTTATCAGCGCTTAAGTGGACGGATGATAGGAAAGAGTCTATGAACCTTTTTGCTGATCTCAAACTACGTTGGAAGTTAATGGCAATTATCGTCATTCCGGTTGTGTGTTTAGTCTATTTTGCCCAAACACAGGTGATGAGAAACGTTGCTCTCGTTGAAGAAGATAACAACATACTGATGCTGTCAGAGTTTTCAGTTAAAGCTAGTGCTCTTGTGCATGAGTTACAAAAAGAGCGAGGCATTACCGCCGGCTTTATGGACAGCCGCGGCTTACGCTTCTCAAATGAAGTTCAAGATCAACGCAGAAACGTAGATGCAAAGAGAGATCAGCTCAGGTTGTTCATGCAAAGTTTTGATCCTTCTATCTATGGCTCAGCCTTTGAGAAGCAGTTGGATCATTCCCTCTCTGTACTGAATGAATTGGATTCGAAGCGGACAGAAATAGACGCCCTTGAGATACCTAAAAGCCAGGCAATTGGATTCTATACAGACATGAATGCCCAGTTCTTGGGTGACATTGTTCATCTTTCTAAAGCCAGTTCAAGTGGAGAGCTCAGCTCTATGGCCGCAGCTTATGCAAACTTTTTGCAAAGTAAAGAACGAGCAGGTATTGAACGTGCATTGTTAATGGGGGTATTTGCTAATGATGAGTTCCAAGGGCGTCAGTATGAACGCTTCCAAAATCTTGTATCCGCTCAGACCAATTACACTAGTGTATTCAAAACCCTCGCAGCGCCCTCACAACTAGAAATATACCGCGGAACCATGACTGGGCCGATCATGGAAGAAACGGCCTCTTTTCGTGAGATAGCTATTGAATACGCTATGATTGGTGGCTTTGGTGTTGACCCGGCAGAGTGGTTCAAAGCGCAAACAGCAAAAATCAATCTGCTCAAGCAAGTAGAAGATAAACTGGCAAATGATCTCATCACCCTAACACAAGCTTATGCGGATAAAGCGAGTTCCGAACTCACAAGAGATATCATTTTAATGGTAGCCGCACTGTTATTGACAGCACTTGTCGTTTATGTAGTGCAAAAAGGTATTACCGTACCGATTACAGCTGCTGTACAAATAGCCAACTCTATCGCTTCAGGGAAACTGAACAATCAAATTAATGCCAGCTCGAATGATGAATCAGGTATGCTGCTCAAAGCCCTCTCAACCATGCAGGAAAATCTTCTCCAAGCGCAACGTGACCTTGAAAAGAGAATGGAACAGGAGCGAGTACAAGCAGAAGAAAATAGCCGTATTCGTCAGGCCCTTGATCAAGTATCCGCAAGTGTGATGGTAGCGGATAACAACAACGATCTCATTTACCTGAATCACGCGATGCATCAAGAATTTGCTCGAAATGTATCAAGTTTCAGCAATGCCATTAAAGGTTTTGACCCTGAAAGGTTACTAGGTAGAAACATTGGTCTATTCAGTCACACAACTGAATACCAACGCATTCTTCAATCAATAGATAAAACTGTGGCTGTAGAGATCAACATCGACAAGCGAATCTACAAAGTCATTGCGAATCCGGTAATGGGCGAAAATGGAATTCGCCTAGGAACCGTCATTGAGTGGGATGATTTAACGGAGCAACGTGATGCAGAGCTGCAAGTTGAGAATGTCATACGTGCAGCTGCATCAGGCCAACTCAGCACTCGTTTAGATACCACTCGCCTGAGTGGCTTTATGCACGATCTTGGCGATGGTATTAACGAGCTTCTCGACGCCATCGTCGGACCATTAACGATCGCTGCAGATTGCGTGGCGAAAATATCCCTAGGCCAGATCCCCGAATCAATCACCGATGAGTACCGCGGCGACTTCAACAAACTGAAAGATAACTTAAACACCTGTATTTCAGCCATCAACCTGTTGGTCAAGGATGCCAACAACCTAGCAGATGCAGCAATCGCAGGTCAGCTATCAGCAAGAGCCGATGAAACTCAGCATCAAGGTGATTTCAGAACCATCATCAAAGGGGTCAACAGCACGCTAGATGCGGTTGTCACACCGCTCACGGTGGCAGCTAATTGCGTCGATCAAATAGCGAAAGGTCAAGTACCCTCACCTATTGAAGAACACTACAATGGTGACTTTAACCTACTCAAAAACAACCTCAATACATGTATTGCCGCTATTAAACAGCTTATCGATGACGCCAACGCATTAGCGATTGCCGCGGTTGAAGGAAGGCTAGATAACCGGGCAGACACCTCACGCCATCAAGGTGACTTCAAGCAAATTGTTGAAGGAATGAACCAAACATTGGATGCCATGGTTGAACCGACGAATGAATGCAAAGAAGTTCTCGCTCGCTTAGCAGATGGCGACCTAACAAGCACAGTGAAAGGTACTTACCAAGGCGATTTTGCTGTATTGAAGGAAGCCGTGAATACCAGTATTGAAAACTTGCTAGAACTGATTAAAAACATTAGCCAATCAGCCGGTATCGTCAACAACTCGGTGAGCGAACTATCAAGCGGTGTTGTTAACTTGAGCCACCGAACCGAAGACCAAGCCGCGTCATTAGAACGGACCTCTGCGTCGATGTCTGATATGACTGAGTCGGTAAAACAAAATGCCGACAACGCCAGTTTGGCAACTGACTTAGCACGAGATGCGCAAGTCAAAGCACAACGTGGTGGAGAAGTTGTTGAGCGAGCGGTAGTAAGCATGGCAGAAATCAACAGTTCCAGTAAGCGGATTTCAGACATTATCGGTGTCATTGATGAAATCGCCTTCCAAACTAACTTACTGGCACTGAACGCTGCCGTAGAGGCTGCACGGGCTGGTGAACAAGGACGAGGGTTTGCCGTCGTCGCAGGAGAAGTACGCAATCTAGCTCAGCGCTCAGCTCAAGCAGCCAAAGAGATCAAAGAATTGATTCGAGACAGTGTATCTAAAGTGGAAGAAGGTACGGAGCTGGTTAATGAATCTGGTTCGACACTCAAAGATCTCGTTTCCTCGGTAGAAAAAGTAACGTCCATGATTGCTGAGATTTCAGCGGGCTCTTCAACTCAAAGCAATCGAATCTCTAAGGTCAATGAGGCCATTAAAGACATGGATGATATGACTCAGCAAAATGCGGCATTGGTAGAAGAAGCTTCCGCAAACAGTACGTCAATGGAAGAACAAGTCAACAGTGTTATCCAACTGCTGTCCAGTTTCAAAATTGAAGATATTTCTCCATCACCATCGAGCCGAACAGAGGCTCAAACTGTGCTCAAGGTGAGTAACTATTCGTACTAAGAAGAAACACTTAAATAAAAAAAGAGGAGATATATTCTCCTCTTTTTTATACGCTGTTCTAGTAGGGTAAAGCCTGAAATCGGTCCCTTTTACAGTGTAAATTGGGGCGTTTTCATACGATATCCAACAAGACCTGTATATCTGATCTCAATTGCTGCTCGGTTTGCTTTCTCCCAGTAAAACCGAACTCTTCACTACACACTTGCCAACTGCGTTGCTGCAACACCTTACGGATCACAAGAGATGAGCAACCTATTAGTGCTTTGTTCGAGGACTGCAACCAGTTAGCGATAAATGGAGCCACACTTTCGAACCCTGCCCCGCCCAGACAATAGTTTCTAACAAGCGCTTGAAACTCACATTCCACTTCGGAAGCATCTTCCTTACGCAATAGATTACGTACAATGTCAGTTTCAATATCAGCGAATGCATCACCGAGAAGATAACGCATAGACTGATGAAAATGCTGCTCGGCCACCGAAATCCAATCGAAACACCCTTTGACCATGACCACTGAATGGCAGCCACTCGCTTGATCTCTTTGCACACCTAACTTAACAGGAACAAAACCATTCTTACGCCAGAAGCGAATTAACTCACTAGTCGCCCCAAAGCTGGTGGACATAAACTGACTCCCTGACAGCTGCGTCAACTGCTCTAACATGGCTGATCCAAGCCCTTGCTGTTGATAGTCAGGATGTGTAGCAATTCTCATCACTCTGAGGCTTGCCTGGCTGGCTGCTTGGGTTAAACCAAGGTGATTGGCTAGCATCACTGGTACCAAGTGCCCTCTTGGCCTTCTTTGTCCTTGTTGTATCGATTTAATTAAAGGCTCTTCTAACTCACCCTCTTTAATCGTTAACATACAACCTAGGCAATATTGTTCTGAGAATGCCGCATAAAGCTGGATCGCATCATCTTCGAGCAACAGCATTAAATCATTTGGTGATGTTTGATAGTGGGCGTTTACCAGTAACGCAAAACAAGATCGCAGTAAATCAGGCTGAACCACAAGTTGTTGCTTGTCGATTAGCTCCAATTTAATTGGCGGTAAAACAGGTAGAGGCGGCGTCTCCAATTCGGCATTCAGCAAAAAAGTCTCAAACAGCCAACGTTCGACAGGGTCATTATCATTCCAACGAATCGGCTGATCCAAGTGATAAAACACCGCACCAGGTCTTTGCTGTCTTAGCCAAGCCTGAAACTTGAGTGTGAAACCGCGTCCGCACCCCTCATAGCCATGAATCGTTGTCGAAAACACACAACGGTGGTGGCGCTCGACCATTTTCTGCAACATTGGAATTGGAATTGCGGAGGCTTCATCAACCAATAGCAAATCGCACTCAGGAGGCATTCGAAGTAGTGCATCAGGTGCAATAAACGTCAGAGTCGATTGACCCAATTGAATGGAACCTTTTTTGATGACCGCCTCTGGCAGCAATCGGTGAGCATGTTCAAACACAGGAGCCACTGTCGCAAGACTCGGAGCAGTCACTACAATATGAAGGTTACGCGCTTCCATCAATTCAGCGGCAGCAATCCCCAAAGCACTGCTCTTCCCTCTACCACGGTCAGCGGTCATTACCAAAGGACGTTTGCGATGACCCTCAACCACTTTTCGTATTTTCTCAACAGCAGCTCTCTGCTGCGCTAAAGGCTCAGCGCTGGTGCTATCAACTTGAGGCAGTTCAGGCAAAGGCTTAGCCTGCTCAACCTGAATCAGCGAACCTAAAGCAGCATTGAACCATTGTTCTGACAACGAAAGAGAATCGGAATCAGCTGGTATTATTACAACCAAGCCACCACCGGTTACGCAGCCCAATGCGGCACTAAAGGAATTAGCGTCAAATCCATCGGAAAAGTCGCAAATGAGAAGGCCACACTCTTGCCCTAGTAACCTCTGCCCTTGCTTAAAAGTAACCAGATGTACATTATCGTCGTCACTTTTCCCACCCAGCTGATAAATAGCAGAATTTGAAAACAACGCCTTAAGGGCTGACAACATACTGGAATGCCAGTCAACACTGCCTTTCAGCACCACTCCAAATCTGTGATTCGCGTTATTGGCGGATTGAATAAGCTGAGAAAAATAATTGTTCATGGCCGTTGTCAAAGTTCCGAGAATAAGCGAATTATAACAACTAAGACGCGTAAATGAGAGACAGAAAAAAAGCCGCAAAATGCGGCTTTCTGTCAGGTAACAACAATGCTATTTGAGTTTAGTCGATACAAAGTCGAGAATCTCTTGCATCAGTGCATCATCCACTTTTTTCAGATTAAGTGCTAAGTCTGCGCCTTTGCGACTGTAACTGGCGCGCCCTTTAACTAACTCTACTTTTCGGCTGGCTGAACGTTTACTTGGCGCAAGCTCTTCAATCCACTGTTCAAGGGTTTCAGAAACTTCTTTCGTAATACGTGCAACGCCCTGAGCTTGACTGCGTTGCCAAACAAAACCGTCCGTTGACTGACACTTATCTAAAAGCTTGCCACGGTTTGCTTCACTAAGTTCATTGAATTGTTTGTGAAGCTTCACAATCGTCGGACGCCCTAAATCAGCTACATTTGGGTAGGCCTGAAGCAGCGTTAACGGCAGATCCGCGGCTTTCAATGCGCCACTCACCAAGGCTTCACTGCATTGGAACATCTTGGCTAATGCTTTCTGATCCTCAGCTTCACCGCTTTCCAGCTTCGCCTGCATCTCTTTGCCTTTTTCATATAAAGACAAAGGCTTGTGGGCATTCGCCACATCGGACAAGAATTTTGCATGCTCACCATTGATGTTTTCAGCAACGTAGATGAGGAAATCTTTTTCGGCCAAGATACAAGACATACGACGGCGGCTACCGTCAAGGACTTCAATCTTACCGTCTTCGCGCTTACGGCCAACGGCTGGGTATTGCTGTCCACGTTCTTTTAATGTTGCCAGAACATCGGACAACGCATGTTCATTTAGGAAAGATTGCTCACGGGCATTTTCTGCAAATACAACCGTCTGCTCCGCTATATCGCTGGCCGAAATGCGTACCAGCTCAAACGTAACCATCTCCTCGCCTGCAACCGCCAGTTCAATCACCTGTGCTTGCTCTTTAGCCGCTTTTTGCGCTTCCTGAGGCGTTGCTACATGGCGTTTATTGGCTTTACCAAACAATCTTGCGTTTAAATCTGAAGTTTTAATTGCCATTGTCTAATTACCCCTGATTTAGTGATGACCAGTTGCTATGCAGAACTCGTTCAAGCTCTAACGCACTCTTTTGAACAGCATCTTGCGCTGTCGCCAACGTCTTTTTACCACCTTCAAAATCGCCAGTTGTCAGGTCAAATACAGTACTGTAGGTATCGGCACAGGTTTCAAAAGCACGGCTACGTGGAATAGTGGCCATCGTCACTTGATCGCCTAACAGGTAGTTCATCTCTGTTAGAACGGCCACTTGCTTCTTGTTATCATCTTCAAACATCGTTGGCATCAAACGAACAAACTCAAGCCCCTGCCAGTCTTCTGGGAACATCTCGTATACTGTCGGGAGATGCTGGAAGAAGTTTACCGTAGATGCCCAGTCTAGACGCTTAGCGGCACAAGGGATAAGCAGTGCGTTAGATGCATACATCGCATTCCACACGAGTGGATCAACGTGTGGACCAGTATCAATCATGATGATATCGAAATCATCGGCGATTTGATCAATCAGCTTTTCCTTCAATAGTTTTACGATATCGAGAGATTGATTCTGTGATAGATTTTGCCACGCTTCTGCGTTAAACATCGCGTCTTCCGGGAACGCCGATACGGTTTTCAGGTTCGGGTACTGAGTAGGAAGCAACACATTTTTATGCAGGAATTCTTTGTCGACTTCGACGCCTTCAGGCACGTTGTCGAGCATCACATCCACGGCTGAGTAAATGTTATCGTGGTCAGTCAGGCTAATTTGTGGATTAAGGAATAAACGCAATGAACCTTGTGGATCCAAGTCAATCAGACAAATACGGTAACGCTTGTCTAAGTTCAATGCTAAACACGCCGCAAGGTGCACAGCCGTCATGGATTTACCTGTACCACCCTTCTGGTTCTGTACATTGATAATCCACGGTTTATTGTCATTGTTTTTCTTACGCTCATGGAATTTCGCAACGCCAGCCGCGTCCATCAACATGTGAGCTTCTTGCAGTGAAATAGAATAGTGATTCGCATTATTCTTCGTAAACTGATGACCAGACTCCTCGAGTTTACTGATCGCATCATCCAATTTACGACGAGTCAGACCTGAACGAGTTTCCATCAATGCTTTCGACATAGGCGGGAAATGCTCATCGCTGCGCTCTTCCAAAACGATCTCTATTCGGTCAGCCTGAACCTGTGCAGTTTGTTCAGCGAGTTGAATGAGACTATCAATTGTCTGTTCTCTTTTCATTGCCAAATTCCGTTATTAGTGTCTGTTGATAATTGTACAGCATAATCAATCAATAACAACAAAAAGGTGAACAGACATTTATAGATGCAAATCACATTAATAAGAGAGTTTTCAATCGATTTAATGAATACACAACAAAACCTGTCAAAAATTGACCATTTTAGATGTGTAAAAGAGCCCTTTAATATTCGACTACATTTAAAGTGTTACAGTATCACTTATTTACATTGTAAATAAAAAATCGATGAAAAAGAGAAAAATTTCCCGGAACGATTGTTATATGCTCACATTTTACGGCCTGTGTAATTTCGACTCTAGACGAACACCATATTGGCTTGCTAGTCCTTCCTAATTCAATGAACTTTATCTCATAGAGAGTAAACGCAACAACTCCTCATGTTCGCGACTTTCCGAAACAATGATCAAGGCAATTACGGTGATCATGCTTTCAGGCATAAAATAGCTTATAGGAAGCATGATCAAGGAAAATTCGATGTGTTTGAGGCAGTTAAATACCTTCAGTTTTAATGATCCTTATTCGGATCAATGATCAAGTAACGATGACGCTCGGAAGCATGATAATTTCAGTCCGAATTACGGCGGAATGCAGATGAACCAAGAGATGTCGCTGTATGTACTGGTATCTCACGTTAAATCGAGTAACGAAGAGAGAAGAACCTTACATGACTCGATTTTCTTGATCATGCTTTCGACACCGATGTTAGTCAGATTTACTCCCTGCAAAATGAGCAATGTATGTCAGATGGATTTCAGATTGGTGAAGAAAACATCAATTCACATGCTCACACAGGCTATCCTTGATCATTCTTTCGTGTTCTACACTCAAATTCCCCATCAAATGAAGCATCCATTTCGGGTGCGTTCGTTTCGCTCTGTGGATAAATTGTGAGTCTACGATGATCATGCTTCGGGTTCGATATTGATCATGCATTCGTAACACTAATGATCATCGTTCTGAAAAGGTTTGATCATGCTTTCAGTCATTTGATGATCATCGTTTCGAGGTGTTCATGATCATGCTTTCAGCAGTGGATAAAAAAAGATTATGAATAACATGAAGTTACAAGCAAACTCTTTACCAGATCATTAGATCATATAATCATTTAAGATCACTTTAATCAGAAAGATCAGTTATTTAAAACAACAAGTTTTTTCTTTATTTATGATCTGTTTTTCTTTATTCTTTCGGAACCATAGCGATATTACGGCTAGTGTGATACGGATCATAATAAATGAGTTCAGAAGAAAAAGTACTGATTAAGGCTCCAAGAAGCCATAAAGACGGACATATGTTTGAGGTGTCCGAAGCCGCAGTGAATTGGATTGAGCAATATCAGCACTTCAAAGGCGTCACTAAAAGCATAGTTGAACTTCTGAATCTTATTTCTTTACAAGGCTTCAGTAGCAAAGATGGACTGGTTTCTACCACAGAGTTGATTGATGCCACTGACGGTCAACTGACTCGGGCTGCTATTCAGCAACGTCTGCGAGCTGCGGTAAATATCGGTTTGTTCCAACAGATCCCGGTTCGTTTTGAAGAAGGTCTTGCCGGCAAAACCATGCTGCACCGTTTCGTAAATCCTAACAAATTGATCACTGCATTAGGCGCCACCAGCCTAATGACGGAATCCGTCAAACAGAGCGAAAAACAGAAACGCTCTAAGGCATTAGCACAAACTCATGTGAATAAGCGTCTGCTGAATGAACATGGCCTTAATACGCCACCTGCAATGAAAGATGAGGCGGATCAGTTTGTTGTTTCGCCAACCAATTGGGCGGGTATCATTGATCAGGCATTGGCTCCGCCACGCACCCGTAAGCAATACCAGAAAAGCATGGTTTCGATCTCTGGCACTAAGGCAGTGATCGAAACACGATCATCGAAAAACATTATGACGGTGGACGATCTGATGACGTTGTTTGCGTTGTTCACGCTTACCGTTCAGTACCATGATCACCACCAGCACCAATATCAATTGGATGCCAAGCAAACTCCGAATAAGACGCCATTATATATTACAGACATTCTTTCATTACGTGGTAAGAAGGATAGTGGACCTGCGCGAGATTCGATCCGCGACAGTATTGATCGTATTGAGTTTACCGATTTTCAACTGCATGAGCTGACGGGCCGTTGGTTGAGTGAGAACATGCCAGAAGGCTTCAAGAGTGATCGTTTCCGTTTTCTGGCTCGCACCATTACGGCATCAGAAGAGGCACCAACAGAAGGCGCTGACGGCGAAATTCGTATTAAACCGAACCTGTATATCCTCGTCTGGGAGCCTTCTTTCTATGAAGAGCTGCTAACCCGTGATTATTTCTTCCTGTTCCCACCAGAGATCTTGAAGCAACATACATTGGTTTTCCAACTGTACAGTTACTTCCGTAGCCGGATGTCACGCCGTCATACTGATGTGATGCTACTTAGCACATTGAATCAGAAGTTGGCACGCAACATCGAGTGGCGTCGATTCTCAATGGATTTGATCCGCGAACTCAAGAAGTTATCCGAAGGCAGTGGCAATGAAGATCCGTTTGAGGTCAATCTTTGGGGTTATCATCTGACGATCTCCACGCTGGAAGAAGACGGCAAGATCAAAGACTATCAGTTCGACATTAAGTGCGATGCTGAAGAAGTCTTACGTTACTCCCGTGCGCGCACTACCAATGCAGGTAAACGCAACATGGCGCCGACCTTGCCAAACCCGCTGCGTAACGAGATGGTCACCAAGCAGCAGTTGGATGAGATGTCACAGATCATTGACGGTGAGTTTGAACCTATCCAACGTAAAGAGCGCTCTCCTAAGGGCAAATTAGGACGACGAGTCAAAGTGCGTAAGCATCTGGTTGAGATCAATGCCGATGAAATTACGATTACTCTCTCTAAATATACCTCTCCAGAGGCTCTAGAACGCTCTATAACGGCTTTAGCTGCGATGACCGGGCATTCTCACAATTCCATCCAAGAAGAGTGTCAGGAGCTCATAGAGAAGCTCGACTTCCTCAGAGTAGGGGAGGAGATCATCCCATACGAAACGCTCAGTAAGTTGATTGAGCTCTACAATGGTCAGAGTGAAAACAAACACTTATCCATTGAGCGCCTGATTGCTGGCCTTGCGGTAAGACGTAAAGTTTGTAAACAGGTGCATGAAGGGCATTTGGACGAGACCGTGTTCAGAGTGCTTGACGAAGTGGCGGTTTAAGTGAAGAATAGCCCGCGTTTTCTATCAGCCAGCAAATCCTTGCTGGCTTTTTTATATCTGTTTACTGCTTGATACAGGCTGTTACATACCTGCGATGAATAGACATATCTACTACATTCCCCTGACAATGAACTGACATTGGTTGCAGTGGAGTTGGATAATATTTATCCCGAATAGACAACCTTTTGTCCTTTCTGATGAATGAGGGATTTGGATTATCCCTGATAGATTGGCTCATATTGTTACATTCATTCTGAATATTTTGCGAGTTCTTATGAACTCGCTTTTTTTTGCCTGAAATTTCTCAATTGCTGAAAGCATGATCAAGAGAAAGCCTTGATCATTGTTCCGTCTTTGAGCGACCTACCTGTATCTGTTTGGTACCTACTGAATTTCACTATCACACTTTCGTTAGCCATAAAATCAGTAGCATGAATGTAATTTTATTATCTAAATCAGATTCTTATTCCAACTTTTTACTCATTTATATTAATTAGCGCATGGTCATTTTTCGTTAATGGAAGTGTCACTTATTGCTCAAATGATGTCCCTCGCACTGACAATGCAGTGATTCAGTTCGTTTATTGAATAATCGGGAAAAATGATGAAATTTGGGAAGCCTATACAAGTAGTACTTATCGTACTCAGCTGCTTAGTGTTGAGTGCCTGTAATGAAACAGAGACTGAAACCGATACCGTGGAGACAGTTCGTTCTCACTCTCATAATGATTACTATCGAGATGAGCCTTTTTATGGCGCGGCAGAGTTGGGTTTTGGGAGTTTTGAAGCCGATGTTTACTATGAAGAAGGTTATGAGGAGGTTCTGATTGCCCATGATGACGACGACCTTGTTCACGAGTGGAAATTTGACGAGCTTTATGTTCAGCCGATAGTTGAACACGTCAGAAATAACCAGAACCAAATGTATGATGGTTGGAACTACACCGCAGTCCTGCTGATTGATATCAAGACTCAAGATGTTCTGACTTGGCAGGCTGTGGAAGAGGTACTTGCAAAGTATCCGGATGTATTCAGCCGCTATCAAGATGGTAAAGTGTATCAAGGCCCAGTTACTGCGATCATCTCCGGCAATCGTCCGATCGAGTTGATGGATCAACAGCAAACCCGTTATTCGTTTGTTGATGGGCGACTGAGCGATCTTGATAAGGGCTATTCACCTACTCTAATGCCATTGATTAGCAACAATTTTGATTACTTTGATCAAGAACAGTTTGGTGATTTCAATGGGGAAGGGGAGTGGCCTGATGCTGCACTGGTGGAACTCGAACGGATTGTGACGACTGCGCATAGTAATATGCAGAAGATTCGTTTCTGGGCAACCCCAGAAGGGGATCCTGAAACCCATAACAAAATTTGGGGCGAGCTGACGAAAGCAAACGTGGACTACATCAATACAGATTTACAACAGACCCTACACGACTGGCTATTGCGCCATGATCCTCACCCAGATATGCCAGGGCTTAACTGGCTCGATCACCCAGACTGGCAATCCATGTACTAATGTAGTGCTGTTGTTTTCAAGGTAAATGGCAGCCTTGTCGCTGCCATTTTCTACTGAATGAATTTGCTACTGAATGATCTGCCTATCAATGCCGCTGTTCGTAAAGTTCTTGATCATCGTTCCGAGATTCATTCCAGCTTTGTGCGGCCATAAACTGGACGTGTGACTCAATCAGTTGATGTGATTGACTTTGCCAATGTGCTTCGGGGCGTTGATTGCAAAATTCTAAACTGACCACCGTCAGGTTTTGCAGTCGTTTCATGCACCAGTCTTTAAGTGCTAACTCTGTTTCTGGGTTACAGGCGCACAATTGAAGTTTGCTGTAGGCAAGCTGAAGATACTGGTAAGCTTTATCAGGTTGTGAGTAGCGCTCAAAATGGAAAACTCGCAAACAAGCATCCAGCCAGCAGGCAATGGCTTTACTTTGTAGCTCGCTAATCTCTGGGCCCCATACTTCGTCAGGCACACTCAGTACTAAAGCTTCAATACCTTGATCATGCTTCTGTGTTTGGTACCAGTTGTCGATGTGTGAAACCCAGTTATCAAGCGTCATCATGCAGCTTTAACCCAATGTTTTACAAAATGATTTGGACCAATTTGATCATAGCCTTGTTGCACTACCGCGCTGGTCGCGCGAATTTGATCAGCGTCTACAGAGTAGTTTGGTTCACTCTTGACCAGATTACCAAACGGCAGATCAGGATCCGGTACCGCAGAGATCAGCAGCTTGGTATAAGGATGTTGCGGATCGGTTAAGATCGCCTGTGTGTCACCCCACTCTACAATCTGGCCTTTGTACATAACGGCAGTTTCTTCTGCGATGTAATGAGCCGTCGCTAAATCATGTGTGATGTACAAAAAGCCGATACCCAGCTCTTTTTTCATTCGTTGCATCAGGTTAAGCACGCCAAGTCGGATCGAGACATCAAGCATCGACGTTGGCTCATCAGCCAATATCACTTCCGCGCCAACTGCTAGTGCTCGCGCTAAATTCACCCGTTGTCGCTGGCCTCCGCTTAACTGGTGAGGGTACTTTTCTAATGTGTCTGGCGCGAGTTCGACTAAGTCCAATAACTCAGTCAATCGTTCCGGGATGGCGTGGCTGCTCTTAACCTGCTTATGGATCTTAAGTGGGCGGGTGAGGTGGTGGGCAATGGTATGAGTTGGATTAAGTGAGCCAAACGGGTCCTGAAACACCATTTGCACTTTACTGCGATAATCAAGCAGGGCTTTTCGGCTCTGGATCTGTTCAATGTTGTTGCCGTTAAACAGGATCTCTCCTGATGTGGCAGAGTGGACTTTGGTGATCAAGCGTGCACAGGTGCTTTTTCCACAACCAGACTCACCGACCAGCGCCAGAGTTTTGCCTTTGTGCAGACTAAAACTGACGCCTTGCAGTGCTTTAAATCTATCTTGCGCGGCGAAACCACCGCCAATCGTGAACTCTTTGACAACATTGTTGAGTTGGATAATCGGCTGGCTCATACCGTCGCTCCTTGTACGTGATGCTTACCTTGATGAATGTTGGGGAATGACGCCCATAGTTTCTGTGTGTAAGGGTGTTGAGGATGGTTACGGATCTGAGTCGATTGATTGATTTCCACAATCTCTCCATGGCGCATGATGGCAATCCGATCACACAACTGGCTCATTAGTGCCAGATCATGGGTAATGAACAGAACTGAGAAGCCAAACTCTTCACGCAATTGATAGATTTGTTGCAGGATCTCACGTTGCACCACCACATCCAGTGCGGTTGTGGGCTCGTCCATAATGATCAGCTTTGGGTTAAGCGATAACGCAATCGCAATCACGAGTCGCTGGCGCATGCCACCACTGAACTGGTGAGGGTATTCGCTTAACCGTTCTCGTGGAATATTAACCAGATCCAGCAGCTTTTCCGCTCTGTCTTTCGCCTCAAGGTCACTCATGCCCTTATGGTGGCGCAACACATCGGCAAACTGCTCCTGAATTGGCAGAACTGGGTTTAGCGAATTCATTGCACTTTGGAAGACCATTGCAATCTCACTCCAACGAATCGCGTTTATCTGGCGATCCGACAGTTTAAGCAGATCCTGACCGTCAAAATGTATTTGCCCCTCAGAGATGAACGCGGGTGGCTTGTGGAGACGATTGATTGCAAAAGCGATAGTGCTTTTGCCACAACCTGATTCTCCTGCGAGACCGAATATTTCACCTTTTCCTATATCAAAACTGACGGATTTCACCGCGCGAAAGTCGCCGTTGTCCGTTATGTAGTCGACGCACAAATCACGAACCTGAATGATCGGGTCGTGATGTACCGCATGCGTTAGCTCGTTATCACTCATAATCACACTTACCTAAAAATAAAGGAGAATGATTATCATTAACTGTTAATTTTTGACTGAAAAGAAGTGGTGATTAAAACAGTGAAGTGACTCGAAAAACGCTCAGTATGTGAACAGGTTTGTCATTTGTGAGGGAGAAGTACTACTGGAGTTGGCGTGAAAAGTGAGAGCTGGGTCGCCCTACAAATATTAGGGGGAATCCCTTAAATGTACTTCGCCATTTGGCCACGCGCAAAGCTTATTTATACAAAAAACAGTAACTGTGCACGAACTATTAGCGCAATCACATTATGAAGCTAAAATTCTTAACAAGGGCGGCGAGCTTTTGCTACAGATTAGCTGTCCCTTGCATGGTTTGTTCGGAGGTTACAATGTCCATTAATTCTATTGACCATGATGAAATGACTAAAATCACAGATAAGTGGGACTTCACGGAAGAAGTACAATCACAGAAGCCAACCAAAAGTGTTAAGTCGGCGGAGGCTCGTCGTCGTATTGAAGCATTAAGAGAGATTCGCGAAAGCGGCTTAACCATAGAGGAAGCGAAAGACCTAGGCATACTGCACTAGATGTGATGACAGTGATAATCGACGTAAGGGTGGCTCAAATAGCCACCCTTAATTTTTCTTTTTTTGATCTTAGTTAACTCACTCGCCGCGCTTTGATGTCCATTTAAGTCACGAATGTGCTATATTCCCTCTCCATATTTTTGCAGATTCAGCCCCTTTGTATGTCGATTAATTTATCTACCCTCCCGGCCAACGAAAAAAACAAAATTGAGCTTGATAAACAGGCCTCATTTTTAGTCTGGAAGCTGCGTGAAGCGAAAGCAGGGCCAGATGAAATTGATCAGCAAGCGGATAAAATCAGAGATGAAGATGAACGAGCATCTTTTCTCGAATCTGTAGCCAAGTACAAGCGAGTGATGGGTGTCGCCTGACGTCCTGTGTGCAAGACATCGAGAAATTGAAATGGTCTCGATTTTTGCTAAAATCCTTCGCGTTAAATTGAATTAGAGAGAACATCCCGATGGGAAGAAGTTTTGAAGTGCGCAAAGCCTCGATGGCGAAAACAGCTGGCGCAAAAATTAAAGTTTATTCCAAATACGGTAAAGAAATTTACATGTGCGCGAAAAATGGTGGTGCAGACCCAGACATGAACTTGTCTCTTAAGCACCTGATCGCAAAAGCGAAAAAAGACCAAGTTCCTGCACACGTTATCGACAAAGCGATTGATAAAGCCAACGGTGGCGGCGGTGAAGACTACGTTCCTGCACGTTACGAAGGATTCGGCCCTGGCGGTACTAGTGTTATCGTTGATTGTCTAACAGATAACGGTAACCGTACTTTCCAAGATGTACGCCAGTGTTTTGTTAAAACAGGTGCGAAAATTGGCGTTGAAGGTTCAGTTTCGCATATGTTTGATCACCAAGCGGTATTCCAGTTCAAAGGCGATGATGACGAGATCATTCTAGAAACGCTAATGATGGATGATGTGGATGTTACTGACGTTGAACTTGAAGATGGCGTGATTACGGTATTCGCTCCTCACACTGAGTTCTTCAAAACTAAGACTGCTCTAAACGGCGCTTTCCCAGATCTAACGCTTGATGTTGAAGAAATTACATTCGTTCCTCAAACTCACACGCCTGTTGCGGGTGAAGATGCAGAGAAATTCCAGAAATTCCTCGACATGCTAGATGATTGTGATGACGTTCAGCAGGTTTACCACAACGCTGAGCTGTAATCTCTGATACACTAACATGTGCTAAAAAATTGCTAAAAAAGGGATCCTCGTGATTCCTTTTTTTGTTTCTGAACACTGAGAAAACTCATCATCTGATTAGATAAATCGTTGTCTTTTAGGTAATAAACGCTTTCAATAGATGCTTGTCAGATAAGGTACCGGACGACAGATGAGTAAACGACTTACGATATTTCTTAGCTGCTGCGTAGCATTTCCCGCTATCTCTGCACAAACGGATGTGCTCGAACGAGCCAATACACTCTATGAACAGGGTGAAAAGGAGCAAGCCAAATCGTTATACATGGTCGCCGCAGAACAGGGCAGCGCTGAGGCGCATTTCAGGCTCGCTTACCAATATATCCTGTCTGACCAACAGAGTGTCTATCACTATCAGCAAGCCGCTTTGCAGGGCCATCAAGAGGTACTAGACAACTACCTTGAGAAGGTGTTCTTTAGAGCGGGCAGTATATCAATGTCAGACCCTCAAAGTGCGCTTGAGACCTATCAGAAGGCCAAACAACACAACCCCGCTTTATCGCTTTATGATGAAGAACTGAAAATTCAAACGATTCGCTATGCTGCAGAGTTACCTGAGCGGGACGTAGAAGCGTTTTTCGAGAGGTATGGCGTAAAGGATGAAGATGGCGACTGGCCATTTTATGATGTTTGGGAGCTGGCAGAACAGGCCTCGCGTGAAGGTAGCGTATTTGGTAAACCTGATCCTGAACTCGTTTTCTGGCTCATCACTCGTGGAGGATGGGTTCCCGCTGAGTTGTCATATGCAGTTAAAGATTACTATCAGCACTGGAAAGATAACCAAGTGATGCCGTTCGATCTATGTCAATACGTGACAAGTGGAGCAGGGATGGGGTATTGCGCTCAGCGAATAGCGGACAAGCAAGAAATACAGCGTCAGAGTGCTCTGAGTTCTTTAAAAGCGCAACTCTCAGGTAACTATTCGGGGTTGGTGGAGGCCGCTTATAACGAAATGACAACCTTTGTTACTCTTAAAGCACAGCAAGAAGAAATGCATGGCGGTTCTGGGAGAGCGGCGTGGATATCGGATTCCATTCAAGAGCAGAAAAACCATTACCTAGAAGCTTTGGAAAAGGCGGTTCGGGGCAACATCGAGAGCGTGCCTACACCGCTGGCTGAAACGGATAAGCGTCTCAATGCGACGTATCAAGAAGTGATGAACTATCTCAAGCTGCCATCCCCGGAGTATGCATTACCAAAACCTCAATCTTTCGAGTTGAGAGAGGTTCAAAGGCAATGGATAAAGCACCGGGATGCGACCTGTCGTTTAGTGGCTGCGCCCCATCCGTCGCTAAAAGAGCAATGCTTAAATTGGCTTACCGCTCAAAGAGAACAGCAACTGCGCGACATCATCATTCCATAAGTATTTCAAAATCGTAGAGAGGGAGTACAACCAGGCGCTCCCTCTAATCTCAAAAATCCATCGTTAGGCTTGTGATACAGTACCTACTCCTGCTAGCCAGTTTGAGAGCTTACGTATTAGCGGTAATACGGTCAGGTTGAGTACGAGTGCTGCTGGCCACGCAAGAATAAAACTGTCGAGCCAGATCGCTGGCCATTCGCTACTAAAGCCAAGTTTATAGCCAGAAATTAATCCAGACATGATGACGGCCATAGTCAATGAAGAAAGTAGGGCTGAAATCCAAAAATGTTTGCGACTCATATTTCGCCTCCTCTGCTTGTTCTTATGTTGTCATTAAGGATATAACTAGCCATAAGTGAAAAAAATAAGCAGGTTTAGAAGCATGAATTCCATATTTGGAAACATCGACGACCTTTATTTGTTCTGTTGCGTTGTAGAAGAAGGTTCTTTACTGGCAGCGTCTAAGAAGCTGCAATTACCTGTATCAACTATGTCGCGCCGCCTCTCGACCTTAGAACAGCGTCTGAATATCAGATTGCTTGAGAAGAAGGGAAGGGAGCTGGTCGCAACACAAAGTGGTGTACAAGCGTTTGAGTTGTTGCAGAGCGGTATGGAATCGATCGAGTCTGGCTTTGGCCAAATGGTCTCAGATACGCAGCAAGTTTCGGGCAAGATAAAGTTAGCGATCCCACACAACTTCTACCGTGCTTTTGTAGGGGATGTCGTTGAGCAGTTTCTGGTTGATTACCCCAAAGTCGCACTCGACTTAGTGCTCAGCCAGGAGCAAGCCGTTCCCCAAACTGATCGAGATTTATTGATCACCTTCGATTTGGCAGAGATGAATGACATGATAGCCAGGCCTTTGTTTAAAGCTCGCCATGCATTTTTTGCCAGCCCTGAATACTTGGAGAAGGTGGGCGTTGTGGAAGATTTACAGCAGCTCAGCAAACTGGATTGGGTTAGTGTCGATCATGCATTAGACATCTCGGTTTACGAACAGGAACGTTTAGTTGATGTCATGGCTGTCAAACCTAAGTTGATTGTTAACGATATTCTGGCGGTATGCGGAGCGGTTGAAAAAGGGCTGGGTGTGGCTTCTTTACCGTTTAGGCACGTCCATAAAGGGATGAATATTGTTCGGGTTTTGCCTCAGTATCAGCGTAGTGTGAGACAGGCGTATCTGGTGTACAAGCAAAGGCGCTACCAACCTAAGGCGTTGACCTTACTGGTTGAGCGTTTAATGAGTGGTGTGGCGAAAATGCAGGAACCGACGCATTTTACAGTGTAAAACCAACCTAATAGAAAAGATAAGGAAAGGACGAGCAGATGGATAAAGTGGTCATCGTTACAGGCGCGGGAAGAGGGATTGGAGCAGAAACTGCCAAGCTTCTTGCGCAGCAGGGCTACGCGGTGTGTGTCAATTATCTTAAAAACCACCAGCGTGCTGATGAGGTTGTGGAGGCGATAACTCAGTCAGGTGGTCGTGCGTTCGCGCATCAGGCGGATGTGTCTGATGAAGGTCAAGTTGAAACTATGTTCAGTGCCGTCAACGCTCGTTTTGGTATGGTGACTCATCTGGTGAACAACGCGGGTGTATTGTTCCAGCAAACGACATTGAATAAGGTCGATGTAGGCCGATTTAGACAGGTGATGGAATCCAATGTGGTGAGTTGTTTCCTGTGCTGCAAAGCGTTTATCAATCAACTGGATGCTTCAGGGGCGATTGTCAACGTCTCTTCGGCAGCATCAAGAACGGGTGCGCCGTTTGAGTATGTCGATTATGCGGCATCGAAAGGCGCGATGGATTCCTTAACTAAAGGTTTATCTCTAGAGCTGGCTGAACGTGATATTCGAGTCAATGGCGTCAGGCCGGGCTGCATTTACACTGAGATGCACGCTGATGGCGGTGAACCAGGGCGTGTAGACCGACTCGCTTCTCAAATTCCGCTTGGACGTGGTGGTACGGCACTGGAGGTTGCTCAGTCGATAGCATGGTTGCTGTCTGACGAAGCGTCGTTTGTGACTGGTTCGTTCATTGATATAGCCGGTGGAAAGTAGGGTGATTGAACTGGCCATCTAGGTTAACCAGATGGCCATTTTATCGAATCATTTAGCGTAATAAGGGCAAATGCCCTGTTTTGACCAGAATGATTGTTTCCTGCTCAACAAAAGGAAAATGCTCGCTCATATGTGGGCTACGTAACCAGCTCCCTTTTGGGTAGCGGCCATGTTCGTCGGCGAACTCTCCTGAGAGGACAAAGATCTCTTCACCGCCAAAATGTCGATGCGGCTGAAATCTTTCTCCCGCTGGCCATTTCACCAAAGCGACGTGTTCATGTTCGAACTCATGCAATGGCATTACTTCAAGGCCGCCAATTCCAGGTAACCAAGCTTGCGTGTGGGTGTTCACCCTGATGCTCGCGCTATCTCTCTCATCAAACTGATTCAGTTTCACCAAGATGGTACAACCTTGATCGCTGAAAGGAGCGTGTTGACTGCCTGGTGGATTACGCAGATAGGTGCCTGCGGGGTAGTCCCCCTGTTCATCGGAGAAGATACCTTCCAAGACGAATATTTCTTCTCCCACTGGATGTGGATGCGTGTTGAAACGAGAGCCCGCATCGTAGCGTACAACACTGGTTGTATGACCGGATTCTGCGTCTTCTCGCTCTAGCGGTTTGCGCCAAACGCCTTTGGCTGGGCTAGCAACCCAAGGCATCGACTCAGTATCAATTACGACGCGCTGTGCAAAGTTCATATTGAGCATCAGTTACTCCTTAGGTTGATATGCATTAGTTACGGCCTGCGATCACGCCGCCATCCACGTCCCAGACAGCTCCTGTTACCCAGCTTGCCTGATCCGAGAGCAAAAAGCTGATGCTGTTCGCCACATCTGCCGCGGTTCCGACTCGGCCTATCGGGTGAAAATCGTTAAAGCTTTCCAAAGCCTGATCGACTTCTTTAGGGTCAATAAACGCTTCATAGATGGGAGTTTTTACCACGGCAGGCGAGACAGCGTTGACTCGAATATTATAATCCGCCAATTCCATCGCTAAGTGCTGAGTCAGCGCATGCAGACCCGCTTTAGCCATTGAGTAGGCGGAAGAAGGTGTGGCTTTAATCGCTTGTTTCGCCCACATGGAACCAATATTGACAATACTACCACGGTTGGCCTGAATCATCTTTTGCGCAACGACCTGCGTGATTTGAAATATCGCCTTATTAAGCTGGTGGTAGCGATCATAATCTTGTTCAGTATGGTCAATGAAGGCTTTTGGATTAAAGTAGCCCGCAGCATTGACTAAATAACCGATGGTTTGCTGAGAATCTTGGATGTTTTGCACAAGTTGCGAGACAGAGTCTGCATCATATAAATCCGCCTGATGCGTTTTTACCATGCCCAACTCACCAAGCTCGCTAGCCGCCTGTGCTAGCTTGTCGGCATTTCTTCCTACTAGCGTGACTGGGACTTGATTTTGTAGCAGTTGCTTGGCGGTTTCAAAACCCATGCCGCTCGAACCACCAATGATGAGTGCTGTACCTTGATTACTGTATGTCATTTTTCTTTCTCCTGACTGATTCGGACGTGCTAATATTAGGAGCAATGTAAATCACTGAATAGTAAGTACAAATCAGTAGGGTAGGTACTTTTTGGTACATCTTTATGAATAACAAAGAAAAACTTTTTACGAGAAAAACTGCACCCCAAAGCAGTGCCCGAATGGTGGAAGCAATCTATGGCTGCAAATGGTCGCTAACGGTATATCAATTACTCGCTGCAGGTGTAAATCGACCGGGAGAAATGGTGCGCAATGTTGAGGGGCTATCGACGAAGGTGTTGAACCAGTGTCTTAAGCGCAATGTGGAGTTTGGAATACTCGATAAAGTGATTTATAACGAGTTGCCACCAAGGGTGGAGTATCAGGTGACAGAGTTCGGAGAGAAATTTTTAGCCATTCTTGAACAGCTGGAAGCCTTACAAGACGAAATCGATCAAATCGGGTGAGCCACAGTGACTCACCCATACATTGGTTAGCCCGCCAAACGCATCATGTTAATTAAGCGTTGATGACTGGTGCTACCTATGTCATTACGATCGCAAACTGACAGTAGGTCCTCAATAAAGTGACTCAAAGCTCTGGCCTCAACACGGCGCACACCTTGCTGCTGAGCGTCAGTCAGATAGTCATAGACTGAAGCTGCCCCGAAATCGCCGAATATCATCTCACCTTGTGCATTGATCAACACATTGTGGGCATACAAATCACCATGACAGACTTTGTTGTCATGCAGGTGGCTGAAAACGTTGAGCATTTGATCAACGATGTATTCGATCTTTTTGGCACTAAGGATAAATTCCGGTTTGAATACATCACGCGTACAGGTGTTTAGAGTCGGCGGCAATCCCAAATTAAAATAATCTGATGGGATTAACTCCATGACGAGCGCAAGGTGGTTATCTTCGCTCAACTGTGCAATCGATTTGACTAGGTTAGTGTGATGTCCAGCCTGCAGACAAGCTTGCAACTCATCTTGCGGGTAACCGTCACTGGTTACTTCGCCTTTAAACACTTTTACTGCCACTTCCGCTGGGAATTCAAAATCCCCATTGAGCCAATCTGCGTGTGAGATAACCCCAGAAGCACCTTGGCCAAGCACGTGATTCATTGAATAACTGGCTGATGAGATCTGAGGGACACTTTCATTGTGCGACAGAGGCTCACAGAATGGGTTACCCGCAAATGCCATCCAAGCCAACTTTGGCAGCTCAAGCAAGACTTGAGGAAACACATCAAGTTGGTTGGCTGACAGCCTGACTAGCTCTAAGTTAAGCAAGTTTTTAAAGCTCTTTGGTAGAGCTTTGATCTTGTTACCTGCCAACGTCAGTTTCTGCAGTCGTGGTCTGTGGCCTAATGATTCTGGTAATTGCTCTATCTGGTTATCGGTCAGAATCAGCCAGCGGAGTTGCTCTGGTAGAGACTCTTCCGCGACACGGACAATTTGATTGTTCTTAAAGCCAACCATTTCTAACCGTTCACATTGACCGAGCACTAAAGGAAGGTGGGTAAAGCGGTTATTGGAAGCAAAAACAATCTTGAGTTGGGTAAGTTCAGTCAGCCATTCCGGCAGTTCACACAGTAGGTTGTTGGACACATCGAGGATCTCTAAGCTGTCAGATAACGTTAAGATCTCTCGTGGTAACTCCGTTAATTGCTCAGAAAGCTGAAGGCGCTGAATACCTGTTAGCTCGCCATTTTTTAGTTGTTCTACTGTGTGCAAACTTGTCTGCCTATAAATGCTGGGGGATGGAAAAGAGCGCGTATTCTACTCGGTAAATGACAGAAAGGCGAGACAAGGGCGGTGTGCTTAGTCATAAGAGGCGCTCGTCACTACGTTATTGCTGGGCGAGTTGCCGATAGCTCAGTATGGTCAGCAGAGTGAAAAACGCTGGGTCACTCCAGCCAAAACCGACAAAAATGCCGATAAACCCTGCGTAGCCGGTGATCACTGCGCCAAGCAGGTTAGTCACCACTAGAGCTTTAAACAGCTGACGCATCGTATCTTTGTGTTCAATGTGGCGCATTAACAAACTGACAACTGCCACCCCGCCCAAGAAGATGCTGGTATGTTGAGATAAGAAGTAGGCGTATTGATCATTGATTTCTACGCCATACATCGGCCACATCACATTGGGCAGAAAGAATAGGGCGATAGCAAAGGCGGTATAAATACCGCCATGTAGGGTTAGGAAGATTTTGTTGTTCACTGTGCTACCTGCTGATTGAGAGGGCCTTGGTTTATGGCTGTCAGTGGTTGGTTGATGTCGAAGATAATGCCGCGTACTTCTGCTACCCCCATTTGTTTTAAGCGTGCAGCGTGCATCTCAAGATACCGTTGAGCGCTGGTTTCATCTTCAAAGAGGTATATTCCACCGCCGAGCTTTTTAGTTTCACTCTCAGTCCAGATTTTCCAGATCATGCCCGGTTCGCGATTGATTGACTCAGCTAGCTCTATCAGCGCCTGAGACATCTCTTCTCCCATAGGGCCGTGGTATTTAAAGTCGACTTGCAATAGTTTCATGATGGCTTCTCCGTAAGTGGTGTTTGGTTGCTGTTGGGATGATTGTTGTCTATAAAAAATAAACAGAAAAGTTCATAATATTGCGTATAAATGTCTAAAAAACTGACAGGTGATTGCGGTGAGATTAAAAAGCACGTTAGAGCAATGGGTAACGCTTCGTGAGATAGACAGAGCTGGTAGCATTCAGGCCGCTGCGGCTGCACTTAATAAGAGCCATACCACCTTGATTTACTCGGTCAAAAAGCTGGAAGAGCAGCTCAGTGTTCAGCTTGTTGAAGTAAAAGGTAAGCGAGCCATATTAACTGATCATGGCCAGTCAATGCTGCGCAGAGCAAATAGTATGTTGGATCAGGCAAGAGAACTTGAGGATCTTAGCCAGCAGATCGCAGCAGGTGTCGAGTCCGAAATAACCGTTGCTATGGATCACTTGTGCGATCCGTCTTTACTCTATCGCCCGATGGCGCAATATCTCAGGCAAAATAGCGCGACTTCGATTCAGGTTGTGGAAACGTCACTATCGAAAACGTCTGACATGGTTACCCGTGAACAGGCTGACATTGCCCTCATTACCCTGCCAGTCACCAACTATCCGGCACAGGCGTTTTCGCTGAGCAGTATGGTTCCTGTTGTATCGACAGAGCACCCACTTGCCCAGCAAACGAGCTTAACCATGGCCGATTTTGCGACGCATTGTCAGATTGTTATTCGCGATCTTGGTGCGTCTCAAACCAATGAGCAGGCGCAAAATGTCGGCTGGCTGAAATCCAACCAGAGAGTTACTGTCGATAACTTTGACCATGCCTTTCGGGCGGTAGAGCAGGGTGTGGGTTTTTGCCGTTTGCCGACTCACATTGTTGCCAAGCGAAATCAGGGACAGTTGCAGGTACTTAATGTGGAGGAGAGTGACTGTTATCAGGTCCCGCTCCATCTTACTCTACCCAAAGGGGCCAAAACCGGCCCAGCAGCGCGGTTCTTCTATGAGTTATTGCTGAATGGAGCTTGGTCAGAATCTGGTGAAAAATGCCAGTAGTGAGATGATCAGCGAATACCTGCCCAGCGAAAGCGTTACTATGGACGCTAACTTTGGATTTTTGAAGGGAAACGTAAATGCAACCTTGGTTAGATTGGGCTAAACAAATTAAAGCTATCGCACAGGCTGGCGAAACGTATGGTAGAGATAAGTACGATTTGGAGCGCTACCGTCAGCTGGACGAGATTGCCCATCAAATGTTTGCTCACTTGAGTGGCAGCTCAGTTGAGCAGGTACAGAAACTGTTTATTCCGGAATCAGGTTACCCAACACCAAAGATAGACCTGCGCGCTGCAGTGATTAAGGATGGAAAAATACTCTTAGTCAGAGAAAGAGAGGATAATTGCTGGACGCTACCCGGTGGTTGGGGTGATGTATGTGAAACACCGAAAGCAGGTGTTGTGCGTGAAGTATTGGAAGAGTCGGGTTATGTGGTGAATAACCCTCGGCTGGTGGCGGTGAAAGATCGTGCGATACATAACTATCAACCTGAGTTTCCGTTTCATATCTATAAGTTATTCTTTCTGTGCGATTTTGTATCCGGTGAAGCGACGACTAATATTGAGATTTCTGAGATTGAATTTTTTGCACCGGATGAGCTTCCTCAACTCTCCCAAGGACGCGTATTAGTCGAAGACATCGAGATGATGTTTGACTATCTCGCTAACCCAGATAAGCCTATTTACGTTGATTAACAGTGAGAACGTGTGTTTACAGTGTAAAGTGAAACGCCATGACATTGTCATGGCGTTTGCGCTTATTGGTGGGGAATGCTCTTAGTTATTTGACCCCGAGTATCGAAAGGCTTCACGTGTCAGTTTATCGAGCTCTGTATGGTCCATGTCACTATGCACGACGGTAATGCGGCCAAGATAGATCTGTGGTATTTCTTCCGCTCGATTTTCCAGATGAAATTTGATGGCTTCAGCTGTTGCGACGCCGAGATCATCGCTCATGCGCATCGGTGTCGCATCTAATTCATCAGAGCGTATTTTTTCAATTTCTTTCGCTGTTCCACCCCAGCCAGTCACATAAATGTCAGAGAGCTTCCCTGCTTCCCCTAAGGCATCTACCGCGCCCATTGTCATTGCAGTATTCGCGTTGTGAATCATGGTGACTTCAGGGAAATTATCCAGCACCAGTTTGACACCATCAGCGCCGCCGAGTTTTTGGTATTGACCGAAATGCTCATAGGCTGTCAGCCAGTCCCCTTTTTCTTCTACACAATCAATAAACCCTTGAGAGCGTTGGGTATCTGTAATGCCAGGAATACCTCGATTGGCCGCAAAGTCGACCTCGTTACCTAGGTGTTTGACAACGTGTTCACACAATACCTCTGCGCCCATTGCGCTGGAGAAATCAAACCACGCATCTGGCTGGTGCTGCCACTGAGAATCTGGAGTATGGAAAGCCCAGATAAAGGTTTTGAACTTATCGGAGGCAGACAACTTCTGGATGTTTCCTGACTGTAAGCCGAGTTCGGACGGGCCAAAAATCACGAAATCGTAGGGCTTCGCAGCGTTTAACACCTGTTTGGTGTATTGCGTTTGCAATGAGTGTTCGATTTGCTTAGAGGTGTATTGAACGATCTCAAAAGGTACGTCGAGATCTTCGAGGCGTTTGACTAGAGCTGTGTAGTTGCGTACCCAGAAATCAGAAATATCCGCACTTGGGTAAATTAAGGCGATTTTGATTGGTTTATCGGCTGAAGGCCTGTTTAAAGGGACCGGTTCCCCACTGACAGTCTTTTGAAATGTTTCAAGTTTGATTTTATCTTGCGGAGTGTGGGAAGTCTCTGAACTAAAAGCAAAAGATGAAACACATAGAGTACCCGTCAGCACGGCTGTTAGCACTCTATTAACGTGAAATCGCATACTTGTTACCAAATGTTTTGATTGTGTATTAACATTATTATAAATATATAAAAATTATGAGTTAAAGATTTTTATAATTAATATGCATAAAGTTTTAAATTTGGCGAGCGTGTTGCTCGCCTCTGTTTGTAGCTTGCCGTTATTTGCAGACACAACTGACACCGATTTTTTCACCTATGCCAAAGATAAAGTAACGCTCGCAATAGCTAGCGATCAGGCGTGGGATGGACCTAGTTCAGGCCCTAAAATTGTTCACGACAGAAACATCATTTTCGTTGCTTCAGACCTTCGCAATGGCGGTGTGTATGGCGTTGCGAAAGGCATGTCTGAGGCTATTTCTCACTTGGATTGGCACTTGAGGTTTATTGATGGCCTCGGTTCAGAGGTTCGCCAGGGAGCCGCTATAAGAAAGGCGATTGGTTTTGAGCCCGATGCGATTGTGTTAGGTGGCATTGATGCGCACCGACATAAAGATATTCTCAAACTTGCTGAAAGCTTAGGCATTACGGTGATTGGTTGGCATGCCACGGAGCTAGCAGGGGGCAACCCAGATATTGGCTTGTTCATGAACATCACCACTGATCCATTGGCTGTTGCGGAGGTAGCTGCATTACTGGCCATCGTTAACTCCAATGGCTTGGTGAATGCGTTGGTGTTTACCGATCCGAACTACAAGATCGCGACGATTAAGTCTGATGCTATGGTTGCGGCAATTGAGCGCTGCGAAACGTGTAAAGTGTTAGAGCTCAAAGCGCTACCGTTGGATAAAATTGCTGAACAAATGCCAGCTGTACTCGATCAATTGTGGGAAAAACATGGCGATGAAATTACCCACATACTCGCCATCAACGATCTGTACATTGATTACGCGATTCCTTCTTTGGAGTCGATTTTAGAAGAGAACAAGCCTATTCCGCAGAACATCTCTGCTGGGGATGGCAGTAAAGCTGCGTACAAACGTATCGACAGTGATTTCTTTCAGCTTGCCACTGTACCTGAGCCCCTTTATCTACAAGGTTGGCAAATCATTGATGAGCTTAATCGAGCCTTTCATAACATGCCGCCTAGCGGTTACTCCGCCCCTGTACACCTTGTCACGCCTGACAATGTTGCAGAGTTAATCAGTCAAAAAGATACGGGGATTTATGATCCGCAAAACGGCTATCGCGAAGCGTATCTGAGTATATGGAAGCCGCAATGAAATTCAGCCCTATCAACCTAACTCAGCGCTTGATTGTTTCCAACCTGCTTTCTTTGCTGATCGTCAGCTTCGCGGTGTTTATGGTCATTCGCTCGCTACACTCTGTTGAGTCGACTCTTAAAACGGAGACCACATCGCATGTGTCAGATCTGATCGTGAACTCCGAGATCAGTCGGCGGGTATTTGCTCTGACATCACGGGTTAAGCTGCTTGAGCAGACGTTCTTGTTCAGTGAGACCACCTTGTCGGAAGAAGCTTTTAATGTCGACTTCCAACTTCAGCGACTGCGCGATCTCTCTACTAATCAGGAGTTCTCACTTAAGATTGATGCATTTATCGAGAGCTTCCATCGATTTCTGGGCAGTTCTTTAGCGTTAAATCGTATTCTTAAGCAAACTCATGAGATTGACGACACCTTAGCAGAGCAGCTGGATCAACTGGAACTTGCGATTGCTGACAGCAAACTTCGCCACATTAATGAGCCTGACTTTATGCGTTATAACAATGAGTTAGACCTAGTGAATATGTTGCGCGAAGCGTTTCTTTCTGCCGGTAAAATGGTCGGTGATATACATAGCCGAATCACTCCTGAAACAGAAAAAGTGCTTTTAATTGAAGTTGAAAAAGAGCTCGATATCTTCCTGCTTCACCTGGAAAACGTCGATATCAAAACTGAAGCGGTCGTGTCACAGAAGAAACGTATCAATCGTACGGTTAAACGCTATAACGCAGCCTTGAGACGTATTCGCGCTAATCTGGAACAGCGTTGGATTGTGATGGCCTCGCTGGTGGATGCACAAACTCAGCTACTGAACATGGTCGAGAACACGGAAGCGCGAGTACTAAATCAGGCGCTTGAGTTAACCAAAAAGCTGGAAAAAGAGATAGAAGCATCGCGACTCAACGCCGTAACCATGAGTGTTGCTGCAGTTCTGTTGTCAGTATTGTTGGTGAGTCATGTGGTGCGTCGTCATATTCGAAAACCACTTGATGATTTGAAGGACGGTTTTGATCGCCTTGAGTCTGACTCAATTAAAAAACCGATCGACTTAGGGCGCCAAGACGAGTGGGGACATATAGAAAGTGCCTACAACAACATGGCTTCTCGCCTGTCAGATGCTTATTTAGAACTGCATGATGAGAAAAAGAATTTCGACTTTCTCGCGCACCATGATCCGCTGACTGGTTTGGCTAACCGCTTATTGGCAACGAAACAGCTTGAACGTGAAATCGCACAGAGCAAACAAAGTGGCGCTCCTTTTGTTCTGCTTTACCTCGATACTGACGAGTTCAAAACCATCAACGATTCTTTGGGTCATGCTTCTGGGGACAACTTACTAGTAAACATTTCTGAAATTCTGACGAAGATTATTGGAGACTCAGGGTTTGTCGCACGTATGGGCGGTGATGAGTTTATGATTGTTATCTCTGATGCCAATCTCAAAGATGGTGAAGCCCTGGCGGAGCGAATCAACAAAGCGCTGCGCAAGCCGTATTACATTGAAGACAACCTGATTTTTGTCTCTACCAGTATCGGTGTATGTGAGTTCCCACTCCATGGTAAGGATGGTGAAACCTTAGTGCGTAATGCGGATACGGCTATGTACCACGCGAAGCGATGTGGCCGAGATCAGTACAAAGTCTACGCGGATAAGATGACCCATGAAGTGACGGACTTGGTTGAGACCAATATAGGCCTTCGTCAAGCGATTGCTAATGAAGAGCTAGTGGTGTATTTCCAACCCAAGGTCGATTTAGACTCAAACACCATTGTGGGAGCCGAGGCATTGGTGCGCTGGAATCATCCTAAATTGGGGATGCTGCCACCGGCTGAATTCCTTGAAGTGGCCGAGAAAACGGATTTAATTACTGAGATCGATAAATGGGTATTCAGAAAAGTCGCGAATCTTATCACCCAGTGGCAGCGAGCGGGTATCGATCTGCAAGGTGTGCTGTTCTCTATCAACTTTTCTGCGCGTATGTTCTATCGAACTGATTTAGCTGAACAGTTGCAACAGATATTGGATGACACCGACTGCCAGCCGCATCAGCTGCTACTGGAAATCACAGAACGCGACATGATGCGTGATTTTGAAACCTGCGTTAGAACTATTGCGACCTTGCGTGAGAAAGGCTACAAGATTGCGATTGATGACTTTGGAACAGGCTATTCTTCACTATCGGTACTCAAAAATCTGTCAGCAGATTGTATCAAGCTTGATCGGAGTTTTATCGAAGATGTGAATTCCTCAAAAGTTGACTACGAAATTACCCGAGCGGTGCTTAAGTTGGCACAAATTCTTGAGTTTTCAGTGATTGCCGAAGGGGTAGAAACCGAGTCTCATGTAGAGACCCTACGTCAGATTGGCTGCCGATGCGCACAGGGGTATTACTTTGCTAAACCTCTGCCAGTCGAAGAGTGGATTAACTATCTTCATTCAATTGAACAGTCAGCCATTGCTTCTGACACCTTTAGTTAATCAAAAAGGGCCACATTGACGTGGCCCTTTTCAATAGGTGTAATCTGCTCAGCTAGATTTACATTGTGCTGGTGACGGCTTGTTTTGTCTCAGCGCCAGTATAGCTTGTGGCAGAAGCGACATCACAATCATGCCAATCATCAAGCTGTACTGGAATGGACTAAAGGATTCACCCAGCAGCACTAGTCCCGTTAAGATGCCAGCAATTGGGTTGGCAATACCACCAAAGGTAAAGTCTACCACTGTCATGCGTTGCAGCAGCCACACGTACATACCGTATCCCAGTGCCGTGTTAAGACCTACCACCCACAATAAACCTAAGCCATTTCGTAGAGAGAAATTCCCCAGTGCGTTGCTGTATTGCGCTGGGTCCACGATAGCCTGAAATCCTGCCGCAACAGACAAAATTGCACCGCCGAGAATCAGTTGCCATGTCAGTACTGTCCACCAGTGCATGCGATTGCCCAATGACTTGGTCAGAGAGCTACCCGCAACAATACACATGATGGCAGCCAGCATAGCGCCCAAACCTATCGGGTCGAGGCTGATGGAGCCTGGAGAGAATAACATCCACGCCAGACCAACCAACGCAGCACCACAGACAGCTTGAATAGAGTTTGGACGGTTTTTGTTGACCACCCAGTTGTACACCATGGCAAAAACCGGTACAGACACCATCCCGACACCTGAAATTGCCGAAGGCAGTGTTAATGCCATAACAAAAATCAGACCGAAGAAGGTCGCAATGTTAATCAGTCCAAGACTGAAGAGAATCTGCCAGTCTCCTTTTTTTGGCAGAGACGGCTTAATCATCAGTAACAATAGTCCGGCAGGCAATGCTCGAATGGCGCCAAGTAGTAGTGGAGGCCAGTCGGTCAAACTATACTGTGTCACTGCGTATGTTGTTCCCCAGAAGAAGGCGGGGATCATAGCCAGTAATATATTCATAATCTTTTATCTTTACGTTAAGATATTTTTGCGTGAATGTACGCCTAAAAGTTCTGCTTGTAAAGTATCTTTATGTTAAGATACTTCGAAACGTCATTTTCTTAGTGGAGAAATCTGTTCATGGACGCTATAGATAGAGTGGTCGATCAATGGGCAAAGGAAAAGCCCGAATTAGATACTGAACCCATGGCCATCATGGGCAGGCTGCTCAGAATTGCCAAATATATGGAAACGGAAGTCACGCAATTACATAAGCGTTATGACTTAAAGCTGGGTGAGTTTGATGTACTGGCGACCTTACGTCGCAGTGGCTCACCATTCCGCCTGACCCCTTCTGAATTAATTGATTCAATGATGCTGACTTCTGGTGCGATGACCAATCGTCTGGATAAATTAGAGTCTAAAAGCCTGATTGTGCGTGAGCACAGTAAAGAAGACCGACGCAGTGTTACTGTGCAGCTGACGGATGAAGGTTTCACCTTGATTGATAAAATCATTGAAGAGCATGCTGAAGTGCAGCAAAAACTGGTAAAAGGCATGAACTCGAACCAGAAGCACCAGATTAATCAGATCCTCAAAGGTTGGCAGACTCAGTTCGAATAACCTCAAATCATGACCCGATGGGCGCTACAGTTGGTGCCCATCGGGTCAATCTTACCTAACTTTACTTATCTTGTTGGCTGTTAGAGCTTTCTTTATCCGCCTGACGGTAATCTTTGCTTTTATCGTAAAGATCGAGCGGTTCTAACGTGCTATAGAAGGCGGCGACATTCTTCATGTCCTGATCGGACAAAGATTTCACCACCGACTGCATATACAGATCCTGACGCTTATCTGTTTTGAACTCGCGTAGCTGCTTAAGGATATAATTCGCCTTTTGCCCTTTTATGTTCGGGTATGACTGGACGAAAGGGATGATTTTGTCGCCATGGCACTGGCTACAGAGGTTGGTCACTAAGCTCTCTCCCGCCGCGATATCGATGATAGCTTTAGATGGCTGCTCAGTATCGGATGGATTCTCGACCGACAGTGCGTCTGATGGTTGTATCGGAGCTGCTGGCTCCTCTGAACAAGCAGACAGTACTGCGATACAGAGCGCAGATACACCTGTCAGGCAAAGCGCGTGAAACATTGAGCGTGTCATTGTGTTTCTCCCCGCATTGGCGGCATCAAAGCACTTTCAATCGGCTTACGGCGATACTTGTTCATATCGATGCCCTTGTCCTGATAGTAGGTACTAAGGTAGTTGAGTACCGGATCCCAAGTGTCTGACAGATCCCACAGCCCTTGTGTGTCCACCATCCACTGAATCGTTTCTCGCCACTGCTCCTTATCACCGCTGTTCTGAGCCACAATAAGACTCGTGTGGCAGGCGTTACATTGACCATTCACCAACTCCCACCCCGGTGCCATGATCAGCCCAGAAGCTTTATCGACACCGTATTTCTGCTCCGGTGTCAGCTTGGCTTCGTCTTCCGCTTGCACACTGAGTGGAGATAACGCCAGCAGTGAGGCGATAAACATCGCACGAGATTTGCCTGTAGCCCTTTTCATCACGACACCCTGATGGCAATGCGATGACAACCGTTGAACAGATAACCTTTAGGGTTCCATTGCGGTTGGACGACAGGCTGGCTGTCGCCTTCGCTGTCCGTTGCTTTAGCCCAGATCTCGTAGTACCCCGCCATTGGCAGTTCCAAATCGGCCTGCCATTGTTGCCATGCGCCTTTGTTGACGGGTTTCTCCAGTTTAGCGTCACGCCATGTCGTGCCATAGTCATAGCTCACCTGAAGCTTCTCCACGCTTCTCATACCTGCCCATGCATGGCCGCTGACCGTGACGGTTTTACCCAGAGCAAACTCAGTGCCGCTTTTGGGAGAGGTGATCAGTGATTTGACGATCATCTCTTCGATAATACGAAAGTCTTTGTTATCGACCTTCTCTCCGGGAGCAATCGGGTATTTTGGCACCTGATAAGCCGGGGCCGCCATTTTGTGGCCATCGTGGATTTGGTTGCGAACACTGATCCCTGTGGCACACTTTTGTGAGACGGAAGCTGGTCGGCCGGCAAAGACGACACGTAGCGGGTAACCATGCAGGTAAGGAATCGGCTCGCCGTTCATGGCCCACGCGATCAGTGCGTTGTCGTTCATCGCGGCTTTGATAGGCACGCCACGCGAGATGGCTTCGCCTTTGCCGCTTAAGTGCTTGTCAAAGCCATGGTTGCCTGTGTAGACCGCATCATCTTTGATACCACAGTCTTTGAGCACATCACTAAGCAGTACGCCTGTCCATTCTGCACAATACACACCAGCGTTGTTCCACTGGTTCCCCTTGGTGCTTGGGTAGAAGTTATTGCGGCTGTTACCGCCGCACTCCAATACCAGACTTTGCGTATGATGCTTGAACTTAGATTTGAGCTCAGCAATGGTGTACGTCTTGCTTTGCTTGACCGACTCTCCCTTCACTTCAAATGTCCAGGTCTCTGGGTCAATTTGAGAAAAGTCCGGTATTTGGCCATTCCAACGCACAAACGGCACTCCTGCTGGTGTGACAGGAGGTGCGAGCATGCTTTCTGGCGGATAAGCATTGAGCGGATTCGTGTTGAGTACCGTGTAGTAATCCGGCAGATCTTCCGCTTTGGCCCACGTCAGTGCGCTGATATCCAAAGCCGCAACGTTTTCCGGTCGATTAGCAGCAAACACCCAAGATACAGGTAACGCAGATACGGCGGTGGCGGAAAGGGCCGCCTTGAGAAATTGTCTTCTATCTAAACTCATGGGGTTACTCTTGATGGTTCAGGGTGTAAAAGTAATCGGCCAGCTTTTCGATATCCTCTTCAGACAGTAACTGGGCGACTTTGGTCATGGTGGCATCCTGACGCTGACTGTTTTTGAAGTCGGAGAGCTGTTTGGTCAGGTAGAGTTTATTCTGCCATTTCAGATTAGGGATAGAAGGAAACGCAGTATTGTTGTCACTGCCGTGGCAAGCGATACACATGTTTGCGAGTTTTTGGTAATCGTCGGCGGCCCCAAAGACAGGCAGCGAACAAAAGATCAGGGCAAGAATGGACTTTCGCAAAACGTCTCCTAAGCCTTAGGTTAATAAAGCAGGCTGGGTGATTAAAAATCACGCGCATTAGAACGAGTTTTTGCGATCAATAAAATTCAAATAAATTTAACCTAGGTTAACTAATATTTAACCCAGTAACGAAATCAATACCTGGTAACTTACTGATAGATAATGAGTATTTTAATCGATCAAAGATGAATTTTGCTGATGGTAGTAAGTATCTGAAATGCATTTAGAAACTGAAATCAGCGTGTTTGGACCATGGTTAAGAGTTGCCGAAAGCACGAAGAGAGCCCCTACTAAAATAGGGGCTTTATTTTCTAGCTAGGGAGTATCTCCAAGGTCAACATTGATGGATGACTGTGGCTACAGTGAACGGTGTTTTTGGCCACTTGTTTGGTATACGCCTCACCTTCGGGTTCACCGCTATTTGGGTTGACGTCAAACTTAGGGAAATTGCTGCTGGCAATGTCTAATCGCAGTTTGTGTCCCTGCGCGAAGCAATTCTGAGTGGCAAACGCTTCAACCTCAATTTCGTAAATCACTCCACGGCGAAGTTGCTCTGGCTGCTGCCAGCTTTTGTGGTAGCGACAACGAAAGATGCCATCGGAGATGTTCATCGCGAAGCCTTGCGGGTAGTCTTCGCTTGGCGGATAAACATCAACTAGTTTGATGGTGAAATCCGTATCCGGCGTGTCGGATTCAATAAACAGTTTCGCCGATACTTTTCCTGACACAACCAAATCTTCAGCGAGTGGTTCGGTCTCAAAGACCAACACATCCGAACGGGCGGCAAGGGGGAGATGGTTGCCTTTGGTACCATAAAAGCGAGCATCTTCGCGTTGATCGTACGCACCACCTTCAAACACTGGCTTACCCGAGGTTAACGCACCGCCAATAGTAGGGACTGGGTTGCTCGGATCGGCCAGGTAACTGATGTGATCGTCTGTGACTGGTGCTTGCTGGGTCAGCTGGCCCTGTCGGTGCAGATACCAGTTCTGAGCTTCGGTGTTTTTCATCGGCCAGCGATCACTGCTTAACCAATGGCCTCCGTGTTGAAGCCTGCCCAGTTCGCTTTTTTCACCTGAACCGCCGCCCATTTGGAACACCTGCACGTTGGCAAACGTATGACGGTCATCATTGAGCAGCCAGCGCTGGAACCACTTCACGCGAAAATCCAACCAGTTGCTGTCAATGTTGTCGTCAAATGAGGCGTCCTGACCGAACTCTACGTCACCGCTATGCGTGGTATTTCGGTCTCCATGAAGCCACGGGCCCATGATCAGTGCTGTCTGGGAGCGATTCTTTTCACTCAGTACCGTGTAGTTTTCCAGCGTACTCTTAACGTATACGTCGTACCAGCTCGACATGAGCAACACCGGAATATCAGCAATGTTCTGATAGCTATCAAGCGCGTAGATGCCGGACTTTTTCCAGAAACCACTGAAACTGCCCTGTTTCCACTGCTCAAGCAAATACGCTTCATATTCAGGCACATGGCGCAGTGGCGACTGCCCGGCTTTCCACGGTAAGTACTTAAACCACTCGCGAATATCTTCTTGTTCCAGCGCTTTTTTCACCACAGGATCTCGCTCGGCCTTGGGGCTCACCAGTGCCTGACGATAGGCCCATGTTGCCTGCTTGAGCTCAAACGCTCCGCCCTGACGAATACCGCACTGATAGGCGTTGGAGAAACCGCCTGAATCCATCACCATACTCGCCAGCCCCGGAGGATTGAGACACGCCAGTGCCAGTTGAGTGTGGGCGGCGTAAGACAGCCCCATGGTACCTATTTTTCCATTGCACCAAGACTGCTCAACTAGCCATGCACACGTATCGTAGCCATCTTCGGCTTCGTTGATGTACTTGGTAAAGGTGCCGCTGGACTGATAACGTCCACGGCAGTCCTGAAAGACACACACAAAACCTTTATCAACGAACGCCTGCGCCATTTCTTCTCGTGAGACCTTATGCCCTTGCAACGTGACTTCAGAACGAGAAGGCGCCGTTTTGTCGTAAGGTGTCCGCTCCATTACTACGGGCCACGGGCCTTCACCGTTGGTTGGAAAGTAAATATCAGTCGCGAGTGTTTCTCCGTCTCGCGTACGGATTTTGACATCGGTTACTGCTTTCATGAGATGTCCTTAGGCGTAGACGTGTAGGCTGATGGATAGGAAAACCAGAGCACACGCAATGGTGATGAGGAAGAATGGGAAGATGTATCTCGCCCATTGCCCCCATCCGACTTGCGCCGTCGCAAGGAAGATCAGCAGCCCGCTGGAAGTCGGTGTAATGATGTTTGTCGCCCCGTTACCCATCAGGAAGGCCAGTACTGTGGTATGTGGGTCGACACCAGAAAGCTGTCCAAGTGGGCCAAGGATTGGCATAGTGACGGCGGCTTGCCCAGAGGTGGATGGAATCGCCACGTCGATGACCAACTGAGAGAAGAACATGCCATAGGCAGCTAGTGTTGGTTGTCCTTCACCGATGACTCCGGCTAAGTGGTAGATGATGGTATCAAGCACTTTACCTTGCGCAAGGACAATGGCGACAGAAGTGGCGAGCCCGATCAATACGCCTGCGATGAGAACCTTTTTCATACCGTTGATGAAAGCGTTGATGGTGTCATTAGCTGACAAGCCACCGATGACAGCGAAAATCACGCCAAGTGAGATGTAATACGCAGATAACTCATTGTATTTCCACTTCCAAGTTTGCGAAGCATAGACCAGAAAGGCGATGCCCAGTCCAAGAACCGCCAGTACAAGCGTATGGCGAACTGGCAGAGGTTTGTTGTCCCATTGCGCGATGATTTCCGTTGTGCGCGCTTCTTTGCGAATACTATGCAGTACGTACGCCACACCGATGATCATTAGTACCACGTAAACGAAAATACGCATCCCCATACCGCTGAATATCGGCACATCAACCAGTGGCTGAGCGACGGATAGGGCATAAGGGTTAGTGATCGATGCTAAGTAACCGACTTTAACCGGAATGGTGACAATCGCCAGACCGATAATTTTTGACAGCCCCAGTCTTGTTGCCATGGCGACGACCATAGGTATCACGAGCAGGAACTCTTTCGCCATGCCCATGAAGGTACTGCCCATGGAAAACACCACCATCAGGATCGGTACCAATAAGTAGACGTTACCTCGAGTGGCAGAAAGTGTGCGCTCAAGGCCAGTTTCAATGGCGCCCACTTTGTCGAGTACGCCGAACATACCACCAATAAACAGCACCATGAAAATCATGCCTGCTTGTTTGGTGATGGCTTGAGGAATACTGACTAACGCATCAAGCAAACTGACGGCTTGAGCTTCGCCTTCTTGAGGGTAAATACCAATCAGGTTGAGTGGGGAGACTTCTTTTTCCAGCACTTGGTAGGTGCCGGGAATGATCAGTTTGCCGTTACGTTCAAACTGTCCGGAATCGAAAAAATAGGTCATCAGTACTGCTACCACAACGACAGACAGCAGGATGATTACAGGGTTTAAGTTACCTTTCTTCTTGGGTTGTTCAGTAACATTTTGTTGAGCTGGTGATATAGCTTCACTCACTTTAAATCTCCATTTCGTCACATTCTATCCTACAACATTTCTGCAACATATTTTTTTGTGTTAGGGTTTTCAATTCAATGAGAATTAGTCATAGATGTATGACACAAATGACTTGTTTAAATGGAACCAGATGAATATAACGGCAAAACAACTTCGGGCGCTTAAAGCCATCAGCCAAGCTGGGACAACCAGTCTGGCGGCAGAGCAGTTGAACTTATCTCAATCTGGAGTGAGTCGAATGTTGGCTCAGCTGGAAAAGGAGCTTGATCTGGATCTCTTTGAACGAGACAGAGGGAGATTGAAAATTAAGCCCGAATCGCTCAATTTGTTATCAAACGCACTGCACGTTTTAGAAGGTATGGAGCAGCTCCAGACTCAGGCGTCGGAAATCAAAAGGGGACGCAAAGCGAAGCAAGTATTCAAGATTGCGATGCCTTATACCTTTGCCAAGTCACTGGCACCTAAACTCATCAAGCAGTTGGTGGCGCTATTTCCTGACGTGTCGGTTGAATTGTTTTCAAGCCATTATCAGTCGATTGAAGAAAGTGTCTATTCCGGTCAGGCCGATGTTGGGTTTACCCGCATCAGCAATCATTCCAAGTTTCGCTCTACGGCGCTGGATTCAGGGATTGCGATGTGTGTGTTTCCCGAGGGCCACGAGTTCGAGGCATTCCATTCGGTCAACGCTGACAACTTGCGCGATCAGAAACTGGTCATGATCGGACGTAAGAGCAGTACTCGTCATGATGTGATGAACTGGTTTACTCGCAGTAATTTGTTTCCGGAAATCGTCGTTGAAGCGCACTCTGTCGATGTTGCTTGTTCACTGGTGGCGGAAGGGATTGGCGTGTCGATTGCCAACAGCACCATGCTCAAAGGGATGAATAATGGCAGAATTCGAGCGTTGCCGATCTTGGACTTGCCTCGCTATCAGTACGGCGTGATCCAGCGGCCTGATGACATTGCTAATGAGCGCAAACAGCCAGTCATTGATGCGTTTTCGGATTTACTTCAGGAAATGTTGACAGAACTGCCCGTGTTGGGCCGTTAACAGTAATGAAAAAGCGGCCGGAGCCGCTTTTGATGAAGGGTTATGCCGCGTTCTCATCACAGAACAAGTCGGCGTGAGTAATACCACGCAGGGCGCAGCTTTCGTCGAGGTCAGAGATATCTCCACTGACACCGACCGCGCCGAGGATGTTCTGCTCAGCATCACGGATCAGTAAGCCACCAGGGACGGGGACCATATTACCGTGTGCCAGAACGTTTACGGCGGAGATAAACGCGGGGCGGTTGTCTGCGTCTTGAGCGAGCTTTCTGGAGGAGCAGCCGAGCGCGAGAGCACCCCATGCTTTTGCGATTGCGATGTCTGGCCGCATCATGCTGCTACCATCTTGTCGCTGCAATGTAATCAGCTTTCCTCCGCTGTCGAGTACAGCGACCGTCAGAGGGGCGCTTTGGCTCTTTTGTCCAGCCTGAAAAGTACCGTCAATGACGGCTAGTGCTTGTTCTAGAGTTAAACTTCCCATGTTATCTCCTGATTTTTTGTTTACGCGGCTCCTTGCAGAAGCTCGTAACTAGGTAAGGTCAGGAAGGTGGCGAACTCTTCTGCAGTAGACAACTTGTAGAAAAGGTCAGCAGTTTGTTCAAAGCGGCCTGCCGCATAGCGAGCCTCACCCACTTCCTGTTTGATAGTGTCGAGTTCCTGATACAACCACGTGTGGAATAATTCTTTGTTGAAGGTCTGGCCGTCATCCAGCTTGACGCCATGATGAATCCACTGCCAGATGTTCGCGCGTGAGATTTCTGCCGTCGCGGCGTCTTCCATCAGACCATAGATAGGCACACAACCTGAGCCCTGAATCCATGCCTCAATGTAGTAAAGGGCGATGCGAATGTTCTTGCGCACGCCAGCTTCGTCACGCGAACCTTCACACGGTTTAAGCAGCAGCTCTGCGCCAATCTCGTGCGTAGGGCTGACAAAATCGAGCTGATTGACTTTGCCTTCAAGGTTTTTATCAAACACAGACATCGCCAAGTCGACTAAAGCAGGGTGAGCGACCCAAGTACCGTCGTGACCATTGCGTGATTCACGTTCTTTATCTTCAATCACTTTAGCGGTGACGCGTTCCATCTCCTGCGGGTCTTTGGCAGGAATAAAGGCCGACATGCCACCCATTGCCAACGCACCACGCTGGTGACAGGTTCTGACTAGTAACTGGCTGTAAGCATTGAGGAATTCTTTATCCATACCAACCACATGACGATCTGGCAGGATGCGATCTGGATGGTTTTTCAACGTTTTGATGTAGCTGAAAATGTAATCCCAGCGGCCGCAGTTCATCGCCACGATATGATCGCGCATGGCGTAGAGCATCTCTTCCATTTGGAATACTGCCGGCAGGGTCTCGATCAGTACGGTTGCGCGGATGGTGCCACGTGCCACGCCGAAGTGATCTTCAGTGAAAGCAAATACGTCATCCCACCATTTTGCTTCTTCCATGCTTTCTAGCTTAGGAATGTAGTAGTAAACGCCCAGACCTTGTTGCGCTCGGGTCTGGTAGTTGTGATAAAAGTACAAAGCGAAGTCCATTAAACAGCCCGGAATCGCTTGCTGATTGAATTGGATTGATTGCTCTGGCAGGTGCAGGCCGCGTGGACGAGCGATCAGTAGGGCAGGGTTAGCATTCAGCTCATATTGCTTATTTTTTTTGTCGTCAAAGTAGCTGATGGTGCCTGCGTTGGCGTCTCTGAGGTTGATTTGCCCTTCGACCATGTTTTCCCATGTCGGTGAAGAAGCATCTTCAAAGCAGCACATAAAGACTTTCGCGCCGGAGTTCAGCGCGTTGATAACCATTTTTCTGTCTACCGGACCGGTAATTTCTACTCGGCGATCCAATAGCTCTGGCGGTGGTGTTGCCACTTTCCATGATTTGTCATCACGGATCGCCTGAGTGTCAGTTCTGAAATCTGGCAATGCGCCTGCATCGTATTGCTTTTGCTGTTCCTCGCGTGCTTGCAGCAAAGCGTCACGACGGGCGCCAAATCGGTTTACCAATACTGTCAGAAACGAAAGGGCTTCATCTGACAGAATCTCCTTATAGCCTGGTCTGTCTGTATGACCGACAACCTCCAGACAGGCAGTTTCTTCTCTTTCGGCTAGATCGTTCAAATTCATTGTTCGTCTCCTTTAAACAATATTGATCGATTTTGTGTACAAAAGTTATTTACACGAATACTTATATGGGAAAATTTGTAAACAATCAAAGGGTATTTAACATTTATTTTTCATTTGTTCGTCTGGGACATTATTTTTACGTAAAGATATTTTATATAAAGCAATGATTTCTTTGTGTTATGGGGTTAGCAACCACTTAGGGTAAATGTTCTATGTTGAAAAAATGTTGCAAATGGGGGTTGCTATATTTGGAAATTGATTCATAGTACACAAAGTGTCTTTGGATTGTATACAATTGAAATGGAGGTTCGCATGGCAAAGATGAAGGCAATCGAAGCAGCGGTAGAAGTATTGAAAAAGGAAGGCGTAGACATTGCCTTCGGCGTTCCAGGCGCTGCCATCAACCCTATGTACGCGGCAATGAAAAAGCTTGGTGGTATTGATCATGTGTTAGCACGACATGTGGAAGGTGCATCACACATGGCGGAGGGTTACACCCGTACTAATCAAGACAACATTGGTGTCTGTATCGGTACATCTGGCCCAGCAGGGACAGACATGATCACTGGCCTGTATTCAGCGTCGGCGGATTCCATTCCAATCTTATGTATTACGGGTCAGGCGCCAAGAGCCCGTCTGCACAAAGAAGATTTTCAGGCGGTGGATATTGAATCCATTGCGAAACCAGTCACCAAATGGGCGACGACGGTTCTAGAGCCCGCTCAGGTGCCGCGTGCTTTCCAGCAGGCATTCCACCTAATGCGTTCTGGTCGTCCGGGCCCGGTTCTAATCGACCTTCCACTTGATGTTCAGTTAACGGAAATTGAATTCGACATCGACACCTATGAGCCGCTAGAAGCGTATCAACCAAAAGCGACACGTGCGCAGGTTGAGAAAGCGATGGCGATGATGTGTGAGTCTGAAAACCCAGTCATCGTTTCAGGTGGCGGCGTAATCAACGCTGGTGCGGAAGAGCTACTACAACAGTTCGCTGAAATTACAGGCGTGCCTGTTATCCCAACCTTGATGGGCTGGGGTTCCATTGCGGATGATCACGAACTGATGGCCGGTATGGTGGGCTTGCAGACTGCGCACCGCTATGGCAACGCAACTATGCTGGAATCGGATTTCGTGTTCGGTATTGGTAACCGCTGGGCGAACCGCCATACCGGTTCACTGGATGTCTACACCAAGGGCCGCAAGTTTGTTCACGTCGATATTGAACCAACTCAAATTGGCCGCGTGTTCTGTCCGGATCTTGGAATTGTTTCTGACGCCAAAGCAGCGCTGGAATTGCTGGTTGAAGTGGCTCGTGAGTGGCGTGATGCTGGCAAACTACCTAATCGTGGCGCATGGGTGGCAGAGTGTCAGCAGCGTAAATCGAGCATGCTGCGTAAGACGCACTACACTGATGCGCCAATCAAACCAATGCGTGTTTATGAAGAGATGAACAAAGCCTTTGGCCGCGATACGTGCTATGTCAGCACTATCGGTCTGTCTCAGATTGCGGCGGCGCAGTTCCTTCACGTTTACAAACCACGCCACTGGATCAACTGTGGTCAAGCAGGTCCGCTTGGCTGGACAACACCAGCAGCATTGGGTGTACGTGCCGCAGATCCAAACCGCGACATCGTGGCAATCTCGGGAGACTACGACTTCCAGTTCATGATTGAAGAATTGGCGGTAGGCGCTCAATTTAATCTGCCATATATCCACGTATTGGTGAATAACTCTTATCTAGGTTTGATTCGTCAGGCGCAGCGCCAGTTCGATATCGACTACTGTGTTCAGTTGGCGTTTGAAAACCAAAATGCGCCAGAGCTTGATGGCTACGGTGTTGACCACGTGACGGTAGTTGAAGGCTTAGGTTGTAAAGCGATTCGCGTAACTGACCCAGAACAGATGCAGGCCGCGTTTACACAAGCGAAAGAGCTGATGAACAAACACAAAGTACCTGTTGTGGTGGAAGTGATTCTTGAGCGCGTGACCAACATTGCTATGGGTGTAGAGATTGATTCCATCAACGAGTTTGAATCTCTGGCAGACAGCATCGATGACGCACCAACCGCGCTAGCCAATCAATAATCTGTTTATCGCAAAACACTGAAGCAGCCCGAAAGGGCTGCAAGAAAAAGGACATCACTATGGCAAAGTTTGCTGCAAATTTATCCATGTTATTTACCGAGGTTGATTTCCTTGAGCGCTTTGACGCTGCTGCTCAGGCTGGATTCAGCGGTGTGGAATACCTCTTCCCTTACGCATTTGATGCTGAGCAAATCAAACAGAAGCTGGAGCAAAACAACCTGACACAGGTGCTGTTCAACCTTCCAGCAGGGGATTGGGATGCTGGCGACCGCGGCATTGCGTGTGACCCGTCACGCATCGAAGAGTTTCAGTCTGGTGTTGCGTTAGCCATTCAGTACGCCAAGGTGCTGGGCAATACGCAGGTCAACTGTCTGGCGGGGATTACCCCGGCTGGTGTCAGCCAACAGGATGCGCATGCTGCCTTTGTCATTAACCTCAGATACGCCGCTCAAGCATTGCAGGAAGCGGGGCTTCGACTGGTTATTGAAGCGATTAACACTCGTGATATTCCGGGCTTTTTCCTCAACACTACTGAGCAGGCCAAAGCAGTGATCAAAGAAGTGGGCAGTGACAACCTGTTCATTCAGTACGACATCTATCACATGCAGATCATGGAAGGGGATTTAGCGCCAACCATGAGTGCCAACATTGGCCAGATCGCCCACGTGCAGTTGGCGGACAACCCGGGGCGTCATGAACCGGGAACTGGTGAGATTAACTACCCGTTTGTCCTCAAACATCTGGATGAATTGGGTTACCAAGGTTGGGTGGGCTGTGAATACAAGCCAAAAACCACCACAACTGAAGGCTTAGATTGGCTAAACCTATACCGCTAAGTGCGGTTAACGTTACGGAGAACATATTATGAAAATTGCATTTATCGGTACAGGTATCATGGGTAAGCCAATGGCGATCAACCTGCAAAAAGCGGGTCACGACATTGTGTTGACTGATCACTTCAACCCGCCACCGGTTGAACTTGTTGAAGCTGGTGCGCTGGTTTGTCATTCACCAGCAGAAGCGACTCGTCTGGCGGACGCGATCATCCTGATGGTGCCAAACACACCGCAGGTGGAAGACGTGCTGTTCGGCGAGAACGGTGTTGAAGCTGGCCTAAACGAAAGTGGCGCAGCAGGCAAACTGGTTATCGACATGAGCTCGATTTCACCAATCGCAACCAAGGCGATCGCAGCACGTGTCAACGAAAGTGGCGCGCAATATCTTGATGCACCAGTATCAGGCGGTGAAGTGGGTGCTATTAATGCGTCACTGAGCATCATGGTTGGTGGTGAGCAATCAGCGTTTGATAAAGCGCGTCCACTGTTTGAGGTAATGGGTAAAAACATCACGCTAGTCGGTGAAAATGGTGCAGGTCAGACGTGTAAAGTCGCTAACCAAATCATTGTTGCTCTGAACATCGAAGCTGTATCTGAAGCTTTAGTGTTTGCGTCAAAAGCGGGTGCCGATCCAGCGCGTGTTCGTCAGGCACTGCTTGGCGGATTTGCCAACTCTAAGATTCTTGAAGTGCACGGCGAGCGCATGGTGGAAGGCACATTCGACCCAGGCTTTAAGATTACATTGCACCAGAAAGATCTAGACCTTGCGCTGTCTGGCGCAAAAGAGCTGGATGTAGCACTGCCAAATACGGCAAATGCTCAGGAGCTGTTTGAAGATTGTGCAGCAATGGGCGGCCAGAACTGGGACCACTCTGCGCTGATTAAAGCGATTGAGAAACGCTCAGGCCACTCAATCAGGGACTAATTCCTGTCGGGACGATGTGGATTCCTCTCCCGCATCGTTCCATGGGGTAGCGGTCCAGCTGATTCTCTCATGGCTTGAATCCGTAGTCGCTGCTCCTAAATGATTCATTACTAAATCGCGTAGTTTTTCGTCTCCTTTTATACGCGTTCCCGTCGTAAGACAGCAGGTTGGAGTTACACCTTCCTCGGGCTCCATATTGCAGGCTCCTGGTGTGCTTACTTCGGGATTTTTTATCCTCATCACTTTGTCTCTCTTAACATATTGTTTAGTATGTCGTTACACCAGATGTATAGGGAATAACAATGTCTCGTATCAGGCAGAAAAATCAGGGATTGATTATCGATGTCGCGAGTGAACAATTTGCCACCCATGGCTACGCAGCGACAAAGATGGCGGATATTGCAAAAGCCGCAGATATCCCTAAACCTAATGTGTTCTACTACTTCAGCAGTAAAGACAAGCTCTACTATGCTGTGCTCCAGACGGTGACTCAGCCGTTACTGGAAGCCTCTCGCCCGATTGAAGAACTCGACGACCCAGTCGAAGCCTTAACTCAATACATTGAAGCTAAGCTGCGTATTTCGCGCGACCACCCACACGCGTCTAAAGTGTTTGCTAATGAAGTGATGTCAGGTGCTAAGGTTCTACCAGAAGATATTGGGCAAGAGCTGTTTAAGCAGTCACAGATGATTTTGGATAAGTTCGCGACTTGGAGTGAAGAAGGGCTGATGGATAAAGTCCCTGCACACCACCTGATGTTCACCATCTGGGCAGCGACGCAGACATACGCTGATTTCAGCTGGCAGATCTGTAACGTTATGCAGAAAGACACGTTGGATAATGATGACTACCAACAAGCCGCTGAATTCATCACCCAGCTAGTGATTAAAGGTTGTGGAGTGACGGGTAAAGCGTAAGTAAACACCCACTCATGCGAACTAGCGACTGAAGTTGGTTGGTTTTATCCGATCAAAAAAGAGCGTAACCAATTAATAGTTACGCCCTTATTGTTACCTTGGAGATTAGCACCAATTTAGCACTGAACAATCGCAATTATCACATAAAATATTCTAACGGCGCGATCTCTTGAAAAACCATATTGTACAAGCGACCATTTCTTTTGGGTTTCATGTGTAGCGCTTTGACTGCTGGATAATCCTCTAGATATTCAGGAGTCAGTGAAAGCATTTCGTGCCTGAATTCACTTTTTACATTAAGCCCAAAATACGTCTCATAAATATGCAATAGTCTCCCAAACCCTTTTCTTTCCTGTGCTTGCAGACTCCATGCTTCTTCCAATATCTCCACCAGTTCTATAGATTCGCTGCTTTGCTTCCATTTTCTAGCATGCTCATATTTTTTTATCACTTTGTGAGTGTGAAGAATGAGAGCGGGGATTTTTAGCCTTCCGGCGAGGTAAAAATTCCCGCTAGTATTGAGAAGGTGTTCCAAGTATTTAGGTGTGACACCTCTAGGATCTGAGCCAAAACAAGTTTTGCCATACAAGGCAACGGACGCACTCTCATATGCCGCGACGGCTAGCTGAGAACAAAACATATTAGGGATAACGTCACTGCTACCATAAACGAAACTGATAATGTCTTCGATAAACTGATTGGTAGTCGACTTAAAGGCTCTTTCCTGAGACAACGATTTTATGGCGCCACCCATGTCATAATTGCCATCAAGAATATTTCGATTTTTAGGTCTTGTATCAACATCAATTCTGCAAAGTGCCTTAGTCACTGCCACAGCACCCTTAGCTAATTCTTTGTTTTTGCATTTGAATACAATAGCGGCATTGTTTGGTATCTCATCAGTGTCGTGAACTTCTGCGGCAGCTTCTGCTAATAAGCGATTTGATAAACCAATGGCTGCATGTTCAGACGTTGATGAACCTTGAAGTTTTATTCCGAACTTTTCATCCGCTGACTTCTTATGCAGAAGCTTTTGTCCCCATGTAATTCCGAGTTCGACTTGACCAAATGCCCACCCAGGGAAGACTTTGAATATCAGCACATCTCCGGGTTCGACTTCAACCTCATCCAGTTTGTTGTATTGTTTTAGACTTGCAATAGCATCATTTTTATACATTGGTTTATCTCCCCACTCGGTGTACTTTTCTGTGCCTATACCATCCTAAAAGTGCTGTGTTTCCTTGTTCGTTAGATATGCATCCTATGATGCGAAGTGCTACTTAAGTGGGCGTATGAACTCTCAATACGCTATAACAAGAAGGTATCGAATGCGGTAATCTGACCCACCTAATTAACATTTTTATAACTTCCAGATGAACGTAGCGCAATAGTGCTAGCAAGATAAGTATTTTCTAGAAGAAATTTGAATTCTAGGAACGTACAAAATCTGTTCATCGAAGATGAACAGCTTAATTTAAAACCGCAGTGAGTATTGTATGGCTTTGTAAGGCTATGTAAGGGCTCTTATAAAGTGACAGTCAATCGCTTTGCTTAATTAACTGAATGGTGAGGGGTATAAAATTTGTATTTTGATAATACACATGAGTATTTAAGCAATGGCTTCCCATATGATTTAAGGCATGTACCTCGTTAACTTTAAAAATATTAGACTTGCAATAAGAACTATGTAGCTCTACATGCCTAATACGTTGAACCACATAAATATTTTAAACTTCTTTGAGTCGGTCGTAACTTGATGACGAATAAAGGCGGATTCCAAAGGATTAACCCTCATTATATCGACTCATTTCTTTCAGTTTGCTTTTTTAGTATTGATTTCAATTCCTGAACCTCTGCTCTGAGAGCATTCACCTCTTCTAAGATCTGAACCTCCATCTTGCGCTCGTTAGAAGTGTCCATGATCCAAGAGGCGAGAACCGCGGTAAAGCTACCAAACATACCAACGCCAGTAGTGATTAAAACAATGGCAACAATGCGCCCTTCTAGAGTCACAGGGAAAAAGTCACCGTATCCAACCGTTGTGATGGTGACGAATGTCCACCAAAACGCATCACCAGCGGTATGAATATTGGCACCCGGCATGTCCTTCTCAAGATAGAGAATATAAATCGAACCAAACACCATCATCATCAATGAAGTGACCACCATAAAATGCAGTGACGTCGACGCTTTGTTCTCATTGATTGCATGAGAAATCATAGAGATAGATTTGATTGCACGGATTAGGCGAAACACACGAATCAAACGAGCAAACTGGTTCATCTCCATTAACGGAATACAAGAGATAAGGTCAAGCCAGCCCCATTTCATGTATTCAAGCTTTGATGGCGCAGCACGATACTGCTGCACAAAATCGATAAAGAAGATCATGCAGATAAAGGTATCTACGTAAATCAATATCTGAAGAATTTCAGGCGGTAACTTAAAGATAAGTTCAACGGTTAATGAGACCACAACAAACAAAGACAGTATTAAGACTGCCAATTGAAAGCTTGTGATTTGTTCCGGTACTTTTGGTCGATACATAATGGCAATCCAGTGAACCGCAAAGTAGACTGCCCTGCGGTTCAAACAAATCGGCTTGATCGAGCTATTGCCCGACTTCTTGCTTAGCTTCTTGAGTTAAGATTTTAAATGCAGTTCTCACAGGAATGAGGATCTGAGAGAACAATGCTGCTCCCCATACGACATTGGCTACAATTGAAGGAACAAACGACACAATAGCAAGCGTCACAAAGCACAGCGCAATACCAATATAACGAACTTTAGCAGTAGCAAAACGATGGGCCGTGCGAAGTTCAATCACGTTTTGAATCTGAAGCAAGCAATACAGGTATGTCGCCAAGCCTAAACAACCAATCAACGCATATTTGAATGGGTATTGATCCATAAAGCTAATCTTCACTTCCGCTGACAGTGCAACACCTATCATGACAGCAGAAAGCATCAAGAACAGGTGAGCGACCGTCCACTTGATGAATGTTTTCGGCTCATTATCACGCGGCTTGCCATTACCAACAAAGTCAAAATAGATCCAACATAAAACGAAAATAGAGAGCCCACCAAATGCGTAATTAACAAACACATCGCCAACCACATCATCGATGCCCTTTTCTGCAAGAGTAATGACAAGCTTAAAAAAGCCCTCGCCAGCAACGATAAGTAGTAGCAGTACAAAACGTTCCGCCATATGTCCAAAGCGCGGTAAGAATCGCTTGCTGTAAAGTACGCCAACTTTTGGCGCGACATACAACGCAGCTAAAACCACCATCCCGGCAGCAAAGACCATGTAGCTATGTGGCGCAGGGAGAAACGCACTAATAAAGAAGATGACTGAGCCAATAGCAAAGTTTCGTGACATGCGACTTGGTAGACAAGTCTCACTATCTTCGACCGTTTTAGCCCTGAAATAGAGCAGTGACATAATCGCTCGGTTTATCGCGTAACCTATAGCAAAGTAAGCCCAACCAGCACCATCAATATGCACTATCGCTGATGACATGATCATAATGGTGATAATCTGCGCCGCCATAATGTAACGGTGCTGGACATCGGTGCTGACATAAATGGAGTTAAAAAGGCTTAAGTCAAACCAGGCAACCCAGATCACGGTAAACAGTGCAGCAAAAATGGCAAAACCACCAAAGCCAAGATGATGACTTAAGAAGTTCCCAAGAACAAAAATAGATACCACATGGGCTAAATCGTAAAAAAGCTCAATCCAATGCACATGATCATTGCTGCTATCTGCATCAAGATGATGTTTTGGTTTACGCCACAATGGGTGTTTTTGGGATAAATCCATACAGTTATGTCCTATCGGTTAGTACTCTATTCTGTTTATGTGGTTTATTATTGTAACCTCCTGCGATATTTCAAGTAGTATCCTTTTGGTAACCTATTTCTGCTTATCTATGCCTGCCCTTACCCCTTAACAAAAAATAAAGTGCCTATTAAACATCAGCTTACTGTCAATTTTACTGAAATTTATAGTGGTTACTAAAAGTTAACTAGTTGTAGTCTAATTCTAGGTAACCATAATAAACCGCAAGACAGCGAAATCATTATTCGCTCTGTAAACATCCAAATATTGAAGAGTTAATATTATGAGTAACGTTCTAATCATTAACGCACACGAACCATCTCCATTTTCTGAAGGCAAACTAAATGCGGCTTTAGTTGAGAAAGCTCGCACCCAGTTAGAGTCAAAGGGCCACGAAGTTTGTGTAGTTACAATGCAAGATGACATCGTAGTTGATGAGCAACTGGCGCACTTTGAATGGGCAGACCGCGTAATCCTTCAATCACCTGTCAACTGGATGACCATCCCATGGTCTTTCAAGAAATACATGGATGAAGTATTCACTGCGGGGATGGGTGGTGCGCTATGTGCCTTTGATGGCCGCAGCGCAGAAGAACCGAAGAAGAACTACGGTACGGGCGGCACTCGCACTAATACAGAATACATGCTGTCTTTCACGTTCAATGCACCTGAAGAGTCATTTAATGATGAAAACGAATACTTATTCCAAGGCCGCAGCGTTGATGATTTGATGTTTCATATGCATGCAAACTTCCGTTTCTTTGGTATGTCTGCACTACCAACGTTTGCTTGTTATGACGTAATGAAAAACGGTGACATCGAAAGTGATTTCGCTCGTTTTGAAGCGCACCTAGACGCTAACTTCTAAGGAGATAACCATGAGCACTGAATTTACTTATTACAATGCCGAAACCGCGCCTGAAAAGTCTAAAGCTCTGGTAGAAAAGTCTCTTAAAGGCTTTGGCATGCTGCCAAATCTGCACGCAGTTCTTGCCGAAGCACCAGCGACGTACGAAGCATACAACACGGTTTTCGAACTGTTTATGAAGAATACAACATTCAGCCCGCTAGAGCAGCAGGTGGTCTTCATGACAGCGAACTTTGAGAACAACTGTCACTACTGCGTTCCGGGTCATACATGGATGATGAAAGCAGGCAAAATGCCAGATGAAGTGATTGAAGCGCTGCGCGAAGGTACTCCAATTCCTGATGTGAAGTTACAAGCGTTGCATGATTTTACCAAAGAGCTGCTTGATAACCGTGGTCATATTGGTGATGAAAGACTGCAAGCCTTCCTAGATGCAGGTTTCACCAAGCGTCAAGCACTTGAAGTATTGACGGGTTTGTCTGCAAAGCTTATCTCGAACTTCACTAACGCACTGGCACATACTGAACCTGATGCGCCATTCCAAAAATATGCGTGGACGCATCCTAACGAGCGTTAATCTAAATCAACAGCAATAACACCACTCAAGTACTGTTTGCGTAACGCCTACAGTACTTTCTAATAAGGAATCATCATGAGTAATATGATTAAACTCGACATTATTAGTGATGTCGTTTGCCCTTGGTGCATTATTGGTTACAACCACTTACAAGCCGCTATTAAAGAGCTTGGCATTGAAGACCGCATCGAGATTGAATGGCAACCTTTTGAGCTCAATCCGGATATGCCTGCTGAGGGAGAAAACCTTCGTCAGCACGTTGCACGTAAATATGGCAGTAGCGTAGAGGAAAGTAAAAACGCGCGTATTCGTATCGCCAGCATTGGCGCGGAGCATGGCTTCAAGTTTAACTACTTTGATGACATGAAGATGGTGAACACATTTGACGCACACCTTCTGCTTGATTACGCCAAGAGTTTGGGCAAGCAGACTGAACTAAAAATGCGTTTATTTACCGCATTTTTCAGTGAGCAGAAAGACGTCTCTGACCGCGAGATTCTCAAGCAAGAGCTAATCTTTGTAGGCCTTGACCCTGAAGAAGGAATGCGCTGGCTAAATGATGCGGAGCAACATAGTGCGATACGTAACGCAGAGAAACAATGGCAGCAAATGGGTGTTTCAAGTGTGCCAACGGTCGTCTTCAACCGTGAGTCTGGCGTTTCTGGGGCGCACCCAGTTGAAGGTTATAAACAAATCCTATCTGAACTGATGGCTAAGGCGGATGCAGAATAATGCTTTGCCGTTTTCATCCAGACGAGGTAGACATTCTCACGCCCATAACTAGGTTACTAAAAGTATACCAGTTGCAACTGGTTTCCTAGTGGCTTATCTTTTTATCTACTTAGTTGTAAACCCAATTCAAGGAGTCGAGATGACATACTCACAGAAGCTCAAAGCCGGTGACACTTTCCCTACATTAGAAGCAACAACCTTGGATGGGACCAAAGTTACGCTAGGTCAGCCTCTAGGTGATGCAACATGGCAAGCGGTGTTTATCTATCGTGGTAAGCATTGCCCGCTTTGCACCAAATACCTTAACGAAATTGAGACTCACAAGCAGGCCTTCAGCGATGCAGGCGTTGATATTTTGGCTGTCTCTGCCGATTCAAAACAACAATTAGAACAACATCTAGAAAAGCTCGATATCAGTTTCCCTATTGCTTATGGTCTAAGTGAGCAACAAATGAAGACGTTAGGGCTTTATATTTCTCTACCGCGTTCAGAAGCAGAAACTGACCATAACTTTGCAGAGCCGGGGCTATTTGTCGTCAATGAGCACGGCAATGTCCATGTAGTTGACCTATCAAACAACCCATTTGTAAGGCCAGAGCTTGGCGCATTAACTCGCGGTCTAGCCTGGATTCGTGATCCAAATAACCATTACCCAATCCGAGGAACGCTAGACTACTAAGTCTCAAACCTCACAAGGCAAGAATGAAAAAAGGCAATCTCGTAACAGGTTGCCTTTTTGTATCGGTTGTTCAGTGATTGTTTGAACCAACACTACATAGCCGAACATCATTTAATCTGAATATTGTTACTTTCAGACCACTTCCTCAATTCATCAAGAATTGTCAGAGCGCTTGTGCCAAACTCAGTCAGCTCATAACTCACCGCTAGTGGCTTGTCATTGATCACGCGACGTACCACCATATTTTCACTTTCTAGCTCTTTTAGGCGTTGGTCAACCATCTTCTTACTGGCTCCGCCCAACATTCTTGTAAGATCATTAAATCTGACTGGGCCGTCTTTCAGGTGGTAGATGATGGAACCTTTCCACTTAGAACCCAAGATCCGCATGCCTTTTTCTATCGCACAAGGCTCAGAGCAGGCATCGATAACATTTTTACGCCCTCTTGGATCTACTTCTACTCTTGCTTTCATACAATCTCACAAATCAAGAAACCAGATAGCAGGGGTTCATTCATTGAAAGAAGCCACAAGTCCCTAGTTTAAGTTTTACACTATAGTGGCACTATGCGCTGATTGAATTAAGTTCTCAGTAGAGGCAATTAGCGACCCCTGCTGGTCTTGTTAATTAAAATAGCTCATTAAGGTGCGATTCAAAGCGTGCAAAGTCATTTTCAATATCGCCATTCTTCATCACGTCATAACAAGCGAAAGTCGGCAATGCTGACATACCAAAGAAACGAAAGTTAGCGTGCATGTGGAACATTAAATCATCCACACCTTTACCTTGGAATAAGAATTCATCTTGATCATCAAAAGATTCTTTTGGTGCGTTGAATGTCAGTGAAAGCATATATTTGGTGTTAATACGCGTGCCACCTGTACCATAGTTCTTAGTTGGCTCTTCTGCGCTACGACCATCAAAAGCACACAATGCGCCGCCCATACCAGCAGTGAATACTTCATCCATATATTTTTTGAAAGACCAAGGGATCGTCATCCAGTTTACTGGGGATTGCAGAATAACACGATCAGCCCACTCAAAATGCGCTAACTGTTCATCAACGACCCATTCCTCTTGCATGGTTACGATACGAACTGAATGACCTTTCTGCTCTAATAATGTCGCCGCTTTATCTACCAAAGAAGCGTTAAGTTTACCTTCTGAGAATGGTGATGGTTCGTGGGCATTGATGATAAGAACGTTACTCATAGCTAATTACTCCGCAAAAAAATAGATTGGATACACAAATGAAACCCTCGTCTCTTGTGTCTTGCGGTATATATTAGTTACCTGATATTGGATTACAATTAGTATACTTTTAGTAACCTACTCTTAAGAGTATATGGAATGACTCATATAGGGTCACAGACTGTCAGAGACTAGCTAATTGGAACCCTAAGAAATAGGGCTCCTTTCAACTAACAATCAGTGTCTTCTGAAAGCAATAATGCATCTTCTAGTTCAACACCAAGATAGCGAATCGTGTTATCTACCTTTGTATGTCCCAGTAAAAGCTGCACCACTCGAATGTTTTTCGTTTTTGCATAGACTAATGTAGCTTTGGTTCGCCTCATTGAGTGAGTACCATAAAGATGAGAATCCAACCCAAGATCTGATGCCCACTTTCTGACTAGGGACCTATAGTACGAATAACTAATTGGTTGTTGCTCTCGTCTTTGGCTTGGAAAAAGAAAATCGCTGGCGTCTAAAGCAGAAATCAAAATCCATTTCATTAGACTTTGTTGAGTTCTTGTCGTTATTTCAAATTGAACTTCAATGTCTGTTTTTCGTTGAGTATGCTTAGCACGACTGAATATCCTACCTTGAGAAGATACATCGCAAACCCTGAGCGAGAGCAAGTCACTTGCTCTAAGTTTGCTATCAATAGCTAAGTTAAGTAGCGCAAGCTGCATCAAACTATTTTCAATCTCTAGTCTGGTTCTGATCCGCCAAATTTCCTCAAGCCGAAAAGGCTTTTTGACGCCACTTCGTTTTGTTTTGTTGAAAACCACCATAATGACCTCCTTCTTATTTGGTCATCACGATTGTAGTTGGAAGGAAATGGGCAAAACTGATTGTATAATTAATCATTAGTAAAAGTAGGTCACTAGTGATGCAATAAACAAGTCAATATTGTTGCGCTAAGTCACGTTGGGGCAGAAGCTTGTTATAGATTCTGCCTTCCCACATAGTTCTTCCTACTTCCCTTAACTTTTCGAGCCATATCGCCATAATGGTGAAAATAGTTATGTGATTGCACTACTATGCAGCAAATGTCACTCAGTTCTTCGCCCTAATTTGGTGGGCTTTTAATTTTAATTATTTAAAAATCAATTAATTAATTGCTATCTAGAGTGAGCTTTAAGCTTGGCACTGTTCTTGGATTTCTCTTCTTAGATACCGAAAGGTTGAATAACCATTCATTATAAGGAGATATCCAACATGAACATGATGTTCAAACTTAAGCTTGCTGCATTAGGCACTTCACTGGCACTTGCGGCGGGGGCTGCTCAGGCGGAAGAGACGATTAAAGTCGGCGTGCTGCACTCCCTTTCTGGCACCATGGCAATCAGCGAAACCACTTTGAAAGACACTGTTTTGATGCTGGTTGAGGAGCAAAACAAAAAGGGCGGCCTACTAGGCAAAAAGCTTGAAGCTGTGGTGGTCGACCCCGCTTCCAACTGGCCTTTGTTTGCTGAAAAAGCACGTGAGCTGATCGAAAAAGAGAAAGTGGACGTTGTGTTTGGTGGCTGGACCTCGGTATCGCGAAAATCCATGTTGCCGGTTTTTGAAGAACTCAACAGCATTCTTTTCTACCCTGTTCAGTATGAAGGCGAAGAGTCTTCGAAAAACGTTTTCTACACAGGCGCAGCGCCAAACCAACAGGCCATCCCAGCAGTGGATTATCTGATGGAAGAGCTGGAAGTTGAGCGCTGGGTGCTGGCGGGTACCGATTACGTTTACCCTCGCACCACCAACAAGATTTTGGAGTCCTACCTTAAGAGTAAAGGTGTCAGTGAACAGGACATCATGATCAACTACACGCCATTTGGTCATTCTGATTGGCAGTCGATTGTCTCGGATATTAAGAAGTTCGGTGCTGAAGGTAAGAAAACCGCCGTTGTTTCAACCATTAATGGCGATGCTAACGTGCCTTTCTACAAAGAGTTAGGGGCGCAAGGGGTGTCATCTGAAGATATCCCTGTGGTGGCTTTCTCTGTGGGTGAAGAAGAGCTGTCTGGTATGGATACTGCGCCATTGGTTGGTCACTTGGCGGCGTGGAACTACTTCATGAGTGTCGATACTGATAACAATGCCGAGTTTGTTGAAGCTTGGCAGAAGTTTATCGCCAGCGAAAAACGTGTGACCAACGATCCTATGGAAGCGCACTACATTGGTTTCAATATGTGGGCGCAAGCGGTGACGAACGCTGGCACCACGGACTCGGAAGCCGTGCAGGATGCCTTGATTGGGGTGTCTGTGCCTAACTTATCTGGCGGCTACTCAACCATGCTGCCAAACCATCACATCACCAAACCCGTTCTGATTGGTGAAATTCAGGATGACGGTCAGTTCGACGTGGTATGGGAAACCACAGGGCTGGTTGCAGGAGATGCTTGGTCACAATACTTACCGGAATCCGCCAAGCTTTACTCCAGCTGGTCTAAGCCGTTTTCTTGCGGCGCATTTAATGTTGAAACCAATAAATGTGCAGGTAGCACAAATTAGATGTCTCCCTTCGGCGCCAAGGAGGGCAACCTCTAAGGCGCTGCTTTTTCTTTTCTGCCATATGTCTTGTAAGGATACAATTCATGACAAGCTTAGTTCGGGTGCTTAAAAAGCTGGTGGGCTGTTTAGCCTTGGTGTGGCTGCCCTGTATATCTCAGACGGTGTTCGCTTATAACGGGCCAGCATTAGACCAATCGGAATTTTCAAAGATTCTGACTAGCAAAAGCACAGCCAAGAAACAGCAGGCTATCTATTGGCTCGTGCGCACTCAGCCCGCCAATGTCGCTCATCCCATTCTTTCTGCCTGGCTCAATGGTCAGCTCTACCATCTTAAGGCGCCGGGCGAGTCCCGCGATCAGGCGCTGTATATCACATCGTCTTCGGCTGCTGGCTCTGAGGCAATGAATGTCTGGAGTGATGAAACTTATGTGATTGAAAATAAACGTCAGTTTAAAAAAGTGCGAGTGAACAACAAGTTGCGCGGAATACTGCGCCTTGAAATAGCTTCGCTTGATTTAAGCCACCCAGATCCCTCGGTACGCGTTAGTGCCGTGAATGCCTTAATGGCGAAGATGAATCAGGACACGGTCGCACTGCTTAAGCTGCAACTTAAGGCTGAAAGCGATGAATCAGTGATTGCAGCCTTGCATCTGGCGTTGGCGGTGGATAGCGCTTTGAATGCGGAAACCAAGGCACGCATTGCGGCGATTGAGATTCTATCGGATTACCAGCAACCCATAGTGCTAAAAACGCTTAACAAGGTGTTAAGCCGTGAAAAGGCTCAGGCTGTAATTGCTGCTGCGCAAAGAGCGCTGGATGACTATCAGCAAAGCCAGCGCTTTTACTCAGGCGTAGAAACCTTGTTTTTCGGTTTGAGTCTTGGCTCTGTGCTGGTTTTAGCTGGGATTGGTCTGGCGATCACTTTCGGTGTGATGGGGGTGATCAACATGGCACATGGTGAGCTGATCATGCTTGGTGCATACACCACTTACGTTATGCAGCAGTTATTGCCTCAACAAACTGGGCTGGCGCTGATTCTATCTATTCCAATGGCGTTTCTGGTCTCGGGGTTAGTCGGTATTGTCATTGAACGTTCGGTGATACGTCACCTCTATGGCCGACCGCTTGAAACCTTGTTAGCCACTTTTGGTATCAGTTTGATTCTGCAGCAAGCGGTTCGCTCGGTGTTTTCCCCACTTAACCGCTCTGTCAGTACGCCAGAATGGATGTCTGGTGCGCTCGAAATCAACCCAATGCTGTCTCTGACATTTAATCGCCTCTACATCATTCTATTCTGCGCCATGGTGTTTATTGGCTTGGTCATGGTGTTGAAGAAGACGCCACTAGGCTTACAAGTGCGTGCAGTATCGCAGAACCGTTCGATGGCGAGAGCAATGGGCATTCGCTCGGAGCGCGTTGATGCCATGACCTTTGGTCTAGGCGCTGGTGTGGCAGGCATTGCAGGTGTCGCGCTTTCACAGTTGACCAACGTCGGCCCGAATATGGGACAAGCATACATCATCGATTCCTTTATGGTGGTGGTGTTTGGCGGTGTCGGCAACTTATGGGGCACGCTGGTCGCAGGCCTGAGCCTTGGCTTGTTCAACAAACTCTTAGAACCATGGGCGGGTGCGGTACTGGCGAAAATTCTGGTGCTGGTGTTCATCATCTTATTCATTCAAAAGCGCCCTCGCGGATTATTCCCGCAGCGCGGTCGAGCAGCAGAGGGGTAACCAGACTATGAATCACGTACTTAAAAATGGTCTGTCACGATCGTTTCTTCTCTCTTCTCTGGCTGGAGACAAAGGCGGGCAACTGACACTGCTGTCGATTCTGGCTGCGGTAGTGTTGATACCACTGGCGAATGTTCTGCTTCCAGCAGGGCACCCTCTGCATGTGGAAACCTTTACCATTTCACTGCTAGGTAAGTATCTCAGCTACGCCATGTTGGCATTGGCGGTAGATTTAGTGTGGGGCTATCTCGGGATCCTCAGCTTAGGCCACGGCGCTTTCTTTGCGCTGGGCGGCTATGCGATGGGTATGTATCTGATGCGTCAGATTGGCGATCGCGGCGTGTACGCCAATCCTGAACTACCGGATTTTATGGTGTTCCTTAACTGGCAGGAGTTGCCATGGTTCTGGTATGGCTTTGATCAATTCTGGTTTGCTAGCCTGATGGTGGTGCTGGTTCCGGGCGTCCTGGCTTACGTGTTTGGTTATCTGGCGTTTCGTTCACGGGTGTCTGGTGTGTATTTGTCGATCATCACTCAGGCACTGACTTACGCTCTGATGCTGGCTTTCTTCCGTAATGAAATGGGCTTTGGCGGCAACAATGGCCTAACGGACTTTAAAGATATCCTTGGCTTTAGTTTGCAACAGGACTCAACTCGCATCGCGTTGTTTATCGCAACAGGTGTTGGGCTGATTTTCAGTTACCTGCTGTGCCGTTCGATTGTCGCCAGTCGTCTTGGCCGTGTTGCGCTGGCGATCCGTGATACGGAGTCTCGCACCCGATTTATGGGGTATGACGTTGATGGCATCAAGCTGTGGGTGTTTGTACTTTCAGCTGTGATTGCGGGTATTGCTGGGGCTTTATACGTTCCTCAGGTCGGTATTATTAACCCCGGTGAATTTGCGCCGCTTAACTCTATCGAAGTGGTGGTGTGGGTTGCGTTGGGAGGCCGAGCCACACTGTTTGGTGCGATTGTTGGAGCGCTGCTGATCAACTACGCCAAAAGCTGGTTTACGGTTGAATTTCCTGAAGTCTGGTTATTCGCGCTGGGTGGCTTGTTTGTGCTTTCAACCATGTATTTCCCGAAAGGCTTGATGGGTTTTATCAGCGACAAAGCCGCTTTCTTTACATCGTCCAACAAAAAGGCCAGTCAGCAGACTGACAAGGAGGCGCTGGTATGAATGCGTATACTCAACCGGGGCAGATCAGTGAATCAATGCGTGCTCTGACTCGCCGCGATCAAGTTTTTCCTTTTCTAAAGCCCGACAATCACCCCTTGATTGATACTCGCCACAACATCCTGCTCTACGTCGAAGGGGTTAATAAAAGCTTTGATGGTTTTCAGGCAATCAATGATCTGAATTTGTACATTCGTGAAGGTGAGTTGCGCTGCATTATCGGCCCGAACGGGGCAGGCAAGACCACCATGATGGACATTATCACCGGTAAAACCAAACCCGACTCAGGCTCTGTCTGGCTGGGAGCGAATATCAATTTGTTAAAGATGAACGAAGCACAAATTGCCAACGCAGGGATTGGTCGTAAGTTCCAAAAACCGACTGTCATAGAGTGCCTCAACGTCTGGCAAAACCTTGAGCTGGCGATGTCCGGTGTGCGCTCAGTCTGGGGAACCTACACCGCCAACCTGACTGGTGAGCAAAGGGATAAGATTGAGTCGGTACTGAGTCTTATCCACCTTAAAGACAGTGCGAAATCGCTGGCTGGAAACCTTTCTCATGGGCAAAAGCAGTGGCTGGAAATCGGTATGCTGCTCATGCAAAACCCTAAGTTGCTATTGATTGATGAACCTGTCGCTGGAATGACTCATCAAGAAATGGATCGCACATCTGAACTGCTTAACTCTCTGGCAGGGAAGCATTCCGTCGTTGTGGTCGAGCACGATATGGACTTTGTCCGTTCCATCGCCAGCCATGTCACTGTGCTCCACCAGGGGCATGTGTTGGCCGAAGGAACCATGGATGAAGTACAGGCACATCAACAAGTGAAACAGGTTTATTTAGGGGAATAGAATGCTGACGATATCTGGACTGAATCAGTTCTATGGCGAAAGTCACACGCTATGGGATCTGAATATGACCATCCCTGAGGGAAAATGCACCGTGTTGATGGGCCGAAATGGGGTCGGAAAAACAACGCTATTGCAGTGCATCATGGGCTTGGTGGCGAGCAAAAGTGGCGATATCACTCTGGAAGGTAATTCATTACTCAATGTGGATGCGGAAATGCGTTCAAGGCTTGGAATCGGCTATGTCCCTCAGGGTAGGCAAATATTCCCTATGCTGACGGTTGAGGAGAATCTTCAGGTTGGTTTGCCCATTAGAGACAAAGGTGATCGGCAGATTCCCGAGTTTATTTATGAGTTGTTTCCGGTTCTTAAGGAGATGCGTCATCGACGAGGTGGTGACTTATCAGGAGGCCAGCAACAGCAGCTTGCGATTGGTCGTGCTTTGGTCATCAACCCGCGACTTTTGATCCTTGATGAGCCGACGGAAGGGATACAGCCCAATATCGTGCAGGAAATTGGCGACATTATACGCATGCTTAACGAAAAGCTCGGCCTGACGGTGTTGCTGGTTGAGCAGAAGCTGCCTTTTGCACGCAAAGTGGGTGACCAATTCTGCATTCTCGACCGAGGGCGGAATGTTGCTCAGGGTGAAATGGACCAACTCAATGACACACTGATAAAGGAGTATCTGACAGTATGATGTGTGATCCTGCGGTGGCGTTTGCCATCGAAAACAACAATCAGCGACTGGATAAGCTGATTCACTCTGACACCGAATCTGGCTGGAAAGCGAAACTCAAACTGCTGTTTACGGATCGTGGTGACAAAACCGTGATTCGCGACCGCCAGCAACAAGGACCTTTGGCGATTCAGCGTCCGCTTTACCCTGAAGGTAAGGCTTGCCACACCTATCTGTTGCATCCTCCCGGTGGCGTCGTGGGCGGTGACACGTTACGTATTGATACACAGGTTGCGCAAGGGGCACACGCTTTAATGACGACGCCGGGGGCAACGAAGTTTTATCGCTCCGAACAGCGCTACGCGCACCAGCAACAAGTCCTGACTGTCGAAAGTGGTGGGTTACTCGAATGGCTGCCACAGGAGAACATTTTTTTCCCCGATGCGCACGCGCGTTTAGACACTCAGATCCACTTAGAAAAGGATGCACAATTTGTGGGCTGGGAGATGCACTGTTTTGGACGTCCTGCACTAAATGAGGGATTTTCCTCAGGGCATTTGGTCGGAAAAACAGAGATTTATCGCCAAGGCAAAAAAATTCTGACCGAGGGGTTAAATATTCGAGGTGGTGATAAGTATATGAAACAAAAAGGCCTTCTCGGATTTCCTATGTCGGGAACGCTTTACATTTCCTCACAGGATGACGATTTTTTCCATTTGGTACAGAGCTTGCTCTCTAACATACAAAGCCAAGTGGGCACAGACAAAATCATCATCGCTGCGACACAGTTAGAAGAGCTGGTGGTGATTCGAGCATTGGGTCACTGGAGTGAAGTGATCCTCAACAGTTTTCAGCTCGTGTGGCAGCAGGCACGTCAGCAATGGACAGGCACTCTCCCACATCCGCCGAGGATTTGGGCGACATAAGGAAAAACATGGAATTATCACCTCGAGAAAAAGATAAGTTACTGATATTTTGCGCCGGCATGCTGGCGCAAAGTCGCAAAGAAAAAGGTCTCAAACTTAATTACCCCGAATCTGTTGCCTACATCAGCAGTGCCATTCTCGAAGGTGCTCGTGAAGGCAAAAGCGTGTCTGAACTGATGGATTTTGGCCGCACCTTACTTACGGTAGAAGACGTAATGGAGGGAGTGGCCTCAATGATTCCGGATGTGCAGGTAGAAGCGACATTCCCTGACGGCACCAAGCTGGTCACGGTCCACGAGCCGATTGTCTAAGGGGGATATATGGCAGGAACAACCATTCATTCATCCGGCTTTGTGCCCGGTCAGATTGAAACCGAAGCTGGCGAAATTGAGCTCAATGTCGGACGTAAAACCATTCAGGTGAGCGTTGAGAACATTGGCGACCGTCCGGTGCAGATCGGCTCTCACTATCATTTCTACGAAGTCAATGACGCCTTGGTGTTCGATCGAACGCCTTGTCGTGGCTATCGACTCAATATCCCAGCAGGCACTGCTACGCGTTTTGAACCAGGACAATCTCGCAGCGTCGAACTCGTCGAATACGCAGGCAGCCAGCACGTATACGGCTTTCAGGGCAAAGTTATGGGCAAACTGGATTAGTTGATCGCCTGAACAACGAATAAGCAAACACAAGGATAGGTAATGGCAAGCATTTCCCGACAGGCGTATGCCGAAATGTTTGGGCCAACAGTGGGCGACCGCATGCGTCTCGCGGACACTGAGTTATGGCTTGAAGTAGAAAAGGATTTCACCGTATACGGCGATGAGGTCAAGTTTGGTGGTGGTAAAGTGATTCGCGATGGCATGGGCCAGAGTCAGAGACCCAGCGCCGAAACACCCGACTTAGTGATCACCAATGCTGTCATTCTTGATTATTGGGGCATAGTGAAAGCGGATGTCGCGATTAAAAACGGCCGAATTCAGGCGATAGGCAAAGCGGGCAACCCAGATGTTCAGCCAGAAGTGACCATTGTGATTGGTCCCGGAACGGAAGTGCTGGCAGGCGAGGGCTCTATTTTGACCGCAGGCGGTATCGACTCTCACATCCATTTCATCTGCCCGCAACAGATAGAAGAGGCGCTCGCGTCTGGTGTGACGACTATGATCGGTGGAGGCACTGGCCCCAATACCGGAACCAATGCGACAACCTGTACTCCGGGGCCGTGGAACATGCATCGTATGCTTGAGTCTCTTGATGAGTTTCCAATGAACTTTGGCTTGCTCGGCAAGGGGAACGCTAGCCAACCAGAAGCCCTGCGTGAACAAGTCGCGGCAGGCGCAGTGGGGCTTAAACTGCATGAAGATTGGGGTACAACACCCGCATCAATTGATACTTGTCTGACGGTCGCCGATGAAATGGATGTGCAGGTTGCTATCCATACCGATACGCTTAACGAGTCTGGTTTTGTTGAGTCGACGCTGGGTGCGATTGGTGATCGTGTTATCCATACCTATCACACCGAAGGTGCCGGTGGTGGCCATGCACCTGACATTATCCGCGCTGCGGGTGAGTCAAACGTCTTGCCATCCTCTACCAACCCGACTCGCCCATACACGGTTAATACCGTGGATGAACACCTCGATATGTTGATGGTGTGCCACCACCTATCTCCTTCGATTGCTGAAGATGTTGCGTTTGCGGAATCTCGCATTCGCCGCGAGACCATCGCTGCTGAAGACATACTCCATGATCTTGGTGCTTTCTCTATGATTGCGTCGGATTCACAAGCAATGGGCCGAGTTGGTGAAGTGATCACCCGTACATGGCAAACGGCGCACAAGATGAAAGTCCAGCGTGGCAGTCTGGCTGAGGATTCGTCCTACAGCGATAATTTCCGTCTTCGCCGCTATATCGCTAAATACACAATAAATCCGGCGATTACTCACGGTATGGCCCATGAAATTGGTTCGGTCGAAGTGGGTAAGCTAGCAGATTTGGTTCTGTGGAAGCCCGCTTTCTTTGGTGTTAAACCAAGCGTGATTTTCAAAGGTGGCATGATCGCCATGGCACCAATGGGAGACCCGAATGCGTCGATCCCAACCCCTCAACCTGTTCACTATCGCAGTATGTTTGGCAGTTACGGCAAAGCGAGCCAGAACACATCCATGCTGTTTGTTTCTCAGGAGGCACAACGTGCCGGTATTGCGCAGCAGCTGGGACTCGGCAGTCAGATTGGTGTTGTCAGTCATTGCCGCGATATTAGCAAAGCCGACATGAAGCTCAATGATTGGCAGCCAAAGATCGAAGTCGACTCCCAAACTTATCAGGTTCGTGCTGATGGTGAGCTGTTGGTTTGTGAGCCTGCCGACGTGCTACCTATGGCACAACGATATTTTTTGTTTTAACACCATCAATGAGGGAGCGAGATGATTGAGCTAACCGAAATCAATACTGAAATCACAATACAACCCAACGCATTTCTCAGCCTGCCGATCGACAGTCGAATTAAAAGTCGTCTTAAGGTCGAGCTGGATGATGGTCGGGAAGCGGGGCTATTTCTGCCTCGCGGGCATATCTTACGTGGTGGTGAGCAGCTAAAAAGCCAGTGCGGCATGGTGGTTGAAGTCAAAGCCGCGCCTGAGAAGGTATCGACAGTGTATTGCAGTGATCTGCATCTGCTGACTCGTGTCGCATATCACCTTGGTAATCGCCATGTACCACTGCAAGTCGAGTTTGGCTGGGTGCGCTATCAACATGATCATGTTCTGGATGAGATGGTGGAAGGGCTTGGCGCAAATGTCACGACGGAAGAAGCTCCGTTTGAGCCAGAAAGCGGTGCTTATGGTGGCCGTTCGGGTGGGCACCATCACCACCATTAACTGCCAATAAAACGAATTACTTACTACAAAAACGACAAGGAAGTTATTATGAAAAAAACACTTATGTCAGTGCTGCCACTGCTTCTGATTTCAACACCTGTACTGGCTCATCCGGGGCACGATAGTCATTCTTTTTCTTCAGGCTTGACGCACCCTGTTACAGGATTTGATCACCTTATTATGCTCGTTGCGTTCGGTATTTTGATTGCTTGTCTGCGTACGTCGGTTAAGCGCCAAATCGGTCTTGTAGCTGCGGCGTTAATGTCTTTGGTTGTGGGGCTGGCAGCAGGGCAGGTGATGGGAGGTTTTTCTGCCATGGAGCTTGCTATTGGTGCTTCTCTGTTTGTGGTTAGTGGTGCTATCTGGCAAGCCTTTCACGCTTCTGAGAATGTGATGCGATTGGCTGTCACCTTATGTATTGGGCTAATTTTCTTCCACGGCTACGCTCATGGTGTGGAAGCGCAAGGTGTGGTGTCTGCGTTTGCTGCCGGTATGGTGGCCAGCGCAAGTGCATTGATTCTTTTAGGCATGCAGTTTGGCCGAGCGATGTTCAGCCCTTGGTTAGCGGCAGGGGTTGCCGGTGTCAGTGCATTGGTCTTGATCTAATTGAATGATATGGAGCCAACGAAAACGAAATCCGATTTAGCGTTATACCGACTTTTTCAGCTCATCAGTCCTTCCTTACCTATTGGCGGCTTTACCTACTCGCAAGGTCTGGAGTGGGCCGTAGAAGCAGTGTGGGTCGACGGACGACACGCTATGGAGGATTGGCTAGCGAACATGTTGCTGAACAGCGTGGCGACATTGGAGCTGCCCTTAATCGAGCAGTATATGCAGGCACTTCGAGACGATGACATGGAGAAAATACGTCATTGCAGCGAGCTACTTTATTCCAGTCGGGAAACCCGTGAGTTAAGAGCTGAAGAGCGTCAGCGAGGTCTGGCACTGAAAACACTGCTCAAGCAATTGGATATTGAGCATGTCTGCTTTCTCGATGAAGAGTTGGAAATGAATCAGCTATTAGGGCTGTGTATTGCGGCGCAACACTGGAACATTGAACCGTTGGCCTTGAAGCAAGGTTACCTGTGGAGCTGGGCTGAAAATCTGGTCATGGCAGGCGTGAAACTGGTGCCCATGGGGCAGACGGACGGACAGCGTGTTTTGATTCACCTGAGCGAGTTGTTTCCCCAAGCACTGTTGCAAGCCGAGCAGACGGAAGACTGGATGATTGGCAGCTTTACACCTTCGGTATCTATCGCAAGCAGCCTTCACGAAACGCAATACACGCGGCTGTTTCGTTCATAACGGAGTTTAATCAGAGGTTTTAATATGGAAAGTTACAAACAACCACTGCGAGTGGGTATCGGTGGCCCTGTGGGTTCGGGTAAAACGGCGCTATTGGAAGTGCTATGTAAAGCGATTCGCGACAAGCTGAATATCGCCGTGGTTACCAACGATATCTACACACAGGAAGACGCCAAAATTCTCACCCGCGCGGAAGCACTCGAACCGGATCGAATTATTGGTGTTGAGACCGGAGGCTGTCCGCATACGGCAATTAGGGAAGACGCTTCCATGAACCTGGCAGCGGTAGAGGAGCTGGCAAAGCGACATAAGAATCTCGATGTCGTGTTTGTCGAAAGTGGTGGTGATAACCTCAGTGCGACGTTTAGCCCTGAATTGGCAGACTTAACTATCTACGTGATTGATGTTGCCGAAGGCGAGAAAATTCCACGTAAAGGTGGCCCGGGCATAACGCGTTCGGATTTACTGGTGATTAATAAAATCGACCTCGCACCTTATGTCGGTGCTTCATTGGAAGTGATGGAGCAAGATACGCAACGCATGCGCCCAACCAAGCCTTATGTCTTCACTAACCTCAAAGAGAGCCATGGTCTGAATACCATCATCGACTTTATTGTCACACAAGGCATGCTCACTCCTCGCAACTAATTAGTTCAGTTCTTCCCCCAAGAACGTACTGCTCCTGTCGGGCACCTTAGGGTGCCCATTTTTATCGTTAAGACTTCCTACCTGAGGCACGTTTTTAATGCAACGAACTCGTGTTGTTGCATAGCGTCTGATAATGTCGCTTAACTTGAGCGTGTCAGTTAATCCATGTTGAGAGGAAGATGATTTGATCGAACTGGTCACCAGTGTGTCGCTTTGGGAGTTAGTGAAGCATGCCGGAACCTGGGTGTCTAACCTGAAGCGCGCGAAGCAATCCCGAAAGATGGAATCGACCGCTGCGCTGCGTAAGGTAGTGATTTCGAGTCGAAAAACTGCCATTTACATCAGAAAACAAAAGCAGAACCCTATTCGTGATATCGATGCGGAAGGAGAGCTGTCATTGCTCTGGACTGAGCTGAGCTTCGAGTTGAAAGACCTTAAGTTGGATAAGTTGTCGGAGCGCTGTTTTATTAAAGGTAAACAATGGGAGAATCCAGAGTTGGCGGATTTGCTCTTGTTAGACAAGAGTGACCACTCGTTGGAGAAGATAGAACGTATTGCGACACAATTGCTTGAAGAAATAGAAAAATAAGGAAACACATGGAGTTGATATTCAGATCGGCGACTGAGGATGATTTAGGCGCTCTCGTTGGTATGCTGGCTAACGATCCATTAGGTCAGCAGCGTGAAGATAAGACGCAATTCGATAAATACCAGACGGCTTTCGCTGAGATTAACCGAGACCCAAATAATGAACTGATCGTTGCCGTGTTTGAGCAACGGGTGGTTGGAATGCTACAACTGACATACATTCCGTACTTAACGCATCAGGGAAGCTGGCGTTGCTTGATTGAAGGGGTACGAGTGGATGAAAACTTTCGCGGTCAGGGACTAGGTGAGTGTTTGTTTCAGCATGCCATCGAACTTGCGAAGCAAAGAGGTTGCTCTATGGTGCAACTGACTAGCGATAAACAGAGACCCGATGCGCTTCGTTTTTACGAAAAACTGGGCTTTATACCCAGCCATGAGGGCTTCAAACTGAAGCTGTAATCGATTTACTTTTGAAGAATACTCAGATGCAGATATCTATTGTTCAAGCTGAGCAGAGTGATTTACCTCAGTTTTTTGTTTACCTTGAAAATCAACTTGCGGAAAATGGTGTCGATGGCACACCACTTTTTCAGCCACTATCACGTACAAACAGGGCCATTCCGACTCAAACACAGCAAAAGTTTATAGACGGGGTGAGCGTTGAGTTTTCTGACGTTGCATGGAGACAACTCTGGCTAGCGAAAGACGTACAGGGTAAGATTTGTGGCCACATTGACCTTCGACATCATATGGAAGATTATTGCTCTCATCGCGTTTGGCTAGGGATGGGCGTAGAGCGAGAGTGCCGGAAAATGGGATTAGGCAGTCGGCTAATCCAAACTGTGATCGAGTTTTGTCAACGCAATGAGCAGATCGTGTGGCTCGACTTAAATGTGTTATCAGTCAATCTTGCCGCTAAAAATCTTTATCTCAAACATGGATTTCGAATTGTTGGGGAAATGACAGATTATTATCGAGTTGATGATGAGTCTGTTTCTGAACTCACTATGACGATCAATACTCAGGTAGAGCTTTGCTATTGATTTTTTAAAGCTTGTCATTTTTACACTGTAAACCAAGGTATGCAATGCAACCCAATATAGAAACAAACAGATTAGTCCTGAGACCCTTTCGTTTATCAGACAGCGAGAGAGTGGCCCATTTAGCGGGAGAAAAGGTTATCGCGGAGATGACGGCGAATATCCCTCACCCGTACGAATCGAATATGGCTGTGGAGTGGATCAAGACACATATTCATCATTTTACTGAGAAAACGGCGGTTGTTTTTGCCATCACAATTAAAGGTTGTGACGACATCATCGGCGCCGTCAGCCTTCCAACACTGAAAGAAGGTGTTGGCATTCTTGGTTATTGGTTAGGGACACCCTATTGGGGGAAAGGTATCGCGTTTGAAGCATCTCAAGCCTTAATTGACTATGCCAAACAACACCTGAATCTGGTCGAGATTGAAGTTCAGCATTTGGTGCATAACCAGCGTTCAAAATCAGTGATTGAAAAACTGGGGATTGAGTATCAGGAAGACCGGACGGTTGAGGTACACGGCGAAAAACGTGAGGTTTGTGTGTACCGTTCATTGGTATAGCTAAGTCATTGTATTAGGCTAGGGTACAACTAGATAAGGAGGGTTTCATGATTAGTCATATTGATCACATTGTCCTTACCGTTTCGGATATTAAAGCTTCGGTTGAGTTTTATCGTCGTGTCTTAAAAATGGAAGAGGTAACTTTTGCTGGTAGTCGTAAAGCATTGAGGTTCGGTAATCAGAAAATCAATCTTCAGCTCTTAGGCCAGGAACCCCGTAATCATGCTCAGGTCGGTTCAGGTGACCTGTGCTTAATTACACACTGGTCACTGGAAGATGTGATTACTCACTTACAGCAGCAAAACATTAGGATTGTTGAGGGGCCAGTCGAAAAATCGGGTGCGACTGGAGCTATTAGCTCGGTCTATTTTCTCGACCCGGATAGTAACCTGATTGAAGTCAGTGTCTACCCATAAGTTACCCATCATATGAACTCCATAATTGACGTGTAAGTCTAGGCATAATCAGGCTCCTCATCGCTTCCTTCCTAATTCCACACTTTTTATAAGGTGGAGTGCTATAAACTCACTTTGGTGTGATGTTTGTCTCATTTTTATTTCAATTTGATAATTGATTAATCACTTACTACTTTTTTAGATAACTGCCGAAAATCAGAAGGGGCAAGTTTTGAAAAGATTAAAGGTAGTATTTTTGGCCCAAGTAATTGTGGCATTGACGCTGGTATTACTGGTCTCAGCATTTATTAAGTATCAGAATTTTAAAGATAATTTGCATCAAGAGCTGTTGGTTAACGTGCAAAACACCAGCCAGAGGATGTCGATCAGTTTGCCCAAAGCCGTTTGGGATTTTGATTTAGACACAGCCAAGGTTGCTATGGCTGCTGAACTCGATCTAGCTGAAATATCCGCAATTCAGTTAATTGACGCGCAGGAAAGTGAATTATTGTTCTTGACTCAGACTGGGGAAGGGGACGAGAAACAACTGGTTGATGTCACAAACAAAGACGCCTATCTAGCTGAAAACAGCATGAGTACAGAGCTGACGTTTGTCGATTATGGTGAAGAAAACAAGGTCGGTAAAGTAGTCGTTTATTTTGATACTCATGCGATGGATGCCAAGCTGGCAGACTCATTGCGGACGAATATCATTGAGTTAATCGTTCTCGACATCATCATTTCTATCGTCATTATCGTTGTGTTGTCGATTACGGTACTAAGGCCGATTTCTGAACTGACTGATGTTATAAAAGATTTAGCTTCAGGAGATGGCGATTTAACCAACAAACTTGCTCCTGCGAAATATCGAGAGTTCGACGAAATCACTAACGGCATCAATAGCTTTACCGAGTCGTTAAGAGTCATTGTTCAGGACGTAAATCAATCCTCTGAAGCTTTGGGTGAGAAAGCACAGGCGAATGGCGCAACAGCGCGAACCAATGCTGAGAAACTAGAATCCCAAAAGCAGCAGCTCACCACAGTGGCAGCTGCCGCTACCGAGCTGAATCAATCGGTATCAACGGTGGCTGATACTGCCTCAGAAACGGCTGATCAGGCTCAAACCGCCACAGGTCTGGCATCGAGCGTTAATGATGCCATTGAAAGTTCTGCGAACGATATCATCAATATGCGTGAAGAGATGAACCACGTGAATGCAGAGATGCACATATTGATTGAAGAAGGCGAGAAAATCACCACTGTACTGAACGTGATTAATGATATTTCAGAGCAAACTAACCTACTGGCGCTCAATGCCGCTATTGAGGCTGCTCGAGCAGGTGAGCAAGGTAGAGGCTTCGCAGTCGTGGCCGATGAAGTGCGTAACCTTGCTGTGAAGACCAGCGAGTCGACAGAGCAGATTCAGAAAAATATTACCGCGCTCGGAGTAGCAACCAAATCCGTTGAAGATGAACTTACCCGTATTGCGACCCTGTTAGAGGCGACGGCATCGCGCGTCAGTGAATCTCAAGCTTCAGTCGGAGAGGTGCAGTCCTTAATCACCATTATTTCAGACCGCAGTGGCCAAATTTCTCAGGCAACGGATGAGCAAAGGATGGCAGTTGAGGAAATCAGTCAAGCGATAGTAGAAGCATCGGAAGCAACCAACGAAGTGTCTTCAGGTGCGACACAAAATGCACAAAGGACACAAGAAGTGCTGGGCTTAAGCCAGAGTATCGCCAGTCATATGGCGAAATTCCGCACTTAGGTAATTCATAGAGGATATGTTATGAGAAATTTCGTACTACTGGCTTTCACGGCCCTATTTTCAATCACTGGTTATACTGCCACGATTACGGCTGCACAGGACCCTTGGGCACCTTTTGTGCAAAAAGATAGTGCCAATCCCGGGGTGTCAGTTGAAATTATTACTGAAGCTTTCAAATCTCAAGGTCATGACGTGGACTTTAAGATCATGCCTTGGACGCGCGCATTGAATGAAGTGAAAGGTGGCCGTGTCGATGTGTTAGTTGCCACATGGTTCACGAACGAAAGAACGTCTTATCTGAATTACAGCGAGCCCTATCTAGAGAACTCACTGAAATTTATTAAACGAAAAGGCGATGGGTTCGAATACAATGGAATGGACAGTTTATCTGGCAAAACCGTTGGTATCATTCGTAACTACGGCTATGGCGATGATTTTCTTGGTGCTTCCAACTTCAAAAAACCAGAAGCGAATGATTTAGTGGCGAATGCTAAAAAATTGATGGCTAAACGAATCGATCTGACATTGGAAGACGAACTCGTCGCGAAGTCGACTTTGTCAGGTGCAGGTATGAATCTCGATGATTTTGAGTTTACCAGTAACGCCCTTTCTGTGAACCCGCTGCATGTTACATCAGGTTTGGCTAACCCAAACAATGCGGAATACATAGATGCTTTCAATAAGGGGTTGGTGGAAATTAAGTCTAACGGTACGTTTGATAAGATTCTGGCGAAGTATGGGATTAAATAACGTTTAGCGAACAAAAAACCTCAGCATTTGCTGAGGTTTTTTTTAGTCGCCGAGAGGTTGTCTATCAAGGCCGCCACGATAAGAATCAAGCGCCAGTTTTAGGCGGCGCAGTTTGTCTCGTGAGCGGCGTTTATGATTGACAGCCAAAGCCATAGAAATCACATCAACCAGTGCCAGCATGGCGTAGCGTGATGCTGAAGGTTTGTAGATAAAGTCAGTTTCTTTGTGCTCGATAGGGAGCGTCAGATCGGCAATCTCGGACAGTGGCGAGTCAGCGGGTGTAATCGCAATGACTTTGACGCCATATTCTTTGGCCAGTTCTGCCGTTTCAATGATGGTTGGCGTGTAGCCTGTTGCTGAGAGCATAACCAACACATCGTTATTATCTGCGGTGGCGGCAATCATACGTGATAGCAGGCCGTCATTGTAAGCAACTACAGGGTAGCCTAACCGGAACAGCCTGTGCTGCATCTCCTGCGATGCAATCGTAGATCCACCGCCCATACCAATGGTAATCACTTGGCGTGCGTTGTGTAGCCAGCCAACTGCGGTGTCGATATCCTGCTCATTGATTAGGTTGCGGTTGACGTCCAGTGATTGCTTGATCGACTCGTAAATACCCTGATAACCACTTTGATCCGGCGGCTCAAGAATAAACCGTTGTCCGACGGTCAGAGTCTGAGCCAACTTGATCTTCATGTCACGAACGTTTTTGCAGCCCACTGCTTTGGCAAAGCGGGTGATGGTTGCTTCACTGACTTGTGCATTTTCTGCCAGTTCGGTGATGCTGGCATTGGCCGCGCTCTGGATATCATCCATGATCAGTTTGGCAACTTTCTTTTCAGCGTCACGAAGGGCGCTAAATCGTTCTGTAATTCGAGAAATAATATCGACTTCTAAGCTCAAAACGTCTTCCTGTTCAATGATGGCGGCGAGTCTGTTGGCCGCCATTTGATTTGTGCCACAGTATACCTGAAATAGGGTTAAAAGCGTGTGTTGACCCAATGTGTCACGTTGAACTCATCATCACACACCGCAATAGCACGCCACTTGTCGAACGTCAGGCATGGGTGAGAAGTAGAAAAGGCAATCACGTCACCCACGTCCAGTTTACTGCTGGCGTCGACTTCGATGAAGGCATGCTGATCCATAACTGCGGTTGTTACTGCACCTGAAACCGAAATTGCTTGTCCATCGCGATAGGCACGTTCAGGAATCGGCAAGCCAGCGTCAAAAGCGACATCCCGTTTGCCAATGCCTGCCACTAGTTTGGTCGGCTCAGGTCGTGAAATGACGTACGCCCACACTTCAAGCGCAGATTCAAGATCTCCGCCCAGCTCGCAGGCCATGCCCTGATTGGCTTGGGCGCGTTGCATGACTTTGTTTTGAGCATCGAGGTAGATACCGGTGTCGTGGATGACGTAGCACCCCGGGCGAATTACGGCATCAAACTCCTTAAGGTGGGAGAAGCACTCGGATACCACGTCATACCAAGCGGAGCCTGCGCCAGTGACCAGAGGTCTACCATCGATGAGAAAGTCTTGCTGCAACTGTTTGGTGAGATGAAGAGTCTGGCCTAGAAAATCTCGAATGTCCTGCTCGGCATTGTCTCCGTGAATCACGCCTTCATAGACTTCAATACCACGCAGGGAAAGATGTGACTGTTGGTGAATCAACTGAGCGAGCTCGGCAACTTGTTGCTGACTGCGACAGCCACATCGGCCTCCTTCTACGCCAAATTCAATCAGCACATTGAGTTGTTGCTCATGCTCTGAAAAGAAGGCTTCTAGTGCCAGCACATTACGCGTGGAGTCCACACAGCAGTAGAAGTTTACATCGTTGTTTTGTAGCAAGCTAACGATCACGGCCATGTTAGCTTTACCCACCAATTGATTAGCCATGATGACATTCTTTGCGCCCGCTGCAACGGCGATTTCTGCTTGAGCCTGTGTCGCCACCGTAATGCCCCAAGCACCATTGTTGAGCTGCTGAGAGAAGAAATCTGGTGTCATGGTGGTTTTCCCATGTGGGCACAACTTGACTCCGTGCTGCAATGCAAAGTCTTTCATCCAATCGATATTATTTTGCAGTGAAGAGGCTTTGATCACTGCTGCAGGCAGAGTGATCTCTTCGTTGACCAAACTGTGTAAACCGTCGTCATTGCAGGCGACGGGCTGGGCTTTTTCGCCGTAACCTGGCGTTACCATTTCTTGTTTTTGATAGTTTTTATCACACTTTTGATTATCCGTTATCATGGGGAGCTCACTTCTAACATAACTTAAGTTATTGATATTTAATGTTTGATGTTGTCAAGAATAAATTAAATGTTAGAAACTATCAAACAAATTGAGGTTGTTTGTGTGTTTTGTCACTGATTCTAGTGTGTGAATTATTAATATGGAGGTTATGAAAACGACGGACGAAGAGAGTGAAAAGTTGTTCGATACCATTATCAAAAGTGTAGAAGTCTTTGACGGTACGGGCGCCAAGCCATTTATTGCCGATGTGGCTATTCGTCAGGATCGAATTGAACAAGTCGGTCAGCTCGATAGCAGTACGGCTCGCAGTGTCGTCGATGGTTCAGGCCTTGCTCTGGCTCCGGGGTTTATTGATGTCCATACTCATGATGATACCAATGTGATTCGCTACCCGGACTGCTTGCCAAAGATCAGCCAAGGTGTAACGACGGTGATTGTTGGCAATTGTGGTATTAGTGCGAGCCCGACCGTGTTGGCAGATGATCCACCTGACCCAATGAATTTGTTGGGTAAGCAAGAAGACTTTCAGTATCCGACTTTCGCCACTTATGCCAAGGCAGTGCAAGATGCTCGCCCAGCGGTCAACGTTGCTGCCTTGGTTGGCCATACGACATTACGTAACAACGTGATGGATGATTTGCAGCGCACCGCAACCGATAGCGAAATTGCTCAGATGCGTGCTGCGTTAGATCAGGCAATGGCAGAAGGTGCACTCGGTCTGAGCTCAGGTCTGGCATATGCCAGCGCCAAAGAATCTACTGCAGATGAAGTGATGAGATTGGCTCAGATTCTCGGTCAGCATGGCGGTATTTACACCACACATATGCGTACTGAGTTTGAAGAAATTCTCAGTGCGATGGAAGAAGCGTTCGAGACAGGTCAGTACGCTAAAGTGCCAGTGGTTATCTCCCACCTTAAGTGTGCCGGAGCTGGGAACTGGGGTCGTACTGTTGAGGTACTGGATTTGATGGACAAGGTATCTCAGCAGCAAGATGTGTCTTGCGACTGCTATCCGTATTCCGCCAGCTCTTCCACGCTGGATCTCAAACAAGTGACTGATGAGATTGATATTTTTATTACCTGGTCTGAAGCCAAGCCCGAGCATGCGGGAAAAATGCTGAAAGACATTGCTGACGAAATGGCGTTGCCGTTACTTGAAGCCGCTAAAGCGATTCAACCAGCAGGTGCGGTTTATCACTGCATGGATGAAGAAGATGTTAAACGTGTCCTTAAGTACAAGCTGACTATGGTCGGTTCGGATGGTTTGCCAAACGATCCGCACCCGCACCCAAGGTTGTGGGGCACGTTCCCTAAAGTTCTTGGCCATTATTGCCGTGAAGAAGCTTTGTTTTCGCTAGCGGAAGCGATCCACAAAATGACAGGCATGTCGGCACGCCGATATAACCTAAAAAATCGCGGGGAAATAAAACCAGGCGCATTTGCCGATTTGGTTTTATTTAACCCTGACACGATAAAAGATACCGCTACATTTGAAAATCCTATTTCAGTAGCAGAAGGAATTGAATCGGTATTTGTTAATGGTGAATTGTCTTATTTAAAAGGCGAAGTCACTGAAAATAGAAATGGCGTATTTATTTATAGAAATTAAATACCTGAAAACAAACTGAATATATAAATCAGAAGTAATAGATTTAAAACTGGAGAATATTATGTCAATTAAACGATATGGTGTAGAAGGCGGAGTCGGTACTGGCGGTCAACATCTACCATTTGCCCGTGCAACAGAAGCTGGCGGTTTCCTTTACGTTTCAGGCCAGACACCTATGGTTGATGGCGAAGTGGTTGAAGGTGGTATCGTTGACCAGTCACGTCTAGCGATTCAGAACTGTGTCGATATCATGGAAGAAGCGGGTTATGGCCTAGAAGACGTTGTACACGTGAAGGTCGTGCTGACGGACTCGCGTTACTTCCAGTCTTTTAACAAAGTATTTAAAGAGTTCTTCGGTGCAAATCCTCCAGCACGCATCTGTATGGTGTGTGATTTGGTGGTAGATGTGAAAGTCGAAGTAGATGTGACTTGTTATCGCGAAGACCGTCGATAAACGTCACAAAACTCTATTAAGAGTGCCGGGAAATATTTGTTCCCTGTTAATATATTCTCGGCACTCTCTCCCTACAAATATAATTATAATTCGCAGTGCTAATAATTGCATTTAATATGCAAATAAAATAACAAGTTAATAATTGTATTTATTATTCTTAATTAAAAACTGCTGGAATTATATCACTCTGAAAGATGGACTTTGATATTGAGAGGTGTTCAATGAATAGCACACTTTTTCTTACCGGTTTCGGCGCATATGTCGTATTTCTGATTTGGTTAGGATGGTTTGTTTCCCGTAACCAAAAATCAGGTGAAGACTTTTTATTAGGCGGACGCGGCTTACCTCTGTTTTTAGTATTAGGTACTACTGTTGCCACTATGGTGGGTACTGGCTCAAGTATGGGCGCTGTTGGTTTTGGTTACGCTAACGGCTGGGCGGGTGCGCTCTATGGTATCGGTGGTGCGATTGGTATTTTGTTACTGGCACTCTGGTTTGCGCCAGTGCGTAAACTGAACTTCATGACCATGAGTGAAGAGTTGGCTTATTACGTGGGTGCAAATCGCATCGTCAAGAACGTTGTTGGTCTGCTGATCTTCATCGCTTCAATCGGCTGGCTTGGCGCTCACATCTTGGGTGGCGGTATGTATCTAGCGTGGATCGCGGATATTGACCTTAACACCGCTAAGATCATCATCGCTGCTGCCTTTACCATTTATGTTGTGATCGGTGGTTACACCGCTGTGGTATGGACTGACACCATTCAGGCAATCATTTTGTTTGTTGGCTTTATCCTGATGGCGGTGCTGTCTGTACAACACATTGGTGGTCTTGAGAACCTGTATTCAGCAATGGACCCTGCAGCGACCAGCTTCCTAGCGATTGAAAAGCTTGGCGTGGTGCCAGCGCTATCACTGGCTGTGGTAATTGGTGTCGGCGTATTGGCAACACCATCGTTCCGTCAGCGTATCTACTCAGGTAAAGATGTGTCGACTATCCGTCGTTCATTCGTTGGCTCTGGCATTCTGTACCTATTCTTCTCAATCATCCCAGCTGTTATTGGTATGGCCGCTCACGCGATTGACCCAACGCTGGATAATCCGAACTTCTCCTTCCCTTACGTGGCAGCAACTGTGCTTCCTGTTGGTGTTGGCCTGATTGTTCTGATTGCAGGTTTGTCTGCGACCATGTCGAGTGCAAGTTCGGACGCGATTGCGGGTGTCTCTATCCTGCTGCGTGATGTCTATGTAATGTTCACGGGTCGGGTGCCAAACAAAGAGTCAATGCTGAACTACTCTCGTCTGGCATTGGTGATTGTAATTGGTTTCGCTCTTCTGTTTGCCCTGACCTCGAACGACATCATTGGCTACATCACTAAGATGATCTCTACCGTCATGTCGGGCATGTTTGTGTGCGGTATGTTGGGTCGCTTCTGGAAGCGTTACAACTGGCAGGGGGCACTAGCAACATTAATTGGTGCTTCGGTAGCGTCTTTCACTGTGATGCTAAGCGCTGACCTAACCGCTTACTGGGGTAACCCTGTGATCCCTTCTTGTGCAGTTGCATTGTTTGCTGGTGTGGTTATTAGCCTGATGACACCAGCGAATAAGGTATCTCCAGAAATGGCACGTGCGATTCTTGATGACGAGCGCGCTCTGATGGAAATGGAACTGTCAGAAAACGGCGTACTACAAAACGACGAATCTCTACAAAACCGCAAAGCAGCGGAAAGTGCCTAGTCCTTTCTAAACGGCGGCGGTCTGTTCTGACTGCTGCCTCTAATTCACAGGTCGAGTATTCATGACACAAGTTTCTCAACCCCATATCGCCTTTTTCGGTGAGTGCATGATTGAGCTGAGCGGCGAACCTCTTCGCAAAGGGTTTGGCGGCGATACGCTCAATACTGCTTTGTATCTGGCGCGCTTAACCGCGCAAGCAGGATTATCGGTTTCTTACGCCACCGGGCTGGGTGAAGACAAATTATCTCAGCAGCTGTTATTGGCTTGGCAGCAAGAGGGCATTCAAACCCATTTGGTGGAGTGCTTTGCGAACAAATTGCCAGGTCTGTACATGGTGGAAACCGATGCAACGGGCGAACGCAGCTTTATGTATTGGCGCGATAGCGCTGCCGTGAAAGGTTACTTCGCGACTGAGTCTGCCAACAAACTTGAACAAGCGATGATGCGGGACGAGGTGCAATATGTGTATCTCAGTGGTATCAGCCTCGCCATTCTTGATAACGCGAGTAAAGAACGCCTGATTCAGGAGTTAAAGGGCTTTGCCCTGAGTGGTGGCAAAGTCATCTTCGACAACAACTTTCGCCCTCAACTGTGGAACGCGGAACAGGCAAGGCATTGGTATGGCCTGCTATTGCCATTGGTTGATATTGCTCTCATCACGGAAGACGACGATCAGTGTGTTTGGGGTGATGAAGAAAGTGTCGAGCAACGTTGTCAGCGCTTTGGTTGTAGAGAAGTGGTGATCAAGCGAGGCAGTGAGCCTTGCCAAATTATCCGTTTTGATGCAGCGCAGCCTGAGCGTAGTACGGTCGGTGCGGAACGTGTCGCTCATGTCGTCGATACCTGTGCTGCTGGCGACTCTTTTGCCGCGGGCTATCTTGCAGGCCGGTTAACGGGTCAAACGCCCGAAGCCTCTGCGGCCTTAGGTCATCAACTGGCCGCGACTGTTATTCAATATTCTGGCGCCATCATTCCTCGTGAAGCGATGGCCCATCTGACTCAATAAAATTTTTTGGTAAGCAACATGACTATCGAAATGATCAACAAACTTAAACAATTCAAAGTAATCCCAGTGATTCAAATCAACAGCGTTGAGCAAGCTATTCCGCTTGCCAAAGTGCTGGTTGAAAACGGTCTGCCAGTGGCGGAAGTAACCTTCAGAACAGAAGCGGCCGCAGATGCGATCAAAGCCATGCGTGAAGCTTACCCTGAGATGTGCATTGGCGCGGGTACGGTGCTGAACGCAGAGCAAATCGAACAGGCGCAACAAGCAGGGGCAGAATTTGTCGTAGCACCGGGTCTGAACCCGAATACGGTACGTCGCTGTCAGGAAGTTGGCATGCCAATCGTGCCGGGTGTTAATAGCCCGAGTCAGGTTGAGCAAGCGTTAGAACTTGGTCTGAATTTCCTTAAGTTCTTCCCAGCAGAAGCGTCTGGCGGTGTCGCGATGGTTAAGTCGTTACTGGCGCCGTATGTGGATGTCAGCCTGATGCCAACAGGTGGGATCGGAAAGGGTAATGTGAACGACTACCTAGCGATCGATCGCGTTGTTTGTTGTGGTGGCACCTGGATGGTCGCACCAAAGCTGATTGAGAACGAACAATGGGAAGAAATTGGTCAACTGGTTTGTGAAGCGGTCGCGCACGTAGCGTGATGTGAATCGAAAACAATAACGAATAAAAACAAACAGTGGGTGAATACGGATGAAGAAAGCTACATTAGCACTGGTTATTTCTGGTTTAATGGCGGCCCCTATGACAATGGCTATGGCTCCAAACACTGACCTTAATCTGATGCCTTATCCTCAAACAGTGGAATTGGGTGAGGGCAAGGTCGCAATCGACAAATCTTTCAGCATTTACATCAAAGGCTTTGATTCTGAACGTGTTCAGTTCAACGCCAAACGAACGGTGGATCGCCTCTATCGTCAGACGGGCTTGCCAATGCTCCACTGGCAGGCTGAATCGGAAGACAAGGCTACCTTGGTAATCGATATCAGTAAGGCACCGAAAGATGAAGTACAGAACGTTGAGAGTGATGAGTCTTATCAGCTGTCGATCAAAGATGGCCAAATCCGTATTAACTCTGAGCGCCCGTATGGTGCTTTACATGGTCTGGAGACGTTTCTACAACTGGTGACCACAGACGCCTCTGGTTACTTTGTACCGAATGTAGAGATCGAGGATGAACCGCGCTTCAAATGGCGTGGTGTCTCTTACGACACTGCGCGTCATTTCATTGAATTGGACGTGATTCTGCGTCAACTTGATGCAATGGCATCCGCGAAGATGAACGTCTTTCACTGGCATATCTGGGATGACCAAGGGATTCGCATTCAGCTCGATAACTACCAGAAACTTTGGCAAGAGACGGCTGATGGTGATTACTACACCAAAGACGAAATCCGTTATGTGGTGAATTACGCGCGCAATCTTGGTATTCGTGTCATTCCTGAAATTTCCCTGCCGGGTCATGCTTCTGCTGTCGCGCATGCCTATCCTGAACTTATGTCTGGCCTTGGTGAGCAGTCCTACCCGCAGCAACGTGGCTGGGGTGTGTTTGAACCGCTGATGGATCCAACCAACCCAGAGCTGTACAAGATGTTGGCCAGTGTATTCGATGAAGTGGTTGAACTGTTCCCAGACGAGTATTTCCACATCGGTGGTGATGAACCGGATTATAAACAGTGGCAAGAAAACCCACGCATCCAGCAGTTTATCGCTGACAACGAGCTGGATGGTGAGCGTGGCCTGCAATCTTACCTCAACACCAAAGTCGAAAAGATGCTTGAAGCGCGTGGTAAGAAGATGACGGGCTGGGATGAGATCTGGCATAAAGATCTGCCTACATCGATTGTTATCCAGAGCTGGCGTGGTCACGACAGCATTGGTCGCGCGGCGAAGCAGGGCTATCAGGGTGTGCTTTCGACAGGTTACTATCTGGATCAACCACAGCCGACCAGCTACCACTATCGCAATGACCCAATGCCAAGCGGGATCACCGTTGACGACAAGTTACATCAAGGTGAAAAGTTTGCCACCTACGACTGGGTTAAACCACGTAATAAGGGCGGCCCACGTAAAGGTAACCTGACCATTATTGAAGCGGCAGACGGTTCATTCAGAGCCTTTACCGACTACAACGGCAAATCACGTCAGGAAGTGCATATTCTAGAATACGTCCCGGGTGTTAAATTCCGTGGTCACTTCGATAACTTTATGTCGTACACCGAGTTCAACTATGAGTTTGCAGGCGGCAAGCTTAAAGAGGGCAGCTACCAGTTGATTGGTAACGTGCGCTGGCCTGCAACGGGTGAGCTAGTGGCAAGTAGCGACGTGAAAGGCAGCGTGATTCCTGCTCCAAACGGTGGCTATCCAGCAGTACTAGAAGGTGATGAGAAGGATCTGATTTTAGGTGGTGAGATTACCGTCTGGGGTGAGAATCTGGATTCAACCACCATCGAACATCGACTGTGGCCTCGTAGCTATGCGATTGCAGAGCGTCTTTGGTCTAGTCAGGAGCTGACCGATGAGCGCAGCATGTATCAGCGCATGAAAGTGATGGACACTTGGTCTGAAATCTCGCTAGGCCTTCGTCATCACGCGGATGCCAACATGATGCTCAAGCGTTTGGCGAATGGTGCTGATGTTGCGCCGTTGCAAACGTTGTCGAACTACATCGAACCCGCGCAGTACTACGCACGCCATTGGGAGAAGTGGATCTCCACGCCAAACAAGGGTGATTTGTACAACAAGTACGAGCGTCTAAATCGTTTTGCGGATGCGTTACCGATGGAAAGCCTCACGGTGTACGAGATGAACGATTTGGTTGAAGCGTTCGCCAAAGGGGACACTCTTGCGCTGGATAAGTTGGCACTTCATTACCAGACTGCCAAGCTTGCGGCGCAGCAGGCAAAACCGATTTTTGCTGCCAATGTGGCATCAGTGGATACCGTGGTGGTGTCAGACGCGACAGTGCGAGTGTCTGAGTTAGCTCTGACTTTGATAGAAGCAGCAAAGCAAGGCCAAACACTGCGTGCGAGTGGTGTAGCTGAATATCAACGCATCATCGATGATAACGCCATTATTCTTGATGAAACCATTGTGGCGATTGTTAAACCGACCGAGATGTTACTTCACAAAATGGCCAACTAATTGACTTTTGGCATTGCCGTCAACGTATGTTGGCGGCAATGTATTAAGAGTCTAATGTTTTATTTATCTGGTCAATAATGAAAGCAAGTAATCACTTACATTTTTATGTTGGTACCTATACCGACGATCCAAGTCAGAGCCAGGGTATTGCTCAAGTGAGTCTAAACACCTCTTCGGGGGAACTGACGCGCCTTGATGATGCCATGGTGATACGCAATCCCTCTTACCTCACTCATACTTCCTCTGGCCTTTATACATTTTCTGAAGTTTCCCGCTCCGACAGCGCTGCTTTGGTGTTTCAGTCGGATGCTCGCTCTGGCGTGTTGGCCATTGAAGGTGACTACCCTTGTCATATTGATGTGGATTGCCAACAGCGATATGCGGCGGTGGCCAATTATGGTTCCGGAAATGTGAATGTCTACGTGCTGGATGGCGATGGAAAGCCGCTCAAACTCGTCGCGGACCTGTTTGTGGATGGTAAAGACGCGAACAGTGAGCGTCAGCAATCGCCGCATGCTCATCAGGTGCAGTTTTTAAATCACACACCTCAGTTGGCTGTGGTCGATTTGGGTAGTGATTCGCTGCATCTCTATGACATTGATACACAAAGTGACCAGTTCCAACTTCATCAAACCATCTCACTGCCCTCCGGCTGTGGCCCTAGGCATCTGGTGATGAATGGCGATGAAGACATGGCTTACGTTGTATGCGAGCTAGCGGAAACGCTGATTACGCTGACTAAGGAAGGTAGCCACTGGCGTATGGTAGACCAGTGTGACTTGCTGCCCGGCCAGCCAAAAGGAGAGGCCGCCGCGGCGATCAAGCTGTCTTGTGATGAGCGCTTTATCTACGTTTCTTGTCGTCAGCAGAATACGATTAGCATTTTCGAGCTAGTGGATGGATTACCTTCGTGGTTAGCGGCACAAGATTGTCAGGGCCAATTTCCGCGAGACTTTACGTTATCATCTGATGGCAACTGGCTAATTGTCGCCAATCAACATTCTAATAATCTCGCTAGTTACCTACGTTGCCAATCAACAGGTCTCCTCAGCCCGGCAAACTACCAGTGCCAAATTGATGCGCCTGTTTGTCTGATTGAGCACTAATATTGAGAATCAAATGAAACAAGTACACCGAATTAACCCGACCAAACGTTGGTCTGACGTGACCGTATTTAACGGCATCGCGCATTTTGTCGAAGTCGCAGAGGGCGATACTTCTGCTGACATGCAAGGTCAGGTTCAGCAGATCTTCGCTCAGGCAGAGCAGATGCTCAGCAGCGTCGACAGTGATAAGTCCCGCATCTTATCAGTCACCATATATGTGACTGATTTTGCGAATTTTGATGCGCTAAACCAAGAGTGGGATAACTGGTTTCCGCCAGGAACAGCACCGAGCCGTGCATGTGTAAAAGTGGAACTGGCGAATCCCGATCTCTTGGTCGAAATGGCATTTGTTGCTGCGGCTGGAGAACGCTTTCAGTAGCTTTTCGCTCACTCCATTTTCATCTCCAATCCCCGTCTTATGATGGGGATTTTTTTACCTTCTCTGTTTGGCGTGAATTCGCATTGCTCATCATAGCGTCAATAAGGTCGCAATGATTTCACTGGTGAATGAATTGGCGTCATTTGGTATTTCCACTGTGAATACCCATCAAAAACTACGTGAATTCCTTAATGTGATTAATGTCACGTTTATCTATCTATAGATCGATCTGTTTAGTCAGTTAAAGTCGAGCAAATGACTTATTGCTCAATTGAACTGTTAGTCGGCAGCTATCCCTTATTTTTCATGGCTTTCTTGTGTGGCACGTCAACGGCGTTGTGGGCGATAAGTGGCTGTTCATCAATACGTCAATTTCATAAATGGAAGGTTAGTTTCCAAGTTCGACAGATGAGCTTCAATTTCGATCTAAGCATAATGCGCAGAATGTAACATTGTATTTCGAAGTGTAACAATTAAACCATATAAGCAGCATGGTTTTTAACCGGATTGCTTATTTGATAACCCCACGCTTTGCTTTGCGATGCTGCACATGCTCAACACATAAACATTCTAATGACTATAACAACCGGCCTTCAGGCATTGCCCTGCAACCGGACAAACATCGAGAAAGTTAATGGAAGCCTCAAGATATAAACGCATCTTGTCGAGGGGAAGTTTGGTGACCGCCATTCTGCTGCTCTCAGGATGTAATTCTGCTTTGCTTGACCCGAAAGGTGCTATTGGTGTCCAGGAAAAAGAGCTGATTATCACCGCTCTTTTGCTGATGTTGATCGTTGTGATCCCAGTGATTCTGATGACGATTTACTTCGCCTACCGATACCGCGCAACTAACACCGACGAAGAGTACGCGCCTGAATGGGCTCACTCGACCAAGATCGAAGTGGTGGTATGGACGATTCCTATCATCATCATCGCGATTCTTGCCACCATTACATGGCGTTCAACGCACGAACTGGAGCCGTCTAAGCCTCTGGTGAGTGATGTGAAGCCCATGACGATTGAAGTGGTGTCACTCGACTGGAAATGGCTGTTCATCTATCCGGAAGAACACATTGCAACGGTTAACTACGTTGCGTTTCCTAAAGATGTCCCGGTCAATTTCAAACTGACGTCAGACAACATTATGAACGCGTTCTTTATCCCACGCCTTGGGACACAGATCTACGCGATGCCGGGCATGGTGACCAAGCTGAACCTGATTGCTAACCATGAAGGCGATTACAAAGGCTTTGCTTCAAACTACAGCGGAAAAGGTTTCTCGCAGATGAAGTTTACTGCGTCCGCTATGCCTGATCGCGCGGCATTCCTGAACTGGGTGCAGAAGGTGAAAGCCAGCCCAGATCGCATCGAAGACTGGGAGCAATTCCGCTCGCTGGCAGAACCAAGTGTCGCTGAGCCAGTCACGCTGTTCTCCAGTGTGCCACCGTTTTTGTTTACTGATGTCGTGACCCAGCATCCTGGTTCAATGAACTGTTTGCCTGAAAACCAAGGACAATCGTAATGTTTGGAAGATTAACTCTCGATTCAATTCCATACCACGAACCCATCATCGTCATCACCTTAGCGATTGTCGCTTTGGTTGGTTTGGCAGTGGTTGTCGCGGTGACCAAAGCAGGGAAATGGCAGTACCTGTGGAACGAGTGGTTTACGTCAGTAGACCACAAAAAACTCGGCTTTATGTACATCGCAGTTGCGATGGTGATGCTTGTGCGCGGATTTGCCGACGCCGTCATGATGCGCAGTCAGCAGTTGCTGTCTTCTGCGGGTGAAGCGGGTTACCTGCCGCCTCATCACTATGACCAGATCTTCACCGCGCACGGCGTGATCATGATTTTCTTCGTCGCGATGCCTCTGGTTATCGGTCTGATGAACATCATTGTTCCGTTGCAGATTGGTGCTCGTGATGTTGCCTTCCCGTATCTGAACAACCTCAGTTTCTGGTTGTTTATTGTTGGTGTCATCCTGACCAATATGTCGCTAGGCTTAGGTGAATTTGGTCGTACTGGCTGGTTAGCGTATCCGCCTCTGTCGGGTATTGATGCTAGCCCAGGAGTTGGGGTCGATTATTGGATATGGGCCTTGCAGATATCCGGTGTCGGGACCACGTTGACGGGTGTGAACTTCTTCGCCACTATCCTGCGTATGCGTACTCCGTCTATGCCAATGATGAAGATGCCAGTTTTCACTTGGGCGTCTCTATGTGCCAACATCCTTATCATCATCTCGTTCCCAATCCTGACAGTGACGATTGCATTGCTGACACTGGATCGATACCTCGGATTCCATTTCTTCACCAATGATCTTGGCGGCAACGTGATGATGTACGTCAACTTGATTTGGGCATGGGGCCACCCTGAGGTGTACATCCTGATCTTGCCAATTTTTGGTGTGTTCTCGGAAGTGACCGCGACCTTCTCTCGCAAGAAATTGTTTGGTTACACCTCGTTGGTGTGGGCAACGGTTGTGATTACCATTCTGGCGTTTGTTGTATGGCTGCACCACTTCTTCACTATGGGGTCGGGTGCGAACGTTAACGCCTTCTTTGGTATCGCAACCATGATCATTTCCATCCCAACCGGGGTGAAGATTTTCAACTGGTTGTTCACCATGTACAAAGGCCGCATTCGCTTTACCACACCAATGATGTGGACGGTGGGCTTCCTGATCACCTTCTCAGTCGGTGGTATGACTGGCGTACTGATGGCGGTTCCGGGTGCTGACTTTGTTCTTCACAACTCAGTATTCCTGATCGCGCACTTCCATAACGTGATCATCGGTGGTGTGGTGTTTGGTTGTTTTGCGGCAATCACATACTGGTTCCCGAAAGCGACTGGCTTCACGATGAACGAAGCGTGGGGCAAGCGTGCATTCTATCTTTGGATTGTCGGCTTCCTGATGGCTTTCCTACCACTGTACGCATTGGGCTTTATGGGCATGACTCGTCGCTTGAGCCAAGACATTAACCCAGAGTACTTCCCTCTGCTGGCTGTTGCTGCGGCAGGTACTGCTGTGATTGCGATGGGTGTGGTATGCCAGTTCATCCAGATTTACGTCAGTATCCGTGATCGCGAACAAAACCGTGATCTGACAGGTGACCCATGGGGTGGCCGTACGTTTGAATGGGCGACGTCTTCACCTCCGCCATTCTACAACTTTGCGCATTTACCAAAAGGCGACGAGCTGGATGCATTCTGGTATCAGAAGCAGAGCGGTGAGTTCGACCCAACCAAAGAAGTGGAATACGAACGCATCCATATGCCGAAAAATACGCCGACAGGTATTTATGTATCTGCATGGGCACTGGTATTTGGTTTTGCGATGATTTGGTACATCTGGTGGCTGGCAGCAGCGAGTTTCGTTGGCATCATCGTCACCTGTATCCAACACAGCTACAACGATGACGTGGACTACTACGTTGAAGTCGAAGAGATAAAAGCGATTGAAGCTGAGCGCCGTGCTCAGTTTGAAGAAGCAAATAAAAAACCTGTGCAAGATGATAATAAGAAAGACGATCTGGAGGTGACGTATGCAAGCTAACATCGCGTCTCACGCTCATGATCACCACGATACCAGCGGTAACAAGCTGTTTGGTTTCTGGGTTTACCTGATGAGTGACTGCGTACTGTTTGCGACCCTGTTTGCGACTTATGCAGTACTAGAAAGCGGCTCGATTAGCGGGCCGACAGGTAAAGATATTTTCGAACTGCCATTTGTGTTCGTTGAAACCATGTTGCTGCTGTTCAGTAGTATCACGTTTGGTTTTGGCATGATTGCCATGAAGCGCAAAGATGTCGCGGGTTTAAAGCGTTGGTTGCAAGTGACTTTCTTGCTCGGGCTTGGCTTTATCGGCATGGAAGTGTACGAGTTCCATCACTTGATTGCTGAGGGCTACGGCCCACAGGCGAGCGCATTTCTTTCTGCGTTCTTCACGCTGGTGGGTACTCACGGCCTGCACGTGACGTTTGGTCTTATCTGGCTGGCGGTGTGCTATCACCAACTGTCGACGAAAGGTCTTAACGACAATATGGCGATGCGCTTTAACTGCCTGAGCCTGTTCTGGCACTTCCTAGACATTGTTTGGATCTGTGTTTTCACCATCGTTTACTTGTTGGGGGTTATGTAATGGATCAACATCTGGAAACGGGTGCGTCGGATTACGTTAAAGGTTTCGTTGCATCTCTGATTTTGACCGTGATTCCGTTCTACTTTGTGTGGACGCAATCGCTGCCTGACACGACAACATATGTTCTTCTGTTTGGCTGTGCACTGGTGCAAATCTTTGTGCACTTTAAGTACTTCCTGCATATGGAAGTAAAAACTTCCGATGGTCGCTGGAACCTAGTGTCACTGATGTTTACAGCCATCGTTGTCTTGATTCTTATCGCTGGCTCGGTGTGGATCATCTACAACATGAACGTCAACATGAAGCTGTAGGCCAGAGTATGCTGAAAAGTTATTTGTCTATTACCAAACCGGGCATCATTTTCGGCAACCTGATATCTGTTGCGGCGGGGTTTTTCCTTGCCGCAAAAACAGAGCACGCAAGTCTGAACTTGTTACTGGCGACACTCGCTGGTGTCGGGCTTGTGATTGCTTCAGGCTGCGTAGTGAACAACATCTTTGACCGAGACATCGACCAAAAGATGAAGCGCACTCAGAATCGTGAAACCGTCAAAGGTAACATCAATATCGATGTTGCGTTTGTCTACGCCTTGGTGATGCTGCTCAGCGGGACCGCCTTGTTGTTTCAGCTCGCCAATCCACTGTCAGCAGTGGTAGTACTACTAGGCTACGTGTTTTATGTGTTTTTCTACACCATGTGGTACAAGCGTACGTCTGTGTACGGCACGTTAGTGGGTAGTATTTCCGGTGCAGTGCCACCTCTGGTGGGCTACCTGGCGGTAACAAACTACATCAGCCTTGAGGCCATTCTGCTGTTCACCATGTTCTGCTTATGGCAAATGCCGCACTCGTACGCGATTGCGATGTTCCGTATGCAAGATTATCGCGACGCGGGCATTCCAGTTTTGCCAGTGAAAGAGGGTATCAACAAAGCTCATCGCCATATGAAGGCATATGTTGCGGCTTTTGGTGCCGTCTCACTGGCTCTATTCCTATTGGGAGAGGCTGGCTATGAATACCTAGCGGTTGCCGCTGTTGTGTGCTTCATGTGGACGCAGGTGACGTTTCGCAAGGTTGACTACAGCAATTACATTCAATGGTCGAAATCGGTGTTTAAAGTCTCTCTGCTGGTGGTGATGAGCATCAGTGGCGTGCTGGGTCTGGAGCTGATTCCACTACCCATCTAACGAGTTAAGCGCTCCTTCCTGAACCTGCTAAGCCGATAACGGTTTTATGCCTGAGATATCCGATACCGGCATGTTTGTGTAAGCAGAGAAAGGACGGGGCGCTTTTTTGTTTTCAGCCCTAAACCACCTACTTCAGTAGGTGGTTATCATCCGCTTTGGCTTTGCCTGTAAAACTACTCATGCTAAATGCATCTTTGATTTTTCCAGAAGTCAAAGAGGACAAATAACATGAGTAGATACAATCAAGCTTCCCACGTATTTTGGCGGTGTCAATACCATATAGTGTGGACACCAAAGTATCGATTTAGGATCTTGAAGAACAATATAGGTAAAGAAGTTTATCGATGTATTTATGTTTACTGTAATCAACTTGGATGTGAAGTTGTAGAGTTAAACGTACAAGTTGACCACGTACATTTAGTTGTAAAAGTTCCCCCAAAGCTTTCGATATCCAAGTTGATGGGGGTATTGAAAGGCAAAATAGCCCTAAAGTTATTTAGTAAGTTTCCTCACCTTAGGAAGAACAGACTTTGGGGGAATCACTTTTGGCAAAGAGGCTATTTTGTCGATAGTGTTGGTATTAATGAAGAAATAACATGTCGATATGTAAAATATCAATAGAAGCATGGGTGAGTAGAAGTAGAACAGCACCAATTAGCGCTGGATTAAATAAAGGCCCTTATATATAGCTGACACAAGGCCACCTCCTTTAGAAGGTGGTAATTACTACTGCTGGAACTCGCTAAGCAATATGTAGTGTATTAGTGGCACACTCGAAGAGTTTACTCACCGCTTGATATATCGATAGGCTTAAAAGTCATATTATCATAAAAATACTTGTTTTCTCCGATATAATTAATACGATTATAAATCGCCTTTCTTCGTCCTTTTATATGTATGAAATCTGATTTTATATATTAGTATAGAATTACAAAATAAATGAGAAAGTAATTATATAAGTTAGAATAATTCATTGGCTAACTCTTCATGATCGAGTTTGTAAAATATTTTTTCTAACTCTTTAGTGTCGATTAAAAATTCATCCATATCTTTAAAAACCTGTGTATATCGAGTTTTCCTCGTATCACTGAACATATTACCTTCGATAAATTCTTCCCAAAACTCTTCATTTGATAGAATTGAACTATCGAAATCTTTTGTATAGAAATATTTTGATGCATAGGGTGCATAGATTAAGCAATCCAAAATTAAATAACCCCATTCTGACTCACTCTTAGAGTTAACATCTATATGAATTTTGTTTATAAACATAGATATAATTTCGTTCTGATCCTCATTATATATTCCATATTCTACAAGAGGAGATTCAATTACACCTAAACATGCATTAATTATATCATCATCATTTATATTAAAGTTATCAATAATAAAATCAAACATTTCTATTTGAAGGAAATTACATGCATCAAAAAGAGTCTTTCCCCAGTCAATATTTTTTACATCCAACTTATGGAATAACTCTAGTGTTTTAATATTTTCAGAAAACTTACACATAAAGTATGTAAATTCTTCATCATCTAGCTCATATTCATATTCATATTCATTATTTTCTTGAATTAAGAATTCTAATGCGTCAATTACGGATCTGTTTGGGTTATTTTCAATGACGAATCTTACTACAGCATAAAATATACTATATTTTAACTCTTCTTCACCATTGTAGTGCTTGTCATGAAATTCTTTTATCTTATCAAACTTATCTAGTGATATTAATATTTCACAAACATCATCGATATCATAATTGGTGAAATCTTTTAAATTATCATTTTTAATTATATTATTTATTTTTTCTTCATTTATAGCAGCCATTTTATTTCCTAACCTCTACATCTTTATATTTTTTAGCACATAACTCGGTTATTATTTTAGAGTGGACTAAAATAACATCGGGATGATCGATAAAGCCAACCATTAAAACGCCATCTTCTAAAAGTGAGTTTAATAATTTACTTTCCTTTATTGATTGTTGATTTATTTCACTTTCAATTTCTGAAAATATGATATTCTTAGGTTTTAGGTAGGTGAAGTTCAAATACGTTTTATTATTATTTCTGGTAAAGTAACCAGATTCTAGCTCTTCTATACCTTTTTTATCTCGTATATCTAAACCCCCTCTTATTATTATTCTAGGTCTCAATAAATTTAAATCTATGATTATATCAGGCTCTACTCCAATTGCCTTGTGCCCCAAGTGTTCCTTTATTGCAAATTGTTCAACATTTTTTCTTGATAAAATATAATAGCAGACATCTTCCATAATTATATTCCAACATATGATTCATGATCACTTAAGATAGCACTTGATTTTATCATTAAAATTTCGTCTCTGATTTTTTTATTGACCATGTATTGTATTATCTTTAAACCTTCTATAGAAAAAAATAACATGTCTGACTTTTTAGCAGCATTAATTATTTTATCATTATTTAAATCGATTGTATTAAAAATGTAGCCTGACTTACTATCGCCAAAATTAATTTCCGACTTATCATAGTCAATTAAATCATGTGTTTGAGAAGTGTCAATTCTATAATATTTTAATTTTATTCCATCAGAAAACTCTATCTCTATTGGTGTAATATTTACTCCGTTAGGTTCATACTTTTCAAAAATATGAGCAACTTTTGGTGATACTATTAAGGCTTCAAGATCATAGAAATCTTTGCTGTATGTAGATGGTAAAGTCGACGACATGTATTTTAATGGTCGATCAACAGACAAATGTATTCCTTGAGAAACCAAGTGACCAGCACTAGTTTCTTCTGTGAATATATCGGGATAGAGGTTGTAGTCTTCGTTAATGAAGTATAAGTCATTTTTCATAATAGATTCACTTAAATGGTAATTCTGACGCAACTACTAGGCCTAGCTTTCTTCTTTCTTCAACTTCTTCTTTGTTTGATAAAAATGGTCCTAGATTAAGAGAAAAAAGTTCATTAAGATATTCATGTTGCCTTTTCAGAGTACAGTCAGGACATGAATTTGATTTTGAACTTTCTTGAAAATTGAGTATTGTTGCTGTACTTATATGACCCCTCTTATTACGACATCCTGATTTAGATTGTTTTTGGTAGTCTTCACCAAACTTTCCTAACTCAAGAGGTTTTTTAGGATCTAAAAGTAACTTTAATATATCTGACGATAACTTATTCATGTCCTCAACAAACTTTTTTGATTTAATGTTATCACATTTATCAAAGTAGCCTTTAAGTACTGGAGTTAGTAGTTTAACAACTTTTGAATGATAGCCTGAAGGTATTAGTGCTCTAGGTTTTTTACCTTTTGAAACCTTATTAAAATCATATAATTTTTCTTTAGACTCTTTAAAGTTAATTTCTACTTTTCCATCTTCAGACTTTAATACATCTTTAGGTACTGAACCTGGTATATTATTACTCGTATGATTGCCATCATGGAGTGGAACGGATAAATGGCAAGCTACATCTGCTATATTGGGAAGAACTACTAAATTGTTAGCACAATTTATACTATAACCTATTTCATCCCGGATTATTTCTTTCCATCTTGAATGAACAGACTTAGCTGCGGAGCAACTAATTAAGTGATGGGGTGTTAGTTGTGGTAATTTAGATTTAAGTCCAGTATCTATGCTATATCCGAGTAACTTTTCGTACTCGTCAATATATGACTTTTTGAAAAATATACTATCTTTATACTTCCCATGCTTTTTATTTAGAGTTTCAATCCACTGTGATGGCCCCACCCTTAGAGCCCATGGATGCAAATTCTCCGATTTGTTTTGCCCGAGTCCAAAATAGCCTTCAATTGGTGCTAATAGATCTATATTCTTGCGGATTTCTCGACCAAAATCACCTCGAAACCTTTCATGAAGTTCGTTATCTTCAATCGCCTTGTAGTAATTTTCCCAATTTTTTCTCCCATTTCTGGGAGGAGCATTTTTGTCTGCCACTATTTCACCTTATGCCCTTTACAACTATTCTTTTGTTTTTTTCCTGATTTATTGATTACCTTTTCACATAGTTTGCAATGCTTTGTTCCCTTTTTCTCTTGATTCACCTTGTTTGACTTACGGCCAGCTTGTGCACTTCCCTTACTTGCACTATGGTAGGTTCTCGCTGGAAACACATCCTCAGTTTTCCCTAATATAGATGCGAATAGATGATCGAAGCTTTTCATGGCCTCTGCTATCTTATCGCCACCCACTTTATCGACGACTCTTAACTCGCTAACTAGTTCAAGGAAGTACTTGGCGAGCTCGTCTGCACCGATTCTACTTGCGGCAGAAGCCAATTCTATGCCGACTTCACAACAAGGTTTGATAACATCTGTTAGTATTTGAGCTGATTGTTTTGCATATTCATTCCACTTTAGGTTACGTAGGAATTTTTCTGGGTCTCCTTTCCCTACAGCTCTCATTACCGCTAAAAGATCATCTTTGGGTGTCTGTTTACCTAGCTTGAGAGCAACTTTACACGTACCTTTCATGGCGCTGCCAAAAACGGGTATGCAACCTATAAGAGTAAGAGATAACATCAACCAGTTTTCAGGTACATCACGTGCCTCTTCATCTAGGAGACGTAGAGTATTAGCCGCCAAGTCTCGTAAATCACCTACTTGGTCAACAACAGGTATCATGGTTATCGCTGTGTTCGCGATAATTTGTTCGACAGTTGCGTCTTCATTGAAGTCACCTAAAATGACCCCCCAAATCCAACTTGCTACACCGGATGTTTTTCTCCAAGCACTCTCCCAAAAGCCAACTTCACCTTGCTTAGCGTTGTCGAGCAACTCTTGAGGATCTGTGGTTGGGTTGTATCTTGGGTTTTGTTTAGTCGGTTCATTCGGTATAAAGTCTCTCGTATCTTCGCCATACTCAATCTCGAACTCGCCAGGTGCTACTCCGCTAACTGATGCTTTGCCAGATTTGTCCAGTGTACCTTCAAAAGAACCACCTTTTTGATCGGTTAGCTTATAGGTGGCGCCTTGAACAGGATCCCCATCCGAGTATGAGAGATAAAGATCGACAGTGTATGTACCCTCAGCTTCTTCAGTTACAGTTACAGAAGGGTTCTGGGCTCCACCAAGGCACATTGTATTGGCCTTGTTCATTGTCATTTGGTCAGATAAGCGACATACACCTTTACCTTCTATTGAAATGGTTGGAGAAGCTGAGATGAACTCAGCTTCCGCCTCTATTGTGCCAGATGACACGCCTTTTTTATCACCGCCTGCATCTCCTGTACTGACATCAAACTTGCTGCCTTTGATGGCGATGCTGTTGCCGCCATCCATAGAGACAGTCGTGGTTCCATCGGTAAGATCTGCCGACTTCGCATTGTTACCATATGGAATTGGTACAACGGAATTACCTACTGTCGTCAAACAAACGTCGGGGAGAGTCGCATTTGCTTCTCCTCCCGATCCCTTGTGGACCACGCTCAGCCCATTTGCGCAAACTGTGACACCCATGATACACCCTGAATCAACAAAAAAGATAAGCAATGATATAAAATAAAGCGCACATCAATCTAACCAAAAGGTTAGTTAAAATGAACGGTTTGCCGTTCTAAATGACTAAATTGAAAGGTTTTAGCAGAATGTCTCACAAAAAGGCGGGGCCACGCTGCAGAGGTCGTCAATACTGGGGTCCGCATGACATGTAGACGATTGAACGTTAACGTTCTAGTGATAGTTTTTTAATATATATATTATTTAATTTAAACGAGATGTGAATATGATTACAGCGTTGGCGATCAATAATTATCGTTCGATTCTAAATCTGGTTATTCCACTAGGCAGATTGAATGTGATAACGGGCGCCAATGGCACCGGTAAATCCAACTTGTATAAAGCACTTCGTTTGTTGGCGGATACAGCGCAAGGTGGTGTGGTGTCTGCGCTCGCGACTGAAGGTGGCCTAGATTCAACTTTCTGGGCGGGGCCGGAAAAGATAACCAACTCGATGAAGCGAGGCGAACATGCCATTGAAGCGACAGTAAGGCAGAAGGTCAAACGCCTCAAACTTGGCTTTGCCACTGAAGAGTTCAGCTACGCGATTTCATTAGGTTTACCAGCGCCGACTATGTCAATGTTTGGCTTTGACCCAGAGATTAAACGTGAATGTATTTGGAATGGTCCTTTATATCGACCTGCCAGTGCACTGATAGACCGAAATGGGCCTGCGATTAAAGCGCGTGAAGGACGAAAATGGCAAGTCATATCAAGCCACATCGCCACTTATCATAGCCTGTTTGATCAAATTGCCGACCCAATGGCAACGCCAGAGGCGTTTATGCTGCGGGAAACGATTCGCGGCTGGCGCTTTTACGATCATTTCAGAACTGACAAAGATGCCCCCGCCAGACAACCTCAACTTGGGACTCGTACTCCGGTTTTACACCATGACGGCCGCGATCTGGCCGCTGCTTTACAGACCATTATCGAAATTGGTGACAAAGAGGTACTTTATAAAGCAATCGACTATGCGTTTCCCGGCGCCAGCATCCATATTGTGAATCAGGCTGATGGTCGATTCTCGTTGGAGTTTTCCCAGCATGGTTTGCTCAGACCATTGAGTGGTGCTGAGTTGTCAGATGGGACTTTACGTTACTTGCTGTGGGTGGCCGCTCTTCTTACGCCTCGACCACCAAGCTTGATGATTCTTAATGAGCCAGAAACCAGTCTTCATCCAGATTTGTTGCCTGCTTTAGCGCGTCTAATTTCTCACGCGGCCGAGAATACTCAGGTCTGGGTTGTGTCTCATGCTCCACGTTTGATTGCGGCGTTGGCCGAGCATCCAGAATGCAATGCTATTCAGCTAGACAAGGAGTTTGGTCAGACGATTATTCCGGGTTTGGACCCTCTTTCATCTCCAAATTGGTACTGGCCTGATTCTTAAACAGAAAAAATCTCAGTGTATTTTTTCTCCCTAAAAAGGAGATTAAATTATGGTCTATGCACCTCTCGTTAAACGCCAATCGCGACTAAACTCAAAGTTACGTTCAATGAAAAGCGGTCTTTGCGGGAGGGCATAATGACAACCCAGAACATTCAGCACTTTTTTCATCCTGAATCCGGTAGCTTGAGTTATGTAGTGGCAGATTCGGACACCAATGAGGCAATAGTTATTGATCCTGTTGCCGATTATGATGAGGAAAACTGTAAGATCAGTTTTGAATCCGCGCAGCAAATCATTGACCACGTTGAACAAAATCAACTTCATGTCACCGCGATTCTTGAAACACATATTCATGCTGATCATTTGTCGGGTTCGTTCTACCTCAGCAAAGTTCTACAAGCGCCAATCTACATTTCTGATCATGTCAAAGAGGTATACGCTAGCTGCAAGGATGATTTGTCACTTACCGATCTTTATCATTTTGAGCATTTTCTGTTGGAAAATGAACAACTGGATTTTGGCCATTCTCATATTGAAGTATTAGAAACTCCCGGTCATCCACCATCTGATCTTACCTTTAAAATTGGTGACGCATTATTCGTGGGTGATTCACATCTTCATTCTGGAGAAGGGGATTCGGCTAAAGATAGCGACCCGACATTTGAGTCATTATCTAAGATATATGAACTCAAAGACTCGACCGAAGTGTACCTGTGTCATAACGAACCAAGCAGCCCAGATGAGTTGGTTTATAAGACGACGCTTGGTGATGAATTGCACGATCAGGGCTCTGTTCATCAGCCTAGCGCGGGAAACCCAAAGCTGCCGACCCCGAAACTGATCAGCTCCGCGTTAGAATATAACCTTACTGCGATGAGGCCACATATGTAGATGGAATTGCCTCCATCTTATTGACTTTATTGCGTATTAAAATTCATCACCAGATAACATTGATGTCATGAATGCTGTGTTAAATCGTCCGCGTGTTTAACTCCACAGGAACAACAATCATGACAAAAGGACTAATAACGTTACGTTGGCTGCTACCGCTAATCTTCATCTTTGCCACCACTGCGCAGGCCAGCAATAAGAAGGTATTGCTGGTTGGCATTGATGGCATGCAGTTTGAACATATCGCTAAATTGCCGACCCCTGCTTTTGATCGTCTCCAGATCACGAAAGCTTATGCTGGAGGTGTTAAAGGGCGATTTAGTGAACAGAAGACTAGTAGTGGCCCGGGTTGGACAACGATTCTTACTGGTGTTTGGGTCAACAAACACGGCATTTCGAGTAATAGTGTCGGCTCCGCCGATGCTGACTGGCCGAGTATCTTTCGTCAGATTCACAACGCCAAAGACCAAGCTCAGATGTACTCATTTTCGACCTGGGGGACCATCAATACGCTCTATTTCCCTGCAGATATGCCTCTGTTAGCAGCCCATTCTGAAGGGGGCGGTGACGATTACAGTGTGAGTCGAACGCTGGAAGTCCTAGGCTCTCAAAGCCCTGACTTCATCTTTGTTCACTTGGATGAGCCTGATGGTGCAGGTCATAGCCATGGCTGGGGTGATGAGTACGACAAATCAATTACAGATAGCGATGCTAGACTGGGTAAGCTGCTAGATGCGGTTGAGAAACGCCAGACTGAGAAAAACGAGGATTGGCTGGTTCTGGTCACCACAGATCATGGCCGCAATGCGAGAACAGGCAGTGGCCATGGTAACCAAACCTTGAGTGAAAAGACCATTTTTATTGCTTCCAACCAACCTCTGCACAGCCGCTATCAGTCTTATGTTTCCGTGGTGAACCAAGACTTTGACGGCCTGTATAACCTGCCAGCTCAAACCTTTATTGTACCAACGATTTTAGAGTTTCTCGGTATCAAGCAAAACCGATTACGCCTTGATGGTTTTCCTCTTGTTGGTGATATAGAGGCACAAAAAGTTTACGCGACGATTGAAAGTAAGCGTTGTGGTTTGGAGTGGGATGCAGACAAGGGCTCACCGATAGCGCTAGCCAGTTACGAGCATGTGGCAAAATTTGATTGTAATGGCTCATCTGATCCTGTGCAGATAGAAGACGGTTACATCTATGCCAATATTTATGGCTCTTCCTGCGGATTGCAATGGCATGCCGCCAAAGGTACGCCAAGCCCAATGGGCAGTAATGAGCATATAGCTAAGTTTGATTGCAGCAATGACGGCGACCCGTTGTCTATTAGTAGCAGCTACATTTACAGCCTGATTGAGAGCAAGCAATGCGGTTTTGAATGGAATGCGAAAAGTGGTGTACCGATGACGTTAGAGGGGTACGAGCATGTCGCTAAGTTTGATTGTGATGGTAACGCGGACCCACTTAGCTTTGAAGCAATGCGTTAACTTTGCAGTGTAACGATTTGGCCTGACGCCTTTACGCTCAGGCCAGTGTTGGCTGAACTTAGCCTCCAGCGAGCGCGTTAGATTCCAGAATCTTAATGAATTTGTTGACCGTTGGGGTGTAGACCGCTTCTCGCCGTGCTATCCACGATGACTGCCAGTAAATATTTGATTCTAGAGGAATCTCAGCTAACTGTTGTTCTTGAATCTCGCGGGAAAAGAGCAGTCTGGGGCCCGCGGTGAGAAAGTCTGATGTCTTCACCAGAGATTTCGATGTGGTGTAGTTGTCGCAGGTTATCTGGACGAAATCGCTATTGAACTGGCTTGAGTGATAGCTTTTGAGTGTGTTGCCAGCATCAGGAGCAATCACTGGGTATTGTTTAAGCTTATCCCAATTGAGTTTCTTGTCGCTAAACAATGGATGCTCTGGACGAGCGACAAACACAATGGGGGCACCTTGCACAGGAGCTGAAATAAGCTCATTGGGTAAGTCATCAATGTTAAATGGCCCTACAGCGACATCGAGGTGACCATCCATTGTCATAGTGAGCAGTTCACTCGCATTCGCGGTTTTGAGTAACGTCTTGACCTGACTGGTTTGCTCGACAAAGTCCAATAGGACTTTGGGAAAATAAAGTTGCTCAATGATAGGCCCAACACCGATATTCAGCTTACCGCCTTCTAGAGAGGCCAGTCGTTCGACGTGTCGGCACATTGAATCCAATTTGGCCTGCACCAACTGTCCGTTTTTTATCAGGTAGTTAGTCACATCAGTGGGTTGCATTCCTGAGCTATGACGGAAAAATAACTTTACGTTAAGAGTCTGTTCTAGTCGTGAAATACGCTTGCTCAAAGTTGGCTGCGACATATAAAGCTCGTCAGCGGCCTTGTTAATACTGCCCAATTCTGTCACTTTCTGCAGCAGCTTAATATCCGAAACATCAAGCATAGTTCTTCTCTTCAATTGTCGGCCACATAGCACATTAGGAAATGAGTCAGTGTGGGGTGATTTCAGGTTTCATGGCTATTGATTGTATGCCACTGGTACAGTTTGGCTAATGAAGGATCTTTCCAACACCGACAAACTTTGTGCATAGCTCCAGTATAAACTTGGTTATTCCAAATTTTTGTAACGGATAAGAAAAATATTCAATTATTTTATTGCCGTTCTCTTCGTATAATTTGTGTAAATCAGATTGGAGGACAGAACTATGACAGCCGTAATGATAGACCACACACACTCTTCATTTGACAACCTAAGTCAGGTGCTTGACGTTCAGAAACAAGCATTTGCAGAAAACCCAATGCCAAATGCAGATGAGCGTATCGCTAAGCTGAAGAAGCTGAACTACGCGGTGTTGGACTACAAAGATCAGCTTATTGAGGCTGTCAGCGCTGACTTCAGTAACCGCAGCTCGGCGGAAACCATGATGGTTGAGATTCTTGCTGCATTGGAAGGTATTGCATACAACAAAAAGCATTTACGCAAATGGATGAAAGCGCAAAAACGCCATGTGCCTCTTTCCCTTAAGCCGTCTCGGGTTGAAGTTAGATATCAACCACTCGGTGTGATTGGCATCGTTGTCCCTTGGAACTTCCCGATTTTTCTTGGTTTATCACCTCTTATCGGTGCTCTGGCAGCAGGCAATCGAGCCATGATCAAAACCTCAGAATTTGCTCCGAAGACGTCTACGGTAATGAAAGAGATGCTAGGTTCAATTTTTGATGAGAATGAAGTGGCAGTCGTGGAAGGCGATGTTGAGGTCAGCAGCGCGTTCACCAAATTACCTTTTGACCACCTAGTGTTTACGGGAGCAACCAGCGTGGGCAAATTGGTGATGAAGTCTGCGGCAGAGAACTTAACGCCTGTAACACTGGAGCTTGGAGGGAAGTCGCCCGCTATTATTCACGATAGCTATTCCGCCAAAGAAGCGGCCAAACGTCTCGCATTTGGTAAGGCGATTAATGCGGGTCAGGTATGTGTGTCTCCTGACTATGTGTTCTGTCATCACTCTCAAGTGGAAGAGTTTTGCGAGGCATTCAGTGAAGTGTTCTCCAGCCGCTATCCAAGCATGAAAAACAATCAGGACTACACCGCGATCATTAATGAACGCCAGCTACACCGACTTCAGCAGTATCTACAAGATGCAGAGGACAAAGGCGCAACATTAATTGAGATAAACCCTGCAAATGAAGACTTCTCGGGCACTCGAAAAATGCCAATGACGCTTGTGCTTAATCCAACTACCGACATGTTGGTGTTGCAGGAAGAGATATTTGGTCCGATTCTTCCGGTTATCACCTATTCGGATATGTCGGAAGTTACGGAGTACGTTCAAGCGGGCGAGAGACCACTAGCGCTGTACTATTTCGATGATGATCAGCGCCGGGGAAATCAGCTCCTTGATACGACTCATTCTGGCGGCGCTTGCATCAACGATTCTATGATTCATGTGATGGCAGATGATATTCCTTTTGGCGGCGTGGGTGCTTCAGGAATGGGCCACTACCACGGTAGAGAGGGTTTTCTGAATTTCAGCAAAGCAAAAGGCGTGGTGAAGAAAGGGAAAATCGATCTTGCGAGTATGATTTCTGCCCCATGGGACAATAAGATGTTTAATTTGTTGGTGAAGTTCCGCCTATGGCGCTACAGCCGATGAACTGTGTGATATTTAAAAAGGGGACGCTTGTCCCCTTTCTTTTCAATTACTGTTTGAGCTCGCGCTCAACGTAATCCATGCACACTTGTTGCGCTTTATGATTGATCTCCACCTGTTCTTGCTCTCTCAGTGACAGGTAAATATCAACCATTGTTTCTAGCGCAGGAATCAGCGCCTTTCTATCTGGTGGGCAGACGGTTTGCTTAAGCTGCTCAGTGAAGTCAGGTAAGCGCTGCTCAATTTTACGTACTCCAGATGGCGTCATTCCTTGTTGCTTAAGTGCCAGTGGTGAGAGGGCTACCGTTCTGAGAAATGACAGAAATTCCATTGCCTCAAAGTACTCGCCACGAGCAATTTTTGTTGCGCCGTAGTGTAGCCAAATCCAGATTCTGTCCTCAATCCATTGTGGCTCTGGCTGAGGGTAATGATGCTCAGAGCTGTCCAGTACATCCGACAAACTTGAGCCGCGTTGCCAGACGACTTGTGTGTCGTCGACGCGCACAGCGGCATCGGGCAACGCAACAAACTTGAAATCGACGTGCACGGTATCAGGCTCATATAGGGCGATGACAAGCCTTGGCTCACCCACGTGTTCACCGGTAAACGCTGCTAACTTGCCTTCAATTTTGTTAATCAACTGAAACCTTTGCGCCATGACTTCTGCAAAGTCATCTGGATTGATCGCAATGACCAGATCGAGATCACTGAAGCGATCCATGGAATCAGAAGCGTACGAACCGCTAGCGCCGATACCAAGGATGCGAGAGTCCTGGGAAAACTGATCAACAATTTTTATCAGTAGCTGCTTATGGGAGTCAGGAAGTGTGGTTGGATATTTCATATTTTACCTTCAATCGTGTTCGATGTGAGAACTGCCGGACGGCAGTTAGTGCGGTAAAATTAACGCAGCATTACAAAGTAACCGGATAGGTAGCTGATTGCAATACTGCGTTGATCTGGAGCTGCTGTTTGTCATCAACCAAGGTGTTTGTTGGCTGCTTCAGTCTCTAAAGTAATGGTAAATGTACTGCCTTGATTCGGTTTAGACATCAGTTGAATGTTGCCACCTAAGTTATCAACCATGGCTGCGGCAAGTGATAGGCCCAGTCCATAACCTTCAATATTGCTGCGACTCGCATCAACGCGGTAGAGCCGCTCGAAAATCAAATCCTGATACTGTTTGTCGATACCAATACCTGTATCTGAGACACGAATCTGAACGTGATGATCACTGGTTTTATCGGCTTTTAGAACAACTTTTCCGCCTGTTCCGGTGTATTTAATTGCATTATCGACCAAGTTCACCAGCGCCTGTGTGAGTTTTTCTGGGTCTGATTGAATGATGAGATTGTCGTCAGCTATTGCCTGCAATTGAATCTGCTTGTCATCCGCTACGTCTTCATACCAGCTCACGACGGTTTTCAGCACCTCAGAGACATTGGTTGAGGTGCTTTGTTGCTGACGTTTGCCAGTGACCTCATCGTTGAGCTTCATTAGAGCGGTCAGCATATTGCTGGCTTGCATTGCATACTCTGCGCAATCAGATAAAGCGTGCTCCATCTGCTGGGTGTCTTTGCTGTCTAATAGTGCAGATTGTGAAGAGAGCGTAATCCGTGACAAGGGAGTGCGGATATCATGAGCAATGGCATCGACAGTCGTATTGAGTGTAGTGGTGACATGATGCAATCGGGCAATAGTGTCATGCACACTGGCACTGATGACGCTCAGCCCTTGCGGCGTGGCGGTTGGTTTGTCCGTCATCTCTAACTTGCCTTGGCTGAGTTTATCCAGAGAATCTCCGAGCGTAACCAGTGGTGACATCGCGCTGCGAATAATGCGGTGAGTGAACAAAGTAGTGATAGCAACCAACACAATTAAGGCGTACAAAGTCATCAGCCATTGTTTGTAGGCGATGGCGTAACGCGGTTGGTTGTCGAGAACTAACCAAAAATCCAGCGTTTCTCCTTTAATCTTCAGCGACATATATGGGTTAATAATGAAAGCCGTGAACCAAGATTTATCATCTGTGACGTAATCATTGAGTTGGATGCCTGATGGCAAGTTGTTATCACCGGCGACAAAGTTGGGGCTGGCCGCAGGCTCTTTCGAAATAGAAAAGGCCGCGATATTGTTTTCAATCAGGCGATGCGGATTGGCAGTCATGACGTGAATCAGTTGATCAGCTGAATCGTAGGTAAGAATACGCTGGTATTCAGTGGCCATTGAGTTGAGGATTTTCTTTTCGGTGCGGTATAAATCGAAGAAGAACATCACTCCAACCACTATTTCAACCAGTATCAGGCACAGCAATAAGATCGCCATAAACCGCATCAGTAGTGTGTTGCGTGCCTTAGCCAGTGCCTGCTCAATGTTGTGACTTGAGGACATAGCCAACCCCTCTGAGTGTATGAATTAATGGGGTATCAAAGCCTTTATCCACTTTGCTGCGTAAACGACATACCAGTACATCCACCACATTAGTCTGTGGATCAAATTGATGCCCCCAGACTTGCTCAAGAATGGCGGTTTTTGAAATGACGGTTTCAGGGTTTTCCAGCATCAGCTTGATCAACATGAATTCTCGTTGATTGAGTTGAATCGAGGTGCCATTTCTTTCAAGTGAGTGCTTGAGCAGATCCAGCGATAGCTCGCTGTAGCTCAATTGATAACTTTGCGCAGGGTTCTGCTGACCTCGGCGAGCCAGTGACTGACAGCGAGCGAGCAGTTCCGGAAAGGCGAACGGCTTGACCAGATAATCATCTGCACCCGATTGCAGCCCTTTGACTCTCTCATCAACAGAATGTTTTGCGCTCAGGATGAGAACTGGCGTTGTATGGCCTTCTCCTCTCAGTTGAGCCAAGACTTCAAAGCCATCTTTTTGTGGCAACATGATGTCGAGTACAATCACATCGTAAGATTCACTGATGGCTTCATGCAATCCGTCAACGCCGCTGGTGGTGTGTGTTATTGTACAGCCTTCCTGCTGGAAGCCATTGATAAGAAAGCGTGCAATGTGGGTGTCATCTTCAATCAAAAGTATTTTCATCAGCTGTCCATTTCCTCACTCTCCCTAAACAGTCCTTCATACTCTACCAACAACCTTTCATGAATTTAACCAACATTACAGCTTTGTAATGATTGGGAAAGTCTTCAGTAATAGAGCCTTAGTTAGGATGTACCTGTCGAATCAAACAAGGTCTACCTTACAGGAGTGAACATGAAAACTATCAAACTTAGCGTACTAGCAGCGTCTCTTGGCTTCCTTTCTATGTCTTTTAATGCGTCAGCCGCAGATAAAGGCCACACCGTATCAGTGACGCAAATTTCGTCTCAGTCCGCTTTCAGTCTGGCAAAAGAAGCCGTTAATCAATGTGAAGTGAAAGGCTACAAAGTATCCGCGACGGTGGTTGACCTATCGGGCAATGTACTGGCTCAGCTTCGTTCAGACGGTGCAGGCATCCACACCTTAGACAGTTCACGTAAGAAAGCCTTTACTGTGACCAGTATGAAACAGCCGTCAGGGAACTTGATGAAGCTGATAGCTGACAAGCCGATTATGCAGCCGTTGCAAAATATGGATGACAACTTGCTGTTCTTAGCGGGTGGTGTTCCTGTTCAGCTTGATGGCAACCTAATCGGTGCAGTTGGTGTAGGTGGAGCACCGGGTGGTCACCTAGATGTGGAATGCGCTGATGCCGCAATTAAAAAAGTGTTCTAATTTGAGTTAACCACTGCCTTTGAGTGAACTCAATTCCCCGACCAGAGACACTGGTCGGGGTTTGTTTGTATCTGAAGGTTAAGCATGAATCTGTTGGATTTTAAACTGCTCACACTGATTGAACTGGGCAAACTCCGACAGCTCTTGTTCGAGGGCAGAGTGAAAGTCATCTCGCTTTCTCAGTGTGGGTTCGATATGTAAGCTTAGCGCCTGAAGTGTCGAGGTTGGCTTGTCTACTTTGCAATCAACACGAGCGACTAACTTTCCATCCCACATGACAGGTAGGCAGAAGTAACCAAACTGGCGTTTATCCGCTGGCACATAGCACTCAAGCAGGTAATCGAAGTTGAAAATCTTCTGAGCACGTTTTCTCTGGATCAGTAAATTATCAAACGGAGAGAGTATTTTGGCCTTCTGGCGATTGAGGCGCTTACCGAGCAAATCCAACGCACCGTGGAACGTGTAATAGGTATGGCCGTCGACCTTAAAAGGGAAAATTTCACCTTGTTGGCACAATTGCTTCATCGTGTTGCTGACCAACTGCTTAGTGTTTTTGAGCAGGTAATTGATTTCCGACAGATGACCAAAACCATGCGCTCTGAGGTAATTCATCACCAAATAGCGCCCATATTCTTCGTCGCTTGGCATTGAGGTATCTATTCCTGGTGGCAGGACTCGCTGTGTCAGGTCGTACACCTTATGGAAGTTGCGTCTCTCGGTGATCATTAAATCACCTTGCATGTAGAGATTTTCCAGCGCCTGCTTAGTGGGTTTGATTCCCCAGCCCTGCTTTTTGACGCCTGCAGACTCAAAGTCTTTTGCCATTAATGGCCCTTCGTGCTCAATTCGACTCATGATGTCATTCATTAACTGGTTGTCGCGGCGATACCAATGGTTCTGGTCTCCGGATTTTATGGCCTGTTTACGTGGCAGAGTGAAGCGATAATCTCGCATAGGCAAATAAGCGGCGGCATGAGACCAGTATTCAAACACAGAACGATTTTTTACCAGCTTATCGAGGTGATTGGGTTGATACTTCGAATTGCGGCTCCACAAGGTATGATGGTGGGCGCGCTGGACGACCGAGATAGTGTCGATTTGCACATAACCGATACGCTCAAATGTTGAAAGCGTGTTTTGTAACGCGCCACCTGATTTAGGGTTTTGTGGCAAACCTTGGGACAGTAGAGCAAGCTTCTGAGCCTGTGCAATTGAGAGTGTTTCCATACTGAGAGTGAATCCTGTATCTACCTACTCGGGTGGATGTGAGTCTGATTTGCAGTGTAAATTGGATACACCAGTGTAATGAAAGCGCTCGAAGCATTCGGTGGGGAAGATCGAGTTATCAAGAAAAGATAAGCCTCGGAAAAATATCCCGAGGCCCAGTTTTAGTGAGTGATAAAGTCCCTTAAGACGGAAATGAATGCGTCTGGCTGTTCCAACATCGGAGTGTGGCCACACTCTGGTAGACTGATAAAGTCTGCGTTGTAGAAAGGAGGATGAACGTCTGACCAAGCTGAAAGTGGCGCGATGCTGAAATCTTGAAGACCTCCTAGCACCAGCGTCGGTAGCATAATAGCTTGCGTGTAGGCGCTGATGTCCAAATAAGCGAACTCATTGCCCCAGAGTTTATCGAGCAATGCGGTATGCATTGGAATATCTCGCCACAATGGGAGCTCATCGAAGTCTGGATTAAACCAGCGCATTGGGCCTAATCGCCGACAGAGATGGGAAAACTTTCGATGGGGCTCAAGCTGAATATCGCCTTCCAATAACGCAATACTTTTCTCAAAAGCCGTTTTGCGATCCTGACAGGCATGTTTTTCCCAATTAGCCACCTGCAGAGTTCGCATTTCCTCTGATAAGCTTGGCGCCGCGCCGATTAAAGCACACCCTTTTACGCGAGTTGGAAATCGGTAGGCGAAGTCGAGAGCCATATAGGCATGGCCAGAATGTCCCATCACCCAACAACGTTCTATGTGGAGTTGTCTGCAGGCTAGTTCAACATCCTGCGATATCTGTTCCAATGACACGTCATTTAAATTCACAGGCCTTTCACAGTGCGCAAAACCTCTGTGATCAATGAATACGCAGCAAAAATATTGATAGATATCGGCAGGCATAACGCGGTAGTAGTAATCTGCACTGCCGATAATCAGAAGTGTTGGTCCTTGGCCTTGTTCAATGACTTTTAGTCTGAACCCATCCGTTTGAATAAAACTTGTCGTCTTGTTGTACATATTGTTCCTTTTTCAGGTCGCAAGCGACCCCTTCAGATTTAACAAAGTGATTGCTTAAATAGAAAGAGGAAAAAGCGTCAACGGATCAGTTTCATTAGGGGATTTTTGGATAATGGAATTGAGTCTATCTTATAAAAAGCCCTAGCATGATGCTAGGGCTGAATTAGGTTTATTCACCGAGTGCTTTTTTCGCTAAACGCGCGGCGGCGTGTTTATGTCGATCGAGTAGCTGATGCAAGTCGACACCAATCACTTCACTATTTAGCACGCGCCAGTGGCCCGCGACCATAACTCGGTCTGCTTGCTGTGCGCCACATAAGATCAGAGCGGCTAACGGATCGTGACTGCCAGAAAAACGGATGTCATCGAGCTTGAACATGGCAAGATCGGCTTGTTTGCCGACGGCCAGCTCACCGATATCGCTACGACCCATGGCACGAGCAGAGCCTTGTGTTGCCCAACGAAGGGCGTCGAAATGGGTGACATTGGCTGAACCGTATTGCAATCGTTGCAAGTACATCGCCATACGAACTTCGGCAATCATGTTAGAGCCGTCGTTGGATGCCGAACCGTCGACACCTAAACCGACTTTGACGCCAGCGGCCTCCAAATCGTTGTTTTTGCAGATCCCCGATGCCAACATCATGTTCGATGTCGGACAATGGCTGATTCCAACACCTGCATTGCCAAGACGGCGGATCTCTTCTTGATTGAAATGAATACCGTGTGCCAGCCAGGTTCTATCATTCAGCCAACCAACGTCTTCAAGGTAGTCGACGGGTCTCAGGCCGAATTTCTGCAGACAGAAATCTTCTTCGTCGAGTGTTTCACACAAATGCGTGTGCATCATGACGTTTTCCTGCGCAGCAATGTAGGCAGTTTCCTTCATCAGATCTGTGGTTACAGAGAAGGGCGAACACGGCGCGAGGGCGATTTGCGTCATGGCGCCATCGTGGTGCTGGTGGTATTGGCGAATCAAGCGTTGGCTGTCATCGACAATCGCTTGCTCGGTCTGAATGGTGTGACGAGGCGGAAGGCCACCTTCATCTTCGCCGAGGCTCATTGAACCGCGGGTAAAGATGGCTCGTACGCCGAGTTTTTGCGCCGCTTCAACCTGAAGATCAATCGCATGTTCGAGCCCATTCGGTAGCAGGTAGTGATGATCGGATGCCGTGGTGCAGCCAGATAACATCAGTTCTACCAGTGCCAGCTCAGTCGCGACACTCATCATCTCTTCGTCTAGATTCGCCCACACTGGGTACAGGCTTTGCAGCCAGTGGAACAATTCTTTGTTCAAGGCATCAGGATAGGCGCGAGTCAGAGTCTGGTAGAAGTGATGGTGGGCGTTGATTAAGCCGGGGGTCACCACATGGTGCGAGGCGTCGACGACGTAATCTATCTGATGAGACGGCGTCTCGTTTTTTGCGATAAGTTCGACAATCTTGTTTCCCTGCACCACCAAGCCGCCTTGCGCGTCTTGATGATTTGCAGTGTAAATTGCCAGTGGATTCTTAATCCAGATGGTTTCCATTCATAGTAATCCTTAGCCATCTCAGCCATTTCAGGGGAGAGGGTCTTGATCGATTTTAGGTTGAGTTGTTGCCAGACTGCTCTGACGCTAAGTGTGTTTCGGTTGCTTCTAGAGAGGAGCAACCGAAACAGTCGTTATTCTTGCTGAGCTTTCAACGGGCTTTGTGCGTCTGGTGTCTGCTCTTCTTTCTTAGACTGTGCCAGCTCCTCTTGCACTTGATCGCGGCTCTCTTTGAGTGCATCGCGCTCTTCTCTGCGGCTCGATTTAGGTAACAGTTGATGCAGAAGAACGGTTGCGATGGTGCCCGTTGTGATACCTGAGTGAAGGAAGTTAGCAATATCATGTGGTAAGTGCTGTAGCAGACGCGGCTCAAACGTGACCGCCAAACCTGAAGCAAGGCCAACACAAATCACCAGAGCGTTACGTTTGGTGTCCGCGGCGGTGATCAGCATACGAATCCCAGCATAAGCAATCATACCGAACATCACAAAACCGACGCCGCCTAATACTGGCTTAGGAATGGTGACGGCAATCGCAGCCAGTTTCGGGAAGAGTCCGCCTAGGATGAGCAAGCCGCCAGTTGCAGCAACGACAAATCGGCTGGCAACGCCGGTAATACCGACAATACCGACGTTTTGACTGAATGAAGCCAGTGGCATAGCGGTAAGAATTGCGGCAAGCGTGCTGCCGAGGCCATCACCCAGCAAGCCACGTTGTAAATCTTTACCTGATACTTGCTTGTTACAGTTATTGGCGAGCGCCATGAAGTCGCCTGTGGCTTCTGCGATCACGACAATGTAAACCAAACTCATACTGACAATGGCGCTGGCGTGAAAGCTTAAACCGTATTTAAGCGGTTCTGGGCCACCGACCCAAGCGGCGGTCGAGACGTCGTCCAGATTGACCATGCCCATGGAAAGGGCAACGATATAACCGCCAGCCAGACCAATTACGATGGCGGATGCTGCAACGGCACCTTTACAGTAAACTGATACCGCGACCACAATGCCCAGTGACACTATGGCGAGGAAAAGCTTGGGTAGTGTCGCGAAGTTTTCACTGGCGGCAGGCGCATCGCCAACCCAGTTCATTGCGACTGGCAATATGGTCAAACCAATCAAGGTGACGACCACGCCGCTGACCACGGTCGGGAAGAGCTTGCGTACCTTGTCCATATAGAAGCTGGCGAGAATCACCACCAGTGAGCCGATTAACGCTGACCCCATGATGCTAGCCACACCACCTTCGCGGCCTATCGCAATGGCGACGCCAAGAAACGCAAAACTGGAGCCCATTACCACAGGTAAGCGAATACCAATCGGACCTAAGCCGAGACACTGCGCTATGGTGACAATACCTGAGGCGAGTAGGGCGGCATTAATCAGAGAAACAATTTCTTCGTTGGGAAGCCCAATAGAGGCACCGACGATGAGAGGAACGGCAACAATGCCGCCGATAGACGCCAGCATATGCTGGAGTGCAAGGAGTAAAGTGATGCCATGAGGCGGTTTTTGGTCAAGCGTGTACAGAAGTTTCATTTGTTTACCTCAGAGAGAGTTGGCGTAATTGGTTATCTCTCGTTGAGTGGGGAATGCTCCCACTAAACAGGTGACAGACTTCTACAAACTGCGTAGGGTCGATGGATTTTACGTGTAACAGTCTCGCCTGAGCAGAAGCTCAGACGAGGTGGTGGAGATGAATTAGATGTAAATCAGCTTGGCAACGAAGATGACCGTCAGGATGTACATCGAGATAGAGACGTCTTTGGTTTTACCCGTGGCAACTTTGAGCACAGTGTAAGTGATGAAGCCTAACGCGATACCGTTAGCTATCGAGAAGGTCAGTGGCATCATCAGTGCGGTAATCGCAGCTGGCGCACCATTAGTGAAGTCTTTCCAGTCGACGTGCTGCATACTGCTCATCATCACAAAGGCTACATAAATCAGTGCGCCAGCGGTCGCGTACGATGGGATCATCCCCGCCAGAGGCGATAGGAATATTGCCGCGAGGAAAAGCGCAGCAACCACAATGGCAGACAGACCTGTACGAGCGCCCGCAGCCACACCAGCGGCACTTTCAACATAGCTAGTCACCGGAGGACAACCTACACACGCACCTGCCACACTAGAGATACTGTCGGCTTTCAACGCTTTGCTTAGGCCTTCAATCTTACCTGTTTCCTTGTTGATCAAGTGTGCTCGCTCTGCCACACCCATCAGGGTACCTGCAGTATCGAACATATTGACGAACAAGAAGGCTAGAATCACGCTCACCATTGAGATATTAAATGCTCCAGAAATGTCCATTGCCATAAAGGTTGGAGCAATACTTGGCGGTGCAGAGAAGAAGCCGTTGTAATGCACCAGCCCTAGCATCATGCCAATCAGAGTAACACTCAGAATGCCGATAAGAACCGCACCGAAGATTTTACGTTCGCTGAGCACAGCGATGATAAGGAATGCGATTGCAGCGAGCATAGCGTCTGGCTTAGTAAAATCACCTAATGAGACCAAAGTTGCTGGGTTTTCGACAACAATACCTGCGGTTTTAAGACCAATCAGACCAAGAAACAGTCCGACACCGGCTGTCATAGAGAAACGTAAGCTTTCAGGAATACTTTCGATGATCCACTGACGAATCTTATAGAAGCTCATCCCGACAAACAGGATACCAGAGAGGAACACCGCACCTAGTGCCACTTCCCAGCTGTAACCCATTTCGCTGACAACGGTGAATGAGAAAAACGCGTTGAGGCCCATACCCGGTGCCAGACCGACAGGCCAGTTAGCAAACAGCCCCATTAACAGACAGCCGATGGCTGCACCGATACAGGTTGCGACAAAGACGGCGCCTGAATCCATTCCAGAAGCGGCCATGATCTGAGGGTTTACGAAAATGATGTACGCCATTGTGGCAAAGGTGGTGATGCCCCCAATCATTTCATTTTTGACACTGGTTCCATGTGCTTTCAGTTTGAAAAAGCGCTCCAAAAAGCCACTAGGTTGACCTTCGGTATTAAGCACTTCTGCTTTGCTTTCATTCATGTCAGCAAGTCCTTTTATTTTGGTGTTTCTTCAATTGAAGACCGCACTTCGCCCGGACGTCTCTGTCTCAGACGAACTTCAATTATCCCGATTGAATAGTTATATGACGCTGTTAGGTGACGCTTATCGTTATTGCGTTAGCTGCCCCGATAAGTCGAGAAGCTATACGGTGAAACCAGTAGCGGCACGTGATAGTGCGCATCTTTCTCACCCAATCCAAAACGGATCACGACGTCATCGAGAAAGGCAATGTCGCCCAGGTCGACGTCTTTGTTGCGAAAATAATCGGCAACGTGAAAAACAAGCTGATACTTTCCAAGTTCAAAAGCTTCGCCTTCTAAAACAGGCGCGTCAGTGCGGCCATCAAAGTTAGTCGTGACAGTTTTAATCTTGGTTAGGTTGTCACCTTCCACTCGGAACAGTTCAACTTCGATGTCTGCGCCTGGCAGGCCATGCATTGTATCCAATACGTGTGTGGTTAGTTTTCCCATAATTCCTGTTCGCGCGTCGCGCTCTCCTTAGCTTTGAGGTTATTTTAAATTGTATACAAAGTTGTTTTTAAACTTTGTTGGATACCTATATATGTACACAAAATATTCATATAGTAAAGCTCGTTGTTATAAAAATGTTACTAGTGGATAAATTGAAAAATGAATTATGTGAAGTGTAATTTCGTCTGTATTGAAGTGCATTTATTTGTAACTAATTGATTAATATGCTTATGTTGATAAGAAGTAACTTTAGCAACAAAATCTTTACATTAAGATATTTTATTGTATACAATGAATGTATGAAGTTGATGTGGCGTTACAATCGCGCCAAGCTTTTTAAGGAGAGCCTGAATGGATAAGGATTATTCACGAGATCTGGTTGGCTATGGGGCGAATCCTCCGCATCCCAAATGGCCGGGCGGTGCTCGTATCGCAGTGTCATTTGTATTGAATTATGAAGAAGGTGGTGAGCGTTGCCTTCTGCATGGAGATGACGAGTCCGAAGCCTTTCTATCTGAAATCCCAGCCGCTCAACCTATTAAGGGTGAGCGCCATATCAGCATGGAGTCTATCTATGAATACGGTAGTCGTGCTGGTGTGTGGCGTGTCTTACGCCTGTTTGACGAATACGAAATTCCACTCACCGTTTTTGCGGTGGCTATGGCGATTGAGCGACACCCTGACGTGGCAGAAGCCATGGTGCAAGCAGGCCATGAAATTTGTAGCCACGGTTATCGTTGGATTGATTATCAGTACATGGATGAGTCACAAGAGCGTGACCACATGGCAAAAGCGATTGAAATCATCAAAGAGATCACAGGTAGCAGACCACTCGGTTGGTATACCGGTCGTACTGGGCCAAATACCCGCCGTTTGGTGGCGGAAGAAGGCGGATTCTTATACGACTCCGATGCCTATGATGACGATTTGCCGTATTGGCACACCGAAGCGGGTCGTCCTCAGTTGGTGATTCCATACACTTTGGATGTTAATGACATGCGTTTTGCTACCGCTCAGGGGTTCAACTCTGGTGAGCAATTCTTCCAGTATCTGAAAGACACGTTTGACACTCTTTATGAAGAAGGGGAGTCCGCCCCAAAGATGATGTCGGTCGGATTGCATTGCCGCTTGATTGGTCGACCCGGTCGTCTTGCTTCACTCAAGCGTTTTCTCGATTACGTAAAACAACATGATGATGTGTGGCTATGTCGCCGCATTGATATTGCTCACCACTGGCATGAGCACCACCCATACACACCAAAAAAGGAGAAGTAATATGACTGAATTTCGTACTTGTAAACCATCAGAGATGGCTCGCGCGGAATTTGTCTCGCATTTTGGTGATGTCTATGAGCACAGCCCATGGGTGGCCGAATCGGTATTCGATCAAGGGCTGAATACCGAAGACAACAAAATTGAAAACTTGCACCTGCGTATGGCTAAAACCTTGCTGGGTGCAGACAAAGATCAACAACTGGATCTGATTAACGCTCACCCGGATTTAGCCGGACGTGCTGCCGTTAATGGGGAACTGACCGCAGCCTCGACTGCTGAACAAGCGGGGGCGGGCATTGACCAATGCTCTGCGGACGAGTTCGAGAAATTTACCACTTATAACAACAGCTACAAAAGTCGCTTCAATTTTCCCTTCATTATGGCTGTGAAAGGGGCCAATCGTTACCAAATTCTTGAGTCGTTCGAGATGCGATTAGGAAATGATAGTGAAACTGAGTTTGCTACTGCGATTCAGGAAATCAACAAGATTGCGCTGTTTCGCCTGCGAGATATGTAAGTCACAGAGCTGGCGACTATCCCGTAATAACGCTCTCTAGAGAGCAGATAACTGACTCACTTAACCTATTTTTGATTAATTGGAAGGATGAAGGAAATGTCCTTAGATTTTGAACAATACATAAACCTCGCTGATGACAAACTGGGCGCTCAAGCTATTTACGCGACCGACGATTTCTTTGCTGATAAAAGCCGCCTTTTGCGCCGTGAAGCGCCGGAGTGGAAGGAGGGTGTTTATGACGATAATGGTAAATGGATGGATGGCTGGGAAAGCCGCCGTAAACGTGGTGAAGGCTACGACTATTGTGTGATTCGTCTAGGCCTAGCTGGCACAATTGCAGGCGTTGATATCGATACCTCTTTCTTTACGGGCAACTTCCCACCATCGGCATCTATTGATGCGTGTTACTCACCAGATGGCGACCCAACGGATGCCACTGAGTGGCAAGAAATTCTGCCGTCAATGAGCTTGCAAGGCGACCATCATCACCTTGAGCAAATTGAAAGCGACGAAGTGTTCACTCACTTACGTCTTAACATCTATCCAGATGGCGGTGTTGCACGTCTTCGTGTTTACGGCCGACCAAGCGTGGATTGGGACCGCATTGATGCTCAGCAGAAAGTGGACTTAGCCGCTGTTGAAAATGGTGGTCGTGCGTTGGCATGTAGTGACGAGCACTATGGTAATAAATCAAACATTCTTGGCCCTGGCCGAGGCGAAAATATGGGTGATGGCTGGGAAACCGCACGTCGACGTACTCCAGGGAATGACTGGGTGATCGTTGCGTTGGGCCATGCTGGCAACATTGACCGTGTTGTGGTGGATACTGCGCACTTTAAAGGCAACTTCCCAGATAGCTGCTCTATTCAAGCGGCCTACGTTAAAGGTGGCACGGATGACCAAGTGGCGACACAAAGCCTGTTCTGGCGTGAACTTTTGCCAGCGCAGAAGCTCAAGGCACACGACATTCATGAGTTTGTCTCTGAAGTGAATGAACTGGGTGCTGTGACGCACGTTCGTCTGAATATCTTCCCGGATGGTGGTATTAGCCGTCTGCGTTTATTTGGAACTAAAGCGGAATAAGCGAGGGAAGCACAATGAGCAATGGAATTCGCCGATTAATAATAGAGCCACTCACCAAAGAGGCGTTTGCAGAATTTGGAGACGTTATTGAAGTCGAAAACAGCGACTACTTTATGATCAATAACGGCTCGACCCGTCGTTACCACAAGCTAGCGAGCACGGATGTACAAGATCAAGGTGGTGAAGCCATCATCAGTATCTTTCAGGCCACGCCGCTGAGTTACCCGTTAACGATAAAAATGCTGGAACGTCATCCGCTTGGCTCGCAGGCCTTCGTTCCGTTGCTTGGGCGACCATATTTAATTGTTGTTGCGCCAAAAGGAGATGACCCGCAGTTGTCGCAAAGCCGTGCTTTCATCAGCAATGGCCGACAAGGTGTCAATTATCACAAAGGTGTTTGGCACCATCCGGTGTTGGCGCTGACCGAGCGTGATCAGTTTTTGATCGTCGATCGAGGTGGTGAAGGGCATAACTGTGATGAAGTGTTTTTCGACACCGATTTGGTCTCTCTGCATCTGGAAGATATTCCAGGCAACAGCAGCACGGATGAAAAGCAATGCATGGAACAAGCGTTGTAATGCTGGCACTGACCATCAAAAGGTTCCCTTGTGATGGAAAGCGCTGGTAGTAAATAGGAGTTTATTATGGATCCACATATCACGGAGTGGTTGAATCTGGCGATTCGCTGGGTTCACATGATAGTCGGGATCGCCTGGATTGGCGCATCGTTTTACTTTGTTTGGTTGGAGAACAACCTAAACCGCGTTAACCCGAAAACTGGCCTGTCAGGCGACTTGTGGGCAATTCATGGCGGTGGTATCTACCACCTTGAAAAGTACAAGCTTGCGCCACCAGAAATGCCAGAGCACCTGCACTGGTTTAAATGGGAAGCATACTTCACTTGGATTACCGGTGTGTTGCTACTGGCGGTTGTTTATTATCTCAACGCAGAAATCTATCTGATTGCACCGGGCTCTGGCCTGTCACCTACCACTGCTATTGCGATTGGTGTGGGTGCGTTAGTCGCGGGCTGGTTCATTTACGATCTCTTGTGTGATTCGCCTTTAGGCAAAACCCCAATGTTGCTGGGACTGGTTCTGTTTGTACTGCTTGTTGGTGCGACCTACGGACTGGCTCAGGTCTTCAGTGGTCGTGGTGCTTACATCCACGTTGGTGCCATCATAGGTACTATCATGGTGGGTAACGTTTTCCGCGTTATCATGCCAGCGCAGCGCAATCTGGTGAGTGCGATTGAAGAAAACCGCGAACCGGATCCTGCACTGCCAGCGAAAGGTTTACTGCGTTCTCGCCACAACAACTACCTAACATTGCCTGTACTGTTCATCATGATCAGTAACCACTTCCCGAGCACTTACGGTTCGGAATACAACTGGGCGATTCTAGCGGGTTTGGCGATCTTCAGTATCCTAGTACGACACTATTTCAACACACGTCATGGTAGCCAGAAATTTGCTTGGACGATCCCTGTGGCGGCTTTGGGTATGATCACGTTGGCATTTGTGACTTCTCCTTATGCGAACCGACCTGCAGCGCCAGTGGCGAAAGCACCGGTTGTACAACAGCAGGCTGCGCCTGTTGCTGAAGCTGCAACAACAGAAGCAAATCAAACCGCATCGACATCAACCGCTGAGCAGGCTCCTCAGGAGCAAGCAGCACCTGCAACAGGTGGTGTCAGCTTTGCCGAAGTGAACAAGGTCATTCAGGAGCGTTGCTCTGTATGTCACTCTGCCACGCCAACGCACGCAGCATTTGCGGTTGCGCCTGGAGGAGTTGTACTGGATACCCCTGAAGAGATCTTAACGAACGTTCCACGCATCATTTCTCAGTCCGTTGCGACTAAAGTGATGCCGCTGGGCAACCTTACTCAGATGACTGATGAGGAACGATCCCTTATCGGAGTTTGGGTGGAACAAGGTGCAGTTATCCAATAACTGTCCTTGCGGGACTGAGTGTCAGCCTGACTTCCTGTCATCCTATGTTCAGGCTGACATAGACTCCTCATTCCCAGCTGTCTCCAGACAGTGTATTTCCCTTTCCCCGGAACGTGTTCCGGGGTTTTTTATAGGTGTTAAGAAGCAAGAAATGCAAGGTTGTTGAAGTTGTGATGTTTATCTTCAATCAACGCATGCAGAAATTTCGGCTGTGCTACGTTTACTATTGATAGGTAACGCATTAGTCATGAATGAAAGGCTGAGAGCGACATTTCTACCTTCTTTCTCTTTTCACGGGCTCATTAGATGCGCCCTACATTGGTCAATTATAAAAGGATTTAGATGTGACGAAATTAGCCATCAGCATCAGACACAAAACCATACTGGCGACAGTATTGGCAGTGGTTCTGGTGATCATTGTACTGATCAGTACCACCGTGAGCCAAGGTCGTAAGATCATTCTCGACCAAACCTATTCACAGCAGCTTCCGGCTTCGTTGGGAGAAGTGAGTAACAAAATTAAGCTTGAGTTGGAAAAACCGTTGGTTATCGCAGATGTGATGTCGGAGCTTTCCCAACTGACCGAATTTACAGGTGAGGGTAGTGCAGAAATCGTCGATATCCTTAGCCGCATTAAGCAGCAGTTTGGTGCTCTGACGGCGTTCTACGTTAATACCGTTGATAGTAGCTACTACATTCCGACCGGCAAATTGAAAGACATGTCGGCGCAGTCTAATGATGACCAATGGTTTTATGGCTTTCTCGCCAGTGGCAAGAAAGTCGAGCTATCGATTGATGTCGATGACTCTACTGGTGTAGCGACTGTGTTTGTTAACCATGTGGTGATGCAACAAGGCAAGCGTATTGGTGTTACCGGGATTGGCTTGTCGCTACAAAATATGGGGAAAACCGTCGCCAACTACTCACTGGGTGAGCAAGGTCAACTGATGCTGGTCGACAATCAAGGAGTAGTGAAAATTCACGCAGATGCCAATCTGGTTGGTAAATCACTCAACGACTTACAGTTGCGAGAATTGGCAGCGGAGCTGGGTAAACTCAGTGACACAGATTCGCACATTATTGAAGCTGAAGTGAACGGCAGCGCCATGATTGTCGGGTTTATTGCCTTACCAGAGCTCGGTTGGACATTGGTTTCTCTTCAGCCCCAAAGTGAAGTGCTGGCGGAGCTGAATCAGTTTATTCAGACCATGACTTACATCGGTGTGGTGGTGGCCTTACTCTTTATTGTCATCAGTGCTTATATGACGAATGCTTTGCTTAAACCTCTGTCGACCACAGCAGACTTGCTGCTGGAAATCGGCGGCGGTGGTGGTGACCTGACGCAAAGGCTGGACGAAAGCCGCAATGACGAAGTCGGCAGCATTGCCCGTGGTTACAACCAGTTTGTTGCTTATATGGGCAATGTCTTGCAAGAGATCGACCGCTCGCGCGCTGATTTGGTGGCAACCATTGATCATATTGATTCTCAAGCCAGTGAGATGAAACATCAGATCCAAGGGCAGGAGCAGAACATTGACCAAGTCGCGACAGCGATCCATGAAATGAGCGCTAGCTCGGAAGAGATCGCCAGCAATGCCAACAATACGTCAGACAATGTGCAGCAAGCGACAGTAGAAGTGAAACATGGTTTGTCATCGGTCAGTGACACATTTTCTCATACCGAAGCGATGAGTCGCCAGTTGGATCAGAGTAGTCTGAGTATTGAAAAGCTCTCTAATGATATCAACGCCATTGATACGGTACTGGATGTGATCAGCGGCGTGTCGGAGCAAACCAATTTGCTTGCACTCAATGCGGCGATAGAAGCAGCTCGCGCGGGAGATCAGGGGAGAGGGTTTGCTGTGGTAGCGGACGAAGTGCGCACATTAGCGTCACGCACGCAGGACTCAGCCAGTGAAATTCGCACCATTATCGAAAATCTTCAGGGTCTCAGCGATACGGTGGTGAAAGAAGTTGGCCAGAGTCACAGTACCGGTAAAGCGTGTTTAACCGCCGCTCAGGCTTCAGAGAAGCACTTAGAGTCTATCAATCAGTTTGTTGATGAGATTCACCAGCTGAGTAGCCAGACCGCCACTGCGACCAATGAGCAGTCTCAGGTTATCAATGAAATTGCTCCGCATGTTTCGAGTATTGCTGATGTGGCACGCAGCAACACTGAGATGGTGAATCAAACCTCCCATCATTGTGCCGATCTGAAAGACAATGTGAATTCTCTCAGCCAGCTAGTGGCGAAGTTCAAGTTCTAACTCGTAAGGCGGCCATAAGGCCGCTTTTTATTGGAGGCTAGGGATCGTTGCGATAGCCAGGCAGATAGATAGGCTCCTGCTGGGAAGCTTCATCTAGCCATTCTCTTACGTATAGGCGATTGAGAAGTTCACTGAACCAACGTTGGGTATAAGGCCATCGTTCATCGGCCTCAAGGTGAGAAGAGAAACGCACCACCGAAGGCAACAGCATAATGTCGGCGATGGAAAACTCTCCTACCAAGTAATGCCCTCCGTACTCGTTAATGGTGTCGTTCCAGAGCTGATAAATGGCTTCAATTTGCGCTGTCTCATCTTGGCTCAGCGCTTTTTTGTCTGGATAAAATGCACTTTCAAACGATAATGCTGAGCAGACACGGCCAAAAGTGGAATGCTGCCAGGCGGCAAACGATCTGGCTTTCGCCCGTGCGCCAATGTCCTCTGGCCACAAACTACCTTCACCGAGTTCACTGGCGTATTCTGCGATCGCCAGTGAGTCAAAAATGATCAGGCCATCGTCATCCAATACGGGTACTGCTGCCGGTGGAGAAAAGGTGCCGATATGCTGCAGGTTTTCCCAACGTTGCGGGCGGCGGATGTCGATAATCCGCTCTTCAAAAGGAATCCCCTGTTCTTTTAACGCCAACCAAGCCCTGAATGCCCAGCTAGAGGCATTGCGATTACCACTGTAGAGAATGCGTTTCATGTTGCGTCCTTTCTGATGATGATGGCCCCATTATAGGGTTGCCCCGCTGTTAGTTCGCTTGAATATCGATATATAAACGCCTATAAAAAGGCGTATATCTTAATTAAACGCGGAATAATGGCATGGATGCTTTTGATCATCACATTCTTCGAGCTCTTCAGAACAACAGTCGAATCAGTAGCGAAGTATTAGGTGCTGAGATTGGTTTATCACCATCGGCCTGTCAGCGGCGGATCAAAAAACTCAAACAACAGGGGGTGATCAAGCAAGAAGTGGCGGTGCTGGATGCTAGTCAACTGCCGGGATTCATCACCACATTGGTGGATATCACTCTGGAGCGTGGTGGAGAAACCGCGCTGGATGAGTTTATTCACGCGCTTGAAGCTGAGTCTCAGGTTCAGCAGTTTTATTACGTAGCGGGTGACGTGGATTTTGTCGTCATTGTCGTCACTCAGGATATGAAGGCCTATGACGCACTATCGAGGCGTCTGTTTATGTCCAACCAAAACATCAAAAAGTTTTCGACTAAAGTCGTGATTCAACCGGGTAAAGTTGGTCTTGAACTTCCTGTGTGAAATGTGCAGCTTTTGTTTTGACTTCAAAGGCTTGAAAAGGCATTTAATGAATCCTTGTCTATACTGATTCTGAACACTGATAAATAGTGTGAATAATTGAAGCGGGATATTCGAGGGGTCTCTATGCGCAGAACAACTTGGTTTAGCACTTTGGTGGTTGGTTTTATGTTATCCAATGTGGTTTACGCTCTGCCGGTTCCGGAAGGTGACCCAGTTCTTTGGGTATCGGGAGAGATTACCGAATCTAACACTGCCGATGGTGTTGAGTTCGATTCCGCGATGATAAAGCAACTTGAGCAAGGAACGATTAAGACCAACAACCATGTGGTTTCTGATGTTGTCGAATACAAAGGACCGAAAATGAGTGCTTTGTTGGATTATGTGGGTGCTCAAGGCTCGATGGTCAAAGTCATTGCTTGGGATGAATATGTGGTCAGCATTCCGATGTCAGACATCAAAAAATACGGTGTTTTGCTTGCGACGCATGAAGATGGCATCAAAATGACCATTGATGGTAAAGGTCCGTTCTTCGTTGTATTCCCCTTCACTGATAACCCCGAGATCCAAAACGATCTGTTTTATAGCCTGTCCGTGTGGCAAGTTCGAGAGATTGTTATCGAGTAAGCAGTATGGAACGGTTTTGGGATAGGGGACGTTACTTTGTTGTGATTATTTCGGCATTGTGCTCTCTGCTTTTGCTGGTCATTGCCTATGTTTTTTACTCTGTAACAGAAATCAAAAATGTATCCTCTGAGCCTTACGTTACGATAATCAACAACAACATTTCAGCTAAAACAAAACTGCTATTCGTAAAATCTGAAGTGCTTTCCTTTTCCGCCCTTAGAGATAAGAAAAGCCTGTCAAAACTCAAATTTAAATCCAGAATTTATAAGTCGAGTATCCTGCAGGACCTCCTCGCAGAACGAACCAATCGTGTTCATGAAAAATTTGGTAACGTGGATGAACTTCAGCAAGTTGTTGAGGATATTCGAGCTGTTTTCGACTCGATAGACCAGCTTAGCCTTACCAATGTGGAAAATATCGATACAGTGATAAATCGTATTGATGGTACTTATTCGAGACTCAATATTTACCTAGCTGACTTTGTCGCCGAAGTACAACGTCAACAGATCGAGTTTCTCGATTTCAAAGAATCTTTCTATAACAAACAGTATGTTTATTTAGGCATCATTTTGTTGTGTTCCATGCTGATGATTGGTGTGATTTCATGGATGTATCTGCACCAGATTTGGTTAAGTAAAGACTTAGAGGAAAGAACCAAGGTGATGGAAGAGGCGAAGCGCAACGCTGAGCAAAGCTCTATTGCGAAAGCCCGATTTCTCGCCAACATGTCTCATGAAATGCGAACTCCTCTGAATGCAATTATCGGGTTGAGTCAGAAAGAGTATTACCAATCGTCTGATGAGCAAACCAGACACTTCCTTTCGATGATCAACAGCTCTGGTGAGCACTTGCTTAAGCTGATTAACAACGTGTTAGACCTCAGCAAGATTGAGCAAGGTAAGTCCAAATTGGAGAGCGATGAGTTCTTTATCAGTGAGCTGATTGATGTCTCTAAAACCGTGTTTATTAACTTCGATAAGCAGCAAGCGGTAGATGTCTTCTTTTCAGTATCCTTGGATCGAAACTATAAGATAAAGTCGGATAAAACTAAGCTTGTCCAGATAATCAATAACTTAGGTTGCAACGCGCTCAAATTTACGGAATCAGGTCACGTCGAGATCCACATATCTCTTAGTCCAGAGTCTGGGATGCTGCATATTGTGGTGAAGGATACTGGGATTGGTATGACGCAAGAGCAATTGGATAAAGTGTTTCAGGAGTTTACCCAAGCAGATGAATCGATTACCCGAAAGTATGGAGGCACCGGGCTGGGTTTGTCGATATGTCAGTCTTTAGTGAATTTGTTGGACGGCGCTATCAGTGTAAAAAGTTTGCTGGGTGAGGGTAGTGAATTCTCAATTGAAGTCCCCGTGAATATTACTGATTCCGTCCCTTTAGTCGGTGACAAGCTGGCGAAAGGATCAGTGAGAGTAGTATCAGATAACCGCTATGCGACTGAATTGATTAGCAAAGAGCTTAACAAGCTGGAGCTTTATGACGCTCATGGGGATTCGGTATTATGTTATCTGCGCAGTGATGATGTTTTGGAAAAGACGCTCAAACAAGCGCACTGCCGTGATGACCAAACACTCATTGTGTATGGGAATATCAATACGACACTTCCGCCGAGCGAAAATATGACATTATTGAGTAAGCCGTACGACTTATTTAGTTTGCTCGATTGTTTACAAGCGATGGCTAAAACGGATTCAAAACAAGAGCGCACTGTGGGTGGGGAGGACGTTTCTGGGGTCTCCGTTATGTTGGTTGAAGACATTCGTATGAACCAAATCGTCGCTCAGAAAATGCTGGCAACCTTGGAGGCAGAAGTCACCACCGTGAACAACGGGCAGGAATGTGTCGACTTACTTAATCATGAGCATTTCGATATTATATTTATGGATATCCAGATGCCGGTGATGGATGGGTTAGAAGCACTCAAACAGATAAAGCGTGACAACCTTGCACCAGATACCGCAATCATCGCGCTGACCGCCAACACTTTTGAAAGTGATGTACAGAACTACCTAGAGCAAGGCTTTGATAACGTGCTTCCTAAGCCATTTAAATTAGAGTGGTTGAAAGGGATGTTAGAGAAACACGCATGAGTTTGTAGTTCTAATCAGATTTCACACCCACGATCATTCCCACTCTTTGGTTCTCGATACCTAGCAGCCATTTTTTGATGGGATTTAAGTTACCAAAGTCGTAGCAGTGGGCTGAGAAAACGCTGCTAAAGCCTGCTTTGATCAGTTGTTCTCGCCAGAAAAGTTCTGAATTAAAACACACTCCAACTCCGGCATTATTTGAACCTAACTTGGCTATAAGCGTTTTAATTAGAGTGGAGGAGGTTAGCTGATAAATTCTTTTACCTGGAATATTAGAGTGGTCCGTGCCTTCATAGAGATTTTCAAAAATCACGACGATTCCCTCTGGTGCTAGCATGTCGTAAGCATCTTTTAACCCCTTCAGTTGTAAGTCATGCGTCTTGGAGTAAGTTGGCGCGACAAAATGGTTGAGTACCCAGTTGAACTGGATTAAGTCGTATTTGAAGAAGCAGTCGAAGCTTTGGTAATGGGCTTGGATCAGGTTTTTGCGACTATTAGGGTTGTTCTCGTTCAATGCATTCTCGTCAGGGTCAACAATAGTGACCTGACAGCCTGGATATCGGCCGATGAGTTTGTCCGCGTAGCTACCATTGCCTCCACCGACGTCGAGAAAATGTGCTTGGTTAGGATTTGGGATGTAGCGTTCAATAATATCTGAGACAAGGTGAAACAGCTCCTTGTCGATGATGTCTCCCTTAGATAAAACAATCTTATTCTGGCCAAGATACTTAGCTTGTTCACTCATATTCAACACCTCCACTGTTATAGTGAAACTTAGCAGTTATTGTGCCGATATTTATTGTATTTAAGTTGCTGTTTTATATGTGTTTATTTTGACTATTACAGACGTTATTATTTTGAGATTGATTTTGATATTCAATAAGATACGAGAAACAAAAAACGCCCTTGCGAAGCAAGAGCGTTTTCATTAAAAGACCGAGTTAACTAGCAAACTTTTTTGCGTCGATTCGTCCTTCTGCGTCATAGGCTTTCTCGCCATAGATGTACGTCTTAGAAACGGTGCGGTCATCGCCAAGGCTCATCAGCACAAACAGCTTCTCTTCCAAGGTCTTGGCTTGCTCCATGCGGAAACGCATCAGTTGAGTTGCATGTAAATCCAGCACGACAAAGTCCGCTTCTTTACCCACTTCAAGGTTACCAATTTTGTCTTCAAGGTGGAGTGAACGTGCGCCGCCCAGTGTTGCTAAGAACAGGGATTTCAATGGATGCAGTTTCTCCTGTTGAAGCTGCATGATCTTATACGCTTCACTCATCGTCTCAAGAATCGAGAAGCTGGTGCCGGCGCCGACATCGGTGCCCATACCGACGCGAACCCCATGCTCTTCCAGCTTAGGCAGCTTGAAGAGACCAGAACCGAGGAACAGATTCGATGTTGGACAGAAGGCAATTGCCGATTCAGTTTCTGCCAAACGCTGACATTCACAATCAGAGAGATGAATGCCGTGAGCAAACACAGAGCGCTTATGCAGCAGTCCGTAATGGTCGTAGACATCCAGATAAGAGTCGCGCTCTGGGAACAGCTCAAGTACCCATTCAATCTCTTTCTTGTTCTCTGAAAGGTGGGTATGCATATACACATCTGGATATTCTTCCAGAAGTTTACCTACAGTCGCCAGCTGTTCCGGTGTGCTGGTTGGAGCGAAACGGGGCGTAACCGCATAAAGCAGTCGGCCTTTGTTGTGCCATTTTTCAATCAGCTCTTTAGACGCTTCATAACCAGATTCTGGTGTATCGGTCAGGTAGTCTGGCGCGTTGCGGTCCATTAGGACTTTACCTGCGATCATACGCAAGTTGCGGCGCTCTGCCTCTTCAAAGAATACGTCGACCGACTCTTTATGTACTGTACCAAACACGAGTGCTGTGGTGGTGCCGTTACTCGCTAGCTCATTGAAGAACAGCTTCGCGACTTTATGCGCGTAAACCGGATTTTTGAAGCGTCTTTCTTCTGGGAAGGTGTAGTTTTCTAACCAGTCGAGCAGTTGCTCACCGTAGGAGGCGATCATGCCGGTTTGCGGATAATGAATATGGGTGTCAATAAAACCTGATGTGATCAGCTTGTCTTCATATTCGGTGATGTTGAGGTTCTTTGGCTGCCTTTTAAGCACCTCTTCTGTCTCACCGATATCGACGACGTGGCCGTCTTCTACCACGAGAAGACCGTCGTCGAAAAACTGATACGAGTTTTCCAGTCCGACGTCTTTTGGGTCAGCAATACTGTGCAGAAGGCTTGCACGATAAGCTTTACGTTGAGTTGTCATGTTTACTTCCTTTAAAGGCCCTCTTTGGGGCTAGGCGATTTTCTCTTCCAATGATGAATCGCTCAGTTGTTCTTCTTTACTGTGTGGCGTAGGGCGTTTTTCTTCAAGCGAAATTCCCTGATAGTGTGCGATTAATTCACCCGCAACCGAGACCGCAATTTCAGCAGGATGTTTTCCATTCACCATGCTGATTCCAATTGGACAAATCATCGTATTTATTTGTTGCTGGCTGTAGCCTCGCTGCGCCAAACGCATGTCGAACTTTTTGCGCTTGGTTAGTGAACCTATCATGCCGAAATACACACTGTCGTCGCGATCAATGATTGCCTTGGCCAATTCAAAATCGAGCTGATGATTGTGTGTCATGACCAGATAGTAGCTATTGGGTGACATGTCGCGTACTTCAGCGACAGGATCATCGCTCACCAACTTGGTTACGTTACGAGGGAGTTCATCAGGGAATACCTCTTCACGTTCATCAATCCAAGTGACACGGAAAGGGAGAGTCGAGACGATATGTAAAAGGGCTTTGGCTACATGGCCAGCACCGAATACAACTAGATGTTTTTGCGCGATACCAATTGGTTCGAAGCTCAGTGTTGCCATTCCGCCACAACACTGACCTAAGCGAGCCCCGAGATTAAAGCGCTCCACTTTCAGTGAACGTTCACCCGCGAGCAGCATTTCACGCGCCATTTTGGTGGCGATGTGCTCCAGATGACCACCACCAATGGTGGCAATCAAACGGTCGCGAGTGACCAACATTTTTGTGCCCGCATCCCGTGGCACTGAGCCACGGTCTTCCAATACGGTCACCATCACGCAAGGTTCACTGTTTTTCTCTAGCTGTGCCAGTTCATGAATCCAATTGTCCTTAAACATACGTCTCTCCTTGAACGGTAAACCCTTGAATAACCGCTTAAACCTCTTGCGTGTTCTGTTTTGCCACTTGTTGTTGCGTTTGCGTTACCTCATTGATTGCCATCAACACACGTTCTGGTGTTGCTGGTGTATCTAATTTAGGTATAGCACCTTCAACGGCAACTGAGGCAATGGCATCTTTCAGTGCACTCCACACTGACATGCCGAGCATGAATGGCGGCTCACCGACAGCCTTGGAGTTAAACACGGTATCTTCTGGGTTGGCTCGATTTTCCAGAAGGTGTGTGTGGAACTCGATAGGCATATCGGCGATCGCCGGAATCTTGTAGCTGGCTGGTCCATTGGTCATCAGACGACCTTGTTCGTTCCAGATCAGCTCTTCTGTGGTCAGCCAGCCTACACCTTGCAGGAAGCCGCCCTCGACCTGGCCAATATCAATTGCCGGGTTAAGAGAAGCTCCTACATCGTGCAGGATGTCTGCGCGCAGAATTTTGTATTCGCCTGTCAGGGTATCAACAATGACTTCTGAACAAGAGGCACCGTACGCGAAGTAGTAGAACGGACGGCCACGCGCTTTTTCATGGTCATAGTAGATTTTTGGTGTGCGGTAGAAACCAGTGCTCGATAGCGATACTTGGTTGAAATAGGCCAGCTGAACAAAGGCTTCGAAGGTCAGAATTTCATCACGAATCACGACCATACCGTTTTTAAACACCACTTCTTCTGCTGACACTTTGTAGTGACTAGCAGCGAAGTCGATCAGACGCTGTTTAATGGTCAGTGCGGCGTTCTGGGCGGCCTTACCGTTGAGGTCGGCGCCCGATGAGGCCGCGGTTGGTGATGTGTTCGGTACTTTGTCTGTGTTGGTAGCGGTGATTTGGATACGTTCAACATCTACTTGGAACTCCTCAGCAACGATTTGCGCCACCTTGATGTTCAGACCCTGACCCATTTCCGTACCACCGTGATTCAAATGAATACTACCATCGGTGTAAATATGGATGAGCGCACCAGCCTGATTCAGGAAAGTCGCAGTGAAAGAAATACCAAATTTCACTGGTGTGATCGCCAGACCTTTCTTAAGGATCGGGCTTTGCTTGTTGAACTCAGCGATGGCTTTACGACGGGCGTGATAGTCACTGCTTTGTTCAAGTTGCTCAGTGATTTCTGGCAGGAAGTTATCTTCAACTGTCTGGTAGTAATGAGTGACGTTACGCCCCTCACCACCGTAGTAATTCGCTTTACGGACTTCGAGTGGATCTTTACCCAGATAGCGGGCAATTTCATCCATGATATGCTCAATGGTCATCATCCCCTGCGGGCCACCAAATCCACGGTAAGCCGTATTTGACGCCGTGTTGGTTTTGCAGCGGTGACCTGTCACTGTAGCATCACCCAGATAATATGCGTTGTCTGAGTGGAACATTGCACGGTCGACAATCGAGCTCGACAGATCCGGAGAGTAACCACAGTTACCCGCTACGATGATGTCAGCCCCTTCAATGACGCCATCATCGTTAAATCCTATTTTGTACTGGTTATAAAATGGGTGACGCTTGCCCGTCATGGTCATGTCTTCCATACGAGGCAGACGCATCTTAGTTGGGCGTTTAGTTAGGTGCGCAATGACTGCGGCCATACACGCCGGCGCTGCTGCTTGCGTTTCTTTACCCCCGAAACCGCCGCCCATACGACGCATATCGATCACGACTTTGTGCATCGAAACCCCAAGTACTTCGGCGACCAGCTTTTGTACTTCAGTTGGGTTTTGTGTCGAGGTATAAACGATCATGCCACCATCTTCAGTTGGCATCACGCTGCTGACCTGAGTCTCAAGGTAGAAGTGTTCCTGACCACCAATCTCCAGATCGCCTTCAATCACGTGTTTTGCTTTGGCGAGTGCCGCTGCTGAGTCACCGCGTTTTTGCTGGTGGCTTTCAGTAACAAACAGCTCTTTCTCAAGCGCTTCTTTTACGTCGAGTACTGGTGGTAGGGCTTCGTACTCAACAATGGCGGCTTGCGCGGCTTTGCGTGCCGTTTCCATATCATCCGCGGCAACGGCAAGTACGGGCTGACCGTAGTATTGAACCAGACCGTCAGCAAGCAGAGGATCACCCGGCAGAATGGCACCGATATCCAACTGGCCCGGTACGTCTTCGTGGGTGATGGCAATCGCAACACCTTCAAATTCGTAACACGGCGAGACGTCCAATTTGGTGATTTTTGCGTGAGCTTGGGTGCTCAGGCGTGCATACACGTGCAACTGGTTAGGGAATTCTAAGCGGTCATCAATGTAAACCGCTTCACCTGTGACCTGCTTCGGAGCGCTGTCGTGTTTTACGCTTTTACCAACGCCGGTTTTCAGATCCTGCTTTACGATGGCGACCATCTCTTCTTGAGTCATGGTCTGATGATGTGCGTTAGACATAAGACGTTACCCTTGTTTCGATCTGGTTGTTGTGATGAGTCTGCTCGATGTAGAAGCGACGCAGCATGTTCGCTGCTGTCATTGAGCGGTACTCTTTGCTGGCACGGAAGTCGCTCAGTGGCTCAAAATCGTTATGGATTTCAGCCATCGCGGCATCAATGGTTGCTTGTGTCCATTCTTTGCCTAATAGCGCATTTTCACAGTGCGTTGCACGTTTTGGCGTTGCCGCCATACCACCGAAAGCGATGCGGGTGTTGATGACTTTATTGTCTTCAATCTCAATATTGAATGCGCCACAAACCGCAGAAATATCATCGTCTAGACGCTTGGAAAGCTTGTAAGCACGGAAGGTTTCGTTCGCTTTTGATTTAGGAATAATCACTTGCTCGATAAATTCACTTTCTTGCTGAGCAGTGACTTTGTAGCTGATGAAGTAGTCTTCAATCGGCAAGATTCTGGTCTGCTTACCACGGCGCAATTTCACTTGTGCATTCAGTGCAATCAAAAGCGGCGGCGCATCACCGATAGGGGAGGCGTTACCAATGTTGCCACCCAATGTGCCCTGATTACGGACTTGAAGAGAAGCAAAGCGATGCAGCAGCTCACCAAAATCAGAGAAATGTTGAGTCAGAAGTTGGTAGGCATCGCTGATCGCAACGTTAGCACCAATGTGTAGAGCATCGTCACTTTCTTCACACACTTTCATGTCTTCAACCAGATTTACGCTGATCAAAGTTTCAATCTCGCGATGGAATTGGGTGACTTCAAGAGCCAAATCAGTACCGCCAGCAACCAGCTTGGCCTTTGGATTTGCAGTGTAAATCTGTGCCAGTTCGTCAATGCTACGAGGGATATATGCTGTTAGGTTGCCTTGGCTCAGACTGGCGGGTTGTCCCTGAAGAGCTTCTAGTCGAGCAATGGTCTCTTTTTCCAGCTCAACAAACTGGTCCATCAATGGTTCATCAGAAGCCAGAGACAAAGCGGCGTCAACAATAGGGCGGTACCCGGTACAGCGGCATAAGTTACCCGCCAGAGACTCCATGACATCTTCCTTGTTCGCCGCAGGTTTGTTCTTGCTCAGAGCAAACATCGACATGATAAAACCTGGAGTACAGTAACCACATTGAGAACCGTGGAAATCGACCATCGCTTGCTGAGTTGGGTGAAGCTTGTTTTTGTTCTGCAAGTCTTCAACGGTAATCAGCTGCTTACCATGTAGTGCGGATACGAACGTCAGACAGGAATTCACCGAGCGATACTGAAGTTGGCCTTCGATCACTTCGCCTAGTACTACGGTACAGGCACCACAGTCACCTGAGCCACAGCCTTCTTTAGTACCTGTTTTTTGTACATGTGTTCTCAGGTACTGCAGCACTGTCATATTTGGTGACAGCTCACTCTCTTGTCTGAGTTCTTGATTGAGTAGGAAAGTAATCAAGAGACCTCCTTGTGCATTGACACTATTGTTCCAATAATAATTTTCTGACCTTTGGGTCAATAATTGGATAATTTGACTGTAAGGTCAACTTTAATTTTACAATATTGCAACATGAAATGGCCGGTAAAGGTGTCATTAACAAGAGTGGTAGCAAAGTAAGTCTATGAATTTAATGATGTTAAAGTTTGTTTTGACGTAAAAAATTTTAACGTAAAGAAATTTAATATTGTATTTTATTTTGTGTACAATCTTGATAGTGAGAAACAAAAAGTCCGGCAAGGCGCCGGACTTAGGTAATGCAAAATTAGCTGCTTATTTGTTCTTCAATAGATCCGAAAAGACGACATGTAGGTCGTTTGAAGCAGCATTACTATCAAGGTTTAGCTTGGAACGGATATGAGATAAGTGCTCTTCCATCAGGCTGATAGCTTGCTCAGTATCGCCAGATTCAATCGTATCTAGCAACTGGGTATGCTCGTCCTGAGAGCAGTTTGAATGGTTGCCAGTTTCATACTGGGCAATCAGCAGTGATGTTTGCGACACTAAGCTTCTCTGGAATGCGAGCAATGGGGCGTTGTTTGCCATCTCGGCCAGCTTAATGTGGAATTCCCCAGATAGTCGAAGTCCTTTACCGTAATCACCGTTATCGAAAGCCTCGTTTTCTTTCTCTACCAAGCGTCGGCACTCTTCTATCTTCGCGGTGGTGGCATGTTCAACGGCAAGCTCAATAATGGCAAGCTCCATGACTTCACGCGCTTTGATGATTTGTTTTGCTTCTTCTTTGGTCGGTGCAGACACCATCGCACCGCGGTTTGGCCTGATGCTGACCACCTGTTCCATCGACAGTCGGAGCAAGGCTCGACGTATGATGGTTCGACTAACGCTGAAGATCTCTGCTAAAGCTTCTTCATTCAGCTTGGTCGCTGGTGGCAACCGTTGTTCAAGTATCGCATCGAAGATGTGGCAATAGACCACGTCATCCTGCGTTTGACCGGCGACTTTTGTTTTAATGTTTTTCGCCACAGAATTTTTTAGATTTGCCATAGGCGGCTTGTCACCCTCAACCTATTTATTTCCCTGATAAAACAATGATACTTCACTTTGTATACACGTGGCTAGCATTGGCAAGCTGGGCGAGCACAGAAGTTAAACATAAAGCGCAAAATGCCACCCTTTTTTCTAGCGTGATTGTTAATAAAGTGTTTTGGTCAGCGCAGTGTAGATTCTAACCACATAGTAGTGCGGTATGATTGACGCGACCACAACACCTAGCTATATCACGTGGAACACTGACACCAAACAAGGTTACGAATCGGCTTGAGTAGATTGTTCGGTGTATTCGGTCCCCCGACGATACCCGGACTTTGTGTGGGTGGTTCCTTCTTGCTTTGGCGGCTACACTGTTCAGGCAAACAAAACAAGGAATGCAGACATGATTCAGAAAGGCCAAGCTATACCAACCGCAACCCTTAGCGAACTAGGTGAGGAGGGTATGGTAACCCATAGCACAGAGGAGCTTTTTGCAAACAAGCGAGTAGTGCTTTTTGCTGTTCCAGGCGCATTTACGCCAACCTGTTCAGAAGCTCATTTACCTGGTTACGTTGTACTTGCCGATGACATTAAGGCAAAAGGTATCGATATTATCGCGTGTGTTTCAGTCAACGATGCTTTTGTCATGCAAGCGTGGGGAGAAGCACAAAATGCCACGGAAATCATGATGCTGGCTGATGGTGATGCGAGCTTTACAAAAGCTTTGGGACTTGAAATGGACACGGCAACCTTCGGTGGCATTCGTTCGCAGCGCTATGCCATGGTTATCGAAAATGGTGTGGTGACCCAGTTAAATGTTGAGGAACCTAAGCAATTTGAGGCGAGTAAGGCTGAGACTGTATTAGCGGCTCTTTAGTAAGCTTTAAGGCCACCAAGGGTTCAGGATAGTCTATCCAGAACCCTTTTCAGTGAGAATGCTTATCAGGGAGGAGGAAGCGGTATTCATTTCCAACCTTGAAGCCATTTCTCTCGGTGTTTTAAGTCTCGCCAGTCAATGGCATATTCTTTTTTGGATAGCACCGCCTCTAGTTTACAAGAGGTGACCACACCATCCTCGTCAAACTCGACTTCAGAGACTAAGAAGTGCTTTTCTCGATTAACAGGCTCTAAGGCTGTCCATTTGCTGTTAGGTAATTTAGCTGGGTTTATTCGATTCATCTCAAGGCCATACCGATCTAATTGCATTAAAAACAACAGGTTTTACGCAGGTGATAAGGTATAAGTTCAGTGACACATCGCGTTTAATTAGACAGAAGTACCTAACGCCTTGTTATGCTGTGTGTGAAAGGTACAATCGCAAGCTTTCCAGAGAGGAGGAGCCACGATGCTATTTAACAATGATATCGATGAGATGATTAGCTATTTAGAGCGTTTCTGCAAAGCGCCACATGTCAAAGCCTTGGATAGCGTCTCAGATGTTCAGATCAACTTACTTCTCGATTTCATAGCGCTAGCCCACAAGTTGAATTGTGATATCTACCCAACGAGAAACCTGAAGAGTTCGCACTTCATTGGTATCGGTATTTTCGCTCTCACACAAGATAGAGCGCCTCAAGGGAACCTGTTTCTTAAAATTGAACAAGATCAAATTCACCTTACATTTGAACTCGACCCGTGTCATGAAGACAACTTGTTAACGCCTATCCGAGTGATTGACGCACTTAGTTATCTTGCTGAGCACTCAGGCGACGCTCTTCTACCCGAAGACTACTGTCAGTGAATTAATGCAACGTTTGTTCTGTGTCTAGTGCTATCTATCGGATAATAGTTTTCAGTATTCTACTCCAGTGGTAAAGGACTAAGCTCCGCGTAGTCGGTAGTAATCTTTATACCCTTGTCGACTTTGATAAGGACACCATCACCTACTACTAATGTCGCATCCTCTAGCATTACCTTTACGCTTCCTGTTACAACGGAAGCGGCTTCTGTCCCCCAAAGTTCATCTGACTCGACTTCAAACGTCAAATCTTCAGGCACAAATATTTCTACATTGCCACTAAAGAGTTGAGCGTTATTTTCATCAGAACTTTCTATCTGATCTGCACTAATTTCAATACCTGAAGCCATTGTGGGCTGCACAAAAAACAATATAGCGCTGACAAAAATAACGATAATTGAAGAGCACATCGCCGCGAGTTTCGTTTTGAAACTTATGCCGATGGAATTTTCTGAGCTTTCTTCTTGTACTAGCAGTTCATTGGCATCTATTTCAAAACTAGCTGCCAGTGCTTTGACTGTTTCGGGTGAGGCTGTGCCTTCTTTCTCAACTCTTTGAATGGTTCTTAAACTTAATGCACTTACATCAGCTAAGTGTTGTTGACTCCATGCTCTAGACTTACGTTCATTTGATATTTTTTTAGTATTAACCTTCATTACACGTCCAACATCGAATGTTTGAGACTCAAGCATATATGAATTCAACATTTCTTATACGACAGTTTAACGCCAGTCATGCGCCAAAGGGGTGACATACAGCCTGGTTGAACGACACCCAACACAAATCTTGCCATTGATAGCTAAATAGTTTTTGTTCTGCGGTACATTCACAAGGTTGAAAAAAAATTTGAGTACGTGTCGAAAATAACAAAGTGAAAACGTCCTTGAGTTTGAAACAACAAACCAGAAGGAAACCTAAAATGAAATACATGCTTTTGCTTTATGCTGCACCAGATCAAGAACCAGCGTTTGGCACCCCTGAATTTGACAAGATGATGGAAGACTTTGCCCTTACCAGTGATACTTTTGAAAAGGATGGGGTGCTTGTTGGCGGCGAAGGGCTACAGGAGGTTGAAACGGCAACTTCACTGCGGATTAAGTCCGGTAAGGTGGAAACCATGGATGGCCCCTTTGCGGAAACACGTGAACACTTGGGTGGGTATTATATTGTTGACGTTCCCGATTTGGACGCTGCACTGCGATGCGCAGAAATCATCCCAGTGGCTAAGTTCGGCACCGTCGAAGTCCGCCCTCTATTGGATTATAACGAAGCCGATTAACGTATGAATAACGCCTCTTCAAAAGCTATTGCTATCAGTCATGTTATCAATGATGTCTTGAGTAAAGACAGAGGGCGGCTTTTGGCGGGGCTTATTTCGCGTCTTAATGACTTTCAATTAGCTGAGGATGCCCTACAGGAAGCATCGATGGCGGCATTGAAACACTGGGTTCGATCTGGTCCACCTCATAATCCAGAAGCTTGGCTGCTGAGAGTTGGTTTGAACAAAGGTATAGACCATCTTCGTCGAGTTCAGCGAGAGCAACGTAAAGTGGAGGGCCTTGCTGACACTTTCACCGGTGGTAAAGAGCTTGATGTTCCCGAGACCATTCCGGACGAACGTCTGCGTCTTATCTTTACCTGCTGTCATCCAGCCTTGGAAGAAAAGTCGCGTATTGCTTTGACCCTGCGTACGGTCTGTAATTTAACGACCAAGGAAATCGCCGCCGCTTTTCTTGATAGCGAGCAAACCATGGGGCAACGATTGTATCGCGCCAAGACAAAGATTAAAGCCAAAGGAATTCGGTTCTCTCTCCCCGAGGCAGACAGATGGCATGACAGACTGGAGACAGTGCTAACAACCATCTATTTGATATTCACAACTGGCTATGTCTTGGAAGAGGAGTGCCCGCGTACCCTATGCCAAGAGGGGATCTTCTTAGCCAGACTTCTCACTAAGCTGCGACCGCATGAGCCGGAAATAGAAGGCGCACTGGCGTTAATGTTACTCACCGATGCGAGAAGCGCATCTCGAATAAATGTAGATGGAGTCATGGTGCCTGTCGAAGAACAGGACGCTGCGCTATGGCAGCAAAACAATATTGATGAGGCTCACCACATCCTTTCTAATGCTGTCGAAAGAAAGCAACCTGGGCCTTTTCAGATTAAGGCAGCAATTGCAGACTGCCACATGATGAAGCCCAATCCTGATTGGGTTCAGATGTCTCTGCTTTATCAATCGCTATGGCGATTCGAGCCCACTCCGGTTGTCGCCTTGAACTGGGCAGTCGTGATGGCAGAGCTTGATTGCGCAGAACTTGCACTCAAGAAGCTGGATGAATTTAAAGAGGGCCTTAAAGATTACCAACCTTGGTATGCAGCGCGGGCGCATATTCTGAGTAAGCTAGGGCAAAATGCGGAGGCGATCATTTTTTATAAACTTGCGATTGAGAAGGCCCCAAGTGCGGGGACACGTAAGTTTTTAGAGTTTAGATTCCGAGAACTGGCACATTGACATGTGGCTTACTTAACCTGTTTTAACGCTTCAAAGATCACCAATTCGATTACCGTTTATTAAGCTTCATCACCATTTTCAGGCCCTCCATTCGCGATTCTTCGGCAGTCGTTTTCTTTGTGGTGCTGTGTATACGACTCGCATCCAGCTCATGATCCAAGCCTTTTAGCATTGTACTAAGGCTTCTTGTTTTTGAAAAACAATGCCCGTCCACCAAACCTACAATGCTAGAACCTTTAACTTTTAAGCAGTCAGAAATACTTCTCATAGCTCCAGCTGTATCGACTTTGCCAGCCATTTTCCCGTTAACTTCTTTCGTATAGGTATACTTATTTGGCGTGCCATTTTTTATAGGAATTGAGTGACCAGAAAAACCTATCACATAATCTTTATTGCCATCGATAAGCCCTTTAAGTGCTTCTTCGCTATTTGGTTTAAGATTTCCGTCCTTATCAAATTCAGCCACAATATTGACTGTATTTCTGTGTACAGACCTAGTTCCTATATGTAAAAAAGCGACTAGACGCTTTGTCTTTGCGGCTGCTTCACTCTGCTCATCGCACCGCTTTTGCCAACGATCATAGTCGGCTGGAGTGTACTTTGAGTCAGTAATTCGTTGTAACTGTTGACTTGCTGCTAGCTCTCTGTTGGGTTTTTGCGTTGTTGTTGGTACTACGGGATTAGAGTGACGTCTCATAGGTGCTACTTTGCTAGGACAAGAAGATAATAACAGTATTCTCCACGGTTTAATTTTTCTAGCAAGATGTGCGGTGCAGTTGACGTAATAAATGTTTGTTATGCCTAGTAAAATGATGGAAATGACTATCTAATTGATTGTGTTTGGTTGCTTTAAGTATGTTTTGTATGTTGAAGTGAGGGGGGCTTGAAGGAAGGTAAGGACCATGTGGCGCAATGCGTTACCCGAGAATCGAAGTTTAGTTAATTATTAAAAAGGCACCAGTTGGTGCCTTTTTGACGCTCTAGTGTGGTTATTGGTATGTCACTTTTAGCGCTTCACGTGTTTTTAAGTTTTGTGCTGCATGCTTAGGCGCTTCTGCTAACACATCTCGGCTGCCTTGCTCTGCTTTTCGATTTAGCTTTACTGAAGTGATTTGCCAATTATCACCTGCTCGTTGCAAACCAAACTCGTATTCCCCCGAAACGGACCAGAAACCTTCTTCACCTGACCAGTGGCTTGCGGTGAAGTCGACTGTTGCATTCGCCTTATCACCATTAATAAAGACGTTCAGATTGCTTAAGTCATGGAAAGTGGCGTCAAAACCCGGCAGGAATCCCGCCCACTGTTGCATCAAATCTTGGCGTTTGACTTGTTGAGCCTCACCGCCAAACAGCGTGGTGTAATCGACCGTCAGTTCGGGAGCGAATAACCGACCTAAGTATTCAAATGCCCCTTGGTCTGCCATAGCTGAGAAACTGTTAATGTTGCTGCGAATCTTAGCTTCATCTAAGGTCATAGTCTGGGCGTTTACATTCATGGTTATCACTCCAATAAACAGTAACAAGTATTGTTTTAGTTTCATTACGCGCTCCCTTATAGATTCGCTTCGAAGTGCTTAATAACTTCATCGACAGCTAGCTGTACCGCTTTTGGTTGGTCGTAGAAGTCGAATTGGTTTATGTCGGATAGCCATACTGCGTCAATATTGCTGCCAGCATTTTCAAGGTAACGGTGAGCTCCAGCAGGCAGAGCCATCGCTTCAGATGCCACCATAAGTACCGGTTTATCTTGTGTTGCTGCGCTTGCTTGAGCGTCGTAATTCAACCATCCTGTCCAAGATGCAACGTTGTATTGGTTGTCATACTCAGGAATCAATCCACGGTCTGTCTCTGTGTAGTAAGGCGCTTGGAACATCAATGCATTCTCATTGGTCGTGCTTGCCGCTTCAATGTAAACCGGCGTTGTTGAGCGAGCTGCTTCTGCCGCTAATGCAAGTAAGTTTCTAGCACTTTCTTCACCGCCATAAATTTCTGTCGCCATCGCTTTGTCGTGCAGCCAAGGAGCAACCACGGCTGCAGCTTTTACTTTGTCGTTACCTGTCACCGCATCTAGCATGTAGCCTGCTGACGCACAGATACCCAAACCAGCGATGCGTGATGCATCAACACCGTCCAATTGACTCACCACATCAATTACTGCGCGGATGTCTGCCGTTTTACGTGCAGGATCTTCTAAATACATCACTGGGTCTTTACTTTCCCCCCATCCACGAAAATCAAACGTCAGTGCTGCGTAGCCTCGCTCTGCAAGTGCTTGAGCGTAAACCGCTGGCATCTGCTCTTTCACCGTTGTCCATGCGCCAGTCACAATCACAACTGGAGCATCTTTCGCGTCTTTTGGTAGGTAAAGGTTTGCAGCAAGTTGACCTACTTGAGTATTAAGTTCGATGTGTTTCATGGTGGTCTCCTCTAAAGCTAGGTTCGTGTTGTCATCATTTGCAGAAACTGAGTGAGCAAAAGTGGCGAACGGTAAACTACTCAATAGTAGTAAAAGCGATTTCTTAAACATGGCATCCTCTCTGTCTGGTGCATTGCCTGTGCTATGCGGCTAACTTGGGTATAGATTAGCGCTGCAGCGCGAGAGAAGATTGAACATTCCTGCCTGAGTTTTTGTATTTTCTTGCCCCTCAATAAGTTGACGAAATGTGCAAAACTCAGCTAGTTTCAGCTAGCAAGTGGAAGATAACTAAGGGAAGAAAATGAAGTCCGAGCTAAAGTTTTATGACTCTGAATCTAACGAGCTATCAGGTTGCGGCGATGTGCTGGATATTGAGTTTTCAAACCATGGATTAGATTGGTTCGGCGTGCTGGTAGAAAAAGGATCATCCCCTTACTTCTACCCGAAGAATGTCTACACTCCATACTTCTATTTTGCACTGGCACTAGAAAAAGATTTGAACTGGAGTGTCGAAAAAGATGGCACGTTCGCCGACCTGAAAACCAGCCCGGGCAATATTTGGATTAACCCGCCTAAAACCCCATTTACCCATGATGTAGCTGAGCCTTGTTACTTCGTAATTTTAGCGATTGAAGAACAGGAGTTTTTCTCACACTGCCCATTAAATTTAGACGGGATTGAGCTGCAATTTTTGAACAACTACAATGTATTAGATGAAACCATCAAAGGCATCATTGAATTGTTTATGTTGGAAGCAAAAGCCAAAGGGCGAAATGGTAAAACCTACCTCAATAACTTGGTCTCGTTGCTGGCAACTCACTACATTCAAAACTATTCAAACTACTTTGATCTAAAGAACAACCAGCTTGCTGCCTCTAAGTTCGACCAACACCAAGTCGATAAGATTGACCAGTACATTGAAGAAAACATCGGCAACAACATCGCGGTTGATGATCTCGCCGACTTGCTCGGCTGCAGTAAGTTTTACTTTCTGAGGGAGTTTAAAAAGCTCATCGGGGTAACGCCTTATCAATACTTGATGAACAAGCGTTTGGAGCAAGCACGAGTGGTACTTTCGTTAGATTCAGCGAATATTGCGTTAACGGCACACGAGCTTGGGTTTAATGATCAGTCTCATTTTACGCGTGCGTTCAAAAATCATTTCGGCATGACGCCGGGACAATTCGTAAAACAGAATGAAAACTAATAGACGAATTAAAGATTTGAAAGAGGGCCTTTTGGTATAGAGGCCCTCTTCAAAACCTGATTAATCCATCAGACTTTTGGATTTAATCGCTTTCTTGGCCAGATCTTTAGCAAATTCACTAATATCGGCTTCGAAGGCTTCAACGCTCTGGCGAATGTCGTCTAACTGCAAGGTTTCCATTTCACGTTCATGCATGACGACCTGTCCGTTGACGATGGTAGTTGAAACATTGCTTGGGTTAGCTTGGTATACCAAAGTCGCGTACGGGTCATAGTTTGGCATCATGTTCGCAGACTGTGTTTCTACAATAATAATGTCCGCTTTTTTGCCTGTCTCCAATGAACCGATCTGGTCTTCCATATGCAGGGCTCTTGCGCCGCCGATGGTAGCGAGCTCTATAGTTTGCTGAGGAATCATGATGGTACGGTCGTTATGCTTCAGTCTTTGCATGTTGGCGGAATAGCTGAGCGTACGCCAGAGATCGACTTGATTGGAGCTCATTGGCCCGTCTGTACCCAGCCCCATACGTATACCAGAACGATACATCTCCCATGCTGGGGCAATACCTGTTGCACCTTTGGCGTTGGCCATTGGGTTGTATGACACACCTGCATCAGCCTGTTTGATCAGTTGTTGATCTTGTTCTGAGAGGTGGATGGCGTGGGCCAGAACGGTGCGTTCATCCAGTGCGCCAATCTGTGCCAGGTAATCAACCGGAGACTTGGCGTTGTGCTCCTCTTTGATGCGCTCCTGCTCATTCGGAAACTCGGCAACATGGATTAGTACAGGAACATCATGTTGTTTTGACAGCTGATTGATTTGTTGCAGCTTTTCTTTGCTGACCGTGTAAACGGCGTGAGGTGCGTAAGCTGGAGTGATCAGTGGATCGTTTTTGTATGTATCGATAAAGTGTTCCGCGTATTCAATGCCACCATAGGGTTCTTTGGCATCAACGACGGGAAACTTTATCACGGTCTCACCTAGTACCGCGCGCAGCCCCACTTCTTTAGTCGCTTTGGCCATCTCATCCATGTGGTAATACATGTCCGCGTAGGTCGTTACGCCACTTTGAGCGAGATCGATAGTGCCGAGTTTTGTGGCGTTATAAATCAGCTCTCGGCTGAGCTTTTCGCCTTCTAGAGGGAAGAAGTAGGCAAACAGGCGGTTGGAAATCCCTTCTTCGCCAAGGCCGCGAAAGGCAATCATCGGCAAATGGTTGTGGGCGTTGATAAAGCCAGGTAATACGATGCCATCATCAGCATCGATAGTTTGTTTAGCGTGATACTGATCTTGCAGTTCCTTCCCACCAATCGCGACAATGGTGTCATCTTTAACGACAACGACACCATTGTCGATCACGTCCATGTCGGCGTTAATGGTCAGAACTTGACCGTTGGTGATCATCAGATCGACTTGGTTTTCTGGTGCAAGTTGAGCACAACCAGAGAGGAATGTTGCTGCTATAGCAATGGAGAGAGTTTGCTTTTTCATGGATGCCCTGAAGCCTCTTGGTTTTCGAAACGTATCGATAGCAAGAGAAAAATTATCTGTATATAAAAAGCGCGCCAGCCTAACACCGAAATATGACAGTTTTAGGTCAGTGCAGTTACCGAATTGAGTAAAGTATCATGACGTGAAGAAAGAGGTTTGTCTGTGTTTAGTATCAAAAAATGCCAGTCGGCAAATGCGGACTGGCATTATTGTTTAAGGAAAAGTGGGAGAGTTAGTAGCTAGCCTGAACGCTGACACCGCTAAAGCTAGTGTAGCCATTAAGCATCACGTAGTAGCGACCATTTTGAGTGCTAGACACTGTGCATGTCTCAGTGTTGCCGTAGCGATATGGGCGGCAGTCCCAAGAGCTAGTCGTTGGTTTGGCGCCAAAGCGAACATAAAGATCGGCATCACCTGAACCACCGCTAGTGCTTACAGTCAGTGTCTGGCCAGCAGTCACGTCGATGTAGTAGTGCTTCTGTTCACCGCGGCTGCCGCTGATACCAGTCACAGGTGTGCCGTTGGTGAGTTCACCATCTGGAGAAGGTGTACCACAATCTGGGTCACAACCGCTGTCGGTTTGGCTGTATAGCAGCTTATTCACGGTACCTTTAGTATCACTGACTTTGTTTACGCTCGCACGTTCACTGATCAGCGTTGATACTTGAGCAGGTGACAGAGAGTTGTTTTCTTGCAGATACAGAGCCGCGACACCTGCTACGTGAGGTGTTGCCATTGATGTACCACTGATGGTGCGGTAACCGCCATCGTACCAAGCTGATTTGATATCTGAACCTGGCGCAAATACATCAACACAGCTCCCCCAGTTTGAGAAGCTTGAGCGACTATCGCTGCTGGTTGTTGAACCTACAGTTACGCCGCTAGACTCGCGAGCTGGAGAAGAGTTACAAGCGTCAGCGTTGGAGTTACCTGCTGCGAGCATAAAGCTGATGCCTGATTGAACCGCGCTGGCAACCGCTTGATCAAGCGCTGTAGAAACGCCACCACCTAAGCTCATGTTGGCTACTGATGGGCCAGAAGCGTTTGCTGCTACCCAATCAACACCGCCAATGACGCCTGAAGTTGTACCTGAACCGCTACAACTTAGTACACGTACACCTACGATATTGACGTTTTTCGCCACACCATATTGTGAGCCACCAATGGTGCCCGCTACGTGGGTGCCATGACCATTACAGTCGGTTGCGTCACTATCGTTATCGACGAAGTCATAACCTGATCTTGCGCGGCCACCGAACTCAACGTGAGTGTTTGTTACACCAGTATCGATAACGTAAGCGGTCACACCTGAACCATCGTAGTTGTAGGTGTAGCTGTTGCTGAGTGGCAAATCACGTTGATCGATTCGATCTAATCCCCAAACTGGGTTAGTCTGAGTCGCGTTGGCGGAGACGACAGGATCAAGTGAGATGATTTGGTCTTGCTCTATGAAGTCAACTTGTTGATCTGCACGAAGTGCTTTCAGTTGTTCAGCCGAAAGAGTAGCGACAAAACCACTTAACGAACGGTCGTAAACTTTGTCGATCTTAAAGGCGTGTTGGCTAGCTAAACCAGAAACGGTTTGCTGCGTAAACTGCTGAAGGGCTTGTTGGTCGTTACTCATCGTTAATGGCTGTTTTAGTACAACGATGTATTGATTTTTAATCGCAGATTCTGCCGACGCCGTCATTAAAGGCGCAAGCATTTGATCCTCAGATGCAATGGCTCCTCCTTCGTTCTGTTGCGCAAGCCCCGAGGTTGAGATCACTGAAAGAGTCGAGGCGATACAACAACTTAATAATTTCTTAAACATACTGTCTTCCTTTGAATAGTAAAAGAGATTGTTGAACATGGCCTACTACAAACATCAAGCATGTCAGGTGGGTTCTCGTGGTTCAAAGAGAACCTGACTACAGAATTCACACTATGCATATATTCAATATGTTGCATATTGTTGTTTTAGTTAGTCTATAAATCTGCGCGTGGTTTATAAGATTATTGAAATTGACTTATTACTATTTCTTGAATCGTGGGATAAGAATCATAAATGAGAGCTTTTGCTCTATGCGGTGGAATCTACGTGCTAAGGCAATAGTGATTTATTTTGGATGACGGGTTTGCAGAAGGCCTCTGTCAGATAAGAGGCCTTACTGGGTCTTAAATCAATTGCTCAGTGTTTATCAACGGAACACGTGTAGAGATGGCATGAAGGGCGATGTTATGAATCATTTCATCGGTGGTGGTGCAACAATCGGCCAGCACAGATACTTCATATTGCTCTGCTGCTTTGGAAATCGCAGTATGAGTCACGCAGTTTTGCGTCATCATGCCGCAAACAATCAATTCAGTTACCCCATGCTTTTTGAGCACATTGTCTAGCTCCGTTTGTTCAAAGCTGTCTGCGAAAGATTTAACGACAATATCCCCTTCCGGTGCGCTCGCGAGGATCTCTGAGTGGATATCTGCACCTGAACTACCTTTGTTGAAAAAGGGTGCGATACCCATAGCAGGGTCTGCAATATGCTGAATGTGAATCACAGGAATCTGTTTATGTTGGGCTTTTTTAATCGCCGCTTTGATATTGGTTAACGTGTTCTCTGTGTTCCAAAGAGGGAATTTCCCGTTTGGAAAGTAGTCGTTTTGTAGATCGATGACGAGTAGTGCTTTCTGGCTCATTTTGCCTCTCCTGTTTGGTATCGTTCAAAGTAGAGTCATTATGGCGCTTTATTTTTTGGCTTTTTAGAGTCTAAAATGACACAAATAATGCTAAAAACGACATTGTATGCCTAAGATTAATATTGCCGTATTTAACTATCCTTTTGCCCTCAAATCGGCCGTGTTTGGTTTTGAAGAGCTCTTTCATTTAGCCAACCGAGCATGCCGTGAGAGTGAACTTGAGAGGGAGTTCAAAGCGCACATTATTGACGCGTGTAACATGCCTCCCAGGCAATTTGATGTCGTGCTACTCCCGCCTAGCATTGACGATCAGTTCTACCGAAAACCAGACGCACCAGTACTCGAATGGCTGGTTGAGCAACACCGACGTGGCAGTGTGATTGCGTCGGCGTGTGCTGGCGCGTTTATCTTGGCGGCGTCAGGGATTGGTGGACAAAGGGCTCTGACTACCCATTGGGGGTTAGCTGAGACCTTTAAGTCACAGTATCCATCGCAGCCCATGGAGATAAATCAAATTTTAATTGATCATGGTGATGTGATTACAGCTGGTGGCATGATGTCTTGGTTGGATCTCGGACTGGAGTTGGTATCCAGGTATGCTTCACCACAAATCATGCGACAGCTGGGTAAGATGTTGGTCATAGATACTGCGCCAAGAGAACAGAGGTTTTATCAGCAATTCACGCCATCATTCTCTCATGGTGATATTGCAATTGTTGAAATTCAGCATAGAATCAGTGCCTGCTTTTCTCGGACAGTGTCGGTAAAACAATTGGCTGTTGAAGCAAACTTGACCGAAAGAACTTTTCAGCGTCGATTTATGAAAGCCACAGGCATGAATCCAAACCAGTATTTGCAGCGAGTACGGGTGCAGAAGGCTTGTGACTACCTGGAAGGTTCAACTCATTCTTTTGAGTGGATAAGCCATCAGGTAGGTTATGAAAACGCGAGTGCATGTCGCAAGGTATTCAGTCAGATAATGGGGCTGACCCCGGGGGAGTTTCGTCGGCGCTTTAGACGATAAATAAAAAGCCCGCAATGATTGCGGGCTTCTGGGAGCTGGAGGCTTACACCTTAAATCTGTCTACCAATTCGTACAGCTCATTGGCGCGTTGATTCAGCTCTTGGCTACCTGAACGGTTTTCGTTGGCCAGTTCAGCTGATTGAGAGCTCTGGTCAGAAATCACCACAATGCGCTGTGAAATTTCCTGGCCTACCAAGCTTTGCTCTTCGGTCGCGGTTGCGATTAGGGAGTTCATATCCATGATGGTGCCGATGGATTCCTGAATCTGAATCAGCGCCTGAGCAGCAGCATTGGCTTCTGCTACCGTGCTGGCACCACGCTTCTGGCTTGATTCCATGGCTCTTACCGCGTCGTCCGATGCAGCTTTTAATTGTTCAATCATCTGATGAATCTCACCAGTACTGTCTTGGGTACGACTCGCCAGTTTACGAACTTCATCGGCAACAACTGCAAATCCACGACCCTGCTCACCGGCACGAGCGGCCTCAATGGCTGCGTTCAGTGCCAGCAGGTTAGTTTGTTCTGCGATGTCTTGAATCACTTCCAAAGAGGAAGAAATGTTTTGCACATCACCTTCAAGACGAGAAATAACGCCATTTGCCTGAGATACTTCTTCGGCCAGCGCTTCCACCGATTGGGCGGCAGAATTGACGATGCCTTGTGCTTCTTTGGCATTGTCATCGGCTTCTTTGGCAGAATGCGCCGCTTGACTGGCATTGTTCGAAATTTCGGATGCGGTTGTGGTCATCTCGGTCATCGCGGTTGCTACTTGCTCAGTCTCTTGACGTTGACCTGAGGCCAACTCATCTACTTTCGCTGCGCGACCCGTCATGTCGCTGGTCTCGGAAACAACTTGCTGACCTACATCACTGACGCTTCGAATGATGGTTTGCAGACTAGCGACAAAAGCATTGAAGTTTTTGCTGAGTTGGGAGAATTCTGGCGCTTTGAAATCTTCCATACGGGCGGTCAGATCCGCATCGCCGCTGGCAAAAGAACTGATCGAAGCATCGAACATTTCTAATGGCTTAAGAATGGTTCGGTTAACAGCCACAGCAAAGGCAGCAACGATACCAGCGATCACGATACAGAACAAAATGATGGCAGAGAGGGTTTCCTGTAGCGCTTCCGTCGTCGCATTTTCCATTTCAGCCACAATGGCATCGATGTCGTCGGTATAGAAACCAGTACCTAGCATCAAATCCCATTCAGGAATAAATATAGAGTAGCTCAGCTTAGGTAATGCTTCGGTTTCGCCCGGTTTCGGGAAGTAGTATGTGGTGAATTCACCTGTTTTGGCGTTACGTATCAGATCTTGGATTAAGTAATTGCCTTGTTTGTCCTGTAGGTTCCAGAAACTGTCGCCAATCCCTTTGCTACTTTGACCTTGGACTCTTCGTATACCTTTAGAGTCGTAGCCAAACACATAACCTGTCTTACCGTATTCTAAAGTCTTTAGGGTTGGGTAGGCTTCTTCTAGGCTGGCGCCTCTATCAAGAAAAGGTTGGACGGCAGATTTTGCCATTTGAAGGTAGTTTCTCAGTTCCGCTTTCTTCATGTTCATCATGTTAGTGCGGGTAACATCGATTTGTTGGTCATTGAGTTCACTGGTTTTTACGTAAGTAAAACCAAGCATGCCCAGTGCAATTACCAGTAAAGGAACAAGCGCCAAAATGTACAGGCGACTTCGAATAGTTAGACTCATACAAACATCCTGTCTTTGAAAGGTCTTTGGCGTTTTTACATTGTCAGAGCTGCTTCTGGTATGAAACGCCTGTTGTTATTAATTTGGTTCACGCGTTCTTCTTCTGCTCGAGTTTGTGAGCAAAAGAAGGGCATTGTTCCAAACGTTTATTTTATAAGACTAGCCAATTTATCGACGTAGGACTGTGAATCTTGATAGGTTAATTCGTGTTCGATGTTAGACATTAGTCCTATTTTATCGGAAACATTGACCGGAATCGCATTTTCGCTTTCCAGTCAGCAGCTTAGAAATGGTATATCGGTTGTTTGCAAATCTGAGATAGCACCAATCTGCAACTGGACGGATGAGCTTCCAACGCAATGGAGCGTACAACCAGCCTTTTCCGACCAGTTTCCATGCGAGATAAGTCACATCTAAACCAAGCAGAAGCGTCCCGTTGTTATCCAATGCGTGAAGAATTTTAGTCGCATGTCTGGCGTCAATCTCAGGATAATTGAGGAAGTTTTCGGAGTGAATATCAACCAGCATCAAATGCTCTTGGTTGTCGTAGTGTGCAAGACGCTCCATTTCTTTCACACACAGTGGGCAGGTACCATCGTAGAAAATCGTAAGTTGAGTCATAGGATTATCCTTTTTTCATCTTCTACGTATACACGACTTCATTGATCAGCCACAGGCTCTTTTAAATAAGTGTGCCAGTTATCGCTGAGCGACTGGTACTGGAAAACACAAAAATCTTTTCGATCAGCCAAGTAATCATTTTCTACTTCATCCAGCAAGTTGCTGTGCTTTTCAGGGTTACTGCCGTAAACCAAACATAAAGTTGAGAAGTAGCGTTGCAAGTCAAAGCTGTGCTCGTCGATGTATTCACCAAAGTCGTAGTAATCTGGCCTGTCATCGGACTCAAAAGCAAACATATCAGCAGCGCTGATAGCGGCTTCATCACCATCGTCTAAATATTCGATCATTAAAATCGCAGCAAGATTGTCCACCGCATCTTCTTCTTTACCGAGAATAGGAATGTTTTGATCGGCGATATATGCATGCCCTGCTTCGTGGAGCAGAGTGTGTAAAACGGTGTCCATAGCCCCAAGTTTGGCCTCTTTACCGTACTTTTCGTCGTACTTGTTCTTGATAAAGTAATCCAGTGCCTCTTGATAGAAGTGATAAGGCATATGCACCGTTGTGCTTTTCTGGGTCATAAAGTGGCCCGTCTTCGCTACCATATTGAATCGTTAGCGTCTTGTTAAACGGGAACAGCGTATCTGACAACTCTATTACGGTATCGTTGACTCCGCTTGTTTCAACGTCTGCTTTCATTTGCTCTTCGGCTTGGTTAGCGGGAGGCAGGTATTGGATCTGAATGTTCTTCTCAGCGGCATATGCCGCCGGCGTGATCGCTGTCGTCATAGCAACAATTGCCAGCGGGAAAAGGTGTTTAAACATAGGCAAACTCAATCTATCTGTATATTTAATATGCTGACTCAATATTGACATAAAAACCGCCTTTTCGCGTAAAGTTGCGCCTCGAAAGGAGACCTGACCATGAAAATCATCCCGCTGCTTAAACAGCCGCGCATCCAATAAGCGTTGTTTAGCTGAACGTCTAAGCAACGCCACGAAATTCGTTCCGTGGCAAATCTGAATTAAACATTGAGGATTTTGTCATGTCACAAAAACATTGGTCGACATTTCAGTTACTGCATCAAGTGGTACAGAACAAAAACATTCATATCAAAGGGACTCACAGCTACTACAGCGATTGTTGGGATAACGGTTTTGAACAGTCCGTCGTCCGCTATTTGCATGGTGACGAAATCAGCAAGCAATGGCAGCCGAGATGGGATATTGATCAGCTCTATATCGGTGACTATGTTTGCATTGCAGCAGAAGCCGTTATTTTGATGGGTGGGAATCACAACCATAGAACGGACTGGTTTTGTCTCTATCCATTTATGGAAGAGGTTGAGCGCTCTTATCAAGGTAAAGGCGATACCGTCATTCATGATGGAGTATGGATAGGTATGCGTGCCATGATCATGCCGGGCGTGACCATAGGTGAAGGTGCGGTTGTAGCGGCCAACAGTGTGGTGACCAAAGATGTGGAACCATACTCGATTGTCGGCGGAAATCCTGCCAGATTGGTTAAACATCGTTATGCCCCTGAGCTGATCGAGAAGCTGGTGGCACTGGAAATTTACCAGTGGCCTGAAGAGAAATTCATTGCTATGCGTAAATATCTGACTCAACCAGACTTCGAATTGCTTGAAAAAGCCATGAAAGATTACGACCAAAAACACGTCTAACGACTAAAATTAGGGCAGCGAGTCAGCTTGTGCTACACTCGCCGCCCTTTTCTGTTTCAATGAGATCAATACCATGAGTACTAAGCAAGAACTTCAAAACCTTCACAATCGTCTGGACAAGTGTCAGCGTAAGCTGGATGCGGCGAAATCTCGTGGTGATCAGGAAATGGTGACTAAGTTCACTGACGAAGCAGATAAGCTAAGCAAAAAAATTCACGTGATGAAAAGCAAACAGAAATACGACATGAACAAAGAGCGTAAGAGCTTGATTGACATGCCATTCTCACGTGCAATTACTAAAGAAGAACAAGCAGATATGGGCAAGCTGAAAAGGTCAGTTAAAGGTCTCATCGTGGTTCACCCAATGACTAAGCTGGGTAAAGAGCTGAGACTTGAAGTCATGACAGGTTATGCACCGAAAAAATTCTGATTTCCAGATAACTGAAAAGCGCCGTAAGGCGCTTTTTTGTTATTGCTTTCTGTTATCAAAGGAGACTTAGTGAATATCGAGTTTGCTAAGCAATGATGGATATCCCCAACCATTGTCTCCGGCTTTAACATCATCTCCGGTCAGGTATTGATACAGAGTCGGAGCCAGAGAGCCGTTCTCCTCACTACTCAGTGGCATAGCATGCTTGCCAATCGGAGCGCCCCAAAATCCGATAAAGGCGTCTTTCTCCAAATAGCTTTCACCTGCGTGACGGCCCGGAACTTTCGTGTTGTAACCAATCCCTTCCCGAGGGAACAAATTCACTGTTCCTGCTCGCGGCTCGGCATAAAGCTTGGCGAGTTGTACCACTGAATCAGGCCGAGGCGTAAATTGGGTCAGTTCGCGCCATTGCATTTCGTCACACCAGCTTTGTGGGTTGGCGATGTTTGCCCGATTGACACATTGATTGACCAACTGAGCAAACGTCTCAAGCTGTGCTTGATTTGGGGAAGGCAAGTAAGGATTGAGTTTATTGACTTCCAGTAACGCCGTTTTGCTATTGGCTTTGTAGAAATAGCGCTCTCCTTGTTTGATGATGAGTTCATCGATTCGTTTGCCGTCACGCTGAGCGACCAAACGTACCTGACACTCTGTCTCATCGCAGGTTGATTCCCTGACGACTAGGTAGTCGAGACTGTCTGCCAGCTTTGCGACTGACTCGGCAATGATGTCAAGCTTTTCCCCTTGTGGTGCATTGACTGGTGTCCAGTTGGTCAGCTCCGAATAGATTGGTTGCGTTTGCCAACCCGATTGCGAATTAAACATATCCATCATGAAGTTACCGCCAGCGGTAGAGGCTACCACCACATCGACGCCTTGGTTACTCGGATAATTCAATGCATTGGTGATCTTCGGCCCTTCGCCTTCATCGGATGAAATTTTCTTGATCACCAGAGGGTAGTTGAGTGATTCCGAAAGTGGTTCAAAGATCGCTTTCTCCGGATTCAAGGTGTAATAGACCGGAGATAAACCGTGATCCCCCGCCATGCCCCAAAGTGTCTGCTGGTAAATGCCGGCGTCCTTGTACGCTTGTTCAATTTGACGTATCCAGTAATCGAGGCGGTTAAGTTCACCGGTTGGCATAATGATTTCATCACTGAAAGGGCCAACAAAGTGAGCGAAGTGATCCGGCCACGGATTGTAAATCAGGGCGTAATCTGGCATCCCTTGTCTATCAAGCTCTGCATAAGTAGCGATGTCCTGTTCAATCTTCCATTTGCGCGTCAGTTTGGTGTAGAAGTCCCATAGCGGGATCTCTTGATAGCTTTGAATGTTATCGATGAGGGATTGGCGCTGCTTCGTTAGCACGTTTTCAACTTCGGCTCTTTCATTCAGCTCTCTCAAACAACGTTTCTCACCAAAGTCACGCAGTGCTTCGCCTGCGCCAAGGTTAACCAGACCGTCGTAACTGGTGTGAGCATTCCAGTCATATTGGGCGTTACAGTTAAGTGTTTTCAGGTGAACCAGTCGGTCAAACATCGTCTGAACCTGATTGGCCTGCATTAAGCGATCAAGTTGAAGGGCATCATTACCAAAGAAGTAATAGGCCCTGTCTTCGTTTCGGTCGACAAAGTGGAAATTCGGGATTCCTGTTCCCTGTTCGCCAGAGACTTTTGCCCCGGTTTTGATGATGGGCAGGTTTCTTACGCTGATCGTCGGTGTGGAAGAGATACCTACCCGAGCAATGGAGTTGGTATGGTTTTGGTAAAGTCGTTTGAAGAACGGTAAGTAATATGGGTCACGATACGTTTGTTCTGATAGAACCTGAAGAAAACGCATAGATTGAACGTGTTCTGGGCTGCTTGTTGCGACAGGGCTGCCGAGCTCAGTACTCTTGGTATGTTGCTGGTAAGCGTGGGAAAGAAAAGGCTTATCTGGATCAACTAACCCTTCGATTAATCCTTGTTGCAATCCGTCGACCGTTATCTGAACAGCAAAGCGGCGGTTCTGTTGTGACTCGAGAAACTCAATTGCTTGTTGAGGGTGATCGTCAAACGCGTTTTGTAACCAGTCATTGAGGCGCTCTTGTCGCTCATCCTGATAGACAAACTGACGATAGGCTTTAAGCACATTGAGACGCACAAAATCAATTAAGGTAATGGTTAACGCTTGCGCTTTGTTATTCGGTTCGCTGGCTCTGTCGGCTGCACCATCGGCCACAATGCCGAGTATGGCCTGTTTCATGTCGCCCTCTTCCATCCCCGAGGCGGCTTGTTGCATGATGCCAACCACGATAGGTTGAATTTTGGCGACCAGTGCCAAATCCTCAGGTGACTTGGTCAGATATGTGTACTGCTCAGGCAGACGATCCATATCCTGCCATTCGCCAATCTGAACCAAAGCGTCATATACGGTCACCATGGCTGCCATAAAGCGACCATTAATTTGGATACCTTCGTGGTGAGCCTGATCTTTAGCGTGCTGTTTAGGCTCTTTCTTCGCCTTCTCCTCTAGAGCAAAGAGCGAGTGCTCAAAGCCTTTCAGTGCTTGTTTGTCATACACAGTTTGCAGGTAGGCTTTAAATTCATCGTCACTGCTTATTCCTGTGTAGCGATCGTAGAACTGATAAAGAAAATAGCCGAGAGGAATGGAATACGTCGGGTCGGCAAGCTGTGTCATGACCCGGCTTTTCGTGCTTGCATCAAGTGGTAATGTCAGTAGGTAGGTCTCTAGAGTGAGACCGCCAATGGTAAACAGGGTCATGTCACGAGCAAAGCGCGTCGAGTAGGACAACGACGAGGTGATTTGATTTTTCAGCACTTCTGTTGAGTTAAATAGCCCACCGATCACTGGGGTATCGCCGATATCGGCGTAAGCGGAACTCAAAGGGGTAAGTGCTGCCACAATTGCAGCAGGAAGAAGCCGTTTTCTCAACCAAGCCATTACTTATTATCTCATTCATTATACTGATGATTTTCATTCTGGCAGGCTTATGGGAGAGTGCAAGAACACGCTAACCAAAGCCTCGATTTGATAGCGTCAGAATGTGACTTGGTTCCAGTTGTCGTAGCTGCTAGGTATTTAATCCTAGCGAGCAAAGTTGCACATTAGATGAATTTACAATGTAAACCCTAAGAGATGAGAAGGGATTCCCCAACTTTAAATGATGACTTTTTATCATGGTGAATATGATTTAAAGTGATTTTAATTCATTCTTGATTGGTTCTACCTTAACAGCTGTCCAAGATGATATTGAAGAGAGATGACTATGAGCCAAGAAAACCTTCGTATAGTGCCTATCACAGCGCAACACGATGCAGCGATCTGCCAGATAATCAAGCAGGTCGGCAAAGAGTATGGTGCTGTGGGAGAAGGGTTTGGGCCGTCTGATGCTGAGGTCGACAATATGAGTCAGCATTATCACGAGCAGAACCGTAGCTTGTACTTAGTGGCGCTCTTAGATGACAAGGTGGTTGGCGGTTGTGGTGTTGCGCCTTTTGGGCAAGATGAGCAAACGTGCGAATTGAAGAAGCTCTTTTTACTTAAAGAGAGTAGAGGGCTTGGCTTGGGTAAAACCTTGTCGTTGGCCTGTTTAGAATTTGCTAAGCAACAAGGTTTTGAGCGTTGCTATCTGGACACTTTGTCCAATATGTCTGCGGCGGTGCGTCTCTACGAAAGCTTGGAATTCGAACACCTCACTGCACCGCTAGAAGGTACCTTGCACAATGGCTGCGATGTTTGGATGCTTAAGTCTTTGTGATGCTAAGAAGGTGATATGAATAACTACAAACTGTTGCGCCCACTGCTGGTACTGCTCCAAACTCGCAGCTTGACCGAGGCTGCACTGCAGCTCAACGTCACCCAGTCAGCGATGAGCCGAACCTTGAGCCAGATAAGGACGGCCTTTGACGACCCGATTTTGATTCGGGAAGGTAAGCAGTTTGTGGTCAGTGCCAAAGGCCAGCAGTTGCTCGCTCAACTGCCTGAGTTAATTGGGGCATTAGATGAGCTTTATGCGGCGGAAGAGTTTTCGCCTCATGCTTGTCAGCGAGAGTTTAGACTGGCCTACACGGCATTTTTATCTGAATCGAGTGTGCCTCTGGTGTCTTCTGAACTGCTTAGATTAGCGCCAAACGCAGGAGTAAATGGAGAGCTGTGGCAAGATCAGCATGTCAGCGTTCTTGGTGACAGCCCGATTGATGTACTGGCGACTACACTCGACTACTTTCCTGAGAATATCTACGGCAAAAAATTGCTTGAAGACGAATATGTGGTGCTGATGTCTGGTAGTCATTCGCTGGCTGAAGCTAGCCTTGAAATGGATGATTATTTTAGTGCTTCTCACGTGATGGTGCATGGTATGCGAGAGATGCGTCAGTATGTGGGCGAGCAGTTTGAACAGCGCCAGATTCGCCGTAAGGTGATCGCCAGATTGCCATCGTTTACTGCGGCAATGGAACTGGTCTGTCAGAGTGATGCGCTGGTTACCGCGCCTTTGCATCTGGCGGGCTATTTCGCCAATCGGTTTGACTATGTTGTAAAACCATTGCCCTTCGACTTGCCCAAGCATAGTTACTATCTGCTGTGGCATAGCCAACATCAAAAAGATCCTGCCCATCGATGGTTTCGGGAGCAGAGCTTTGCGGCATTGCAGCGGCATTTGAAGCTGATGCACGCTGCTGGCGTTGAGCAGATGTAAAAAAGCCCTGATAGTCAGGGCTTTTTGCTGAGATTGAGAACCTAGTATCAGTAACCCATTAATTGCAGAAGGTTTTCTGCTGTTTTGATCGCCTCTTTTCGGTTTGCGATATTGAGTTTCTGGTACAGGTTACGAATGTGGGTTTTGATCGTGGTGCCCGCCACATCCAACTCCTGAGCAATTTGCTCGTTACTAAAGCCAGAATAGATCAGGCCAAGTACCTGCCATTCACGTTGAGTTAGTGGACTGGTGCGCACCAGCTCTGGAATATTCGGGTGATTAACCAGCTTCTCAACAAATTCTTCATCAAAGTGAACCGAGCGGCTACGCTGAGTTGTCGAGATATCTTTGAGCAACTGCTGAGCGCGATGGCGTTCAAGATCACCCAACTCATTTTTGTTGACCAGTTTTTCGAGAATATGACCGATCTTGCCGCCTTCAACGAGGAAGTTACCCAAAATACCCGTCTGATTCGTCAGTTCTAGTGCTTGTTTGAGAAGTAACTTGGCGCGCTCTTCATCTTGCTGTGTAGTCGCCAGTACAGCTTCAACAATCAGGTTGCGGTTATTGTCCGTGACCAGACTGTTGTGATTCGCTTGCTCTTGAAGGAATTTAAGCGTTTCAGCCGCTTCATCAAACATACCCAGATTGATCTGCGCACGGGAGATGTTACGCCACTGCAATTGAGTAAAGTGGTTACACGCTTTCTCTGGGCGAGGTGTGGTTTCCAGCCAATGTTGAATGGCTTCCATATCGCCTCGTGCCTGCCAGAACAGAATCAGAGACAACGAAGCGTTAGCCGTCCAATCAACATGGTAGGTAGACTGTTTCTGTAGGTGAACAATTTGCTCAATGAACTTGTTGGCTTTGTCCAGCTCACCGCGACCGATAGCGATGCGCGCCAGCATAGAGTAGCTGTGTAGGTGTTTACTTGGGCTGTGATTGCCCAGTACATCCAAGCCTTTATAGGCGCATTCCTCAGCTTCATCAAGACGATTCCAACACCAGAAAATCTGTGCACGAATACGTAGCAGGAACTCATGCATCGGGACTTGCTGCAGCTGTTGTTCTTCGATCAGCTTGAAGGCATTTTCCTGCACTTCAAAGGCGGCTTGAACATAGCCTTGAGCAATCAGAATTTCGCTTTGCTGAAGCATCGCCCATAACGCCTGATGGTAAACCTGATACTGACGTGCCAGCTTTTCGGTCTGCTGCATCATAGGAAGTGCGCGGCTCAGATGACCTAGCACGTGGTTTACTTCGCCAACCACGGAAGTTGCTACGATGCGGCTTCGGTAAACCGTGCTATCGAGTTGCCCCAGTGATAACTCAGCCAATTCGAGCGCCTTTTCCGGTTCATTTTGGTTGATGGCTACCTGCGCACGTAAGGCATTAAACTCGCCTTGCTCTTTAGTGCTCAGTGTTACATTAAGCGCTTTCATTTGCTCATCTGCTTTGGATAGCAGATCCCCCACATCGTTATATCTGTGCTGGCTTTGCGCTAACCATGCCTGAAGCATGCACAATTTTGGCTCACTATAGAGCTGCTCAGGGGCGAGGGTGTTGATCGCTTTTTCTACTGTTTGTAACTCACCACCGTTAAACATTTTCCAGCCATATTGGCTCAAGATGTCTGCAGTAAGCTGACGGTTCCCTGCTTTTTGCGCATGACGAAGCGCCTGATGCGGAGAAGATAAATTCAACCACGCCTGGGCAGCGGTTTGATGCAGTTCTTGCTCTTGCTGAGGAATACGTGCCGAGCGCTCATGCGATAAAAATTCAGCAAACAGATTGTGGAAGCGATACCAGTTCTGCTCGCCTTCAAGTGGGTGGATAAACAGGCCATAGCGATTGAGTGACTCAATCATGCTCAGGGCATCATCACGCTTTGTCAGAGTGGAAACCAACACATCGTTGAAGTGATCGAGAACAGAGCATTGTAGTAGGAACAGGCGTGTTTCTGCATCCAATAGGTCGAACACCTCTTCCACCAGATAATCCCAAAGATGGGCGTGGTTAAACTGTGAGAACGACTCGGCGGATTGGGCCAGTGTTTTGTGTTGGTGTTGAGCTTGAAGCGCGATCAGTTGCAATGCAGAAGGCCAGCCTTCTACGTAGTTTCTTAAGTTGTCAGCAGTCGTATCATCAATCCCATCTGCGACTCGCTGATTAAAGAAGCGGGTGGTTTCTTCTGTATCGAATGCCAGTAATTCGTCACCAATCTCGATCATCAGATCGCGAACACGTAAGTTAGCCGTACCGAGCGGCGGTGTCGCACGACTAGTGACAACTAGAGTTAGGTTGTCTGGCATGTGTTTGAGGAAAAAGCGAATCGCCTCATGGATATCATCGTTAGAGATAAGATGGTAGTCATCCAGGACCAGATAACACTCTTGATGAAAATTGGCGAACTCGGCAAACACTTCGCTGAAAAGGGAGTGCAGTGAAGAGAACTGGCGCTTTTCAGCCAGCTTCTGAGAATTTGGACAAGCGTTATGTGTAGCTTTATTCAATGCCTGTAGCAGGTAGTTGATAAAGCGGAACGAATCGTTGTCGCTTTCATCAATACTGTACCAGCCCGCATTGGCTTTATCAGCCAGCCATTGCGAGGCCATAGTCGTCTTCCCGTAACCCGCTGGCGAGCGGAATAGGACCAGTTTATAGCAGGGGGCTTGCTGTAATAAATCGAGAACTCTTGGGCGGACAATTGCGTTGTGTAAACGTCCCGGACGGGTTAATTTCGAAGGAATCCACATCTTCTTTTCCCTGTTCTTAAACACTCTCGAATCCAGATTCTATTCGGAGTGTGTTGATTAAAACTTAGTCAATCAGACCTAATGACAGGGATGTTACTTGAGAACAATAGCGACAGTTATTGATCAACCACCAGATTTTCGCGTATTTCACACTTTGCCTGCCTCTACGCCCTTTATTTGTGATGTTTGTCACTTTATGTTGATTTTATAAGTGAGAGTTATCGCTCCTTCTGCACCAAAAACAATGAAAGTTGCGTAAATCTTCCGCTCAATATGTGATCAGATGAACATATTGATTATTTTATTGAGAATCCAGACACCTAACATTCATACATCAGCGTTAAGGTGAAATCCGTTGATGGTGTGATCTTTATCACCAGAGCTTAGGTGTGAGCCCAATTGATTTGAGAGTTAGATCACTGAGCCTCTGGTCATACGCCCTCTACGCCCTTCATCCTCCTCCTAATAAGCCGTGTATCTGGGAGGATGTTTTGGTTGTCGTGCCAGTGCACGATATGTCTCAGATGGATTAAACCCAATAAGTGAGATTTCTCTAATGAAACCTACGCAACAGAAAAATTTTGATAAGGCGTCATTCCAGGAAAGCGTCAAGAAGCATCTGACCGCGACGTACGCTACGACGGTTGAAAAAGCCGATAGCCGCGCTTGGTATCTGGCAATGGGCCGAGCTCTGGCTGAGCTGACAACGTTTGATATGCTGCAAACCGAACAGGATGACAAAATCCTTAACGCAAAAAGCGTTAACTACTTATCTCTTGAGTTCTTGATTGGCCGTTTGACAGGCAACAACCTGATCAGCCTTGGTTTATACGAGCAAATCACCGCAGCAATGGAAGAGATGGGTCAAAATTTAACAGACCTGCTTGAAGAAGAGCGTGACCCGTCACTGGGTAATGGCGGTCTGGGTCGTCTGGCTGCGTGTTTCATGGATTCTCTAGCGGCACAAGAATTCCCAACTGTGGGCTACGGTCTTCACTATGAATACGGTCTATTTAAGCAGTCGTTCCAACAAGGTCACCAGCAAGAAGCACCAGACGCATGGCGCGGTGTAGAAGGTTACCCTTGGGAAATCGCACGCCCTGAGCTAGCTCAGGAAATCGGCTTTTACGGTCATGTGGAAGTTTACCACGAGGGCGGCAAAGAGAAGCGTCGCTGGGTTCCGGGCATGTCTGTAAAAGCAATGCCATGGGATCTGCCAATTGTGGGTTACGAATCTGATACGGTTTACCCACTGCGCCTTTGGGAATGTCAGGCTATTGCGCCATTCTCACTAGCCAGCTTTAACAATGGTGACTACTTCGAAGCTCAGCACTCGTTGATCGATGCAGGCAACATTACTAAAGTCCTATACCCGAACGACAACCACGAGAAAGGCAAAACGCTGCGTTTGATGCAGCAGTACTTCCACTCGGCAGCATCGGTACGTGACATTCTTCGTCGTCACGAAGAAGCTGGCCACACACTGGCATCGCTTCCAAAATACGAAACCATTCAGCTCAACGATACGCATCCGACTATCGCGATTCCTGAACTGATGCGTATCCTGATCGACGAAAAAGGTCTGGGTTGGGATGAAGCATGGGATATAAGCTCAAAGACATTTGCTTACACCAACCACACCTTGCTGCCAGAAGCCTTGGAAACGTGGAGCGAGTCTCTTATCCAACGTCTGCTTCCTCGTCACATGGAAATCATTTACCACATCAACCACCTGTTCCTACAGGAAGTACGTCAGAAGTGGCCGGGTGATGTCGCTAAACAGCAGAAACTGTCGATTATTCAAGAAGGTTTCCACCGTATGGTGCGTATGGCGAACTTGTGTGTGATCGGTTCCTACGCGGTGAATGGTGTAGCTGCGCTGCACTCTGAACTGGTTAAACGTGACTTGTTCCCTGAGTTTGATGAACTGTATCCAACTCGTCTGCACAACGTGACCAATGGTATCACGCCACGCCGTTGGCTGAAATTCTGTAACCCAGGTCTGTCTGCACTGATTTCAGAAAAGATTGGTACAGAATGGCCAGCAAAACTGGAACAGCTAGAGCAAATCGCTAAGTTTGCGGATGACGCGAAGTTCCAGAAAGAATTCATGGCTGTGAAGAAAGAGAACAAACAGCGTCTTGCGGACTGGGTGTCTGAAAACATGGGTATCGAACTTGATACCAACGCGATTTTCGATGTTCAGATCAAGCGTCTGCACGAGTACAAGCGTCAACACCTAAACATGCTGCACATTCTGTCACTTTACCACCGTCTATTGAACGATCCTGATTTCGATATGGCGCCACGTGTTGTGTTCTTCGCAGCTAAAGCGGCACCAGGTTACCACTTAGCGAAAGAGATCATCTATGCGATCAACAAGATTGCTGAGAAGGTGAACAACGATCCTCGTATCGGCAACAAGCTAAAAGTTGTGTTTATCCCTGACTATCGTGTGAGCATGGCAGAGATCATCATTCCTGCTGCTGACGTATCAGAGCAAATCTCTACTGCGGGTAAAGAAGCGTCAGGTACAGGTAACATGAAGATGGCTCTAAACGGTGCACTGACTATCGGTACTATGGATGGTGCAAACGTTGAAATCCGTGAAGAAGTCGGCGACGACAACATCTACATCTTCGGTCTAGAAGTTGATGGTGTTGAAGCGTTACGAGCACAAGGTTACAACCCATTTGATTACTACCACGCAGACCCACTACTGAAAGCGTCTCTGGAGCTATTGCTAGGTGAAGAATTCACTCCGGGTGAACCAGGTAAACTGCGTGCAACATACGATAGCCTACTTGATGGTGGTGACCCGTACCTATGTCTGGCCGACTTTGCATCTTATGTGAAGGCGCACGAAGACATGGATAAGCAATACCGTGACCAAGCGGGTTGGGCGAAGAAAGCGATTCTGAATACGGCATTAGTTGGCAAGTTCAGCTCCGACCGCTCTATTCGAGATTACGTCAATAACATCTGGAAATTAGAAAGCGTTAAACGCTAATTCCTAACAATAAAGCCAAGGCTGCAAAGCCTTGGCTCTCTTAATTACATATTAATAAAAACCCTACATGTTGAAGGTATTCAGTCCTTCGGAGAGAGCGATGAAAGAACAAAACGCATTAAAACAAGTCGCTGAAATGGCAAAAATTGTCGACAGCTACGTTAGCGCGTGGGGAGATGAGGCAAAAGTTGACGATGAAACGATTCGTTACTTACTGGCGTCTTTAGGCTACGACACGACAAATGATGAAACTCTTTTGCAATCGGCAGAGAAAAAACACAAGAAGGATGTCCTGGATCCGGCACTGGTAGTACGTGATGGTGATCCGGTTGAAGTGGCACTAAATCTTGGTGCTAGCGCTCGTGAAAGCGAGTTCAGCTGGCGTTTAGATACCGAGCAGGGAGAGGTACTTGAAGGCTATCTTCAGTCTCAAATCGTTCGTGATGAGCGTAAAGAGGGTGGCCCTTTAGTGTTTGCATTGCCGAGTGATTTAGCGTGGGGTTACCACAAGCTAACCATCACTCGTAAGCGTCGTAAGTCCCCTTATGAGATGACTCTGATTGTCACGCCGAGATCTTGCTTTAAGCAAGGCGAAATTGAGGGTGGCAAAAAAATGTGGGGTCCGAGCGTTCAGCTTTACACCTTACGCACTCAGCACAACTGGGGTATCGGTGATTTCGGTGATCTGAAACAATTGGTGGCTGATATTGCTTCCCGTGGCGGGGATTTTGTTGGTTTGAACCCAATTCACTCTCTATTCCCAGCGAACCCTGAAGGGGCGAGTCCTTACAGCCCGTCTTCACGTCGTTGGTTGAACATCATGTACATTGATGTTAGCTCTGTTCCTGAGTTTGCATTGAGTATTGAAGCACAGCAACGTGTCGGTAGCGCTGAATTCCAGCAGCGTTTACAAAAAGCTCGCGAATCACATTGGGTCAATTACACCGAAGTGGCTGATCTCAAGCTGAGCGTATTACCATTGCTGTTCAGTGAATTCAAAAAGCGCCACTTAGACAAGAACACTGAGCGCGCTCAAGCGTTCCTTGCGTTTGTGGAGGAAGGCGGTGACAGCTTGATGCATCAAGCAGCGTTTGATGCTCTGCATGCTTCTCTGCACGCTGAAGATTCCAACGTCTGGGGTTGGCCTGTGTTCCCTGATGAGTACCGTCGTTTTGAAAATACAGCGGTTCAGAAGTTTATTGAACAGAACCACGACCAAGTACACCTCTACATGTACCTGCAGTGGGTAGCGGATATCCAAATTAATGAAGCTCAGGCATTAGCGGAAGAGAAAGGCATGTCTGTTGGCCTATACCGTGATTTAGCGGTTGGTGTCGCTGACTCCGGCGCCGAAACTTGGGCAGATGACGGTAACCTTGTGATGGATGCCAGCATTGGTGCTCCGCCAGATATCCTTGGTCCGTTAGGTCAAAACTGGGGTCTGCCGCCACTAAACCCACAAGTGCTTCAGGAAACCAGTTACGATGCGTACATCAAATTGTTACGCGCCAATATGAAGCATTGTGGTGCGTTGCGCATTGACCACGTTCTTGGTTTGCTACGACTTTGGTGGATTCCGAAAGGTGAAAATGCAACGAAAGGCGCGTACATCTACTACCCAGTTGAAGATATGCTAGCGATTCTTGCGCTGGAATCTCACCGTCATCAATGTAGCGTGATTGGTGAAGACCTAGGTACCGTGCCAGACGAGATTGTCGAAATTCTGCGTGAAGCAGGTGTGCACTCTTACAAGGTATTCTTCTTCGAAACGTCTGAGGAAGATGGTGGCTTTATTTCACCAGCGCACTACGCGGAGCAATCTATGTCTGCGCTATGTACGCATGATATGCCGACTTTACGTGGCTTCTGGCATTGTGACGACTTAAAAATGGGCGAAGAGCTGGGTCTGTACCCAGATCCAGAGCAGTTAGAAGGCCTGTTTGCTGATCGTCTTGAATGTAAGCAGGGCATTTTAGACTCTGTGGCATGGCATGGTTATCTGCCAGAAGGCGTAGGGCGTGATGCTCAATACGTTCCAATGGATTCGTATCTTGCAGAAGCGCTGCAATTGCACGTTGCTGCGGGTTCTTCCACTCTGCTCAGTGTTCAGCTAGAAGATTGGTTAGAAATGGACAAGCCAGTCAACATTCCTGGCACTGTTGAGGAGTATCCAAACTGGCGTCGTAAACTGTCGATGAATCTAGATGAAGTATTTGCTCAGGAAGGGGTGAATCGCATTGCGCATAAGTTGACAGAAGTGCGTGCTAAGGTCAGTAAATAACAGGATCTTATCTCGAATAACATAGAAAAATATCGACTCTATCACTCTATGTGAAACCGGAATTCGGTAAACTTTCAGAACGCTATATTAAGCCCGCAATCATTAGCGGGCTTTGTTTTATAAAACCAGAAGCTGTTTACGTTGCGCCTCGATTTTAACGCTTATCAACCAGCGTTCCTGTCCGCAATTATCCACCTCAAAAGTAAGCAGACTTTCGGGATTTTTTAGAAAGTTAGGTTAGGGAGAGAATAACTTGAAAGCGGCAACACTAGACAAAAAAACCAGAGTGTATAACCAACTTTCACATGCGTCGTATGCGGATCCATTTTCGTTTATTGGGCCTTTCTTAGATCCGGAACACGGTGCTCTTCGGGTATGGATGCCCGGTGCCGACAAAGTAGAGCTGGTGATTGAAGGAGAAGAACGTGTTGAGCTGGTACGCGAAGATGCGTCTGGCTTTATCATGCAGCAACAACGCGATCTGAAATTTACTCACTATCAGTTAGCTGTTCACTGGGGAGGCGAAGAGCAACTGATCGATGACCCATATCAGTATCACACTATCTACGCCGAGTACGATGACCTGCATACGCCCAAAGATATGTACCATCATATGGGGTCGCAATTTGTTACGCTTGAGCGCGATGGCAAGCAGATTTCGGGCATTCGTTTCCTCGTTTATGCACCCCATGCATCAGCGTGTAGTTTAGTCGGTGAGTTTAACCAGTGGGATGGCCGACGCACACCGATGCAACGCCTTGACTACGGTATCTGGGGCATTTTCATGCCAGGTCTGGAAGAAGGGACTCAGTATAAATTTGAGCTGAAAGGGCCAAATGGTGAAGGACTGCCGCATAAGGCAGACCCTTGGGGAGCGTATGCAGAACAATACCCTTCCTTTGCCTCGGTGACTTATGATCACTCTCGCTACGACTGGCAGGATAATCAGTGGCAAAGCCGACCAGTCACGGAAAAGCGTAAGGAAGCGTTGTCTTTTTATGAGCTTCACGCGGGCTCATGGCGTCGCAATGATAATGGCGATTTCTTGAACTACCGTGAATTGGCTGATCAGCTTATTCCTTATCTGGTCGATATGGGTTATACCCATGTTGAGTTGATGCCAGTCTCTGAGCATCCTTTCTACGGCTCTTGGGGTTATCAGCCTGTTGGGTTGTTTGCACCAACAAGTCGATTTGGTTCGCCGGATGACTTTAAATATTTCGTCGACCAGTGTCACCAAGCTGAAATTGGTGTGGTACTAGACTGGGTTCCAGCTCATTTCCCTTCCGACGATCACGGGCTGGCCAATTTCGATGGAACACCGCTTTTCCATGACCCTGATCCACGCCGAGGCTGGCATCAGGACTGGAATTCCTACATTTACGACTTAGGCCGTGAGCACGTACGCCGCTTCTTGGTATCCAATGCTCTGTACTGGTTTGAACAATTCCACATTGATGGTATTCGAGTCGATGCGGTCGCATCCATGTTGTATCTTGATTACTCGCGTAGCCACGATCAGTGGATTCCAAATGTCGATGGTGGCAACGAAAACTACGATGCTATCGCGACTCTGAAATGGATGAATGAGGAAGTGTACAAATACTTCCCGAATGCGATGACTATTGCTGAAGAATCGACGGCATTCCCTGGAGTTTCTGCCCCAACCTTTATGGGTGGCCTAGGCTTTGGCTTTAAGTGGAATATGGGCTGGATGCACGATTCATTGCAATACATTCAGGAAGATCCTGTCCACCGTAAGTACCATCATGACACCATTACTTTCCCACTGGTGTATGCACATAGTGAAAACTACGTGTTATCGCTTTCACATGATGAAGTGGTGTACGGCAAGGGTTCAATCCACAATAAGATGCCGGGCGATGAGTGGCAGCAGACGGCTAACTTACGTGCTTACCTTGGTTACATGTACGCTCAGCCAGGTAAGAAGCTCAACTTTATGGGGGCTGAAATTGGTCAGACGGCAGAGTGGAATCATGACGATCAACTGCAATGGTTCCTGCTGGAGTTTGAACGCCACCAAGGTGTGCAAACGCTAACTAGAGATCTTAATAAGCTCTATACCTCTGAACGCGCGATGCATGAACTGGATTGTGAGCCACGAGGTTTTGAATGGCGTTTGCAGGATGCTGCTGAGTCTTCGATTCTTGCCCACGAACGTTTAAGCGATAATGGTGAGCGTATCCTGGTTATCACCAACTTTACCCCTGTTCCTCACGATCAGTTCCGATTAGGTGTGCCATTAGCGGGTGAATATGAACTGCTGCTTAATACGGATGACCAGCGCTATAACGGCAGTGGTTATGAGGTGAAACAGAGCGTGGTGACAGAAGAGGTTGAGAGTGAAAGTCAGCCTCAATCCTTGTACCTCAGCCTGCCACCATTAGCTACGGTGTTCTATAAACTGAAGTAATGCTGATGCAGATAACAGAAAGGGCCAGTCAATCGACTGGCCCTTTTGTTTTTTGCGATTAAATCGTTAAGGTAGGGGGAATGGAATAGTTAAAGGGACTGCGAGAGCGAATGGAGACGACGCAAACCACACAGCGCTTTGAAGTGACAACTTTTAAGCCAGGCCACACTCATGATGTCGTGTCTTTGTGGCGAGATTCAATGCAGGAGGCGATTGGTATCCCTCCAGTACATACCTTTGAATCACAGGCATTTTTCCTCAATCACATCTTACCTGAAACGCATAAAATCTATGTGGCGCTAAGCAATGAGACGCGTCTACCGGTAGCTTTTGTTGCCATTAATGACAGTGAAATCAATCAGCTTTATGTCCATCGAAAGTTTCAGTCAATGGGGATCGGCAGCCAGCTTTTGGCAATGGCGAAACAGCAGTCGTCAGGACGCCTGAGTTTACGAACGTTCGAAAACAACACTCGAGCTCAGCAATTCTATGAGCGACATGGTTTTGTTGCGATTGGCGGCGATGCAGAAAACGAAGAAGGACTACCGGACATTCTATATGAATGGAGGGAATAACCATGACGGTAAAAGTATTCTGGGAAAATCCTTATCAAACTGAGCTGGTTTCTACCGTCAGTTGGATTGAGGGCCGTAATATCAGACTGGATAAAACCATTTTCTATGCTGAGTCAGGCGGTCAGGAAAGTGACGAGGGTACAATCGCAGGCATTCAGGTTGAGTGCGCACAAAAGCAGGGATCAGAGATTACCTACACTCTAGCAGAAGAACCGCCATTTCAGGTTGGTGACGAGGTTATTACCGTGATTAATTGGACTCGTCGCTACGCTCTGATGAAGCTACATTTTGCAGCAGAGGTGATACTTGAATTGTTTACACAGCGTTATTCTGATATCGAAAAGATTGGGGCGCATATTGGTCAAGACAAAAGCCGAATTGACTTCGTCTGGCCCGAGAGTCTCTCCCCCCTACTTCCAGAGTTTGAAAATAAAGCTCAAGCCCTGATTAATAAAGGTCAATTAATTGAGAGTCAGTTTGAGGATAAAGCGAATGAAAGGCGTTTTTGGCGCGTCGAAGGGTTTGCTCAGGTGGCGTGCGGCGGTACACACCTGAGAAAAACCTCTGAGGTGGGCAAAATAGCGTTGAAACGTAAGAATATTGGCCGAGGGAAAGAGCGGGTAGAAATACGCCTAGTGGTTTGATCTATCATACATTTTTATCTTGAACGGTGGCTAATTAACACAAGGATTGGTTACACTCGGCATAAATTATTTAGGGTTAAGGAGTACCCGCTTTGTCTATATTATTGCCGCGCCGTTTATCGAAAGGTGACACCATAGGATTTTTCTCACCTTCGTCACCAGCTACTTATTTTGCCCCGAGTCGGTTTCAACGAGCTAAAACGTATCTCGAAAGCAAAGGATTCAAGCTCAAAAGCGGGAAGTTAACCGGAAAGTCAGATCACTACCGCTCGGGTTCGATTCAAGAACGTGCCGAGGAACTTAATATCTTGATTCGTGACCCGGAAGTCCGTTGTATTATTTCGACCATTGGTGGCTCTAACAGCAATGCCTTACTGCCCTATATTGACTATGAGGCCCTGAAAGCTGATCCGAAAATCATCATTGGTTACTCTGACGTCACGGCACTTTTATTGGGTATCTATGCTCAGACAGGGCTCATCACCTTTTACGGTCCAGCTTTGGTCGCATCATTTGGCGAGTTACCACCTCTGGTTGACGATACTTTTTCTTCGTTTGAATCCCTACTATGCTCCGCACCTTCGTTACCGTATCGCTATCAGATGCCAGAAGTCTGGACAGATGTCATGATTGACTGGGAATCCCAAGTGAATGCTAAACCTGTGACAGCCAATGAATGGCAGTTTATTGGTGACGGGAAAGTACGAGGTCGTATTATTGGTGGAAACCTGAACACCATGAATGGGATTTGGGGAAGTCCCTATATGCCTGACATTAGTAAAGGCGACATTCTGCTTATCGAAGATTCTCTTCATAACATTGCTGTGGTAGAGCGCAGTTTCAACCTACTCAAGCTCTGCGGTGTGTTTGACCGTGTCGCTGCTATCGTACTTGGTAAGCATGAGCTGTTTGATGACAAAGGGACAGGTCGCACGCCTCTTGATGTGTTGTATGAGGTATTGAACGGTCAAAAAGTCCCGATCCTTTATAGCTTCGACAGTTGCCACACGCACCCTATGCTGGTCACACCATTAGGTGTTGAAGCAGAGCTCGATTTTGATCAAGGAACTATATCTCTCACGTCTCCTTGGGTAGTTAACTAACTGACAGGAGAAGAGTAATGGCAAGGCTGTATCTTGTGCTAGCTGTTATTGGAGTGGCTGTTCCCTATGCAGCCTTTGCACCATGGTTATTGCATCATGGTTTGAATATTCCAGAGTTGATGTCTGAGGCTATGGCATACCCTCTCAGTCAGTTCGCCTGGCTAGACGTCATCATTGCAGCGATTGCACTGATTGTTTTTATTCTTGTTGATGGTAAACGTCTCAAAGTAAAAGGGCGTAATTGGGCTATTGTTGCGACGCTATGTGTGGGTGTTTCCTGTGGCTTACCTTTTTACCTTTATTTGCGCCAGCGCCAGCCAGAGGCTGAGTAACGATACTGGCATGTGTCGTTTTCAAAAGACGAAACTTTTACATTGCGTAGGGTAAAACAATGTAAAGCTCATTATTCTCTGACGGACTCTGATTACACTTACTGTATGTCGTATCAGGAAGTACGTTATGAATTATTACCCAGACGCGAAAATCCTTGCGGAACAAAGGTTTGGTTTTGGCCCCCGACTCGGGCAACAGACTGTGCCACTGGCGAATCAGCTTGATGAAACAGGCTATATTCACCCTGCTATTCAGGCACTGCCAACCACCGAAGAGATTCTGGCGCAGTTTGGTCACAATCAAATCCAACGCGCCAAAGTTAAAAATGACGATGTGAAAAAGCGTGAGCTACAAAAACGGACTCAGGCATTTTTTCGCCAGCACTATCGACAGCAGGTTGAAGCGAGGCATCAGCAGAGCCTGCATACCCCTTACGGCTTTCAAGAACGCTTAATCCAATTCTGGAGTAATCACTTCGCCATCTCAGTGGATAATCGACGCTTAATGCCACTCGCTTCTCGAATCGAAAATGATGTAGTCCGCCAATACTGGAATGGCAACTTCAGCGATATGTTGATGAGGGTGGCGAAACACCCTGCCATGTTGATGTATTTGGATAATCAGGTTTCAACGGGGCCTAATTCCAAGCTAGGAAAAAGACGAGGCAAAGGGCTCAATGAGAATTTAGCGCGAGAGATTTTGGAGCTTCATACTTTAGGTGTTGATAGCAGCTACACCCAACAGGATGTGATTGAGCTGGCCAAGGCGATTTCGGGCTGGAGCGTTAAGCTAAAAGCCCCCAATGTTGGATTCCGCTTTGTGCCCAATATGCATGAACCGGGAGCCGTGACTGTCATGGGGAAAACTTATTCTCAGAAAGGGACAGAGCAAGGTGAGGCTTGCCTAAAAACGTTAGCTTTGCACCCTGATACGGCGAAACATCTCACACAAAAACTGTGTCAGCATTTCTTTGGCGAAACGCCACACGCGTTGCAAGACAAAATGGTGGATGCCTACTTGAAATCAAAGGGTTACTTACAACCTGTGTATCGGGTTTTGATTGACAGTGAGCTGGCGAAATCAGCCAAACCGATGCGATACAGGATGCCCAAAGAGTGGATGTTTGCTGTATTGCGGAGCGCACAAATTGATCTCAATGATAAGCAGGCGTTTAATGCGCTGAATGCTTTAGGTCAAGCTCCATTCAAACCAGGCTCTCCGGCGGGGTGGCCGGACAGAGATAAAGATTACAACAGCCCATCTGCTCTCACGCAGCGATTGCAAATCGCCAATATGCTGGCAGCGAAAACGGTAAAAAATGCCAAAGCACAAGGTGTTAAGCCGCAAAAAGTGGTCGATGAAGTGATTGCACGGCTTTATCACTCTGACTTGGATGAGCACACGCGTTTAGTGCTCAATAAAACCAAGAACCCCATGATGCAGCTGTCGCTACTTTGGCTCAGCCCGCAGTTTCAATATCGCTAGGGAGAAGTTTGATGTCGAATGTACAGCTAAATCGTCGCCGTTTTCTCCAGAGCGCCGCAGCGTTGAGCATTAGTTCACTGTTACCAATGCCTGTGTTTGCTAAGACGAACTCAGATAATCTGTTTGTCTGGATATCTTTGCGTGGAGCAATGGATGGATTGAATGTCGTCGTGCCGCATGGTGATAAATCGTACGCCTCGCTCAGACCTTCGATTGGGCTCAAGCCGGAACAGTCACTCAATCTGACTTCCTACTTTGGCCTTCACCCTTCCTTGAAGCAATGTCATCTGTGGTTTAAGGAGCGGGAAATCAGTTTTGTCCACGCTTGTGCCACGCCTTATCGTGAGCGCTCTCATTTTGATGGCCAGAAGATACTGGAAAACGGCACTCTAGACCCGTTTTATGGGGAAGGTTGGCTAAACCGGTTGCTGAGCTTGGAAAGCCAAAATCAAGGTATTGCGATTGATTCGGGCCTACCGCTTATCATGCAAGGCGATGCGAGTGTTGATAGCTGGTATCCGAACCGACTTAAAACCCGAGAACGGCAAACCGAACTTCTGGAGCAGCTATTTCAAAGTGATGCCACCTTGTCTGCCAATTTTGAAAGCATGATGAAAATTGACAAGCTAGTCGGTGATGAAGGCGTCGGTAAGCAGTTCAAGTCCTTGACCCAGAAGACCGGAGAAATTCTAGCGGATCCAACTGGGCCTAACATTGCAGCCTTGGAAATTGGCGGCTGGGATACTCATGCTAATCAAGGCAGCGTTAACGGTAGATTGAGTAATCAGCTGAAACTACTGGACAGCGGTTTAGCAGCACTTAAGCAAGCTTTGGGTAAGCAGTGGCAACGAACAGTTGTCATTGCGGCTAGTGAGTTTGGCCGAACAGCACGTGAAAATGGCACCAAAGGGACGGATCACGGAACGGCCAATGTCATGCTGGTGGCAGGGGGAGCCATCAATGGTGGTCAGGTGCTTGGTGACTGGCCGGGGCTCGGAGAAGCCGAGCTGTATCAAGGCCGAGACCTCAAGCCAACCACTGACATGCGTTCTGTGATTAAAGGCGTGCTGGGCCAACATCTATCGGTCAGTGCTGATAAACTTGAGACCATCTTTCCGCAAAGTGAGCAGGCACCACCGTGGAAGTTTGATTTCGTTTAAGTGTTACTCTTTGATTTTTGGATGAGTCGCAGTCTGGTAGTGAGGGAGTTGCTGCCGTAAGCCTTCGAAAGTATTACGAGCGCTCTCTTTTGCCAGATCATTGGCCAACCAATCAGGTAGTGCACCTCCAGGATCGGCAAATGCGATGTACTCGATGTGAGTCGTCCCATTAGTAAGCTTTTGTAGCGTCCAAGTGGCTTTAACCCGGGTGATCCGAATGTAATCCTCCTGCTCAGCTAAGGTGTTGCTTGGCGCATCCTTGATACGTAATGTAAAACTGGCATCGTCGATTACGAATTTGGAATAAGTCACCATGTCGCGATCCTTGGCAGGCCAAGGCGCTGCGAACTGGGTATAGACGATGTTTTCAGTCTCGCTGATTTGCCGCAGCACTCGGCTGTGACTAACGTTATCAATCCAGTTTGGAACATTGTCACTGTCTTCCAATAAGGTTAGAAAGGCGCCATAGGAGGTGGGAGCAAACATTTCTGCGCGCACTTCAACCAACCCATCCGTGTGCTCTCTGATGTAAATAGAAATGCCATTATCACTGCTATCAAATTGCCATGGCTGAATAGGCTCAGATTGAGCTGGTGTTGAAAACCCAACGATGGCGAGAGTGGCTAGGTAGAATTTCATTGTTGTTTAGAAATAGGCACGGAATAAATTAAAAATAAACTTGGGCTACAGAAAACACAAAAATGGGATTCATTTGGGGGTATTTGTTTTCACCACGCTACTATAGAACAAACAAATAAAAGGAATCTCTGCGATGGAACCTAGAATCAGCATCATTACGCTTGGCGTCAGTAACCTCAAAGCCTCATTCGACTTTTATACTAAGCTCGGCCTCGAATCGGCTAAAACGCCAGAAGAGGGGATCGTATTTTTCAAAACACGTGGAACCTGTTTGGCGCTATACCCTCTTGAGGCGTTAGCTGACGATGTCTCGCCGGCTTTTGCCGCTAAGCGGGAAGGTTTTAGCGGAATAACCTTAGCGCACAACACGCGAAGTAAAGACGAAGTGGATGAAGTGCTGCGTGCTGCTGTGGAGGCAGGAGGAAAGCTTGAGAAACCTGCACAAGATGTCTTTTGGGGTGGGTACAGCGGTTATTTTTCAGACCCAGATGGGTATTTGTGGGAAGTCGCTTATGGTGACTGCTGGGAGTTTAATGAAGATGGCAGTTTGGTGATTTGATTGAACGACAAGCCCATAGCGAAAGCTATGGGCTGAGTTATTTTATAAGCGATTAAACGACTAGCGCACCAGGCAGTTCGCCTTTAGCGTACAAGCCGAGGCTGACTTTGTTGAGTGCTTCGGCTTGCTTAGGCATTACGGTCATTGATGGACTGAGCCCAGGCGGGATACTTTTTACCATTTGTTTAACTTGTATCAGTGCCTCTCTGACTTCAGGCACTTTGGTTTCGATGAATGAAAACCAACCATCATTCATGTGGTTACGAATATTAACCACTACATCTGGGTTGCTGATGGTAAAGGGTTTGGTGGGATCTTTCGATTCACGCAAAATATCGTAAATCACATGTTCTTTCTCTTTGGCAATCAGCATGTCCTTGGTGTTAAGTTGCAGCTCACCGATGACACCATTGCTCATCTTGAGGAAAAACTTAATGTCTTTATAACCTGATTTTTGTGCTGAAGAGTTAAACTGAAGTAAGCCGTCTTCTTTAGTACCACTTGAATATCGGTCTTTGAGCGCTTTCTGGTAGCTTTTGACGGCCAAGAATTCCTGAGATTGAGCTATTTTTGCTTTCGCCAATAACATTTGTCTTTGGTTATCAAACTCAATCGTCATACGCGCACAGTCTTTTAGGTCTCCCACTTCATCGCTACGTTCACGTTGGGTGATTTTGTTGAGGGCGCCGTTAAAGCTCTTGATACCGTTGAAAGCCCCCGGAGGCGCGCAAACTTTGCCTCCTATGGTACTGGTTACATCTTTACACAAGACACGTAAGGCTAGCTGAGCCTCTATAATACGTTTGTAAAACAGGAACAACTGTTTTCGTTTTAATCTCAAACTGGCGAGTTGGCTTCGGGCGTGATTGCTGAGATTACTGCCTGTCACTAGAGTGCGGCTGCTGAACATCTTTACAATGCTCCAGCGTGGGTCTTTGGCATGGATTTCGTTTAAGACATCTTCATCGAGATATTTTTCTAGCTCGGAATCGTCTTCCAAAATAGCAAGCATTAACTGGGACATTTTTCCTTCTGGAGTTTGCTGAAAGGTGGTGCTTTGTAGCTTAGCTTTAAGTTCAGACAATTCACGTTGGAACTCCGCACGGTTCACGAGCAGAAAACCTTGGCTGAGATTTTGTTGCTTGTTTATTTGGGCCAAGAATTTCTTACTTTTCTCTCGGGTTTTAGCAATTTCTTTCTGCTGAATCTCGTTGATGATGGCTCTGGAAAAGTCGTTGAGCATTTCTCCCCCCTTTAGACAACAGATGACAGTTCTTGTTAACAACGGTCTGGTTTCTATAGTATTTCGTACACCAGCCACAACTATTACCGCAGGTGTAAATCTGATGTTAGGGGCAATTCTATGGTTTTCATAGTGGGAAAAATGCGCGTCTGTGGTGCATATTTGAACCAAGGAGAAAAAGATAATTCAGACTTGGATCAATATCACATCAGTATGTTCTAGCTGAATTTATTAACAGAGCATTATAGTTAATAGATTGATGAGTTACGTTTAGTTAGGAATATATTGGTGCAAAATTCATCCATGGACTGGAGCGATGTGGCGATTTTTCTCCAGACAATGCGTGCTGGCAGTGCACGCTCGGCAGCAGCAAGTCTTAATGTCAGCCATTCAACCATTACTCGTAGAATTGCTAGCCTAGAGAAAAGTCTGGGAGTATCTCTATTTCGTAAAGATACCTCAGGTTACACACTCTCTCCTGAAGGGGAGAGCTTGCAGCGTTATGCTGAGCAAGCCGAAATGTCACTACGACAAGCAGAGATCGAGCTCAAAGGGAAAGACGCCAAATACAGCGGTGAAATTCGTATTACAACTGCGGATGCGATTGCCAACCATTTATTGATGCCGACGATTGCTATGTTCAGTCAGCAGTATCCTGATATCAACGCCGAAGTGGTTTTGTCGAGTCAGGTGCTGGACTTGGGTGATCATGAAGTCGATATCGCGCTACGGATTATGCCAATGAATCAAATGCCTCCCGAGCACTTAGTGGGGCGGATCATAGGTAAAATTGCCATCTGTTACTACGCTACACCACGCTACCTTGAGCAACACGATCCTTGGATGTCAGATTCCAGCGCTCAACTGATAGGTTGGGGAGAGCTAGGCAAAGAAAGCCCTATTTTTAATGACTCCCCTCTGCGTCATTTATCTATTTCGTGTCGAATGAACCATAGCGCGATGCAGTTAGAAGCCGCTAAGCAGAGCATGGGGATTACGCTCTTGCCGTGCTTTATTGCCGACAAAGAACCAACATTGGTTCGTGTTCCCAAATGTGAACCGGAAATCAAACACGATATCTGGATGTTATCAAAATCAGAGCAGAGAGAAGTAGCCCGCTTGCGTGCGTTCAAAGAACGACTCATCGACGACTTCAACAGTAAGCAAATGAAAGAGCGATTACTTGGTAATTGATTGGTAACTGACGGATTGGAACTAGAGTACTTTCTCAAAGTACTCTACGGGCATACCTTGATAGCAACCACTGCCGATAGATGTAAAACCCAGCTTGAGTAGTATCTTTTGCGAAGGAATGTTATTGGGCTCAGTCAGCGCTAACACACGCTCGATACCTTGCTGTTTGGCGTAGTTTAACACTGCTCGGCTAGCTTCGATTGCGTAACCATTACCCCGAGTTTCTGGTGTTAAGCGATAGCCAAGCTCAAGAATCGTTTGCTGTTGGTAAGTGTATTCTTCCAGTCCGCAGTAACCGATTAAGTGCCCGGTCGCATTTTCGATGATCGCAAGCTTTCCAAAAGCGGTCGATTTGGACATGAGCTGTTCGAATCGTTGTTGTGCCAGGCAAGCGTTCATTGCACCAGTCGGGGAATAAGCCATAAACGCATCGTTTTGTAGCAAATCGATGGTGAGGTCTCGGTCTTCAGCAACAAACGGCCTTAGGAGGAGTCTCGGTGTCTCTATCTTCATATCAGTAATCCATTTTTTGCTGTTCAAGATCTAATGTCATTGAGACAAAACATTCACCTTCTTCAGTGACTTGATAGCCTAATCGAGTGTAAAACTGGATCGCTTTGGTGTTGCGAGTGAAGCTGGATAACGTGATTTTGTTGCGGCCTTCACTTTTAACGAGAGTGTTGATCTGCTGCATGACTATGTGTCCAAAGCCCTGATTTTGATACTGAGGGAAGAGGATCAACAAGTGAATGTGGTAAGCGGTGTCGTAAGGTTTGAAGCACACTAGCCCGATTTTGTTCTGTTTGCTAACGACCCAATGAAACCATTCTGGTTGATAGTCGGTAGACAGTCGATGCTGCTGGAACTGATCATCCCAGCCAAACACAGAATCAACATGCTCATAAAGCGCCTGTTTTACAACAGGAAAAACCTCAGGAAACTCTTGCTCGGAGATAGGCAGTAGCTGAATAGACACTAATTTCAACGCCTTGATTTAATTAGAGTTGATAGTAAGCGATGTTGGCTTAGAAAAGGCAACTCGGATGTGTCGTAATTGTGATACTAGATGAGAAGAAAGCCCCGCCGGATAAGTTCAGGGCTTGATGCAGTGGAAGTCGTGCTGAATTTACTTAATGTGGCTGCGGAAATGCTGTGCGACTGCTTGAGTCGCTTTCTCTACATGCTCGGGCACATCATAAAAATCGAATTGCGAAACGCCCTCCAACCAAATAGCACTTACGTTATCTTTGGCATTTTCCAGATACTGATGCGTGCCACCAGGTAAAGCCATGTCCTCAGAAGCAACCAATAAAATAGGTTTGTCCTGATCTGCTGCACCGGAAACCGCATCATAAGTTAACCAGCCTTTCCAAGAAGCGACATTGAACAGATTGTCGTATTGAGCCACTTGTCCTCGATTGGCTTCTGTGTAGTATGGCGCTTGGTACATTAACGCATTCTGATTTGTCGTACTTGCTGCTTCAATGTAGACAGCTTGCTCACCTTGTGCAGCGTCTTCACTTAACTGAATGAGGTTTTGAACACTGGCTTCGCCGCCATAGATAGCGTTCGCTAAGTCGGCGTTGTGTAGCCAAGGAGCGACAGCCGCCGCAGCTCGGATGTGCGGGTTTGATTCTACTGCATCCAGCATGTAGCCAGAGGAGGCGCAAATACCCAGTCCAAAAATGTTTGAGCCATCGATATCTTCGCGTTGAGCGAGTGAATCAATAACCGCTCGTATGTCTTCTATTTTTCTTGCAGGTTCTTCCAGATATTTAACTTCATCCAGCGACTGACCCCAGCCTCTGAAGTCAAAAGTAATAGCGGCAAAACCTTGTTTAGTTAGAGCTTCGGCGTAAACCGCGGGCATCTGTTCTTTCACTGTTGTCCAAGCACCAGTGACAATAACGACGGGTGGTGTCTGTTTGATTTCTTGAGGAAGATACAGGTTGGCGGCCAGTGTTCCGATTTGAGTATTTAGAATGATAGATTTCATGAGCATGCTCTTTATTTGGCTGACTAAATAGTATTTTCAGATGCTTGATACATCTACGGTAGAAAAGATAACCAGAGCCCCGGCTCGAAAGCAGGGACTTCTTGGTGATTAACTCACGACAGGTGCCACAAGATAATTGTGGATAAGAACATCACCTTGTGTGTCGAAGCTTACTTGCCAAGTTTCGTCGACCAAAATGTTCACCGACTGACCGACAAAGGTGGAATCAGGATAAGTGTCTGCCAGTAAGCGGACTCGTAGTTTTACGTCAAACTTATCGCCATTGGGTATGACTTCGATTTGCTCTACCAAGTGTTGGCAGTTGGGTTTAAATGTTTCTAATGCAATTCGATACCAATCACGAAATCCCTCATGACCAAGGAATTGTCCTTCAGGCATTGAAAGGGTGAGGTCTCGTGCAAGATGGCGCGTAAAGAAATCGCTGTCCTCTGGTAATACGTCAAATCTTGCAAACCATTCGGTGATGAATTTATTAATTCGTGTTGTTGGTGAAGTCAGTAGTTCCGAAATTTGCGAACACAGACGCTCTGCATGATTTTTTGCGCGCGCTTGAACATCCTCCAACTCGTTATATACGTTTGGAATGTAAACCATGCGATGGGTATAGATAGGTTGACGGTAGTTCATTCCAGCAAGATAAGCGGTTTGCTGCAAAGGATGAAGCATCTGCTCAACCGTGAAATGGTTGTAGCCCAGCGGATCATAGCTTTCAGCAGGACCGCCAACAGTAAAGGATAAAATGAAATCTTTACCTTTCAGCTTGTCACCCTCAGGCCCATAAGCGAAGTTGAAACTGAAGACATCGTCGATCCACTTCTTCATTAACGCGGGAACCGCATACCAATAGAATGGGAACTGAAGCACAATAACATCCGCTGCTAACATCGCTTGTTGTTCAGCGACTACATCAATTCGATAGTCTGGGTAAAGACTGTCGAGGCGACGTACTTCCACATCACTCAAATTGCTTTGGATCTGCTCCAAAATAACGGTGTTGGTATAAGAAGCGTTAAGATCAGGATGACCTGAAATGACTAATACTTGGCTCATGATGGTTCCCCCGTTACTGAGCAAAAAATGCGTTAAAGAAAGCGTCAGAGGTGTATAAATCACCTGAAAAATTTTGAACGCGTTTGATCTTACCGTCTTCAATTTGGTAGAGAAGAATCCAGTTCAGGTCGATATTTTCGTCGGCCGCCGTACTGAACCCACGGTGAGCATCAATGACATAGGTATCATTTGCCGCAAGAATCATGACTTCCGCTTTAAATCCTGCCTGCCCAAGTTTGCCAAAGAACTCGGTAAATTCGGTGGTGCCGCGTTTTGTGCCTGCTGAGGAGTGGCGACCGGGAATGTGCCATTCCACCTCTTCAGAGACATATTGTTTTATTCCTTCAAGGTCACCTTTGGCGTAAGCGGCGAAAAAACCTTGCACGACTTTGAGTGCTTCGCTGTTTTCAGAGCCAGCTGCTACTGGGTTGTCGGGTTTTGGCCAAAGTTTGGCATTGTTAATCGCTTTGGCGTCTTGAATTGCTGACATGTTTTCGGCTCCTGACTGCGCTAACACGGAATTCGAAAAGGCGATAGTACTTGCTAGAAGAGCGACAGATTTGATGGTTCTGAACATGATTTCCTCACTCATTACGTGATTGCTGTTGGTATGGAAATGAGTCTAAGAGAATTGATTCGTAATGATTAGATGGTATTTATCTAAATAATTGTTAGTCTTGAGCTAATAATTGGAGGGTTTGAGATGAATGGCACTATCTTCAATCAGTTAACGGTTTTTCATGCCATTGTGCGTGAAGGAAGTATTACAAAAGCGGCGCAGAAGCTTGAAATGGCTTCACCTTCTGTGAGTAATGCATTGAAAGCCTTGGAGGAACAACTGGGGCTGCCTTTGTTTACTCGCACAACTCGACGTATTGAATTAACGGAAGCAGGGCGCTTGTTGCACCTGAGGACATCGGATTCGATGTCAGATCTGAGTTTGGCGTTTGAGAGTATCAGTGATCTTAGCAAAGTACCGTCCGGCAAAGTCAGGCTGACAACCCCACGATTTGTCTATCAATATCTACTTCAGCCTATATACGCGGAGTTCTGCCAGCGTTACCCCAATATTCAGTTGGAAATATCTATCTCTGATGCGGCAATTGATATTCTCAATGAAGGTTTTGATCTGGGTATTCGCTTTGGTGATCGCGTCGAAGAAGGAATGATCGCGAGGCAGTTGACGCCAGCGATGAGGGAAGCTTTGTTTGCCTCTCCGGAGTACATTGAGCAGTACGGAATGCCTGACACACCCGAAGCTCTCAAGCAACATAAACTCGTCCAGTATCGATTTATTTCTTCTAATCAACTTGCACCCTTAGAGCTTAGTAATCAGGGGGAACGATTAACGGTGGAAATGCCTCATGCCCTAGTTGTTAATGATACCGGGTTAATGCTGGATGCCGCGCTAAAAGGTTTAGGTATTGGCAGAATTGTCGATCCTATGGTGGAAGATCTATTTGCCTCTAAACAACTAGTACCAGTACTTGAGGAGTATTGGGCACCTTACTCTGGGCTCTACGTTTATTTTCATAAGAACACCCAAAAAGCTAAGCGTGTTCGAGTCCTGATTGACTTCCTGCTGGAGAAAAGCGCGTTATCAAATTAATGACACTGCTCGCGAAAGTGGCCCGGTGACACACCTTTCCACGAACTGTAGGCACGAATAAAGGAGTTAGACTCTTGAAAACCGAGAAGAAAAGAGATTTCCCCTAGAGACATCTGAGATTTTTCTAAGTAATGATCGGCCAGTTCAGCGCGCACATTTTGTAGCAGTACCTGAAAGCTTTCTTTTTCACTACTGAGTTTGCGCTGAAGTGTGCGCTTACTCATTGCCAGTTTCTCGGCAACACCTTCGATAGAGCTGTCCCCACTTGGTAAGGCTTCTAAGAGCACCGCCTTCACCCGTTCAGCGGTTGAGGCAGACTGATCTAAGTCAGCTAATTTCTGATTGAGTTTGGTTTCAAAAAACTCCCACATGGCTGAATTTGAAGTCAGAAAGGGACGTGTGGCGTCCTGCGCTGAAAAACGAATACTCACGCTTTTTCTTTTGCTTATCGCACAGCCGAAATAGTCTTCGTATAGAGACAATTTCTCAGGCAGTTCAGGCAGAGACAAGCGAGTGGGCTTGACGTTCTCACGGGTGGTGGTGCGTATGAGTTGCGTAAAGAATACTAACTCCATCAGTCCTAACGCTCGAGGCAGTGGACCACGGTGGCCGTAACAGCTGGTGGTCAATTCGGTAAAGCTCTTTGCCTGATTGACTGTCAAAACCATCGGTCCTATCAGTGGCTTGTACTGGCTCAGACGCCTGAGTGCCACATTCATATTCGGGCTACATATCGCGGCGAAGACAGGTGCATCAAATGACTCCACTGAAAAGTTTTCCGCAAGCAACAAAGGAACTTCACGCTCCCCGGCGGCTAGCTCCATTCCGTGACAAAGCTGGAAATATTCGTGAGGCGCCAAACTGGCGTGCTCACGGTTAAACAGGTCGGTGGGTAACTCTGCGAATTTGAGAACATCAGCAGGGTCAATTTGCATATCACTGAGCAGTAACTTCCAGTTGGGCGCAATGATAAATTTGTTGGCTCTTTTCATGGTGTCAGTTTTTTTCCATAAATTGACGTGACATTTTTAGCACAGTTTTACGTGGTAGTAGGGGAACCACCCAGTTAAGCATAAGCTTCAACCCTGTTTCATTAAAAGCGACCAACTCACCTTTTTCCATTGCCTTATAGCCACATTCAGCGACAGAACGCGGGGATTTGGCATTCTTCCACACATCGAGCCCATCTAAATCTCCTGCTTTAACAAAGCCGGTATCAACCGCACCAGGGCATAAAGCAGTGGCAGTCACATTGTATTCAGAGACTTCTTCGGCTATCGCTTGAGTAAATGAAGTAACATAGGCTTTAGTTGCGTAATAGACTGCTTGCAGCGGGCCCGGCATGAAGGAAGCAGTGGACGAGACATTGAGAATTTTTCCGCGCTTACGTGCGACCATATCTTGCAGAAAATGATGGGTCAGGTTAGTGAGTGTAATCATGTTCACTTGCATCATCGCTTGATCGGCACTCAGTTCGCGCTCATGGAAAAGACCATGGCCACCAAAGCCAGCGTTGTTGATGAGGATGTCAATCTCAAGTCCTAACTCTTTAACTTTCTCGGCAATACGATCAGCGGAAAGAGGATCGGACAGATCTTCAGCAATGACATACACTTGCGTCTGATGTTTCGCTTCGAGCTCTTGTTTAAGCTCGTTAAGTTTGTCTTCAGAGCGGGCGACTAAAATCATATCTCGACCTTTTTCAGCGTGTATACGCGCTAGCTCTAGGCCTATACCGCCAGAAGCACCTGTGATTAATGCTGTTTCTATCATCTCTTTTTCCTCATTCCTCACTGTGACTGCCATTCTGCTAGGTTGCATCATGTCGTTGAGGAAATATTAAGCAATCTGATCGCGCCACGCACTGGCAGATAATGACAGCTTACTCGCGAATTGTGCCATCGAGTCTTGATCTGTATCGCGAAAAAACTCAGTGGTTTCTTCCCCTTAGCGGATTTTTTTCAACTAAATTGTATGTATGTGAAATTTTCTTATTGATTTCCCTATCTTGTTAACCATGGCGTAGCAATAAACGCCATGGATAGTTAGCCGGCCTATGCGAGTAGCGCTGAACATTTGAAGAAGTATTGCTGAGGTTAGAGATGGAGTTAGCAAATCAGATACAGGCATGGTTGTACGCTGGGCATACATCAGTCGCAATGCTGTTTGTTGGCATCATCCTGCTTTCTTATTTACTGGAAGACTTAGCCATCGTGACCGCGGCAACGCTCGCAGTACAAGAGCTAATGCCAATGAGTATGGCGCTAGCGGCTATCTTCGTTGGGATTGCTACAGGAGATCTTGGCCTCTATCTGATGGGGAAAAGTGCACAACGTGTACGCTTCCTACGATATCGAATTTTCCAATATCAACGTGTCCGTCAAGTGAAGAAGAAACTTCACCAGAGCGCGTTTATCACCCTGTTTATTGTTCGTTTCATTCCTGGCCTACGCACGGTGGGCTTCACGCTAAGTGGTTTTCTTGATGTGCCTATGATGCGATTTTTTGTCGCGGTGATTGGTGCAACAGGGCTTTGGACTGCTTTGATTTTTGGTTCCTTCTACCAGTTAGGCAGTGTGGCCTGGCTGAAAGAGAGTCACGTAAGCTGGGTGCTGATTCCGGCAGGTCTATGCTTAATGTGGATGCTCAATAAAATTATTACAAAAACATTCTTAAGAGGCTCTTATGACACAGCTCGCTAATGTCGAAATGATTCCACAAGGAAAGGTCAATGCGGGAATGCCCGTTCTCCATGAACCGAAAAGAGTCATCTCGCCATTTGAATTTTTACCAGCTTGGTTCGTTTATGCGCCTGTGGTTGTCCAAAGTGCAGCATTAAGCCTGTATCACAGAGATTGGGCACTGCCGCTGATTGCTAACCCTGCGATCAAACTTAGCGGTATGGTTGGAGAATCCAAACACGACATTTTCAGCGCGGCTGGAGATATTACGCGCCAGTGGATTTTGCCTTTCATTACGTTGGAGAAATCTGACACCAACGAAGCGCAATTGTTTACACAAGCAAAAGAACAACTCAAACAGCAAGGAATTACTTACCCTCTTGTGGCAAAGCCTGATTTGGGTTGCCGAGGGGTTGGGGTCAAGTTGGTGAATTGCGACCAACAACTCAAAGACTATATCGCTCAGTTCCCTTCTCAAGGACGCTTTCTGTTGCAAGTTCGCTCGGACTACAGTGCTGAAGCGGGCATATTTTATGTCAGACAACCGGGAGAGGAGCGAGGCAAGGTTATTTCCATCACTCTTAAATACTCCCCACGTGTAACGGGTGATGGGCGCTCTTCACTCAAACAGTTGATTGAACACTGCCCACGTGCAGGCAAACTACAGCATTTGTATTTGCCTCGTCATAGCGAACATCTCGATGTAGTTATTCCGGAAGGGGACGAGTTTCAGTTGGCATTTGCGGGTAGCCATTCACGTGGTTGTATCTTCCGCGATGGCAATCAATTTATCACAGAGGCTCTCGAGCAAAAGCTGGACGAAGTTCTCGGTGATTTTGATGGCTTTAACTACGGTCGCCTTGATGTGAAATTTAAAGATATCAATGCGCTAATGCGTGGTGAAGCGTTCGATATTCTCGAAATCAATGGCGCGAGTAGTGAAGCCGCGCATATCTGGGACAGCGACACATCACTGTCGCATATCTTCAGTACGCTGCTTAAGCAGTACCGTTTGCTTTATCAAATTGGTTCCAAACACAAACAGCAAGGCCATCAGACGCCTTCTCTGGGTGCGCTACTACGGGCGTGGCGAGAAGAAAAATTGCTGACTCAGCTTTATCCCATGACCGATTAATAGCTCTGCGCAGGAAAAATGTTTATGAAGAATACTTCGACGCTTTCAGCCATGCTTGCTAAATCTCAGACTTCTCAGGCCGTTGTCGGCTGTATTGAGACGCTCAATCAGGGCTACGAGTTTTTAGAAACGCTGCAACCGGAAGATTATACCTATATCGCCCAGCCTCATGTGAGCAGCTCGATTGGTGAGCACTACCGTCATTGGCTAGACCTATTTCATGCAATTCGTTTGGACCGTGACAAGATTGATTACAACGTTCGTCGCCGTGGTCACAACGTCGAGCGAGATATTAATGTCGCTAAGCAGGAGATAGCTGAGCTGATTGAGTGGCTGTTTGGTTTACCAGCCAATGAACTGAATCAACCTGTTCAGGTTGAAACAGAAGTGATGCTCTCTCAAACGCACGTTGAAGAAGTGACTTCGACCTTTGTCCGCGAAATTACCTTCGCCGCGCTCCACGCTACTCATCACTTTGCGATGGCGAAAGTCGTGGCATCGTTAAGAGGCGTGGCATCAGATAGCCATTTTGGCGTCGCACCAACGACGGCAACTTACCAAAGGGCGCAGTAATCTATGTGTACATTATCTTGGGTTTATCATGGCAATAACCACTACGAGGTTTATTTCAATCGCGACGAGCAGCGTTCTCGCCTGCCAGCACTTGAGCCACAAAGTCTGGTCATTGATGGTGTGCACTGTGTGATGCCGATTGACCCTGTGGGTGGAGGCAGTTGGATATCCGCCAATGAACACGGTGTTACTGTGTGCTTGCTTAACTTCTACCAAGGGAAAACACCGAAAGGTCCGCTGACCAGCCGGGGCATGATCATTAAGCGTCTCGCAAGCAGTTGTTCCAGTCAGACTGTCGATGCTCGATTGTTGGAAATGGAACTCACACATTTTGCACCTTTCACTGTGGTTTCTTTCGATACACGCAGAACGGCGAATGAAACCGTATTGTGGACGTGGGATGGGGAGCAGCTTACGCGCTCACACGCGTTTGCTCCGATAGTCTCGGCGGCTTTGCACTACGAAGAAGCCAGACAATATCGCCTAAGTTTGTTTAACGAATTGGTGTTGACGACGCCAGATGACGAGATAGGTCAACGCTTTCATCAGACGTTTGATGACAGCTATCCGCACCTTTCTCCTCTTATGGAAAGAAATGACGCTCGCACTGTAAGTTTTACCTCAGTTGTCGTGTCTTCTACTAAACAAGAGATGAATTACCAATCAATCGACAATCACCGCAATGTTGATTTTCGAACGACACAAAGTTGTTTGAAGGCTGACGTTGTAGAACAAGGAGTCTTCAAATGAAGAAGTTATTTGCCCTTTTAATCATGTTAGTCAGTTTCCCATCTTGGTCAGCAGATAAAATTTACACCGGAATATTTAGCAGCAAAGCAGTGAGCGGTTATGACACGGTAGCCTATTTTACCGAAGGCAAACCTGTCAAAGGAGACAGCAAGTGGCAAGTCGAGTATGAGGGCGCTGACTGGTATTTCTCTTCTCAGGAAAATTTAGACAAATTTAAAGCAGACCCTGAGGCGTACGCTCCTCAATATGGCGGTTACTGCGCGTGGGCGATTTCAGCTAAAAATGATTTTGCGTCAGCGGATCCAAAACAATGGGCGATCGTCGACGGTAAGCTTTACCTGAACTATGACGCAGAAGTGAAAAGCTGGTGGGATGACGACCGCGCAGGTCACATCAAACAAGCTGACATCAATTGGCCAACTTTAGTTAACTAACAAGGACTTCCCTCTATGAAATTTTCTCCGATTAAGCATATTCCTTCAGCGTTTATTGCCTTTGTCTTTATTCAATCGTTGTTCTTTAAGTTCTCTGGCTCTTATGAGACGGACCATATCTTTGGCACGCTAGGGGAATGGTCAGGGATTGAATGGTTTGGTGTTTACGGTGGTTACTTAATTGGTTTTTCTGAGCTGATTGCCTCAATCCTGCTGTTTACTCGCTTACACGGTGTTGGTGCGGCAATGAGTGCAGGTATCATGACTGGTGCGATTTTCTTCCACCTATTCACTCCGCTGGGCATTGTTATGCCCGAGTTCAATGCTATGGGTGAGATTGTTGGTGACGATGGTGGTTTGCTATTCGGTATGGCATGTATTGTTTGGTCGTGCGGTGTATTCCTCTTCATCCGTGATGTAAAAACGGAAGGAACGTTTATGCATAACTTGCTAGCAAAAGGAGCTTAATATGTTGGATAGTCCTTTCAGATTGCCGCGAAAAACACCGTTTGGTATTGGTGAGTCAATGGTGGAGTGGGCAACGGGTTTATCAACGCTCGACGCCCTCTACAAGCAAGATATCTTGCCTGAAGACAGCTTTGAGTTTATGCAAGAAGCGCTCAACCGAATTGGCACCCAGTATGAAGTCGACCATGGCAGTCTGGAAAATATCCCCGCCGAAGGTTCGGTACTGATTGTTGCTAATCATCCGTTTGGTGGCATTGAAGGGATAATTCTCGCGTCTCTGATTTCTAAGGCGCGAAAGGACGTAAAAGTGCTGGCGAATGAACTGCTAAAACGCATTCCTGAACTGGATGACCTGTTCATTGGAGTGAACGTATTTGGTGGAGAACAAGCCAGACAGACCAACAGAAAAGCGATCAAAGAAGCCAATCAGCACCTTAAAGAGGGTGGGGTGTTGATTATCTTCCCTGCGGGCGAAGTCTCCGCTTGGCAGGCAAACGAAAATAAAATCACCGATAAAGCCTGGAGTAAGTCTGTCGCCAAGTTTGTGAAGCATGCCGAAGCGACAACGGTGCCAGTTTTTATCAATGGTATGAACAGCAAGCTCTTCTATCAAGCGGGACGGATCCACCCTTTGCTGAGAACGGCGCTACTTGGACGTGAACTGCTCAACAAATCAGGGCAGACGATATCCGTATCAATCGGCAATGCTATCCCATTCTCAGAAATCAAAGGTTTTGAGGATGAAGAAGATATTACCCAGTACTTCCGCCTGAACACGTATTTAATGGGCAGTATGGGAAAGCCACAGACGTCTGCACTGCAGACGGATGATGCCGAGCCAATCATTGCCCCTGTTGGTGTTGCCACATTGGAGAATGAGTTGTCGCAGATTGAACAATACAAGCTCCTCGAACAAGGTGACTTTGATGTTTACTGTGCTCCAACGGATGTGATTCCACACATGATGGAGGAGATCGGCCGTGTGCGTGAAGAGAGCTTCCGTGAAGTCGGTGAAGGCAGCGGTTTATCGTGCGATATCGACAGATTTGACCCGCACTACCATCAGTTGTTTGTCTGGAACCGAGCGAACCAAGATTTAGTGGGTGCTTATCGCTTAGGTCTTGTTGATGAACTGATCGCTAAAGGTGGGATAGAGCAACTATATTCCACCAGCCTGTTCAACTATGACGAAGCGTTTGTTGATACTTTGGGGCAGTCGATTGAGCTTGGGCGTTCCGTGGTGTCGAAACAATACCAACGCAATATGCACTCCTTACTCCTGTTATGGAAAGGCATCGCCAAGTTTGTTGAGCGCCATCCGAAATACACACATTTATTTGGTCCGGTCAGTATCAGCAATGATTACAGCCCGGTCGCGAGACAGCTGATTGCATCGGTAATGTCTGTCCATTATTACGATGAAGAGAAAGCAAAGCTTGTATCGCCAACAACACCACTAGAGAAAAGTGGTCAGGAATTCTGGCGTCCGGACATGCTGAGTTCATTGGCTGATTTACCGTTGCTCTCTAAAGTGCTGAGTCGCCTTGAGCAAGGTATGGGGTTACCTGTGTTATTGAGACAATACCTCGGAATGAACGGTAAGCTGGTTTGCTTTAATGTTGACCCTGCCTTTAACTTTGCGCTGGATGGCTTGATTGTCGTCGACCTGACTTCGGTACCAGTCAGAACATTAGGTAAATATATGGGGCGGGATGAAGCGAAAGCGTATCAAGATATTCATTCTGCACAACTAAGCAGTGAACAGTCTCACTAAACTCATCCATGAGTCTAAGCCGCGATAATCATCGCGGCTTTTTTGTGTTTGCCATCCTTAAGTGCTCTATAAAGGGAGTTATCAGAAAGTAACAACTGCTATATACCAGACATAACGCGTTAACAATTGATGTGACCGACCAATCAGATGAACCTTGATACAGCGAATGTATCACCATACCTTTTACCCGTTTCATTCGAATTTCTATATTTGGCTGCGCTGACAGCACATTTTATTTATTACTTTTATAGGTCTAAGAATGAAAACCCAAACTTTACTTTGCGCGGCGTTGATAACTACTGCCTCCGTACCCGCTATGGCTGGTGACACCAAACTGGACGTTCGCTTCGGCTACAATACAACTTCTGAAAATCGAGACAGCCGCGTTAAGTTTATGCACACTTTCGACAATGGCTTCTATTTCAGTGCAGAAGCCGCTCAACTGCATAACGATAGCTATTTTGGTGGTAATGACTCCAACGATGATGGTAAAAATGGACTTCAGGCGGCTGCTCAGGAGTTTGAAGCCACATACAAATTCAACATTAATGAAGACTGGTACTGGTCTCCGGGTTTAGTGATGGTCACCGCGCCAGACTGGACAGAATACCGACCGTATTTAAAGCTAGGCACAACGTTTGATAACGGTATTTCAATGACAGGTCGCTACCGTTACAACTGGTCAAATGATGAAAACGGCAAGCAATACTTAGATGGAAGCGGCACCACTCGTGGCGCGTCTAACCAGTTTGACCTGTGGGTATCAAAGAGCTTTGGTGATTGGGGGCTGATGTATAACCCACGTTACCGTTTCCAAGATGGTGTGGATCAAGGGACAGGACGAGACGATTACTGGGAACACACCGTGATGGTCAATTACAAGGTAGATGAGACTTGGACACCATATATGGAGCTGGTTTCGGTGGATGAAACCTATGTAGATAGCAACGGTAATCGAGAGCAGGATTACGCAGTGCGCTTCGGTGTTGTCATGAACCTCTAATGACCGATTCTGTTTTGCGCATTTGGTAAATACGTGTCCATGGCCAGTCAGAGTTCTGACTGGCTTTTTTATGTTCTGCTGACTCCTAATATAGCCTTTTCACATTAACCAGAAGCAACCGAGCTATCCCGTTGGTGAGTTTTCGCCATACAATCTTATGGTTGAAAGGGAAAATCATGCATAAATCTATTCTTCTTGTCGCGGCGCTTACTGCATTTGCGGCAAACTCATTTTTCTGTCGATTCGCTCTCGCAAATCACGCCATTGATCCAGGCTCATTTACTTGGCTTCGTTTGGTGTCTGGGGCGGTGACGCTATGGCTTATCTTAGCTTTCAGAGGCCAGATGAACTACCAATTTGTCAGCGACAGAGCCAGTTGGTGGGCTGGGGGAGCGCTGTTTGGTTATGCCGTAAGCTTTTCATTCGCCTACACCCATCTCACTACAGGGACAGGCGCGTTAATTCTATTTGGAATGGTTCAGATGGCACTGATTGCTTTCCATTTAATGACAGGTAATCGCCTTAAAATCGGTGAAAGTATTGGTATTGTTATCTCTCTGACAGGGTTTATTGTGCTTATGTTGCCGTCTGCCGAGACGCCCGATTTGGGCTCCGCTGCTTTAATGTTGGTCTCAGGCGTTTGCTGGACGGGGTTCACCTTGCTGGGTCGCAATACTGCCAATGCTGCTCAGTCGATAACCAATGGTTTTTTAGTGGCGAGTCTGATGGCTCTGATGCTCAGTCCTGTTCTATTCTCACTGGAGTCGGTCACTGCGCAGGGAGCCATGTGGGCGCTGTTGTCCGGGGTGTTCGCATCAGGATTCGGTTACATTCTTTGGTATCAGGTTTTAAAGCACCTTTCTGTTCTTCAAGCTTCCGTTTCTCAGTTGGCGGTACCTGTGATTGCGTTTATTGCGGGTAGTTTACTACTTGGGGAAGCGCTCACCTTAAATGCAGCCATGTCGTCGTTGCTGATTTTGGGAGGCATCGCGCTGATTTTTGCCGTTCGTTTCAGGGGCTAACTCTCGTTTTTATCATCTGTCTCAGTAACGCGCTGAAATCACAGCTAAATTATGGGGAAGAGATATGAACATAATGAGAAATAATCGATGAAAATCTGGATGACGCTGGGGCTTGCATTAATCTCGCTGAATGCTTTTGGACAGCAACAATCTGAAAGTGACAGTGCATTTATTGATGTCAACGTGACACTGGAGCTGGAAGGGATAGAGAAGTCCATCGATCAAACTCGTGTTTCGTTGGATAACATTGCTGGTGCTCTCGATGGTATTGCGCACAGTGATAACCTGACCGAACAACAAAAGCAGACGCTGAGTGAGACGATTTCTAACCTCAACCAACTGGTCTCTATCTCCAGAGAATCAGTTGCTAGTTTCCCTGCCGCTATTCAGCACTCTCAACAAGTTGTCAGTGAAAAAAGTCAGCGATTTTTCGATGATTTGCAGTTTAAGATTGTGCTGATTGTCGCTTTGGTTGGTGTCATTTTGATCGCTGTTATCGGCACCGTGTACTGGCTATTGTTAAGACCACTTCAAAGTACGGTATTCAGTGCAACAACTAATGTGTCTCAGATGGCCAAGGCACTTAAGGTGACCGCAGAGGCAGTGGAACGCTGTTCCAAGAGGCAAGAAGAAATCACACAGCAACTCGCAGACCTGTCGGAAAAAGAGAAAGCCTAGGTAGTGATAGTTGAAGATGAGAAAAAGCCCGAAAACGACTGTGACGGGCTTTAAATTGATGCGCTTTAAAGCAGCTTTTCTTTGATGACCTGAAGGACGCCATTCTCTCGATTACTTGGTGCGCGGAATCGAGCGGTCTGCTTGATGGTGTCGTGAGCATTCTCCATCGCGTAGGAGTGGTAGCTTTCTTTGAGCATTTCTAAGTCATTTAGGTAGTCGCCAAAGCTCATGGTTTGTTCATGACTAAAGCCAAGCGTTTGTTGTAGATGTTTAATGGCTGCGCCTTTTGAAGCCTCTGCATTCATCACATCCAGCCAGATCTTAGCACTCACCACCACTTGATGACTGTCGCCAAAGTGCTCGTTCATGGCGGGGAGCACGAGTTCTTCAGTTCCATCGAAGTGGCAAATGGCGATTTTAATGAACTCTTCTTCAACGCTGAGTAGATCTTCAACATACTCGCAGCGGTGGTAATACTTGGCAAACTCTTCCAACGCTCGAGGATCTTGCGTTTCGATGTAAGCTGAGTTTTTACCGCAAAGCACAATGTGTGTTCCACTAATTGCTCGTGCCTGTTGAATGATGGCTTCAATGGCACTGCCATCAATTGTGCAGCTGTAAAGCTCTTTGCCTTGGTGCATGACCAGCGTGCCGTTTTCAGCGACAAACATCATACGATCTTTAACTGGAGAAAAAGTCTCCATCAGGCTGTAATACTGACGCCCCGATGCCGCTGCAAAAATGATCTGTTTCTGTTCAAGCTGTTCGTATAGTTCGAAGAATTCAGGGTTTAGCTGGCTGTTTTCATCCAGCAGAGTGCCGTCCATATCGGCAGCGATGAATTTGATATCTGAAAGCGACATGTTGTGTTTACCTAAAAATGCAGAAAGCGAAAGGCTCGAAAAGTGTTCAAGCGAATATCAGGTAAAGTACAGGAAATTGTGACGATCTCAAGCAGAAATGCAGAGCAGGAGTCAGTCAGATTGTGGCCTGAGGTAGTCAGGCCACACAGTCTGAGAGAATTTTTTAATAATCCTGATATGCCCCACTTTCTACCATCGCAGTCTGGAGCATTTTGTGCAGACGCGAGCCTGGCTTGAGGGGATTGCCATACTGACTGGCTAATACGCTATTTTTGATTGAGACCGACATATAGTAATTTACCGCAGTTACCAGTTTATCGGACTCTCTGCGTGTTACTATGTTTTTCAGTGTTCTGACAGCGTGTTTGGACTGACTGCTTTGTCGAAATTTAGTTGCGCCATCGTATTTCGCCAATGCACCTGAAATGAGGTTGATAAAGTAATTGTTGTCAGACACGTTATCTTCACCAATTACATAATCAAAGATAATCTCAGGATAAGCTTGGCTGGCACCGGTGATCATAAACTCATTATTGCCACTGGAAATATTCCAGAAGTTGTTGTTTGTACCTCTGGAAATGACCGAATCATAACCCAGCTCTTTGGCGTGATCTGAACTTACTTTTCTAAAATCATTCCTGGCAGATGTGAATGGAATCGCTTTATGGATAAGGTGAGGAAACAGTTTAGAGTGTCCAAGGCAAACTCTGGAGATTAGTGCTGTTTTACTGAATTTTCGGCCTGTATTATCTCTGCAAAAACAGCGATAGTCACCACACTGTGGACAGGTCGAATAGGTCATAATCTTCGAAAAATTGTCTGAGAAATATGCACCTTGACCAAGCATCCCATAGCAACCTGTTTTCGCATTTTTCTTCCCTAGGTCTGGTCTGAACCCTCCACCTGCAATTAAATCACCGATATAAGGTGAGGTGCCGTGAAAGAGCATCAACTCGCCATTTCTTCGGTTAAGCACCGGTGCACAGAAGTCTGTATATTCTGTGTCATTTTGAAACTTAGACTGGAATTTGGTGGCACCAATTTTATTAGCTGAGTTTTCGCCGAGGGAGTAATTGGTATTGAGAAACGCTTTATATGTCGCTAACAACTCTTTGTTATAGATGATTTTCAAAGAACGAATCGAGATATTTGCTGACTCTGGAGGTTTAACATCGCCCTTACCTTCTTTCATTCTCCGCGTCATTCTCGAAACGATCATTTCACTATTTTGAGGGTTGTTTTTCATCTCATAGGCATAGTGCATACGAGCGTTTTCAGCAGTCGGCGAAACCACTTTTCTGGCAGAGATATTTTCGTTAACAAAGTCTTCAACGTGTTTAAGAAAAGGGTGACCACTTGTGAGTTCTAGATAGATATATTTGCCACTTTCTGGCGATTTCCAAGAAGTTTTAATCTCGCCCCAGTAATTTGGAAGCTCAGAGCTTAGATATTTTGCGTAATCGGTAATCATATTCTTCAATACCCCGTCTAGAACTTTACTTTAATCGGTATCTTTTAGATGCGTCTGCTTGCCTAGAGCACCACAGCTGTTGCTCATTTGTCAACCAGTCATTATGTGCGAATACTCCTACACAATATGAACAATAGCGCATTACCAAATCCAGTAAGGAGTGAGTGATTCGCTATCAATATCTGGTTAGACCATTAATCCCAAGTAGGAGTATTTTGGTTTGCTATTCAAGGCTCCAAATCCTCTGTTCACCTGATCAGAAATTGGCTTGACGGATTAAGCGCGATATATACAATAAATATACACTTCGTATATAAGGCGTATAATATTGGGTATTGTCAAAATTTCAGATGAGCTGCATGAAGAGATCAGAAAAGCCAGCTCCGTGATGTCTCGTTCGATTAACTCTCAGGCAGAGTTTTGGATCAAAATGGGTATGTTGGCAGAGCTACATCCTCAGCTTTCGTTTAATCAAATTATTTCTGACCTGATGAAGTCGGCAGAAGTCTCAGCAGCCAATGTGGCATCAGCGGAAGGGGAAACGGTTGAATAACAGCGTCATCATCAAAACTGCGGCAGAAGCAGAGTTAATGCGTGAATCTGGTCGCCTGCTTGCTGAGGTGTTCCATATGCTCGATAGCTACGTACAACCTGGCGTATCGACGATGGACATTAACAATAAGGTGGAAGGCTTTATTGTTAATGAGTTAAAAGCCCGCCCTGCCAGCAAAGGGCAGTATGACTATCAATACGTGTTGAACTCTTCGATCAATGAAGTGGTTTGTCATGGAGTCCCGAAAGCTTCCCAGTTTTTGAAACCTAAAGACATTATCAATCTGGACATCACACTGGAAAAGAACGGCTTTATTACAGATTCAAGCAAGATGTACGTGATGCCTGATGCCACTCCGTTAGCGAGAAAGCTTGTTGAAGTGACTTACACCGCCATGTGGCAGGGAATCAAACAAGTGAAGCCCGGAGCCACTCTGGGGGATATCGGTCATGCGATTCAAAGTTATGCTGAATCTCATGGCTACAGCATTGTTAGGGAATATTGTGGGCATGGCATTGGTCGCGAAATGCATGAAGAGCCTCAAGTACTTCACTACGGAATCCCCAATCACGGGCTGACTCTAAAAGAGGGCATGGTTTTCACCATTGAACCTATGATCAATCAGGGAACAGCGAGAGTAAAAACAAAGAAAGATGGCTGGACGGTGGTGACCCGTGATAAAAAGTTGTCTGCCCAATCTGAACATACAGTTCTGGTAACCAGTACGGGTTATGAAGTGCTGACGCTGCGAAATGAAGAGAAGTCCTGTGCTTAGCGTTGTGATAGAGTTGACGTGAGTGGGGTTACGTATCATTTGAGTCAATGTATTGGTTGCTTATGTATTTAATAAGTCGTTACACAACTCGACATTTTAGCGCTTTACATCTCGCGCTAAGCAATGAACACTTCCCCCAAAGTAAATAGCAGCCGACATAATAGAGTTAGTAGGAAATTATGAGCAACACGACGGCGAAAAAGTCGAATCCATTATTTGAGATCCTTTTTAACGTATTCATCCCTTCATTCATATTGATGAAGTTTAGTGGTGAAGAGCACCTAGGCACGGCAATGGCGCTTGTGGTCGCTTTGCTTTTCCCTATTGGTTACGGCGGTATGGATCTTATCCGTAATAAGAAGTTCAACTTCATTTCCGCGCTTGGTTTTGTCAGTGTGTTACTGACGGGCGGCATCGGCCTGTTGGAGCTTGATACACGTTGGTTAGCTCTAAAAGAAGCATTGATCCCTGGCCTGATCGGCTTAGCGGTATTGGGCTCTACTTTTACTCGTTACCCACTAATGCAGAAGATGCTCTTGAACGACACGGTTTTAAACCTTTCTTTGATCACCAAACGCCTTGAAGAAAACGGTAAATCTCAAGAATTTGAGCGCTGCCTGATGTCATCAAACTATCTATTCGCCAGTACCTTTGCGTTTTCTTCTGCGATGAACTATTTCCTTGCAACTTGGATTGTAACCAGCCCTGCAGGCACGCCTGAATTTAACGAAGAGTTGGGCAAGCTCACTCTGTACAGCTATCCAGCCATTGCGATTCCAAGCATGCTGATGATGTTTGGTATTTTTTATTACCTATGGCGTCAAATTCGAGCAATGACTTCCCTGGAAACCGAGCAGATATTCCATACCAACAAGTAGATCTCTCATCGGTAGATTCAAGCCGAAGAACATAGATACACAAAACAAGCCTGAGCGGACAACCGTTCAGGCTTGTTTGTTATTGGCTGGCATGAACAGCATTAGAGGCTGAAATAGGTGCAGAGAAGGAATAAAGCGGGTTTTCCTCTGATAGCCTAAAATGTAGAGTCTAACCCCGCTTAAGGTGTGGCTGCTTAGAGAATTACATGACTTTTAGCGAGTATTGCATAGATATTGCACTTTTCTTGTGAAAGAGATTCAAAAAAGGTGGACTTCGCAAAGCCGTTGTAACATCCTGCCACTCCAATTCATTCAACCACAAATAATGAGACGAAGTGCCTGCTGAAATGTTAATCAGCCTCCCGTATCTCATTAAAGTAGTAAGGAGTTCAACTTGAACCTATTTGTAAGAGATCTTACCGTTATCGATTCTTCATTCATTTGTGAACACAGAGGCATCGTGGGAGATAGTTGGATTTTAGATGCGACCTTGTCGGGTGAGCTCAATGAAATGAGCATGGTGTTAGACTTTGGCAAGGTAAAGAAACAGATTAAACACCTCGTCGATCTGCATGTTGATCACCGTCTGCTGGTGCCGATGAAAAGCGCTGCTGTCGTTCACAACACAAGCAAGCCCGGCTATGCCACACTGGATGTCATGCGTGACAACAAAAGCATCCACCTTCAATGTCCAGACGAAGCTTACTGCTTGATTGATGCAGAAGCGATCACTATCGAAAGTCTGACTGAGCACGTTTATCACATCCTCCGTGATAACCTGCCAAGCAACGTGACGGGACTAGAAATCACACTTCGTCACGAAAATATTACCGGCGCGTTTTATCACTACACTCATGGCCTTAAAAAGCACGATGGTAACTGCCAGCGCATTGCGCATGGTCACCGATCTCCGGTTGAAATATTGGTGGATGGACAACGTGATAATGAGAAAGAAGCAGCGTTCGCAAAACGTTGGGAAGATATCTATTTAGGTTCTATCGAAGATCAGGTATCTGTAACGAAGCTGAATTTGAGCCCACGCGCTCAAGTTATCTCAGACGAGAGCCATTATGGGTTCCGCTATACTGCACCACAGGGTGAATTTGAGTTGGCTATCGCGAAGAGTGAAACCGAAATTCTGCCAACTGATACCACAGTAGAACTGTTAGCTGGCTACATCGCTGATCAAGTAAAGCCAAGCCTAGAGTCTAATCAATCCTTGCAGATCATCGCTTATGAAGGCGTAGGCAAGGGTGCCATGGCGTTCCGCTAGTCGAACTAAGTCGCTTATAGCCCGCTTCGCGTTTCATTTATTACAGCGCATACTCGCTCAACGTTCTCTGGAGAGAAGGTTGAGCACCTCATCTGGCGGGCTTACCTATCTCTTTTTGACAGCCAGTGATTGGCTTTCACGCTAATGCCTTTCAAACTCAATGAGTTGCACTCGGCGCCTACCACCTTAATTTAAGCTTATACATTCATCTCGGTAAATCTTAGGCCGCAAGCTGTTTTTGTTTTTTCTATTTGTTATGTTATAACGTTTCGATGGTTGACCTTGCTGCTATCAATCGATAACAGGCAAGGTTGTAAAAGGAATACGATACGTTTGCCGCATAGGAGGTCATTCAATGAATGCAGTTGTCGCTGAACCGATGGTCATCAGTACCCAAGATACGTCAATTGAGGTGCCCAGTTTCAGTTTAGGGGAGCAACCGACTGTGTTGGGGGACATCTATCAGGACGAGGTCAACATTGCGATTTGGCGACGTCACTTTGACCCGGCATTTTTTGATGATGTAAGCCAATTTGTAGCTGCAAATCCGAATCTCAGCAAATCTCTGACTCTATCGCCAGAATCGGCTTATGAAGCGCTAGATTACGCGACAGATGGCACCGCGCCTAAAAAGCTGTTAGAGAACATGGCTGAGCTGGTTGATATGTTTTGTTATCTGTTCGACATAGAGCAGGCTGGTTTGCGCTTAGCGACACTGAGCGGCGCTATGTGTCCACGTTTTCATGTTGACCAAGTGCCTTGTCGTTTAGTGACCACATACCATGGTGTTGCGACTCAATGGTTACCCAACCACGTACTCGATCGCACAAAACTAGGACGTGGCGCCAACGGACAGCCGGATTCAGTCTCTGGTTTATATCGTCAGGAGTCTGACATTCAGCAGCTTGTTTGCGGCGATGTTGCGCTGCTAAAGGGTGGACGATGGGAAGGCAATGAAGAGACAGGCTTAGTACACCGCTCACCTTCGAATGTGTCTGATCAACCAAGGTTACTGATGACATTGGACTTCGGCTAAGCCGCTTGATGGCAATCAAATAAAAAAGCCAGTAACTGTGGTTACTGGCTTTTTCGACAGTATCTAGTCGACGGTATGGCGCGGATTAGATTTTGAAAGAGCCCACATGGCTGTCGAGCACTTGTGACAGCTCTGCGAGTTGCTGACTGGATTGTTCAAGCTGTTCGCTGGCACTAAGGCCATGCTTCACTGAGTTGCTCACTGTGTCCATGTTCATGTTGATCTCATTGGCCACGGTAGATTGCTGCTCTGTGGCGGTTGCTACTTGCGTATTGATATCCAAAATGGTCATGACTTGGGTGGTGATTTCTTCCAGTGATCGTCGTGCCAATTGAGTTTGTGACGTGCCCTGAACAATCAAGGTTTTACTATTGTTCATTGAGCTGACTGCACTTTGAGCTTCGGTTTGCAGTCGATTAATCATCGCATCAATCTCATCGGTCGACTGAGCGGTTTTGGTTGCTAGATTACGTACTTCATCAGCAACAACAGCAAACCCTCGACCAGCTTCACCGGCGCGAGCGGCTTCGATCGCAGCGTTCAAAGCCAATAAGTTGGTTTGCTCAGAAATCCCTCTAATCACATCGAGAATAGAACCAATCGACTGAGTATTATCGGCCAAGCTCACGATGATATTCGACGTGCTGTTCATCTCGGTTTCTAAGTTGGTAATCGCTGTGGTCGTGCTCTCGATAGTTTTGTGCCCCTCTTGGGCCTCATTTGTTGCTGTGCTCGCGGCATTTGCAGCGCCAGCGGCATTGGATGCGATTTCATTGACCGTCGCGATCATCTCGTTCATTGATGTCACAACCAGCATGGTTTGTTCGTTTTGCTCTTGTCCTCTGGCAAGTGCTTGTTGAGATTGTTGCCGAAGAGCGGTCGCTGAGTTGTTAAGTTCCGCGCCAGTGCTGACCACTTGAGAAATGATCTCATGGACTTTGCTGACAAAGACGTTGAATGCGGAAGATATCTGAGCAACTTCGTCATTCCCTTTAATAGGTAGGCGAACCGTCAAGTCACCGTTCCCTTGAGAGATATCATGCAGAGCATTTTTTAGTACCGAAAGAGGTTGCATCAACTTGCCTAGCAGAAGGAAGAGAAGCGCCACACAAATTACAAAGATCACCACCATAGATGTCAGCTGATACGCCACAATACCATTTGTCGCCTGACTGACTTCGGTAATGGGAATACCAATGTCAAAGGTGCCGTATAGCTTACCGTCGACATAGATTGGCGCCATAATGTCGTACACCCAGACTTGTTGTACATCCGCATACCATTTCGAGTATTGCTGCACGCCTCTAGTTGCTCCATCTACGGTATAGCTGTCTTCATAAGTTTTATTGAGCTTCTGTTTGTCACTGTGAGCAACAGCGGTGACATTGCTATCGATAACAATCGCATAGCTAACATCAGAGCGTTGTTTCAGTTTGCTGACTAACGCTTGCAGGTCTTTAAGGGGTTGTTGTGAGTTTTCAAGAATGTAGCCTGCATTGCCAGCCAGGAATTCAGCTTGGACTTGTGATTTATGGAGTATGATTTCATCTATTTTCTGGCTGGATATTAGGTAGGTTGAGATCATGCTGGCGGCCACCGCAATGCCAAACATGATACAAACCGCGATTAGGATTATTTTCTTCATTCTGAACGTCTCTATGCAAATCTGCTTAAAAGTTTTTTCTGGAGCTTGATAGCAATAAGCAACAGTATTAATAGTTATTAGTTTGTCTGCATAAATTTCAATAACTTTAGTTATCAGAATGAAAACTCTAATTTTGTGTCACACTTTTGTGAAGTAACCTCAGTGATTTATCGGGGTGTCTGTGTTGTCGGAAGGCAGAGCTATAGATTGTTTTTATGCACCAAACATAGGCAATGACTGCATCACCTATTGAGCTAGCGGAGCGGCCAACTTAATACGGGTAGATTGCTTCAAGGGACTGCTGAATTTTGAACCCTACCAATTCTCCAGATGCCAGATGGTCTTTCCCCAACAGTGAATAAAGAGACACGCCTTGGTGTGAGAGTTCTGAGGCAAGTAATGCTTCGTCATTTCTTTCTTGTCGAGTAGTACAGCAATAAGGACGGAAGTCGTTATTTTAACGCCTTATTACGTTAGTGGCTCAAGACAAACTGCCGGACAATACTCTCCATTTGTCGGGAGTATGTATGTTACTGTCAAAGGACATGAGGCGTGGCGAAGCACTCAAAGCCATGCTGCAGAGTGAGCGTCGTCAAGTCGCCCTTTCATTGGGCAGCGCCGTCATGTGCAGTCTGGTGGAAGTCGTGCCTTGGGTGTGTTTGTTACTTTCTCTCGAAGCCATGGCTTCTGGAGAATCTCCAATTCTATATCTGCTTGTATTCGTTATTGCATTGCTGGGGCGTTATGGGTTGTACGCTTTTGCGGTTTGGCTGGCGCATTTAGCAGCGTATCAGATTATTCAAAAGACACGTCAGCACATTGTTCGTGCTTTAGCATCCATGAAGATCGAACAACTCCGAAGTCAGAAACGAGGAGATATCGAAAAGCGCCTGTCAGATGACTGCCAGAGTCTTGAGCCTCTCATTGCCCATCATGGCACTGACGTGATTAACGGCCTTTTGATGCCAGCATTGCTCACCATTCTGATGGGTTACATAGACTGGCGTCTGGCGCTCATCGCCCTGTTACCACTGCCTGTGGCACTGGGCGTTCAGATCATGTTGATGAGTGGATTCCGTCATCGCCAAGAAAAATACATGCAGATCGTTGCCAATATGCATCAAGCGCAGATGGAGTTTTTGCGTAGTATTGGCGTAATGAAATTGTTCTCAGTAGATGCAGATTCTTACCTGGCACTTAGCCGCACGATTCGCTCACACAATAAAATTGTGACTGGCTATACTCGCATGATGGTTGGGGCGTGGGTGACTTTTGTCACTCTGGCTCAGGCATCACTCATGTTGGTTGTACCTGCGGCGATAGCATTTGTGCAAATGGGACAGTTGTCGCATGCAGAACTGGTTATGGTGGTATGTATCAGCGCGGGTATTTTAAAACCTTGGCTGGATCTAACTCAGGTCTTTTCTCAGATCCAACAATCTTTTGTTGCTGTCGATCGCCTGTTACCTTTCTTTCATACTACTCAGACTGTCGTAACAAGTTATGATGCACCGCTTGAGAGCCTATCCTGCGCTCAGTTGACTCTTTCTCGCGCCGATAACCCGCTATTAAACGACGTCAATGTTGAGTTTTATCCTGGTGAACGGGTGACGATCGAAGGGGAGTCTGGGGTAGGCAAGAGTTCCTGGTTGATGACCTTGAGTGGGGCTCTGACAGCGGACAGCGGTGAGTGGCGTGTCAATGGCGCATCAATGAAGGATTGGGATGATGCAACACGCAGCCGTTATATTGCTTCCGTCGATCAACAGGTGGTGTTCTTCTCCGGTTCATTACGTGACAATCTTTCACTGGTTAGAGAGGCGTTAAATGATGATGAGCTGTGGTCACTGCTGTCGCTCATGAGACTGAAAGATGTAGTTCTGAAATTGCCGCAAGGCCTAGATTCACCTATTGGAGAAGCTCAGCGTTTATTCAGTGGTGGAGAAATGCAGCGATTAGCGATTGTTAGGGCTGCGTTAGCCAAAACCCCCGTTTTGATTTTAGATGAAGCGACAGCGCATCTTGATCAAATCTCAGAACAAACGGTTCTGGAAGGACTTCGTCAATATCACCCTGAACAGATTCAGTTAATTATCAGTCACCGTGCGACTCGTGTTCAGCAGGTTAATCGCCGTTTACGAGTGGAGGCAGGGGAAGTGCAGGAGAGTCGTCATGACTAATATTCAGATCTTGATACGTCATAGTGGTATCAGTGCGCGGCAGTTCTGGATTGGACTTGCCGGAAAGCTTGTGGTTGAGGCATTACCTCTGTTGGTGTTTGGGGCATTATTTGCTTGGCTTTTGGTCCCCGAGTTGGTTTCTTGGATGACGATAGGAGTCATATCACTGATGGTGGTGGCGGGCCAATGGTGGGCTGGTCAGAGTGCCAAGCAGACGTTTCTCGGCGCCTATGAAATCACCCATGGGCTGAGAAGCCAGTTGTTGACTGATATTCGAAGACAACCGCTTGCAGCACTAAAAGGGAAACGTTTAGGTGAAAAAATGAAACTTCTGACTGCAGATTTGAAGCAGTTTGAAGATATATTCAGTCATCTGTTAGCGGATTTCATTTCGGCGTGGGTCGTGCCATTCGCGATGCTACTGGTGATTAGCTTCATTCATCCTGTATTGGGTGCTGTGACTTTGGGAACGTTTGTTCTGGCGCTGGGTGCGTTAGCTCTCGCAGAAAGGACATTCAGTCAACGGGCAAAGCACCAGCACAGCATGAATACTGAAGTCTCCAGTCGACTTCTGGAATATGTCGATTGTCTGCCAATGCTTCGTGGATTTGCTCAAAGTGAGCGTCTGGCGGAACCATTGTGTGAAAAGATAGAGCAACAACGAGCCGCGGGTCTTGGTCTGGAGTGGGCTGGGGGAATGGGTGTTCTTATCGCCACATTGATTACAGAGCTTGCGCTGGTTTTGAATCTTGGCCTCGCAAGTATGTTCCTACAATCTAGTCAGCTGACATGGCCGGAATGTTTAGTCGTGATTGTGGCCAGTGTGATTTGTATTCGCCCTTTAACCCGTATGACAGTATACGCTGCTTTATTACGATACATGCTTAATGCTGCCGACCGCCTACTGGCGCTCGCTAAATTGCCACAACAAACAGCGAAAGGGGTTGCGCCGATTCATCATGACATCGTGATTGATAACATGCACCTTTCCATTGATGAGCAAAGGATACTGAGTGGCGTAAATGTCACTATCCCTGAAGGACATCGTGTCGCTTTTGTTGGCCCAAGTGGTGCGGGGAAATCCAGTCTTCTGGATGCCATAGCCGCTTTCCATATCCCCTCTTCGGGATCGGTGAATATTGGCGGACGCAGTATTGATGAGATCGGAACACATCACTGGTATAAGCTGATTTCATATGTCACGCAAGATGTTCAACTGCTCGGCGGCAGTTTGCGTGACAACCTGTTACTTGCTAAACCAGAAGCGAGTAATGAAGAGTTGCAACAAGCTATTGAGGCTGCGGGTCTGGCTGCCTTTGTTGCGGGTTTACCTGAAGGTCTTGATACGCATATTGGTGAAAACGGTAACCAGTTATCTGGTGGAGAACGTCAGAGGGTCTCAATTGCTCGTGCGCTGCTGCATGATGCGCCGATTCTCTTATTGGACGAGATTACCTCGGCTCTGGACGAGACTACGCAAAACGAGGTGTTAGAGTCGATTGCCCGGTTATCGGAAGGAAAGACCGTTATTACAGTCGCTCACCGGTTAGAAACCGTTCAAGACGCGGATACGATTTACTATTTAGAGAATGGTGAAATTACCGATTACGGAGCGCATGACACGTTGATGGCTGAAAAAGGGGGTTATCAACAATTGTGGCAAGCTGGTCAAATCGCATAGCCGCATCGGAATTCAAAGTATAAGCCTCGCTGTAAAGCGAGGCTTTTTTTGGAATTAGCCTAGATGCCAAGGAGTGCCTGATGGACCTAGGATGGCTTTTTTATCAATTTTTCCTACTGCTGTTTTTGGCAGTGTCGAAACCAACAACAATTCATCGGGCATCTTGAATGTCGCTAGATTCTGTTGAAGTAGGAATTGTCTCAAATCTTGCAGTGTCAAAGACGCATCGCGTCCTACCGCTGCCACTCCTATTCGCTCACCTAAATGCGGATCAGGGACTGCAACAACAGCAACCTGAGCGATTTGAGGGTGAGCCAGCAATTGCTCTTCGATTTCGTCAGCAGCAATGCACTCACCTGCTCGATTAACGACATCTTTGATGCGGCCTGTGACAGAGAGGTATTGCTGGTCATTCATGCGTACTTTATCCCCGCTACAATAGAAACCATCTGCTGTAAACGAGCGGGCATTGTGTTCAGGAGCACGATAGTAGCCACGGAGCGTATAGGGGCCTCGGGTTAACAGTTCGCCCTCCTCTCCCTGTTCAACGTCTTTGCCGTCAGCGTCAACAACACGTACCTCGTCCCACTGGCTGACAGGCTTGCCTTGCATTGAGGCAACAACCTCTGGTGTGTCGCTGAGACGGGTGCAGGCAATCAGGCCTTCCGCCATACCAAAGACTTGCTGCAGGACTCCCGGGAAGACTTTTTGCATTGCTATCGCGTCGCTATACGCAAGCTTAGAACCTCCCACCTGGATACGCCTGAGACTGGTCAAATCAGCCTCTTCCCATTGGGTCGCCTCGGTCCATAGTTGTGCCAGAGCGGGGACAAGAGCTGTTGCTGTCACACCGTACTGTTGTATGAGTTCAAAGCAGTGATCAGGGCTGGCCAACTGGGTAAAAATAACTTCACCGCCTACAGACAAGGTGCCTAAAAACCCGGGGCAACCTAGGGTAAAATTATGAGCAGCAGGCAAAACGGCTAAGTAGATTTCTTTTTCTGTCACTTCACTCGCGCTGCAACAACAGCGAATATTGTAGAGGTAGTCGTTATGAGTTCTGGGAATCAACTTAGGCAGTCCGGTTGTGCCTCCGGAGACCAAAAATAAAGCGGTTTCTGCCGGATCAATTTTCGCAGGGACGAAGTTGGTAGCGGCTGAGCGAGGCAAAGCACAAGTTGGTGAGAATTGATTCACTAAGTAGAGTTTGAGAGCCATCTGTTTGTTGAGATTCGCTATGATTTGCTCGCCAATCTGACCTTCTCCAACATAACCCTGAGCATTTGAGACACGCATGAAGTGCTCTATTTCAGCTAGGCCATGTGCGGGTAATGCCATGACCGGAATGAGCCCCGCACGCAGGAATCCGAAGAGCGTAACGGCGAACTCACAGGAGTTGGTCACCTGCATCACGATACGATCACCCACTGCCCAACCCTGAGATATTAACCCTTGAGCGATTTGGTCTGCCTCACTGATTAACTCCTCGTAAGTCAGAGACCGGCTGTCATCTCTGACGGCGACTTGGTTGCGTGTATCTGCACAGTGAGACCACAATAATTGCCATAACGGTACTTGTTCCCAAAGGCCAGCTTGTCCGTACTCTTGCTTTTTTTCATAGCGATGAGGGATAACAGGCTCCATTTCCTTGAGAAGTGTCATGCTTTCACCTCTTCATTCCGCTGAGCTGTCGGAGAAGGTTGGTCTTCTGCTGGTGCCTCAAAAATCAGGTGGTCGAGGACACAAGCCATTTTCTCGCACGTTTCTTCCCACTCTCTGTCTGGGGTGGATAGGCTGATGACTCCAGCTCCGGCCTGTAGCATAGATACGGACTGACGTTTGTAGGCTGCACGTAGCACCAGCGCGGCGTCAAAGAACCCATCCTGATCGGCAATTAAGACACTGCCGCTGTACAAGCCACGCGAATTGGGTTCAAAGCGTGCGATGGCATCAATGGCTTCTCGTTTTGGGATTCCCGATGCCGTGATCGCCGGAAACAGGACTTTAAATGCATGCCATGCTGATTTTCCTTGCGCCAGCTGCCCAGTCACACGTGAAGCAAGATGCTGAACCGTGCCGCGTTCAGATACGTCCATAAACTCAGCGACATTAACTGTGTTTCGATCGCAAACCTGTTCAAGTTCCTCAACGGCCAACTTAACCGATGTGGCGTGCTCTGCGATTTCTTTTGGATCCGTCGTCAGCTCTCGTTTCAGTCTCTGTGCTTCCGCGGGATCGGTCGGCAGGAATCGAGTGCCTGCTAAAGGCTGGGTGCTTAAATGACCAAGATTATCGACCTCCAATACGGTTTCAGGTGAAAACCCAAAGGCTTCAAGCTCACCTAGTTTCAGCATGAAGGATCGGGCTGGCGTGTTGTTACGACGTCCAGAGACAAAGCTGCGACGAATATCAATCGCTGCTGGCAGGGTGGCTGAGCGCGACAAGATGACTTTTTTATAGTCGTCCGCGACGATGTCTCTGACTGCTGAAGCGACCATGGTTTGATAGTCGTGCTGAATTTGCTGATGGTTGAGAATGTCAGCTTGAGTGAGTGGTGCCATTGGCTTGGGTAGGGATAGAGGCGTGGATGCTCGTGCTATCGCTTCATGAATCTCAGGTAATATTGAGTTATCGGTTGTGCGTACAGCGAGTTGCTCATTCGAAATCCGAATATCATGTTGAGCAACAAATAGCTCAAGCAGAGTGCGATTTGCCTCTTTCTGAGCCAGATGATGGGCAAAGTGGCTGAACTCGAAATCGACTCGGCCAAATACACGCCAATCTTTCCAAGGTAAGGCTTGGGTAGCCTGATGAATGGTGTCACAAATCATGTCTTGTTCTGGTTGATGAACGTGACCAGAAAAGTCAGTGACCCTGCCTTGTGTATCGACGGTCAGTTGTATCAGTTTATTGATACCGATTGACCATTCTTTGTCGTGTTCATACACCACATAATCATGGCAAAACTCAGCGATACTGAGCTCAGTCGCTATGGCTAGAGGGTTACATTGATGTGGAATGATGTGGTTGTGATATTGAGTAATAGCAGGCTTAGCCATAATGATGTTCTCCAAATTCGTAATGAGATGCGTGAGGGGCATCATGAGCATGCGTAATCACGCTCTGAATAAACTGTGTTGGTTGAGCTGTAATGTAAAAATGATCACCGGGAAGACCCGATACGGAAGTCATTTCCGGGTATGTGTGCCAGTCTTGCCAAGCGGTCACTTCGCTAGACCATGCCTCAGGATCTTGCTCACCGAACAACAAAGTGCAGGGGGTGTACGCTAATTTAGGTGCGTTCCCCTGAGTCGTTAGATAGTTTTCTGTGGCTGAGAAATCTGCCCTGAGCATAGGTAAAAAGAGTGCCAGCAGTTCAGGGTGTTGTTTAAGCACAGGACTGCCGCTGCCAATTTCTATCAACTGTTCGACAAAGTCTTGGTCGTTAAGGTGGCTCAGTTTGCGCCTGCTTTCGAGATGAGGGGCATGACAACCTGATAAAACTAGCTGTGATACTGGTGTCGATGAGCCGTAATGGTCTTCGAAATGTTTGCACACTTCAAAGGCAACCTGTGCGCCCATACTGTGTCCACAAATACGCAAACGTGGCGTTTGGCTTTGTGGTGTCGAAGCCATACGTGCCATTAGTGCATCAAACACATCACAGGCGATCGCACCGATGCTAGAGAGGGCGCGTTCTTTCATCCGTTGATCGCGGCCAGGGTAGGTGGCCAGAAGGACCTGCGTATTATTGGGCAAGTCGTTTTCTTTCAAGGAGGCCCACCTGTTAAATGCGCTGTGACTGCCGCCAGCAAAGGGGCAGAGCACCCATAATTCATCAACAATCGTTCCTCGCTGACATAAGGTTTTGAAGGCTGGTGTGGTCATGCTTCACCTCCCGATGCGAAGTGAATGGTATCGGCTGGCTTTAAGTCGCACTCTCTAACAGGTCCACATAAGGTTAAGATCTCTTCCCATAGGCGAGCGACATTTTGTTGATGAGTGAAAGTCAACGAAGTGATATCGGGTTCCCCGTCAATTTGACGAGCGAACAGACTCAGCGTTTTTTCTACGCCCTTTGGCCCCAGTGTTTCGAATGTATCGAGTCGTGAAGCACTCTGTTGGTAGAGCATCTGGGTCGCTGGAGCCTGAAGGTAATCACCTTCAGGTGTGCCTGCACGCTGATACAGGCTGAGATGATCGTTTTGGTGGTTGTTGGCATGGAGTACAGGTGTCCAGGTGACCGGGCCATAGCTGTCTGCCAGTGAAAGGTAACCATTCTCCCAGCCAAGCATCATTCGATGCATAGCCAGGCTATGCATGTCAGGGTCGCGGGGATCCAGATAGTTTTGCAACTGCAATAAATAGTGACCGGATTTTGAACGCAAATTAATTACATCAAACAGAGGTTGTTTGCTCAGTAATTCAGGTGTTAACGCCTCTGCTTGAGCTCCAAAACTTTGCAGTAGCCAATCCAGTGTTGAGTACAAAAGCTGCCTGCTGGTGGTGATGTTACCGTAGCTCGGGCTTTTGCCTGTACTTTGTCTGAGATGATTGGCACTGGCTAACCAAGCTTGTCCTGCCGCCGAGGCGGCATAGAAAGAATTGACACAATAGTGTGCCTGATGCTGTGCAGCCTGACGTTGATGGCGCGTCATCTCCTGAATTGACACTGGGTGTTCCTGAATGACATTGATGCCACGTTCTAGCAGTTCTTCTACGATCAGGTTACCGCTGCCTCCGATAACGGAGGCTCGAACGACTACGCAGGCAATATCGATGTCTTGTGGCAAATCAGAAACGTTCTGATATAAAGGCACGCCGAACGCTTTAGCAAGGCTCTGTGAACGTGGGCTGCCCGTTGAAAGCAGACCTGCCAGTTGCAGATGTTCGGGGGGATCAATAAATGCATTGAGGTAAAGCTCTCCAAATTTGGCGCCAACAATGATGACTTTTTTTGTTTTATTCATTTTCTAGGGTTTCCGTAGTGGAAGATTGCGAACTCTGATTGCGCTTGAGAGTTCGGCGAAGTAAAGAAGCAAGCGTATTGGCCAACTCACTCACGTTAGGCTCTTGCAGCAAGGTATAGTGATCGCCATTCAGCTCATGAACGGTAAGGTCACACACATCTTTCCAGCCATGATGAGGGCAGCGCGCAATGTCGGGATCTTGATAACTCATGAAATCGAGATGGTTATTCTGGCCTGCGGCAATCAGGGTTGTGTTCACAGAGGTGAGTTCAGGCACGACATACGACAACATGGCGGACAGATTTCGGCGATAAACATCAAGTAATCGCTGCACGCTATCTGTCGTTACATCCTCAATTGCTGTGATATGGCCAAACGCTGAAGAAAGATGTGCACAGAGTGTGTCGTCGGTTGATAGATCTGGCGCCTCGGCCTGTGTAAGCTGCGGGAAACGGCCTATAACATCAGCATAAAAATGACGACGTACTTCTTCATCAGACATCACCTCTTTTCGAGGGGTTGGCTTGTAACTGTCGATTAAGATGCACTCTTCAACCTCCAGCTTTTTCTCTATCAACTGATGCGCCATCTCATAAGCGACGATGCCACCAAATGACCAGCCCGCCAGACGATAGGGTCCATGTGGCTGAATCTTTTGGATTTGTTTTAGATAGTGCTGTGCGAGTTGTTTCACGCCTAATTCATCTTGCTCGGATCCCGTGTTTGGGTAAGCCAATCCGTATAACGAAACGTGCTCTAATCGCTGGGCTAGAGGCTGGTAACTGAGTAGGTGTCCACCAATCGGATGTACGATAAACAGAGCTGGGTGTGCCTCATTGGCAGGGTTGAGTAACACAGGCTCAGAGCACTCATCCGTTGTCTGATGATCTATCAGCGACGCCAATCGCTCGATGGTGTCATGAGACTGCAAGTGCCCAGCGGTAAGCTGGCTTGCTAACTGTGTGTTGATTCGACTTATGACCCGCACCGCAGCTAGGGAATTTCCTCCCAGATCGAAGAAGCTTTGATTGGCTGGAATGGAAGGTTGCTGCAGACAGTCACGCCATATCTTTGCAATCTGTTCTTCTGTCTCCGTCATTGGAGGGCGCGAATTCGCGTTGATCTCAACGTCCGGAGTCGGCAGAGCTTTACGATCTACTTTTCCATTAGATGTCAGGGGAATAGCGTCAAGCGAGACTATTTGCACCGGGCACATATAAGTGGGCAGATTATTTCTCGCGTAGTCGAGTAAATGTGCCGCGTCTTGAGACTTGTGCTGTGTACTGACGATATAGGCAACTAATCTCGTACCTACACCTTCAATCGCGACAGGCTGAACGATTACGTTTTGCAGGCGATCTTTCAACCCTCCATTCGGGCACTGGCGCAACGTATGTTCCACCTCACCAAGTTCAATCCGGTAACCGTTTATTTTGACCTGATGATCGTTCCGGCCTAAGAATTCGATGTTGCCATCGTCTTGGTAGCGCCCCAGATCGCCGGTTTTATACAATCTTTCGCCGGATTCTGGATGGATGATGAACGCGGCCTGCGTTTTCGCTTCGTCTTGCCAATAGCCAAGTGATAAGCCAGAACCACCGATATAAAGTTCACCAGAAACCCAGTTAGGGCAGGGCTTGAGTTCTCTGTCTAGGACGAAAAAGGCTTGATTAGTTAGCGCCTGCCCATAAGGGATACTAGTGCGATCCGAGTGACTCCCTTCGATGGGATAGGCAATTGACCAAATGGCTGCTTCTGTCGCACCGCCCAGACTGAGTAGCTTAGCGTTGGGTGCAAGGGTATTCAGCTGTTCAGGCAGGGACACAGGAATCCAGTCACCACTCATCATAATATGACGCAATGATGGAAGCACTGAAGATTGCGCTGCCAGCCCATCGGCTAATAGCTGAGCAAACGCCGGAACACTATTCCAGATTGTGACCTGTGCGCTTTCGGCTAGTTGAATTAGGGCATCAGGATCTTTGGCTGGTGATACCTCAGGTATCACAAGGCAAGCCCCGCAGTGAAGGGTTGAGAACAGATCAAACACCGACAGATCAAAATTGAGCGCGGAGATTGCCAGTACTTTGTCGTCACTATTGAGAGTGAGACGATTTTCTACGTCCACAAGCGTATTGATCACCGCTTGATGATCCATCATCACGCCTTTGGGCTGCCCGGTAGAGCCGGACGTAAAGATTACATAGGCTAGATCAGATGGTTTGAGTGCCTTAGGTTTGAATGTGTTGTTTTCCGTGTGGCTGATTGATGGGGTGAGGACACGATAAGGTTCCAGAGCGTCTGTTAACGCCTGTTGAGCAACAACGGTTGTGACTTGTCCCTGATTAAGCAATGCATGGATTCTTGCTTGAGGATAGTCGGCGTCTATAGGCAGGTAAGCTTTACCAGCCATCAAGATTCCTATCACTGCAACTACTTGTTCCCAACTTTTGTTCATCACAATGGCGACCAAAGGTGCATCATCGTCTTTGGCCGCAATGTCTGCCGCGAGTACACTCGCTGCATTCCAAACGTCTTGATACGTTAGGAAGAGTTCACCTTGTTGAATTGCGATTCTTTCCGGATATGCCTCGGTGCCCTGCTTGATCATTTCCAGTAAGGTCTGAGGTCTTGAACCGCTTGGCTCTTCGATGAGGTTAGGTTGAGTGTTTGGCTGATGCCCCCATTGATTGTCGGATAAGCTCAGAGTCAGTACATCATGCCAGTTGCTGCTCGTCAGCGATTCTACAGCCTTGATATAGGCATGGAACATAGCCTCGAAGACGCCTGACTTGAGGTGATCGTGTTGTACGGTCCATTTGATGTCTATGCCGCCGCAAGGTGAGGAAATTAACATCGCATCTAAGTAAACATGCGGTGTTTGCGCTCCGAAATCGCGAAGCGTTCCCATAGTCATAGAGCTCTGCTGGCCTACCGATACGGTATCGTTAAAGACCACTGGCATACCAGCGCTGAAGTTACGATTGAGCCTGTTCTTTTCGGTTAAGACGTCCTGACCGTCAAACTCGGCATGGGCAAGATCGTCTGACATTTGCTGTTGAACTTGCTGGATAAGAGCGAGTAAGGCTGGTTCCTCACTGATGTCTACTTCCAGCATGGATGTCGTCGATAGATTCCCCACCAAATTGGCTAAATCAGGTTCGTTAGCGGGTCTATTGCTGTGCAAGACATTTAACGAAAAGTGGTTTGTATCACTCCAACGACGCAACACGAGGCAGAACGTTGTTAGCATTGCCATAGAAGGTAACACATTGTGACCCAACGCCTGACGCTGAAGCAGGTTCCAGTTTTGTGCAGATACACGGTGCGTCAGCACGCGTTGATACAAACTGTCACCTCTTGAATCCGCTAAGGGAAGCGCAGGAGCATCCGGCATAGTCGGCAAGCGATCGTTCCAGTATTGGTGAGCGGCTTGTTTCGAACCATTGGTACTTTGTTCTGCTTTGTTTTCCAGATACTGAGCGATGGTCATTGAGGGTTTGTCGAGAGCCACTGATGGGTTGTCGTATAAGTGTTGCCACTGCTGGAATAGCAGGTTGAGGCTTCTCCCGTCTGCCACGACCAAATCAACCACAAGGTGAAGCAGGTGAGTGTCTTGATCTGTTTTCACAATGCTGAGGTCGAACAAAGGCCAGCAATCAGTCGCTACCCCTTGCGCGGCAATGCGAGATCGTGCTTCGGTTAAATATTGTGCTTTGTCTGACTCAGCGCTCTGTGTCAGATCAACATAGTGAGGTTCATAATGGGGCACCTCTTGAAGAATGCAGTAATGCCCTTCATGGATTTCTCCACGCAACTGGTCATGGTGATTTATCAGTGTATTCCATGCGTCGACAAGTTTTGAGCGGTTCAGATCTTTAATTTCTAACTCAGCGTAAAAGTGCGCAATTCCCTGACCTAAAGAGAATAGGCTGCTCTCTCCCAGCCAATACGCGTTCTGCAACGGAGTCAATGGGTAGTCCCGATTAGCTTTCGGTGCATTGACCGTTGCTTCAGCATCCGGCTTGAATAAATGCTCACAGAATTGAGCGAAGACTGGCTGCTCAAAGATATGCTGCAGCGTCACCGCTGCAAATCCCGCCTGTTGCAGTTGAACGACCAGTTTGGTCGCCATCAGACTGTCGCCACCACACTGGAAAAAGTCTGTCTCCGAAGTGATGTCCTGGCTAAGGAGTGCCTGCCAGATTTGCTGAACCTTCTGTTCTTCAGGGTTAGGCTCGGGTGGCTCATTGCTCACTTGCGGAGCGAACGTGCTGTCCAGCGCCTGAACGAATTGTTCGAGCGTTGGTTGTTCAAATATCTGCTGCAAGCTAGCGTGAGCGATCTCCTGTTTGTTGATTTCCACAATCATCTTAGTGGCCATTAAACTGTCGCCACCGCACTGGAAGAAGTCTGTCTGCGGAGTCACTTCCTGCCCGAGTAACAATGTCCATATTTGAGCGATGCGTGACATGAGCACATCTTGTATTGGCGTAGCCTGAGGTTCTACGACCACCTTTTGTGTTTCGTTTTCATCGTAGGACGGGCAAGCAGAAGGTTTTTCCGCTGGTGATTTACTCTGTGTCGTTCGTGCTAAGAGCAAATGTTGGCGCAACACTGATTGCTCAGAGTCCGGGAAACGACATTCGGTGATGAAACCTTGCTCGCCAAGTACTCGCTGCCAGTCACTGGCGTTGAGCATAGCGCTGCCTGTATGTTGACGGAAATCGGTAAAGGCGTTGATCCCTTCGATAAACCCAACAGTGGCGAGCTGCATCGGGCTGAATTGATCGGTGGCTTCGATCAGCAGTATATGCCCATTGGTGGCAAGTATGCCTTTAAGTAGTTCAAGCGTATCAGGTAGGTCCGTTGCATCATGAAGAACGTTGACTGCAATGATGACGTCGTAACCGCCTGTTACCTGCATTTCTGGTTCGATATCGAGGTTGATGTCTAACCATCCAAAATCAACTTGGTTGTATTGTGCTAAAGACTGCTTCGCCTCGTTCAAAAAAGCATGCGATACGTCAGTGAAGCGATAGTGCTCAATGTATCGGGCTGCATTGCTAAGAACAGCAGTGGACGTTGCTGCTGTACCTGCCCCCACTTCTAGGATTTTTAGTGGCGCTCCTTTTTCCTCTCCCAGAGCCGAAATGAGATTGGCAGCGCTTTGGTTGAGTATCCTTAGAGAAGGATTAGTTCTGTATAGCGCATCAGTGATCTGGTTATCTTTGAATAAGATCTCCAGTGCGGATTTTTGGTCACTCAATAACTCACGGTGTGCTTGAAGGGACTCGTCGAGATATTGAGATAAACGCTGACACCAGTCGCTCTGTGGTAATTCACACTCTGGCACAACGGGCTCATCCCCTTGCCATTGATAGAGGCCATTGTCTACATGAAGTAAGCCTTCCCTTACTAATTGTTCCAGCCATAGTTGAACTAACTTATGATGCTTTGGTGCGGCGCGCAGTGTTTGTAAGATCTCAGAGTAGCTGAACAGTTGGTCACGCTTGTTAAATAGCTGATGTTGATGCAGGGTCGCCCACAGTCCGGTGAGTGCCTTATGTTCTAAGTATGACCAAGCACTGGTCACTTCATTTTCGACCGCTGAGCTAATCTCAGGAAGTGTCGCTGCGTATGATGTTGGTTCTGATTTCGATACTAGACTTGTACGTTCGAATTCAGTTGGCGCCTCTGCCATTTGACACAGCCACTGACCGTACAGCGTGAACATTTCATCCAGAACATCTGATGCGATCACGCCATCCATGCAGTACCAGTGATACTTTAGTTCGCCATCAACCTCCATGATTTGGTGATCCAGCCAGACTTGCGGTGTTTGGCTGAGTACATAAACTGGATCGCCGAGCAAGTGTGTCATTGCTTTTTCGATGTCCATTCCGTCCATCGACATACCCAACATGCTAGTAAACACGACGGGTGTCATAGGGAGCGATGCTTCCTGCTCCGTCATGTGCTTTTCGGCTTTGCGGTATTTTGCTAGCTCTCGCATCACTTCAACGCCATTGACTTGGCTGTGACTCAGACGGGTCCAAAGCGTTTCCTGAGTGCGAGACAATTGATCTTTCAGGTTCAGAGCTTGAGACCAATCAAAATCCATCAATAGAACAGATGTGAAATCACCAATTAAATCTTGTACATCCTGATGAAACGGCTGTCTGTTGAAGAAGGTCATATTCAGCGTAAAAGCAAGGGATTCTGACCACTTGGCAAGTATGCGAGAGAATAATGTCAGTAAGCCTGCAGACGGTGTGATACCGGCTTGTTGCCAGTGTGATTTCAGATTCGACCACTGGGCTTTTGGTAAGCTGCCTTTTCGAGTCACAAATTCGGGCTTGTACGAATCAGCCACATTACCTAGTGGTAGCTGAGGCGCTTTAGGTATTGATGGAATCAGCTCCATCCAGTAATTCCAGGAAGTCAGCCAGTCGGGCTGGCTTTTTAACGCCTGTTCATGAACCACATAGTCCCGGAAAGAAAGGGAAAGTGGAGGCAGATCTTCGCCGTGGTAAGCGCGATTTAGATCATCCATCATGATTTTGAAACTCTGGACATCAAACTGAAGCAAATCAAGATTCATATGAAGTCGATATTGGTGCTCAGTAAGGTTGCTGATACGCACATCAAACAAAGGCCACTGAGTTGCAGGACGGACTTGCTGGCTCATTGTCTGACGAGTTTCTGCTAATACCTGTGTTTTGGCGTTGTCATCTAAACGAGATAGGTTCTGAGTGGAGAACGTGTAATTGGGAACGTCTTTTAAGATGACTTGTTCACCAGTGGGTAAGACGGACATTCTCAACATATCGTGGCGCTGTATCAGCGCATTCCACGCCGTTTCGAGCCGCTGAATATCAAACTGAGAGTGTGATAGATCCCACTCAAACACGACGTTACATGCGATCCCCCCATAAGGGACCCAAGACTCGCGGCCTACCCAGTAGGCGTGCTGGATGGGTGTCAGTGGGAACGGTAGATGCTGTTGATCCGGTTCGATTACAAAAGGCAGGGACTGATGAGGCGCTGCGTCATGACTTTTGGTATCAATTAATGCTACCAGGCCCTGGATAGTCATTGCCTGATACGCCTCTTCAGCTGTTAGCTTTACGTTAAATTGCTTTTGTATCGCAGCATTGAGCTCCAGGAATTGTAACGAGTCCATGCCTAGCTGCATAAGGTCCTGTTGAGGTTCCAGCAGGTAACTTTCAGCCAAGCCTAATTGGTATCGCACCCGATCTTGAAGCCACGTGTTTGTCGCTACCGTCTCAAGGGCTAAAGATGCACATGCAGAAACGGTTGTCCCTTGTGAATCCAACGTAAAATGTTTGGCAAATTGAGCTGAGTTTGAGCTTATATTCATGGCAAAGGCATGCTCGGTCCCCATTAATAAGCTTTGACTTAGGTGCCAAAGGCCCTCGGCTGGAGACAGCGTATGCATTCCTTCCTGACTAAGCTTGGCGACCAGTGCAGCGTCGCGGGTCATGCCGATGTGATCCCATGCCCCCCAAGCCAGACTCATGACACGGCAGTGTCCATCGGCATGATGAGACTGAGCAAAACCGTCAAGAAATGCATTGGCGACAGCGTACAGCCCTTGTGTCGGAGCGCCCAGAGTGGCGACTGAAGAAAAACCGATCAGGTACCCCGCCTGTCGAGCTTCTAACCAATGATAAAGTGTTTCGAAGGTCTCTGCTTTTACTCGGATTACCTGTTCTGCCGTCAGTGAGTCCCACTGGTCGATCAGACCATGATGAGGATTACCAGCGGTATGAATGGCGCCTGCCACAACCCGCCTATCAGTCAGTTGGTTGAGAAGGTTAGCCAGCTCTCCACTCACGGTTAAATCGACCAAATGTGTTTCGATGTGACAGCCGAAGTTAGCCATTTGCGCACAAAATTCTGACCAGTCTGAGTGCTGGTTGCGGCCAAGCGCTATGACATGCTTGACTCCGGAAGAGGCCAGCCAACGAATTACTAAGCGGCCAATTCCCCCCATCGCACCCGTCACGAGATGACTGCCATCGGCATTGAACCAAGACGCCGGAATTGAGTCGCCATTGGTTGGTGCATGCTCAAGTTGATAGGCCCAATATTGATTATCTCGATAGGCAAGATCGCCAGCCGAAGAAAATGGTGCATGAGCTAGTGCTTGTGCAACTTCTTCCGCGCAACTATCTGGTGTATCCAGAACGAAAAAGCGTTTGTTGGGATATTCTGCACGCGCAACGCGTATCAGAGACAACAATGCAGTTGCATTAGGCTCTGTGATGTCGTTAATAGCGACTTTCATTGCACCACAAGTCAGTATCCACAAGTTATCAGGGCTATTGCCTAAGAGTTGAGCAAGCTGTGTGACCGCTTCTGATAATGACGTCGAAGGTAAGGCAAGTATGCCCTGATCTGTTGCCGTCTTATGGATTGTTCCTCGTAGATTGAATGCCGATGCCACTTGATCAGCCGTGATCGGATTCAGCTGTTGGTTTGCTTCAACAGGGCGAGCTTGCCAGTGATAACGATTGTGTGGTGAAGGGAGCAGATCCGCTGGGTCATCTTTTTTGCTCGCCTGAGGCTCAAATCGGGCAAGCCATTCCCAGTGCCCTTGAGGGGCTTGTGCTCGCAAGTCATAAATATCTTGTCCCCACATTTTGCTTAGTCGGTTGATGGCGACTCTCGACACATCTTTGAGCCCATATTTAGACGACACCGATAGATCGCTATCTTTGAAACCGCTTGGCAGGAACTGTGAACATTGGTGGTGAATGGCCGCACGTAAATCAGAGTGTTCAGTTACTGTTGACCAGTCTTGATAGATGAGGCTTGAGTGCGTGTTTTGCCAAGTTACCTCTGCATCATGGTATGGGCTGACTGGCGCTGAACTGTCGTCATCCAGCAATGGTGCCAATTGTTTGCTCAGGCTTTCTGCATGGTCGAGCTGGCGCATTAATTCTGGTAGGGCTTGTCCTACAGCTAACAGGTGTGTGCAGGTATGCTGGACACTGACCAAGTCCTGATTTTCTGTGTCGGACAGCCAGTGTTGAACAATAACGTTGGCACTTGGCAGTATGGATTCAGACGGCACCCACTGCTTGTCTTGTTTGTGGTAGTACCCTTGTGTCACCAAGAGATCTAATAGCGCTTTGATATGATGTCGATGGCGAGGGAGTATTCTTCCGCCTCGAATAATTTCGATGAGGCTGAAGGAGTCGCGTTTGGTGCAGGTTTTCAGGAAGTCTTTTATGATTGCGCAGCGCAGTGTTAACGGTTCCAGAGGGTATGTCGTGACGGTTTCTGGACTGATTAGCTGCTGCTGTTTGCTGTCTTTGTGAGAGTCGACCCAGTATCGTTGTTCATCAAAGACATATAGAGGCAATTCACATCGTCTTCCGGCAATGTCGAAGACGTCCTTCCATGGGGCATCTACGCCGAGTGTAAAGAGTTCGCTCAAAACATTCTTATCGTCAGCGTGGAGCCAGAACGACGCTGAAGTCCAGGTTTCACGACGGCCAATGGACGTAAGGTGAGGCTTAGGGCCGATTTCCATAAAAGCATGACAATCTAATTCAAGCGCCTGCTCGATCGCTGGTTGAAACTGAACCGATTCTCGAACATGACGTGTCCAATAGTCAGCGTTAAGTTCACTGATTGAGCGGATAACTTGGCCTGTTACGCCTGAAATCAGCGTAATTTCTCCTTGAGTCGGAGTCAGGTGTTCAGTGAAGTTGGCGTAGGATGGCAACATCGAATCGAGATGCCTTGAATGTGCAGCGCAAGGGACCTCTAATTGACGATATGGAATGTCGGCAACGTCGAGTTCTTTACTCGCCTGTTTAACCTTCTCAATATCTCCCGAATAGACCCAATGTGCAGCGCCGTTATGGGCTGCTCGATCCAGTTCTGCCAGCGATGGGATGGTGTTCAGCTTTTCGAATGGCGCGAAAGCTGCGAGCATGGCGCCGTCTTGATTTTGAGCACATTGATGCATTCGCTGGCCGCGTTCGATGACCAGCTCGATTGCCTGTTGGTGGCTCAAATATCCCGCAATGACGCACGCTGAGATCTCACCAACAGAGTGACCTAAAACAACGTCTGGAGTGATTCCCCTCGACTGCCAGTGAGCCGCTAACGCCAGCTCAAAGGCGACAATGGCTACCTGAGCGCCATCGGTGCGAGAAAGCAGGTGTGTGCCTGAGCCAAACATGATCTCAGTCAGAGGTGCTTCGAGCTTGCCTTTTGTGTAGGACTGGCTGAGATCGATACTGTGTCGGAAAGCCTCACTGGTTTGGTACCAAGTTTCACCCATCCCTGCAAACTGACTGCCTTGCCCTGTAAATGTCCATGCCAGCTTAGTGCGCGACTGGACATGGCCTGTTCGCACCTGATGGGATGCTTCGCCGGATTCAGCAAATGCACGGAGTGCCGATTCTGCTTGAGTGGTATTAATGATGGCCAATCGATGCGGCAAATCTAATGAACGAGAGCGCAAGATTGAGTAAGCAACGTCGGCAGAATTAGGGTGTTGCTCCAAGTGCTCGGAGTAACGACGAGCGATTTCACGAAGAGACTTAGGAGAATTGGCAGATAGGAGCAGGGGAATATCTGTGTTCTCTGCTGTGAGTGGCTGAAAAGTATTGTTTTGCTCTGGCGAAGATTGCACCAGCATATGACAGTTAGTGCCTCCGATGCCAAATGAAGAGACAGCGGCGGTACGGATGGAATTCCGCCAGTCCAGTGTTTGTGTTGCCAAGTCAAAGCCGGAACCATCTAAGCGAAGTTCAGGATTGGGTTGGGCAATATTCAATGACATTGGGATCTTTTTTCGTGATACCGACAATACTGTTTTAATCAGTGAGGCAATGCCCGCTGCGGTATCTAAATGTCCAAGTCCACTTTTGACTGAACCCAAGTGGCATACTGGCGCGCCAGAACTGCGTGAGTACGCATTTTTAATGGCGGTGACTTCGATAGGGTCGCCGAGTTTGGTACCGGTTCCGTGAGTCTCAATCATCTCCACTTCATCGGGTTGGACGTCTGCGAGGTGAAGTGCATCTGCCAGAACCTGAGATTGGCCATTCACTGAGGGGGCGGTGAAGCCAACTTTATCCTGGCCATCATTGTTGATGGCACTGCCACGCAGAACTGCGAGGATGTTATCACCTGCTTCAATGGCATCATCTAGTCGCTTCAATACGACACTGCCAACGCCATGTCCACCAAAAGTACCGTTGGCCTGTTGATCAAAGGGGCGGCATAAGCCATCAGGCGAGAAAATCATGCCAGGCTGATATTCATAACCTGAAATTTGTGGGAACGATACAGCTACGCCACCCGCGATAGCCATATCGCACTCACCAGACCTTAGACTTTCACAAGCAAGGTGCGCTGCAACCAATGAGCTGGAGCAGGCGGTTTGAACAGTAAAAGCCGGGCCCGTGAAGTTGAATTTATGTGCGACTCGGGTCGCGAGATAATCTTTGTCATTGCCCAATAACGCCTGTAGCCCTTTTACTTGCCCAACCTGAGTGACATCGAATGCTTCAAAGGAAGGGTAGGTACTGGTTCTTACTGCGCCGAAGACGCCCGTTCTTGATGGCGCTTGCGTAGGGGCATAACCTGCGTGTTCTAGCGCGTGCCATACATTTTGTAAGAAAAGGCGTTGCTGTGGATCGATTGAGGTTGCCTCAGCAGGCGAATAGCCGAAAAGAGCAGCATCGAAGTACTCGGGTTTATCAATAACGGCTCCGCTTGGAACAAAGTGCTCTCTCTGACAAACGTTGGCATCGACCCCCGCTGCTTGTAACTCTTGAGCACTGAAGAAAGATTGACCAGAAAGACCATTGGTTAGGTTGTGCCAAAAAGCGTCTATGTTTGGAGCTTTGGGGAACCGACACGCCATTCCGATGACCGCAATCGGGTCACAATTGTCATATAAGTGATTGTTGTCCATGGTTATCCTCTAATTTCGAGATGAGCTCTCAATAGAGCTCATCTCGATCTAGTCTTTAATTAACGCGTTGTCGGCGTGTGAGTTTGCGTTGAGTCTGTCTCTGCTGACGCTGAGTGCGGTCAGAATTAGGTTCAGTACACTCTGTTGGTGCCTGATACGCGCCAGCAAGTAAGGCTGGTGATGGATAGGTAAACAGGTCGGTAACCGACAGTGTGTCGCCTTGCTGGGTGAGTAACCCGTGCAGTTGGACTAACTGCAATGAGCTTGCTCCTGCATCGAAAAAGTTGTCATGTTCACCAATCGGTACCGAGACAATTTGACGAAAGGCCGCCTGAATCCGTTGCACATTTTCTGGTTTGCCTCGGTTGCTCTCTGGTTGGGAGGCGATAGGTTGACCTGTCGCGTGTGGGATCGGCGAGGTGACCGGTTGTGAATGTTCAGGCAGCAGAGTTTCTAAGGATTGGGACCAGCTCTGAGGCTGGCTGGCCAGTGTTTTTAACAATGCCACATACTGAGTAAACATCTGCTCCAGCAATGGTTTAGGCAATAGCGCTTCAACCGCATCCCAGTTCAGACACAGCTTCCCTTTGGATTCATACACTTGATGGTCAAGCCAGACTTGAGGCGTCTGAGAGATGCCCCAAGCAGGTTTTAGCCAGCCCTTATCCGACATAAAGTCGCCATCGGAGGTGCCCAGCGCACTGGTGAAAACGACGGGCATGCTTGCACTGGATAATTGCTGTTGACGAGCGAGTTCTCGCATGACCCAAACGGCGGACACATTACTGTGTTTTAAGTCTTGAGCCAGTTGTTGCTGTAGGCGTTTGAGACTACTCAGCCAGCTAGAATCTTTGTGCCAGGCCAATAGGAGCAATGTAGTGAAATCACCTAGCACCTTCTCAATCTGTGGGTGTACATCAGGGCGATCAAATAAAGTCAGGTTGAGGGTTAACGATGATTGGCGTCCCCATGCTGCTAAGGTTGCAGCGTATGCCCCCATTAAAATGACAGACGGCGTGACCTGATGTTGGCTTGCTTGTGTCTTGAGAGCTTGCCATTCATCTGAGGATAAAGTCCCAGCTGTACGTATGAATCTCGGGCGACTTAATGTCACAGGATCGGCTCGCAAAGGAAGCGCGGGTGCCGGAGGGAGATTCATAAGTTGCTGTTGCCAATAGGATTTAGCGTGCTCTTCAGATTGAGGTGAGCGGTGATCTCTCTGCCACTGAAGAACATCTCGGAATGTCAGTTCGAGCGCCGGAAGCTTAATGCTTGGGTTCAGATACAAAGCTTCAAGCTCTGAGAAGAAAATCTGCATGCTCAACCCGTCCAACATCATGTTGTCCAATCCTATGCACACTCGAGCATCGGATTGCTCTGGTGACACAATGGCTTCTACTGTGAACAGTGGCCACAAGGCAGGGTCATTCACTCGGTGGGACAATTCAGTACGAATCAGGTCAGCTTCATGACTGTCGATATCTGCGAAGGTATGGCATCGGACCGAGAAAGCCGGAACATGAATCAGGACTTGCTGTTGATGATTGCGTACAACTGTTCTCAGGGCATCGTGGCGATCTATCAATTGGTTCATCGCCTGATTAAACCTTGGTGCATCAAACGTGGAGACACGAAACTCGACGAAGAACTGCGCGCTTGTATTACCTAAAGCAAAGCCAGTTTGTCTGCCAATCCAATAGGCTTCTTGGACTTCGTTCATTGGGAACGGTCTGTAGCGATCTTCTGGATTTGGTATGAGTCTGGCTGACTCTTCCGGAGCCTCAGCCTGAGTTAATCTGGCTGCAAAGCTTTCTAACGTTGTGTACGTAAACAGATCGGTGAGATCGCCAACGTATCCGAGTTTTTGTAACGCGCCAATGCAGCGGGTTGCCATCAGGCTATCGCCACCGAGTAAGAAAAAGTCGCTGTGGCGGTCAAAAGATTGTTCGGGGAAGAGCGACTGCCAGACTTGGGCTAAAGCGTGTTCGCTCTCTGTTTGTAGCGGTGATTCAAGTGGTGACGCTTCTTCCGTTGGGCTACTGTTTTGTGCTAAGCGTTTGCGATCAACTTTCCCATTTGGGCTCAATGGAAGAGATGTTAGGAAATGGACACGTTTGGGGAGCATGTAAGGAGGCAAAAGCTCAGCCAGTTTTGCTTTTAGAATGCCATCTTCAGGAACAAGCACTCGGGTGTGATTGCGAAGGACATAGCCCATCAAAGGCCATTGGTCTAACGTATGCTCCAGACGCAGAGAAGTGCCTTCAAACCAAGTGAGCAGTTCGGTCTGAGTAGGCAGTGTTGATAGTGCTGGCTCCATGACTAGGGCGCTGATAAGGGCACCTTCTCCCAGAGTGGAGGTTTCAAGCACCAGCATCAAGCCTTGTGGCGTCAACAGTTTTTGAGCGTTGGCTAGCCCCTTTTGTGGCTCCGTTAGTCGGTGGAGAACGTTGTTGATCAGAGCTACGTCGGACTTGCCGAACAATTCATGGCTGCCTTTGTCATCCCAATGGTGAACGCTGGCGTGAGAGAAGTGCGCTAATCTTGATTGGGCTGATTGCACTAAGGACAAAGAAGTATCCATTGCATGGTAGTGCAGGGTATCAGGACCGCACAAATCCAATAGTGCACTCGCAACTCGTCCGCTTCTTGCCTCATACTCTGCGAGAACGACAGGGCGGCCAAGTTGAGATGACAGCTCAGATAGGCTTTGAGCAAGCGCTCGGATTTGCGCCTGAAACGCAGGACTTTGTGTCATTAGTGCTTCAGGAGAGAGTACGCTGTCTAACAGGGCAGGCGCGGGTTTGTGTCCCGTCATGATGGCTTTCAGCAATTCACTATTGAGCGTAAATTCTGAAGGTGTTTCAAACCAGTTTGGACACTCACCGATTGGAGGGTGCAACTGGTAATGGGTTTCTGATTGGGTCGCTAATCCTTGCTGACATAGTAAAGCCCACCATTGCATGAACAGTGGCTGGTAGACTTCCGTTACTCCATAGGCATGACACCAAGACTCGATTGAGCGTGATGCTTCGCTTGCAGGGATACTGGCGCAAAGATGATATTGTAGGAAATGAGCAACTTCACTTGCTGCAAGTTGGTTAACAGGAGTGGCATTTGCAGGGAATAGATCGCGATAGTTGTCGGGAAGACGGGGATCTGGGTCTGAAACACCGCAAAGTGCTTCGCCTTCGGCGACAACAAACGCTTCTAATTGACGATCTTTCCCGCCAAATGCACTAAGTGCTAAACATACGCCATGGCGAACACCTTCTACGCGGTTGAGCGCAGCGTCAATATCGCCCAATTCTATCCTGTAACCACCGACCTTGACTTGAGTATCTAAGCGTCCTAAAAACTCAAGCGTGCCGTCAGGCCAGTAGCATCCCATGTCTCCGGTTCGATACCATCGCTGACGTTCGCCGCTTGCTGAATCCTGAGTGTCTATAAACTGTGCTTTGGTGCGTTCAGGGTCATTCCAATAGCCTTGCGCGACACCTGCCCCACCTATCCACAGTTCACCCATGACCCAGTCAGGACAATCACGACCTGCAGTATCAACAACACGATAAGTTTGATTGCTTAATGGGTAGCCATAAGGAATGGAGCGCCACTTTGGATCAACCTGATCGACCAAATATTCGTTTGACCATATCGCTGCTTCTGTTGCTCCGCCCATAGCACTGAACGTTCCCTGTGGGCGAAACTTGCGGTAGCGCGCCGGCAGGGATAAATCGATCCAATCCCCCGAGAGCATCACGGTTCTGATGTGGGATGGAGTATTGAGCTTCATGCCTTCACAGTAAGTCAAAAACATGTCAAACAGAGCGGGCACCGTGTTCCAGAGCGTGACATTGTGTTCATCAACCAGAGCCTCCCAGGCCATAGGGTCCCGGCGTTGTGTCTCAAGTGGAATGACTAATGCTCCCCCCGCTGAAAGCACACCGAATATGTCATATACAGACAGATCAAAGTGCAGAGCAGATAAAGCCAATACGCGATCTTTTGCGGTGATTTGGTGTCGTTGGTTAATATCGATACAAGTGTTCAGAGCCGATTCATGAGAGATCACGACACCTTTAGGTGTTCCCGTAGACCCTGATGTATAGATGATGTACGCGGTGTCATCAGGCGTGCATTCATGAGGGGGAGATAACAAAGGGGAATCAATAGCAGTTTGCCACTCTATATGATGGGCATCTGTCCAGTCATAGCGGGAGAACGAACTCTGACAGCGCAATACAAATCGGATGTTTGCGCTGTCTAGTATTGTTTGTCGGCGACTTAAAGGCTGGTCAGGGGAAATAGGCACATAGATACCGCCAGCGTGGAGAACTGCAAGTGCAGCAATGATTTGCCCGGGACCTTTCTCCATACTGATCGCGACACGTTCATCTTTTTCCAAGCCTGCTTTGATTAATATGTTGGCGAGGCATTTAGCACGAAAGGTCAGTGCTTCAAAGCCAATCGTTTCCCCATTGTGCACTACTGCTATCGCATCTGGGTGACGGAAAGCTACATCAAAAATGCGTTGGTGAAGAAGTCCGTCAGGCAGTTGAGTCGCTAGAGGAGTACGAGCCCGCCTTTGATGTTTTTGTTGCTCTGGTAAGAGATCTGGGAAAGGCTCTGACCAGTTCACGTTTTTGGCAATCAAATGTTCGACACACTGTATGAAGGCCGCAAACAGACTATCCATAAAACCTGAAGGAAACAGTGCGTCCACGCTATCCCATTGCAACATGATGCAGTCTTTGTGCTTAAAGGCGACAAAATCGAGCCAGACCTGAGGTGTTTGTGAGATGCCCCAACCGGGTTTGCCCAAAGGAGATGAGTCATCGTCACCGAACAGGGAGTTGTTCAGGTTACTGGTAAAGACGATAGGTGCGCCGTGCGGATGGGTTCCATTCTTTTTAAGCTCTCGAAGAACTTCGACGCCAGAGTGATGCCTGTGCTCGTAAACTTCAGCGAAACGTTGTTGATGTGCCTGAGTCAGCTCGATAACGCTCTTGTCTTCAAGGTGCATATCCAGCAGGAGAATGTTGGTGAAGTCTGCGAGTAAGTGTTGGACATCTTCGTTGAATGGATGGCAATCAAATAAGGTCAAATTAAGCAGGAGATCGGTTTGACCGCTCCATCGGGAGAGAACTGCTGCATAAGCTGTTGCCAGTACCATGGTTGGTGTGACTTGATGTGCCGAAGCATGTTCCTGAAATACCGCCCATTGCTCTTGGTTGAGAGTATGGCGACGTCGATGAAACTGAGGCTTACCAATTTGGTTGGGCTCATTAGCCAAAGGGAACTTTGGTGCCGTAGGTAACGAGTCAATTTGTTCGGACCAGAATTCTTTGGCGGTTTGTTGTGAAGTGGTAAGTTCAGCTTTCTCCTGTGCCAGATAGCTGCAAAAATCATAGTGCTCTGAGCGAGGCGGTAACGGCATTCCCTGTAGTAGCTGCGACAGTTCGTTGAAAAACAAGCTAAAGCTTGCAGCGTCCATGACCAATAGGTCGATGCTGACATGCACCCGGAACTGATCTTGAGGCAATAAAGAACAGTGGAACTCAATCGTCTGACCATTTTGTACGTCTAATGGACGGTGGCTAAGCTTCTCTCTCAAGTCGAGTAATACGCTGTCGACTTTTTCAACCGGTGCATCCGTCAAGTCGTGACGAATGACTTTCAATAAGCTTGTTGGAGCTTGCCAGCGCTGCATGCCATCATTTTGAAATGCGACGCTTAGCATCGGATGGCGTTTTACTAAGGTGTTTAGAGCGTGCTCTAAAAGATCTGGGTCAAGCTGGCGCCCATTAAACTCTTGATAAAGATGGCAGCCATTGCCTCCCAAAGGCTGGTTGGAGTCTCGACCGACATAATAGGCGTGCTGTACGGGTGTCATCGGGAAGGGTTTACCATCGAGCATACGAGGGAATGTTGGAAGCGACACTTCAGGTTGCGTTTGCAGGTCAATGTTATTGCCTGAGTGTGAACGAAGCAGCTCTCGTACATCCCCCAGTGTCGGATTTGCGTAGAGCTGTTTGAGGCTAATTTTACAGCCCGCTCGCCTAAACTGACTGACCATACGCATTAAAAACATGGAATCTACGCCCCATGCGAACATATTTTCTTCGTCATTGAGGGCGGAATGAGAGAGTGCATAAGTATCGCAGAGCGCCTGTTCAAACTGGGTCATTAAATCAGTGTTATTGGACATGTTGGCATCTTACTTTTATCAAATTTAGGTAAAGCCTCCCTAAGCCACACGACATCGTGTGGCTGATTTGAGAGGGGGAATTTGCCCATCTGAGATGGGCTATGGAACTATGTCGTTTGGGGTTGAGGAGATGACCTTGGTATAGAGATACGAAGAAGGCCGAGCCCAAAAGCAATCACAGTTGCAACAATCGCGATACTATAGTGCACGGTATAACCCAAGTGAGCGATGACACTGCCGCTCACAAGCGCCATCAGAATGGCAACCGCCATATCGGTCGACTGGAAAAGTGTAAAGTCGACACCTGCTTGCTTGCCGTATGCCCATTCCATCATGAGAGTGTAAAGGGCAACAAACTTAGCGGCGGCTACTGCTGAGCTAAGTACGTATAGGATCTGCAAACCTAAAGTACCTGCGATTAAGTCTATCGTGTCGAGGAAGAAGCCGACAAAAACTAAAGCTTCCAAACCTAAGCAAGCCAATAGCATGGTACGGGCAGAAAAGCGTTTCATTAAGATGGCGCTGACTAACACACCAATCAGCCCAGTGACGGCTCCTCCACCAGCGGCCAGCACTCCCAGATCGGTCAATTGCAGTCCCTGATCAAACAGGTAAGGCATCATCATTGACTGTACGCCTCGCGTCCCTATCTGGCATAACACCACCATCAGTAACCCAAAGCGAACGCTGGAACTGTCCCAGGCTCGGCGTAATGAAGGGCACTCTTCGGGGTGAAGATCTGGTGAAGAAACGTCTTTACGAAACAGTGCACTTGTTGGTAGCGACATCACGAGAATGAGTGCCATCAAGACATATAGTGCAGTTTGCCATTGGTATGCGCCCATCATATAGATGAAAAGTCCACCGCCAAACAGCGCACCAATATAAGCCCCCCCAACTTGCATTGAGTTGCCTAAATGGCGGCTCTCTTGGGGCAATCGATCGACAGCTAAACCATCCGTGCTTATATCCGCAACTGTGGAGAGTAATGCCAGAGCAAACACGCCGGCAAACAACAGGGCAGGGAGTTGTATCGCTGAAGTTAGCGCCATCCCTGCGAGGACGATCACGACTCCTAACTGAGCAAGCCCGATGAGTCGCCCATGGCTCAACAGTCCATTGCGCTTTCGCCTTGCTTCAACATAGGGTGCCCAAAGGAATTTTAACGCCCATGGGAGCATTGCTAAATAAAACAAGCCGATTTGGGAAGTTGAAATACCCTCGGAGCGCAACACTGCAGGCAGACCCTGCAGTGTAAACATCCCAACGAGGCTTTGTATGGTGTATACACCAGCAAGAACCGCTAACAGTGGTTTGAGGCCCAGCGTCGTTTGAGAAGTGCTCATTGCCTTACCACTCCAGCTTCATGTTTACGCCGACTTCTCGTTCTGTGCCGTAGTTGCTGTAGCGCGTGTTGTTTTGAGTATAGGCGTAAGTGGCATACTCTTTGTCGGTCAAGTTATTACTGAACAAGCGGAAAGAGAGGTTGTCATTCATGGCATACTGAATGGCTAAGTCGACCAGAGTATAGCCGTCTTGTGCCACGGTGTTGTTTTCATCAAAGTAGATTTTTGACGTGTAACGCGCGTTGGTCATGATCGAAATGTCGCCGTCCACCCATGTTTGAGGCAAGTAGTATTCGATTCCAGCCACAGCTGTTGTATCTGGTGCGTACGGTAGAGTTTTACCTTCAATATCATCATTGCCAGATTCGAATGTCGACTGACCGAAGGTAGCACCAAGCGTCAGAGTCAGATCATCTGTTGGGTAGTAAGCAATATCGAGTTCAATACCTTTACTTTGAGCATCTCCCATATTTCTGAGAACCTGACTGCCAGGGTTGCCCGTATACAATTGAATATCATTAGTGTCGATCCAGTAAAGAGCGCCACTCAAGTGTAGGGTGTGATCGAGCAAGATGGTTCGCCAACCTAATTCACCATTTAGAGACTTCTCTGCATCATAACCATTCTTATCGCCTGAACTTCGTGGAACTGGGCTAAAGCCGCCTGGTCTGTAACCACTAGTTAATGAGGCAAATATTCTTGAATCTTCGTCAACTTGCCAGCCAATTGCCGCTTTTGGTGAGACCACATTTTCCGACTTGTCCGATTGGTAACTGTCAATCATCCAGGCGGAGTTACCGCCAAAGTCGGACTCGGAAGAGAATCTTGATGCACGTAACCCACCAGTGAGGTCGACGCTGTCAGTTAGAGCATAATTGGCTTGGCCAAATAGAGCATAGGTATCGGTCTTGATGTCATTTTGAGCGCCAGTATTAACATCAAAGCGTCGATTTTCGTAGTAGCCACCAACTAATGTTGAAAGGTCATCGCTGAATTGGGTATTAGCGCGCACCTCCTGGCTGAACGTGTTTTGATCTTCAACCCACTTACCACCGATATACTCGCGGTCAACGTTGCGGTTCTGGTACGCCGTGATACTGGTTAACTGGGTTGTCCCCAGATCGTAACCCACGTTTAAGGCGTAGCTGTTGACGACTCGTTTAAGTTCAGGAATGTTTTGGCTGGTGGCTTTGTTATTATATTCCTCTTGAGTCAAATACCACTCTTCATGGCTGTCTAAGTGCGCAGAAGATACTGAAAAAGTGAGGGAGAGTGGCGATTGTTCAGGTAGGTAATGGAATCGGGCAGTACCACTAAAGTCTTCGGTTTCATTCGCATCATCAGTGTTGCTTGGAATATGACGAATGTTGCCTTCGTCTTTTAATGAGCGAATGGCAAAATCAGCATAGGTTGTCTCGCTAATCGCGACAGCCGCAGAGCCATCGATCTGCCTGCTTAGGTTACTATATGACACACCTGCTGAAGCTACAGTCTCATCTGTCGCCTTTTTCGTAATGATATTGATGATACCACCTTGAGCATTGCCCCCGTAGAGCGTGCCTTGAGGGCCTCTGAGTAGCTCAACTTGTTCTACGTTCATTAACTGTTGAGTGAGGAATGCACTGTCTTGAAGTACACCATCAACGTAAATACTGACTGTTGGTGAATAGTAGTCTGGTGAGCTAACGCCTCGTATGGTGGTATTAGCATACGTACGGTTGCCTCGTGTCTGAATCATCAGGCCTGGAAATACTTTCTCTAAATCTTTAACTTCGTGGATTCCCGCTTTTTCAAGCTCTTCACCAGTTTTGATTAGTACGGAGTTGTCGACGCGTTCTAACGGAATGTCCTGCTTAGTGGCTTCGATGATCATAACTTCCTGAGTATGGTCATGAGCGGCGACAGCAGGACTTAGCGTTGCCGCCAAGACTGCAAGTGAGAGGGGAGAAAGTGAAAAACTGTGCCTGTACATCTTACGGAATCCTTCTATTTACGATTTTATCGTCTATGGTGCAAATCTCATCGCCGAGGCGCTAACTCAATCAGGGGAAAAAAACGCGCGAATGGGCGTTTTCGATGATTAATAAGTAAAATTCAAACGAGATTGACTTCAGATGAACGCTACCTCTTTCGATCTTGTTGATTTAAGTTTTTGTATTTAATGATATTTTTTTAGTTCTTTTTAATGGATTTTTTGGAATTCAAACGGTCTGCCTTATTGTGTTAAGAGTTACTTACATGGTGTGGTGACACGGTAGAGAGGGGACTTTGGCGATGAAGGGTAAGCTGAGGGCGCACAGCCAAACTCTTTTTTAAATGCTGCGGCAAAATGACCATGATTGGCATAACCCACTTCTTGTGCAACATGTGAGATGGATAAAGTACTCATACTTAATAACTCGGCGGCTTTAGCCATGCGTTGCTGAACGATGTATTGATGTACTGTGGTGTTTAGCTCTTTACGGAACCACTGCTTGAGTGATGTTTCGTTAGTGCCAATCCGGTGAGCTAACTGTGTGATAGTTGTTGGCACCATGTATTCTTTATCGAGAATATCAATGGCTTTTTCCAGACCATTGCAGCTGTCTATACGCGTACGTCGGACTCCATCATCTGCAATCAGGTATCGGGTCGCATCCGTCATGAAGGAGTAGGACAAATGGTGGTGCAATGTGTCATTTGGCGCAGAAGGTAAAGATAGGCGAGTAGCAAACCGTCTGAAGACCTCTGTTGCGGGCTTCATTAGCAGAAATGGCTCCCTGTTTCGAAGCTTATCTTGAATGTGGTTGCCGATTTGCATGACATCCAGATATTCCATCAAGACTTTTCTCGGCATCTGTATTGCAAAGAGTCGTGTCTCCTGAGGTTGATAGCGGCACATGCCTGTTCTCGCATCGGAGTAACATAAGGCTAATGCTTGGCTGGGGAGGATACGAGGTGTGGCCAAACTGTCTATATGATAGTAAACCGCATTGCCCAGATTGAGCATGATGGTGACGGAATCGTATTCCGTTTTATCTGGTGTATCTAGCTGAGTTGGGGAGCAAAAGTTGCCGTGAAACTCACTCAGTACAATGTCATCATTAAGCTGATTACACCTTAGAGAAAACTCACAGCTAGGGTGCTTAAACACAATGTTGCCATTGGTTTGGATAGACTCCTCCATGAGATCTAAGTGGAAAGGAAGACGGTAGTAAGCCATAGTTTTATTAATAATTATTTTTTGATAATGAGAAACATTATCATTGGGTGGGCGTTATGTCTATTCTTGCATTAGTCCAAAGGCTCTAGGAAAAAGTCCCCCAGCGCGCACCGGGGGCTGGTCTCAACTTGCTACCAGAGGGAAAGACAGAACGGTAATATCAGGCTCGCTGACGGCACTTACGATATTGAAGAGGGTTTTGTCCAAAATGTTGTTTAAACAGTTTGGTAAAATGAGAAGGGCTTGAATAGCCAACTTTGTAAACAATATCTATGATCGGTTGATCAGTGAATTCGAGTTCTGTTGCCGCGATATCCATTCGTGTTTGTTGCAGCCGCTTGGAGAACGTTGTATTGAAAAGTAACTTAAAACCTCGCTTGAAACTCGTTTCATTGGTACCCACTTCTTTGCACAGTTCTGCGATACTCCAGTTTTTCCCTGGCTCATGCTCGATCAAAGTGTGTGCTTTACGGATTTTGTTTAGAGTCCGGCTGGATAAACACGCGCATTCTTCAGGCTTTTTGTTCGGTTGAATCATGTCCAATTGATTCAGAAGCTTCGACAAACACTGGTAGGCTTGGGACACGGTGTACAAGTGTGTCGTTGCATCTGAAGAATGGCTTGTGTCATTCACATCGAGTTGACTGAGAAAGCGTTGAATATCAAAGCTTGTATCAAAGATCCAAGGTCGATTTTCAGCTAAAGGTTCAAGGCTACGATTCTTGAGCACTTCTTGAATCTGGTGATGAATCTTGCCTAAGTAGTGGCACTCAAATCGGATATCGGCGATCTCAACAAAAGTTTCTTCTGCACTTATAAATACATCATTGAATTTGTTGGTGGATAAGATCAGAACACTCTTGCCCGGTTCAAGTTCAAGCGGTTGATCCTGCCCATTGTGCCAAAGTAATCGTTCACCGCGCACAACAGTTAATATGCGTAGGCAGCAGGTTGGTTCCACTGGTTGGGCTTCATAGGCTGTGCAACCTCCATACCCCGATAAGGTATGTATTTGACACCCTAAACATCCGCCGAATGAGTGACAGGTTGGTTTTATCGGTGAGCGTGAAGCTTCACTGTTTGCGCGCGGTGTGGCTGCACCTGAGCAATTAGATTGAAATTTTGAGTCAACGCAGTTCATAGTTGGTACCCTTCAATACGGCTTAGTCAGCTAATGCACACATGTTTCATTGGAGTATTGAGAAGCGGGCCACACGATAAAGTGTTCATTTTCCACGCGTTGTCTCATATTATTATTTTATTCTTAGGCTCGTATTATTGGTTTTATAAACGAGAGCTCCATTCTGTTGAGCCACTCGGTTTCTGTCTACTCGGATCGGAAGCCATTTCTCTCATGTTTGCACCGAAATTGAGTAGTCTTTCCCTCTTCACCGATCGTGTTTTGTCGTTCAACCCCAGATGAGCATTACGCTGTGGCGGGTTGACGGAGCTTCATTCTGTCAAGGCACGCATGGTGTAAAACACGCAATAAGTGAACGGTATCTTGCCAATTCAGACACTCGTCAGTGATTGACTGACCGTAATTGAATGGTCTTTGGTGCACCGATTGCTGTCCGCTTTGCAGAAAACTTTCGCACATCACTCCTGCGATATGGTCATCGCCTGACCGGATTTGTTCAGCAATGTCATCGGCGACCTTGAGCTGGTTTTGGGCGACTTTTTGGCTGTTGCCATGGCTAAAATCGACCACCAACTTAGCTGCGAGGTCGTTACGTTTTAACGTGGAAGCCGCGGCTTGAATGTGTGATTGCGCGTAGTTAGGTGAGTGGCCGCCACGTAGAATCAAGTGACCATGTTGGTTGCCTTCAGAGTGTACGACGACGTGAGTGCCATCATCACCGCACTGAATGAAAGAATGTGGCATACGAGAAGCGTGAATCGCATCGACTGCAATATCAATGTTACCGTCGGTGCTGTTCTTAAAGCCTACGGGGCAACGCAGCCCCGATACCAACTGGCGATGAGGCTGGGATTCTGTTGTTCTTGCGCCAATCGCTCCCCAACAAATCATATCGGCAAAATAAGGGGCAAAATTGGGGTCGAGAAATTCAGTCGCAGTTGGAAGCTGGAGATCCAGAATGGATGCCAGTAGTTCACGGGTAAGTTTGATACCTTGCGCGATGTTGTGTTGTCCATCAAGATCTGGGTCAACAACGAACCCCTTCCAGCCTACTCGGGTTCGAGGTTTTTCGAAGTAGGTTCGCATGACTATTTTGAGTGTCGGAGCAAATTCTCGTTGAATGGCGGCCAGCTTATTGGCGTACTCCAGCGCAGCATTTGGGTCGTGAATTGAGCATGGACCGACAATCACCAGTAACCTCGGGTCTCGTCCTTCCAATATTTGTTGAATTTGTTCCCTCTGTTGATGAATGAAGCGGCGTTGCGACATGCCTATCGGAGAGCGGATTTCTTTGAAACTAGGCAAAGGGGTGAATGATTTAGCATGGAAAATGTTAGAGAGCATTGACATGAGTTTGTCGTCCTACAGTCTCATTAAAATGAAAATAGTAATCATTTTCATGATGTGAAGCTTAATGATTGTTGTCAATGACGCAAATGGGTGTATTTGTTTCAATGTCCGTATAAATTGAATAAAAACATTAGGTTAAGTTGATCGTGTTTTTTAAAACTGGCGTTTAAAAAAGGCCGATATCGCTATTTTTATCTGAATGTTGTGGAGCAAAGTCAAAAAATTGAGATGGGTTTGAGTTGGGAGAAATAGTCACTAACTGCTGTATCAATAGCGCTAAAATTTAAGCGAATGTGCTCACTAAATTTTGTAATAGTAGCGTTAATTTTGACGTTGATGTGGAGTTGGGGCGAGAGTCGCCCCTTTGAGCGATTTTGGGCTTAATACACTCCATTGGCATTCTGGATATCACCACCACTAAGCAGAGAATAAAGTCTCATCGAGAAGTCGAGCGCTTGGATTGAATCCCAGTGTTCAACGATTCTGCCGTCTTCTATTCGCCACGTATCGATGATATTCATGCCTTTCTCATCGTTCCCGCGGTCTTCTTTATCCAAAGTGGCATGTGAATGGAAAATCACATAGTCACCATCCACATAGATGTGTTTTACATCGTAGGTGTAATCAGGGTAATCCTCCACGAACTCTTTCAGGAAGCCAACCAAGCCTGTCACTTTGTCAGGCAAGTTGCGGTTGTGTTGTGTATAAGCGCTGTCGTTGTAGTGTTCCAGAACATAATCAAAGTTATGGTCATTCATTAAGTTCTGCACAAAATCGGTAATCAATTCGGCGTTGGCCAGCTCCTGCTCAGTCCAGTTTGGTTTCTGCAACTCTTGTAGGTCAATCGTTAAGTTGTCTGATGATTGCGCATAACTCGTTGTAGTTAATAGCAAAAGAATAGTGGATGTGATTAGTTTTAGCATAACTCTCTCCAAGGTACTTATTGTTGTTTAGGTATACATTGATCATTATAGTAATTAATAGTAACCTACATAACAAGAAGGCACTTTCGCGTTCGCTAGGCACATTTTGGTAACCTATGCGGCGTTCAGGGTTGGATAAGGGGTAAAGAATGGCTGAACAAGCTAAAGCTGAAAGACGAGTTTTTCATAACAATGAAGATTGCGCGGTACGCAATGTTGTTTCGCAAATCGGTGACAAGTGGTCGCTCTTGATTTTGTTTGCGTTGGTGGATGGGGAAGATCGGTTCAACTCTTTAAAATCAAGGATTGAAGGCATATCTCAACGGATGCTGACTCAAACATTGAGAGATTTAGAGCGAGAGGGCTATGTGAATAGAACGGTCTACCCCGAAGTACCGGTAAAAGTAGAATACTGCTTGACGGAGATGGGACGAGAGCTAGTTAAGCCTCTTTATCAATTAGTCTCGTGGGCTGATGACCATAGGCAGGATATTGAACGTGCACGCAAAGCTTACGACGAGAGAAATGCATAGAAGAGCTGGCACCAAGGCAGGCTGTGGAATTTATGCCTTGATGCCAAATCTATTAAGCTAGAATTTCCACCAACTTTTGGCCTACACCGTGTGCACTGGTTGGGTTTTGGCCTGTAATGACACGTTCGTCGACAATGACAAGCTCTTGCCAAGGTTGAACCTTGCTAAAGCGTGCTGCACTTCGTGCCAGTGACTCTTCCAGTAAGAATGGAATATCGTTAATAGTGCCGAAGTCGATTTCTTCTTCTCGGGTGAAGCCTGTTACCGACTTAGAAGCCAATAGCTTCTCGCCATTGCTTAGTGTAATTGGAAGCAGCGCCGCAGGGCCATGACATACCGATGCTACAACACCACCATTTTCATAATGTTTAGCGGCGATCGTGGCAAAGTCTTTATTGACGGCAAGATCAGACAGCAAGCCAAAACCACCCGGATAGAAAATGGCATCGTAATCGTCACTGTTTAGCTGAGATACTGGAATCGTGTTGTTGATACTATTTAAGAAATCATCATCTGCCAAGATCTCCGCATTAACGTTATCTCCTTCGATATCTGTCCCGTATAACGGTGCTTTACCACCTTTGATTGAAGCAATATCGTATTCAATACCAGCGTTGATTAACTCTTTAAGCACGTGAGTGAGTTCTGGCGCGTATGTGCCATTTGCTTGCTCTGTGCTGCCTAGTGTGGCGTGATTAGTGACAGGTATTAGTACTTTTTTCATGATTCTATCCTTTCTCGCTGACTCATATTTTTAGTTCACCCACATACTAATTGTGAATCATTTGATTGATAATATGGGTAATCTGCAAAACATTATTGCCAAATAGCAAAGGTGAGTATGGACAGTTTCGAAGGGATCAATGAGTTTGTTGCGGTAGCTGAGAGCCAAGGGTTTTCATCTGCGGCGAAGCAGCTGGGATGCAGTACGAGTCACGTTAGCCGGCAAGTCTCCCGACTTGAAGCGCGCGTTGGGGTGGCGTTGCTTGCCCGATCGACTCGTATGGTGTCATTGACGGATGCCGGGCAAATTTACTATCGCCAATGCAAAGAGCTGGTGAACGGGCTTCAGCATGCGAATGAGCAGCTTTCCTCACAGCATATTCAGCTCAGTGGTACGCTGCGAGTGAGCGCCGCAGGGGCATTTGCGGAGAATTATGTAGCGCCGGCTTTGATGGTGTTTGCAAAGAAGTATCCAGACTTGACGGTGGAACTCGATTTCAATACTCGCATGGTCAATTTCATTGAAGACGGTATCGACTTTGCTATTCGCTATGGTCGGCTTAATGACTCAGGATTAGTGGCAAGAAAATTGGCAGACAGGCCTATGGCCGCCGCGGCAAGTCGTGACTATCTCGAACAATTTGGGCAACCGACCCATCCTGAGCAGTTAAAGCAACATAGCTGTATTATTGCCAACAATGATCATTGGCTGTTCGAACATGAAGGTAAACCACTGAATGCCGTCCGTGTTCATGGTCGATGGCGCAGCAACAACTCCACAGCCGTGATTGAAGCTTGTGAGCAAGGCCTCGGTATCGCGTATTTACCCAAAAGCAGCTTTAACCATGCGATTGAAGAAGGGAAACTGATTCCAGTTCTGGAACCATTTTGGGGAAAAGGCTCAAGCAGTTGGATTGTGTATCAGAATCGACGGTTTTTACCTCAGAAAGCGAGAATGGCGATAGATTACTTGGTCTCTTATTTTGCTGATTGGCAAGAGTAAATACCATTAATGAATTGATTCCCGCAAAAAGAGATAGCAGTCTTTTCGAGTATAAGAATTTTTAACTCTTGCTGAGTGCAACTTTCTGTCAATGACGGATGCTTTCTGCTCGATATTCAGATGGGGCTGAAAGACGATACGGGTGAACAAATCTAGTGTGCCAGAATCGTTCGAGTTGATGTTCAGAGCACGTTTACTCAGTTAAGTATCAGTGCGATTCTTGATGTTGTTTTTTGTAATACTATCTACGTCGGATGCTTTGCAACACCCACCTCCTTTTAGAGGCTTGCGGGAAAACATAACGCCAATAGCGAGCATGGCCATGAAGCTCAGAAAAATCATGATTGTCAGAAATAAAGTCATAAAACTATCTCCTGTTTGCAGCTCCTAAGTCCATATTCCTCTTTTTGATTTTCTTTACAATGGTCATTTTGTAACCACTCATGATCTACTAAACACAACTCTCTGTATATCAGTCAGATACATACTATTAATCTTATATCACCCTCCAGCCTGCTATGTGCGGCTTCCAAGTGTTGACAGTTGTTCTTGTCTGAGGCGAATTGTCGAGACACGCTATACATTTATCCAATCATAGCTTTGAAGTGAGCGCGCTGTGGGGTAGGCTTTTCAGCAAATAAAGCAAGGATGAACCAAGAATGCGCGTTGATTACAAAAAACGGCTAACTCCAGTCATTCGCTATCTGGAAAAACACTTTAACCAACCTTTAAACCTGCCAGAAGTCGCCGCCTTGGCTAACTTATCGCCATATCATTTTCATCGCACCTTTAAAGCGGTACAGGGTGAGACTCTGGCTGACTACATTCGCCGCCTGAGACTAGCCGCCGCTGCTGATGACCTGTTCAAGTCTAAGCAACCAATACTCAACATTGCACTTGAGTATGGTTTTTCCTCTTCGCAGAGTCTGGCTAAGGCATTCAAGCAGCACTATGGCGTAACACCAACTGAGTTTAGAGATTGTGAAAACTATCAAGAATTTTCCAAACTGGCGCGAAACAGCAAGATTGGACACACGTTGCGCAAGAATGGAAACGAAGGCGAGAGTGGCGATCCATATACTGGCTCGGAACCAACGATGTGGAGCAAGACAATGGAAATTCAAAAGTTTGAAGCAACAAAACTAGCCTATATTCGAGTTACTGGTCCTTATGGCGAAGGCTATCAGGAACCATCAAGTCGCCTTTATCAGTGGGCTGGAATGAAGGGACTGGCAGAAAACACCTGCATCTTTATTTTTCACGACAATCCGGAAATTACCCCAAATGATAAGTGCCGTACCGATATCTGCTTAATGGTGCCAGAGGGCACGGAAGTACCGGGCAATATAGAACTGCAGGATTTTCCGGGTGGTGAGTACGCGGTTATGCGTCAGAAGATTACCGAACCTACTCAGTACTCGAAAGCATGGGATGATCTAATGGGTAACGTGATTAACTCTGGAATGGAAAACGATGATCGACCTTGTTTCGAGCTTTACCACAGTTATGACCCAGTGACTCAACACTCCGATGTGAGCTTTTGTACTGCGATTAAGCAGTAACGGTTCAAGGTAGCGGACCCGAAAACCGTTGATGCAAAAAGAGGGCGCAATGCCCTCTTTTAGTCAAGTACCAAGCTATTTGTGGCCAATAACTAGTGCCATCTCATCACCATCAATAAATTGTGCACCCTTTAGATCGCTGTAAGCTCGTTTAATCTCTAAGCCGTGAGCATCGAGTTCCTGACTTAGAGTTTCAACAGTGAAGTGCTGAAGCCAGTTGAACACAGTCCACTCCCTGTCTTCCTGAGAGATCGCATAGAGATCCAAAGTAACCTTCTCATCCTCATATTTGAAAGAGGACTGAATACACCAATAATCCTTGTTACTCCAGAAACCATTCATAGAGTTCTTTTCAAGGCTTAGAGATTCATTTTGATTGGCAAATCTTGTGTCCGTATAAACATCGAGTGCAATCGAGCCGTTTGGAGCAAGTAGTGACTTAAATTTGCCATAAAGCTGTGAACGTTGTTTTGGGCTCAAAGCACACAGATCGCACATAACTAAGGTGATCAAATCGAACTTTCGTGAATCACTATATTCAAGATAGTTCCCATAGTTGTACTCAATATCAAGGCCTGCTTGTTCAGCCTGTGTTGTCGCATGCTTCAATGAGTTCTTGGAAAAATCTAAACCAACTACTGTGCCGATATTTTTCGCTTTAAGTCGATGAGTATAAAGCCCTGGACCACAACCAAAATCAATGACCTTGGAGGTTTCGTTTAAATTAAATTCAGAAACCAGCCATGCAACAGATTCGTCAATGAAAGGCGACGTTCTAGAGGCAAGGCTTAAAGCAGGATTTAGATGAAACTCCAGCATTTGCTTTGCTATGTGACTGTCAGTCCATAGGACATCCGCTGTATATTTTGACCAAACAGCAGGTTTAGCCGTTGCATTGTTAATTTTTTCAAACATTTTGTAATTCCGACAATGATTAAATTGTCATCCTCACAACAAACTACAGGGCCGATGTTGTCCCTAAAATGCAGTAAGGATGCGTTAAAGAAGTAATGTTTTTATTGTTAATCATTGAAAGCGCCTCCTTTTAGATGAAGTAAAAATCACGCTGAGACTATAGCAAGTTAAGAGCGGGGTCAATTGGGGTAGCTAATAGTTTCAGAAAGCAGGGTTGGATGGGGGTATCACTCGTTTAGATTCAACCTAGCAAAGCTACTGGCGAATTGATTCTAGGGATACCAATTCGCCGATTTCAAGTTACCGGATAGTTTTCAGTTCATTCGAGTAATAAAGGTTTGTTCGTCATCCACAAAAGCGACAAAACCGCCGTGGTAGATAAACACTCGACCACGTCCCTCAACTAGGCACGCAAGCTGTGGATTTAAATCTTCATCGTTATCACGGCTTTGAAAAGTGCCAGTATCAGTGATTACGCCGTCGAGTGAAGGTAAATATCCATAAGTGCGCTTGGCTTGATCAATCAGGCTCAATTCGCTGGCAGCAGAGAAGCAAGAAGGGATCGCACCAGCGTCTTCAATAAATAGAGGTTTCAGTTCTTCAAAGGCGGTAATCACCAGCCAGTCGATGCCATTAACATGATGGATAAACATAGAGTTTCTCGGTAATTCTGATGCGGGGATTGTATCACTATCAGGGGAAGAGCGGAGTAGAGAATTATGTTGCATCGATTTTGCTATTCGCTATGGTCGATGGAGCAGCAACAACTCCAACGCGGTGATTGAGGCGTGTGAGCAAGGCCTCGGTATCGCGTATTTACCCAAAAGCAGCTTTAACCATGCGCTTGAAGAAGGGAAACTGATTCCAGTTCTGGAACCATTTTGGGGCAAAGGAACAAGCAGCTGGATTGTGTATCAGAATCGGCGGTTTTTACCTCAGAAAGCGAGAATGGCGATAGACTACTTGGTCTCTTATTTTGCAGATTGGCAAGAGTAAAAAATCGTTGGTTGTTTCCCGACATTAAAATCCCTCGCCTAGGAACAAGGGATTCATGTTGTATTGGTGAGAGTATCGCTCAGGTGTTCTAGTCAAAGAATTTGACTGCTGCATTTGTTGATGTTTCTACATTCTTAATGTTTAAAGACCATAGCGTCGAGATAGCCGTTGCAGCCAGCAGATTTTAGTTGAGGAGGAGTTAACAAATGTAGCTAGCCCATTTCTACTGAGAAACGAGTTAGATATGAATAAATAAGATACTTAGTAGTATATTGGCCATATTGAATACAAAAAGTGTCTTCCTCTACTACTTTTCCTGTGAACCACTGGTATCATTCTTATAAAACAAACATCTATTTAATATAGGTCATACTAATGAGTTCATTGCTATCTTCACGTCACAAGGCATTTGTATTGATATTCTTAGTCAATATTACTGCTGTTCTAACTTCCGTTTTTCTTACAACCTTTGATCAAGCGTTACTAGTAGGCTTTGTTGTAGTACTTCTAACCTTTATCACTCGCTCTATTTGGTTACCGCCCAATCATGGGCAAACTAAAATCAGGATGTACTCTCTTTATATTGTGATTTTAGTGTTAACTTATTCCACATACGGAAACTGGAGCTTGTATTTGTATGCAAAACTAGAAGCTATAATACCAAAAGCAAGTAATATATCATTTCTTCTTTCATACGAGCCGACAGTTATTTCAATACCAATTCTATGTTTTTTGTCATTTACGATCTATATCGTCAATAAGTCTATGACACCTACAGCCACTATGGGGGATAAACAGACAGCATTTGATAAAGAAATCCCTGAACCAGATTTCTATGAGCGTCTTGATAATGCTTTAGTTGCATTAGAAGATGATCTAAAGATGATTAATAAGCAATCGAATTGGACGGGAAGTTTTTATACTGACTTAGATGCGGAAGTCTATATAAAAACTAAAACCAAAAATAAGCGCAAGGTTTCAAGTTTACTAAAAGCCTTAAATAATAAATCGGGTCGCGCTTTTTTAGTTCTAGGTGAACCTGGTGGAGGAAAGAGTGTTGCGCTTAGAAAGCTTGCGATCGATCTTATCCCACAAGTAAAAGAAGCAAATAAAATTCCTCTATATATTAATTTAAAAGAGTGGAATAATACCAAGTGGTCGGAGTCTAATCCTCCAAGTGAAAGTCAATTACTTGATTTTGTTCGTGAGAATATTGCTCGAAGAGATCTAGCACTAAGTATCTTTGTTGATAATTATTTTGATCGTCTAATTGAAAAGAAAAGGTTTTTTTTCATATTTGATTCATTTGATGAAATACCTCAAGTAATGAACGTTGATGATAATAGTATATTAATCCAGCAGCTGTCTTCGGTGCTGTATAAATTTATTAAGGACAATAACAATCAGCCTACGGGACTAGTATCGTCAAGGCATTTTAGAAAGCCAACGAGTGATTTTAATGCAACATCTGAGATTGAGATTAGACCATTTAGTGGTTCTCAAATTTCAAAATCAATAAGAAAAATGTCTAATTCATCTGAAGAGTTAATCAATAAAATATTTACCGTTCGTACGGATTTGTATTTAACAGCTAAGAATCCATTTATGTCTTCGATGATTTCAAAATACATTGAAATCCATGGCGACTTGCCTAAAAATCGTTTGGATATGTTTTCTGTATTTATAGATGATGCTTTGAATAACTCATCCCGCAAGCTAAATGAATTGTCAATGGACAAAGAATATATACTAGATGCATCAAAAAAAATAGCAGTGTCTATGTTCTCTGACTTTGGACTAGAAGCTTCTGTTAATGACTTAAAACAAAAGTTTCCCGAGATTAGGATTGATAAACTTATAGAATGTTTAAAGTTCTCACGGTTAATAAGAGCTAGTAGTTCTGATGAGGGTCGAGTTAGCTTCGTTCATAGAAGATTCTGTGAATACTTCGTAGTTTTAGACATGTTAGATAATGAAAGTGAGATTCCATTTCAAGAAATACCAAAGGATTCACAATGGCGTGATGCATTAGTTTTATATTGTGAGGTTGCTGATGCCAAAAAAGCAAAAGAAATAGCTGATAATTGTTGGTCGATTGTAAAGGCGGATAACGGAAAAGGGGATTTAGTAGCTATTCACTGTATAAGATTCTTACGTGATGCATTTAAAAGCAGACATGATTGTATTGCTCATATACAAGATCAAATTCAAGTGTTCATAGAGCGTGAACTAGACTCAAAAAAACCCGTTCACTGGAACAAATTCGTAATTGAACTGTTGTGTTTATGTAAGATTGGTGTGATTGAAAGCTCAGTTATTCATACTTTGAAAATAAAGGACTCGTGGCTTTGTTCTACTGCTGTGGAGTCGTGTAGACATCTTTCAAAAGTATCTAAAGAGCTAAAGGTAGAACTTGGTGGGTACTTAGATGATAAAAATGATCTCTATTTTATAAAAACTTTACAAAGTAACTTATTTAACTTTGGAATTTCAGAGGCATTTTCATCCGTGAAAAGATACTTAGTATTCAGAACTATTGAAATTACTTTATTTTGTTTGATATTTTTTCTATTTATTCTAATTGAGCCTATTTTTACGATTTCCTTGTTGTTATTATATTTTATTCAGGTTTTATTTATTTTTGGGTTGAGTTATCTAACATCAATGAATATTGTTAATGATGATAATAAAGGAGTGGAGGTTTTTAAATTAAGACTCCCTGTTCTTAATAAATCATCAGATAATAAAAATAGGGTTGTAAATTCAAGTTTTAACTTTAATTTTTTGGATATGTTTTTTAATGGTATAAAATACATAAAGACATCTATAGCATTTTTGCCTATCTTTTCCGTGGCATTGTATGTGATATTATATTTTTCCACAAATATAAATGATATTAATAGCAAAATATTAGAAATACCCCTCGAAGACTTTAACTATTATTTTATTTCTGCTATTTACTTTATGTGTGTTTTTTCATTTTTAAAGTTAAATATGTCCACTGGTGCTAAACCAATCGATTTTTACTTAATATTGTTTCTGGTTGTCGTGTTTATAGGTATTGGATTTACAGTGTCCCTTATAAGTGAGTATGATTTTTTATTTAAGGAAATAATTCCTTACTTAAGCGTTATTTTCCTGATTATCTTTGTTTTTACAGTTATAATAAATATAAGAAAGCATTATGCAGTTAGGCGTAAATATAAGAGAATCATCCCATCTAAGTTGACTAGTCGAGAAGCTATATATGAAGCAATATTATCTTTGGGCAATCATGATGTGTATATAAATAAGCTAATTGATAGAATCGAACTAAATGTATCTCACGTTGATGGAGAATGGCCTAGTAAGAATATATTATGCGCAGATAGCGGTACATATGCGTCAAAACTATGTCAATTAGATGTTCGCTGGCTGGGGATTGACTAATGTGATGAGAGTGCTGGCTTAGTTATTAAAATTAAATTTAAAAAGGTAAGTCACTTTAGCATAATGGCCTGATATATAAGACCATTGTAAGGTTGAGTTTAGAAGAATTACTAGTATTGTTTTGTACATCTTCGGCTCTGTAAGGAGTACTGTTGACTTACTTTTTCCAAAAAGTGTCCTAGAACTATTGGTACATCTTTGTCAGCTTAACTTTCTTTACGGAAATACCTCTCCAGATATAAAAAAGAGAAAAGATCAATCCATTGATAAAGGATGACTCTTCTCTTTCTCGCACTTCAACCAAAAGCCGCTTAATGCGGCTTTTTTATCCCGATAACGATGCGTTTAGGCAATATGCGTCATGCGATTGATGGTGAATGTCTCTACCGCGTCGTCAACAGCAGCGACGTAGTCAGCGATATGCGTGCTGGCGAGATGCTTATCCAGCGCGGCTTCTGACGTCCAGTTTTCATGGAAAACGAAATGCGCTGGGTTGTCATTGTCTTGATGCAAATCGTAGTTGATGCAGCCATCTTCAGCGCGTGTTTTGTCGATCAACTTGATTAGCTCAGCTTTAACCAATTCAACCTGGCCTTCTTTGGCAATGATATTGGCGATAATTGTTAACTTGCTCATGTGCTTACCTTTTCGTCAATTTCTGATGCTTTACAGTGTCGTGATGACATCTTCTAGAGGCAGACGCGCTTTTGGCAGACCGTGGTTATAATCCTCACCATCTTTGTGATAACCCAGTGCTAGCGCAAAATCACACACAAAGCCTTCCAGTTCTTCTTTGAACTCTTCACCGATCAGCTCTGGGTCTACCCCTTCCATTGGTGTCGAAGCGATGCCCATGCGCGCCAACGTGTGTAGCGTGTTACCTAGTGCGATGTAGGTCTGAGCTTTTGTCCAGTTACCGTTGAAGCCTGTTTCATCTGTGTTGAGTTCCGCAAAGCCGAACGCACCGTTTAACATGTCGTTGTATCGCTCTGCTGGCAGGTGGCCTGAGGTCACTTCTGCATCGACCACTTTTTTGTAGTTGTCTTTGGTAAAGCGAGGGTTGTGAGCAAACAAAATCGTATGAGACGCTTCTTTAGCATGCGGTTGGTTGAACTGGTGCATGTTGGCAAACGTGTTGTGGAAACGTTGTTTTGCTTCGTCACTTTCAAGAACGATGAACTTCCAAGGTTGTGAGTTGATAGAAGAAGCAGATAAACGAATCGCTTCTTTAATGACTTCCATATCTTCAGCTGAGATACGCTTACTTGCGTCGTATTTTTTTGCTGTGTAACGAGTGTTTAGATCTTTGATGATTTGGTGAGTCATGTTGGCTCCTAGTTGAATTTAGATAATTGCATTAGGTCTCACGAACCGCTCGGACGATGTTGAACCCTTATTTCAAGTAAACGAACAAGCTCAAAAACTCGAAGACTTCGATATGAACAATGTCGATGGGCGTAGATTAACGACATTGAAGAAGGGAAAAAATAGCGAAAATTTCCAATCATTATGGAAATAATTGTCCATAATTAAACGGAGTCCTCGACAAGAGGTGGAACAAGATGTGCGGACGCTTGAATGTAACGGATGATCCATTGGCAAGAGTGGTTTCCCAACTGGTGGGGATCGACTTCTTTCCTCAGATGAACCTTGACTTGAAACCGACTGAAAATGTCTCTGTTGTGGCGTTTGAAGCACAGGCGTATTGTCAGAAAGATATCAAGTGGGGAACTCGACCCGAATGGGCTAAACGATTGATTATTAACGCTCAGTCAGAAACGGTGGCCAGTAAGCTTACATTTCGTAACGGATTTATTCGCAGGCGTGTCATTGTGCCTTGTAACGGTTGGTATGAGTGGTGTGAGAATGGTGGAAAAAAGAACAAGTTCTTGTTTACCAATCCAGATGGCATGCTTCTGTATATGGCCGGAATTCTGGCGGATGATGGCAACTTGGTCATCCTGACTACAAGCCCTAACACACAATGCCTACCATACCATCATCGCATGCCATTTCTTGTCCCTGATATTGGTGTTGAGCAGTGGATAACGGCAACGCCGCAACAGGCACAAAGTTACCTTGAGTTAGGTTGGATCGATGAACTTTTGATTACTGCGGCTTAGTGCGTCAATAACTCGCGGCCAATGGCATCGACCAATTCAAGAATATGGATTTGCGATTCGCGACTGTATGGTGAGATACCGTCGACTTGCTCAGCAAGATCTAAGTTGGTGCTGGCAATTCCCGCGAGCGTTGACCCTGTATGGCTGATCGCAAATACCTTCAAGCCTTTGCGTTTCGCATTGTGGGCCATATCCACCACAGACTGCGTTTCTCCCGACTTGCTGATCAACATAACCGTACCACTTTCGGCGCGGGCCAATTGGTGGATATCTGTGATCACTAAGTGAGGAACATTCGCCAAAGACAGAAATCGTGAAAGGTAAGAGACACTGACGATCGAGGCACCACGGGAATAGAGATACACCACAGGCGAATGATTTAATGAGTGAGCGATTTTTTCGATGCGTTGAATTTGGTCATCTTCTTCAATAACAGATTGCGTCTGCTTTTTCAGATCAGCGGCGAGCTTGTACCTGAGCTCAGTGTAACTGGCGTAGCCCATCTTTTTACACACACGATTGACTGAGGTCGTCGTCGTGAGTGCTTTGTTCGCAATGGTTTTCGCAGAGATCTCGGCCAGCTCACTCGCGTGGCTGATCAAGTACTCATAGATGACACGCTCAATGCCCTTAAATGTATTCATCGCATACAATTTTAGTAATGAAATTGTCATTATTAGGCGCTAACTGGCAAATATTTTCCTTGATTGCTATCACAAAAGTATCGTCATACGTGGGTTGTATCAGGAAACTGTACCTTGGTACGTGGACACTAAATATACTTGGCGGAGTTGATAAGAATACGGTGAACAACCATGAGTAAGAAAAAACTCGTTGCAGTGACCGCTTGCCCTACCGGAATTGCACACACATTTATGGCAGCGAAAAAAATTCAGGCATGGGCTGAGAAGCAGGGCTACGAAGTCAAAGTGGAAACCCAGGGCAGTGATGGTGTTAAGAACAAGCTGACGGCGCATGACATTGCGACAGCAGACGGCGTTGTTCTGGCTGTCGATGTACCCATCATGGACATGGAACGTTTTGATAATGCCAATCCGCTGAAAGTTCGCACTCAAGAATTGATTAAGCGCGTAGATGAACTGCTGCCAACTGTCTTCCTGCGTGGTAAAGAGAAGTCTGACGCCGATATTGAAGTGGCAGAAGAAAAACGCTCCGCGTATCAGGTGGCAATCGGCCACATCATGACGGGCATCAGCTACATGTTGCCAGTGGTAGTACTTGGTGGCCTGCTAATGGCAGTCGCGAAGATCACGGGTGAATTTGTCGATATCTCCGGCACGCCAATCGAAACGCTCGATAAGCTTGGTTTTATGACCATCAAGTTTATGTACCCAATCTTTGCTGCGTATCTGGCGTATTCGATTGCGGGTAAACCGGCTCTGATTCCAGCCTTTATCGGCGGCATCATGAGTGATGAGGTCTACAAGCGCTTCTTTGATCTTGAGGGCTGGGCGCCATCGGGCTTCTTTGGCGCTATTGCGATTGGTTTCCTTGTCGGTTATCTGGTTCGTTACCTCAATGATGTGATCAAAGTGAAGTCAGAGCTGACTACGCTCAAGACCATGCTGTTGGTTCCAGCCGTTACGGGTGTCGTGATGGTGCTGACCATGGAATACGTGATTAACCCATTCTTTGGTGCCTTGAACATCGCTATGATTGAACTGTTCACTCAGGCAGGTGATGCAGGTCGCGGTATCTACTCAATGGTGATTGCTGCGGGTACTGCGTTTGACCTTGGTGGTCCGATCAACAAAGCTGCTGGCTCGGTTGCACTTGGTCTGAACGGCATGGGCGAAGGCTTTGACTTGATTGCTCGCGAACTGGGTATCGTTATTCCACCGATTGGTGTTGGTCTGGCCGCGATTTTGGATGGCAAGTTCCGCAAACGTGTCTTTACTCCGGAAGAGCAGACGGTGGGTAAAACCTCACTGATGCTAGGTATGATCGGTATTTCAGAAGGTGCAATCCCATTCATTCTGAAGAATCCGAAGATGATTCCAATCATGATTCTGGGTTCTATCATCGGCACACAGCTCGCGGTTGTATTGGATGTATGGCAAAGCCTGCCACTACCAGCTGTATGGGGTTGGTTCCTATCTTCAGACCCAATCAGCTACACCATTTCCGTCTTCGCTGGCTCTATGTTTATCGCAGTAGCACTACTGCTTTGTACCAAGCCACAAAGCGCTAACGCCTAACACGTCACTTACCAGAGGCTCTGCTCTCCAAGATTGAGCCTCTGGTAACAAGAATCAGAATTTAGATTAGAGAAACTCCCATGACTAAAGTACATGTCATTCCACATACTCACTGGGATCGTGAGTGGTATTTTACTCAGCAAGACAGTGACGTTTTAGCGACTTACAACTTCACCAAAGTGATTGAAACTTTGGAAAGTCAGGCAGATTACAGCTGCTATCACCTAGATGGTCAGTCTGCGATTGTTGAAGATTACCTGAAGGTTCTGCCGCATATGCGTGAGCGTATGGCACAGCTGGTGGCAGACAAAAAGCTATTCATTGGCCCTTGGTACACCCAGACCGATACTTACAACGTAGCGGGTGAGTCCATCATCCGTAACCTGAAATACGGCATGCACATCGCAGAAGAGTTGGGCCACAGCATGAAAGTCGGCTACCTGCCTGACACATTTGGTCATAACGCGCAAATGCCAACGCTATTCCGCGGTATGGGTATCGACAACATCGTCTTCTGGCGCGGTATTGATTATGACCAACATGTCAGCAAATCCCATTTCATGTGGCAATCTCACGGTGGCGATGAGATATACGCTTACAACCTAGTTCATGGTTACGGTGCAGCGAAGAATATCGTGCCGGATGCTGAGCATCTGGATAAGAAAATCTTCCCAATGATTGAGAAGATCAAGTTGTTGTCAGGCCTTGATGAAGTATTGATTCCATCGGGTGGCGACCAAGTCAATATCGACCCGAATTTGCCAGCCACGTTAGCGGCTGCGTCTGAGCGTTCTCCATCTGGCGATGTGTATTCTATCTCTTCGATGGAAAACTTCGTCGATTTTCTACGCCGCAATAGTGAAGGGTTTGAGACTTACTATGGTGAGTTCAAAACACCGCGCTACACACGTATTCACAAGACCATTGGTTCTGTGCGTTACGACATCAAAAAGCTTAACTTTGAGATCGAACAGTTCTTGATCAAGAAGCTGGAAGTGGTGATTGCGATTGCCAAAGCACAGGGCATGACGGTACACACTGAGCTGGTGGACTTGGCATGGAAGAAGATCCTTGAGTGCCATGCGCACGACAGCATGGGTGGTTGTAATAGCGATGCCACCAACGCTGATATCATGCATCGTCTTAAGCAGGCGGAAGAAATCTGTCATGGTTTATACAACTTGGTGGTTAAAGAAATTGCCGCTAATGCCTGTGATGATTCGGAAGTGATGATCTTCAACGGTCAGACGACGCCGTTTAGCGGCATTACCCGTGTTGTTGCGTTTTCCAAGCATGAATTCATCGCGCTAAGTGATGGCGAGAAAATCCTTAGCAGTGAAGTGGTCACTCGTGAAACACTAGATGGCGGTAAGGTCATCGAAGTGACTAAGGATGGCGAGAAAGAAGTGCCTGTTCCTCCTTACTACCGATTTGAGCTCAATGTTGATGTGGTAGATCTGCCAGCAATGGGTTATCAGGTATTTCAGGTAGTGGAAACAGATTGCGATACCCAAGTGCAGGTATCTGTTGCAACTCAGATTGAAAACAGCAAACTGGCGCTTTGGTTAGAGAATGGTCAGCTTAAGCTTAAAGATAAACGTTCAGAGCGCATCATTGAGCAGCTTATCCGCTTTGAAGAGCAGGCCGATGACGGCGATTCTTATGACTTTTCACCGCTGGAAGGTGATACGCCGCTGTACACTAGCGAACTGAGCTGGGTTGAATCTCATGTGGGTGAAAGCCAGCAGTCGATGATATTGAGAGCAAGTCTAGAGCTTCCGGAGAACCTAGAAGCTCGCCTGAACGGTGAAAAATCTGTTCAAGCGGAATTTATCGTTCGCCTGACGCTTACTGAAGGCAAGCAATCGCTGGAAGTAGAGATCGATACGCTTAATCAGGTTGATGATCACCGTGTACGCGTTTTGATCAATTCAGATGTTCAGACCGATACGTCCATAAGCACTCAGCCGTTTGCGTTGATGACTCGTCCGGTGGAACCAAATGTTGATGGCTGGCATGACAGCTTCCGCGAATGTCCGGTAGATATTGAAACCACCGATGGCGCAGTTGCTGTAGCGGCAGAGGATCGAGCCCTGATTATTAATGGTCGTGGTTTGAAAGAGTTCCAGATCTTGAAAGGTGATACCAGTGACTTGATTGCTCTGACCTTGTTTAAGGCAACAGGCAAGCTCGGTAAAGATGACCTGTTATGGCGACCTGGTCGCGCCTCTGGCATCAACAACACCGTGGTGTACACGCCAGATGCTCAGTTGCAAAAATCCATGCAGTTCAGCTTTGCTATTGCTTTGGCGGACAACGCTGAGCATCAGACAATCCGAGAGCTTGAAAGTGAATATCTTGATAGCCCATTCAGCTACCAGAAACAGTCGCTTAACAGCTTTGAGAATCGTCTCGAACGTTTTCAGGTTCGATTTGACAGCCGTGAAGCCGAGAAAAAGTTCAGCCTGTTTGAACTGAACCAGCCGTTGGTTTTATCCAGCGTTGGCCATTCATTCTATCAAGACAATGCGGTCATTGTGCGCCTATTTAATGCGACGGACAGTGAACAGCAACTCGATGTCACCGCGTTCGCTCATTTCGCTGATGTTGAGCGTGTCAATCACCGAGAGCAGAGTGTCGATCAGAATTGGACAGTCAAACCAAACAATGCCATTGACTTGCGGGTTAGTTTCAAGATTTAACAGGTTGGAATCACAATGAAAGAGAAGATTTATAACAAAGTTGCCAAGCTGTACGGTGAAGAGCTGGCACCATCACTGACACAGGACATTTTGGCACTGGTTGATAAGTGGCGTGGTCATGCGCCGTCTTATAAGGACTGGGTCGACGAGTCGACGGCGTACCTAATCACATACGGCGACAGTATTAGCCGTGAGGGAGAGCCAACGCTGAATACCATGAAGTACTTTGCTGATAAGTATTTGCGTGGCGCGATCAGCAATATCCATATTCTACCAATGTTCCCATACACTTCGGATGACGGATTCAGCGTAGTGGATTACCGCAAGGTTGACCCGAACTTGGGTGACTGGAAAGAGCTGAATGAGCTGGCGGAACATTTTGACCTGATGTACGACTGCGTGATTAACCACATCTCTAAGAGCAGCGACTGGTTCCAGCGCTATCTCGCGGGCGATGAGGCTTATCAGGACTATTTTGTAGAGTCTGACCCGAGCCTTGATTATTCGAGCGTTACGCGTCCCCGCGCACTACCGCTCCTGACGCCGTTTACCAAGGCTTCGGGTGAGACGACACATGTATGGACAACGTTCTCAGACGATCAGATCGACATTAACTTTAAAAGCCCGAAAGTGCTGTTGGAAAGCATCGATATTCTGCTGATGTACGCAGCGAATGGTGGTCGTTCTATTCGTCTTGATGCCATCGGCTTTATCTGGAAAGTGCTTAATACAACTTGTATTCACCTTGAGGAAGCCCATGAAATCATCAAGCTATGGCGTATCGTTCTTGATGAAGTTATGCCGGGCTCTTTGTTGATTACAGAAACCAATGTGCCGCATAAAGAGAATATCTCTTACTTTGGCCAGGGCGATGAAGCTCATATGGTTTACCAGTTCCCACTGCCACCTTTAACGCTGCATGCTTTCCTAAGCCAGGACAGCAGTGTGTTGACCGAGTGGGCGAAGGGACTAACGAACGAAGCCATGGCATCGTTGCAAGCTGGAAGCAAAACCACTTACTTTAACTTCCTTGCCAGCCATGATGGTATTGGTGTACGTCCGACGGAAGGTATTCTTAGCGACGACGATCGCCACATGATGTGTCAGCAGGTTGAGCGTAAGGGTGGCCGAGTCAACTACAAGAACAATGGGGATGGTACTCAGTCACCGTACGAGCTCAACATTAACTATTTGAGTGCCATTACTGAGCCTGAAGATGACACACAGACGAAAGCGGCGAAGTTTCTCGCAGCGCAGTCAATTTTGCTCTCTTTCATTGGTGTGCCTGCGGTCTACTACCACAGCTTCCTTGGCAGTGAGAACGATGTGGCCGGAATGGAAGAGTCTGGCATCAATCGTCGTATCAACCGCAAAAAGTTCTCGGTCGAATCGCTCGAAGCTGAGTTGGCTGAGCAAGGTTCACTGCGCAATAGCGTCTACAGTGAAATGGTACGCTTGCTAAACGTACGCCAGCAGCAATCTGCTTTCTCACCAAGTTCATCTCAGCAGATACTGGATCTGGGTGATGGCCTGTTTGGCTTACAGCGTGGCGAAGGTGAAAAGGCGATTCGCTTCGTCGTCAACTTGTCTCAGCAGGCGCAATCCGTCACGCTGAATACTGGTGGTAAGGATCTGGTCAGCGACCAGAGCTTTGATAAACAGTTTACTCTTAATCCGTATCAATTCGTCTGGCTGACAGAGCAATAGGAGCCACACTATGAAACTTGCGAACCTCACCTCTGAAAATCTGATCATGCTTGATGCGGCGTTTGATGACCGAATTGCTGCTATTCATGCTCTGACAGACAAAATCGAGCAAGAAGGAAAACTGACGGATAAGAGTCAGTTTCTAGAAGCGGTATTGAAGCGTGAAGACGAGGGCCCGACGGCACTGGGTGAATATCTTGCTGTGCCGCATGGTAAATCTGCTGCTGTCACGGAACCCGTATTTGCCTGTGCATTCGTTAAAGATGAAATGATGTGGAAAGGTCTGGATGGTGATGAGCCTGTGACCATGATCTTTTTGCTCGCTATTCCACCAGCTGAAGCTGGTTCAACACATATGGAAGTGCTGACTACGCTCACTTCCTCTTTGGTGGATGACGATTTCCGTGACCAGTTGGTGGCAGCGAAATCGAGTAAAGAAGTCATGCAGCTGTTTGGCGCTGAAGAAGAAGTGTCAACAGAAGCAGCCCCTGAACCGGAAGTAGAAGAAGAGCAACCCGAAATGGCAAAGGATATCAGTCGTCATGCGTATCCACTTGTCTTGGGGGCGGGTGTTCTGATTTCTGCTTTCTTGTTCTTATTGCTTTAAGACGATAAGTCTTAGGGATTTTTCTCTCTGTTTTGCCCGGCATGACCGGGCTTTTTTGTGCTGAAAGTAAGCAAAACGGATTTGCTTAGATTGGAAGGCGACTTTGATTTAACAGTTGGTGTTTTCAACCCGTACGGTACAGACACAGCCTTCTGCTGGACAGGCGCCAGAAGATCTTCCTCCGAATGAATCATAGATGACATAACAACCCTGCGGCAGAGTGGTGATATTGCTACTGTTAAGCTCAGTGTCCGAAAAAGAGTGTTCAAAGCCAATCACAGTATGCCGATTGCCGATGGCTGTTGTAAGATCATCGGTTGTACCCAGCGTCATAAAATCGAGCATGGTCAATGCATCTCCCGATTCGCCCTCACTCTCTGGGCATAGAGCCCCCCAATCGACTTCAACAGTTCCGATACCGAAATCCAAGATATAATCTTGCTGATTACCCGGGTTAGAGGTGCTAGGTGTCAATCCGTTAACATAAGCTTTGGCGCTCACTTGACTTACAACGCCTTCCATCGCGTTTGCAATACCTTCTATGGTTGCTTCACGAGCAGATTTTTGAATACTGAGAAATTTAGGTGCAGCCACGACGGCCAGAGTGCCTAGAATTACCACGACAGTAACTAGTTCAATGAGTGTAAAACCTGCTTTTCTTTTCAAACTTCAATACGCCTATTATCTATGCACATGTTGGCTACAACCACGTACCAGAACCATCCAATAGGGGCAATTATGGAGACAACAAATAACTAAAATTACTGAGAGGTATTTTATAAATAACCGAGATTAATGAATCGAGAGCAGAAAAGCTACTTGAACTTTGTTAATGTCGCAACGCTGTCTTTGAAAACAAGTCCGTAAACTGAATCAGTTTTGATTTCGAATCTTGTCATTCGGTATTTTGGTTAATAATAATCAATTGCATTAACCTCGTGTTATCACTATCCTAACAAGCTGATTTTGATTCTATAAATATCGTCACTATGAGCTCAGACGCTTTCTTCGATCACCTCTTCGAATACTCTCAACAAGTAACGCCTTATCTGGCCGGTGTGATTTCACCGATTCCCGAAGATGCGCCTCAGCAAGACATTATCCATGTCGATCATCCGTGCAGTGAAAATATCCAAGACTTGTATGAGCGCCTTAAGGCGGCCCATCCTGAAGCTGGCTCTGCCTATTGGCTAACCCGAACGTGGGATCTGATTTGTTGGCAACCCGTTTACCTTTCATTCATTTCGATTTATGCGTTGCACGGTTTGCCTGATCTCACTCGCATTGGACAAAAAGTGCAGTCGGAGTTTGTAGCAGGCTTTCAATTCGAATCGACAGAGCATGTTCATGGCACAGAGGCGGAGCTAGTAGCAAAAGCTGGTGTTCAACTGCAGGCCTTGTTTGCCTTTTTCCGTGAAGAGATGAGCCAGTGGACGCGGATTCGTCCGGGCTTTACCAACCACTTGTTCGCTGATGGCGTGCTGGGTTGTCTGGTCAAGCTGAGCAAGTTTGCCCCGCATATTCCGAATGACTATCTGCTTGAGCAGGCTTCACTTTGGTTGGATGCGTGTGGGCTGCCAGCTAAATTGGCCAAAACACTGACCGTGGATGAACAAAGTGGAGAGCTGAAACTGGTGCGCACTAGCTGCTGTCTGGTGTACAAATGCCACGGACGAAAACTCTGCGAGGATTGTCCGCGACATCCGGATAATAAAGCCTAGCTCTGTGTTTCCAACGCTCCAGCGCTACGTTGTCTAAGCGCGATGGCGAAAATGATTGCGGAAAAGCCGATACAAATGTAGATCGGGTAAATTGGATTGATGGTCGCACTATAAGCCAATAGCGAAGCAAGCCCATATCCGAGCGTGTGTGACATTGAAATATACCCCGAAATCGCACCGGGTGAGCTTTTGTCTGTTTCCGTGGCTTTCGCCGTATAAGCAGGGACCAAGAGTGCAGCGCCACTGGCTGCAATCGCCATTGCAACGCCGAATAGCCAGATGTTAGGTATAAGGAACAAAACAAACCCAGTCAGCATTGCCAACCCGCCTAACTGATACATTGCCGTCGGCGTCAGCTTCTTCTTTTTGATAACCAGTATCTGAGTGCTCAGAGTCATGGCGGCACTGATTGTCAGAAGAATGCCGATAGCGTTACTGATTTGGTCAGTCGGCCATTCTGTGACGCTGAAGATCAGTGGAGAGAAACTGTATTGCAGCAAAGCGATGACCGCACACAGTAGTAAACCGGACAACAGAAATGGCATCAGTGGAGCATTAGGTATCCAGGAAGGACGAGGTTTTTCTTTACCTGTACATGGTTTGTCCAATGGCGGGGAAGGGAGCCAGTAAGCTCCCATTAACGCTAAGACAGGGAATAGCACCATCACCATTAATGGTGCGAAAGGCGAGAACTTCAATAGCACAATAGAAAGCAAAGGCCCAAGTAGACGCCCCGTACTGAGACCAATACTCACGGAAGTAATGGCCTGAATCCGGTTTTGCTCACCACAAAGGAGAATCGCCCAATGCTGGCTGGCGGGAACCATGCCGGCGACGGTGCAACCGTAGATAATTCGAGCAAGCACAAGCCCCGCTAGGCACAACCCGATCCATTGCTGACCTTGAGCGCTGAGTACTGCAAACACCAGCAATAGCAAGAAGCTCACAGCCATTCCCAGCAGTGCTTGAATGACGACTCGTTTGGGGCCAAATTGATCGCTGTGGCGCCCCCAATAAGGGGCGGCGGGGAGAAACAGAAAGCTCCCGACGGCAATTAAGATTGACCACGTTGGTAAGGCAAAAGCGGAGTGCTCAACCAGGAAGGGTAATGACACCAAAAGCCCATTTTGGCCAATTCCCATCAAGGCGGCGATTAAACCAATCACACTGAGTTGGATACGTGTATTTTTTACAACTGACATTAGAAAGCACCGTTTGTCGGTTTCTTATTGATCTTGGTGATGAAAATGCATCGAAATAACGTGATATTTAATGATTATGAAAATAATTATCATTAACCTTGCGGTGTGATAAAGTTAACCGCTGGTGCCAAATAAAACAACTCTTCATTTTCATGTTTCAATTACTGGATGCTTCGTTTGCAATCGAAGATAAAACCATCTTACATCCGACAAATCTGACCTTTAACAAAGGGGCGGTGACGACTTTGCTCGGTCACAATGGCTGCGGTAAATCGACGCTAATTAAATTGCTCAGCCGACAGAATCAACCCGCCAGTGGTCAAGTCCTTTTCAGTGACAAGGCGGTGTCTTCCTACACCAGCCAAGATTTTGCGCTGAACGTTGCTTATTTGCCTCAGCATCCTCCAATGACGGATGGCGTAACGGTGCGTGAATTAGTGTGCTTCGGACGTTATCCGTGGAAAGGTGCTTTTGGTCGCTACAGTAAAGAAGATTACGCGTTAGTGGACGAAGCGATTGAGAAGGTCGGGTTAACCCAGTTTAGCGATCGTTTTGTTGCTACTTTGTCTGGTGGTGAGAGGCAGCGCGCGTGGGTGGCTATGTTACTTGCCCAACAAAGTCAGTGCATCTTGCTGGATGAACCGACCTCAGCGCTGGATGTGGCGCATCAATATGAGTTATTGGCGCTGATTCGAGAGCTGAATCAAAGCTTGGGACTGACGGTTATCATGGTGTTGCATGACGTGAACATGGCGGCCAAGTTCAGTGATGAGCTGGTGGCTTTGCACTCGGGTCAAGTCATCGCCAAGGGCACACCACAAGAATTGATGACACCTGACACTCTCATGAAGATCTACGGTATGGAGCTGGCTTTGTTCCCGCATCCGGATACCGGCCATCCTATTAGCTACATCCCATAATTTTTGATCGTTGAGGAATCCGTTTGTGAAACGAATCATCATACTTTTGACCTCTTTTCTAGCTTTTGCCGCGAATGCATTCGAACTCAAACACGAGCTCGGGGTTGCCTCTTTTGAACAGGCACCAAAGAAGGTTGTCGCGCTCGACTGGGCATTAACTGAAACCGTATTAAGCCTCGGTGTTATGCCGCAAGGTATTGCCGATGTGGCAGGGTACAATACATGGGTGGCACAACCTGAGCTGGATAAAAATGTCATTGATGTTGGCTCTCGTCGCGAACCAAATCTTGAACTGATCGCCGACCTTAAGCCTGATGTGATCCTGATTAGTGAGCACATTGCACCGGCCTACAAGCAGTTAGAGCAGATCGCGCCTGTTCTGGTTTATACCGTCTACAGCGATGCAAAAGCACCGCTTGCATCGGCGGAGAGCATCACACGTTCTCTTGGCAAGCTTTTCAACAAAGAGCAGCAAGCACAAACGGTGATTGAGCAAACCACGGCTCGTCTTAAAACCAATGGTGACAAGATAAAAGCGGCAAATGCGGATCTGAAACCTTTGATGTTCATCCGCTTTATTAACGATAAAACGCTACGAATTCATAGTGATGGCTCGCTTGCACAGTCGACGATTACAAAGATGGGTCTGAAGAACGACTGGCACGAAGCAACCAATATGTGGGGCTTCACCACCGCAGGGACTGAGAAGTTAGCTGAGCATCAGAAAACAAACCTAATGATCTTTGGCCCTTTAAAAGACAAAGAGCGCAAGCAATTGACCCAATCGCCGCTGTGGCAGGCGATGGAATTCACTCGTACCGATTCCGTGTATGAGCTACCGGCTATCTGGACTTTCGGCGGCCTGATTGCTGCACAAAGGTTCAGTGACCACATCACAGAACAATTGACCAGCGATAAATAATGAACGTGACACAAACGCAGACTGAACGTCGTACTGCGATGAATCTAAAAACGCCTTTAGTGGCGTTTTTGTTATTGGCGGCCCTTGTTTGGTTAGTACAGATCACCGCCCCTTACTCACAAGGCTGGCCTCTGTTGTGGGATACGGTGTTTCATTATGATGCCGCAAACTATCAACATTTGATCACTCACCTGACTTACTTGCCGCGTTTGGCGATTGCCGTCATTTGTGGTTTTGCACTGGCAATTGCAGGTTGTGTGATGCAGTTTGTGTTGCGTAACCCGATTGCTTCACCCACTACGTTAGGGGTTGCGGCAGGTGCAGAACTGGGCATGGTGCTGGGAATACTCCTTTTACCTGCGGGTATGAGTGTTGCTGGTTTTATTCCTGCATTTCTCGGTGGCTGTTTGGCGACGTTTTTGGTGTTTGCTCTGAGTGCGAAACGAGGCTTTTCGCCGGTTCATATGGTGCTGGCGGGTATGGTCGTCAGCCTGTTCTTTGGAGCACTCAACACCATGCTATTGCTGTTACACGAGCAGCAGCTAACCAGTGTATTTGTCTGGGGCGCAGGGACCTTGAATCAGAATGATTGGTCGAGTGTTACGACTTTACTGCCTTTGGTGGTGATTCCAACCCTGTTGCTGTTTGTCTTGCAACGACCGTTATCAGCGTTACAGTTCGGCGATGGCGTTGCTTCATCACTGGGTGTGAACGTCAAACAAATCAAAGTAGCGTGCCTGACTCTGGCTATCTTTGTGACCGCGGCGGTTGTCAGTGAAGTCGGTTTGATTGGTTTTGTCGGTATCGTTGCTCCAGCACTGGCAAGAATGTTAGGCGCGAGAGCGCTGCACTGGCAGATTCTTATCAGTGGTTTAGTCGGCGCGACCATGTTGCTACTCGCCGACCTGAGTATTCAGCCTTTCTCTGGAGTGGGTGGCGAGCTACTGCCAACCGGGGCGATGACTGCGTTACTGGGTGCGCCTTTCCTGCTGTGGTTACTGCAACGTAAATCCTTGCAATCGGATCTCAAGGCTCGCGATGAGGTGGTTGAGCAGTATCGCCATCGCAGCTTACTCAAAGTGGTCTCAGGTTTGGTGGTTACGCTTGTTATCGCGGTTGTGGTAGGGATATTTGTCGGTAAGAATCAGACGGGCTGGTCGGTTGCCGATTCGATGGCGGTGCTTGAGCTCCGTCTGCCGCGCGTATTTGTTGCCTTGCTTGCAGGTATTGGTTTGGCGTTTGCGGGAACCATCATCCAGCGTGTATCAAACAACCCAATGGCGAGCCCTGAGATTCTCGGTATCAGCTCGGGCGCAGCCTTAGCACTCGTTCTCGGAGCAATGCTGGGTTTCGCGGTTGAGCGCCATGAGCAAATGCTGCTTGGTACAAGTGGCGCACTGCTGGTGACTTGGCTGGTGTGGCTGTTTGGTCGCAAACACAATTTTGCGCCTACTCAGACCTTGCTGACCGGGATTGCCCTCAGTGCGGGTCTGGATGCCTTTTTGCGCATCGCAATGACGTCAGGGCAGGACAATGTCCGCGCGCTACTTACCTGGCTTTCCGGCTCTACTTATTTGGTTTCAAGTTACGATATTGGCCTGTTGCTCGTGGGTGTGACTGTACTTGGCGGAGCGGCATTATTGGCTCAACGCTGGATTGAGCTGATTGGCCTCGGTGAAACTACCGCCAGTAGCATTGGTATTGATTGCCGCAAAGTCCGTTTACTGCTGCTGATCTTAGTCGCGGCGATTACTACGCTATGTACGATTGTGATTGGTCCATTAAGCTTTATCGGCTTGTTGGCGCCGCATATGGCGAGGTCACTCAATCAATATCAAGCTAAGAATCAACTGATTGCCGCTGCGCTTATTGGTGCAGTGGTGATGGTGATGGCGGACTGGATTGGTCGAACGCTGTGGTTCCCATGGCAGTTCCCTGCAGGCTTGCTGGCCTCGATTTTAGGCGGTGCCTACTTCCTGTATTTGATGAGAAAGTAATATTTTCATAGATTGACCTAAGAACTGATTTTTAGGTCAATTTAGTTCTAAGGAAATTTTCTGGATGCTAACTATTTGATTTTAAATGACTGATAGTCATTCAACCTGTCTATGTATGTCTTTTTTGATGTTTTTATATCCCCCAGATGTGATCATTTTAATTTTATTTAGTTAATATTATTTGTTAACACAAATAAGAATTCTTATCGTTCTCGATGTCAGTTATATGGAAATCGAGATATCTAATGAATCGTTTAAACGATCAGATCCCCCCTTTCGAAGCAGTTAATGATGTTCCCGCTGCATGCTTTCTTAATGCCCTTGCGCGCGAAAGTGAGCTTATTCAGTTTGAGCATAACTCCTCTGTTACCTTGTACAACATTCTCTTGTCCGGTGAACGAAGTATTTCAATTAAGCTCAGTCACTTTTCTTCACTTGGAGGTCACGAATACCTCTTTCCAGCCATGTTGAATGACCAGGCAACCGATGTTTCTCAACCTATTAGGTTTTCTCAGTTGCTTGCGTTAGTGCTTGATGAGCCTGCCTTAGTTGGGCTGCTCAGCAAAGAGCAAAAAGCGATATTCACCCAGCGTGTGACTGAGAGCTACCACAATACTTATCTGGCTGCGCAGCATCATCCGTATGGAGCTAAATTGTTTGAACAGCGGCTGGACTTTACTCAAGCAGAGCAGAGTCTTTTGGTTGGCCACTCGTTCCACCCAGCACCAAAGAGTCGTGAACAATTTAGTTTTGAAGACGCGAAGCAGTTCTCTCCTGAGTTTGGTGGTCATTTTGCTTTAGTTTGGTTGGCGGTTAGCGAAGATGTGCTGATTGGCGGTAGCTCTGCTGATTCTACGTTGTCGCAGCGATTGCAGGCGTTAGTCTCACAAGATGGAGCTTTGTGCCATGGGCTTGAAGGTCGACTGAATGATGGTGAGAAATTGTTGCCTGCTCACCCTTGGCAGTGGCAAGTGATGCAAGAACTGCCAAGCATTCAGAATTATTTGCAGCAGGGCAAAATTCGTCAACTAGGCCCGTTGGGCGCACAGTGGTATCCAACATCGTCGACACGTTCGCTGTATTCCCCGTCGTTACCATACATGTTGAAGTTTTCTCTCAGTGTCAAACTGACTAACTCCATTCGCAATTTGTCACTCAAAGAAGTCGTACGTGGTACGCGATTGAATGATCTTTTCCAGCACTCGTCACTACAGGAAACACTTGGCGATGGGGCGGGTTTCCAATTAATGCAGGAGCCTGCATTCCTTGGCTTAGTGGATCAAAACGGTGAAGTGATTGATGAAAGCCTTGTCGCATTGCGTGATAACCCATTAGCAACCCAGCCTGATCAGGAATCAGTCGTGTTGGCGACCTTGACCCAACAAAACCCGTATGGTGGTTTAAGTCTTTTGGCGAACCGCGTTAGCGAATATGCCCGCATACAAAGCGTTGACGTGAAACATGCGGCAAAAGATTGGTTTGACGCTTACTGCCGACACACAGTGGTGCCTCTGTTTCATCTGCAAGCTAACTTTGGTGTCGTGTTCCTCGCCCATCAGCAGAACATAGTCATGCAGTTGGAGAATGGTTTTCCAATCGGAATGTACTACCGAGACTGCCAAGGAACAGGCTATACCGATCTTGCTTTTGAACTTTTTGGTGAGCAGCTAAAAGAAGCCAAGCGAGATGTTGAGAATTATTGGGATCAGGACAAGGTAAGACGCTATTTCGCCTACTATCTGATCATTAATTCCTCGTACAACGTCATCAGCAACTTAGCCGCCCAATGTGGAGTTGAGGAGATGGAACTCGTGGCTATCTTACATAAACATCTTCGTCGTTTATTAGACGCAGGGGTTCGAGATGATCAGTGTTTGCGCTATGTACTGGAAAGCCAGTCCTTATGTTGTAAGGGCAATTTCTTCTGTTACCTGCAGAATTTCAATGAAAACTCTATTCCTGATCCTGCGGTGATCTATTTCGATTTACCTAACCCGTTAGCTCGTGTTAAGGAGACCAGCTATGCATGAGTTTCGCACCGTAACCTATCAGCCTGATAACCTGCCTAAAGTCACTATCGCTATACAAGATAGTGACTTAAACCAAGCTGATCTATTGTCTTTGATGGTGGATGAGCTGGATGCTTTGTTTAGCCAGCATGTTGAGCTGTTGGCTGTTGAGATCGAATGTCAGGACATCAATGTCTGGCACAAAGTTAAGCAGAAGTTGCCTATCTTTACTGACTGTACGTTAAAGCGCGCCGCATTCTATCAGAGCCAATTTAACTGGCTAAAGCACAAGCCTTCCGATCGCTATCCATTGCTTCAGGTCCAGACGGATAGCCGATATCGCCATCACCCGCAGAGGCCACCGATGCCGGAAGGTTTGGTTTACCAGCGTTATGACGCTAAGTCTGAATTAACAGTGAGTTTTCGTGTTTTTACGTTGGAGAAAGACCTCGATAACTTTACGATTTGGATGAACGATCCGCGTGTGGCCGAATTTTGGGAGCAAGCATGGAGCCGAGAGAAACTGGCTGAGTTTGCTCAGCAGCGACTCGCTGATCCGCATATTATCCCCTTGATAGCGGAGTTCAACGGCCAGCCTTTTGGTTACATCGAAGCTTACTGGGTCGCTGAAGATCGATTGAGCCCGTATTATCCGGTCGAAAATTTTGACCGCGGTATCCACTTGTTGGTCGGTGAAGAAAGTTTTCGTGGGCCTAAGTATTTTGATTGCTGGATGAGAGCAATCAGTCACTATCTCTTTATTGATGACGCCAGAACTCAGCGTATTGTTCTTGAACCTCGCCACGACAACCAGAGGCTATTCAAGCGCATTTTGCCGCTTGGCTATGACAAATGTATGGAATTCAATTTTCCTCACAAACGTTCCGCGTTGTTAATGCTCAATCGTGATCGATTCTTTGAGGAGCAATGGTGATGACACAATCCGCACTTCACAAGTATTGGCACATTGCGAACCTCAAATTGGTCGCCAAGCTCATCAGTGAATTTGGCTACGAGCAGGCGTTTTCGATCCGACGTTTAGAACAAGGTTTTAGGCTTGAGCTTGATAATGGTACCACCTACCAGTTTGACGGAAAGGAAAACATCTGGGGCCAAATCGTGATTGAGCCGCAATCACTGGTTCGCACATCAAGAAATGATGAGCAAGAACCGCTCAGTGCAGCACTGTTTATGCGCGACATTCAGGCTTTGCTTGAGATGCCAGATGAAGCCATGGCAGAGCACCTTGAAGACCTCAATGCAACCTTGTGGAGTGATTGTCAGTTAATGGCGCGCAAGGCATCGATAACGGCTAAAGATTTGAGTCTAATGTCGTGTGAAGAGCAGCAATCTTATTTCGATGGTCACCCAAAATTTGCTTTTAACAAAGGTAGAAGAGGCTGGGGGAGTGAGGACTTGCGTCGCTATGCACCTGAATCTCAGCAAGCTTTTCAGTTGGGTTGGGTCGCTGTACACAACGATATTCTTCAAGTATCGACCAATCAAGAAGTCAATTGGGGCCAACTGGTGGAAAGCGCAGTCAACAAGGCTGACATTGACCAAATGCACACTGTGGTTGCTGGGTTGGAGAAGGATGCTGCTGATTACCATTTTGTGCCTGTCCACCCTTGGCAATGGCGCAACAAACTTGCTTTGCTGTTTACTCGTGAACAGGCCTGCAAGCAGTTGATTTATTTGGGTGAGTTTGGTGATCAGTTTCTTCCTCAGCTGTCCTTACGTACGTTGAGCAATGTCACCCGTCCACAGAATTTTGATATTAAACTGCCGCTAACAGTGATGAATACTTCCTGCTATCGCGGCATTCCGGGGCGTTATATTCTAGCGGGCCCTACCGCTTCTGATTGGATCCATTCTGTTTTCCAAAGCGACCCAATACTGCTGGAAAAGCAAGCCGAAGTACTGCAAGAGCCCGCAGCGGCATTTGCCGCTCAACATGATTACGCACAGTTGCAACAAGCGCCTTATCGCTATCATGAACTGCTTGGTGTGATCTGGCGAGAGTCGGCAATCTCTAAGCTCAAAGATGGTGAAAGCGCGATACTAATGGCTGCCTTGATGGAGACTGACTGCCATGGGAGGTCATTGATTAGCGAGTACATTCGCGCATCGGGTGTGTCTATCGAGTCATGGCTTAGCCAGCTGTTCGATGCGGTCGTGATCCCTTACTACCACCTGCTGTGCAAGTATGGCGTCTCTCTGATTGCACATGGTCAGAACGTTACTTTGGTAATGGAAGACTCCCTACCCAAGCGAATCCTTCTTAAAGACTTTCAAGGTGATATGCGTTTGGTCGACAAGCATTACCCTGAACAGGATTCACTGTCTGACTCAGTAAAAGAAGTCACGGTGCGATTACCCGAAGAGCTGATCATTCATGATCTTCAAACCGGACATTTCGTTACTGTCTTGCGCTTTATCTCTCCGCTGGTGGAGCAAATCGGTGTCAGCGAGGAAACCTTCTACCAGATACTTGGAAACCGCATTCGCAGTTATTCAGAATCGCTTCCTGAGCTGGAAGAGCGCTTCCGATCCTTTGATCTATTTAAGCCCAGAATACTTCGAATTGGCCTTAACCTCGCTAAGTTCAGACACAACACGGATTCGAGCTCATCAAGAATGCTGCCGGATATGGACGACCAGCTCGATAATCCGCTTTATCTGTCAGCAAATAAACAAGCAGCCACAGAGCTGCAATAAGGTTTAACGCTTATTTAAGCCTTGATTTAATAACAACTAAGGAACGTTCATTATGGAACGCACTAACGACACCATACTTGATTTGGCTGGCATTGGAGCTGGCCCATTTAATCTCAGTGTTGCCGCACTATTGGCTCAGAAAAACCATATCAATGCCCGATTCTTTGAAAGTCGGGAGCATTTTTCGTGGCACCCTGGGTTGTTGCTTGATAACACTAATATGCAGACCATGTTCCTAAAGGACCTAGTCAGCGCGGTATGCCCAGAAAACCCTTATTCGTTTCTGTCCTATTTAGTTAAAAACAAAAAGTTCTACCGTTTTCTATCTGCTGAGTTGAGCTGCATTAGCCGTCACGAATTTTCTGATTATCTCGCATGGGTGGCTCATCAGTTAGATAACGTTCAGTTTTCTTCTCGTATTGAGCATGTTGAGTTCACGGGTGACCATTTTGAACTGCACACCAGTCAGGGCAAAGTGGCGGCGAAGAACTTATGTATCGGGACTGGCAAGGTACCATTTATTCCTGATTGCGCGACAGCCTATATTGGCGAGCGTGTGTTTCATGCGGCTGAAATTGGCCTGCGCCAACGTGACTTTACTGGTAAGCGCATTGCGATTGTTGGAGGTGGTCAGAGTGGGGCAGACATTTTCCTTAATGTACTAAGAGGCAAGTGGGGTAAGGTTGCCTCGCTTGACTGGATCTCGCGACGATCAAATTTCCAACCTCTGGATGAAGCGGCGTTTACCAATGAGTTTTTTACCCCAGATTACGTTGATGCTTTTGTCGGCTTAGCACCGGAAGTGAAGCAAGCAGAAGTGCAGGCGCAAAAGCTTACGTCTGATGGCGTAACACAAAAATCCTTGTTGGAGATTTATCAGGAGCTCTACCACAGGTTTGATGTTTTAAAAGAAGATAAGTGGGTGCGCCTATTACCTCACCGTACGCTTAACAGAATGTTCGAACTGGAAGCAGGCTTTGAATTGGAGACAGCCAATGCGCTTAGCTCGCAATCTGAAGCACACGATGCTGATATTGTGATTTTGGCGACCGGTTTTCAGTCACCTTATCCCGCCTGTCTCGATGCGATTCTGCCATTGTTGGAACTTGACGAGCAGCAGCGCTACAAGATGAGTCCTGATTTTGAACTCAAGTGGAGCGGTTCTGCGAACAACAAGATTTTCGCCGTCAATGCGGGAATGCATAGTCACGGCATTGCGGAGCCTCAGCTGAGCCTAATGGCGTGGAGAAGCGCAAGAATAATTAACTGCTTAGCTCAAGAGCCCCTCTACGATCTTGATGCTGGAAAGGGCATGATTGAATGGACGACACCTTCGAAAGTCCATGAATTGCTCTCGGTGTGAGAAGAGAGCATAGCAGTATTGATAACTTCTATATATATGATTTATATAAATAATTATACCAATAATAGTTTTATATAAAGGTGGAAATGAAAGTGTTAGTGAGTACTATTCTCGTTCTTATAACGCTTTTGATTTAATTATAAACAGAGTGATAAACATGAAACTCAATAAAGGGGCATTCCCGTTTAGCCTTGTTGCAATTGCAGTGGCAGCAGCAACATCAACCGTTGCTTCAGCAGCAAACGCTGAAGAATACACTACGACCCAAGAAAAAATGGTGGTGGTATCCAGCAGAACACCAAAAGCGATCAGTGAGATCCCAGGTACTGTTTGGTATATCGATGCTGACCAAATCGAGCAAGAGTATCGCGGTGGTAAAAGCTTGGATGAAATCCTAGCGGCGACGATTCCTTCACTCGATGTTAGCAGCGGTGGTCGTACTCACTCAGGCCAAAACTTACGTGGCCGCAGTATCATGGTGATGATTGACGGTGTGTCTCTACAGTCTGTTCGTTCGATCAGCCGTCAGTTGGATTCAATTGACCCATTTAATATTGAACGAATCGAAGTGTTATCAGGTGCAAGTTCAATTTACGGTGCTGGTGCTAGCGGTGGTGTAATCAACATCATCACCAAAAAAGCGCAGGGCGAAGAACCGGAGTTTGAGACTTTTGTTGGTGGTACATCTGGTCTGAATTCAAGTGAAGATTTCGACTACAAACTGGCGCAATCCGTCGCAGGCGGGAACGAGAAAGTGCAGGGCCGAGCATCAGTTGCCTACACCAAAACTCAAGGCTACTTTGACGCTGATGGTACAATCGTGACACCAGACATTTCCCAAGGTTCGACTCAGTTTAATGAGACGATTGACCTACTGGGTACGTTGCAGATCAATCTTGCAGAAGACCAAAACCTAAACTTGCTAGCGCAGTACTATGACAGCCAGCAAGATTCGCCATACGGTCTGTATTTTGAAAAAGACGGTAGCGGAAACTACCAGTTTGTTGAAGTCCGTGATGGTTACTCGGCTGATCGCCAGCAAGGTACGGAGCGCATTATGCTGAGTGCTCAATACAGCCATGCTAACTTCCTTAATCATCAGTTGATTGCAGAAGTTTCTTACCGTAAAGAAGACCACACGTTTACGCCATACACGGCGGGTGGCGGTTCTGAATTGGTACTGAGTTCATCGACCCAAAACACCGATATCCTTTCTATCAAAACGGCACTGAATAAGTCTTTCGGTGAGCTCAATCTGACTTACGGGGTTGATGGATTTATCGATCGTTTTGACAGTGATAATGCGATCTACGATCAAACCACGACTGAAAACAGCGGTGGTATGATTAACGTGATCGATACCGTTGAAGGTCGTTATCCGGGGGTAGATACCGATGCGCTTGCAGGCTTTATCCAAGCGGAGTATGCATTAACTCCGGATTGGGTGCTTCAAGGTGGTTATCGCTATCAATATCTAAACACTAAGATCTCTGATTTCCAGAAGAATGCTAGCTCTGACTTCGTTCCTGGCGGTGAGACGGATTACGCAGAAAGCTTGTTCAATATTGGTACTATCTATCACCTAACGCCATCGTCTCAAGTATGGGCTAACTTCTCGCAAGGCTTTGATCTTGCTAACCCAGCGAAGTATTACGGTAAAGACGCTTCGGTAAATGTAAACGATACTAAACTGGAAGGCATTAAGACCGACAGCTACGAGGTAGGTTATCGCAGCGATTGGGATAGTGTTTCTCTGCAAACAGCAGCGTACTACTCATACTCAGATGGCTCAATTGAATACGCTGACGACCAGAGTATCAGTGGCGTTTCTGATCCAAAACGTGTTTATGGTCTTGAAGCACAAGTTAGCTACTGGGCGATGGATAACCTTCAGGTAGGTACTTCTGGGCACTATGTTGTTTCGGAAATCAAAGCAGATTCAGGCTGGGAAGATTACGAAGCCATGGAAGCCAGCACTTCAAAAGCAAGCGCATGGGTTGGCTGGTATGAATACGACTACAATGTGAAGCTGCAAAGCTTGACCACGTTTGATTACACCGATGCTGACAATCGCAAACTTGACGGTTACACCGTGGTTGATCTCGTGGGTAACTACCAGCTTCCTGTTGGTAGCCTTGGTTTCGGTATTAAAAACCTACTGAACGAAGATTACCTAACTACTTGGAGTCAGCGTGCTATCCATTGGTACGGCAACTCTCCAATGTACGAATACAAAGGCCGTGGCCGTACGTACACTTTGAACTATCAAGTTAAGTTCTAAGAGTTTCATTAAGTAAAAAGGCCGCTCACAGAGCGGCCTTTTCTATTGGTATCACTTACGCGTAGCTGAACTTGTGATGTTGAAGCTCTGTGCGCATACCCATCAATAGGCTGACACACATGGTTAGCAGAATCACAGTAAATGGTAAGCCAGTTGAGATGGTTCCTGCTTGAAGCGCTTGAATTGCCTCTGTACCACCAATCCAAAGCAACATTGCTGCGATAGCACCTTCTACCGATGCCCAGAAAATGCGTTGTGGAATCGGTGCATCCACTTTACCGCCTGACGTAATACTATCGACAACAAGTGACGCCGAGTCAGATGAGGTAATAAAGAACACCATAATCAATACGATAGAGATTACTGAAAGCAGTGTTCCCATTGGCATGGCGTCAAAGGCGTAGAACAGTGACAAAGTAATATCAGTCAGGCCGTTCTGACCCAGTTCACCGACTTGATTGATGACTTGCTCAATCGCGATACCACCAAATGCGGACATCCAGACTAGGGTAATAGCCGTTGGAATTAGGATAACTGCAGAAAGGAATTCGCGTACGGTACGGCCTTTTGAAATACGGGCGATAAACATACCGACACATGGTGACCAAGATACCCACCAAGCCCAGTAGAATACCGTCCAGCCTTGCATCCAAGCTTCGTCTTCACGGCCATATGGGTTACTCAGTGGGAGCATATTTTCCACATAGCCAGTCAGTGTTGTTGGAATGGTACCCAGCGCCGTCGCCAGACCTGCAATGATCACAAACATCAATAGAGCGAAGGCCACAATCAGGTTGGTGTTACTCAACACTTTGACGCCGCCATCAATACCACGGACAACAGACACAACAGCAAGGCTGGTGACAAATGCAATTACTCCCAGCTGCAACCCGAGACCACCATCAATACCAAACACATGACTGATACCGCTCGCGGCTTGCTGAGCGCCTAGACCCAATGAGGTTGCAAGACCAAATAGTGTCGCTAGCACTGCAAGGATATCGATGATATGACCAAACCAACCCCAAGTGCGATCACCCAGAATCGGATAAAACACAGAGCGAATAGAAAGTGGCAGACCTTTATTGAAGGCAAAGAAGGCCATCGCTAACGCGACCACTGCGTAAATCGCCCACGGGTGCAGGCCCCAATGGAACATGGTTGCACCTAGGGCTACTTTTGCTGCTTCTTCAGTGTATGGCTCGACACCCAGTGGTGTTTCAAACCAACCAGTGAAGTAAGCAACAGGCTCGGCAACGCCCCAGAACATCAGGCCGATACCCATGCCAGCGGCAAATAGCATAGCAATCCATGAAATATTGGAGTGCTCAGGCTTGGCATCGACGCCACCGATACGAATTTTACCGAACGGTGATAGAATCAGACCAATACAGAAAATCAGGAACACGTTTCCTGACCACATAAACAGCGTGTCAAATGACTCGATGATTTGCAGCTTCACGCCATCAATAGTGGATTTTGCAACTGTAGGATCGGCGATAAGAAGGGCGACAAGAAAGACAATAATCAGGCCTGCGCTGGCACCAAAAACTGGGTTGTGAACGTCAAAACCCCACTTCTGAACGTTGTCCTGACCGACGGTATAATCGGTATTTTCAATACTATACCTATCCTTAGTACTACTCATTAATCCTCGCTAATTATTTAGAGTTCGAAATAAATTTTCCGGTGCAGGGTAACAGAATGCCAGTTCAAACGAAAGTAAGTCAGGTTTATTAACAATAATTGAGTAAATAATGGAAGGAAGATTGAGTAGAGCTCTAATGAAATGTTTAAGGCTCCAATGATGGCTTACCCTCTCCAATAGAGAGGCCAACGTTGTATATCTAGAGTATTTTATGGGCAGGCAGCGTCCTTGGTTTAGTCGGCGCTGCCATTACCTTCGAGAGGATAAATAGAGAGGTGTTTCGGTATCGTTACAGTTGGATCATCTCACGCAGACTTTGCACTATATCCGCATTGTCTTCGATAAGAGCTGCTTCGCTCAGTGCATTGTTGAGGAATTCAGCATACTCTTTTTCTGCTGAGGTCTGAGCTTCCCGGCCTTTGCCTGTTAATACGGTGTACACGCCTCGCTTATCTTTTGGGCACAAGTCGCGGATAGTGTGGCCGCCTTTTTCTAGTCTTTCTACGAGTCTGGTGACGGAACTTTGATTCAATCCTAAGCATTTAGCGAGCTCTTGCATTCTTAGTTCTGAATCAGGAGCCTCAATTAACAAACTTAGCGCTCGGTACTCTGTAATACCTAACCCATGTTTTTGTTGTAGTTCTTTCGCTATCTGGGCTTCAACGCTGTCGATGACAATTTTCAGTTTTTGCCAGAGAAGAAATTGCGTTTTCATTTGAGGACCTCTTCGTCGTTGGTGAGGCGTCACCCTTACCGATTTGTTGTTATTTGCTTATATAAATATGTACATGCATTTAATTTGTAAGACCGAATTATAGCAGTAGAACAGATTATTGTGAAACTCTTCACATATTTAGTGTTTTATAAAGTTCTCATTTTAGGCGTTTCATTGCATCGATTTATTTTATTAAATTCAAAATCATCATTATAAAGAACTGTTTCATATAACCTATTTATATGTATTTGTCGCTTAACCTCTTGTTCTAGTAATAAAAACACATAATTTTCATTCTAAATATCAAACATGTTGTATGTGCAAGCATGTTGACATGGTTATCGCTGATTAATAATATGCTTGCACATGCAAGTTAATGTTATTGGACAAGGAAGAGTCATGAAACTGGCGAGGGTTGTGTCAGCGCTATCGGAAAAAGTGAAAAAAGATCCAGAAAGCACGGCATTTGTTACTGAAGATAAAACATGGAGTTACCGCCAATTTGATCAGCTTGTTCAGCATGCCGAACAAGAATTGGTCCGACTGAAGGTCCCTAGTCAGGTAACTGTTGCTGTGTCTGCGGTAAAGTCTGTTGCAAATGTGGCTTTGTGCGTGGCTCTTGGTCAAAAGGGCTGCACTCCATTACTGATTTCTAAAGATTTGGGTAGTGAAGTTAAACCTCACATTTATCAAAAAGCCGCTGTCTGCTGTGAGCTGGTGATAAGTGAAGTCGAAGGCAAGGTTTCAGTTGTTGGGTCCTGGGATTTTGAGCGAGCGCCTCATGCTGAGGACGATAAAGATGTGGCATTAATGCTCACAACATCAGGGTCAACTGGTGTTCCTAAGGTTGTTCGCTTAACTCAAAGCGGAATCGATGCATTTGTTAACTGGTCAGAAGAATTCTTTAGCCTTGGCAATGAATCCAAGGTTTTGAGTTACGCACCACTGAACTTTGATTTGAGCCTATTGGAAGTATGGGCGCCACTGATGCTCGGGGCTTGCGTGATTATAGTGAGTCAGGAAAAAGCAACGCAGGCTTCTTATCTCAAAGCTTTAGTTTCTCGAACTCAACCAAACCTTATACAAGGTGTACCTATGCTTTATACGTTGCTTTGCCAGGATAGTCAGACAGAGTCAAGCGTGTATTCACCTGAACATATTGTGTTCACGGGGGACGTCACGACGAAATCATTGAGAGAGCAAGTCGCGGCATACTATCCCTCTTCCCGCTTCCACAATATTTATGGTTGTACGGAAACCAATGACTCATTTGTTTTTAGTGCCGATGCTATAGAGATCAATCAGCTAGAAGTACTTCCTTTGGGAATACCTATTCAAGGCTCAACTTTTAAGATCGTTAATGATGAAGGTTTTGAGCTTAACGGTGCAGGTGAAGGGGAACTGCATACTTCTACGCCTTTCATGTCCCTTGGCTACACCGAGTCAGACAAAACGAGCCAGGCTTTCTATTTTGATGAAGCCAATAACCGGTGGTTCTACAAATCGGGTGATCGGGTTTCCGTCAGTGACCGTGGCGAGATTTCATTGATTGGTCGAACTGATTTCATTGTAAAGGTTCGAGGCGTGCGCACTAATTTAAAGGATATCGAACATGTCATTAGCCTTTCGCAGCAGGTCAAAGAGTCTCTTGTACTGGCGGTAAGGGATGAGGTTGCTGGCTCGGTACTTCACGCCGTTGTTCACTGTAATTCAGAACAGGATTTTGATGGGATGTCCCTGCGTCTGCTGTGCGCCAAGCATCTGCCCAGAACGTCTATTCCATCTCGTTTTCACGTTAGTAAAACTTCCCTGCCCAGAACATCTACAGGGAAGCCGGACCGAACCAAAATTGCTCATACATTAAACCTATAGGAGAAAAACATGAACTACCGTACCGAGATTAAAAACTACATTTGTGGGGAGCTAGCCCCTGATATTGCTGCTGACACGTTGCCTGAAGACTGTGATCTTATCATGACTGGCGTCATTGATAGCTTGTCTCTTGTTCGGCTTGTGGCCTGGCTGGAAGAAGAGTTTGAGATACCAACCGGTGATATTGAAATCGCGCCTGAAGACTTCAGTTCGATCGAACGCATTGAACAATTTATTCATGAACATGCACCGCTAACAGCTTAGCTTTGCATTTAACGCTAAATCCAAACAACACGTATTTGAAGGAGCAAAAAATGATACATCGAAACAAAAAGGAACTTGAAGGTGTTCAGTGGGGCAATGGTTCAAGCTTTCGACTACTCACTGAGAAAGATGGGATGGGTTTTACGGTTTGTCACACCGTTGTACAGGCGGGTAGTGAGTCTCGTCTTCAGTATCGTCGCCACTTAGAAGCTTGTTATTGCATCAGCGGCAAGGGGCAAGTGATTTCCGCCGATGGCAGCACAATCTATGATATTGAACCGGGTGCAATCTACGCACTTGATGAAAATGACCCACATATCCTGATTGCTGACGAAAGTGACGACTTACATCTAGTCAGCGTATTCAACCCTCCATTAACTGGCCAAGAGAAACATCAGCTAAGTGCTGATGGATTTTCACAGTACTAATTTGATTGTCCAATAACAGTTTCTAAAGGACGCAAAATGCAACGTCAGGATAAAAATATAAAAAAGCGTGCGAGAAGTTTCATCGATGCCGCGATACATGAAATAGAAAATGAAGCCAGTAGCGGGCGGTTCCCGCGTGATAAATGGGAATCAATTGCCAGAACTGGGATATTTGAGCGAGCAGTCAGTAGTGATATCGACAAGCGTGAATCCGTGCTCTCGACCTTATACGGCTTAGAACGGCTGGGAGAAATATGTAAAGACTCCGGCCTGAGCTTCTCGGTGGCTACACATTTAGCAAGCACTATTACCGCTCTGAATAAGTTTGGCTCGCAGGAGCTTAAACATGAGTTTATGGAATCGTTAGTCAAAGGTCGTCTGATTGGTGCTCATGCCATCAGCGAACCGCAAGCTGGATCGGATGCGCTCAGTATGACGACAACGGCGAGAGAAGAGGATGATGACTATGTGCTCAACGGGCATAAAGCTTTTGTCACTAACGGAAGCATCGCTGACGTTATCGTCGTTTATGCAAAAACTAGTGAATCGAGTACAGCAGACTGTGTTTCCGCATTTTTAGTGGATACCAAAACTAAAGGTGTACGCCTTGGGCAAGAGATGGAGAAAGTGGGCTTACATACTTCTCCGCTATGTGAACTGACACTGGAAGAGTGTCGTGTTCCCAAAGCCAATATGATTGGCCGACGTGGGGCTGGTTTTTTCGTTCTCAGTCATGTGATGCAAAGAGAAATTCTCTTTGCCTTTATGCTCAATGTGGGGGAGATGAAACGTCGCTTAGATCGCTGTGTCAGCTACGTGAACTCGCGTCATCAATTTGATAGCCCTATTGGTTCGTTTCAATCGGTCTCCAACCGAATTGCAGACATGAAAATCCGCTATGAACTGAGTCGTCAGTGGCTTTACCACGTTGCTGAAAAAATGATTGATAACAAGGACATTACGAGTGAAGTGGCTATCGCTAAAGTGTTCGTCAGCGAAAACGCTTTGGCGACATCGGTCGATGCACTTCACATCCATGGTGGATACGGCTATGTCGCCTCAAATGGCTTTGGCGAGGAGGTGTGTAACGCTCTATCAGGGCCAATCTATTCGGGAACAAATGATATCCAACGAGGGCGAATCGCAGCGATGTTGGGGGTAGCAACTCAAAGTAAAAAGCGATCAGAGAGCAACCAGATTCGCGTGCCGAATGTTAAGAAAGCCCCCAAAGTAGCTGAACATTTTGAGAGTGAGGCCGTGTTTGATTATCAGCATCCTGATGTGCAGTCATTTGTGCAAAAAGCGTTAGGTTCAGAGAAACTCAACAAGCGAGAGACCGCGGTCAAACTCTACTATGCAGTGCGAGACAAAATTGCGTATATGGTGTTCAACACAGACATCAGTGAGAAGGGTCTCCGAGCGAGCTCTATTGTCAAAGCAGGTATAGGTTTTTGTTTGCACAAGGCGATTCTTTACGCTGCCACCTGTCATTCTCAAGGTATTGAATGTCGTATCGTCGCCAATCGGGTGAACAACCATATCTCAACGCCTGAGCTGCAGGATCTAGTCGGTGGAGAAGTATTCTTACATTGGTACAACGAAGTCAAAATTGACGGTAAGTGGCTTAAAGTTTCCCCGGTGTTTAATAGCTTACTGTGCAAGTTGTATGGGTTAGAAACACTTGAGTTTGATGGCTTTAGCGATGCGCTTGCGCAGCCATATAGCGACGGCGGCACCATGAATTACATCGGTGAACCGATTCGGTTTGAACAGCCAAACTACCAGCAATTGATCGATTTAGTTGATGCCCACCACCCGAACATGGTGACGGAGTCAGGTACGGTTCCGCAGGCTAGAAAACCAAAGTCTTCTAATGAGAACAGGTCGATTTTATGAAAAAGCAAATTCAGATTTATACCGACTACGTCTGCCCGTACTGCTTGCTTGCAGATCACGTGATTAACAAGGTCATTCAGGGATTAGATGTTGAAATCAAGTGGCGTCCTTTTGAATTAAGGCCCGCTCCAGTACCGACACTAAGAACGGAAGACCGATATTTGCCAGAAATTTGGGAGCGTTCTGTGTACCCAATGGCAGCGAAGTTAGGAGTAGCGTTGAAACTCCCAGAAGTTTCTCCTCAACCGAGAACAGACAAAGCTTTCCAAGTGTTTGCACTGGCAGAGCAAGTGGGTCTAGGGGACGAATTTTCAGTTGCCGTTATGAAGGCTTTTTTCCAACAGGAAAGAGATATTGGTGAGCCAGATGTTCTTGCCGATATTGCCAGCCAGATTGGCATGGAGAGAGATGAGGTTCTTGAAGCTTTATCAAATGGAACCTACTTAGAGCATCACCAAACGGCGCTGAAACATGCGGTTGAAGAGGCTCGTATCTCTTCTGTTCCAACCATTTATGTTGGTTCACGAAAGTTCTCAGGCGTCCCAGACCCGACAGAGCTAAGACTCGCAATAGAAGCGTTGGACGAAATACAGGCTTAAAAAGGCATTAAAACTGTGGCTTAGGGAAACTGAGCCACAACAATCATAAACACTAGGAGATATAAATATGATCAGTTGGCTTTACCTCGGCACGGCAGTGCTATTTGAAATCGCAGTGGCTATCTCTGCTGGCAATGCGAATGGCTTCACTAACCCAAAGTGGACCGCAGCGACATTGATTAGTGGTGCGATAGCTACTTTCTTCCTCAGCCTCGCTCTACTCAGTTTTGATGTCGGGGTGGGTTATTCAATTTGGACCTCTGCAGCTGGTGTCGGAATTGTCATCTTAGGCGCTTTGTTCTTTGGTGAACGTCTGAGTTTACAAAAGCTGTCAGGCATTGTTCTGGTTATTGGTGGAGTGATTGGTCTGAGAATGAGTGGCGCTGCATAAACTACGTCGGTAAATCATAAAAATTATTAAAAAATAAGAGGTTAATAACATGGCAACAACTAAACAGAACAAAGCAAGTACAAAACAGGCTTGGATAATGCTGCTGCTGGCAGGCGTATTTGAAATCGGCTATGCATTGAGTGTGGCGGGAAGTGAAGCATTCACCGTTTTAAAATGGTCTGTATCCGCCGTCATTTTCTTTTTGCTGACACTTTATGCACTCAGTGTGGCCCTTAAAGAAATCGATGTTGGTATTGGTTATGCGGTTTGGGCTGGTATCGGGGCAATTGGTGCTGCGGTATTTGGCGCTATTGTCTTTGACCAAACGCTGACTCTGTATCAAGCATTTTGGCTAAGTGTCATTATCGCTGGTGTTATATGGCTCAAGTTGGCGAGTAGTGAAAAGCTTCAATCTTCTGACCAAGTATTAGCTTCAAACCAATGATCGATTGAGGTGTAAGTGGTGCTGAAAATACCCACTTACACCCAGATTTTAATTCTATGCGAGGTGAATATGTGTAAGAGCAAGATCGAAAATATGGATACGCTTTTAGATGGTCTGGTGAATTACTCAGTCGATCATGTGCATCAGGGCGGCATCCCTTTCACGGCTTATGTTGTTAATTCAAAAGGAGAGGTGCTTGGCAAAGGGGTTAATAGAGTACTGGAAAACCATGATCCTACAGCCCATGCAGAGGTGGAAGCGATTCGTGATGCATGCCGAAATACCAAGTCTTCTCATCTCAGAGGTTTAACGCTGCTCGCCTCAGGTGAACCATGTGCTATGTGCTACTTGAATGCACTATTCGCTGGTATTAGTGAGGTAGTTTATGTCGCTGATAGAGATGAAGCCGCACGTCATGGTTTTGATTATCGCAACTCATACTCGGCATTGGCAGGGTTCCCCGAAAACTGGGGAATGCTGGTTCGTAAACAATCAACGGAAAATGCGCTTGAACCATTCAAGCTATTGCAAAGTAAAAGGAAATTTTAATGAGTAAGCTGGAACTGGAAGTTCAGAACACACAATCAATTGAACATTTATTCGAGCCAGACGGCTGGAACCGAACGGCTCGAATTGGCGTTGTGGTGCCGCATGCTGATGTTGGCCCAGAAGCCGAAATTGGCGCCATGGCAGGAGATCATGCAACGGTTCACGGCAGTCGTATCTTTTTTTCAGCGATGAGAGCGGGTGGTGAGATGGATGACAAAATTCCTCATGCTCCTGTGGAATCTTTTGTGCAGGCACCTTATCTGGATGAGGCTGTAGAGGCAGTTTGTCAGTCACCAATTGATTGTGTGGGTTTAGCCTTTACCAGTTCAGCTTATAAACATGGACCGGATGGAGAAAGAGCGCTGATTGAACGTCTTAAACCAGTAGCAAGAGAGATACCGATTGTTTCAACTTGTCTTTCTGCAGAGCGTGCACTTAAGAAACTGGGTACTCAAAAGCTAGCAGTAGTGAACCCGGCGTGGTTTGACTATGACCTAAGCGCACAAGGCGCAAGCTACTTTGAAAAAGCGGGATTCAATGTCGTTCATCATAGTTCTTGTGGTATTCAAAGTGGGCAAAAGTATGTTACTCCTCAAGCACTTTACACTTGGATAAAAGACGTTGTTTTGGACTCAGGTGCTGACACTGTTTTTGTCGGTGGTAACGGACAAAGATCTGTTGGCATTATTAAAGCGGTTGAAGAAACATTAGGTGTTACCATGATCACTGGGAATCAGCTAATTTTGTGGGATGCATTACGTTCAATTGGCTCAGATGCCAAGATTGAACGTTATGGCAGGCTTTTCAGCTAGAGCATCCTTTGAGGCAGTTGGCATGGGTTAACTGCCTTTGTTCTAGTCTAAGGTTTTCAACTAGCTGATTATTCAGACGTTGGAATTACTAGAAGAATTATACGAATACATCCTGATGTTATCTCTAGGGAACCAACCCAGTTTCTCATAGAATTTTTGGGCATTGAGGTTGTCGTCGTAGACAAACAGGTGAGTTTTAGGAATACCAATCTTGGCTAGTGCGTTAATGGATTGGCTTATCAACTGATAGCCAATTCTCTGACCACGGAACTGAGGTAAGACCGCTAGGTGTTGTAGATAGCCTCTTCTGCCATCGGTTCCAACTAGGACGGCACCGATAATGTTACCTTCACTGACCGCTACGAAGCTTAAATTGGGGTTTCTGTCTAGGTAGAGCGCAATGTTCTCACGAGAATCGGCATCTCTTACGGACATGCCTTCAGTCTGAAGCCACAACCGGATTACGGCGTCGTAATCTTCGATTGTCATTGGGCGGATGGTCACCACTTTAGCCTCCTTGCTATGCCGGTGATTGTTGGACGTAATAATGTTTTAAATCGATACTCATCAATAAGTTACCGATTTGTCAAAATTGGTGCTCAATAGCCGCTTTCCTGAAGAGAATGAAACTGTGCTGAAAGGTGGTTTTTACTCATCGTACAAATAAGTAGACCTTGCTGAGCATTGTCGGATGTACCTGCTAATTTCCCTTGAGCATTCCAAACACTGTTCTTGCCGCAAGTATCCCATCCACCTGTTTTCAATATGTGATTGCAAAGGAGGACTGGGAACGCATGGTTACGAGCAATGCCAGACAAAATATTAGCATCAGGGGTGAAACCAGTTGGTGAGATCAGGGCACTAACAAGATAAAGGTCGGCTTTGTTGTCGGCTGCGCCTTGGGCGTGCTCAGGTTCAGTAAAATCTGCACATACAGCAAGCGCAATACGCTTATTATTAATGTTGAGCACGTGATTATTTTTTCCTGCAGCGCAATACGCGCCTTCACCGTCATGCAGATACTGTTTGGAGTAGAACTCGATCTCTCCGTTTGGAAAGCAAATAACCGCGGCAATATGTGGTTTTGAGTTTGGCACTGCAAGCGGACAGCCCGCAATGACCGTAATATTATGTGTGGCAGCAGAGGCTGAAAGTGCTTTAATCGCAGGAGTTGATAGGTCAAAGGCAAGTTCGTCGGCTAGATCCAGCTCGTACCCTGTTAAAGACAGTTCGGGAAACACGACGAGATTTGCACCAAGCTGAGAAGATTGCTCCACATACATAAGGTGAGTGTGCAAATTGGCTTCAATGTCCCCTCGCTTGGCTGGAGCCTGAGCCAAACCAATGATAAGTGTTTGTTCCATCTTTAGTTATGCCTTTCCTTAATGGTTGCCGCTAGGCTACTGGCAGCATTTTCCTGAAATCTGAATGGGTGGACAGGGAATCGTGCCATAAGAGCAAAATACACAGCAGTCTCCTGCCAGTGGCTTAAGTAGTTCGCCACAGCTTTTACATTCATAGAAGTAAACGCAGGCGTTATCTGGCATAGATTCTAGGCTCGAAAAACCGCACTTAGGGCAAGTCAGTTTGGATTCTGTTACTACTTCCATGGTTGCACCTCCACCGTTTGCACTATTTAAGCATAAGTGCGAATATCAGACTAGGGCTTCAACCACTTTAAACCACGGTAAGGTTTTGATTTTAAGCTTTTTAAGCGGCTTTCCAAACTTCCACAGTGAATCTCTAGTTTGTGCCCATCGGGGTCGAGAATATACACAGAGGAACCTTCACTTTGGTTACTTTTCCATTGTTCAGCTTTGTGCTTCTTCAGGTGTTCACATAAGGTTGCAAAGTCTTCCTCAGCGACATTAAATGCAATATGACTGTAATCGGTTTTAGGGTAAGGTGAGTCTAGAGATAGGCACAACCACAATTCCCCTATAGAGAGGTAAGCGCCTTTCTCCCATTTGACCTCTCCCTCGAAGCCAAGAACGCGAGTATAGAAGTCCAACGAACGTTCTACGTTACTTACAGCGAGAGTGATGTGGTTGAGTCCGGTTATCATCGTTACCCCACAGGTTTTGTTTGATTAGTCTGCGCTTGGCTTTTCACAACGGAAGAAAATGAAATTAGGGTTGTTCTTCAAACGTTGATAGGTAGTTTCACAAACGGATTTCACTTTTTCATCCACGCTACCTTCGGTAATGCGAGATATCTTTAACCCAGACGCACTAATTGCCTCACTGATTTCCATCAGAGAGCGTCGATAGAAGCTCACTTTGACCAGCGTACCGACCGTGTTCCACTCTTCTTCGATGTATTCGCGTTCAAAGTAATTGCCCGAGATTGAACATTCAAAATCTGCAAAAGGGTGATGGGTTGAAAATACGATGTAGCCGCCGGGTTTAAGGACTCGATACACATCTGCGAAGACTGGTGTGAGATCTTCGATATAGTGCAACACTAGAGGGCAGACGATGACATCGGCACTATTGTCAGACTCCTTCGGAAGGCCTTTCGCAATATCTTGTACGTAAGCGTTCACTTGATTGCCTAGTTTGGATTGCACAAGATCGATCATATCGCTAGACGCATCAACACAAGTCAGTTGCTTCACCGATTGGCCGATAAACCACTCAGCGTACACGCCTGAACCGCAACCCATGTCAACGACATCAGCACCTGAAAGGTCATCGAGAAGTGCCATGGTTGAAGGGCGCTCGAGCAAGGCGTTGTAAATGTTGTCCTTGACGACAGCATCGTACTGTTTAGCGTGTTTGGTATACATTTCAGACATGATTGAGACCTTTTGTGTGAGCAGCGAATCTGCCATAGAAGAGAGGCGTATTGTAAGCGCGAATGTCCGGCGTGAACAAATGTTGATCTTTTATTGATCGCGTAATGAATCGATCGCGGCGTGAATGGAATCAAATTGAATCTTTATAATACAAACTTGAGCTTTGCTGAATTCATGTGCCTGAATTAGGTCGGTTATTTCGGTCAAGTCGTATGTTTTTGGCGTCATGTTTACCCCGATTTTTTCAGAGTCTGATTCCAGTTGGAAACACCTCCCTCCAGAATCGATGACCAAATCGTTGGTGTCGAGTATCAGTGATTCTAATTCTCGAAAAAGCATATCTTGTGAAGCGAGGAAAATGAGTTCGTTATCACCTTCGAACTTAAGTAAAGCTGGCCATTGAATCTCATTGCCCTCTTTATTGATTGCGGTATCTATCAAAACGATTCCTTGGTTTTTTAGGTGAACAAAACTTGATCAAGACTCTATTGTATAAACATTTTCCTTTTTTGATGTGAGATATCAACCATTTAATTTTTGCTGACTTTAATACATAGATGTGGTGCTTTGGCCTATTGCTGCTCCCTTGTTTAATGTTGGATTTGTTACTTTAACTGTTTGATTAAAATTGTTTTTTTTGGCTTAAATTTGGTGGCTTCTTATGTTCTTATTCTTGTGACGCTTTTTTAAGTATGCCTAGGAGACGGTTAATATGAAATTTGTATATTTAAGGCGTTGTTTTATATTTATTTTTAATCATTGAGTGCATGAAAAGATAAAACGGCTATTTCCTACAGTAATCGTAGCTTTATGCGGATTGAATGACTGTTTGTTAGTGATATACATTCTCATTGGGATTATTCCCACTATAAATGTTTGGAGAATTTAAATTGAAAACTAACAACGTCATTGGCTTAGTGGCCCTACTTGCTGCAACCTGCGTTTCAGCTACTGAAACCATTACCTTTCCTGAAGCTTCTTCTTCAGTTCCAGATGCACCTATTGTCTTTCCGAAATCTCAGCACCCGATCGCTCTGTTAGGCGGCTACACAGTTGAAGATGGGGTTCTGAGGTCTAGAACTTACGACTGTGGCATTAATATCAGTGATTTAAACCTTACCGCTAAGCTGATATGGGATGGAGTTACACCTAAAATGGCCATAATGGGCGACGATTTAATCATGTGCCGCTCGGGAGCAAACAGCCCGTTTGAGCTTGACCTTAATGCCTTCTTTAATAACCTTCCTGATCATGTTCTAACTCGTTTAGAAGTGGCAAATCCAGTCGACTTCAATCGCTAATCCCTAGATTCATGACGAACTGAAGTTCTTACCTCTTTTAGGGCACTACTCATCAGATTGTGCCCTTTTTTCAATACACTACAGAATATAAAATTGTGAAAAAAATACTGTTGTCTATTTTAGCGCTTGGGCTAAGTTTACCCACGAGCGCGACTTCCTCTGTGTACAATCAATACGAACATCATAAAGCGATGAGGGATAAGGTCAGTCAGTGGGTGGACTGGCAATCTCAGGAGCATTCACTCAGTGCAGTCGACGCGCTCAATGTGGTGAAAAAGAAGCACGGCATTACCTATATGCCAGACTTGTTTTTTACGCGGCTGAAGGAATCTGCCAACCAAAATTTTAGTACAGAAGGTCTCTCTTCATTAGATGTCGCCATCATTAATGAGTCAGCTACGTTATTCGTTATGTCACAGGCTCACGATTTGCCTCATTATGAGCTGTTTCCAGCAGAGTATATGAAGCAGACTTTTCTGGACAACTTGTCACGAGAGCTAGAGCTTGCTTCCCCTTCAGCGGAAGATGAAGCACTGTATCTGCAACGTTATTATCAAAATGATCTTCCTGGTTTGGCCATATACTCGATAGCGTTGAATATAAGTCTAGAAAAGTATGGAGAATCTCAACTGCTCCAAAAGCTATCGCAGCAAACGGGTAGTCGTTATGCAGATTCCATACGTCAATTTTTGATTTCAGGTTTCTCTGGAGGAGGAGCATTCAAAGATCGCTTAGAAGAGGTGTTATTGGCTGAACTTAAGCAATCGGCAACTGACTGGAAGCCTGTCTATGACGACTTTTCGCAGTATCAAAATGGTTCACATCCCTATGCTCGAGTTGGAGCTATGTTGCAAACGACACTTTTGGCCCGCTGGCCATCGCTAAGAGAGGCAAATAGGGAAAACCTACAGGAGTGGTATCAACATGTTGAGAATCTACCTGGCTCAAAATATGGTTACTCTATGGTCGGCGAAGCTTTGGTTAACGATGTTCGTCAAATAAAACAACAACCGCATCATAGTCGTTGGAGCTTTCCTTCGCTAGCTGCGATCACGATAGTGACGCTAATTGCTCCTGAGGTGGTTGGCGAGTTAGCGTTGGGAGAAATCGCGCAAGGGCTACTGTTTTCAAGGACGATGTTTAATGGAGCGAGAGTGGCTGATGCCGTCTATACGAGCGAAGTTGTTGAACTTGCCACAGAAGAAACAGCGGTATTGGGCGAACAGATGACACAAAGTGGCGCTTTACAGGTGAGTAAGGTCGTTGACTCAACACTCATTGGGCAACAAGTGGAGCCAGGGTTGCATTACTACTTAGGTGAAGGGGCTGTAGAGGGCGCTGATTTTGTCGCGAATATACAAGGAGCTTGGCAACGAGTTCGACGCTTCCCTTCAAGTAACGAGTATGCTTTGTTTGAAGGAGCTGGTTCTTTCGGCGTGCATAAGGTAACCCGAGCCGGAGCCACGGGGTGGTTGCTGAATCAAACAGCTGCCAGCCTCAACAATTGGGTCTCCTCGGGTGAATATCGTCATGTCCTGCTACTTGGGAAAGGGGAGCCGGCGTCACTGTTTCGACATTTTGGAGAGAACGTTAAGAGTCGCTATGGTATCCCTCAAGGGAATTTGTATAGTGACGGTGACGTAAGCTCTCGCCACCTCAATAACTTGTTCCCTCACGCGCAATCCGATCAACTCTCATCTTTGACGTTCAATCATCGTTTGGATGTGGTTGCTCACGGTAATCCTTATGGCCCAGTTTGTATGAATCAAAGTGGTATTGAAACATCACTGACACCGACAGGATTGGCAAGAAAGCTTTTCGATTTGGGTCTTCGACAGGTTGGTGTAATAAAGGTGCAGTCATGTAACGTTGGTGGAGGGTTTTATTTATCGAAGCTTGAAACAGAGCTAAAGAAAATCGGCATTGACGTTGGCTTTCTGGCCGCTCCGAAGGGATATTTAGTCCAGCTTCCTCGTTTACCGCGAGCCGTATTCGATCCGTTTCCTAACTTCAGCGCTGATCGCTATGAAGTGATATCGACAGGGTTGCATCAAGGCTTTCCGGGTACTCGATATCATTAAACGTTCGTAAACAAAGGAAAAATAAAAACGCATCACCCAGTCGGTGATGCGTTTTTGTTCTTATCATTTACTGGTTTCGGTATATCTACTCAAGCTTATCTAGCGCTTGGTAACGATCAAAGTCCACTTTGTGGTAGGTGCCTTCATCGATCATAATGGTGTGAAACTCTGCCTCACCGTCAGAGTTGATGAAATTAACTTCAAGCCACACCTGATCGTATTCGTCAATTAACCAGACTCGCCACAGCAAGTTAGAATCGATGACACGTTGATAAATTTCATAGGTGTCGTACAGATGGTGATTCACATCCCCAGAAGCACTCTGTAGATCGCTCGGTAGCTTAGTGACTTGAACCAGGTAATCCAATTCAATCATGTCAGTGGCCTCTGTTTAATGTACTTGGAGTCGAGCTAGCCAGCTCGGCGGCAATACGACTAATACAACGTACTGCTGATTGACTGACAGCAGAAAGCTGATAAAAACCATGTATGACACCTAAATATCGTTCACAATGCGCTTCTACACCATGCTTCAACAGCTGACGGTAAAGCTGCTCACCTTCGTCTCTTAATGGATCAAATTCTGCTGTGATGATAGAAGTTGGAGGTAAACCTCGAAAGTCACCACATAACAGCGGGTTGAGTTCAGGGTTTGCATCAATGTGCTCTGGACTTTTATCACCAAGATACATATCAAAGCCAGACAGCAGCATTTTGTCGGTAATGATGTAGTCGGTTGCATTAACTTTGTAACTGGCCGATGAACCGTGCGGATCAAGCATTGGGTAAATAAGAATCTGGCGTTCAGGTAGCCAGTCTTGTCTTTGCTTAAGGCGCATTGTTGTCACTAACGCGAGATGGCCGCCGGCACTATCGCCTACCAAGGAGATACGTTCGGTATCACCACCATATTTCGAGCCAATTTTTCGGATTGCGACAACGGCATTGTAGGCATCATCGTGAGCGGCAGGATAAGTGTGCTCTGGCGCCAATCGGTATTGAACGCTGATCACCACATTGTTAGATTCAGCCGCGAGTTGACGCAACTGCTGTTCATGGGTGTCAAAGCCTCCACTGATAAAGCAACCTCCGTGAAAGTAAATCGTTATCGGCAAGTGAGAAGCGTTGCTGGGTCTGAAAATTTTGAGCGTAATCCCGTCAACGATATCGATATACACCTGCGCCATCTCTGGGCCTTTACCTGCCAGTTCAACTGTTGACTGATATCCTGCGCGTCTCGCTTCAATGGGTTGCTCAGAAGGACAAGGTTTTCCAGCGTCAATGAATCCTTCAACCAGTTTTCGGATACCTGACTCCAAGTGTTCAATCATTATTATTCCTTACCACTAGACTACATAGTTTTGATTCTAATTTTATAAATTTAATATGTATATACATACAGTTCAGTTTTTGGGAGATAGCGGTCAAATCGCTGTGAATATGGGATTAACGTAGCCTTAAGCAGTGATTGAAGACGAAAATGTGTTTGATTTTCTAGAGCACATTTTGGGAGAGAAAAGCCTTCGGTGGGTAAGGGCTGAGTTATCTCAGCTCTTAAGAGGTTTCAAACAGATCGCCCTGAGCGGCCTCTAAACTTCGTCGATGATGATAGCTACCCTGCGGAGTTTCATGAGAGCCTACGCCATGACCATGTTCCAGAACCGTCTCCACGGAAAAGCTGGTGATCACGATTTCACCAATGTGGTCTAGCTTAGAGCGAATATTCATTACGCAGCGGATAGAAGAGCCATGTTGGAAGCTGATTTGTTTGCTCAGAACATCTTGTTTGAAGCTGATATCTTTCATCGTAAAGCTGATGTTTTGTCCTTGCCAGATGCCTTTCCATCTATAGTTGCCCTGCCTTAATACTGGCGAAACTATTTCTATGACTGCATCGTCGATGGTTTGAATTGGCAGCCGGTGAGAAGGTAAGACAAATTTTTTGAAAACGGCCCTGCTGATGTGTGACTCGGGCATCGCATCAGAGCCGGATTCGGTGAGTCCATTGATGCCAATTTTGGTGACTTTAGGGTATGCACTAAGATACTTAAACAGGTTGGAACGTCGGGTGATGACCTTATAATTTTCGTTAACAACTTCAGCAACCTTTGACACCGTTTCTGGGTTGACACGTTCAGACTTTACTTCCGCTTTTAGCTTTTCAATTCTCAGCTTACGTTCCTCAATGCTCAAACGCAGTTCTTCTTTTTGTAAACGTTCAAGCTCGGAGTCTGATTTTGGAAGAAGGGGGATAGCCAGCGAGGCAATGCCAACAATCACGGAAAGGATACCAGCGTTCGCGTTGGCGACTTTCCAGATGTCACGCAGGCCGCCTTCCTGATGTGCTTCGCTTTCTATCTGAATGTTCTCATCAATTGTGGTGGCAACTTCAAAAAGTATGGCGATGATCTCAGCTTCGCACTGGTGTCGCACCAGTGCATCCATCGAGTGAGAACCGTCGTTGAAGTAATAGTGGACTTGAAATTTATTGGCTAACACCTGTTTATCCATACAGTATTTTTGGCTTTCCCATACACAATACGGACTAATTTTTTGATTTCAAATGCAACTGCGTGATTATGTTCAAAGTTTGAAGCAATGGCGAAAAGTTAGCCGAGATGGATTGATAGTTTGCTGTGGTAAGGAGGAGTGTTAGAAAGGGAGGCTATTTATACAAAACCCCATACCACAATAGTACGGGGTTCTTGCTTCGTGCTTGCAGAGCCAGCTTGGCTCTCGTTGAGCCTAGGAGACTTTATCCAACTTTGGGGCTGGGGAATCTTCCTCCACTTGATCTGAGAAAATCTCTGCAACGGCACTTCGTTCCAACTCGCCTTGCAGATTACCTTCATCATCAACAACTGGTAGTGAGTAATCACAAGAGATGCTGTCCATCAGTACTTCTTCGATAGCGGCATCTGGAGAAATGGAAGGAACCTCTTCGTAAATTTCCTCGTTAAACTCTTCACTGGAAGTGTCTTTCGCTGCATCCAGTAAGCTTTCTTTGGTCACGACACCCTGATAGCCCTCTTCGGTCACGTGATAGGCGTAATCTTGCTTGATGCCTTTCATTTGCTTGATGGCTTCCTGAATGTTGGTCGCTGAAATACGATAGGCTGGTGGTTGCATTACGGTTTCAACGGTCAGCGCACGAGCTCGATTGACGTCTTTTACAAACGCTTCAACGTAGTCGTCGGCAGGGTGTAGTAAGATCTCATCAGGTGTGCCTTGCTGCACTAACAAGCCGTCTTTCAGAATCGCGATGCGATCGCCAAGTCGGAGTGCTTCGTCCAAATCGTGGGTGATAAATACGATGGTTTTATGCAGCTTCTCTTGCAACTCGATAAGTTGATCTTGCATCTCACTGCGGATTAAAGGATCGAGCGCAGAGAACGCTTCATCCATCAGGAGAATTTCCGCATCAGTACAAAGTGCTCTTGCCAAGCCAACACGCTGCTGCTGACCACCAGACAGTTGCGCTGGGTACTGATTCTCGTAGCCTTTTAGACCAACAGTATCCAGCCATTGTTCGGCTTTGGCGCGTCTTTGCGATTTTTCAATCCCTTGCACTTCAAGCCCGTAAGAGACGTTTTCCACCACTGTTCGGTGCGGTAGTAAACCGAATCGTTGGAAAACCATCGACATCTTGTGACGACGAAACTCTTCCAGCTCATTTTGATTGAGCTTCATAACGTCTGTGCCTTCGACCAGAATCTGACCTTCGGTTGGGTCGATCAAGCGGTTAAAGTGGCGGATAAGCGTCGATTTACCGGAGCCAGAAAGGCCCATGATAACGAAGATTTCACCTTTGTTGATTTGCAAGTTGATGTCTTTGAGGCCGACCGTGTGGCCTGTATCAGCGAGGACTTTATCTTTGCTCTCGCCCGCTTTTACCCGTTCCATCACAGATTGTGGTTTTCGGCCAAATACCTTATACAAGCCACTGATTTCAATAAGAGGTTTAGTCATGCTTCATGTCTCCTAGATGGGCTTGAGTACGTTTTGCGTAGGCCTGTGACGCACGGTCAAACAGAATCGCCAATGCCACAATGGCAAAGCCGTTAAGTAGTCCTAAAGTGAAGTATTGGTTGGTAATGGATTTTAGTACAGGTTGGCCAAGGCCTTTGACACCAATCATGGATGCAATAACCACCATAGATAGAGACATCATAATGGTTTGGTTGATCCCAGCCATGATGGTTGGCATAGCAAGCGGTAATTGCACGCCCCATAGCCTTTGTTTGGCGCTGGCACCAAAGGCCGTCGCTGCTTCAAGCACTTCTTTGTCAACCAGTCGAATACCGAGGTTAGTCAGGCGGATAACCGGAGGGATAGCATAAATGACAACGGCGATTAGCCCCGGAATTTTACCTATACCCAATAGCATTACGACAGGGATTAAGTATACGAAGGCGGGCATGGTCTGCATGATATCCAACATAGGCGTGACGGCGGACTGGATGCGATTCGAACGTGCCATTGCAATGCCAATCGGGATCCCTAAAGCTATTGAAAGCATGGTACAGACGGTGATGATGCTCAGGGTACGCATGGTGTCTTCCCACATACCGAAGTAGCCGATCAGTATCAAAGAGACAAAGCAACCCAGAGTGAGTTTCCATGAACGACTGGCTAAGAAAACGAGCCCAGTACAGACGGCTAGCACCAAGACCCAAGGAGTGGAGAGAAGGAGCTTTTCAAACCAGATTAAGAAAGAGAGCAGTGGGTCGAAGAGAGATTCAATGAACTCACCATGTTCACGTGAGAATTCGCGATAGGCGCCATCAAGCGTTTTGCGGATAGCTCTAAGATCTGAGCGTTCCATTTCAGGAAAGCTGTTAAACCAGTTTTCTGCAGACATCATTTAATTCCTTTTAAAACCAAAGCCAGACAGGGCTGGCTTTGGAGTACTTCATACGTGTTCTAACGGTCTGTTAAAGCGCGCTTTTTACTTTATTTGCTACGTCCTGAGATACCCACTTGGTCCAGATTTGCGGATAACCTTCAAGGAAGTAGTACATGGTCTCTTCACCATCGGCTTGATTGTCTTCCATCCAAGCAAGCAGTTGGTTCATATCGGCGTTGGTGAAACCACGTTTGGTAAAGTATTGGTATGCATCCGGTGCGCGTGTCGCGAAAGCTTCGGTTGTGATGGTGTGCACTGGTGATGGTGGATACATAGTGGCTTTAGGCGCTTCACATTCTGCATTAGTGGTACAGTCGATAAATTCTTTTTCATCCACACCGCTACCGAAATCGACCTTAACCATATCGTACTTACCCAGAACCGCAGTTGGAGCCCAGTAGTAGCCGAACCATGCCTCTTCACGCTCGTAGGCTTTTGCGATGGCACCTGAAAGACCAGCACTTGAGCCAGGATCAACAATGACAAAGCCAGAGTTATCTAGCTTAAGTGCTTTAAACAAGTTGCCTGCACTGATTTGACAGTTCCAGCCAGCCGGACAGCTGTAGAATGCGGATTTGTCAGGATCTTCAGGGTGTTCAAAGAGGTTAGCGTGCTTTTTGATGCCATCAATTGTTTTCATTTCAGGGTATTGTTTGACCAGATAAGATGGAACCCAGAAACCTTCCTCGCCCCCATCCACTAAGGAGCGACCTGCATAGCGTAATCGTTTTTCCTCGACACCTTTATCTAGTGCGTCTTTCAGGCTGTTGCTCCACAGTTCAGGGGCAACATCAGGCTGACCTTTTTCTATCATGGATGTGCCTGTTGGCATGGTATCACCCGGTATCAGCTCTGCTTCACAATCGTAGCCATGTTCAAGAATAAAGCGGTCAATATTGGCAATAAGACTGGCTGAATTCCAGTTCATGTCGGCAATGGTGACTTTGCCACATTCATTGGCTGAAGCCTGAGAAATAAAGGCTGCGTTGGCGGCAACTAAAACTAACGCTGCAGTAGTGTATTTCATTTCGAATTCCTTTCTGATGTATACAAGCACAGAGTAGTAAAAAAATGTTTAGAGTTCAAATGATTACTTTGTTAGTTACAAGAAGTGAGAGATTGGTTTTAGCGGCTGTGTTTCAGGTTTTATATTAAAAAGGGAGAATTCAAGCCGAATTCTCCCTTAGTGTACTAAATATAAGAGTACAAATGATTTCTGGGCTAGTCAGCCGACCATACGTTTCTGATGTCTGGCCAGCCCCAGTTGGTCAGTTCTACATCTTTGAGTACTCCGTGGAAACGCAGTGTCTGACGGTGGTGAAAAAGCGGTGTTAGCCAGTACTGATTGATCAGGGCGGAAGCGATGGGTTCCAGTGCATCCAAGTATTGATGTAGCGGTGTTTGCGATCTTAGTGTATTGAGTGATTGAGTGAGCCAGCGTTTTGAATCTTCACCGATACAGCGTTGTAGAACCGGATTATGGTACAGGCTGTTAAATGCGGAGGCGTGCCGATTATCGTCCAGATTGATGTTGGTGATGATCATAGACTCGTTAAGCTGCTGGCTTTGAGCAAGTTCATTGAGTTCTCGATAAGAATAGGTATTTACCTCAACTTTTACGCCCAATTTTGCCAATATCGCTTTGACAGCAAAGGCACAGTTTCTCAACACCGTATAGTCGTAGACAGCAATATCAAGTTGTTGAGGCAGCGCTACGTTGGCCGCTTCTGGACGAATAATCGGATGCCACATTGGCAGCATGTTCTGCGCGATTTCGCAGCCAAACAGTGTCTGACTCGATTTGAGCTGTTCAAAAACACGAGACGAACTTAAATGTGAAGACAGGTAGCGTCGCTGAGCATCATTAAGAGTGGTGGAGGCAATCTGGTTGAACAGTATGAACATACAGCCATCTTCTATACGAGTCTGCTGAGTGTCATTGCGCACTTTCACGTCCACCGCGTGAGAGAGGTAATAATTGCACTCGCTGCTTTCTTGAGCGCCAGGTTGGTTAGTCTGTATCTGCTTGTTGGCCAATTCACTTTCATCAAGCTTCCAGATAGTGACTTGATCGGTTAACGCGCGGCAGCCATAGTAACGCTCGAAGGCCTCTAGGCAAAGGCGAGTTTGTGAATGTTCACTTACCTGAAAGGGGCCAGAACCAATCACTGCGTAACTGTGGGCATTGTTGACTTGGCTGGTTGGCTGAATCGCATATTTTACGCCAGAGATAAGGCCACCGAAGCCTTGATCGGGTTCTGAAAGCTGGAACACGACCTTATTTGCCATCGGAGAAGTAACGCTGACTAAATGAGAGAGTTCACTCTGGTAATTAGCTAGGGTGGAGAGTTTGGCGAACAGGCTAACAATACTGTCTGCGTCTATCGCTGCGCCGTTGTGAAATGTGAGGGCAGGCCTGAGATAAAACGTCCATTGATAGTGAGTCTCATCGTATTGCCAATGATGTGCGAGTTGAGGCTCTAAGTTGCCTTCGGAGTCACTGCTTACCAAGCAGCAATAAATCTGGCGCAGTAAGTATCGCTCACTGGAACGCTGTAATTGATGAGGCACTAAGCGTTCAAAAGGGCGTTTGTAGGTCAGCTGAATATGAAGCAATCCTTCTCTGAGTGACGCACCCGATGTGCTTTGTAGCAAGCGGCCAAATGCGGTTTCATCATCATCGAGAATGCTGAGGGCTTTCTCATACTTCCCTTCCAGAATACGCTTGGCAGCCAGTTGAGATTTCAGTTCATCCAGCGGATGGTTGAGCAGCAAACCAGAACGTTGGTTTCGTCCGACTTTAGGTGACCATTCCAACCACTCTAGTTGTTGCATTTGATTGAGTAAATTGCGCGCATGGCGAGGGCTGGTAAACAACATCTCAGCGACTTGGGGCAAGGCGGTTTTTATCTCCTCTCCAACGCCTAATGGTTCGAGGCGAGAGTAGTAACGCAATAAATTTAAATCCGACACAAGTACTCCAGATAGCAGAAAAATAAGCACTGCTTAGCCATTTGATTTCCCTATTTTACAAAATCTTGCCCAATAATGCTTTGTTTGAGCGCATGATTGATAAAAACAGGAAGGAAAAACTATAAATCTCTCGGTTTTTCTGTTCCGGTTTAAAGGGAATAATAAACGGGTCAACACAAACAAGCTGAGAGAAGAAAGATGGACTATAGCAAGCAGAGAAATCTGGTCTCGTACTACCATGAGAGGTTGGAAAAAACGGATTCTTGGTTGGAACGTTCAGCGATTCTGGCCTTGATACAACTTTGCCACTGGTAAGTGGCTAAAGACAGCAGCACTGGCAGGCAAACATGCTCCTAAAACCCCCACGAACATGATTGGCAGTGCTGCTCTTTTTACCACGCATTCAGGCCGTGCCTGAGTCTGCTAGGTGTTACTTTTTGGCTAAGCCCTTGCTGTTTAGGTAACCTTTGATGTGCGGACGGGACTCGCCAGCGAGTTTGCCTGTGACTTGCTCAGACCAAGTACTTTGTTTTTGGTTGCTGCTACGGCCTGCGTAGTAAGTCTGCATTGTTTCATCGTACTCGCGAATATTGTCTAGATTCAGAGGCTGATACTCGTTCTCATGCACAATGACGTGTGCAGGAAGGCGCGGTTTGATTTCAGGGTTTTGATCTGGATGACCTAAACACAGCCCAAACAATACCGCGCTGTTGGCTGGCAGATTCAGTAACTGGTCAACTTCCTGAGCACAGCTTCTCAAACCGCCAATGTAAACACCGCCCAACCCGAGTGATTCGGCTGCCACTAAGCAATTTTGCGCCATGATGCCGCAATCTACTGCCCCGATCAGTGTCAGCTCAGTAAATTCAGGTTTTACCTGTGGGTTAATTTCAAAATGTCTCTGATAATCAATACAAAATACAAGAAACTCTGCCGCGCTCTCTACGTAAGGCTGATCGCCTGCTAGATGCGCTAACGCCTTACGCTTTTCTTTATCCGTGACGCGGATGATCGACACAACTTGCAACATGCTGGAAGACGAAGCTGCAAGGCCAGACTGAATAATGGTGTCTAGCTGAGATGAATCGATGGCCTGATCGGTAAATTTACGGATCGAACGGTGAGACAGGATAGTGTCTATCGTCGGTGTCATGGCTGAGTCCTTTGTTCTTGGTATAAATTGCTTGTGCAACATATCGAGTATGCGTTGAAATGTCGAGTCAGAGATCACTTAGTTGTCACTTTTCTGTTTCACAGTTATGGTCTCCTTCTATACTAAAATCGAAAATTTATAGAATAAGAAGGACTTATGAAAGAATTAGTCGTGCATGCTGTTACTGTGTTTATGGGTTTTTTCGCCATCATGAACCCGATTGCCAACATTCCTATTTTTCTTGGCTTGACCAGCGATGATGACCGACAGACGGTAAAATCGATTGCTTTTCGTTCGGTTTTCTTAGCTTTTGTGATTGTTTCAGTGTTTGCCATTTCAGGGAAACTGATTTTTGATTTGTTTGGCATCACGTTGTACGCGCTGCGCATCACTGGGGGAATCTTGGTGTTCCTGATTGGTTTTCATATGCTGCAAGGCAATTCCACTCATCATAAAACCAAGGAAAAAGCCTATTCTCCAGAGCAGCAGCAAGCGGCTTTGAGTGTTGCGGTTTCTCCGCTTGCGATGCCTATTCTTGCTGGTCCTGGCACGATAGCCACAGCAATGAACTTTGCCACGACAGGTGGCTTTGACCAGACGATCATTACTATCGTCGCGTTCGGGGTATTGTGCGTCATCACTTACGTTCTTTTCTTGTTTGGTAACAAGCTGGTTAAAGCCGTTGGCCCAAGTGCGCTGAACGTGGTGACTAAAATGATGGGTTTGATTCTAGCGGTGATTGGTACTCAGATGCTGATAGAAGGGTTGGCGGAAGCTTATAAAACTGTCTTTGTTTAAGCACTTTTGAATTGATAAACGTAGGCCATCCTGATGGATGGCCTTTTTAATGCGTTCAATTCGTGATCAGATGCCCGAAGGCGTCAATACACGTACTGTGATGGAGTCTTGGTCGATATGCTCAAATACCCGTGGGCGAATTTCGTTGATCCACCACTCGTTGTACGTTTCCGCGTAGATTTTTTCGCGTGATGCTTCATCGTCAAATTCGCGTAACCAGATAAAGTAATCTTCTCCGTCTTCACCCTTGTGAATATAGGTATTGAGTACTTTCATGCCTTTAGAGATCTGATACGGAAGAATTTCCTCGTGCATCCAGTCTAGCCATTGTTGAGTCATGCCGGGTTTGAGCTTGTATTCACGAAGTTCAATGAGTTTCAAAGTGTCATCCACTGGTAGATAAAGTGATGTTTCTTGTTGTAATCCGATTTCACAACAAACGCAATATTTTACGTCAGACGAAACAAGGTTTTGACATCACGCCAGTAATCGAGCATTGGGGAGCGGCTGAGCAAGGACGATTGATGAGCTTCAAGCCATTGTTCTAGAAGGCGCTTAGCGTACATTGTGCCGACAATATTGGCTGTGCTAATCGCTATCCAGATAAACTCGCTGCCAAATTGCGCGCCGAGCAACGCTAGCGGTATGGTGAGCACGAGCGATTTAACCAGAGTCAGTTTAAGCGACATATTAGCTTGCTGAACACCATTAAGAAACGCGCTGGTGATGAGCACCAATCCGTAGGCTGGGAATGACACACCCACCAGAATAAAGTACCAACGGCCATGCTCGATAATGTCGCTATTGGTTGAGAAAATAGCCATAATGGAGTCGATTGAGAAGGCAACAATGGCAAACACCATCACTCCCCAATAGACGGTCATTCTTCCTGAGTAAGCGATCACCTTATCCAATCTTTGCTTCTCTTGAGCGCCATAATTCTGGGCGACAAATGGCGTTAGGAGCACGCTCAAAGAGAGTATGCCCGTTAACAACAAAGACTCGATGCGAGTCGCAATACCGTAGGCAGCAATGGCGCTATCGCCATATTGCGCGACCAGACTGGTGATCACGGCGATGGCGACCGGGTTTAAAATCTGTGCGGCGATCGCTGGGGAAGAGATGGTAAGCACTTCTTTAACTTGTGCGCTGACGTCAAACATTGAGCGCAGGGAGAGCAGGGCATTTCTGTAGAGCAAACCGAGCATGAGAAACAGGATCACCAGCCAGGAAATCAAGGTCGCGATCGCGGCGCCCATTAAGCCGAGCTCAGGAAAAGGCCCTTTGCCGAAAATAAGTAGGTAGTCAAATATGACATTGGTAATACCGCCAAACGCCATCACCAAGGTGGTTTGAACCATGATCCCTTTTGCCATCAAAGCCGAGTTGGCAATCAGTCCACCGACCAAAACGAACATACCGAGGTAGAGTGGGCCCATGTATTGGGCAACAAGGTCAATGGTCGATGAGTTTGCACCAAGCAGTGCAAAGGTAGTGGGTAACGTGGAATATCCAGCTAAGCCCAGCACAAGGGTGGCACCACTAAACAGCAGTACAGACAAGCTGGTCAGGGATTGCGCTTTACGCTGATTATTTTCCCCTAATGCTTTTCCAACTGTTGCTGAAACGCCAGAGGCAATGCCCATAAACAGACTGACGATCAGAATATAGACGGGATAGGCAAAGCTCATTGCAGCCAGAGGTTGAGTGCCAAGTTGGCCAACAAAGTAGCTGTCGACCAGTTGAAAGAGAAAGGTCATCAGCATGCCGAAGGCAGCTGGTGCTGCCATCGAAAGTAATGCTGTTTTGACGGGCTTAGTGAGAAGTGGATGAGACATGGCGAAGTTTGCTAAGGTTGACTAAAGCGTTTCTACGATATCAAGCAGTTTCTGATTGAACTCTTGATTGCTCACTGTGCCTTTTTCTAAATCGAAATTGTCGTAAAAGCTTGGTAATGACAGAGCGCCTTTCACTTCGGCAGCAAAATAGGGTGCTGAACCTTGAGCTGCGCCTAGTACACTGCTTGCACCACCTGGGCCAGGTGACGTGGCTAGCATGATGACAGGTTTATTTTGGAACACTTTCATGTCAATGCGTGACGTCCAGTCAAACAGGTTTTTATACGCTGCAGTGTATGAGCCGTTATGTTCAGCAAAAGAAATCACCACTACATCCGCTTCACCGATGGCTTTGAAAAATTGCTGTGCCTGTTGTGGGGAACCGAGCTCTTTTTCTCTGTCTTCACTGAAGATAGGCATCTCGAAATCGTTTATATCAAGTAGTGAAATGTCTGCGTCTTTTATCTGCTTCGCTGCGTAGAAAGCGAGTTGCTGGTTAATTGAGTTTTTGCTGTTGCTTGCGCCAAATGCCAATACTTTCATCATCATTTCCTCATTCATCTTTGCGTTGAGTTAACTATAAGTTGATTCCTGTTGTTGATTAATAGGGTAAATGTGTAATGATTGTTTCCATATGGCTTTTAATTGGGGTGGAAAATGAAAACAAACCTGCTAGACGGCATGGTGATCTTTGTACACGTTGTGGACACTGGCAGCTTTACCAATGCGGCACAGGCCACAGGCCATTCGACCTCTTACATCAGTAAAGAAATCTCTAAGTTAGAAGAACGCCTTGGGGTTCGGCTGATGCATCGCACCACCCGTACTTTGAGCCTGACTCCTGAAGGCGAGTTGTATTATGAAAGTTGTAAGCAACTGGTTGAAAGTGCAGGAGAAGTTGAGAACGCTCTCGGTGGCAAACAAAGTGAGCCTCAAGGACACCTCAGAATTAGCTGCCCGGTCAGTTTTGGCATAGTGGAATTCAGCCCTATGTTGGCTAAGTTTATGGCTCAGTACCCGAAAGTAACGTTTGAAGTGGATTTAAGTGATCGCAAAGTTGATCTTGTGGCGGAAGGTGTTGATGTGGCAGTGCGCGCGGTGCATAAAGCCGCAGATTCAAGCTTGATCAGCCGCCGAATAAAAACCGCGAGGTCCGTGACGGTTGCCGCTCCAAGTTATCTGAGAAAATATGGCACGCCCAAACACCCTTCCGAGCTCAGTCAACATAAAGCCATTACTTACAGCTACCAAAAGAACCCGAATGTTTGGGAGTACAGCGACTCTGACGGTCAATCCATTAAAGTGGACGTAGTGAGCGTTTTCTCGGCTAACAGTCCTGAAATGGAGATGGGAATGTGTGTGGAAGGGATTGGGATAACGCGTCTTCCTGAAGAGCACACCAGAGAGGCTATCGCTACAGGTCGGCTGGTGGAATTATTTAGCGATCTTCCCAAACACAAAATCGATCTCTGCCTCGTATACCCGAGCCGAAAACACATGTCCGCTAAGGTTCGAACTTTCATCGACTTTATGGCTGAGAATCTGGCTACAACGTGTACTCACAAAATAAAGGGAGGCTAGGCCTCCCTTAGGGCTAAAGCGCTTTGTATAGTTGCACTCTGTCACCACGGTTTGTGCCGTTTATGTAGACTCCAGTAATCTGGCTAGCCTGTGTCGCTGTTGAAGGGCTCCAATTTAACGTGACATCATTAAACGCCTGCGCTGAACTTGCCGATGTTCCTGTTTGAGTCAGCACATAACCTAAGCTGGTTGAGTTCCAGTGAGAGGTCGAGGTTTTTTCCCAGCTCTCAAGCAGCTCCTTGGTTACTAATTGAGAAGCAACTTTTAGCTTAGGCCCTGAGATATTAGCGAACTGGAAGTAATCCACCCCATTTTTGTTAATGGCTATCGCTTTGTCGTTTTGGACAAACAAATTCGTTGTCTGGCTCGCGTCAAAGCTGATTTGTTTAGCGACCTCTCGCTTAACATTGTCGAGCAGGTAGACGCTGGTAGCGGTGATGGCAACGGTGAACGCGCCGTTGGGAGATGAGTCCATCAGCTTTACCTGACCGTCGAGATTAACAGAGCCAAGTTGCTGAGTATTAGGCGCTTTATCTGTCCAAATGACTTTGTTTTCCGATGCCAGTGCCATCACTATTTGACCGCCAGAAGCGAAGCTGGCATTTAAGACGTCGGTGACATTCAATGCCAATCGTTCGGTTAGAGTCTTGGTTTCAACTAACTTAGGCGCAGATTGACGATTATCCGAGATAATCAGAATTTCATTATCATCTTTGGAGAAGACGATGGTTTTCTCATCAGAATCTAACGTGTAGGTAATGGACTCCATGCTGAGCGTGGTGGCATCTAAGCGGCGTAGCTGATCACCGTTTGCATTTAATCCGTCATCCAACTTAGCAATCATGGTGCCTTGCTGATAGAGAGGATGCATCCATTCAAAGTTATCGTTGTAGCAGGAAGACGCAGATAGCGGAACGGTTGGTTGAGCAGGTGGTGGAGTCACAGGGAGCTCGCTTCCTGAGGCACCTCCGTACGCATCGATTTGCAATTTCCGCGTTGCTGTTCTGACGGCAACGTTGGTATTCGGGTTGCCCGTTTTGTCCTGCAGGCTGGTCAGGAATATGCCGTTACCCCCTGTCGTATTGCAGACGAAGCTCTGGTTTCGTGCGCCATTAGGCTCGTACAATTTGTATGACTGAACACTGTTGAGCGCGGGAACCACCTCCTTGAGCGTGTTGGAGGTATCCTGTTGATATCCAGGAAGTTTGTTAGCATTTCCGCCATAATGATCATCATCGTCATGCTCATCTTCATCGTCGTCATCATAGGAAGCGATACTACGAGAACTAAATGATGAACTTGAAGCACCGACTGCAACCGATTGTTTTGTCGCCGTGTCCAGCTCTCGAACATTATCTCGCGCGTCAACGTAGATTATTCTGCTGTTGGCTGGATTAAGGGCGATCGATTTCATAGCGGCCAAGCCAGCATCGCTTTGTGACCCATGAATTAACAGTGAACCATCAAAACTGACGTGGCGTGATGTTTGAGTCGCCAAGTTTATTGAGGAAAGATCAAGCGTCTTGTGTTCAATCATAGCATCAAGAGCTTGGGCAATGTTCACCATTGGCGAACTGCTTGAGCCCTGGGTCTGAGCTTGTTTCAGCGATGCCATCAGAAGATTTGTCGCTTGCTGAGGGCCATGGCTGACGTCCACCGATGTGAAGTCGACGCCTACGTGTTGACCTAGCACGGACTGAAGGTAAATCTTTGATTTTTCTACACTGCCACTCGTTGATGGGTTGTATAACATCTCACTGTGGAGCAGAGTCGTGAAGGGAGAAATGATACTCAATTCAGCGGGAGAGGTAAGTATTGCCCCATTGGCATCGATCATTCTCGAATAGCCGCTCGTAACCGCCACTTGTTTCTCATAATTACTACAGCTGCCATCAAGGTCAGTATCCGCACAGGATGCCATACTTTGGTAGCTGTATGTGCTGGCTGTTGCCGCCGATGATGAACTTCCAGATTCTCCGCCACCACCGCATGCGGATAGAGCTATAGCACTAGACACAGCAAGGGCTACACTGCATATTGTTGTATTCTTAAGCATGTTAAACCAATAATCTTGTTAATTAATATCAGACCTAGCATTTATCTCTATTATTTAATCACCATGTGAAATAAAAGATCAAATGATATTGATAATAAATATCATTTAAATTAATATCGCCGCCGGAATTTTGATTAGACCTACAAATTTAAGGAGTATCCAGCGGTGAAAATGCTGACCAAAAAGCTCAGTGTCGGGGCTATTTCCGTTGCACTTTTCGGTTGTGGCGGAGGAAATGAATCTGACCCAAAACTGACTTCAAATGAGACGCCTGCAACAGGCAACTCTGGCTCAGTATTATCTGGTGTGGTACTCGATGGTTATCTTTACAAAGCGAATGTTTGTCTGGATAAAAACAACAATGCGGTCTGTGATAGTGGAGATGGTACAACGGTTCAGACGGACAAGTCGGGTCAGTACACATTGCCTTTTGAAGGCAACGTCGAAAATTACAAGTTGCTGGTAGAAGCCATTGCCAATGTGACGGTTGACATGGACAACCCAAATCAAGCTGTCACTCAGGGCTTCACTCTGGAAACGCCATCATCACAACCGAGCATTATCAGCCCTATGACGTCGATGGTTGCCAGCCTAGCAACAAGTTCTGGGGCAACGTTTGATGAAGCGGCAGAAAGCCTTGCTAGCGAGCTAAGTGTCTCCGCCGATGTGCTTAAGTCTGACTATGCGGCAGATACTTCTCAGGAAAGTCGAGAGATACATATGCTGGCGCGAGGTATTACCCGAGTCTTGCAGTCTGCGCAGGAAAGCTCCGTCAATGACGGTGTCAGTCAGGAAGTGGCAAGAAAAGGCTCGATTCAAAGATTGGCGAATTTAGACGCCGCGCAACTAAAGCTTCGTACCGATCAGTTATCTCATGGCGCGAGCAATACGGAAGAAGCGTTAGCTCAGATCGGTTCTGATTACTATGAGCATCTTAAAATTAAGCCAGAAGACTTAGATGGCGACAAAATTCTAACCAGACCGAGAGCACCACGCGGCGGGGTCGTCAATGACGCGGCTGACACGTTTGATTGGCAATTTGTTCCGGGTTTCACAGAGGTTAACGCTTACGAATTCTCGTTAGATAGAGGTCAAAGTTGGCAACCGGCAACGTCAAAGCCCATTAATGTCGGTGCTCCAGCAAGAAGTGTTGGTGATGTTCAGGTACGTATCATGGCAAAGCCAGCGAGATCTTTGGCATCAGGCATGGCACTTCTATCGACTAAAGCGTTCACGGCGACGCTTGTACCTGCAGCTCCGACATCTTTGACACTCAGCGATGCTGATAATAACTTTGACTGGCAACACTCGGCAGACTTTCAGCTCGTCGCTCACTATGAATACACTCTGGATGGTGGAAAAAATTGGCACGATGTAGTGAGCAAACCACAAAACATCGCTGATATTGCGATTCCAGTCGGAGACTTAAAACTCAGAGTTAAAGCCGACCAAAATTCAGGCCGTCCCGCTGGATTGGTGGTGAAATCAGAGACCGCGATGACGGTCACTCCTGATGCGCCCGTCGCTCCGGTTTTAGTCTCTGCGAATGATGATTCAGATATCTTGGCTTGGGAAAACGTGTCTGGCTTCGGTAACGCCGCTGATTATGAAATCAATCTCGGCAGCGGATGGCAAGATGCGTCAGCAAACCCTTACCAAATTGGCAATGTAAACATTCCAGCCAACACCATTCAACTGAGAGTGAAAGCGAACCCGATTGATGGCCGCCCGGCTGGTAAAAGTCTGGTGGTGAGCAGCGCGTTCAACAAAGTGTTGAACAAGCCTGTTGCACCGACGCTTCCTGTCATCAACGATGCTGACAACCTTCTGAACTGGACGAACGTTGACGGTTATCCGAACGCGGAGCAATACGAATACTCACTTGATAGTGGAATCAGCTATCGCCCTGTAACATCAAAGCCCCAGGCTATTCCTGATGAAGTATTCAAAGTGGGACAAGTCTGTGTACGTATCAAAGCATCAGACGATGATGCTGTCGGTGAAAACTTGTGTTCAGACAAGGCATTCACTGTCACTCCAAGCACGCCAAGTGCGCCGATGAATGGACTGGTTAATGATGCGTTAAATACCTTCAATTGGGATTGGGTCGATGGTTTTAATTCGGATAGTGATTATGAATATCGCGTCGACGGTGCCGGTTGGGTAACAGTTCAGAGCAAACCTCTTCAACTTGAAGACAAAGTTTATGCCGTTGGTAGTTTAGAGGTCCGTGTTAAGTACGATCCCGTCACAGGACGCCTTGCTAGTCCAGCTTTGTTTAACACTAAGGCTCTGACAAAGCAACCAGAAGCGCCAGCAGCGCCAACAGGTGTGGTGGTGGATGACACCGCTGATACCTTGGACTGGACCTTTGTCACTGGCTTTACCTCATTGTCCGACTATGAGTGGTCAATGAATCAGGGAACTGATTGGGCTCCAGTGCTAGAAAAGCCTTTAGTAGTGGGCGATGTCGCAAAAAGTATCGGTCATGTTCAAGTACGTGTTCGTGCTAATAGTGAAAACGGCATGCCACCGGGCGCGCAAGCCAGTAATGACACTGTATTCACAGAGCTGCCAAAATTACCAGCGCTGACAGGTGGAAACATCGTTGTAGGGAGTGACCAAGCCAACACCAAGTACCCCAACTTAATCGCATGGGATTTTCTCTCTACGACTATTGCCAATAAGACCGTTACGTTTGATCAGCCTGAGTACTATGAGTTTACCGTTGACCAAGGTGCTAGCTGGAAACCTGTCACATCCGTTCCTCAGTTTATTGGTACGCAGGCTTATGCCAAGGATAAGGTCGGCGTGCGTGTTAAAAAGAGTGCATTCCCAGGCTTGGAACACCCGGCGAGTGAGATTCTTTGGGCATCTAGTTTGGAAGGTAAGTTTGTTGCGATTCAGTATCTTCCGATGGTGTCAATGCTGCAAGTACCAAGTTATGCGGATTACAACGGCTGGGTAGGTAGCAATGTTAAATGTATCGCTGAATATGATACTGAAGGTAAAGGTACACCTATCTTCTGGTCAACTGCTGTTTCTATTTCGACTTCAGATGAAGTAGTGAGCGTGATATCTGAACTAAACAACTGCGGTATCAGTCAATGGACTTTGCCTACAGCTGAGGAAGTTGCATTACTGTCGAAGAGAAACAGTGATTCTTTGCCTTCAACAGTGCGAGGCAACATGATCAGTGATGCTTCTTCGTCCATTTGGGCCAACAAGTCCGGCGTACCCGTGACCTATGCAAAAGGTATAGAAAAAGAGCCTGGCATGCTTCTCAACTATGCTTATGCGAAATGGGAAACCATATCTAGCGATAGGTTGCTCGCCGACTCAATCATTCAGTTAGCTAGTGCAGAAAAGCTATTATCTGACCAAAATACCTTAACGACAGAGTCTGAGAATTTTTTATCTAACTGGTTTACTGCACTCAAGAATCAAACCAAAACGTCTCGAATATTACTTACTGACGCTTCAGATCAACTGGAGACTGTGAACAAGGCCATCATGCCATCCAGTTCTCAATTAGTGCAATTTGAATCAGTGTTAAAAGATTTTAAACAACAGTCCAACTTCCTGCGCTACAACACTGACACGGCGAGCATTAGTTTCCTGGTCAACGTAAAAAGCCTTGAGACTAAGCTTTCTACCATTCGTGAAAACATAAATGCTTTAGTCGTAACAAAAGAGCTTCTGCAAGCCGCAAAACAAATAGCGAAAATACATACACTAGATAGTGAGCTTGTTTCTGAAAAAGATCGTTTATTGGCAGCAAGTCTAGGCAGTGATATTCATTCTTCGTCATTGGCATTGAGCGATTTAGTCGCTCAAATGGAAAGTGAAATCCAATCACTTGCGATTTTGAAGCAACTATTAGATACGAATTTAGCGGCTCTTCCGGATCGCTTTAAGACACTTGGTTTGTTAATTACCCCTCTTACGGAGGAAGTTGCACACGCTTCTTCACTTCAGGATATTTCGGCTCTGAAAGTCACAATTGTAGACGGATTAAATCGAGCGCATGACGCTGGGTATGTTGTCAGTCAGGGTGAAGCGACCGTATTGGGACGGTTTGCCAAGTTGGACTCACTTGGTCGTTTCTTGCCGGCAAGTGCGACATACGCTCAGGGCTGGCGTTGTGTATTGGATGTGAGTTCTGGTGATAAGAAAAGAACATGGACTCTACTACAAGATGGCCAAATTGGTGGTGTTGACCACGTCTCTTTCAATGCCGAAGGCGCTGATATAAAAAGTCTACTAGGCGCTGGTGGTTACTTAGAAGCGAGAAACAATAGTTCTCTTTGCGGATTCAGTGACTGGCAGGTGCCGAGCTTACCTCAGTTAAAAGGATTGGCGACAGCTACCATGCTAGATGGTAAAGAGGCGACTTTAGATCTGGCGGCTTTTCCCCATCATCCTACTAATCAAGACCAGAAAACGGCCACATTTTACTACTGGTCAGGTGTTGAATACAGTGCTGACAAGCAGTTGGCTTATCACTATTCCAGTCAAGCGAGCATAGGTAAGACGGAGAGCTTCTCACGCAGCCATTACTCAGACCAAGATGTCACGTTGGCGCGTTTAGTTCGTGAAACGGTTCAACAGGTTAACTGGACCTATCTCGCGCACAATGGCGATGTGGTTCAAAGTAGAGAACAAGCATCGTGCGCAAGAAATGAATCTACCGGAGCCGTTTGGCAGATATTTCAAGACGACAACTCCAGTTCCCGCACTGTTAATTATCGAGAGGTAAATGAAGCACTTGCTGCACACCGCTCGTCTCATGTGTGCGGGTTGAACAACTGGAGGTTTCCATCGCAAGAGGAGTTACTGGGTTTACTACCAGTCGATGCACAGTTGTTCAAATACAATGCGGTGAATAACTTTGGCACAACCAGAAGATATCTGACCAACAGGATAACGGATAAGCAGTATGACTTTATTGATACTGGAACGGGTGAACATGGCGCTGTCAGAAGATCAAGCGTCCTAGACCAAAGCCTTTACCTGTACCGATTTATCTCAAAATAATAATAACTTTCAGCCCTTTTATTGGGGCTGAACCTTCTCTTTTTCAGGAGTCTATTCATGTTAAACAAAAATAAGCAACGTGGCGCAGCTGCGATTGAATACGCGATTTTGGCAGCGGCAATGTCTGTTGTTCTTCTTTCATTTGTTGGGGGCAGTGATGGCAAGTTGACCAAAGCCATTGTGGGTGCCTATGAGACAGTGATCGAATCACTGGAGCAAACTCAGGATTCTGGTAACTAAACCGACAAGGCTGAAGGAATAATCATGACGGCTAAGCGATTGATGATGTTGTCTATCTTACTGTCTAGCGTAGGCATAGGATTGTTGCTGCTTGGGCAAGATAACTCAGAACATCAGACGAAAGAGCAACCTGAGCAAGTGTTCCAGCGAGTGCTGGTTTCGGGTCAGGATATCGGTGTCGGCGATGTCTACACACCCAATATGTTTCGTTGGCAATCTTTGAGTGAAGAGCAGCTTTCTGATTACGTCGACTACGTGACGGAAGATGAGATCACTTCCATTAACCTAGCGAGTGGTATTGCACATATTGCAATTAAGCAAGGGCAAGTTATCGCTGCGGCTGACTTGATACCACCACAGGGCGGGGCTTCACTGGCCTTGAAAGTCAGAGCTGGGTATAGAGCGGTATCGGTGCCTGTTGATCAGGTAACTGCCAATTCTGGTTTTGTTCAACCGGGTGATAAGGTTGATATTTTACTGCTGGGTTCTAAGGTCAGCGAGTTGAAGAAGTACGATAATGTGGTTGAAGGCCTTTACGTCAGCACTATTGCAACCAATGTTCGTATTCTTGCTTTCAATAATCTCTCATCATCTGAAGGGTTCCAGGAAAAGCGTCATGACTACGGGGCGAAAATACCGGATAACAGCTCTGTATCACTAGAAGTGACGCCAGAGCAGGCTACACAAATTGTGCTTGCTAATCAGTTAGGCCGCTTAACTCTTTCATTGCGTGGTTCGGGTGAAACAGACTTTTCATTACCGCAAAGCCATACCATCACAACGACTCAGCTGAATCCGGAAAGCAAACTAATTGCTCCGGACGTAGACCTGATTCAGTTACGACCAAACAGCGACAAAAACTAACAACTTCAGGACGAAACAATGAACACATTACTGCGCTGGTGGAGCTTGTTGCTGCTTCCCGGTTGGCTTTTTGCGCTTCCAGTATGGGCAAATGCCCTCGAAGTGAACATAAATGAAGCGAAAATGATTCGCCTGTCAGAAAAGGCAAAGTCGATTTTTATTTCCAATACACACATCGCGGACTACCAACCTATGACCAATACCAAAATCATGGTGTTTGGTATGCAGGCTGGCACTGCCACGATCACCGTTCTTAATGAGCAGGAACGAGTGATTTACAGCAACAAAATTCGCGTGGTCCATGATACTCAGGAATTGGATAAACTAATCAAAGCCCAGTTCCCTGATGCTTCTGTGAATTCTGAGTCACTCGGTGGCAAGCTGTGGCTTAAAGGGTCTGTACCGACTCCGGCAATGGCGCACAGTATCGTTAATGTGGCGAAAGGGTATTTGTCTCCGATCGTCGCTCCGCAAGAGAGCAATAACAATGACTCTTCAAAAAGCAGTAATTCATCGGAGAGTAACTCTGAAAACCAGCAAAACTCGAATGGTGACGAGCTGATTAACCAGTTGGTCGTGACGATGCCAACGCAAGTCAACATCCGTATTCGAATTGCAGAAGTTTCACGCAATGTATCGAATAAACTCGGCATTAAGTGGGGCTCTCTGGTCACCAATGGCAGCACCGTTGAGAATACGGTCGGTAGCTTTCTTTACAATAAACCTTGGGATGTAAGCAGTTGGGGCAAACCAAACCTAAGTGCCTTGGTTGATGCGCTGGCTTCTACCGGTGATATGTCGATTCTGGCAGAGCCAAACCTGACCGCAATGTCTGGTGAAGAAGCCAACTTCCTAGTCGGTGGTGAAGTGCCAATTCCTCTGATTCAAGGAGACACTGCGACGGTTGAGTACAAGCCATTTGGTGTCAATCTGAACTTCAAACCTGTGGTGCTTGGTCCAGATAGAATCAGCTTAAAAGTTGAGCCTGAGGTCAGCAGTGTCTCTGTTGATAATCAAGCGGTTCTAAATGGCAATGTGCTACCTTCCTTCACGTCACGCAGAGCGTCAACAACGATTGAACTGGCCAGCGGGCAGAGCTTTGCACTTGGCGGTTTGCTGCAAAGCAGCGAAATTGAGCAACTGCAAAAACTGCCGGGTATGGGGGATATTCCAATTCTAGGTGGCCTTTTCCGTTCTAACGAGTATCAACGCCGTGAAACAGAACTGATCATTATTGCTACCGCTTACCTTGTCGAGCCAACACGAAGCGATAACTTACCGATTCCTACCGATGCTCTGATTCCACAAAGCGATCTGGAGAGACTGCTGGCGCTGCCTGACGAGGATTTCGTCGGAACCAGTGGCAAAGCAACTTACACCGACAACCGAAAGCCTCGTTTACTGGGCGACAACGGATTTTACTACTGAGGTGCGCATGAAATTACAATCGTTACTTTTGCCTGTTTTACTCGTCCTGAGTGGCTGTGCTTCTGATCAAATAGCGCGTCAACCTGCCATTGATGTGGTCTCCGTAACTAATAAGCTTACTCTTGCGGTCGAAAAGCAGTCGCTCACTCCTCAGCAACAACAGGATATCCGTTCGTTCATCGTTCAACGCGGAAACCCTTATAGCCTAAGAGTGAAATTAGTGAGCTATTCACCTAAAGGGCAGTCTCAGATTAAGCCTATTTCAAACCTATTGCTCGGACAGGGCCTCGCCAAGCACCAGATCATGACGGAACGTGCGACCGGAACTCAATCTGGTGATGTGCAGGTCATCGTTGAGTCGTTTCGTGCCAAAGTGCCTGGGTGTGGTACCGATAAATCACAGCCGGTCATCTTCAACCAATATAAAACCCATCAGGCATACGGGTGCAGTAATGCTGCGGCTTTAGCGCAAATGGTCGCTAACCCGAAGGATTTGGTTGTGGGTGAAAAGCTCGGTCCAACGAATGGGGCAAAAGCCGTTGCAGCCATTGATGCTTATGTTGCTCCAGCAAGCACCAATGAAAATAGTCAGGATAACGGCTCGGTGATTTCGATTAATACGGGGGGCAATTAATGATGAAAAATCAGAACCTTTCAGTATTGGTGGCAAGCTCTCCGGCGCTGGACAGCTATCATCTAAGCCTTGCATTCGCAGAGAAAGGGATCACTCAGCTTACTCAGGTTTCTTTAGAGCGTGAGCAGATCATTAAGCAGGCACTGATCAATAACCACAGTGTCATTGCGCTAGATGTGATTGGTTTGTCAATTGAAGATGCTCAAAGCCTCGTGAGTAATCTAGTTCATCGTACAGGCTGCAAGGTCATCGCAATTGGTGATGATGAGAAGATCGCTTACTACCGCAGTTTGTTATCGGCTGGAGCTCTCGAATATTTGGTGAATCCTATTGCACCGGATGCATTCGCGTCTCTCGATCTTGGTCACCATCATAATGGAAACCAAAGTGGGAAACGTATCTCTGTGGTAGGTACTAAAGGTGGCGTTGGCACTTCCACTGTCGTTGCGAATCTCGCACGAATGATGAACAGTCGTGGCCAGTCGACGGCAGTGGCTGACCTTGATTTTGCCTCAGGGGATCTGGACCTACACTTCGATGTTCAAGGTAATACCGCTTTGGTTGAAATGTTGCAGTACCCAGAGCGCCTTGAGCCAGTAGTCTTTGAACGAAGTGGCATTGCGGTTCAACCAGACTTAACCTTGTTCACTGGCTATTTGCCTCTGGATACGGACCCGTTTTGGCCGGACAAAAACGCGTTAGAGCATTTTAGTAAATACTGCCTGGAGCACGCCGATAACCTCATCTTCGATATTCCCTCGTTCTCTCTGAGAGATCAGGTCGGTATGAGCGTGCTAAAAAGTGCAGATGTGCGCGTTATCGTCGTTGAGCCAACCTTGTCGTCAATTCGTAATGCTGGGCAAATCTTTAGCTTCCTTTCTGCTGGGGCAGAAGCTGGCCTCGCTAAGGAAAACCTTTTAGTCGTCAATCACACAAAATCGAACAAAGCCTCCTTGATTGCATTGAATGACGTTCACCGTGCACTGGGTGTTGATATTGATGTTTCAGTGCCTTTTGCACCGAATCACTTCTTAGCTAAAGAGTCGTTGGGGCAGTCTGCCATCAAAGGGAATCGCAAGGTCAGCCAAGCGTTTTCTGACCTAGCGGATAAAGTGGAAGGCACACAGCAATCACGCTCATTCAGATTCTGGAAGCGAGGGGCGTAATGTTTAAGTCGACAAGAGCGAAAGAGCCATTAGCGGTAAGTCACGCACACAGTGCCGTAGCAGCGCAATCGGATCCTATTCGTGAACATTATCACCTGATCCACTCTCAGGTGGTGAACGCGATTGAAGCCAGTGTTGTCATCAAGCTGAGTCCTCAGGAATTAGAAGCGAGGATTTTACTGCTGGTGACAGACGTGGTTGCGACTCATCAGCTACCGCTGGGCAATCGTGAAGTCGCGTTAGTGGTCAAACAGCTGGTAGATGAGCTATTAGGTTTGGGGCCGCTGCAACCATTGATCGATGATCCCATGGTAAGTGACATCATGGTGAATGGACCCAATGAGGTTTACATTGAGAAGTTGGGTAAATTGCAAAAGACGTCGGTCGAGTTTCGCAGCGAAGAGCAACTGCTCAACTTAGCTCGTCGAATCGTCAGCAAAGTAGGTCGTCGAATTGATGAAAGCTCTCCACTGGTTGATGCGCGTTTAGAAGATGGCAGCAGGGTCAATGTCATGATCCCTCCGCTTGCATTGGATGGCACGTGTATTTCAATTCGTAAATTCAATCAGGAAAAACTGTCTCTCAATCAGATGGCGCAAAATGGCGCCATGTCAGACAGTATGGTGCGCTTACTGGACATCATTGTTCGTTGTCGGTTGAACGTTTTGATTGCGGGTGGAACCGGTGCAGGTAAAACGACGCTGCTCAATGCGATGTCATTCAGTATTTCGCCTCATGAGCGGATTATCACCATTGAAGATGCCGCAGAGCTTCAGCTTCAACAGCCGCACGTGGTTCGAGCTGAAACCAGACCTGCAAACGCAGAAGGGCTAGCTGCTGTCAGTCAGCGAGAGCTGGTTAAGAACGCATTAAGGATGCGCCCTGATCGCATAATCCTTGGAGAGGTGCGTGGTGACGAAGCCTTTGAAATGATGCAGGCCATGAACACTGGCCACGAAGGTTCTTTGTCGACCTTACACGCGAACTCTTCGTTAGATGCATTGGTTCGAATTGAAAACATGCTGATGATGGCGCAATCCACCTTGCCATTGTTTGCATTGCGTCGACAAGTGGCTGATACGATTGATGTGGTGGTTCAGGTAGAGAGAATGCGTGATGGCAAGCGTCGTGTCGTCGCTATCACAGAGGTTATCGGTTTGGAAGGTGAGCAATATGTCACCAACGATCTCTACCGCTTTGAGGTTCAGGGCGAAGATCATCAGGGTCAACTGCTGGGCAAGTACATGAGTGCCAGAAGCTTGCCTGCTTTTGCATCCAAAGCGCAATATTACCAACTTGACAGCCAATTACGTTCGGCCATGGAGCTCGACTTATGATCCTTGCTCTGGTCGTGATTTGGTGCCTGACCGTAGCGTTTTCCCTTCATTACTACAGCCAGCGTCGTAATGTGAAGCGACGCTTGTCGAAGTACATCCCTGAGGCGGGTACGAGTCATTTAAGCTCGATTGTTAAATCGCGCCAGTCTGGCGGGAGAGTGCGCGAGTTCTTGTATCGTACTGACGCCTTGTTGCCACGTCAGGACAAGCTACTGCTTGCTTTGTCAGCATTCGCTTTACCGCTTGGCACGATATTCTGGCTGCAAGCGCTGGCATGGTATTGGCAAACCGCTGTTGTTTTAGTGTGTTTTGGTGTCTTGTTCTGCACGCTGTTTGTTGTGCGTCGTAAAAAGCAAATTGAAGAGTTTGATACCAATATCGTTCAGGTGTTGGGTCTTGTTAGTCGTGCGGTGTCCGCCGGCCTTTCTGTTCCTCAAGCCATCGAACAAGTGGCGAATTCTCAAACAGGGTTATTGGGGCGGGAATTTGCGCTTATTACAGACAATTTGGCGTTAGGTATTTCACTGCGTCAAACACTTGATGAAGCCTGTACTCGCCTTCCTTACCGTACTTTTCGTTATTTTTCCGTCGCTCTGATTCTTAATCAGAGTAACGGAGGCCAGTTGAGGGAGATCCTCCACAATCTGAGCCGCACCATGCATGACAATCGAGCCATGCTCAAGAAGGTAAAAAGTATGACCGCGGAACCGAGAATGACGGCAAAATTTCTTTCGCTGCTGCCATTGATACTGGTGGCCGTTGTTGCGTGGATTGATGTGTCGTTGTTCGAGTTACTGGTCTACACCGAAAGTGGTCAGTCGATTCTGATTTACTGTGCAGCCAGCATTGCTTTTGGCGGTTTCACGCTCCATTCGCTGACTAAAAATAGGAAGTTCTCATGATATCTATGATTGCGACCTTGCTGATTGTGGTGGGCGTCATTAGCTCCGTGGTTTGCTTTCAGCTTGCACGTCAGCAGGACGTCATCCATCGCCGCTTGAAACAGGTCAGTATTTCGACACTGCACGCTCGCTCACTAGGCGGAAAATGGCGATGGAAGTCGAACCCTGCTCGTCAAAAACAATTGGCATTAATTGGCTTTAGCCAAAATCATGCAGAAACCCAGTTTGTATTGATTCGCTTTGTCTTGATGCTTTGCGGCGCTGGCTTGTGGCATTTTAGCCGCTCTTTAGGCTGGTCAGCGGCGGATATTGCTCAGGATATAGCGGTGGCAATCGCATGCGGTATTGCAGTTGATCGACTGCTCGAATGGCGCGTTAACCAGATTCGTCAGGAAATCTCCAAAGTGGCACCCGATGCACTCGATCTTATGGTGGTCTGCGTCGCTTCTGGGCTGACATTGGAAAACACTTTCCGTGTTGTTGGTGAAGAAATGACGTCAGTTTCTCCGGCCTTAGCCCGAGAGTGGGCACTGACCGCAACGGAAATGTCAGTGCTGGATTCTCCGCAGCAAGCTTTGCTGAATCTGGATCAGAGATTGGAATTGCCAGATATCAACAACATGGTTGTGACTATGTCTCAAGCGCTTCAGTTTGGTACGCCTCTCTCGCAGGCATTGAGCCTGATTGCGTCTGATAGTCGTCAATACCAGTTGCTCGATCTCGAAGAGTGGGTAGGAAAAATTCCAGCCAAAATGTCTTTCCCACTTGTGGTGTTCATCATGCTTCCAGTCGTGGTCATGATTGTCGCCCCTGTTGTTCTCAGTCTGTTTAATACCTTGGACACACTATGATTAAACCATTCATTTCTGCCTGCTTTTGTCTATTGGTTCTTGGTTGCCAGTCCACAGACAATCAGGTTGAGCAATCCGATTTTCAACTGGCGGAAACCGCACTGACAAACGGTCATGCGGATAATGCGCTTAGCATCTATAAGCAGAAACTGGAGATGACTCCAGATGATCCCCAGCTTTTGTTTCTGGCGGGCAGTGCCAGTAATCAAGCCGCTCGTTACGATGAAGCGCTGCATTATCTCAAAAAGGGCAGTGTACTTAAGCCCTCCCCACAGTTTGATCGTGAATTAGGTCGCGCGCACTTAGCATTAGGAAATGTTCGTTTAGCGACGGAATCACTGCGCAGAGCGGTGGAAGGAAACGAGAAAGACGAAGTGGCGCTAAACAGTCTTGGTGTGAGCTATTCATTGCAAAAAAGCTATGAGGCTGCTCGTGACGCATTTCAGCAGGCGATTAACATCAGACCGGACAGCTTAGAGTACCGAAACAACCTCGCGTTGAGCTGGATGCTAGATGGTCAGCCAGCTCAAAGTATTCGGATTCTTTACCCAATTTACCAACGCGGTGAAGCGACAACTAAGTTGCGGCTTAACTTGGCGTTATCTTATGCATTGCAAGGAGAGGTCGATGCTGCACGAACGATCGCGATGGGCGATCTGACCAAAGCGGAGTTAGAGAACAACTTAGCGTATTACCAGCATCTTGCTGAGCTGGGAGCTAGCGCATGGTGATGAAGCGTCATTCTGGGAGCCAGACGATAGAGTTTGCAATGGTAATTGTTCCCCTGATGATTGTGCTACTGGCGGCATTTGAATTTGCTCGCCTGATGTGGGTCACCATGATCTTTGAATCTGCCGTCAATGCTGCGGTTAGGGATGTAAGAACGCTGCCACCTTCCACGACTTTAGACAGTCGAATCCGCGATCGCATCGCCTCGTTTCCATTGCTCGATCTAGAGAAGATCGACATTGACCCTCCACGTTATAGCGATAGCGTTCAATCTTTAGCTTTGGGGAGAACGACCACTTCTCTGACTGCGGTGATGGCCGAGTACCACATTCGATACCGTTTTACCTTTTTATTGGTACCAGCCCTGTCTGAAACGTTTCCTTCAGTGGCGTCTTTAAGCCGAACCGTATTGGTGAGTCATGATGCGTAGTGTTTCAAAGCAAAATGGCGCAACCGTGATCGAGTTTCCGTTTGTTGTGCTCGGAATTCTAACCATCGTTTTGGGGCTGTTCGCAGTGTACAAGCTGCTCTACCTTCAAAGTCGTGTCGATAGTACGGCGTATTCAATGGCGAGCGCTGCTGCAAGAGCGTTAGTGCCACAAGGTAGCGCTAAAGCCTATGAAGATGCGAGTGCGAATCAACTGTTGAGTGTCGCACAGCGTTCTTTACCCATAGGTTTTGAAGCAGAGCGTATTGGGCTTGTGCTTGAAATTCGAAGCGTGACCGCTGGCCGCACAGAGCTCATCACCCAAAAAGCAGGCAGTGACTGTGAGGTAGAACAAACGATAGATTCTCTGTCTTTACTCGCTCCAGTTAGCCGAAGCTCGATCGCATCGTTACGTGGTAAGACTGCGAGCCTGTATCAGGTAACGCTATGTGTCTCCGAGCCGTTGGAGTCGGATAGTGCCATTTTCAATTGGCTGCCATTACCTCTTCCAACATCTATGCGCAGCCAAGCTACCATGATAGGGAGGCGCTACAGTGCTTAAGCAACACACAGGCTCCGTCTCCTTATCCTTCTTAGCACTGCTGATTCCTTTGGTGGTGCTATCTGCTGCGACCATCATGATTGGCTTTCAGGTACAACTGAGCAGCCGTGCGATGCAAGCCGTGGACGCGGCTTCTTTGGCGTGTGCATTTGCCGATTACTCCGATCCTAGCGTTAATCAGGCGTACCTAGAGTATTACCAGCCCAACGTAAAACTGGTGAAAAGCGAGATATACAGCGCTTCAGGCTGCGAGATGAACATGGGGTATCAACTGACAGGGCTATTCTCATCATTGAAATTTGCACAGGCCTCGTATTCAGCACAATCAGGTTCCGTGGAGCAAGCGCACGTCAATCAGTCGGCCAGTGTGACACCAACGGAAATGACTTTAGTGTTGGACATTTCCAGCTCCATGACAGGGTCAATCGACACATTAAAGAGCATCCTTACCCGAGCAATAGAGCGCATTGAACAAGACAATGTAAAAATTGATGGAAGGCGAGCAATTAGCATCTCTATCGTGCCTTTTTCTGATGGGGTATCTGCCCGCAATGCCGATTGGTTAGATGACAAAGGCGTCTTTTGTATCGATGGGCTAACCAAAGAATCTGGCGGCTCTGTATTGGTGAATGAAACCGTTCAAAACCTAGACCGAATCCACTCCGAGAAGGCGGTTAGTCATCGTGCACCGGACGAGTTTCTCGCAGACTGCAGTGCCTCAGCCACCCTTGTCCCGCTTACCGACAATATGAGCGAAGTGAAAACAGCAATTAATGCCCTGACGACGACAGGTGGCACTCGCTCGTATCAAGGGGTTATCTGGGGGGCTCGTCAACTGATTCCCAGATGGCGCCATGAATGGGGATACAACCCTTATTCGCTCGCACCTAAGCAAAAGCTGGTTCTGATGACTGACGGGGCTGACAGCGGTTACGTGTTGGATGATCTGATTGACGCTGGCCTTTGTGACCGTTTAGCCAATGAATTTGCTATTGAGCTCAATTTCATTGGTTTCAATGTCCAAGACAGCCGCCTAGCTCAGTTTCAGAGCTGCATCAACGCCGCAAATACAGACGGAATCAAGGGGCAGGTTTTCTCTGCAACCAACACCAAGAAACTCGATGAGTACTTTTCAAAGATATTGGAAGTTCAGTATGACACCACGCTTAACTTCGGACAGAAATAAAACAACAAAATTATGGAGAAAATAATGATTAAACAATTGGTTGTGCTATTCGCTTTATGCGCTTCTTTCTCTGCATCTGCGTTTAAAGAAGGAGACACCATCACAGATTCAGCGTCAACGGGACTCAAGCTGGATCAAAGCCAGTTAACGATAGTGGATTTCTTTGCGGAGTGGTGTGTTTCATGTCGTCATGAGCTGCCTTTGGTTAATCAGCTCTACCGTGAGCTGGAAGGGACAGGCGTTACGGTTGTCGGTGTGGATGTCGATGAAGAGGTCGAAGTTGGCCTTGAGTTTCAAAAATCGTTAGGTTTGACTTTTCCTGTCGTCAACGATCCAAAGCAACAGTTGATCGTCGAGTTCAAGCCGATTGGTATGCCAGCGCTCTACTACATCTATCAGGGCCAAGTACTCAAAGTTCGGTTTGGTGCCATCAATGATATCCGCAACGTTATTCTCACTGATCTGGCTGATATGGGAGTGCAGCTATGAAGCCAGTCGTTCTTGTATTTGCCCTCTGCTTTCCGGTGCTGAGCGCTGCTGCACCCAAAGTGGATTTAAGTCAGTTAGGGAAAAAGCCTTCCCAAACCACGGAAACATCTGTCAGTGGTTCCAGCATTGAAGAAGAGGTGATTTCTGGTCAGGTCTACACCAGTGGCAGTTCTGAAATTGGTGCGCGTCGCAACGTTGAATTAGTCAAACCTCAGGCTAAAGATTTAACGCTGAATAAGCCAAAAGCCGTCGCAAATGAAAAGTCAGCACTGGCTTTTGTCGACGAAGCATTGGGTATTGAACCCGTTAAGCCGTGGGAAAAAGGCACGCTGGCTAAGAAAGAGATGAAACCCGGAGGGCCGGTGCCTGAGTTCGACTTGTTTTCGGAGAAAGTCTTCTCATACAAGCAAGGTTCAGTGGGTGGCAGTGGCGTCGGTGGCGGCGGCTGTGGTTGTAACTAAATACTAAAAATAAATCAGAATGAAAAAACTACCTTTAACGCTGCTGAGCGCAGCGGCAGTGGCGAATAGTGCGCTGGCAGAAGACCATATCTCTGTTCACTATCTAAATTACGAAGAGTACGACGATAAAGTGGAAGCAGGTGACAGCGTTGTTTCCATCGAAAAGAGTTTTGGTCTTGATTGGACCATCAATCTTGAATTGGGCTACGACACTGTTTCTGGTGCGTCACCGTCTTGGGGGCCAACCACGCCAATTGGCAGTGCAGCGGATGCGGTAAACCGTGCGACGAAAACCCAACAAGCTCAAAATATGACGGATCAGGTGATCCGCGCTGGCTATGATCCCCACAGCAGTGGCTACAAAATTCAGAAATATGAGCTGGAAGATACCCGTAAATCGATCAATGGCAGTGCGACTTACCGGGACGAGCTGCGTAACGAGTGGACTTTCGGCGCTAACTTTTCCAAAGAAGAGGATTACCGCAGTATTGGTTTAAATGGTAAAGGGCTAATTTACGCAGACGCCCAGAAAAACCGCTCGTACAGTTTAGGTTTCTCTACCCTGTTTGATGAAACGATGACGTTTGGCAAATATCAAACCTCGACTAATCCACAATCTTGGGAAGACATCTTTACAGGGAATGTTGAGGCAGGGCTTTCACAAACCTTCTCGCCAAGTTACTACATGGTCTTCACCGGCTATGCGGGTTATCGTTCTGGTTATCTTAGCAATCACTATCTGACGGTGTTGCGTGAGGTGGATATTGATGGCGATGGTTCGATTGGTACTGACGAAGTCTTTCTTGGTCAGGATTCACGCCCGGATACTCGTTTGTCAGGTGGCGTGAATATTCAGGCGTTCTGGTCAATGTCCGAAACTCTAGTGGTTCGCCCTCGTTACAAATGGTTCCAGGATGATTGGGGCGTAGCCTCTCATCAGCTTGGCGGCAAGCTTTCTTGGACGGTCAACAGTTGGCTAACGTTAGCTCCGGGTTACTTCTGGTATACCCAAAGTGCTGCTGATTTCTACCGTGACCCTAATGGCAGTGATCCTACGTTTGCATCATCGGGCTATGCCACTTCTGATTTACGTCTTGGTGATTTTACGGCCAATGCGTATGAATTAGGTGCAAGCTTTAAAGTACACAAGAAACTACGCTTCAATCTGCTTGGCGCTTATTACGAGCAGTCCAATGGTTTTGAAGCTCAGTGGTGGGCAGTAGGGGCAACCTATGAGTTTTAATCCGCCGTTTGTTCACCGATTTCAGGCGATGACGGTTCCTTGTGAAGTTCAGTTGTATCACTCAGAGAAAGCCGCAGATATAGCGGCTTTGATTGAGTCTAATACTCTGAGATTAGAGCAGAAATTTAACTTTTATGATTCTCACTCTTGGCTCAATCAGCAAGTGAATCAACGTCAGTCATCATCTGTGGTTTTGGATGATGAAAGCTATGCTGTGTTTGAAGTTTTGAAGCGCTTGGTTGACGGCACGAAAGGAGTGTTTGACCCTACGGTCGGTACTGTGAAGTCAATGATGGCCAGCACGCCTAAATTGGACAGAAGTGCGGCTTATGAAGGCGCTAAAGCGTTTATGGGCGTTGATGCTTGGTCTCTATCAGATAAAACGCTCTCTATCCCCCACGCAGAGACTCAATTTGACTTGGGTGGAGTGATTAAAGAGTTTGCGGTCGATCAGGCGGTGATGATCGCAGAGAAATTTGGTGTTTCTTCTGCGCTGGTGAATTTTGGTGGAGACATTCGAGCGCTTGGCACTAAGCCAGACGGTGCACCTTTCAATGTGGCGGTGCTCAATCCGAAGAATAAGCATGAGCCATTTTTCTCATTGCCACTGGCTAATGCCGCATTGACGACCTCAGCTCATTACGAGCGAAGCTTCCAATTTGGTGATGAGGAAAGCTCACACATATTGTCGCAACGTGGAACACATCCTCAAGTGCTCTCTGTCAGCGTCTTAGCTCCAACGACACTGGAAGCCGGCGCCCTCAGTACGGCATTGACATTAGAGCCGACTTTACCAGTCCCTGAACAAGTCGGTGTTGTATTTATTGACGATCAATTAGCTATTCATCAAGACACGGAGTTTGTAGCGTGATCAGAATTTTCATCCTGCCATTATTACTGTTTATCTCTGCCTTTACGTTCGCGCAGGATCCTGACTTTTTGCCTGTCGAAGAGGCATTTCCTTATCAATGGTCGGTCAGTGAACAAGGTGTGCAGATCCATTTCGCGACTCAGCCTGAATATTATCTCTATAAAGGCCGATTTAAGTTTTCAGCAGATAGCGGCGTTGAGTTGACTGACCCTCAATTTTCTTCACCGGGCAAACAGAAACAAGACAAGTACTTTGGCGAAGTCGTCGTTTTCGATAAGCCAGTAACCGTGCTGGTACCTTATGGTGGCGAAGGTCAACTAAAGGTTCGTTATCAAGGTTGCTCAGAAAAAGGTCTGTGTTACTTACCTCAGACGATCAAACTCGACTTGCCCGCCAATACACTGAATGACAGCAGCTCCTCTATTTGGGATAAAGTTGGCGGTTTGGCGGAAGACACGGCGGGCCTGTCTGAGCTCTTAGGCAGCGCGTCCAAAACTCAGGCTCTCCTCATCTTTTTCCTACTTGGTTTAGGGCTGTCACTGACACCTTGTGTGTTGCCCATGGTGCCTATTTTGTCGAGCATCATTGGTGGTGACGCAAAAATGACAGGCCGAAAAGGTCTAGTTTTGTCAACGTCCTATGTGTTGGGTATGGCTTCCAGTTATGCGCTAACGGGGATCTTAGTCACGACGCTGGCTAAAGGTGTTAACCTGCAAGCGGCGATGCAGCAACCTTGGTTGCTATCGATATTTGCGGTGGTGTTTGTCTTGCTTGCTTTAGCGATGTTTGGCTTTTATGAGCTGCAATTGCCGGCATCCATTCAACAGAAACTGAATGCAAGCTCAGACAAACTGGGCGGCGGTAAAGTGGCGAGTGTGTTTGTGATGGGCGCGGTTTCGGCTCTGGTGGTGTCGCCCTGCGTGAGTGCACCATTGGCTGGGGCGTTACTCTATGTTTCCACCACGCAAGATTGGGTCTTGGGCGGCGTCACTCTGTTTGTTATGGCTCTGGGTATGGGTGTGCCACTGATTCTGATTGGCATGAGTGGCGGTAAATTGCTCCCCAAAAGCGGCCCTTGGATGATTGCCGTGAAGCAACTGTTCGGTGTGTTGTTGCTGGCGGTCGCGATTGTGTTGTTGAGCCGTTTTATTCCGGATTGGTTGACGATGCTCTTATGGGCGGTGCTTGCCATTGGAAGCGGTATTCATTTTGGCGCGCTGGATTCAGCGCAACCAGGTTGGGCGAGGACCCGTAAACTGGCCGCATTTATGTCTCTGTTCTACGGGTTGATCTTATTTGTCGGCATGTTGACAGGCTCAAACGATCCTCTTAAACCACTTAATGTTGCGCAGGTTTCATCAGACAAACCATCCACAGTTTTACCATTTGAGAAAGTCAGCTCTGTTGAAGTATTGGACCAACAATTAGCACTAGCGAAGCAGCAGGGTAAACCGGTACTGATTGACCTTTATGCCGACTGGTGTGTCTCGTGTAAGGTCATTGAGAAAGAAGTGTTTGGCCATGAATCTGTACAAAAGCAGTTTGCTGACTGGAATACGATTAAGTTTGATGTCACAGAGAGTACCCCTGAGCAATTGGCGTGGCTGGCAGAGCGTAATGTGTTTGGTCCACCGGCGGTATTTTTCTTTGATACCAAAGGTGCTGAAATCGCTCAGCAGAGAATTGTCGGAGCCACAGGGCTTGAGCATTTTCAATCTGTGATGACCCAATTGCAGTAATTAACAGAAGGCGGCATTTATGTCGCCTTTATCTTATGCACGTTAGGAGCGTGCTAGCCAAGACATTGCTGTCGAATCTGGCTACTATACTTATGAGCAAAGAATAACCAATCAGGCAATGATGGCACATGGAAGGCGTCGTAGATCTTAATCGTTGGCAAAAAGAACACATCAGAACGCAGCAAGAGTTACTTCATCTCTATGCTGAAGTCCGAGCTTTTTATTTGAGTGAGCCATTTTCTGGCTACAACGTTCGGATGAAAAGGCTAAAGATCCTCAAGCAAGCGTTACTTGAACACAAGGAAGAGTTGGTTGAGGCTCTGCAAAAGGACTATGGTGCACGCAGCCGTTTCGACAGCATGATTTGCGATATCCTACCCGCGGTCTCTCACATCAATTACACCATCAAGCACCTGAAAAAGTGGATGAAACCAAGTCGACGTAAAGCGGGCTTGTTGCTATCTCCTTCTTCAATCACAGTAGAGTATCAACCGCTAGGTGTGGTTGGAGTTATTGTCCCTTGGAACTTTCCAATAGTGCTGAGCATTGCACCTATCGTGACGGCGATTGCGGCGGGAAACCGAGTCATGGTTAAGCTGAGTGAGCATACCCATCATACCAATCAGGTACTCAGTCAGCTCTTGTCTTGCTTAGACCGACACATTTACCCCATTGAGGGCGAAGCTGAGATTGCCAGCTATTTTTCTCAACTCCCCTTTGATCACCTTATCTTTACGGGGTCGACGCCAGTAGGGAGGCTAGTCGCTCAGGCTGCGGCGAAAAACCTTACCCCTGTGACATTGGAGCTCGGTGGTAAGTCGCCAGTCGTGATTGATAATGACATTGATCTTCGCGCAGCGGTTGATGCAGTGTTACTTGGAAAATCAGTCAATGCCGGGCAAATTTGTGTTGCACCAGATTATGTTCTGCTGCCTCAAGGAAAAGAGCTGCTATTCATCAACCTGTATCTGAAACGCTATAAGGCACTGTATATAGATGGCGATAAAGCACCAACAGTAACCCACATCATCAACGAACGGCAGTATGACCGCCTTCACGCGATGTTAGCGGACGCAAAAGACCATGGTGCCGGCATTTACACCATTGAGGACGTGACGTTGGATGAGCGTCAGATGCTGCCGCATTTGATTACAGGGGTTACAGAAAATATGCAGGTGATGCAGGAAGAGATATTTGGTCCACTGCTACCCGTGATTGGCTATCGCCATCTGAATGAGGCGCTCAATTACATTAACGTTAAACCAAGACCGCTGGCTTTGTATCTGATGTCGACAGATCGTATCCTTCAGCGGCAAATCATCGAGCAGACCCACAGTGGCGGTGTTGCGATTAACGATACTCTGTTACATGTAGCGGCTGAAGATGCACCGTTTGGCGGGATAGGGGAGTCTGGTATTGGTCACTATCATGGCTTCGAAGGTTTTCAGACTTTCTCTAAAGCAAAAACCGTTTTGAGCTCCCCGGCTTGGCTACCAAGGAGCCGAATTCTTTTGCGCTTTAGGAACTTGGCGGAAAAAGTCTTAGGACGACTATTTATCCGCTAAGCGAGTATCGAAGTAGTGCTTCACAAAGCCGATGAATTCTCGTAGCCGCTTAGGCTGAAAACGATCTCTATGATAGATGGCCGAAAAATCGACGCTCGGAATTCCCCAGTGGTCAAATACTTCGACCAGTTCTCCTTGTGCTAATTCTTCTTCACAGTAAATCATCGGCACACGTATGATGCCGTTGCCATTGAGTGCACCTTTTACCAACACACGGCCATTTTTGCACTGCATGTGGCCATTGACTAACACATCGTAGTGTTGCGCATCCGCTGTATTTTTAAAGTTCCACCTTTTGACTGAGCCAATTAAGCAATGATGCTGAGTGAGCTCTTTAGGGTGATTAGGTTGACCATATCGTTTTAGGTAGCCAGGGCTGGCTAGAGTGCCCATCTTGATATCAAGCAGCTTTCGGGCGACGAATCCTGAGTCTTCAAGTTTGCCCATGCGAAAGGCAATATCGAAGTCATCTTCAATCAAATCCACCCGATGACTACTGAAGTCTAGATTGATGCTGACATCGGGGTGCACATGCATAAACTCCGTCGCAATTTGAGCAATCAGCTCCTCCCCGAGATAGCCGCCCACGCAATTAATCTTTATTTCGCCTTGTACCTTTTCTACGTCATCCACCGCAGCCAATAACGCCTGATCAATATTGTGTAGTGCTTTCTCGCATTGCTGATAAAAAGCCTTCCCTGCTTCCGTGAGCTTGAGTGTGCGGGTGGTTCGGATCAGTAATGTCACGCCCATTTGATTTTCAAGGCTGCTTATCTGGCGTGATACGTGAGAGCGCGACACATCCAGCGCGTCTGCAGCTTTAGTAAAGTTCCCCAATTGTGCGATGAGGACAAAAGAGCGGATGTCAGCGAGATTAATCTGGTTGAGCACAGTAGATATACAATCAAATCTAATTCTGTTTATTGTTGCACTACAGCAACAGTGTTTCAACTGGAGTGATATATATCAACAAAAACGATTTACGTAATATATCTCCATCGCAGCGAAACAGAGCTGCTACTGAACAACTACAGAGGAAATAAAGATGAAAAAACTAATCGTAATCACAGGTGCAAGTTCTGGTATTGGTGAAGCAATTGCTCGTCGTCTAAGCAACGAAGGTCATCCTCTGCTTCTGCTTGCTCGTCGTGTTGAGCGTCTTGAAGCACTAGATCTGCCAAACACTTTATGTGAAAAAGTGGATGTGACAGACAAAGCCTCATTTGAAGCAGCGATTGCAAAAGCAGAGGCGCAATTTGGCCCGGTTGATGGCCTAGTAAACAACGCTGGCGTTATGTTGTTAGGTCAGATTGATACTCAAGATGCGACTGAATGGAAACGCATGTTTGATGTCAACGTACTTGGTTTACTGAACGGTATGCAATCTGTACTGGCACCTATGATGGAGCGCAACAGCGGCACGATTATCAATGTCAGCTCTATTGCGGGCAAGAAAACCTTCCCAAATCACGCAGCATACTGCGGTACTAAATTTGCCGTTCACGCCATTTCTGAAAATGTACGTGAAGAAGTCGCTGCGTCAAACGTACGTGTAACAACGATTGCTCCGGGTGCGGTAGAGACTGAACTGTTGTCTCACACGACTTCTCAGGAAATCAAAGATGGCTACGACGACTGGAAAGTGGACATGGGTGGTGTATTGGCAGCAGATGATGTAGCTCGTGCGGTCGAGTTTGCTTACAGCCAACCTCAAAACGTGTGTATTCGTGAGATTGCGCTAGCGCCAACTAAGCAACAGCCATAATCACTTTATGATTTAAATTAGGTCAGCGAATGCTGGCCTTTTTTACTTTGCTAGTGGTATTTAGTGGGGTAAAAACGCCGACCCATGGGTCGGCGATTGTTATTCTAAACTTTAAAAAAGCCCAGCTGCTGTTTTTGTTTTTCAGCCAAAGTAGACAACTCATGACTGGCTGCGGCGGCTTGGGTAATCCCAGTCACGTTTTGGCTCACCAGTTCATAGATGTTACTTAGGTTGTTATTGACGTCGGATGTGACTTGGCCTTGTTCCTCAGACGCGACGGCGACCTGAGCGTTGATGCTAGTCAATTCTGAAATTGATGCACTGATGTGACCGAGTGCCTCACTCACTTTGGCCGCTTGAGTTTGGTTTTGTTCGATCATTTCAAGGCTTGAGTTCATGCTGTCATTTGCAACACCAGACTGGCGCTGCAGATCTTCAATGATCACCTGAATCTCTTTTGTCGACTCCTGAGTTCGAGCTGCAAGCATTCTTACTTCATCTGCAACAACGGCAAAACCACGCCCGCTTTCTCCTGCGCGAGCCGCTTCAATCGCTGCGTTCAGTGCGAGTAAGTTGGTTTGTTCTGAGATGCTTTCTATCACTTCAATGACCTTGCCAATTTGCTCCGACTGCTCTTTTAACGAGTTAACCACCCCAGCGGCTTGAGAAAGATGCTGAGCCATCTTTTCACTGGCGCGGGTATTTTGTTCAAATGTTTCTAAGCTTTCTCGCGCCAGTTTATCCGCATTAATGGAAGCGGAATCTGCGTTGTTGGCATTCTGAGTAACTTCCGTTGCGGTACTTTCCATTTGGTTAATCGCGGAGGCGACTTGCTCGACTTCATTTTTCTCTTGATCAGAGTTGGTGCTTGACTGAGTCATAACCGCCGCTAATTCAGTGGAAGCGGATGCAACATCAACACTGATTCGAACCAGTGAGTCGACCGTATTCTGTAGCTGCCCAACTGTGCTATTGAAGTCGCGAGACAGGGCAGAGATTTCATTGTTACCATCCTCTTCTACGGAAACCAACAAGTTGCCCTGTGCGAGCTCTTTCATTGCTTGCTGTAATTTCTTAATCGGTGTCACTATGATACCCGCCAGCATCCAGCTGATGGCTAGCGCTGCAGACAGAACCAATAAAAGACCGACAATACCGCTGTTCATCACATTGGAGTGGATGGCCTCGTTAGCATGCACTTCATCAAGCGCCAATGTGTTGAGCTTTTTCGATAGCCTATCGATTGCTTGAACCATTTGGTTGCCTGCAGTGCGATAGTCGCCTGCCGCGCGATCATATTTTGCCTCAAACCCTGCTGGTGGGTTGTCGCTGCCGTGGCGCACCTTGAGCAAAGGGATCATCACATTGATGGAGTAATTCACGTAATGGTCGATAGCGGTGTTCATATCAGCAATTTCTTGCTCCAAGCCTTCTACTGTACTGAGAGACTGGAGTAACTGACGGTTTGCCTGCTGTTTGCTTTGCAAATGTGTCGCCAGCTGCTTTACATCTTCAGCGCGAAAAAGGCTGTAGATGGCTTTGATTCGCATGCCATAAGTGTTATCGATGATCTGAGTCAGTTCATCTTTATGATTAACGAGGTTTTCTGTTGAGACGGTAACTTGATTGAAAGCATTTTTAAGACTGGTTGTGCTGTAACTTATCCCGACCACTAGTAGTAGCAATGTGAATATGACAGGAACCACTACCTGGAGCTTAATGGAAAGCCCACTAAGTAATTGGCGCATGAATTGTCCTCTTCTATATTGTTAGTGAGTTGTATGTTGTTATTTTTATAATTAGGAGGAATGATTCTAATTTGTCTCAGATATAATTCAATCTGGAAAATGATGATTTTATAAAATTATCCTTAATAAATTCGAAAATCATTTTCTTTTTAAGTCATAGGGTTATTGCTCTATTGTCGTATTTCGATAGTCGAATCTTACAGCTTGTTACACCATTGTTTGACCTGTCAGTAATTCCCCATCAAAAATTCCTAGCAAATCTCATCTGTCATACAGGCTTCAACGAAGTGAAACACAACTGTCACATTTGAGTCCTAAAGTGAGCACCGTTCAAGTGAAATACAACGGCAATAATGCCAACTAAGGAAATTGTGATGAAAAAGACAGTTATCGGTGCAATCGCACTTCTAGGCGCAATGGCAGTGACTTCAGTTTCTGCTAAAGAAACTATCTCTGCAGTGGGCTCTAGCAGCGTAACTCCACTGATGGAAGTTTTCTCTGAAACATACATGAAGACTAACTCGAACGTATTTATCGAAGTTCAGGGCCCAGGTTCATCTGCTGGTGTTAAAGCAGCGAAAAACGGTTCTGCTGACCTAGGTATGTCTTCTCGTAACCTGAAAGACTCTGAAAAAGAGCCAGCTCTTAAAGAGCTAACTGTTGCACTAGATGGTATTGCAGTAGTTGTTAACCCTAAGAACGACCTAAAAGCACTGACAGCTGAACAAGTAACAGCTATCTACAAAGGCGACATCACTAACTGGAAAGAAGTTGGTGGTGCTGATAAGCCAATCGTAGCAATCACTCGTGACACAGCTTCAGGTACCCGCGGTGCTTTCGAAGACATCATGAAGCTGAAGAAGAAAATCTCTGGTAAAAAAGTGTCAGCTATCTCTCAGCGTGCTCAAGTTGCAAACGGTAATGGTGCTCTAAAAACTATGGTTGCATCTAACCCATATGCAATTGGCTACATCTCTCTAGGTACTGTTGATAACTCAGTAAACGCACTACCTATCGATGGTGTTGAAGCTAATGTAGACAATGTGAAGAACGGTTCTTACAAAGTTGCTCGTCCATTCCTTGTTCTTTACAAAGACGGCCAACCTTCTGCTGAAACTCAGAAATTCCTAGACTGGATGGTTTCTACCGAAGCTCAATCTCTAGTAGACAGCAAAGGCTACATCTCAGTTAACTAATTTTTTAGTAAGACTTCTTAATTGCTCAGCCCACTTTGGGCTGAGCCTTTTCTTGACTTCAAGCGAACATAATTCGTGAGAACGGTAAGAATTTTATGACCATCGCAACAAATAGTGACAAGCTTATGAATACTGAAGCGACTCAAGTTTCTAAGCCTGGTTTACGTGCTCAAAAGCGTGTGGACTGGAAAGAGCGCATTTTCCATGGCTTATTCCTTACCAGTGCTGTAATTGGCATTGTGTCTCTGGCGGTTATCGCCTATTTCATCGTTAAAGAATCTATTCCGGCCTTCCAAGAAGCCGGTGTGACTGGCATCGTGCTTGGTCAGGACTGGTTGCCGCCAGCGCTATACGGTGTTGCAACAATGATTGTTGCTTCTATCGTGTCGACGTTTGGCGCAGTTATTGTTGGCGTGCCAGTGGGTGTTTTAACGGCGATTTTTATTGCCGAAATCGCACCGAAGCGTTTAGCTGACATCATTCGCCCTGCCGTAGAGTTGCTAGCGGGTATTCCATCAGTGGTTTATGGTTTCTTTGGACTGGTAATCATTGTTCCTTTGATTCAGAACGTCTTTGATGTTCCGGCAGGTAACACGATTCTAGCGGGTATCATTGTACTGGGTGTGATGATTCTTCCTACGGTTATTACGGTTTCAGAAACCTCAATTCGCGCGGTACCTCGTACTTACAAAGAGGGCTCTTTAGCTCTTGGCGCATCCAAAATCTTTACCATCTTTAAGTTGCTCGTTCCAGCAGCACGTTCCGGCATTATGACGGGTGTTATTCTCGGTATCGGTCGAGCTCTGGGTGAGACGATGGCAATCATCATGGTAATGGGTAATGCCCCTGCGATGCCACAAGGCATACTAGACTCGGCTCGTACCCTAACCGCTAACATCGCCATTGAAATGTCTTACGCAAGCGGTGTTCACGCCAATGCACTCTACGCAACAGGTGTTGTTCTACTGGTGTTTATCATGATGCTTAACGCAGCATTGCTTTATTTGAATCGCGAGAAAGCGAAGTAAAGCGGGTTAAAGGTGACTATTATGGATCGCGCAAAACTTAAAAAAGCACGCCAGTTTAAAGACAACATCTTTAACGGCTTCATCTGGGCTGCCGCTGCGCTGACGGTTGGCTTTTTGTTCTGGATTATCTGGTACATTTTGTCGAACGGTTTACAGCACGTAGACTGGAACTTCATTACGGACAACTACACTCGTACTGGCGAAGAACACGGTATCTTCCCAATGATTGTCGCGACGGTTTACATGGTAATCGCGTCAATCGCGGTTGCGGCGCCACTGGGCATCATGACGGCAATTTATTTGACCGAATACGCCAAAGTGGGTAGTAAGCTCGTAAAAGTTATCCGATTCTGTACCGAATCATTGGCGGGTATCCCGTCAATCATCTTCGGTCTATTCGGTATGACTTTCTTCGTGGCAATTCTTGGTCTTGGCTTCTCGATTTTATCGGGTGCGCTAACACTGAGTATTCTGATTCTGCCTGTTATCATCCGTACAACGGAAGAAGCGCTGATGGCAGTACCTCAGACATATCGTGAAGGTTCATATGGCTTAGGCGCTTCAAAAATCTACACTATCTGGCGTTTGATATTGCCTAGTGCAATGCCAGGTATCTTAACCTCGGTCATTCTAAGTATTGGTCGTGTAATTGGCGAATCAGCTCCTGTATTCCTGACAGCGGGCATGGTGGCACGTATTCCTGACTCGCTTCTCGATTCAGGTCGTACGCTGACTGTTCACCTTTATAAGCTGACTACTGAGCTGTTCACTATTGAAGAGTGGAACCAAGCTTATGGTACAGCAACCGTGCTGATTGTCGTTGTTCTCGTTATCAACATGATCACTAAGTTAATTGCAAGTCGCATCAACACAGCAAGCTACTAACAAGCGACATTACTGATTAAGCACTAACACGAATTTTAGATTTAAGAGATTGAGAACATGAACAAATTTGATATTGAAAACCTAGATCTGTTTTACGGCGAAAACCAAGCCCTGAAATCCATTAACTTACCTATTCCTGTACGCCAAGTTACAGCGCTTATCGGCCCTTCAGGCTGTGGTAAGTCTACACTACTTCGTTGCCTTAACCGTATGAATGACCTAATTGAAGGCGTGAAGATTACGGGTAAGTTGGATATGGACGGTACAAACATTTATGGCAACATCGATGTAGCAGACCTGCGTATCAAAGTTGGTATGGTTTTCCAAAAGCCAAACCCATTCCCAATGAGCATTTACGAAAACGTGGCATACGGGTTACGTGCACAGGGCATCAAGGATAAAAAGCACATTGATGACGTAGTCGAGCGCTCTTTACGTGGTGCTGCACTTTGGGATGAAGTCAAAGATCGTTTGAAATCACACGCATTTGGTCTTTCTGGTGGTCAGCAGCAGCGTTTGTGTATCGCTCGTACGATTGCGATGGAACCAGATGTCATCTTGATGGATGAACCTACGTCTGCCCTTGACCCAATTGCGACACACAAAATTGAAGAGTTGATGGAAGAACTCAAGAAAAACTACACAATTGTTATCGTGACTCACTCCATGCAGCAAGCTCGTCGTATCTCAGACCGTACGGCTTTCTTCCTGATGGGAGAGTTGGTGGAGCACGATGACACTCAGGTTATCTTTAGCGAACCAAAAGATGACCGCACTAAGGGATATGTAAATGGTGATTTCGGTTAATCACCCAACCGTTTTACTGGCATTATCACTATAACAATAAGCGATGGTACTTTGCCCCTCTTCGAGAGGGGCTTTTTTATGTTTCGGGGTTGGGACTATTGCTAGTGCCTTTTGAGGCTAAAGACGTTGTCGTCACCGCTTTTGGTAGAGAACTTCTTTTGGTACATACTCTGATCAGCAAGGGAAATCAGTTGGTTAAGGCTGGTAGCGTCGTGTGGATAGGTCGCAATTCCTAGACTAGTGGAAAGATAGACTTTCTGGTTCTGAATAGTAATACTGTCGTCAAAGCAGCGATTGATGGACTCCGACAGTTGTTTGATGGTAGCTTCATCTGCTGAGTTGGTGAGAACCGCGAATTCATCACCACCAATCCTGAATACGGATAGATTGTGACGACTCATTAGTTCGACCAAACGCGCAGAGACGATCCTCAACGCGAGGTCGCCTGCTTGATGGCCGTGGGAGTCATTGATTTTTTTGAAACCGTTGAGATCGAGCAAAATCAGTGAGAATTCAGTATTCTGTTCGATGTAATCAGTCAGTTGTCTCATGAATGCTAAGCGATTCGCAATCCCTGTCAGAGAGTCAGTCAGGGATGCTTGCTTATGAAATAGCGCTTCCTTGTGGATGATATAGCTGACGACACCAACACAGGCAAAAAGTAGCATCATCAGGACGAATTGCGCATGTGTTATTGTCTGAGCTTGCTTCATTTGAGATTGGTATAGCGGACTCTTAATGCGAAAGTTCGTATTTACGTAGTTGATCATCGACATGTATTGGTATTCGAAGTCTTCTGCGAGGCTGTATGCCAGTTCTCGGTCTTCAGGTAACCGCTCTATTTTGTGCTCCAAGCTCTTAAATTGCTCAAACAAGGTTTTGAAGTAGCTCTTCGCTCCGGGCAATGCAATAAATGTATCGGCTTCGCGGCTGTTTATTAGTAGATCGAAGCGACTCCAAGTGAGTTCGTATTTTAGTATCGTAAGCTCTAAAAACTCGTCATCTTTTTCAGCTAAAGGAGTGATGGCTCTCAGCTCAGAAAATTCTTTTGTTAGTTGAAATAGAAACCACGTAGCTTGGTTTTGCTGTTCACTGTAAGAGTGGGCTAAGTCTCGAGTAGCAGAAAGAAAGTAAAGATTGGCGACGATCAGTATCGCAGAGAGAAAGATCAGTAATACCTTAGCTCTAGATAGAATCTGGTTAAAACTACGAACTCTAGTTGGATTTCTCATCGATATATCTGTGAATCTTTATCTCGTCAATTTGCCACACCATCTGAGAGTGAAAAGCGGTGTTATCAATCTCAGGGTACTTATCTAAATTAAAGACCAGCCAATAAGGACCTTTATTTCGCACCTTCATTTTCTCGCCATTCATTTTGTAGGCAACTATCGGGTCATACTTGAGGATGTTTTCGATCGTGGTACTAGCTGCATAATCATTTAGAGCTATGAATGAAACCGCGAGCGTGTCTTCAACACCAAGCTGCTTGAGCAGGTCAGAGACTCTAAAGCCCGTGAATTGATTGGCATCTGGGTACCATGGAAGCTGGGTTGTGAAGGTGATTGAGGGGTATTGGGAAACCAGTTGGTCATAAACCAAAGTCTTAGGCTGTTGGTTTTCCATGCGAACGACCAACTCTGCACTGAACAGGGGCGTGCTAAACAGAAGCACAAAGGCGATAACAACACCTCTCATAGAACTTCCTTAAATACGGCAGTTAATTAATAAGCATTATGTCACTAAGTATATGTTCAGATATTAGCCATGGAAATTAATTTACCAACTAAGTCGATTTACCTGGCTTAACTCCCTGAGCTAACAGTGTTTAGTCTTTAGCTTGTTATGAAATATTTAAGGGTGGGAGACACTTCCTGAGAAGCAATTATTACGATGATTTCTATGGAAGACGCGGTGGATAGCGAATAAAAAAAGCCCGGCATATCGCCGGGCTCTAATATGTGTGTAAACAACGAAGATTAAGCGTTCTGCTTTTGCTTCGCTTTACATACTGCTGCAGTGAACACAACGTCTGTCGAGCTGTTGAGTGCGGTTTCAGCTGAGTCTTGAACCACACCGATGATGAAGCCTACAGCCACAACCTGCATCGCGATTTCATTAGGAATACCAAATAGGCCACAAGCCAATGGGATTAGTAGTAGTGATCCACCTGCAACACCAGAAGCACCACATGCAGAAACAGCAGCAACGATACTCAGAAGTAAGGCGGTCAGAATATCGACTTCAATGCCCATTGTATGAACAGCTGCAAGTGTCAATGTGGTGATCGTGATTGCAGCACCTGCCATGTTGATAGTTGCGCCTAGCGGTATGGAGACAGAATATGTATCTTCATCAAGCTTTAGTTTCTCACACAGTGCCATGTTTACTGGAATGTTCGCAGCACTTGAACGTGTGAAGAAGGCTGTTACGCCACTTTCACGTAGACATTGGAATACAAGCGGGTAAGGGTTTTCGCCAGTTTTGACCAAAACAATGATAGGGTTTACGACTAGTGCAATAAACAACATTGAGCTTAGCAGTACACCTAGTAGCTGCGCGTAACCTGCTAAAGCATCGAAACCCGTCGTTGCTAGCGTTGAAGACACTAGACCAAAAATACCAAATGGTGCTAAACGGATAATAAAGCGAACGATTTGAGAGACACCGTGGCTCAAGTCTTCAAATACTGCTTTAGTTGTGCCTGATGCATGGTGAAGTGCAAGGCCCAAACCAATCGCCCACGCCAGAATACCAATGTAGTTAGCATTCATCAGTGCACTCACTGGGTTATCAACGATTTTGAACAGCAGAGTGTTCATAACTTCGCCGATACCTTGAGGTGGAGTGGCACCTTCAGCACCAGAAACCAGTGTCAATGTGGTCGGGAACATGAAGCTGAGTGCGACTGCGGTTAACGCCGCGGTCAGCGTGCCGAAAAGGTACAGAACCACGATTGGACGCATGTAGGTGTGCTGATTTTTCTTCTGGTTGGCGATTGATGCCGCAACCAGAATAAAAACAAGAATAGGGGCGACGGCTTTTAATGCGCCGACAAATAAGCTTCCGAGTAAACCAACACTTTGTGCGTATTCTGGAGATACAGTTGCCAAGCCTACACCGAGAACGATACCGGCTAAGATTTGTAATACCAGATTTCCGCGAGCAAAGCGGGCAAAGATAGAGTTGTGTTGCATAGTTATCCCTGCAATGAATTATTTTATAAACTTCTAGTAATTTCAGTTATTGATAACTGAGTGGGACAATACTAGCGTGTTGATATAATGTGTCTAGAATTAATTGATTTTTAGCATGATAAATTATTGGAAATGTTAAAATGTGAATATTGTGTTATTTATGTTGTCAGTATTGTACAAAAAAAGGGGCGTTTAGCCCCTTTTAAATTTACAAACTTTGTTTGCGACTTCGGCTGGCCGTTTGAATGTTCCTGTACATCTTAGTCTGCTGTTTATAAGAAGCGCGACGCTCAGCTAAAGTAGCGCTATTTCTTTGCTGTTCGCGCATCAACTTCAGATAATTATTCAGCCTTCGCTGTTCTAATTGCCCTGTCTCGATTGCATTTATTACCGCACAACCAGGTTCACGGTCGTGTTGGCAGTCAGAGAAGCGACATTTCTCCGCAAACGCTTCGATATCTGAAAAGGTTTCTGCCACGCCATCCGCGCAGTCGAACAATTGCAATTCTCTCATTCCAGGTGTGTCAATTAAGACACCGCCACTTGGGAGGAAGTGCATTGAACGGCCAGTGGTGGTGTGTCGTCCTTTACTGTCACTTTCTCGAATGCTTCCAGTTAACTGAACAGAATCGCCTAGTAAGCCATTGACTAAAGTCGACTTTCCGACACCAGAGGAGCCCATGAAAGCGACAGTGGATCCTGACTTACACCAACTACTTAGCGATGTATATTGCTCTCCATCTAAAGCATTGAGCATTTCTACCATAAGCAAAGGATCGAGTTGTTGTACTTGTTGGCGCTTCTCTTCTGCATCAGTGACTAAGTCAGCTTTTGTTAACACGATGACAGGCTCGACCTCGGCTTCGTTTGAAGTGGCCAGATAGCGCTCAATACGGCTTAGATTGAAATCATCGTTAAGCGCACAAACGATAAACAAAGTGGACACGTTTGCAGCAATCAGCTGCTCGGCGACTTTGCTGCCAGCAGCTTTACGAGCAAACAAAGATTGGCGGTCCAATAAACGCTCGAAGCCACCTTGTTTGTCTAACAAAAGCCAGTCACCGACAGTCATCATGGGCAGTGATTTATGGATGGCTAACGTCGTTTCACCATCTTCGCTGAGCAGCTTGTAGCCACTTCTATGGTGCTCTACTACGCGTGCAACGCGGCTGTGTTCAAGTTCTTCAAGTGTCAGTTGTTGTTGAAATAAGTTATTCCAGCCAAGTTGAGGTAAATTCAACGGCTGCTTGGGAATGATATTCATTGTGTACCCCAGACCTGCAGAAAGGTTTCTGCATTAATTTGTCAGCTAGGGTCATTAGACCCCGGTATGATTACACCGGGCAAAGGAAGGGAAGTCTGTAACCTATTGTTACTTATGAGCTCTTCACTAATTCTGCCGGGTGGGTTCTTGCTACAATCATCGTATCCTCCTAAATTTTCCGGTTTGATTTTGTGGTGAGTTTAGCCAAATTCAGCCAGATTATAATAGCGATTGTTCTTCTAATCGACTCTTTTTTAAGCGCAATATAAATTGATGTAAATCTAATGTTAACTTTTCTTGCTGATACCGTGTGATTGCTTATAAACTGTATATGTGAGTTGGTTTATATGGACACAGTAGAATAATGACAGAAGCGACGCAAAGCGAGACAGCGGAAGTGATCGAGCTATCTTCCGCTGAAGCTGCCCAGACTAAAGAAGCTCCCAAACCACCTTCTGATAACATCAAATATGGTGAAGATGCTTTTCGTGATGTTAAGCCCTTGAGTGAAGTTGCATTCCTGATCACCACCCCAACGGGCAAAAACCTTAAAGGCAAAACCAAATATATTGGTCTCCACTCAAACAACCTCATGCTGCTAGAGATGCCAAAGGTTTCCCCCAAAGAAGTGGCCGTATTTTTTCAGCGCGGTTACGCGATCAAAGCCTGTGTCATTTCTGAGGCTGGTGAAGGCGCGAGAATTTACTTTAAGAGTAAGCTGGAATATGTGATTGAAGCGGGGGGGAACAGTTTATTCCTTATTACTTTACCTGCTGCGACTCAGGTTGCTGCTGGGTTGAGAGAAAGTGCTCGATTAGAGTTAGCGTTAGAAGGGGTATTGGCACCACAATCTCATCACTTTAAGTGTCAGATTCGCGACATCTCGAGTAATGGCTGTTTGATTGTAGTTGATCGCAACCTGACCAATCATAAAGTGGGTGATCTTATCTCGTTAAGCATCCAAGATGCGGAAACCGATAAAGTTGCGGAGCCTCAAGTGCTTGAAGCTGTGGTCAGAAATGTGAAAATGACCAGCCGCTACTGTAAATTCGGAGTACAATTTGAGAAAAGTAGTCTCGAGCCTGTAGCAAGCCTAATTGAAGGGCTCAACTTTTGTCAGATGAGCCAAAAATTTACACTGTAGTAAAGTATTACGAAGAAAGGGAGCGCCTTTGTATCAGGCGCTCCCTTTTATTATGTCTTAGTGTCTTGGGGGAATTTCATCTGGGGTGAGGTAACCATCATTATTCCGGTCTAGGCGGCTAAAGTCTTTTTTCAACGGCCCTTTTACCTCATTGCGTGAAAGTTTCCCGTCACCATTTCGATCCATTCTTGGCGGTAACCCTCCTGAACCTGAGACCTCTTTTTGTGGGCGGCTACTTTTCATAGAACTGGTATTTGTTCCACTGTTGGTAAAAACCTTAGCCATGCGTTGATGTTGAGGTGGGTTTTGAACAAACTGGACATCACCGCCTGCCACACAGCGCACCATGTTTTCGACACGTACCGCATCTCCCTGAGGTCCATGACCTGTTGGGTACATGTTGCTGCTGCCAGACTTAGGATCACTTCGTTGTGAACCCGCACCATGAACATCTATCCATTGATTGTTCATGTATCCCATTGAACGACCAAAAGCGATATAAGCCGCATTGGCGCCATTGCGCAAATTCTGGTGAGTGGTACTGCTCCAATAGTTGGCGTAGTCTGTTTGTCCTTCTTCATTGCGAATTGTAGTGGTCTCGAACATCGGATCTATAGCTGCAGAATTTGATGTATTAGGAGAGCGAGAATAATCCACAATGGATTGCAGTTCTTTGGCATTTGGTAAGCGCCAATCACTTCGGCCTGCGAGTGATAAGTTCTGACAGTAGCTTAGGGCTTCCGGGAATTTAACATTCTTTCTATTATCGCTTTGTTGCCATAGCAGCCCAGTAGCCGTGTCTTCGATCGTGCCGTTTTTGTTGTCTGTGAATTGATTCTGACCGTACAAAGTATTGCCGCGTACAGCTAGAACATAAAAGGTTTTCTTACCACCTCGTGAATTTTCAATACCATAGCCTTTGATTCGACCATCTATGAAGTTAACGCCAAATACTGTTTCATCGCCACGCATTGTTGTTGAGACATACTTAGTGCTCGATACAAACTGACTGTCAATGAGCCTCTCTCCCGATAGTGTGTCTCCAGAGTTCATTGCAAAGTATTGATCGTTGATGAATGGTATTAACCTAACATCGCCAGTTTGTTTGAGTCCGCTGGGGTCTTGACCATCAAATAAGATCAACGAGTAAAGTTCCTTAATACTAGGTAACCGCCAGTCGTCGTAACCAGCAAGACGTAACTTGTCTACATACTCAATCGCTTCTTGATAACTGAGCTTGTCGTCGGCGTTGATCTTACCGTCGTTGTTGATATCAGTGGTTGACGACCAAACTAGCCCTGTCACCTTATCCGTGACGGTGCCGTCGATGTTGGCTAGGTATGTGGGATGGTTACCAACGTATTGTGCGTCCTGACCGAAAGTGTCGGCAGAAGAGGTGGGGCAGGTCGAAGACGCTTGTTTAATGCCAAAACATTCTGTTTGGCCTGTATCAACAATAGGGTAGGTCAGACTGGCTGAACTAGCCCAAGAGATGCTATAGGCCATCAGGGTGATGACCATGTAATTTATCTTCATGACGTATCCTTGCTCGATGATTTATATGATGAATTTTATCGTCAGATGTGTAAAGGAGAGTAGTGAGCGGGTAAAAGAACGTAAAGAGAGTAGATAATAAAAACCGAGCAGAGTGCCCGGTTTAGAGAGGAGTTTAGAATGGATACCAGAACAACTGGGGCTCTAGCGCTCTTTTGACTATGGCTAGAGTTACAATGACGAAGATACCAGTGATACAGTATCTGTCTGCGCGGGAAAGAGGTTTCTGGCTATACCAATTGCGTCGTTTGTGGCGACCAAATCCGCGCAGTGTCATTGCGTTAGAGATTTCATCTGCTCGCTCCAAGCTAGAGAAGATCAATGGCCCAAGGATGTTGGCGACGTTTTTCATTCGGCTAAATAGCGGCGCAGTTTTGGATATATCCAACCCTCGTGCTTGTTGGGCATGCATAATATTGATGAAATCTTTTTTTACTTCAGGTAAATAGCGTAATGTCAGGCTGACGGCGTATGCAATTTTATAAGGCACGCCAATACGGTTAAGGCTCGCTGCAAACTCAGTTGGGTGGGTTGTGAAGACAAACGCCAGCGCAACCGGGAACATGCTAAAGTACTTAAGAGTCACCGTTACCAAATAAAACAGAGTTTCCTGTGTTAATGCATAGTGGCCAGGAAGGTTAAGGATGACGTTCGTACTCCCCAGCAACTCACTACCTTGTTGTGGTGCTAGTAAGAACATAAAGAGTGCATTTAGCATCAGCACTCCACCTGTTCCTAGTAATAACGGTTTGTAGACTCTAAATGGTACTTTGGTGCTTGCAAGCAACCATAACCCGCCTGCTATCAGGGTTGAGATAAGGCGCAAATCGAAAGTGGTGAGTACCACCGTGACCCAAGCGATAAATAACAGAAATTTTGTGATGCCGTTCAGTTGGTGCAAAGGAGATTGAGTATCCACATAACTTATACCAAACTTCATTTTTGAGGTATTCATGCGACTCGCTGCTCCAGTTTGATGAAATGCTGCATAAACTGGTTTTTGTCTGCAACGTCGAGTCTCTCCGCCATATCGTACAAACTGGTTGTCGTCAGGTTAGCTTGGTTGAGCAAGTCAGGTTGAGAAAATACATGGGTCATTGGAGCATCTGCAATCAAACGGCTATCCGCTATTACAATTGAGCGCTGAGTATGCTCTAAGACTAAGTGCATGTCGTGAGAAATTATCACAACGGTGATACCTAGCTCCTTGTTGAGTGTCTGGATAAAGTCGAGCATTGATGTGTAGTTGCGATAATCTTGGCCAGCCGTCGGCTCATCAAGAATGAGCAGCTCCGGTTCAAGAACCAAAATAGAAGCAATAGTAACTCGCTTTTTCTGCCCATAGCTCAGAGCCGAAATCGGCCAATGGCGATATTTGCTTAGACCGCACAGCTCAAGCACGTGAAGTACTTTCTGCTCAATCTCTTTCTCATTCAGACCTTGGTTGAGCAGTCCGAATGCGATTTCATCAAAAATCATATGGTGTGAAATCATGTGATTTGGGTTCTGCATGACCACACCAATTTTCTGGCTTCGTTCAAATATGGACAGTGTTGATAAATCTTGGCCGCGCATTTCTATACTGCCGGCATCAGGTTCGATGACTCCCATGATTAACTTGGTGATGGTTGACTTACCTGAGCCGTTTTTACCAAGAATCGACACAAACTCGCCCTGATGAATATCGAAACTCACACCTTCAAGAGCGTTCTTTTCACCATCGTAGGAATAAGTCAAATTATTAATGGAAAGTAAGGGTGTGTTTGATTGTGCTGATGCTACTGCCAGGTCGCATTGCCAATGAGAGAATTGCTTGGCATGTTGCTCAAGATTAATTCCACCTAATGTGGACGGTTTGTCCTCATCACTGAGTACAACGTTGGCTGCTTTAAGTGCAGACAAATACAAGGGCTCGCGGATTCCGTGTTTTTCCAGAAGTGATGACGTGAGTAGGGCATCTGGCGTCATATCCGCGACGATTTCCCCTTGTTCCATCAGGATAATTCGGTCCACAGGGCGGTGGAGAACGTCCTCCAGCCTATGTTCGATAATGATGGTGGTTTTGCCGCTCTCTTTATGTAGCTGGTCAATGATTTCAATAGTCTTGCGGCCTGTCTTAGGATCCAACGCTGCAAGAGGCTCATCGAACAGTAGTGTATCGACGTCATCGACGAGAATGCCCGCTAGAGAAACTCGCTGCTTCTGCCCGCCCGATAAATCATGAGGAGAACGGGTAAGCATATCTTCAAGTTCTACCATTTGAGCCGTTGATTTAACGACTGGGTACATGTCGATATTCGACACCAACTGGTTCTCAAGAGCAAAGGCGATGTCCTCACCGACACTAAGACCAACAAACTGGCTATCGGTATCTTGAAGAACAGTGCCTATCTGCTCAGTAAACTGGTGTAGTTCCCATTGTGATGCGTCCTGACCATTCAAGGTCAAAGAGCCGGATATCTCGCCGGAAATGGAATGGGGGATAAGCCCGTTAAGACATTGGCCTAGCGTAGATTTTCCACTACCACTCGGGCCAATAATGACGATTTTCTCTCCTTTCTCTATCCTTAGATTGATATGTTTTAGCGTCGGTCTATCCAGTGACTCGTACCTAAAAGAGAAGTCAGAAAATTCGATGGTCATTGCCGATTAAGCCTCTGTCAGATTGCGGCTTTGTTTGTTTCGTTTAGCGACAGACTTGAGAATGAAATAGCCTACCACCGCAATCAGGACTGTGTTACCCGCAGCAATAATCGTCAGCTGGGTAAAGACTTTAGTGAAAGGTTCGGCATAAAGTACTGTATCGAGAAATGCGGAACATCCGTAACCAACAATGTTACCGATGAGCGCGAGAATTATGAACAAAGAGAAATCTCTGAGGCTGAATTCGCCCTTTGAGATTCGATTTTGGGTCAGGCGAGGGAAGAAGCCAATCACCATACCAACAATGCCTGAGCCCAATACCCAAGTCAGCCATACACCCCAGCCAGCAAAAAGGTCTGTAACCCAGTGTCCAATGAACCCTACTAGGAAGCCAACCAAAGGGCCGAACAGAACTGAAAATAGTGCCAGCACTGCCATTGCTGGCTTTAGTGTGGTGTTAGCGAATACCGGAATGCCAAACATTGGTAATCCACCGATACCGTATAATGCAGCACCGATTGCAATCACAACCACAGTTTTAGCTGATAGATTCATAGATAATCCTATTTTGTCTCAATTATTCAAAGAACTGACACAAGTTCTTATTCTGATTGACTTTTAATTGATTGTAGATGTTAGGGCAAAGATTATACCTGTTGATAATAAAGTTGGAAAGCTAACTGTCTAGATGGCTAATCGGTATGCTTAAGAAACCACCTCTTAATTTTCGATAGGTTACAAACAAAAATCCGATGCACTATGCATCGGATTTATTATCTACTATTGAGTCACTCAAGTTTCCTTGATGAATCAGAAGCCTTTAATGTTCTCTGCCTCAAGTTCTGAGAAGTATTTAACGGTCTTCACTTTCAATTCTTGTGTTGAAGGTTCATCACACACAATGACAGATTTTGGATGCAGTTGAAGCGCAGATACCGTCCAAAGATGATTGACGCTGCCTTCTACCGCTGCTTCCAGCGCGAGCGCTTTATTATGACCTGTCACCAAAATCATAATTTCTTCCGCGTCCAACAGAGTACCCACGCCAATAGTCAGAGCGTATTTAGGGACCTGATTGATATCACCATCGAAGAAGCGGGAGTTTGCAATACGGGTGTCTTCTGTCAGTGTCTTAATGCGGGTGCGAGAGGATAATGAAGACGCAGGTTCGTTAAAGGCAATATGACCATCATTACCGACGCCACCCATAAACAGGTTGATGCGACCGTAAGACTTAATTTTGTCTTCATAGCGCTGACATTCGGCTTCGTGATCAGTTGCATTACCGTCAAGCAGGTTAATGTTCTCTTCCTGAATATCGACATGGTTGAAGAAGTTACTGTACATGAAAGAGCGATACGACTCAGGGTGATCAGCTGGAATGCCAATGTACTCATCCATGTTAAACGTTACAACGTGTTTAAAGCTTACTTCACCTGCTTGGTACAGTTCTATAAGCGCTTTATACGTAGCAAGCGGTGTACCGCCAGTTGGTAAACCGAGTACAAACGGACGATCAGCACTTGGCTCAAAGTTGTTAATGCGTTTAGCAATGTGCGCCGCAGCCCATTTACCTACCTGTGCAGCTTTATTTAACGGGATTAGTCTCATTGGTTGCCCCTAGTATTGGAATTATGATGCTCTGAAACATTAATTTTCATTATAAAATAAGCTTGTTGGGACGGCTATTGTTTTTGGTCAATTTTTCACGTTTCTTTTCATTTAGGTGAGTCTTTAGCTGTCTTTTCCCAAAAAGAACCTGTCACTGACAATATAAATTTATTTCGAAAATTAAGGGTGTAAATGTTTGCTCCTGTGACATGTTTTGTATTTTATTCATCAACCAATCATTGGAGTGAGGTACAATTAGAGAAAGATGGTATAAATCCTCAACTTTTGTTGTGGCTGGCCGACAAGAATTTCATACGACAAAACGCCAGCCGAAGGTGAAGAAAAGATATAGATGAATGTTATAGGGATCGCCATCGGGGCGACCGGTTTGTTACTGCTTTGCATGTTCATGTGGATGCTTGCACTTCAGCTGCGTAAGAAACGACTGGAGCAAGAGCGTAAAGAGCGTGAAATCGCTTACCGGAAAGCAATGGAAAAAAACCGTAAGCAAGAACATGAAGATCGGATTCATAAGGCTGAGAGTGGCCATATTCCGACCATCCTGTTTTTGGCGAAGGAAGCTGAACGTTCAAGACTGAAAGAAGCACTGTACTGGTACAACAAAGCAGCGCGACTGGACAACGTCACAGGCATGTACGGTGTTGTTCGCATCAGTAATAAGATGAATCAGGACTTAGTGCTGAGAGAAGAAGCTAAATTCTGGCAGACATGTATTCCCGCGATGGAAGGTAGCATTCCCCATAAATTTGAAATGGCGACAGCTTTATTCCATGGTCGAGGAACGGATCAGAACATTGGTAAAGCGATTCAAATATTGAAGCAGGCAGCGGAGCAGAATTATGTCGACGCCCTGATATTTCTAGGTGACTGGTATGCGTCACCGCATAACCCTGAACCTAAACCAAGCCTATCCACAGAGTATTATCAGAAAGCCGCTGCGTTGCGAAACAATGAAGGGCGTATGAAGCTTGGGTTGAACTACATTCACGGTATTGGCGTGGCGTCTAATCATGCCAGAGGGTGTTACTGGCTCGAACGCGCGGCCGAAAAAGGTTACACCGACGCTATGTATAATGCTGGTGAAGCTTGGATGAATCATCGTCCAAATGGCAATGCGATTGCTTATATTTGGTTGTTCTTGGCTGGGCAGTTAGGTCATGAGCCTGCAAGAGTATTGCGTGACCAAGTAGCATTAAACCTTGGTGTGGATACGGTTGTGGGTTTGCAATCTTTATCTAAGCCTATCCTAAAGAAAATTAAAGATAAGAAAGTCAGCAAGCACGCTGTGATTAAAGCGCTCAACAAGTTATATAAGCGCAATATTCCCCTTGAAGAGAAAGAGGTACTTGGTAGCCTGGCTACTGAGGAGCTCGAATTGGATCTTTCTCAAGAGCCTCTGGTTTCTCCAGATGATGGCAGTGACCCTCAACCAGAGAATGACGCTCAACCTGCAATTAAAGAGAAGCTCGATTTTTCTCAATCTAATATCGACAAAGCATGATATGCGGCCCCTTACTTGTTAAGGGGCTTTGTTTTTATACAGACTCTCCAGTTGCATCTTCTCGTCGCACGGACATGTAGTGGGCATCGGTATTCGCGTTGCGATTTTGAACAAGATGAATCTATTTAACTTACCCAAACCGACCTAAAAAATAGTCTTTAAATTCATTGTGATACTCTCGAAGCAAGCGTATGAAATGCGTTAACTGAGAATATGGCCATTTTCGGAAATGTAATGCAATTTATGATTGATTCTGCTTAACAATTGATTCACATTAGGCGCAAACAATAAGAGGGATAAATCATGTCTACCGCTAGTTTCCTGCGCTTAATCTGTCTCGCTGCAATTTGGGGTGGCTCTTTTCTGTTTATGAAGATTGCCGCCAATACGTTTGGTCCAGCCTATTTGATTGAGTTCAGAGTGGGTTTTGCTGCGATCAGTTTGTTTCTAGTCTCTCTTTATCTACGCAAGAAATTAGCTTTCAGAAATCACTTTAAACACTTCATGATCATCGGCTTGTTTAATACGGCGTTACCTTTTTTATTGTTCGCTTACGCCGCTCAGACACTCAATGCATCGACTTTGTCCGTTCTGAACTCAACGGCGGCGATTTGGGGAGCCCTGATTGGCGTGTTCTGGCATAAATCCCTTCTGACCAGTAAAGCAATATTTGGCATGTTGCTTGGTGTGAGTGGCGTTGTTGTGCTAGTTGGCTGGGATGCGGTGAACATTGGTATTAGCGCAGCACTACCCATTGCCGCAGGTGTCATGGCAGCTTGCTGTTATGGAATTGCGACCAACTATACCAAAACAGCTCCTAAAGTAGCTGCATTTGAAAATGCGCACGGAAACATGTGGGCGGCCGTTCTGTGGATATTACCTTTGCTTCCATTTGTCCCGATGCAAGGTGAGCCAAGCACCCACGAAATGCTCTCTGTGGTTGCGCTGGGTGTGGTTTGCACAGGTGTGGCTTATTTACTCTATTTCCGATTAGTGGCTGATGAAGGCGCGGCATCTGCACTGTCGGTAACATTTTTGATCCCGGTGTTTGGCATTATGTGGGGAGCGTTGATCCTTGACGAGCCGATAGGCCTCAATACCTTTGCCGGAACCATACTTGTGCTGTCTGGTACTATGCTTGTGACGGGGTTCTCTCCTGCCCAGCTGTTAAAGAAATCACGTGTCGCTGAGCAGGTCTCGGGTTAATGCTCGTTTAGATCGAGAGTCATAAAGTTACTATTTGGGTCAGGTTGGTAGTCAGCGAAAGGAGAGCAGTATTCAAAGCCAAACTTTTGATACAGTTCTCTGGCAGGCTTAAAGAAGGACATCGAGCCTGTCTCTAGACTAATCCGCTGATAGCCTCTCAGTTTTGCCTGTTCAATCGCATACTGAAGAAGAGCTGAGGCGACGCCTTTATTTCGCGCGCTAGGTGTTGTCCTCATTGATTTCAACTCAGCATGTGACTCAGACAGCTCTTTAATGGCGGCACAACCTAAGAGTTGCTCTTCTTTCCAGCCTGTCCAAAAAGTGACTTCAGGGGCTTTTAAGGCAGATGTATCCAGAGCGTGAACACTCTCAGGTGGCGATGTCGCATTCATATCCGCCAAGTGTTCTTGGAGCAAATGGATGACATCAGGGTGGTCTAATTCGTCTACTATTATCTTCATCACTTCTCCTTGTTGATGGTGTACAAATAATCTAAATCTTCCGTAGAAATTTCTCAATCACCGCTAATCAATCAGTTGCTTAAATGTTGCGAATGTAATGAGTTGTTGCAGAACGATAGGTCGTATAAGTAAGGGTTAGATCTCATAAATGACATTTCAGTAGTATTACATTTCATTGTTACTTGATTCATGTCTCATAAATTACTCTTATAGGCCGATAGTTTTATATAACCAACATTCCGTATAGGGAGTTCTTGGTTAGAAGAGGCAGGATTAACATGAAAGAAGTAGATTTCAGAACGATAGATAAGCTTTTTATTAAAATGTCTATCAATGACAAAATGTGGGTGATTTTTGCCATTTTTCTTGTTGCTATTGGCAGCATCGCTGGTGGAAATTATTACTCTAAAATTGAACAAATTGAGAAAACGGCGATTTTAGCCGCGAGTCATCAACTCGATGGAATGTTGAGTACGGGTTCTGAAGCGTCGATAGCTGGCCAAGCCAATATTGGCAAGGTCTCAAGCGTCAGTAAGCCTGCTTACAACAACGGCATTGTGACCGTGTCTCAAACCGGTAAGGATGGCAATGTCTACCAACTGACTTTAAACAATCAGGTACAAGATCAGCAAGCTCGCTCCCAAGCCCTATCCAGTTTCTTCTTTAGCTTTGTTTGGGTGATTCCTTTTGCGGTATTTTGTTACTGGGTTGCGACGTTTATTGGTGGAGCGTTATGGGTGCTTTACACCACAACTCAAAAAATTGGCGAAGGCGATCTGACTTCGCGTTTGGGCTTCCACCCAGGACGAGACGAGTTCGGTACTATTGGTTGCGCTCTTGATAAAGCAATGGATACGCTAACGGACTTAGTGAACAATGTTAAAGAGAACGCCAACACACTAAGTGAAACCTCTGCTTCGTTTGAAGAAGAGATGAAGTTGAGTGAGTCTCAGATCAGCAACCAGTACGCATCTTTAGATTCTGTTGCGACAGCGATGGAAGAGATGACTGCTTCTGCGAAAGAAGTGTCCAACATTTCACAGCAGGCCATGGGGCAAACGGAGCAAGATTCGCAACACATTGATGGTAGCCACAAGCGTGTCCAGTCTGCGATCAACGAGATTGATAAACTGTCGAGCTATATCGAGCAAGCTTCCAGCTCTGTTGCAACGCTGAATGACAACACGACTCAAATTAATGAGGTGATCACGACGATCAATGCGATTTCAGAGCAAACGAATCTGCTGGCACTCAATGCTGCGATTGAAGCGGCGCGCGCAGGTGAGCAAGGCCGAGGGTTTGCAGTGGTAGCGGATGAGGTTCGTACTCTAGCTAGCCGTACTCAGGCAGCAACCGTTGAGATTCAGTCAATGATTGAAAAATTGCAGGCTGAAAGCCAAAACATTGCTTCGATTACTGAACAGACTGTAGAGCAGGCTCGCACCAGTAGCGATTTAATTGAAGATATTGGCAGTGATGTGCAATCTATTTCAGAATCGGCGCGCGGTATCATGGATATGAGTATTCAGATTTCTACCTCCGCGGAAGAGCAGAGTGCGGTGGCAAATGACATTGCTTCTGAGCTGAGTGATATCCGTACTCAGTCTAATACTATCCGCAGTGTGGCTGAGCAGTCTTCAAAAGGTGTCGCCAACCTGACTCAGGCGTCCATTTCACTGGCTGATATCCTTAAGCAATATCGCACTTAACGTTTATCAGACGTTAAAAAGGCTTGGTTAATCACCAAGCCTTTTTTATTGCCGTGTTTTTAGAAAAACCTAACGCAGTGTCAGTTTAGAACCATCAAATTTCAGGTTCGCCAGCAAGTGCTTAGCATTGGTGGTTCCGTTTTCATCGAATTGGACACCGTAACGCGCGTAATGCAGCGAGCTTTGCAGATTACATATCTTGCCATATAAAGGCTCAAACTTACTTGATTTTCCCATGCTAGAGTGCACTTCCAAAGCAATCTCATCGCCAATTTGAAACGCGCGACTTAATGGTGCAGTGACAAAACGGCAACCACTTTTTGAAAGATCGCGAATCTGACAATCGAGTCTATGAGTCGATGCATTAACACGAGCGGCAAGATTCACATCATACCTAGGCTCTTTACGTAATTGGGTGACCTGCATGGCATTGGGAACCGTCAATGCAACGATTGGTACAGGCTCAGTCATTACATGTTCAAGTTGGCTCCGAAAGTGGATAATAGCGCCTTCACCACGATGAGAAATAGCTCTTATCGCAGCCCAAAAGCCTGGTTGGAAGAAAAAGTCGAGATCATCATCTGAGATTTTAGGTAACTCAGCGAGAACCAAGTTTTGAGAATGGGAGCCGATGAATGTTGTTTTGCACCTAAAAGTGGTACCAACGGGTGTTGTGATACCAATAGTGAGTTCTCCTCCGTGTTCCAACATTGCCAGTGCATCAGTACTATTCAACGTGGAAACACTCTTCTCTCTTGAAGGTGATCGTGAAGGTTGATCTTTATTAGCAATCGCCTGAGTATTCATCTAGCCTCCGTTAGAGTCGCCATGTTATCGTTTTAGGAATAGGCAAAGTTATCCTTAGTTAAAGAATTATTACTTTCTTGGATGCATTCGATTCTATGTGTGCTTTACCGTTTGTTCAAATAGCAAAATACTCAATAAGTTTGAGCTAGATATCATTTTTGGGAGTCTGCATGTTACATAAGGTAGTTTTTGATGAACCAAACTCACTTTTTCGTGTTTCTCTAGAAGCAGAACATGAAGCTATTATGAAGTTCGAAGTACATGATGATGTCTACGTCATCACGTCGACCAAAGTACCGGAGGCTTTGAAAGGAAAAGGGTATGGGAAAGTGATGATGGAAACGATCTTGCCAGAGCTTGAGCGTCTTGGAGTCACAATCAAACCTGTCTGTAGCTACGTTGTGCATTATATGTCCCGTCATCCAGAATGGTCCCACTTGCTTGCGGAACAGCCATGAGCACCTCCTATGACTACCAAGCTTTGAGTCAACGTTTAGGTTATACAGAACTTAAAGGCACTGAAGTTTTGCAATCGTTGTGGAGTGGCTATGGCGAATTGGTCAGGCTCCATGTAGATGAAACCAGTATTGTTATCAAGCATGTGCAATTGCCTAAACCTTCCCATCATCCGAGAGGCTGGAATAGCGATCTCTCCCATCAACGTAAACTGAAATCCTATCAGGTTGAGCTGCATTGGTATCAGCGCTTTGCTCAAGTGGCCGATAGTCATTGTCCGCAGCCTAAGCCTATAGTCGTTGAACAGCAAGGGACGGAACTCCTTCTGGTGATGGAAGACTTGCATCAATTGGGTTATACCCAAACTCATCAACACGCGGCTCCTGTGCAAATGGAAGCCTCGCTAAAGTGGCTTGCTTGGTTTCATGCTTCACATATTGGAGAGCGAGGAGACGGCTTGTGGGACATCGGTACTTATTGGCACCTAGATACAAGACCTGATGAGCTGGAAGCGCTAGATGATCTCTCCTTGAAACAAGCTGCAGCTCAAATTGACCAAGTGCTTCGTCAAGCGCCATATCAGACTCTGGTTCATGGTGACGCCAAACTGGCTAATTTCTGTTTTACTTTTGACGGCAGTGAAGCCGCAGCGGTCGATTTTCAGTATGTTGGGCGGGGATGTGCGATGAAAGATGTCGTTCTGTTCATGAGCAGTGCGGTTGAGCCAGAACAGTGTGATGAAATGGAAAGCTGGATTCTGGATACCTATTTTTCCCACCTAAAACGGGCACTCAACACATTAGAGCCTGACATTGATGCCAACGATGTCGAGCAAAGCTGGCGGTCGTTATTTGCAATTGCATGGGCGGATTTTCATCGATTTGTTAAAGGTTGGAGCCCCGGGCATTGGAAAATCAATGATTACACAGAAGCGTTGGCTGACAAGGCGCTTGAGTTGTTAAAGGCTTACCCATGAGGTAAGCCTTTTCGATAGCTCGCTATTGCCCTTATGATTCTGGTTTCATCCTGGCCATATAATAAGTGCTTTGGTATTCGCCCTCTCTGAATACCGCATTCTTCGCTTCACCTTCGATTTCAAAACCAAATTTCTTATAGCACGCGATGGCTGCGCCATTATCGGTATTAACCTCGAGATGAACGCGCTTTATTTGCAGCCAGTTATCCGCTAAATCAAGGACGGTTTCGATCAGCTTACTGGCTATGCCCATTCCATGGTAATCATCATGAACAGCTAACCCAAAAGTGCCGCGGTGAGCGGTACGCGGTCGCTGAGAGTGCTCAAAACCGATGTTCCCTACTACTTTTCCATCTAGTTCCGCGACAAAGCTATAGACCCCAGTAGGCATGTTTTCCAGTCGTTGTGTCCACATTGCCACAGATGGCTTAGGGAGTTGGAGGGTTTCACGCTGCGCCTTAGGTTGTGAAAAAATTTCACACATTGCGGCTGCATCGCTCACTAGAGTAGGGCGAATTATTATTTCCATATTATTACCTTCTCGACTGGTTAAACATGACTCAACCATAACGAGCAAGTAACCAAAGATAAAGCATTGTTTTCACTTATTTTAATAGGTATAAATTTAACTCTGACATGTTTGAAGCTTGAGCGGTGGCTAAGACGTATAAATTGTAAATAAGTTTGTTTATTTGTTGGCGAAGACTTAAGGTGTTTGAGAGCTCATAAAAGGAATAAAAAATGAACACGTCGGCTGGCTGGAAAACTCCTCAGAATTTTTTGATCATCATTTCTATCGTGGTGCCCATCGCTTTCTCTAGTTGGATGGCGCTGCTCAACAACTTCGTGATTGAAAAAGCGAATTTTGATGGTGCTGATATTGGCCTTCTTCAAAGTGTCCGCGAGATCCCGGGTTTCTTGGCCTTCACCGCTGTGTTTGTTTTGATGTTCATTCGCGAACAGAAGTTCATGCTACTTGCGCTTGGGGCGCTCACTTTGGGTACCGCTATGACTGGCTTTTTCCCTTCACTGTTTGGATTGCTATTAACGACTTTGTTGATGTCTACTGGTTTTCACTATTTTGAAACCCTAAAGCAGTCTCTCTCTTTGCAATGGCTTTCAAAAGACGAAGCACCAGAGATGTTAGGTAAGTTTATTTCTGTGGGCGCTTTGGCATCACTAATCACTTATGGTGCGCTTTGGGTCTGTCTGGAAGTGTTTCAAATGGACTTCAAGTGGGTCTATCTGACTTTTGGTGGCATTGGTTTTCTGTTGGTGGTTTGGATGGCGTTTGCATTTCCGCAGTTCCAAACCCAAGTCCAGCAGAATAAGAAACTGGTGTTGCGCAAGCGTTATTGGTTGTACTACGCGCTGACGTTTATGAGTGGTGCACGCCGACAAATCTTTACTGTTTTCGCAGGCTTCCTGATGGTAGAGAAGTTTGGTTACTCGGCGGCAGATATCACCATGCTATTTCTGATCAACTACCTGTTTAACTTCCTGTTTGCAAAAAGAATTGGCAAGTTCATCGGTAAAGTAGGTGAACGTAAAGCACTGTTGTTTGAGTACACAGGTTTGATATTTGTTTTTGTCGGCTACGGCTTGGTGCAGAGTGCGGAATGGGCGGCAGCCTTATACGTTATTGACCACCTATTCTTTGCTCTAGCATTAGCGATTAAAACCTATCTACAAAAAATTGCCGATCCTGCTGACATGGCTTCTACAGCGGGTGTGTCATTCACCATCAATCATATTGCAGCGGTATTTATCCCGGTATCCTTTGGCCTTATCTGGTTAGTGTCACCGTCAGCTGTGTTCTACATTGGTGCGGCAATGGCTGTCGTTTCGTTCATTTTATCGCTTAATATTCCCGCCAAGCCTGAAGAAGGTAATGAAGTGCGAGTTCTCCGCTGGAGTTAAAGAGAAAGCGAAGGTTTAGCCTTCGCTTTTTTATGATTGTGGATTAGGGGATGAGACTCTTTAGCTCTGAGGTGCTTTACTCTATAATTGCCGCGCTTTTATCTGGGACATCCCGTTTTCACCTTGGATATATTATGATTTCGAAAAACCAACTCAAATTACTACGTGCTTTAGGCCAAAAGAAACAACGCAAAGCGCACGGTCTGTTTTTGGTCCAAGGTGAGAAGAACGTACTTGAATTGGTGAACAGTGAGCTTCAAGTAAAACAGATTTTTGCTACACGTGATTTTTTGACCGAAAACCAAGGACAATTAGGTGACCTCGAATATATCGAAGCGTCGTTAGATGATCTGACTAAAGCAAGTACGCTGGTCAGCAATAACGCGGCAATTGCGGTTGTGGAAATTCCTTCGGTTACGGTACCTCAAGCTCAGGGCTTGATAATTGCTTTGGATGGCGTGTCAGACCCCGGTAATCTCGGCACCATCATTCGTGTTGCTGACTGGTATGGCATCAAGCATATTGTTGCGAGTAAAGATTGCGCGGACCCGTACAACCCGAAAACTATCAGTGCCACTATGGGCAGTTTTGGCCGTGTCACAGTCAGTCAACTGGATCTGCCAAGTTACTTAGAGCAGGCAAGCATTCCTGTTTATGGCGCGTTCTTGGAAGGCGAAAGTATCCACAAAACCGAATTTAACGCTGAGGGTATTCTTCTGATGGGCAGTGAATCTCATGGTATACGTGAGCAAGCCGCTCAGTTTGTCACCGACAAGATAACCATTCCCGCTTTTGGTGGTGCAGAGTCACTCAACGTGGCGATGGCGACGGGAATTATTTTAGATAACTTGCGTCGTCAGCATGGTGAATAAAAAGTCCTGAATGCAAAAAAGCGCAGTGATTTACTGCGCTTTTTTGTATCTGAAGGTAGAGTGCTTTATTTCTCTAGCATACCCAGTTTATCAGGCACACCATTCCACTTCTCGGCATCATCCATTGCTGGCTTCACTTCGGTTTGTACAGGCCATAGTTCGGCAAGTTCGGCATTTAACTCAACGTAAAGCGTTTGGTCCTCAGGCACTTCGTCTTCCTGAAAAATTGCATTCGCGTCACACTCATCGACACATAAGCCGCAGTCAATGCATTCAATCGGATTGATCACCATGAAGTTTGGCCCTTCGTGGAAGGCATCTGCAGGGCATACTGCGACACAGTCAGTATATTTACATTGAATGCAGTTATCGGTTACGACGAACGCCATGATGATCCGCTCTTAAGTTAGTCAAAAATTGAGGAATGGGGATAATACTCATCCCAAGGCAAAATTCAACATCCTCCACTGTGAATGTTTTGTTCTCGCTTGATTTAGTATGACAGACAATTCAAATTCTCGTAAAATGCGCGCCATTGTGAGCTGGTCGCTGAGCGACTCTGGCTAAGACACCTGATATTACGAGACATCAACATGATACGTTTAACTGAAATTAAACTCCCTCTCGACCACGAGGAAGAGGCACTGACTGCCGCCATCACCAAAAAACTCGGTATTTCTGAAGACCAAGTGATCTCTTTCAATGTATTCCGACGTGGTTATGATGCTCGTAAAAAGACAAATATTCTGTTGATTTACACACTTGATGTTGTCGTTGAAAACGATGAGCCATTGTTGGTGAAATTTGCGGATGACCCGCATGTTAAGCAGACTCCAGATATGGAGTACAAGTTTGTAGCTAAGGCTCCAGAGAACATCACTGAACGTCCGGTGGTTATTGGCTTCGGCCCTTGTGGCTTGTTTGCTGCATTGATTCTCGCGCAAAGTGGCTTTAAGCCGATTGTGGTTGAGCGAGGTAAAGAAGTTCGTGAACGTACCAAAGATACCTTTGGCTTTTGGCGTAAACGTACTCTGAACACAGAATCCAATGTACAGTTCGGTGAAGGTGGCGCAGGTACGTTCTCTGACGGCAAACTCTACAGTCAGGTTAAAGATCCCAACTTCTACGGCAGAAAGGTGATCACTGAGTTCGTGGAAGCGGGCGCTCCAGAAGAAATTCTATACGTCAGTAAGCCGCATATTGGTACTTTTAAACTGGTGACCATGATTGAGAAAATGCGCGCGAAAATCATCGAGCTGGGTGGTGAGATCCGCTTTAGCACTCGCGTCGATGATATCCACATGGACGGAGAGCAAATTACAGGTCTAACACTATCAAACGGTGAAGAGATTCAATCTCGTTATGTTGTGTTAGCGGTTGGACACAGTGCGCGTGACACCTTTGAAATGCTGCATGAGCGTGGTGTTTATATGGAAGCTAAGCCGTTTTCTGTCGGCTTCCGTGTTGAGCACAAGCAATCGATGATTGATGAAGCACGTTTTGGCCCTAATGCAGGTAACCCTATTTTGGGTGCAGCGGACTATAAGCTGGTTCACCATTGTAAGAATGGCCGCACCGTTTACAGCTTCTGTATGTGTCCGGGTGGCACAGTGGTTGCGGCAACGTCAGAAGAAGGCCGCGTTGTGACTAATGGTATGAGCCAGTATTCGCGCTCAGAACGTAACGCAAACAGTGCAATTGTTGTAGGTATTGATCCTGAGCGTGACTACCCTGGTGATCCTCTGGCTGGTATTCGTTTCCAGCGTGAGCTTGAGTCAGGTGCTTATGTGCTAGGTGGTGAGAACTATGATGCACCAGCACAGAAGATTGGTGACTTCCTTAAAGGTCGCGATCCAAGTGAGATCGGTGACGTTCAACCATCATTTACGCCAGGTATTCACCTGACAGATATTTCTAAAGCGCTACCGGATTTTGCAATCGAAGCTATTCGTGAAGCTATTCCTGCTTTTGATAAGAAGATCAAAGGATTTGCTTCAGAAGACGGTTTGCTAACAGGTGTTGAGACCCGAACCTCTTCGCCAGTATGCATTAAGCGTGGCAAAGACTTCCAGAGCATCAATTTGAAAGGCTTCTTCCCTGCTGGTGAAGGTGCGGGTTACGCAGGTGGTATCCTATCTGCGGGCATTGATGGTATTAAAGTAGCAGAGGCGCTGGCCAAAGCTATGGTGGCAGATATCGACAACGCATAGTGCTTTTGATGATGAGTAAAAGGGTAGCTAAGTAGTTTAGCTACCCTTTTTTATTTGCTGCTGTTCATTGAAGCGACTTTGCAAGTACTCGATAAAAGTCTTAATCTGGCTGGGTATGTATTTAGATTGAGCATATTGGGCAATAATTTTGCCTTGGTAGTTTCCACCGACATGCCAGTCTTTTAGCACTTCAACTACGTCTCCTGAATCGATGTAAGGCTGAATCACGAACTCAGGAAAAACAGAAATTCCTACTCCACGTAATACTGCTTCTCGGCGAATTTCACTGTGGTTTACCGCGAATGAACCACTCACATTTATCGATAGTTTTTTATTGTTATTGGTGAAGTCCCATATTCGATCTTTTGGATTCTCCCCTAAACACAGACAGTTGTGCTCAGATATACCTTCTGGGTGCGTGGGCATACCATGTTTTTCAATGTAGGAAGGACTGGCACACATGATCAGACGACACTGGCTTAATTGCTTGGCGATTAGGCCTGCTGTGGGGTTGTCAGTGATATGGATGAGTATGTCTACTTCATCACCTATTGGATCGATATAGTGATCGGCGGCTTTAAGCTGCAATGAGATATTGGGGTAGTGGTCGATGAAATCCAAAATCATCGGCATCAAAACTTGTCGTGACAGGGCTTTTGGTGCTGCGACTCGTAACGCGCCGGACACATTCGTTTTGTCAGCCTGAGCGGCGGATATCGCCATTTTGGCTGAGTTCATCATGTCATTACACAGGCTATAAACTTCTTGCCCTGTGGTGCTCAGGCGCATTTTTCGGGTAGTTCTTTCCAGTAGCCTTTCCTGCAATGCATTTTCCAGCCTAGTAATAGAACGACTAACGGAAGATGGTGAGACACCTAACTTCTGGGCGGTTTTTGAAAAACTTCCTGACTCGACAACACTGACGAAAATTGCCATCTCTGATAAGAGAGGGATTAATTTATTTGTGTCCACAGTGCAATTATCCTTTGCATTTTGGTTGTATTGTTTCGCTCAAGTTACTTATGGATACTGAGCAAGTCAATTGACGGTATACCCAGTGCTTCCAATACGTGATGTATGAACAAATAAGAAGTGCTGGGGATGCATCTCAATGATTATCCAGTTAGCTCGTGACTAGAGCGTCGAATCATTGTGAACAAGGGTGAGCTGTCTGGTTTTGATGGTTATGACGGATAGCGCCACTCTCGAAAAATAACCGACTTTTACTCCAGTAGAGTTGTATCGACTCTCTTTACCTAAAACCATCAACCTATAAAAAGCAAATTAATAATAACAACGTAAGGCAGGATATATGATGTCAACGACTAACCTTCAGGGCCTAGATAAACTGGATCGGAAGATTCTATCTAACCTTTTGTCTAATGGCCGCGAGTCGATCGCTAACTTATCGCGTAACATTGGCTTGTCGCGCACCGCAGTTACTGAGCGCATCAACCGGTTGGAAAAAACCGGTATCATTAAAGGCTATACCGCACAGATCAGAGTTGAGCAAGAAGGCAGAACAGCAGCAAGTTACTTGCTGATTTCATGTGAGAAAGGCAAAAAGAATAATGTGACGGAAGCTCTTAGAGAGATTCCAGAGGTAAGGCTGACGAGTATCGTGGGAGGATCTTATGACATTATTGCTCTCATTGAAGCGCCAGATCTTCAGTCGATATATACCCTGTGTAACGAAATAGAGTCGTTTAACGGCATTCAGTCATTAAACAACACAGTAGTACTGCATCAAACTATTCAACGTTAGTCTTTTTCGAGATTTGAACCTGAACCATTAAAACAAATCCCGTGATTCAGTGTTTTTTATCACCAACTACAAAGGACTTATTTATTTGGACAAGTGCGCGTACAGGGACGTACGCGCAATAGCATTCACAAGGATGGAGGAATGAAATGACAACAGCTGCAAATTCGCTAAAAAAAGGGAATGTGAGGTTCCCCGTAACGGAATCATTGTTGTTACTGGTTGCGATATTTTGGGGGACGAGTTACGGCCTGACGAAAAGTGCCTTGGCATACACAAGTGTTCTGGTGTTTATCTCGATACGATTTTCGATCACCTTTTTATGTCTGTTACCTGTGGTGATTCGAGACTTTCGCCGGGGATTGAATAAAGACTGGAAGATAGCGATTCCCACTGGTTTTATTCTATCGGCGATTTTTTTCTGTGAAGTGTTTGGTGTTTCCCAAACCTCAGCATCAAACGCGGCGTTTTTGATCAGCATGTCTGTCATTCTGACCGCTTTCGCAGAGCTGTTGATCAATAAAAAGAAGGTCAGTAATACCTTATGGGGGCTAACGGCTTGCAGTGTGGCTGGCGTTTTATTACTGACGAGCGAAGAGAGTGTTGAGTTTTCCCTAAACAGTGGTGATTACTTCATTTTAACGGCGGCTCTGCTCCGTGCATTAATGGTTACTATGACCAAGCGGTTTACGGAAGGTAAGGTGATCACTACATCAACCTTAACATCACTCCAATCTTTAATAGTGGCATTGGTGGCAATTGTATGCGCCGTTACTTACTTACCTACATCTGAGTTTGTTGTTCCTGCTTCATGGGAGTTTTGGCTAACGGTCATCTATCTCGTCTTGTTCTGTACCTTGTTTGCCTTTTATGTTCAGAACTATGCAGTGCGCCGTACGTCTCCAACGCGCGTATCCTTGCTGATGGGGAGTGAGCCGTTATTCGGCGCCCTATTTGCTATGGCTTGGTTGCAGGAGTCGTTCACTACAATGCAGGTTATTGGTGGGGTGTTAATTTTGTTTAGTGTTGTGGTCACGTCGACCAAAGAATCTTAAATAAAAGCGGACTTTACAGTCCGCTTTTTTATTATCGACTTAAGCTAATCTTGTGGCCTAAGTGCTGAATTTCGATAGTGGCATAACCTAAAGTTACCGCTTCAAATTGGTTACTGAGTTCACGAGCATGCTGTGCATCTTTTGCAAGGAAAGAGACTGAGTAAATGGGGCGTACGACACCATTAGATAGTTTCTGCGTATCAAGATAAGAGGAGGTAATAAACCCAGCTTGATTGAGGCTGATGACACGCTGCAAGTCGATGCCTAATACTCTGTCCATTTCAAGTGCTTCTATGCCTTCTTTCCAAGTGATGACAACACCGTAGTTGTTGTAGACAGGCGTGTTATCTAGCCATTTAGATCCCAACATGCGGATGTTACTGATCTTGACCAGCTCCTTTTTGTACATAGGCAAGTCTTTTAGCTTACGCTGCACATCGGCTTCGCTGTCTGCCTCAAGTACGAACCTCAATAACTGAATCGGTTTGCCATCCACTTTGCTTCGAATAACAAACATATCTTTGACAGCTCCTTGCTCGATTAACTCGCCAAATGCGGCTTTTTGTTCTGGTAGCGTTTTTAATACTTGCTCAGCATTGTCTGTGTTCCATGATAGCTCGACACCATAGTCCGCAGCGAAGACGGTACCTGAAATAAAAAGAGAGATGAGGAGTACTGATGAGCGAATAAATTTCATGTTATTTCCTTAATAGTTTGAAAATGGCTGTATTTGTTATTGCTGTCTGTGGTTATTAAATGAAGTTACCAGCGAGAACGGTAGCTGCGATGGCAACTGCGGCAGGTATCTTGAGCGCTTTCCAGACCTGATTCGGCCATCTTAATGTCTTTGTTCTGGCTCGCTTGATAGAGGTCTTGAAAGCTTTGATCCATTTGTGTGAGCAATTGATTGAATTTGTCTGGTTTACTCCAGATTTCAGGCTTTGCTTTGCTATCTACATGGCTACCTTGCGGAAAAAGAGTCAGCAGCGTTTGACTGTGGTTTGCTAACTTTTGGCTTTGATTTTCAAGCTTGCTCCAATCGGTATCACGGCCATTCAAGGTTTTGTTGACCAGTTTGCTGGTCGACTCAATGTCTTCAAAGGCATTCTGGCGTTCTGTTATCTGCTGACTAAAGTCTTGTGCAATTGCAGTTAAAGGCAGCACCATTGCTAAACCGATGAGTATCTTTTTCATGTGACTCTCTCCTGATTAATCGATCCGAAAAGGATCTTCTTCGTTGATGAAATTAAATTTACACAGCAATAGTTGCAATTGCAACTATTGCTGTGTAAATTTATGCAAAGATTAGTTCATCAACAATACCGTCGAGGTGGAAAATGAAAGTTTGGGATCTGGCGACACGCCTTTATCACTGGTTACAAGCTGTTTTGTTTATTGCATTAATGGCGTCTGGGTTTTCAGGTAACGGCCCGCATGTACAACTCGGGTTAGCCTTGTTCACCCTTATTCTTTGGCGATTAATTTGGGGTTATGTGGGTAGCGAAACCAGCCGTTTCAGGCAGTTTCTACGTTCACCTAAAGTAGTTGTCCGCTATATGATGGGTAGGGCAAGTGCACAACCTGGCCACAATCCAGCGGGTGGGTGGATGGTTGTGGCTATGATCACGGCATTGCTTCTACAGTGCGTTTCTGGTTTGGCGTTAGCTGGGATGTTAGACAATTTGCCTTTGGCGGAGATTTGGCTAACGGATGGCTTATTCAATATGCTGGAAGTTGTGCATTTAACCTTGGCTAATGTTTTTCCGGTTTTGATCGCGCTGCATGTCGGGGCAATCATTGTTTACAAACTGCGTGCTAAGCCGTTAACTTGGGCGATGGTTACTGGTGTTCAGAAAGGCGTGTTTGAGTATCCGGCTCTTCTGTTTGTTTCTCAACTTCGAGCTTTGCTAGTGCTAGTTATAGCTACATCAGTTACCATGACAATTATTGCCTTTTCTTTGTAAATTTACTGGTTGAGAGAACTCGTCGATGAGTGAGACGTTTGATAGACAAAGCAGCTTTGGCTGGTTGATCAATGTGGTGGCGAATGATGCTGCAAAAACCTTTGATATGGAACTAAAAAAGCATGGATTAACACTTGCCCTTTGGCCAACGCTTATGTGTTTGTGGGAAGAGGAAGGCGTGACCCAGCGCGATATCGCTCAGAAATCCAAAGTGGAAAATTCAACTACGACACGCACTCTTGATAAGTTGGAAAATTTAGGTCTGGTTGAGCGTCAGCCTGATCCTAATAGCCGTCGCGCTTTTCGTATTTATCTGACTGATGAAGGAAGAGCGTTAAAGGAAACCTTGGTTCCTATCCCTATGGCGATCAATCAAAAGCTGCTTAGCTCGCTTGAGCCTGAAGAGCGTGATGAAATCATCCGCCTGCTGCAAAAAATGGTCGCCGCTGTTTAAGGGAAGAGAATTGATGACGAAGCCACTAAATGAATGCATTGTGCCTATGTATCCAACGATACAAGCGTTGGACGTTAATGCATTGGAGCCGGGAGAGCATAAGTTCTGGTTTGCGGTTGCCACAGATGCCATTGGTCATCCACAGACATTGCCTGTACGTGTGTTTAAAGGTGATAAACCGGGTAAACGTATCATGATTACCGCAGGTGTTCATGGTGATGAGCAAAACGGAATTCTAACGGCACAAAAACTGGCGCGCGAGCTGGAAGGCCAGTCTATCTCAGGCTGCATTACCATAGTGCCTACTGTTAACCTTTCTGGAATCGCAAGGCATAGCCGAGACTTTCATTCTGCTGCCCCCGATAGCTCATCCGCTAACCTTAACCGCGTCTTCCCGGGTAATCCAAATGGCGATGACGCTAGCCGCTATGCCAATAGTCTTTGGGAGAACTTGCTGAAACCCAATGCGGATTTGGCTATCGATCTCCATTCTCAGACCAGTGGCTCAGCTTATCCTTTATACGCTTTTGCTGACTATCGATTGGATGATTCGATTCGAATGGCAAGGCTTATCAATCCCGATGTGATTCTCAATGATCCCGGAGACCCAGGTATTTTGGAAACGGTTTACAACCGAGCTGATATTCCATCCATCACCATTGAAGTAGGGATAGGTCGATACACTGACTTGGAGATGATTCAGCGCGCGACCACGGGAGTACAGAATGTTCTCAAGGATTATCAGCTTATAGAAGGCGATGTTGTCGATCTGGATCACCCTTGTGTGGAAGGCGAGCGAATCACCAGTGTTCGGGCTGAGCAAGGCGGATTCGTTATTTGTCATGTGGAGCTGATGGATTTGGTTGAAGCAGGGCAGAAGCTGGCCACTCAGTACAACAGCTTTGGTGACGAGATCCAGACGTATTACTCACCAATCAAAGCGACTGTGATCAGCCACAATGTTGAGTCGGTTCGTGCTCCGGGGTCATTGGTTGTTCGGTTGATTGATTAGTTATCAATGAGGGGCTTACCATTTTTGTGGTTTTTGCCTGATCGACAATATTTAACAGTGATGAAATTATATTATTAAGAATTACTGTTTTTTCGTATTAAATTGTTTCAAAGGGCGATTTTGAGCTCTTTAATAGTTGAACATACTAACTAATTGTGTGATGTTTTATGCGTTTTTAAACTATAAATATTCACAAGATGTCACACGCTCAAACACAACAATCTGGGGTAGAAAAAGCCCAAACCTGGCAGATGCCGGACACTTTAGTTCTCATCTTTATTATCGGTATCTTCGCTGCCATTCTCACCTACTTTGTACCCGCTGGCTCATTTGACAGTCAGGAAGTGGCCTACATCGCGGACGGAGTAGAAAAAACACGTTCAGTCATCGACCCTGGATCTTTCTCTTATGAAAGGGATGAGCAAGGGGAACTGGTGTACAGCAGCGTTGGTTTCTTCGCATCGGGTGGCGGTATTGGCCTGATGAACTTCCCCTTTGAAGGGCTGGTTTCGGGCTCTAAATGGGGCAGCGCTATTGGCGTTATCATGTTCATGTTGCTTATCGGTGGCTCGTTTGGTGTGGTCATCCGCACTGGCACGATAGACAACGGTATCCTCTATCTGATCGACAAAACAAAAGGCAGCGAGATCTTATTCATTCCAGTGCTGTTTCTGCTGTTTTCTTTGGGCGGAGCCGTTTTTGGTATGGGCGAAGAAGCGGTCGCTTTTGCCATTATTATCGCGCCATTAATGGTGAGATTGGGTTATGACAGCATCACTACCGTAATGGTCACTTATGTCGCGACCCAAATTGGTTTTGCGACGTCTTGGATGAATCCATTTTCCGTTGCAATTGCACAAGGTATTGCCGGAGTTCCGGTGCTGTCTGGAATGACTATGCGAATGGTCATGTGGGCAGGCTTCACCCTACTAGCTATTGGTTTTACCATGGCTTATGCATCGCGAATTAAAGCTAACCCAAGCAAATCGATAACCTACAACACAGATGCTTACTTTAGAAAGCAGGATACGTCGGATCAACCAGCGGTAAAATGGACATTTGGTGATACCTTAGTGCTGCTAACCGTGGCTGGCACAACAGCCTGGGTGGTTTGGGGGGTTGTCGCTCACGCATGGTATATCCCAGAAATTGCCTCTCAGTTTTTCACTATGGGTTTCATTGTGGCAATCCTTGGCACGATTTTCCGTCTTAATGGGATGACGTTAAACGATGCGTCGGCGGCGTTTAAAGATGGTGCAAGTATCATGCTGGCACCTGCGTTACTGGTTGGCTGTGCCAAAGGTGTATTGCTGATCCTTGGCGGAGGTTCAACTGATGAAGCTAGTGTCCTGAACTCGATTCTAAATAGCGCAGGAAGTTTGATCAGCGGTTTGCCAGATGTGATGGCGGCTTGGCTGATGTATGTGTTCCAATCCATCTTTAACTTCTTTGTGACCTCCGGTTCTGGCCAAGCGGCACTCACTATGCCGTTATTGGCTCCTCTGGCTGACATCGCAGGTGTGACACGTCAAGTTGCGGTATTGGCTTTCCAGCTGGGTGATGGCTTTACCAACATCATCGTTCCGACTTCTGCGTCTCTCATGGCTATGCTGGGTGTATGTCGCATTGACTGGGGCGTTTGGGTGAAGTTCTGTGGTCGCTTTATGTTGATTCTGTTTGGGCTTTCCAGTGTGGTCGTGGTTGCTGCGCACATGGCGGGATTTGCCTAACAAAATTCTAATCTAGTGCTATTCACAACTAGCAACAGAGATTAAAGTAAGCTGTTTTTTCAAGGCGAGTGTATGCTCGCCTTTGTTCTATAAGGAAGTTTGGGTATGTCTGACGTTGCCCCTGTGGTGGAACATTTTCCAATTATTCATTCGCTTGATGTTGACTCATTGCAAGCGGGTGAGCATACGTTTTTATTTGCCGTCGCAACGGATGCACTTGGCTTGTGGCAACAAATGCCTGTCCGAGTATTTAAAGGTGCGAAGCCTGGTCCAAAAGTTATGGTCACCGCAGGTGTTCATGGGGATGAGCAAAACGGTATTGTTACCGCTCTGAAAGTAGCAAAAGCCTTGGTAGGGCAATCGCTGGCAGGGTGCGTTACTATCGTTCCAACCATCAACCTAAGCGGCATTCTTCACCATAGTCGTGACTTTCACACCGTCGATCCGGATGTTTCTTCCGCCAACCTTAATCGCTTTTTCCCTGGGGATAAAGCGGGCAATGAAGCGGCGCGTTATTTAGGTAACCTTTGGCAGCATGTACTTAAGCCTAATGCCGAAATCGCGATTGACTTGCATACTCAAACCACTGGCACCAGCTACCCGCTATACGTGTTTGCTGACTACCGTATTGAGCAGGCGAGGACACTGGCTAAGCTAATGAATCCAGATGTTATTTTGAACGATCCGGGTGAGTTAGGCGTTTTGGAATCCACTTGGAACCAGCATGGTGTACCAAGCATCACTGTGGAGGTCGGTTCTGGCCGATACCATGATGCTGAAATGGTTGAGCGCGCCGCAGAAGGTGTTCTGAATGTGCTGCGCTATCATAAGGTGTTATCTGGGGAGGTTGTTGAAAATGCCTCTTGCCTCGAAGGGAAGCAAGTCATCAGCATTCGGGCGAAGCAAGGTGGCTTTGTAGAGCCACAGGTGTCTTTGTTGCAGAAGGTTGAGAAGGGTGAGTTGCTCGCGATTCAATACAACAGTCTAGGGTTTGATGTCGCAAGTTACTATGCCCCGGAATCAGGCACTGTTCTCAGTTGTAACCTAGAAGCACTGCGTTCTCCGGGGTCTCTCATTGTTAGGATGATTAAGTAAACATCGTTTGGTTCGATGTCTTACACATCTCGTTAACTGCGCCAGCTATTACCGAGTAGCAATGAGACACCGACAGAGACTCCCAATGCAATCAGGATATTGGGTAGGGTGAATCCCCAGATAGCGACACAAACCGCAACGGTCACGATTGCCCAAAGTAATGTTTCTAAAATCCAGGTTCCCATGTTTGACTCCTGCTGTTTAACTTGGGAACAAGGATAGTCGATGACAGGTTAATTTTTGGTTACCGTCTACGATTCATACTCTTTCTGTAAATCGACTTCGGCTAAATAGGAGTCATCTATCTGCTGATGAATGAAGTGCCAGCCCTGATTTCGACACACTTTTTCAATCAGAACCAAGCCAATTCCAAAGGATGTTTCGGTGGACTGTTGACTATCCGACAGCTCTACGGGGTTGGTGATGGTAATGCGCTCCTCAGACAATTCAATATGGACAATGCCGTCAGCGCTGTGTTGAAAAGCGTTGCGTACTAAATTGGTCAGGACAATTTGGATTAGCGCGAGTGGAACCTGCGTTTGTAAAGAGTCTGAGCTGGCGTCCAACTCTACACTGATGTCTTTGCTTTCAATTAGATAGCGATGACTTTCGATGACCTCACTGGCAAGGTGATTGAAGTTTACGCTACTGGCTTCGAGTTCCGTCTGGGTATTTCGGCTCATCCATAACAACGTGGTGATGAGGGTTTGCATCGTCGCCACCGAACGTTGGATACGAGCAACCGCTCTTTGCCCGCCTCGCGGCATCGAATCAGACAAGCGCCCAAGCATTTCGCCACTGGCAGACATAATCGAGACGGGTGTTCTTAATTCGTGACTGGCGGCTCTGAGAAAGAATTCCTCGCGGTCGATGGCATCTCTTTCATTGCGGACACTTTCGACCAACTGGTTGGCGAGAAGGTCCACCTCACGATAGCGAAAGCGTTCTAGTTTCTCTGTCTGATTTAGATCCAGCGTTTCCGACCACTGGGAAAGCACGAGAATGGGTTTCGTCAGGCGATAGATCAATAAGCGAATGATCAGAAAGACCAGCAACAGTAAGCCGCCAATCATGATAAAGGCAGAGTTAAATTGGCTGACCGACTCGGGAGGATTGAGCTCAAACAATTCCAGATAAATGGACTCGTCATACTGAGACACCACATACAAGGTGGCATCGATACTGGGGATATGATGGTAGGCGGCATACAGATATTCGCCCGACGCTGCATCGGTGGCGGGGATATAGCGTTCGTAGATGGCGTCGTTCTCAAAGCTGTTCCAGTCGAAGGCGGTCAGAAACTTCTGCGGGACTTGACTGAAGTCGAGGTAGACCTGAAGCGTACTGCTTTGAGATTGAGGAAGTTGCCCAGATTTGAGGTACTCGCTTTCCGCTGCTTTAAGTTCATAAAGAAAGCCATACTTGGCGGCTTCATACAGCCCCGTTTGATAACTCTGATTGATCATCAGTCCATAAATGGCAGTGAGGCTGATGACGATACCAAAAAGGTAGAGGTAGATATCGCGCTTTATACTGACCCGGGTCATGCCTCCTCCTCTCTGATTGTTACTCCCACGCCGTGCACGGTATGAACCAGCTTACTCTCAAAAGGGGCATCGATAGCCTGACGAAGTTTAAACAGGTGAACTTTGAAGCTGTCGGCACTGGGAAGCTCATCTCCCCAGACTTCCTCTTCTAGCTTGGTTTTACTGACGACATTGGGGCTATTACGCATCAGACAAACCAACATTTTCCAACACACAGGTGGAAGCTTTAAGGTTTGACCTGCACGAGTGGCTTGATGCTTATCCAAGTCGATACTCAGATCGCCGACTTTAAGAGAGGTGACGGTACCTTGTGAGCGCCGAATCAGCGCTTGCAGACGAATTTTGAGCTCTTCCATGGCAAAAGGTTTAACCAAATAGTCATCAGATCCAGCAGCAAACCCTGTGACTTTGTCATCGAGTGTATCTCTTGCGGTGAGCATCAGAACAGGAGTACTGACGCCTTGCTCTCTGAGTGACTGACAGACGTCAATACCATCCATTTTGGGCATGTTGATGTCGGTGAGTATGATGTCGTATTGATTGGTTAACGCTAGATTAAGCCCCGCTGCGCCATTGTAGGCAAAATCAAACTCAAAGCCGTCGAGCTCCATATAGTCACTGATGGCTTCAGCCAGATCTCTGTCGTCTTCGATTAGCAGGGCGTTAATACTCATGATGCTCTATTTCCTTTGTTGTTCTTGTTTCCATGCCCAGATGGGCGGCTTGACCAGAAGTTGTAGGCGATAACTCCAGCTCGGAGCATGCCACAATTGCTGAATCAGTTTGGCATAGCCGTGGAAGTATACTTTAAACGGATTGACGGAATTAATCCGTGGGTAAACTCCGTATTTCACCTCTTCGTCTTCGCGAGCAAAGGTACCAAACATACGATCCCAGATGATCAGAATACCCGCGTAATTCTTATCCAGATATTGCTTGTTCGTCGCATGGTGAACTCTATGGTGTGACGGTGTATTGAAGATGGCTTCTATCGGTCTCGGAAACTTCTTCACGGTTTCGGTATGTAGCAGCGTCTGGAATAGCTGAACAAAGGTTTCGCACATCAGGAGCACAAACGGATTAAAGCCAAGCAGTATTAACGGTAAATGGAAAAAGAATGGGAAAAACCAATCTAGCGGTCCGAAGCGGTAAGCCACGGAAATATTAAAATACGGAGAGCTATGGTGCACGGAATGTGTTCCCCATGCTAAGCCGTTGCTGTGCAAAAATCGGTGTTCCCAGTAGTAGGCTAAATCTGCCAGTATCAAGCAACCCAGAATGGTCCAGCCGGTGATAGGAAGATGGGTCAGGCTAAGATTCTCATAAGCAAAGATAAACGCTGCAACATAGGCTAAGCCGACAAAGAATATCGTTACTAAGAGGAAAAACAGTGTCACAAAGTTGGTCGCACTGTCAGCCAGCATATTCCAGCTCAGCTTCTTTTTGAACGCGTATCGAATCAGCTCGATCAAGAAGATAGCAACGGCAATGAGAACAAAGTTATCGTCCACCCAAGTTTCGGTGAAGATAATGGTCGCCTCAGAGAAAATTTGAGACATAAACTCCATAACGTATCTCCTGTGCCCCTTTATTTATAGTAGACAGACAACTGGGTGGATTCCGGTTGTCCTTGTGAATTGAGGTAGTGGATCTCCACTAAAGCATCGACGGACTTTTGAAAATTAATTCGTCCCCAAGCGTCAATGAGTTCCGATTCTGAATGCTGGCCTCTATGCATCAGTAGCTCCGCCTGTTCAATGGCAGGGAGTGCGATTAAGTCGCTCGCCAATGGGCTCTTTTCAGCTGGGTAGCCTATGGTGACTTGAGCTTCAGTAAAGTCGCTGTTGAGCTCTTGATACAAGACAACGATTCTGTCCAATTTGTCTGGGAGCTTATCGGGTTCGACCAGCTTGCGATCAAACTCTCGCCACAGCGAAGGTAAGGATTCAAGGGAGATTGTTTTGGTCACTCCACGTAAGTATTGCTGCGGCGTATCGCCTCGTTTCACGTCACGAGAAACATCGCTGGATTCATTTTTGATCTGCGCTTGCTGCGTGCTGTCAGCCATCGCAGGCTGAAGTACAACCAGCCCCCAAACAGAGCCAGTAATCACGGCAGTAGTCAGTATTGAAGCGAACAGTTTCATTTCATCTCCGTCCCATATTTACTGTTGTGTTAAATATGGCGAGAAGAATAAGTACGAAGGGGTTAACAAAAGGTTACTGACTAAAACAGCAATCTGGGACACTTTTTCTGGTTAATAATTGGTAATACTGGCGCCACATTCATTTGTGGGGTCAATAATGCTGTTCAATCAACCCATCACACTTCGGTCCGTTATCCGGCTGAGTCCCATTAAAGTCATGTTTACTTGGCTGATGGTTCTGGCTGAGAACGTATTTATGATTTTGCTGCCGCTGTTTATCGGTTTTGCTATTGATGGTGTGCTTAAGCAAAACTTGCAGCCGTTGCTTATGTTTGCAGCGATCTTGTTTGTACTAGTGGTCATCAGCGTTGCACGTCGTTTTTACGATACTCGCGTTTATGGCGGGATCCGAGTGCGGTTGTCCAATTTGGTTGAGCGTAATTTGCGCGGTCAATCGGTATCAGTCAAAGACGCCCGACTGTCCATGTCCCGCGAGCTGGTAGATTTTCTAGAAGAAGATTTACCATCGCTGATTACTGCCGTTGTGCAGTTGGTCGCTACCGTTGTCATTCTCGCCACTTTTCACATCAAACTTGCATTATGCGTGTTGATCGCAGGGCTGAGTATGCTGCTGATTTATGCCCTGTTCCATCAAACGTTTACGCGACTTAATGGCGCGTTAAATGATCAGTTAGAGCAACAGGTTCGAGTGCTCAGCGGGCAGCCTTTTGCGGCGATTAGAACGCACTTTGAACGCTTGAAACGCTGTGAAATCAAACTGTCCGATACCGAAGCGCTGGTGTATGGGCTGATCTTTATAGTCTTATTTGCCGCAGTCCTAACCAACCTTTGGATGGTGAGCATTCTTACTGATCCTACTGTGGGTCAGGTTTTTTCCATCGTAACTTACTCACTGGAATTCGTGGAAACAGCAGTGATGCTGCCTATCACACTGCAAACCTTGTCGCGTCTGATGGAGATCAGCCAACGACTAAATCAAAACCCCGCTCAATTGGCTGTAGAGGAGAAGCCTTATGAAATTTAAAAAGACTCTTGCAATATTAGCTGGCTGTGGGGCAATTTTCGCGGCATTGGTGGTTGTAGATGTTTTAGAGCCTCAGCCAGTTGTGATTGAGCAAAAAGCGCCGAGCAAAACCCCCGTTTCGGTACTGCAAGTGACGCCGGAAGATCACGATTCCAATTTGACTTTGCTGGCAACCACCACCGCGCGTTGGCCGATTCAACTTAAGGCTTCAAGCAGCGCTCAGTTAGCGTGGTTGAATCCCGATATCGAACCGGGTGTACTGGTGAAAAAAGGGACCTTGTTAGCGAAGCTCAACACCAGCGCTTTAGAGTCTAATCTGGCTCAGGCGAACAGCAGCGTTAGGCAGGCAGAATTAAACCTAAAACAGGTACAGCACGAACAAACGGTCGCGTTAAAAATGTTATCACCAACCAAAAGCTCACCGTTTGCTCGCCGTGAGCCACAGGTGTTGGCAGCAAAGGCAGATCTGGCGCAGGCAAAACAGGCTTACACCAGTGCAGCAAAGTTGCTTGAGGAAGCAAATATTGCAGCGCCGTTTGATGCTGTGATTATGCGTCGTAACATCAGCCCCGGTGAATGGTTGGAAGCCGGGCAGGTGACTTTTGAACTCGCCGCCAGCGACTCACTGGATGTCGAGCTGCCTGTTTCGGAACTTCACTGGCAGCAGGTACAATCCGCGTTGAGTCAACCGGAGATTACAATTGTGAATCGAGATGGCAGCGAGTGGCAGGCACAGGTTCGATATGTCTCGCCGCAGGCTGATCCAACCACACGTCAGCGACAAGTGGTTTTGTCTGTTCGCGAACCTTATCAAGGAATGACTCGTTTACTGCCTAATCAACAGGTGAAAGTCATCGTTAGTCTCGGCTTACGGCCTGAAATTGTGACCTTGCCACTCAGTGCGATCACACGAGATGGATACGTCTGGACACTTGATGAGCAGAACCGATTGCAGAAAGAGTGGGTTACGCAAATAGGACAAGCACGTAATCAGGTATATGCCCGCTTTGATCAGGACAGCGCTAAGGCACGTCAGGTGGTGGTGTACCCACTGCTGTCGATGCTACCGGGGAAGCAAGTATCCCCGCAAGCTGCGCAGATATTGGTCGCGAAGCAGGAGGGTAATCAATGAGCTGGCTGACTAAGTGGTTTATCAACAACCCAGTAGGGGCGAATCTGTTGATGCTCGCGATCATCGCCAGTGGTGTTATGGCGTTTGGTCAACTCCGTGTGGAGTCCTTTCCGCAGATTGCGCCGTCATCGGTTGTGATCAATGTTGCCTACCCGGGAGGTACAGCTAAACAGATTGATGAGAGTGTTACGCAGCGAATTGAAGAGTCCATCAGTGGTATCTCTGGTATTAAACAGGTGACTAGCCAGTCTAGCGCAGGAATGTCGAGCGTTGTTGTACGCAAAACCAGCAGCGCCGACCTCAACAAGCTGCTGGATGATGTACGTAACCGAGTGAATGCGATCAATGGTTTTCCTGCTCAAGCTGAAAAGCCTCAGGTAGTTAGAAATGAATTTACTAACTTGGCCGCCTTTGTTGTTGTTTCGGGGCCACGCAGCGATGAGCAGCTTCAACCCATCGCAAGACAGGTCGAGCAAGCGCTAAAAAGTAATCCCAAGATTTCTAAAGTATCCAACTGGGGAAGTCGCAAGCCACAACTTATCATTGAGCCTGATCCAGCGCAGCTCAAGAAACTGGGTTTGAGTCTGGAAGATTTAGCCAGCACCATCGGACAGATGTCACTAGAGTCTCGCACGGGTGAGTTGATCAGTGACAAGGGCCGAATGGTTATCCGTGGTGATGGCTACGCCGATGATGTGCAGAAGCTGCGTCGTCTGGCGATCGTCTCTCGTCCATCCGGTACCGTCTATTTAGGTGACATCGCTAAGTTGAGTCGTGGCTATGAGCGCAGTGGTTCTATCGTTCGTAATAATGGCATCAATGCTATCGCTCTGCTGATCAGCACCAGCCAGACCGACAACCTGCTCAAAGTGAGCGATGCAATTAAGAATACCTTGGCGGAGCAAGGCAAAATCCTGCCTTCAGACATTGAGCTGAATACCATGGCAGATATGGCACCCTATATTGAAGAGCAACTGTTCAGACTCGGTGATAATGCGTGGCAAGGCCTTTTGATTGTGGTGGTGCTACTGGGCATTTTTCTAGAGCTGAAATTGGCATTTTGGGTGGCCGTGGGTATACCAGTCGCCATCGCGGGTACCTTAGGGGCGATGCAATTGGCTAACTACAGCATCAATGACATCACTTTGTTTGGCTTCATTCTGGTGTTGGGGATTCTAGTTGACGATGCCGTTGTCGTAGGCGAGGCCATTCACGAGCAACGAGGTAAACATGCGAGTGGGCGCAAAGCGGCGTGGCACGGCGTACACTCGGTTTCTGTTGCAACGGTATTCGGTGTTTTGACTACCATCGCGGCATTTTCGCCAATGCTTTGGATTAACAACGATTTTGCCAAGATTCTGGCTGGATTCTCCGCCGTGGTGATATTTGCGCTGATCTTCTCCCTGATTGAAAGTAAGTTTATTCTGCCATCGCACCTAGCACAGTTGTCCGTGAGTAAAAAATCTAATGGCATTTTCTCTCGCATTCAGTCTGTCGCTCAAGGCGGTTTGGAGTGGTTCAATTTCAGAGTGTACAAACCTACCTTGGAGAAGATACTGGATTATAAACTGGCGTCACTGCTGGGCTTTGTCGCCGCGATCGTACTGGCGTATGGCATGTGGTCGACTGGGACGATTCGAAGTGCCATTTTCCCCGAAATCCCCGGTCGATACATTACCGCGAAAGTTGAGCTAGAAGATGGTGCTCCTTTGCCGCTACAAAAGAAAGCCTTAGATCGAATCGAACAGGCGATGATCAACGTCGAAGACGAGCTGATGCAAGACTACCCGTTGAGCCAGCCACCCGTGGTAAACCTGCTTGCGTGGTCGGATGGTTATGGAGAGGTGGAAGTGACCGCCGAGCTAACCAGTGAAGCCCTGAGCCTCTTGCCGGGTAATTTATTGACCGATAGTTGGCGTACTCATACTGGAAGCATTGAAGGAGCGTATTCAGTTCAGTTTAGTGCGGCTGAAGCGCCTGCTGGTGGAACATTCATCTCGATATCGTCCAGTGACCGAGAGCTCGCTAAGCGCGTCAGCAGTCAATTGGCGGATAAACTGGCCGCTCTGCCTGGCGTAGCGGATATTTATGATGACGGTAAAAGCGGCCAGCCTCAGGTGCGGCTGGTGTTGAATGAATACGGTCAGCAGCTCGGATTGACGCAAGACAAGTTGGCGCGATTGGCGGGTGAGGCATTTGGTGAGCGAGAAATTCACCGCCTGTTGGAACAAGGCCAAGAAACCAAGGTGTTGTTGCAGTATCCTCGTTCAGAGCGTAATACCCTCGCTCAGCTTGAGCAGACGATGGTGTTGCTGTCTGAAGGAAAGAGTGTCTTACTCGGTGATATTGCTGAATTTCGTCATGAGCAGGAGCCTCAGATACTCTACCGACGTAATCGTGAGCAAGTAGTAAACCTCTATTGGAAGCAAAACCGAGACGTTCAGGCGCCTGAGCAGACTATGGCTCAGCTTAGCTCTGAGATCAAAACGCTGCATCAGCAGTATCCAGGAGTTCGGATCAAAGCAGGCGGCGAATTTGAAGAGATTGGTGAAGTCTCAGATGGCTTCCGCTCCGCGATGATTTTGACCCTTCTGCTGATTTACATCTTGTTGGCGGTTCCGCTGAAGTCTTACTGGCAGCCGTTCATCATCATGGCAGTGATTCCATTTGGTTTTGCTGGTGCTATTTTCGGTCACTACTTGATGGATCTGCCAATCAGTTTGCTGTCTATGTTTGGCATGATGGCAATGACGGGCATAGTGATCAATGACTCATTGGTACTGATCACGCGCTTTAACGCTGAGTATCGCAGTGGTGTGCCGCTTAAACAGGCTTTAGTGACGGCTGGAACCAGTCGATTGAGGGCGATTTTCCTCACGACTATTACTACGGTATGTGGTTTGCTGCCGCTACTCAGTGAGACCGCTGAGCAAGCGCAGTACTTAAAACCTGCAGCGGTTTCATTGGTGTTTGGTGAGCTATTTGCCACGGCGGTAACCCTGCTTCTGATCCCAATACTGCTGGGGATGACCAGTCGTAAAGCGGCAAAGCCTGTCGAAGATGAAGTGGCATTAGAGGGAGCCTAATGCTGAGCGTGATTGATTTTATCCGGTTGACGGGCGATAGTGATCTGGTCGCCCCAGTGAGGCCCGTATCTATGTCACAGCAAGAGAAACCAGCATTTAAACTGGTGCCCGAAATTGCGTTATTAGAACCACTACCAGAGCATCTTAGAAAGCGCTTTGCTCACGCATTGAAGTTGATGCATGACGAACTGGCAGAACACAGATCGTGGGAGCAAATTGCTACAGAGAGCGCTATATCTCCTTATCATTTCCATCGTCAGTTTAGCGAATTGTTTCATGAGACGCCGGGTCAGTATCTTAGCCGATTACGACTGCAAGTCGCGGTGAATCTGCTGCTCAATGATGAACCTTGGAGTGTGATGGAGATTGCTCACTATTGCGGCTTCTCTTCTTCACAAGCTTTAGGCAAGGCTCTAAAGAGAGAGCTTGGAGTGACGGCAAAACAAATTCGCAAAATGGGTTATGAGTCCACACCGCGAGAGACTGCTGATTTTATCGCTAAGCTTGCTCATCCCGGTGCTCAGCAGTCGATTGAGACAGAGCTGGCCAAGTCTATGCCGACTGAGTTGATTTGGTACCCTCAGCGAGGTATGAAAAAGATCGCTCTGGAAGATCCTGACTGGGATTCGGTGATCGAAATCTATGGCAAAAAAACTATCAATTTACTCGGCGCAACACCGATTAACCAACTTGAAAAAGTATGGGACCAAATTGAGACGTTCATTGGTGATTGGCAAGTCGACGAAGCTCTCTACGATTTTGTGATTCCTGAAGGGTACTACCTGTGCGCTGAGGTGTATCTGATTTCTGATGTTGCTTACAGTGCGGCTTTAGAAGCGCTGTTTGAGATCGTAGACGAACAGAAGTTGGAAATTGATGGCAGTGCTTTTTTGATTGAAATGGTTCGCGATATTGAGTTGACCTTAACAGGGGGGGCAACGTTTTCATTTCAGATACCTATTATCTGCTAACTCTATTCATCGGGCCTACTCGAATCACTTTGCTTATGGGTGATGCATAAATAGTCATATTTATGCTCGATATAAAAGGAAGTAATTAAAGAGCCTGTGGTTATTGTTAAAGCTCGTGCGTACAAAATTCCACCAGTTGGCTTAGCTCTATAACGTATTGATTTATATTATTATGCGTTTTTAGTGAATTATTTCTCATTATTTGCTTGAGTGTGAAATCTTTGTCGTTATAATTGCGGCAAAGAGAACTTATTCACTAATTGTGAAAATATAATCATCTAGGGAGCAGTCAGATGAGTGATACACTTTTAGCCGAAGAGAACCACAAAAACAGTCGCAACATATTGATGTTCGCAATTCCGTCTTTGTTGGGTCTTTTCTTTTTCCTTGCACCTTTAACCATTGATGGCAACTTCACCTTTCCGCTAGCGCTGATGGCGAAAGGCGTCAAAGCGATCCTTGGGGATGCGATTTTACCAACCGTCACCGCTGTGATTTGCTTCTCTGCGGCCGCTTCTATTCTTGCCAGTCTCATCAAGCCAACTTTTGTGACTCAATCTGCATTGATGACAAGGCTGTTTGTTCTGACGCCAGTTTGGCTAGTCGTTCGAGTTTTAGGTGCGGTGTTCACTCTTATGGCATTGCATCAGATCGGGCCTGAAGTGATTTGGAACGGTAACACGGGTGGGCTGGTTCTTAATGACCTTCTGCCTTCTTTACTGGTGACTTTCTTCCTGGCTGGTTTGCTGCTACCACTGTTACTCAACTTTGGTTTGCTTGAGTTGCTCGGTACTGTTCTGAGCCGCTTTATGCGCCCAGTTTTCCGTTTGCCAGGTCGTGCTGCGATTGACTGTATGTCTTCTTGGCTAGGTGATGGCACCGTTGGGGTGATTCTGACCAGTAAACAATATGAAGACAAAAAATACACTGCGCGTGAAGCAGCGGTTGTCGCGACTATGTTTTCTCCGGTTGGGATTTCTTTCTCACTGGTGGTATTAACTCAGGTTGGCTTAGAGAATTTCTTTGTCCCGTTCTACTTCTCTATCTGTTTGTCTGGTGTGATTGCTGCGATGGTGATTCAGTATCTGCCACCGTTATCGTATAAGAAAGACCTGTACATTGATGGTACTAAGCCTAATCGTAATGATGAATTGGTGCCTGAGGGTCAGTCGGTTATGGGCTTCGGCTTGAAGTTGGCACTGCACAGAGCAAGCAAAGTCAAAAGCCTTGGGGCGGTTGCTAAAGAAGGTGTGCACAACGCACTGGACATGGTAATCAGCGTGCTGCCTGTGGTTATGGCGATCGGTACTTTAGGTCTGGTTGTCGCTGAAACGACGCCATTATTCTCATTACTGGGTGCACCGTTCATCCCGCTGCTAAACGCATTGAATGTTCCGGAGGCGGCTGAGGCTGCGGAAACTATGCTTGTTGGTTTTGCTGATATGTACGTACCTTCGATCATCGCAGCATCGACGATTAATGCCGATCTGACCAAGTTTGTTGTGGCAGCGTTGTCTGTAACTCAGCTGATTTTCATGTCAGAAACGGGTTCTGTAATTCTAAGCAGTAAAGTCCCTGTGAACTTTTTGGAGTTGGTAGCCATCTTTCTGCTAAGAACGCTAGTTACGCTGCCAATCATTGTATTGGTCGCACATTGGATCTTCTGATACGTTGATTGACATTGCTTGATGAATTAGCCCGCTAAGTCTGACTTAGCGGGCTAACTTGTTTATGGGCTATTTATCATCAAAGCGGGCATGGTACGGATCCAGTTCATGCCCAAGAGGTTGGGTCAGATCGGTGTATAAGTCCGGTCGTCGTCCACGAATCCAGCGTCGGCCAGTACACATTTCCAGCTCTGTTGGGTCGAGTTCCGCTATCACCATATCGTCTTCGACACTGTCCGTTTCAGTGATGATCTCGCCATAAGGGTTAAGAATCATCGCATTGCCAGTACGCACTTCATCAACATCGACGCCAACGCCGTTGCTGAATATTAGGAAAAGGCCGTTATCGTGAGCACGGGCAGGTAGCCAGCGCATCAACCACTCTCGGCCTTTTCTGCCTTGCATCTCCGATTTGATCGCCTGCGGGTTGGAATCTCTGTTGTGCCATAGTTGAGGGTCAATGAGCCCCATAGCGTTCGGGCTTCTCGAATGGCAGCCGCCTGTCTGGTGGGGGGCTAACAACAAGTCAGCACCTTTAAGAGCCGTGATGCGAACATTCTCAACCAGATTATTATCCCAGCAAATCAAAATACCCACTCGCCAGCCGTGAGGCGTGTCGACGACGGTGTATTCGTTGCCACTGCTCATGTATTGGCTAACAAAAGTATGCAATTTACGATGTTTAGTGATGTGACCATCTGACATGGCGAGAACAAAGGTGTTGTACAAATTGCCGTCGGCATCAATTTCAATCAAACCAGCACCAATGGTGATTCCCGTTTCTCGTGATAGCGCCAGCAAAGCCTGACTGGATGGGCCGTTAGGTACAGGTTCTGCCTGTGCTTCAATCTCATGACGTTTCTGTGTGTTGAGGTGCCAGTAGCCGCTGATGCACATTTCTGGAAAGGTAATAAGTTCTACGCCCTGAGTTTGAGCCTCATAAACAAACTTTTTGATTGTCGACAAATTGTACGCTTTGTCTCCGGCGTGATGGTTAAATTGAACCGATGCCACTTTCAGCTTCTTCATTGTGATCTCTCCAGTTAAGTAACTGACATCGAGTTTAGATATCTTTATCAATTCCATATAATGAAAGATATTCGACATTCAATGAGTAATTGGAATGGATTTGGAGCATCTGAAAGCTTTCTGTGTATTGGCAGAGAGCAAAAACTACCGCTTGGCATCGGAGCGTCTGTTCATCACACAGTCAGCGCTAACGAAAAAGATTCAGCGCTTGGAAGAGAAGACCGCTGCTCGTTTGTTTGAACGAGGCAGGCATGGAGCAGTGCTGAGTGCCGCAGGGCAAACCCTGTTACCTGAAGCGAAACGACTGGTCGAGCGATTCGAACAGTTTCACCGACTGTCTGAGCGAGTTTCTCAGGGTATGGCTGGGCACCTCAACATTGGCTTTGGTATTTCGACGTATCATCAGGCACCGCATTGGGTGGCACAATTTAAACAACGTTACCCCGATGTCAGCATGACACTCAATGACATTCCTTCTCAAACTCAGTTGGAGAAATTGAATAGCGGTGAATTGGATTTGAGCTTCAATCGAATACCTGATGAAGACAGATACGATGCAGTAGCGCTTTATTCTGATCAGTTGGTAGTGGCTGTCCACGAGAGTGAGCACTTGGATGAAGGCAATCTCTGGTATTCGTTGCGAAACATGCATTACCTTAAATTGGCCTCCAATCGTGGCCCCGGGCTCAATCTTCAGATTGACCGTTATCTGATGAGTCAGCACCAAAATTTAGCCGCGGAGCAAGAAGCAGATGATATTTTAACTTTGCTGGCGTTAGTGTCTGCGCGGCTTGGATTTACCATTATGCCAAAAAGTGCTCAGCAAATTCATAGCCCTAGCGTACGTTACATTCCATTGGATGGTGAGTATGCCAGTTGGCAGGTTGGGTTGGTTTGGCAGCGAGACAATAGCAATCCACTGGTGTCTCGCTTTGTTGATCTGGTTAAATCGCGCTGATTAACACAACTCAACTTCGACGTCGGACTGAATTTGGCTAGAACACGCTAAGGTATAACCATTGGCGAGATCTTCTTCAGTCAGCGTTTCCGTACTGGTGCGGCTGACTTCGCCCTTAGTCACTTTACATTTGCAGGAACCACACATGCCGCTGCGACAGGCGATAATAATTGGCACCCCGTTTTCTTCCAGTACGTCAGCTAAGGTAGCGCCTTGGCTGATTTCTTTTGATACGCCAAACGCTGGCACTTCGAACTGCACAACACCATCTGACGAGCTTTCATTATGAGCTTCAATAGGGGTAAAACTTTCCTGATGGAATTGCGCCGCCTCAACGCCCAGTGCCAACGCGTTGCTCTCCATATCCTGCATAAACAGAGTTGGTCCGCAGAGATAAACCGTGTGTTGGTTAAGGTCTGGGCACAGTTTGGCTAACCACTCTCTGTCGAGCCGTCCATGCGGGTGGCGTGTGCCTGTATTGTCTTTAAGCAGAAGTTTTAAGTGGAAATTTGGGTATTGTGCATCTATGGACTCCAGCTCATCAAAGTAGATAGTCTGAGCAGCGCTTTTCGCCATGTGAATAAAGGTTATCTCGACGTCTGCTTTGGTTTTCAGCCAATGTTTTGCCATCGACATGACAGGTGTGATGCCACAACCTGCACTGAGCAAAGCCACTTTATGTTTCGGTGGGCAATCGATGCTGTTGAATGGTCCAGTCGGCGCCAGTGCCAAGACGCTGTCTCCGGAATTGAAGTGGTCGATGATGTAGTTGGATACCAAGCCATTCTCGACTCGTTTGACGGTCAATTTAAGATGCGATTCCCCCGGTAACGAAGAAACAGAATACGCGCGGTATTCCACCTTGCCGTCGAACTCAAAACCTAACGAAATAAACTGACCCGGTTTGAAATCAAATCCATTTGGTTGGGGAGTGTCAGAGGTCAGAGTCAAGCTGACGGTATCTGATGTTTCCTGCCATTTATCAACACAACGAAGTCGGGCGGGTTGGTTGTTTTGCCATTCGCGAATCATAATTCCTCACAAGTAAAAGAGCCCAGCCAAACAAACTGACTGGGCTATCAAAAGGCAGGGATTAAGCTGCTAGGATAGTTTTCAGATCGTCTTCAACATTGCCGATACTGCGCATGTCGAATTTATCCTGAATGATTTGGATGAGATTATCGGTCAGGAATGCAGGTGCGGTTGGGCCTGTGTAGATGCCTTTTACACCTAGTGCGAACAGAGTGAGCAATATCACGATGGCTTTCTGCTCAAACCAAGACAGCACGAGAGTTAGCGGCAGTTCGTTGATGTCGCAATCAAATTCTTTCGATAATGCTAGGGCAAGCTGAATGGCTGAATAGGCGTCATTACACTGACCAACGTCCAGTAAGCGCGGGATACCGTTGATGTCGCCAAACTGATTCTTGTTGAAGCGGAACTTACCACAGGCCAGTGTCAGGATCAGAGTATCCTCAGGCGCGCTGGCGGTGAAATCGGTGTAGTAGCTACGTTCTGCTTTGTCGCCGTCACAACCACCAACTAAGAAGAAGTGTTTAATGTTACCTTCTTTGACCTGCTCAACCACAGCTGGGGCTGCACTCATCAACGCATTGCGACCAAAGCCTACGGTGATCATGTGTTCAATTTCATCGTGTTGGAAACCGTCTTGTGCCAGTGCACACTCAATCACCTGACTGAAATCATCACCTTCAATGTGTGCAACACCTGGCCAGCCAACGATGCTACGTGTGAACAAACGATCTGAGTACTGGCCCATGTTCGGGTTCAACAGACAGTTAGACGTCATGACAATCGCGCCAGGGAAGTTAGCAAATTCTTTCTGCTGGTTTTGCCATGCGCTGCCGTAGTTGCCGACCAGGTGCGGGTATTTTTTCAGTTCAGGGTAACCGTGCGCAGGGAGCATTTCACCGTTGGTGTAAACGTTGATACCGGTTCCTTCGGTTTGCTGAAGAATTTTCTCTAGGTCATGCAGGTCATGCCCCGAAACCAAAATACATTTGCCTTTAACTGGTTTAACGTTGACCTGAGTTGGCTCTGGGTGGCCGAAAGTAGTGGTTTCACCAAGGTCTAGCATTTCCATAACTTTGTAGTTCATCAGACCAATACGCATTGAACATTCAAGCAAAGCGTTAAGATCTTCTGGATCAGTGCCTAGCCACGCCATGATTTCATGATACTCAGCGTAAATATCGTTATTGGTTTGCTCCAAGACGCGTGCGTGTTCCATGTAAGCGGCAGCACCTTTCAGGCCGTAAAGGCACAGCAGACGTAGACCAATCACATCTTCACTGATCTCCTGATAGCCACGGTTGACCGCAACCTGAGGAGCAAATTCGAGGATCGCTTCAGCACTTGCTGGTAACTCGAAATTAGCGACTTTAGGTGCGGGCTCAAGTTCAACGTCAGCCAGTTTTGCCGCAGCGAGTGTCTGCTCTTTAAGTCGGGACTTAAACTGCGCAGCCTGTGCAGCGAGTTCAAGAATACGTTCAGGGTCGAAATTCACATTGGTTAAGGTCGAGAAGAAGGCTTTTGGCGCCCATTGGTTAACTTCGTCATCAATAATGTCAAAGCGGCGAGCTTGTTCTGCCCAGTACGAAACACCTTCAAGGGTATAGACCAGTACATCTTGTAGATCCGAAACTTCAGATGTTTTGCCACACATGCCTTGGGCGAAAGAACAACCTTTAACAGTTGGGGTTTGAATAGTCTGTTCACATTGAATACAGAACATTGCGCTTCTCCAGTAATAGTCTTTATGCGGTCACGCCGCTTGGATTTGTTTAGCGCTATAATTGCAGAGAGTGTGCCACTATTTAAATATTTGATACTTAAAGAATTTACATTTATTTGGATATGGGGATGTTGTCTAGATGACAACGGTGATGATGTAAATAACACATCAATAAATGCTGCAAAGAGCTAAACAGTAAATAAGATAGTCATTAAAATGTATGAATTTTGAGCTGAGGATAAGTGAGTAAAACAGAAAGTTAGATGATGATTATCATGATGGGATGAGCTGGAACGCGCGATGTGCTTTTAACATCAATTCCATTAAATGGGAGATGAGCCAGACCTGAATCTGGCTCATAGAGAAGATTAACAGCCGTATGTTTTTGCTATGTAGTCTTCAAACTGCTTACACATCAGTTCATCAGAGGTAGCGTTGTCAGCTAAGCGAGCAGCACCATCAACAATATTGATCTTTGCATTCAACGGTGCGGCATCGGTTCGTTCGCGGGAGTTTAAATCAGCAATCTTTTGTTTCTGAATTTCCCACGCTTGATCGGCGGTGAGGCTACATGCCTCGGCAAGATATTTGGCATTGAAACCTTCACCCGTCAGACTCTTGATGGTGTCATTGTGAGATAAGTGATTGCCTGCACGCCAATAATGCTCTGCCAGCAAGGGGCCAATTTCTGGGTTGTCAGTCAGGTACCCAAATCTGTCGAGGAAGTAAGCACGTGTCTGATGGACGGCCATGTTGGCAAGCAAGTAACCATGGTAAGCACAGGATGCTTCATCAGAAAGCAAATGAGGAATCGCCATCAATGGGCGAGGGCTGCATTCTAGTCCCAGAATCTGCTTTTCACACTGACGAGCCAAAGCTGTAATGTGTTCTGCCGTCAGTTCCTCGTCGCTTAGCTGATACAAGGCTCGCTCAAAGTAAGGCACCACCAATATGCTGCGTTCCTGATACGCTTTAAACGGCTGGCTGCTATTGATCATCGATTGAATGAGCTCGTCTGGAACTGGATTTCCATTCGCATCCAGAGCGTATTGTTTCAGCCAGTCAGCATCATTCAGCAGGCTGTCACAGAACATGGATTGAGTTTCGGCATAAGCCATGGACGTCGGTGCAAACTCCTGAGAAAAACAAGGTGAGTTCATCTTGACGTTGGCAAAGTGGGCGGCATGTCCCCCTTCATGGAAAAGGGTGTTGATGCCATCATAACCGCTGCCAATCTGATCGGGCTTTGCGTTACTGGTGAAATTGACCTTGGCTGCTATCCATCGCCCGTCGTCATAAAACGAAGGTATCGGGCCGTGGCAAAAACCGTTTTGGTATTTACCTTGACGATCCAGCAAGTCCAGAGTGAGTTCGGCACCAGAGTAATCAATGCTCAGCCGGCCAAAAGATTCTACCCAGCGTCTGAGTGACTTGGAAAACGGAACGTATGGATCCAGCTCACGCATCGAATCGCCAGAAAAAGAGTAATTGAAGTTGTAACCTGTGAGCGCATTTTGGCCTTTCTCACTGGCGAGTTTATCTAAGCTGGTGAGATTAACTTTTCTGGTACGCTGCTCGAAATCATTCAGAATGGCAAACAACTCAGTGGTGGTCATTTTTTCGTTTTTCAGTACTGAGTAATCGAAGAAATTGTCGTACCCCAACGAGCGAGCAAACTGGTTACGCAGTTTGACTAAATCGATAAAGCCATTGCCAAGTAGCCATTGCTCAAGATCTAACAATGCTTGATGTGCTGACTGGCGCACGGCTTCATTATCGTTTGCCATTATGGTTGAGCGTAGTGCTGGTAAAGAGGCGTCAACTTGTTCTCCTTCTTCGTTGACGTAAACCAGTGCATGATTTTGTTTTTTCTCAAATAGTTCCGTTTCAAATGCTATCAGTTCTGTCTTGAGTGCTTGAGCTTTATCTCCTTCGATAGCGTGTGAGCGGAAAGTGGCTAGCCAGCCTTCAAGCCCTATTTGAGTTTGTTTACGCTCTTCTAAGTCGGCTATTTCATTGAGCGTGCTGAGCTGTTGTTCGATGTCAGAAATCTGATCGGCATTACTCAGGAAGTGAGTCCATGCGGTTTGCGCAGTGGCAAAACGATCATGTTCGTTACTGATGCCCATGTAGGTGTCCCAGAACAAATCTTCTTTGGTACGATGAACGTTTAGGTAACGCTGGTTGAGATCTTTGAGGTATTGAGTTGCAGTCATTTCAGTCCATAAAATGGTGGTGTGAAGCACTATTATGGCATGACTTATATAATGAAATTAGTTACATAGTCGGCGTTTTTGAGATTCCTTCAACTTAGGCACTGTTTTGTTCCTTACCAGAGACGCACTTAAGCCGTTTGTCGCTAGCAGTTTGTACGTTTTTCGCTTTGTTGATGTACATATCTTTGTCCGCTCTAGCCAGCGTATCCTGACAAGAGAGGTAGTTTTTAGGGCCGGATTGCGCAACGCCAATACTCAGTGAAAGATCAGTTCGAATTGAAGCAAGGTTTTCTAGAAGTCGTGGAATGTAATTTTTGTTGGCGTCACTTTTAGCGCAGCTAGGCATCACGACGACAAATTCATCACCGCCAACTCTAAAGCACAGGTCTACGCTTCTTGAAACGCTCCTTATGCAGTCCGACACTATCACTAGAACGGCATCGCCTTCTTCGTGTCCATGTTGATCGTTGAAGGATTTAAATTTATCGACATCGATGTAGACGATGGATATTGGAAGGTTATTTTTTTGCGCTTCGGTGAATAGCTTATTGGTAAATTCGTCAAATGCTCGTTTATTGTACAAACTAGTTAAAGGATCCAAACGGGTCATTTTTTCCAACTTCTTGGTTCGTTCCTGAACCATAGACTCTAGATCATTAACGTATTGGTATGACTTGTTTCTCTCAATTTCAATTTCATTCATCATGCTCTTAATGTAAGTATCGAACACATAAGAGACGTCAAAGTCTATAAGTCTGTCGATGATATCAGATAGAAATCTGGCGTAATAAGGATCCTGAATATTGTTGTTAATAGTGGAGATTAGCCGACTTTTTAGATAGTTAACTGCAGATATGTAAAGTTTAGGGTCGACTCCGATTCGTTTATGAACCAAACCAATCCTTAATCTATGTTCGACGTAATCCAGATCTATCTCTTTGGTAAACAGGTCAATGATGTATTGCCTCAGGGCTGACATCAGTCGTTTCAACGTACCAGCATCACCAATTAAGTTTTCAACGTCAGGTGTGCGGGTCTGATGTTGATAAAACTCATCGACGATGACATCTAATTGGCGGCTGATGATACTCTTAATCGTGCGAACTTCATCCAGATCACTGGGTGTTAATCGAAATAGATGAAGCCTATGCTTAAGCTCTGACTCCGATATTTTTTGCTGCTCAACAAGCGATTTGTCTGTTATTCTCATTTTTTTAACCCTAGCCTGATTCGCCAAATCCTAATTAGTATAAAGCAACATTTAGATGTTTGTGGCTAATACAGATTGCGCATGAACTTATAGTTTATCCGCCAACGTACTGTGCAGTGATTTCTTCCATAAAGTTAAGCATGGCTTTTAAACGAGGAGAATGGGTGGTTTTGCTAGCGTAAACGGCTGAAATATTCACATGCGGTAAAACGTTAAGATCATGGGCGATTTGCACTAGCTTGCCGTCACGACATAATTGACGACAGTAAATGTCAGGCAGCAGTGAAACGCCACTGCCAGATGCGACCATATCTCGCACCAGAAGAACATCATCCAGTTGGTTGGCATGTTTAAACTCTATGGTTTGTTTACTGCCATCAGTCATTGTTGAGTACAGCATCGACTGGTTATTCTCCTGATCGTGATAAAAACTGACGTGCTGTTGCAAAGTCTCCAACGTAGCCGATTGGAGCTCTGGATTCGCCAGCAAGTATTCAGGTGTGCAGAACCAGAGTAATTTCACAACAGTGAGCCTTTTGGCATAAAAACCAGAAGGGGCTAAATCACCGAGCTGAATCGCGAGATCAAGTTTGTCTTCCAGTAAGTGAGCACGGTGCGACATGCTGCGAATAGATAGCTGTATATCGGGGTAACGTTCGGTGAAGGCCTTAAGGTTAGGTGACAATATTTCCCGAGAAAAGGCGAACGTAGTGGCGATGCGGAGATTGCCGCATAGACTTTGTGATGGAACTTGCTCTTTGATTGCAGACAGGTTCTGCATCAGTGGCTTAACTTGATTGTATAGCTGTTCTCCGTCTGAGGTCAGGTTCAGATGTCGGCTGTTTCTCTCAAGCAGTTTAATATTCAACGACTCTTCCAATCTGGTTATGGCTCGGCTGACACTGGATTTTTGAATGCCAAGCCTTTTTGCTGCTTTTGAAACGCTGCCGGTTTCGATGACGGCAATAAATATCGGAAGATCGTTTAGGTTCCAGTCCATACTATCTGCTTTCTCTCTCAATTTGATTCTTTAATAACACATTGAAACCTATATCCAAAGCAACGCTGTGTTGCCAATTTTGCGCTATTTGGCTTGAGTGAAAACTTCTAACCTTTGGCTTATGTCAGCCCTACTTAAGGCCAATAATGAAAACCTCATCAGTTCCTAGCTTAACCCGAGCCTGTTTACTACTTGGTAGCAGTTTACTCGTCATGGCCAATGCCGCGATTGCGCCGTCTTTGACTGAAATAAACCATGTGTTTGTTGACCCATTCGGCGTTTCACTGTTAATGACGCTTCCCGCCATTGCGGTGATTGGCTTTGCGCCATTTGTGAGTCGTATAATTGATCGCTTGGGGGAGAAGAAAAGCTTAATGTTAGGGCTTGGATTTTATGGAGTCGCGGGTAGTAGTGGCTTGTGGCTGGATTCATTAGCAGCGCTGCTTGTTGGAAGAGTCATTTTCGGGGCAAGTATCGTCATCTGCATGACGGTGATCAACCAGTTGATTAGCGACTACTTTTCAGGTCAGGAAAGAGTGCATTTCATCTCTCAACAGGCCATTGCGGTCAACCTTGTAGGGATTGCTTTTGTCGTTGCCAGCGGTTGGTTAGCCTCTTTGCATTGGCGACTGCCTTTTACTATTTATCTGATTGCTTTGCTGACACTCGCACTGTCTTTAAAAGGAATTCCCCCAAGTAAAAAAGTGTGTACTCAATTTCGGCCTAAACTAGGCTGGTTGGGCTTTAGGCCGGTCTTGCCGTTTTATCTACTGGGGTGTGTGGGTATGTTGTCATACTACCTAGTATTGCTTGGCTTACCTTATCTATTGAAAACGTCTCAAAGTTTCAACAGCTCTGAAACGGGGTTGGCGATGGGGGCGATGAGTTTGTTGTCAGCCTTCGTAGCGTATTTCTTTAGACATGGCGTCATCAACTATGGTGAGAAACTTGTCATGGCACTTTGTTTCGTGTGTTTCACCACCTCATTTTGGGCGTTGTCGCAAACACAATATGATTGGCGCGCGTACATAGTATTAGTCAGCACAGGTATTGGGTTTGGATTATTGCTGCCAGTGCTCACTCATCTAGTTATTCAGACGAGTATACCAGCGCAGAGAGCGTCCGTGCTGAGCGGTTTTGTGATGTTCTATTTTCTGGGGCATGCGTTGAGCGCCTTCGTGCTCGATTTGCAAAACCTGTTTGGTACAGAGCGTTTTTTCCTATTGCTGGGTAGTTTAATTGGTGTGGTAAGCCTATTGTGCGTCAAGTTCGTCCCTGACCTAAGAGACAAGGTTGCGGAGGAAGTGGCATGAATTTCCGCGTGATTGACTCAACAGCAGTCCCTCAAGCAATGAAAGGCTTGGGTTCACTGACACAGGCTTTGCGTTCTGCGAGTGAAGATTTCCAGATTCAACCGTTACGTATGGTTAGACAAAGCCCGGTGTACACTCGGGAAGTGATACTTTGTGATGGCGCCTTGCCTTTGGTTTGGGCTAAATCGACTTTGTTTTCTAAACATGAAAAGACAGTAGCTGCGTATTGCGGTTTAGAAGGTCAATCACTGGGAGAGGAACTGCTTTTCTCCTATCAATCGGTTAAGCGTAGCCCTTATCAATTTATTGAGTGTTCACTTCCTACAATTGAATATTCGAAGCAGTGTGGACTCATTCAAAACCAAGGTCGTATCTCAAGGTTTACATGGCAAGAGCATGACTCGATTCTGGTTTTGGTCGAAGTGTTCTATCATCAGGCACTCAAAATGATCGATACAACCCAGTCGTTGGGAGATTGAAATTTCAACAACGTGGCTGAAATATGTGCTTGCAGTGGGAGACAAAGAGCGAACTGAAAACAGTCTAGCGATAAAATGTCGTGAGGACGGGACAATTACTCAGGTAGCTGTTGGTGAACTCATTGTTTATCTCAAGGAAAAACTAAGACAATCACACCAGAAAGGGGGCTGTTCGGAGGCGACACTTTCTTTGGCTTAGTCTTGTTAGACGGTTGTGAGAGATCAGGTAGGCCTGCGGGCCTACCTATGTGTTATTGAACTTAGGTTTCAACGCCTAGTTTTTTCCCCATTCGGTATAAATTGCCGCGATCCATTTGTAGAAACTCCGCCGCTTTAGACCAAGTACGGTTCGATTTTTTCAGTGCGTGAACAATGAGGTCTTTCTGGTAAGATTCGACGAGATCTCTCATTCCTTGGCTACTTTGCGGCAGGTAGTGTGATGTGCTTTTTACATCCGTATTCTCAAAGCCGCCGTCAAAGTGATTGAGGTGAATAATCTGCTGTTGCTCCTGAATGGCTCTTAACGCTGCGCGGGTTAGTGTATGTTCCAGTTCTCGTACATTACCGGGCCAGTTCTGTTTTTCCAAAAGCACCAAGGCTTTGGGGTGTAAATGCAAGTTAGGGATGTTGAACTGGCTACGGACTTTTTCCAGAAGATAGCCCGCAAGAACAGGAATATCACCCTCGCGCTTACGTAGCGCTGGAACGGAAATCGGGAACACATTTAGACGGTGGAATAAGTCGGCGCGAAATTGCCCTTGCTCGACTTCATTTTCAAGTAAACGGTTCGTCGCAGCAATAATTCTTACATTGACCAGTAAATGCTTGTCACTACCGACACGCTGCAGCTCACCTTGCTGAATCACACGCAGCAGTTTTGCTTGCAGAACTAAAGGTAGCTCTCCCAATTCATCAAGAAAAATGGTACCACCATCGGCCAGCTCGAATTTACCTGCTCGTGAGCTGTTGGCACCGGTGAATGCCCCTTTGACATGGCCGAATAGCTCACTTTCTGCCAAGCCTTCGGGTAAAGCGGCGCAGTTGACGTAAATCATTGGTTTGTCTCGGCGGCTTGATTGCGCATGGACACTGTGAGCCACTAACTCTTTCCCTACACCCGTTTCACCTGTGATTAGAACGGCATAATCTGATTGAGCGACGGTGGCAATATTGGTTCTAAGCTGTTGAATTTGAGGGCTAAGACCGACCATCTCACCCTGTTTTGAGCGAGCTTGCTGAATCAGGGTTTGGGTGACAGAGCGCTGTTTGCGATTTTGGGCTTTGAGCGCTTTAATTTGGCCAATATTGCGTAACGTGGCAGCCGCCAGTGCTGCGAATGTCTCAATAGTCATTGGCTCTATGGCATCAAACGCGCCGATGTTGAGAGAATCCAGAGTCAGTATGCCGACCAGTTGCCCATCCACGTATAAGCTGCAACCAAGACAGTCATGCACATCTAGCTCAGCTTCTTCACTGAGTAGTACACCACTAAAGGGATCAGGTAGATCACAATCGGCGCTAAACCGAACCGGTTGCTTGCTTGCCATGATTGCTTCCAGCCTCGGGTGCGCTTGAGGAAAGAACCGTCGACCGAGGACACTGGTGGACAAGCCTTTCACCGCAACGGGGGTGAGAAATCCATCCTGATCCAAAATGAATAGTGCGCTGGCATCGCATGGAAATACCCGATCAATACCATCAATCAAATGCTGATACTGGGCTTCGCTGTTGAGGTTAGAGCTCAGGTTGAGGGCTATTTCCAATAGCACCTGATTCATTTTTGCATCCATAGCTGACTTCGGTAGTGAACGACGTCAGCCATGCTATCAGCGCGTTGTCGTTTTCACATCGTCACAAAGGATAGAAACGCCATACGTTTGATTAAGGTCAATTTCTCTCTCAGTTTTGACCAAACTGCGCTCTGTACTTCTGCGGTGAAACGCCCACCAAGCGGCGAAAATGATGGCGCATGGTGACGGCGTTATCAAACCCTGCTTGGTTAGCCAATTGTTCGATTGGTAGGGACGCGGTTTCCAGTAACCCTTTTGCCCTTTCGATGCGCTGTTGGATTAGCCATTCTTTAGGGGAAAGGCTGAAACTGGCGCGAAATTTACGATCAAAAGTACGTCGAGACATGCTGGCTTGTTGAGCCCAGTCTTCGACAGTGATGGCTTTATCCAGATTCGCAGACGCCCAGGCGATAGCTTGTGAAAATGTGCCCGGAACTTTGAGCATGGGTGTTTCAACAAACTGCGCTTGTCCGCCTGTTCGGTGGGAAGATATGACCAGTCTTTTCGCGACCTGATTGGCAATCTGATAGCCGTAGTCGTGACGGATAATCGCCAGACCAAGGTCGAGGGCAGATGCACTTCCGGCCGAACACCCAATCTGCCCGTCCAATACGTAAAGCACATCTTTCTGGTATTCGACATCGGGGAACTGCTCACGAAATGCGTTTTCATACATCCAGTGTGTGGTGGCTTTACGTCCTTTAAGCAGTCCGAGTTTCCCAAGTAAAAAAGAGCCTGAACAGAGCGACAAAACGCGTTTACCATCAGCGACAAACTGACGAATCTCGCGCTGAATCAGGGGAGGAATCGCGTAGTCTCCAGTCGGCCAGCCGGGAATGATCAATGTGTGGTAACTCTTTAAACTCTCTACGAATTTCGTCCTGAGAGTAACACCGCCTGTGCTGTCAAAATCTTTATTCTCCATATTAATGATCTCGCAGTCATACCAAGGATCGAACTCTGGTCGAGGCAAGGCAAACAGTTCCGCTGCGCAGGACATTTCAAACAAGGTGATGTGAGAGTGGGCAAGAATGGCAACTTTGATCATCTGGAAACTCGTTAGTGAGCGATAGTCTTTGGCTGATTATTATCGAATATTGACTTTTAGGCCAATGTTGAGTCGCTCATTTCAACGCAATAATGATTCAAAAGACAAACAAGGAGACGTTATGACAACTGCAGTAACTAGAGTTCCAGCCGCCAGTAGTGAGCGTGCGTTGGCGCATTTCAGTCGGCTATTGGAGTTTGAAACAGACTGCTGGGATGTTCATCATGCCATCAGCAATGATCGTATGGATTTTGTGTTGCTTGATGTCAGAGGAAAAGAGCTGTTTGCGCAAGGACACGTGAAGGGAGCGATTAACATTCCTCACCCGAGGTTGAATGAAAAGAGCCTGAGCGCCTTTTCACCAGACACACAGTTTGTGGTGTATTGTGCGGGGCCACACTGTAATGGCACCGAGAAGGCGGCCATTCGTTTGTCAAAACTTGGTAGACCTGTGAAAAAAATGATTGGTGGAGTCACTGGTTGGCTTGATGAAGGGTTTGAGCTGGTTAAACAGGAGGTTGAAACATGCGTTTAATTGTTGGAACAGATTCTACGTGGTCTTTGCGCGCTTGGATATGTGCTTACATTACAGGAATAGAGATGGAAACTCAGGTGATCGATCTAACGAAACCTGAGGCGAAAGAACAGCTTAAACTGATGTCTCCGACAGGGCTCGTACCAGCACTCACTACGGATAACAACTGTGTAATCCATGATTCGCTTGCTATTAGTGAGTATTTAAACGAGCTATCGGGAGGGAAATTGTTACCTCAAAGCGAGTCTCAACGAGCAGAAGCACGGAGTTTATGCTGTGAAATGCACTCAGGTTTTGTTGCATTGAGAACGTATTGCTCGTTTACTCTGGATAAACCGGATGTCGACCCACTTCCTATGCAAGAGCTGGCTTCTGATCTCACGCGTATCAACACCATTTTTGCCAAGGCTCGGCTGCCGTTTATGTACGATGAGCCGACCATGGTTGACGCCTTCTATGCGATCTTAGCTTACCGGCTTGAGAGTTACGGCCTTTCTCTTCAAGGCAAAGCGGCGGACTATCAACAAAGCTTGCTTGAGTGGCATGGATTGACCAGTGCGATTGAAGCCGCCAAAGAGTGGCGTAACGGGTGATAGAGGAATCTACAATGACTCTATGACTAACATGCATAGAGTCATTGTAAAAATGTCATTTGAGTCATAAAGAGAGGCTCAATACACTTCGCGCTCTTTATTTTTTTGCTGAGACTATGAATCATGTTTTCTCAATCACTTTTTGCTCAGCTCGTGAGAATGACGGTATTGCTTTGCCTAACTCTGTTGGCCGTCCATCAGTCACCGCGTCTGATGGAGCTGTTAGCCGAGCAGGCCACCAATAGCGGTTGCCACCAGCAAAGTCACGATATGTCTGGTGACCATTCTCATCATCACCATCATTAAGGTAAGTTCATGAGCATTTTCCGTTTTCCAGCAATGGTCTGGTTAGGCATCGCCATTCTGGTTATCTGCCTGGGTATCAGGCAATCATTTGGCATCTTCATGATGCCGGTTTCCGATTACTTTCACACAGGACGTGAATTTTTCAGCTTTGCTATTGCGCTGCAAAATTTGTTGTTTGGTGTCTTTCAGCCGTTTGTCGGTATGGCTGCCGACCGGTTTGGTGCTAAACGCATCATCATTGCGGGTGCTATCGCGTATGGCGTCGGCCTGTATTTGACCTCTATCGCTGTCGAACCTTCAACACTTTATTGGACACTTGGTGTTCTCGTTGGTTTGGGCCTGAGCGCAACCAGCTATGTCATTGTCCTTGGTGCTGTTGCTAAAGTTGTCCCTGCGGAGCACGCAGCAAAAGCATTTGGCTTGACCACTGCTGCAGGCTCCTTTGGTATGTTTGCTATGATTCCCGGAGCGCAGATGCTGCTGAGTGATTTGGGGTGGCAAGGGGCATTACAGAGCTTCGCTATTCTCTGCTCAACAATGATCGCATTTGCATTGTTTATGCGAGTGCCGAAAACTGTGGCCAGCCAAGGAAACTCTGCTAGTGAAATAAAGGAAGATAATTTAACGCTTAAGCAGGCGTTAAGAGAGGCGTTTTCTCATAGAGGCTATTGGCTGATCCATCTTGGTTTCTTCGTTTGCGGCTTCCATGTGATGTTCATTGCGACGCACCTACCTAGCTATTTAGCAGACAAACAGTTACCAGCCTCAACGGCTGCGATGGCACTTGCCTACGTCGGGGTTTTCAATATCTTCGGCTCTTACTTTTGGGGAGTGATGGGTGATAAATTCAGCAAACGCCATGTGATGTCGGCTCTGTATCTGATGCGTACCATGGTGATTGGCGCATTTGTGACGTTGCCAGTCACAGAGCATACAGCGGCGATATTTGGTGCGGCCATTGGTTTTTGTTGGCTAGGTACCGTGCCATTGACGTCTGGCTTAGTGAGGCAGATCTTTGGTGCTAAGTATCTGTCGACGCTTTATGGGCTGGTCTTTTTCACTCATCAGGTCGGTAGCTTCTTAGGCGCTTGGGCTGGTGGCCGTATTTACGATTACTACGGTTCTTATGAGCCCATTTGGTGGTCGACGGTTGTTCTCGCGTTTGCTGCGGCGATTATTCACCTACCAATCAACGACAAGCCTGTTCGACGCTTTGCCGTAGCGTAATAAATTTATTCGCCACAAGTCTTAGTTCCTGTTTTTCACGTACTAACGTGAAAGAGAAAAGTCAGGAGCTGAGGCTTGAAACAAAAAGTTGGTCTTTACTGGTTCACTTGCGATCTTCGCATCCAAGATAACCCATTGCTATGGCAGGCGAGTTGCGAAGTTGACAGCCTGCTTTGCGTCTATTGCTTGCCTCAAATGGACAGATATCTGGTTCGTTACTCACAAGAGCAGAGTTTAGGCTCTGAGAGATTGGCATTTCTGCAACAATCCGTGGCCTGTTTATCGCAGTCTCTCGAAAATATGGGCCAGAAATTGATCGTATTTGATGACCGTCCCCTGGATGTTCTCAATCGTTTTATCCAAGATTACGGCGTCACGCATTTTTACTGTGATCTTTTTTCCGGTGTCAACGAGCAAAGCGTAGTCGATAGGTTGTCTCAGCTACACTCGGATCTCACCTGCATTCAAGAGCCAGTTAATACACTCTTCAGCCAACGCCTTCTCCCTTTTACGTTAGGTGAATTGCCCAGTACTTTTACTCAATTCAGAAAGCAAGTCGAGCACCTTCCTATCGGTGTAGAGTCAAGCCTGTCTGCATTGCCAGAACCACCTGCGCAGGTAATCAGCACATTAAACATGGAAGTGGTATCGTGTCAGCTATTCGCTGGCGGAGAAACTCTAGGGCTTGCTCACTGTTCAGGTTACTTTGCTACATCTTTAGCAAGTCACTACAAACAAACTCGCAACGAGCTTGATGGTTTTGACTTTTCTACTAAGTTTTCTCCGTGGCTAGCCGTAGGATGCCTGAGTCCGAAGAGGATCTTTATATTGCTTCAAGAATATGAGCAGAGGGAGAGGGCAAATGACTCAACATACTGGATTTTCTTTGAGCTGTTGTGGCGGGAGTATTTCCATTGGTACGGAAAACTGTGGGGAAGACGTCTGTTTAAGTTTTCTGGCTTGAAAGATGCTGCACCATTGACAAGTTTTTACAGCTACCGGTTTCAGCAATGGAAGTATGGTGAAACTCAATACCCAATCGTCAATGCTTGCATGAAACAGCTTAAAGCGACGGGTTACATGTCTAATAGAGGCAGGCAACTCGTAGCAAGTTGTTTGATTCATGAACTTGGTTTGGATTGGCGCTACGGGGCCGCCTACTTCGAGACTCAACTCGTTGATTATGATGTCGCTTCGAACTGGGGGAATTGGCAATATTTGGCGGGCGTGGGTGCGGACCCTAGAGGTTCTCGTCATTTTAATTTAGCGAAACAAACGGAAATGTACGATCCAGATAAGGTTTTCATAGAGCGGTGGCATGGAAGCAAAGTGATTATACCAAGTGATCATGTTGATATGGTCGACTGGCCACTCTCTTGTTTAAAAGGAGATGAGTAAGATGACGTTTAACACTATCCGCCTTATTCTCGGCGATCAGCTCAATATGCGTCACTCTTGGTTTAAAGAGTCAGACAAATCAGTGTTGTACTTGATTGCAGAGCTCCATCCAGAGGCAACTTATGTTAGGCATCACATACAAAAGGTGTGTGCATTTTTCGCTGCAATGCAGGCCTTTGCGCATGAGCTTCAGCAAGATGGGCACGAAGTGTTGCATCTCAATCTGGACCAAACTTTGGCATTTTCTGATGTCTCGCAACTCGTTCATCACTATGTCAAAGAGTTTGGTGCAACAGTGTTCGAGTATCAAAGACCAGATGAGTTTCGTTTAGCAACGCTCCTCGATGAAATAGAGATACAAGGCTGCCGCATTCAACATACAGAGAGTGAACACTTCCTTCTTCCTTTTCAGCAGATTGAGCAGCACTTTACTCAAGGAAAGCACATTATGATGGAGCACTTCTATCGTAAAATGCGAAAAAATTTCAGCATCTTAATGGATGATGGAAAACCTAAAGGTGGAAAGTGGAATTACGATGCGAACAATCGCAACAAACTCAAAGCAGCGGATATAGAGCGTTTGCCGACCCCTCTAATGTTTGGGAATGATGTCACCGAGATTAGAGCGTCGCTTGAGCGGCACAATATCAGCACCATAGGGCAACTTGAAGGCCCATTGTTATGGCCGATCAACCGCAATCAAAGTTTGACATTGCTTGCCCACTTTTGCTCCGTATGCCTACCTAACTTTGGTCGGTTTCAAGATGCAATGACACAGGCGCATGAATCAAAATGGTCGCTTTACCATAGTCGATTGTCCTTCGCCTTAAACAGCAAAATGCTTCACCCTCTCGAAGTGATTGATAGTGCGTTGTCAGCGTATGAGTCAAACCCAGATATCGATATTTCTCAGGCAGAAGGCTTTATACGTCAAATACTCGGTTGGAGGGAATACATCCGAGGCGTGTATTGGGCCAATATGCCAGATTATGCTGAGCACAACCACTTCGACGCTAAACGCCACTTGCCTGAGTATTTTTGGTCTGGAGAGACGAAGATGGCATGTATGAAGGAAGCTATCGGGCAGTCGTTGGATTTTGCCTATGCGCACCATATTCAAAGACTCATGGTGACGGGCAACTTTTGTTTGTTAACAGAGATTGACCCTGCCCAGGTTGATGAGTGGTATCTCGGTATCTATGTGGATGCGATTGAATGGGTAGAAATGCCTAACACCCGAGGTATGGCTCTGTTCGCGGATGGTGGCATTGTGGGGACTAAACCTTATGCTGCGAGTGGCTCGTACATCAATCGAATGAGTGACTACTGCAAAGGATGCCATTATAACCATAGTGAAAAAACGCAGGACAACGCATGCCCGTTGAATAGCTTGTATTGGCGCTTCATGCACAAACACAGAGAAATGTTAACGCAGAACCCACGTATTGGCGTTATTTATCGATCTTGGGACAATCTTGATGACCATGCACAAAGTGAGATTTTGCAAAAGGCAGAGTATTATTTGGAGCATATTGAAGCCTTGTAATTCAATCTCTAGCGTGGTGGAAAATAAAAACGTGCCAGAAGGTATTTTTGGGACCGCTTGAGAACAAATTAGATTATGATGAAGACCTTTGTTCCCAACGGTCTTTCTTTATATGTTTGCTGAATGGATAACGACAGAGGCATTGCTTGCTGCTTTCCTGATTTTCCTTGGCTCGTTCGTACAGACAGCGATCGGTTTTGGCTTAGCGATTGTTGCCGCGCCTCTACTGTTTCTTGTCTCGCCAGATTATGTTCCCGCCCCTATCTGCTTGGTAGCGCTCTATATCTCAATTCTGAACGCTTTGAAGCACCGTGATAGCGTAGAGATTGGGGGGCTTAAGATGGCATTAATTGGTCGAGTACCGGGCTCTATAGCGGGAGGCGTGCTATTGGTGATGGTATCGACCGACTTGCTGGCATTATGGCTTGGTCTGTTGGTATTGTTTGCTGTCGCAGTGAGCTTACTTCCTTTTCGTATTGAACCGACACCAACCCGCATGGGAGTTGCCGGTTTCTTTTCTGGCTTCTTCGGCACCAGTTCAGGTATTGGTGGACCGCCGATGGCTTTGTTGTTACAACATCAGGAAGCGAATCAGTTGAGAGGCAATTTGTCGGCCTTTTTTGTGTTCAGCTCAATCATTTCATTGATTATCCAAATGCCTGCGGGCTTTTTGACGACGCATCATCTGTGGATCAGTATTCCTCTTCTTCCTGCTGCGTGGTTGGGTTATAAACTCGCTTTAGCAACGACTCAGTCTCTACCCAAAGAAAAGATTCGTCTTGGGGCACTGATGCTGTGTACTGTCAGCGGTGCGACGGCAGTCTGGCAGGGTTTGGCATAAGTCATTTTTATTGATGTTCATCTTAGGTTAAGGAAAAACCATGATACTAGAAGTCGCAATTCTGGATGTGAAGCCGGATATGGAGAAAGAATTTGAGCAAAACTTTGCAAAAGCTCAGGCCATTATTTCAAGCATGAAAGGCTATGTTTCACACCAGTTGCAACGTTGTATTGAAAATCCGGGGCGCTATATTTTGCTAGTGAACTGGCAAACATTGGAAGACCATGAAATCGGATTCAGACAATCTGCTGAGTACCAGGAATGGAAAGCACTTTTACATCATTTTTATGATCCATTCCCGACCGTAGAACACTATGAGAGTGTGTTTGGTTAAGGTTTTCTAAAAGGAGAAACAACAGGTTATGAGAACGATAGGTAATATAATTTGGTTTTTGCTGGGCGGCGTTGTCATGGGCCTGATGTGGTGGTTCTTCGGCTTGCTGGCTTTCATCAGCATCGTGGGTATTCCATGGGGACGTGCCTGTTTTGTGATGGGGAATTTTTCCTTCTTCCCATTTGGTCAGGAAGCGATTGCCCGAGATGAGCTGACTAATGAAATGGATATTGGAACCAGCCCGCTCGGTTTGGTCGGCAACGTCATTTGGTTTGTGTTTGCAGGTATCTGGTTAGCGATAGGCCACATCCTGTCAGCGGTGGCGTGTTTTGTGACCATTATTGGTATTCCATTTGCTATTCAGCACCTCAAACTGGCGTATATCTCGCTGGCTCCTATTGGTAAAACCGTGGTGCCTAAAGAGCAAGCGGCAATGGCAAGATATTCTAAATAATGAAAGCCCCAATTGGGGCTTTTCTTTTGTCCGTCAATTATTAAGCAACTTCAGCCTAGTTCGAAAAGACTAGCGAGAAATTCTTATATCTCCTCCAATAAAAGAGACAGTGTCATCCGACAAATTGGACCTGTATGGCATTGACCCGACATAATTGTCATTTATAGTAGTTCGCTAAATTTGCTGCTATAAAAATAGAATAAACACTCAATGCTGCGCTGGATAACAAAGATAAAAACCTTCCTCTGCGCGTCAAGCTTGATCGTATCCATTGCCAGTGATGCGCATCCCCATCCCGTGGAACTGGAACTCTACACTCAGGAATTTCCGCCGCTACAGGTGGAAGTAGATGGTGTGGCAGAAGGCTATGTGGTCAAGTTTGTCGAAGCTGTGGTACAGGACGCTGCTCAATCCCTGCCGATGGAAGTTCATCAGGTGCACTTCACTCCGTGGAAGCGGGCAATGCGAATTACGCAAAATCGCGCGAACGCCTTGTTCTTCTCTGTATCACGTACGCCAGTGAGAGAGGATAAATTTCATTGGATTGGTGAAGTCTCTCCCTATGAAGTCGGGATCTATCGTCATATTACTGGGCCTAAATTAGAAACGGATGAGCTGCAGGCGCTCAAAGGCTATCGTTTTGGTGCACAAACCGAGGGTTCATTTGAAGAGTTGATCGAGTCTCTGGGCTTTCAGCGGATTATCCCTGTTAACTACGGTAAAGATGCGATTCGTTTGCTGCGTGCGAATCGGGTCGACTACGCACCTTTAGTAACGGTCAGTTACCCCTATCGTATGGAACAATATGGCTTTGATCCCGATAACTTTGTCGAAGTAATGAAAGTAAAGCAATTGTGCAAAGCGCTGTGGTTAGTTACGGGGAAACAAACATCACCAGAGGTGGTGAGCGCTTTAAGCCACAGCTTTGAAACGTTGAAAAAACAAGGGAAGCTGGCGGCTTTGATTGACGCTTATCAGCCGGATAGCGCGGTGATGCTTCGTTATCGAAAACAGGCGGCTAAGCGATAAAAAAGGGCCTGAAGACAGGCCCGAATGGATTTACAGCTCTTCGCCGTAGATGTCAAAAGAGAAGTACTTTTTCGCAATCTTGTCATACGTACCGTTGGCGCGAATGGCGACAATTGCTTTATTGAATTTCTCAGCCAGTGCTTTGTCATTCTGACGTAATGCTAACGCTGTTCCCTCACCTATGTAGGCTTTGTCGGTAACAGGCTGACCGACAAACTTGAACCCCTGACCAATGTCTTTGGCCAGAAACGCTAAGGCTAGCTGATCTGAATTACCAAAAGTCAGATCCAAGCGACCGTTTACCATATCAATGTAGACTTCATCCTGACCGGTATAACGTTTGATCTCTGCGACGTCACCGAACTTGTCCGTTACGTAGCGATCGTGAATTGTGCCACCTTGAACGCCGATGACTTTGTCTTTCATCCCTTGCGCTGAAATGTCGACCTTAGCGTCCGTCGCTGTGACAAAACGAGCCGGAGTCTGGTAATACTTGTTGGTAAACAGCACACGCTTTTTACGCTCTTCCGTAATGCGCATCGAAGCCATGATGACATCTGACTTTCGTGCCAGCAGGCTCGGAATGAGCGAGTCCCAATTTTGGGCGACCCAAGTACAGTCCAGTTTGGCTTCAGCACACAGCGCGTCGGCAATTTCAATGTCGAATCCCGTTGGGTTGCCGCTCTGATCTTTGTAGTTAAACGGCGGGTAAGTGAAGTCAGATGCCAGACGTACTTGCTTTGCAAAAGTGGGTGTAGACAGAAGGGTAGCAGTACAAGCAATGACACTAAGCACTTTTTTCATGTTCGAAATCCTTATCTTCGTTTTTCGTTGATACTGGGTCAGCGAAGTGGCTAATGATGGTAGCGACTTCCTGCATAGATTCTTGTGAGCCAATCGTGATTCTCACGCAGTGTTTCAGGCTCGGTTCGTGTGACTGATTGCGGGTGACGATTCCAGCTTTAAGCAAGTAGTTGAACAGATCGACATCCGGTCGGGTGCGAATCAATACGAAGTTGGTGGAAGATGGGTAGACCTTTTCAATCCAACTTAATGACTGGATCTGATCAACAAACCAATTTTTAGTGGTGATCAACTGCTGGGTACTTTGTGTCATTTTGGCCAACCCTTCTGGGCTCAGTGCGTTTAACACGATTTCGGCTGAACTGTCTGGCATTGGGTAAGGGGGGACCATTTTATATAGGTAGTTCATCACGGATGTATCAGCGATGATGAAACCACAGCGCACTGCCGCAAGGCCAAAGGCTTTAGAAAGAGTACGAATAACAACTAGATTAGGGTATTGCTCGATTAAGCTGACAACGCTTTCTTCAAGTTCAAACTCAATGTATGCCTCGTCCACGACAATCAACGCCTGATCTTGCGTTTGGTCGAGAACAGACAGTACATCTTGTCGACTCAGCATCTGGCCTGTCGGGTTATTGGGTGAACAAAGAAACACCAAGTTTGCAGACTCCGCCGCTTTCACAACGCCGTCCACATCCAGAGCAAAATCCGGCGCAAGCAAAGGGACGTCAATGGTTTCAACGGCAAGTGAATCAGCACAAAATTCATACATCGCATACGTAGGGCTACAGATAGCGATGCGACTTTTACCCGGTTGGCAGAAAGTGCGCACGAGAAGATCAATGGCTTCATCAGCGCCTCTCACTGCGAGAACGGGCTTTTGGGTGTGGCAGTAATCCTGATAAGCAGAAGCGATGTCCTGAGGCAAAAAGTCAGGGTAACGATGGTAAGCATTTTGTTGGTCACTGAAATGCAGTGGTTGCTCTAACTCGTTGGCGTTGAGCCACAGTCGACCAGAACCTCCAATTCGCCGTGCGGATTGATAAGGTATTAATTTTTTTATGTTATCTGGTGCAATCTTGTCTGCCAGTGACGCCATTTCAATATTCCTTTACTGCATAATTAATCGAATAGAAATCAAATTAATAACTAGAATTTCTTATTTGATAAAAATGTAGTCAAAAACCTATTTGAGTAGAATCGAAATAAAGGCATACTAGCTATGCAAAAAATGCATAGCTAGTATGGTGGTAATGATGCGTTTACCTTCGACGAAAAACTTACAGGCATTCTTGGCAACCGCCGAATACCTTAACCTGACCCACGCCGCAGAGTCGCTCAACATGACGCAAGGCGCGGTCAGCCGACAGATTCAGTCTCTCGAATCTTTGATGGGGGTGAGCCTGTTTTATCGCCGTGCCCGAGGGCTCGCCTTGACACCTGAAGGGAGTATGTTCATTCCACTCGCGCAAGACATCATCAAGCGCTTACAACGCTCAGTCAGAGAAGTGTCTGAAAGTGCCAACCGTGTGAAATTGCTGGCACCAAGTTGTATTACCACCTGGTTACTGGCGCGCTTAGCTAATTTTCAGCAAGCCAATCCTGAAGTGAATGTCGAACTGACTTCAACTACTAAGCACCAGTTTCATCCGGACTTTGACAGTTTTGATATGGTGATCGTTTATGGTAAGCCAGTGCGAAGTAAGCAGGTTTCCCAAACCTTGTTGTTTGACGAAATTCTTGCGCCCGTTTGTTCTCCTCAGCTGTGGTCCCAATTTGTTGAGCTAGATGAATCTATACACGACAATTTGGTTAATCGCTTTACTTGGTTACATGCAAACCCAGAGCAGTCTGACTGGATGCTTTGGTGCAACAGTTGTGACGAATCTACACTTAGAGGGAAAGGGAATCAGACGTTTGCTACGTTAGATCAGGCCATGAACGCGGCTCAACAGGGGTTTGGGATGACAGTGGGGGACGTGACCTTGGCGGAGCAGGACATAAAGTCAAATCGCTTGCTCTGCCCGTTTGATAAACGTATCCGCTCTGGCAATAGTTACTTTCTGCTTTCCGCCAATCAAGAGCCGAATGAATCGGTCAAAGCCTTATCTGACTGGCTGGAGCAACAATAAGGTAAGTTATGGAAATCTGTTTATTAGGGACGTCATCAGGGACTCCAACCAAAGCAAGAAATGTCTCTGCCACGGCTGTAATGGAAAGCAAGGGTAAAGGCTGGTTTCTGGTTGATTGTGGTGAAGCGACCCAACACCAATTGCTGCATACGCCCTTGTCTCTCAATTACCTTAAGGCGATTTTCATTACTCACTTACACGGTGACCATTGCTATGGTTTACCGGGACTACTTGCCAGCGCTGGCATGAATCGTCGTTCAGACCCATTAATCATTATTGCGCCGAAAGGAATTCGAGAGTGGCTTGAAGCGACAATGCAATTTACTAAGCTTCACCTGCCTTACGATCTTCAGTTTGTCTCTGCTGAATCTTTACCCTCAATGACGATCGGCCAATTCACCATTTCATTGTGTGAATTAGAGCATCGCGTGCCTTCCTTCGCCTATTGTTTTACGGAAAGTACGATTAAAGCCTATTTAGATTTTGACAAGCTGGCACAGCAAGGTGTTCCTAGAGGTCCGCTATGGGGGCAATTAGTCAAAGGGCAAAATGTCGAACATGAAGGCAAAACGCTGATCAGCGAAGAGTTCACCTACTTAGAACATGGGCCAAGAAAGCTTGTTATCGCCGGTGACAATGCCGATCCTGAGTTGCTCAAGCACTTATGTGAAGAGTGCCATTTGCTGCTACATGAGTCGACTTATGCCGAAGCTTTCGCCAAACAGGCGAAAGAGTTTGGCCATAGCTACGGAAAGTTGGTTGCGGAGTTTGCCGAAGTCGCTGGTATCCCTAACTTGATTCTCACCCATTTCAGCCCACGTTATCAGCTTCACCCTGAAGCAGAGCTGTCAGTCGAGATTATTCGCTCAGAGGCTGAGCAGGTATACTCTGGCAACTTATTCCTTGCACAAGACTTACTGCGCTATCGAATCGACAAACAGGGTAAAGTGACGTTAGTCGATCCACCTATTTCATCACCACCTGATTGAAGTCTATCCAACCGTTAGCAAGCAGTGCAGGCGCTGTCACGGTGTTTGAGATATTGAGGTCCTGTTCTACATGAAAGAGTGGTTGATAAATGCCTTTTCTGATTAAGCTATTCTCAATCTTTTCAAACTGTTTGAGTCTCGTAGCTAACTTAGGTTGTGCCATGGCTTCAGTACAATTCTGTTTGAGCCAATGTTGCTCTTTATCGGTCAGGCAGGCGGTAAGAGCACTGGTGTTAAATAGCCACCCTAACCAAGACATTTCAGTATCTTCACCGAACACTTCTCCACAAATGATGACATCCGCTTGAGACAAGGTGCTGAGTTGGTCAAACACGGGGTATTCATGAACGGCCAGTTTGGCATCTATGCCTAACTTTTCTAGCGATTCGACCACTAGCCGAGCGGTTTCTATATGGGTTGCAAGTTGGTAGGTGACGACAGAGAGAGGCGCTTCCGGCTTAGGGAGAGAACGAATATATTCTGCAATTAAATCTAACGTTGATGATCTGAGTGACTCGGGAGAAGACATCATGCCGCTCGCTCCAGCGAGCACTTCGCACTGTTGTGATTGCGGCGCACCCATATGAGATAAAATCTCTTGCAGCGCAGCCCGGTGAGCTCGTTTGCTCATCCAGCCATTACGATTCACGTTGAATGTTGCGTAGACACAACCTTCCTCCCATTGATTTTGCGCACGGAAGCCAGATGCGTGTCCTTCACGTATGTGGCTGCCATGTACGACATGACTGTTAAGGTCAAAGTTCTTAGCTTTATCACCAATGTTCCAGATCTCAATACCGTCTATCCAAGGTCTGAATCCGTGATAGTGCGGGTTAATGGTCATCAGTGTTCGCCACTCAGTTTGCTCTTCTAAGCAGAATGGGCCAGTTCCGACGATTTCACCTTTGATTGCTTTGGTGATGCCCATAGCAGAGTGTGCCAGCAGTTTAGGCAGTAGACTCGGCATTGAATGGCTGACAAAGTGAATAGATAGGTCATCGATTACTACGACGTCATCGATAAATGCGAACAGAACTTTGCAACCAGCGTCTGAGCTCATCAAGCGCTCAAAGTGAGCTTTGATATCCTGAGCCAGCAAAGGACTGCCGTCCTGAAATTTAAGCCCTTTGCGTAATGTTATTTCAAGTGTGTGGCCGATCAGTTTCCATGAGTGTGCCAGATCGGCTTGTATATCGAGATGATCGGTATTGATGGTAAGCAGATTGGCATACAGATAGCTTGCAAGGTGGATTTCTGTTCGCCGCGTGATCAGAACGGGATCTAGGCAATGGGTGCCGCGGTAGAAAGGGATCTTTAGTATATGTTTTGACGCATCTTTCGGCTGAAACTGAGCGAGATAGTTTTCCAAAAAATTATCACGATGTGAATCCTTGACCAGCAATAGAGCCTGCGCGACTTTTCCTTCTTCTAATAGACGAAAAGCTTGTTGCTCCAATCGTTCGTTTGGGCACTTCAATAGCTTTGCATTGGGTAAATTACCTCGGCCTACCCCCGGCTGCCACTCCAGGAAGCGTTCTTTAATCAATCGCTTAATGAGCAATTGGGCATTGCGTCTTGTGCAGTCCAGTGATTGGCTGAAATTATCCAAGGACATTGGCCGCCACTGCTCAAACTGCAGATTATCACGGCAGAACGCGAGGGATTTCCAGTAACGCATAAAGGTGAAATTCCTTTTTCTTATTTCTATTTTTCTTCATCTTTTAATTCGGATAATAGTGGATTCTTATCAGGAAGAAAGGATTATTCGATGGAGACGTTATCTCACCCTCAAAATTCAGTGTGGAAAAATAGATCGTTTGTGGTGCTCTTTTCCAGTGCATTGTTCGTGGCGTTTAGTGCCCAGATTTATAATTTGGCATTGCCTTTGTTGGTGTATGAATTGACTCAGTCATCTCAGATGATGGGCTGGATGCGAGCAGTTGAATTCCTACCTAACTTATTGCTGGCGCTGTTTATTGGTGTATGGGTCGATAGAGTCGACAAAAAACGCTGGTCTCAAATGATGTTGTTAGGTCAGTTGCTGATGGTATTGAGTTGTTATTTTGCAGTGGAATGGTTGGATAATCCGCTCTGGGTTCTTTTTCCGTCGGCGTTTTTCATGATGGCGTGTAATTACGGTTATCACAATGCACGCATGGCGATGATGAAAAACGGTATTCCTCATGAACTGCAAAATACTGCTATTGCGCGCATGAGTTCGCTGAGTAGTTTTATGGAAACGGTTGGGCCGGTACTTTCTGGTGCGTTGATGCTCTTGTCAGCGATTCATAATGTATTTCTTGGAGTGGCGGCGATGCTGGTGCTGGCCTATTGGCAACTGGAAAAGTTAGCTTTAGTGAAACCAGAGCCGAAATCGCATCCCCCCGTGCTACAAGCATTGGCGGAAGGGTGGGCGATACTGCGTGCTGAAACCAATATGTGGTACATCACCTTGGCCGTGATGGTGATTAACACTACAGGTGCAATATTCTGGATTCAGTCGATCTTCTATGCGAAATCCACTCTCAGTCTGAATTCAGTTGAAGTGAGCTACTTGATTGCCGCTTCGGGTGTGGGTGGCTTATTGGGTTCATTTACCGCAGATAAAATACGTACCAAGTTTGGTTTAGGCCAGTTATTGATTGCCTCAATTGCGTTGGAAGCGTTTGGTTTCCTTATTCCTCTGGCGCTTCCTGGAGTGTGGAGTCTGGTCTTTGCCTTCTTGTGGATCTCTGCAATTGGCTTATACAGCTCGATCTGTATCTGGAGTTACCGTCAGGAAGCGTTCGATGAGCAATGCCTCGGTAGGCTGACGGGAATTACGGGTTCGCTGTTTAAGTTACTCATGCCGTTTGGTTTAGCAGCGTCAGGGTATATGGTTGCTAGCTTTGGTGAGCAAGCGGTGTTCGTTTCATGCTTTATACTTCAGCTCTTGGTCGCACTAATATTATTATTCAGCCGAGTTCGATTTATTCAATAATCATCATTGTTGTGTGGTTTATATTTTGAATGCAGTATGCTATTTACGTGATTATAAATATTATTTCACTCATTTATTTTTAATGATATTAATATTCAAATGATTATCCCTTTATGATGGTTTGTCGTTTAATCTCTTACTGCATTCAATAATTTACTGATTTTATTGATTGAATTGGAATTAGATAATTCTATCTATAATGGTTATTTGTATTATACAAATAACCATTATTCTTATCGTGATGTTGTAATCTATATATTTAACACTATTTGTTTTAAGGTTGAATTTAATTAATTTATTTTATGATTGATAAAATAAATACTAATCATATTGTGCGCTTGTTTGGTTTATTAAATAATTATTAAGAATAGTGAGTATTAATTCTAATTGTTAATGATATGTTTCTCCCCGGCATTTATAAAATGCCACGATAAGGAGAATCATAATGAAAATAGCCAAGCGTTTTTTGGCAGTAGCCGTGGCGAGTGCGATGTCACTATCTGCACATGCCGGTGAGTCAGTTTATTTAAGCAAACCAATCAACTTTACATCATTTTCTGGGCTGAATTCTCAGCTTGGTGTCGACAATGCTTCCAGCTTCAAAATGGTAAAAGAAGTGAATCTGAAGAAGCGCGGCATCTACAAAGTTAAAGTCCAGCAAAACATCTGGGGAGTGCCTGTTTGGGGCCACTACCTAAACGCAACGCAAAGTGCCAAAGGCGGCGCCCTAAAAGCTGTTCAGGGCAAATACGTTAAGATGGCCGGCGTTGATCGTAAGTTCGTAAAACCTTCTTTAAACCGCGCACAAGCACTAGAGTTAGCGAGCAAAGATCTTAAAGCTGGTGTTGCTGCGAGCCCATCTTTAGCGAACGCAAAAGACGATCTTTATGTATATCAAGACGGTGATAAAACTCGTCTGATTTACGTAATCTCTTATCTGATTGAAGGTAAAGCACACCCATCGCGTCCGTTTACTATGCTGGATGCACACAGCGGTGAAATCATCGACCGTTGGGAAGGTATTGCCCATGCTCAAATCGGTACTGGCCCTGGTGGTAACGAGAAAACGGGTCAATACGAATACGGTACCGATTACCACTATCTTGATGTGACGGAAAACGGCACTGAGTGTGTAATGGAATCCGATAACGTTGTGACTGTGGATCTAAACGGTGCAACATCAGGTACAACGCCTTATTCCTACGAATGTCCGCGCAACGAGCACAAAGAAATCAACGGTGCTTATTCACCACTGAACGATGCGCATTACTTCGGTAACGTTGTATTCGACATGTACAAAGATTGGTTTGATACAGCGCCGCTGACATTCAAACTGATGATGCGTGTTCACTACGGCAACGGCTACGAAAACGCCTTCTGGGATGGTCAGGCGATGACCTTCGGTGACGGTGAAAGTTACTTCTACCCATTGGTGAGTCTGGATGTGTCTGCGCACGAAGTCAGCCATGGTTTCACTGAGCAAAACTCAGGTCTTATCTACGCGAATCAATCTGGTGGTATGAATGAAGCCTTCTCAGATATCGCTGGTGAAGCTGCTGAATACTACATGAAAGGGACCAACGACTGGATGGTCGGTCGTGACATCTTCAAAGCAGACGGTGCACTGCGCTACATGGACGATCCTTCACGTGACGGTTCTTCTATCAACCACGCTTCTGATTACTACGATGGGCTGAATGTTCACTACAGTTCTGGTGTATTCAATAAAGCTTTCTATCACATCGCTACCACTCAGGGTTGGGATACTAAGAAGGCGTTCGAACTGTTTGTTCTGGCTAACCAGATCTACTGGGCAGAAGACAGTGACTTCTGGCAAGGTGCATGTGGCGTGAAAAACGCAGCAGATGACCTAGGTTATAACTCTGAAGACGTCGTAGCAGCGTTTGGCGTTGTGGGTGTTGAGCCATGTGCAGAGCCACCGCTACCGCCAGAACCAGAGTATCAGCGTCTAGAAAATGGCCAAGCCGTTACTGTTGCCGGCGGTACAGGTTCGAAGACCTACTTCGACATCGAAGTGCCTGAAGGTAAAGATAAGCTAACAGTCGAACTTGGTGTTTCAACTGGTGACCCAGACATCTATGTTGGCCTTGACTATGCGCCAAGCTCGCAGGAAAACATCTGTAAGAGTGAGTCGGTGACTGATGAAGTTTGTGTCATCGAAAACCCAACGGCTGGTCGTTACACCGTCAACGTATTCGGTTACTCAGAATATGCTGATGCAAACCTAAAAGCATCGTTTGATTCTGGTAGCACTAACGTTCCACCAGTCGCTTCATTCGATCACGTTGTCACAGGCAAGAAAGTTGACCTAACCAGTACAAGTAGTGATAGCGATGGGGACATTGTTTCTTACCAGTGGAACCTTGGTGACGGTAACTCTCAGTCAGGTGCAGTGGTTAGCCACACTTACGCGGCAGCTGGTGATTACGTTGTGACTCTGACGGTAACGGATAATGCAGGTGCTGCAACGACTACCAACAAGACCATCACAATTGAAGATACGGCAACAGACGCATTCCCACTTAAGCTGAAATTTGGTAACAAACAGCCTAACGGTAAAGCACGCGTTAAGCTGGCTTGGGAATACCTAACAGACGACTACTTTGTTGTGAAACGTAACGGCAAAGTGGTGGGTGCAACTGAATTTACTTCTTACGTCGATAAGTTCCGTCACAACGGCACGATTGATGTTGAGTACCAAGTATGTACCTCGGGTGACGTTTGTTCTGAAACGAAGCGCTACCGCTTCATCAAAGCCAACTAATCCATTCTAAAAACGACAGGGCTCCGAATGGAGCCCTGCTTTGTATGACGTCTACAGAATTTACAAGGAACTCAGTTCTGCTATGAAAAAGACATTATTAGCTTTAGCTCTATTTGGGAGCGCTTCTGCCTTTGCAGCATCAGATGCCAACGTATTGAAAGATGGGGAAGTATGGATTACCACGGATGCTGATGCTCAGCATTTGATCACGCAGCATGGTGCAGCGGTATTTAGCGGCTTTGCAGCAAATCCAAATGCTGTGGTTGCCAAAATCAATGAGAAGCAGCTGGCGGCACTCTCCAGTCATATGCATGAAGCGAAACACCGTTGTGGTGGTTACATGGTGCATGAGGACAAGGCAAGCGCAATGAAAGCGGCGGGTATGCCACTGTCGATGAGTACGTTTGAGAAGCCGGTGATCAGCCACCACGATACGGTCGAGTCGTTGATTGCGCAGGTTGAGCCAAACAACATGGTTACTACCATTGAAAACCTAACCAGCTTTACTAACCGTTTTTATACCACTTCTACGGGTATCGCTGCTTCGGACTGGTTGTTAGAGCGCTGGCAAGAAGAGATTAAGGATGTACCTTATGCCTCAGCTCAGCAAATCTCACACAGTGATTACCCACAGAAATCGGTTGAAGTAACTTTAGTTGGTGCCAAGCATCCGGACGAGATCGTTGTGGTGGGTGGTCACCTAGATTCAACAGTTGGGTCATGGACAACCGAAGGTACAATATCACCGGGAGCCGATGACGACGCTTCGGGTATTGCAACCGTGACAGAAGCGCTGCGCTTGATGATTGCCAGCGGTATCCAGCCAGATCGCACCATCAAGTTCTACGGCTATGCTGCAGAAGAAGTGGGCTTGCGAGGTTCTCAGGACATCGCTCAAACGCTGAAAGGCGAGCAGGCGGATGTTGTCTCTGCTTTGCAACTGGATATGACCAACTACAATGGTTCGGCTCATGACATTACTTTCATCAACGATTACACAGACGCGAATTTAACGGAATTTCTCAGCGAGCTGATTGATACCTACGCGAGTGAAATTACTTATGATTTTGACCGCTGTGGCTACGCCTGTTCTGACCACGCTTCTTGGCATAACGCTGGTTACCCGTCAGCAATGCCATTTGAAACCATGTTCAATGATTACAACCCGCATATCCACACTGAGCACGACACGTTGGAGAACTCCGACCCAACCGCAAGCCATGCGACTAAATTTGCTAAGTTAGCCATCGCATACTTGGTGGAAACCAGTTTGGATGACGCAGAGTCGCCAGTGAAGGAGCTGGAAAACGGTACACCAGTGGAGAACCTGACATCCGGTTATTTCGATGAACAGTTCTTTGTTTTCCGCACTACAGAGCCGGGCGAAGTAACGATTTCGATTACAGGCCCACGCAGTGGCGATGCGGATCTATACGTGACCTATGAAGGTCCTGTTTCGAAAACAGAATATGACTGTCGTCCGTTCCAGAATGGCAGCAACGAACAGTGCGTGTTTAACAAACCAGCTGGTGAGTTCAACATTATGATTCGTGGTTACCGCAACTTTGATGAAGTAGATATTGTGGCTAGCTTTAGCCCTGAGAACGCTCAGGATCAGAAGCAATAGTAAGGTAAAGAAGTCCACCAATTGGTGGGCTTCTTTTGATGATGAATCGCCACCGGATTTCGGTCTAAAGCAAGTTAATGGAAGATCTGGCTACTGAATCTCATCATTTTGCTCTGGCCCATTAATTGGCGAAAAGATTCCTGATCGATTTTGATCAAGGTTTCATGATCGCCTGCTTCAAAGTAGACGTAGTTCTGGCGAGTCAACACTTCATCATAAGTGGTCGACATATGGTAGGCGCTACCAACAGGTGGTATGGCACCATTCTCACAATCGTCGAACATCTCATAAATCTGTCGTTCTTTAACAAGGTGGAAATTGGCATTTAGCTCGTCATTTAGCCGGGACAAGCTGATCTTATTGTTGGCGGGTAAAACAGCCATCATGTGATGACCATCGTGATCTTCCAGAACGATGCCCTTTGCCAGACACGCCAAAGGTATACCTGCAGCAACACCGCTCTGAAGTGAGCTTTGGCTGTGGCTATGCCTGACTGTCTGGAACGGGATATCGTGTTCGCTTAGATATTGGTCTAATCGTGTTGCAATACTCATACAAACCTCCATGTGCCTGGGGCCCATGTTGAGTATAGGTAACGAACACTTAAGTCACCATTTGCGCTTTTCGACTCGTGTGAAGGCTGCTTCGCCGTAAACCAATCTGTTGAATTTGGATCTATATTTATACTCATATGCAATTACATGGATGTAAGTTCAGTTGCTTAATAAGGCGCTGAAAACATATAGGTGTTATGAATTCATTGTTCGTATTTTTGTGTACGTTGCTGGTCCTGCTGATGCAGGTCGGCTTCTTGCTGCTTGAAGCTGGCACTGTACGACGAAAAAATACGGTCAATGTAGCGGCTAAGAATTTAATCGACTTAGCTGTGGTTCTGGGACTGTATTGGCTGGTTGGTTACGGCATTATGTTTGGTGAATCTTGGCAAGGACTAGCTGGCACTAATCAGTTCATGATCCCGAAATTTGATGCTATTGATGAGGGTGCATTTTTCTTTTATCAAATGGTGTTTTGTGCCACATCGGTTACGATTATTTCCGGTGCTATCGCAGAGCGAGGTAGCCTGAAGGGCTATATTGCGATTTCTGTTCTGGTTGCTGCCTTTATTTACCCTGTTGTGGGTCACTGGGTATGGGCGGAACAAGGTTGGTTATCGCAATACGGCTTTGTCGATTTTGCTGGTTCGACAACGGTGCATGCGGTGGGCGGCTGGGCGGCGTTAGCCGCAGTGATTGTGATTGGACCAAGGTTGAACCGTTTCAAAGACGGGCAGGCTTTTAATCACAGCAGTTTGGTACAGGCGGTCGCAGGTGTCGTATTCCTATGGATTGGATGGTTGGGATTCAACGCGGGCAGCTCGCTTGCATTCAGTTCGAATACTTTCAATATTATCCTCAATACCATACTCGCTGGAGCGATGGGCGGATTAACGTCCGCATTGGTCTCACTCCACTTGATTAAACGAGTGCATGTTCCTCATTTCTGCAACGGTATTCTTTCGGGGCTGGTGGCAATTACCGCGAACTGTAACTTAGTCAATGCACCTAGTGCGGTTGTGATAGGTATGGTTGCTGCACTGATTTATACCTTGACCAACCATTTGTTAATTCGAAAGAAAATTGATGATGCAGTTGGAGCAATCCCTGTTCATTTGGCAAATGGTATCTGGGGCACCTTGGCTGTCGCTTTATTCGCACCTCAAGACGCATTTTCTGGAGTTCTGATAGCAGAAGATAGAACCAGCCAGTTACTGATTCAGATATTCGGTATTAGCGCGACCAGTGCATTCGTCTTTCCTATCAGCTATTTGAGTTTCTACCTGCTTAACAAAGTGATTTCTTTGCGAGTGAAGCAGGAAGAAGAGGTTATCGGTCTTAATATCTCTTCTCATGAAGCGGGCAGTGATCTCTATGATCTCGTCGCTGTCATGCAGCATCAGGAGGCGAGCGGTGATTTTACACAGCGAGTCGATTACGATCCGACATCTGAGATTGGAATGATTGCCCGTCAATACAATCGGGTGTTGTCACGCTTCGAAGAGGCATTAGTTAAGGTCACCAAAAAGCATCATTCTCTTGTTGAGTCGAACCAACGTATCAAGGATATGGAAGCTAGGCTAGAGAGAGATGAGAAGCTGTCGAATCTCGGTCAGGTAAGCTCTGGGCTTCTCAGAGAAATCAATGAACCTATCAGCTATGTCTTGAGCAACATTAATACGCTTAAAGACTACAATCGCTTTTTCAAGGTATTAGTGACAGAGTACAAAACCTTTGCTGCGGTTGCGTCGGCACATCCTGTGGTTGCGAAGGAAGTGTTGAGCCGAATTGATCGAATTTGTGAAGAAGAAGATCTCGACTTTGTCTTCGAAGACAGCGATGAGCTTATCAAGGCAACGTCGGAAGGGGCTTTGAAAATTGACAGCATACTTTCTAATATCAAGACGTTTTCAGATTACAGTGATGAGCAATTCGATTTAAGAGATATTAACGTCATTTTGTCATCATCAATTGAAAGCCTCTCAGATCGTATTGAGTCGAACTGTCGGATTATTGAGTCTTACGATGCTGAAAATGCTTTAGTTTCATGTAGTGCACATCAACTTGAACAGCTCTTTGTTAATTTACTGCAGAATTCGTTACAGGCAATTGGCCGTGAACTCGGTGTAATCAAAGTGATGACGAGCCTTTGTGACAAAGACGTAGTCGTTCATATTGTGGATAGTGGGATCGGTATTGCTGAAGAAAATCTGCCTCAAATCTTTGATCCCTTTTTCACCACTCGTATGGACACGAGCAACACAGGGCTAGGGTTATCTATTTGCCATGGGGTGGTGAATAATCATGGGGGCAAAATCGATGTAGTGAGTAAAGTCGGTAAAGGCACCAAATTCACTGTGCGCTTACCTATATCAAACCATCACTAGTGGCAGGGAGCTCTTATGGATGGAGACACCGCAGTAAAACTCATTATCGTTGATAGTGAAGTTCAAATCACTCGTGCACTGTCACGACTGCTAAGGAAAGACTTCAGTGTTGTGACATTTAATGACCCGATTTCGGCCCTGACATATCTCAATGACTACGAAGTCTCCATCGTTATTGCGGATTCCAATATGCCGTCCATGAGTAGTTCTAAATTCTTTTATGAGGCTAGGTATGTCCAACCTGGGGCTATACGTGTCGCACTTTCAAGTAATGCGGAACAGAATGATTTAACAGCGTTTATCAACGAAGGGGATGTTAGCTATGTATTACCTAAACCATGGGAAAACGATGAAGTAAAGAAAACGCTACTTCGGCTCAAGTCCCAGTTTGAAATGACGGGAGGCATAGAAAAATATGCGAAACATCAGGAAGCCATCAACGCTAAGCTTCTCCGAGATAATGAAAGCTTGCAAGGGCAGATAGAGGAGAAGAATAAACACATTAAACAACTCGATCTAAAGTACAAAAGTGCGAGCCATAGACACAAAGAACTCATGAACAATACGTTGAGTTTGTTGGTGAACGTGATCTCTGAAAGTGTTCATGTTGAAAAGCAAGATTTGCTGAGAATCGCTGAACACGTCAAGGAGCTTGCAGGGCATATAACGTCACCTGAAGTATCAAATGATCAAGCTTATCAAGCGGCTCTGCTCCATCTTATTGGCATGGTCTCTTGTCAGTCTAAACAGCAGTTATCTTCAGCGTACACAGCTCATCACATTGGCCCGTGTGGCTCAGGTCATAAAGCCGCTGACTTACTTCTGCATAATGCGTCATTCCAACCACTTCTCGCGGGAATCCAATATCAGGATGAAAATATGGATGGAACAGGGTTTCCTGAAGGATTAAAAGGAGAGCAAATCCCTGTATTGTCGAGAATTATAAGAGTGGTGAAGGATTACGATTATCTAACGGTCAATCACGTTGATAGAACAAAGCTTCGTTTGCCTGCGGTTGCTGAAAGTTTAATGAAAGAAAAATCTAAGAGTCATTATGATCCGCTCATTCTGAATACTTATTTTCATATTCTAGAAGATAAGCGCAGAAATAATACAAGTGCACTTGAATATTGCGTCAGTATTGGCGATCTAAAACCAGGGATTGAAATAAAGCGTGATGTCTCCCTGCCAAACGGCAAAGTCTTAATTAAGAGAGGGAGCAGGCTTAATCAGGAGATGCTAGATCGGTTGTTCGAGCTTGAAGAATTCGAAAGCCAGAATTTTGTTTATGTCATCTAAATTAATTTTTCTAATCCAATAAAACCATTCCATTTAATAAATATTACATATATTTCTGTTCTTCCTTGAACCAACTTTCGTTCTGAACTTCCATACTTTTGCAGTGGTCTGATGAGATACTGAGTAGTAGCACAAGTATTTCCCTTAATAATTGTGATGGTTCTTTTTAAATTGAAAATGCGTCTTTTTTGATTATTTCCCTTACTTTTTTTATGGGTATGATGCGTATGCGCTTTGTTGCATTGGAGAGGTATATGAATTCTATTACAAAAAGAAACCAAGATATTACTAAGGTGCTCGATAAGCCCTTCACCATAAATGTTGACGGAAAACCCATTCCGGCGGTTGAAGGTGAAAGTGTGCTAAGCGCTTTGTTGGCTTCAAATATTCGTCAGTTGATGACAAATGATTACGGTGCTGAATCCGGCCCATACTGCGGGATGGGGGTATGTCACTGTTGTTTGTTGCACATTGATGGTCGCCACAAGCAGAGAGCCTGCCAGACTATCGTCAAGCCAGATATGGAGGTTGAGACCAGCCGAAACTTGGTACTTGAGCAAGGGGGTGAGATATGACTAAGAAAGTCGTGATTGTAGGTGGTGGACCGGCAGGTATGTCGGCAGCAACTGAACTTGCACGCTTTGATATTCATTCCACTGTGATTGATGAAGCACCTAAAGCTGGTGGTGTTATTTATCGAGGACCATGGCGAAAAACGGCGGACATGCCCCATCTGGACGAAAAGCTGACCACTGCGATGGACAAGCTTCAAGAGGACTATCAAAGCAATGCGTCTTTCATTGACTTGCGGACTCAGACACGAGTCTTAGGGCCTTTGGGTGACAACAATCTATTGGTTACCCATAACCACGAACTGTCTAATATCGAGTATGACCATTTGCTATTGGCGACGGGGTGTCAGGAACGAAGCATCCCTTTTTCGGGATGGCAGCTTCCGGGTGTGATGCTTTTAGGTGCGATACAGCTTCAGCTCAAAAGTGGGCTAGTCAGACCGGGTAACAAAGTCGTGATTACAGGGAGTGGCCCGCTGTTAGTTCTGGTCGCTTGCCAACTACATAAAGCGGGTTGTCAGGTCGAAGCTATTTATGAAGCTGCGAAGTTTTCGTCAGTAGCCAAAGAAACGCTGGCGATGCTCAACCGCCCTCAACAAGCGTTGGATGGGCTATCGATGATGTGGTACCTCAAGCAACATAATATCCCGCTCCACTATGGATGGGGATTGGTGAAAGCAGAAGGTGTCCGCCAGCTCAATGAAGTAACCGTTGCGCCTTACGATGACAACTGGTTCCCAGATCACTCTCAAGCTGTGACTCATGTTGTGGATACGCTAGGGGTGGGCTATGGCTTTGCGGCTCGCTCGCAACTCGCTCAGCTTATCGGTCTCGATATTGAATATGACCACATGAGTGGGGCAATCCCTGCTGTCGATAAATGGCAGCGAAGCAGTCAGGAGAACATTTTCTGTGCAGGTGACAGCGCTAAAATTGCGGGTGCCGATGCTGCCATGCTGGAAGGTAAGATCGCCGCAAAAGCTATTGCTTGTGAACTTGGCAAACTGGGTAGTGCAGACGCAGAGCAGTACATTGCTGCAATGCGGCGTAAGTTGTCACGTCTCTATCGCTTCCGTCAGGCCTTTGATAATGCGGGTTTCCGCGAACTCGGCCTGCTCTCTCTACCAGAGGAAGATACCGTAATTTGTCGCTGTGAACAGGTGAAGAAAAAAGCGATAGATGAAGCGATAGCTCAAGGTTGCCGAGACATTGTGACCTTAAAAATGCGCACCCGCGTGACAATGGGGGATTGTCAGGGCAAAACCTGTGCCCACTATTGTTACGACCGATTGAAGAAAGAAGGATTTAGTCAGGAACAAGGCCTAGTTCGCCCTAGATTCCCACTCGATCCAATCCCATTTGCAGCGCTGGAGGAAGAGTAATGAAAGCGTATGATGTAGTCATTTGTGGTGGTGGTGTTATTGGGGCGTCCATTGCGTACTTCCTGAGCCGTCAGAAAGATCTCAAGATTGCTGTTGTTGATTTTAAATATCCGGGAAATGCGTCTCGTGCATCTGCTGGTGGACTATGGGCAATGGGTGAATCGACTGGGCTTGGCTGTGGCGTCATTCTATTTAAAACATTATCGAAGCAAATGCAGGAGTCAGGAGCAAATGAAGCACCGGAAATGAACCCGCATATTATGCCAGAACCATTTTTTGATATGGCGATGATGTCGAATTCGATGTATCCGGCACTATATGAAGAGCTGGTTGAAAACCACGGCGTTGACTTCAAATTTGAACGCACTGGCCTGAAGTTTGTGATGTTCGATAAATATGACCGTATGTACGCTGAACAAATCGCAGCAGCGGTGCCTAATCGTCACAACCATGTTCGTTGGGTTTCTCAAGAAGAATTGCATGCTGAAGAGCCTAACGTATCCAAAGGCTCCATTGGCGCGATGGAGTTTGATTGTGACCATCAAATTAATCCGTATCGCCTCAATGAAGCGTATTTGGAAGCCGCGCGCCAGAACGGGGTTGAACTTTATCTCAATACTAAAGTGACAGGAGTTGAGAGGCAGGGTAATCGCGTTACAGCAGTGAAAACAGAACAGGGTGTTTTACCTTGTAAAATGATGGTCAATGCTGCAGGTGCTTGGGCAGAAACTATCAGCCAATGGGCAACAGGTTATAAGCTGCCAGTCTTCCCGGTTAAAGGGCAGGTGATCATCACAGAGAAGCTACCGAAGTTACTTAACGGCTGTTTGACGACCAGTGATTGTTACATCGCGCAGAAAGACAACGGTGAGATCTTGATTGGTTCTACGACCGAAGAACGTGGATTTGATACCAGCAATGATATTAAGTACATCAAGCAGTTAGGTCAGGGGGCGATGAAATCCATTCCTGCACTCAAGGACATGAACATCAAGCGCTGTTGGGCGGGGTTGCGTCCTGGCTCACCAGATGAGTTACCGATTCTTGGTCCGGTTCCGGGTGTAGAAGGTTACCTCAATGCATGCGGCCATTTCCGTACCGGTATGCTGACCTCAGCGATTACGGGTCGAATTCTCGATGAGTTGGTGAGAAGTTTACCGACTTGTGTTGATATTTCACCTTTCTCCTACCAGCGTTTCCTAAATAACGAAGGGGAAATGATCGGTAAATACCAACTGGATCATGCGCTATAGATAGGTTTGCTTTTGAATACGACATGAGCCAGCGACTACGCTGGCTCTTTTTTTAGCTCAGCACGTCACTCACTGAGGCCATTTCAGGAAGCAGTTCCACACCGAGTACTTTGCGTGGGGTCGGCAACGGGCATTCAATGTCGAGAGTATAGATGGCTTCTTCTTGGTGGAAAGGGGCAATCAACTCCCCATTAGGTGTGCAAATCCGGCTGTCGCCACGATATTCTCCAACCAACTCTTCAGTCACATCTTCGCCCACACGATTGCAGGTCACTATGTAGTAACCATTTTCGAGTGCTTTTGCTCTCGCGACATGCAAGCTGTATTCGCCTCCAAAGTTCGCTGGATGGAGCAGTACATCGATACCTTGCTTGGCATATTCGCGAGTGATTTCTGGAAACCAGAGATCAAAGCAAATAGCGATACCAAACTTCACTCCCTTGTGTTCGAAACAGGTTAGCTGGTCACCTCGCGAGAAGTAACGCTTATCGATATTGGTTTGGCTGACCTTGCGAAAGCGAGTTTTTAGCCCATGTTCATCTACTACAGCCAGACTGTTATAAAACTGATCGCCGTGCTTTTCCGCCAGCCCCGCAACAACCAAGGTATTGTGCCGCTTAGCCAGATTCTGCAGTGTGGCTATCGTTTCGCTGTCAGAAAAGTTCTCACAAAGCGCATGAATTTCTTCTGTGGTGTTAAAAATATAACCTGTCGTTGAAAGTTCAGGAAGAAGCAGAATGTCACCAACCTCGTTTTGGTTAGTGACTAATGAGGAAATATGGTCAAGATTGCGTGCTTTGTCTTTATAAAACACCTTGTTCTGAACCAGAGTGATCTGCATAGAATGGTCTCTTTGTTTGAAGAACGAAAAGGTTTGAGGCAAATCGCTATCCGCTACGGACAGACGTCACTGACTTCATTTTCACCGCATGGATAACAGCTTTTTCTTTTTGGTCCGATATAGGCGTGGCACACTTCACCGGTTTCAATGTTGACTAGAAAAGAATGGTTCAGGCTACTGTAAAAGTAGTGAGTAAACTCCATCCCCTGATCGTTGAATGTTTCAACGGTATCGGGAGTACCATCCAACTGAAACATCAAGTCGAGATCGGTCACCCATTCATACGCTTTTTCCGTTTCGGTGGAGTGTGCTGTGGGAAGAAACATCAATCCTGAAAGTAAAACCACAAACTTCATATCATTGTCCGTCACTGTGAGAGCTGAATACAGAGTACAGCCCAAATTAAGAAAAGGTTTGTGAATCAATATCTCATTCTGTTAATGGTGATGTTCCATCTGGCAGTCAAATTTGACCCAGCCGTGTTGCCTTTCTTCGTAAACAGAGAAGCTTGGGGTCTGAAAATCTTGCTCTTGGAAAATACCGACAGGTATGACAATGAAATCTCGGGCGGCACTGAGTTTGAGTGACATTGTCGTGCTGCACCTAGGGCAAAAAGAGTAGGTGACTTCATTACCTGAATCACTGATACGAGTGTATTCGACAAGATCACCGCTGAAAGAAACTTGCTCTTGATTAAATCTAGCCTGGACTCCGAAAACGCTCCCGGTTCTCTTTTGACATTCAAAGCAGTGACAGACTGACGTTCTGACTGGTTCACCACGACAAACCAGATTGACCTGTCCACAACTGCAATCGGCCATACGTATTTTCTGCTCGTGTTCCATTTTATCTCCTTGTCCTTGCTGCTAACATGACGTCACTATGTTCATGTATCTGATAAGACATACTACAAGATGAAAAAGCGCCTTTTACCTATTCCTCTGATTCTTTTGATTCCGATCCTCTTATTAATAGTAGTCACGATCTCTGGCCTGTACCGATTCAGTCTTTCTGATGAAGAGATCATGGCAAAGTTTCCTAATCAAGCTGCAAGCAGTGATGCGGTTATGCAGTCTGTTTTTGGTCTTTCGACTACAAACCCTTGGACGGTGAAAGTGCCCGAAAGTCAGGCTTATACGTTTATGGAAGAGCTAAACCCAACGAAAGGTCTCGCAAGTGGCACGTATGAAGATGGTGAAGAGCGTGGCGTCGTCACTGTTGATACAAGCAAGTTGCTTCAGATTACCCCCACGATGTTTGCCTCGATTATGACTGTCTCAAATCAGGGCTCCGGCGTGTTCTACTATCTAGCCACGTTTCACTATGATGATTTTAGAAAACGCATGATTTCGAAAGAAGCTCAATTTCTGGGGGACCGGATCGTCGTCGATGCACTAGAAAAACAGCAGCACAATATTAGCGTGAGTATTAAACAACGTGATGCTGATCAACCCATGTCACAAGAGCCTACCATTTCAACGACTATACTTTTCGAGTTGACTGGGCAGGATAGCCTGGAACGTGTCGAATAATCGGTGTTCAATACGGTATTGTGCATGGAGTACGGATTGCTTATTATTTGGCCTGACAAGTTATGAGATGGATTTGTTTTTGTCGTTAATGGAGTTAAACATGATCAATAAGCGATTCTTTAAAACTAAAGATGAAGTAGAAGTAACGTTCGAACTTGCTGCGGAACAAGTTGGACAGTCAGTGGCTATCGTAGCGGATTTTCTGGATTGGCAGCCAACCGAAATGAAGAAGGTGGCTAAGAGTAAATCCTACAAGTTTAAAACGCGTCTGCCGAAAGACAGTGAATTTGAATTTCGTTATTTGGTTGATAATGAAAAGTGGATAAACGATCCGAATGCGGACCAATATCAGCCAAACGGTTTCGGCTCAGATAATGGTTTAGTTTCCACTTATCAGTAATCTGAATGCATGTGAAAGTGGGTGATTACTATCAACCATAAGTCATATTTATAAAGGCGCGTTTGCGCCTTTTTTGATCCAAACCTGACATTCCATAGGTGACAAGCTAGGCATAAATTCGTACCCTTAGGCCTTTCTGAAATTCAAGCAATAAGGTCAAACTGTGCAATCCAAAAGATTGACATCTCGCTTTCGAGAGCTCTCCAAGTCGAGAAAAATGATGCTTTTGAGCCTTCCTGTTGTTGCCGCATTGGTTTTATCTGCAACAAACAAAAGCAACCAGTATCAGCGCACTATTGATCTTTCGCTTCCTGAATCCAGCATTGTGAATGACTTGCTTACCGATGTTGAAGTCATTCATGACATGCCAAACTATGAGTACGTGATTCAGAAAGGCGACAATCTGAGTTCCATTTTCAGCCAGCTAGGCTTTGGTTATAGCGAGCTGATGAAGATTATGGAAACAGATCTTAACTATCTTGCGCTGGATACTTTAAAACCTGGAAATACTCTAAGATTTTGGCGAGATGCTGAAACTAAGAACTTAGCGAAAATGGAGCTTGAGTTCAGCATCGTAGAACGCGCTGTTTATAATCGTCACGATGATGGCAGTTATACCTTTGAGGATGTGAAGATTCCTGGCACTTGGAAAGAACAAGCGCTAGTTGGGGAAATCGCAGGTAGCTTCTCTCAATCTCTGCACCGATTGGGGTTAGGAAGTAGTGAGAACGAACAGATCGTATCGCTGCTCAAAGACAAGCTTAACTTTGCCCGCGATCTCCGTGCTGGGGATGTGTTTGAAGTGGTCTTGTCGAAGCAATATGTTGGCGAACAACTAACGGGTAACAAAGAGCTTCAAGCGGTGAAAATCTATAATCGCGGTAAAGAAGTGACGGCTTACCTTCACTCTGATGGGCAGTACTACGATAAGAATGGTAATAGCCTGCAACGCGCATTCCAACGTAAACCGCTCAACGCAAATTACCGACTAAGTTCTAACTTTAACCCAACGCGGAAACACCCAGTCACTGGGCGAATTGCTCCGCACAATGGTACTGACTGGGCTGCGCCAACAGGTACGCCGATTGTGTCAACTGGTGACGGTGTGGTTGTCATGACACGTAAACACCCTTATGCGGGTAACTATGTTGTGATCCAGCACGGTAGCCGCTACAAAACGCGTTATCTACACCTGAGTAAAATCCTCGTTCGAAAAGGGCAGAAAGTATCACGTGGTGAAAGAATTGGTTTGTCTGGTGCGACTGGCCGTGTGACTGGTCCTCATATTCACTATGAATTGATTGACCGTGGCAGGCCTGTTAATGCCATGACGGCTAATATACCAATGGCGAGCTCAGTTCCGAAAAGTGAAATGACCGCATTTAAGGTACGTCGAGATGAACTTGACGCGATGCTGCGACAACAAGAGATTCAACTTGCCAAACAAAGTGAGCCTGAAACCACAGGCTAACCGCAAACATATCTAAACAAAAAGCTCCTTCGGGAGCTTTTTTTGTCTGTGACACACGCAAAGGCTGCATTACATAAATGTCATTGTTTTGCATTGAAAAGGTGATCAAGTCGAAACAAATGTAAATCGCTAATCAATAAAATTCACAAATTGATTTCCATCAAAAGAGTAAGGTCTTTGTGTGTTAACTTGCACGCCACAATAAATAAGATTCCCTCAATCATTAATTAAAAGAAAGCCCTACGTAAGGAAATCAACAATGAAAAAAACAGTATGTGGTTTGGCAGTCGTTGCTGCCCTTGTTTCCGGTAATGTTCTAGCTCACCAAGAAGGTGATTTTATTGTCCGCGCTGGTATCGCAACCGTAGCGCCAAATGATAGCAGTGGTGACGTACTAAATAACGCAGGTTCTGAGTTCGGTGTAGATTCCAACACTCAGCTTGGCCTGACTTTTGGTTATATGTTGACTGACAACATCAGCCTAGAAGTACTTGCTGCGACCCCTTTCTCACACAAAATTTCAACTAACTTTGGTAACTTAGGTGACATTGCTGAGACAAAGCATCTGCCACCAACTTTTATGGTTCAGTACTACTTCGGTGATGCGAGCAGTGAGATTCGTCCGTATGTTGGTGCAGGTATCAACTACACAGTTTTCTTTGACGAAGAGCTAAATGGTACGGGGACTGGCGCGGGTTTGAGCGATCTTTCCTTAGACGACTCTTGGGGCCTGGCTGCAAACCTTGGTGTGGACTACATGCTTAACGAAGACTGGTTCCTGAACGCTTCTGTTTGGTATGCCGATATCGATACAACAGCGACGTACAAAGCTGGCTCTACGGAGTTCTCAACAGACGTACAAATCGACCCATGGGTATTTATGATTGGTGGCGGTTACAAATTCTAATGGCTGGTTCGACGTAATAAGTTGGATGGTTTACGCAAAGCCAGTGACGCGAGTCGCTGGCTTTTTTAGTTGTGTTTATCTGCCTTCAAACCATTCATTGGGGACTTTGACGGCTACAACCCGGCTTTGACAGCAAAGCGTGTTACCAGAAAACAGTTCGCATTGGAGCTCTATTTTGTTGTCTTTCGCATCAATGATAGAAGCGATAAGTTGAACGTCATCTTCTATGGGAACCGGTCTGAGGAATTTGACATCCAAACTTCCGGTTGCAAACCAAATCATCTCTCCTGTTCCTATTTCTCTGCCTTGCATCTCATAGCCTTTCGCTATGGCGGTGCAGACACAGTGGCAATCAATGATGGTTGAGATGATCCCACCATTGAGGAAATGCAAAGGGCCGGCACTGTGATGAGCAGAAGGAGTGAAAGTACAGACAGACTCATTGTCTCCATTCCAGTAGCTTTTGATTTGTAGCCCCATCGTATTTTCGGCTCCACAGCCAAAACAATGGTTATTGGGGATCTGTTCCTGAAAGGCGTTGTTCTGCTCCATACCTGCTCCTGAGACGTTAGTGTTTTTAGATTTCAAAGAGTTATACACAGTCTAGTTAAGCAGGAGATGACCAGACTTCAAGCTTATCTAGCAATTCTGTGAAGGCTTGCTCAATGCTTTTTCCTGCGGTATCAATCCTGATGACGTCATCAGGCCATGCTTCATAATGGCGATTTTCAACTTGTTCCCAATTTGGCAAGACAAGGTTTTTAACCGTGTTAGTTCGTGTTTGAACACGATGTTTATGCTCTTCTTTATCCGAACACCAAATTTCAATGTCGACAAAGCGGGCGTCTACACTGGTGGCGACATCACGCCATTCACGTCGTGTGAGTTCTATGGGGTTACAAGAGTCTGCAATCGCGCTAATACCTAGTCGAAGATTGTCTTCAATGATTCTGTAGCTGAGCCGATAGCCTTCGCCTTCTACCTTAAAGCTACATAGGTCTCGCAAGCCTTGTTCGACCGTATCAATACGCACATACATTGATGATGTATGTTGTGCGAGGTGCTGAGCAAGTGTTGATTTACCAGAGGCTGGTAATCCAGAAAAAATGTATAAAATTGGACGGTTCAAAGAGTCTCCATACCAGTGTGGGACTGGACATGCTTAAAGCTTGTTAGCCAGCTTCTTAATGTATTCTTTTGCTAAGGTAGTGTCATCACGACTCAACCATTTGATGCAGTCGAATAACTCCCAAATAAGCCCTTGATCACCACTAGTATAAGCCGGGAAGTCTTTATGCTTGGGTGCCGGCGCATCGGTAAGGCGGGAGGTGACGATATCTGATTTATCAAATAGAACCTTATAAGGTTTTGAGAGCATAAAAGGTTCTTCAAGATCGAGACAGTGAATCTCAGCGCTGGTCATATCGTTGAAGATATATTTCTTGAAAAAAGCATGGTCATTGTGGAAGCCCTCGAGACAGTAAAAGATCTCTTTGTTGCTTTCAAATGCTCGGTAAGCTAGATCCGATGTTCGATGAAAACTATTGGTCGTGAAGACAATCACATCGGCATCAGAAACCCTGTCACCTGTCTCAGCGGCCAAGGAACCTAGCAATACCGCAGCAAGAACATCTTCGTGGTCAATAAAGGCGTGGTAGATCGAATCGACTAGAGCTTGTTGCAGTGGCAGATGAGATAAGTTGAGTTGTGGTTTTAGCTGGGACATGTCTCTTACCTATTAGTAATGATGAGCAACTAAAATAAATCAATAATCCAACGGATACCACAATGTCACACGTAGGTATTTTCTGAAGTTTCCAATTTTTTCATGATCGGTGTTCCATTATTTATTGTAGATAATGATATTAATAAATATTGAGGTATCTCGGAGTAAATAAGATTTTAAATTATTAATGAGTTATTTAATAATAATTCATTGGATGTTTATGAATAGGTATCTATTTGATTAATGATCTTAAGTTTATGAATTAAAAGATTAAATTAATATACATCATGCGTTATATAAATGTTGATATTATTAATAGAATTTATCTCAAATTTTGAGCGATAAATATCTCTCTTAGTGAGATCTTATACTCATTTAATTGATTTTGTGAATGATCTTAATTGAGTTGCATTTTATCTTTTGTGCGCTTTGTAAGCGTATAATTAAATAGGATGTAACAGAATGACAAACGGATATAAGCTTTCCGCGCTTGCTGTCGCTATGATGGCTTCAGCGTCGGTTTCAGTCAGCGTCAGTGCTGAGCCAGTTCCAGCAAACTCGCCTTTCATCAAAGATGTGAAAGGTAACATTGTTGAAGATTACTCGCCTAAGCCAGTTAAACCTTTCGCATTGTTCTCAATGCGCATGATGAGCAACCCGTCAGATGATCGTGGAGACTGGTTTAATGCTTCTGCAAACTACTCTAGCCTGCAGGGTGTGGGTGCCGATTATGTTTATGAATCACTACTGCCACCTTTAAAGCCACAGCCTGTGATTGTTGCGGTTCTTGACTCAGGTGTTGATGTTGACCATGAAGATCTGAAAAACAAACTTTGGACTAACGAAGACGAAATTCCAGGTAACGGCATCGATGATGACGGTAACGGATATATCGATGACGTTCACGGTTGGAACTTCCTCGGTAACTCTCTTGGTGTCAATGTGGATCAAGACACACTAGAAGTGACTCGTGAGTACAAAAAATACCTTAAGCTGAAAGAAGGTAATCACTGGATTCCGCGTAAGAAGCGTGAATACTACAAAGGTGTAGAAGCAGACTATCTAGAATCAGTTGAATACAACCAGACTTCTCTTGACCAAGTGACGGCAGCGACTGAGCAAGCGAATCAGTACAAAGATCAAATCACTCAGTTGACGGATCACAAAGACTTTACTGTCGACGGCCTACAAATTTTACTTGAGCACTCAAACCCTGAAGTGGTTGCAGCCGCTAAAGGCCTGCTTGGCGTATTTGAATCTTGGTACTCATTCGATTACCTAGAATCACGCAGAAGTCGTTACCAAGAGTCTCTGGACTACCACTACAACCTAGAGCTAGACACGCGTCGTGACATCGTGATGGATAACATCAACAACCCTTGGGAAAAGGGTTACGGTAACAACGATGTGAAAGGTCCAGTTGGTGCGCATGGTACTCACGTAGCAGGTATTATTGCCGCGGAACGTCGCAATGGTATTGGTATTGATGGCCTTGCTGATTACGCTCAAATCATGGCGGTACGTATGGTACCAAATGGTGACGAAAGGGATAAAGATATCGCTAACGCGGTTCGCTACGCTGTTGATAACGGTGCGAAGATCATCAACATGAGCTTTGGTAAGAGCTACTCGCCACGTAAGTACATCGTGGACCACGCATTCCGTTACGCAGCACGTAAAGGCGTACTGATTGTGCATTCTGCTGGTAACAGCCGCAACGATAACGACATCAAGCCAAGCTTCCCGAACCGTTTCGCTAAGCACTCTTGGTCTAAGCCAATCTCAACATGGATGGATATCGGTGCATCAGCGAAATATGCGGATGACTCATTGGTTGCAAGCTTCAGTAACTTTGGTCAGGAGACAGTTGATGTCTTTGCTCCGGGTTACCGTGTTCTGTCGTCCACTCCAGACAACAACTACGCAGCGTACAGCGGCACAAGTATGGCAGCGCCAGTCGTTTCTGGTGTAGCTGCAATGGTATGGTCGCACTATCCAGACCTGTCTGCCGTTGAGCTTAAAGAGCTGCTGAAGAGTAAAGCGCGTACTTACCCTGAACTATTGGTTAAGAAACCTTCTACTCCAGAAGAACTTGTACCGTTCAGCACACTGTCAATCTCTGGTGGTGTTGTTGATGCGGAAGCGATTTTCGAAGAGCTAGAAAGTCGCTAATAAGTTAAAGGAAAATGCTAAGGGCTACCATTGGTAGCCCTTTTTTTATTGCTTCATCGCGAATCAGCTATTTTCTAAGTCGATGACTTTACAACGAATAGGCAAGATAGACATCGCTGCACCTGTTGACAGGCTGCGGGCAAAATCTATCGCTTTTGCTAAATCTTCAGGTTCGATTTTTAGTTCGTTTTTGATTCGTCCATCATTGGTCATATCTGTATCTACAACGCTTGGACACAGGCAACACACTTGAACATTGTGCGGCAGTAGTTCCTGATAAAGGGACTGGCTATAGCTTACCATTGCTGCTTTAGTGGCTGAGTAAGCCGCAATCTTTGGTACAGGAGATAGCCCTGCGGTCGACCCTAGATTATAGATTTCCCCGAACCCTTGTTGTTTCATTTTTTTTGCCACGGCATTACACACTGCAATGGTAGAAAGCAGGTTGACGTTCATTAACTCAGACAACTGATGGAACGTCAGATCAATATGGCCTGCTTTTAAGACGCCTGCACTGTTTACCAGGACATCAATGGATTCAAGCTGATCTAGAATCGCCTTAAAAGAATTCGCAGTAACTTCAGGCTGCGCGAAATCTAGACTCTGGGTTTCGATGCTGAGATGAGGAAACTCTTCACTTAACTCATCAAATACATGTTTAAGAGTTGCTTCTTGCTTTGCAATCAATACCAAGTTGTAACCTTGTTTAGCAAAGTAGTGCGATAGTGCTTTACCAATCCCTCGACTGGCACCGGTGATTAAAGCCGTTTTTGTCATTGACGATGTCCTGTTTTTGTTTGTGCATACTGTACAGCGATTCTCAGTGCGGCGTAAGCGATGTCTCAGAGGTCGTAGCAGATTCTTAATTTTTTCGATTTTATAAAGTAACTCGTCCAATTGTTAATTACTTGTAAAATCGTGATGACCTTCTACGAATGACATTTCTATGTGACACTTTTTATGCAGCTAATTGTCTACTCATGCAACATCTAAAGGCAATTAGGCGTGCTTGCCAAAACATAACAGGATGTGTGAGGAGGACAATTTGCGACATTCAGCGATAACTCAGCAGCAAGCTCCAGCACTGGCTGCGTTACTTGATAGTGACTACCGACTTAATTTTCAGGAGCTTATGGAGCAAATTAAGTTGTCTAACAAACCACTGTCGCTTGCAACGATAAGATTCATACTTGAAAACGTGGCTTTGAATGACACCGAAATAAAGGCATTAGCCAGCTTTGATGAAGACAGTTACTGTCGAAAGCGACTATTTAAAAATGACCACTGTGAAGTGCTCATCTTGAGTTGGCTAAATGGCCAGAGAAGCAAAATTCATGACCATTTAAACACCGCCTGTGGCGTGCGTGTACTGCATGGTGAAGCGACAGAGACCTTATTTGAAACGGCAGCGAACGGTCATATTTACGCGTCTCAATCCTCCCATTACCAGCAAGGTAGCGTGACTGTCAGCAAAGACAACGATATTCACCAGATATCCAATTTGCAGGCTGATGATGAGCCTCTGGTCACGCTGCATGTCTACTCTCCGCCGTTGCAACAGTTCCATTTGTACCAACTTGAAGGGGGCGAGCCAGAGCTTCTGGATTTGCAGCAAGATTCTTGGTTCTATGAAATTTGATATCGATCTGACGGCTAATGCAAAAGGCGAGCAATGTTGCTCGCCTTTTCATTTCTACCGGTATTCTGAAATCAACATTGCTCGTGTATCTTCTTCCAGCGCTTCAAACAAATGCGGTAAGTCTCCAGGGTACGAAATGTAGTCCCCTTCCTCTAGTTCATGAGGGTCCGATTGCAACCCGAGTTTCGCTCGGCCTTTGACAATAACCACATGTTCTACAACACCCGGGTGATGAGGTTCTGAGATGAATGGCTGACCGGGTTTGACCTCAATCCAATAGATGTCGCGGCACGCATTCGCTGGGCTGGCCGCGAGTAACACGGCTTGGTAATCCTTTCGTTCTGAAAACACGCTCACTCCCTTACTGTAGCGAATAACTTTGGTCGTTGGAGCTGGTGTTTCGATTAGACGAGAAAAAGGAATATCAAGGACAACGCAGATGGACCAGAGCGTCTCAATACTTGGGTTTCCAATGCCATTTTCGAGTTGTGAGAGCGTCGATTTCGCGATGTTAGCACGTCTTGCGACCTCAGCGATACTTAAGCCAGCATTCAACCTTTCGGCATTAAGAGTGGCAGCGATTTGTTCGATTGGCGGTTTACTTTGATCCACAACGCTCTCTCTGGTCAGTGTGTTTCCGTTCATTATAAAAAACGATGGCATGATTTGACAAACGTTTTTCTGATGTTCATTATAAAATTCATTCGTTCATTATAATGTTTATTTTCGGTTGCATTCGGTGGTGGTAACCAATAAACGTCGAGGTTTTTATTATGGAATATCTACTCTCCGTCGCTTTGTTTGCCGTTTCATCTTCAGTGACCCCGGGGCCAAATAACATCATGGTGATGACATCTGGACTGAATTTTGGAGTAAAACGCAGCCTGCCGCTGTTAACTGGTATTTGTGTCGGATTTACTTTGATGTTGCTATTGGTAGGGCTGGGCTTTGGCGAACTGTTTTCTTTGTTCCCTCAGCTTTCTTTGGCGGTCAAAGTCATGGGAACGCTTTATCTTTTATATCTCGCATTGCAGATCGCCATGGCTGACAGTGTGAGTGCTGAGAAAGGTCGAAATCGACCGCTTGGTTTTCTAAACGGAGCTTTGTTTCAGTGGGTCAATGCCAAAGCTTGGGTGGTGGCAATTGGTGCGATATCTGCATTTACGACAATAGGTGAAGGGTATATGACTCAAAACCTGACCATAGCTTCGATGTTTTTTATTGCCTCGTTCCCTTGTGTTGGCGTGTGGTTGGTGTTTGGCTCTTCGTTACGCCGATACTTAGACAAACCAGCCTATTTGAAAGCCTTCAATAAGCTGATGGCGTTGCTACTCGTCGTATCCGTCTTACCTGTTGTTGGAGAGATCATTGGGCAATTCTGAATGAAAAGCGCCAAGCGAAAAGCTCGGCGCTATGATGACTATTGATGAGAGGCGTGAAGCAAGTGCGAGAATCCGTTGTCTTTTAGGCTTCGCTCCATGAGAGCAATCACCTGGCGACTGGTTTCATGAGGAACGAAGTCCGAGCTCGATTTACCATCAATGATCAGCTGGGATAAATGAGAAGCTTCAAACTCAAATCCACCGCCTGCAGGTAAGTGTGAGATCTGGGTATGTTCACCTTTGTAAGTGACATCAATGACGGTTGGATTCCACCACTTATCTTGGATAACAATTTCGACCTCGGGCCCACGTATTGTCGCGACACGTTTTAGGTCTTGGCTGATTGAAGCGCCAATCTTCCCCTTGATACCGTGAGTAAACGTAAACTCTACAGTTTCATCGACCTTGGATTCATTGTTGTGCTTCTGATAGGACACCGATGGCGGTTGGATCTCACTTTGCTTGAGCTGGCAAAGATCCGCGTATAGCCAGAGCGCATAAACGCCGACATCTAAAGTCGCACCGCCGCATAAATTAGGGTTGAAAATCTGCTGTTGAACATCAAATTCATGCCAGTTGCCGAACGCCGCTTCGATTGATTCTATCTCAATACTGTTTTTTTGAATGAAATCCCGTAGCGCTCGGTAAGCTGGGAAAGTCACTGACTTCATTGCTTCCATGAGCACTAGGCCTTGTTTATCTGCCAGTGCCTTCATGTCGTCCCAGTCTTGGGTGTTAGTGAACGCCGGCTTTTCAACCAGAACATGCTTGCCATGGTCTAAGAACAGTTCAACCATGCTTTTGTGAAACGGATGGATAGTCGCAATATATACGGCATCAACATTTGGGTCTTCTGCCATGGCTTGATAAGAAGAATAAGCGTGCTCAGCCTGATATTGCTGGGCAAAAGCATCAGCGCGTTGTTCATCTCTGGCTGAGACGGCATATAGACAAGCGTTGTCGACATGCTGAGTGAGATCGGCGGTAAATCGATGTGCAATTTTACCCAGCCCGGCAATGCCCCAACGTACTTTTTGTTCTGTCATATTAATTTTTATCATTCTGGTATTTGTGAGGCTGATACTAGCGATGAGCACGGGTTTACGTCAAATAGAAGTGGTTGAACTGAATGAGAAAGCCGCCGGTGTCGGCGGCCTTGCATTAGGTTGTAATTCACCAAACGGTGTATCACTCAATACCGAGTTGTTGATTGATGAGAGCAATTTCATTACGCCACAAAGCCTGAAGCTTTGGCTTTTGGTGCTTGGCTTTTCTCGATACATCTTCCTCCAGTTTTGCTTCAAGGTCATAGAGTTTTGCAATCAATTGCTCTTCATCATCAAGCCCGTCCGTTAGAGGTAAATGAGACGCTACTCTCGCTTCCTCGGTTATTGTTTCGTCTGAGGTAAGAGATGACTCTGAGCTCATTGCTTGATACAGCTGTTGTGGGTCTAACCACTCCTCCAGAGAGTTACCCTTGATATACCAAAAGCGATTGCAGCTTGCTTCAATTAACTCTCTGTCATGCGTGACGAGTAATAGTCCGCCTGCAAAGTTAGTTAGCGTTTCTGCCAGTTGTTCTTTGCCTTTGAGATCCAAGTGATTGGTTGGCTCATCAAGCAGGAGAAGGTGGTAGTTCGCTAGAGTTAACCCGATAAGCAACAAGCGTGAGCGTTCACCACCACTCATTTGATGAACTTTCTGATTGTGTCTAAGGTACGGGAATCCAGCGCTGATCAACGCCATCTTACGCTTTTCTTCTGGTACAGAAGTGAAGCTCGCCAGAGCGTCCAATAAGGTTTTGTTATCGTCCAGTTGCTTAAGGCTCTGATCGTAAAAACCAACGTTCGCCCTAGGATGGAAAACAATACCTTGTTTCACCGCGTCTTCCTGCTGGTAGCTTTGCCATAGCGTTTTCAACAAGGTTGATTTACCCCCTCCATTTTTGCCAACAATGGCCACTCGATCGCCACTTTTCAATTGGTTAGCCACGATATTGAATAAGCATGGAGCTTCGGACGATGGAGAGACATCCAGATCGGATATTTGCAGTAAGCGGTCCGCTTTTAAGCGTTCGCCTTTTAACTCCAACTTCCATGGTGCCCCAGACGTGAGTGTCGTCTGATCGTCTTTGAGCTTCTCGACTCGCTTTTCCATGTTCTTGGCTTTTCGCGACAAGTCTTCATTGTCGTAAACATGCCCCCAAACAGCGAGGCGTTTCGCGCTCTTCTCAATACGGTCAATTTCTTTTTGCTCCGCTTGATGACGCTGCATGTCAGCTTCATCACGTGCTTCAAGCATTTCCAAAGCTTTGGAGCAGGGCAGTTGAAAGAAGTGAAGGCTATTGTCACGCAGTATCCAGGTGCAATTGGTGGTGTTGTCTAGCAATCTTCGGTCGTGTGATACAAGTACAAAGCTGCCGTTCCAACCTAGCAAGAATTGCTCTAACCACAGTAATGTCGTCAGATCGAGGTGGTTACTGGGTTCATCCAGCAAGAGTAGGTCAGGTTCCACGATCAATGCTCTGGCTAACAGCAAACGGGTATGTTGGCCTCCACTTAAGCTAGAAGTAATTAATGCCCAATGTGATGAATCGAATCCCATGTCGGAAAGGATGAGTTCAGCACGCCAGCGCTGGCTGATTCGCTCATTGTCAGGTAAACGATCGAGTACAGCGTCAATCATCGACTGGTGCATCAGAGATTGTGGAAGATGCTGCTCCACGCATTCTAACTGGCAATGACTGGCTGTTGTAATGGTTCCGGAATTTGCCTGAATCCCGCCATGAAGTAGATTTAGAAGGGTACTTTTACCGCAACCGTTGTGACCGACTAAGCCGATTCGATCGCCTTTTTTTAGGGTGAATGAGATGTCTTCAAGCAAAGGAGCTGAAGTCGTTTGATAAGAAATAGATTGTGCAGATAGTAAAGTGCTCATAACTTACTCAAGAATTACAGGCATGGAGATGCCTTTCGTCAAACATTGCTGACGATAACCCGGTAAGCCAGAGAGAAGAGACTCTAGTCTGTATGTATTAATCTTCGCTCAAGCAAAGGTTATCGCAGCACGATACCAATAAAACTTGAGCTTGCGTGATTGCTGAAGAAGCGCGCGAAATGTAATTCACACTTAGTCATGGGGTTCCTCCTTATATTAGTTTGATGGGCCCAATGTCGAGATTGTAGGAGAGCTTCTCCTTTGTGGTCTAGTGTAATCTCTCGAAAACATAGCCTGTCTGGCAATATTTTATGGCCCATCAGAGTAAAAACTATTGGTTTGGTGATTTTTGGAAGTACTGCTTAGCCGTTATACCGTAATACACTTTATCGTCGAATCCAGATTCAACCTTGTAGTAGTCAATTTGGCGACCTTCAAAGGTAAAACCGCATTTCTCCATCGTTTTGTACGAACCTGTGTTAGCGCCATAGCAGTCGGCACTGACTTTGTGGCTACCTAATTCGTTAAATGCAATATCGGTGAGCAAGCGACAGGCACGAGTAGCGATCCCTTTGCCCCATGCGTGGACGGGAAGTTGATACCCGACTTCGTAGTTACCTTCGAGAAACATCACCTTGGATAATCCGCACATACCCATGTAGTGGCCTTGTTTGTCCCGAATGACAAATGTTGGGCTGTCTGGCCAATTACCTTTGTTTATTGCGTGTTCAGTGTTTTCAATGATTGGGGTAAAAAACGCGTGAAACATGCTTTCCTCTGCGGGAGCAAAGAACAAGTAGGCGTTGACCTCTTGGTCGTTAAGCATTGGGATGATGTCGTCTAAATCTTCGCGTTGAATCAGTTTGATGTTTAGTGAGTCGCCAAAGGAGATTGATTCACCACGTTTTAGTTTTTTGTATGTCATTGTGTACCTCTCAATTTGCTCAGCATAGTAGATCAACATCTGCACTGAAAATTGGATATTTGCGACAAGTGTTATTCGAAGTCCCCGTAGATGTCGATGGTGAGGTCTCGGTTTTTGAGGTACTTGGCTGGTGTTCGATTGAGCTGATGTTTAAGCTGGCGGATTAAATGGGACTGATCACTAAAACCAAATGCTTGTGCAAATTCAGCCCAGTCGGGCTCGGCATCTTGCTCATAGATAGACAACACAATTTCTTCCAGTTTCATCATCATGAGATATTGCTTTACGCTTAGCCCTGTAACTTGTTTGAAGTGCCTTTCTAAGGTTCTTCTAGAACATGCACATTGGTCGGAAATCTGATCGATACTCCAGTCGGATCGGCTATTTTCTACTATTTGGGTTGCTTGCTGTGTAATAGAGAAAGCGCGGTCTTTCCTGTTATTGAGGTTTAACTGATGAAAGTGATGATGAAACACATCAAGCAGGTGTGATTTGTCATTTGATTGCCATAGTTGGCTGTGGAGTGCAGGCCCGAAAAACGTATCCAACCAAATAGGCCAGCTACATTGGTTAAGGTGCTGACCGACAGAAGAACTGAGTAGGTACAGTCCCTCTGGCCTGAAAGTGACACCGATACGTTTTAGTGGTGCAGAGTCGTCTAATGACAGTAACTGATCGCTCACCGAAAGCAGGTGACTCCCTTTCCCTTCAAATTTAGCTACGCCGTTGTCGTAACTGTACTTTTGTTCATCCGGCGTAAAGAGCAAATGAGCCCTTGGATTGGGAATGAGCCTTGGTTGTTGCGTGATGACATCGTCTGCCTCTAGCTCCAGATACCAGACTTGATGTATTAACCATTCGAAATCTTGCAGCGGTTGTTTCCAAGTAATCATGGCATATTTAATTCAGGGGTTTACTAAACAGTCTACGTGATAACACGGCAACCTAGCAAAGTGCTCTTACTTATCAGTGTGGTATAAAAAGTCAATCATTACGGATAGTTAAGCATTTCGTGGGTTGATCCTCATATCAGTAAAACATGTCGTTTTAGTGACGCTTAAACGATAAGCAATAAAATTCATATCAATGGTTATTGTAAATCTGTTTGAGATCTCAATTTGTTAACATTTATGTGTTGTTTTTTTAACCTAGTGCAAAGGCTCTCATCGGATGAGTTGAATAAAAGAGAGCCGAAGACTAATCCTATTTAACGAGCAAAAGTGGTTTCGATGTTTGGAATTTTGCTCGCTGATGACAAAGCAAATAACGCTAATTTCAGGACGAAAAGGTTAATAACATCATGAAAATAATGACAAAGATTGCCTCCATTGCAGTGGCAATTGCGTTTTCTAGTTTCACACATGCTGCCATAGGAAACTACAAGGTCGTGCTGATTCACGGCTTTCAATCGGATCAATTGCAGTCCAAACCTGATGCTGGTCAGGTTGAGCTGGAAGGTGAAGACTACTGGAAAGAGTACTGGCTCCAATACGCTGACGCTCGGATTGACTGGCCTGCTTATGAACGTGTTGAAGGCAAAATCTCCAGCGAATACGCTTGGCCTAAACTCCAAGAGCTGTCCCGCAATGGAACCTGTCAGTTAGGGTGTATTTTTGTGACGCACTCCGCTGGTGACCTTGTTGCACGATATCTGCTCGATAATCAGGAAAACTGGCTGACTAACGCTGGGTTAGAGCCTCTCAATGTTGTCGCTACTTACGATTTTGCTGGTGCTGGTGGTGGCTCTGAGCTTGGGGATATTGTGGTCAACATCATCGAAGGGGGAGGCTGGGCAAACAGTGCGATGCGCTACGCCATTTCACTGTGGCTGGGGGAAATGCCTAATCAGGAAAACTCAGGTATACTCAATGATCTAAAAGTCTCCAATGCACGCCAGATAGCGCGTCTGTCAGAGCACCGCATTCCTCGAATTCGATTTATTGGTAATGGGACTGACTATTTCAAAACGACGTCGGTTTTTCTTCCCGGCAATGATGATGGTGTTGTAGCTGCGCATTCCGCTTGTGGCGCAGCAGAATCAGGAAGTTACGACAGCTGTTCAACAAGTTTAGCGATGAACGGTAAGATAGCTTCTCAAAGCAAAGGTGTTTCTAACTTTATGCCTGAGCACTATCCGTTGATCATGGGAGACGACTATAGCCATAGTGATGTTGTGGGCCCTAAACACAAAGGGGAAGTCACCTCCAGTGTGACGGATGTGACGCTAGCCAATGGCCAATCTGTCGGGGTTACAACTTACAAGGAAAACGGCTGGTGGGGAACCAAATACCTGTACGTGCAAGGGTCTAATAAAGACACCATGTCTGAAATTGCGGTTGGCCTAAACTGATCGTATGCAGGGCTGGGTAAGATGTCTCAGCCCTGATTTTCTGGAGAACCTTATGAAGACTAAGTTATGGGCATTCAGCTTCATCACTGCGTTGACAGCAGCAGGCTTCATTTTCTGGCCAAACCCCGTTGAGATGTCCGAATACGCCAAGCCTAGGGGAAAAGTGGGTCATGATGCAGCTCCCCTTCCTGAAGGGGACAATCGCTTTATTGTTTCAAAGCAGGCCTCGATAGGTGGGGGAACCCCCATCGAGACGAAGGCTGTGGCACTGAAGTTAAAGCAAGTAGCCATCAAACATCAACAAATTCTTCAATACCCATCATACTCTCAACCGATAGTTAATGAGAGCAGTCCCTACTTGAACTGGAATGCATTTGAAGTGGTTGAAACTCCGATACTGGATGGTAAATCAACGGCTTCGTTGGGCGTTAAAAAGTTCCGGCACTTCTATCCTGAACCGATACTGGTTGAGCTCAAAACGCAGCAAGCCGTACTTGGCGCTTCATTGGATGTCGTTTCTGTTGCCACGCAGCAAACCCTAACGACTTTGCCTGCGGATGAAATGCAGTGGCAAATCACGCCGGGTAAAGATTGGCCAGAAGAACTGAGACTAATCGCACGTGTCGACTTTGATCGAGGAGAAGATATTGTTAGTGCCGATGTGCGTTTATATCATTCAGTAGCGAGCGTAGTGTCAGTATCAGAAGGATATGCTCAGGGGCCTGATATGAAGATTCCGGTCACGTTACAAATCGATAAAGAAGGCATATTCAGACTCCGCGCGAACCTCTATCAGCAAGGCGGTAAAGCCATTGCGTCTTTAGTTGAGAAGCAACGATTGTCAGAGGGCGAGCAAACAGTGGAGTTAAAAGCGTTTAAACGAGTCTTGCCAGAGGGCGAGATCGATCTAGAGCTACGTGATGTGGTGATTGAACGTATGTCAGGTCACCCTGGAGAAAAAGCAGGTTATGGACAGAGCGATGCTGAGAGTTACCCTGTTGGTCGTTTTGATTCCGGTACGCTGACGGATGAAGAGTACCAAATGACAGAGCAGGAAAAGCAGCAACTGGCTTTTCTGCAACAACTGCTTTGAGATGTTTGGCTATTATCACTGGATAGAAAGCAATTGTTGCAATACAATTGAACGATGTTTTATTGCTTTTGAGCCGCTATGTTTCGTACTAAGTTCTTTCTTTTATTCAGCTTCTGCTGTACCGCGACAGCTTGTGCAAGTACTGAGGACATCTTTTCAGATAAAGTGACAGAAGAACATATCGTTGAAGAAACAACGGATATCAAAGAAGTAACGACCGCAGACAAATCTGAGTCAAAAGGCAAGGGTATTGATGGACAAGCTCTGCTTGATAATGAGCCGACTCGGCAAATTCTAAGTTCACTGGAAAGTGTGACCGATACGCTCAATGTTCTGACTTTTGGCATCTTCGCTGGTGAACATCGTTAACCTAGACTCTTTGGCGTTTTACCACTGACTTGTGTACACAGCTCGGTAGAATCAGGTCTATGCTTTATTAACCGATATGCCAATAGCGGATGGTTATGCAGCTGCTTCAGACCTTTTTTCGTAAACTTTCTATTAGAAACCGACTCATGTTCGGTTATCTGCTACTGTTTTTGCTTGTCCTTAATATCGCCAATCTCTCGAATTACGTCTTGATGCGAGATCTTGTAGAAAAAGGCGTAGAGAAAGAGCTCACAACGGCAACTGAGTCTATCACCAATAATATTGCGACTACGGTCGATATTACGATCAGGAATTACTTGCGAGGTATCTCAGAGTTCAATCTGCAATATGTAGAGCAGCAGTATCGTCAATATCAGTCAGGCAATCTGTCTGAGCAACAAGCTAAGCAACGCGCAGCTAATTTCCTACTAAATCAACAAATCGGTGTTACAGGGTACCCTTATGTTGTCGACTCCGAAGGGGTCATCCGAGTCCATCCAAAGCAGCCATTGCTTGACGTGAGCTTGATGAAGTACGAATTTATTCAGAAGCAAGTAGCGGCCAGACAAGGTTATCTTGAATATCAGTGGAAAAACCCTGATGAGCTCGTTGAGCGACCAAAGGCGCTGTACATGGTGTATTTTGAGCCGTGGGATTGGATCATCACTTCATCTTCTTATCGTGAAGAGTTTGCCAGTTTGGTGGATATCGAGGATTTCAGTGAATCAATATCCAAGCTTCACTTTGATGAAACTGGGTATTCTTACGTGCTCAACGACCAAGGAGACGCCATTGTTCACCCCTATTTCGATGGCAACTTCTATAACGTGCGAGACTCAAGAGGTCAGTTGTTCGTACAACAAATGCTTAAAGAAAAAAACGGCACGATTAAATATACGTGGAAGAACCCACAAGAGCCGGAACATCGTGAGAAAATCGCAGTTTTTCGATATTTGCCCGAGTACAAATGGTACATCGTTTCCTCTACTTATGTTCAAGAACTTAACCAACCGCTGTTCGACCTTAAGGTTATTCATGCCATTGTGCTGTTAGTCTCCATTTTGCTCATCGTACCGTCTAACTTACTTCTCAGTCGCTCTATCGTATTGCCGTTGAAAAATGTCATGCAGTGGATAGGTAAGGCCTCTGATGGTAACTATAGCGTGCGAGTGGAAGATAATTCGGGCTCGAATGATGAGTTAGCTCAGTTGGCAAATTACTTTAATCACTTTCTCTCGGAGCTGGAAAAATCAAACCAAGAGCTTTATCAGGAGATTCAAGAGAGGGTCAATGCTCAGAGTAAGCTAGAAAATCTCAATGAGACACTAGAAGAGAAAGTCGCAGAACGAACTCTGGCTTTAGAGCAAAGCATGGAGCAATTGAAGAAAACGCAAGAGCAGTTAATCGAATCAGAAAAGCTATCGGCGTTGGGTGGATTAGTCGCGGGGATTGCTCATGAAGTCAATACACCATTAGGTATCGCGATCACGTCATCGTCGCTAATCCATGAATCAAATACCAAGCTCAAGGCTGCGTTCGAAGCTCAGTCTCTGACCAGCGAACAGTTTGATAATTATGTGACGCAGCAGGCACAGGCCATCGAATTACTTATGGATAACTTGAATCGGGCTTCTAAACTGGTGCAGAGTTTTAAGCAAACGGCAGTGAATCAGGTTTCTGAAGATTGCACGGACTTCGAGGTTACTGAAGTGCTTCAAGCGCTTCTCGCAAGCCTACATCCAGAGACTCATAAAGCTGGGGTCGAGCCAAGACTGATTGTTGAACCAGGTCTTACAATGCACAGTTTATCTGGTGCGTTTACACAAGTATTTTCTCATCTGATTCTCAATAGTATCCACCATGCGTTTGAACAGCAGCCTAATCCTCGGATTGACATAGATGTGCGGCTTGAAGGCGACATGGTGGTGTTTCAGTTTGACGATAATGGTTGCGGTGTGGAACCAGAGCTACACAAAAAGATATTTGAGCCTTTCTATACCAGTCGAAGAGCACGCGGCGGGACAGGCATTGGCTTGAATTTGGTGTTTAATCTGGTGACTCAGAAGCTCAAAGGAACGTTGGAATTTACTTCTAACCAAGGTGTGAGTTTTACGATCCGATTGCCAAAACAGTTATCAAAGAGATGATTGAAAATTGTTATTGCAGCAAGGCAGAGTAAGGTATTGAATGATATCGAGCCCCAGTGGTAACCTCAGTAACAGTTCTCTCGCATAGTACGGCGAAAGCAAGCATTCATTCGCTTTTGACCTGAACTGCCCACCATTCAAGGCGTATTTATGCAAAGTGCTGATCAACATCAGACGGGTACCACTCCTAATCAACAAACCAGCTCATCTTCTCAAGGAAAAAGTAAGAATCTCGGTATTCTTCTAGAACTGATTAAATTCATCAGACCGTATCAATGGAAGGTCATCGCCGCTCTGGTGGCATTGGTCTTCACAGCGTCATTAACACTGTCTGTTGGCCAAGGTGTGCGCCTGTTGATCGATGAAGGGTTTGCTCAGCAGTCGACACAAGAGCTCAGTAGCGCCATTCAACTTATTCTTGCACTGACAGTGATGATTTCTATCGGCACTTTCTTTCGCTTTTACCTTGTTTCTTCGGTAGGGGAAAGGGTGAGTGCTGACATCAGGCTAGCGGTGTTTAACCATGTGATTACCCTTCACCCTAGCTACTTTGAAACCAATGGCAGCGGCGACATTATGTCGCGAATCACCACTGATACCACATTGCTGCAAAGCATCATTGGGTCGTCGTTTTCAATGGCGATGCGTAGCGCTTTGATGTGCGTTGGCGCAGTGATCTTGCTGTTTGCCACTAACATCAAACTGACGCTTATCGTTTTAGCATCGGTACCCTTTATCCTTGTACCTATTTTGTTTTATGGCCGACGGGTAAGAGCTTTATCCCGTCAAAGTCAGGACTCAATGGCTGATGTAGGTAGCTATGCAGGTGAAGCGATTGAACATATCAAAACCGTCCAGAGCTACAGCCATGAAGCCCAGGAAAGAGCGTCATTTGCTACGGAAGTCGAGCGAGCGTTCGAGATTGGCCGACAAAGAGTAAAGCAGCGCGCGATATTGATTTCGGGTGTGATTGTCATCGTCTTCAGCGCGATCGCAGGTATGCTCTGGGTTGGCGGTAGTGATGTCATCAATGGCACTATGTCTGGTGGTGATCTTGGTGCGTTTGTTTTCTACGCCATTATGGTGGCCTCTTCATTGGCGACTATCTCTGAGGTGTTGGGAGAACTGCAACGAGCGGCAGGGGCAACCGAAAGGCTTATTGAGATTCTGCAGGTTGAGAGCCACATTGTTGCTCCTAGTGATAAGGTGGTATCGACCCAACAACTCGCCAGCGAAGTGATATTTGATGATGTCACTTTCCATTATCCTTCAAGACCTGAACATGCCGCGATTGAGCACTTAGCTCTCAAGGCTGAGGAAGGAAAAGTGCTGGCATTGGTGGGGCCTTCTGGGGCGGGGAAAACCACGTTGTTCGAACTTCTTCAGCGTTTCTATGATCCGCAATCAGGGCAAGTGACTTTGGGTGGCGTTGATGTTCGCCAAATGGATCCTAATGAACTGCGCCAGCAAATGGCTCTCGTGCCTCAACAACCTGCATTGTTCAGTAATAATGTCTTTCACAACATCCGTTATGGCAACCCAGATGTGACCGATGAGCAGGTGATTGAAGCGGCGAAAAAAGCGCACGCTCATGATTTCATTATGAAATTACCAGAAGGTTACGATAGCTTCCTTGGTGAGCGTGGAGTGCGCTTGTCAGGCGGCCAGCGCCAGCGTATTGCAATTGCACGGGCCATTCTCAAAGACCCGAATATTTTGTTGTTGGATGAAGCGACTAGTGCACTGGACAGCGAAAGTGAACATCATGTTCAACAGGCGTTAGAAGAGCTGATGCGCAACCGAACCACCATTATCATTGCTCATCGCTTGTCGACAATTCAGCATGCCGATCAGATTGCCGTGTTAGACCACGGCAAGCTTGTGGATGTGGGTAACCATAATGAGCTACTGCAAAGCTGTGAGCTCTACCAGCGCTTGGTTGAATTGCAGTTTAAGCATATTGACCGATAACGTTTAGCCATAGGTGACGGCAGAAGACAAATACCTCTACAAACTCAAGGAAAGAATAATAATGAGCAGTCAGTTGAAACAGCTTTGTCATACGATTTTACCCGGTAACAAAGAAGACACGCCAGCAGAGCACTTTGCCAAAATGGCCGCATGGTGTGAGGAACACAATGTGGCTCACGACGTTTATGGCGAAGGAGAAACCATTCAGGCGTTTGAACAAAAAATTGCGGACTTGCTTGGTTACGAGGCGGCTTTGTTCGTGATCACGGGAACGATGACGCAGCCCACCGTATTGGAATTGGTCACTAAAGAGAAGCGCAACCCAGTGGTCGCAATGCATCCTTCCAGCCACATCTATATCCATGAAAGGCAAGGTTATCAGTTGCAAAATCGTTTCAGTATTCTTCCGATTGGTAACCAATATCAAACATGGTCACTGAAAGATCTGAAAGCGTGGCCTGATGAAATTGCGGCGGTATTGTATGAACTGCCTATGCGTGAAATTGGTGGGCAGTTGCCTGATTGGGAAAGTCTGGAAGAGATTAAGTCCTACTGCGCGACGAATGGCATTCATCTACACATGGATGGTGCTAGGCTATGGGAAACCGCTGCCTACTATCAGAAAGATCACCATCAAATCGCTAAAGGTTTTGATACGGCTTATGTTTCTCTATACAAAGGTATCAATGGTTTAGGTGGTTCTATGTTGCTTGGCTCAAAGGAATTTGTTGAGCGAGCATCGATTTGGATGAAGCGTCAGGGAGGCAATGTTTATCATCGTACCCCTTATGTTGTCTCAGCGGCCATGCAGTTTGATCAGAGGCTTAAGCAGCTCCCAACTCTGTTTGAGCGCACCAAACAAATCTACCGAATCCTTGAAGAGTATCCGACGCTTGTCGCCAATCCGCTACAACCACAATCGAATATGCTGCATTTGATACTGCCGTTTAGTCATGAAAAAGCGTTAGAAGTGCAAAAGCTGCTCGCCACAGAAAAGGGGATCTGGATTGGGCATCCGCAGGTTACAGGTCACCCACACCAGTCGGTGGTCGAGTGGTATGTAGGCGATAACCTGCTCAACATAAGTGATGAAGAGCTAAGAACAGTCTTTGATGAGTTACTGAGTAGCTTTAGGTAGTATGCCCGTACATCTAATTCTCTATTGTTCAATCTGAGAGTGCGCTAACACGTCTAGTTTGAAGCTTCATGTATTCTAGGCAGAGTCAGGAAAGAGGAATTCTATTAATGTCAAAAAGTTCAAAGCTTCACAATGAAGACAAACTGGTAAAGAAAGCATTGGAAATCGGCGAGAAAATGGCAAAGATGCAAGGCTTTGATTTGCCGAAGTCACCGCAGCCTGTCAGAGTGAAAGCGGTTTATCTGTTTTTGGTCGATGCCAAACAAATTGCTCCATTACCTGACAGTAAACTTGATGGTGCTAATATCAAGCACAGACTCGCGCTTTGGATTCATAGTGCATTACCTGATAACGACCCGTTAAAGTAAATGCACTCAAGTGGCCTACATACCTATGCGTTTTGTGGGTTCACAGATATTTTGATGACACTGGAAATCTTATCTCGAAGGGCAACAGGTACGTTGCTCTTACTTATCTTTGGATTCTTGAGCCAAGCCTTGTCGTAACTCTTGATGTAACGACTCGGGGTCTCTGCGCAGCTTTCGAATGAAATCAGAAGGGACTTCGGTTTTTGCATCGTATTTTTCGGACCAATCGATCATTGCCAGCATCATAGGCAGTAAATCGATGCCTTTATCGGTCAATGTGTAGACAAACTTAGAGCGCTTAACAGCATCGCGTTGTTTGCTGATTAACCCATTTGATTCTAAGTCGGCAAGTCGGCTGGCCAAGATGTTAGTAGAGATGCCTTCACCAGCCTCTAAAAACTCTTGATAGTAATGCTTACCTTTAAACATCAAGTCACGAAGAATCAGAAAGCTCCATTTGTCTCCAAATTGGCTCATGCCAAAACGAACTGGGCAACCTGACCATTCTTTAGTTTTCTTATCCACCATTCATTCATCGTACTCCTTTTAAAATTAACTTGCAAAATGAAAGTTAATTTCCTAGGTTTATTTTACTTGCAAAAAACAAGTTAAATTCAAGGAGGAAAAATGAAGCTGTACACAATTGTAGGATCGCCCAACTCTCGCAAGGTGTTGGCAGTGATCAATCATCTAGGGCTAGATATAGAAATCGAGTATCTGGATTTGTTTTCTGGCGAACACAAACAACCGGAATACGTAAGCTTAAACCCCAATGCGATGGTTCCAACGCTTGTTGATGGTGATGTTTCACTGTGGGAGTCTAATGCCATAATTCAGTATCTCGCTGAAAATTCGGGTATCAATGATCTATATCCAAATGAGCTCAAAGTAAGGGCAGATATAAATCGCTGGCTATGTTGGGAGCTCGCCCATTTCAACCAAGCTTTTGGGACCTTAGCTTTAGAAGCAGTTGCCAAACCCAGATTCTTGGGTGTGAAAGGAGATGACGCAGTCATTAATTGGGCCAAGCAGAATTTGGTTCGATTTTCTGAGGTATTGGAACGCCATCTAGAAGGGCGCAAGTTCATGGTTGGTGATGCAATAACATTGGCTGACTACGCAATAGTGCATGTAGAGTTCTTTAAAGAAAGCATACCTTTTGATTGGGATTCCTACCCAAACATAAACGATTACTTTGCCCGAATGCGCAATGAACAGCATTGGGCCGCTACAGCGCCAAGCAAAATTGAAGATATTGGTAGAGCAACTCAAGGGTAAACCTGAAAGCAACGATACTTAAGGCGTTGAATAAAAAGGCGAACCACTTGGTTCGCCTTTACATGATTAGTTAATATGGCTTCTAGTGAACAAAGACTGGAAGCTGTTCTTCGGTAAGGGCACTAGCTTTGGCAAAGTTGCTGTGCTCACTGACGTTAGTTACGTCCCAAATGCTAATATCTTGATGCATGTTTTTGGCGAAATAGAACATATGCCCCATATCAGTAACATTGGAAGTATCCCATCGACCAATATCCTGATTAAATTCGGTGGCGTAAGTGAACATAGAAGACATATTTGTGACGTTTGAGGTATTCCAGTGGCTGATATCTTGGTTAAAGCTACTTGCGCTGCTGAACATACGGAACATATTGGTTGTATTTTCGGTATTCCACTGCCCAATGTCTTGATTAAATTTATGTGCAGTGCTAAACATCTGGCTCATATCCGTGACATTTGACGTATCCCATTGGCCAATGTTGTGGTTGAAGTTTTTAGCGAAGTTAAACATGGAAGACATAGATGTCACATTAGCGGTGTCCCAGCGGCCAATATCTTGATTGAATCTGTATGCATTTCTGAACATCTGGATCATGCTTGTGACGTTTGATGTATCCCATTGGTCAATGCTCTGGTTGAAGCTCTCAGCACTGTCAAACATGTTCGACATGGTGGTCACATTAGACGTATTCCACTGCCCAATATCCTGGTCAAACGATTTTGCGTACCGGAACATACTGCTCATATCAGTGACGTTTGATGTATCCCATTGAGCTATGCTCTGGTTGAAGCTTTCAGCGTGGTAAAACATGTTAGACATGGTAGTAACATTAGATGTGTTCCATTGCCCAATAGGTTGGTCAAAAGCATCAGCATAGTAAAAGATGTTTCGCATATCAGTAACTTTTGATGTGTCCCAATTTCCTATATCTTGGTTGAAGCTCCTTGCATAGTTGAACATGCTCATCATATTAGTTACTTTTGAAGTGTCCCATCTGTCAAGGTTTTGATTAAAAACTCTAGCTGAGCTAAACATAAACGACATGTTAGTCACACTTGAAGTGTTCCAGTGACCGATATCTTGATTAAAAGCTGTTGCAGTATTAAACATACCTTCCATATTTTTTACTTTAACGGTATTCCAGCGGCCAATGTCTTGGTTAAATGCCGCTGTTCGAGCGAACATGTTATACATATCTGTGACATTAGAGGTATCCCAACTTCCAATATCTTGATTAAACGCTTTAGCCTCATAAAACATATGCATCATATTGGTTACTTTTGATGTGTCCCAGTAGCCAATGTCTTGATCGAACGTCTTAGCACCACCGAACATCCACAACATGTTAGTGACGTTTGAGGTATCCCAATGGCCGATATCTTGGTTAAAGCTGACAGCGTTTTGGAACATATAAGTCATGTTTCTTACGTTAGATGTATTCCAGTGGCCTATGTCTTGATCGAATGATGAAGCACCCTCAAACATCGTTCTAAAATCGTATACGTTGCTCGTGTCCCAATGGCCGATATCCTGGTTGAAGTTTGAAGCGAAACTAAACGTGCCCATCATATTTGTTACACTGGAGGTATCCCAATGCCCGATATCTTGATTGAATTTGGATGCAAGCGAGAACGTATACGCCATACTTCGGACATTGGACGTATCCCAGTGTCCGATGTTTTGATTAAAACTCTTGGCATTCTTGAATAACAGGTTTATGTCAGTTACGCCAGACGTATCCCAATCACTAATATCGCTATTGAAAGATTCGCGGTCACGGAAGAGCCCTGACAGAGAGGTGACTTGACTGGTACAAAAACGGATATGACCTTTTTCTAGGTTATCCAATAACGTTTTATCTTTGATTAGTTGATTATCAACCACTACGTACACGTACCCTTTATCAAGAATCACTGAGTTTACGGGGGCGTCGGGGCACTTTACCGCGATATCGATAGCATAGGCTGTGCTACTTATTCCAAGTAAGGTGCTACTAAGCACAGCCTTACTGGCTAACGTTGATGTTTTCATTGTTATTTTTCCTGATAGATAGTTTTGAGTTGAAACAACACTAGTGAATAGACAAGGGTGTTTTTTCGAAGGAGGTGTTCAGGTGAGAATCGAAAGTAATAAATAGACTTTAGATTTCATCATTCAATATTTCTCTCAATATAAATTGAGTGGGATTATATTGATGAAATTCACTTTATAAAATAATGAGTTATGTGTTTTATATGCAATTTGGTGAGTTTTAGCTCTAAAGCACAGAACTTATATATTTAAGTGATGAATGTGTTTTTAGTGAAATGTTGGCAGGGAAGAAAAATGTCATCTAATAATTAATCTTATTGCTTTGTGAGTAGTGTTTGCTTATTATTCGCCCGCTTATTTAACTATCAACTAACTGTAAAGGAGAAAAAAATCATGACAAATACATCATTATCCTTTGCAGGTCTTGTCCTATAAGTAGCAGGAAGCGCTCTCACAAATCCCTTTTTAAGGTATTTGCTTTCTGATAAAGCTACGCCCTGGTCAATTGACCTGCCAATACGTTTTTCGTTTTAAATCCTATTTAAAGGTATTGGTACTATGGGCAAATCCGTCCAAAAGATCACTGAAAACGTTAGCCTTATTGCGTCTACTGATACGTGGATTGAAGGGCTAGCAATACAACAACTAATTAAAACATCAAAATTAACGGGTATGCAGCGAGTAGCGGGCATGCCTGACTTGCATCCTGGAAGAGGTTATCCAATTGGTGCAGCATTCTTTACAACCAGCAAAATTTACCCTGCATTAGTGGGCAATGATATTGGCTGTGGTATGTCGCTTTGGCAAACGTCAGCAAAAGTATCCAAGGTTAACTTAGATAAGTTAGCAAAGAAGTTCGGGCATGTAGAACAGCCTCTAGACGACAGCTGGACAGAGCATGTTGCCGCGAGAAAATCAGAAAAAAGCATTGCCACGAATGCGTATGACTATGCACTAGGCACAATCGGTGGCGGTAACCATTTTGCTGAGTTTCAAGCAATTGAAGAAGTTTACCAACAACAAGATTTAGATGAACTTGGGTTAAACAAAAAACATCTACAGCTACTTGTGCACTCTGGCTCTAGAGGTCTAGGGCAATCGATTTTAGTTAATCATGTGACCACCCATAATCATGACGGTATCGAAGTCAGAGATGCGGTTGGTAATTTCGAAGATTACATGCAAAAGCATGATGAAGCGGTGCGTTGGGCTGAGCTAAATCGAGAACTCATTGCCAAGCGATTTCTTGACGCTATTCGTGCTAAAGGTAAGTGCGCTCTGGATGTGAATCACAATCTAGTTTCACCGAAAGAAATCGAGGGTCAGCGAGGTTGGTTACACAGAAAAGGAGCGACCCCAAGCGACAAAGGCTATGTCGTAATTCCAGGTTCACGCGGAGATTACAGCTATTTAGTCAAGCCAATTGAAGGTGCAGATGAAAATATGGCGATCAGCCTTTATTCACTAGCACATGGCGCTGGCAGAAAATGGAAACGCGGTGAATGTCATGGCCGGTTGGGTCATAAATACAAGCGCGAGGACTTATATCGTACAGCTCTTGGCAGCCGTGTGGTGTGTGGTAATAAGGAACTTCTCTATGATGAAGCACCGCAAGCTTATAAAAATTGCGAAACCGTAATCAACGATATGGTCGATGCTGGGTTAATCGAGGTCGTTGCAAAATTGCGACCAGTGTTAACGTTTAAAACCAATGGAGATTGTTCATCATGATATTACTCCAATTATCGTCAGGACAAGGTCCTATCGAATGCTGTAAGGCCATTGGTTTGGCACTAAAAGCAATTGAAAAGGAATGTCGAGCTGAAAACATAGAGTTTAATGTCGTTGATACAGTTGCTGCCGATTATAAGGATTGTTTCAGATCCGCATTGATAAAGCTGGATTCACCATTTGAGGAGAGAGCCAAGCAACTGGCTTTCTCTTGGCAGGGTGCCATGTTGTGGGTTTGTCAAAGTCGCTTTCGACCTAAACATAAGCGTAAGAATTGGTTTTTCAGTGGGCAAATGTTCGAAGTCGATGAGTCAAGGCTAGATAGTGGCGTAACGTTTGAAACGTGCAGGGCATCGGGGGCTGGTGGTCAGCATGTTAATACAACCAACTCTGCTGTGCGTGCCACTCACACGGAAACAGGTGTTTCAGTGCGAGTTGAAAGTGAACGTAGCCAACATGCCAACAAACGCTTGGCGAGAGCCTTATTGTTTCAAAAACTAGAAATGATGAAGCAAGCGCAAATGACTTCTCAAGAGAAAGTACGTTGGCAACAACATTGGGAGCTCAAACGGGGTAACCCTGTAAAGACATTTAAGGACGAAAGGTTTGTCCCTGTGACTAGAAAAGGTTGCTGAGCCCAAACCAACAAATTATTAGAGGATAGAACAATGTAATTCCATCAAAGCACAGCATATGAGCAATCTCGTAAACCACAAAAGCGCGGGAGAACGTGCTGTGCCTATTTCAATGACAGCTAAGCAAGTTGCTTAGTCTTAGTTAAATAGACATGGAGTTATGACATGAGATTTAAATATCCTCGCACCCCTCATTTACCTTGGTCACCGGGTGCTACAAAGGATGATATATACCAAAGCGATTTAAGCCACTTTGAAGGCAAGACAGTCGTTGTTACCGAAAAAATGGACGGCGAAAACACCACCTTGTATTCAGATTACGTGCATGCTCGTTCTATCGATAGCCGCTTCCACCCATCAAGAACGTGGGTTAAGGCTTTGCAAGCTGAAATCGGATATCGGATTCCAATTGGATGGCGTATTTGTGGCGAAAACCTCTATGCAAGACATTCAATTTCTTATGACGCGTTGACTAGCTATTTCATGGCTTTTTCAGCATGGAATGACAGAAATGAATGTTTAAGTTGGCAAGAGAGCAAACTATTTTTCGAACAGCTAGGGCTGGAAACACCAAAAGAACTCTACCTGGGGCTTTGGTGTGAAGAGACGATCCGCAATATTGATTTAGATATTGAACATCAAGAAGGTTATGTGGTTCGAATTGCTGACCGCTTTCACTTTAATGAGTTTTCTCAGTGTGTGTCGAAATGGGTGAGAACTGATCATGTGGTCACGGATCAACACTGGATGCATGCTGAAGTGATACCTAATGGACTAAAAGATACGACAGGAGGCGAAGGTGAAAAGGTTGAATAGATGGCTAGAAAGCTTAGCCTTAGATCATTCGCCTGATTTCGCAGAATGTAGGTCATATTTAGCGAGCCATTTTCCGTTGTTGAATGAGTTTGAAAATACAGAGCAAGATAAGGAATGGCACGCGGAAGGCAATGTCGCTATTCATACAGATATGGTGCTACAGGCGTTGTATGTCTTGCTATCTTCAAGGGCCACGCATATTCAAGGAGCAGAAAGACAAGTCCTAATTTTGTCGGCCTTGCTTCACGATATTGCTAAACCACTCACAACTCGACGGAAAGACATTGCAGGTGTTGAACGAGTTGTAGCGTCTAGGCATGAAGAAATAGGCGCTAGCTATTTGGCAACGCGTTTAATGGAGTTACCCCTTGCCTACAAGTCTGTAATGAAAATTATGGGGCTGGTCGGTTTTCATCAAGTACCGAAACTTTTGGTGGTTAAAAACCAAGGTTATAGTGATTATTTCCGTTTATCTTTAAATGCTAATTTGGAGCTCTTATATTGGCTTGAACAGGCTGATATGAAAGGGCGAACGTGCTCTGATTTAGATAAACAAATTGATTTACTTGAACAGTTTCGATTGTTTGCAGAAGACTATCAGCTTTGGGGTATCGAGGACCCTATGGACTTTCATCTAAGAAAAATACAGCTTAAATCTTGTCAATCTGAGCAGGCTTTTCTAGATGGTTATGCCATTCAGCAGCTTTCACAAGGGGATATTAGTACGGTTGAACAGGCAATAGCGAAAAACTATGAGCCATGCCAGAATTACAGCCATTTATACCTCATGTGCGGGATGAGCGGCAGTGGTAAATCGACTTGGATCGAGAAGAACTTAGAGGGTTACGACGTGATCTCTCTTGATGAAATTCGCAAAGAGCTAAACGGAAAACGATATTGCCAGAAGAATCGAGGGCAAGTTTTACAGCTGGCCAAAACTCGATTGAAAAAGGCTTTGGCAAATAAGCGCAACGTGGTTTGGGATGCTACCAATATCCGTAAAGATTTCAGAAATACTATCTGTGAACTGGGTGAGAACTATGGAGCGTTAATCACGATGGTTGTTTTCCAACTTAAGGAAAGTAGCCTCCGTGTGAATAACCGCAATCGTCAATACGCGGTGGGTGATGAAGTAATCTCTAGCCAACTGACCAAACTTGAATGGCCGTGGCCAACTGAAAGTCACCGATTTTTGGTCATTGGGGAGAATGGCTCAGAGTTATACAGAAAAGGGACCTTTAGTTAATGTCTTGCCTATAAGCTATCAATAAATTCAAGTTACCTAGGCTAATGCCTAGGTAGCTTTCATTATTTAGAACAGTGTATCACCCGCTAGCTTTTTTAAAGCAAATTTGCCTCGTTCAGCGACAGCAGCAGCTCGGTCAATTGCAAATTTCTCTGCTAAAATCGATGAGTCACTACCAAGGTTATCCAATTCCTTTATAAGAATTTCGGCAGCCACCCTTCGTACGAAAGATGAGCGGTCGTTAGAAGCGGTTAGAAGTGTTGGCAAAAGCGGAGCTCCGTGCGATAAAGTGCGCTCAGCTATAATGAGTTTCATCCGGCCTTCGTTGTGCCTGCGATCTGTCCACTCCCACTCTCGTCCTTCACACCAGCTTATTTTATTTTCGAATAAGCATCTATAAGCCTTTGCTCGCAAAGACGGTTGGATAGCACTTGCAGCAATTTCCTCTAAACTGTCATCCAAAGCGTCAGTTCGGCCAACCTCAGACAAAATCGAAGATAAAGGTCCGGCTGCTGAGTTGACTAGTTTTAACTTCACATGTCTAGCAATTTCCTTATTTGCTAATGTGTCGAGCAAAGTTTTTCTATTAGAATCATCAATTCGCTGCCACGAAGACCAGTGGCTAAACGTAAAGCAGATAACGTCAGCGACATAAGAAGGCTCAGTGTTAGCAAGTACTTTAGCAAGAGCATCTTGTGCCGCTTGCCTTACTTGTGGCACCCAGTCATTTAGCCGTCTCAGGACAAGTGCCAAAAACAACTTGTTGGGAACCTTCTCGCTAATAGTTTTTAGTGCTTTTTCTCTTCGATATCCGTCCCAACTGCATAAGTCTAATAGCGTAATTCTAGGCGTATTGTTCTGCCAAAACCTCCATCTATTCGAGTAACCTGATGCCAGCGCATTATCATATTCATCCCGAATAAACCTCTCCCAGTATTCTAAATTAGTCAAAGGCAACGCGTCTAGCACAGGGGATATATCCACTACTACCTTGCTTGATGGCTTTGTAGAATTAACGAATTCTTTGAGCGCGGCAGATATCTTCAGCTCTAATTTTTCTAATTCAGCCAAAATTTTTTTCCTTTTATTCGTTTAAAAGTTCCCGAGTTTAAACTGGTAACTTTTCATTCCTTTCCAATACAGCTTTGAATAGCAAATTTAGTGACTCAAATTGAGCCTCTCGTCCCTTGTTAATCGCCACATAGTGCTCATGCCGAAGTAATTCAGACTCGATAAATTCATTTATCACTGGCACCGCAGGTGCGTACTCTTTCTCTAAACTGGCTCTCTTACGATCTAAGAGATCAGTAATAGCTTCATCTAAGGGAATGTGTTCGGCAACTAATTGGCGCAGTTCGTCAAATTCAATAGGCGCGGGTTTGTCGTATTTTTCTAGCCACAGGATTGCGAGCAATGGTCTCAACACATAGAAATACTTCTTCAAAGGGACTAAATCCCTTTGCAGATATCCTCGGAAGTTACCTTTAGCCATGTGTAAGTAGTGATGTATCCCTTTGTGTGAAGACGCGATAGCCGGCATTAACTCCCTCGCTCTTTGAGCGAAATAGCCATCATCTACATATATAATTGGAGACTGTAACCACTCGATAAAAGCAGGGTTCGACTTCCAAAATAGGTTTAAAGCCTTACGTAAATCCCAGCCATTGATATCTATTTCGTCGACTATTGGATATTCGATAACATCGCGTCTATCTTCAAGATCGATGGATAGGTACCAGTCTTTTTTACGGACATAGATAAAGCGCACATCGTAATCACTGTTCGGGCTGGAAAACCCCCATGCTCGACTGCCAGATTCAACCGCATATATCACTTTAATATCATGTTCTTTTTCAGCTGCGGCTATTCTGCGCAATATCTCTTTTCTAATTTTCGAGTCTATGACTTGTTTCGATTCAGCGAGTTCACTGACTCTACCATTCATTGCCATTTTACTTCCTTAGCCTTTTACACAAACGATTTGCTTCAGTGTGTAAACCACTTCCACTAAGTCTTTTTGGGCTGCCATGACTTTTTCAATATCCTTGTAAGCATGGGGAATTTCATCAATCACAGAGGCATCCTTCCTGCACTCTACTCCTTCGGTTGCTGCAATTTGATCATTAATGTTGTAGACCTTTTTAGCTTGTGTTCTCGACATCACTCGTCCAGCACCATGACTACAGCTATTAAAACTCTCAGGGTTTCCTAACCCACGAACAATAAAAGAGCGAGCGCCCATGCTTCCAGGAATAATGCCCATTTCGCCTTTTTCGGCTCTTACTGCACCCTTACGAGTAACATAACAATCCTTGCCAAAATGCCGTTCCCTAGAGATGTAGTTGTGATGACAGTTCACCGCTAACTCAGCGGTAGAAAACGCGACTGGTATTTGTTTTTTCAGTGCAGATATAGCATTAAACATCATTATTTCACGATTCTTGGCGGCAAAATCTTGTGCCCATTCAACCGCTTCCACATAGTCATCAAAGTATGCGCTGCCTTCTTCCAAGTAAGCCAAGTCCATATCAGGCAAGTTAACTTGATGGCGTTGCATTTCTTTCTTTGCAAGCTCTATAAAGTAAGTGCCAATTCTATTTCCTACACCGCGACTTCCTGAGTGCAACATGATCCAAACCGCATCGTTTTCGTCTAGACACAGTTCTAAAAAGTGATTACCCGTGCCCATGGTGCCTAAATGCTTAACATGGTTGCTTTTTCTTATCGCTGGGTGCTTGTGGCAAATAGTTTCAAATCGTGCTTCAAGCTTTTTCCATTCGCCAGCAACGACATCTGGAATATTGTGCCAAGCTCCTCTGTCTCTGGCTCTTCCCCTTCCTCCAGTACGACCATGAGGTACTGCTGCTTCAAAAGCATGTCTGATTCCTGATAAATTATCGGGTAACTGGCTGGCCGTTAACGTTGTTTTTGTTGCTAACATACCGCACCCAATATCGACCCCGACGGCTGCGGGTATCACAGCATCAACAGAAGGAATAACGCTTCCAATCGTTGCGCCTTTACCAAGGTGAACATCCGGCATCACCGCAATATGTGAATGGACTAACGACATACTAGCGATGTTGTTCAACTGTTCTTGAGCTTTATCATCAAAAGGCACCCCTTTAGTCCATGCCTTGATGGTGGCTCTTCCTTCATTTTCAATAACGTTATAGTTTCTACACATTGTTGCTTCCTTAATTCTTTAATCACCGCGCAAGTGTTCGCCAATTATTAGCCGCTCAGTCTCTATTGATATGCCTACGCGATTTTTACAACCCCATTCATTAAACCCTCTAGGCCGCCATAAACCGTTAAGCTATCAATTCGGTCTGCGATTTTTTCTAACGCTTCAAGCTCTTTTAAGCGCATTAAAGTCGGGTTGTTTTCCATAACTTTTGCTGTGTTGTGTAAGCTTCTTGTTGCCGCAGTTTCTTCGCGTCTTTTGATCACATTGGCTTCCGCTGCTTTTTGCGCTTCGACCACTTGGTTCAAAATGGCTTTCATCTCACCGGGTAAGATGATGTCTTTAACGCCGACATTCATCAAAGTGATGCCCATTTCGGATAGGCGCTCTGCGACGAGCTCTTTCACTGTTTCATTGACATACAATTTATCCAGCAGGATATCGTCTAATGACTTTGTGCCAACCGCTTCCCTTAAGGCTAATTGCAGTATTTTGTAAACAAAATCATCAACTTTATCGACACTTCGTGCAGCTAGCTCAGCATCATGTACCTTAATACTTGCACTCAAATTAATCCGTAGACTTACACGGTCTTTACTCAAGATTTCTTGACCAGAAATCTCAAGTAGTTGAGTTCTGCAATCAAATGATTTCAGCTCAACGGAGTGGTTGAACTGCCAGAAGCCATGCCGTCCAGGCGCGAGTCTTTTTATCAGTTGGCCGTTTACATACAGCAAACCAACATGGTCGTTTGCGACCGTTAAATCAGCGATGGGTTTGGTTGCTATCGTGCCTTCGCTTCTGATCAAACGTGAGGAGGTATTAGCCCCAGCACGATTGATTAAAAAAAGTGTTTGTTCTTCAACTTCAATCTCTTCATCTATGGTGACTTTCTCCAAGCGAATATCACCTGCATCTTTCCATAGGTATAGTTGCTCGCTAGGAGCAACTACGCCACGCAGCAAATCGTTAACGTATAACAAGCCAGCTTCGTTGCTTTTTAGTTTCCAATGCAAAATGTGTTCACGAAGCAATTCATTATTCTTGTACAGTCTTTCGGCATTATCCTCAGAAAAAAATAAAGTGTTAATATCGAAAGTCATGAATTCGATTTCGTTTTTTAAATCCCATATTTTGTGCTTGCCTTGTGTTAATACGGAATCTAGCTTTTGATTTTTGAACACTAATACTCTTTGGTTTTCAGCTATTGTTACTGTTTTTCTTAAAAATAATGTTGTTCCAAACATCTTAATTTCCTTCGTTTCTTGCCACATACCGATGTGGTGATGTTAGTAAGAGTTAGATACGTGATTAATAAAGGCCTCAAGCTGCACTTCAGTAGGGAGCATCCTGCTTGCTGCTGATTATTCACTTTGGCGCTTATCTACCATTGGTAGCAACGGCTTACTAACGTTTTAACTACTCATTGTAAAAAGGGTGGGACTTGAACCCACAACAATCGAATTAAACATTCGAGGCTCTACCAATTGAGCTACCTGTATTTAAGATGGGATTCGAACCCATAACTCACGAAATTTCTTCGCTGCTCTACCTCTGAGCTACTTAATGGTTATCTGATAAGGCATACGCAATCACAGTGTTCAGCGCACCGGAGTGACCTTTTGAATCACAACCAAATCATCAGACAATTAGGTAATATCAAGCTATGTGCCAAAATGGTGGTGTCTCTTGAAAATTGTTTTTAAATATATGTTTTTATTGATAAAAAATTATTTTGTTTGATCTTTTAGATAAAAGTGCGTTGATAACAAAAACACAAAAATATAACCTAATGGATAGACAAATTATCTATATGGATAGAATGTGAGTAAGAAAACAGTTGCGATAAGTCTTATTGGAACTCAATTAGATTTTGTTGGTAAAAGAGTGGACCGATGGGCAAGGTGGCGGCCCAATGTGAGTTTGTGCAGTCAGCAAGACTTGCTGATCGATGAGCTACACATGATGCATGATAACCACAGCTATCGCTTGGCAAATAACGTGGCTGTAGACATCGAATCCGTGTCTCCAGAAACCAAGGTGACACTGCATACGATTAACTTTTCGGATCCGTGGGATTTTGAGGAAGTCTATGCCAAGCTTTTTGATTGGTGCCAACAACAAGAATTCGATACTGATAACAACGACTACCTTTTTCATATCACAACCGGAACACACGTTGTTCAAATTTGTAGTTATTTACTTACCGAGAGTCGTCACTTTCCAGGTCGTTTAATTCAAACGTCTCCTGATCACAATAATAAGAACAAGTCGATTGGGCGTGTGCAAATCATAGACCTTGATTTGTCGAAATATGACCAATTGGCGACCCGTTTTGATGTGGAACATCAAGAAGGTAAAGAGTTTCTTAAAGGGGGGATTGAAACACTTAATACAGCGTTTAACCGATTAATCACTCAGTTAGAAAAGGTAGCGATACGCTCTGAAGACCCCATGTTATTAACTGGCCCAACCGGAGCAGGCAAAAGCCAATTAGCAACTCGCATCTACCAGCTGAAAAAGAGACGTGCAATGCTTTCGGGTGCCTTGGTATCCGTAAACTGTGCGACGCTAAAAGGCGAAAATGCCATGGCTGCCTTATTTGGTCACACCAAAGGAGCATTTACTGGCGCTCAAAAATCACGTGATGGCTTTTTGCTCACAGCCAATGATGGCGTTTTGTTCTTAGATGAGATTGGTGAGTTGGGTCTTGAAGAGCAAGCTATGCTATTGCATGCGATTGAAAATAAAACATTTCATCCGGTAGGGAGTGACAGCCCTGTGCAGAGTGATTTTCAGTTGATTGCTGGTACCAATCGAGATCTCAAGATCGAAATTGAAAAAGGCACGTTTAGGGAAGACTTGCTAGCGCGTATCAATCTTTGGACCTATCAACTTCCTGCATTAAAAGACAGGAAAGAGGATATTCCTGCCAACGTTGATTATGAAATTGATTTGTACGCGCAAAAATCAGGACAACGGGTTCAGTTTAACAAAGAGGCGAAGCATGCTTTTATCAGTTTCGCTATTTCCAACGAAGCGTTGTGGACTGGGAACTTTCGAGACTTAAGTTCAGCGATCACAAGGCTTTGCACCTTAGCAGATTCTTCGAGAATTTCCGTTGACGATGTGAAAGATGAAATTGAACGACTAAAGCGCTCTTGGTATCCCACTCGTCAGCAATCTAAGCTCACGCACCTAGAAGAGTGTTTGTCGGCTGCTGAGGTTGAACAACTGGATCAATTTGATGCCAACCAGTTAAATTTTGTGTTGTCTGTATGTCGCCGACATAGCAGCATGGCTTCTGCTGGTAGAGAGTTGTTTAATGTGAGCAGAACATTGAAAGCTCAAACTAACGACTCAAGTCGGTTGCAGAAATATTTAGCTAAGTTCGGATTGAAATGGGCTGACCTATAGATCTTCATTCTCGCCATTAGGATTAGTGTTAATGTTTGGAAGAGTTTGTTATTTTAATTGCTTGATTTATGTGAATGACAGGCTGTAAATTGTGTGATTCATAGACATCCTTTTAACTACACTGGATGTCTATGAACAGAGAAGTTCAGCTAAAACTTTAGTGGATAAAGATATATGAGGAATGTGCTGATGCAGGCTTAGGAAGCCAGAGCAAAAGCCCGCTTTCCTCTCCAGATGCTAAAGTCACCGATGAACTTGAGATGCGTGAGAAGTGCGATTTAGGTGCGCAGTGTTTACAGGCAGAATTAATCCTACTTCACAAACTTCACATCATCGTAGCAAAGAATATAGCACTTACAGAAAAGGCGAACCCTGAGGTTCGCCTTTGATATATCTGTATAGGAAAAATGAACTTAGTCTTCGTAGTTCTCGATGCTAGGACAAGAACAGATTAGGTTACGGTCACCATATACGTTATCTACACGGTTAACGGTAGGCCAGTACTTCCAAGACTTAGTGGCAGGTGAAGGGAAACAGCCAAGCTCACGCGAGTATGGGCGATCCCATTCTGCAGCAGAAAGATCAACTTGAGTGTGCGGTGCATTAACCAGAGGGTTATTCTCTAGTGGCCATTCACCATTCTTCACTTTAGCCATTTCTTCGCGAATTGCGATCATTGCTTCACAGAAGCGGTCGATCTCTTCTAGATCTTCGGATTCTGTTGGCTCAACCATTAGCGTACCTGCAACAGGGAACGACATAGTTGGCGCGTGGAAGCCGTAGTCCATCAGACGCTTCGCGATATCTTCTTCGCTGATGCCTGTTTCTTCTTTAAGCGGACGAATATCAATAATACATTCGTGAGCTACGCGGCCGTTCGTACCACGGTAAAGAACAGGGTAGTGAGGGCGTAGGCGTTCCATCATGTAGTTCGCGTTCAGAATCGCAACTTTAGTTGCATCTGTAAGGCCAGCTTCACCCATCATGGCGATGTAAGCCCAAGAGATAGGTAGAATAGAAGCGCTGCCTAGGTCAGCTGCCGAGATAGCAAAGTCATCACCTTCAACACCGTTCTCGATGTGACCAGGAAGGAATGGCGCTAGGTGCGATTTCACACCGATAGGACCCATGCCTGGACCGCCACCACCGTGTGGGATACAGAAGGTTTTATGCAGGTTCAGGTGAGAAACGTCAGAGCCGATGAAGCCTGGAGACGTCAAGCCAACCTGTGCGTTCATGTTTGCGCCGTCTAGGTAAACCTGACCGCCAGCAGCATGAACCATTTCACACACTTCTTTCACTTGCTCTTCGTATACACCGTGCGTAGAAGGGTAAGTGATCATAATGCTAGAAAGGTTGTCTTTGTGCTTCTCGATTTTTTCCGCTAGATCGTCGATATCAATGTTACCGTCGTCATCACATTTCACCACGACCACTTTCATTGACACCATAGATGCTGTCGCAGGGTTAGTACCGTGCGCAGAGCTTGGGATCAAACAAACGTTACGATGACCTTCACCACGGCTGTCATGGTAGCGTTGAATCGCGATAAGACCCGCGTACTCACCAGACGCACCAGAGTTTGGTTGTAGTGAGAATGCATCGTAACCTGTGATTTCACACAGTTTCTCTTTCAAGTCTTTCGCTAGAGCTGAGTAGCCTGCTGCTTGTTCGATTGGTGCGAATGGGTGAATTGAGCCAAATTCAGGCCAAGTCACAGGAATCATCTCAGCCGCAGCATTCAGCTTCATTGTACAGCTACCCAGTGGAATCATACCGTGCGTCAGCGAGAAGTCTTTGTTCTCAAGCTGTTTTAGGTAACGCATCATCTGCGTTTCACTGTGGTGCGTGTTGAATACTGGGTGAGTTAGGTATTCTGAAGTACGACGAAGTGCTTCAGGAATTGCCGCGAACTCGTTGCCTGCGATTTCAGAAGAAAGCGCGTTGATTTCTTCTTTTACGCCGAATACGGCAAATAGTGCTTCGATGTCGCCTGTTGTCGTTGTCTCATCGAAGCTCACACCTAGCTTGCCGTCTAGCTTACGTAGGTTGATGTCTGCCGCTTGTGCTTTCGCGTACAGCTCTTCTGTCTTACCAGCAGTGTTGATAGTAATGGTATCGAAGAAGCTGTTGTGCGCAAGTTCATAGCCTGACTTAGTCAGACCAGCTGCAAGAATAGCTGTCATGTGGTGAGTACGACGAGCAATAGTACGTAGACCTTCTGCGCCGTGGTAAACCGCGTAGAATGAAGCCATGTTTGCCAGTAGCGCCTGAGCCGTACAGATGTTTGATGTCGCTTTCTCGCGGCGAATGTGCTGCTCACGAGTTTGCATAGCCATACGTAGAGCTTGATTGCCCTTAGTATCGATAGATACACCGATAACACGGCCTGGGATTGTACGCTTGTGCTTTTCACGTGTTGCCATAAAGGCTGCGTGTGGACCACCGTAACCCATAGGTACGCCGAAACGCTGAGCAGAACCGATGACAACGTCGGCACCCATTTCGCCTGCTGGCTTCAATAGCGCTGAAGCAAGTAGGTCAGTGGCTACGGCAACTAGTGTTTTGTTGGCTTGTGCTTTGGCGATGATGTCCGTTAGGTCGCGAACTTCACCCGTAGTACCTGGGTACTGTACCAGTGCACCGAAGACATCTTGCTCCGGAAGTGACTCAAGAGAACCGACTTGTACGTCAAAGCCGATGTATTTAGCGCGAGTCTTAACCACTTCTAGCGTTTGTGGGTGAACATCGTCTGCGACGAAGAAGACGTTGCTCTTGCTCTTGCCCGCACGCTTACAAAGCGTCATCGCTTCACCAGCCGCCGTCGCTTCATCAAGAAGAGACGCGTTAGCGATATCCATTCCCGTCAAGTCCATCACCATTTGCTGATAGTTCAGCAATGCTTCTAAACGGCCTTGAGAAATTTCTGGTTGGTAAGGGGTATAAGCTGTGTACCAGCCTGGGTTTTCCAATACGTTACGTAGAATCACGTTTGGCGTAAAGGTGTTGTAGTAACCCTGACCGATGAATGTACGTTTAATTTGGTTTTGATCTGCGAATTCACGCATCGCAGCCAGCATGTCTGCTTCGCTCAATGCTTCAGCCATTGTCATTGGCTGTTCTAGGCGAATTTGAGCTGGTACGGTTTCGTCGATCAGTGCGTCAAGACTGGCAACATTGATCGCATCCAACATTTTTTGTTGGTCAGATTTATTTGGGCCGTTGTGGCGAGCAACGAACTCATTTTGTGTGCTGAGGCTTTGAAGTAATTCAGTCATTGTCCTTTACCTACTCCATCATTCGGGTATCGGATATCATTACTGATATAAATAATTATACGTCCGAACTTTGAAAAAAAGCTGCCTCCCGTTTGGGGGCAGCTTTAAACTCGTCCTAATTACTCGTCTTCGATCGAGTTTAGGTACTCTTCTGCGCTTTTCAGATTGTCTAGCTCTGATGCATCTGACATTTTCACTTTAACAATCCAACCGCCTTCGAAAGGTTCTTCGTTGATTAGCTCTGGGCTATCTTCTAACTCTTCGTTGATTTCTAGAATCTCACCAGTGATTGGCGCGTAGATATCTGAAGCTGCTTTTACAGATTCAACCAAAGAGAAGCTATCACCCGCTTCGATTTCTGCTTCAACTTCAGGTAGGTCTACGAATACAACGTCACCTAGCATTTCTTGTGCATGCTCTGAAATACCGATAGTTACTGTGCCGTCACCGTTGTCACGTACCCACTCGTGGCTATCTGCAAACTTCAGTGTGTTGTCCATTGCTTAATCTCCAAAAATATAACTTTGATTAAATTGTTTATTGGTAAAGTGGGTAGCGATTACACAGCGCTTTCACTTCTTTGCGAACGCGTTGTTCTACTTCTGCGTCACCTTCAGGGTTGTTCACCAATCCGTCCAGTACATCGCCAATCCAGTTACCGATGAGTTTGAATTCTTCAGCGCCAAAGCCGCGGCTTGTCCCCGCAGGCGTCCCTAAACGGATGCCCGATGTAATCATAGGCTTCTCTGAATCGAATGGGATGCCATTTTTGTTACATGTGATCCCTGCACGCTCCAACGCTTCTTCTGCTTTGTTACCTTTCAAGCCCTTAGGACGAAGGTCAACCAGCATCAGGTGCGTGTCAGTACCGCCAGTCACAATGTCACAACCGCGAGTTTGCAATACTTCCGCCAGAACTTTTGCGTTATTGATCACTGAATCAATATAAGTATTGAATTCAGGGCCTAAAGCTTCACCGAAAGCGACGGCTTTAGCTGCGATCACGTGCATCAGTGGGCCACCTTGAAGGCCTGGGAATACCGCTGAGTTGATTTTCTTGATGATGTCTTCGTGGTTAGTCAGAATCATACCGCCGCGTGGGCCACGCAATGTTTTATGCGTTGTTGTTGTAACAACGTGAGCGTGTGGCAGTGGGCTAGGGTGAGCACCAGTCGCAATCAAACCAGCGATGTGCGCCATATCGACCATTAGAATCGCATCAACTTCATCAGCGATTTCACGGAATTTTGCGAAGTCGATAGTACGAGGAATAGCACTACCACCGGCGATGATCATTTTTGGTTTGTGCTCAAGTGCCAGAGCACGAACGTCTTCGTAGTTGATTTCTAGTGATTCACGATCCACACCGTACTGAACAGCGTTGAACCATTTACCAGAAAGAGCAGGGCGCGCACCGTGAGTTAGGTGGCCGCCAGCATCCAGAGACATGCCTAGGATAGTATCGCCAGGTTGAAGCAGAGCAAGTTTAACTGCGCCGTTTGCCTGTGCACCAGAGTGAGGCTGAACGTTAGCGAAATCACATTTGAACAGCTGCTTAGCACGCTCAATCGCGATTGCTTCTACGGTATCAACATGTTCACAACCGCCGTAGTAACGACGACCAGGGTAGCCTTCTGCGTATTTGTTGGTTAGGCAAGTGCCTTGAGCTTGCATCACTGCTTTTGAAACAATGTTTTCTGAAGCAATGAGCTCGATTTGTTCGTTCTGACGAGTGTTCTCCGCTTGGATACCTGCGAAAACCGCGTCGTCTGTAGCAGCAAGATTAGTCGAGAAAAAGTTCTCTAGGCTGTGATTTTGGTAAGTGTTGTTCATGGTAGATGACCTTCCATTCGTGCTAACGAGATTATTAATAGGGTTATCGCTCTCGTTAGTCCTCTTTCTATTTACTGCCCTCAAAAACGAAGACAGGGTGAATTCTATACCCCTAAGCGATGTGTCAAATCTTGGGGAAAAGCCGAATCTCACTGTTAAATCACTTTATCAGTCAGTTCGGAAATAGCATCTCTACAACTAACAAGTTGGTAACATAGCGGTTGTCGAAGGAACAATCAACCAAAAATTTCCTATTGGAAACATGGTTTCTAAAACTGTTACCGAGAGCACGCTTTATTTCCTATTGTTATCTTTCCTCTCTGAATGGGTTCGTGCACAATGAAAATGGAACAGGAAGTGGACGTTTAATAAGAGGGAAGCATGCCCGAAGATATCTATGATGAGTACCCATCTTTGACTCTGGCAAAAGAGGCCGTCGATCAAAACATCGAACCCCTAAAATTGGGTGAGAGAATCAAGGATATTCGCGGTAAGTTAGGGATTACTCTTGAAGAGGCAAGTCAACGAACTGGTCTCGCTCGTTCGACCCTAAGCAAGATAGAGAATGAGCAGATTTCTCCTACGTTTCAGGCGATGCAGAAACTGGCGCTTGGATTGCAGATAGATATGCCTCAACTCTTTGAACCACCTAGAAAAAAGGTGGCAACAGGACGTAGGGATATCACTAAGAATAAGCAGGGAAAACCACACCCGACACCGACCTACGAACATGAGCTCTTGGCGACTCAGCTTTCCAATAAGAAAATGATGCCTTTTAAAAGCCAAGTTCATGCGCGAAACTTCGAAGAGTACGGTGATTGGGTACGTCATGATGGTGAAGAGTTTTTGCTGATTTTGTCTGGCTCTGTCATGTTCTATTCGGAGTTTTACGAACCGGTAGAATTGAGTGAAGGTGACAGTGTTTACTATGACGCGAACATGGGCCATATGCTCATCTCAACCAGTGAGCAGGATGCAAATATTTTGTGGGTGACCGCTAAATAACGCGATTTATAAAGAATTTCGTATAGTGAAAGCAAACGTTTGCTTTTGCAGTTTAGATGAGTACAATAGCGCCATCTCGGACTTAATCGGTCTGAGATGGCGCTTTCTTTTTGCTCCTTTGAATGTGAATATGATGTTAAATGTCACACTTTAGACTGTTCCCCTGCTGTTAATGGTGCAAAAATTCTCCACTCGTGTTTATTATTGGAAACAAGGTTTCCTTGAACGGAAAACGAACCTGATTAAATGGAGACAACAATGACTCAAGATCTACTCAAAACACCACTTCATACGCTTCACGTAGAAGCTGGTGCGAAAATGGTTCCTTTCGCAGGCTACGACATGCCAGTCCAATACAAACTGGGTGTAAAGAAAGAGCACTTACACACTCGCGACGCTGCGGGTCTTTTTGATGTGTCTCACATGGGACAACTTCGTTTGCACGGTGAAGGTGCCGCAGCGTTTCTTGAGTCGTTAGTTCCAGTTGACATCATTGACCTACCACAGGGCAACCAGCGCTATGCTTTCTTTACTAATGAAGAAGGCGGCATCATGGATGACCTAATGGTGGCAAACCTAGGCGACCACCTATTTGTTGTGGTTAACGCGGCGTGTAAAGAGCAGGACATCAATCACCTTGAAGCTCACTTACCAGCGGGTGTTGAGCTAGAGATCATCGATGATCGCGCATTGCTGGCTCTTCAAGGTCCTAAAGCAGTCGATGTGCTTAAGCGTTTCAACCCAGAAGTAGCCGAGATGCTATTTATGGATGTGAAGAAGTTAGACATCCTAGGTGTTGAGTGTATCGTTAGCCGTAGTGGCTACACAGGTGAAGATGGCTACGAAATCTCTGTGCCGAACACGCATGCTGAAGAACTTGCGCAGAAGCTAACAGCGGAAGAAGAAGTGGAGTGGATTGGTCTTGGTGCACGTGATTCACTTCGTCTGGAGTGTGGTCTGTGCCTATACGGACACGATCTTGATACAACGACGACACCTGTAGAAGCAAGCCTTCTTTGGGGTATTCAGAAAATTCGTCGTGCAGATGGCGAGCGCGCTGGTGGTTTCCCTGGTGCGGATATCATCCTTAAGCAGATTGAAACTAAAGACGTATCACGTAAGCGTGTTGGTCTAGTAGGTCAGACGAAAGCGCCTGTGCGTGAAGGTGCTGAGCTGTTTGACGCTGATGACAACAAAGTCGGTGTCGTGACCAGTGGTACTGCGGGTCCAAACGCAGGTAAGCCTGTCTCAATGGCTTATGTTCGTGCAGATCTTGCAGCAATTGGCACTGAATTGTTTGCAGATGTTCGTGGTAAGAAACTGCCTATGACCATTGAAAAAATGCCATTTGTTCCTCAACGTTACTACCGTGGTTAATCTTTCAAAATAAATAGCATTTGATTGAATTTTAAAATCCGATATTGGGCGACCGATATCGGATTTTTACGTTCTGAGCAAGGAGGTTAAGTTGGCTGTCTGAGGTAGGTTTTTGCTCAGTATGCCGAAATGCCAAACTCTCTTAATTTGGCTGGGAGAACATCGTCAAGTTTGTCGATGTCATCAGGTTCTACTTCGATTAAATCGAATTGATGCTGCTCGTAAATTCGCTTGATGTCGGCTTTTTCGTTCTCGGGGAATGCTCCGGTATCACGCCCCCAATATTGCAAGTAGACTTTACCCGTGGGCAGATAGAAATCGCTGAGGACATCTTCTTCTATAGGCAATTGACGATCATAGGCGTGAACAATGCCATTCATATAGAGCCAGTTATCAATCTTCAACTCTGCTTTTGAGCGTACGTAGTGCCCATCCAGCGTGCGATGCTTAGCTTCAAATTTTTGTCGAAAGCTCGATATGGATTTGTCTGTTGCATGCGCTTCAGCATCTTGGCCAGAAAATTCTATTACCGACTGTTTCAGGCGTTTGTTACGGATTATGGAGTCATGCCAGACAGCAAAGTGATTACCACTTTCTTTGTCTTCTCTCTGGTAACCACCTACTTTGAGACCATTAGCTGTAACTTCCCAGCCTGCGTTGACCTTTTGCAACCAACCCAGCTCCTGAAGGAGTTGGTTGATCTTCTTAGCATTGAGCGAGAAACGCTCGCCAATTTGGGTCGCACTTAAAGACTTACCGCTCGTTGCGGCGGTATCTATCAGGAGGTTTTCTGGCCAGACGATAAACTGACCGAACTTATGGTGCTGGACATACTCTCCGCCAAATTTTTCCCCGAGCTCCGTCAATACCCACGCATCCTCTGAGCGATTGATATAACCCGCCAGCTTAAGCTCCTGAAACAACTGCTTAGCGTCAGTTTGACGCAATTTTGCCAGTGCAGTCGTAGAGATTTTTTCAGCCATGTGTCCTCCTTTGCCAGTATTACCAGCTTAGGGATATTGTTGGAGAAAAAGGTTATCTAATCAAGTAGATAGTCGCTGTTCTGAAGGTGACTTATCAGAACAGCGTCGGATTAGGCTTTCGCGTGGAAGATAGCCATTGAGCTAGGAGCGATGAGGACTTGCTTGTGATCTATAGTCTGATGCAATTCGTGATTGTCAGTATTGCACACCATGGTCCACTGTTGATGATTCTCGCTTGGCAAACTGAAGCGCGCTGGCGCGTTGGTTTGGTTGATACAGTAGAACAACTCGTCACCTTGTTTGCCGATACCCAACTGAAGGGCAACCGAACTAAGCTGATTCCAATCATCGTGTTCCATGAATGTGCCGTCAATGCGTCGCCAATGGATGCGATTGTCGTTTCTGTTCTCCCCACTGAATGCTCGAATAAATGGCACCATGTAAGTTTGTCGTGCCTGAACCATATTCGCTAGCCAGGTTTTGAATTCGTCTTTTTTATGAGAAGGCTGCCAATTTAGCCAGCTTAGTTCATTGTCCTGACAATAGGCATTGTTGTTGCCTTTTTGGCTATGTGAGAGTACATCAGCAGTCAGTATATGAGGAATACCAAAAGCGAATAGCAGGCTGGCCATAAAGTTACGCTTTTGCTTTTCACGTTTTTCGATGATGCTTGGGTTTTCAGTGTCACCTTCAACACCATAGTTATCGGAACGATTGTCCCCGTGACCATCTCGGTTTTGTTCACCATTGGCTTCATTGTGCTTGTGACGGTAAGAAACCAGATCCTGCATCGAGAAGCCATCGTGATAAGTTATATAGTTAACGGTCAGTTTGTATGGCCAGTTTGCAGCACTGTACAGGTCACGTGAGCCCATCAGACGCGTCGCAAACTCTTTCAGGTAACCTTGATCGCCTCGCCAGAAGCTGCGAGTAATATCCCGTAGTCGGTCGTTACATTCATTCCAGCCAAATGGGAAGTTACCCACTTGATAGCCGTTAGGGCCGATATCCCATGGCTCAGCGATAAGCTTTGCCTCTTTAAGGACAGGGTCTTGAGCGACCGCTTTAAAAAAGCCAGAATTTGGATTGAAGTCTTCACCTTCTCTCCCCAAAGTTGCCGCAAGATCAAAGCGGAAACCATCGATTTGATACTCCTCAACCCAATACCTCAGGGTATCCATCACTAGATTGAGGGCTGGTTGGTAGGATAAGTCGAGAGTGTTCCCGCAACCTGTAAAATTCGCAAAATGCTCACCGTGCTTAAAGTAGTAACGATCATCCAGTGCTTTTAAGTTAAACACTGGGCCTTTTTCATCGCCTTCTGCAGTGTGGTTATACACAACATCGAGGATTACCTCTATACCATGTCGGTGAAGTTCACGAATCGCTGTTTTGAGTTCAGTTACTGCATCTTGATCAGCGTAGCGAGGGTCCGGAGCCATAAACACATAAGGGTTGTAGCCCCAGTAATTGACCTTATCCATCTTGAGTAGGTGCGGCTCGTGCATACAAGCGGCAATGGGCAACAGTTGTAAAGTATTAATCTGCTGCTCTTTGTAGAACGCAAGCATTGCATCGCTAACTAAACCAAGATAGCTCCCCTGGTATTGCGTTGGTACGTTGGGGTTTAGCTTTGAGACTCCTTTAACATGAGTTTCAAACAACACCATTTCTTCGCGCGGGCGATATGGCTTCTCTATGCCCTGCCAATCAAACTCATTTTGAATGACCACACATTTGGATAAATCAAAGCTCTTTGCTGAATTAAAAGGGGTTTCGTAAAAAAGTGGCTTATCCAGCGCTTTTGCGTACGGGTCTGAAATTAGCTGAAGGTTATCTTCGTCACCAATTATAAAACCGTATCTTTGCCCAGCCTTCACTCCGGGAATAAAAGTGTGTTTTATCCCTGCATATTCATTGGTGAGTGAAAAGGTTTGGTAATTATTGTTTTCATCAAAAAGCGCAAGTTGGAGATCTTTATTCTTAGGTGCGTAAATCGCGAAGTTACAGCCTTCGTGATTCAACGTAGCACCAAGAGGATAGGGGCGAGAACAAGGCATCGTTAATATTTGGTATTAGTTTGTAATTTAGTAACTACAAGTAAGTAAATAGCTTTGTCGAAGAGACGTCAAGAACCTTATGTATAAAATAAAAATGTAATTTTATTTCATGGCGGAGATGTTTTTTTGTTTAAAAGGTGAGCTATGTGACATTTTGTGAGGTAGCTATAAAAGAATCTTATACCTCCTCCCCCTTATATTTGTGACATAAGCCTAATGTACGGCGTGCGGTTATTTTTCTCCTCCCTTCTCATCCCCCCCAAAATAAGTTTTAGGTGGAGGAAGTCATCCTTGAACCTTATCGGTAATCTTGTCAGCAGTTGAAGCAAATGGGGTTTAGGCAAAATAGCTTAGCCCATCTTACCTCTCTTTTTGATGGGTTCTGTTCCTGCCTTTTCAGAGCGAATCAACGAGCGAGTTAAAAGAATAATAAACCCTAAATGGAGTTAAAAATGAAAAAAGTAAGTGTAATTGCTGCCGCAGTGGCTGCGACATTAGCTGCTGGTTCTGCTTTCGCAGTAGATTTCAATGGTTACTTCCGTGCTGGCACTGGTATCAGTGACAACACTGGTGGTGATGTCTCTGTAAGCAAAAACGGTATTGGTCGTCTAGGTAACGAAAACGACAACTACTACGAGTTTGGTTTTGCAGAAGAGCTAAAAACTGGTGAACAAACTTGGCGCGTTGAATCAATGATTGCACAAGGCAACAATGGTGCGAACGGCTGGGAAGATGGTGACTTTAACGTTGCTCAGTTTGCTGTAAAAGCAAAAGGTCTGATTGCATCAGATAAAGAAGCAACCATGTGGGCGGGTAAAACATACTACCAACGTAAAGATATCCACATCACTGACTTCTACTTCCTAAACACTTCTGGTACTGGTGGTGGTATTGAAAACCTTTCAGTAGGTAATCAGAAGCTTTCTGTTGCGATTATTCAAGACGGCGAAGTTACGACAAACGACGTAAAACAGTCTGCTGGTTACATTCTAGATACTCGTCTTGCAAACATTGGCCTTTGGGAAGATGCATCTCTTGAGCTAGCACTTGCTTACAACTTCTCTACAGAAACAGCTGCTGGCTCTGAGCCTGCAGATGACGGTCTACTAGCGTCTGCAATTATCCACCAAGGTATGTCTAACGGTTTCAACCAGACTGTGCTTCAATTTGGTACAAATGGTTACGGTACTCAAGTTGCTAACTTCGGCTCTGGCGCATACTACAAGCGTGGTAATGACTCGCAAAATGACGCATCTGGTTACCGCTTGATCAACTGGGGTGTAATGAACCTAGGTGAAAACTGGGAAATGGGCCATCAGCTAGCATATTTAGCTGGTAGCGACATCGGTAACGATACCACCTCTTCTAAGTTTGATGTTGACCAATACTCTGTAGTTGTTCGCCCTATGTACAAGTGGAACGACACAATGCGTACTATCTTTGAAGCGGGTGTAAACTCAGGTGAGAAGATCAACTCTGCAGGTACTGCGACTGAAGATTTCGGCAACACTAAACTGACAGTTGCTCAAGGTTGGGCAATGGGTGACAGCTTCTGGGCTCGTCCAGAACTACGTGTTTACGGTTCTTACATCACTGATACAGAAAACGACAACGCATTTGGTACAGGCGAAGATTCTGAATACGTTGTTGGTGTTCAGGTAGAAGCTTGGTGGTAATAGACAAATTACTGTCCTAATTGTCTAAGTCCGATTATGATAGCCGACAATTGTCGGCTATTTTTTTAAGCACTTTTCCCCTGAGTATTTAAAAAAATAAAATAAGGAAAACCCTATGTATTTTCGTGCCCTCGTCCTTAGTGGTTGCGTTGCACTAGCAGGCTGCCAATCTCCTGAAGTAATCCAACAAGTTCAAACTGCACAAGCTGAGCAAGTAGACTCAATCTCTGCGTTGCAGGCTGTGACGATGAAGTTGCCAAGTAGCACCATCGTAGAAATTACCCCTGAGTCTCAGACGTTAAAGTACCAAGACATCAACAGCCCTGTTGCGATGTTTGAATTACCTGCAGACCGTGGTGAGTACTCAATCACCATCACTAGTATGATTGGGGACACGGCGTTTGTTCCTAGAGCGATAATTGTCGACAAAAATGGTCGTGAGCTAGAAAACTACGGAAGCGAAAAATTTGAATATACTAAGCCTCGCCTGAATCTTGGTAACCGCTTAGTTGCAGAAGTTGATTTCTTTCCACCAACTCATACTGAGTCTGTTTACCTGATTGTCTACACCGATAAGAGTGAACTGGGCAAAGCGACCATGGTTGCCCACCCAGCAAGATTAGATGCAGAGGGGCGCGGAAACTATCTACCAGAAGTAAAAGATATTGCCATTCCAAACTCTGAGTACGGCAAAGTGGAAGTTTCAATTGATCGCTTAGGCTTCTTCAAGCAGTTGGGCTCTTCAAGCTCAGCAGAGACCAACACCAAACCAGCAATGGCAAAGAGTGTTGAAGTTGTACAGCCTGAAACTCAAAAATACTACCATCAGGCGATTACCGCTGCGGTTGAGTCGAATGACTTAAACAAGGCAATCAGTCTGTTGGAAGAAGCGAAGGCGCTTAATGTTGAAGGTGCACAGGAAATCTTCGTAAAAGCAGTGAACGCTAAAAAGTAAAAATAGCCAACGCTAAAAAGCCGCTGCCAGATTCATCTGGCAGCGGCTTTTTGATCGCGATGGATTAAACTTTAAAATATTTTAGTTGGTCTGTGAGGTGTTCAGCTGTGTTAGCCATCAGTTGACTGTCTTCAGCTAATGAATGAGAAGCCTGAAGTACCTCATTGGCGGCTAAATGAATACCAGACACATTTTCGTTCATTTCTGTGGCCACAGTACTTTGTTGTTCCGAAGCAGCAGCAATCTGTGCCACCATATCGTTGGCATTCTGCATCTCTGACACTATTACATCGAGCTGCTCGCGAGTTTTGTTCGATGCCGAGACACTTTCGTCAACTTTTTCATTGCTGCTTTGCATTGCCGTAAAGGTTCTACCAGCTTGTTCAATGAGCTTTTCAATCGTCACTTGGACTTCGTTGGTGGAATTCTGTGTTCGGCTAGCCAAATTACGCACTTCATCAGCGACTACCGCAAAACCACGACCTTGTTCACCTGCTCGGGCTGCTTCAATCGCGGCATTTAAGGCGAGTAAGTTTGTTTGTTCAGAAACGTCTCTAATCACACCGACCACATTGCTGATTTCGTTGACGCCAGTTTGGAGGTCCGTCACCAAATCATGAGCCGTAGAAATATTGCGAGACACCTCCGCAATCGTATTTGAAGTGTTTTGCATAGTTTGATCATTGCGATGAGCGTGTTCGACCACTTTGTTAGTACTCACTGCGGTGTTCTCTGCGTTGGTTGCAACATCTGAAATCGTCGCACTCATTTCAGTCATTGCTGTCGACAAAAGCTCTAACTGTGCATGTTGAGAATTTACGCTGGTTGCGGCCTCTTCACTGGCTTGAGCAATATTACATGCCATAGCACTGGACTGTTCTGCAGACTGGTGCGCAGTGCGTAAAGTATCCTGAAGCTTGCTCAGCATTTTGTCGATTTGCTGGCTCATTTCGCCCAGCTCATCTTTCCTCGACATATTCATACGTACACGAAGATCGCCATCCGCGATCTTGTGGGTGTTATCGATCAATCGGTGCAATGGTGTGATGATGTTGTTTGAAATTGTGTAGCCCATGGCGAGCAAGATGGCTGACAGGATAGAAGCAACAAACGCCTCCTTTAAGGCAAGCGCATAAAATGCCTCTTGAATATCAGCCACTAGTAGACCTGAACCGATAATCCAGCCCCACTCAGGGAAAAGTTGAACGTAGGAAATCTTATCTTTAAGCTCGCCTTGCGGGCTCTTCCACTGATAGTCAAGGAACCCTTTCTGCGCGCTTGTTTGAGAAATAGCGACCATTTCTCGCCAGTGAAATTTACCAGCACCGTCTTTAAAGTTCTCGGCATTTTGCCCGTTGAGTGCTGGTTTAATCGGATGCATGACCACCTGCATCTTCTGGTCGAGAATCCAAAAATAGTTGGACTCGTCATAACGCAGCGCTTTAATAGCGTCCAATGCTTGCTGCTTTGCAGCTTCCTCCCCAAGAGTTTGTCTCTGATCGTAATAGTGTTGAACCAAACTCACGGTCGCTTCCACTTGAGCACTGAGTTTGTCTTCTCGCTCATTCAGGGAGCTTGTCCGTTGTTGGATCAAATTATAGGTACACGCCATCGCAATAAAAATTATTGCCAAGGCAACAATGGTCGCCAGTTTATATTTGACGGTGAGATCGCTGAGTTTCATCGTTAAGCCATTCTTATAGTTTATGTTTTGATTTTGAAGGTGAGTAGAAAGGCTATTCAATGTTCCAAAGTTGAAAATTGATTTCCGTCATGAATATTTTGTATTCATATTGTTACATATTTATATAGTGCGCTGGCTCAAAAGTGAGACACTTGATATTTGTTTGCTTTGGTGTATCGGTTCACATATTTGGATATATCGCTGTTGTGAATGCAATTAAGCTGTTTCAATTAGTTATCAAATTTGGTGTTTGGGCATATTCCTACCACAATCTATTAATAAACTTGTTGATTAGGTCGTGCGTATCTCCTAATGGAATGGTGTATGGAAAGTTTATGATGAATGAATTTAAGATGCATAGGGACGAAAAGAGATGAGAAATCTGGGTTTTAAAAAGTTATTGCTCATGTCCATTATTGCACTGGTGGTTGTATCAGTGTCTGTTTCAAGTTACGTAGCTTATGTGAAGCAGGAAGAGACACTTGTGGAGTTAATTACCGCTTCAAACCAGAGCTATGTGAAAGGGCAAGCGCAGAAAATTGCCGACCAGCTTGGAGAGAAAGTTGGTGGTTTAGAGAAACTGGGTAAGCAATTTGAAAATAAGGAAATCACAGGTACATCTGATGACTTTATTGAGCTCACTCATATCATTGCTAATGCAACCAATCTAAATAGCTCCGTCGTTGCATTTACTAATGGTGATGCCTATTGGAACCAAGATGCTGCTACTTGGCCCAACCACAAATTTGAGGGTGATGTCACCACCCGAGGATGGTATCAGGCAGGTCGACAGAGCTCGACAGCATCGATTACTGAACCTTATCAAGGTAGCGGAGGTGGTGAGTACTGGGTATCAATCGTACGTAAGACCTTAAGTGGGATGATTTCCGTCGATATGCAGCTGGGTTTTCTTAATGAGATTGCTAAGAGCGCCAATAGTATCCCAGGAGCAGTTGCTGTTATCTTGAATAGCGATACGACAATTTTGGCTTCTTCAATGGATAATGTTGAGGCGGGCAACAAGACCGACAAATATCCTTGGCTCAACACAGTCGCCACTAAAGCCATTGGTCAGACGGATGTTGTTTATGACGGCCACCAAGATGATATTGAAAAACTGTTCTTTTCCCATGAAATCAATATCGCAGGTAAAAAGTGGTATTTTGTCGTCGGTCTGGACAAAGACATTGCATTTGCAGACCTGGCTTCCGCTAAGCAAGCTGCCATCCTGACCGCGGTGATTGCTACCATCATCAGTATTGTTGTCGCGCTGTTTGTCATGCAAATCCTTTATCGACCAATTCTGGTACTCAAAGAAACCATTGCTGGTTTGAGTGAAGGTAATGGTGATTTAACCCAGCGTATCACGGTCACGACCAATGACGACTTAGGTCAGATTTCAGAGGGTGTGAACAAGTTCATTGCAAGCTTACAATCAATGATGTTGGAGATTAGTGAAGCTACCAATCAACTCAATGGTAACGTAGACCGTATGCGGGATCAGAGTCAGCGTAACTCGTCTATTCTTCAAAGCCATGTTCAGGAAACGGAACAGGTGGTAACAGCAATAGAAGAAATGAACTCAACGGCAGAAGCCATGGCGACTGATGCTGCAAATACCGCTCAGCTCACTCATAAAGCTAATGAAGCGGGCTCTGCATCAAAAGTGACGGTGACGCAGGCACAGACTAACGTGCAGGATTTAGTGGATGATGTCAGTGTTGCATCTGAAAACGTGAATAAGATGGCTGCAGAGACCGATGGTATTAATACCATTTTGGGTGTCATTGGTGATATCGCAGAGCAGACCAACTTACTTGCACTGAATGCGGCGATTGAGGCGGCTCGTGCAGGTGAACAAGGCCGAGGTTTTGCGGTTGTTGCAGATGAAGTACGTAAACTGGCGAGTCGCACTAAAGACAGTACAGAAGAGATTGAGTCCGCGTTGGCCAGTCTCCTGCGAGGCAGTCAGTCGGTGGTAGATTCAATGGATTCGACCAAAGACAAATGTGGCCAAACAGCCGAAGGTGCAGGTGAAGTCGCTGAAAGTCTCGACGTGATGACAGACTTCGTCACGGAGATTAATGACCTAAGCACGCAAATCGCTACAGCAGCGGAAGAGCAGAGTAGTGTGACCCAAGAGTTGAGTCGTAATATGAGTGCAATTAACGATATTGTTGGTGAGTTGGACAGCAACGGCCAGCAAGCTTTGGAAGATGCACACAGTATTGCGGACATTAATGCGCATTTATCGAGCATCGTGAATCGATTTAAGCTGTCTTAAACGATGTTGTTTAATCAAGAGCCTTGCTAGTCGCAAGGCTCTTTCTTTTGGGAAGCCTTTGCCATCCTAACAATGGGAATACAGTTGCCTAAACCATTGTCCTTCCTCACCAGTTCATCCAGTTAACAAAGTCCTATGACTCAGAGGCTATATGTAGAGCTAGCGGCGCTCATCACGTTATCTAAAAGTCCAAATAAAAATAAAAAATAGTCACTATTTACCTTTTTTATTTATCTTGTTGATAGGATTCTCACCGTTCTGTGCCATACGAGGTCCAGACGCTTCTGTCGTCGTAGGAGTGATGATTTATCGAAGTGAGGTTGCGTTATCGGGAAGAATAATGGCGGTCTCAATCCATTTCTGGAGCAGACTATGGCAGAGTTTTTGTGGGGATTTAGCGGTGGCTGTATTGCCATGTATTTCTTGTTCGTTAAAGGGATGATTCAGGAGTTAAACCGCCTGACCAGACTTGCGTACGGCCTACCATCTAAAAAATAAACAGAGCCTGTTTTTGACAGGCTCGTTACATCTAGAACTATTAGGTTAACGTTGGATCAATGCACTGGAAAATCTGTCCGGTGCTACTGGCATCGTTTAATAACTGTTCGGCTAATCGAGCCACTTCTTCTCGGTAGATAAGGCCATGAACCTCACATGCCTGAGATAGCTCCCCCTTGCCTGTCTGCTCACCGTCTTTTAAGCCACCAGGTCGTAAGATGGTGTAATCCAGCTGGCTGGTAGTTAGCCAAGCCTCTGCGAGTGATTTTTCTCGCACTGCAGCCCCGAAACCTTGCTTTGAACGCTCAGATAAGTATTGCCACGAATCACCACATCCAAGTGAAGTCACTAACAGGAATCGACGCAGACCGTGTGTTTCCATAGCATTGATCAAGTGACGATGGCCAATGTAGTCAACAGGCACATCTGCGCGAAAACTACCCATTGAAGAGACAGACAGGGCACCCTGAGGCAATTGGCGTACGACACTGTCGACTTGTTCCTGAACGGTGGCATCGCAACGATAAGTCTTGATGCCCAGTTGAGCAAGGCGAGGGTTTTTCTCTGGATTGCGGGTGATGCCAATCACTTGGTAATCTTGAGAGTGAAAATGTTCTGCCATCGCTGCACCCAGCCCACTTGCGGCGCCCCAAATAACGATCGTTTGCATCTGTGTCTTACCTGATAATGAAAATTAATCGCATTATACAGTTTTCCGTACCTTAGACGATAGGTGAGTTCAAAAATAGAAGTAAAGTCACCATTGACCCGTCTATAGGTGAAGGCTTTAACCTTCCGTTTTGTCCACTGAATGGAGGTTACTATGTTGTCCAGTCTTACCCATTCCTCAGGTCGGTTACAGTCACTGCGAAACCGATTCTCATTGTTACCTAATACTTGGAAAGGAGTCCTGCTCGCACTCATCTCGACGGCGACTTTCACGGTTGTGGGGGTGATTGTTCGGATTTTGAGCGACACTATGGAGGTATTTCAGATCCTGTTGTTTCGCCAACTGGTGTTCGTCGCGCTGCTCGCCCCCGCAATCTGTAGCAATATTAAGGTATTGCTTCAGCCTAAAAGACTCAAATTGCATACATTCCGTATTCTTGGCGCATTCACCGCTTTGTATCTTGGGTTTGTTGCCGTAAGCAACATTCCTCTGGCAGACGCGACAGCCTTAGGCTTTACCCAAGTGTTGTTTGTTGCTTGTATTTCGAGGTTGTTCTTGGCTGAGAGTATTTCGGCATCACGTCTGTTTACGATTATGGTCGGGTTTATCGGCGTGATGCTGGTGGTACAGCCGAGTTTTGAACAAGGATCATTACTCTATGTCGGGCTAGGTTTAGTCGGCGCGTTAGGGGCTGCTGTAGCGGTGGTGTGTGTTCGTAAAGTGGCCCAAGTCGAACCCAAGATCACTTTGCTGGCCTATCAGGCTATTTTTGTTGGCTTGATGGCATTGATCCCTAGCTTACTTAACTGGCAATGGCCTTCGGCTTCTGAATTCGGGTTACTGATTTGTGTCGGTGTGTTGTCATCCTTTGCGCAATGGATCGGGATTACCGCCTACAAATATGGTGAGGCGAATGTGATTGCCAATGTGGAATACGCAAAAATCCTATACTCGCTGCTGCTTGGCTACTGGCTATTTGATGAAATGCCAAACTGGATGGCTATCGTTGGCACCATGACCATCATAGCCAGTGCTATCTTACCTATGCTATATAAAAACAAAACGATTTCATAAGGTTGCTTATGTTGACTGTCACTCAATTAGCCAAGGCGTGTAATGTCTCGAGAACCACAGTGCTGTACTACGAGCGTGTTGGTTTGCTGATGCCTGCCACACGCTCAGACAATGGCTACCGTTGGTATGGAGAGAAAGAGCGTCGGCGTTTAGAAAGCATCATGTCTTACCGATCATTTGGTTTGCCGGTTCAGGAAATTGAGTCTTTGTTGGACCGCAGTGATGATCATAAACAAGAGCAGACGTTGCGCGATCAGTTTACTGCATTAGAACGAGAGATCCAGACATTGCGCCAGCAGCAAAAAGCGATTTTAGCTCTCCTAGAGCAGCCGATTTTGTTTGACGAGAATTTGCTGACCAAAGAGCGCTGGGTCAACGTGCTTAGAAGTTCTGGCATGACTGAAGAAGATATGGCTAACTGGCATAAACAATTTGAACGAATGGAGCCTGATGCTCATCAAGAGTTCCTTGAATCGTTACAGATTGACGCAGATGAGATTGCAGAAATACGTTCTATGGCACGTGCCTAGGAGGAAGGTTGGACAAGAAATTTGAACCATGTTCAGAAGCGGATTTGATTAATCGGGCCATCGAGGTTATTCGCGCTAAGTCATCAACCGTGAATACATTGTGTCCATTTCCCGTCACGATTAACTTTCACCCTGATCGAATGACCAAAGAGGGGAAGCCTATATTGTCCGCGATGGCGAAAGATGGTGTACTCAAGTCACAGTTTCAAACCGGTACTAGTAATGGTGGTTTGACCGCATTTCATGGTGGTGATCGTTGGAAATGGGAGCAGCGTGTTTTTGAAGGCGTGTACGATCAGAGCAGCGATCATCTCCGTCCCAAATATGGCGCAATTCATTTTATCGAAAGCGTCGCTGGTGGTGCTCCTCGTTTTGGTTCTTCGTACTTCAGGCTGAAACCCCATGTTTTAGAACGCACCACTTTTTGTTATCCAGACAGTTTCTATGAGCCTGAAGATTTTGCTACCGCTGAGCAAGTCTCAGCCCTGATTGCATTAGCAGAGGGTGACATCCCGGACGAGTTAGATCGCTATGTTGAAGCACATATCCATGGTGAAATCCGCATTGATAGAGACGTTGATGCCCTTGTACTCGACCCAGTATACCAAGGGACAAGCATAGAAAATCTGGCGAATGAGTTACCTTGTAAAATCGAGTGGCATGAAGGCTATCGAGCAGAGGTGGATGTTTTTTCTGCTTTTCCGGAATACCGCGGTGAGGAATTTATTGAATTGGCCAGGCAGATTGCCGTAAATAATTTGATCACGCCTGATGTGCTGTCTCATGCTATCTACCAGCAAGGGTTTGACGAGCAAAATGTGAAAAAGGTGTGGCACTATCTTGCTCGTTTTGGCTATGGCGAAAGCGGCTCAGTTTAATCCGTTTTGCTTAAAGGCATCGGTGTAAGCTTTATCTTCGCGCATAATATGCTGGCTTAACCAGTTTTTGAGAAAGCTCATTAGCTCTTCACCTATGTCTTCTCCGCGCTCAACACGTTTTTGAAACGCCAACACTTCATCGACGAGTTGAGCGTGTTTATCAATGTGTTCCTGTGTCTGCTCATAGCCAATCTGAGCAAACAGAGTTTCTTCATATTTAAAGTGGTTAGCCGTGTAATCGATCAAACCTTGTACCACGCGTTTGATCGAAGAGAGACCATAATTGTGTTTGAGTAAGTAATACAGCTCATTAATCAAGTGCAGCAAGGTTTGATGTTGGCGGTTAATTTCATCCAGCCCAATATCGAGCTGCTCATTCCACTCCATCAGCTTGTCGCGTTTTGACTCTTCCTGCTGAATCTGAGTCTGATTGGTTTCGAATCGGTGCAGCAGTGAATCAATTTCCCCTGACAAGTTTCGTACTGTGATGCTGGCTCGTAATGTTTCACGTGTTGACTGGACATTATTGTCAGATTCTTGCGTGATTTGCTGCAAACAGTTGTCGAGATCATGCGTTTGCCTCAATTGCGTTTCTGATGAACGGGCAATCTGCTGGCCGTAAGAGCGGACTTCTTCAATTTGCAGATTTAGCGCCTTAAATGACTGTTCAGCAGTTGAAGCTAACGCTAAAGATTTGTCCATGCTGGTTTTGTTTTCCTTCATAGTTTCAAGCACGTCATCGGTTTTTGCTTGCAGGTTGTTGATCTTATCTCGGATCTCTTCCGTTGCTTCCTGTGTTCGCATTGCCAGAGTTCGGACTTCATCAGCAACGACAGCAAAACCACGCCCTTGCTCACCAGCACGTGCACTTTCAATGGCTGCGTTTAATGCCAGTAAATTGGTTTGGTCTGCGATGCTGCTTATGGTTTCCATTACCTGGCTGATTTGAGTGGTTTCTTCCATGAGCGACTGGAAATGTTCATTGGAGTTTTCGATATGTTGGTTAGCACTGTTGAGTGCTTCCTCCAGCGCTACCATGTCGCGTGAGCCCTGATCAGCTTTTAGTTTGGCTTCGTTCGCCAAATTCGCGGTTGATTCACAATGTTCAGAGACTTGCTGAGTGATATCAGACAACTGATTGATGATGGTCTTAGCGCTGTCGACATCTTGTTTTTGACCAATGGCACCAGCTTGCGATATTTCTGAGTCTTTCTGCACGGTATCTGCAACGTCCAGTAGCCTTGCTGTTGATTTACCAAGGGCATGAGCGGTACGCGAGATATCTTCTCCGATGCGATTGACTGTCCGGGATAATGATCGCGCTTCGGGATCTTGTAGTGGAATACGTACCGTTAGATCCCCCTCTGAGAGCTGCCTAGCCGCATTTCGGACTTGGTTTAGCATCTGGCTTAAGGCATAAAACATAGCCAGCATCAGGCAATGATATAGCACGAGTGCTAATAGACCTACCCACGCTTGTGCAAACATTAGATAGAGGGCTGCAGGTAAAACCAGAATGGAGAAAACGATTATCCACTGGATGGGATTAAACTGACTGAATTTTTCGGCAAGACTGTCAAACATGCACCAACTCCTTGGTGGTATATTCACTGTTCTACCTAATAAATTTAGGCCAAAGATCCAGATATCCCTACCTAGTAGGTGCGTATTTCCTTATTTTCTGTCCATACAGCCTGAATTTCTCAGGCTGTATCATGGTGTTTTAGTTTTGAACGATGATTTCTGGCTCTATGTCATCGTGCTTATTGAGCTGATGCATCGTTAACACTGCGCCTATCATAGTGACTGCCGCCAGCATGAAGCCATATTGAGTTATTCCGTAATGGCTTAGTAAGGCAATTGCTGTGTAGCTGACGCTCTGCACCATGGTCGCAAACATCTGTAATCCGCCATCGGCTCGACCTCTCTGCTCGACCTTAATTGTGTGGTGCATCCAATTGGTTCGGGCAATGCGATTGAGAGCGTTAAATGAACCGAAAAACAGTGTGAATATCAATAAGTATGCTGGGTGAGCAGAGAAGCTCATGCCAATCAGCATTATGGACGCTATGGCCATTGAGTAGAGCATGGTGGACTGGTGAGATGCCAGATTGAGCAATTTGGCGACGAACAAACCTGTCATCAATGATCCTAAACCAAAGGCGATATTGTAGCCTGCATACCAGTCTCCCGAGATCCCTGCTTCAGAAAACCATATTGGCACCAGCTTGCTTAAGAAGGTCAGGATCGGATAACTCAATGCTGAGAGTAACAAGAATGCGTAAAAGCGAGGCTGAGCAGTGAATATCTCCTTACTCTCTTTCATTTGGCCAATAAAGGATGTGGTTTTGTTCTGACGCAATTTCTGACGATATGGCGTCACTAGATAGCTTAACGTTGATAAGCCAGACGCTGCCGCGGCAAACGCCGCAAATTCGAGCATGCCCCAGATTTGCAGTAGGACAACGCCCAACGCACCAGCACCCAACGTAGTACCCTGTAGAATAATTTCCTGTTTGCCTGAAATCGCCGCGTACTCATGTGGGTCATAGTTTTCCTGTGTAAAAGCGTTGTTTGCAGTCCAAGCAAGGTTGCTTGAAACCCAGAAGACTAATTGTGCCGTAGCCAGCAACCAGTTTGATTCAATGCCTAGTCCGTAGGCCAACATGACGATGGCGGCTGTCGATGATTGTAAAATCTGAACCAGTACTAGTAGCGATTTTCTTGAATGCCTGTCGATAAGAGTGGAAAACAAAGGAGTCAGGAAAAAAGAAATGGCTGTACACGCTAAGGCGACCATAGCCACAAAAGGGCCCATGCCTGGCGTTTCCAGCATGACCCAAGGTAAAGCCATCATAAATAAACCGGAAGAAATTCCATCAAAGAAACGGCCACTCAAGTAGGGCATGGTTCTGTTTTTCATAATTAATTGCATTGTTATTCTCCACTGCAAGCCAACTTGGTGTTACTCTAAAACCTCAAGTTAACTTAAGGTAAAGCGCTTTTTTGTGTTTATTTAACTGAAATAGCCAGAAAGGAGGGAGAGGTATATGGAAATGACTGTCGGAGAGGTCGCAAAGCGTGCTGGGGTAAAAGTCTCTGCGTTGCACTTTTACGAGCAGAAGGGGCTTATCTTCAGTTGGCGGAATCAAGGCAATCAACGTCGCTATCACCGCAGTGTGCTACGTCGAATCGCTGTAATCAAAGCGGCGCAGGAAGTCGGACTGACATTGGAAGAGATTGCCCATTCTCTGTCTCATTTACCTAAACATCAAGCACCCAATCGTCAGCAATGGGAGCGCATGGCATCAGGTTGGCATGATTTGCTGGATCATCGAATTCAACAGCTTAAAGCATTACAGGATGACCTTGGAGGCTGTATAGGCTGTGGCTGTTTATCGATGGAATCTTGTGCCATTTATAACCCACAGGACATCCGAGCTGAAACATTCAAAGGGAAAACAATGCTCACTAACCCTGAAGAATGGTCAGCCGAGGGACAGAGCGAAAGTCAATAATAGTGGTAAGGTTAGAATACTGAAGAAGTTGCCAAACAGTACCATGGATGCCACACGATTCGGCTCGATGTTAAATCGTTCTGCAAACATATAATTCATGACGGCAGGCGGTAGCATAGTAAACAGCACCATCATTTGTAACTGCATGGCTGGCAGAGGGATAAAGGTATAAATTACCCAGAAAGCAGCCGCACCCGTAGCCAGAGACTGAAGAGTGCAGAAAATCCCTACGTTAAGCCCGCTCAATCGCATATTACACATCTGTGCACCCAGTGAGAGTAGCATTACTGGCACTGCTGCTTGGCCAAGCAACGCCGTCGCTTCATAAAGTGGTTCCCACACACCGATCCCGCTCAGGTTAAGCACCATGGCGGCAAATGCAGCGAGAAAGACCGGCATACGAATGACTTGCTTAAAAGGGTTTCCTTCGCTTAGCAGCGCGAGTCCAAGACTCACGTGGACACAGGCTGAAACAACGAACAATAGCACTGCTGATGCCAAGGCTGTATCACCGAAGGTATAGGTAAAGAGTGGAATAGCCAGATTACCACTGTTGCGGAACATGTGAGGGGGAGCCCATGCTTTATAACGCAGGCCTGCAAGTTTACAGATGGGGATCATTAAAACCCCCGGCAAGAGTACCGCGATTAATGAAGCGCTGAGCAACGGGACTTGTTCCGTGTCCAACGGCATTGAGACTAATGACGAAAACACTAATGCTGGCGTAAACGCATCCATATTGATGCGATTGATTGGGCGAAAGTCAGGTTTGAGCCAGCGTCCAACAGAAAAACCGACTAAAACCAACGCGAAGACCGGGAATAGAATCCCGATAACCTGCTCCAACATATTCGTCCTTGAATCCGATTGAGTACTTTAAGCAAAGTACCTGATAAAAGGATAATTTAACGCGATGAGATTAACAAAAGCTTTGTCGCGTCAAGAAGCTTTGTTTCTGAGTGCGTATGTCGGTTGAGATTCAATGCCTGAGCGAAGAGTTGCTCAGGCATTGAGGGATAATTACAGAGAAGGGTTTAGGATTGCTTGAGTGCGCTCAAATACATCAAGGCCTTGTTGTTTCAGCCAGTATGGAAGATCAATCAAGACCCAGTTTTCAGATAGTTTGTCACCGTCACGGTAATACACGTCAACCACCTGCATGTCAGCACGGATTTCACCACCTGTCATTCCAAGGAAGCCTCCAATTGGCGTATTGGAAAGATTTGGCCAACCGAAGAAGCAAGAGAAGTTACCTTCTGCGAATCGACAAACGTGACCGTTGAACTTCTTGTCTTTCAAGTTATTGCGGAATGGAAGCTGATGTTGTTGTTGGTAACGCGGAATTGTGTAAGAAGCGCCGATACCACACGGACCATACCAAATCATGTCTTTTGACCAACTCTTTTCGAGAACTTCTGGTGGGCAACCCATAGCGCCACTATCGTTCAGTGAAGACAGGTCATCGACCATTTTGTTAACCAAGTCGAGAGTTGCTTGGCCTTCTTCCGGTTGGGCATCTTCAAATAGCAGGCCGTCATGGTTACGTGGCCCAGGATAAACAAAATGCTGACCAGTTGAAGGAGGAAGTGGGTAACAGCCAGCTTGATCCATCACGCCAAGCAGATCGAGGAACAAACCTGTTTTTGTGATCTTACCGTTTTCTACGCAGTTAAACTCAGCGTAGCGAACGTTCATGATCTTCCCTGTTGGGCGCATCCCGAGATACTCTGCATCGAATAGGCCCATAAAGTGCCCCATGCTCATTACCCAAATCTCATCAGGATTGATTTCGTTGTTACCGCCAATAAAAATATCCTGACGGCGCTGCATGCGTGTCATTGATTTCATCAACGGCGCCCAGAAAACCTCGGCGACAGCTTGAGCGCCTTCTTGCTCGCGGAAAGGGTAGACTCCGCGCCACAAGTAATCTTCTGAGGTATGTGCTTTTAGTACTTCTGCAACATTCTCATGAGTCGCGTTTTCCATTGCGTTGAAATAATCACGCACGACGCGTTTTGCTTCTTGATATTTAGCCATAATTTGCTCTCTTGATACGTCGAGCCAGATGTTGGAACAGGACTCGAAAAGTTTTTGGAACCGGCCCGCCCAGTGTTCAGGCCGGAAAATCTGATTCAGTTATGCTTGAGCGGCTTCCACTCGTTTCTTCTTGTCGAATAAGCCACCTTTCAAGGTTTCTGGCAGTGATAGCCAGAGCAAGCCTGCGACAATCCATACAATCGGTGAGCCCCACATAGCAGTTTGTAGGTCGGTACGTTCCTGAATAAAGATCAATACCATTGGCGCCCACATGCCGATGATTCGACCACCATGGAACAGAGCAGCGCCATAGCTGCGAAGGTGGGCAGGGAATAGCTCAGAGAAATAGCCACCCCATACTGCTGACGAAGATAAGCCGAAGTTGTAGATTAAACCGAGGATAGCCAGCATATTCAGGCTCCCGATCATGACGTCACTCGGCGCAATAAAGAATACAGAAGCCATCACGCCTGCGAGGATGAAGCCGAATGCGTTAACCTTTCGTCCATATTTGTCGGCGATTGCTCCCCAAACCCAGGCGCCAAATAGAGACCCAAAAGCAGAAATGGAGAAGATGACTCCGATAGTGGCTCCATCAAACTGACGAACTTCTTTCAGGTAAGTGGTTACGAAGCCGCTGAAGAATTGGAAACCATAGAAATTAAGGCCCGCCAACAAAATGCAGCTGATGGTCAAGGTTCGATAGGGTCTGCTGAGCATTTCACCCCAAGAACCTTGTTTAGCTGGAGTGGATGTGCCTGATTCAGAAACCTGCTCCTCTTCACCATAGGCGATGACCTTTTTGTCACTTGGTAGAACAAAAATCATCGCTAGTGCGGCGACTAATGGAGGGATACCGCCGACCCACATCAAGCTTTCCCATGGAGCATCAATGCTGGAAATGAACGCTGCATAAGCCCCCATCACCATCAGAGCGACTGAGAACATCGATGAAGCAAATGCCGTTAGCTTACCTCGAACCGTTGGGGTAAATAGGCCAATCATTAAGCTGACTGCCACCGTGAAGTAGCCACCCAACGATAATCCAATAATGAATCGCATCGCTGCCCAGGTTGTATAGTCGGTAAACATCATATTGATGATGGTGGCACCGCCGTTTAGAGCTGTGATGGTAATCAAAGTTGATTTTTTACCAAACTTGGTCGCAAACCAGGCACAGCTCAACGCACCGATCAGCGCGCCTACTGACTGCCAGGTGTAGAATTGAGCAGTATCAGACAGGCTAATGCCGTCATAGGCTTCAACAATATATGGGCGTACGTAGTCAATAATTACAAAGTTATAACAATAGAAAAAGTATCCGACTAGTATCGCTAGATAGGCGGTGACCCTTTGAATTATAGGAACTTCGCTCATGTGTTTTTTCGAATTCATGACCGATAAACCTCTATTTTACTCGGTTTTTTAGTTTTGTAAGTCAGAATTAAAACGATCGTTCTCGGATCTGACCACTCTGTATTTCGCTGTGGATCATAGTTTTTTTGCTGTGATTGGATCCGTGATCAAAATCAACTTTAAAATGAGTGCGTACCCATTTTGTTGTTTTTGGTGATCAAGATCGACATTTTGAGTGTTCTAACAGTTACTGTGCGCAAAGTAATCAAATCAAGTGACAGTAATCACAGTAATGGTGAAGAAATACCTAGTATCAGATCCTTTTAAGTATGATGAGTATGTGATTTACGGCATTATGCTATCAGGTGAAATTTAAAAATGGTTACGTACTCAAGTTTTGCAATTGTTGCTGTTTATATATTTATAACCATACTGATCAGCTACTTAGTTAATAAACGTGGCCGTGCTGGTGGGGATTTTTCTACTGGAGATAAGCAGTTTGGTTGGTTTACTGCTGGGGTTTCGATTCTCGCGACTTACATTAGCGCAATGACGTTTGTAGGAATGCCAGGTTGGGTGTACAGCTCAGGTATGGAAGCGATGAGTATCCACCTCAACTATCCCATCGTAATTTTCTTTGCGGTTATTTTCTTTGTTCCAGTGTTCTATAAGCTCGGTCTGACCTCAATTTATGAGTATCTAGAGCTGCGCTTCGGTGTTTATGCCAGAACGATCAACTCAATGGTGTTTCTGATTGTTCAGTGTATTTCTGCTGGCGTGATCCTGTATGCCGTCGCCCTGATTCTTGTCCAGGTTCTGCCCGTTTCTATTTCCGAAGCTATTATCTATATCAGTCTTTTTACTGCTTGCTACACCTATGCGGGTGGTATATCAACAGTCATCTGGACAGACATGCTTCAATCTGTGGTGTTAGTAATTGGAAGTATTGCCATACTGGTTATCTTACTGATGGATATCAATACCGCAGAGCATCTTTCGAAGCAGCACCTCAATATTATCAATGCAGACTTTGATCTGGGTATTGATACGACGTTATGGGCAGGGGTGGTTGCTGTGAGCTTTCTACATTTAAGTGTTTATGGCACCAATCAGCTCATTATTCAAAGAACATTGGCAACCAAAAATGAACACACTGCGCAGAAGTCGATGCTGCTGTGTGGGTATGGCGCATTTTTCATTTACCTCTTTTTTGCTTTGATCGGCGTATTGCTCAGTGTGTTTTATCAAGATCAAAGCTTTGATAATAGTAATGAAGTGATTCTAGATTTCGTTTTTAACCATACAAATCCAGTCGTCGTAGGTTTGATTATTTCGGCATTGGCTGCCGCTGCGATGTCGACGTTGGACTCTACTTACAACTCGATGGCAACAGTAGCTACATTCGATATCTATAAACGTTTTATTCAACGCGACGCAACAGCTCAGCACTACGAGTCAGTTGCACGTAAGATGAGCCTTCTTGCTGCGGCGATGGTCGTCGTGCCTGCGTTGCTGGCAGTATCCAATGAATCTGTTTTGAAAACTATTGCCAGCCTTACGTCCATTTTTGTTGGTATTCGACTAGGCTCTTTTGTGCTTGGTTTGTTTTGGTCTAGGTCGAACGAGATAGGGGTGGTTGTAGGCAGTATTGCCAGTGTATTTGCCGTGTTTGCAGCGAGATATGCAGAGGTGGCTTGGCCTTGGTTTGCGCCAATAGGCACTGTTGTTTTCTTAGTATTTGGCGTAATAGCGAGTCGATTCTGGGGGCGAATTACCTCTCAACAGGCGTCTTTTATTCGAAATCAAAAGCATCTTTTTGCAACGCCTAACATCAGCCATTATGGTTTGCTGCTGTTTGCCATCGTCTCTATTTCTGCATGTCTAATTCTTCCTGACTGGCTTTATACTGCATTGTCCTAATGTTTAGATATCTTCAGACTGGTGCTGATTATCAGTGAACAGAGGTTATTCGCAGAGCTGTTGATTTATAGTGGTAATTGGTCAACTTAGTAGTATTCATTGTCCAACAACAGAACCTCCAGAGCGTTGCTGGATCCTTTTGTAGGACCGCCCACCATCTCGTCATAGGCGCTTGTGTGTCGCAAGTATTGTTTAGTGACATTTAGCTTTGAACATTTCTTTTGCATTTCAACGACAGATAGAGCTTTCAGCATCAGCCCCTGCTCATCCGATACATAATATTCCTGCCCCTCTATAACGACAGATGCTTGATAGAGTGACAAATCCAGAGAGTGAATGATCAATTTATCGATGAAGAAGAATTTCTCTAGCTTACTCAAACTCATTTTCATGGTGCTCACCAGTAATTATCTAAAATAATTGATATTGCTATACAGATTGTTCGTACAAGTCTTTGATACGAGGAATCCTATGAAAAAGATTAACTTAGTCTGGTTGAAACGCGATCTGAGACTAACGGATCATGCTCCACTTAATGCAGCATTATGCTCTGATACTCCAACTCTGATTTTTTATCTCTTCGAACCAGACCTTCTAGCAAACGCACATTACTCCGAACGACATTGGCGTTTTGTATGGCAGTCACTCAGTGACATCAACGGCCATTTAGCGCCTTTCAATGCCAAAGTGATGGTTGGTGGATGTGATGTACTGAGTTTTCTTGAAAAGATGGCGAAACAATTTCAGATCGAAGCTCTCTATTCGCATCAAGAAACTGGTCTAGATGTGACATTTCAGCGAGACAAACAGGTTTTGAAATGGTGTAAAGGCCGCCAAATTAGTTGGTATGAGTTCGCTAATGGTGCTGTGGTAAGAGGTTGTAAGGAAAGAAAACATTGGGATAAGAATTGGCAGAGGGTGATGCGCGCACCGATCGAATCTAACGCATTGAGTGCTGACGCTCTTCTTCCAAATCTCAACGATGATTTTGGCATTATTTTCGCTCCTCCTGAAGCATGGTTGAGTAAGGTGTCCGGTATTCAGACTGGGGGTGTTAAAGTAGGCTGGGCAACGTTGAATGACTTTTTTACTCGGAGGGGCAAGCACTACTATTTCTCTATCTCTAGCCCTTCTGCTTCCCGAGAGGCGTGCTCACGATTGTCGCCTTATTTGGCCTGGGGGAATTTGTCACTGCGTGAGGTGTATCAGTTTCTACTGAGTCACTGGAACGACAAAGGAATGAGAAGAAGCTTAATTGCATTCTCTTCACGACTGCATTGGCATTGTCACTTTATTCAAAAATTTGAGTCGGAGCATCAGATGGAATTCAGATGCGTCAATCGAGGTTATGAATCACTGATCCAACATTCAGCCAAGATAAACAACGATCATCTCATAGCATGGAAAGAGGGTAATACTGGCTATCCTTTGGTTGATGCTTGTATGAGATGCCTCGCGCATACTGGTTATCTGAACTTCAGGATGAGGGCGATGCTCGTCAGTTTTTTAACCCATCATTTGGCTCAAGATTGGCGTAACGGAGTCGCTCATCTCGCGTCTTTATTTCTGGACTTTGAACCTGGTATTCACTACGCGCAATTTCAAATGCAGTCCGGCGTTACAGGTATCAACACAATAAGAATCTATAACCCGACCAAGCAAGCAATTGACCATGATCCCGATGGAGTGTTCATTAAAAAATGGGTGCCAGAACTTAAAGACGTCCCGATTTCATTGCTTTTTGAACCTTGGAAGATGAGTGCAATGGAAGCGCTAATGTACGACATTGAAGGATCTAGCATTTACCTAAATCCCATCATTGATCTTGATACAGCAGGCAGGGAAGCGAGGGACAGACTTTGGGCATGGAAGAAGAAAGAAGACGTCGTTTTGGAAGCAAAAAGAATATTGTCCACTCATGTCAGAAGCAGTTGATCTAATGGGATAAATGAACCGTAAAAGTGGATTGTATCTCTGTAATTCTTGGAGCACGTTATGTTGAAGCCAACCTTGATAGTGACTGCAATACTGTTTCTGATTCTTTCCTATTTAGCCGCTTAGCTGCGTGCCTGTTAATTCTGATGTCTTAAATGGTTTAGATAACGTTCAATGAAAGATAAAAATTTTACCAAATCTCAAATCACTGCCATGGATGAGAGAAAGAGAGCTAGGCTAATAAACAGTTTGTCGGGATTTAAAAGCGCCAATTTGATTGGAACCCAAGATAAATTCGGCAACAACAATCTCGCAATTGTCAGCTCTGTTGTGCATATAGGGTCTTCACCTCCTCTTCTTGGTTTTGTCAGCAGACCAAATACCGTTGACAGGCACACTCTCGAGAATGTTTTGCAGTCTGGGTTTTTCTCCATTAACTCAGTCGAATCAGACATTGCAAGAGCAGCACATCAAACATCAGCACGGTACTCGAGAGCACAGTCAGAGTTTGATGAGACAGGTTTAACGCCGTACTTTTCTGAGCGTTTTCCCGCTCCATATGTGTTGGAGAGCAACTTAAAAATCGGTTTAAAGCTCAGTGAATACATTGATATCACTGCAAATAATACGTGCTTAATTATTGGAGAAGTGGAGGAAATCCTGATACCGGATCAGTTTATCCAACCAGATGGATACGTCGACATCGAATCGATGGAAGCAGTCACAATCTCAGGACTGGATAGTTACCATGTAACTCAAAGGTTGTATCGACTGAGCTATGCAAAGCCCGATTTGTCGTTACATCCACTAACGTTAGAAGGGGATCCTTCTTCTTGGGCGGCTTTGAAATCGGAAACAGATTGAACAAATTCAATGATGTTATTAATACATCACTCAAAATAACATCGAAATTATATTCACCTTGTCAACTAATTAGTTAATAAGTATTAGATTGCTCCCATAAATGACTTTTATATAAGTTGTTAATATGTATAATCACCGCGTTTTATAACTAAATTGTCAGTTGTTGGAGTAACAATGTTTAGAAGCTCTATAGTTAGTGCTTTAGTACTAGTAGCACTAACTGGTTGTCAGAGCACAAGGACGTCTATACAAAAGGATGCGAATAACCTAAATAAACAGTTCGAGATTGATGTCAATAACACTACTTATAATATGGCGTTCGATCAGTCTCAATCTATGGTGACATCTGTTGAGTATATTTCTCGTGAGCAATCAAAAGGGATATACACTAAAAAGGCGAAAAGTGGTCTGTGGTCGCAAGAGAAAGTTGAGCATCAAACTCAGCTATTAAATTCTCTTTATTCGAATGGTGCATTTATTGTACGAGTATACGGTGAAACAATTAACTCGGTTAGCCGCGATTTGTACAAAGTTAAATTAGTGCAAGATGGAAAAGTCGTACAGCGCGGTGTATTTGATGCTGTAGGGGATGTTCCAAATATGGATTACCCATCACGCCTGTGGCGTAACGATTCCAAACTTGCGACCAATGGTTTAGATACCAGTGAGCCTTTTGAAATCCAGGTAATTACTGGTGAAAACATCGAAAGGTATCATTATCAGCCGAATGTCAAAGGCTGATAAATAGCTTAAATTCTTGAGCACGGATGAATGTGCTCAAGAATGTTTCACTTCTTTTTACATCCCATACTGAAATGGCTTTCCTGCCTCCACCATATCCCGATGTATTGGCTTTAGTGCATGTGCATAAGCGGATAACAGCTTCATCGTGTACTCACTACGGCTATGAAAGTTCACATCATTTACGCTCCCGTCTGGATTGAACAGACTTTCCACGTTGCGAAAGATTAAGTGGTCCGGAATCAGGCACACGTGATTATTCTTACTGCCGGTTAAACGAAGCTCACTAATAGGATAAACCCCATTAACACTGGCCGAGATACTGACGGCTAAAGCAGGTTTGTGTGCCATCTCTTTAGCAGTCGATAGCATTAAAAAGTTCTTTAGAGCTGGTGTTGCCATACCGTGCCACTCTGGGGTGATGAAAACAAACGCATCACTGTCTTGTAGCTGGGTGGCAATCTTTCGCCAAGGAGCCCATTCCTCACTACCTGTCCATACGCCTTCATTCCATAACGGTAAATTGAGCTGGTGGAGATCGAGAATATCGATATTCGTAAAATCAGCCTCTGCCAGTGTCGATAAATAATGGGCTGCTTTTAGGCTTTGTGAGTCAGCACGCTGGCTGCCTGAGATAATGGTAAGTTTCATGCGAGTTCCTTTTTACTATTAATAAATGATGTGTTTGTTTTAGTTGCTGAATAGGTCGGGGCTGAGGCTGCCAGCAAAATTGAAACTAATACGCTTAGGGCACCGATAAGCTGAACCCAGGTCAGAGTCTGACCAAGGATCAAGTAACCGAGGACCACAGCAGATACACTGCTGAGAAAGCCAAGGAATGAGACAGACACTGTGCTGAGCTTTTCAATTCCACGGAACCAGAGTGAGTAGGCGAGCATGGCGCCAACAATTGCCAGATAGCTGTAACCGACAACATTGGTTAACGTGATTTGTTGCGGTAACCCCTCTGTACTGATGGCGACAGGGAGTAGCATCAGCCCTCCAAACAACAGTTGCCAGCCAGTGAAGCTCAGCAGAGACATGTTTGAAGGTCGCCCCCACTTTTTCGTTAACACCACGCCTAGCGCCATGCTAACGGTACCGAGCAGCCCCATGACAACTCCCGAGGTATTGAGTTGACCTGGGTTATTGACCACAAGCATGGCGATGCCACCTATACCTAAACCACTAGCGATTATTTGCGTGAACGTTAATGTGTTTCTCAACAAAACCACGCTCAGTCCCATAACCAGAATAGGCTGGATGGACATAATCAGAGCCGCCATACCTCCGGGTAAGTATGTGGCAGCATAAAATAGGCAGTAGAAAAAAAATCCGATGTTGAGTAGGCCAAGTACGGCCAGTTTCGTCCACCAACTTCCATTTGGAATCGAGCGGGAAAACAGCACCAATACTATCCCTGCAGGCAAAGCGCGCAGCATCGATGCTAACAAAGGGCTGTTGGCAGGCAAAAGTTCAGTGGTGACGATGTAAGTGCTTCCCCAGACCATGGGCGCTAATGCCGTAATGGCTAACGTCGCTATTCGTTGTGTGCATGTCATTGGTGCCTCCTTTAGCTGTAGCCTGTCTTTATAAAAAGTATCTTTTCTAAAAGATACTTTTTATAAAGTAATGGTAATTTGTCTTTTTATCAAGTATCTTTTTGAAAAGATAAATTAGTAGAGGGATGAGATATGCAAGATCCTGTCGACCACATCTTGAAGCAGTGGGGCGATGTGAAGCCTGAGTTGGATTGTTCTGACATGGGAATTGTCGGTAGACTGATGCGTGTACATGGGCTCTGGCACAGTCAATTGGAACATGTGTTTAAGCAGCATCAACTGAGTATGTTGGAGTTTGATATTCTCGCGACATTAATGCGAAATCAGCAACCGCTGACCCCGACTGAAATGTACAAAACCCTGATGATTTCCTCAGGCGCTATGAGTACTCGGATTGAAAAGTTGGTTCAACGAGGCTTGGTTGAGCGATTAGCAAGTGGCGATGATAGACGCAGTTGTAAAGTAACGCTTACCCAGCAGGGCGCTCAATTAGTCGATGAGGCTTTAGCATCACACTTATCAAATATGAACGGAATGTTGAGCATGTTTGATGAACAAGAAAAAGCCCAGCTGGCTAATATGATGCGAAAAGTACTGCTCGCAAATCAGTGATTGATGGAAGTGAGGTGGTAGGGTAATCGCTACTTTGCCACCGATATCGCATGAATCAAAATTCCCTTTTGTTTACCTGACATCAGTTTGGGTTAAAGATCCAATTTCTTAACATTGAAACAGCTTGTTGTAATCCTACAGCGGTTGGTTTATTCGTTACTACAAAGTGTCAGATTTCTCACTGATTGCACATCATCTGAGTAATTTTTCGATCGTTTTCAGGGCTGTAATTGTGAGCCTGATTCTAAAATTTTTTCTCCTCCCCTCCGTCTACGCCTACTCAATCAGTTTTATAGGATGAGGAAATTAACTGTTTTAAAAATATAACGTTAGCTTGAAGCGATTTAACCAAACAGAAAAGTTTATCGCTCGTGGAACGTGAATATAAATGGAAATAAAAATGAACATCAAGCTAACAAAACTGAGCCTAGCTATGGCGTCACTTGGGCTTTTGGCAGGTTGTAATGACCCGCTAGAAGTCAACGTGATGGATGGCTACATCGAAAAGGCATCTGTCTGGCTGGACGTCAACGGAAATGGTCGACAAGACCGTTATGAACCGTCAGCCGTCACTGATAAAGACGGATATGCTGCCATTGACCTTGAAGGTCTAAATATCGAAGACGAAGACGTTTATCTTGTCGCTAAAACCCAACGAGGCGTATCGATTGACGCTGATATTCCGGGTGTCGCTGTGACAAGAGACTATACCTTGATGGCACCGAGCCATTACTCTTTGGTCACACCATTCTCGACTTACATTGCTGCGCAAATGCAGCAAGGTGTCAGCGAACATAAAGCATTGCGCAAACTGCGTCGACAACTCAAACAGCCACACCTAGATATTGAAAGCGATTATATTGATCAGAAAGAGGTGGTCGTCGCAAGAAGCGCGAAGGCGTTAACGCAATTACTGCCAGAAACCGTTGAAGAGCAAGATATGGAAGCGCTGGCGGATACGTTGGAGCTGGGCAGTAAAGCATTAGGAAAAGAGCTTAAACGTGGTCGTAATGAACTGCTTAACAAGACGTTAATGCTGGATGAGCAAGGTGTGCCGGTTATCGCGCAAGATAGCGATGGTGACGGCGTAGCCGATGCGATTGATCTGTTCCCAACCGATATTAAAGAGTCGGCAGATGCCGATAATGACGGAATTGGCGATCATGCGGATACGGACGATGATAATGATGGTTTCAGCGATGTTGTCGAGTTAGAACTCGCTAGCGACCCCTACTCATCGGCGAGCTTCCCCTCCGATCTTGATGGCGACAAAATCCCAGATGAGCATGATTCGGATATCGACGGTGACGGTTGGAGTAATGAAGAAGAAACTCGTTTAGGCACCGATCCATACTCGGCATCCAGTCAACCTGCCGATCGTGATGGTGATGGCATTACTGACAGCGAAGACAGTGATATCGACGGTGATGGTGCCGATAATGGCGTGGACGCATTCCCTGAAGATCGATTTGAAAGTAAAGACACCAATGGCGATGGTCTAGGAGACTTTGCCTCTAGCGACGATGATGGAGATGGGATTCCAGACAGCATCGATCCAAACCCAACCAGCCCAGATAACAGTTCATCCGAGCCTGCGCCTGTCTATTCTGAATCGGTCATTTACTACAAACGAGATGACGGTAATTACGCGGACTGGGGGCTGCACCTGTGGAATAACGCTTCTTGTGACGCAGTGTCGGCTGACGCCTTAAAAGGCGTAGATTGGGGCAACCCATACGCTTGGGGAGAAATCGACCCGCAATATGGTGCTAAGTATGTTGTACCACTGAAATCCGATCACGGTGCATGTATGAATTTCATCGTGCACAAAGGTGACGAAAAAGCGCTGGGCGGTGATGACCTGAAGGCTGAATTTGCTAAAGGTAATACACTTTATACGACACACGGTAGCTCAGTCGTTAAATACTCACCAGATGAGCAAATTGTGGTGAAACTTGATGGTGCAGCGGCTCACTGGCTCGATGTCAATTCCATTGCTTGGTTTGATCATAGTGAAGCAGCCAGTTATCAAATCTGGAGTCGTGCTGCGGGTAATGGTGATATCAACCAGTCAGAACAGTTTATCAAGTACGACATTTCATTTGCTGGCAACGTTGATAATCCTGACTTCCCCCATCTGAAAGATCGTGTCGGTTTTTATCTGGATGTCGATTCTGAAACGGCTAAAGCGTTGTTGAAAACACAGCTAATTGCAGTGGCACTCGATGATGAAGGCAAACCGTTGGTCGCAACTCGTGTCCAGATTCCGGGCGTTGTAGACACGCTTTACACCGCAGGACCAAATGATGCGGATGAAGCAAAACTGGGTAGCTGGATTGAAGGTGATAGTGCGAACTTCGCGCTTTGGGCGCCAACAGCTCAGGATGTTGAACTGTATTTGTACGATCAAGATAAAGCACTAATTGCCCAGTCACCATTTAGTTTGACTCTCGATTCTGCCACTGGCATCTGGCGTTATCAAGGTGATGCTTCACTGAAGAATGTGTTCTATCGTTACCGTGTGAAGGCTTACCATCCAAAAACCGACCACGTTGAGTGGATGATGACCACTGACCCTTATTCTCTCTCTCTGAGCACGTCCAGTCTACACTCTCAACTGGTTGATCTCACTGATGATGAAACCAAGCCGGCAGGTTGGGACAGTCAATCGACTCCAGAGTTGGAGAATCCAGAAGATCATATCATCTACGAGCTGCATGTACGTGACTTTAGTGTCAGCGATACGCAGGGTACACCAGCAAACAACGGTAAGTATCTGGCCTTCTTAGAAGATGAACGCGACAGTGTTAAGCAGTTGAAGTCGTTAAAAGAAGCCGGCCTGACAACGATCCATCTTCTACCGACTTACGATTTGGCTTCCATCCCTGAAGATCCAGCGAAGACGGTGAATCTGACCGATACCGTAGAAAAACTTTGCGGCATTAATCCTGATGCCAAGTTGTGTAGTGATGGCACTTCACGCGGTGCAACCATTCTATCTTTGCTAGAACAAACGGACCCTAATAGCGGCGAGGCGCAGGCATTGCTCGCAGATGTTCGTCCACTGGATGGATTCAACTGGGGTTATGACCCATTCCACTACAACGCACCAGAAGGTAGCTATGCTGTTGCAACTGATGGCATTTCGCGTATTCGTGAGTACCGTCAGATGGTGCAGAAGCTTCATGATATGGGCTTCAGAGTGGTGCAGGATGTTGTCTACAACCACACCTATTCGTCAGGCTTGTATGATAAATCTGTGCTCGATAAAGCGGTGCCAGGTTACTACCATCGCCTGAATCCGATCACGGGTGCTGTCGAGAACTCAACCTGTTGTGATAACACTGCGTCTGAGAACCGCATGTTCGAGAAACTGGTGGCAGACAGTGTAGTGATGTGGGCTCAGGACTATAAGATCGATGGCTTCCGCTTCGATTTGATGGGACACCTGATGAAGTCGAGCATGCTGCACGTGTATGAGAAAACCAAGTTAGTAGATGAAGATACTTGGTTCTATGGCGAAGGTTGGAACTTTGGAGAAGTTGCTGATGGTCAACGTGGTGAAAACGCAACCCAATGGCCGATGGCGGGTACAGGCATAGGGACTTACAACGATCGTCTACGTGATGGTGTACGCGGCGGTGGTCCATTCGATAGTGGTGATGCCTTGCTTGAAAATCCGGGTTTTGCTAATGCGGGTAGCCGATTCAATGATGATCTGAAATCGAAGATGGATCTTATCCGTTACGGTATGACAGGTAATCTGCAAAACTACCCGTTAGAAACGTATAGCGGTGCCACTGTGTACGGTCGTGACTTCCAGTACGGAGGGCAAGGTGCGGCTTATACGCTCGATCCTCAGGAATCCATTAACTACGTTTCAAAGCATGACAACCAAACGTTGTGGGATTTCAACCAGTACAAAGCCGATGCCAGCGCTACGCCAGCAGACCGTGCACGGATGCAGATCGTAGGTCTATCAACTGTAATGCTCGGACAAGGTGTACCATTCTTGCACATGGGGTCTGAATTACTGCGCTCTAAATCCATGGAGCGCGATAGCTACGACAGTGGTGATTGGTACAACAAAGTCGATTTCAGCAAGCAGACGAATAACTGGAACATTGGTCTGCCACGTGCTGACAAAGATCAGGCTAACTGGAGTGCTATCCAATCAATCATTAGCAACCCGAATACCGTGGCAACTCCGGAGCATATTGATTGGACAGACAAGGTCTTCAAGGAACTGCTGAAGATTCGTTCCGGCACGCCATTGCTTCGTTTAGTGAGTGAAGAGCAAGTCTTGAAGCGTGTACGTTTCCATAATACTGGGCCGTCGACATTACCGGGCATGATTGTGATGTCGGTGAATGATGGGGTGAGTGTAGGCGCAGACCTTGATAGCAACTTCGACTCAATTGTTGTTGCGATTAATGCCAATACTTCAGCACAAACCATTCAGATTGCTGGAGCACAAAGCTTTGAGTTGCATCCTGTGTTGAAAGCCTCGTCTGATTCAGTCGTTAAGCAGGCGAAGTTTGAAGACGGCGCTTTCACTATTCCACCATTAACTGCGGCTGTCTTTGTCCAGACACAAAATGGTGCGCAAGGAGAAGGGCTGAATATTGATAGTAAGCCAGTTGATGTCGCGCCTTACGGTTCTACAAAAGTATACGTTCGTGGCTCAATGAATGGCTGGAGTACCAGTGATGAAATGGCCTATCAGGGTGACGGTGTGTACGCCTTTGAAGGCTACCTCACTCCGGGGGAGTATGAGTTCAAACTGGCTTCTTCTGACTGGAGTACGATCAATCTTGGTTTTGGTGGCTTCTCAACTGGCAACGGTTCCGTAACACTTGAGGATGCAGGTAATGGCAATATCAAGGTGACAGTGACCGAGCAAGGCGTGTACAAATTTACGTTAGACGCTTCAGACCAATCCGCGTTGGTTGTATCTGTCGTAGATACAAATCTTGACTATGCCTGCTATCAGGATGACAGCAAAGCTTGTGATCTGAGGATCTATCAGGTGATGGTGGAGTCATTTGTCGATGGAGACCCAGACCATAACTATGGTGTGGGCTACGGCAATTCGCACCACAATGGAGACCTTCAGGGTGTCATTGACAGTCTTGATTACATTGTAAGCTTAAACGTGAATGCGTTGTGGTTAACACCTGTGTTTGATTCTTGTGCGGGCCAGGCTGGTGATGATCGCCTTGACGCCACAGGCTATTTTGCTTGTGACTACTTCAATGTCGATCCTAAATTTGGCACGAATGAGAAGCTGAAAGAACTGGTTGATGCTGCTCACGCTAAAGGTCTATACGTGCTTTTAGATGGGGTGTTCGGTCATACTAACCTTACTGGTGTGAAACCTTCCCCAACGGGTAAGCTACCAAGCCTGAGAGGGGAAGAGGGTTACCCGGGTATGTATGTGAATTACCCAGATGCAGCGAGTGAAGCCTTCTTCACAGAGGTGGCAACTTATTGGGTGAAAGAGTTTGGTATTGACGGTTGGCGTTTCGACCAATCTTATCAGCTTCCACTTGAGGCATGGCGCAACATTCGAGCTGCAGTAGAGCAAGCCTCACTGGACAATAAGAATGCTGGTAAGCAATGGGGAACACTGGGCTACATGGTCGGTGAAGTCTGGAAAGGTGTAGATGAGATTACGGCAACAACCTATGGCAGTGACTCACAACCGGGCCTTTCGTCGGCGTTCAACTTCCCGTTACGTTACGGCTTGGTTCAAGCTCTGGCGGTTGAAGAATCAGGGGCGAGCAACAATGCCCGTGTTTTGGATGCAGAGTGGAACAGCCGCGCCAAATCGCCTTACCATGCGATGCCAAACTTAATGCTTGGTAACCATGACTTGGTGCGCTTCGGTGACCTGATTCAGCGTGGCAATCTTGGTGAAGCAGTCAAGCGACACAAAGCCGCGTTTAGCTTTCTAGCTGCTTACTCTGGACCAATCACACTTTACTACGGTGAAGAGATTGGTGACGAAGTCGCTAACTTCTCGGACAAGGTCACATCAGATTGTGCTTCTCAGGGGCTGTGTGATGATCATGTCGCTCGCTCAAGCGCGAAAGTGCAAGGCGTGACTGGGGTGACACTGACTGCTGAGCAACAAGATGTGAAAAACTATCTGACTCAAATTATGCAGGTTCGTAGTGAACATCCAGCGCTTTATGCGGGTGAACGACGCAACTTATGGTTGGATGACAACCTGTATGCTGACCTGAAAGTGAATGGTGATGAGCAGATCATCTATGTGCTGAACACATCAACATCGGAACAAACACTCAATGTCGATTTAACAAGAGTCAAATCGACAGACGAATTTGAAGACTTGATGAGTGGTGAGCTGATTAATGTTCAGGCAACATCCGGTGCGGTTTCTGTTCCAGCTCTGACAGGGCGACTTCTTTTAATCAAATAATCATTTGTCATAAGAAGTCGACTGAAACGAAAAAGGCTCTCCTATGTGGAGAGCCTTTTGTTTGAGAGTCCAATTATCAATGCAGCTGTTGATAAACATTTAATGGTTGAGCCTTTTGGGTATGACCAAGTCCAACTTTTTATTTCTGGTGAATCACTTGGTTGGTAGGTTTCTTATTCTGAAGTTCGTCCAGTAGTAGCTGTGTGTGAACATAGAGATAGCTTATCGCCTCTTTTTTCTCGGGCTCTGCGTGAATCAACCGGCACCAGTAGGTTATCTCTTGAAGGCGAGACTCTAGGTCTTCTGTATTCATGATTATTTACCAACAGTAAAAGATACACTTTAGTGTACACATTATGCATGTGTGTGTATATTTAATTGTTTTTTAATATGATACTGATATCATTTGTTTTTTAGGAGAGGTCGGGCCTCGCTTTATGACCAAAAGGCACATAAATGAAGAACAACAGTGAGCAACTGGACATACTCAGAGACAACATACAGTTTGGCCTAAATAAGAGTAAAGAAACCAAGGCGTCATTAAGTCGCAAAACCGGTGTTACGCGTTCGACTATCTATAAAATACTCGATGGCAAGGTTGAAAGAGTGCAGACCTCGACGGTTGAACGCATTGCTAACTTCTTTGGAACAACCTGTCATATCATTCAAAATGAATCCCTAGAAGATCTTCTATCTGAAACACCTGTCGTGTCGGTATGCGGAAACAAAAACCCAATTGCTGTTCCGATTCTGAGTGAAATGGAGTTCATCCAGAAAAGTGAATATTACATCGGCGACCTGGTCACTGATTATCCTCTTACCTACCACTTTTCTGAAGGGAGTAACATCGTAGCGATTCGAGTGAGTCAGGTTTTGTCTAATTATTTTACCAAGGGCAATCTACTGATTATTGATCGCTCGAATCACAATGAAAAAGAGCTGAGTAAGCTCATTGTTCGCGGTGGTACATTGCATTCTCTTCCCCCTAACACTTCTCTTTTAGAAGGCGATTTTCTTTTTGGAGTAATACTCGAGGAACGTTTTTGTGTTTAATAAAAAATATAAATTGATTGGCTTTAATGGTGCCCCTGAAATGATGGCTAGCGTGATGATACGGGGAACTGGAAAGGTCGTGAATATGCCCGCTAAAGATCTTATTTCCAGTGAGGTTGCTGATGATCTAAATCGAAACGAATTAGTTGAAGTATGTAAGAAAGTTTATTCAAAATCGAGCTTTGAAGGAGCATACGAGCTAGAGGACAGACATGAAAGTTATTGGATGAGTTACTCTTTTCTCGTACTTTGTCTGTGTTCTCTTTTTACATTGTCAAACATTACCGGAATTAAACCTGTAGAAATATTCAATACAGGCCTAATTGTACCTGCCGCAATATTTCTTTACCCAATTTCATTTATATTTGTTGATATATTAAACGAATACTTTGGTTTAAAGCTCGCAAGAAAAGCCATCATACAATCGACAGTTGTCAATGCCGGGATACTCGTTCTTCTCTATTTATCCACCACTATTCCTAGCATAGGCCCATGGCAAGCGATGGATGAACAGTATACTTCGCTTGTCACAAGTATGACCTCGGTGTTCTTAGCTTCTTTAAGTTCTTACTTTATTTCAGAGAATATCAATGCTTACGTCCTGAACAAAATAAAGATCGCCACACAATCTCGATGGCTTGCCATTCGAGTCATAGCAAGTACCAGTATCGCATCTGTAGTGGATAGCGCACTATTTATTAGTATTGCATTTTTTAATGTACTACCAAATGACGTACTTTTCGTTATGTTTCTTAGCCAAGTTACTATTAAGATCTTATATGCACTGTTCAGTGTCGCGCCCATTTATTTCGCAAGGAAATTGTTTTCCCGCTTAATCAACGTCAAGGAATTAAATAATAATGACAACCTATGATAAGAACCTAGGTAAAAAAAGCGAGTATATCTCTCAGTATCAACCTGAGTTACTCGATCCTATCCCAAGACAAAAAGGCAGAGATGAGATTAAAGACCTTAAGGTCGCTACTCATGCTGGGTATGACTTATGGACGGCTTTTGAAGTGTCATGGTTGAACAATAAAGGTAAGCCGATCGTTGCAATCGCGGAGTTTATTATTCCTCATACGTCCAACAACTTGATTGAATCGAAGTCATTCAAATTGTATTTAAATAGCTTCAATCAAACACGTTTTGAGTCGAAAGATATTGTTATTGAGAAAATGCAGTCCGACTTAACTAATGCTGCTGGTGCTGAAGTGACGGTGTCATTTATGGACGTAGATGAACCACAACAAACCTCAATAAATAAGCAATTTGATTGCATTGATGGTTTGGATATCACCGTAGACTCGTTTGAGTATGATGCGGATTCGCTCTCCGGAAGCACTGTGGATGAGTATGTCTCTGAATCTTTATGTTCCCACCTTTTGAAATCGAACTGTTTGGTGACGAATCAGCCAGATTGGGGAAGCGTATACATCCGTTATACGGGAGCTAAAATCAATCATGAGAGTCTTCTGAAATATCTAATCTCATTCCGTGAACATAATGAGTTTCACGAGCAATGCGTCGAGCGCATCTATTCTGATATCAAACGATGCTGTGCTCCTGAAAAGCTGACAGTGTTTGCTCGATATACACGACGAGGTGGTCTTGATATAAACCCTTATCGTAGCGACTTTGAAAGCGAAATCTGCTCTGGTAGAAACCCGAGACAGTAACCAACGGCTTAAACTAAAAGGCCTGCTTGAAAGGGGGACTGAACCCGAATTGAGCTTAACTTGCAGGCCCGTTGTTCAGAGCAGATGTCTTGTTTACATCTGCTCAACCAACACCGCTAAATATGTTGGTTGAGTGGTATTAAATCGTCAAAGCTTGCGTCCAGTTCGATGCCAAACGTTTCTTTTAAAACACCAAGATAGCCTTCGTCCTCAGCAATCTCTTTTTCCTCTGTATGTTCGTTCGTTTTTATCTTTAACGTGCTATTAAGCAGCGTGATGATGCCGTTATCTGTGGTTATTGTTGCCACCCGCTTTTGCAAGAAAGTGGAGTCAGGGCTGGTCGAGGTGTAGAAATTGCCGCAAGCAATATCGCTTTCGCAAACGTGAGTGAAATCAAGGCTATAAAGATCAATCCAGTTATCGTCTATTTTTGCCTGAAGCATGGCGCCAAATAGAGGATGTTTTACAAACCGTAAGGTCTGTAAGTCGGTGGCGATTTCCCTGTCGAAAACAACAGGTATAGGAGCACGCGGAGTCTGGGCCCCGAAGCCAACATCGACAATCCATTCCTGCCCCTCAAGCACAACGAGCGATACCTGATGGCTGCGGCTGGATGGTTCTGGCCCAAGATGTACCCGACCAAGCAGCGGTTTTGCATCAAAGCCAAGACTCTTGAGAGCACTAAGAAGCAAGGCGTTCACTTCAAAGCAGTAGCCCCCACGTTCACTCAGAACCAGTTTCTCGAACAAAGCGTCCTCAGATAAATGGATGGTGCGGCGCAGTGCTACATCAAAGTTTTCAAAAGGAATTCTGCGATGTTGAGCACGATGGAGGGCAGTGAGATCGTCGATTGTGGTTTGGGGTATGTATGACAGACCGATCTTAGAAAGATATTGGTTTAGTCTGCTTGAGTCCATTGAACAGCTCCGTTGTTAATGAGAAATAACACGTTAACAGAAGAGGTTTAATTAATTCAATCCGAGCCTTGATGATTGCGAGCTAAGTGACTGCCTAATAGAAACTGATAGGGAGGTAAAAATCGAGTTCAAAGTGCTCATCGTCATGTAGGAAGTGGTTCCTATGATAGTGAACATACGCTGGTGTTGACCCCAATTTAAAGCCAGATTCGGGTAACCATTGTTCATGAACCTTACTGATTTGAGGGAGCAGCTCTCCATACACTCCAGTGAGACGAAACACGGCATGTAATCCACCTGGTATCACTAACTGATTAACCACACCTCGAACCTTGATTGGTTTGTCTATCTCGATACACGCTACGTAGCGACAGTTATCCAGTTCAACCAACGCTGGGTTTGAATGATGCAAACCGTATTGACGTGATGTGTCACGCCCCTCGCTGCTTGCCCATGCATTTAAGACTCGCCAAGCATTTTTTACGGTTCGGCTGTAACCTACATGGCGAACATACGCAGCGAGACGATCGGAGGTTTCGATGATTTTAGGCTCGGGAAGAGTTTTCTTTGCGACGCGATGATAGCCAGCGGCGATTTCTGGATCTTTGAGATAAGGCTTATCGATGTTTTGTTGCTCGTGCTTTCGCCATTCTCCTGGCGAGACACTGAAAGTGGATTTAAATGCGCGGCTGAACGAAGAAACAGAGTGAAAGCCACATTTATTGGCGATGTCTAATACTGAGGAATGTGGATCAAACATTAGTTGATTTGCGGCGTACTCCATTCGTGTTCGGCGAATATACTGATGGATGGATTCTCCGACAACCTGCTTAAAAACACGGTGAAAGTGTTGCTCAGAATACGCTGCGATGTCCGCTAATTCCTTGGCTGGTAAGGATTTACTGATGTCTTTATGAATGTGATAAAGCACGTCATTGATTCGGAATATGTGTTGTCGGCTCATAAAGAAAAATAGCATAAATGGACATGTTGAACAGCATAAACGGACATCCTATTTTCATCAATGGGTTATACACTTCATTAACGTCTTTTCGACGATAAAAATTCTAAAATTACACTCAGGAACTGTTATGGAAATCGCTCGCTCCCTGCAACAAATCTCGTCGTCTTATATTCGTGAAATTCTCGCTGCCGCATCGGATAAGAATGTCATCTCGCTTGCGGGTGGCTTACCAGATGAAAGTACATTTCCAATTGAATTAATGAAGCCGACACTCGAAAGCCTTTCATCAATGCCGGAAGTTTTCCAGTACGGGGCAACTGCAGGTTACGCACCACTTCTAGAGTTCCTGACAGAGTATTTTGAGTTGCCAGAGACGCACTCAGTAATGGCGTGCACAGGATCGCAGCAAGGGCTAGACCTGATCGCTCGTGCTTATGTAAACCCAGGTGACAAAGTGGTCATGGAAGCACCTAGCTACCTTGGTGCGATGCAGGTGTTTGGTTTGGTTCAGGCGGATATTGTCACTGTACCTCAGACGGAGGCGGGCCCTGATTTACATGCTCTTGAGAAGAGCTTCGCTGAACAATCACCTAAGATGTTCTACGCCGTACCAGATTTCCATAACCCAACTGGTGTGTGCTGGACCTTAGAAACTCGTCAGAAGGTCGGTGCGTTGTGTGAGCAATACAATGTTGTTCTGATTGAAGATGCACCGTACCGTGAACTTAGATTTTCAGGTCAAGCGATTCCATTGGTCTCTGATTTCTGTCCACAACACTCTATTGTGCTGCGCTCATTTTCAAAGATTGCGTCTCCGGGTCTGCGAGTTGGTGTCGTAAGTGGTAAGAGTGAATATCTGGAACCACTCATCAAGATCAAGCAAGGTGCTGACTTACACTCAAGTGTCCCTATGCAAGCGCTACTTCTGGGCTTGCTGAAACACCAAGGCTTTGAACAGCACATTGGTACGGTTAGAGACTTGTACCAATCTCGCTATGAGAAGCTATTTGCTGAGCTGCAAAAGCAACTACCAGCTGGCTGCGAAGTGAAGCCTGTTGAAGGAGGCATGTTCATTTGGGTGACGTTACCATCTTGCGACACATTTGCACTGGCAAAAGCGTTACTAGGGAATGGCGTTGCGGTTGTGCCAAGCCCAGTGTTCTATCCAAATGCAGATGAAGCCAAGCCCGCATTAAGACTTAACTACACTAATGCCTCGCCAGAGGAGCTAACGGTAGCAGTCGAGCGTCTTGCTAAAGGCTTGAAAGCATCCATCAGCGAGCCTGAACTCGAAAACGCATAATGAATGCAAAAAAAGCCCCCACTTATTGAGAGTGGGGGCTTTTTCATTACTGAACCTAGATTCTAGCCAGCAACCAGTTCAAAAGACTCGGCTATCTGGCGAGCGGTTTCTCGGGCATGCTTTTGTACGCCGATAATGGTTGCAGAAGCATAGCCAGACCATTCCCCATAACCAATCAGCCATAGGCCTGAATGCTGAGTAGAGCGAGTGCCTTGAGTCAAACTTTGTAGATCCGTATTTAGCTGTAAGCCTTTCAGGTGGTTGAGCTGAGTCTTAAAGCCTGTGCACCAGATAACTGCATCAATGGCAATGCGTTTGTTAGCAGTGATAATTTCATGCTCGCTAAAAGATTCAATGTCTTCTTCACGAATCAACACTCCGCGTTCACGTGCTTCTTTGACCGAGTCAACCATGACGATTTTGGAGAAGTCATCGGTGTTTTCTAGCTTTTCACCCTTCATCGCGGCGTAATAACGTTTTGTAGAAAGCTCGAATAAGTAACGGCCATCCAGTTCATCATCGAGGTAATCGAGAGGGCGATTGGTGAACCAGTGCGTATTGGCGACTTGGGACACTTCAGCCAATATCTGAGATCCTGAGTTACCGCTGCCTATCACCGCGACGTTCTTACCAGCGAATATCGCATTGTTTTTGTAGTCTGCAGAATGTACCTGATCACCTATAAAGCGCTCTAGGCCGGGGAAAGTTGGAATGAATTGGCCTGAAAAGTTACCAGTCGCAGATACAACGGCTTTCGCGAGGAATTCCCCGTTATCTGTTGTGATATGAAAAGTGTCTTCGACCTTAGTGACATCCAGCACTTTCACAGGACGTTCAATACGAAACTGATAACGCTGCTCATATTTGCCGAAATAGTCGATCACTTCATCACGGCTAGGGTAAGCCTCGCGAGTTTTAGGCATCATAAAACCAGAAAGCGAGCTGTACTCCTTTGGTGAAAATAGTCTCAGGCTATCCCATGCATGTAACCAAGCGCCGCCATGTGTTGGATTCGCATCTAAGATCAGTGGGTCAATACCATTTCTTTTCAAATAGTAAGCGGTCGATAGCCCAGCTTGCCCTGCACCAATAATGATTACTTGCTCGGTCATGTTTACCTTCCCACACCAAAATGTTGATGAAATCTAAATTTCCAGAATATTCGAAATTTAAAGTTTTGTGACTGGTTCGTCAATATATTTCGACAAAATTGGAAATTTAGATGTTAATGATGAAATACAAGCCTGAAGAAAGAGGGGAGTGTGATTCACTTAAAATGTGTTTATCAACATAAAGATAGCAAGAGCGATGAACAATAAACCTGTGGCAACCTCGATCCAATGAGTTTTCGCTTTAATAAACTGGGCGGCATAACTGCCAGCAAACGCGTAAATAAGGTGTACGGAAAAGGTACATAATAAAAGGATTACAGTGAGCTCAATACCAGTTTGTAAGCTATTGGCTTCAGTGTTGATGAAAGCGGGCAGCAGTGCGACAAAGAAGACAATAGTTTTGGGGTTAAACACAGATAACACCACCCCAGAAGTGAATACGGTAGTACGGTGAGTGGTTTGCGGAGCATCATCACTTTCACTAGGTTGGGAGCGCAGTAAGCTCACAACACCAAGATAGAATATGTAGCCAGTTCCTATGAATTGAACGGCTTTGAACAGCGATTGTGAACTTAAAATGATGGCTGATAACCCGAGAATCGTAGCTGTAGCAACCAGCGCCATCCCGGTAATAATCCCGCACATAAGAGGAATGGTGCGTTTGGTGCCTTTAATAATCGAAGAATTGATGACGGCAAGAGTACCGGGGCCTGGTGTACCTGCCGCGATTAGGCAAGTCATGATATAAGCGAGCATGTCAGTGTGTTGAAGCATCTTGGTTTTCCTATCTCTTTTTCCACCATTTTTCTGTGTTTCATGCTTTCGAGATAGGACGATATTGGCGTTTTAAGCTCATTTTATTGCTTGGTTTTCGTTCAAATATAAGAGCTTTCTTTGTTATTTCTATAATTATTAGATAGTTAGGTTAACTGTGAGTAGAAAAGTAATAGGATGAAATTGACTTGAAGCCTTTCTCAAACTCGATTAGCGTTAAGTAATAGAATGATCAAGGAAGGAGTCTGGGTGAATTCAACGTATTCGCAAATCAAATGCTTTGAAGGCATCGAGAGTGTCTATGCCCATTACAAAGATGAGCACTTTTCTCCTCACGTTCACGAAGGTTATGCCATCGGCATCATTGAACGCGGTGCACAGAAATTCTTCTACAAAGGTGGCAATCACTTGTCTGGTGCGGGCTCTTTAGTGGCAGTAAATGCGGATGCCATCCACACTGGTCAATCAGCCAGTGACAATGGGTGGAGCTATCGTGCCATTTATCCAACCCCCGAAGTGGTGAACAGAGTGTTGGCTGATTACACCGATGGTCGCCACTACAGCCCTTCGTTTCAGACGCCAACAATTGAAAATCCGGTGTTGACGAATCACTTACGCACCTTATTTGAATACTCGGATATTGATTCGCCTGCTCTGGTGCTGGAATCCTTGTTGATCACTTTTCTCTCCAATCTTGCCCGTGCTTCTGGTTCTAAGTTGCCTGATGGCGAGACAGCCAGTGCAAAGGCAAACATTGAACGAGTGCGTGATTATATTAGAGAGTACTCACACCAAAACTTAACCATCGATGAGCTGGCAAATCTGGCTGGCATTAACAAATACACATTATTGAGACAGTTTAAGCAGGCTTACGGTTTGGCGCCTCATCAATATCAGATACAGCTGAGGATTCGCCATGCTCAGACGCTTTTGCGTCAAGGTGTGGCACCGTCGATTGTCGCGACTGATTGCGGCTTCTACGATCAAAGCCACTTGTCTGCTCACTTCAAAAAAGCCCTCGGCGTGACGCCTAAGCACTATCTCAATGGCATGCAGATGTGCCGCCGTTAGTCAGAAAGCGTAATCAAAAGATCAATAAGCGTGTCCAATTCTTCTATTGCACGCCCTTCAAGTGGGTAACCCATATTGATTCTCACACAGTCGGAATAGAGATCGAGAGTGGTAAAGAGATGCCCGAGGCGGATATCAATTTTGTGAGTTTCGATTTCGCTCTGTAACTGTTTGCTGTCCAAACCCGGAGCTTGGATCCAAAGCACCATACCGCCTTGTGGGTTGCTGATCTTTATGTGCTCGGGCAACTGCGCGGTTAGATAGTCGAGATAGTCTTTTCTTAGCGAAAGTAGCTTTTGCTTTCTGCGTCTGAGTTGCTTGGCGTACTGGCCAGAATCAATGAAGTCAGCCACGGCTAACTGAACCGGAGTCGAAACTCCATAGCAACTCGCTCCAAACTGACCTTGATAGGTTGACTGGTAACGACCGGGTAAGCACCAGCCTAATCGATAACCCGGAGACAGGCTCTTTGAAACTGAGCCGCACCAGAGAATATAACCAGCTTGATCGTAATATTTTGCAGGCAAAGGCGTATGGTCAGAGTAGGATAGCTCTAGGTAAACGTCGTCTTCAATCACGGGAATCTGGTACTGATTTGCCAAGTGTGCCAGCGTTTGTTTTTGCTGAGCCGACATGCTGATCCCCTGTGGGTTCATATGAGAAGTACAGAAAATACCCGCCTTGACATTGCCTTGCTGAAAGTGTGCTTCCAGTTGTGCTAAATCGATGCCGTCGTCTAAAGAGGGAATCTCGACAATTTTTCGTGCCATCTGACCAAGTAGTTCGATGATGCCGTTGAAGCATGGTGAACTGATTGCGATGGCATCACCTGTCTCAGTGCAGGATTCAATCGCTGCTTTTATCGCTGACATACAACCAGCCGTGACGACAAGATCACTGGCAGAAAAGTGTACGCCTACTTTAGAAAAGTGAGTCGATAATGCCTGACGCAGCAAAGGCTCTCCCTGAACATCAGGATAGTGGTTGAGTCGGTCGCCCATTCGACGCAAAGCTCGGCGAAAACTGCGTTCGAGCTCTGTTACGGCTTGTTCATCATTAGCGGTACTGGAAACACCTAATGGGCCTCGCAGTGCAGAATGTACGGAATTGAAGTTGCGGACTGTTGATACGGTGCTGACAAACTGTTTGAGCTCGGGGGTCTGATGGGAGTGTTGGCGAGGTGCGACGAAGTAACCCGCTTGAGGGCGGGACTGGATCCAGCCTTGTGACTCCAACTCCTGATAGCAACTAACGGCGGTCGACATACTGACAGAGTGCTGCTGTGAGAGTTGCCGTAAGGAGGGCATTTTGTCGCCTTCACACAGCTTAGCGTGTTGAATATCTTCAATGAATTGATTGGCTAACTGCTTATAAATGCTCATCATCATAACAACTGTACTGGTTTTTATTTGAAAAATTGTATCTGTATCCCTTTTTGCTCGCAAGCGATACTCATATTCACAGAATGAATGGAGGGATAATAATGAAGAAAAACGACCTAATACTTGCGGTATTCGTCATGGCTATTTGGGGATTCAACTTCTCAATGATCAAAATGGGGATTACCAATGTTCACCCACTGATTGCGACGGCTGCCCGTTTCGCGCTCGCGGTGATCCCGGCGATCTTTTTCATCGCCAGACCGAATGTGGCTTGGCGCTATTTAGTCAGCTATGGGTTAGTGTTTGGCGTCGGGATTTGGGGGATGGCGTCTTGGTCGATTACTGCGGGTTTGTCTTCCGGAATGTCTTCGGTTTTGCTGTCGAGCAACGTATTGATCGGCATGGCGGTCGGGCTTTTTGTCTTTAAAGAAAAGTCGTCACCTCGAAAATTGATGGGGGCTTTGCTTGCTATGGTCGCGCTGCTGGTGCTGGTGTCTGCGACCAACGGTAATATTACTGCTTCAGGCCTTATGCTGATTATGATTGCGGCAATCAGTTGGACCTTAATGGGAGTCATCGTTAAAGCTTCCAAAACCAAACAGGCTTTTGCATTTAATGTATGGGGAATGTTGTTTGCGCCTGTACCGCTCGTGTTGTTCGCAACGGTATTGCACGGTGAACAAATCCTTTGGCAAGCGTATGAAAACTGGGATATGAACACGACAATTGCAGTGGTTTTTCAGGCTTACCCAACCACCTTGTTTGGTTACTGGGTCTGGAATCGAACGCTGATTAAGTACCCTTTAAGCACCGCAGCACCTTTGACTTTGCTTGTTCCAGTATTTGCTTTAGTCAGTGGCTATTTCATGTATGACGAAGTGCTCTCTATGCCGCAAGTCATCGCGAGTGCGTTATTTCTGATAGGCATCGGTTTGATTGTAAAACCTGCCACGGAAAAACACAGAGCGGCAAGCGCTAAGTTAGCAGGTCAAAGTCGATGAATGGATTTATTCATTGAGCAAAGATTAAGATGGGTGAGCAGAATTTTGCTCGCCCATTATTTTTGTGAGCGAGAATATTGGTAAGGCACGTTACGTCGTTTGACGGGTGTTGATTTCACAATGGAGGTATTGGTTTCAGCCAGAGAGGATACTTTGTCTAGGATTTCATCCAATTGCTCCATTGTGCCGAAACGCATCCGAGCATAAAAACAATCTTCACCAGTGACTTTGTCGCATTCAATAAACTCTGGCGTTTCGATGATCATCGCTTCCAGCTGTTTTATCTTTCCTGGTAGTTGACGCATACGTACGATGGCTTCAAGTGGGAATCCTAAATTTTCTGGTGCGAGTTGAACCCGATATCCTGAAATAACGCCGAACTCTTCCATACGTTTGAGTCGCTCGTTAACGCTCGGAGACGACATTTTCACTTCTCTGGCTAGCTCTGCGACTGGCATTCGTGCGTTCTCGTTAAGTAAGTCGAGTAGTTGGCTATCGATGGCGTCCAGCGTCCAATCTTCGTTTTTAAGGTTCTTACGCATATTTGTCTTCCTTTTTTAAGTCTCACTGAAAAATGAGCTTCATTTCGCCATGCCTTTGTGGGGGATTACTTCTTAATCTATGTGTATTACTTAGTAGATTCAAGGGGATGAATTATGTATAGGAATGATACAGAAGCCGGCACCATCAAAATGATCACCGCTATGGTGTTATCGGGAACCATAGGATTGTTTGTGATTGAGTCAGGTCAATCGTTTTGGAATGTCGTATTTTTCCGCTGTTTGATCGCAGGTCTGTTTCTGGCTGGTTACGTTAAATGGCAGTATGGTTCGTTTACTGCAGGCCTGAATAGAAAAGTACTTGGGTTGATTTTGGCGGGTGGTATTACTTTGGTGGGTAACTGGGTTTTGCTCTTTGCCTCTTTTGATTATATCCCTTTCTCTATTGCGACGATTGCTTACCATATGCAACCAATTGTGTTAGTTGTTGCTGGTTCACTGATGGCAAGGCAACTGCCAAGCGTGAATCTCATTGTGTGGCTATCAGTAGCAGTGTTGGGGTTGGTGTTAGTGACTGATCTGGATCTAACGCAGCTAAGTACTTTGCTGCAAGGTGAAGATGTTGGCAGCCAGCAAATATTGTTTGGGCTGTTATTGGCGCTGGGTGCTGCACTGTTGTACACAGTGACGACATTATTGACCAAAGAAGTCAGCCAAGTATCGCCAAGCGTGATTGCACTTGTTCAGGTCAGTGTGGGTGTTGTCTTACTATTACCTATGGTGGATTGGTCGGCGCTACCGAAGGTTCCAGTTCAGTGGGGAGCGTTACTCACACTTGGTTTGGTAAATACCGGATTTATGTACGTCATCATGTATGATGCCTTTCAAAAACTCACCACTCATCTCATCGCCATTTTATCTTTCGTGTACCCCGTGACCGCTTTAGTGGTGGATTACTTTGCCTTTGATAATGTGATGAATCTATCGCAAGGTTTGGGAGTCATTGGGATATTGTTGGCTGCATGTGCCGTAAAATTTGACTGGCGGATTGGAGCATTGATGTCAACCGTAAAAAGTCAGCAAAAAATCTAAGCAACTCTTTTCCATATATTTTGTATGGCTATTGCTTGCTTTAACCACATTGCAATTGCATATTGCGACTTATGTTGCAATATGCAATTGATAATATGCACTTGATGGATATTATCATGTGTTTTCACTCAAATCTCACAGCTGTTCACGCTTTCTCATCTGGCATGTAAATTGTAAGTATATTGTTAATGTTTGGTTACCTATTAGGTGATAAGGTTTTAGTGCAGAGTCTTTTGAAAGTATCTCAATACAAGAAACACTTTTGATAAGAATCTGTTATCTAAGCTTTATCTGTCGTCTTGATGGAGCAAAATCAGTTCAGAACAAGTTATGCCCGAGTCATAAAAATTGAACACACTGGCTTAGGACATAAAAGTGATGGGAGCCATAAATGGAAATGATTGAACTCGTGTATGTCAGCAAAGCGGTTCAACGGCTTAAGCAAGATCAATTGGAAGCGATTCTGTCGAAAGCACGTAAGAATAATACGGACAACGAAATTACTGGCCTTCTCCTTTATGACGGTTATGGCACCTTCATCCAAGTTTTAGAAGGGCCTGAAAACAGCGTCGAATCACTATTCAGTAAGATTCAGAAAGACACTCGTCACACCAATATTAACCGTATCGGTTTTCATCATATAAGCACTCGCAGTTTCCCTGATTGGAAAATGGGCTTCAAAGTTCTTGATCAGCACCTTGGGTCGTCGATTCCTGGATTTAGTGATTTTATGGATCACAAAGGAGACCTCAATTACCTGCTGGAACATAAAAGCTTTGCCATGCGAATGATCAAGCATTTCGTCAAAAAGGATTGAGGGGGATAGGCATGTTATCTAGATTAACCATTGCCCAGAAAGTGTATTTGCTCGGGTTGTCCCAATTGCTTGCCATGATGATTATGGGCGGTTTTGCCCTTTATCAAATGAACAAGATTGGTAACGAGCTGGTTGATATCGCAGAAGAAGATATCCCGTTAACTAAAATGTTGACGGTGGTGACAGAGCATCAGTTGGAACAAGCGATTCTGTTCGAAAGAGCACTCATTAAAGCGATCCGCGTTGAGCAAGGATTGGCCCAGATGAGTGTATTCGAAGAAGCTAAGAAAAAGGTTCATGACCTGACGGTCAAAACCGAAAAAGAACTCTATGAAGTTGAAGAGTTCATAGAGAAAGCCATACCACTGTTGCACTCAGTTGAGGCTCAAGAAAAATTCAAGAAGCTTCTTGGCAAGCTGAAAGTTGTCGAGAAGTCTTACAGCACACTTGTTGATGAAGTAGACAAAACAATGGACTTCGGCAGCAATGGTCAAATCGAAGAGATGCTCGAGTTCTCTAAGAAAGTGGAAGCACATGAAGATGAAATTGATAAAGCGTTGATTTCGATTCTCGATGAGGTGCAAAACTTTACTCTTGCCAGTGCACTGCAAGCTGAAGAGGATGAGAAGTTCGCAATCAAGTGGATGACGATCATTGCTTCAGTGTCGATAGTTTTAGGTATTCTTATGCCTTTCTTGGTCACACGTGCTATTCGTACCCCAATAATGAATCTCATCGACAGACTTAAGCAGGTGGCTGAAGGTGATGGCGACTTAACCATTCGATTGGATGACTCGTCCCGCGATGAAACGGGTACCGTGGCAAACGCATTCAATAAGTTCTTGGGTGTGTTGATGGGAACCATCACTCAAATCAACTCTAAGGCGGAAGAACTCGGGCAGTCATCAGAAGTTGCAGTTTCAGCTATGCAGCGTACGTTGCAGAACGTTGAAAAGCAGCGTTGTGATATCGAGCAGGTAGCGACAGCGATTAACCAAATGAACGCGACGACACAGGAAGTGGCGAACAGTACAGCAAACGCGTCTTCGGTGACTGATGAAGTCAGAAAGCACGTAATGGAAGGTCAGAAAGAAGCGCTAGCTACTCAAGAGGTTATCCAGGAGCTTGCGAATGAGGTGACCACATCATCCGGTGTGATTGAAAACCTTGTTTCTGAAACCAACAATATCGGTCAAGTACTGGAATCTATTCAAGGTATCGCTGAACAAACTAACTTGCTTGCTTTGAATGCTGCCATCGAAGCGGCTCGCGCAGGTGAAACAGGGCGTGGTTTTGCGGTGGTTGCGGACGAGGTTCGTTCACTCGCTCAGCGCACTCAAGAAGCAACCGTAGATATTCAGAAGTTAGTCGATACATTGCAGTCGGAAGCGAAAAATGCCGTATCAAGTATGAAGAAAGGAACAGATACCGCAAAACTCTGTCTAGAGAAGAGTTCGGAGTCTGCCAATACCTTCTCTGTTGCTGCTGAATCGGTCAATCAGATCGCTGGCTTGAACTTACAAATTGCAGCTGCTGCTGAGGAACAATCGACGGTGGCGCAAGATTTGGACAATAACCTGACCAGCATCAAGACGTTAGCAGAAGAGACCGCGGAAGAAACAAAGAATACAGCGGCTGCAAGTGAAACCATCGCGATGAATGTGATTGATTTACACAAAAACCTTAACAAGTTCCAAGTGTAAGAGCTGTTTGAACTTGCTAACGAGAGGCCATAGCATTGCTCTGGCCTTTTTGTTTATTGGTTTTTGTATTTGTGCAGTAAATCTATCGGAATGTGGCAATAATCGTCTGGGTGGAGGGTTAGGCGATCCTGATGTTCATCATCGCTTTTAACATAGTTGGTCAGCGGAAGTATCTCTACCACAATACGTTCGCGATCTGAACGAGACTCAATAAAGCCCTGAGCCTGAGTTAAATGCTTATGGTTTATGCTATATACGCCAGTGCGGTATTTTTTACCGATATCTTCGCCTTGCTTGTTGCGGCTGTAAGGATCGATAATTTCAAAGAAGAAATCCATCAATTCCAGAACTGATACTTTTTCAGGATCAAACTGAGTGCGGACGCATTCCGCATAGCCATCATATTCCCCTTTGGTATCCTGATTAGTGCCATTGGCTCTCCCGGCTTCAGTTACGATTACTCCGGGCAGATGTTTCATAAACTCCTGTACACCCCACAAGCAGCCTCCGGCAAAATAGATTTCTTCCATTACATGATCTCTTAAGATTAACTGCCATGTATTAGAGCAAAACTGCTCCAATTGCTCTACGCCTTTTTACTTTTTAAAACGGTCATCTGAACAGTAATTTAAAGGTTGAAACTTTTTTCTTGATACGCGCCTTCGAATTTCAAAGTAGCACACCCTTAAATCGCCATTTTGATGCCTTAAATTGGCGATTTTGGGGTGTTTTAAGTTTTTGATGTTTAAGGTTTTATTTTTGTGGAAAAACAAAGGCTTAGAGTGCTAGTCTTGTGCCAACTAAGGAGAACACATGTCTATAAAAGATCAGACGTATCATCAGCAAGACTTCTCTCATCAGGACTTACAGCAGCAGGTGTATGAGGGTTGTCAGTTCATTAAATGCAGCTTTGACCGAGCGGATTTACGTGATGCAAAGTTCATCAACTGCAAATTCATTGAAGCGCAAGCGCTGGAAGGGTGCAGCTTCCAATATGCCAACCTCAAGGATGCCAGTTTTGAAAACTGTATGTTAGCCATGAGTCAGTTTGTTGGTGCTGATTGTTTTGGTATCGAATTTAGAAAGTGCGATTTAAAAGGTGCGAACTTTCAGCGAGCGAATTTTGTTAATCGTATTAGCCATTCAGCTTACTTTTGTTCTGCATACATCACTGGGTGTAACCTGAGTTACGCCAACTTTGAACGTGCATTGCTAGAAAAGTGCGAGCTGTTTGAAAATCGTTGGAGTGGTGCCAACCTGTTCGGAGCCAGTATGTTGGGCGCGGATTTGTCACGTGGTGAATTCAGCAAAGAACAGTGGGGCACATTCAACTTGGAAAGCGCAGACTTAACTCATGTTGACCTGGAAGGTTTAGACATGCGTAGGGTCTCACTCAACGGTGTGAAGATCTGTGATTGGCAGCAAGAGCAGCTACTGTCGAAGTTTGGTTTGGTTGTGATTGGTTAAACCTACTCCTCTAAAAAAGTATCCAACGAATTGACATCGAAATAACGGCGAGTGAAAAAACACTCGCCAACCATATCAAGAAAAACCATCCAAATTGTTTCATCAGTGGTACCCCTCACCGTGTTTTAGCTTTCCTCTGAATACCCAGTATGAATAAGCGCTGTAGGCGATGATCATGGGTAGCAAAATAGCCGCTCCGACCAACAAGAAAGCAAGGCTTGAATCTGGGCCTGCGACCTCTTGGTATGTCAGTGCAAATGGAACTAGGTAGGGGAAAGTGCTTACGCCAAAACCAAGCGCAGAGATAACAAACAGCCCTATACCGCATAGATACGCCTTGAGTGCCTTGTGTTCCAACAAAGCGGAAAATAGTGTCCAGATACACAATGCTGCCGCAATTGGAATGAAAAGGAAGAGCAGTGCGTTAGGGAAGCTAAACCATCGTTCGAATACCAAACCATTACTGAGTGGTAACCATAAGCTGGCGATTGCGATACAGATAACGAGTGCCACCCCCCAGCGTTTTGCGACCGTATAGTAACGGTTGATCAGATCATCGGGCAATTTCATGATTAACCAGCAAGCACCTAACAGTACATAAGCGCAAACTAAGGCAACAGCACAGAACACGCTGAAGGGGCTTAACCAGTCAAACCAGCCGCCAGCGTACGAACGTCCATCCACTTTGATACCTTGAAGAAGGGCACCGAGCATAATGCCTTGCATCGCTGTTGCTAGTAATGAACCCAAAAAGAAGGCTCCGTCCCACAGGAATTTGCCTCGTTTGGTTCGAAAGCGGTATTCAAACGAAACCCCTCGTAGTATGAGCCCTAAAAGCATAAGGATCAGCGGGGCATAAAGTGCTGGCATGACGACGGCATAAGCCAGCGGGAATACTGCGAACAAGCCGCCACCACCTAACACCAGCCATGTCTCGTTACCATCCCACACAGGAGCGATACTGTTCATCATGAGATCGCGTTCGTTTTCACTGTGTGCGCTGGGGTAGAGAATACCAATTCCCAGATCAAAACCATCCAAAATTACATAGATGAGGACAGCTAAACCGATTAATCCGTACCATATTAGTGCGTAATCCATATCGCCTTCCTCACGTTAGATGGTTGGAATGAGAAGCAGGTGGAGAATCTGTGCCATCAGGGAGGCGACTGTCCAAAGACTCTTCATATTTTGTTGGTGATTTACGCATCAAGCGCAACAGATAAAAGAATCCAGCTCCGAAGACAACAAAATACACAACGATAAACGCGGTTAAGGAAACGCTTATCGCTGCGGCGTCAATAGGCGACGCAGAATCGGCGGTAGTGAGTAGTCCATATACGGTGTATGGTTGGCGACCCACCTCAGTGGTTATCCAGCCAGCTAGTACAGCAATAAAACCTGCTGGGCCAAAGAGTACACATAGTTTGTGGAACCAAGGCGTTTTAAACAGAGTTTTTCTCTTTCTTAGCCATAAACTGCAAAGACCTATGAATAGCATGCCAAAGCCAATACCGACCATAATCCTGAAACTCCAGAATACGATAGCAACAGGAGGGTGTTCGTCGGCAGGAAACGCATCTAAGCCTTTTACTTCACCATCCCAATCATGTGTCAGAATCAGGCTGCCAAGTTTGGGGATTTCGACTTTATATTCCACTTCCTGAGTTTCATCATTGGGGACACCAAACAAGATTAGCGGCGCACCTTTGTGTGATTGGTAATGACCTTCCATAGCCGCGACTTTAGCTGGTTGATGCTCCAAGGTATTCAAACCATGCATGTCACCGGCAACAATCTGTATTGGCGTGACAATGGCCGCCATCCACATAGCCATTGAGAACATTGTCCTAGCCAGAGGGTTGTGGGGAGCCGATAGCAAGTGGTAGGCACCTACAGCAGCAACGACAAAGGCTGTGGTTAGGTAGGCGGCGAGTAGCATGTGAACTAATCGATATGGAAAAGAAGGGTTGAACACGATTTCAAACCAACTTTCTGGGATGAATTGACCCACTTCATTGATTGAATAACCTGCGGGTGTTTGCATCCAGCTGTTGACGGAAAGTATCCAAAATGCAGAAAGAAATGTGCCGAAAGCGACAACACAAGTTGAAGCAAAGTGCAGCTTTTTACCGACCCTGTCCATTCCGAATAGCATCACGCCGAGAAAGCCTGCTTCGAGGAAGAAAGCGGTGAAAACCTCATAGCCCATTAAAGGTCCGAGTATTGGCCCTGTTTTGTCTGCGAAGACACTCCAGTTCGTGCCGAATTGATAGCTAAGTACTATGCCGCTGACTACCCCCATACCGAAACTGATGGCGAAGATTTTCAGCCAGTACTTGTACAACTGTAAGTACTTTTCGTTGTTTGTTTTCAGCCACAAACCCTCTAACACGGCTAAATAGCTTGCTAATCCAATGGTAAAGGCTGGAAAAATGATGTGAAAAGATACTGTGAACGCGAACTGAAATCTTGCTAAGTCCACTGCCAGCGTTTCCATACCATGCTCCTCGCGACGAATATGCTGTTATGTACGATGTCTGGCAGTTGATTGTTCACAACGGAAGAAAATTAGTAGTGCGCCAAACGGCAAAAATGCTCGTAGATAAGATTGAAAACTTAATTCGGAAGTAAAGATATGAGCTTGAAAAGTAGACTGGATGCCATAGCCCCCGATTTCGAACCGGGCGGTAAGTATGAGAAGTTTTATCCCGTGTTCGAGGCCGCTGCGACCATATTTTATACCCCAGGTCTAGTGAATAGAGGTGTGACACATGTGCGTGACAGCATTGATTTGAAACGCATTATGATAATGGTGTGGCTGGCGACTTTCCCAGCCATGTTTTGGGGGATGTACAATGTTGGTAACCAGTCCTCCATGGCTCTGTTAAGCGTATACTCTGTGGCAGAATTGGAGACCGTTGTTGCTGATAGTTGGAGACTAATGTTGGCATTCGGCTCCGCTCAGGGAGTCGCCGATGCCGGCTGGATGAGCAAAATGCTGCTTGGGGCAAGTTACTTTCTACCAGTTTACGTCACCGTTTTTGTTGTCGGAGGCTTTTGGGAAGTATTGTTTGCAGTTGTGAGGAAACATGAAGTAAACGAAGGTTTCTTCGTGAGCTCTGTACTCTTCTCTCTCATTCTTCCCCCTACCATCCCTCTTTGGCAAGCTGCACTCGGCATCACCTTTGGTATTGTCGTGGCAAAAGAGATATTTGGTGGCACAGGTCGAAATTTTTTGAATCCTGCTCTGGCTGGGAGAGCGTTTCTCTACTTTGCCTATCCTGCCAACATGTCAGGAGGCGCGGTATGGGTTGCCGCTGATGGTTATTCTGGAGCGACACCGCTGAGTCAATGGTATGAAGGTGGCCAAGGTGCTCTGATAAACAATATGACTGGTGAAGTGTTGCGTTGGAGCGACGCGTTCTTGGGTAATCTTCCCGGTTCGATGGGAGAAGTTTCTACGTTGCTGATCATGCTCGCTGGCTTGCTTCTCATAGCGATGAGAATCGCATCGTGGCGGATTGTCGCGGGAGTTATCATAGGCTTGGCTGTTGCTTCAACACTGCTTAACGTGATCGGTTCTCAAACTAACCCCATGTTCTCGATGCCTTTCTACTGGCACTTCGTATTGGGTGGTGTGGCATTTGGCACTTTCTTCATGGCCACGGACCCTGTCTCGGCTGCGTTTACTAACAAAGGTAAATGGGCATATGGCATCCTCATTGGTGTTATGACAATAGGCATTAGAGCGCTTAACCCTGCATACCCCGAGGGGATAATGCTGGCTATTCTGTTTGCTAATTTATTCGCGCCGTTATTCGATTTCATGGTCAAAGAAGGCAATATCAAAAGAAGGCTTAAGCGTAGTGAGCGCTAACTGCATGAAGAAACAGCATTTACCTAAAAAAATGTGTGTGGTCTGCAGTAGACCATTTACATGGCGCCATAAGTGGCGCCATTGTTGGGAGGAGGTTAAGTATTGTTCGGTGCGATGTAGAAGAAGTCGTAATCACCAAGGCAGTTCTTCACCGCTATAAGCAAGAAAGCTGCCGCTGATATCTGAAGTTGCTTCGGTAATGATTTTGACTAGATCTGCGGCCACTCTATCAGGTTCAAACAGTTTTCCCTCAGGTACATTGGCTTGAAAAGGTCTTGATAATTCGGTGTCCGTTGTCCCTGGATGCAGTGAAAGAACGCATGCTTTGGGCATAGTTCTTCCCCATTCAATACTGAGGGTTTTGAGTAGCATATTGAGTGCCGCTTTAGATGAGCGATAGCTATACCAGCCTCCCAATTGATTATCTTTAATGCTGCCGACTTTGGCTGAGATAGTTGCGAGCTTTGGCTGGCTACTATGCTTCAAGGCGCTCTGAAAGTGTTTGGCGATCAGCATAGTCGGCATCGCATTATTCATGATGTTTTTCAGGTAAAAATCGGGATCAAATGATTTGAGGTTCTTTTCGGGTCCGTGGTGTTCATCATGTAACAATCCAACCGCGTTAATAATCCAATCTAGGTGCTCTATCTCATTCGCTAGTAATTGCAGTTGCGCTTCATCTGTCACATCTAGTTTGTGCCAAATGATTGTTTCATGAGAATGGGTTGGTTGCTGATTTCTATAAGTGGCGTGTACTTCAATATCAGGACTATGTTGGGCTAAATTCCGGCAAATTGCGTGTCCAATACCGCCGTTTCCACCAAAAATAAGTACTTTCATTAGATACCCTAGAGTTAAGCTGTTTGAGAGATATTTAAATGTATAACTATGACTTATAGTTTGTTTTACGACCTAGAGGTTGAGAGAGATTACTGTTCGAATACTTTTTATTGAGCGCCGCTTTTTGAGAAACGTGATGCTTTAGTCGCTGATTTATGTGATTAATTTCACGCAAATGATAAAGAGTTACACAGATTTCTATAAAAAGTCGTGTTCCCTTCCAAAGTCACAATTCTATAAGCTAACTTTATATGTGCTAGGTTTCTTATTTTAGAGTGTGTATGTTATGCCACTTGTTAAACGGAATTTAATGGCTTTAGGTCTTGGCTCCTTACTCATTGGAGTAGCAGCTTTGTTTGCCAGTCAGTATGAGTCGCGAAACAAGACCAATGATACCAAAATAAGAGTCGGTGTCTCTTTGACTCCGCTGGCTTCTCCCTTTTTGATTGCTGAACACCTTGGCCTTTTCGATGACTATGATCTTGATGTCACTTTGTACCCTTGTGCTAGTGGAATAGCCTGTACCCAATTGATGTTAAATCGAGATGTCGAGTACGCGACCGCCTCCGAATCGGTAGTGATGTTTCAGAGTTTTGAGCGTAAAGATTTGGCATTGCTGGTGAGCTTTGTTGAGTCAGATAATGACCTTAAGCTGCTTACGCTAAACCCCTCTGAAATCGGAGATGTGGGAGCGCTACAAGGTAAGAAAGTAGGTGTAGTAAAAGGCAGTGCCAGCGAGTTTTATTTTGATTCTGTGCTGATTGCCAACAATCTCAAAACCCTCAATGTAGAAAAAGTCTATCTCCAGCCTCATGAGTTGGTTCCAGCGTTGCTGTCCTATCGTGTGGAAGCGATTTCCGCTTGGGAACCAATGGGTTACAAAGCCGACATCTTATCTGCTGCTGAAGTGAGTAATCTGGGTACTCCGGGGATTTATCAACAGTCCTTCAATTTACTGTCGACCACTCCTTATCTTGAGTTTGCCGGTAATGAGCCTACGCAATTATTGGGCGCTCTTGATGAAGCAGTGGAATGGATCAATGCAAATCCGGACCAGGCTTTGGGCATCATTACTAAACGCCTCAATATTCCTGCCAATCAAGTTAAGTGGTCATGGGAAGACTATGTTTTCCGTTTATCGCTGGGCAATTCGTTGCTTTCTAATCTGCAATTACAAGCGAGATGGGCAGTAGAAAGCGGACTGGTCGGGAGCGAACAACCCGACTTCAGAGACTTGTTCTTTACTCAACCCTATCAACAAATCATTGCTTTGCGAGAGTAAGCTATGTTGGATTCACTGTTTAAAAAGCTGTTTGTACTATCAACGACAACCTTGATGCTGACGTTATTCATCATCATTTCTTTTGCGAAAGTGGCGGGAGAACAACGTGAAACAAAAGCCGAATTGGATCAGATCATTGATTTACAATTGTGCGTTGATTTACTCAGAAGCCAGTTGTGGGTCTTCCTTCAGTTTGGTGATGAATCCAGCCTCAATCAAGTGGAATTGGCTCAGGCGGAGTTAGCGACCAAATTGACAGCTTATAAGCAGAACAACAGTCAGCTAGGAAATATCCAGCGTATGAATCACAGCTTAAATGCGCTGCTGAATAAAGAAAAACAAGTGTACTTTTTATCCATCAATGGGCTCGACGAGCAGGGGTCCGCAAACATCAATGCGCGAGGCTTACTCCACTCTCGTTACAACATGATTGTTCAGAACATGACAGAAGAGCTGGCTTATGTTCATCAGTCTGTACTTAACCGTAATGCAAACAGCCTGCATCAAGTTATGCTTTATGCGGCAGCATGGTTGATCATCTGTTCAGTCTTGGTCAGTGCGACGGCTTGGTTGATTTCGTTCCGCTTTAAATCCGGTGCCGAAGCAATGAAGAATGCGATTATCGACTTGGCTGAAGGGAAATTAGACTCAAAAGTCGAAGCAGTGAAAATGGATACTGAGTTTCGAATCATGGCGCAATTTTTTAATCAGATGACAATGTCATTGTGTGAAACAACAGTAACTAAGCAAGAACTGGAAGAAGAGGTGATGCGCCAGACTCAGCAGCTCAAACATAAGCAGGAGCAGCTGATCTTTTTATCAGAGCACGACCCTCTGACGAATCTCGTCAACCGCCGAGCATTTGATAAAGCATTAGAGAATGCGATCGTTAAAGCGAACCGTACCCAGTGTAAACTGGCTATTTTCTTCATTGATTTGGATGACTTTAAGTCCGTCAATGACACATTTGGCCATGAAGCGGGAGACGCCATTCTTGTTGAGGTGGCAAGTCGTATCACAGCGGCAATCCGTGAATCTGATTTTGTTGGCCGTTTTGGGGGGGATGAGTTTGTTATTTGCCTCGATCTTTTGCATGACTTTGATATTGTTGCGAAAAAGGCTGAGCAATTGCTGGATGCGATTAACGCACCGATTGAGTTTAACGGCCGAACCCTCAAAGTAGGAGCCAGTATTGGTGTCAGTTATTTCCCTGATCAGACTAAGAACAAAGAAGTCTTATTAAGTATTGCCGATGAGGCGATGTACAGAGCGAAACAGATGGCGGGATCCGCGTGTTTTGATGGGAAAACTACAGTCTGCAAAAAAGGTTCTAAGTCTGTTCGGTTAACTTCAATCAATGATTGAAATTAAGGCAGAATAGATTCAAATCGCCTTTAAATTCACTGGCCTTTCAAAGAGGTTGTACATTTCTTTAAACACCCGTTTATTGATAGATTTAACGCATTATCTCGACATTATTGTCAATTATCGACATCTTATCCGCGTTTGGTTCACGCATGGTTTTGTGAATCGTATTTGGATAGGAAGCCAACATGGATAAAGAACACAGTTTACGTGAGAATTTGCTCGCACTTATCTTAGGGAGCGCTTTGGTCTCTCTCGGAGTTATTTTCTTCAATAAAGTTGGGTTACTGACTGGTGGGACTGCTGGCTTGGCGATATTCCTGACGAAAGTCAGCGACTTTAGCTTCGGTCAGGTATTTTTTATGCTTAACCTGCCGTTCTATGCCTTGTCTGTCGCCCGCATGGGTTGGCGATTTACCGTCAATACATTTGTCGCTGTCAGTATTGTTTCCCTTGCTGTTGATCATCTGCATCATGTCATTGAGATAGCTCGCATTGAACCTTTATACGCTGCTCTGCTGGGTGGAGGCTTAATAGGCATGGGGATGCTAGTTATCTTTCGCCACAAAATGAGCCTAGGAGGGTTTAACATTCTAGCGTTATTCCTTCAGGAGCGTTTTGGCATTCGAGCAGGTAAAGTTCAGATGGTGCTGGATTGCACAATCGTTGTTTTATCTCTGTTTATTGTCGATCTTTCTCTTATTCTGCTTTCAGTAGTTGGCGCCATTGCCACAAATCTAATCTTGGCAATGAATCATAAACCGGGTCGTTATCAACCCCAGCAATCCTCAGCATCATAGATAAAGCAGTTAAACGGCTTAATGCCATGTTAAGCCGTTTTTATTTGTCTTCGAGTAGCGCTTCTAGACTTTGAATACTGCGAACGCCTTTTGGAACAGAGAGATTTGTTGGGTTGTACCAAATGGTCTGCAATCCTGCTTTGTCTGCGGGGTAGATATCTTTCTCAAGAATGTCGCCGACCATCACCAGTTCAGAGGGGTGATGGCAAAGTGATTTGGCAATTTCGAGATAAAACTCAGCATTATTCTTCTCTAGGCCTAAGTTAGCCTTGCAGAAATAGCCGTTAATGTAGGGATCTAATCCGACTCTTTGAAAGGCTTGTTGGATTTCACGTTCGGTTGAGTCTTGAGCGCTGGTTGCTACGTAGACTGGGAAGTGGCGGCTGAGCGACTTAAGCGTCTGTTCTGCTTTATCCACGGTCTCTACGTTCGGCCATAGATACATTTTCCCCTGCTGATCTGGGAAGTCGGCCATGAGCGTGTTTCCCCAATCAAAAAGATAAACCTTATTCATTACTCTCTCCGTTTAACATGGCTGATTTCATTATTTTAAATCGGCTGTCATAAATCCAGAGGTAAATTTCGCCAACATATAAACATATTCACCTAATCTATTTATTTCGATGTTTGACTTGTTCTATTTAACTGTTTGTATTTTATAAACTTTGTTGTTGGCACTCTCTTTGCTCACGCCTTTAGTGCAAGCAATTCGTCATCGGTGAAATGAGATCACCAATTAAAAGCATTAATTTTATGGATATTTCATATCTTTATGATGTCGAAGCTATAGCTTACTCGTATAAAACAAAGCCTGACTCGTAAGAGCAGAAAAATAATAGGCTGTCATTCTAATAAGGACTTTTTATGAAAACTAAGCCGTTACGTTGGTTGCTTCCCGTTGTCATCCTCGGAGGAGCCTACGGTGGCTATGCTGCAATTGCCTCAAGCGCAGCAGAAAGCACAGAAACTAAACCAGAGAAAAAGCCGTTAACTGTGACTGTAGCGTCAGTGAAATTAAGCGACCATAAAGTACTGATCACCAGTCACGGTGAACTGCTGCCCGTTGAGGTGACGCAAGTGTCTGCTCAGGTATCTGGTGAGGTAACGAGCTGGCACCCCAATTTTGTTGCAGGTGGGGTCGTTAAACGTGGAGAGACGCTGTTTTCAATTGAGAGCGATAACTATCAGGCCGCGGTATTACAGGCAGAAGCGAATTTGGCCAGCGCTCAGGCGTCTTTAATTGAAGAAAAAGCAAAAGCAGAGGTGGCGAAGCGCCAGGCGAAAAACCTGCCAGCTAAGCAGGTAACAGATCTTTATTTACGCAAGCCACAGGTGCTGAGTGCCATGGCACAGGTTAAATCAGCGCAGGCTGGTCTTAAGCGGGCAAAGCGCGATCTTGAAAACTGCAAAATCGTTGCACCCTATGATGCGCTGGTGGTATCACGCGATATTGGTGTCGGGCAATATATTTCAGCTGGCGCACATGTCGCGACGCTTAACAATATTGAAGCAGGTGAGGTTCATATTCCGATTGCTGGCTTTGACAGCGCTTTCTTGCCGGAAAACTACGCCGGAGTCTCAGCCACAGTGGTGCAACGAGGTATTATTGATGCGAAGCGAGAGGGAGTAATCGAGCGTGATCTTGGCGTGGTTGATAGTGCTACTCGAATGATCAATATGGTGGTCCGTGTTGATGACCCGTACGCCATTGAATCCGACGCTTCACCGCTCAAGTTTGGCTCTTATGTGGAAGTGCAGTTTATCGGTAAAGAACTCAAACACATTTACCGTTTACCTCAGGAGTTGGTCAACAACCGACAGGTTTGGGTTGTCAACGAAGATAACGAATTGGAACCTCGTATCGTCAACGTGTTACGCGCCGAGCAAGAGTTTATGCTGATCAGCGAAGGTTTATCTGATGAAGACCAAATTGTTCTGACGGTACCTGAATATCCGCAAAAAGGTATGCGGGTAGAAGTTGCCGTCACTGAAAGTGAACAGTAGGGGTTATAGCATGGACGATTCTAAACAAAAGGGCTTGATTGCCTACTTTGCTCACAATCCAGTCGCCGCTAACCTGTTGATGGTGTTTGTCCTGATTGTTGGTACGGTGAGTTTCTTCTTCATTCAGAGACAAATGTTCCCCAATATTGAGGTTAACTACATCAATGTTAGTGCGCAGTATCCGGGCGCTTCGCCTCAAGAAATCGAAGAGAGTATTCTCATTAAGTTGGAAGAATCTCTAAAAGATGTAACGGGGATAAAAAAGGCGGTCACCACAGCTTCTCGTGGTAGTGGCGCTATTGAGATTGAAGTCGATGTCGATCAAGAAGTCGAAGACGTGCTGGATAAAGTCAAACAAAAGGTCGATTCTGTATCTAACTTCCCAGCGGGAATGGAGCCGATTCAGGTTTACCAGTTTGAGTTTAGGCAGGATGTGATTGAAATGGCGCTGGTCGGTAACCGTTCGCTACTGGAACTCAAACCGATAGCTAAGCAGATCGAAGATGAGCTGCTGCAGTTGCAAAATGTTGCTCTGGTAGAGCTGAGTGCGCCAGAGTATGAAATTGCGATTGAAGTAGAGCCACAGGTGCTACGCAAATATAGTCTCACTCTCAATGATGTGAGTCAGGCGATTCAACGCTACTCCGCTAACTACTCGGCGGGCGAGGTCAGAACCAACGCTGGGATGATTTCGGTTCGAATTGAGAATCAGTATTACAGCGGAGAAGAGTTTCGTGATATTCCGGTCAAGATAGGTGCTAATGGCAGTCGGGTCTTGCTGCAAGATATTGCGACCATCAAAGATGGTTTTACCGAAGATGATCGCTACTTTAAGTATTCTGGCGAGAATGCTATTTACCTGTCTGTAAAAGCGACCAAAGACCAAAATATGGTCACGGTAGCGGAGTCAGTAAAGGCTTATATAGAGCAGAAGAATACAAGCTTACCCGCAGACCTGAAGATCAAAACGCTGGTCGACATGACCTATTACCTCAACGCACGCCTCGATATGATGCTTAAAAACCTGCTGCAAGGTGCTGTTCTGGTTGCATTGATGCTCAGCCTTTTCTTGCGTGTCAAATTGGCGATGTGGGTAATGATAGGTTTACCTGTCTGCTTCCTTGGGGCGGTGATGTTAATGCCTGCGATTGGCGTCAGCATCAACATTGTCTCTTTGTTCGCTTTCATTATGGTGTTAGGGATAGTCGTCGATGATGCCATTGTCATTGGTGAGAGTGCTTATTCTGAGATAGAGGAAAGCGGCGGTGGGGTTGATAACGTGGTACGCGGCGTTAAGCGCGTGGCAACTCCTGCAACCTTTGGTGTCCTGACCACAATTGCTGTATTTGCGCCGTTTTTAATGTCGAAGGGAATTGAGCGTGCCTTTTTCTTTGGTATCGCAGCGATAGTGATTCTGTGTCTCATCTTCAGCTTGATTGAGTCCAAGCTGATCTTACCGTCACATTTGGCACATTCGAACTTTAAGCCGATTAAAAAGGGAAGCTGGCGAGATAGATTCAACCAGCGTTTCTTTAGTTTTGTTCATGGCCCGTACAAGCGCTTTGTTACCACTTGTACTTACTGGCGCTGGAGCGTATTTGCTGGATTCGCGGCGTTGCTTGTGATCAGCATTGCTCTGGTTATGGCGAACTACGTGAGAATTATACCGTCACCGAAAGTGCCGCATGACTTCCCAAGCATTAAGCTGGTGATGAACGACAACGTGTCGAGTGAACAGACCATTGAAGCGCTCAAACAGATCGAAAGTACTGTGTTACGTATCGATAGGGAAACGGAGCAGCAAACCGGCCAGAAGATGATCCGGGATATTTTGACTTTCAGCCAGGGTCGCAAAGAAGGTCGATTGGTGATCCCGTTAGTTGACGAAGAACTGCGTCCTTTCAATACCTTTGAGTTGGCGCGTCGTTGGCGTGAAGAGATGCCGAATATACCGGGGCTGAAGATGCTCAATGTCTCTGACAACGTCAATGACGATGAGAAAGGGGACGAGTTTGGCTTCCTTCTTTACGGTTCAGACATTGATACTTTGAATGAAGCTGGGCGTGCGCTGATTGTGAAACTGAAGCAAGAAGAAGGCTTATTTGATATTTCGTCTTCTATTGATGCGGGTAGTCAGGAAGTCTTACTGTCGCTAGCACCGGTCGCTTACGACCTCGGGCTTAATTTGTCTGATATTGCCGTGCAAGTCGGTGGCAGTTTTTACGGTGGAGAAGCACAACGTGTGCTGAGGGATGGCGAAGAGATCAAAGTCATGGTTCGTTACCCTAAATTGACGCGAGAAGCCTTCGCCTCTCTACGCTATGCGGTGATCACTACTCCTGAAGGCAAAAAGGTGATGCTGGGAGACGTGGTAGAAATCAACCAGAAGCCGGGCGTGAGCAGCATTCGCCGAGAAGGTGGCTTCCGCAGTGTGTATGTCTACGGCTCTATTGATGAAGAGCTGGTGGAGCCAAGTGAAATTGTAGGTCGGGTCCATGAGCAGATCATTCCGGATATCCTGTCTGGTTACCCTGGGGTGAAAAGCCAGTTGGGCGGAACCATTGAAGAGCAACAAGCTCAGCAAGATGAGCAAAAAATCTTCTTTGTCGCAGGGATGATCATCGTCTATATCTTATTAGCCGTACCGTTGAAGAGTTACACTCAGCCGCTGATCATCATGTCAGTCATCCCGTTTAGTCTCACTGGCGCAATCTGGGGACACTATTGGTTTGGTTTAGATCTCAGCATGATGTCGACCTTTGGTTTGATAGCCGCCGCTGGGGTAGTGGTGAATGACTCCTTGGTCATGACCGATTACGTCAATCATGTGCGTGCTCGTGGGGTGGCAATTAAAGAAGCTGTGATAGAAGCAGGTTGTGCAAGGTTCCGTGCTATTACACTGACTTCAATCACTACGTTCGTTGGCGTCTTGCCGATTATGTTCGAAACGAGTTTGCAGGCAAGATTCGTGATTCCAATGGCGGTTGCTTTAGGTTTCGCTGTGCTATTTGCAACCTTGTTAACTTTAGTGCTCGTTCCTTGCTTGTACCTGATGTTGGATGACATTAAGGGTATCTTCCGCTGGATAAAACAGAAACTGACCCGTCGCTCGACGTCGGAGGTTGTTGAACAGTAATTCGGATACAAGGGGGCAACTAGGCCCCCTTTTCTTTAATCCACCTAAAGCCAGTTTTCTCTATTGACCTGTCTAAAGCTTCATAGTTTATAGTGTTGATATCAACATGAGGATGAAGCATGTATCGAATTTCTCAACTCGCAGAACAAGTCGGCTTAAGCCGTTCCACTCTTTTGTATTACGAAAAACTGGGTTTGATTCAAGGGACCAGACAAGCCAATGGATACCGGATGTACACAGACAAAGATGTGCAAAGGGTGCGTCTGTTGCAGCAGCTACAGGCAGGTGGCTTGACATTGGAAGAGTGCCTTGAATGTCTGGAGTCGAAAATCGACAGAAACAAGTTACTGCAAAGGCTTAACGCGCTGGATGAGGAGATCCAACGTAAGCAGAAAGCCAAAGAATTGCTGTCAGCCATGTTGGGAATGAATTCAATGCGCGATTGGCATCAGGAGATGGAGGAGAACGCCCCATCGGCTCACATGGAATGGTTGATAAAACAGGGCTTCAGCGAAAAGCAGGCATTGAGATTGAAATGGTTATCAAAAGATATGAATGAACACGAACAATATATGGCAGATTTTGAGCAGATTTTTGCGGGTTTGAAGAGACTTGGACCAGGCTCTGAGCAGGATACATTGCGAGCATTGAGCGCATTATCCCAAAATAAAGGGGCTTTACTGGAAGTTGGCTGTGGTAAAGGCATCGCCACCGGGGTCTTAGCGTCTCATTCGGAATTCCGTATTACCGCATTGGACAATGACGAAGCAAGCCTCAGGAGCTTACAAGAAGGGATACCCGTTGAAAAACAAGTGAATGCGATTTGTGCCAGCATGACGGACATGCCATTTGAAGCCGCTCAGTTTGATGTTATTTGGTCTGAGGGCAGTGCTTACATTATGGGAGTAGAGAATGCGCTCAAAAGCTGGAAAGCCCACCTAAAACCAAGCGGTTACCTTGTCGTGAGCGATCTTGTGTGGTTAACAGATAATCCTGACTCCGATGTCTCGAATTTCTATCAAAAAGAGTATCCGGATATGGTGACCGTAGATAAGCGCATCGCGCAAATGCGTCAGGCAGGCTATGAAGTAGTAGAGACGTTTACTCTAAGCCAACAGTCATGGAATAACTTTGTCGATCCTCTCGTGTCTAGAGTTGGTGAACTGGAGAGCTCTCTACAAGCTTCTCAGGCACTAATCGATATGAAGTCAGAATTACATATGCACCAGAACTACTTACATCAATACGGCTACCAAATGTTTGTTCTAAGAAAAGTGTAAGTGAAAAGGGCTGTGAACTTCACAGCCCTTGCTTGTTAATAGAGGTTGTTAAATCTCCTCATGCTTACGCACTACGCCAAAATCGGCGAGGATGGCGTACGCGGCAGGGATCATAAACAGCACCAGTAGAGTTGAAGCGAAGATACCAAACACAATTGAAATCACTAATGGTTGGATAACTTGCGCTTGCAAGCTGGTTTCAGTTAACAGGGGTAATAAACCGGCTGCTGTGGTCATAGAAGTGAGGAATACGGCTCTGAAACGTTCTCGGCTTGCTTTGACAACGGAGTCATGAACATTGTCGCCTTCGTCCACATGATGTCGGATGTACTGAACCAGTAGAATGGAATCATTGACGACAATCCCTGCAAGGGAAACAAAGCCCATTAAACTAGGCATGCTGAGTGAGTGACCAAGCAGGATGTGCCCCCAGACGACACCAACAAACGCTAATGGAATGGCTAACATCACCACGAATGGTTCGAGGTAGCTACGAAACTGGTAACTAAGGATGGCAAACACACCAAAGAGCCCAAGTAAGAAGCCTTTACCCATTGAAGCGCCCGTTTCCGCGGTGTCTTTTGCTTCGCCTTCAAAATCAAAGCGTAGCCCCGGGTATTTCTGCATCAACTTAGGCGCTTCGTCTTTTTGGAATTGGGCGATGATGGCTGTGGAATTGGCTTTGGTGTTATCAATATCACCGAATACGCTGATGGTACGCAGCCCGTCTATGCGTTGGATTCGCACATAGTTACGTTGAAAATCCAGAGTAGCGATAGTGGCCAGCGGGATCTGGCTGCCATCAGATAAAATGATGGGGAAGTTGGCCAATTGTTGCAGATCCCCAGCTTGGACTTTGTCCAAACGCACTTCGATCGAAATGTTCTCCACACCTACTTGAATTTCGTCTGCCGTTTGGCCGAAAAAGGCAGCGCGTAACTGATTGGCGATGAGTTGGCCGTTAACGCCATAGGTTTCGGCACCGGGGCGAAGTTTGACTAGCACTTCCTCTTTGCCCATTCGCATGTCATCCAACACGCCGTGTACGCCATCAAACTCATTGAGATATTGCTGAATTTCGATAGAAGCGGCTTTTAGTGCGTCGAGATCATCATGCTTAGCACGGATCTCAATGGCACGCCCGCCCGGTCCCATTGTTGGTTGTTTGTAGACCAAAGATATTGGATCAGCGAGCTCACCGACGTCTTCACGCCAAGCTGCAATGAATTCCTCAATCAATGTGTTTCGGCTTTCAGCACCGAGTAAATCCAAACGCACCGTGGCGATGTGAGGCCCAGACTCATTGGCATCCGCATTGGCGTTGAACTGGCTAGTGATGTGTTGAACCAATGGTGTGCCATTTTCGACTTTCTCACTCCATTCTTTGTCCAGCTTTCGGGCTGAGGTGACGATCTTATCGACTACCGCTTCAGTCTGAGAAAGGGAAGAGCCGGGAGGAAGAATGATTCGTGCTTCAGCAATATCCCCGTCAAGCTCAGGAAAGGGCTGAAATTTAAGTAACCCGCCCGCTAACGTAGCAGCAGAAATAAGAAGCAACGCAAAGACGCCACCAATAAAGGCGTAACGGTATTCTACGACTTTCTCAACCGCACTGACCAATTTGGTATTACGGAAGTTTTCAAATCTATCGAGCAGCTTTTGTTTGAACTTTGCTGGTGGCTTTTCCTTTTTCTCTTTGTGTAATGAGTGCGAAAGGTGATTGGGTAAGATCAGAAATGCTTCGACAAGACTGAGTGTCAGCACCAGAATCAATACCTGCGGAACGGCCTTAAGTACAGCACCCATCTCACCTTGCAAGAACAGCAGGCTACCAAAAATACACACAGTGGTAAGGAAAGACGAAATTACACCCGGTAGAACTTTCTTAACGCCATTGGTCACTGCATCATCGACCTTTTCTCCTCTATCCAGATGCGCGGCGATAGATTCTGCAATCACAATCGCATCGTCCATCATAATACCGATGGCCATGAGCAGACCGACAAGTGACATTATATTGATGGATAGGCCTAATTGAGCCATAAGGAACAAGCCGCCGAGAAATGCAACAGGTAATCCCGCTGCCACCCAGAATGAATAGCGTAGGCTGAAGAACAGCCACATAGTTGCAAACACCAAGATGATCCCTTGCCAACCATTTTTGACCATCATGGTCAGTCGATCCCAGAGTACCGACGACAAATCATTGGTCAGCTCAAGCTTAACGCCGTCTGGTGCTATTGCTTGTTGGTCTTCAACAAACTGAGCAACACGCTCTTTGATCCTCAGTGCGTCATCTTCTTTGTTTTTGCTCACTTTAAGTAGCGCGGAAGGGTGTCCGTCAAACAGCACCTTTTGTTCGTCCAATTCAAAGCGATCGGTAATGGTCGCAATATCGCGTAGACGAATGAGCGAGCCATTCGGGCCGGAACCTACAACAATGGATTCGAGTTCTTGTGGGGTGACTCTTCTTTCGTCAAAACGGATCAGAAAGTTCTTATCTGGTGTTTCGACATTACCACTCGGAAGTTTGACGTTCTGGCGACCAATCTGTTCGGCAATGTCGCCGACACTCAAACCAAGCTGTCGCATAGCCTGATTATCCAGCTCCACACGAAATTGATGATCAGAGAAGCCCGCTACTTCTACTAGAGAGACGTCATAATCTAGCTTTAACGTTCTTTTAAGCTGCTCTGCATAGGCTTTCAGTTCTGGCCAAGTGGTATCCGCGGTAATCGCAACATCAACAACAGGCTCATTCCAGTCCAGTTCCTGAACCACGGGAGATTCAATCTCCTGAGGAAAGTCGTTAATGGCGTTAATTTGAGTCTGAACATCGACTAGCATACGGCCGATGTCTGCTTTTTCGTTCAGCTTTAAGATCAGACGAGCAGAGCCCTCGATGGCTTCACATTGGGTTTCTTCAATGTTGGCCAAGCCGTCAACGGCATCTTCTAATCGTACACAGATGCTTTCCTCAACTTCTTGTGGTGAAGCGCCTGGATAGGTAACCCCAGCCATAATGTAAGGCGGATCAAACTCGGGGAAGGTTTCGCGTTTAATATTAGGTAGTGAAGTAATACCCAAAATCAGCAACGTCAGCATTAACAAATTGGCGGCTGTCGGGTGTTTAGCAAAGAATCGAATCATGATTCAGACCCCTCTGCGTCACGGTTCTCTTCCTTAAGCAGCATACCTTCAATCGCAGGCAGCAGATCGTTAATGATCAGTTTTTCGCCTTGCTCCAGATTGCCGTCGATAATGACGTTATTGTCGCGACGATAGAGCACTTTCACTGTGCGAATCTGCAGCTTATTGTCTTGATCTTTGATGTAAATTCGGTCGCCATGCAGAGCTCGTTCCGGTATGACCCAACTTGGGTTTTCCTGACCTTCTATTCTGGCTCTGACGAACATACCGTTAACTAAAGGCGGTACAGACGTCGGGTTAAGGTTACGGTAATCCTGCTGTACTTCGAGGATGACGCCGACGGTGGCCTGATTTGGGTCAACGGTTTCGCTGATACGTGCCACTCGCGCGGGCCAGCTTGCGTTAAGATTACCACTGTTCAGCTCAATGGTTGCACCAATGAAAATGGTGTCAGGCTGCGGAATCCCATCAGAATCACGACCGAACTCACCAAGGCTCGACGCCAAGGTGTGCATATCGTGGATCGAGAGTTGTGCTTCCACTTCCATTACTTCAATGCCGTGCGCTGTAACCATGGTTTGTTGAAGGTTCACGACCTGATTCTGCTCAATTTCTATATCAGCAATTCTGAGATCGTATGGAAGCGTAATAATGGTTTTCTCCAGTGCTCGCTGTGCTTCTTCAACTTTAGAGGCATTGACTTTAACCAGTGCTTCCGCGACTCGTTTTTCATCTGGCATTAGGCCTATCTGATTGTCGATATCGAGGACTAATTTGCGTTGTGACAGCGCACTCTGCTCTTGCTGATCGACATCAGATTGAGAGGTGAGCCCTTTCTTTCTCAGGTTCTGTTTGCGTTCCAGCTCTTTGTTAGCAATTTTCAGACGATTGGTTTCAATCTTTAACGTCTGTTTAAGATTTTCTACTTCGAGTGTCAGTTTGGCTAAAGAGGTTTGAGAAGATTTAAGGTCAGCCTGAGCCTGCACAAGTTTGAGTTCATAATCGAGTGGGTCAATTCTGAGAATTTCCGTTCCCGCTCTTAACACTTGCCCTTTGTTGAGTTGGGGGTGGCGATAAACCACTTTGCCTGTCACTTCCGCAATTGCCTTCCATTCTAGCTTCGGTGCCACTTTGCCAAATCCGATGGCGATGGGGGCGACCGATTTTAGTTCGAGCGACATAGTTTCAACCAGTCGTGCTCGGTCACCAGCAGGTTTGACGGGTAACTCAGGCTTCATTTTAACCGCGAGAACTAAGATGAGTATTCCGACAGCCAGTGTCGGGAAAAAGAGCAGTTTTCGATTGAGTTTCATAACGTCATTCCGTTGTGTGTGAAGGTTGCAGAAAACCCTGCGTCATAAGTTTGATATTGTGCTCGAACAAGCGGTTCAAGAACTCTTCATTGAGCTCAATACCGTGGATATTGAGTAGGGCTTGCGGAGCAATAAAGGGAAAAACCATTAAGCTAACGTAGGAAACGCGGCATAAGGTCGGGTCAACGTCTTTACGCAGTACGCCACTATCAGCCAGTTGATCGAAGATGACGTGTTGCATCGGTTTTCCAATGTCGTCAAAGACTTTCTCCAATAGCTTTCGTTGTGTTTCAGACGGTGGCATGTTCATGACTTGCGCGACCAGCCGAGGAAACTGGGGTATTTTGACCATTTCACGATAATAGGTGCGCATTAGGTCGAGGAAGTTCTTCTGATTGCTATCCGCAGCCAGTGTTTTGAGCTGTTGCTTCATTGGTTCGAGCGTTTCTCGAAGCATGGTTTCAAACAGCCCTTCTTTGCTACCGAAGTAGTAGCGAATCATAGCGACATTCACGCCCGCACGTTTAGCAACTAACCGGGTCGACACTTTGTCATAAGCCATTACGGTGAAGAGATCTCTGGCGTGTTCAATGAGTTGAGTTCGAGCATCTATGTCTTTGCTCGGTCTGCCTGCTTTACGGGGAGAATCAGCCACGAATACTGCCTCTAATATTAAACGTTTGATTAATTATAGATTGGTGTATTTGTATCCGATATGTGAAAAATTCAACACTATTTAATCAAATGATTAATTAAAGCAATATTGTGAGCAGAGTAGAGTTTGTAGAGTGGGGTTGAAAGAAAATACCCGCACAGTGGGCAGACTGTACGGGCAAACAAGGGCAACAATTTAAATTTTTTAGTTTGGAGATTGTTGGTCTAATTTCCGTATCCAAACTGTTATAAAGTATTCGTAGTCTTTAGAATGACTTTGTATCAGTGTAACCAACGCCGTTTAAAGTAACATTAATGTAAATTTAATTTAAATGATAAATATGAAATTATAAATTTCATTTATGAAAAACTCGTGCGACAGATTGCAGCTAGAATGGCGTGATGTGAATGCGCAATGGCGTTAAATGAATCTCGGATGCGAGTAAGGGGAAATATAATTCATAGGCTGCCCTGAATCAGAGATTTCTTATGAACATCAAACCTAAACTGACGACTCTATTCATACTCACCAGCCTATTGTTGGGCTGTACTTCCACACCAATGTATTCGCCTGATACGCCACTTGTTGTTGTCGCTCATGGTTTAGGTCGAAGTGACTTCGCGATGCGAGGCCTGAAAAACAGTCTTGCTGACGCAGGGTACGCGGTGTGTCGTCTCAATTATTCTTCCATTGGTCAGTCTTTGCAGGAGTGGAAAGAGGAAACTACCTCCCAGATTGATCAATGTGTATCAGGTTACTCCACCGTTCACTTTGTTGGCCATTCACTCGGCGGCTTGGCGATTCGCTCATATCTAGCAAACGATGAACAACTGGCGCAAGATAAGCGACTCGGTAAAGTTGTGCTGCTTGGCACACCGAACAAAGGCAGCGAAGTGGCTGACAGCATGAAAGGGCATTTTCTGATGTCGATTGCGGGAGAAGTCAGCCAGTCGCTGACAACGGGAGAGCAATCCCTTGGGCAGAGATTGCCACCTCCTTATTATCCAGTCGGAGTGATCGCTGGTACTTCAGAATCATCGGGAACAGCAGAACTTTTCCATTCTCTCAATGATGGGCTAGTGTCTGTTGAGTCAGCGAAAGTCAGCAATATGGCAGATTTTATCACCTTAGACGTGAGTCACACTGCGATGCGCTACGATGCCGAAGTCGCGAAACAAACGATCAGCTACCTTCAAACTGGTCATTTTCTCCATTAGAAAAAAGCGGCATTCGCCGCTCTGTTGTCATTGATTTGGATTGGCCTGCCACTTGATATTTCGACCAGTACTGAGTTGTGCCAGTACTGACTGAGCCGAGAGCGTAATGTTAGCGTAGGTGATCGGTTTCGAGCTGAAATTGGCGATGATCGTACTTCCATCGCTGAACGTCGTTTGCTGCACCAACCCAGACTTGTCGAGCCATTTGAACTCGGTAAGCTGCTTATCCCAAAGCTGTTCATGCATGGGGGTATAACCTTGCTGATAATGAGCCAGTACTTTGAGTCTTGGGCTTTCAGGCGAACTCGCTTCGTCTCGTGTCAGGTGTACCATTGGAGGCGTGTTGTAGAGCATAGAGATCAAATCGCGCTCCGCCTGCACATTACTAAATTTGAGGCTGTCACTGTGCCAGTGATGACTGTTGACCACTTCGTCGTGGAAAACGATCTGGTACAAAGGTACTCGATATTGTGGAGCAAAAAGCAGGGTTTTATAGGGTTCTTTTACTTTTGCCTGTTTAAAGAAAAAGTCCGGTTTGTGGTCTGGATACCAGCGGCCCAGAAAATACGGTGAACGAGCATCGTTTTTCATTTCGCTGTCTGTCCAGCCAAAGCCGACGGTTTCAAGACCATGAGCAAACGCGATGCCTCGGGTTGTCAGGCTGTTGCCATCTTCTGACCCCAGTACGAGGCCGTCTTGTTTCGCTATCCAGTCCATCCGTTGGTTAAAGGCTTCAAGCATATCGTTCTCGCTACTGCCATCGCTGTAATCTTCTCTTGCCATCGCGGTGGCATCGACGTCGAGAAATAGGCTGTTGAAGCGACCATATTTGACGATATCCAGCACTCGCTGTTTTACGTAATCCAGTTCGCAGTTTGGGTTAAGGTAGTAACCGTTGCCTCGGAAGCCTTTTTTCTTTTCTCCATTAGCAAGCTCTATTGAGCAATGTTGTCTCATTAGTTCGGGTAACTGAGCCGTCAGCCATCCGTCATTAAGCCCTAGAGGAATGGCAGTGTTGTAAGAGTCGTAAGTGGCGACCAGATAGCCCGCTTGCTTAGCGTCGTCCACGACGTTTGGTTGATAAAACGCCGGCATCCAGTTATCAAAACCGAGCCAGAGTTTGGTGAGCCCAGCTTGTTTTAAGTTGGTCAACATATCTGTTGATAATGCTTGCCCCCAGCGCTCAGGTTTGAGCAGATAATACGCCGCATTTTCTTTCAGCCACTGCTTTTGCTGCTGGGCAGCGTGGTATTGAGCTGCAATCGCATTGTTGCTGAGTGTTGGTGCCGGTGAAGGAAATTTCAGGTGTAGCGAATCATTGAGCGAATCAACCAGCAACTGCTTGTGGTAGCGACTTAGCCAGTCCTTACCTTTTTTCAGTGGTTGGATCTCTTTGAGTGCTTGTGGAGGAATAGTCAGGTCTGCCTGCTCAAAATACCACTGCTTCAGCCCCCACCAGTTGGTGACATCATCGGTGCTCAGCAAATCCTTACCAAACAGATACACTTGGCTTGCCCCAATCAGTTGCTTTAGCTGAGGAGTGTTCTTCATTCTTTCTGCGAGTGTCGTTGACTCATTATGATCAATGCGCCATTGCCTGTACGCTTTGGCTCCATCCATCCAATCATTACCAAGCTTGATCTGAACAGTAAAATCTTGGTGTTGATTGAGAGGAGTGAATTGATGCTCCGCCAACATGTCAATTTTGGGGTGAGTATTCGAGAAATTTAGCTTGTTGTTAGTGGCATTCAGTAACTGATAGCTGATGTAACGATTGTCTTGTTGTGCTGTCCAGAAGGGCATCTTGAGGCCTTGGGTGGTATTAGAACCAGAGTACTCTTCGGCCAAATAATCTGCCCATACTTGATTGTCTGTCGGGATGCGCATGCCTTCACTGAAAGGAAGAAAGAGTGTTTTGGTTCGCTCCTGAGGCAAATCAAACCAGCTTAACGTGAGCGGCTGGTTACGTTTAATGGCTGGCTTACTCGGAGCAGCGAAGCTTATTGTTAACGCCTCGTTAACCAGCTTTGTCGATACACGAATACCACTTGGCTGGAGCGTCCAACGGGCTTCTGTTTTTGAAACTGATACCAAATCAGAAGCCACCTGAGTATGTTGATTCACTTTCATCGCTTGGTTGTTAACAATGAGATCATTCCAGCTAATTTCTAAATCTTGCGGTGAAATAGAAATCTGATTGTTTTTGTCACTAAGAGCGATGGATTGAGCTTGAGCACTGGTTGCTAATACCAACATCGGCAATGCAGTATATCGCGTTAAAGAACGGGCTTGAAAAAGCATGATGGATTCCTTGAAAAACTAAGGAGCCCATTACAGCTGAGGCGGCTTAAATGATTGTCACCCAATTGTCTCTATTCGCAGCCATTCGTGGATTTAGGGAGCAAAAGGAATGGCTATACGTTGAATGTACTCAATTTTTAAGCCTTGTTGGTATTCAAAGACAGACACGGTGGCACTCAGGTGTTTGGCGCCGTCAGGGATATGCGTTGAGCGAGGAACAGGAGCAGCAAGTGACGAAATCGGTTTTCTCATTCCCAGCATCAAATATTGGCTGTCAAACCATTGCCACGTAGCAGTGGGCTTGGCGCAGCTGCTTTCGGTTACTGGAAGGGTTAAATGTATCTGCTGCATCGAATTGTCTAGACGTATCCAGTTTTGATTCTCTGGCATGGCCACCAGCAAAGGGTAAACAGTATTCCCCAACTTGAGTTTATATAGGCCAGATAAGGGCTCGATCAGCAACTCGTCGGTTTCAATTTCCTGATAGTCACTTTGTTGAGTCAGTTCGCCGTTTAACAGGCGCTTGGCTGACGGGTCAATCAGCTCAATCGTTAAGTCATTCTGAGTGCTTTCAGCCGAAATTTTGATTTGAAAACCTTGTGAAGAAAGACCTGAACGGCGTACAAAGCTGACGCTCAGATCTGCGGGCAGCGGTGAAGAGTTAGCCATAAGTTGCTGACCACACTGAGACTGGTTCAAAATCTCTTGTTTGACCGGTAACCAATATTGACGATCGATATCTTGCTGGTTAAGGGCCAGATGTAATTCCTGCCAGGCCAATTGAGGTTGATTGTTAAGCAGCGCTTGATAAGTGCGCGCAAGTGGCGTGTCCTCAAACCAAGTTGCCTGGGTGGAGAGTGGAAAGATGAGACAAGCAAGTGAACTCAAGAGCCGACGTTTCATAGTGCCTCCTCATTGAGACGATAGCCGACCCCTCGATGTGTTTCGATGTTAAGGACTGGAAGCTTCTGCCTCAGTCGCAAAATATGGTTGTCTATCGTTCTCGTACTCGGGAAGGCTTGATAGCCCCATACTTTGTTGAGCAGTTCATCACGGTGGAACACTCTTCCCTGATTTTGAATCAACAGCACCAGTAACTGAAACTCCTTAGGTTTTAACGTTACAAGTTGATCGTTGAACATTGCTTCACGTTTCGCTAGATGGAGTTCAATTCCGCCATAACAGAGAGAGCTTGCGCCTAAGGGCCTGAGCTGGCTCACTACTCTGGCAAGCAATTCATCATGGGAAAATGGCTTAGTAACGTAATCTTTGGCACCAGCCATCAGGCCTTCCACTTTTTGCTCGGTGTCGATTTTGGCGGTCAGGATAATGACAGGTACGGCCTTTAGAAGCAGCCAGTGTGGTAAATGTTTCAGGCTGTCTCCATCGCTCAGTTGCCGATCAAGGATAACCAGATCCGCTTTAAACCAGAGTTGTTCTACTTTTCTGGTTTCTTGTACCCAGACGCATTGGTAGCCATTGGATTCAAATAGAGAAACTAATCCCTGTCCAAGTAGTTTGTCATCTTCGATCAGCAATAAGCTCTTCATAGCGGTAGCTCCAAAATACAGCGAGTGGGGCGGCGTCGTACAATCAACTTACCTCCCATGAGTTTCATTAAATGCTCGACAATGCTCAAGCCTATTCCCATGTTTTCATGGTTTGTTTTCCCTTGGAACTTAGTGAAAAATTGAGCCATGGCGGAAGGAAAGTCGCCTTGATCGTTCACTTCAATGACGAGCTTATGGGTGAGAGTGGCACGAATTTCAATCTTGCCATGCCCGTGCTGTTTGGCATTTTTAATCAAATTGTCTAAACAAATCGACAACCAGTAAAAGGGTAAAGTGAGTTCTCTATCTTGATTGAGCTGGTAGCTAAGGGCGTGCTTCTCACAGGTATGTTCTAGCCAATCATCCAGAGAAGCCGTTTGTTTGAGCAATTGTTGAGAACGCTGTGTGCTGAGGTAGATCTTACTGTTTTCAGTCAGTTGAGAAAGCCGTTGGTGATCAGACATTAGTCGCCACACGGCGTCTTGAGTGTCGTTTGGTATGCGATCAAACTGACTGCGGAACATTTCCACGGTTAGGCCTAGGCTGGTGATCGGTGTGCGCAGTTCATGGGTCAACAACTGTAATATGAAGCGTTTCTCACGGCTTTGCTGGCGTCTCGTGTACAGGGTTTTGACCGTCATAAAGAGAATCAAAATCGACAAACCTGCGACAAATAAACGTAATGCGAGCACGTTCTCAGCAACATCACTGATGCAAAGGTTGCTGTAGCGGAAGGTGCAATTTGGGCCTGATAGCGTGATGTCCAGTCTCTTTGCAACAGGCTGCCACGTTTCAGCGGTCACGGCTTTCCAACCTTGCTCTCCACTTAGCCATAGCGTGTCTTTTTCCATCCATGCACGGTATCCGTTCAGCAGGGCTTCACGCCCTTCATTGGACAGAGTGGATAATGCCGCATGCAAAGGGTGCTGAGGATTATCGATGGTTAAGTAGCGACGTACCGTATGGCTAGGTTGGTAGTTAGGTTGATGATCCAGGTAGCGGTCTGCAAAGCTCCCGCCAGCTGGGTGCAACAGCGTGTGCGCCTGAAACCAATCATCGGTGAGCAACTGATCATTGCACATTGCCAGTTCAAACTCGATGGCATCATTAAGGTTAGCGTTGTGCTGCTCATTTTTCTGACAGGTTTGAGACACTCGATAAACCTGCTCGATCTCTTGCCAGTTGTATTGTTTGAAATCTGGGTAGCGAGCCTGCTGTTTGAGTAATTCAGCAGGGTACTGGCTGAGCTGCTGCTGTGTGACTTTGAGTTCGGTAGCCTGCCAACTTTGCTGATAAAGCGATTGCCAATTTTCTTGGAGACTCTGCGCTTGTGCGGCTAGAGGAAACAGAAACAAAAAGCACGCAGCCAACTTACCTAAAGGCATCAATTTACTCATTAAATATAGGGTTCACTGTGATTTTAGCGGCTTTTGGGCTTGCTTTGTAACCTGTATGTCAACATTAGTCGGTTGAGAAGTTTTGTCGCCTAGCTTAACAAAGGTTAATGATTATTGATGAGGTGAATATTAATTTGGCTTCCACAAATGTAAGGAGAAATGCAATGTTAGAGTGGCGAGTAAAGAGGTTTGCCGAATTATCCGTGAATGAACTGTATGATTTTCTGCGTCTACGAGTTGATATCTTTATTGTTGAACAACAATCGCCCTACAGTGACTTAGATGGAAAAGATACTCACCCTGAAACGCGACATGTTATGGGTTATGAAGACGGAAAGCTGGTTGCGTATAGCCGATTGATGCCGCAGGGCCTAGGTTACCCGGAAGAAGTGTTAGAACTGATTGATACCAGCGCCAATGATGTATGTATCGGGCGAGTGATCGTTGCGATAAGTCATCGTGGCCGTCGATTGGTCATGAACTGATGAAATTGAGCTTTGATACGCTGAGGGAGATACATACTAGCAGCTCTATTTTCATTTCATCGCAGGAACATTTGAAAGACTATTACGGTGCTTATGGGTTTGAAGTAATCACGGGTCGTTACTACGAAGACGGGTGCACCATGCTTGGGCTGAGGTATACACCCTGAATTGAAGGCGGTGCAACCGCCTAAATTGACATTATCAGTCCCAATGTAGAATGGTCCAGTTTGGACGATCAGCGATGGCTTTTAATCGAGGGCAAGGGTTGACCAAGTAGGCGTAGTCAGCGCGCTCACATAACGGCAGGTCATTGATTGAATCAGTGTAAAAGTGGATCTCTGAATAGGCTTCGTCTCTGGCACTGAGCCACTGTTCTAGTCTAGTCACCTTACCCTCTCGATAGCTTGGAACACCGGACACTTTTGCCGTGTAGCGATCGTCCTCGGTGACCAATTCGATCCCCATGGATTGCTCAACGCCCAGATGCCGTGCCACGGCTTCGACAATAAAGCTCACGGTTGCGGAGATAATTAATGTATCGACGCCTTGCTTATTGAGCTGTTCTAACAGCGGGATAGATTGTTGAAATTGCTTTGGGGCAATCCATTTATCAACGCATTCGTTGACCAGCTTCTCAACTTCTCCTAAAGAGAGGTGAGTAATAGGGGCCATGGCAAACTTAAGGTAGTCATCCATGTCTAGCTTTCCCTGAGAATACAATGCCATCAGTCGCTGATCTTCTGTGAGGAAACTTGCATCATCGACAATACCTTTCTCGACTAAAAACTCATTCCAAATCATCGCACTGTCTGCTTTGATTAATGTTTCATCTAGATCGAATACGTACAAAGGTTTGGTCATGGAGCGTCTCTCAGTGATGTAGGTTGTGTTCGCAAGGCAGGGTAACGACTAATTATGACAGTTTATTTTCACTCAGAGCGCTTTCTATAAGTCGGATGGGTCAGAGACAGAAATTTGATTTTCTACACTGATGATCTTTTGGTATTCACCCGATTGAATCAATTGTTGGATGCCTAAACTGAGTGCTTCACTAAGGCGTGCACTACGCTCATGATCATGCTTAGAGAACATAGTGTACATGTCTTTTTCCATAATTGGCTTAGGGTGAATCCGGATCTTATTTATCTGTATGGCAGAAAGTATCGTGCCCATCATGTAGTAACCACGTTCAACCGCCGCTGGGTAAGCGTCTATGCGTTGTTTCCCTAGTTTAATAAAATTACTTTGGTCCTCATTGGCAACCTCGACTTTTACGCCCTGAGACTGGAGCAAGCGTGTCACTTCATAGGCTTGTGTGGCACCAATATGGTAGTTGTTTAAATCCAAAGATTTTTGCCAATCAAAGTTGCTGTCGACATGGTAGAAAAAGACAATTTTTTGTGTGAACAGGGATTCTGAGAAGATGAAAAGGGATTGTCGTTCATCGTTCTTAAACCAAGGGAATGTTCCGTCATACTTGCCTGACTCAACGTAACGGTAAGCTCTGCTCCAAGGATGATAGTCGATAGTGACACTATAGCCTTGCGTTTGGTAAGCAGCGATGACCAGGTCTTCGGCAATTTTATAATATGGGTTATTAAGGCTGCTGGTATACGGTTCCCAATCACCGACAACCAATCTTACGACTTTGTCACTATTTTGGGCGACAGATAAGGGTGAGCACACGAACAACAAAATTATCGCAAAAATCCTACTCATAGCTCGTCCCTTGATCACATCTACCTTCAAATTTAGATGATAATTCGATTAATAAGTAGTCTGACTCATGAAGATTAACTATTTGTGAATGCTTCTATCTCATCCTTTCGTTTGGCCCCTCTAGGTGCTTCAAGGTTTTAGCTCTCATACTAAGAGCGCTAGCTTGGTGTGTCCAAACTATTGCCATTGGCGACTTTGGCTCTGTTCTGTGCACTCTGATAAGCTGGGACGTAATCAATTAGTGCTTCTTCTATTTCTTTAGGCTTAACCGGTTTAGAGAGAAAACCATTCATACCGATTTCAAAACAACGCTCACGATCCTCCTTGATCACGTTAGCTGTGACAGCAATGATAGGTACATAGGCCGCCCAACCTTCGAGCTGGCGAATTTTCTGTGTTGCCTCGTAACCATCCATGACAGGCATATGACAGTCCATCAAGATGGCGTCCACCTCATTCTGCTGACAATATTCCAAAGCTTCGACGCCGTTATTCGCTATATCTACCTCCAAACCAAGCAAATTAAGCATGACTTGAATCACTTGTTGGTTTACTCGAGTATCTTCAACAACCAACACTTTGAGGCCAGTTTTGTATTTCGGAGACAACTTCTTCATCTGAGTACCAGAAGAAGCTGGAAACTCAACCAGATTTGGTGACGATTGAACAATACCCCCAATAGCCGTTGATGGAGTATCTATTGGGATAGAAAAATAAAAGCTGCTGCCAAGATCAATTTCACTGGTCACCTGGAGCTTACCACCCATCAACTCAACGATTTTTTGGCTTATCGCCAGCCCCAACCCCGTTCCTCCGTATTGTCTGGCTGTGCTGCCATCGGCTTGTTGAAACTTGTCAAAGATTGAGTCGAGTTTGTCTTTGGCGATACCAATCCCTGTATCTTTGACTTCAAACTGAAGTTGGTTGCCTGTCTCGTTTTCCAACAGCTTGATGTTGAGCTCAACATATCCACGATGGGTGAACTTAAGGGCGTTGCCGATCAAGTTATTGATGACCTGCTTCAGCCTGACAGAATCAGCCTCTATTTCCTGAGGTACAGCTGGGTCTATATTGCAGTCGAAGAACAGCTCTTGTTGTTTGGCGCGGATGCTATATTCGTTGGCTTGCTGTTGGATGAGCGATTTAAGGTCAAACTTGGTAGGATCCAACTCAAAGTGGCCGGCTTCTATTTTCGAAAAATCGAGGATGTCATTGATAATATCGAGCAAGGTATGGGACGAAGTCAGCAAAATATCGACGTAGTTGCGCTGAACTTCATTCGGCTTGGTTTCTTTAAGTAGTTCAGCGACGCCGACGATCCCATTCATTGGGGTGCGAATTTCGTGGCTCATGTTGGCTAGGAATTCACTTTTCTTAACATTAGCGATTTCTGCCTTTTCTTTTGACTCGATGATTTGCTGGTAATTGACTCGTAGCTGCTCTGCACATTGATTGTATTTGTCTGTCAGATGGCTGATCTCATCGTGGAACAATCGTTTTGGCATCACCAGTTTGTTGGGAGTCGGGCTGGTATGGAAATCAGCCATTGCAGATGAAAGGTGAGAAATAGGTTTTAAGATCAGTTTCATTGTTAGCCATAATAAGCAGGAAACAATGAGTAAGGTCTGTATCAAGGTCATCACCAGCAGAAATAAGAACTTTTGCCACAATGCGTGATAGACAGGAGCTAAATCGGTTTCAATTCTTAATTGCCCGAGCGTAAAGCTCTTGTTGCCGAGTTGGTAGGTTAAATCCCAGACGTTAATCACCTTTTTACCTGTGATTTCGTTACCTAATTCTATAAGAGTACTTTTGCTGTCGATGATGGTTAATCGATCGACTGCAGGCAACTGGAAGATGCTTGAGGCTTGAGTTGTGAGTTGCTTTTGGTCTTCAATCCACAGGCTGTTTTGCAGGCTTGTGACGTAGCTGTCTTCAATTTGAAGCATTTGTTTATCTAAGTTGTTTTGCTCCGCTTGGTAATCAACGTAGAAGTTTACTCCCGCCATAACGAATGCGAGAACGAGACTCACGAGGAGCGTGACAATGACAAGTTGCTTGTCGATGCCAAGTTGACGTTGTTTATTCATAGCAAGTTATTATGTGTGTAATTGCTTACTAATAGCCTAGTATTAATTGTGGCATTAGGAAAATCGATATCCGGACATTCAGTCAGCTCATTCACGATTATTCCATTTATCTTGTTTTTTCAGTCAAATTGATGAGTGAGTTCAGGCATACATTAACACTCGTCTCAAAGTACTTCGTCAGTCTAGAAAACTGATTGAAATAATAAAAAACCATATTTAGCCAGAGATGGTACATACTTAAATAAAGCTCCACTTTAAAAGGACTTACAGTGAGGCGTTGGAAAATCTGGTTGATCGTTTACAGCCCAGCATTGCTGTGGGCAGGGCTCTCTTTAAAAGAAGCAACTTGGTGGGTGGAAAACATCGTTGCTTACCCAAGTCTGTTTTTAATCGTCTACATCGTTTTCGCACTGATTTTTGCCTTAAGATTAAAATGGGCACCAAGTGCAATATGTATTGTTCTGGCAGGTGCGTTTACCTTGATGGCTCCAAAGTCCAATCAAAATTTGGTGTCTCGCTGTGCGAATTCTGTCTCAGTAGTGCAGTTCAACCTCTACTATGAGAACCCTGATGTAAATGCGTTCATCAATTACTTGCTTACCAAGCCTGCAGACTTAGTCGTGATGCAAGAAGTTGCGCCAGAAATTGGTGAAAGGCTGAAGATGCTCAGTGACATCTATCCCTATTTCTATGGCGGCCAGAAAGGTGTGGGTTATCCCTCAAGCCAGATGATTCTGAGTGTTTCTCCGTTAAAAAATATGTCGGTGTTTATGACGCCGGATGAACAAAATATTATTCGTGGGACTTGGTATCCCCACAATCAAAGCGCGATGACGCTCATTGTGGCGCATCCGACTTCACCAAGGACTAAAGAGTTGTGGTACAGGCGAAATGCACTAATTAGGACCATTGAGTCGCTGATAGAAATCTATCCCAGCGATGAAGTTATGGTATTGGGAGACTTTAATCTCTCCTCTGCTAGTTTACGTTTTGCCAAACTGTTTCCAACTTTCCAGAAAGCCCCAGTCGCAAGCTGGCCCAATTGGTCTCAAGCGTTCAATACGCCGCCAGTTTCCATGATCGCAATTGACCACTTGTGGCTACAATCTGTGAATGCAGGCAGAAAGATCTGTCAGCGCCAAAGTTCACCTAATCCTGCTGGTTCAGACCATTTCCTAGTCAAAACTGAGATTGGTTATTGATTATTATTCTCAACTTGTTGTGTGAAGATTTTAGCTAGGTTACCCTCCAAATAACTTAATCAGCCTTTGGATGGTAACTATGGCAAATCTGGCGATTACGGAAATTAAATCCTTTATTCCCAGCAAAGACTTTGAAATTTCGCAACGATTTTATCAGGCGTTGGGATTTGAGGTTGCTTCAGTCTTTGGTGACGTTGCTTACATGCGAAAAGATAACACCGCTTTTCTGCTGCAGAACTACTATCAAGTTGAACATGCAGAAAACACGATGATGCATTTATTGGTAGAGGATGCGATGGGTTGGTTGGAGCATGTTAAGGCGTCCAGTATCGAAAAGGACTTTGAGTGCAAAGTGACGGAGTTGATTGAACAACCGTGGGGTATGTTGGAGTTTTGTCTGATCGATCCTTCTGGCGTGCTATGGCGAATCGCGCAAAATATCCGTTAATGTAAAAACGCCCCTCATCATCGAGGGGCGCTTTCCTTTAATCCAACGACTTCTTGAACCTCGTTGAGGCGATCAATAGACCAATCACAGTAAAGCAGGCCAGCCATAATGTGTCGTGCCACATACCGCTTAGATCAGAGCCACGTAGTACAATACCGCGAATTAAGCGCATAAAGTGTGTGGCGGGTAAAGCTTCAGAAATCCATTGAGCCGCAATAGGCATCGCTTCATACGGGAACATAAAGCCAGACAATAGTATCGAAGGCAGCAAGATAAAGACGGTCATCTGCATGGCCTGAAGCTGAGTCGACGCTATGGTCGAGATCACCAAGCCAAGAGTCAGGCTTGCGGAGATAAACAACAGCGTTCCTAGAAGGATCTGGCTAATGGCTCCGTTAATCGGGACATCAAAGATGAAGTGGCCTAATCCCAGAATAATGAACACCTGAATCAGGCCGACAAAAATATATGGGACGATTTTAGCGACCATCAATTCGAAAGAGTGGATGGGTGTAGTGATTAACAATTCCAGATTGCCACGCTCTCTTTCTCTTACAATGGCTGCACTGGTGAACAGAATCATCGTCATTGTTAGAATGACACCAAGCAAACCCGGCACAATATTCACCGCAGAACGACGACTTGGGTTGTAGAACAAAGCGACTTCAAAGGTCTTTTGTTGTTCTGGGCGGATGTCAAAATCAAAGTCCGTTAATGGCATATTCTGCAATGCCAGAATCGCAGAGCTGATCATGGTGTCGGAACCATCAACCACCCATTGCCCCAGCACTCGACCTTGAGTCATTCTTTGTATCAGGTCAGATGGAATGATTAGAGCAGCACGTATTTCACCGTTCTGAATCGCTTGTTCTGCCTGTTCCGCGGTCGGGTATGTAGCTTTGACGTCAACCACCTGGGTGACTTTAATGGATTCTGTTATGACGCGTCCGGCAGTGCTCTGACTTTGGTCTACAACACCGATAGGAATATTGCGTACATCGGTGTTAATCGCAAAACCAAATAGCAGCAGTTGAATCAGGGGAATCATCACGACCATGCCAAAGGTGATGCGGTCACGGGAAAGCTGACGGATTTCTTTAAACATGATCGCCTTCATGCGAGCGATAGACTGGATCATTGTCTTCCTTCTCCCGTGACGGTGACAAACACATCTTCTAGGCTCGGTCTGGCTAGGTTCATTTCTGATTCGCTGAGCTCAGGAAACTGCTGCGCAACCATTCAATCGGATCTTGGATATGTTGATGAATCAAAACTCGCAGTCGAATGCCCAATTGCGCGGCAGAGCGCACTTCTTCTCTGGCAAGAAGGGATTCCTTCAGTGCACGCAAATTGTCTGCTTTGACCTCAACAATATTGACACCCATATCGGCCATTAACTGTTCTGGCTCGCCATCGGCGCGAATTCTTCCTGCCTCCATGATGGCCAGTCTGTGGCAACGTTCAGCCTCATCCATGTAGTGGGTCGTAACCAGAATTGTTGTACCTTGGTCAGACAGATCAAAAAGTTGTTCCCAGAACTCGCGACGGTTTTCTGGGTCAACGGCTGAAGTCGGTTCGTCAAGAAACAAGAGTTCAGGCTGATGCATAGTAGCGGCAGCGAGAGAAAGGCGTTGTTTCTGGCCTCCACTCATTCCACCGACACGTTGTTGTCGTCGCTGGTCTAAGCCATAGGTTTTCAGCTGTTCATTGATACGCTGCTTGAGGTGCTTTGACCCCATCCCAAATATTTGACCGATAAACTCTAAGTTTTCCTCTACGGTTAAATCGTCGTAGAGAGAAAACTTCTGCGTCATGTAGCCAATTTTGAGGCGCAGCAGTTCAGATTGGCGTGGTATTTCCAGCCCCAATACATCGACGTCACCTTCACTTGGGCTCAGCAAACCCGTCAGCACGCGGATGGTGGTGGACTTCCCACAGCCATTCGGTCCAAGAAAGCCGTAAATACTGCCCTTGGGTACATTGAGCGTGATGTCGTCGATGGCGGTGAAATCTCCAAACCTCTTTACTACATTCTCCGCTTTAATCGCATATTCCATTGGCGCTACTCTCCAGACAAGTCGATTTGTGCCGGGATGCCAGAAGGTAGTCGCTGTGCCGAGGACTCAAGGTCAACTTCCGCCAGATACATCAAGCGAGAACGCTCGTCTTCGGTGAGCGCATAATAGGGCGTAAATGAGGGCTCGCTAGCAACCCAACGAACTGTCCCAGAGATTGGATTTTCAACGCCGTCTACAGTAACGGAAACTGATTTACCCGGAACGAATTCAACGCGATGGCTAGCAGGCACGTAAACACGCGCATACGGGACACGGCTAGCCTGTATGACGGCGACCACGCCATTGACGGGAACGCGTTCGCCCAAATTGTAAGGCAAGTTATCCAGTACCCCATCACGGGTCGCGGTAATGGTGAGCTCGCTAAGCTTTTGTTGCTGGAGAGTCACATCAGCAACAGAAGCCGCGAGCTCGGCTTTCGCTTGTTCGATATCTTCAAGGCGTGAACCAGCTGTCAGCTTGCTAAACTCTTCTTTGGCTGGGTCCAGTTCGGCTTTCGCGGAGTCGCGTGCGGCAAGTGCCGTGTCCTCTTCTGATTGGCTGATCAGCCGCTTTTCAACCAGCTCCGCTTTTCGGGTGTAATTCTTCTGAGCTTCAGTTAATTGAGCTTCAGCACGTTTAACGCGAGCTTGGGAAGCCGCGATGTCTTCTTGGCGTTCACCATTGGTCAGTTTGAGTAGGTAAGCTTCTGCTTTGGATTGTTCAGCAACGGCACGTGCGAGCACCGCTTCTTGGCTGGTGGTATCAAGTTGAACCAACACTTCGCCTTGCTGTACTTGTGAGCCTTCTGTCGCGGGTAACGCACGGATGATTTCGTTGGCTGTTGCAGTGAAGGTGACACGGTCTCTCTCCAACGTACCAAGGGCTTGGGATGAGTCATCTTGTGTACAGGCCGTTAACAGCGAAATCAGAACAGAACCGATCAAGAACCGTTTCATAAAGTACTCCAAATCAGCAAGTTAAGGTGAAGGTGTCGCTAAGCGAAGCGATACCATTGATTTTCTAAATAGGATATATTCTCGGTTAACTATAGATACAGAAACTTAATTCATACAAAATTAATCTAGTGATTAATTTTTCATGATTTCTTCTTTTTCTTCATACAGTTACTACAGAGGTTGAAATGGACTTTGAGCAAATGAGTGAGCAAGCTCTTTGGGACCTAGCCAATCCACTCATGGATAATTTAATGCAGGCATCGACGGAGATAAATCATGCGAAACATGTGCAGGATTTTACCCCGCGCTTGCGCGATATCGTAAAGCCCGATTATTTCGAGCGTGTCGTGAAACAGTATCAGTCACTAAAAGGCGTGTTCACTGACCGTACTCAGGTGGCACTGTTCAAGCGCCCTGACTCAGCCGCTTTTGTCTGGAGGCAAGGTTTCAGTCGAGTTGAAGGAGATTATGTCGCGGAAATGGTCTTGGTTTATCGTGAAGGGAAGATCATGGTGGATCATGTGATGGTGTTTTAACCGAACTCTGACGGCTATAGGCATTGTGGTCCCTCAGATAAGGCTTTAGAATTACGCCTCCACTAACATAAGTGCGTGTTTGAGGAATTATGAACAATGCCCAAGCGATAGTGGCGCATCAGGCGAAGTACACGGTATCACCTAAGCGTGAAATTGTACTTCGCGAGATGTTGTCACTGGCAAAAATGGCATCAATGATTGCTGTCCCATTTTTGCTTATTACTCTGGCTTGGATCTAAACCAGAGCACACAGCACAAGGATGTGTGCTATCGGGTTTATTCTGCAACACCACCTTGAGTCAGCTTCGTCGGATCAAGCAAACGCTCTAGCGTAGCGCGATCAAGATCCGTCTCTTCCTCAGCCACGTCAATAATGGCACGTCCTTCTTTGTATGCCTTCTTAGCCACTTCAGCTGCTTTCAAATAGCCAATCACTGGGTTGAGCGCCGTCACCAGAATCGGGTTTTTCGCCAATGCGACTTGAAGGTTGTCTTCACGGACATTGAAAGTTGCGACCGCTTTGTCTGCCAGAGCAATTGCGCTGTTAGCTAGCAGTTCGATGCTTTCCAGAACATTGTGAGCGATCACTGGCAGCATAACGTTTAGCTGGAAGTTGCCAGATTGGCCGCCTACGGTGATGGTGGTGTCGTTGCCGATGACTTGTGCAGCTGCCATGGCTGCGGCCTCTGGGATCACTGGGTTTACCTTACCCGGCATAATGGAAGAGCCAGGTTGTAGGCCTTGAAGTTCGATCTCACCCAAGCCAGCAAGTGGGCCGGAATTCATCCAGCGCAGATCGTTCGAGATTTTCATGATGGCTACGGCAGCTGTTTTGAGCTGACCAGAAAGAGCGACCAAGGCATCCTGACTGCTTAGGTTGTAGAAGAAGTTTTCGCTAGAAGTGAACTGTAAGCGAGTTGCCTGAGAGAGGTTATCTGCAAAGGCTTTAGCAAATCTTGGATCAGCATTGATGCCTGTGCCCACAGCGGTTCCACCTTGGGCCAGAGCTTTAACGTCAATCAGGCTTTGTTCAATTCCTTGCTTCGCTTGTTCAAGCTGGAATTGCCAACCGCCAAGCTCTTGATCAAATGTGATTGGCATGGCGTCCATTAGGTGCGTTCTGCCTGTTTTCACAACATGACCGATTTCATTACGCTTACTCTTTAGCGTCTCAATGAAATGATTTAACGCTGGGATAAGCTGTTTTTCGACTGTTAGTGCTGCGCTGACCTGAATCGCTGTTGGAACAACGTCGTTGCTGCTTTGACCCATATTGACATGGTCGTTAGGGTTCACATCACCGCCCAGAATATCACTGGCTAAAGTCGCAATCACTTCATTAGCATTCATGTTCGAGCTGGTGCCAGATCCAGTTTGAAAAACGTCAATCGGGAAGTGCTCTAAGTGCTGACCATCAATAATGGTTTGCGCTGCGTCGGCTATCGCATTCGCAATATCACCCTCCATCAGACCCAGTTGAGCATTCGTTAAAGCGGCCGTTTGCTTCACGTATGCCAGCGCCTGAATAAACGCAGTAGGCATCGTATGTTTGCTGAAATGAAAGTTATCGACTGCGCGTTGTGTTTGCGCTTGATACAGAGCGTTCGTGGGTACTTTCACTTCTCCCATGCTGTCTTTTTCAACACGGAATGTTTGTGGGGCAGAAGATTGAGTCATTGGTGATCCTTTTGAATTTAATCGTGCGGCGTCTGGATGCGCTGCAATTGTTGTTGTAGGTTTAAAAACTTAATGTCGCCATCTTCCCACTGGTAGTAGTAGCGCTTTAAGCATAGTAGGGGAGTATGAATAGCGTCGAGGCAGACCCGTCGGAACGTGCGACTTCTCACCGGATCCTGAATGGCTTCAATCAAATGAAAATAAACCTGACGTAGGTAAAGTTCACACAGCAGTGGGTTCTCATTCTCGGTACCTTGTTCATAGAACGAAGACAAGGTCATCGCCCAATGAATGTAATCGTGAATGATATCGGGCTCGAACCCACAGGGTGTGTAACGTTCAACAAATCTGTCTTGTGCTTTAAAGAAAGCATTATAAAGCGGTTTCTGGCTATCCATACTGACCTCAAACTTTTTGTAATGATAATTATTATCGTTTTCAATAGTCGAATCAACCCTGTTTGATGTATGGATGTCAGACAGTGCGCTGGCGCACAATCAGGTGATGTTTTCTTCTGATAATGGCGGCGACTAATGAGGCGCTTCAAGATAAGAGCAGTGCTGAAAAGAATAAACCGACGCCATAGGCGGAGTGGGTGAACAGACTTAATGTTCTCGCCAGCCACGGCTTTGGCTTTTTGCTTGCAGCGATGCCAAACCCAAGGCAAGGCTGAATAATGAAGTAAGGGAAGACTAGGGTTACCAGGCCAGTAAGCCAAGCTTTTGCAACCGTTGGAGAGGTAAGCCATATTTCTCCAGCCCAATAAACATGCCCGATTGCGAATATCACCCCGATGAGGTAGTGCAGCAACCAGCCAAGGGCGTTTTCTCCCCAAACCGATGGAGTGTTCATAATGGTCTGATGCACCCATTTCCGTTTTGGAATCCAAATTACCCACCTCGCCACTAATCCGTAGTTTAGAGGCGGAATGCCCAGAATTCGTTTCTGTATGATTCCCCATAAGTCCATGATGACGGTTGCACCGATTCCGATCAGAGTCGCCTGAAGCAAGATATGAGTTTCCATTTGAATATCCTCGTTGTAATCGCTGATGGTTTTGATAGATTGCAACTAGGCTACAACTTGAAGTCGACTTTAAGTCAAGGATGATTACCATGGATATCGCAGATGTGTCTCGTCAGTCTGGGCTCAAGCCTTCTACACTCAGGTACTATGAGAAACTTGGTCTGATTCGTTCAATTGGCCGGAACGGTTTACGAAGACAATATGCCCCAAGTGTACTGAACAAGCTCAATATCATCTGTCTGGGTCGCTTAGCAGGCTTATCGCTTGTTGAGATATCAGCCATGTTTGATGACAAGGATGAACTGGCGATAGACAGGGCTCTACTCACGAAGAAAACGCATGAAATCGATGCTCAGATTAAAAGACTGCAAGCGGTGCGGGATAGTCTCAACCACGTTGCAAATTGTCCGGAGCCGTCACATCTGGACTGCCCTTCATTTCAGAAAATGATGAAGTCGGTGAAACATTACCTGTGACGGTTAACGTCATCTTGGCTTGTATAACGGGCTTATCAGTCAGCAGGTTGCCATAGATACGCTTACACTAAACACTAGGGCAACAGACCCTACTAGAACCAATAAGGTCGCACTTTGCTAACGGACAAAAGACTTACACTTGCCACCGCCAACTTGTTCAATTTCATCGAACCACCCGGTGCGTTTTATGACTTTGAAAACATCTATGACGCTGACGCGTGGGAAGCTAAATGCCAATGGACAAAAAATGCCATTCTGAGCCTCAATGCAGACATTATTGGAGTTCAGGAAGTATTTAGTCTCGATGCTGCCCGCCAGTTATTCGAAGAGATGGGGTACTCGTATTTCGCCAGCGTGGATAGCCCGAATATAGAAAGTGATTATATCTACTCCCATCCCGTTGTGGCTCTGGCTTCTAAATACCCGATCTCGCATGTTGAAGCGGTCACGTTACCGGCATCATCGCTAGCAGGCTATTCAATCCCGCTGCCGGAGTTTAGTCGTCAGCCCGTCTTTGCTGTGGTGGACGTGCCAGATATCGGTGAAGTCGCTGTTTATGTTAGCCACCTAAAATCTCAGAGAGCCACCGAGGCGATGGAAGAAGGTGATGGACACCCGCTAGTGGGTCAATGGCTATCTAGCCAGCAAAGAGGATGGGAGGCGGTGATGCTGAGATTAGCGATGGAACAACAATACGCGAAGCACCCGATTCCGACTGTTCTGATGGGGGACATGAATCAGCCGATCAGCAGTGACATCACAGGTTTACTGACCAAAGTTATTGAAGGCGAATCTGGCCTTATGCTGCGAGACAGCTGGGACATTTTCGCTTTAAAACAGCCAGAGATAGAGCGTCCGCCCACACACTATCATTTTGCGAAAGGCAACGTGCTTGACTACATCTTACTGTCGCAGGAGTTTCAGCCCGACTCGCAGTACTCAATGGCCGATGTGACGTCCTATTCGACGCTCGATACTCACCTGATCAACCCAAGTTTTGAACGGGACAAGCAGGCGAGTGACCACGCGTTTGTCTCGGTGACAGTTAGGTTTGTGCTGTGATGTGTTCGACACCAATTGCTAGCTAGCCATCGAATTTAAGTGAACGGCGGTGCTTTCAAACGTGCAAAAAAATCCCCTCGCAAAAATGCAGAGGGGATTGAATTCAGAACGAGTAAGCGTTACTTAGATTTTCTTTGCTGTTCTTTACGTGCAATCTTTTCTTTTCGACGTTGAGCAATCACCTGATCGGCCTCGCCTCCAACGTGCGTTTCGCCGCGTTTGTTAGCGAGTTGAACTTGCTTTTCACGCTCACGGAAGCGTGCTTTTTGCTCATCTGTATGCTTGTCGATACATTTAGGGCAGCTAACGCCTTTTTCGAACGCTTCAGACTCCATGTCTTCCTGAGTAATCGGCAAACGACATGCATTACACATCTCGTAGCCACTTTTCTCTAACTGGTGGTTTACCGCGACACGGCCATCGAATACGTAGCAGTCGCCTTCCCACATGCTTTGTTCTTCAGGCACTTCTTCAAGATACTTCAGGATGCCGCCTTCCAGGTGGTACACCTCTTCGAAGCCTTGTTCCTTCATGTAAGCAGTAGACTTCTCACAACGAATACCACCCGTACAGAACATAGCGACTTTCTTGTGCTTTTCTGGATCCATGTTTTCAGCGACGTACTCAGGGAAGTCACGGAAAGTATCTGTTTTCGGGTTAACCGCATTTTTGAACGTACCAATTTCGATTTCGTAGTCATTACGAGTATCGACAACGAAAACTTCTGGATCTGAGATCAGCTCATTCCACTCGTCTGGCTTCACGTAAGTACCAACGACATGGCGAGGATCGATGCCTTCTACACCGAGAGTCACGATCTCTTTTTTCAGCTTAACCTTGGTACGGTTAAATGGTTGGTTTGCGTCGAATGACTCTTTGTAAACGATATCCGCAAGGCGAGAATCCTGCTTGAACCATGCGAGAAGAGTGTCGATACCTTCACGGCTAGAAGCGACCGTACCATTGATGCCTTCGTTAGCCAGCAAGAGCGTGCCACGGATTTCATGTTGTTCCATCAGCGCTTTTAGCGGCTCACGAAGTTCCACATAATCTTCAAGACGCACAAACTTATAGAGTGCACATACTACGTAATCTGTCATGTTTTTTCCTTTTAGCGAACTGGAGCGTAAATCCAGAGCTTTGTGTTAAATCGGGCGAAGTATAGCGGAGAGCGCTAACGACAAATACAGACAGTTTTTAGGGTTAAATACTCGATGTTCACACCGCCTAAACCGAATGAGTCTCTAGCCGGTTGAAACCCTTGTATTACGTAGACATGAAGAACCACTGTTATGCGTGATGCTCTTGTTGGGGATTAAGGTCTTACTTCGATCTTCTTTAGCACTTTAGCGGGGTTGCCACCGATGACGACATTGTCTGAGAAACTTTTCGTCACGACTGAGCCTGAAGCAACGACAACGTTATCGCCCAAGGTTACTCCGGGGTTAATTGTGGCATGGCCGCCTATCCAGCAATTGTCACCGATTGATATTGGCTTTGCGGACTCCACTCCTGAAATTCTTTCATAAGGGTCAATTGGGTGACATGCGGTGTAGATGCCAACTTGTGGTCCAATGAAGCAGTTATTACCAATCCTGACTTCGGCGCAATCGAGAATCACGCAATGAAAGTTAGCGTAGAAGTTAGCACCGACATGGATGTTCTTGCCGTAATCACAGTTAAAGCTAGGCTCTATCTTGATATCTCCTTGGATGGTGCCAAACAGCTTGTTTAAGATCTCTGCGCGTGTGTCTTCCTGATCTCTCGTTGTTTGGTTGTACTCGGCTGTTAGTGATCTTGCATGTGAGCGCATGTCACGAAGCTCAGGTGTGCTAGGGTCATAAGGTTCACCCGAAATCATTTTGGTCAATTCGTCCAATGTGTAATCTTCTTAATCAATGATGTATTTGTTGTCTTGTTTGAAGATAAAGGTTTATCTAAACCGTTAGTTCAATTCTGTTTCCGTCCGGGTCAAAGAAGCAACTTTCGTAGTAGCCGTCACCCGTCGTTCTTGGGCCACTGAGGATCTCGTAGCCATCTGTAACTAAACGTTGAGTCAATTGATCTACCGCCTGTTCTGAACCAAGTGAAATGGCAATATGGATAAAACCAGTGAACTGGTCATAAAGGTCATCTTTTGACTCTGGAACGCTGTCCATTTGCATTAACTCTAGGCGACAACCACTGCTAAAAGATAGGAAGTAAGAAGAAAAGTTCTTTTCACTGTTATGGTATTTTTGATTGGGTGTCGCGTTGAAATACTTGATGTAGAAATCTTTTAGTAACTCTAGCTGTTTGGTCCAGAGCGCAACGTGCTCAATTTTCATAATCGCATCTCAGTCGGTGTGTTTGATTGGAAATGCTAATCGTGAGCGAGGAAGGAAAAAAGAGATGATTTCTTTAGGTTTTTTTCCTCATTGTTGGCGACACTGGTTGGGAAGAAACCAGATATGGCTATGGATTCGTGACACTTAACTCTGGTGGAGTTGTAGTGCAAGAAAAGAGGATGTGATTGTCGACGTGTGTTCCTAATTAGTGTGCCTTGCTGGGGCGGTGGAATAAAATAAACCCTCTCATTTTGAATGAGAGGGTTTATTGTTGTGCTTTATGGCCTAAGGTTTGAGCTTAAGTACCTTATCGATATCTTCAGCGCTGTGGCGTTCTGGAACTTGTTCCCACTCTTCGCCCCATGCGCGGTTGACGATACGACCACGCTGGACTGCTTGGCGAGCTTCAATGGCTTCAGCCCAACGCTTAAGGTGTTTATAACTGTCGACATCTAAGAACTCACCTGCATCATAGGCATTTCCTAACACTAAGTTCCCGTACCAAGGCCAGATAGCGATGTCTGCAATGCTGTACTCTTCACCCGCGATAAAGGTATTGTTTGCCAGCTGCTTGTCCAACACGTCCAGTTGACGCTTCGCTTCCATTGAGAAGCGATTGATAGGGTATTCAAACTTCTCTGGCGCGTAGGCGTAGAAATGACCAAAACCACCGCCTAAGTACGGTGCGGAGCCCTGAAGCCAGAACAGCCAGTTCATGACCTCTGTTTTCGTCGCGACATCTGTTGGTAGGAAATGGCCGAATTTCTCGGCGAGGTAAAGCAGAATATTACCTGATTCGAATACATTGATTGGTGTGTCACCTGAGCGGTCAACCAACGCTGGGATCTTGGAGTTTGGGTTCACCTCGACAAAGCCAGAACCAAACTGATCACCGTCGCCAATTTTTATCAAATAAGCATCATATTCAGCTTCACTGACACCAAGCGCGAGAAGTTCCTCAAGCATAATCGTGACTTTCTGGCCATTTGGTGTGCCCATTGAATGAAGCTGGATTGGGTGTGAGCCCACAGGGAGTGCCTGCTCATGACGGGCGCCTGAGTCTGGGCGGTTAATGCTGGCCCACTGGCCGCCATTTTCATCTTCCATCTTCCAAACTTTTGGTGGTACGTATTGGTTAGTCATTGTTATTCCTTATCCAAAATTGATATCCGGCACTTCCTTATCTTGGGACAGATTCGAAAAGATAAAAGCCCCAACGGGTATTCTCATTATAACCAAAGGTTCTGAAAAATTGTTTCTGGGTATAAGAATAACCTAGAGAGTCACCTCCTTATCGCAAAAATATGTTGAGCGGGTGCCAGCAGGTGTTTTAGTTAATAACGCGAGTGGTGACCTTGCGGAAGCCGAAATGAGAGCGCATTTAGAAGCGGTAATGCGTATCGAAAAATAACGCACATGAGACAAAACAGCCCTGCAAGTGATATGCAGGGCTGTTTTTTTATTGGGCTTTCAATTTTGCCAGCACGTTAAGTAGTGACGGTTGAATGCTATGCCCCAATGCTTTCACTTCTTCACAGGGTTCGAGCAAATCGGGGATTTGATAGGTGGTCATGTTGGCGGCGACTGCACTTTTTACCCCGTTATTGGAGTCTTCGAATGCAATACAGTGCTCGGCTTCAACATTGAGGCGGTCGGCAGCCAATAGATAGATTTCTGGGTCCGGCTTGCCGACAGACACTTCACAGCCGCAAGTCAGGCTATCAAAGTACTTATCTAAACCCGCAAGGCGCAGTTTAATTTCTGCGACGTCACGGTGAGTAGAGGTTGCCACTGCGGTTGGAATTTGCTGTTCTTTAAGCCATTCCAACAGTTCCACAACGCCCTCTTTCACTGGGATTGGTTGGTGTTTGACAATAGCGTCGTAATTGCGGCGCCACTCATTGTGGAGTTTGTCGAGATCATCCCCATAGGCAGCTCGAAAGATCTTTTCTATGCCCGCGGCGTTACGCCCGATGATGGAGAGATAAACGTCTTCATAGAAAGGCAGGTTGACGTTCACACAGGCTTGTTTAAAGACTCGCATGCATACACGCTCGGTGTCTAACAGTAGGCCATCCATATCAAAGATAGCGGCTTGAATTTTCATGGGTACAGCATAATCCTTAACGGTTCGGGCGCTCATTCTTGCACACTTCTAAATTATAGTAAAAGCGCTGATATGACGTGGATTTATCGATTGTTAAGGTGAGGTTAGGGGAAGGTCACAATCCGATATTTGGAGTGATTGAATCGTTTGCTATTTATTGTTTTGTTATTTACTTTATCGTCCACTGTTCTAGACTAATGTACTCTCATGAAAAACATTTTCACTATAGCAGCGTTAAGCGCTGCACTGTCTGTTCCGTTTGCAGCATTTGCCAAACCGGTTGAATTTCAAAACATCCCTGAAATCATGAACAAATTTGAGTCTGCGGATTTGTACGTGAAAAAATCCGCGACATTGGGCCGTTTGCCTGAGGCATCAGAGCTGGGAAGCGATTTCCCTACCTACGTCTCAGATGGTAAAGGCGGTTATAGCCTTGAAACGCGCAACGTGATGACGGACAGCGTGGTGATAGCCAGTATGCCAGAGCCGATTGTGGGTGAAGTCTATAATCAGTGGTTAGTGCCAAAAGAAACTTGGCAGAAAACCTACGGAAAGCTGCCAACGTCGACAGAATTTAAGCCGTTCAAGCGAATTAAAACCATCAAAGCCATCAAGATTGATGACGAGATGCTGAAATTACTCGGCAGTGAAGATGGCAAAACCGCCATTATCAAAGTGAGCTGGGATGAGCAGGGAATGAAAGTCTACAAAGATGGTTATCTTGCTGATTACGAATACGGTATTGCTCCTCAGGAAATGCAGGAAAACTACGAATTAGCCAAGTAATATTAAAGGCTTACACATAAAAAAGGTCTGGTATTTACCAGACCTTTGTTATTCCAGCGGAAACTACAGCATCCACATTCTAGCTGTGCGTGCCGGAATGTTAAACGTATGGTTACGCGAACTCACGACAGTGGTATCTCCCGTTAGCGTGTCTTTGTACGAAACGTTCCAATTGAACTCGTGTTGGTACGTATCCACAGTAACGGATTTCGCATCGCCACACTTGTTGATGCCGACTACGCCTTCCTTACCACGTTTGAAGACCAGCGTGCACTGGTCACTGTGTAAGACGGTCATTGATTTACCCTGCATCGAGTTGTGGAACTTGAGCATGTTAATCATAGTGGCGTCTTTCCAGACGTCAGCCCAACGACCATTATCTCTATCTTCACTGTCTGGTAGCTCATCGCTATAGACGAGTGGTGTACCACCGTCTTTGCCCAAAACGTATGCGTAAGCTAACTGCTCATCTTTAGGATCCATGATTTGATAGCGAAAGCCATCATTGGTTGGGATGTCATGAGTCACGGTGAAGGTAATGGCGCGTGAGTCCTCTAACGCTTGACCGTAGGCTTGAGGATCATGAAGTTGGTTTAATCCGCCACCGAAAGAGAAAGCGCCACGAATAGAAGCGAACAGAGGGAAATCGTAAGCGGCGTGATTGGTATTATTCAGGTAAGGTGCCAAAAAGGCTTCATAGCCACTGTCGCCCTTACCACCACTGGTAATGACTTCACCGAAAACATGCATTCCAGACGTAATATCTGATGTAAAAATCTGATCGATCTGGTACTGACTCATGTGTTTGACAGCATCGATGCGGAAGCCTTTAATTCCCATCGATTTGAGTGCCTGAAGGTATATCTTCTGTTGTGACACCACCCAGTTGTTTGGATCTAAATCTGGTAATCCGGTATCGCCATTGTCACCACAAAGTCGCCAGTACTGAACGTGGCCCGGATCGTTCCAGTTAGTGATACAACCTGCAGCGTGGAAGTCATTGCCAGAGAATAGGTTTTGGCTCAAGTCGCCAAACAATGTCTGGTTGGCGTAGTAGCTGCTGCGAGAAGCATAGTCATTAAGCACATCGGTGCCAGGGTAATTCAGGTCGCTACGCTTTGATGCCTCATTGGCCATATGATTCAGAACGACATCGGCATAAACATCTACGCCTTGCGCTTTAAGCGCAGCAATCATCGCTTCTAAATCTTGCTTATTGCCCAGAGGAGAATCGATAACACGAAAATCCTGAGGCTGATAGCGTGCCCACCATTGGGTGCCACTAGATTTCATAGCGGGTGAAATCAGAACCTTTTTGAATCCGTTCGCAGCGATTTGCTGGGCGTTATTCGTTACATCCGAATATTTCCAGTTGAATGCATGCAGGATTGCATCGGCATAAGTGACTTGCGGTACGCTGAGCGCAGCGGTGGCAGCGAGTAAAGTTGTTATTTTTTTCATAGGGTGTTTCTCGTTATTGATATTCAGGCTAATGATATTTTTATGGCTTGCTATTAGTAGTGCTCGAAATAGAAGACTGAATTACGGTCACACTCTGTAGGGGTCCAATTTATAAAATTTCTAGTAGAGTAGAACTTTGCAGGGATTAAGGTTGTTTTTTGAACGAATTGTTCGAAAGTTGTACAAAATGTCAGCTCGAGCACTTTTTTATAACGTTGACGAAACCGTCATTTATTATTTGTTGAGTTAAGGTGGCCATTGAACGACGTAAGCTTACGCAGACTCCAGCAACTGCTTATAAAATATGAGGCAGGGAAAACATATCATCTGTCGATCGATGAACTGGAGATAGCATTATCAACTTCGAGAAGAAACACTTCTAATATTCTGAAAAGCTTGTCTGAGATAGGTTGGATCAGTTGGCTTCCCTCTAAGGGAAGAGGAAAACTCAGTCAGTTTAAGATCTTGCATAATCTGCAGGGAGCACTAGAGCAAATCTTTTATAAAGAGCTAGAACAAGGGCGCTTTTCTTGTATTTCTCGTTTGATGGAACTTTATGGGCACCTTGCTGTAAAAGCTATGGCTGAAGCAACAGCAACGCGAGCGAGTGCCAATGAGCGTTGCGATAGCTTGCTAATCACCGAATATCCATGGGTAGATACACTAGAACCTGCTAAGACATACCGCATTGCTGAGATGCAGGTAATCAGTAGCATTTATAGTACGCTATTAGTGCAAGATGAATCAGGACGTATTCAAGCGGGACTAGCTCATTGTTGGAAGGTAGAAGGGCGTTTTATTCATTTGTGGCTCCGTCAGGGGATAGTTTGCCATGACGGGGAAAATTTAGAAGCTACTGATGTCGCGGAATGTCTTAACAAGTTAAAGATTACCGATGGACCGGTGAAGTATCTCTTTGAGCAGGTTGTTGAAATACGCATTCTCGGTGCAGGGCAAGTAACGATTGAACTCCAGCAACCTAATGCTTTGTTTTTGCATGTTTTATGTTTGGTTCATGCTTCGATTTATCGCCTCAAATCAGCGTACTTCTCAAGTGGCCTAAGTACGTATATAGGAAGCGGTCCTTTCTATCTGAAAGATTGGGATCGAGAGCGCTTGGTGTTAAAACGACATCGTAATTACTATGCGCAATCCGCCTTGCTAGATAAGATCACCTTGTCTTCTTCTTCAGAGCTGAGTGACTTCAGCATCAGTTTCAATAAGGATGGAGATTGTGAGGAGAGTACTATCAATGCTTTGTCTTACCTTGCCATCAACACAAGACCTGATGCAGGAATCAGCCGAAACGACCTCCTTGAACTTGTTGAGTATTTGCGTCGTTGCCGAGCTAATTTGGACTCAGAAACTGTTGTTAATGATGTAGGCTTTGCGCCTTGCTTTGACAGTGCTTCTGATGACGCTCCGCCGTGCTTAAGTGGACACTTAGTACTGACCATGCCTCGACTGACGATTCCTTGTCTGCAAAAGATCGATGAGTGGATACAAAGTACAATTCTAGAAACCGGACTAACCCTTGAAATTCTCGAGTTAGAGGATATCAGTAATCCAAGTTCAGTCAGCGGCCATGCCGATATTCTATTTATCGAAGAAGTCATAGAGCAGCCTGAAGAGTTTGGGTTGTATGATTGGCTTCTTGCTAGCTCCGGTCTGAAATTCATTTACGATCAAACAGAAATGGATGTTCATTATGAGCAAGTGAAGCACGCAATGAGCGATATTTTGTACGTCTACTCATTGCGGAAAATTGAGCAGGCTTTGTATGACAATAACCTGCTTTTGCCTCTGTTCCATGGCAAAGAAAAGATTTCACGTAGCCTTGAAGTTCATGGTGTTGAAACGAATAAATCTGGACTGAGTGAGTTCTATAAGCTTTGGATTGATAAGGAAAAACAATAAGTTAATGTCACTTTTTTGATAATGGATGGTTAATAAAACATGAATGGTTTTCGTTAAACCCTTTCATGTTTTATGCCTATCAAAGCCTATACCATCGGCACGTGTTACCAATGATTACACATCAGGATGCACTTGCTCTGTGCGGTGCAGTTTTACCCATAGGAAATATGTGTCAGGGCTTATTATCATGACTTCTAAAATTATAACTATCGCGACTGTTTCTACACTTTTGACAGCCTGTGGAGGTGGTGACGGAGGAGCAACCTCGTCATCCACTTCGCCCTCCTCTCTTCAATCTAAATCAATTCAAGGTGTTGCTATTGATGGCTACATCTCAGGTGCGACTGCATTTCTTGATCTGAACTACAACGGTGAGCTGGATAGCGGTGAACCAAAGAGTATTACCGATGCCAATGGTCGATATGAGCTTTCTCTATCCGGAGATAATGCAGATTGTGTTGATTACGTGCCAATCGTGGTTGATGTACCTGTTGGTGCCATTGATGCTGATGATCCAAACAATCCGATTGAAGAACCGTATCAGTTGTTCTTTCCTCCAGTAAAGATGACGACTTCAGGTTCTGAAGTTAGATCAACGACTCCATTGACTTCCATGCTTTGGAACGAGATGAAGCTAAAACTAGATGTAGAAGATAATGCTATGAGTAGTTGTGCAGACCTAAAACTTGCGATTCAGTTGCAAGGCATTACAGACAATAGCATTCAGGAATTAGAAAACGGTGTAGCGAGCCGGAATAACGTTAGTGTAAAGCAACTGTATAGTGACTTCATAAAAGAGGATGACATTGAAGTAAAAGCGCTTACACAGAAACTAATGCCAGTAATCAAGCAGTCTTATCGTGAATCAAAAATGTTGAGACAAGAAAACCCAGCAGCCGAAGAAGCATACGTTAGTTACATTGTGCGCAGTAAAAAGGATACCAATGGCGAGCTGAACGACCAATGGTACAAAGTTCAAGTGACAAAGAGTGATTCAAAGGTAGAAACAAGAGCATATGAAGTGACGAGCGCGCTTGTTGACCCTCAATTGCTTGAGCATATTGTGACACACACAGCCGAGAATAGTGACTTGTCCTATACAAGAGAGTACAGCCTGCGTAGAGAAACTCAGGGCAATCAAGAGTCTATTTTGAGTCGTTCATTTGATTGCACAATTAAAGAAACTATTGAGGAATCTCGAGTTACCGATGCAAATTCAATGACTATTTATGAAGTAACCAATCAATCTGGTATTAAAAAAGAGTCCAGTATGGACGATTGTTTTGGTAATTATGTTGGTGGGGCTGATTTTGAGCAAATCATAGAAGTGATGGCGATTAATAATAGTCAGGATCAAGGGACAGTCATTACTGGGCATCGTTTTACTTATGACCAATATACGCCCTATGCCAAATGGGTAGACGTGGATCCTACTTTGAATAATGTTAATGGAAATTTGCTGGGAAGTTTTTTCTATATAGGCACCGATTTTAGTGAAAACTCGGCTCACGGCTCGGTACGTTGGGTGAGATCGAAAGCTGAGTTTGGGCAAAGTGTGTTTGGTCAAAATGAGTCGTTACAGTATCAAGTGATTACAACAAAGGACTCAAATGGAGATTGGTATATGGAAACTGACTACGATGATGGCCGCTCTGTATATGAGTGTTCTGAAAGCCAACTTGGTGAGTGGGCTCAATGTTCAAGTTCACTGCCTCCTTTCACCAATAACGATAAGGTTCTTAACAATACTAGACTACCAGTACTTAAGGTTACAGCTGCACTTTTGCAACAAAACAATGAGTAGTTAAGAATAGTGGGCTTAGTGAGAAAGTAGGCCATTTGAATGAAAAAACATGCACTATTTTCCTCCATTTCTTACATGTTTTTCCAAGTGTATAGCCGTTAGTATTCTCAATGCGTTAACCACTGCTATAACGCTACGCGCCATTAAATCCTTAGTGGCGCGTTTTTGCCTTTCACTTTTCATCGGAAATTTTGCAATGAATCTTAAACTTCTTGCTGTTGTCCCCTTCTCTATAGGCATAGTCGCATGCGGGGGAGGCGGCGACGGTGGCTCATCTAGCTCTAGCGCTTCATCACAAACACGAAGTCTTCAAGGTGTGGCTATTGATGGATACATCTCTGGAGCGACGGCGTTCCTAGATATCAACTACAACGGTCAGTTAGATTCTGGCGAGCCGAGTGCTGTGACTAATTCTGAGGGCAGCTATCGCTTATCCTTGTCTGGTAGCAACTCTGATTGTATTGATTACGCGCCTATTGTCGTAAATGTCCCTGTCGGTGCGATTGATGCAGATGCTCCTAATACGCCTATCAGTAAACCGTATCAGCTTGTTTTTCCTCCAGCGATGACACTGAGTTCTGAGCATGAGATAAAATCCACAACTCCTCTAACGACGGTATTGTGGAATCAAATTCAGGAAGATCTGCATGAAAGCGGTATCACCAGTTGTACGGCGTTGAGATCAGCTGTTAACACCCAAGAAAAGGTTATTCAAAATGTGAAGGAGCACGATCATCGTATTGCGGCCCGTTACAACATCGCAGTAGATAAAATTTACGGCGATTTCATTAAGGATGATAACAAAGAGCTGTACCAATTAGCTCAGAAGATGATGCCCGCGATTAGACAGTCGTACAGTGATACCAAAGCACTTCAACTGGAGAACTCAGGGGTTCATCAAGCCTACATAGATTACTACTGGAAGTACTGGGACGAAGATACAAAGCAAAAAGTCGATAAGTGGTATAAGGTCAAAACGGTCCTCACTGAAACTAAGCTGGTACACACAGAATATGAAGTGTTAGAAGACTTAAAGACCGAAGTGCTATTAACCCGCCATACAGAGCGAAATACGAAAAAGAAAGCAGGGTTTGATTACACTAAGAATGCTTCATTATGGATCAACGAAGATAACGCCAGCTACAGCTGTTATATCACGGAGTCAATTGAGCAGCTTGTTCAACCCAACTCTCTGAAAACTTACCGTGTCAGTAACAGCTCAAGCACGCAAGAACTGGATTGGGATAGCTGCAAAAACAATAATGTGGGAAGTAATTTCACCCAATCTTTGGAAGTGACAGTCGTTAATAATTATCGTGATGGTATGTTACGTGCCCAGCATATTTTTAGTTATCATCCCGATCCTAAATATCCAGAATGGGTAAACATTGAACAGAAGATCGATAGTTTTAGCCGTAGTACATTGGATCAACTAAGTTATATATCCTCAGATTTCAATGACGACTCAGATTACGGGGCACATACATGGGTGAGATCCAAGTCTTCTCAAGTGGCTGTAACACCTTATAAATTCGACGGTATCTCAATTTCAAGAAATGCTATTGGTGATTGGTGGAAGAATACTTATTACCACAATGGTACATCTTCGTTGGAATGTTCCTTGGACAAAGGTAAGACTTGGTCAAAGTGTAAATGAGTGTTGTCTTTAGAGATTGAGCCCCTTAATGGGGCTCTTCTTTAACTGGATAGTGAGTATTTGTAGTAAACCAAAGAGAGAATGTTTAGTAGACTGTGTCCCTAATTACAAAATCATAAAGGGAAATCAGAATGAGTCAGCAGAAAGTCGCGTTTATTGGCCTAGGTGTGATGGGCTATCCGATGGCGGGCTACTTAAGTAAAGCCGGATATTCTACTAAAGTGTTTAACCGCACTAAAACTAAAGCAGACAAATGGGCTGAGGAATACCAAGGTATTGCGTGTGAGACGCCTAAACAAGCGGCTCAGGATTGTGATGTTGTGTTTGTTTGTGTGGGTAATGATGACGACGTACGCAGTGTTATTTACGGTGAAGATGGCGTTCTTGCTGGATTGAAGGTAGGTGCCGTACTAGTGGACCATACGACAACGTCCGCTGAGCTAGCGGTTGAATTGGCGGCTGCATCAAAAGAAAACGGCAATCAGTTTATTGATGCGCCTGTTTCTGGTGGTCAAGCGGGTGCGGAAAACGGCGTGCTGACCATTATGTGTGGTGGTGACCAAGCGGTGTTCGAACAAATCTCACCAGTGATGAATGTGTACGCTAAACAAATGACGTTGCTGGGAGAAAATGGTCAGGGTCAACGCTGTAAAATGGTTAACCAAATCTGTATTGGCGGTATTCTCCAAGGGCTTAGCGAAGCGTTGCTACTCGCTCAAAAATCTGGTTTGGATGTAGAACAAGTGGTTGAAACCCTCAAACATGGTGCAGCGGGTTCATGGCAAATGGAAAATCGCGCCGTGACAATGTCACAAGATAAGTTTGATTTTGGTTTTGCCATTGATTGGATGCGTAAAGACTTAGGGTTCTGCCTAAAAGAAGCGGAACGAGTCGGACTTGATTTACCGTTAACGAAGAAGGTCGATGAGCAATACGCTGAGCTACAACAAGATGGCTACGGACGTATGGATACTTCTGTATTGATGAAAGCGGTGGCAAAAAAACAATAAACGCTGAATAAAACAATACGCCGATGCGTGCAGGTTAGCGATCGGCGTATGGATTTCAGTACTGACTCAAGCGGGTTGCTCAGTATCAGTAGAAGATGAACAGCTCTTTGGTGTCAAATAACTTAAAGAATTCGAATCCTTTCATAGCCAACTCTCCTCATTTGTAACATCTAAGGTTAATGGATTGGTGAAGCTGTATATGCGCTTCTTTTCTTAACTGCTGTTATATACTTAAAACTAGTGCAACCTACAGTTTTTTGCCAAATTGTTGATGAGTTAAACATCTGTCCAGATCGATTCCCTGTTACCCCACGGACTCACAAAAGCCGTGGGGCGCCGGTGCAAGTTACTGTTTCAAATCGAAGCGGTCAGCATTCATTACTTTGGTCCAAGCGGCTACGAAGTCGCGGACGAATTTCTCTTTGTTATCATCCTGAGCGTAGACTTCAGCGTAAGCGCGTAGGATGGAGTTAGAGCCAAACACAAGGTCGACTCGGGTTGCTGTCCATTTTTCGTCACCGCTGCTGCGTTCGACAATAGAGTAGGAGTTACGCCCTGTTGGTTTCCATGTGTATCGCATGTCTGTCAGGTTGACGAAGAAATCGTTCGTCAGCGCACCAACATTATCTGTGAATACACCATGGCGAGAGCCAGAGTGGTTGGCCCCAAGAACACGCATACCACCAATTAGAACCGTCATTTCTGGCGCTGTTAAACCCAATAGCTGTGCATGGTCTAGCATCAATTCTTCAGGGCTTACTGTGTAATGCTGCTTCTGCCAGTTTCGGAATCCGTCAGCGATAGGCTCTAACACATCAAATGAATCGACATCCGTCTGCGCAGCACTTGCATCACCACGTCCCGGAGCAAAAGGAACAGAGATCTCTACACTAGCGGCGCGCGCTGCTTGCTCAATGCCAACGTTACCTGCAAGAACTATGGTATCGGCGACGCTCACCCCTGACTCAGAGGCGATACCTTCTAGTACCGAAAGTACTTTAGCGAGCTTTTCAGGTTCGTTACCTTGCCACTGATTTTGTGGCGCAAGGCGGATACGAGCACCATTCGCGCCACCACGTTTGTCTGAGTTACGATAGGTACGAGCACTGTCCCAAGCGGTTGAAACCATATCGCTAACGCTTAAACCACTTGAGGCGATTTTGGCTTTGACCGCTTCAACATCGTAATTGATTTGACCAGCAGGGACAGGATCTTGCCAAGTTAGCTCTTCAGCTGGAACATCTGGGCCGAAGTAGCGGGATTTTGGCCCCATATCGCGGTGAGTCAGCTTAAACCACGCACGAGCGAAGGTGTCGGAGAAGTAAGCAGGATCGTTGTAGAAGCGCTCTGAGATCTTGCGGTATTCAGGATCAATCTTCAGCGCCATATCGGCATCCGTCATGATCGGGTTGTGACGAATACTTGAATTTTCGACATCAACAGGTTTGTCTTCCTCTTTGATGTTGTCTGGTTCCCACTGCCATGCACCTGCAGGGCTCTTTTGCAAAGACCAGTCATAGCTGAACAGCAGATGGAAGAAGCCGTTATCCCATTGAGTCGGGTGGGTTGTCCATGCACCTTCCAATCCACTGGTCACGGTGTCACGGCCAATACCGCGAGAGGTGTGGTTGTTCCAACCAAGACCTTGTTCATCTAGCTCTGCACGCTCAGGTTCAGCGCCGAGTTTAGCAGCGTCACCGTTACCGTGCGCCTTACCAACTGTGTGGCCGCCAGCAGTCAATGCGACAGTTTCTTCGTCGTTCATTCCCATACGTTCAAAAGTGACACGCATGTCCTGAGCTGTTTTCAGTGGGTCTGGTTTACCATCGACACCTTCAGGGTTGACGTAGATTAAGCCCATCATGACGGCGGCAAGTGGGTTTTCTAAGTCACGCTCACCCGAATAGCGACTGTTTTCACCACCGCTTTCTGCTAGCCATTCTGTTTCTGCACCCCAGTAGATGTCTTTTTCTGGATGCCAGATGTCTTCACGACCGAATGCAAAGCCGAAGGTTTTAAGACCCATAGATTCATAAGCCATGTTGCCAGCAAGGATCATCAGATCAGCCCAACTGATTTTATTGCCATATTTCTGTTTAATAGGCCAAAGCAAGCGACGAGCCTTGTCCAAGTTCGCGTTATCAGGCCAGGAATTGAGTGGAGCAAAGCGTTGGTTACCGGTATCTGCACCACCGCGACCATCGCCTGTACGATAAGAGCCTGCAGAGTGCCACGCCATACGAATCATTAAGCCACCGTAATGGCCCCAGTCTGCCGGCCACCAGTCCTGACTATCAGTCATCAGTGCTTTAACATCATCTTTTAGTGCTTCAAAGTCGAGCTTTTTAAGTTCTTCACGATAGTTAAAGTCTAGGCCCATTGGATTCGATTTCTGGTCATGCTGATGCAAGATGTCGAGGTTGAGCGCGTTTGGCCACCAAGCTACGTTAGATGAGTCTGAAGAAGTTGCGCCGCCATGCATGACAGGACATTTACCGCCAGTATTCACGTTTTTGTGTTCCATGATTTGCTCCTTTAGTGTCGCTTATTCACGGTCGCCACTTTGATTTTTCTTATGTCGGTGGCAATCGAATTATTCGTTATTTGCTTAAAGCCAAAGACGACTTCCATTGGCAAAGCGTCTGATTGAATGTCCGTCATTGGACTGACTTTCTAGCATTGAGAATAGATGGCGAGTGGATTTTTATAAAACTGGTTGTGGCTATGTTATTGATAGATGTTTTCTATCTCATGGATACCGATGGCGTAAGAGGAAAAAATAACAGGGGAACTTTTAAAGGGGAAACAGGGCTACCATCTTAGAATGGTAACCCTGTACAGGAGTGGTTAACCGAACTTGATCTCAAGCTGTTCGGCGGTCTGCCAGCTGTCGTGGCTCGCAAGTTGTGAGGCATACCGGGCAATATTGGTGTAGCGCTCAAGCAAGCCAAAGTTAGTCAGAATATCAACAATAAATGACATCATAATATCCGCACCAGTGAGTTTATCGGCGACTAGGTAACGCTTACCTTCCAAACGATGGTCGACATAACTCATGACCTTATGCAGCTCTACCTCAGCATAATCCGGAAGAAAGTTCATTTGAGCGCCATCTTTGGACACGAATATTTTTAGCAATAACGGCAGGGCAGCAGAGCTTTCTGCAAAGTGCAGCCATTGTAGGTAATCGAGGTGGTCATCAGAGCCTTTGGCTGGCGCAAGCTTTTCTGACGCATACTTGTCTATAAGATATTCAGTGATTGCGCCAGACTCAGTAATGACACGCCCGTCTTCTTCAATCACCGGAGATTTCCCCAGAGGGTGGATAGATTTAAGCTCTGGTGGTGCGAGAAAGGTCACGCTGTCGCGGTGATAAGGTACGATGTCATAATCGATACCCAGCTCTTCCAACAGCCAGATAATACGTTTGGAGCGAGATTGATTAAGGTGATGCAGTTTAATCACGTTGACCTCCGATTATAGTGGGTTGTTGGTTTTTACAACCAGTTTGCCAAAGTTCTTACCTTCAAGAAGACCCATAAATGCTTCTGGTGCCTTGTCAAATCCTTCCACCAAGTGTTCGCGATAGTGAATTTTGCCTTCCGCAAGCCACTGGCTCATATCGGTTGCAAACTCTTCATAGTGGTGAGCGTAATCATCAAAAATGATAAAGCCCTGCATTTTGATTCGCTTGATCAGCAGTTGAGCCATTAGCATTGACATTCTGTCAGGGCCTTCAGGAAGAGACGTTGCATTGTATTGAGAAATCAAGCCACACAGTGGAATTCGAGCGCCTGTGTTCAGAAGCGGCATCACAGCGTCAAACACTTTACCGCCAACGTTTTCAAAGTAGACGTCGATGCCTTTATCACACGCTTTGGCTAACTGATCTGCAAAATCTTCTGCTTTGTGATCGATACATTCATCAAAGCCGAGCTGTTCTTTAGCATAACGACACTTTTCCTCACCACCAGCAACACCAATTACACGGCAACCTTTTAGTTTACCGATCTGTCCGACCGTCGAGCCTACCGCTCCTGTTGCGGCTGCAACCACCAAGGTATCTCCAGCTTTAGGTTGGCCGATATCCAGCAAGCCCATGTAAGCGGTGAAGCCTGGCATCCCCATCACACCCAGTGCATAGGAAGGGTTAGTTGGGTTCATGCCCATCTTAATCAGACCTTCACCATCTGAGATGCCGTAGTCTTGCCAGCCAGTGAAAGCCAATACCCATTCACCCACTTGGTAATCTGGATGATTCGAGGCTTCTATCTGACACACTGTGCCACCGACCATGACCTCATCAATCGCGACAGGATCCGCGTAGGACTTTGCATCGCTCATGCGGCCACGCATATACGGATCGAGCGATAGATAGACGCTTCGTAACAGCAATTCACCTTGAGCAGGCGTCGGTTTCTCAGCTTCTTCTAAGCGGAAGTTTTCGGCAACAGGTGCCCCTACAGGGCGTGAAGCAAGAACAATGCGGCGGTTTACGTTGTTAGTCATTGCGTTTCCTATTATTAGACCAGTCGTCTAGTTGTAATTTCAAAAAATTCCCGTTGGCTAATAAGCCAAACGGGAACGTGTAACTTAAGCGCTAAGTAGAGACTCAGTGGTCTCTAAGCTACGTTCAAGATGTGATTGATCCTGAACCAGCTTGTTTAGAAGGCTTGCGCCAAGCCATTGTTGGTATAGCTGGGTAGCAACTTGCTGCGCATCCAATACCTTTATCGAACCGTCTTCGATACCGGATTCTATGCACTGAGCGATGGAATCAATGACTTGTCCCGCACCGCTTGCAAGTGTGATTCGCATCGGTTCAGACAAGTCAGAAACCTCGGCACTGAGCTTAACCACTAGGCAACGGTTGGCATTACAGACGCCATTTTCTACGTCTAACCAGCGAGAGAAGTACCCCATTAAACGTTGGTTGCCAGTACCTTCATCAGCATTAAAAATCGCATTGATGCGAGCTAGGTAGCTTCTGAAATAGTCTTCAATAAGTGCTTCACCAAATTGCTCTTTGGATTTGAAATAATGGTAAAAGGAACCTTTTGGCACATCGGCAGTTTTAAGCAATTCAGATAAGCCGACGGCGGTGAAACCTTTGTTCACTACTAATTCGTAACCCACATTGAGAATATGTTGGCGAGTGTCGTTTGTTTTTTCATTCATGGAGCGGACTATAGATTAAATTAGACCAGTCGTCTAGTGGTTATTGATCCTTATAAAACATGAACGATCGATGGAGTGGGAAATAGCGCTTGCTCCTGTGAGAGGAGCAAGCAGAGTAAGTAAGATGAAGCCCTAGAGTTTCAGTGGTAGCACGTCTCTGCTTTCAGAGTGAGCGCCAGTCTCTAGCTGTTTAAGATATTCTTTTGATTGAGTATGTACCGCTTGGCTCCGGCCGTTGTCTTTGGCCTGATAAAGGGCAGTATCAGCCGCTTTAATGAGTTCGGTGGTAGAGGTATTTAAATCTGGGAAGGTCGTTACCCCAATTGAGACACCAAGCTGACCCAGAGATAAGCCTTTCATGTCTAAGTGCAAATCTCTGACAGAGTCGACAATCTGATTCGCCAGCTCCATCGATTCGCTGATGGAGCAATTAGGGCTTATCACCGCCAGTTCTTCACCACCAAGACGACAGGCAACATGTTCGTCGCCAATTTCGCGTTTCAGCAAGTTTGCGACTTCCTTGAGAACATAATCTCCCGCGTCATGGCCGAAGTTATCATTAAAACGTTTGAAATGATCTAAATCCAACATCAGCAAGGACATTGGGCAATCATCTTGAGAGGCTTTCGCCCACTCTTTTTCAAATATCTCCTCAAAGTAACGGCGATTGAAGAGCCCCGTTAACGGATCGCGCATCGCCTGCGAGCGGAGTTTCTCTTGAAGGCTCAAGTTAGCTAATGCCAATCCGAGATGCTCAGCAATCGTGAAAGCGAGTTGTTTGGTGTCTTCAGATATTTCTTCAGATTGTTCATCAAAATAGAGGTGGAACATGCCGACAGTATTACCATGAGCGGTTAGCGGAACGCACAACGTGAGCCCTTCAATGGAAGAACTGCTCATATGAGTGCAAGAGAGGTTATGGTGTTTTTCTTTCGATAGGTGATATTTACCTTTGCGTAATGCCCAGCAGTCATTGGGGGCGTAGAGTTTACTCGCGGGCCATTCTCCTCCCCAGTCGAGTTTAACTTCGAGTTGATTGCGTGAGTCACGCATGATGGAAACACAACCGTTCACTTTGCCTAGCACTCTTGGAATGATGTCGGCGACGACAACTTGTGCCTCTTTGACGCTGTTACAAGCGGCGAGCATATTTGCAAGTTGGTGGAGTAGCTCGATCTCCTGAGTGCTTTTTTGAATACGGTACTCCTGTTGATCTCTTTCTTCTTTAACAAGCTTGTAGATTTTTCGGTTACTCAACCAGGTTAAGAGAATCAAAATGGCCAGCGAAAATGCCATTAGCGCGTGCTCGATTAATTTGAGGTCGGCGGACATGGCATAAAGCGAAGTCATTGGCATCGCGAGTCTGAGAACATAAGTTGAGTCGTGGCCATGGTCGTCTTCAGGAAGTTCGAGCTTCTTAGCGACATAAAGTAACTCTTGGTTTAAGGACTGGCTAAATCGTTTGGATAAACCAGTTTCACCGGACAGAGCAGCGATTATCTCGGGTCTGCTACTATGATCTTCCAACTGGGAAATCTCCCTATTGGTAAGTTGTGAGTCTCCCAACACGGCTCCCGAGCTGTGTATGATGGTAAATCTTTGTTCAAAGCTGGATTGCGAAAGGTTATCGAGGAAGTCGTCTATTTCAGGCTGGCTCATGTCATAGAGGTCGAGCTCTTTTTCTTGAATCTGATGCGAGACGTCGTCAAGCAGATTAGACATGTAGTTACTGACGATATCAGTTACCCAATTGTCTAGGGTTTTGTCGTAATAGTAACCACCGACTACCATAGAAAGAGCAAGGGCGAGAATTGGGAAATATTGAAAACGACTTAAAGAAGAGCGAACCATAGAATCCTCGTGTTAACTGCTACAAAAACTGATGATTTACGTAAAAAGTCAAACGATATTGTCTAGTGATATTAATATTAACGATATGTAAGTGTAGAAGGTCTTAAGTGTTATGCAATTGCGTTATTGCTCTATGGTTGCATAAAACTTTCTCATTTAATCATTGGCTTATGTGAAGGAGACAGGATGAAGTGGTTGCGTTTAGGAACAATCATTCTTGCTCTAGTGGCACTAAAACCTTGTGCTGCAAGGCCGGTTGATTTGGTCACACTTGAATACCCGCCCTATATAGAAATGCAGGGACAGCAGGTTTCAGGGGTTGCTGTAGAGCTAGTGAGGTATGTGTTCCATCAGTTGGAAACACCAGTTAACATCACCGTATTGCCTTGGGCTAGAGCCCTTACACTGGTAAAGCGTGGTCGTGCGGATGGCATTTTCACCGCCTTTAAAAATCCTGAGCGAGAAAAATTTGCAGATTTTAGTCAAAATGTGCTCTTCGTCCAAAATATTAGTTTGATGGCGCTCAAAGGTAGTGACTACAAACCTGAGGAAATTTTAGCGGGTGATGTATCCAAAATCGCTTTGTGTGTCGTCAATGGTGTGAGTTACGGAAAACGCATGGACGCTAAGATAGAAGAGGGCCGTTTTCGGCTTATTTTCCAGAGAAACAGCACTGTCGAATGCGCTCATCTCGTCCGTACAAAACGCGCTGATATTTGGGTAAACAATGAATTTGGCGCCCGAAGCATTTTGGTCAGAGAAGGGCTAGATAGCGACATTGATATTTTATCGCCTCCTATTGAGGCAACGCCCAGCTATATTGCATTTTCCAAAGACCGCAGCCATGCCGAATTGCTCCAGCGCTTTGATCAAGTATTATTCGATATGAAGCAAGATGGGCGTTACGAAGCACTCATATATGATTATTTTGAGAACATGAGAGTTAAATGAGAGGCTCTCTTTCCATGTAGACAAAAGCGTTGTCTTCGGACGTGAATTGGAACCCGAAGCGTTGATAAAGACTGCCCACACGGTTTCCTTGTAAATAACACAGTTGGATCGGCTTACGTTGGGCGTCGGCTAGCTCAATACAGTATTGCAGTATTTTGCTTCCCATCCCTTTACCGTGGTATCGGGCCAGAAGGAAGAAACGACAAAAATACAGATGCTCGCCTTTATCTTGCAGCAAAAAGCTACCAGCGGGCTGGCCGCCAACAGTCACGATGGTAGGCTGGTCTTCCTGCCATTCTTCATGATGAATACGCTGTTGTACTTCTTCATCCCAACCAAATACGGCTTTTATCGCTTCGTATTCTGCGTTCTTTTTGAGAGAGAATAAGAAGTCGAAATCGCCCGGTGTGGCCGGGCGAAAATCAAAGTCGATCATGCATCAACCAGCTCATAAGTGATCAGAAATAGCTCGTCGGTGTTTGGGTAGATTTCACGAATCAATTGCTTAAGCTTTGGCAGCTCGATTGCTTCTTGCTCAGCGTGAAACTCGTTGATGTCGTCAAAGTGAAGGGGCTCTACCGCTAGGATCTTCACCTCACACACTTTTTCGTCTTTCTCCAAAGTGAATACTTCAACCTGAGTACCCGGCACGTAATGAGATTCTGACTCATCACGAATGGTAATGGTTTTCTTACCAGAAGTGATCAGTGGAGTAAGAAACTCAAAAAAGAGAATTTTGGTAGGTGCGTTCATCATGAATCCTTGTTTTGACGCTTGTGCTTAGGCACATAATTGAGAATGGAAATAGGCACAGGTTTACGCGGTTCAAACCCTTCAACTTCGCGACGCTCAATCAGGTGGCCGAGTCGACTTTCGATCATGCACAAATTCTTGAAGTTATCTTTTGAGACAAAGGAGATGGCCTCGCCTTGTGCGTCCGCACGACCTGTTCGACCAATACGGTGCACGTATTCGTCAGCAGGGAAAGGCAGGTCATAGTTAATCACACGAGTTAGCCCTTCAATATCAATACCACGAGCGCCGACTCCAGTGGCGATCATGTATTGGATTTTTCCAGCTTTGAAATCTTCGAGTAATTTAGAACGTACCGCTTGGCTACGACCGCTGTGGAACGCCTCTGCTTCAATACCGCGCTTTTCCAACTGTTGAGCCAATTTCGCAGCACCGTGTTTAGTCTCGATGAAGATCAGCGCCTGATCCCAGTCATTTTCTTTGATCAAGTGGCTTAACAGCGCTGACTTCTTGTCTTTATCGACCGTAATTAGCCATTGTTCGATGTTCTTTTTCGACGCTTGGTTGGCCGCGATGGAAATCTCATAAGGGTCGTGTACTGCCGTTTTCGCCAAATCACGAACTTTGTTCGACAGAGTCGCGGAGAACAGCAAGTGCTGGATATCGGTTGGCAGTCGGTCAAGGATTTTGTTGATGTCGTCAATAAAACCCATATCGAGCATGCGGTCGGCTTCATCCAGCACCAACATTTCTACTTCCTCAAAATGTACGGCGCGTTTGCCATACATATCGATCAGTCGACCGGGTGTCGCGACCAGAATATCAACGCCTTCAATTAGGGCCTGTTTCTGTGCCTGTTCATCCACACCACCGTACATCGCAAGTGAAGTAAGAGCGAGGTGTTGGCCGTAATCTCGAATCTTCTCTTCAACCTGTACAGCCAGCTCACGTGTTGGCGTGAGAATCAAACCACGAATACGTTTCTTACGCTGAGTTTCGCCCTGACTCAATTTTTCGAGCATTGGCAATACAAAGCTGGCGGTTTTACCTGTACCTGTTTGTGCGGCTGCAATTAAATCTTCGCCACGCAGAACCACGGGAATGGCTTTGGTTTGAATTGTTGTGGGTTTGTCATAACCCAGTTGCTGAATGGCGTCGGTAATTGGTTGGCTTAAGCCGAGCTTAGAGAATGGCATCTGTACACTCTGAATCTGAATAGTGAAGCGGGGTAACCCCTGTGTTTGGCGCAGAGTTTAGCATGAATACACCCATCACGGGATCTCTACCCGCCTTAATTCTTGTAGGATCAGCAGCGATTTAGGGAGTAAGAATTTCTGTCACGATTTCGGTTTTAACAGAGTTGGCGATGAAACAGTGTTGATGAGCGAGGTGATGCATCTTCTCTAACTGGGCGTAATCAGGTTGCTTGCTACCAGAAAACACGATGTTAGGTCTTAGGGTTACTTTCGTTACCGAGGTTCGACCTTTGTCATCTTCTTCCATAATGCCTATGGCTTCATCAACATAAGAGTCGATGACGTAACGACGTTTAGCAGCGATGCCCAGAAAAGTCAGCATGTGGCAGCTTGAAATAGCGGCAATAAATGCCTCTTCAGGATCGACATTTTCTTCGACCGAATAAGGCAATGGAACCACATGAGGTGATGCTGAAGCGGGGACACTGACACCTCCATCGAACTCCCACTGGTGCCCACGGCTGTATTGATTGTCACTAAATTTTTCGTGCTCGGCACGCTGCCAACGAATAGTTGCCCTGTAGTCTGACATCTTTCCTCCTTGAATATCGCACTGGGCATCTTTACATACTAAGCCGTGTATGAATACTGATTTCGCCCGCCACTTTTACTTTGATAAATTTGCTCATCGACGCGATTGATGAAGGTTTCCACGTCTTCACTATTTCTTGTCACCGCGCCTAGGCTTAACGTGATGGCAATCTGCTTGTCTTCAAACAGTAACGGTGCTGAGCGGATAGCATGGGTGATGCTCGATAGTAAGGTTTCTACCTGATCGGCGTCTGTGTTCTCTACCATCATAAAGAATTCGTCCCCGCCCAAACGATAAAAACTGTCTGCGTCGCTGAGTAAAGGTGTGATGAGCGAAACAACATGCTGAAGTGCTTTGTCTCCAGCGGAGTGTCCGAAGGTATCATTAATGCCTTTAAACCGGTCGACGTCAAAACCAATCAGCGTGAATATTTCGTCATTAATGACTTTGTATTTGAGTGTTTCATTAAACGCACGCCTATTTTCAACGCCAGTCAAACTGTCGTGATATGCCATGTAGGTGAGCTTTTGTGTTTTCTTTGCGACAATGGCGTTAAGTCGTCGCCTGTCTCTTGTTTGTTTAAAGGCAAGAAAGCTGACTAAGAAAGCGGTGAGGTGGCCGAGTGTAAATGTTGCCGCCAGTGTCACCATTTGGTTGTAATCCAGCTGGTCAGTGATGGTGACACGAATATCCCAGCTGCGATTGGCCACGCTGACGGAATCAACATAAATTTGGCCTTCTGATTCCGACCAGTATTCGCTCTCATATAAGATCGGTGCGTCGCTGGCGTCAAAACCTTGATCGACAATTTGATATTCAAATCGCTTGACCGGTAGTCGAGAGGCTAAGGCCTTAAAATAACTTTGTAAGTCAATGGCCCCGACAATAACGCCTGACAGCTGCGTTGCATCTGATTTGCTGTAAACCGGAAAATAAACCAGAGCACTGTCTTTATCATTGACGGACTGAAAATCGTTTTGGAGTAAGTGAATTCGGTCAGAGATGAACGCTCTTTGTGTGGTTGTAATGATATCTAAAGCGTGGGCAAAACGCGCATCTCGGGGCTGATAGCCGATGAGCTTGGCATTACTTGCATTGTTGGGGAATACTTCGGTTACGACAAACTCTCCGGGCTTAGCTACCTCTCGCGAGCCGGGATTAGATTCTGTTCTTGGCATCCATTGAAGTGATGTGATGGAGCCAATATCGTCTTTCAGTGCACTTTGCACGAATAATGGGAAGTTTCGCCACTGCTCGGCGTCGGTTGCGTAAAAGAAATGTACGCTAGAGCCAATAATGCGAATGTCTTTTCGGATCAGATTGATAAGTGCTGCATTCTGATCTCGGGCAAAACCTACGCCCAAGTCATAAATGTTGTCTTTCTGCACGCGATAGAGGGAGTAGGTGACAAAATTAACGATCAGCAACACCAGAATCAGCGTTGCGACTGAATAGCCATACAGGTCAAAAGCTTTACGCCATTTTCCTTTGTCCATCGCGATACAGCCTCCCTATTCAGCACTTACTACGTGGCAATGCATACTGATAACTATAGGTTAGGCTGATGGCTTGCGTTAAAAGCAATGGATTGGTTCAGTGCAATCAATGCTATCCCAAAACTATGATAGTGACTATTTTTCACTAAATCCAAGGACTTGTTAGGCTGTGCGTTAAGACAGCCCCTATACTGTGAAACGTTAGGGATGAATAACAAGGAACCCAAGCCAATGAAACGCGCTTACACTCTGACACTACTCGCGAGTCTCACTATGACAGCCAATACTTACGCAGCGGATTCCGCCGACATGGTGTTAACTAATGCCAGCATCTATGGCTATCAAACTGCGGATTCAATTGCCATTTCGAAAGGTAAAATTCTATACGTAGGTAAAGCCTCAGACATGCAGAGCTTCACTCGCCCATCGACGGAAACCATAGATTTAGACGGTGGCTTTATCGCGCCTGGTTTTATCGACAATCACAACCATGTCTTCGAGGCTGCATCAGAAGCAGGAGGCCAGTGTGAGCTGAGTATGGATGCGGGATTAGAAGAACAAATCCCTTACCTGAAAGCATGTCGTAAAGACGCGCGTCGAGGGGAGTGGGTGATGGGCTACGGTTTCTCGATCGAGGCATTACTGGCAGAGGACAACAGACGTACGCCTCTGGAGGTCATTGATTCAGTCTTTCCTGATCAGCCAGTCATCATCATGGAGCAAACTTCTCACTCAATGTGGGTCAATTCTGCAGCACTAGAAAAAGCAGGGATCAACAAGAATTCGCCAGAGCCGCAAGGCGGGAAAATTCTCAAAGACGAATACACAGGCGAGCTCAATGGTATCTTGATGGATAATGCCGGCGATATTGTGATGGAGATAGCGTGGAACAGCCTTGAAGAGCAATTCGATCAAAGCTACGAAGGCATGATGACTGGTTTGGATGAAGCTCGCTCACACGGTATTACGACCATCGGTGATGGCCGACTTTACTGGAAGCGTGGGTGGTATGAAGTATGGAAGGAAGCCGAGAAACGGGGTGACCTCACCGCGCGTGTTTCCTTAAGACCTTGGATTTACCCGACGGATTCAATGCAGCCGCAGTTATCGTTTTTGTCTGAGGTATTAGCGACGGACAAATCTCAGCTACTGCTGGTGGATCAGGTCAAAATGTATAGTGACGGCATTTTAGTTAATGGGACAGCGAAGACGCTTGCACCTTATCTGGATACTTACATCCCAGATGAGCCTTACGGCATCAACTACATCCCACCCGAGGCGATGGAAGAGTGGCTCAAAGCATTGGATAAGATTGGCTATGGTGCCCACATACATGCGATAGGTGATGGTGCAATTCGTGAATCACTCAATGCGATTGAAGCGATGCGTCAGCAAGGCGGTGCAAAGGATTACACACTGACACACGTTGAGTTGGTGAACTCTAAAGATGTAGAACGTTTTGCGAAATTGAATGTGACTGCGGATTTTCAAGTCGGTTCAGATTACGTTGCTTATCATGATCATCAATGGGCAGAAGCGTTTCTTGGAGCCAAGCGAACCCGTGCTTTGATGAACCTGAAAGCCATCTTCGACACAGGGGCTAACGTCTCCTTAAGCAGTGACTGGAATGTACACGACATCAACCCACTGGTGGGCATTGCCAATAGCCTTATCATGGGGAAAACAGGCCTGCCAAGTGTTGAAGATGCGATAGACGCCTATACTATCAATGCGGCAACAAGCTTAGGTCTTGATGATATTACAGGGTCAATAGAAGTGGGCAAGGCGGCGGATTTTGCCATCTTGTCGCGTGACATTACCCAATTGTCTGCCGAGAAAATCAAAAAGACAGATATCTGGATGACGATTCTTAACGGTCAAATCGTCTACGATATCGACGAATAAGTCACAACGCCGCACGTTAAACGTGCGGCGTTGTATTTTGAGGGATTAGCGTGTTGAAATCACCGATATTTTTAGCCGAAGTTGCTGTTAAACAAGCATTCATTCTAATGTTAGCGGTGCCCATGTTATTTGAGCTGACGTTTGATGCGATGCAGGAGATGGATAGAAGCAATCAGTCGTCCATTTTAGCGGTGGTCGGTCTGTTGATGGCGGCTGCGATTGTGGGAGTATTTGAAGCTACGTATCAGAAAACCAATATCCATCAGCAATCCCATCGCTTGCTTGCTCATCTTACTAAGGCGTTGCTTTTTATAGGTATTTCAGAGCTGATGATGTTAGCCGTCGCGACGATTGGCACGACAGAAAACGTTTACGACGACCCACTGCTTTGGGCTTTGGTACCAATTTATATAGCGTTATACCTTTATGACTGGTGGGACGCATTAGTCTCCGATTAAGCAAGAAACTCGTGGCATTGCTTCAGTGACTCGATGATCTGATGACCTGTTTTAGAGAGAGTCAATCCAGGTCTCCAACTCAATTCCACCCGTCGGGGGATCTCACTTTGTTCAAACTCAGACGTTAATCTAACCAACGTACCATCCTGAATTTGCTGAGTGATATTAGCGAGCGGGAGAAAGGCAAACCCTTGTCCAGCTTCGAGTAGCTTGATTAACATGGTTAGGTCATTGATTACCGCGTAATCTGGACTGAACCCTTCACCTTCCTCGTCACCTAACTGTCCCCAAATTAGCTCCTTGTACTCGCTTAATACATCCACCGATATGGGCTGAGCTGAAGCAAGAGCGAGAGAGTGGTGGCATACCAGGCCTTCAAGATAGTTGCCCAACTTTGTGTACTCCACATCAGCCTGATGCAGCTGATTTGACTCATGCTGGACAACAATATCGGTTTCGCCATTAAGTAAAGCGTCTCGTAAGCCTGCTTGTTCATCGCGATAGATCTCTACATGAAGGTTAGGTAATAGGAATAGCTGTTGAATGGCATTTAACAAAGGGGCCTCAGGCACGTAATGCTCAATACCAATACGAATTGTTGTAGGCTCTCCTGCGCTCAAAGCGGAAGCTTTTTCTGCCAGCTTTTCTAGCTGTGCCAGTGTATGAGTCAGTGATGGAAGCAGTTGTTCACCTTGTTGGCTAAGCGTGCTTTTGTTTCCTGTGCGGTCAAAGAAACTGACGCCAAGATCAATCTCCAGATCGGAGATCCATTGGCTAACTTGTGACTGCTTTTTGCCGAGCTTTCGCGCCGCTGCGGAAATAGAGCCAGTTTCGATAGCTAGGAGTAACGCTTTTAGATGAGTCGTGTTCATCTGTGAATTCCGAGAGAGAATAGCAACAGGGCTTATTGTAAAAGATACCAAATTCGTTGTGAATGGTTGATTAGAGCTCTGATTATCACTGTGAATGTCTCTCTTAATGTCTGGAGTGAACGATGAGATATTGCTCCCATACAGATGTTTCCCAGCTGCATGCAATATCGACTTTTATGCCTACACGACTCAATCTAGAAAGCATCAGAATAGCATTCTGAACGCTGTTCAATCGCGCTTGTCTAAACTTAATTAAGGGATCAGCTTCATCAGAAATGAAGGAAGTGACGTATCGTAAGGAGAAACGATGAGAACACCATTTGCGTTAGCCGCGCTACTGCTTAGCTCGCCAGCGTTATCTGCCGACTGCAGTGACTTTTTTCAAAGCGTTTCCTTTGGCAACATCGCCCGCCTAAATGCTTCAGAGCACCCTCAGCAGTGTGTTAATACGTTGTCTAGCAACGGAAAAACGGCCGTCTATATTGCGACAGAAAATGATGATCCGGCAATGATTGCTTGGCTGGTCAAGCGAGGGGCCGATCTCAAACAACGTTCTCGCTATGACGACATTAACTACACGCCGTTTCTAATGGCTGGCGCTAAAGGCAAAAATAAAGCGTTGGTTGAGCTATTAAAATATGACATCGATTTTGCTTCGACCAATCATTACGGTGGCACAGCTTTGATTCCTGCTGCTGAGAAAGGCTACCTTGAAACCGTTAAAATTTTGCTCGAAGATGGCCGGACAAACATCAATCATGTTAATGACCTTGGCTGGACAGCATTAATGGAAGTGGCGGTACTGGGTAAAGATACGGAAAACTATCAGATGATCGTCAAAGAGCTTTTAAAACATGGTGCCGATGCCAATCTCAGAGACAACCAGGGGGAAAGTGCTCTGCAACACGCTGAGAGCCGCGGATTAACTCAGATCGCTGAAATTCTTAAAAAGTCGGGTTAAGTATCCAATGGAAAGCTGGCTGTGAAGCCAGCTTTCTTGTGTCGATTAGTAAATTGAAAATCGAGTCACTACAGCGCCGTGATCGGACGGATGCATCTCACTATGGCCATCATCCAGTAGGCAGTAGCTCTCTTGTGCACTCAGATTATCTCCTTTATACAAGATAAAATCGATTCTCCCTGCACCTGAATTGCCTTTGAAGAAGGGTGTCCATGTGATGCATTTATTGTGTAGAACATCTGGGTTTACTTCGCGATAGCTATCAACGTAGTTGTGGCTATCTGCAACTCTCATGGTAGGTAAGTCGATATTACCGCGACCAAAGATATTGGTTTCCGCCGTTGTATCTACATAGGACAAGGTATTAAAGTCACCCCCAACAATGACTGGAATGCCTTGTTCAGAGTCTTTTTCGATTTGCGTCAGAATGCCTTCGAGTGGTTGTGCTCTCGCTGAATCATCTTTGGTGATCAATTCTTGATTAGAATATGCAGGATCCGGTAACAAGTTGACGATGTCGTCGCCCGAAGTTAGCCAGATTGAATAAGCGTCTACAAGCTTACCGTTGCCCATATCAATGCGAACACCACAAATGTGGCTATCACAATCTCCTAACTTGTCTTCTATCGGATAGCGACTAAAGATAGCAAGGTTACCATCAGCACCAGATGTTCTGTATTCGAAACCTAATCGGTTAGCTAAGGCTCCTTGGTAACCATAGGCTTCTTGCATGAAGACCACATCAGCACCAGACTGGATGATCTGTTCATAAACGTATTCTTGGCTACGCAGAGGATCTGGGGCAGATCCGGCATGCCAGATGTTGTATGCCATGGTTGTCAGCTCGTTCGGGTTCTGATTCGCCGCTTCTGTGGTGAATTGCCAAACGTCTCCGGTTACTTTGTCTGAAGACGATTCAACATCAACTCGCCAGTAGTATTGAGTCTCTGGCAGCAAACTTCGGGTCTGAAGCGCTTTGTCTGTTGTCGTCCACTCATACAGTACATTCGAGAAATCTGAGCGGTCAGAAACCAACACTTTGTAAGTTACGTCCTGCTGTGCTTTAAACTCATCAGGATGAGACCATTGCAGCAGCGTATCTTTGCTGCTTACACCTGTAACCCCTGTGGACGGAACAGGGTTATTGACAGTCAGTGTACGTCTTTCGCCTAAATCATAGCGATAGAGTGCTTTGGCATATTGTGCTCCCATCGCTTGTGAATAGACTCGTATGTTATCCATCGCAACGTCAGCAGAAGGAATGTCTTCCAAGTGGCTGCCATAGCCCGGACTCGCCCCGAACGCGAGGTGCATTGAGGCCAGTGCGATTGGTACGCCTGTCGCTACTCGTTCACCATTTAGGTAAACGCTGGTTGAATGTTGGTTGCTCGCCATAGTGAGTTGTACCCACTCTCCACGAGGAACCTTAACTCCAGAAAACAATTGGCTTGGTAATTGAGTATCTGGAATTTGCGTACCTTCGTACTTACGCCATAGCTCTAGCGTGTCGTCTTGTGTATTCAGTAACAAGACAGGCTCTCGGCTTCTCGCTTCACCGTGTGAACCGTTCATTAGAGAGAGAACTTCCTGATCCGGCTGGGTTTCTTCGAGCTTAAACCAGAAGCTGACGGTTCTGTGCTCTGACGCTCTTAGATCGGAAAATCGAAGCGCGTTAAGGCCAGTCAATGATTTCGCTATTGAGCCGTCAAAGGAGGGGACGTCCAGTAGAGAGCCTAGCTCTTCGATAGTAATAGGGTATGTCTTGCCTACATTCTGCGGGCTCACCTTAGAGCCTGTTGGCGGATTATCGAAATCCATACCAATAGTAAGATTGAAGTTGGTCGCTCGTGGGTTAATGTCAAGATCGCGAGTATCTTGCTCAACAATGACCTTCTCATCACAACCTATGAGTAGACCAATAAGTGATATCGTCACAAAAGAGCGTTTAAACGATAATGAAGAGAAACGTTTGGGAAGCAGCATAGCCTTGTATCCTCAGTAAAATGTGAATCTGAGAATAGAAATGGAATATTAACGTTTTGCTTATTGTCTATTAACTGAAAATAACGATGTTCATTAGATTTTATTTTGAGTGATAATGTTAATATTGCAGCTATTATATTACCTGAACAACATATAATTTATTTATTGGTTTTTATATTAATCATATTAAATGTATTGTTTTAGAGTTTGTTTCGATTGCCTTTGATAAATAGGAAAGCGTTATTATAGTTTCTAATTATTTATGTTGTGCTGTAGTGATGAAATATTGATGTGTTTGAAATAAAAAAATAATATTGGTGGAGAAGAGCATCCTTGCTGTATTCTGAGATTCTGTTCTAACGTGCGATGTAATCTACTGCAACATCCCGGAATGGACTTGAAGCCCGAGCTGTGAGAGAGAATAAATTTTCCCTTCCTCTTTCACGACCAAACCACTGTTAACCAGTTGCTTGAGGTGGAAGTTAAACTTGGTGTGATCCTCAATACCAACCACACGACATAAATCCATGAATTTGAGTTTGCGGTGCACTTTAAGTTGTTTGATGACACTGCGGCGTATCGGGTTCGATAATGCACTGAAAATCAGATCGTTATTGCGTTCCTGTTTAGGTGTCTTTGGAGAACGTTCGGCATGAACACGTTTTAATGTCACCGATAATGTCGGCAAATTAAATGGCTTGGTCAGAAACTCATCCGCGCCTTTTTTCATGGCGTCGACAGCGACATCTACTGTGGCAAAGGCGGTGGTAATCACAATGCCGATATTAGGGTGAAGACGGCGCAATGCGGTTAGTGCTTCAACCCCTGTCATGCCGGGCATCACAACGTCAAATAGCGCCAAGTCAAAATGGCTTTCTGAGGCGGCGTCTAAAGCATCCTCTGCGTTATCGAAAGCCGTGACTTCAAAAGCTTCTAGAGTCAGTGCTTCGATTAACACTTCTCTCAGTTCTTGGTCATCTTCGGCGAGTAGGAGTTTCAATGTCATTCGATATTCCTAGGTAAGCGAATTTCCACAGTGAGGCCGGTGATCTGGTCACTCTTCTTGGAGTTCCTGAGCAGCAGCTCTCCACCATGTTGTAGTATGATTTGGTTGCTAATGGCAAGGCCCATCCCAGTTCCTTCACCTCGCGGTTTGGTGGTAAAGAAAGGGGTCTTAGCTTGTTCTAGCTTTTCCTGAGGCATGCCAGTACCCCAGTCAGAGATGGAAAGTATGGCCACAAGCTTGTCTTGATACGTTTCGATGTAGAGCTGCTTGTGGCTTTGGCTGGCATCGACTGCGTTACTGATTATATTGGTCATCACTTCTTCCAATTGCCCAGCATCGCCAGTGACACTCAGTGTCTCATCAAGGCTTAATCCTACTTGGAAGCCTTCCAAGCGATATTGATTCAGCGACAACGCGGACTGAATGACCTTTGCAACACACACATTTTCACGTTCAATTGGTTTGTGATGGGCGTAATTTAGTACTTCGTGACTGATTTCTGCAGAACGTTCCAAGCCTTGACGAATACGCGTGATGTGTCGTTTATAAGTGTCGTTTTCAGGCAAGCTATTCTCGAGTAAATCGCAGCTCATCATTGCGCTACTGAGCGGGGTTTTTATTTCATGGGCAACCGCAGAGGTGAGTTCGCCCAGCTCTTTAAGTTTGGCGTCCTGCTGGGTTTGCTGAATCGCGGCTTCGATTTGCTTGTTTTTCTCATCATCAAACACCCGTAAAGCGGACCAAAGCGTGACCAAAATGGCGAGTGCACAAGCGGTACGCAATATCAGTACCCACAGACCATAATCGACAGTCAGTACACCAGCGCTGAAACCATACAAGATGAGAGCTAGGCCCGTAAGCTTGAATGGCAGCGAGGCGCCATGGCCTTCTTTTTCCAGTATGTTGGCGTAGCTCATCATGGCAAAACCGGATAAAGCGCCGGCGCCTAGACCGAATACCCAGCGTATTTGGTTCGCAGTATTGTTGAGATAAACAGCAAATTCGTTGTGACCGTAGCGATAAAACAGGCTGAACACAAACAGAGTTACGACCGCAAGTGTGCCCCCTTTGAGTACGCGAGTATAGCGCCAGCGGGTAAGATCGAGCATCTTCCAAGCAAACGCCCCCAACGCGATGTAGGAAACCCAAAGTTTAAACACCATGAAGATGTGTAAATCGCGGGTGAGGGGAAAATCGTGCTCATAAAGGACTAGGTACAGTTCAGACCATTCGTGAAAACCATGAATTAGACCAAACAACGCCAGCGTAGGGAGTGCGGAGGCAATGGCAATACGGCTTTTTTTAAGATTGCGAAACAGGATCGCAAAGAAGATGGCAAAAAACGCCAACCCGTACAGCAGGTAGATCTTGAAGATGAGCAACATGTCCATCGGTTAATCTTAATTGAGCATGAACTCTTCATCAATGCTTAATCTAAGCGTTTTATAAAAAGCATGACTATATATTTTATTTCACTTTTAATTAGCCTAATAATATTCTGTGAAGTTTTCTTATCAAATTATATTTGGTTTGTATAATTGTTATTCACGCCTAGTTGGTTGACATCGTTTTTTAATAAATCTGTCACATTGTATTTCTAATCTCCGCTTTGTTGATTGGTCAGCATCGATCGACTTTTGAAGTTATTTCAATATCTTTAGTTTTACTTGAACACTAAAACTAATACGGGCTAATTAGAATTCACTTTAATTAGCCCTACCTTTTGCTTATTTATATCGGAGATATATTGTGAAATTCATCAAATCAGCTCTAGTGACTTCAGTACTGGCGGCAGCATCCTTTGGCGTAGCTGCCAACACGACGATTAACGGCGCTGGTGCGACATTCCCTCACCCTATCTACGCTAAGTGGGCTGAGCAGTACCAAAAGGAAACGGGCGTTCAGATCAACTATCAGGCGATTGGTTCCGGCGGTGGTATCCGTCAGATCACAGCAAAAACCGTCGACTTTGGCGCGACGGATGCTCCTCTGACTATCGAAGAGCTGAACAAAGAAGGAATGATTCAATTTCCAATGGTAATGGGGGCTATCGTTCCTGTTGTTAACATCCCTGGCATTGATGCCGGTGAAGTTAAGTTAACAGGTAAAGTGCTGGCAGACATCTACCTAGGTAACATCAAGAACTGGAATGACCCAGCGATTGCAGCCATCAATAAAGGCGTTGAGCTACCAAGTCAGCCTATCTATGTGGTTCACCGTTCAGACGGTTCAGGCACAACCTTCAACTTTACTGAGTACCTTGACCAAGTTAGCCCTGAGTGGCACGAGCAAATTGGTGTTGGTAAAGACATTACATGGCCAAGTAAAGCGACCACTATCGGCGGCAACGGTAATGCAGGGGTTGCGAACTTCGTAAACCGTACGCTTGGTGCAATTGGTTACGTTGAGTATGCGTTTGCCAAGCAAAACAATCTTGCTTACACCCAGATGCAAGCGCACGACGGTGATTTCCTGATGCCAACGATGGAAAACTTCCAGTCAGCGGCTGCAAACGCGGATTGGGATAATGCTCCGGGTTACCACTTGCTATTGAACAACCAGCCGGGTGCACACTCATGGCCAATGACTGCTGCGACTTTCATCCTAATGCACAAAGATCAGGCAGATGCAGGCAAAGCGAAAGAAATCGTTAAGTTCTTTGAATGGAGCTACACACAAGGTAAAGCTGCGGAAGAACTCGATTACATCCCGATGCCAACCAAGGTTGTGAACATGGTGAACGACACTTGGAAACAAGGTCTGAAATCTGACGGTAAAACGATCATTCGCTAATGAACTTATGCCTCACCAGCTCGACTGGTGGGGCTGATTAAATTGTTATGACAGCATTAACGTTAAAAAATAAAGTCGATGGCGACTCAATTTTCAGCAAACTGAGTTTTGCCAGCGCTTTATTAATTTTTATTACTCTGACGGGGATTGTTCTTTCTCTAATTGAAGGTGGTTGGCCTGCATTTAAAGAATTCGGTCCGGGATTTGTTTTCAGAGATATTTGGGACCCTATTGGGGGTCAATTCGGTGCAGCGTCGGCGATTTACGGCACGCTGGTCACTTCATTCATCGCTATTGTTATCGCAACGCCTATTGCACTAGGTACTGCAATCTTTCTTGCCGAGCTGGCACCAAAATGGGTAAGCCAACCGGTCAGCAAAGCTATTGAACTACTCGCAGCTGTACCAAGTATTATCTACGGTATGTGGGGTTTGTTCGTGTTTGTTCCTTGGTTCTCTGAGGGTTTCCAGCTTTGGGCTGGCACGCATCTGGTAGACATTCCATTGATTGGTCAATGGTTTAATGGACCACCGATTGGTATTGGTCTTTTAGCGGCGGGGATCATTCTGTCGTTTATGATCTTACCAATCATGACGTCTCTGACGCGAGATGCATTGAGATCGATTCCGGATGTCCTACGCGAAGCCGCCTACGGAACGGGTGCAACACCGTTCGAGGTCATTACTAAAGTACTTATCCCGAAAGTGAAGAATGCAACGGTCAGTGCTGGCATTCTTGGTTTGGGCCGAGCACTGGGTGAGACCATGGCGGTCGCGTTTGTCATTGGTGGAGCGAGCCGTATTGAGTTCTCGTTCTTCATGCCAGCAAGTTCAATCTCATCAACGATTGCTCAGCAGTTCAATGAAGCAACAGACCCGATTCATATTGCATCATTGATTGGTCTTGGTGTCGTTCTGTTCATCATTACCTTCTTTGTCATGGGCTTTGCTCGTCGTCTTCTGAGGAACTCATAATGAATTTCAGAAAACTCAAGAATCAACTGTTTCTGGCGTTCTGTGCGTTGTCGGCAGCGTTTGGCGTCTTCGTTTTAGCCAGCATTCTTTACACACTCATTGGAGAAGGTGTTAAAGGGCTAAACATCATGACGTTTACGGAGCTGACTCCGGGGCCAGGCAGTGAAGGTGGGCTTAAAAACGCCATTATTGGTAGCTTGATGCTCACAGGATTAGGCATCCTGATCGCTGCGCCAATCGGTATTCTGGCAGGGACATGGCTTGCAGAAGCACAACCAGACAACAAGATTGCCGAATCACTGCGTTTTCTCAACGGCATGTTGATGAGTGCACCGTCAATTCTGGTTGGCTTGTTTGTTTACGCGATTATTGTTGTACCGACTGGCGGTTATTCTGGCTGGGCGGGCGCGATTGCGCTGGCTGTGTTGGCATTGCCAGTGATTGTTGCTTCAACAGAAGAAATGCTGAGATTGGTTCCGCCAACGCTAAAAGAAGCGGGTAGTGGGGTGGGGGCGCCGAAGTGGCGAGTGATCACTCAGTTGAGTTACCGCGCAGCAGCACCAGGTATTATTACCGCGATACTACTTTCGGTGGCACGTATCTCTGGCGAAACAGCGCCACTGCTGTTTACTGCGCTGAACAGTAGCTTTATGACCACAGACATGGGCAAACCGATGGCAAACCTTCCGGTGACCATCTATCAGTTTGCGATGAGCCCATTTGCCTCGTGGCAGGAACTGGCGTGGGCAGGCGCACTCATCATCACAACATTTATCTTGGTAGTTAATGTATTGGCGACGTCGTTGCCGCAGTTACTGAAAGCGAGAAAAGCATGAACACGGCAACACTCAACACGTTTAACGGATCGTCTATGAATACAATGGTTGATAACTCGGTATCTCTTGAAACAGTGTCGAATCCGACACACCGCATGGATATCCAAAACTTAAACTTCTTCTACAACAAAGGCCTAGACGCAGCGTTGAAATCGGTTTCTATGCCGATTTTCAAAAACCGTGTGACGGCGCTGATTGGCCCGTCGGGTTGTGGTAAATCGACGCTACTGCGTACCATGAACCGTATCTACAACTTGTACGGCAATCAGTATGTAGAAGGGGAGATCTTGCTGGATGGTAAGAGCATCTTCAAAGACACCGATGTAAATGAATTGCGCTCTAAAGTCGGTATGGTCTTCCAGAAACCGACGCCATTCCCAATGTCTATCTATGAGAACATGGCGTTTGGCCTGAAGATTCAGGGCTGCTTTTCTAAAGATGAAATCAAACAGCGCGTAGAGAAAGCACTTAAACGTGCCCACCTGTGGGAAGAAGTGAAGGACAAGCTGGACGCTGATGCGTATGGTTTGTCTGGCGGCCAGCAGCAACGTTTGTGTATCGCACGTACGATTGCGCTAGAACCAGAAGTGATTCTGATGGATGAACCCACATCCGCTCTTGACCCAATCGCCACCGCTGCGATTGAAACATTGATCACTGAGTTACGTGAGAAGTACACCATTGTTATCGTTACGCACAATATGCAGCAAGCCATGCGTATCTCTGATTACACCGGCTTTATGTATCTGGGTAAGCTGGAGGAGTTTGGTAAAACCGATAAGATTTTCCATGCTCCAGATAATGACCGCACGAAACGCTACATCTCTGGTGACTTTGGTTAATTTGCCCATAAAACGCCGCTAAGACTCAAGCCCGCTTTTATTGAAGCGGGCTTTTTAATTGCATTAAGCCCCAAGTTTAATAACTGAGCGTATTGATTATTTCTATGACAACAAGCTTAAATTACGTAAATCATTCTTGATATTTTCGTTGGGGTGCAGATAATAAACGTAAAATTTACGTTTTGTGGTAGGAGAGCGCCGTGAGTGCACCAAAAACAGATGCAGAGCTCAAGAAAGCTACGATACATGAAGCGGCGAAAATCGCTGGTGTATCAATAGCTTCTGTTAGTAGAGCTTTGAATAATAAGCCCGGGATTAGCGAGAAAACGAGAAAGAAAATACTCGAGATATGTAAAGAATTGGGCTACGTCCCTAGTACCTCGGCGCGAGAACTTACCGGAAGCCACAAGAATACAATTGCTATTTCTCTGGGACCACATGACTTTTACGCGTCTCGTTACCTCGGAATGCTTTGGCCATCGTTGTCGGCGGCTATTCGCAATTCAGGTCGGAATCTATTACCAGTCAGCTTTGGCGAAGTGGAGCTTGAACAGGTTGGCGGAGCGGTGCTCCTTGGTATCACCAATGACGATCCGAGAATTGAAGCGTGTAAGAAAATGGAATTACCTTTCGTCTGTATTGGGATGAGTGAAGGTTCGTTTTGGGTTGCACCTGATGACTTCAATGGTGGTCGAGAAGCGACACAACATCTTGTAGATAAAGGCCTGACCGATATTTGCTTTGTAACACCAACCACTTATGGCGATGGTTATCAGTTCAGACATCAAGGTTACATGTCCGTCATGGCAAGCAACGCTTTACCTGTCAGAGAGCTACGGACTGGTGCAGAACCGTTAGGAGAAATCGCAGCGTACCGTTTCTTTACGCAAATGGAACGTAAACAGCTTGAAGGGTATCAAGGTTTTGTATGTGAATGTGATGAAACCGCTTTGGGTGTGATTGCGGCATTAAAAGACCGTGGTTACTCGATTCCTGAAGATTTTTCCGTAGTTGGTTACGACGGGTTACCGGGGATCTCGAAGGAGCTGACAACCGTTGTTCAAGATACGGATAAAATTGCTGAACGCGTAGCGAGCATGCTAGAACAAGCGATTTTACGAGAGCAACCTGTAGGTTCTATCGTTCCTGTAGGCTTAAAATTGGGTAAAACGACGTAAAAATAGATCAAATAATTAACAGAACACTCAAAAAGCATGACTTAAGTCATGTTTTTTTTATTCTTAAACGTCATAAAAGCGTAATGTGATCAACTTAACGTAAGCGCTTACGTAAAATGCGCATAATACTCTCAGATTTAAAGAAACGAGATTTGAGGGCACGATGAAAAAAACAATATTAGCAGTATCCCTACTTGCTGCTGGCCTTTCTGCAAAAGTAGTCGCAAATACAGAAGTGACCATCGCCGGATGGGGTGGTAACGATGTTGTGGTTCTGAACAAGTTAGTGAACGAAGTTCTGACCGAAGATTTTAAGAAAGCAGGGCTTACTGTTAAGTATCAAGCTGTGGAAGGTGATTTCTCTCAGTTCATCACTAACTCTCTTTCCGCAGGAACCGCGCCAGATGCTTTCTACATCGATGTTGTAATGGCCAACGCGTTAGTTGGCTCGGGTAAGGTTGCTGTTAATGCGCCACAACTCGACAAAGTCAGTACTAACATTATTCCAAGCCTGAACTCCGCGTTTACTCTCGAAGGCAAGCAGTACGGCGTCGCTAAAGATTTCAACACCATTGCACTGCAATATAACAAAGACATCTTTGATGATGCGGAAGTTGCTTATCCAACGAATAAAGATTCATGGGAAGACTTACGTAAAAAACTTCTTGATGTGAAAGATGCTTTAGCGGATGAGGTATCAGGCATTTGTGTCATGCCTGATTATGCCCGTTTTGCGCCTTTTGCACTCTCAACTGGTTGGAAGCCATTCAATGAAGAAGGCAAAACCATTCTGGATGAAAACTTCGAACGTGCATTTAACTTCTACACTGGATTAGTAACAGAAGACAAAGTGGGCATTCTGGCAACGGACCTTGGTCAGGGTTGGGGTGGTGGTTGCTTCGGTACCGAAGAAACGGCTATTGCGTTAGAAGGTAACTGGATCAGTGGCTACTTACGCGATAAGGCACCGAACCTGCCTTACGGCACGACCTTGATGCCAAAAGATCCAGTGAGTGGTGAACGCGGCAACTTATTGTTCACTGTCGCTTGGGGCGTTAACGCAGATGGTAAGAACGTCGAAGCAACGCAAAAAGCGGTAGAAATTTTGACGAGCCAGAAAGCGCAGGAATGGGTATTGGATTCAGGCCTTGCTCTGCCAAGTCGTGAAGCTCTTGGTAAATCAGAGTTCTTCGCGCAGCAGAAGGCAGAAAATGAACTTGCAAAACAAGTGTTTGATGGTGCTCTTGAAGGAAATGTAGAGCCATTCGCATTTGGAAATTACGGCACGGCATGGATGACTCCGATTAACGAAGCATTGAATTCAGTGTTGCTTGGTCAGATGACGCAAAAAGAAGCGATCAAAATGGCACAAGCGAAATACGATGCACTGACAGCGAAGTAACGGGGCGAGTGATGAACTCTTTACGTTTACGCCAACAAGTTTATGGATGGCTCCTTGCTGGGCCATTTGTACTGACTTTGGTGGTGTTCTTTCTTTACGCGTTGGTTAGAACGGTTTACTTCAGTTTTACTGAGTACGACTTATTCAGCGATGCAATCTGGGTCGGTCTGGCAAACTTCAAAGCGCTGCTGACCGATGATCTGTTTTTACTTTCTTTGGCTAACACCGTTTGGTTTTCTCTGATTGTAACGTGTGTGCAAACTGTTTTAGCACTCGGCTTAGCAATTTTAGTCAACTCAAAAATTCGTGCCAAAAGCTTCTTTAGAACGGCATTTTACTTACCGAGTATTTTGTCGAGTGCCGCTGTCACCTTGATCTTCATTTGGTTCTACCAAAAGAACGGTTACTTAAATGGCTTTGTGACGGATGTTGTCAATCACTACCCGCACCTGAGCTGCTTTGCGCTTGTGGCCATTGTGACTCAGTTTGTTTTGGTGACGAAAGACCGAATGAAAGGTCTGCCCGTTGGTTGGTTTGACCCTGCATGGGCGATACTTTCCTTCATCATTGCGGGCGTCGCGACTTTTGTGGCAAGTGCAGTGGGTTGGATTGAAGTGACGAAAGACGTGGTTGAGGTCAACTGGCTCAACACTCGTGATAACGTCGGTCCAATGCCTTTGACTCTGTGGGCAATTGTCATTCAGAACATTTACACCACGATTCCAACTTTCATGTTGTTGTTCTTAGCCGGTTTACAAGGCATTCCGGGTGAGCTTTATGAAGCGGCTCATATTGATGGTGCAAACAAATGGCAGCAGCACTGGAACATTACGATTCCTCAGCTTGCACCAGTGACATTTGTTGTCGTGACTTTCTCAATCATTGGTACGTTGCAGATGTTTGACCAAGTGGCACTGCTTGGCTCGGCAGCACCATTAGAGTCTCGCATTACTCTGGCGTACTACGTATATCACAATGCGTTCCCACCAGGTGGCACTCCGCAAATTGGTATGGCAAGCGCAGCGGCATTGGTATTGGCGTTTATCACGTTGGCAGTGGTTTATCTGCAGAAAATCTTTGGAGTGAAGGAGAAAGCAGATGGCTAACCAAATGTCAGCAATCAACCATGAGGATGCAAAACCTATGGCATCTATGGAAGAGATTTCAAAATTTCAAGCGCGTCGTCGCTGGGCAAAAGTAGCCTGGGTTTACAGTGCCTTACTACTCGTGGCTACAGTGATGTTAGGGACCTTCGTGGTGGCGTTCTTGGCGAGTCTGAAAGATGACCCGTTGGAGCAACCATTTAAGTTCAACTTTGCTCAGGTTCAACCAAGCAACTGGGGCGCAGCTTACCAGCTCGGTAAGGAAGGTAACGATGCGCCAATGTTCGGTGGTTTCGCTCCGGGAGCAGAAGTGAACTTCACCGTGACTTACGCGGTGGAAGACGGCAAGGAACTGAAAATACCTGAAATTGAAGTGCCACGTCGTCGCCCTGGTACAGGTATGGCTGCGGCTATCGTGACCGACTTTGCTGCTGATTACGCACAAGTCAGCGAGCCAGTACTGGTAGACACCAACGACAACGTGACGTTTGTAGAAAAGCGTGGTCGCCGTGAACTTACTAAGCAAGGCCACAGCCAAACGTGGGCATTTTCCATCAAGTATCAAGGTCAAGGTCCTGAGATTGCAACGCTACCACTGACGATAGAAGCGCCGCGCGGGCAGGTTCTGATTGATAGCACACTAGCACCAAGCAAGATGGAACGTCGTGGCCGTGTTGCGGCATGGGATAACGCGGCACCGGGTGTGATTGGTTACGTGTTTAAGTCTTACGTTCGCGTGTACACCGAGTCAGTCAGTTTAGAGACCGGTAAGAGCCTGTTCATGAGCTGGACCATCAACTCGTTCTTCATTGCGATTGGTAAGGTCATTCTGACCCTGTTCTTTGCATGTACTGCTGGTTATGCCTTAGCTCGATTGAAGTTCACTGGTGCCCGCGCTGTGTTTGCTTTCATGTTGTTCAGCATGATGATTCCGGGACAAGTAACCTTCATCTCTAACTACCTAATTTATAAAGATATCGGCTTATTGAATACGCCATGGGCGGTCATTACGGCGGTCGTTGCTTCGGGTCAGGTCCTGATCATGAAACAGTTCTTCGAGAACATTCCGAAAGAACTGGAAGAAGCGGCAATCGTAGATGGTGCAAGCCCTGCTGTGATTCTTTGGAAGGTATTTATGCCACTGGCGAAGCCAGCCATCTTGTCGGTGACCATCCTTGGTTTCCAAGGTGCGTGGAACGACTTCTTCTGGCCTCTGGTGGTGATCAACAGCCCAGCTGATGCATTCACGCTTCCCGTTGGTCTATTGAGTTTACGTAACGCCTATGGCGTAGCAGGTGACTGGAACCTGATCTTGGCGGGGGCTTTCCTGTCAACAATCCCAGTACTAATTGTATTTATGGTTTTCCAACGTTACTTCGTGGGTAACGACATTTCTTCCGCTGTTAAAGGTTAAATTTCGGGGATATTTAAGATGTTTATGAACTACAACGCTGGTCAAGGCGAACTAAAAAACTGGATCGTTGAAGAGACGGCTTTTGACTCAGCTTTCCAAGGTAAATGTGAAGTAGTAATGAGCCAAGGAAATGGCTACATGGGCGCGCGTAGTGCAACGGAAGAAAAATACGTGGGACAGGTTCGCAACCTTTTTGTTGCGGGTACTTACAACAAGTTTGACGCAGACGAAGTGACCGAGCTGCCAAACTCTGCAGACATGAGTGCGATTGAAATCTTCATTGATGGCCGTCGCTTTCACCTAGAAACAGGCGAGGTAAGCAACTACTCTCGTCGTCTAAACGTGAAAAACGGTGAGTTAATCCGTGAATTCACTTGGACAAACACAGAAGGCAAGAGCTTCGAGATGCGCTTCCGCCGTTTCTTCTCGCAAGCAAACCTTCATCTAATGGCATTCGACGTTCAAGTTAAGGCTGTGAACAGCGATGCGAAAATCGAAATCCGCTCAGGTGTAGATGCGCAGCTTTCTAACTCAGGTGCACAGCACTTCCACGAAGGTGAAAAGCGTATTTACGACAAGCGTTTTATCGAGCTTCTGCAGCACACTACAGAAAGCAAAGTAGACTTTGTATTCCTAACATCTCACCGCTATCTTGTGGATGGTCAGGAAACTGAGATTGACCCAGGTCTGCAAATGGACCGCCGTAAAGTATGGCTAAACATCCACCACGATCTGAAAGCGGGCGAAACGTTCGGTACAGAGAAAGTTGGTGTGGTGCATACGTCTCGCGATAAGCAGTTCGACGTTGAAGGATACGAGCTTCAGGCTTTGCGTGACCATGCGTTGACTAACCTTAAAAACAATGCAGACCGCAGCTTTGATGAGCTTTTAGAAGAGAGTGCAGCAGAGTGGGATAAGCGTTGGGCAGGCATGAGCATTCAAATTGGTGGTAGCGATTTCGACCAACTTGCGATTCGCTTTGCTCAATACCAATTGAACATCTTTACGCCAATGCATGACTCTCGTTTCGGTATTGGCGCGAAAGGTCTCTCTGGCGAAGGCTACAAAGGCCACTCATTCTGGGATACAGAAGTCTTCATGCTTCCGTTCTTCATTTACACCATGCCAGAAGTGGCGCGTAGCCTACTTGAGTACCGTTTCAAAACGCTAGACGGCGCTCGTAAGAAAGCAAAAGACAACGGCTACATCGGTGCACAGTTCCCATGGGAATCAGCGCTAACGGGTGAAGAAGTAACGCCAGTATGGGGTGCAGTAGACATCATCACGGGCAAGTCGACCAAGATCTGGTCTGGCTTTATCGAGCAGCACATCACATGTGACATCACTTACGCATTGTGGCAGTACTACCAAATCACAGGTGACCAGAAGTTCATGGATGACATGGGCTACGAGATCATGTTCGACACAGCAACGTTCTGGACTAGCCGTCTAGAGTGGCTAGAAGATCGTGACATGTGGGGTATCTGCAATGTTATCGGCCCTGATGAGTACAAAGAGCACATCGACAACAATGCGTTCACTAACTACATGGCAGTAGAGAACATCAAGCTGGCGATTCGTTACTACGAAGATCTAGAAACGTCGAACCCAGAACTACTGGCTAAGCTTTCTGACAAGCTAAACCTAATTGAAGCTCGCAAGATGTGGCTAGAGCGCGTAGACAACATCTACCTGCCACAGCCACGTGCAGAAGATAAGGTTATCCCACAGGATGACACTTACCTGCAGAAAGAAATCATCGACCTGACTAAGTACAAAGAGCAGCCATTCGTTGGTGGTCTGTTCCAGGACTACAACCTAGAGCAGGTTAACGAGATGCAGGTTTCTAAGCAGGCGGACATCATGGTGCTGTTCCTTCAGCAAGAAGATAAGTTCGACCTTGAAACTAAGCTAGCAAACTGGAACTACTACGAGCCGAAGACGCTACACGACTCATCGCTAAGCTTGTCTACTCACTCGGTATTGGCGTCAGATGTGGGTAACCCAGAGCTGTCTTACGATCTGTTCCAACAAGCGGCGTCTATCGATATCGGCCAGAACATGAAGAGCTCGGATCACGGTATTCACGCGGCGTCTATCGGCGGCATGTGGCAGTGTGTGGTTTACGGTTTCGGTGGCGTACGTATGCTAGGTGGCAACCTTCGTATTAACCCTAACCTTCCAAAAGAGTGGGATAGCCTGAGCTTCCCAATCTACTGGAAAGGTGAGCGTTTGGAAGTAACGGTAGATCAAGAACAAGTTCGTATTGAGCGTCCTGAATTCAACGGCCAAGCGCTAAACATCGAAGTCGCAGGCGAGCCACGTGTTATCGATTCAACAGAGGTGACTTTCAATGTGTAAGGCATTCATTTTCGATCTAGATGGCGTCATTACAGATACCGCAGAGCTGCACTACCAAGCGTGGCAACGTATGGCGAACGAAGAAGGTTACTACTTCGACCGAGAAATCAACGAACAGCTGCGTGGTGTGTCTCGTCAGGCGTCTCTGAACATCATCCTGAACGGTAAAGAGATCAGCGAAGAGAAGTTTGCAGAGCTGATGAAGCGTAAGAACGATTACTACGTGGATCTGCTGAATACCATTTCTGCAAAAGACGTTCTACCGGGTATTGAGCAATTCCTACTTGAGCTAAATGCACGTGGCATCAAAGTCGCGTTGGCGTCAGCAAGTAAGAATGCTCGTCCTATTCTTCACCGCCTTGGCCTAACGCCACTGTTTGATGCGATTGGTGACGGCTGGTCAGTGCAGCGCTCTAAACCAGCGCCGGACGTGTTCATCCACGCGGCGGGCCAAGTCGGTGTAAACGCTGACGAGTGCATCGTGGTTGAAGATGCAGAAGCAGGTGTAGATGCGGCAAAAGAAGCGGGAATGCGTGTTGTCGGTATTGGTCCTAACGACCGAGTTGGTCACGCGACATGGCGCTTCGATGATACTGCCAAGCTGACTTTGGCTGAAATCCTGTAGCAACAATAACAATGGGCGAGCTTGCTCGCCCTCATTAAAAACGTAGGTAGAACAATGGCACGTTTAGAACTGAAGAACATCAATAAAATCTATCCTGATGGTGCGCACATCATCAAGGATGCCAACCTGACCATTGAAGACGGAGAGTTCACGGTATTCGTTGGCCCATCAGGGTGTGGTAAGTCAACCATGCTGCGTATGGTGGCTGGCTTGGAGGAGATTTCATCAGGAGAGATGTGCTTAGATGGTGAAGTGGTGAATAACCTTTCGCCTACAGACCGTGGCATCGGCATGGTGTTCCAATCTTATGCACTTTACCCGCATATGACGGTCTACGAAAATATTGCTTTCGGCCTGAAACTGGCAAAGAAAAGCAAAGAAGACATTGATTCAGCAGTTCGTCAGGTAGCAGAAATGCTGGAACTGACTAACCTGCTGAAGCAGAAACCTAGCCAGCTATCAGGTGGTCAACGTCAACGCGTGGCAATTGGCCGAGCGATTGTACGCAACCCTAAGCTTTTCCTACTCGATGAACCGCTATCAAACTTAGATGCTTCGCTGCGTGTTCGTATGCGTCTACAGTTGGCGGAATATCACCAGAAACTGAAGTCGACGGTTATTTATGTCACACACGATCAAGTAGAAGCGATGACGCTGGCGGACAAAATAGTTGTCCTTCGTGCCGGTGTGGTAGAGCAAGTCGGCTCGCCTCTGGAGCTGTACTACTTCCCACAAACTCTGTTTGTCGCCGGTTTCATCGGATCACCGAAAATGAACTTGCTGCCAGCAACATTGGTTGAGGCGACTGGCGATCAGGCAAGGGTAGAAGTGGGTGATTACACATTTGAAGCCGATGTTGACGCGACTGCTGCAACACAGGGCGCGCTAATGACTTTGGGAATCAGACCAGAAGATATCCACCTCGATGAGCAGGGAGTGGGCGTTATTGTTGAAGGTCTAGAGCGTCTGGGAACTGAATCGCTGCTTTACACCACACTGGTTCGTGGTGGTCAGGAAGTCTTGGTGCGTGTGCCGGGGACAGTCCACGTTGAAATCGGTCAAAGGCTAAATATCCGAATTCCTGCTGAGAAGTGTCATCTTTTCGATAGCAAAGGGCTGGCGTTTAAGCGCGGTAAAACCATTGATGACTTGATAACGCTTCCACCGCAAATTCAGCAAGCCAGCTAGTTACCCCTAAATCATAACAACAATAAAAAAGCCCGCTTGGCGGCGGGCTCTGGATTACTGCATTCAAAATTCAGCTTTCGACTGATTTGAATGTGCACTTAATGCCTGTTGGCGCAGGCATCAAAAAAACTATCCCGTTGGCGCGGGACAGACAGTAACACTGAGATAATAAGGTATACCTCATGAAAAAGACAGTAGTGGCATCCTCTGTACTTCTTGCACTCACAATTTCTGGCGTGGCAATCGCCAACGAAAAAATTAACCCTGAAGAAGCTGAGCTGAAAGCCAAGCTGAGCGCGCTGGAGAACGAGTATTCGAAAGCTGAGTTGTTAACAGCATTGAATGCTGAGCCTCGTGAAGACAGCAAACTGCACGGTACGATTGGTACCAACGTTGAAATCGAGCAGTGGAAAGAAGTCAAAAACGGCGAAGTGCTGAACAATGGCGGTAAAGTCAAATACTCACTGGCGAACGGCAACTTCCGCCATGAAGACTGGGCAGGTGTGGATTTTGGCTTCTACATGGCTCGAGAGTTTAACTACTCAGGAGAGCTGTTTAGTGCCGATCATGACGGAGTGAATGACATTACAGAGATATATCTGAATAAATCTTACGCTATTGATAATGGCAGCATCGGTTGGGGTGTGAAATACGCTCAGGAAAGCGCGGATAAGCGAAGCACGCCTGAAGGTAAAGTATTTGGCTCATACCAGATTAACGATTGGCTAGATTTTCACGGCTACGCTCTGTACCACGTCGAGATTAAGCAAAACCTCGGAAACTTTGACTACTACGAACTAGAACCAGGCTTTGGCTTCAAGATCGCAGAAAACATGGGAGCGTGGATTAACTTCCGCTACCAGCAAGGTGTTTGGGATGCCAAAGGTGACGCCGATAAAGAAGTTGAAACGGAAACCATCATTAAACCGGGGATGTGGTACAGCTTTGGTCACTGGAGCGCTGCTCTCTTCGCTGAAATCGGCAAGTTCGATAAAGAAAATGATCGTACTGGTGCAAGCCTACACTCTGAGGATTACGTCAAGCTAGGTGCTTCGGCTAACTATCCTATTTCGAAAAACTGGAGCGTATTTGGCGAGTTCAGCTACAAAACAGTTGATGTGGTGTTCGGCGATGGTCAAGACGGCGAAAACACCCTGCCATTTGGTCTGATTGGCGTGAACTACAGCTTCTAAAATGACCTCTCCTCCTGATGCTCAGGAGGAGTGTTTCCACTGCAATTAATATTTCTGGTTTTGGACTGACATTGGCAGCTTTGAGTCCGTTTGGAGCCTGTCCGGCTCCTTTTTTGAACCAAACCCAGACGTATTCAACGACTTTACAGGTTGGAAAATGACAGAAAAATACCGCCCATACCTTCACATGACACCGGATTCGGGTTGGATGAATGATCCAAACGGATTAGTGTTCTTCAATGGTCATTATCACCAGTTCTACCAGTATTACCCAAACGACACCGTTTGGGGGCCGATGCACTGGGGGCACAAAATCAGTACCAACCTGATTGATTGGCAAGAGCTTGAGCCCGCACTTTATCCCGATGAATCTGGCATGTGTTTCTCGGGAAGTGCGATTGTTGATTGGCATAACACTTCAGGCTTATTCGAGGCGGGCAAACCAGGCTTATTGGCGTTCTACACGTCGTTTATTCAACCCAAAGTGAGATTGGCTGATGGCACTGAAGTGGAAGACCCAATTCAGCAGCAGTCACTTGCTTATAGTCAAGATGGCATAACGTGGAAAAAATACGCTGATGGAGCACCGATCATCTCTGCACGTGGTAACCCAGATTTCCGTGATCCTAAGGTGATTTGGCATGAGCAAAGCCAAGCGTGGGTGATGGTGGTGTCTTGCGGGCAACATATTGAGTTCTACCGTTCAACCAACTTATTGGACTGGCGTTTGGTGAGCGAGTTTGGTTACCGCCACGGTGCCCATAGCAAAGGCCCTTGGGAATGCCCAGACTTGTTTGAACTGCCTATCGAAGGCTTGCAAGAAAAACGTTGGGTGCTGGTGGTTGGCATTGGTGAGGGCGCACACTGTGGCGGTGCAGGTACACAGTACTTCATTGGTGATTTTGATGGTGAAACCTTTGTGAATCATAACCATCCTGAGACCGTATTGTGGCTCGATTTCGGTCGTGATTACTACGCGACTCAGTCATTTTCAGATATCCCCAAAGCAGACGGTCGCCGAATTGTCAGCACATGGATGAGCAACCATCAGTACTCACTTGAGCTGCCAACTCAACAGTTCCGCAGTTCGATGGCGATGCCTCGTGAACTCTTCCTGTTTGACGGTAAAGCAGGGTTACGCGTAGGGCAACGCTTTGCCAAAGAGCTTAATCAGGCGTTAAGCCCTGATGTTCAAACGCCAGAGCCAAGTGATGAACAAGCGATTAGCCTCTATAGCCAACAAGAAGTCATGAAGTTCTGTGCGGATGTGGCTCTACAAGATACACAAACGCTGCACTTGAATGTTTACCAAGATAATCCGGCTTACTTTGAGTTTGTTCGTGTAGAACAAGGGGTTGAGGTGCGGTCAGTGCGCCGTGGTCAGTTTGGCAAGGAACGGATTGATGAACACTTCCCACATGACTATCGCGTGACCTTACCGATTGATAACGAATTCCAAGTCGAAGTGCTGATCGACAAAGGCTCGGTCGAGCTACTGATCAACACTGGTCAATTCAGCTTTACCAACCTTGTTTATGCCAAAGAGACGCAAGCAAGTGTCGCCCTAAGCGTGGATAGCGGCTCGCTAGCACTTCGCAACGTTCAAGTATCTAGCTTGGCAGGAGAGAAAACATGTTAAACGAATTACAAACTAAGCAAGCACTACAACAAGTGCTTGATTCAGTAGAGCTGCCAAAGCTGACCAAGAAAGACGAGAAGGTGTTTCTTGAACGTCTGGCGCAACATTTTCCATCCTTAGTCGGACAACTGCACACGCTTTACGGCGAGCGTTATGATTTTTTCTTGCACCTACAAAATCTGGTGGTAGTGCTTGCCAAGGCCTTTTCTGGTCGTAAACGTAAGTGGAAGAACCTTGATGAGAAACGACTTAAAGACCCAACTTGGTATCGCAGTGAAAAGATGCTCGGCATGGCTGTATATGTGGATCTGTTTGCTGGTGATTTGAAAAATCTGCAAATGAAGATCCCGTACCTCAAGTCACTTGGTATCAATTATCTGCACCTCATGCCGCTGTACAAAGCACCAGAGGGTGATAGCGATGGTGGATATGCAGTATCGGACTACCGCAAGGTTGATCCCAAACTGGGCACGGAGAAAGATCTGGCGCAGATCGCTGAGGCGTTGAGTGATGAAGGCATTAGCCTAGTGTTGGATTTCGTGTTCAACCACACCTCTGATGAACACCATTGGGCAGAGCAAGCACGTAAGGGTAACCCCGAGTTTGAAGACTTTTACTACTTCTTCACCGATAAAAAGGAAGTGGATGAGTACAACCAAACTTGCCGCGAGATCTTCCCAACCGGTCGCCGTGGCAGCTTTACATTCTTAGATGATGTAGAGAAGTACGTTTGGACGACATTCAACAGCTTCCAATGGGATCTCAACTATTCAAACCCAGCGGTGTTTAACGCCATTACCGATGAAATGCTGTTCCTCGCCAACATCGGCTGTGAAGGCTTACGCCTTGATGCGCTCGCGTTCATCTGGAAAGAGAAATGGACGCAATGTGAGAGCTTGCCGAAGGCACACACCTTGATTCAGTGTTTCAACACTTGTTTGCAGATCGCAGCGCCTGCTGTGTTGTTCAAATCAGAAGCGATTGTGCACCCAGACGAAGTGGCACAGTATATCGACAAACAAGAATGTCAGTTGTCCTACAACCCATTAATGATGGCGCTGATGTGGGAAAGCTTAGCCACGCGTGAAACCAAGCTACTGACAGCGTCTCTAACGAAAAGCTTCGAGATCTCAGACCAGTGTTCATGGGTGAACTACATTCGTTGTCACGATGATATTGGTTGGACATTTGATGATACTGTAGCTGAGCAGCTTGGCATTAACGGCTATGATCACCGCCGCTTCCTAAATCAGTTTTACACCGGCAAGTTTGAGGGTTCATTCTCTCAGGGCGTGCCGTTTCAAGAAAACCCGACTACGGGAGATTGTAGAGTGTGCGGCTCGTTAGCATCTCTAGCGGGCTTAGAAAAAGCGATTGAAGCTGACGATTCACAAGCGATTGAACATGCTTTGAAGCGTATCCGCCTGCTAAACAGCATCAACCTTAGCATCGGTGGTATTCCGTTGATTTACCAGGGAGACGAGCTCGGTATTTTAAATGACCACAGCTACCTAGGTGATGAATTCAAACGCGATGATGCACGCTGGGTGAATCGCCCATCGATTACCGATAAGGCGATTGAACAAGCCAGAGAAAAAGGCACGTATCAAAACCGAATCTGGACTGATTTAAATCAGCTGGTGGCAATACGCCAATCTCATCCAGAATTGGGTAATGCAAAGACTGAAATTCTTGAAACTTATCGTTCGCAACTTTTTGCTTACTGCCGAACCAACGCAAAGGGTGAGCAACTTCTCGCTCTCTGCAATTTTGGTGAAATGGAGCAAACAATCCCAGCGTCAATATGCGATATTTTGGGCACTCGACAGACGAGGGATCTGCTTTCTGGAAAGCATTTCCTCGGCGATGAGATTGTTTTATCAGCCTATGATGTGCTGTGGTTAAAGGTAAGTGCGTAATGAGAAGTGAAAAAGAGAAAATGCTCGCTGGTGAGCCCTATGATGCATGGGACAAGCAACTTTATGGCGAACGTATTGAATGTCGCAAAGTGCTGCAAAAGCTCAACAATAGCATTCCTGATACGGATGAATGGCGCGAGGCAATAGACACCCTAATTCCAGATTCCGAAGGTGCTTTTTTAGAGCCACCGTTTCGCTGTGATTACGGCTCCAACATTAAGTTGGGTAAAAACTTCTACGCCAACTTTAACTGCGTTGTGCTAGACGTTGCGGAAGTCCATATCGGTGACAACGTATTATTTGCACCGAATGTACAAATCTACACCGCTGGTCACCCATTGGATGTTAAAGGTCGAGTGGAAGAGGGTGTAGAGTTTGGTACGCCTATCACGATTGGCGACAATGTATGGCTGGGCGGTGGTGTAATCGTCTGTCCGGGCGTGTCCATTGGTGAAAACAGTGTGGTAGGTGCAGGCAGTGTTGTCACAAAAGATATTCCACCTAATGTGGTAGCAGCGGGTAACCCTTGTAAAGTAATAAAACCAATAGAGCAATAAAAATAAGTAACATTAATATTATTTGACTATATTTAAACTGCTGAATAAATATAGGAGGTAATATGAAGGGAATATTTATTTCTTTAGCTTTGTTGTTTTCGCCATTTGTATTTTCATCGAATAGCTCGCTTCCAAGTTCAGACCGTTATGAGCTCTGCTATCTTGATGGTAAAGCTATCATGCTCCAGCCGAATATGTGCTACGCACTAGGCGGTATAAGGGGTGGCTAAGGTTTTACTCAATCTAATCAGGCCGCTTACGCGGCCTTTTCTTTATTATCTTCTACGTAAACTAATAACGTAAATATCAAATGTTGTAATTATTGTCACGATGATATTTACTCGATAAAAAGAAGGTGTTTATTTACGTAAAATGACTTATTTAAGAGTAAATGTTTGAATTAAATAGATCTAAACTATAAGTGTGTATTTATATAAAAATTGAACGCGTTATTTAGCTATAGAGCTTACTTTAGGGTTACGAAGCCTTAAGTTGACGTTTATGCAAGCCGCTTTCATCCATTCTCTTGCTTCATTGCATCCCCCAAACCCGCTTTCTTTCACATTTTTCAAATTCAACTAGGCGCGCATGTTATCAGTTGCTTATTTTTGAGAACTCCACACTCATTCATCATGGTTATGTTTGTTATATTCCATGCCTTTCATAGGGTTAACTGAGGTGCTTAGCAAGTTATTGCACGGTGAAATTGAGCATGCGTACTTTTGGGTGGAGTGAGCATGTGCAATATACAAATGTTAGATTTTTTTTGGTTTTGCGCATTAAAAATTTTAAAAGGAATGGATTTTGATAGATTATATAAAAATATACGAACTACATGGTGAAAAGGATGTTTCATTATCTTTTCAAGATAACGTAAAGATTATTATTGGCGATAATGGCTCAGGTAAAACTACTGTTCTTAGTGCTTTATACTCAATACTTTCACAAAATTTTCATAAATTAAGTAAGTTAGACTTTGAAAAAATTGAGTTGAAGTTTACTTCAGGTGAGTTGATTGAATTAGACAAAGAAAATTTAGGTATAGGCACCTACATTGAGTTGTTGGAGCATCCAGCACTTAGCGGGTTTAATAAAGCGCTTCAGCCAGATGAACTGTTCTCTTTATTAAAAACAGTAAGGACGATGCCTTATTCACGCATACAGCATATGCCTGACTTTAGAAAGGTATCACGTCGTTCTCGCTATACAACAAGAGAGACATATGACCGCCTTTCATACGTAGCTGATAAAGTTTTAGATGAAGACCATTCCAGTCCCGTTAGCGATGAAATTAAAGATAAAATTTCTAAGAATGTGAATGGGAAAATTCTATATTTACCAACTTATCGCCGAGTTGAAGAAGCACTAAATAACTTGGGATATTTAGATGATGATTTTTCATCTCAAGATCAGTTAATACAATTTGGTATGAATGATGTTAAAGCACGGTTTAGTAAGCTAAAAAGTGAATTGAAAGAAACAGCTGTGAAACTCTACACCAATTTAAATGGAAAAATGCTTACCCAATTAACTTCAAATTATAAAGCATCAGAAACTGAGTTTTCAAAAATTGAAAAAGTTGATGAACTAAAGATTGTTCTGTCTCGCGTTGGTGATAGCATTTCATCTGAAACAAAAGAGCAAATAATGAATTTAATCGAATCGGGAGCAATCAAGCAAGATCGATATCACCCTCTCGTTTTTGTTTTAAGTAATTTGGTTGATGTTTATTTGGAGCAAAAAGAAACTGATGATTCAATTAAAATATTTGTTGATGTAGCAAATAGATACTTAGTAAACAAAGAGTTTAGTTATGACGAGAACAATGTTGATATTAAAGTTGTAAACAAAAAAACTGGTAACACTGTTGAATTGGAGAACTTGTCATCAGGTGAAAAACAATTGATATCTTTATTCTCAATGCTCTATTTGGACAAAGTCGATGATTATATAATTATATTTGATGAACCAGAGCTATCTCTTTCTATCGAATGGCAAGAAACCCTACTACCAGACATGCTTGATTCAGGGAAATGTCAATTTATGGTAGCTGCAACTCACTCACCTTTCATATTTGACAATTGTCTTGATAATAAGACAGGTATAATTGAAGTAATTAGAGAGGGTTAGGATGAGCCGAAGTGATATGATGCGCAAGAAGCGCAGGTCTAATTCTGTAGATTTGATCAGATTAATCAAAAAGATTGATTGCTTTAAAAGTACTTTGATATGTGTGTTTGAGGGAGAGGATTCAAAATATTATGGATCTAGAATCGATCATTATCTAAACAAACTAAATAGAAAAAACCTTTCCTGTAAAGGAAAAAAGAATGTTTTAAACTTGAGAGACAAAATTAGTGAAAACAAAGAACTAAATGATGCAAATATTTTGTTCTTTATCGATTCGGACTTTGACGAACCTCTGTCAGATTATAACCTTTATTCCACACCATGTTATGCGATAGAGAATTTATATGCTTCTACCAGCGTGTTTTCTAGGGTTATTACTGATGAACTGGGACTTTGTTCTTTCCAAGACAAAGAGCTAATCGAGGAACTAATTGCAAAATATCAACAGTTTGAAAGCGCGTCAGATGAAGCGTTAATTGAACTTAACGCATGGCTGATTGTTAGAGTTAAAGAATCCGAAACCAATGAAAATATAAAGTTGAACCTGAATAACACCTCTATAGATAACTTCTTGACTATTGAAGATTTTAACTCTGCCAAAGCCTATTGTATTAGTGAGCTGGATTCGATTTTTAACGTTTCTGAACCTATTAACGGCGATGATTTAGCAAGTGCTCTACATACTGTTGAACAAAGTACGAAGAATAAATTTTGTAGAGGCAAATATCGCCTTGAATATTTTAGAGCTTTCTTAACTTTAATGTTTAATGAAGCAAGGAAAGGAGAAGGCAGTTTTGTAGAACGAATAATCAAACCCAAACTGTCCTTAGCCAAAGCTAATGTAGTATCTGAATTAGCTCAATATGCAGACACACCGGATTGTTTAAATAACTTTCTAAATAAATATAAAGATAGGATAGCAGCATAAACATCTAACAAGTTGCTTAAACGAACAAAAAACAGCTGGCTTTTACTCGTACCTCGCTAATTTTAGCCAGCTATTTTATTACCGCTTAGCAAGGCGTTAAGCGTGAGTAACAAACTGGAGAGTATATGGATATTTTGGCTGCGTTAAAAAATGTTGAAGCACTAGCAAATGGAATCGATCCGACTTCAGGTGAAGCCTTACCTGAGTGCTCACCTTATAATAACCCAGAAGTTATACGGTCTTTGTTTACAGTTATTGGAGCAGTGAAGCAACCAAAGAAGGGTAAAAAATCAATTGAGCAAAAACAGGATGATAATATTTTGAAAGGTCTTCCTAAGAATGCTGGACTTCCTTGGTCAGAAGAAGAGCGAGAAAGGTTAGTGCACGCATTTGATGCAAATACATCAATCCACGAACTGTCTGAAATTCATGGTCGTACAAGTGGTGCAATTACTTCTGAATTAAAAAAGCAGGGGTTAATTGAAGAGTTTGAAACTAGCATCTAACAAAGCGTCTAAGATTGATTCCCAACGCCTGACATTAAACTCAAATTCAGTAAAGGATGACTATGAATCGAGACTTTAAAGAACTATTGGGAACCCAACTACCGATTATTCAGGCACCAATGGCTGGGGTTCAGGGTAGTGCGCTTGCTATTGCGGTTAGTGAGGCTGGTGGGCTAGGTTCCCTACCTTGCGGTATGTTGACGACTGAAAGCATAGTCAGTGAAATTGAGTTAATCAAAGCATCCACGAGCAAACCTTTTAACCTCAACTTCTTTTGCCATGAACCTAAACCTTACGATGAAGGTCGCCAGACAGTATGGAGAAATGCACTTAAGCCTTACTTTGACGAGCTGGAATTACAAATAGAGCATTCCGTTGGTGGCAGTCGAGTGCCATTTAGCCATGATATCGCTGATGCAATTGAACCTTTCTCACCTGAGTTCATCAGCTTTCATTTTGGCCTTCCAGACAAAGACTTATTACAGCGTGTGAAAAGCTGGGGAACCAAAGTTGTTTCGTCTGCAACCACAGTAGAAGAAGCAATTTGGCTGGAATCACATGGTGTGGATGGAATCATCGCTCAAGGGGTAGAAGCTGGAGGGCACAGAGGAATGTTCCTATCCGGTGATATTTCTACTCAAATGGGGCTAGTGTCACTTGTGTCGCAAGTGGTTGAGCGTGTGAAGGTGCCTGTCATCGCCGCTGGTGGCATTAGTGACCGCAACGCAGTGCTTGCTTGCATGCAATTAGGCGCGTCGGCGGTACAAGTTGGTACTTCTTACATGCTATGCACAGAAGCTAACACATCAGAGCTTCATAAGCGGGCAATAACGAGCGACAAGTCTTCGCATACTGCATTAACGAATATCTTTTCGGGTAAACCCGCTAGAGGGATTGTGAACCGCGTTATGGCTGAGCTGGGATGTATGACAGAGCTAGCACCAGAGTTCCCATACGCTTCAATCGAAATGTCTCAATTACGTAGCCGCGCAGAAAAGCAGGGGCTTGATGACTTCTCGCCACTATGGTGTGGCCAGAATACGCAAGGATGCAAAGATATTTCAGCAAAAGAGCTCACATTGCAGCTGGCTGGAAAATGCTGACTACATACACTCGGTGCTTTGAAGTAAGTGTGCTGTGGCGTCACCAGAGGCGTAATTTCACATAGACGTTATTCTTAGCAGTAGTAGCAATCAACCTTGCCAGTTGATTTGCTGTTGTTAATGGCTCTTTATAGAAGGAACTTATAATGAAAGAAGTAGCGTTAATAACATTACATGGAATGGGAAAGGTAAAGCCAGATTATTATGATGAGCTAGAGAAAGAACTGAAAAAGGAATTGGGTTCTGAATGGACGAAGGTGTCATTTCAGAATGTTCAATACGCGCCTATTTTACAGCAGCCAGAAGATGAACTCTGGCAAGCAATGATGTCTGAGCCGAGTAACGATTTGGATGCGACTCGATTGAGGCAGTTTTTCCTTTATGGATTTGGCGATGCTGGCTCGCTTGAACACAGCTCACACAGACGAAAAGACAAGTATCTCGCAGTTCAGAAGGAAATCTTCAAAACTTTTGAACACGCCTATCTTGATATCGGCGGGAATCAAAATAGACCAGTCATCATTGTTGCTCAGTCTCTTGGTTGTCAGGTTATCTCAAACTACATATGGGACGCAGAGCATGGTCTCAATATTTTCAAGGATTACACCGACGATGAACGCAAGGAATCATTCATGAGATTGAAAACTTGCGAGAACCTCATCACCACAGGTTGTAACATCCCGCTGTTTAACGCTGGATTACAAGAAAGAAAATGTTTCCCAAGGCCACACCCCTCGTTCCGATGGGATAACTACTATGACCCAGATGATGTACTTGGCTGGCCTTTGAGGCAATTAGGTGATTCATACAATTTGATAGTTAGGGACCATCCCATCAATGCTGGAGGCCTTATTGCATCATGGAACCCATTCAGCCATGGCCAATATTGGGGTGATAAAGACGTGATTAAGCCGTTAGCAAGCATTATTAGATCAAAACTTAGTTAACCATTTAAGCCAACAGCTAACGCACCTTTCCTTTGGCACTTTAAGTGAAACACTGGTTTGTTAGCTGTTGTATTTTGATCGATTCAATTCAGTGAGTTGAGCATGTTTAGCGGTATTAGTGCTTTCCCATTTATCTAGATCTTCCCTTCTAGCCGGTTACTCAGGATGTTCCTTTCATGACCCAAAAACTTAATTATGATTTTCTGCCGCCGATTTCTGGTCCCTATGTCCATGCGGCCAAACACAATAAGACGTTATACATATCAGGACTGACAGCATTTGGCACTGAGTCGCAATCTGGAGGCTTAATTGAGCAAAGCGCTGAGGTATTAGACCAGATCTCGCGGATACTTGAGCACGAGCGGTGTACTAAAAGCGATTTAATTAAGCTGACTATCTTCGTGACTGACATCAGCTTACTCCCTTCAATTCGTGAGCAGTTCTTTACCTTCTATGAAGGGCAGCTACCCGCTTGCTCTCTGGTTGAAGTCTCCAAATTGATTCATCCCGATTTGAAGATAGAGATAGAGGCAACCGTAGCTTTGAGTGATTAAGGCTGTGTTTTAACGCCTACTTAATCAGAAAAGATTAGAGACTAAAAGGATTTGAAATGAGTAATAAAAGCAATAGAGAAAACTTGGAATTGTATGCCCCTGAAAGCTACTGGGCGGCAACACAAGATGAGCTAGGGCAAATTGTGAATGGATGTGGTACGTCTGGTTGGAAAGGGAAGCTAGTACCGGAGACCTTATATGGATTGTCGGTATCCGAGAGCTGCAATATCCATGATTGGATGTACCATCATGGCAAAGATATTAATGACAAAAATGCAGCAGATAGAGTTTTTCTGAATAATATGATTCGTACTATCGAAGATGAGGGCGGGTTCTGTCTACTTCGAAAGCTTCGTTTACGCCGTGCAAGATTGTATTATCGAGCAGTAGAAAACTTTGGTGGCCCTGCATTTTGGGCGAATAAGAATAAACCGGAAGAATTTAAGTTCTCTCGATATGCGCATGTTCCGAGTGTATAGAAGAGATAACTGGAAAGAGATACAACATGGAATTTTGGAAGTTACTGCTATTTATCCCTGCGTGCTTTGCACTCAATATGACACCGGGGCCGAATAACTTATTGTCGATGAACAATGCCCGCTGCTACGGATTCAAAGCTGCGTTGGTTGCAGGGTTTGGGCGCATTGTCGCCTTCTCATTTATGATTGCTCTGGCTGCGTCTGGGTTAGCCGTGGTTCTCTACACCTCTGAGGCGTTATTCTTCATCATCAAGCTGGTGGGCGCTCTGTATCTACTCTGGATTGCGTTTAACCTTTGGCGCTCTGAAGCCAGCCCAGTCGCAGAGTTGGATAAGACGCGTAGCCACTTTGGGCTCGCGAAGCAGGAGTTTGCACTGGCAGCAGGAAACCCGAAAGCGATTCTTATCTTTACTGCGTTTTTGCCTCAGTTTGTCGATGTGACGGCGAACGTGGATCAGCAATTCTTTACGTTAGGTATTACGTTCTTAACTCTAGAGCTTGCAGCAATCAGTATCTATGCATTATTTGGTCTGTATCTGAGAAATTGGTTTTCACGACCAGCGATGGCGAAACGATTTAATCGAGCGTGTGCTGCGTTTCTTGCCTTTTCAGGAGCCAATTTACTGATTAGTAGACAATAGAATAGCTACTGCCATCTTTACTTTTTATAAACAATAAAACCATCAGCATCACGCTGGTGGTTTTTTATTTTCCCCATGGGAATCTAAATATTTTAACCAACTGTTTATATCTCTCTTTTTCGATTCCTATTTTTTTGGAATTAATCTCTCATTGTATTTTATTGTTAAATATGTTGAAAGTGGGCGGAATATTAAACTTTCTTGAATTCTTATTAGTGCTATTGCTTAAAATTGCGACACAGGTTTTAGTATTTCAATGGATAAAATTTAATCTATATTTCGGACTTATAAAATAAAAAGGAAACAAGATGAGTTCTCCGTTGAATAAAAGCGTCTTACTGGCGCCTCTATTTCTTACCCCTACGCTTGCTCTGGCTGAAATGACCAATGGTGATTTCGAACAATGGAGCAGTTCCTCTCCAACAGGGTGGAACACAATCGACAGTGGCATTTCGGTGTCACAGGAATCCAGCATTGTAAAAAGTGGTAGCAATGCAGCAAAAGTGACGGTCAATACCGGTACGCAAAGCAACACGGACTTTCAGCAGTCTGTAAGTGTGGTATCAGGGCAGACGTATAATTTTTCTGTGTCTGTTTATCACACTGAAGGCAATGTTAAAGCACGCCTGTATGTGGATGGATACCAAAATTACAGCGTACCTAGCCAAACTGGTCAATGGCAGGATATTGCTTATTCGTACACGGCCAGCAGCACCAAGAGCATAAACGTTGGGCTGCGCTTCTATGACGAGTCTGGATTTGATGGTTCTGAAGTCGTCTACATAGATAACTTCCAGCCATCTGATGGTGCTGTAACACCGCCTCCGACAACTTGTAGCAATCATGAAGTCACACTCAACCTGACGACCGACAGTTATGGATCTGAAACAAGCTGGACGTTGAAAAACAGCAGCAATCAGACTCTATTCTCTGGCTCTGACTACGGCAATAACACCAGCTATGAAAAGGCGATGTGTGTTGATTCAGGCTCGTATGTGTTTGAAGTCGTTGATTCCTATGGAGACGGCATCTGCTGTAGCTCAGGAAATGGCTCTTACACGCTAACGTCTAACGGTCAAACTCTTGCGTCTGGTGGCGACTTTACCAACTCTTCTCAGCACTCCTTTACGCTTGGTGGTGGCGACCCTGACCCAGAACCACCAGTGCTCGGTGACTACTACAAATCAGCTGAAGGTAAGACAGGTTATACGCTGAAGACTGCGCTGTATAACATCATCAATAATCACAATTCGCAAGGCTACTCTGCCGTTTGGGATTTGGTCAAAACCGCTGATATCGACAATTACTATGAGAAGGACGGGACGATTCTCGATATCTACTCAGAGAAGGTATCTGGCAGTGATTCGATTAACTTTACTAAAGTAACAGACCAATGCGGCCAGTACAGTAAAGAGGGCGATTGTTACAACCGCGAACACTCTTTCCCTAAGAGTTGGTTTGGTGGAAAAGTGGAGCCAATGAACTCGGATGGTCACCACTTGTATGCGACAGATGGTTACGTGAATGCGAAACGCAGCAACTGGCCATTCGGTGAAGTGGGTAGTGCGACGTACACGTCTTCTAACGGCTCAAAAGTTGGTTCTGCGGCTTCTAGCCTAGGATACTCGGGTACAGTGTTTGAACCAATTGATGAGTTCAAAGGTGATTTGGCCCGTGCATATTTCTACATGGCGACACGCTACGAAAACGAAATCGCTAATTGGGAAGGGAACAGCGACAACTCTAACGCTGTGCTCAATGGTACCAATACGACGGTATTTGAACCTTGGGTTTTGGCTATGCTAAAACGCTGGCATGCCAATGACCCAGTCGACCAGAAGGAAATTGATCGCAACAACGCGGTGTACAATTTCCAAGGTAACCGTAACCCGTATGTTGACCACCCAGAGTTCGTTAACATGGTCTGGGGAGACTAACTTAAACAATCAAAGGCCTAACATATGTTAGGCCTTTTGGTTTGTGTGAAAGTACTAGTCCATAAAGGCTAATTCAAATGTGGTTCCACCTTGAGTGACGTACTCAACTTTTACGTTTTCGCCTGAGAGATCAGCAGAGTAGATTTCTGGCTTTCCGATTTGTACCCAGTAAAGCTTACCTGCATCGAAATCGACTTCCATATCTACAACGCCTTCAAATCCGTTACTTTCGTCAATTGAAAGGATTTTTTCGACCTTTCTCGACTCTCCTTTGATGTTTGCGCGATAAATGCCATGTTCATTAGCAAAGTAAAGGAACTTGTCTTTCGGATCTAAATGCATTGCGATGATTTTGTGCCAATCCTCGTAGTGGTCGATACCGTCTTCAACCGATAATTCTTGGCGTCTGTCTACAGTTGAGTGTTCACCTAATGGGAAGCTGATGACTTCCGTTTCTTGGTTGACGCCCAGTGCCATATACATCCGCTCGTTAGCGTTATCGATAGCCAATGCAGTGTTGTTCGCACAGTAGGCAATACCACACTCTTCCATCGTATCTCCGAATATAAATCGGAAATCTTCTCCCTCAATTGGCGCTCCTGGCGAGTCTGTGTAGTCCGGATAAACCTCAACCACAGTGTCTTGAGTGATACTGGAGGTATACACTTGCCCAGTTTCTTTATCGACCACAACCGGAATGTCACCAGTCATAGGAATTCTGTTCACCATCCGGTATTTTTGACCGTCCAAAGTGACACGCGACAAGGCTTGAGTACTCGGAGAACTTGTCGTCACATAGATTGAATTCTCTGTGACTGCCAAACGACCGCCATAATTAATATCTGCTAACTTACTCGTTTCTTTGGTATCGAGATCGAGTATCTGCAGCTCATTGTAAGGCTTATCATCATAACTGCTGACTAAGTAAAGGTCTTTCGCGAGAGCGTTGTAGCTTAAAGTAATAAGCGCTAAAGCGGAGAGAGTTCGTAGTGTAGGTTTCATTGGTTCCTCGTTTAAAAAGTTGTTTAAAATTGAGTGTTAGTTCAGGACGCGTCGAACATGCGTTTAAATCTAGTTGCATATAAATTGTTTTCTAGATGATTAATAATCATTAAGTGGGCTTGAGATTGTTTTTGGAGATTTGAGGCGAGGCGTCAGGACTGCTGACATTTATCGTGTTTGTTTAAGCTTGATGCATCAAGGGAATTGAAGGTTGTATCAGGTGAATAAATAGTCAAAAACGAGTTTTCGGGTGAAAGGTAAAGAAAACTAAAAGGGATGGTACTAGCCATCCCTTTTTAGAAATATCGATTCGTATTGCAGTCAATAAGCGCTATTTATACTCGCCTCGGATTGATGCTTCACGATAGGCATCCAGCTTGCCTTCCGCTTTGAGTTTCGCCAGTCCTCGGTTGAAGGCATCAACCAGCTCTTGTGAACGAGGAGATTTTTTTGAAATGATCACGAAGTAGTCTCTTGCGGACAGTGTTTTGGCATTCGGCTCAATTTTATCGGTTAAATTGAGTTTGGTGATGGTCTCCATACCAACATCCATATCTTCCAATACAATGTCTAGTCGGCCTGCGCTGAGTTTTTTGTAGTTGTTTTCAGCACTGGCGATACGCTGTATGTTGATTTCTCCGGCTTTTTCCATATCCTCGACCCCATAGGCATAACCTGTTACGCCTCCGATTTTGAAGTTCTTAAGGTCTTCTTTGCTGCTCCAGCTTACAGGTTTACTTTTTTGTTGGAACAAGCCGGTACTTAACGTAATAACGGAGTCGGTATAGTGGAAAAACTGCTCTCTGTCAGGGTTTTTACTCCATATCAATGAGCCATCAAAGTTACCAGCTTTGGATTCTTCGAAGCCACGCTTCCACGGCATATAAGTAAACTCAACTTGATAGCCCTCTGCTTCAAAGGCTTCTCTGACAATTTGAGTCATGAAGCCGCCGTTTTTAAGTGATTTGGATTGATACGGCGCCCACTCACCATTGGCGAGTTTAACGGTGTTAGCTTGAGCAAGGTTGGCAAAGAGCAGAGAAACGGTCAGACATAAAAAGGTTTTAATTAAGCTGCGCATTTTTTCTTCCTTAAACATACAAATAGATTCAATAAAAGAATAGTTGCTGATAAAGATATCACCAAAAAGTTTAAGGGTATTTGTGCTGGTAAACCTAAGGTCTATTAAGGAAGGCAAACCAAAAAAGCGCCACTATATGACGCTTTTGGAAGGATCAGAATTCGCATTCCGCTTCGAAAGTCATGGGCTGCTTACTGTAAGGATGTTCGATCTCTAATCGCTGTGCATGTAAGTGCAATCTATCGGCACGTTGGCCATAGAGACCATCACCAACCATAGGTAAATTAAGCCCAAGATGATGAGCACAGTGCACTCTTAGCTGATGCGTTCGACCTGTTTTTGGGTAAAGGTAGAGCTTGGAGCGACCATCACGAGATTCAATCAGTTCCCAATAGGTTTCAGCTGGTTTCCCATGTTCAAAACAGACGAGCTGTCGGGGGCGATCATCAGGATCGCCACGCATTGGTAACTCTATCTGACCACTGGTTTGGTTTACCTTTCCTTCAAGCAATGCTACATAGCGCTTTTGCACTGAACGTGAAATGAATTGTTTCTGTAGGCTCTTGTTCGCACGTTTTGTCAGAGCGAAAACCAGCAACCCTGATGTTGCCATATCCAGTCGATGAATCACGAAGGGGCCTTCCACATCTGGGTAGCGTTGCTGCAAGCGTGTGTAAGCTGAGTCCTTGATGGTTTTGCCAGGGACTGACAATAGCCCTGAAGGCTTGTTGACGACCACCATCGCTTCATCTTCAAATAGGATCTCAAGTTCTTTATCTTCAGCCCAGTTTTCTTCCAGCGGATTATCATCAACGGTCATTCCTTCCAGCATGTGGCCCAAAATAGGGAAGCACTTACTATGGCAGGAAGGGTAGAATTTTCCGTGCTGGCGAACTTCTGATTTAGGCGAGACACCCCACCAGAACTCGGCTAATGCCAGCGGCTTAAAGCCATGTTTAAAGGCAAAGTGCAGCAGCTTTGGCGCGGCACATTCGCCAGCGCCTGCTGGTGGTACGGGAGCACTGGTCGGTTTGAATATTGCATTGAGGGATTTCTCTTCCCCTCTGATATTCAGAAAGCGGTAGTTATCAAACAGCTTACTTTGCAACGTATTAGACAGAGTTTTACGCTGCTCTTTCAATGCATTTAAGTTGGTATTTAATTCATCTAGCTCGCGTTGTAAGACGGCGATTTTTTCATCCCACTCAAGCTTGAGATATTTAAGTACGTTTTTTTCCGCAACGCTCTGCTTCGCCAGTTCATCAAGCCTGCTTTTTAGCGCTTCTCCTGCCAATGATGATTCGGCCAGTTTGCGTTGTGCTTTGCGCTCTGCTCTACCTGCAATCATTGTGTCACGCTGTAACTGCTCTTGCTGCTGATACTCAGAAGTTAGTTGGTTTAGCTTAGAGGTCAGCTCGGCAATGCGAGGGTTGCTTTTCAATTGATTGAACTTCTGGTTCGCCGCCATGATTTCAGCGGTTTCTGCCCGAAAGAAACTTTCTTCTGCCAGCATATCGAAAACGGGTGGGACAAAGCCAGGTAGTAAGTTTTGGTCTGCTATCTTGCCTGAGAATGCTGAAAGGTAACCCACTTCACCCTGAGGGGACTCGACTAACAATACGCCGAACATTTTGCCTGTACCGCTTTGGTTTCCATCGATACCGAAGTCATGTTGCCAATCAGTTTGCTCTACTAAGTGCTGCTGCAATTCTTGTGCAGCAAGTTCGCACAAGGGATGCGGCTGATAGAAAAACGGGAAGGTGAACTTGTCAGGCAAGCTATAACCATCAATTGGGGTGTTGAACGGAGTAAACAAATTTTCAGGTTGATGCATTTCAGCTTGCCGTCGTGACGAAAAAACAGAAGGCGAGATTGTACCTGTTTGGAGTGTGATTACCAGTGTGGAAAGGGGAAGAAGCTTCAGCCCAACTCCGGCTGAAGCTAAAACACTGAAAGGCTATCGAACGTACTTGATGGTGGCGCTGATCAACCAGTGATGTGCTGTGCCGTCAGCTTTGGTGATCCATAAGTCGTTGTCGAAGGTTTTTACGCGGCCAACGATGGTGACGTCCAGCTTATTGTCGACAACATTTTCCACGCGGATAAATGGATCCGAAGAAATAAGGAAAGGTTGTGCTTCTTTCACAGATTCACCCTGTGCGACGAGATAGTAGTGGTTGAGTTTGCCATCTGTTGGCTCAGTAGAGATGGCTTTGTATCCGACCAATTGAAATCCGTCGCCAATGGGTTGATTAATGATCTCTTGCCCGAGGCGAACGTGCGTAGGGATAAAAACGTAGGCAAGGAGAATGCCCAGAACAGCGATAAGAAAGAGTAGTGAAAGTTTGACTTTAGACATGGTGTTGTTCTTTATCCAATATGAAGTGATAGCTTATCATAGGCAATCGCAAAGCGTGGATAGTAGCTTGAAACTCTACTTTCTAAGTTGATATTGATTAAATCAAGTAGAGTTAGCATTCAAAATCAGTTGGAGAAGGTAAGTTCAATTTCTTACTCGGATTTATATTATTTATTATATTAAACTAAGCACCATATTATATATGATGAATGTAGTTTATTTTTCGATTGGTTTAATTAAATTGATTATCGTTATTTATTGGTTGGGTTTATCTAAAAAATAATTAATAAATTAAATACTCACTTTGATTCCAAAGACTCATTGGTTTTTATTTCTTTCTTTTAAATTAAACACAAATTTAACAATTCATGCCTATTAATAATTGCCACATAGGGAGCAAAAGCTCGAGTAATAGATAGCAAATAAAAGGCAGTGTTATGAGTCGTTGTACAACTACCGATGAAATTTTTAATAAAAGTAAGCAGACACCACTTTCTGAAATTATGTCGAAAGCGTTATCAAGACGAACCATGCTTAAAGGAACTGGCGGGGTAGCAGCATTTGGCGTCATGAGCTCTATAGGCTTGACGGGTTGTGGTACAGACGAAGCTACAGTAGATGTATCTGATCGTGTTAACTCACTGGGTTTCGATTCCATAAGCGCAGAAAGTAAGGATGCGTTTACTGTGCCTGAAGGCCACTTTGCACAGGTATTAGCGCCATGGGGAACTCGATTATTTTCAGTCTCATCGCATGGTGACATCATTCATCCCTTTAAACAGGATGGGACGAACAGTCATATTGACCAGCTCCACTCCGTAGGTCAAATGCATGATGGTATGCATTATTTCCCGCTGGATGATACCCAAGGTATTTTATGTATGAATCACGAATTCATAAATAATAAAAACCTTCATGAAGATGGTTATCCAGAGGTAGATGCCCAAGGTCGTCGATTACCTGATTATGTCCGTAAAGAGTATTATGCTCATGGTGCTTCGGTTGTTCATATTAAACTTGAGCAAAGTATTTGGCAGGTAGTGATAGATAGCCCATATAATCGCCGAATTCATTTATCAACCGAAATGGATGTAACAGGTGATATAGCAGATAGTGGCCTATTAACGACCAAATTTACGGATGAAAATGGCAAACCTAATGTCACACATGGTACATACAACAACTGTGGTAATGGTTTTACCCCATGGGGTACGTATCTAACCTGTGAAGAAAACTGGCCGGGACACTTTAAAATTACCTCGGAACCTGATGATGTCCAATCTCGTTATGGCACGACTAGCAAAAATGCGTTTAATGACTGGGATACGCCTGAAGAAAGTGAAGAAGCTTTTATCGGCGAGTTTAAACGTTGGGATATTTCTACTCTAGAGGCTACCCCTGAAGAGGATTTTCGCAACTACGATAATGGCTTTGGCTACATTGTCGAGATTGACCCATACTCGCCAAATGCTAAGCCAGCTAAGCGTTCTTCATTAGGGCGTTTCCGTCATGAAGATTGTACCTATGGAGCAATCGAACCAGGCAAACCAGTTGTATTCTATAGTGGGCATGATGGTAAGTTCGAATACGTTTATAAGTTTGTATCGGATGCGCTGTGGGATGAGAACGACGGAAGCGAAAACTTGTCTGTTGGTACCGATCGCATGGCTATTGGGGCCAAATATATGGATCACGGCACCCTTTACGTTGCACGTTTTGATGAGCAGGGGAAAGGTGAGTGGTTGCCATTGACAGAAGACGCTATCGGTTTAGATGGAAATCGTCTTGGAGACACGATTGGTAATCGGGCTAGCATCGTTCGAAATACGCTTGGCGCAGCAGATGCTATGGGCGCAACGCCAATGGATCGACCGGAATGGACGGCAGTAGATTACGCCACCGGACTGGTTTATCTCGCTCTGACCAATAATGACAAACGAACACCAGACGATGTGAATGCAGCCAACCCGAGGCCTGACAATGAATTCGGTCATATTATTCGTTGGAAAGAAGGTGAAGTCGTGACGGAGTTTGAGTGGGAGTTCTTTGTCTTTGGTTCGTCCGCCGAAGCGGATGCTTCTAGCATCAATATGTCAGGATTAACGGATGAGAATGAATTCTCGTCCGCTGACGGTATTTGCTTTGACCAGCGCGGTATCTTATGGCTGCAAACCGATTCCGGTAGCAAAGAGGATATTAGTGTGGACAACCAGATTCTTGCTGTTGTTCCTGATGGCCTTGGTCAATCGGTTGATGGGTCGCCAGTACTCAATGTGAGTAACCAAGATCAGCTCAAGCGGTTTGCAGTGGTGCCAAAAGGGGCTGAGTCGACGGGTATCACCTTCACACCAGATCATCGCCATATGTTTACCAATGTTCAGCACCCTGAGAACTGGCCACATGAAGCAATGAACGCTTCCGTTGAGACGCCACAAGACGGTCGTATTTGGCGAGCGCGTTCGAGTACTGTGGTTATCTCTCGCTATGATGGTGGAAAGCTAGGTATTTAGACGCATCATTTACATTCAGGTGCGATATATCGACAAAGCTAAATTTGGCGATATAGCGATATGAATAGAAAAATCCCCTCAACTAAGAAGGTTGAGGGGATTTTTATTTGGTGATTTATGTTTATTTGAACATGTGTTTCGCGTGGAACATCAGGTGTTCATCAATAAAACTAGAGATGAAATAATAGCTGTGGTCGTACCCAGTCTGCATACGCAGTTCTAAGTCTGAACCATGGGTTTCCGCTGCGACTACCAGAGTTTCAGGCTTTAGCTGCTCAATAAGAAAGTTATCTGCATCACCTTGATCGACAAGAATAGGTAAAGGTGACTTAGCTAGTTTGAGAAGCTCGCTAGAGTCGTATTCTTTCCAGCTTTCAAAATCGTTCCCCAGATAAGCATTGAAGGCTTTCTGACCCCATGGGCATTGGATTGGATTGCAGATTGGACTGAAGGCAGAAATTGACGTGAATTGCTCTGCGTTTTTCAGGCCGATAGTTAGCGCACCATGCCCGCCCATGCTGTGACCAGAGATGGCCTTGACAGTTGAGACTGGGAAGTTAGCTTCAATGACGCTAGGTAGCTCTTGAATGATATAGTCGTACATACGGTAGTGCGTAGACCACGGCTTCTGGGTCGCATTGAGGTAGAACCCTGCGCCTTTGCCCAGATCATAGCCTTCGTCGTCAGCAACGTCGTCACCACGTGGGCTAGTGTCAGGAGCAACGATTGCCATGCCAAGTTCTGCAGCCTTCTTGAAAGCTCCTGCTTTTTGCATGAAGTTTTCATCGCTACAAGTCAAGCCGGATAACCAGTACAACACAGGAACGGGAGACTCCTTGCTTGCATTTGGCGGCAGGAAGATAGCAAAACGCATAGTGCAGTTTAGTGTTGCAGAATCATGGGTGTACTGCTTGTGCCAACCGCCTGCGACTTTATTCTGACTGATGTTGGATAAACTCATTGATACTCTCTCAGATAAAGTCGCCACATCGGATGATGTGGCGACTTATTAATGGCTTAATCTAGGATTACTGATCCATATGGATAACAGTACGGATGCTCTTACCTTCGTGCATTAAGTCAAAGGCGTCATTGACGGCATCAAGACCCATAGTGTGGGTAATGAACTCCTGAAGACCAAATTCACCCGCCATGTAACGTTCAACAATTTCAGGAAGCTCAGAGCGGCCTTTAACACCACCAAAAGCACTGCCACGCCATACACGACCGGTTACCAGCTGGAATGGACGAGTTGAGATCTCTTGACCTGCCCCCGCAACACCGATGATTACCGATTCACCCCAACCTTTGTGGCAACATTCAAGCGCTTGACGCATTACGTTGACGTTACCGATACATTCAAATGAGTAATCTACGCCACCGTCTGTCATCTCAACGATGACTTCTTGGATTGGTTTGTCGAATTTTTGCGGGTTGATACAGTCAGTCGCGCCAAGCTGCTTCGCTAGATCGAATTTGCTTTCATTGATGTCTATGCCAATGATGCGACTTGCACCAGCCATACGAGCACCGATGATTGCAGATAGACCAATACCGCCAAGACCGAAGATAGCAACCGTATCGCCTTTTTCTACTTTAGCAGTGTTAAGAACTGCACCCATACCGGTTGTTACCCCGCAACCTAGAAGACATACTTCCTCAAGCGGTGCTTCTTTGTTTACTTTCGCTAGTGAGATTTCTGGGAGAACTGTGTACTCAGAGAAAGTCGAACAGCCCATGTAGTGGAATATAGTTTCTCCATTGATGGAGAAGCGGCTTGTTCCATCTGGCATCAGGCCTTTACCTTGAGTTTCACGTACTGCTTGGCACAGGTTAGTTTTACCTGAAGTACAGAACTTACACTCGCCACACTCAGCGGTGTATAGAGGAATAACGTGGTCGCCAACTTCAACGCTTGTTACACCTTCACCAACCATTTCAACAATACCACCACCTTCGTGACCAAGGATTGAAGGGAAGATACCTTCTGGATCGTCACCTGATAGTGTGAATGCGTCCGTGTGACAAACACCGGTTGCTACTATGCGTACTAGCACTTCACCTGCTTTTGGAAGTTGTACATCAACTTCTTCCATTTTTAGTGGCTCGCCAGCAGCCCATGCCACCATTGCTTTTGATTTGATAGATGTTTGACCTGGTTGGATATCAAGTGCCATTGGATGTTCCTTTATATGTAATTGTTTTTGACGTTCTAAGCGTAGACGAGGAACTCTCTTCTCGCTGTTTCGCTTGGTTGGTGACTATTCTAAATATTTCTTAAAATTTGATAATCCCTTTAATTTGAAAATGATTTTTACGTATATGTAATAATGGTAGAGTGTCACGGTTAGATTTACTAAGGGAAACAGTATGGCCAATTGGGACGGCGTGAGTGAGTTTGTCGCAGTCGCAGAAACACAGTCATTTACTGCAGCAGCAAAGAAACTAGATACCTCTGTCGCGCAGATCAGCAGGCGGGTTTCTGCGCTGGAAGAGAGGCTGGCTGTTAAACTGCTTAACCGCACGACGCGAAAAGTCTCAGTTACCGAAGCGGGGCAGGTTTACTACCAACAGTGTAAGCATTTGGTCGAAGGCTTAGAGTTGGCGGAGCTGGCTGTGACTCAAATGCAATCTACACCCAAAGGGCTGCTTAAAGTGACGGCGCCGGTGACATATGGTGAAACGCATTTAGCGCCGTTACTGCTCGACTTTCTAGAGTCTTACCCTCAGGTTGATTTGGACCTTAACCTGACGAACCAAAAAATCGATCTGATAGAAATGGGTGTGGATGTGGCGATTCGGTTGGGTCGTTTGCAAGATTCTAGTTTGGTAGCCAAGAGATTATCCAGTCGCCAATTGTATGTTTGTGGCAGTCCTGATTACTTAGCGCGCTTTGGCGAACCGCATACTTTATCTGAACTGGAGAATCACCAGTGTTTAGTTGGCTCTATTGATTATTGGCGCTTCAAAGAGAGCAAGCGTGAAAAATCTCTACGAGTTTCCGGCCGTATTCATTGCAATTCTGGCTCCGCTTTATTGGATGCTGCAAAACGAGGGTTGGGGCTAGTGCAGCTTCCCGATTATTACGTGCGAGAAGGCTTGGATTCTGGTGAGCTGATTGAAGTATTGTCTGACTATCGGGATGATCGAGAAGGGATCTGGGCTTTGTATCCTCAAAACAGAAACCTGTCACCTAAAGTTCGTCTGTTGATTGATTTTCTGGCCGAAAAGCTAGGTGGGAGTACTGGAATCTAAGTCTGCATCTTGAATGGATTGCTCGACCATTTCGGCTATTTCCTCGGCCTGTGCAGGGGCAGTTTCAGATACTGCATTGACCCATTCTTCAACCGATTCCGTCAGGTTAGCGTCGTCACGGTCAGCGGGTCTCAAATTGCTGCTGTTTTCTACCATGTTGGCCACCAGCTCCTGACTCACTTCGACTAGTTTGTCAGGGTCATGCTCTGCGAGCGTTTCAATTACCTTGGTTGGGTCTGATTCCATTGATTCAGTGATAGCCGCGATGATCGACATTGCATTTTCAGGTTCTTTCTCAACCAGCCATTCTACTAGCTCTTCTATCTGGTTGTCGTCAGATTCAGCGAGGCGCTTCGCTATATCCACTGAAAGCTCTGGGTTGGTCAGAGTCATGGCTCTGAAAAGCAGGACGGTATCTATACTTTCGATTTGTGCTGCGCGTTCTGCAATTGTCACAGCCCATTCGGGTTGCTTGTTAGCAAGGCTGCGAATAAAAGTAATTGCATTGGAAGGGTGTGATGCTGCTAGTTCTTCTACCTGTTCTAAAGCCTCTTCTACATACAACGAGTGTTCCTGATACTCAGTTCGAGGATCCAGTTCACCATGAATAGAGGCGGGCGTGTGCATGACAAAGCTTTCTTGCTCTTCGACTGGCAGAGCCTCGCGAACCGACATCCGATAAATGGTGAATACAATAAGGCCTAAGTCCACCATGATTAGGAACGTAAATAGTGCACTGTTATCGAGTCGCTCCATTAATATGGAGGCAGTGTAGGGGCCAGCAATGGAGCCGATCGCATAGATACAAAGTAAACCTGACAATACTGGCACAAGCTGCGCTTTCGTAGCTCGGTCAAAGGTTTCGGAAATACTCAAAGGATAGAGACAGGCAATGAGGCCCATGGTCAGCGCGACCAAAATCAGTGGAGTGATCGACCATTGCCACTCAATGGAAACAGGTAGCGCAAAACTGACAATCGCGAGTATAAAACAGCTGCCAAGAATAACTTTGCGCCGCTCAAATCGATCAGATAGATATCCCATTGGCAGCTGTAATAAGATCCCGCCGGCTGTCGCTGCGCCCATAAAGATGGAAAGCTGGAAGCCAGTGATACCAATGCCGTCTGCGTAGATCGGCAGCATGTTGGCAATGGTGGAGTATAAGATGCCACATACGAAACAGGTGACAAAGCCAAGTGGAGAAAGAATGTAAATGGACTTGAGGGGAATCGAGTCCGATTGCTCGATCTGTGGCTCGAACTGGGAAATGAAGACCACTGGGGTGACTGAAATACTGAAAAGCACACCGCATACAATAAACAGGGTGGTTTCATTTGGCGGTGCAATGGCGAGGCCAAACTGGCCGAGTGTAATTGCGCTGAGAATAACCACCTGATTGACCGCAAGAATTTTCCCGCGGTTGGATTCGGTCGACACACTATTGAACCAAGTGTCTAAAGTGGTCGTTGCACAAGCGATACAAAAGCCCATCACAGCCCGCATTATTGCCCACATCCAGACATCGGAATTTAGCCCCATGATCAGAATAGCACTGGCTCCGAGGCTACCGCACATAGCGAAAGTCCGCACTAAGCCTATGTTACGTAGAATACGTTTTCCTAGGATTGCACCGAGCAGAAATCCGACGGAATACATTGAGAGAACGAAACCTATCGACTGGATGCTGATATTCGCTTCCGCAAGTGAAACCGGGAGTAGGATACCGCTCAAGCCATGACTACTCATCAGCAAGAATGAGCTGATGAAAAGCAGTGCTAGTGGCCGTAGTGTCGCTGCGATAGTCATAACAATTGATTTAAAAGCAAAAAAGAGCCATTTACAAGAGGGTTGTAAATGGATTGTTATGGTTTGGTTTCTTTATTGGCTCGATGATTGTATGACTAATATCGCATATCGAGATTGCACTACTTCGCTTTTTTACATCATCTTGTTTAATTGTCATGCCAATTAACATTGACAATCGCCTGTCTCGCTTCTGACATTGAGTGTTTATTGCCTCATTATCTTATGCGCAATGCGATTGGTTCCTACCAGACAGAAAAGGTACAGATGAAACTTAAAGTAACGGCTTTTTGTATTGCCACTGTTGTTGCCCAGCCAAATGCCTTTGCGGCAGAAGAAGTGACAGAAGAGCTTAATAGCCAAACTGTTTACATCGATGAAAGTGACGATTGGGTGAAATTGAAATCCGGTGAAGTGCTAAAAGGTGAATTGACTGGAACTGTTAAAAAGGAATCTAACTCATACGATCAGGAAATCGAATTCGACAGCGATGACCTTGGCGATCAGGAAATTGAACTTGAAGATGTCTCTGTCCTTGAGACAGCAAGTTATTTCACCATCCGCACGGCTAGCGGAGAGATCCATGACGGCTATTTATCAATCCGAGATAACAAGCTCTATCTGAAAAAAGGCGATCAGGAACAATCATTCCCGGTTACTCAGGTGGTTTCTATTTACCGAGGCTCTGAGAAAGATTCGGATTATTGGACTGCGGATTTATTCTTCGGCCTAGATATCAGCAAAGGGAACACTGATGAGTTTTCGATGCTGGGTGAAGTCGAAGCTGAGCGAAATACGGTGGAGTCTAGAACCAAGCTTAATGCACGCCATGAAGTGTCTGAATCCAACGAAGAGAAAACGGCTCAGAAGAGTCAGTTTGACGGCTCTTACGATATTTATATCAACAATCGACTGTTTTTCAGGCCGATCAAGTTCTCAGCGTTGAGTGACGAATTTCAGAACTTGGATTATCAGGTAAACGCTTCGATGCAGGTGGGTTACTTCTTTATCGCCAACTCTGATACAGAGTGGGATGTATCGATTGGTCCGGGTATGCAGTACAGTGAGTTCTCAACAGTAGAAGAGGGCGAAGACTCAAGTGCCAGCGGTACGATTTTGACCTTAGAATCAAACTTCGAATACGAGTTGACCAAGGACATCGACTTTAGTTACACCTATAACCTAGATTGGGCGAGCGATGACGCGGGTGGTATGCGCCATAAAAATGATCTTGGATTTGATATCGACTTAGTCGGCGATCTGGAATTCAGTATCAAAGCCACTTGGGATCACGTCTCGCAAACCAAGGCCGATTCGGATGGTGTCGTACCAGAAAAAGACGACTACAAAATCAATTTCGGTCTGAGTTACGAAATCTAATAAAACGAAAAAGCGAAGCTATCGAGCTTCGCTTTTTTGATTATTGATTTTCGTCGGCGTCTTGTCGCTTGATTACCTTATGGCCGTCTTCTGACACACCTTGTTTCCAGTAACTGCTGATGTAGATATTCTCGCGAGCCACTTCCTTTTCATTACGGAAGTACTTCCTTAGTTTGCGCATTGAATCAAATTCACATGCACACCAAACGGAAGCGTTGCCCTCTAACCAAGGCAGGCTTCGTACTTGCTCTTCAAGAGATTGTGATGCAGTGAGCCAGATAACCTTGACGTTTTCTGGAGCCTCAATTGGCTGAACATCCGCTTCTGATTCAACCTGAATAACAGCATAACCTTTTGCCTGTTCAGGTAGGCTTCGAACTTTAACACTTAAAGCTGGCAGAGCCGTCATGTCGGCGACCATAAAGAACCAATCTGCTTCCAGATTTAAGGCCGAAATGGAACCTGGCCCTGCAATAGCGATGTTGTCATTAACCTGAGCTTGCATTGCCCAACGTGCAGCGAAACCACACTGTAAATCCTGAGTGATGTGGCGAACAAAATCGACTTCAACTGTACAGGCTACTGGGTCAAAATGGCGAATTGTGTAAGTTCGCATCACGGGGCGTTCTTCTTCACCTAGTTGACTTAAATCTGTACCACCTTCTCGATTAAACAGGAGCTTGATGTAGCCGCCAGTACAATCGCCTGGAAATTCAGCTAACTCTGAGCCATGCAGCGTAATACGTTGCATGTTCGGAGTGATTGCTTGTGTTGACTGGACGGTAAGTGATTTTGCTGATGGCTTCTTCATATTTCTACTCGATAACTATTCTCTTTCGCATTTAGATTAACAGCACTTTCGTCAGCGAGACAGCATCTTTAACATTATTTACATTGAAGCGCCTGATCACAGCATCGGCAAGGTTGAACCGACTAACAATGCCGCCATAAGCACATTAAAACTTCTCACTCTAATATTGCTTGTTAACCAGCGCTGGAGCTCACGACCAGCAATGATCCAGAAGCTTCCCGATGGAAAATTTACCAATAAGAAGGTACAAGCGATGATCGAGAGCTCAAACCAACCGCCGCCGTTACTGTACAAAGTGACTGAGCTAAGTGCCATTGACCAGCCTTTAGGGTTTACCCATTGGAAACTGGCTGCGCCTAAAAAGGTCATTGGCTTGAAGTCTTCGACGTCTTTCGCTTTACCACTAAGGGCAATTTTAATCGCCAGATAGCCAAGGTAAGTTAGGCTGACATATTTGAGAATTTGGTGAGTCACTGGATAAGCTTCAAAAATGCCCGTCAGACCAATACCGACCAACATCACCATAAAAGCAAACCCAAAGGCTACCCCTGACATATGAGGTAGAGTTCGTCTGTAACCTACATTTGCTCCTGAGGTCATCAGCATAATGTTGTTAGGCCCCGGAGTGAAGGTCGAGACAAAGGCAAAAAGCACCAGAGCGCCAAGTTGTTCTAATTCCATGATGGACTCCTGTTCTTGCTTGGAGAAGCAAGATTATTGCGTTGAATGAATTGTCTGACCGGTCGAGTTCTATATTAGGTGGATTGGGGCGCAATTTTGTGTTTTTATTTGAAGGCTAACCTGAAATTGCACAATATAGAGGCGACATGGATAAGTTTGACGAAAGAATATTGCACGAGCTGAAATTGGACGGAAGGATCTCCAATGTTGAGCTCGCTGAACGGATTGGTTTATCACCTTCAGCAACATTGCGAAGAGTGCAGGAATTAGAAAAACAAGGCGTTATTAAAGGCTATCGTGCTGTATTGGATAGCAGCCAACTGGGTGTTGGATTTGCTGCCTATGTTTCCATTGGTTTGGCGAGTCACAGAAAACAAGCTCAGTTAGAGTTTGAAGAGCATGTCAGGTTTGTTGACGAAGTCGTAGAGTGCCACAACATTACCGGCTCAAACGAGTACCTGCTTAGAGTTGAGACTAAGGATCTTCCTAGCTACAAGAAGTTTCACGCCGATGTGCTTGGTGAGTGCCGACAGGTGAACTCAATAACCACTATGGTAGTGATGGATACACCTAAAGATGAACGCTAATAACATCAGTTTTTCCGAATAATACCACTCACCAATTTCATTAAGTTGTAAAAGTCACCCCATAAAGAGCTAACGCTATGAGTTGGCTCTTTTTATTGTCATTAATCAGACATTAGTTCGCCACTTAAACGTCATCGCTTAGCCATCAAAGCTTCACGCCGTTTATCTAGCTTAACCGTATCTCATATTTCGAGCATTGTGCTCATGGAAAATATAAAGGTAACTAAGATGAAAAAAGCAGTGTTAGCTTCAGCGGTAATCGCAGCTATGGCGTCGGGCTCTTCTTTGGCGGCAACCGTTTACAGTTCAGATGGTACCGAGTTGAAAATCGGTGGACGAGTTGAATTTCGTGGTGATTTTATTGGCACTTCTGATGGTGCTGAAATCGAAGGATCTATGGATGACAGCACACGTGCTCGCATCAACCTTAAAGGTCAAACTCAATTGAGTGAGTCTTTGATTGGTTTTGGTGTTTACGAGGCTGAGCACAAAACAGGTGCTGGTGCTTCTGGCAGTGACAACTTGGACACTGAAATTGAAAACCGTTATATGTACGCAGGCATGAAGGGTAACTTTGGTGAACTGTCATTTGGCCGTCAAGATATGGCGTCAGTTATTGTTTCTGACATGACGGATATTACTGAATTCTCGGGTATTCAGCAGACTATCGGCTCTTCGAGCGACAAAGAAGATAGCGTGATTGCTTACTCTGCTTACCTAGTCGAGGCATTGCAATTAAAAGCGACTTTCCGTGCGAACGATGAAAAAGACAAAGATGGTTACAGCTTGGCTGGTTTCTATTCACTGCCAATGGGGCTTGATCTTGGCCTTTCGTTCTCTGGCGCAGATCTGGGTACAGGTAGCGGTAGCGAATCACAGATCCTAGCGGGTTTGGGTTATACATTTGATGCTTTATACCTAGGTGCAAGTTATTCAACGGGTGATTTGGATGACAAAGCAACAGGTGCGACTAATAAAGAATTCACAGCAATGGAATTTGTAGCTCAGTACCAATTCACGGATCAATTCTCAGCAGCGGCGCTTTACACCAATCAGGAAAATGAAGCGGCAAACGGAACTAAAGCTGATGCGACCGATGGCGTAGAAGTAGTGGGTTATTACAAATTCAATGGCAATTTCCGTACTTACCTTTCTTACTACCTGAATGGTTTGACGGAAGTTAAAGACCCCAACGGCATCGTGACCGCTGGTGAAGATACTCTGCGTTTAGGTATACGTTACGACTTCTAATCAGACGTTTTCATCTGAATCGAAGCCAGGCATTAGCTTGGCTTTTTTTATTGCAGATAATTTAAATAAACATTAATTAATCTCGGCGTTTTCTTTAACTAGATATATTTGTTTTGTTAATTAAATATCATTGATTTATATGTCTGTAACTATATGAAATTAAACAAATAATAGTGTGGACCTGGTCACATTTTATCTCTAGAATTGCCGCCTGATTTTATATGGGAATATTCCCGAATCAAGGAAGACGCTAACTAATTGATTGAGATTAATTCAATGCAACAATCATTAAATAACTTGTCTATTCGCCGTCAGGTCTTATTACCTGTATTACTAACAACGATTACTCTGCTCGTCGCACTTTGGATTACAAAGGACAACTTGCAAGAAGAGCAAGCAACGACTGCCTCTAACACAGATTCTCTAATCTTTTATAAAGATACGCTGGCAAATATCGATGATCAGGTATACCCGCTGAGAATCAGTGCCGTGTATGCGATTTATGATGCATCTCGTCGCGAAGTCTTCCTGAACGAATTGAGAGCTGGAATGGCTCAGATTCAAAAAGACCTCGACATGATGGCATCAAGAAAAACATTTCGTGATGATGTGAATGTGGTACGCCGTGCCATTGAGAATTACGTCAGTTTTTCCAATCGCTCGGTTGAATTGTTTACTCGTCGAGATAACGGTGCGGTCAGTGAGCAGGAATACAACAACTTCATTGCTCAGTACCGTAACGCGGGTAATGAAATGGTCGGTGCAATCAATACATTATCTCAAAAAGTGAATGAGTTTGCTGGTAAAGCAATGGAACAGAGTACTCGTAATAACGAGAAAGTTCAGAACACTGCGATGTATACGGTATTGGCTGTTTTGGCGGCTTCTCTTTTTGTCGCTTGGCTGCTATCAGGCATGATCGTAACGCCTATCCAAAAGTTACAATCGGTGATGCGCGAAATTGCCCAAGGTAACTTGAGCGCTCGTGCGGATTCTGAAGGTGAAAACGAAGTCGCTCAGCTAAGCAAAGATGTGAATTCCACGGCTGAGCAACTACACATGACGGTAGACGAGTTGATGCGTATTAGTGAAGAAGTAGCATCGGCATCTACTGAACTAGCGGCAGTGATGACGCAAGCTGAAGGTAATGCTCAGCAAGAGCTGGCGGAGATTGAGCAAGTGGCTTCTGCTGTTAACGAACTGGCTAGCACAGCAGATAATGTCAGTGACAATGCTCAGCTCGCTGACTCCACGGCACGTGAAGCTGATCAACTGGCAAAGTCCGGGCTACAAATCTTCCAAGAGAGTAGTGAAGCCAGCGCACAGATGAGTCATGCACTGAATAATGCGGCTCAGGTTGTACTGACTCTTAAAGAGCAATCAGAGCAAATCAGTGATGTGATTGAAGTGATTCGTGGCGTCTCTGAACAGACAAACTTGCTAGCGCTGAACGCAGCTATTGAAGCGGCGAGAGCAGGGGAGTCAGGCCGAGGATTTGCTGTAGTCGCGGATGAAGTCCGAATGTTAGCAGCTCGCACTCAAGAATCGACTGGTGAAATTCAGGCAATCATTGAAGAGCTGCAGAAGCAATCTGGTTTAGCGAATGACAGTATGCAGGTGAGCTTGGAAATGTTAGATAAAAACAACCAGCTTGCGAAACAAGCCAACGAAGCGCTGGTCGGTATTACCGAGTCGGTTGTCAATATCAATGATACCAATACTCAGGTGGCCACAGCAGCGGAGCAGCAGTCTCAGGTCACTCAGGATATTAACCGAAACGTGGTGAACATGTCTGAGTTGGTTAACCAAAACGTAACGGGCATTAGCCAAAGCGCGAGTGCTAGCTCGGAGCTGTCACAGTTGGCAGAAAAACAAAAAGCGCAGCTTTCTTTCTTCAAGCTTTAAGTTGTCATTGTTTTCATTCCAAAGGGCTGTTGAGCGATCATCAGCCCTTCTTCTTATTTAAGACATTTCTGTGACATGGATTGTTATTTTATTTGATTTGGTTACAATGCTCGTTCGCTCCTGAATTGTGCATTCGTATTTGCGCAGAAAAGGACAAAACTCTCGTCTTTAACCTTTTGTTTTCTCAGTTAATGACATGATTTTAAATTGCATGTGTTGCTTGGTGTGCAACACCACTGTAAAGGACAGTTAAATGCCTATTATTACTCTTCCTGACGGCAGTCAGCGTCAATTTGACAACCCAGTTTCTACTCTTGAAGTCGCTCAATCTATCGGTCCTGGTCTTGCGAAAGCAACCATCGCAGGTCGTGTAGATGGCAACCGTGTTGATGCATGCGATCTTATCGAACAAGATGCAAGCCTAGAAATCATCACAGTTAAAGATGAAGTAGATGGCCTAGAAATCGTTCGCCACTCATGTGCTCACTTACTTGGTCACGCGATCAAGCAGCTTTTCCCTGAAGCGAAAATGGCGATTGGTCCAACTATCGACAATGGTTTCTACTACGATATCGATCTAGAGCACTCTCTAACGCAAGAAGATCTGGATAAGATCGAAAAGCGCATGAAAGAGCTGGCTAAGACCAAATACCAAGTTATCAAGAAAAAGGTTAGCTGGCAGGAAGCTCGCGATGCATTTGAAGCTCGCGGTGAAACGTACAAGATTGAAATCCTTGACGAGAACGTATCTCGTGACGATCGTCCAGGCTTGTACCATCATGAAGAATATATCGATATGTGTCGTGGTCCTCACGTACCACATATGGGTTTCTGTCAGCACTTCACGCTACTTAACGTAGCTGGTGCTTACTGGCGTGGTAACAGCGACAACAAGATGCTTCAACGTATCTACGGTACTGCATTCCACGACAAAAAAGCGCTGAAAGCGCACCTAACTCGTTTAGAAGAAGCGGCGAAGCGTGACCACCGTAAGATTGGTAAGCAGTTAGACCTATTCCATATGCAGCAAGAAGCACCGGGTATGGTGTTCTGGCACCACAATGGTTGGTCTATCTTCCGTGACCTGGAAGTCTTCATCCGCGCTAAGCTAGATGAATATGGTTACCAAGAAGTAAAAGGCCCATTGATGATGGACCGAGTGCTTTGGGAACGTTCTGGTCACTGGGACAAGTACGCAGATGCAATGTTCACGACGTCTTCTGAAAACCGTGAATACGCGATCAAGCCAATGAACTGCCCAGGCCACGTTCAGATCTTTAACCAAGGTCTTAAATCATACCGTGATCTACCGTTACGTATGGCGGAATTTGGTTCTTGTCACCGTAACGAACCTTCTGGTGCGCTACACGGTATTATGCGTGTACGTGGCTTCACTCAGGATGATGCGCACATCTTCTGTACTGAGAGTCAAATCCAAGAGGAAGTGACTAGCTGTATCAAGATGGTTTACGATACGTATCAAACATTTGGTTTCGATAACATCGTCGTTAAACTATCAACTCGCCCTGAAAAGCGTGTCGGCTCAGATGAGATCTGGGACCAATCTGAAGAAGCGCTTAAGCAGTCTCTTGAAGCAATGAATATTGAATATGAGCTTCAGGAAGGCGAAGGTGCATTCTACGGCCCTAAAATTGAATTTACACTGCATGACTGTTTAGACCGTGCATGGCAGTGTGGTACGGTTCAGCTAGACTTCAACCTACCAGGCCGTTTAGGTGCGACTTACGTGGATGAAAACAACGAACGTCAAGTTCCTGTAATGATTCACCGTGCTATCCTAGGTTCATTAGAACGATTCATCGGTATTCTGATTGAAGAATACTTCGGTTTCTTCCCGACTTGGCTATCTCCGGAGCAAGCAGTAATTATGAATATTACTGATAAGCAATCGGATTATGCTCAGGAAGTGGCCCAAAAACTACAAAAATGTGGAATTAGAGCTAAAGCAGACTTGAGAAATGAGAAGATTGGCTTTAAAATCCGCGAACACACTTTGAAGCGTGTACCGTATATGCTCGTTTGTGGCGACCAAGAGATGGAAGCTGGAGAGATTGCAGTACGTACTCGTAAAGGTAAGGATCTCGGCAAGTTTAAAGTGGATGACTTTATTTCATACATCCAAGACGAGATTTCAAGCCGTAAGCTCAATCTGGAGGAATAAACTATTAAAGGCGGAAGACGCGGCCAAGTACCGGCCAAACAAAATGCTCATCGTTTAAACGGTGAAATTCGTGGCGTTCGTGAAGTTCGTTTGACTGGCGCTGATGGCGAATCAGTTGGCGTTGTTTCTATTCAAGAAGCAGTAGCAGCAGCTGAAGAAGCGGGTATGGATCTAGTAGAAATCAGTCCAAACGCTGAGCCACCAGTATGCCGAGTAATGGACTACGGTAAATTCCTCTTTGAGAAGAGCAAATCTGCTAAAGAGCAGAAGAAGAAGCAAAAACAGGTTCAGATTAAGGAAGTAAAATTCCGTCCTGGAACTGATATTGGAGACTATCAGGTAAAACTACGCAACCTGACGCGTTTCCTTGAAGAAGGCAACAAAGTGAAGGTAACAATTCGCTTCCGTGGCCGAGAAATGGCACACCAAGAGATCGGTGTTGACGTTCTAAATCGTCTTAAGGAAGACACTGTTGATTTAGCAGTAGTGGAATCTTTCCCTAAGAAGATCGAAGGTCGTCAGATGATCATGGTTCTTGCCCCTAAAAAGAAGTAATTAACGGCTTTGCAAGTAAGAAAACTCAGCTGCCGTAAGGTGGCTGAGTTTTGTTCGCCCTAATTACTATTGTTTAAAACAACTCAACAATGCGGAGTTATTCATCATGCCTAAGATGAAAACCAACAAAGGTGCTGCTAAGCGTTTTAAGAAAACTGCTGGTGGTATTAAGTTTAAGCACGCTACTAAACGTCACATCCTGACTAAGCGTACTACTAAGAACAAGCGTCAGCTTCGTCCAAATGCAATCCTTCCTAAGTGTGAAGTGGCTGCAGTTGCTCGTATGCTACCATACGCATAATTCTTTTTAGTTTATTAATCGTTTAGTTTAGGAGAAGCATAATGCCTCGCGTAAAACGTGGTGTACAAGCTCGTGCACGTCATAAGAAAGTTCTAAAACAAGCTAAAGGTTACTACGGTGCACGTTCACGTGTTTACCGCGTAGCTTTCCAAGCAGTTACTAAAGCTGGTCAATACGCTTACCGTGACCGTCGCAACAAGAAACGTCAATTCCGTCAACTATGGATTGCACGTATCAACGCTGCATCTCGTCAGAATGGTCTATCTTACAGCCGTTTCATCAACGGTCTTAAGAAAGCATCTATCGAGATCGACCGTAAGATCCTTGCTGACATCGCGGTATTCGACAAAGCTGCATTCGCAGTTCTAGTTGAAAAAGCGAAAGCTGCTCTTTAATTAGAGTTAGTTATTAGGATTAAGAAAAGGGGAGCTTCGGCTCTCCTTTTTTGTTTCTGCTATTCCCACATTTCGTTCAAGATGACCAACCCCTACGTTATTGGTCAAATGTTTCAATCCATTCATTACTTTTCTTTTGCCAATATATTGGATAGCAAGTCACAAATCGCACGATTAATCTGGCTTAACTATTAGACATTGCTGTGACTGTGCTCCACCTATGCGCAATTAGGCACAATTGTGATTAAGATGCAGTCTTGATATGGGCTAAGAGAAAGGGACGTCGTGCACGATTATATTATTGTTGGTGGGGGCATAGTGGGGGCGTCTACTGCATGGCAACTAAAACAAAAATACCCAACTAAACGAATACTTCTGCTAGAGAAAGAAGCTGATTTTGCGCAGCATCAGACAGGGCACAATAGTGGTGTGATTCATGCTGGCGTTTACTATCAACCCGGAAGTCTCAAAGCGGACTTCTGTAAGCGCGGTGTGCAGGCCACCATCGACTTCTGTCAGCGTCACGGTATCGACGTAGAAAACTGCGGGAAGCTCATTGTCGCAACGACAGACGCTGAATTAGAGCGGATGGAAGCGCTTTTTGAACGTTGCCAGCAAAACGAAATTGATGTTGAATTGCTCGACCAAGCTCAACTGAAGTTGGCAGAGCCCAACATTACGGGCTTAGGTGCTATCTACGTTAAGCAGACAAGCATTGTCGATTACAAGAAAGTTGCTCAATGCATGGTTGAAGAATTCACGGCCTCTGGTGGGTTGATTGGGTTGAGAACGAGAGTCGTAGCCGCGCAAGAGCTTGAAGAGGAGATTCAGCTTACGTGTGTCGCAGATGGGCAAACAATGCAGCTTAATACCCGACATCTGATCACTTGCAGTGGTTTAATGGCAGACAGAATGACGCGAATGTTGGGGATTAAAACTGATTTTCAAATCATCCCCTATCGGGGCGAATACTACCAATTACCTGAGAAACACAATCAAATCGTTAATCACCTGATTTACCCCGTTCCTGACCCTGCGTTACCGTTTCTTGGGGTACACCTTACTCGAATGATAGATGGCAGTGTGACGGTTGGACCCAATGCGGTGCAAGGCTGGAAGAGAGAAGGGTATTCGAAGTTTAACTTCAGCTTACGTGATACGTTGCAAATGCTGTTGTTTAAAGGCTTCTGGCGTGTCTTAGCGAAGCATTTAAACACTGGGCTAGAAGAGTTCAAAAACTCATGGTGGAAGCCGGGTTATCTCAAGCTCGTCAATAAATATTGCCCTGCAGTGGCATTGGAAGATTTACAACCCTATCCAGCAGGCGTGCGTGCTCAGGCTGTGCTAGAAGACGGTACACTGGTACATGACTTTTTGTTTTCTGAAAGTGTTCGAAGCCTTCACGTCTGTAATGCACCTAGCCCTGCAGCTACCTCAGCCATTCCGATTGGCGAATATATTTGCAAAAAAATAGAAGAGAAGTTTGAGTAAAGCAGTAGTGCTTCAGGTTATCTAATAATCACAAAAGGCGGAGCCGGTAATGGGCTCCGCTTTTTTGATTTATGTATTGAAGTTATGGGCAAAGCGGCCCAGGTTTAGCTATTCGCTCAATCATATAATCATCCCGAAGGTTGCGATTGACCACGGCATGCCACACTTCGCCATTTTCGAGGGTAAATTCAATGGCGTAATTCATCCCGCTGACCACTTGGGTCCTCACCTGATTGATTTGTTTGACGGGTGATTCAGTGTTCATCTGGCCCAGAATGGTATCCATCGCCCTCATGACTTCAGGTGTTATGCTTGAGGTCGACCATCCACCAGGCAACCCTTTTTCCATACACATCGGTTTTTTGGCCAGTTCCGGCTCAGGCTGCGATTGTGTAGCACAGCCAGCAAGTGCCAACACAGATATGACTGACGAAGCAAAAATTCTGTTCATTACAATTATGCCTTGATGTTAAGAGTGTAAGCGAAGCTTAGGTCAATCTATTACTTAGAGTGAGTGGCTTCCGTTTAATTAATCATAGAGAGTTAGACGTTCAACACGTTAAATTTAGGTCAGAGTTGAGCATGAGGAAAGGTGTTGCCGCTCTTAAGCGTGGTAAGAGGTAAAGTGTAAAGTCAGGAGAGGTGGTTGTCAGAGGTTTCTATGGAATATCAGCTAGCTAAAGCTCATTTAAAAATTCTGGTATTTAATTTGCTGGTAATTTAACCAGCGCACACTCTCTAAAGGTGTGAGAGCTATAATTATAATGTTCTCAGCAGTGTTGGGCAGAGGAATGGATGATGAAAAAATGGGGATTATTAACAGCGCTCTGTTTTGCTTTAACTGGCTGTAGTACCAAGTTTGTTTATAACAATATGGATTGGTTGTTGGTAGAGTATCTGGAAGATTTTGTTGAATTGAATGACGAGCAAGAAGAGCTGGTCAGTGAAAAAATTGAAGTGCTCAGCGATTGGCATCGACGGGAAGAGATTCCAAATTACATCCAGCATTTGGATCAGCTCATTGCGCTTGATCCTAAATCGTTTACTGAAGATGACTTAAAGCATCAAGAAGCGCAATTCCAGAGCCATACTCAAAGACTGGTCAGTCAGATAGCGCCAGAAATGTTTGCATTAGCGAGTGAGCTGTCTGATGACCAAGCGGAAGAGTTAATGGATAATATTCGTGTTCGACATACACGTTATAAAAAGAAATATCAGAAGCTCACTGAAGACAAAATTCGTGAAAACTATGAAGAAAAGATCACTGAGAATTTTGATGACTGGCTAGGCTCTGTAACGCCCGAACAAGAAAGAATGATTCAAGAATGGACCTCTCAACTCTATGTAACCTCATATGACTGGATAGATCATCAAACCAAAATGCGAGTGGAAATGAATGCTTTGCTTACCAATCGTATGCAAGTCGGATATTTTCAACCTCACTTCCAACAGCTGATGTTTAATCCCGCTAGCTTTTATTCGACGGAGTTGGAGCAAAAGATCGGTCACAACAAAGCGGTTGCCGATAAGTATTTGGTTAAAATAATAAACTCAGTGACAGACAAACAGACCGCGTATTACCGCCAAGAGCTGCGTGATTGGAAAAACATCGCACTCGATATTCAGTGATCTAGTTGGCGTAATAAGTCATTTCATCGTATTCCAAAGGGGCAAAAAATTTGCCCCTTTAGTTTACCTGAGGAGAGAACGTCGCTACATTGGGCTAATAATCCTCAACTGAATCAAAAAGATGGAATGGATTCTATTGTTTGTAGCCGGAGTGCTTGGCGGAATTCTTAACAGTGTTGCAGGTGGTGGTAGTTTCATCACGTTTCCTAGCTTACTGTTTGTTGGCGTGCCTCCTGTTGTCGCCAACGCAACCAATACTTTTGCCGCTTGTGCTGGTTACGTCAGCGGCGCTTACGGGTTTCGCCAAGACATCGGTAAGCATCCTCAAACCATTTTGTTTACAGTCATCCTGAGCTTAATCGGTGGCGCTTTAGGGGCTTACCTATTGCTGAGCGTTTCTGAATCTCTGTTTCTGGAAGCCATCCCTTGGTTGCTGTTGTTTGCGACAGTGTTGTTCTTGTTCGGCAACAAAATCAGTGAGTGGTCTGGAAAGCTGGTTCGTAAGGGCTCTGTAAACCCAGTTTGGTCGACCATCGCACTCTCCGTGTTTTTGGTTTTGGTCTCTGCATATGGAGGCTTCTTCAACGCTGGGCTAGGGGTCATCGTACTGAGTTACTTGGTTCTTGCTGGGTACAAAGACATTAATCAAATGAATGGCCTTAAGCTTTTGGTGTCTTCCTGCGTTTCTCTAACGGCCATCTTAGTGTTTGTTCTGGATGGTTCAATAGACTGGCCTAGAGGCATTGTCGTGATGCTGGGGACGCTATCAGGAGGCTATGTCGCCGCGCGGGTGTCACGTAATGTGCCTCAGCAATACGTCAAAGGTTTTGTGGCTGTATCGAGCGTTTTGATGACCACATACTTTTTCTACGATGTTTATTGGGCGTGAATGAATCGACAGATCATAGTTAGTCATGTTGTGTCTCACAAATAACCACATAAATTATGATGAAATTCTAAGTTTGCTGATGTGTTGGTAAGCAAGTTGTTAAATATTTGATACATTTAGTTTCTATACTGAGAAACTGCTTCAAATTATCACAACAACAAAGGTTACTCATTGCATGTTTGATTACACAGCGTTCAACCAGACGGCTGCTCAAAATCAAGACATCATCACCAAGCTGAACGAAATCTATGCTCTGGCAATGAAGTCTTACCCACCGCTCTCCCGTTTTTCCATCGCTTTGATTGGTAACAATACCGTGTCTAATTATTATGTCAGAGACAAGCTGGCAGACATCGGCCGATATGATTATCTCGAACAAGAACTAAGAGAAAACTCGTCACTTACCAGTATTGCATTTACTGCCAATATCAGAGTTGTCGACTGTTTGCGCGATATGCTGCAGACAGAGCGAATCAAGGAACTGATTAAACTCGGCCATAGTAGCAGCTACACCTTTCCCATTTCTTATCAGGGAAAAACGATTGGCTTCATATTTTTCAATGCTTCTGAAGATGGTTTTTTCAGCCTTAGCGACAGTCAACGAGACTTTGCCTACCTGTCGCAGCTCATCGCAGGCTTGTTTGTCCAATTGTATGAAAACCAGAAACATTTTCAGTCTACCTTGGCGGTTGCGTTGAATATGGGGCACGCTCGTGATCCCGAAACGCAAGAGCATCTGACGCGGATGGGAATGTACAGTGAGTTGATTGCCCGTTTACTGTCAGAAACCGTTGCAGAAGTGACACACTCATTTATTCATCGTATCCGTTTGTATGCGCCTTTTCATGATATTGGCAAGTACATGATTCCTGATGAGATTCTGTACAGTAATCGTCGATATACACCTCAGGAGCGAGAAATAATGAACCGCCACACGGTTTATGGTGAAGGTATTATCGACGATGTAATTTCGCTATCGAGTGTGAACTCCGTTTCGGGTGAAGAAATCGCGTTTATCAAGAATATCGTCCGTCATCACCATGAACATTTTAATGGAAAAGGGCTCCCTGATGGTTTGAAAGGTGAGTCGATTCCGCTAGAAGCTCGGATTGTCACACTGGCGGATGTTTTTGATGCGCTGCTCAGTAAAAGAGCCTATAAGCCAGCGTGGTCTGTGGAGCAAGTAGTGGAATATATCGAAGAAAATGAGGGCGTTATCTTCGATCCACAGTGTGTAAGAGTTTTAGTGTCTAACCTCGAACTGTTTCTTGATATTCGAGCGACCTACGTTGATCGAGCTGAAGCGGTAGACGCTATAGCTTCGTGATCGAAGCGCAATTATGAATCACATTGTTAGATGTTTTGATAAGGATTTAGGTTAATTTTTGCCCGAAAGTGCCACAATGACTGTGTAGAAAAAGCGCGCTCTACCTACCTCACTTTTTCCCTTTCTTTTCTCTTGGTAGGAGGAGTTATGGACAGAAAACTAGGTCGTGTGATGTCAGGTAGCAGAATGGTAACATTTATTGCTTTTCTGGCGGCAACCTTTGCCTGGATTTTAAAGATGCCGGCTTTGTTCACCGTTTCAGTGGTAGCGTTGATCGCCAGTGGCATGTTGTATTGGAATGACAAGCGTAAAGAAAGCGACAAACACGAAGAAGCCTGACAGTAAAAGAGCGCCCTAGGGCGCTCTTTATGTTTAGAAAAAACCGAGTGGGTTAACGTCGTAGCTAATAAGTAAGTTTTTGGTGTTCTGGTAGTGATCCAGCATCATCTTATGCGTTTCACGGCCAATACCTGACTTCTTATAACCACCGAAGGCAGCGTGCGCTGGGTAGGCATGGTAACAGTTCACCCAAATACGACCCGCTTCGATGTTGCGACCCATGCGGTAGGCTAGATTGGCATCTCGCGTCCAGACACCTGCGCCTAAACCATATTCGGTATCGTTCGCAATGGCTAGTGCTTCGGCTTCATCCTTAAACTTAGTAATGGCGATGACTGGGCCAAAGATTTCTTCCTGGAAGACACGCATCTTATTGTTGCCTTCAAGAAGTGTTGGCTGAATGTAGTAACCCGATTCGATATCGTTTTTTTGCTGAGCGACTTCACCACCGAACACAACTTTCGCGCCTTCTTGGCGGCCTATCTCTAGGTAGCTCAGGATCTTGTCAAATTGTTCCTGAGAAGCTTGTGCACCTACCTGAGTGTCTGTATCCAGCGGGTTACCTTGCTGGATGCTCTTTGCACGTTCGGCCACTTTGGCGATGAATTTGTCGTACACGGACTCATGCACCAATACACGTGAAGGACAGGTACAGACTTCGCCTTGGTTGAAGAAGGCCAATAGCGTACCTTCGATACACTTCTCCAAGTATTCGTCTTCATGGTCGAAGATGTCCGGGAAATAGATGTTAGGTGACTTACCGCCCAGTTCCACAGTTGAAGGAATTAGGCTATCGGCTGCACATTTAAGAATGTGGTTACCGACTTGAGTCGAGCCTGTGAAAGCGATCTTGGCAATACGGTTACTGGTGGCAAGCGCTTGGCCTGCTTCACTACCAAATCCGTTGACGACGTTTACCACGCCTGCTGGAATCAAATCACCGATCTTTTCCATCAAAAGCAAGATAGAAGTTGGGGTTTGCTCAGCCGGTTTCAAAATCACACAACAACCTGCCGCGAGCGCTGGAGCCAGTTTCCATGCTGCCATCAGCATAGGGAAGTTCCACGGAATGATCTGGCCGACAACACCAATAGGTTCAGGGAAATGGTAGCTCGCGGTATTCACATCAAGCTCGGCAGCGCTGCCTTCTTGAGCGCGGATACAGCCCGCAAAGTAGCGGAAATGGTCGACTACAAGAGGAAGATCCGCTGCAAGAGTTTCACGCACTGGTTTGCCGTTTTCCCATGTTTCTGCCACGGCAAGCTCTTCAAGGTGCTGCTCAATGCGATCGGCAATCTTGAGGAGAATATTGGAACGCTCTGTTACACTCGTGGCTGCCCAGCTCGCTCTGACATTATGAGCCGCATCAAGTGCCAGGTTGATGTCTGCTTCACCTGAACGAGCAACTTTACAGTAAGCTTGCCCATTGACTGGTGAAGTGTTGTCAAAGTATTCGCCAGACACAGGTTTCACCCACTCTCCACCAATGTAGTTGTCGTAATGGGTTTTGAAGTTAACCACCGAATCCTGACTGCCTGGTTGTGCGTAAATCATAGAAATATCCTTATTATTTTCTCGTTCAAGTTATGTTTGAAGCTGTCACTAACAGGTGAACTCTTCAGTTACCATTCATCTAACTAACGCAAATCACAGACCAATTGTTAAAAACTTGTTGTGAATTTGTTCTGGCGCTAGAGTGTTCAAGGCTTAGACTGTGTTGTTTTAAACGCATGGCGATGGAATGGAGTGTTAACAAAATGTTCACCTGTTCCAAAATGGCACACCCCAAATGCTCAAGAGTGGAACAGGTATGGAATTACAAACCCATCAACCAGACAGCTGGCTCATGTCCTCATGGCAGAGAAGTACTAATGCGGGTCTCAAACAGATAAAGAAACCTGAAGACATTAACGTGTCCAACGCATTGCTCAAAGAGCGACGTTATAAGGCTCAAGGCGTGATTGAAGCTGTGGAGCAGTGCGCTTTGCCTTTGTTTAATCAAGTTCTTTCTCGAACAGATAGCCGGTTGATTTTGACGGATGATGAAGGGGTCATTCTTGCGAGTTGGGGGCAGGAAAGATTCCGAGAAAAGTTGATGTCGATAGCGCTCGATTCAGGCAGTTGCTGGCAGGAAAGGCTAAAAGGGACGAATGCGATTGGAACTGCACTGTTCGAAAAGAAAGCAGTGTCTATTATTGGAGAGCAGCACTTTATCAAACAGCATCGCTTCATTAGTTGCTCAGCGAGCCCGTTATTTAACCATCGTGGTGAACTGGTTGGCATTCTCGATATAACTAGTGAGCAAAGCAAACATGATGTGACTACGCAGCTATTAGTCCAGAATATGGTGCAGCTGATTGAAAACTACCTGTTGACGCAAATCCCTGAGGGAGTATTGCAAATCAACCTTGCGCACAATGAGTCAGTTTTAAAGAGTGGCTGGCAAGGCATAGTGATTGCTGATGAAAATGGTCAGGTGGTGGCACACAATCAGGTTGCTACTCAACTTATTCCTAAGGCTGCACTTGTCGGAGAGCATGTCGAGAGCCTTCTCAAGCAGCCAGAGCAGAGCGCGCAGTTCGTCTTTGAAAAACGAACCTTAGGCCAGAAGCCGGTCCAGAAAAAATGGCTCAGCGTATCGAGTGAACTTCACTATGGTGATCACCAAGTTGAACAAGCGTGGCAACAGGCAAATAAAGTGTTGGGCTGTGATATTAGTCTGTTAATTCTCGGAGAAACGGGAGTTGGTAAAGGCGAATTCGTCAAAGCGCTACACAAACACAGTGCCCGATGTAAGCAGCCGCTTGTCACCGTCAATTGTGGGGCACTACCTAAAGATTTGATTGAATCTGAGCTATTTGGTCATGCGTCTGGAGCGTTCACCGGGGCGAGTAAGCACGGCTATTCAGGGCGGGTGAGACAGGCGGATAAAGGCATCTTATTTCTGGATGAAATCGGGGAAATGTCGCTTGATTCGCAGTGCCGTTTGCTATCTGTCCTGCAAGACAAAGTGGTTATGCCTGTGGGGTCGGCTCAATCTTATCAAGTGGACATTCAGGTGATTGCAGCAACGCATCAGGATTTAAACCAACTGGTCGCTCAGGGACGCTTTAGGCAGGATCTCTACTATCGATTGAATGGCTTAGTGATTACTTTACCTTCACTGTATCAGCGCGAAGACAAAGCCGCGTTGGTACGGGCAATTCACGCAAAACACCAACAAAACTCTCAGCAAATCTCGGCATCACTAATGCAGTTATTGCTCAATTATCGTTGGCCAGGCAATCTGAGAGAGTTGGATAACCTTCTCAAAGTCACCAGCTTGATTGCTAGCGATGTAGAAGAAATCAGTATTGAGCATGTACCTACTCACTTTGCCCAGCCATTGTTAGAAAACACTCTGGTGGAAAGTGAAGTAGTAGAACAAGATTTGAAATCAACGCTTAATAGCACATTGGTCGACACCTACCATGCGCATAACGGAAATGTCAGCAAGGTGTCCCGAGTGCTGGGAATCAGCCGGAACACCGTTTATCGAAAGCTCAAAGCATTGGGGTTGATCAAAACTAAATGATGGTCTGGTGTGAAATCTCGGGATGATAAAGCGGTTGAATGACATGACCTTCCGGATCGCGGCAATGGAAGCTTCTCGCACCATCGCTGTGATCATGAGGCGCGTCGAGCAGTGTGACTCCTTTGTCTTGCATGAACTCATACCAATGATTGAGTTCATCTTTACTTCTAACAATAAAACCAAAGTGATCGACGCTGATAGGCGAGCATACCCGTTGTGAGTGGGCGCGACCAAGTGAGAGATTATCGCAGCCGTTAGTCAGGTAAACCAGATTATCACTTGCTCGTCTCAACACTGTCATACCCATGATGTCAGTGTAAAAAGCCTCACACTCTTCGAATTTCTGAACCACTAACGCAATATGTCTCATACCATTAAATGGAGCGGGTCTGTCCATAATTACACTTCCTTGTATTTTATTTTGAATAAAATTGTATACAGTAAGGCAATTGTTTTGCAATGATGATGAACATTATCAAGGAAGGTAACTAATTATGTACTGCATAATCGTCTCCAATCGAGTAAAGAAAGGTAGGGAAGAAGACTACATCACTATCATGAATGAAAACGCCAAAGCGTCCTGTCAGAATGAGTTGGGTTGTGTACAATTTGACGTAATCAGAGATCTCAACGACCCGCAGCTCTTCCATCTGTACGAGATTTATCAAAGCCAAGAAGCTTTGGCTGTGCACAAACAAACTGAGCATTATCTGGCAAGTCGAGTTCAGTTAGCTGATATAGTGGTTGAACAGTCAGTCATTCGTGCGGATGTCGTAGCAACAAATTCAAAATAACAATCAAAAGGAAACAATGTGATGATTTGGAAAGTCTATCTTAGCGGTGAAATTCATACCGATTGGCGCGAGCGTATTGTGGAAGGTGCTCAGAAGCTGGATCTGAATATTGAGTTCTATTCTGCGAATACCGATCACGACTCCAGCGATGCAGCGGGTGACGTACTCAGAGAGAATGAATCAGGCTTTTGGCGTGACCACCAATCGTCCAAAGTCAACGCCATTCGAACGTCTACTCTTATCAAACAGTGTGATATTGGCGTGGTGCGCTTTGGTGATAAATATCGCCAGTGGAATGCCGCATTTGATGCAGGTATGTTAGCGGCACTTGATAAGCCGTATATAACGCTTCACGATGAGTCTTTGATTCACCCGCTTAAAGAAGTCGATGCTGCGGCAATGGCGTGGGCGGAGTCACCGGAACATGTCGTCGAGCTCCTAAAATACGTTACGAGTCAGAATTAAAAAAGAGCGCCAAAACGGGCGCTCTTTTTACTGAAACCTAGCCTTTACAGTCCGCCCTGTTGCTGCGCCTGTTTTACTAATGCCTGACGTTGAGCTTCCTTAGTTTTTACCACTTCACTTTCCTTTTTCGCTTTAGCTTCTTCAATAGAAGGAACAAAGACAAAGTACTTATTAATAGTCATTTCAAGAACCTCAATTTAGATTGTTATAAACCATCCAGGTTAAGCTATTCACCAATGCCGTTGTGAGAACTCACACGACTCCTTGTTGTAGGTTTCAAAAAATAGAGGATGTGAGCTAGGCTAACATCCTCCATAACGTCTTAATTGTAGTAGGAGTTTCGGGTATTACAAAATACCCTACTAAGCCCCTTTAAGCAGATTTATACGTCGTAAGTAGTAGACGCTGTGTCGCCGCCTGTACCAGTCCAGTTCGTGTGGAAGAACTCACCACGTGGACGATCAGTACGCTCGTAAGTGTGAGCACCGAAGTAGTCACGTTGAGCTTGAAGTAGGTTAGCTGGCAGACGCGCTGTAGTGTAACCATCTAAGAACGACAGTGCAGAGATAGTACAAGGCATTGGGATGCCTGCTTCTAGCGACTTAGCCGCGACTTTACGCCATGCGCTCAGGCTGTTTTGCAGGATGCCTTTAAAGTAGTCATCTGAACCTAGGAATGCGATATCTGGGTTTGCTTCGTACGCATCACGGATGTTACCTAGGAATGCAGAGCGGATGATACAACCACCACGCCACATTAGCGCAACGTTACCGTAGTTTAGGTCCCAACCGTTCTCGTTAGACGCTTCGCGCATTAGCATGAAGCCTTGAGCGTAAGAGATGATCTTAGAAGCCAGTAGAGCTTGGCGAAGTGCATCAACCCACTCTTGCTTGTCACCTTCAACTGGCGTGATTGTCTTGCCGAATAGAGATTCAGCTTCAACACGTTGATCTTTCAGTGCAGATAGGCAACGAGAGAATACAGACTCAGAGATTAGCGTCAGTGGAATACCTAGGTCTAGCGCGTTGATACCTGTCCATTTACCTGTACCTTTTTGGCCGGCAGTGTCTAGGATCTTCTCTACTAGTGGCTCACCGTCTTCATCTTTGTAGCCAAGGATGTCCGCTGTGATTTCAACAAGGTAGCTGTCTAGCTCAGTCTTGTTCCAGTCAGCGAATACCGCTTGCATCTCGTCTGCAGACATACCGAGACCATCTTTCATGAACTGGTACGCTTCAGTGATTAGCTGCATGTCGCCGTATTCGATGCCGTTGTGAACCATCTTAACGAAGTGGCCAGCACCGTCGTTACCAACCCAGTCACAACAAGGCTCGCCAGCGTCAGTTTTGGCAGAGATACCTTGGAAGATAGGCTTAACCGCTTCCCAAGCTTCCGCAGAACCGCCAGGCATGATTGAAGGACCGAAACGAGCACCTTCTTCACCACCAGATACACCAGTACCGATGAAGTGGATGCCTTTTTCACGACAATGTGCAACGCGACGGTTTGTGTCTGGGTAGTTAGTGTTACCACCATCGATGATGATGTCGCCTTCGTCTAGAAGCGGGATTAGGTTGTCAATGAACGCATCTACAACAGCACCAGCACGAACCATAAGCATCACTTTACGTGGCGCTTCTAGTTTCTCTACTAGCTCTTCCAGAGAGTAAGCACCAACGATGTTAGTTCCTTTTGCTGGGCCTTCTAGGAATTCGTCTACTTTCGCAGCAGTACGGTTGTGAGCAACCACTTTAAAGCCGTGATCGTTCATGTTCAGGATAAGGTTTTGACCCATTACTGCTAGGCCAATTACACCGATATCACCTTTCATTATTTCTCTCCAATTTCTCTAAAAATGGACGCTCGCATTACGCGATTTTTGCTGCTGCGTCTGAATCTAAGTACCACTCGGTCTCGCCAGCTTTAGACTGGATTTTCGCAGCTGGATAAGGCAGCTCGCTTGCCGGAGTAGTATGAATTTCGTTTACGATTTCAACTTTGCCTGCACCAAGTACAAGATAGCTGATACGTTTAGCGGCTTCTAAAACTTTCGCTGTTTTAGAAACACGAATCTGGCCTGATTCAGGGTGAGAAGCCAATACTGATAGGTTCTCATCTTGATAGTCAGTTTGGCCTGGGAACAGTGATGCTGTGTGTCCATCTGCACCGACGCCTAGCAGGATCCAATCGAAAACAGGCGTGCCGTTTTCCGTTGGAATCACATCCGCCATCTCTCGTGCGAATCGCTCAGCTTCTACTTTTGGTTCTTCTTCGCCACGGATGCGATGGATGTTTTCAGCTGGTAGGTTCACTTTGCTAAATAGCAATGCGTTCGCTTCACCGTAGTTGCTTTCTGCATCGTCAGGTGCCACACAACGCTCGTCACCCCACCAGAAGTGCAGGTTGTTCCACTGGATAGATGTAGCGTATTTGTCGGTTGATAGCAGCTTAAACAGCATTTTAGGTGTGCTACCACCCGAAAGTGAAATGTGAACAGGTCGACCAAGTTCGCTGAACGCTTTCATGTCGTTGGCTAAGCTTTCTACCACCTGTTCTGCTGTTGGGAAGATCTTATGGTTGATCATAGTTCGCAGTAGTCCGTGTCTGTTAGGTTCTTACATGGGAAACGCCAAGCTCTGTTAGCGCGTTGAAGTAGATCGTCTGCTTCTTTTGGCCCCCATGTGCCACAGGCGTAACCAAATAGCGCTTGTGGGTCTTGTTTGAAATCGAGAATTGGCTGAACGTACTTCCAGCAAGCTTCTACTGCATCAGTACGCGCAAATAGAGTAGCATCGCCATTCAAAGCATCAAGTAGTAAACGCTCATATGCGGTTAGCATCTGAGTCTCTTCCAAATCATTGTAAGAGAAGTTCATCTTCACTTCTTTGGCTTTAAAACCAGCGCCTGGCTCTTTTAGGCCAAAGCTCATCTGAATGCCTTCATCCGGCTGAATACGAATGATGAGTTTGTTTTCAGGTGCGTTCTGACCAAACACTGGGTGCGGCGTGTTCTTAAAGTGGATAACCACTTCTGTTACGCGTGTTGGCAATCGCTTACCGGTACGTACGTAGAATGGTACGCCGTTCCAACGCCAGTTGTTTATATAAGCTTTTAGACCGATGTAGGTCTCAGTGCGTGAATCGTCAGCGACGCCGTTTTCTTCACGGTAGCCAAGTAGATGCTCGCCACGAACGTCAGATGCGGTGTATTGGCCTAGAACTAGGTCTTTACGTAGCGACTCTTCGTCCAGAGGTTTCAAACACTGTAGAACCTTAACGACTTCGTCACGCATAGAATCTGCGTTAATTTGTGCTGGTGGCTCCATACCAACCATTGCGAGAACTTGCAGTAAGTGGTTTTGGAACATGTCGCGTACCGCACCAGAGCCGTCGTAATAACCGCCACGTTCCTCTACGCCAAGGAATTCCGCACCGGTAATTTCTACGTATTCGATAAAGTTACGGTTCCAAAGCGGTTCAAACATCGCATTTGAGAAGCGCAGAACCAGTAGGTTCTGTACTGTTTCTTTACCAAGGTAATGGTCGATACGGTAGATTTGGTGCTCTTGGAAGTGTTCGTGAATTTCTTTATCGAGCTTTTGAGCAGACTCTAGATCGTAACCGAACGGCTTTTCGATGATTAGGCGTTTCCAACCATCCTCTTCGTTACTTAGACCATGTGTAGCAAGGCTTGCAGGAATAACGCTGTATAGGCTTGGTGGAGTAGCTAAGTAGAATAGCGTGTTACGTTGCTCGAAGTTGTACTGTTCGGACAGTTGGTCAAGACGGGTAACCAGTTTGCTGTAGTCTGCGGTATCAGAGGTATTGATCGCTTGGTAGTGCAAGTGATTAATGAATGCATCTAGCGTTGCAGGCTCAGTTTTTTCCATTTCCTGAAGTGAGTGCTTCAGTTTCTCGCGGTAAGACTCGTCGCTGTATTCTGTGCGGCTGACGCCCAGAATGGCGAAGTTTTGTGGAAGCTGCTTACTCGCATAAAGGTGGTATAGAGCAGGGATTAACTTACGATACGTCAAGTCTCCCGAAGCACCAAAAATAACGATGCTGCTGTTTTCTGGTATTACCATCATCTTTCCCTTAGAAACGAGGTAGTTATCATGTGCCGTCAATGCTGGCCTTTGGAAGAGCCAACCCTATCAACGGGACTTCAAAATTGATAATCGGTGATGCCTATTACTTTGATAGCCAAAACCTTAATCTTCTTGAGCTATAGAGATAAATCTCAATTCGGCAGCGTATTGTCTATGAGTATTTGATATACATCAACCTTTGTGAAGGCAATCGATTAAATATTGACTAGTGAAAACTTCAGGTCATTGATTCTATAAGATTTATTTAGAATTCTGATGAACGCATCTGTATGGAGTTAAAACTCTATTTGTTTACATAATTGAAACGCTTAGGGTGGGTTTAGAATAAGGTTTTGAGGTGTGCTTTGACGGTTTGCATATGTTCTTCTCGTTCGACAGGAACGATTTGCTGCGGCGATAAGAACATCTCAGCGTATTTCTGATCAATTTCGTGCTCTAAGAAGAGCAAGTAAAGCTTAGGATCGATATGACCTGAAGTGGCCATGTGAGTCATGATGTTGAGTGACTCCTCCAGATTCTTCGCTTTTTTATAAGGTCTGTCACTGGAAGTGAGTGCTTCAAAAACATCCGCAATGGCCATGACTCTGGCTGGGATAGACAGTTGGTCCTCGTTTAACCCTCTTGGATACCCTTTCCCATCCATGCGTTCGTGGTGTCCGCCTGCTATTTCCGGAATATTTTTCAAATGCTCAGGGTAAGGAAGACGGCCAAGCATCGTAATCGTTTGAATGATATGGTCATTGATAATAAACCGCTCTTCATCGTTTAGAGTGCCGTAGCGAATTGAGAGGTTGTACAGCTCTCCGCGATTATATTTAAGGTTTCCGGGTTGAAGGATAAAGTGTTCTTTCCAGACATCCTGCGGACTTTCTCCCTGTTTCCATGGGATATGATGAACCTGTTTATCACTTAATAGTGGCTCCATCACTGGCAACGGCAATGCCTCACCAGCTCGTTGTTTTTCAACCCAGGATACACCAGCTTGATCATCCAAGGTTCTCTTCCACTGTCTTTTTGCTATGTTGTTGAGCCGCTCAATGGCAGATTCTTCCATTTGCTCACTACCGACATTACATTGAGCGATAAACTGAAATTCTTCATCTAACGTTTTGTGTGTGTCTTTCAGGGTGCGTTTTAATTCGGTCGCGCTACCTCCTTGGTAAAGACCTTGCCAATAATCCACTTCTGCTTGAGTTTTTAGCAGTTCAAAGCGCATTCGAATCTCATGGATTCTGTCGTAGATGGTTTCAAGTTTCGTCGCTTTATCAATGACATACTCAGGGGTAGTGACTTTACCGCAGTCGTGGAGCCATGCAGCAAGGTGAAGCTCTTCCCACTGTTTTTTATTCATACCAAATTGCGGGAAGTAATTGTCATCGTCCTGAGCGACCTGAGTCAGCATTTTTGTCAGTTCAGGGACACGCTGGCAGTGGCTACCAGTGTAGGGTGACTTGGTATCAATCGCTGAAGCAATCAGCTCAATGAAGGCATTTAACATGTCTTTTTGTTGCTGCATCTGGTCGATATTTTCTTTGGCGATTTCAGCAAAGCTGAGCAACTCTTTGAGGAATGCATGTTTATCGCTTTGTTCTTTGGTGATGGCGCGCTCATACCCGAGCAGCAAAATACCAACTAAACGTTTCTCTCGGTTGAGCAGCGGGAAGAAATAGACGTCAGAGTTATAGAAATACTCTTTATGTCGGTTGAGCGCATTATCACTTCGATTGAGGTGCATAATCTCGCCTCGACGCAAATCGGTCTCCAACCAAGCCGTCTCAGTCAGAAACTCATTTAGTTCAATCTTAAATGGAATGATGGCGTGGTTCGCTGCAGTCTCAAATGTTTTATGTTGTTCCGAGTAGGTGTAGAGAACAATGGTCTCTGCTTTTGTGACAAGGTAACTTTGGTGTGTGATGGTTTTAGCGAGAACTGAGAAATCCTGATTACTAGCCGTGTCGCGCAACAAGCGCAGCAAATCATGTAGAGTATGCTCCATCAGCTCAATCGATTCGGTCAGATTGGCGACTTCTTTGATGACACTTTTAGGGTAGCGGGTTTTTTTGAAATCAAAGCGAGCGATATTATCAGTGAGCAAGACAAGGTTTTGCAAAGGTGTCGCCAATTTATTCGCCACGACCCACACAACGACAAAACAAATAGCGAGCATAGCCATCGCAACGGTGATCTGTCGGTCACGCATCGAAAGTAAATTGGCTAACAGATCATCTTGTGGGGTCGCCTCTGCGAGAAGAAGGCGCACATGTTCATTTAGCACCACTGGGGTTAATGTTACCGCCCAGTTTTTACCATCGTCGACGACGGGCTCATAAAGTGTCTGGCTGCTATGACGATCGAGGATGGGGGAGAATAGACTGTTCTCAAGTTTTTGTTGAATTTGTTCATTATCTAGAGCGAGATCGACACCTGTCTGATGCTGAGCTAACACTCTGAATTGATTGTCAAAGAGCATAAGCTTGGTGTTGTCAGAAAAGCCAATCTCACCAATTTGTTGTGATAAGGAAGATAGCGTGAAATCGGCCGCTACCACTTTTCCGCCATCTACTGAGCGGCGAGATAAGGTCACGCCGTTGGTTTTCAGAAAGTAAAAAAAATACGGTTCGGTGAGGCGAATATCTCCGTCAAGATCGGCGTTGGTAAACCAAGGCCTGACTCTAGGGTCGAATTCGTTGTCGTTGGTTTTTTTGTATCCGATACGTTTGTGATTGCCATCCAAATAATGGAACTCATTTGAACCATCGACCTTTGTGAAATTGATCATCATGCTGGCTTTGGGTGGAGCGCCAAATCGTTCGCGAGATTTGTTGTCGCGCAGTGGACGAAGCATCGTAAACTCACCGTGCTCATTCGCATAGAATAAGGCGACTAGCCCCTGATTTCGTTGAAAAATTAACTCTAATGAAGAGAGGAATCGTTTCGCTTTGAGTGGAGCTTTACGTTCATCGATAACGGCACTCAGTGCCATGAAATCGAGAGTTGTAAGTATAGGGCCTGCTCGCACCCTGAATGTGGACTCAAGTTTTCGACTATTCTCACTGCTAAGTTCTTTAGCGCTGCCAGTCAGCAATTCCTGAGAGTGTCGATAGCTAATCGCAATTAACACAGTACCAACTAAGGTAGTCAGCACTAAAAACAAGCTTGTTATATGGATACTCAGCGAATAGCGACGTTTCTTCATGTCTTTCCCATTAACGAATTACTTAATAAGTATTGGTCAATATGCGAATCATGCAAAAGTTGTCGTTAAGCTTTGCAAGACTAATGCGCTAGTTTTCTGATTTACAAAGTAATATGTCGTTGAATCAACTATAACTAATAGAGGATGGGAAAAGGAAAAAACAGGATGCTAACGCTAAATTATCAGATTGAGGTGGCGACAACGCCAGAAACTATCTGGAAAGTGCTTACGGAAGTTGAGCTGTATTCACAGTGGGCGAGAGTATTTTCACCTCAATCCCAGTTCGAAGGCGAATGGTTGGAGGGGAGCAATGTGTCCTTCTTCGATCCAGAGCTAGGTGGGACTCGAGCTATTGTTGACCGTATCGAGAAGCACAAAGTAATTGAATATCATCATATTGCTATCTTCAACCCAGATCATATACAAGACATAGACAGTGATTCTGCTAAGAAGTGGATTGGCAGTAAGGAAAGTTATCAGATCATGTCGCTGGAAAATTCAGTCTTGCTTAAAGTGACAATTGAAACTCATCCTGACTTTGTCAGTATGTTCAATAGTGGATGGGAGAAGGCGCTGCCATTGATCAAGGTAATATGTGAGCAACAAGGAAGTTAGACTGGTAAAATATCGATCAGACTTTGGGAGATTTAGGAAGCTGACATTATGAAGCTTGTTGTTGACACTCACACTCACACTTATGCGAGTGGTCACGCTTACAGCACACTCATTGAAAACGCTAAACTAGCAAAAGAGCATGGTCTGGAGATGTTTTGCACCACTGATCACGCAGAATCGATGCCGGGAGCGCCACACTACTGGTTTTTTTCTAATCAGCGGGTCTTGCCTCGATTTATAGAAGGCGTTGCCGTCATTCGTGGTGTTGAATCCAATATTCTAAACACGAAGGGGGAAGTGGATATCCATCCCTCAACAGATAAGAATCTAGATTGGGCGATTGCCAGTTTTCACGAGCCTGTATTTCGCCCTTCTAGTAAAGAAGAGCACACTGAAGCCCTCATCAATACTATTCGTGGTGGTCGAGTTGATGCTCTGGGGCATCTAGGCAATCCGAACTTTGACTTTGATTTTGAATCGGTTCTAACGTGTGCCAGAGAGCATAACGTAGCAATCGAAATCAACAACACCACATTAAAAGGCAACAGCAGAGTGGGAAGTGTTGAACGCTGCCACGAAATCGCCCAGATTGGTAAAAAACTGGGAGTGTATTTTACCACGGGTAGTGATGCTCATTTCTGCCAGGATGTTGGTAATCTCAGTTTAGTGTCTGATTTGATGGATGATGTCGGTATCGACAGTGCGCGGGTTATCACGTATTCTGCTCGCCAATTCCTCGATTTCCTTGAACTACGTGGCCGAGCACCGATAGAGGATTACGTCAATTTATAAGTTGATACAATTTTCATCTCAAGTGTGCTGACTGAATTCAGTACACTTTCCCCTCCTATTCCAAGATAAGAACAATACAATGAGAAAGTTAATTCCAGCTCTTGCACTGATGGTATCAGCACAGGCTTTTGCGTCAGATTTCGACCTGAAAGCAACAATGAAGCAAATGAAAGTTGAATTTAAACACGCTGCTGAAGCAACTGAAATTACTGATATGAAGACAGCGGTGACTAATCTGTCTGAACTGGTAGAGCAGTCAAAGCGTGGTGACTACCCACCAGAGAAGTTTGATATCTACTTTGAGGGTTTCAATAAGCTATCGGGTGCGTTGGATAAAGTAGAAGCGCAATTGGACGCTGGCGATATGGCGTCGGCAAAAGAGTCTTTGCGTCAGGTCGATGAGCTTCGCATTGAATATCACGACAAACGTAACCCAAGTATCTGGAGCAAGCTATTCGGCTAGATTGATGTTTGATTCGGGCTGTTGCTGAACTGAGCTTGCAAGAAGGGCAGGAGTAACAGTCCAATAACCGCTGAGCAGATCGAAATTGTGACGAAAAATCCAGTCCAGTGGAAATGCTCCATAATGATAGCCATAGGGTAGCCTGCCAGCGCCGCTCCCATATACGCAAATAGCCCGACAAAGCCCGTTGCTGCACCCGCTGAGTCTTTGTGCGAACACTCTGCAGCGGCCATACCGATTAGCATTTGTGGTCCAAACACAAAGAATCCAATGGCAAAAAATCCTGCGGCCTGAAAAGCAAAATTCGTCACTGGCATTAGCCACAAAGCGGCCACTGACAAGAAGACTCCCATCGCAAAAATCAGGTTCATTGGGCCACGATTACCACCAAATAATTTGTCTGAGCCCCAACCCGCAACCAGAGAGCCGATAAAGCCACCGATTTCAAACAAGGATAAAGCGGCATTTGCGTTGATCAAGTCGAAACCATGCTGCTCGGTAAGGTATAGGTTACCCCAGTCATTGACCGCTGTTCGAACGATGTACACCAACACGTAGCTAAACGCCAACAACCAAATGTATTTGTTGTTCAGGACATAGGTACGCAGAATTTGGTGGGGTTTCAGGCCAATACCGTCATTCTCTTGTGCTAGCTCAAGCTTGTCGTTTTTCCATCGGCCAATGGTGGGTAACCCCATGGTGATCGGCTTGTCTCTCAGCCTCCAACAGAGGAACAACCCGATGACGACCCCAATAATCCCCGGAATAACAAAGCCTTCCCGCCAGCTGTAATGCAGTACCATGTAACCGACGACAAGAGGAATTAAGGCTCCGCCCACGTTGTGAGCCGTATTCCAGATAGCCCAGAAGAAACCGCGTTCAGAGCGTGAATACCATGTCGTCAGCAGTTTAGAACAGGAAGGCCAACCCCAGCCCTGAAACCAGGCATTGAGTACCCAAAGCGTGAACAGCGCATAGAGTGAACTGGATAAGCCAAACAGAATGTTAATGATGCCCGTTGCAATTAATCCCAGCCCCATGAAGTAGCGCGGATTAGAACGATCGGAAACGATGCCGGAAATGAACTTAGACAGGCCGTAGGTCAGATAGAAGAACGTGCCCATCAAACCTATGTCACTTTTGTCTAAACCTAAGTCTGCGATCAAAGCAGGTGTCGCATAGTTAAAAGTCTTGCGGGTGAAGTAAAAGCCGGCATAACCGAGATACATACCGACCATGATATGCAGCCGCCAGTACTGGTAAGTCGATTTCATCTCGTGGGTAGTGTGATTAGGTTGAGCGATAGAATCTGACATAAGTTACACCTCAAATTCCCGGCAATTCGACACGAATAGAAGTACCATGCTGCTCTGATTCATGCTGGCTATAGCTGCGAATATTAAATCGCCCGCCGAGGGCCTGCACTCGCTCTTGCATGCCTTTTAAGCCAAAGCCTTTTTGGCTGTCCTGTAGTTTGAATCCAATGCCGTTGTCTTGAATCTTGAGTTCGACTTCGTCTCCCAGTTTGATATCAATCTCTAAACGGCTAGCCTGAGCGTACTTCTGCGCATTGTTAAGAGCTTCCTGACATATCCGATACAAGGTCGCACTGGTCGCATCGCTTAACGTAGATACATGCCCACCTTGCAGTTTGAACGAGACGTCAACGCCTTGCTGCTCAAACTCCATTTCGCGAACTAACTGTTGCAGAGCTTCTATCAGATCAAGGTCATCCAGTGCTTTGGGTCTGAGGCGAGTCAACAGCCCTTTAGTGGTGTCATAAACATTCAGCGATAAAGATTCGATGGTGGTGGCGCAATTGGCGCTCATCTCGGGGCTTTCAACTCGCTTAATGATGCTGGCTTGAGTGCGGATGGCAGTAATATTCTGGCCGATTTCGTCGTGTAATTCGCGTGCGACTTCCTGACGCACGGATTCCTCAGCCTTAACCAACTGACGGGATAAGTTTTGGTTGCGACTTAACTCGTGGCGCAATTTTTGGTTCAAATCTCGTTGGCGCTGGACTGCCATGCCCAGCAATATCCCTGTTAAGGTCTGTGCCGTAATCGACAATAGAAGGTCGGTGACTTCGATTTGTGACACGCCGCTGCGTGCTGCAATCAAGGCGATGCTGTTGAGTAGGGTACCAAGCATGGCACCTTGCCAGCCGTAGCGAAAAGCGAGCAGGATGATAGGAATCGCAAGGCAGAAGGGGGCAAAACGACGTAGTTCATCGGGAAGCCCAATTTGCAGCGCTATGCTGACAGAAAACACTATCACGAACAGAATAATTGGTTTGACGTTGAACTGAATAGGCTGGCTGATCAAATTGGAAGTCAACGGGAGCCAAGTGCTTTGAAATAGGTAGTTCCAGACCAGATAACAGGTCGGGACCAGCATGAGCCCACCAGTGACGCTAACCAGCCAAACTAGGCTGGGTGACTCAACGTGACTACTTACAGCAGCAACATTGATCAGCGACGACACTATAATTGCAGCTGCCTGAACCAGCAATCGCTGAGATTGCGCCCCGTAGTTAAATCGCACCGCCATAGCAGTAACTGGAATACTGGCGGCACTGGCTGCTAAAACGGTAAGCCATTGAGGCTGGTCTAGCAATAGCGCTAGAGAGATCGTCAGCAGCCATTCGGCCGCATAAATTGCAGGCCAGTGCTTTTTGGCTGTGTGTAGGGTGACTCCCAGTCGCAAAGCGAAGGGAAAAAAGAGAATAGCCAGCTCAGCGTCATTAACGAAATAATAAGAAATGACCCATAAGCAAAACCAGCTGCACAGGGTAATGAACCAAGCACAGGCAGAAGTGATCAGGTAGTTGCGCATTAGAGCGGGATTTCCTGACTGAACAGCTTAGCCAGCTCAACGTTGTTTTTGACCGCGAGTTTGTCCATGGCATTAGCGCGATGAACGTGAACCGTCTTGTGGCTCAAGCCGAGCTGGTTAGCTACTAACTTAACATCCATGCCTGTCGCAAGCAGCTCACAGACTTGTTTCTCCCGCTTAGTTAGCTGATTTAATGAAGCGGTCGCTTTTTTAGGAGAGGCTAACTTCAAGGCGATTTCTGGGGTTAAATAGCAGCCTCCAGTGGACGCGGTACGTACCGCTTGAACCAGCTCTTCCGGGCTACATCGTTTAGTCAAATACCCAAGAGCCCCTGCTTCAAGCGCTTTTTCTACCATCGCGGGAGAATCATGGACACTCAGCATAACGCAGGCGATGCCAGAGGGTAGCGATTCAAGTAGAGCTAGGCCACTTTCATCAGGCATCGATATATCGGTAATGCACACATTGGCGCCGCTACCGGGTAAGCCTTGTTTTGCATCGGACACAGAGTTGAATTCACCAACAACGTTAATGTCACTTTCCAAGCTTAGAAGCTGGGCGAAACCGGATCGGACGATGACGTGATCATCAACGAGAGCAACATTAATCATGGCAATTATCCAAAGCAAGGCAGAGTGCGGGGTAAGTTACCGTTAAGTTTACCAATAGGCAAATAGCGTTTGGAACTAAAAAAAGCGCTATCTATATCTCTCTGATTCAGGCAGAACAGCGAGTATTAGATAGCGCTAACTGGGGGTATTAAGCGTTTACTTGAGCGAGTTTTTTCTTAGCTTTAAGAATCTTCTTCTCTTCAGCAATGGCGACGAACGCAAGTAAGCCGATACAGATAGCCGCAGAAGTATCGAGTGCAGCAAAAGTACCTTGCCAACCCGTCAGGCCAAAAATAGGCGTGCCGTCTGCAATCATACCCAGACCAAGTTTCGCGAAGCTATCACCAATCAGGTACGCAAATGTGCCTTTCACACCGTCAGCAACACTGATGGCTTTCTTCGGTACAAAGCCAACGGCTGCAACGCCAATCAGCAACTGAGGACCAAATACAAGGAAGCCTAATACGAACAGTGACGCTAGGTACATGAACTCGCTGGTGGCATGTTGGTAGAACTCGAGTGACACAATAATCAAGCCAAGTGATACACAAGCAACAAGCGCACGGCGACCGTTAGCTAAGTCTGACAAGTAGCCCCACATTAATGTACCGACCAGTGCACCTACTTCGAATAAGGTGAAACCAGAAATTGCCGCTTCTTTAGATAGACCAAGCTCTTGGTAGGCATAAACCGTTGACCATTGGTCGATACCAATACGCACGATATAAAGGAAAATGTTGGCGAAACACAGTAGCCAGATCACTTTGTTTTTCAGTACATATTCAACAAAGATTTCTCGCTTAGACATTTGCTGCTCTTCCGCGGCATTGTCTTCTTCACTGACAGCTTCATCGAACAGCTCTTCCACTTTACCCAAGCCGTAGGCCTCTGGAGAGTCGCTACCAAAACGCATCCCGATAAAACCTACAATTAAAGCGATGATAGATGGGAAGATGAACATACCAATCACGTGACCATCGAATAGGTAATTCGCGCCAAATAGAGCGACACCTGCAGCGCCTGCACCACCTACGTTGTGCGACATGTTCCACAGACCAAGGTATGAACCGCGCTTGTTACGTGGTGTCCATTTGGTGATGGTTGAGTAGCTAGAAGGGCCGCCCGTACTCTGGAAGAAACCACTTAACGCATAAAACGCTATCATGAGGAATAGGCTGATGCTACCGCCTCCCATGCTCATACTGAAACCCAGCATGGCAAGGCCCGAAAGGATCAACATGAAGGGTAGGAACTGCTTGGTGTTTTTGCCATCGGCGTAATAAGAAACCACAGTTTTACCAATGCCGTAAGTGATCGAGAAGCCAAGGCCAATCATACCTAACTCGGTCATTGATAGGCCGTAAGTGGAAATCATATCGTTCTGAGCGATATTGAAGTTCTTACGGATCAGGTACATGGTCATATAGCCGATGAATACAACCAAGTAAGATTGTAAAAAGGGTTTAAACCACATTTTTCGGCGAACTTCGACTGGCAGATCCAGTGTTGGTTTGCGCACTTGTTCTAGAAATTTCAACATAGTGAATCCTTAGAGCCCGGCTTAGCCCGTTGGGCAAAGCAAATAAAAAATTCGGTTGATTTATCTGACAGGCAGTCAGGAGTAAATCGATGGCGCTAAGTGTATTCATCGCGGTTCGTTGTGGCTTGAGAGATGCTCCTAGGCTGATTAGGAAAATTTCCTAGATCGAGTTGGTTAGTGAGTGTTTCGTGAATAGTGTCACATGATTGATTGGACTCGTTTCGGTTAGTTATTGTTCTTTTTGTAGAAAAGTTATGACTAAGCTTATGTTTTGCAGCACAACTGGCTGAGTTTGTTAACTTCACGTTATATAGTTACAGCTAACAAATCGAGAGTGATCATGTTACGCGCAACGAATTTTAACCGGACGATGTTATTGGCGAGTGCCCTGAGTTGGCTGCTCGTTTCTCTGATGCCGGTCATAAATGCGCACGGCTCAAACGCAGGAGTTTGGGCTACGTTATGTACCATCAATGGTTTCGAGCTGGTTCAGGTCGAAGAAGGTAAACCGGAAACTCAGCACGGCAAGCCTTGTCCATTCAGTCACTTTTCCTCTTTCCATCAGGATTCACTTCCAACACCACCTTACTTTACACGACAGTCGTATGTGAGTGATGAAGCGTATGCTTTTTTGGCTCTAAGCGTTCGCTATCAGCTTGCACTCCCACGTGCGCCGCCTTTGTCGATTGCTTGATATAAAAATAAAATTATTAAATAAGGCATAGCGCCTCACTGTAAAGTCTACGTTCAGCAAACACTATTGAATGATCAATTCGGATTGAATCCGAAGGGTTTTGCTGCGCGCAATAAAAAGGAAATTGTAATGTTGGGTAGTCAAACTCAGACTTCACCTAAGGAATCTTCACGCCTATCTTCAGAGAAGGCTCGAACCAAATCACGCTACTTCATGACGTGGCGCTGGCACTTTTATGCTGGCCTTTATGTCATCCCATTTATGCTTATGCTCAGCCTGACAGGGCTTGTCATGCTGTTTGATGATGAAATCGAACAAGCTCGATATCAGGATGAGTTGGTTGTTATGCCTGAATCTTCAAAAGTTCCGGTTTTGCAGCAGCTAGAAAGCGTTCAAGCTAGTTACCCAACTGGGCAGGTTACTCAGTATATCCCTGCCGCTGAAGCAAACTTGGTCAATAAGTTCAGTGTGCGTCTGGAAGATGGCACTTCGGTGTTTGTCACCGTGAATCCCTATAGTGGGCAAGTATTAGGTGAAATAGATCGCAGTGACAGCTGGTATCAGCTTGCGAATGAAATCCACGGAACCTTGTTGATTGGTCAATGGGGTGATTACTTAATCGAAGTCTCTGCTAGCTTGAGTATCTTACTGTTGGTGACGGGTATCTATTTGTGGTTACCAAGGGACAACGCAAGCAAAGCAGGATTTCTGAAAGTGCGCTTTACATCGGGCACACGTATCTTGATGCGCGATCTGCACGCGAACTTGGGTGGTGTATTGTCCGTTGTGTTACTGTTTTTCGTCATTTCAGGTTTGGCTTGGGCTGGCGTTTGGGGCAGCAAACTGGTTCAGGCATGGAATACGTTTCCCACTTACTACACTTGGGGCGATAAGCCAGAGTCACTGCTGACTCACGCTGACCTCAACCACGGTAGTGAGGAAGAAATGCCATGGAACTTAGAACAAGCTCCGTTACCTGAATCGACGGGGCATGTTCATGGCAGCGAAGATCATGCTCATCATGAACATAGCTCGTATGATATCAGTCAGAGTATTGGCATCGATTCTATAGTCGAGCAAGCACAGCGCCTTGGTTTTACTCAGTTTAAGCTCTTTTTACCTCAGTCTGAAACGGGCGTATATACATTAGCAGCGAATTCTATGGCGGGTGACATTAGCGATCCGAGAAAAGATAAAACCACTCACATAGACCAGTACACAGGTGAAGTGTTGGTGGATGTGACATGGGAAGACTACAGTTTGTTCGCTAAATTTATGGCAGCAGGAGTGTCTTTGCACCAAGGGGATGTCAGCGTGGTTAACAAGATACTCAATGTTTTGTTTTGTGTTGCGTTCATCTCTATTTCCATCACTGGTATTGTGATGTGGTGGATCAGAAGGCCATCAGGCAAGACTCGAATCGGTATTCCGCCTCGCTTTGAAAGTGATGGTATCTGGAAGGTAGGAGCCATTACACTCGCTATGGTTTCAGTCTTTTTCCCGCTAGCAGCGGTGACTATCGTGCTCTTTGGTGCGATTGATTGGTTTGTTTTCCGGCAGAAAATGGAAACGTCAGCAGCCTAGTACAACAACAAAAAAGGCCACCTATTGGTGGCCTGATTCACGTATGGCTCGGTTATTTTACTGACCAGTCGATGGTCTCACCAGCACGAATTGGCACGACAATGTCCTGACCAAATGGCATTGATTCTGCAACTGCCCATTCTTCTTTAGTGAGCGTCACGGTATCTGAGTTACGCGGTAGACCATAGAAGTCGGGGCCATTGTGGCTCGCAAATGCTTCAAGGTTCTCTAGCTTACCCTCTAGCTCAAACACTTCTGCATAAAGCTCTAGCGCTGCGTGAGCGGTATATGAACCAGCGCAGCCACACGCTGCTTCCTTCATACCTTTCGCATGCGGAGCGGAATCTGTACCTAGGAAAAACTTCTTGCTACCGCTGGTTGCAGCTTCAATCAGCGCTTTTTGGTGGGTGTTGCGCTTAAGAATCGGCAGGCAATAGAAGTGAGGTTTAATTCCACCAACCAACATGTGGTTGCGGTTATATAGCAGGTGGTGAGCTGTGATGGTTGCTGCGACATTATCGTTGGCATTTTTAACAAAAGTTGCCGCATCCGCCGTTGTGATGTGCTCAAGTACGATCTTCAATTCTGGGAAATCATTGACGATGGGTGCCAAAACCGTATCTAGAAACTCTTTTTCACGGTCAAAAATATCGACATCATGAGTCGTCACTTCGCCGTGGACCAGAAGCAGCATGCCGACTTCCTGCATTGCTTCAAGCACATGGTAGATGTTTTTAGCAGAAGTCACACCAGAATCAGAGTTGGTTGTTGCGCCAGCAGGGTAGAGCTTGGCTGCCACCACTTTACCTGAAGCTTTCGCTTTGCGAATTTCATCGGGTGAAGTGTTATCCGTCAGATACAACGCCATCAAGGGCTCAAATTGTTCGCTTGGTTTTTCTGCCATGATGCGCTCACGATAAGCGAGTGCCATTTCAGTGTCAGTAACTGGTGGGACTGTGTTCGGCATGATTAGCGCTCGACCATTGTAGCGGCTGATGTCGCGGACGGTATCTGTTAGAACATCACCATCGCGTAAGTGAACATGCCAGTCGTCAGGACGAGTGATCGTAAGTGTTGTCATTATTGCTCCCACCATAATAATAAGTTGTCTTATTGGAGCCTAAGCATCAACGAAAACTGTGAAGGCAAACGCTTACGCTTAGGCGACAGGATGATAGTGCAAAGTGCCTTTTAATGCATCTGTTTTTTACTTTTGAAGTGGGTTGGATGAAAGAAAAGGGCTAATCCGTTAACCCTGAAATATCGGATTTTCATATTCCGTTATACAACACAACAATGTTTGGAGTACCGCATCTGGGATAATGCGGTAAATCCATACTAGCTAGCTGAAATATTAGAACAAGTTAATTTAATGTATTCTTACATAAGGGAGTGGGGTGTTAACAGTTTTCAAGACAAAGACATATTTCGATACGCTTTATGATGAGGTTTCGAGTTAATTATCGGATTCACAAAGTTTGAAGTGAATTTTATGATTGGAACTGACATCTTCATGAAACATCTCGTTAGAGAGTCGGGTATAATCGCAGCAAATAACAAAGCTCAGGATTAGCAATGTCAGCTCCAACTCTTTCTCAAATCAACGTTTTCCCAGTTAAATCCTTAGGCGGTATCAGCCAATCTTCTGCTTGGGTAGAAAGGCAAGGTCTGATGTTTGACCGTCGTTTTATGCTTGCTTTGTCTGATGGTTCCATGGTGACGGCACGTAAGTATCCGCATATGGTTAAAGTTCAGTCGAGCTTGACGCCAGACGGTTTAATTTTTGTTGCTGAAGGCAAACCGCCGCTTCGCTTAAAATACTCAGATTTTAAAATGCAGGAAGCCCCTGCTCAGGTATGGAAAGATAATTTCACCGCGTATACCACAACGGACGAAGCGGACGACTGGTTTAGCGATGTCTTGCAGCAGAGAGTAGAGTTGTTGTTTTCAGGTGAACAATCGAACCGAGTGCGGGAGAAAGTTGGGCACAACGTCAGTTTCGCCGACGGTTACCCAATGCTTGTGATTGGTCAGGGGTCTTTGGATGAGCTCAACCGTCGCAGCCCTGAACACCACTCAATGGACCAGTTCCGTGCCAACCTGATTGTTTCTACGACTGAGGCGTTTGAGGAAGACAGCTGGAAGCGAATCCGTATTGGGGAAGTGGAGTTTGAAGCGGTTAAAGCGTGTGAACGCTGCATCCTGACAACGGTTGATGTCGATAAAGGTGAATTCAGGTCAAGCAAAGAGCCACTCAACACACTGTCTCAGTTTCGAGCAAACGAGCGAGGTGGCGTTTTCTTCGGTCAAAACCTAGTCGCTAAGAACGAAGGCATGGTTTGTCAGGGAGACGTTGTTGAAGTTCTCGAATACAAAGAGAAAGAATTTTATCCAGACAACACTCCGGCACAATTGGTGATGACGTGTGTTGAACGTGAAGAGATTGCTCGTGACTTTGTGACATTTTGGTTAGAACCAGAACACGGCACCGCTCCTGTCTATCTACCTGGCCAGCACTTACCGATTTCATTGGATATCGATGGTGAAAAAGTCGCGCGTCGCTATACGCTTTCTTCTAGTCCCTCAAGGCCTGGACGGTTGGCTATTTCTGTCAAACGTATTGACGGCGGGCGAGTATCCAACTGGCTCAACGACAATCTGAAAGTCGGTGATACGTTAGCTTGCGAAAACCCTGATGGCAGTTTCCATCTTGGAGATAAACACGACCAACCCATTTTACTTTTGTCTGCGGGAAGTGGCGTGACACCAATGCTGTCGATGCTGAGATACTTATCTGATTACGATCAAGCGGATGATGTTATCTTTTACCATCAGTGCCGCAGTGTAGAAGATATACCTTGTAAAGAAGAGTTAGATACCTACAAACGTAAACACCCTGGCTTGAGAGTGCTGATTTCGTTGTCTCAGCCACCTATCGACTGGTTTGGTTTAAAAGGGCGTTTAACGACCGCACACCTAAAACAGATAGAAAATCTTGAACAGCGTCAGGTGTTCGTATGTGGGCCTGATGGTTTTATGCAGAAAGCTAAGAATCTTCTGTTGAAGAAAGGTCTGCCAGAAGAGTGTTACCACCAAGAAGCATTTGGTGTTTCGCAAACCAGTACACAACCTTTTAAAGAAGTACAGATCAGTGTTAACGGCCAACTGTTTGTCGGTAATAACCAAAAGCCACTGTTGGAACAAGCTGAGGACGCAGGTATTCCGATTGCGCACAGTTGCCGCGCTGGTTTGTGTGGTGCATGTAAGGTGACGGTTGAATCAGGAAAAGTTCACCAACCAGATGTGCCAGGATTACAAGATCATGAAATGAACATGGGTATTGCTCTAGCTTGTTGTTGTGTCCCTGAAACTGATATCGAAGTGGTGAATTAAACACAACTTAGGACAAGTCATCTGAAAGGTAAAAGCCCCAGACCAAAGGTCTGGGGCTTTTTTTAGTGTGAATACTTTGTTTAATTTGTATTTAGGACGTATTCATCAGTCTGAGCCAACTGACGTGTCGTAACTCAGTCGCATAATGATATTAAAAACAATAGGATAGTGTAACTGTCCGATCGGACAGGTTTTGTGTTAAAATTGATACGATTTGGTAGATTAAAGCAGAAAATATAGACATAACTAATCAAATTAACTTCGATTATTTGTGTTGAAATTGAGAAATACTATTTTCTGTTACTGGTACGGTTTAATATGCCCACCTAATAGCGCTCTCGTCACTGCTTGGCAGCGATTGGTTGCTCCGAGCTTCTTACAGGCATTACTGAGATGGAATTTTACGGTTCTTTCAGTGCAGTCGACAATATCAGCTATCTCAGAAGCGCTCTTTCCATCGGCGGCCCAAGTTAGGCACTGAATCTCTCTGTTAGTCAGCATGGCTTGCGAATGTTCGGTCTGCGATGCGTGAGATAAACGCGAAAGGTTTTGCACAATAAGAGGAACAATCAGTTGAGCAAATAGCAATACGTCGGTGTGGGTAGGGTAGGCAATAACATCTGATGTCGCGAAACTGAGCATACCCACTTCACCATTTAATCCATGGATTGGAATGCTGATTCCTTGTTCAATCCCCTGGATATGGGACAAAGAAAAAAGCTCCTGACTGTGGATGTCTATTTGTTTGGAAGATTCCCAGACACTGGGCATACAGTTTGATGCGCCAAACTTGCAAATAGGATCTACGTACATCAGCCCCAAATTACATGAATCTTCTCGGCAATCGGCGGGGAAGTTGTCTACGACGATAAAACGACCATTTTTAATATGCGGGTCAAACGATACACCAAGTACAAAATACTCACTGTTAACTATATGGTTTAACTGCTCAAGCAACCTTCCCATTGATTCAATAGAATCAATGGTTTGGTAGTCATCTATCAGACGTAAAATTTCTTTCATTGAGTGCCATAAACGCGACTTTTTATTACTTATAACAAATTACAATCGGGTTATGTAATATTTTTCTCACGTTAAAAGTGAGATTGAAGGATTTTTGAACATACTGATAAGTCGAAATAGAAAAAGGCGCCCAATGGCGCCTTTTTCTATTTTACCACCTGAAGAACGGTGTCATTTTCTTTTGCGTAAGATTCAATTTCTTTAGGTGGTTTTCTATCAGTAATAATTAGATCGACGTCAGCGATAGTGCCAAGTTTTACCATAGCATTGCGACCAAATTTACTATGGTCAACACCGAGGAAGACGGAGCGACTGTTTTCTATGATGGCGCGTTTGACGCGAACTTCATGATAGTCAAAGTCGAGCAGTGAGCCGTCATAATCGATCCCTGAAATACCCAGAATGCCGAAATCGAGACGGAATTGAGAAATAAAATCTAATGTCGCTTCACCAGTGACGCCGCCATCTTTGCCACGAACCTCTCCACCTGCCAAGATCACTTTGAAGTCGGGCTTCGACATCAAAATAGTCGCGACATTAATGTTGTTGGTTACGATACGCAGATTCTGATGTTTGCCTAGTAGTGCTCTTGCGACGGCTTCTGGAGATGTTCCGATATCAATGAACAAAGTCGCGCCATCTGGAATGTGCTTGACCAATTCCAGCGCGATCTGGCCTTTTTCCTTTTGATAGGAAATCTGGCGAGTCTGATACGAGGAGTTCTCTGCACTAGATGTGATAGTCGCTCCACCGTGGTTGCGGCGAATCTTGTTGTCATCAGCTAGCTCATTGAGGTCACGACGAATCGTCTGTGGGCTCACGTTAAATCGTTCAACCAATTCGTCAGTACTGACAAAACCTTGAGTTTGCACCAGTTCAATAATTTCCTGATGACGCTTAATGGCTTTCACTAACAATGTCCTTGTCTGTTGGAATGGAGTAATTCTACGGTTTGCGTGAGGCAAAGCAATGATTTGTGAGCGAAACTGGCTGGTTAAAGTTCGTTTTAAGAAAATGTTCACATAAACGAGCATTAATCATTAGGGTTAGAGCTTCTGGCTGCGATTGCGTCCTTTGTTTTTCGATACATAGAGCGCTTTATCAGCACGACGGTACAAATCAAAAAAATCCTTATCTTTTTCTGTTAATTCGGTGACTCCGCAACTGATGCTGAAATTGTTGTTGTCAGTAAAAAAGGGAAAAGAATAAAAGTCACAACGCAGGCGTTCGGCGATCTGGAGTGCTTGCTCTGCGTTCGTTTGATGCAGAACGATGAGGAACTCTTCCCCGCCGATTCGCCCGCAGGAATCGGTTGAACGTATATGAGAGCGAGCAATATCTGCCAACTGTACGATGACCTCGTCACCATGGTCATGGCCGAAGGTATCGTTAATATGCTTGAAATGGTCGATATCAATCACGATGCAAGAAAGAGATAGATCGTGGGTTTGAGCATGAGCAAACTCTTCAGAGAATTGGCGCCACAACTTCCGGCGATTGTACAACTTAGTAAGATCGTCGGTATTGGCAAGCTCAGCCAACTTTTCACGCATTTCAACAATGTCAGTAATATCTGTTGAAACACCGATCAAGCCAATAACTTCGTTAGTTACAGAGCTGATGATCGGCTTTTTAATCGCTCTGTAAACTCTTAACTTGCCATCTGGAATAGCTCGAGCGTGTTCTTCATTGATCACCGTTTCACCAGTTTCGAACACAGATTGGTCGGTGTGGAGAATATCTTTAAGAAGATCGTGCTGAAAGTAGTCGTAGTCAGTTTTGCCTTTTAGTGACTCAAGATCGGTTTTAAACAGTTCTAGAGTGAGTTGATTCGCGTAGAGGTACTCTCCTTTGCGATTCTTAACGAAGACGTAAGAGCCGATTTCATTGAGTACTTCTTCATGCAGTGCAAACTTATTATCTTCGTATATCTCTTCAATATGCTCCAATTCGATCATAAGACCTCCCTGTAGTGTGAGGTCTAGCCTTATCCTGACGTCTTATTGATGTTGTTTAATATAAACATATACTCTTTTGCCGGACTCCACCTATACCTGCTTAACATTTTGCAGACTTTCATCCGTTCTTCGCACACGTTTTATTTGTGAGAGTATGACACCAGAGATCACCATAATTCCGCCCATGATGTGGTAACTCTCAATGTTCTCACCCAGTAAAGTTGCTGCCAGAGCCACCGCTACAACAGGAAGCAGGTTCATGAACATCGCACTCGAGTCCGCACCTATAGCATCAATTGCTTTGACCCACATCCAAGGCGCGAGGAGAGAGCCAGCTAAGGATGCATAAGCAATCAGAGAAACAGAACCTGGCGTTGGGGCTAAATGCTCACTCGATAGCCAAAGTGGAGTCAGTATGAGTACAGCGAACAGCCCTTGTATATAGATGAGTATCCAGTTAGACAAAGGCATTCTCCAGCGCTTTATAAGTACACAATATGTGGCGTAGCAAATGGCTGCCAACACCATCAGGGCGTCGCCTTCAGTGACACTTTGGTGGAGGAAGAAAACCATATCTCCTTGCCCTAGCATGAAAGAGAGACCAGCCAGAGAGATAATGCCACCGATAATACTGAGCGGTGAGATGCTTTTTCCAAGGAGCGGTACGCTCATAAATACACTAAGGAGCGGAACCAGTGAGGTGATTAACGCCATGTTGGAAGCCGTGGTGGTTACGCCCGCGTAGTACCCCAGAGATTGATTTAATACCATGCCAAGTAAAGCGAGGAAGGCAAGTTTGTTCAAGTGAGGCTTGATTACAGTCCACTGCTTGATGACTTGAGGTAGACAGAAAGGGGTGAGTACCAACATGGCAAAAAACCAGCGAAAGAAGCTCATAGCACTGGGTTCGATTACTGAAGCGGCCATTTTATTGATGATGGCATTGCCTCCCCAGATAAAGACAGTAAAAAGTGGAAGTAAGTAGATCATGTGATCTCAATCTCAAAGTGAACAGTGGAAGTGAGTTTGACAGGTCTGTATGATTGTAGATATCTCTTAAAAGACATCGAGCGCGATAGGAAGACAAATTTGAGAAAATCGGTCAAACACCTTCATCCTTCCTTATCAATAGATAAGGCACCATCAGATGTGTTTATGAATTTTGAAGCGTTCCTGTCGAACACGGAAACGAGAATGCATAGCCATCCGTGGGGCCAAGTTCAGCTCATTAGTGGTGGTATTCTGGAAATGGAGGCGGAAGGCACTCGATTTCTTGCACCACCGCATCTTGCTATCTGGGTGCCCGCAGGTGTTATGCATACCAGCTACAATCGCAAACCATTGTCGTATTGTTCACTGAACGTAGCACAAGATCTGACCACGCACTTTCCCGACTGTACCAGTTTGATCAAAATTACGCCTATCGTGTCCTCAATCATCGATGATTTTCGCCAGCGAGGGATCAATGTGGCGCAAACAGAGCAAGATAAACGCTTAGTGCAGGTTTTACTGGATCAACTGGCGACACGAGATACTCAGCATCATTTTCTGCCATCTTCAGATAATAAATACCTAGCAAGAATATTGGCCGCAGTAGAAGAAAACCCGATTGATAATACCAGCCTGTCCGAGTGGGCTGAGAAGGTACATACCACAGAGCGAACCTTGGCAAGGCACTGTCAGTCAGAGTTGGGGATGAGCTTTACTGAGTGGAGGCTGAGAGTACGCTATTTATACTCAATGGATTTACTGAGAAAGGGTCATTCGGTGAAAGAAGTCGCTTTGACGTTAGGCTACAACCAAGCCAGTCCGTTTATCGCGATGTTCAAGAAATACTCCGGGCAGACCCCGGAGCAGTATAAGAGTAAGTTGTTATAGCTTTTTGATTACGAAATCCAATCCGCCTACGATGGCCGCAACTTGAGCATCGTTACACTCTTCGTCGGTTACTTTAGGACTATCAGGGTAGACTTCAGTAGTGGTGCCGTAAGTGCAGTTGGTTACACCGCCACACAGGCCAAGTTTTACCATCGGGTAATTGATGACGCCATCCTGTACAACGGCTGAACCAATGATTTCGCCTTTTTCATCAGCGGGAGCAATATGAGTCACTTTTCTAACTGACTCAATCACCGCTGCCTGAAACTCAGGTTGAGGGTTTTCAGTATCACCTACCGTGTAGAAGCCATCAGGAATCATACCTTCGATATACTCAATGCCATCACGCGCAGCCAGAGCAGGTCTGAACTCAGTTTCATCTGTGTCTGTAGTTTCATGCAAATCAATATGAACCAGTACTTCTTGTCCTATTGATGCCACAAGTGCTCTTAGATTGGCGGATTCTTCTGCTGGGCTGTTCTCATAGAAAGAGCGGTTCGGGTCAATCGCTAACGGGTTCCAGCGATTGATTGTCTCGTAACCCCATGGGCTGACACACGGTGCGACGATGATGTTGAAGTGCTCAGCGTACTTTTCCATCTGAGTATCAGCAAACTTGAGTGCACCATGCACACCACTGGTCTCGTAACCATGAACGCCGCCCGTCACTAGAACAACGGGTTTTGCGCTGTCCCAGTTCTTACTTTTAATGCAAAAAAGTGGGTAGCGGTTTGGGTCGTAGGAGAGCGCGCCATACTGTTCAATATCGAACTTTTCTTGTAGGGCTTGAATCTTTGGAACCACTTCTTGTTGGTATTCACGTTTGATGGTGGTTTGTTCGCGCCAAGCCAGTCGCTCGGCATCTTGCCATTTTTGACCAGGTGTTCCGATAGGGTAAGAGTAAGAACTGTGCATTACTTTGCCTATGTTTGTTATGGGATGTGGGCGACAGCATAAAACGCCCATTTTGGGGAAGCAATCAATATAAGTTCAACCAATAACCAGAGTGTTGTTATTGACGCATTACTGACGAGAATTCGGTTTAAGTTCGATGTGGTCAATGTTACATTTGGTTACATGTCTTATTTCTAAGAGAAAACAAATGGCGGGTGCGAGTCTGTTAACCCTGTTAGATGATATCGCTACGGTGTTGGATGATGTCGCTTTGATGTCCAAAGTCGCAGCAAAGAAAACCGCTGGCGTGCTAGGTGATGATTTAGCGCTCAATGCGCAGCAGGTCTCTGGTGTGGCGGCGGAACGTGAAATCCCTATCGTTTGGAGCGTTGCTAAAGGCTCTTTTCGCAACAAATTAATTTTGGTACCTGCGGCATTATTAATGAGTTCACTAGCGCCGTGGCTGATTATGCCTTTGTTGCTACTCGGTGGATTGTTTCTGTGTTTTGAAGGTGCTGAAAAGCTAGTGGAGAAGTTGTTCCATTCAGGTGAAGAAACAGAAGTCGAAGAGGAGGAACCGACAGGCTCCATTGAGGATTATGAGAAGAGGAAAGTTGCTGGTGCGATTCGCACCGACTTTATCTTATCCGCTGAAATCATTGTGATTGCACTCGGCACCGTTCAAGGTCACTCCATGTTGACGCAAATTATTGTCGTTAGCCTGATTGCAGTCTTAATGACAATCGGTGTTTATGGCTTAGTTGCTGCCATTGTTAAGCTGGATGATCTCGGTTTTTATCTCAATCGTATTTCAAAAGGGCAGGGTATCAGGGCGTCAATCGGTAAAGGTTTAATTGTGTTCGCACCAAAGTTAATGAAATTTCTCGCGGTCGTCGGTACAGCGGCCATGTTTTTAGTCGGCGGTGGTATCGTGGTACACAATGTCCCAGCGATTCACCACTGGATTGAGCCAGTTTTACTAAACCTACCCAACCTGACGCTGGCGAAAGCCTTGTTTCCATCGATACTAAACGGTCTAATTGGCGTTGTAGCTGGTGTGTTGATTGTACTGGCTTGGGGTGTTGTCGGTAAGATTCGCCAACACAGCTAGTTTTAGTCTATGTCGCTCTTTTGATGAGTGATTTCTCTTAGCGCTTCAACCAAAATATCACTACTCTGAGCGCCAGAAATCAGGTGCTTGCGGTCAATAATGATAGCAGGCACCGCATTGATCCCAGCTTCTAGCCACTGTTGTTCCGTGGAGGCGACCGTCTCTTCCCAACTGCTGTCTTCCAGAACGGCCTGACAGATTTCTCGATCTAGTCCAAATGACTCCGCTATATCGAGTAACACATTCTCGTCACTGACGTCTTTACCATCGGTAAAATATGCATGGAACATGGCTATTTCGAGATCAAGCTGCAAATCCTGCGATTGTGACCACAATAGAAGCTGGTGGGCTTTACGTGTGTTGTAGATGCGCATTTCATCGGTGAAATTAAATTCAAAACCGAGTTCTTCACCTAGTGAGGCGATAGTTTGACGAGCCGATATACTAGCTTCTAGTGAAGTGCCGTATTTCTCCGCTAAGTGTTCACGTAGGTTCTGACCTTCTGGCTTCATTGCGGGGTTCAATTCGAATGGATGCCAATGTATTTCAGCCTCAATGCTGTCTGATAGCGTCATCAAAGCTTGCTCCAGTCGTTTGTATCCTATGATACACCACGGGCAAACTACATCTGACACTATGTCTATGCGGACACTCTTCATGATTGACGCCTTTTTCTTGCTTCATATTTCATTATAGCGAGTGAGGATAATTAAATTTATAAATAGTTCAAATTCTACGCCTTAGAACTACTACACCCATTCCGCTTTCCAGGGGTGAAGAAAAAAAGTCTTGGGTGATTATAATTGTTTCAACTCTTCATCTGTGAATGGACAGATGATTATGGAAATTGAATTTAAGGAACATGACATGACCGCTTTTAAGACAGCCAACGTCATTCTTCATGCCTTCGACTGGCCGTATGAATTAGTTGCTCAACGCGCTAATGAGATCGTTGCGGCGGGTTATAAATCTGTGCTGGTTTCTCCTCCGATGAAGTCATTAAAACAAGCACAAGGTACAAAGTGGTGGCAGCGTTATCAGCCACAAGACTATCGCGTAATTGATAACCAGTTGGGCAACACACAAGACTTTACACGCATGGTCGACGTTCTGAATCAGCGTTCTATCTATGTATACGCGGATGTGGTGTTTAACCACATGGCGAACGAATCTCATCAGCGGTTGGATCTTCAATATCCAGCGAAAGACGTTCTGGAATCGTACCAAAGCGACTCTGAGTACTACGAAGAGATAAAACTATTCGGTGATCTCAGCAAACCCTTATTTATTGAAGATGATTTTGTTGAAGCGTTCGGTATTGAAGATTGGCAAGACAAGTGGCAGGTGCAAAATGGTCGTATTACTGGTGGCCCAACGGATCCGGGATTGCCAACTCTGCGAGTGCATAAACGCGTCGTTGAACAACAACAGCATTACCTGAAGGCGCTGAAAGCACTGGGTGTGAAAGGGTTTCGAATCGATGCGGCTAAGCACATGACACTAGAGCATTTGCAGAAGGTTTGGAGCAAAGATATCTGTGAAGGTATTCATATCTTTGGTGAAATCATCACAGACGGTGGAGCCACCAAGCCCGAGTATGACATTTTTCTTGAACCGTTTTTGGCTGAAACACGTTTGGGCGCGTATGATTTTCCTCTGTTTCAGACCATGTTTGATGCATTTGAAGCCAAAGGAAGTCTCAAGAGCTTGGTTAACCCTTATTGTTTCGGCCAAGCGCTTTCTGAGAATCGAGCCATTACTTTTGCAATTACTCACGACATACCTAACAACGATGTGTTTGCTAATTTAGTGATGCCAGACAAAACAGAATGGCTAGCGTACAGCTACATCTTAGGTAGAGATGGTGGCGTTCCATTGGTTTATACCGATCTTGATACTAGTGGTTTGACTGGAGTGGATGGAAAGCCGCGCTGGGTAGATGCTTGGAACGATGAGCGAATGATTGCACGTATTCGTTTTTATAACTTAATGCATGGTAAAACGATGCAGGTTATTGAAGCATCGGAAGACTTACTGGTATTTGCGCGAGGAAAGGAAGGTATCGTGGTGATTAATAAATCGAAACGTTCGCAGAAAGTACAAATAGCAGTAAGTGGCGAATGGTTAGATTTGCTTTCCTGTGAAAAACATCAAGCTGAGAAGGGGACGCTAAACCTAACAGTGCCCGGAGAAGAAAGTTTGATGCTGGTGGCGGAATAAAAAAGCCCTCCCAATTGGGAGGGCGAGAGCATTTACACTTTAAACTTGTTGAGAATGGCATCCTGTTCGCGAATGTTTTCTGTTTGCGCCTGCATGGCAATGTTGGCGTTCTCTGCTGCATCGGCAACCTGAACAGACAGGTCTTTGATTTTGACCGTATTGTTGTTTATTTCCTCGGCGACTAAACTTTGTTCTTCCGCGGCCGAAGCGATTTGAATATTCATATCGCTAATGCTCTGAATTGCATCACGGATGCTGTTTAGGGCGGTGTTGGCTTCTTCTGCACGAAGTACCGCACCGCTGGCTGTTTCCTTACTCATGTTCATCGCATTTGCCACTGCAGTTGCACCAGACTGCAGTTGTTCAATCATATTGCGGATTTCTGTGGTGGATTCTTGAGTTCTCTGAGCCAGTGTTCGAACTTCATCAGCTACGACCGCGAAGCCTCGGCCAGATTCACCAGCACGTGCCGCCTCAATTGCTGCATTAAGTGCCAGTAAGTTGGTTTGGTCGGCGATGTCATTGATCACTTTCAAGATGGTTTCGATGTTGTCTGTCGCTGATTCGAGAGTTTTCACTTCTTCAACTGCTTCGTCAATACGCTGCGACAGTTCTGTAATTGAAGCCGTCGTATCGCCTACAACTCGTGTACCCACTTCTGTAGCTTCGTCGGCATCTTTCGCAGCAGAGGCTGCCCCCTGAGCGTTATTGGCAACATCACCTGAGGTTGTTGCCATCTCATGCATCGCCGTTGCAAGTTGTTCGAGCTCTCTCAATTGATCTTGCATTGCAGCAGCAGATTCTTGTAGACCCATGGATGTCATTTCGGAGCCACGTAAGATCTCTTCACCAATGGCTTTTGACTGAGTGATTTGCTGTTGAAGTGTGCTGGTGAAAGTATTGAAATTTTCTGCAAGTGAAGAAAACTCTTGGTCTGTACTCGTATCTAAGCGCTGAGTTAAATCCCCTTCACCTGATGCAACATCTTGAATCGCTGCGTTTAGCGTACCAAGTGGGCGCATTAGCGCTGCCATCAATACTAGGAGGATGACGATACTAATGGCTAACGCAACGACAGTGTAAATAATTGAACTGTTGCGTAAGTCGGCTAAGGATTGGTACGCAATCTCCTCATCGAGAACGACACCTATATACCAGTCTTCTCCTGGAACTTTAGAGAAATCTAGCGTGTAGTCTTTGCCATCAATAGAGACCTGTTGCGGGTCATCCTGAATACCGGCGTCACCCAAGAAATCTTTCATCGGTTTGCCGTTTAAGTCGGTTTGTGGGTGTGCGATGGTTGTGCCATCACCTGCAACGATAAATACGTACCCTGCATCGAAGAGCTGTACCTTGTTTACAACATCAGCCAAACCCGCAAGGCTAACATCGTAGAAGATTGCGCCGATGAACTTACCGTTGTCGTTCACTGGAGTGGCAATGGATACCAGAATTTCGCCAGTCGCAGAGTCGGCATAAGGGGCAGTGATAATGAGTTTGCCTGCGTTTTTGGCGTCGATATACCAAGGTCGAGCTCGGGGGTCCCAGCTGGAGCCGGGGTTCCAAGAAGGGTCATTGTTGATATTAGACCCATCCTTTTCGAATCCCAAACCGACCAAAAGGAATGTGTCCTTTACTATGGGGCGAGTGATGACGGTAGAAATAGCATCGGGAGACAGGTTGGCTTCCAGCATACTAGTCGCGTAATTGGCGATGGCTTTTCGGCCATCAATCTCAGCGGCTGTGGTGTCTCGAACTCCATCAACGATTTCCGTTACGCTCGATGTAACCTGAGATTTAATTTCGGATTGAACGGTGTAGTACTGCTGTAGGGTGAGCAACGTTACTGTGGCCAGTAAGAGGAGAGAGGATGCTGCCACAATCTTATGGCTGAATTTCATATTCGCCTTCCTATTTTATCTACAAATATAGAGGATATTTATAGATTTATAGTTACGAAATCGACAATCAGCCAGTAACTTAGTTAAGTTTTCTGCTATTTACCCAGAATTGCATGTTCAATTTGTGAGTACATCGCCTCATTGTTGTCGAACAGGTCTGAAATGATCTGCTCTCGCTTCTTACCAGACTTCATTCGCTTATGGGCTTCACGAACCGTCAATACGAGCTGTTGCTCTGCCAATAGTTTGCTGTCGGTATTCGGTGACCACTGGCTAATTAATCGGGTTAGCCTGCTCTCTTTTAACTGAGGCTTTAAGGCGGACAGCTCGGCCTGTAATACAGTCAGAATATCTCGTTGGGCATCATGAGTTTCGTCCATCACCTTCAGTCTATTTAACAAAGCGTTAGTCAACTCATTAAGGGTAACGAATCCACCTTGTTTTGGCAGAGACGTTGTGACGCGACAAGAGACTTCTACTTGCTGAACTTGAGTTTGAGGGAAGAAGGTCAATGCGCACAAAACATCAAACGGAATCCAAACTGTCTGACCAGCTTCAATCGCATACTCAGACTTTCCAAGTTTCATTAGTGCTAAACCTTGCTCCACCTTGAGTAACATGTGCTTGATACTCTTTTTACGTGGAGTCATGGTTAGATACTGAAAGTCGCTCTTGTTATGCGAGATTGCGTAGTGCATGAAATTGCTCATATTCTTGTATGCTCAAGGGGCGCTAAGGTTAACGTTTCTTGCAGAAAAAGCCAACTTAACTCCGACTTTCTACAGAAACGGTGATTTTATGCTGGTCTGACCTTTTTGATTATGAGAGAAGTATAGCTGTTAATCCCCCCATCTCCGCGTAGAATAGGCCAGCTTTTTATCAGATGTAATAAGAAATGACTTCTAAAAACGACCCTTTTGTTGAAATTCGTCCATACAATGACGAAGAAATTCCAGCGGCGATTGACCGCCTGATTAACGATGAAGAATTCATCAGTGCGATTCTACAACATCGATTTGCAAACCATGCAGGTTGGTTTAAAGCGTTGATGTCACCAATCGTTAAAGTCTACCTCAAGATGAAGTGGTCTAAACTGAACTCCGTTGAAGCGATTCAGATGGAAGTGAAGAAGTACCTTGAGCAGACATTGAATTCAACAACTAAGGGCGTAACGTACTCAGGTTTAGATAAGCTGGATAAGCAGACGTCTTATCTATTTGTCTCCAACCACCGTGATATCGCCATGGACCCAGCGTTGGTCAACTACGGTCTACACCAGAGTGATCATAAAACAGTGCGTATCGCTATTGGAGACAACCTACTGAAAAAACCTTGTGCGACTGAATTGATGAAGCTAAACAAGAGCTTTATTGTAAAGCGCTCTGCAAAAGGCCCTCGTGAAATGATGAAGGCGCTAGGTACTTTGTCGGGCTACATCAAACATTCGTTGGATACGGGGAATTCTATCTGGATTGCGCAGAAAGAAGGTCGTGCTAAAGATGGCAATGACTTTACTGATCCGGCGATCCTAAAAATGTTCCACGTTGAAGGTCGTAAGCAGAAGTTAGAGTTCGCAGAGTACATCAAGTCGCTAAGAATTGTCCCTGTTGCTATCTCTTATGAGAATGACCCTTGTGATATTGCTAAAGCGCGTGAGCTTTTTGAGAAGGCTACAAGCGGTACGTATGAAAAAGGCGAATTTGAAGATATTGAAAGTATTATTCAGGGAATCGTAGGCGACAAAGGCCGTATCCATGTCGCATTTGGTGACGTGATTGGTGATGAGTTCGAATCACCGGAAGCTCTGGCAGAAGAAATTGATCGTCAGATACACGATAACTACAAGCTGTTCCCAATTAATGAATTGGCGGCAGGTGATGAGCAAGTCGAACAGCAGGTTAAAGACATTTTGGCAGGTAAACTTAACCAGCTTCCGGAAGGCGCTCAGTCTTATTTGGTCGCAAGCTACGCCAATCCGGTTAAAAACCAAAGTTAAATAGATTAGAAAGGACGCGATTAGCGTCCTTTTTACTATTGGTTAAGGTGCTACTGCACCACCGAGGTCGAGTTGAGAAGGCCACTTGGTTATTCGGTTTCCACCTAAGAATATGTTGCCTTTGACTGTCATCTTGTCCGGAAACTCAGTAATTTTTGACCCGCCAATATAGAGATCTCCCTCAACTGTTAAACCCTCCGGTAACGATTCCAGTGGTGTTCTAATCACACTTAAGTCTCCTTTCACTTTAAAGCGGGGAGGGAGTTTGGTTAAGGGGGTATCTGTTAGGTTTACATATCCACCGACTTTGATCCCTGCTGGCCATCGAACGATTTGTGACGCAAGTAAGTTGGCATAGCCTTTAATATTGACGCCTTTTGCTATCTTTTTTAGCTGACTGTTTGAAGCGTCTAGACTGCCTTGAATATCCACTCCTTGAGGAATCTCTTTAATGCTGGTTTTGGCAATATTGAGGTTACCTTTTACAACCAAACCCGATGGCAGCTCTTTATAAGGTTTATTACGCAGGTCTAGATTCCCGTAGTTATCCAGATGATTGAGAATACGATAATGATCAATCGGCTCACTGAGAGCAGGTGCAGACAGCAGTACAACGAGAGAAGGCAGAAGCCAGTGCTTCATAGGACAATCCAAACAATGATTTGTTCTAAGTATTAATGAGGAGTTTGGTTAGGGTCAATAAAGAGATGATGGAGTGAACAAAAAAGCGGACTGAATGTCCGCTTTTTATTAGCTTAGCGAGCTAGGGAGCGAGTCTTTAGTTCAAAAATCAGTTTTTCCGCGCTGACTTCGAATTTGAATCGAGCTGTTAGTTCACTCGAGTCTTCTTCAATAGAAGACATTTCATACTCTACGCCTTCGCAGACCTGTTTTGCTAAATCGATGTACTTATTCAGCTCCGCTTCGAGAAGGGCTTTACCTTGGGCAAAAATCGTCACTTCTGCGACATCGTCCCCTTCTTTGATAATAAAGCCCATTTCGCCAGCGCAACCACATGCTTCACATACGTCAGCTTGTTCTCGTTCTGTGCTCATTACGACAATCCTCTTACAAAAATTATGGATATTTTATCGGGTTATTTGAAGGTGATCCATAAAAATACATCGGCTCTCAAAATGGGCTCTGAACAAGATGCTATGTTATAAGAGCGTTAAACAAATGGGTGAGAATTGATAAACCTGTCAAATAATGTGACGTTAGTCATGTTGTTGCGAAATATCATGTCATTATCGAGTCAGGATGGTGTGCAGTTAGTTGTAAGCAAGTTCGATTTGTATGATTATCGTGAGCCAAATTATATAAATGAAAGATAATGCTTATTGCTTTTATAAATCGAGCTGATGTTGTGATTTATGAAAAGTTATCTTACACGACATTGTGTGCTCCATCTAAGACGCCGTTCGTATTATATGGTACGATGGTTTCATTAGGTTCCTATAGGGATCCTCTGAGGCCAAAGCAGGTGTCATGTAAGATATCTAATAGGCGTCATTATTGACTCGTTTGAGTTAGATGGATTTACAGAGAGAAGAGCCTGAACATGCCAAAGCGTAGTAAAGAAGATACTGAAATCACGATTCAGAAGATTATGGACGCAGTAGTGGATCAACTTTTGCGTCTGGGTTATGACAAGATGTCATACACAACCCTAAGTCAACAGACAGGTGTATCGCGAACAGGTATCAGCCACCACTTTCCAAAAAAGACAGATTTCACGGCAGCGTTAGATGGTCGAATCTTTAAGATGTTTGTAGAACATCTGAATTTTGACAACAGTCTGCAAGATTTCTCAGACAGCTGGGTAAAAGCGTTAGACAACTCTGAATTCCTAGCGATTCTACGTCTGCTATTCCACCATATTGTGACATCTCAAAGTACGCACGAGTTTGCAATGAACGGGATTGAGCGTCTTTACAAAACGACTGAAGCGCAATTCGGTGCAGACAGTGCCAAAGAGCTAGAATGGTTAATTGGTAAGTCACTGGTTCGCATGGCGAAGTAAACGAATATATCGTTGCAGTGCTAAAAAAGCCTTCCGATTGGAAGGCTTTTTGCTTTTAGAGCTTCCTGAATTGATTGACCAGCTTACCTTGCGAGTCTAGGTTGTTGACTAACCCTTCGCATTCATCACGTGTGTCACTCGCTAGGATGTTGGTGGCGGAGCATACTTCACTGATAGATTGAACGCTTGAGTTCATGTCTTCGGTTACCCTGGCCATTTCTTCAATCGCTGTAGCTATTTGACTATTTCTATCTGAAATATCTGTGACTTGGCCAAATAGTGCGTCCAGCTTATCACCAGATGTATTTGCGCAGTCAACACAGATGTCAGACAACTTGTTTCCTTCTTCCATGGCTTGAACCGCTTTATCGGTGCTGGTTTGAATGAGATTAATAATGTTCTGAATTTCTTCTGTTGATTCGTGACTTCGCTGAGCCAGCTTGCGAACTTCGTCAGCCACTACCGCAAAGCCTCGCCCTTGGTCACCGGCCCGTGCTGCTTCTATCGCCGCATTCAGTGCCAGCAGATTTGTTTGCTCCGCTACGCCTTGAATGACCACCAGTACTTCACCTATGGTTCGGCCATGTTCTGACAATTGCTGAACAACATCCGAAGCCACACCTAATTGCTGAGAAAGCTCGTTCATGGATGAAACTGTTTGTTCGACTGAGGATTTGCCTTCCACAACGGCTGAGTTAGCTCGTTCAGTCGCATCCGAGGCGCTCTGAGCATTTTGCGCAATTTCGTTTGCGGTTGAGTGCATTTCGTTGATTGCAGCCGCCACTTGCTCGGTTTCAGAGGTTTGCCCCACAAGGTTCTCTGCTGTGGTTTCACAATTATTAGCAGAAGACTGAGCTGCTGTTGCGATTTGCTCGTTGGAGTCCTGAATCCGGCCGACAACAGCGTTTATCTCTGATTGGCGCATTTTCAAAGCTAGCGAAATCTCAGAAATATCATCGACTCTCTGATTATAAACCAGCTCCATCAATGGGTTATCAAACACTTTACGCGCTTGTTCTGATAAATCCTCTAAGCGACGAGTGAGAACATAGCCAGACAAGGTGGCCAATAAAAACAATGCCCAAACAGCAGCACCGGGTGCAAATGCCCCAATGATTGACGAAATGATCGCAGAGCCTAAAAAGGCACCGCCTAAGCGTTGCCATAGGCGGGTGCGCGGCATTTTTAGCTGAAAGGGTGTTGTTCCTGCTTTTAACTGAGCGTAGATCTTTTCTGCATTCTTAACATGCTGACGGTTCGGGCTAAGGCGCACTGATTGATATTCGACGATTTTTCCATTTTCCTTAATGGGAGAGGCAAACGCATCAACCCAGTAATGATCGCCATTTTTACAACGGTTCTTAACCAGTCCCATCCAAGATTTACCTGACTTGAGAAAATCCCACATGTCCTTGAATGCCTCAGGAGGCATGTCAGGGTGGCGAACGATATTGTGAGGTTGTCCAACAAGTTCATCCAAGGTATATCCAGCTACATCACAGAATTCTTTACTGGCATAGGTGATATGGCTGCTGGTCTTGGTGACGGACAACAAATTGTATTCCGGCGGGTAGGTGACTTCTCTCTGGGTCACTGGTTCATTTACGCGCATCGAGTTAACCTCGCATCGACAAGATAATGATAATGGCTCGTTACTTCTCAATCAGTATAAGTACAATTTTTAAAACTTGAGAGAATTACTCAATCATTTATTGACTGATTTGTTATTAATTTATGTTCTTATTCAACTTGTAGCTCACAAGTTGTTTTTATTTACTACCCTAATACTAATAGGTTGGGTTAGTGGTTTTGGCTCATTCTCGAACAAAAGTACTTAAACGCAAGGAGGCGGGAATGTCGCTTAGCTCTTCGGCAGGAAGTTATACCAGCGCACAAAGTTTACTCAAACTTCATGATCTCAATGAGGCCGATCTAGCATTGATTAGAAAATTTGGCAGCATGATGGTGCCCAAGTTGGACGATTATGTACGCCATTTCTACGACTGGCTTGATAAACAGCCCGAATACGTACAGTTTTTTGGCGATGAGAAAAAGCTCAAGCGCGTGCAAGATTCACAGGTGCATTATTGGACCGCATTTTTTGAAGCTAAAGTGGACGATGTTTATGTCAAGCAGCGCCGTGATGTAGGTGAAGTGCATGCGAGAGTCGGGTTGCCTCTGCCGACGTATTTCGCAGGCATGAATATCTCGATGGTGATTTTTACTAAACGTATGTATGACGGCAGCCTATACAGTGATGAATACAGCTCGCTAGTGACTGCCTTTACTAAGCTGCTTCACCTAGATACCACGATTGTAGTCGATACTTATTCTCGGCTGATCAATAAACGCATTGCTGAACAAAGTGAAGCACTCCTCGCCATGTCGACGCCTGTTACCATGATATGGCGCGATATTCTGATGTTACCTATTGTCGGTATTATCGATTCCAAACGAGCTCAGGACATCATGACGGCTGTGCTCAATAAGATTTCCGAACACAGAGCCAAGATATTCATCATGGATATTTCCGGTGTCGCTGTCGTTGATACAGCAGTGGCGAATCACTTCATTAAAATCACCAAGGCGACCAAGTTAATGGGGTGTGATTGTCTTGTGTCAGGAGTGTCTCCTTCAATTGCGCAAACCATGGTTCAACTAGGCATTAATGTCGGCGAAGTCAAAACGAATGCTACCTTGCGTGATGCACTTGAAAATGCATTCAAAATAGTAGGCCTCAATGTCGAAGGTCTGAAGAAGTTCTCAGATGAGTAATTAACAGGCCTAACTATGCATAAGTCGATTTCGATAAACCGATTGAAGCACGCGCTAATTGCCACCATTCAAGTGGACCTGAGTAAAAAGGTATTGGATGAATTTCGACAAGAGCTGCTTGATACGATCGTTATGTCGAGTACGGTGAAAGGTGTTTTGATTGATTTGTCCGGTGTAAAAACGCTCGACAGGCAAGACATGGATTCGTTGATGGAGATTGTAAGTGCTGTTGAGGTGATGGGACGTATCTGTCTGTTCGTTGGGATTCGACCGGGTATTGCGATGGCGTTGGTCAATATTTCATATAAAACAGAGCAATTGAATTGTGTAAACAATATTGATGATGGTTTAGCAGCTTTGGAGCGCTAGGAAATGACGGCTTTTAACATAGTGGAAGACATTATCGAAACTTATGAGGTGCGTTCGGAATCCGATGTGATGAGCTCGGTGATTGCAGTCTATACATTGGCAAAACAATTTGGATTTAGTACGCCTTCTGTCAGCGAGGTTTCCACAGTCGTCTCTGAACTAGGGACTAACATAATCCGATATGCGCAGTCTGGGGTGATATCTGTTTGGAAGTTAGAAGGCGAGGATGAACTCGGCATCAAAGTGATTGCACAGGATAATGGTCCAGGGATTGAGGATATTGCTAAAGCACTTGAAGAAAACTATTCGACTGGCCGCTCGCTAGGTCTTGGTTTACCAGGCGTAAAGAGAATGGTGGATGAGTTTGATATAGAAACTGCCGTTGGGAAAGGAACCCGAATTCAAGTAGTGAAATGGAGAGAGTAGGATGGGATTTGCTTACAGCTCTCGAACTGTGCCGTATTTCGGGGAAATAGAAACTGGAGATGGTTTTTTTATACAGGAATTCAGCGATGATTTACTTGTCGTCATCATTGATGCTCTCGGGCATGGAAGCAAAGCAGCGAAGTTAGCACGCGGCATAGAAGGTTTCCTTGAAGGGCATGGATGTGAAGATGTGGAATGGCTTATTACTGAGATTCACAGATCGTTTCTTGGTTCAATAGGTGCAGCAATCACAATTGTTTTCTTTGACGCTGCTAAAAAGTCAGCTTTTGGTGTTGGAATAGGCAACACGCTGGTTCGCCAGATTGCCAACGAAAAACGTTCGTTCCCTGCTCAACCGGGCATAGTCGGTGAGCTATTGCCTACGCTTCATCCCTTCCAATTTGCCTTCGCCGACGGTGATGTGTTCATGTTCACAACCGATGGAGTCAAAGAAAATATCAACTCTGAACTCTTATCCAATGCTAGTAATGAAACGGTCGAGTATCTATCGTCAAAGTTCATTGAGTCGTTCAGTAAGCCTTATGATGATGCGACGGCGATTGCTGTGAGGTATACAGATGAATAGCCCGCACGCGTTCCGTTTTACGAATGATGACGAGTCTCGCATCGCGTTACGGAGAAAGCTGATCTCAGTACTCGATATCATGGGCTACGACAGGCATTACCGCGACCAAGTGGTGTTTCTCTGTGGTGAAATACTGTTTCAGTTGTTTTCTGTACTGGACTCCATTGAGCTCAAAGTGAAAATACACGACAACGGCATACAGACCTTGTGGTCGTCCGCTGAGGGTAGCGAGTGCCTGCCACGTGTTTCGATCCCTTTACTGTCAATTTCTCAGTCAGAAGATAAGCTTGTCTGGACGTTAAATGCAAACAAGCAGCTCAGCGAGAATGATTTCCTCAATATTAAAAATGTGCTGTCTGAGAAAACACGCGATGATCTTATGCATGAGTTACAAATTAAGAACCGAGAGCTGGCGATTCATCAAGAAGGTTTAGAGGAGGAGATTGAGCGTCGAACAAGGGACCTGCAAGCTAGCGAAGCGTTATCACGTACTATCATTGAAGGTGCACCTTCTAGCGTTGCCATTTTAGATACACATAAAAAGATAGTCTTGTGGAATAAAACGGCGATAGAAACATACGGTTATAGTGTTGAAGAGGCGACAGGTCAGAACTTGTTTGACCTATTAAGAGCAGAGCTTCCATTGGAGCTATCTGAGCTACTTTCTCAAGACATCACGATTGAAGACCAAGACAAGGTCAGCGGGGCTTTCTTTGAGGTGCAGACTTACACTCGTGAAGATAAACCGATTCCAATAGATCTTGGTATGACAGTGTTTCTCTTCGATGACGAGTGTCGGATTGCTATGTTTCTTCGAGACGTCACATCAAGAAAGCAGGTCGAAGATGAACTCAACGAAGCTCGAGCAAAAGCAGAAGAAGCGGTTGAGATTAAGTCTATGTTTCTTGCCAACATGAGCCATGAAATTCGCACACCGATGAACGCCATTATTGGTATGTCACATCTGGCATTAAAGACCGATTTAACGCCCAAGCAGCACGACTACATCTCTAAAATCCACAACTCAGCTTCTCTATTGCTGGGAATCATTAATGACATTCTTGATTTCAGCAAAATTGAGGCCGGTAAACTCTCCATTGAAGAGATTGAGTTTTACCTTGATGACGTTCTCCATAATGTCTCCATGGTGACCGGACAAAAGGCATTTGAGAAGGGGCTGGAGCTACTGTTTGACATACCAAGAGATGTGCCTAAAACCCTGTATGGCGATCCACTAAGGTTGGGGCAAATCATTATCAACCTAGTGAACAATGCCGTGAAGTTTACTGAGCAGGGCGAAATCTCGGTTTCAGTCAAAGTGAGCCGATCGCTAGACGACAAAATCGAGTTAGGTTTTTCGGTTAAAGACACCGGCATTGGTATGAGTGAAGAACAGTCGAGTAAGTTGTTCAATGCATTCACGCAAGCGGATGGAAGTACAACGCGAAAATACGGTGGTACGGGGCTCGGATTATCCATCTGTCGTCGATTAGTCGAATTGATGGGCGGCGAGATTTACGTAGATAGCGAACTCAATGTGGGTAGTACTTTTCGCTTCAACATCTTGGTTGGCGCAGTGATGGATAGTGGCTACACGCCAGTCGTTGTTCCGGATTTGCTCAATCATGTTCATGCGTTGGTTGTTGATGACAATGAACACGCGCTCTTAATTATGGAAGACTTGCTCGACATCTTCCTGTGCAAGCCGACGTTTGTCAGTAGTGGCGAGCGTGCATTAGAAGAGCTTAAGAAAGCGTCCGATGCGGGACAGCCATACGATCTGGTCTTTATGGACTGGAAGATGCCCACTATGAGTGGCATTGAGGCCAGTCAACAAATTCGTCAGCAAGTCATCAGAGAGCATCAGCCAAAAATCGTGATCGTGACAGCCTATGATAAAGACGATATTTCAAGCGAAGTAGAAGAACTGGACATCGCGGGCTTTCTCTCAAAACCAGTTGGGCAATCTTACCTGTTTGACTTGATTATGGATTTGTTTGGGCCAACCAACAACCACTCAACGCCTGGTGTGCAATCACGTAGACATAAACGAGATAAAGAGCTGGACGGGCTTAGAGTGTTGCTCGTTGAAGATAATGAGATCAATCAGCAAATCGCTGTTGAGCTAATGGAAGAGAAGGGTATTACGGTTACCGTTGCAAATAACGGTGCCCAAGCGATAGAGACTCTGGAAAAAAGGATTGGCACTTCAGAGATGTTTGAAATCATCTTTATGGATCTGCAAATGCCAGTGATGGATGGTTATGAAGCCAGCACGCGCATTCGCAGTGATGCTCGTTATGATGATATCCCACTGATCGCGATGACTGCCCATGCAATGGTTGAAGAGCGAGAGCGCTGCTTGAATATAGGCATGAATGATCATGTATCTAAACCCATCGATCCTGAACACCTGTTTTCTACTATCAAGCGTTGTTGCCAAAATGACTTCACGCAAAATTTTAGTCCAATCAGTATTGAAAGTACGGAGCGAACGGAGACAACATTGGTTGAAGAAGGCGCTAAATCGGTCGCTTCAAGCCTCCAAGAGATTGAATCACTTGATACTAAAAATGGGTTATTGCGGGTTGCCAGTAATGAAGCGCTCTACCATCGGTTACTCTCCCAACTAGTAGACAAAGAGTACGATTATGGTAACCGGCTTGATGTCGCTTTAGACAAAGGAGATTTTGAATACGCAACATTGATCACCCATACGCTTAAAGGAACTGCCGCCAATCTTGGGGCAATTCGCTTGTCCGACATTGCGGCAAGGTTAGAGCAAGAGCTAGGCCGAGGTGAACACACAGAGTCACTGGAGCAGCTAAAGAGAGAAATATCGGAATATCTCAAGCCGTTTTTCAACGCTATTTGCGATGCGCTCAATCGCCCACAGCCAACGAATACCAAGGACAAGCTCGACAACGACAGTGTAAAAGTGATTCATCAATTAGACTTGCTTCTTCAGGAGCTTGACGCTCGCGCTATCGATTACCTTGACGAGCATTATTTGTACCTCAATACTTTACTAGGGTCGGAGGAGTTCGACACTTGCTGCAAGTGCATTCACGATTGTGATTTTTTGTCTGCTAGTGTTGCCTTGAGAAAAGCAGCCAGCATTTATCCGTTAGATATGGATAAAGTGTTTGGGGGGAACAATGGATGACCATCTAACCAGCGTCTTAGTTGTCGATGATAATGCTGAGAACCGAGTGTTACTCAGTGGCTTACTTAAACCTCACCATCGCGTATTGGTCGCGACGGGGGGCGTTCAAGCAATCAATATTTGCAAGCAGAAGAAACCTGATATTGTTCTGCTCGATGTCATGATGCCTGAAATGGACGGCTATGAAGTCTGTGAACGATTAACTTCGGACCCAGAAACTCATGATATTCCGGTGATTTTTTTGACAGCTAAGTCGCAAATAGAGGATGAACAACGTGGTTTTGCTGCCGGAGCCGTTGACTACATTCTCAAGCCTATCAGCCCACCGATTCTTATCTCTCGCATCAATACTCATTTGAGACTGAGAGGAGCTATGGATGCCCTGGCAGAACAAAATGAAGAGCTTGAAGAGCGAGTTAGAAAGCGAACTCGAGAGCTAGAAATGCTTCAAGATGCGACGATTGGGGCAATGGCATCTTTGGCCGAAACGCGTGACAACGAAACAGGGAATCATATTCGCCGCACACAACACTACGTTAGAGCGTTGGCGGAAGAGTTAGTACGGACTGGTCATTACACAGAGTCTTTAACGCCGGAAGCGATTGATCTGTTGTACAAATCGGCACCACTTCATGATATTGGCAAAGTAGGCATCCCTGACAGCGTATTGCTCAAGCCCGCTCGATTGACTGATGAAGAATTTGATTTAATGAAGTACCACACAACGCTAGGTCGAGCCGTATTAATGACCGTTGAAGACTCAATCGACTTCAAATGTGACTTTCTAACTATTGCCAAAGAAATCGCATATAGCCATCAGGAAAAATGGGATGGCAGCGGTTATCCGGAGGGTATTTCTGGGTTAGATATCCCATTGAGTGCGAGGTTGATGGCGCTGGCAGATGTATATGATGCATTGATTTCTGAGCGGGTTTATAAGCCTGCATTTCCTCATGATAAGGCAGTGGAAATTATTGCAGAGGGCTCTGGAACGCATTTTGAGCCAGTGATTGTCGATGTTTTTCTTAGTATAGAAAGTACCTTCAAAGAGATTGCTTCTAAGTACAAAGATGAAGGTTTTGATGAAGATTCGTTTCAGTTGAAAGCTAGTGGAGAAGAATAATTTCAGGCTTTATTGGTTGTTGTTTTGTTTAACTTGTTGGTAGTAGGTTCAGCGTCTTTTGGCAGCATTAGTGTGTCTGCTCGGAGTTCTCAAAATAGATACGTTTAATCTCTTTAGATTCATGCCTGATGAGCTAACTATCTGTTACACTGAAATTATTAGCAACACGAATAGCAGTAGGTATATGCATGTCTTTTCCTGTCCTTATTTGTGACGACTCCGCGTTAGCTCGAAAGCAAATGGCGCGTTCATTACCTGCTTCATTGAATGCAGATATTACTTTTGCTGTTCATGGTTTGGATGCCTTAGAGCAGTTAGAGCAAAATGATTTCAAATTAATGTTCCTTGATTTAACCATGCCAGAATTGGATGGTTTTGGAACCCTCGAAGAAATAGGCACGCGTGGTATCGATATCCAAGTCGTCGTAGTGTCTGGTGACATCCAACCCAAAGCGAAAGAGCGAGTGATGACGCTCGGTGCAAAAGCGTTTATCCAAAAGCCGATTGATAAAGATGCTCTGAACGCTGTGCTGAAAGAATTGGTTGAAAAACCAAGCCAACCGCAAATAGTGACGCCCGTTACTGTCGATTTACCCATACTTCGTAGACGCGATATTTATATGGAGGTGGCGAACGTTTCTATCGGCCGTGCAGCCGATGCTCTGGCTCGCCATTTTGATGTATTTGTTCATCTGCCCTTGCCGAACGTCAATATCTTTGAAGTAAGTGAGCTTCACATGGCACTGCGTGACCTAGCGGAAAATGATCAGGTCTCTGGGGTGTGTCAGGGGTTTAGTGGTGAAGGGATTGCTGGTGAAGCCTTAGTGCTGCTAAGTGACTCGAGTGTTTGCGACCTTAAAAAACTCATGAAAGTTCCGGCAGACAGTGAGGAGCTGGAAGAGTTGGAGCTCCTAATGGATGTTTCAAATATTCTTGTCGGTTCATTTTTGAATGGTTTAGGTAAGCAAGCGGAAGTCCGTTTTTTCCAGAGCTCTCCCGTGCTCTTAGGCCAGCATATTTCAATTGACTCAGTGATTCAGTCCACAACGGGGTCGTTTAAAAAGACTATGACATTTGAGGTCAGCTACAACATCGATGGCACTTCAATCCGATGCGATTTATTGTTTATGTTTGTTGATGAGTCCCTTCCTTTGCTCGACAACAAGTTGTCTTATTTGATGGAGGACTTTTAATGATAAATCTTCCTGCAGAGTTTGAGCAATTCCACTGGATGGTGGATATGGTGCAAAATGTTGACCTAGGATTGATCGTTGTGGATCGTGAATACAAGGTTCAGGTCTGGAATGGCTTTATGACTCACCATAGTGGCGTTCAGGCTCACGATGCGATAGATAAGTCGCTATTTGAACTGTTTCCGGAGATCCCAGAAGATTGGTTTAAACTGAAAACCAAACCTGTGTATGACTTAGGTTGTCGAAGCTTTATTACGTGGCAACAGCGCCCATATCTTTTTAAGTGTCGAAACGTACGACCTGTGACTCAGCAGGCGGAATTCATGTACCAAAATATTACACTTAATCCAATGAGAACGCCGACAGGCGAAATTCGTTCACTGTTTTTATCGATTCAGGATGCTACTGCGGAAGCATTGGTATCACTCAATCAGCACAAATAGTTCGACGCCAATCTTCATCAATAAAGCCAGAAATTATCTGGCTTTATTTTTATCTTAGGAGAATCAATGTCTTCACCAATCCCTCTTTACACAGCAGAACAAGTCAAAAATGGTGAGGTTGATGCGGCGAGAGCCAAATCGCTCCCCATGTATGAACTGATGACTCGTGCTGGTCAGGCGGTATTTGATGTCATGATGCATCAGTATACGGAATGCCAAAAAGTATTGATTGTATGTGGTGGTGGGAATAATGGCGGTGATGGCTATGTTATCGGCAAGCTCGCGCTGGAAGCTGGACTGCAAGTAACGCTTTGGCAGGTTGTTGAGGAAACAAAATTAAAAGGTGATGCCTTAACGGCCTATCAAGATTATTGTGCTGCTGGTGGCGATACTAATGAACCGGACTTATCGTTTGATCTCGATTATGACTGCATTGTCGATGCACTTTTCGGAACTGGGTTGAGTGGTTCCGTCAGACCAGATGGAGTTAGTCTCATTAACAGGTTAAATCGGGTTAACGCACCAATTGTTGCCGTTGATCTACCCTCTGGTTTATCAAGTAATAGTGGTCAGGTATTGGGGGCGTGCGTAAAAGCCGACCACACGGTGTCGTTCATTGGGCTTAAACAAGGCTTGTTTACTGGACAAGCTCGCGACTATACCGGAGACATTCATTTTAACGGGCTAGGCGTAGAAGATATCTTCGAACAGCAAAATACGCCTTCTGCTCTGCTTCTTAACAATTTGTCCGACTATGAGCCCTTTCTTCCGCGTTTAAAAGCCTCACATAAAGGCACACATGGTAAAGCCGTAATCATTGGCGGTAATAGAGGTATGGGGGGCGCAGCTTTGCTTTCCGCCCAAGCTTGCTTGAGGAGTGGTTCTGGTCTTACAGCATTGCTCACACATCCAGAAAATACGCTGGCGTCTCTAGTCGTGTGCCCCGAAGTGATGGCGTCGTCATGGGAAGAGGGTTTAGTGAATGAACAAAGGCTAGAACACTGGTGCGATTGCATCGCTATTGGTCCCGGTCTTGGCACTGATTCTAGCGTGCAGAAGATGTTTCATTCGGTATCTCAACAACAACTCCCCAAGGTGTATGATGCTGACGCACTGAATCTACTCGCCAACCATGTCCACAAAGATGCGCAGCGAATTTTAACGCCTCATCCGGGGGAAGCTGCGAGGCTACTTAACTGTTCAGTCAGTGAAATTGAATCTGAACGATTCCTCGCAGTAAAAAGATTGCAGCAGAAATTCGATGGTGTAACCGTGCTAAAAGGAGCAGGTACGCTAATCTGCGATGGTCAACAAACGTATGTTTGCAATGCTGGAAATCCGGGAATGGCGACCGGAGGAATGGGGGATGTGCTCACTGGTGTCATCCTTGGTTTGTTAGCTCAAGGTGAAAGCTTAACCAGTTCGGCAGTGAAAGGGGTTATGGTTCATAGTCTGGCAGCTGACATGGATGCTGAAAAAAACGGCGAACGTGGACTTTGTGCAAGTGATTTGCTTCCTCATATTCGTCATTTGGTTAACGGAAAATAGATATTAAGATGCCTTTAAGAGACGTTTTACAAAAATTAACGACGTTAACGGTTTCGGTAAACGATTGCTTTCTGGTTTTGATAAGCGAGGCTATTGTGGTTAAGTCTTTGTTTACTATGAACTGTTTGAGGTTTGGTGCGTATGGTAGGGAATTAGGTTTGCAAGATTTCAAAATGGTATCACAAAAAAAATGCAATTATCAGTCTTGCGAGAAATAAATCACGACCTATAATGCTGAAAACCGGAGCGTCTGCCAACGCTCCGGTTTTTTTGTGTCCGAAACTCAGTAAAGCGTCTGCCAACGTTTACCGAAAACGCACGACACGTAAATTTGCTTACAGGAAAATTTATCATGCGTATCGAACAAGAACTTAAGTTAGGCTTTAAAGATGTACTATTTCGCCCGAAGCGTTCTACTCTTAAAAGTCGTTCTCAAGTTGAATTAACCCGCGAGTTTACATTTAAGCATAGCGGTCGTCAATGGTCTGGTACCCCAGTGATTGCAGCAAACATGGATTCTGTAGGTAGTTTCGCAATGGCGAAAGCGCTAGCTGAACATGGTGTAATGACGGCTATCCACAAACATTACACAGTAGAGCAATGGGCTGAATTCGTAAAATCAGCAGACACGAACACACTAAACAATGTGTTTGTTTCTACGGGCACTTCAGAAGCTGACTTCCAAAAAACAAAGGACATCATGGATCTGAGTGATGACCTTATTTTCATCTGTATTGATATCGCCAACGGTTACTCAGAGCACTTAGTCGAGTACGTAGAAAAAGTACGTGCTGCATTCCCTGATAAAGTAATTTCTGCAGGTAACGTTGTGACTGGCGACATGTGTGAAGAGCTTATTCTAGCTGGTGCAGACATCGTTAAGGTAGGTATCGGCCCAGGCTCTGTATGTACTACCCGCGTTAAGACTGGTGTTGGTTATCCGCAGCTTTCTGCAATCATCGAATGTGGTGATGCTGCGCACGGCTTAGGCGGTATGATTATCGGTGACGGTGGCTGTTCATGTGCTGGCGATGTCGCTAAAGCTTTTGGTGGCGGTGCGGATTTCGTTATGCTTGGCGGTATGCTGGCTGGTCACGAAGAGTCAGGCGGTGAAATTATCGAAAAAGATGGCGAGACATTCATGAAGTTCTACGGCATGTCTTCTCAGTCTGCAATGGACAAGCACTCAGGCGGTGTTGCAAAGTACCGCGCAGCTGAAGGAAAAACCGTACTATTGCCGTTCCGTGGTAGTGTTCACGGCACTATCTCAGACATCCTTGGTGGCGTGCGTTCAACGTGTACATACGTAGGTGCAGCAAAGCTTAAAGAGCTAACTAAGCGTACGACTTTCATCCGCGTACAAGAGCAAGAGAACAACGTTTTCGGTAAAGAGAAGTAATTCGACACTTCGGAAAATTCGAACAATTAAGAGCCGCTTTTTGCGGCTCTTTTTTGCTTTAAAATCAGTGAATTACTTCATAACTTCAAATTTCTTCAAAAACAGTGATAATCAATGCGTTGTTAATGCTTCTGGCGGGATGCATATTCGCACTGAATCAGTGCGAACGCACAATCGAGCAATTGGTCTTCAACAACCTTTCACCATCTCTGATGGTGTCACCAAAAACTCTAGAAGTAACGAGCGGAAAACATAGGTCCTAGCCGTAGATATAGAGAACCTGCAAACCTGTGCTGGAAACGCGCAACAACTGCTATCGCTACAAACATGGATTATGTCTCAATCATAAATTTTCATGATAAGTCCTTCTTGTCTTGGCTATATCAATGTATTATGCCACTAGATGCATTTTTGGTGCGTCGCGTCAATAATTAGAGTATTCAACATGAAAAATTCAATATTTGCCTTGTCAGTTACAGCATTATTTTCAGTAAGCACTTTAGCCTCAGATTATTACATCGTAAGTGATCCAAAAGAATTGTTGCCAGGAGAGGACGTTAAAAATTTCTCTACTGTAGACCTTAATGGTGATGGTGTAGATGAACTTGTATTTGTTACTGCTAGTGGACAACTTAAGTATTCGCAACTGATTGGTCTGGGTAGAGGTTTTATCGACGAAAGCAGCTTTGAAAGCTTGAAAGGAAAAGAGTTTTTAACGAATGTGTCACTAATCGGTCAGAGTGGAGGTACAAGACTTGGAATTGAGCAAGATGGGGATATTTATGTGTTAAAGGGTCGGTATAAGAGATGTTTGTCTGGCTTACGCATCAGAGGTAATAAACTTTCTGGCAATCCTGGAAACCGTACATACTTTGAATTAACTTACGTCTCAAATGATTTTATTGCTGGGAAGATGAAGTGTATCGATTATTCGATAGAACAACCTGAAGAAATTCAATTTACTGCGACACTCGCAAACTAACTTCCTCAATTCATACCTCCATTCGAGATATCTGAATAAGTGTCAGCATTTCAAATGCTGACACTTAATACTCGCTCCATGTCACTTTAAGCTCTTTGTAACTTACCAATGATATAAGTATTCCCCCAACAAACTCATTCAATTCCTGTAATGCATCAATCATTGGCGGCAGTATATGCGCATGAAATAACCAATCAACCTTCATTGGTTGGTTTTTCACTTCCTTGAGTGAATCCATCGCTTCTACTTGGCCAATGGGCTTTAGTTCTGGTGCCTTTGTGCCTTTGAGTGATGCTGAACTCATATAATTAAGGAAAGCGGCAATCTATTACATAGAGATATACTAAGGAGTATAAGTGTTTTGAATTCAGCGGCTGAGTTCATCAACGGCACTTTCCACCTAGAGTATCGAGACCTAAATGAACTGTGGGAGAGTGTCAGAGCAGTGATATCCAAGTATCAGGTGAGTGGCTAGTTATAAACAAAAACACCGAGCTTTACGCTCGGCGTTTTGTCTATTTTAAATAACTTACGAACTCTAGTTACACGAACGGACAGGTATCAACCTTGTATTTGATGCTAATGACATGGTGTAGGGAGTGAATGTTCCATTTTCGCTAGCTTCAATTTGTATGCAGAGATCTGTTCGGCGCTTTGTTTGGACCTGTAAGACATTGTGAATCCCTTCGCTGTGATCGGACTGGATCTCATATTTGCTGTTATTGTTATACAAAGTCATATCGACGGAGAGTAACTTACTGGCATCATCGAAATTTTTGTGTTCCCAGACCAGAGTTGCCTTAAAGTTCTTGTCATTGCTGGCTACTCGATACGACTTTGATCTAGACCACGGGCGCAGCTCAAATTGTTTGGTGTTCTCGTATTCGCTGTATGCTTGAGTCAAATCCATGTAACCCCAGCCGCGAGAAGGGCACCAGTTGCCATTAGAATCACAGTACTGAGGAAGGTCTTCAGATAACACATTGCGTGAGTTGTTATCGGCGCTGTTGATTAGCACGGCTTTTACCAAAGGAGAGAATTTTTGGTATTGGCGGTTGTTTGACTCTTCTAATGCTTGTCTCACAAGTACCGCGGCGCCAGCAACGTGCGGAGACGCGAGACTTGTTCCTGTCGCAAGTCGTGTAATTGTATCTTCGTCATATTCTTTGTATTCGTCCTCGACAAATCGGTCTTTGTAAGGCCCTTCATAAGTGAATGCGTCGGGATCTGGCGCTGCGGTTCGAGTGTCATGACCGGGAGCGGCGATATCTGGCTTACGCCTACCATCAGTAGTTGGTCCGCGGCTGCTTGTTGCACGTATTGAATGTTGGCTTCTATTTGTCGTCTTTTCAGTCGGGCCATCTGTTAAGGTGGTGTCTACGTTGGCGACGGTTAGACCATTATAGTTATCTCCGGGTTTACTAATGGAATAAGGTTGTGGCGTTTCAGCACTGCTACCATCAGGGTACTTTGAACCGTCATTACCAGAAGATTTTGAAAGTAGAAAATCATTTTCGTAACTGACCGCATCGAAGTATCTTGCCCAAAAAGACCACGTTTGCCACTGGTTTAGTGAGCTTTGTTCTACAGGTGTGAGTATCCGTCCATTACCAAAGCTGTAATTAAGTGATACGGCATCATAGTTTACTAAGTAAGATAAACTCGACATGGTCAGATTAGCGGATTTTAGCTCCCTGAGTATTTGTGCGAACTCGCCATCTCCGCCTGGTAAGAGGGTGTCTGAGGCTGAACCCGCATAGCCACTAATCACATCAGCATCTTTGGCGATACCGTCATGGGGGCTGATTGAAGAATTCCCTGCCATTGCGCCAGCTACAGCGGTGCCGTGCGTACTCCTTAGATGTCGACTGCCTGCTGTTTTTAGCCATTCTCTTTTCATTGGCCAGTTATAATCTTCTCCGTTATTCCCCTCACTTCCCATCACCAACACATTTTTATCAACAAATGCAGGATGCTCAATATCGGTGCCACTGTCGAGCACAGCCGCAGTGTAACCAGTACCAGTAATTCCGTGCTCCCAGAAGCTGTTGATATAGGCATCGCCGGGTTGTGTTTCTGAACGAGACAATAGGATTGATTCCACATTAATATCGAGCTCTTCCTCTCCTGCTTTTATCGGTTCAATAAGGCCTAGGCTAGCATTTTGTTTTTGGAAGCTCTTAATGTAAGAAAAATCAGAAGGAAACGGACCCACCAAAAATGTGTAGCCCGCCGCTTGGTAGCGGGTATAGAGAAGAGCATGGTCAGTATAATTTTTAAACCCTTTTAAATGATTCAAGACAGTAGCTTGGTGATTCAATTCTGATTCAACGGTCTGAATGTCATTTTCAGATGCATCATTTTTGAAAACAAATCCAGTCACGACCCAAGATTGGGGTGCCAACGCTTCAACTTGTGCGGTTTCTGCATGAGTTGGCGCAACATAGCCTGCGACCAACATAGCTGCGAACAACGCAGTGTGTTTTATCATTTTATGTCCTTATACAACAATTGTTTTTGGGTATGGAGTTCCATATGTAATGTTGCCAAGTTTCCTATCGGCCTGCGTTGAAGTTTTGACAGAGAGATGTCAAGAAGGGAGGAGGTGTGAGTCTATACCAAAAATACCGAGTGCTAATTATTAACTTTATAATTTTATTATGGCTTTCAGGGTGGGTGTTAGCTCATAGCTATAGTTGCCTCTGTAAGTAGCACGAATAATTCAACCAATTATTGAATGCATCTCTCATCATTGATTTAAGACTGAAATCATTTGGCAGTCGGCAAGGTCTACTCGTATATTGGTAAATTGATATGCCAGAGTGGAGTAATAAAAAACATGTATGAATTTTTAGTACGAGACTTCAATAGCGAAGGTGGATACATAAAAAAGACGACTCTGGACGGTCGGCTTCCACGCAGTCGAGAGGAATCTTATGTACCGTGGGGAGTAACGTTAGATTCTAAAGTGGTTTATGCCAAAACAGGTGAACACACCGGCTTCAATGCGGGTAAGGGAAACTTCCGATTAAAGCCTTATGACACAAACATAAGTCAGGCACGCCGTGCAGAAGCACAGTCGGTGCTTGGTGTAATGGCACTGAACGTTGCAGAGTATACAGAAGAAGCGGTGAATAAGGTTTCAACTGGTATTAAGCAGTATCTTCAGGCTCATAAACGTAATGATTCTGAGGGTGTCACTGAAATGGTCAAAGCACAGATTGGTCATTATTTCTTTACTGGTGGAAGAATGGGATTTGGCCGAATCAGTGAGGAAAAAGCCAAAGATATTTCTGCCTCGGTCATTTGGGAAAAACTGATCCTAGCACTAGATAGTGGAACGCTGGAGCAGAAGCTCGCGATTCATGATGCGGTTGGGCGTAAAATTCTGCCAAAACTCAAAGGGCCTGAAGAAGTCAAATACGCGGTGTTAGCTAACAAAGTTCGAGAAGCTTGGTTTGATGACAGCCGCTATCGTGGCCGTCGTAAAAAACCTGGATCAGCAGCACCAGCAAGCACAGTAGGGGGAATTGTTCCTGCGTCGAGTCAGGATATTGTCGGAACCGTTACCCAGAGCCGCAACCGAGGTGTCGATATGTTTGAGCGAGACCCTAATAGAGAAGCCCATGCTACCGCGGATAGCTTCTATGATGATGTTGATGTTCGTAACCTCTTATTTGGGGCAGGTATTTCGGGAACAACAGGTACATTGCTTCAAGCAGCGTGCGCGTTTGGTGGTTTGCACACTTGGAATACTGAACTATGTAAACAATACATGCTGGCGATTGTTGGCTATCTAATTGGAGGCGGGATGCACAGTTTTCACGAGTCTATGGCCATTGCCCAAAAGGCCGGGATTGTAAATTACAACCCTGGCTCATACGTCGAAGTGTTACCAACCTCGTTCCTACACAGTATCAAAGGGAAAGCTTGGGTCGCTAGATATTATGATGTCTCTGTACTAGGTGCGATCCATTGGCGCTATAACTCTGGAAGATTGCCTTCTCACATTCAACGAAGTTTAGTGTCAGATTAAGCCGCTTGCGCTGAGTCAACGATTCGCTTGTATACAGGGGCTTGTCACCTGTCTTTCTGATAGCGTGATGTTGATTTTATCTATGTGCTTTTTGGCTGCGCTATTTTCTTTGCTTGTCGCAACATGTAAAGGAATACAACTGAAATGAATCGTGCTGATATGGAAAAGGTCGCGGTTTACCCGAGCCTTTTCTAATGTGTAGGTCAGCACGTTTTTGTCGACTAATATGGCGTCAACGCGTTGCTTTATCAGCTTTTCGATGCCTTCTTCTGCACTGCTGACTTCATACTTTTTGAAATTGGTAAGTTGTTCAAAATCGTCACTGTATCGGTAGCCTCTCTGAACACCAATGGTGAGCCCAGTTAAACTTTTATGACTGCTATACTGCAGTGGGCTTTCATGTCGACTCAGTACCACTATTTCATTCCAGTAGTAAGGTTGGCTGAAATAAAGAAAGCGCTCTCTTTCTCTTGTTCTCCACGCGCCCAAAATGACGTCGTTCTCCATTGTTCGCACGCTCTTCAAAGCTCGATTCCAAGGTTGCAGCTTAATGTCGAGTTGAAAACCTGAATGTTCAAAAATATCAATCAGAATTAGCTGCGCCTTTCCTGTGTCTGGCGCTTCTTGAAAGTAAGGTGGCCATACGTCTTGTGTCCCTTTTACGGTGATTAAGGAACCCTGTGCAAGAAATGGAACAAAAGCCAGTAAAAACAACCTCATACCTTTTCAGCCCCACGTAATGAGTAAACTGTTCTTAAAATAGTCAATAAAGCGTTGATTGACTAGTTTCAAGTTGATGCCTATTTCACCAGCTTGATTTTTACAGAACGAAAGAATTATTATCTTTAGTGCTCTAAATAATAAATTGGAGAATAGCAAAAGCCATAGCGTTGGGTGAGTGATGTTTGTGCGTTTATATAAAGCCTTGTGCTTAAGTGTTTAAGCATTTGGTTGTATCTTATCTGATTGATATTTATTACTTTAATTGTGGGCTGCTCTGCGGGTCGGATGTATTTTCTGCTTTGTGGATTGATTGGTTTTGACTAAATTGATTGATCGAATTATTAATCAAAATTCTCTAAAATTTAGGTTTAATGTATCGGTTTTGTGAAAAATAGTTTGAGTACTAATTAATTTTCAGGCATTTTATATTTAATTGAACGTTCAATTAAAAAAGGAAATACGGTAATGCCTAAGGTAGGGATGCCAGATATCAGGAAGCCTCAACTGGTTCAAGCCACCATGGCAGTGATCGACAAAGTCGGCTTGCATGCTGCGAGTATTTCGCTAATTAGCAAAGAAGCAGGTGTATCGACGGGCATTGTGAATCACTACTTTGGCGGAAAGCAGGGTTTACTTCATGAAACCATGAGAGAGGTACTTCGCCAGCTTTCCACTACCGTGACTGAGCGTTTAAGTAAGCTACCAAAACATGCCCATCAACAGCGTATTAACGCCATCATTGATGGCAACTTTGTTGGCTATCAAGCTGAAAACAAAGTGGCCAAAACATGGCTAGCATTCTGGTCCTATTCTGTTCACGAACCTGAGCTCAAACGCCTTCAACGCGTCAATGAAAAGCGACTTCTCTCTCACTTGAGAATTGAGTTGAAAGCGCTGTTTGAAAAGGATCAGGCGGAAATTATTGCTCATGGTATCGCTGCCTTGATCGATGGGATATGGCTTCGCGGGACAATGAACCCAGATGGCATAGATGCCGATAAAGCCAGATTGATCATCAATGATTATCTGGACAAACAACTTACTTTCTATTCTCAAAAATAACAAAAAGTCAGAATTATCAAATGGATATGAAATCACTATACATCGATGGCAGCGCATGTAACGCAACATCGGGTGAAAGCTTTACAACTTACAACCCTGCCAATGGCGAGCCGCTGGCTACTATTGGTCAGGCGAGCCCTCAAGACTTAGAGCGTGCGATCGAATCAGCCAAGCAAGGCTTTAAAGTTTGGTCTGCAATGACTCCAATGGAGCGAAGCCGCATTTTGCTTAAAGCTGTTGCAATCTTGCGTGAGCGCAATGATGAGTTGGCTGCCTTGGAAGTGGCTGATACAGGTAAGCCGCTTCAGGAAGCGATTGAAGTGGATATCGTTACAGGCGCCGATGTTATCGAATACTTTGCCGGCCTGGTACCTGGAATGCAGGGTGAGCAGCAACCGCTGAGTGAGAATCAGTTTTTCTATACACGCCGTGAGCCACTAGGCATTTGTGCTGGCATTGGTGCATGGAACTACCCAATCCAGATTGCAATGTGGAAATCGGCGCCAGCTTTGGCAGCAGGTAATGCCATGATCTTTAAGCCGTCGGAAGAAACACCTCTGACCGCTTTAAAACTCGCGGAAATTTTCTCTGAAGCAGGTCTGCCAGATGGGGTGTTTAACGTCGTGCAGGGAGACCACCGTGTCGGACAAATGCTAACGGCACACCCGGAGATTGCAAAAGTCTCATTCACGGGTGAATCGGGCACAGGCAAACTGGTTATGGCGGATAGTGCCAAGACACTAAAACAAGTCACGATGGAGCTCGGCGGCAAATCGCCAATGGTGATCTTTGATGATTCCAAGCTAGACAATGCGGTTTCTGCTGCGATGGTTGCAAACTTCTATACCCAAGGCGAAGTGTGTACCCATGGCACACGTGTTTACGTTCATGAAGCGATTTACGATGCGTTTGTTAGTCAGTTAAAAGAACGAACTGAAAAGCTCATTGTGGGTAACCCAATGGATATGGACACTCAAATCGGTGCCCTGATCTCCAAAGAGCATCTGGGCAAAGTCTTAGGGGCTATTGAAGAAGCGAAACAAAGCGGCGCGACGTTACTGACGGGCGGTTATCAAGTCAAAGACAATGGGTTGGAGAATGGCAACTTTGTTGTTCCGACGGTATTCACCGATTGCACCGATGACATGCCACACGTTCAAAATGAAATTTTTGGCCCCGTTATGTCTGTTCTGAAATTCTCAGATGAATCGGATGTGATTGAGCGAGCTAACGATACCTCTTATGGCTTAGCTGCCGGTGTATTTACACAAGACCTGTCTCGCGCGCACCGAGTGATTCACCAATTGCAAGCAGGTATTTGCTGGGTTAACACTTGGGGTGACTCTCCAGCTGAAATGCCAGTAGGTGGCTATAAGCATTCCGGTATCGGCCGTGAAAATGGACCGGAAACGCTTCGCCATTACACTCAGACAAAGAGTGTCCTAATTGAACTAGGCGATTACGCCAGCCCTTACGCTTAAGCAACAACGGAGATAGAAAATGGAGCAACGCTACGATTATATCATCGTTGGTGCGGGTTCGGCTGGTTGTGTACTGGCTGACCGGTTGTGTGAAAGTGGCGAGTATCAAGTGCTTCTGCTTGAAGCTGGTGGCACGGACAAAAGTATTTTCATCCAAATGCCGACCGCACTGTCTTACCCGATGAATACAGAAAAGTACGCGTGGCAATTTGAGACCATCGCTGAAGAGGGCTTGGATGGGCGCAAGCTACATTGCCCTCGAGGTAAAGTGTTGGGTGGCAGCTCTTCAATCAACGGAATGGTTTATGTCCGTGGACATGCCTGTGATTTTGACGAGTGGGAAGAACAAGGAGCAAAAGGTTGGAACTACCAGTCTTGTTTACCTTATTTCCGACGCGCTGAATCGTGGAATGGTGGCGAAGATGAGTATCGTGGAGGAAACGGTCCGGTCGGAACCTGCAATGGTAACGACATGAAGCTTAATCCACTGTACCAAGCCTTTATTGAAGCGGGTAAAGAAGCGGGTTATCCGGAAACTGCGGATTACAATGGTTATCAGCAGGAAGGTTTTGGTCCTATGCACATGACGGTGGATAAGGGCGTCCGTGCTTCCACCTCTAACGCCTACTTAAGGCGCGCACTGAAACGTTCTAACTTGACACTGATTAAAGGTGTTGTCGCCCACAAGGTGTTACTGGATGGCAAAAAAGCGATTGGCGTAGAGTTCGAACGCTCTGGAAAAGTCGTCAAGAGTTATGCCAATAAGGAGGTGGTATCGAGTGCAGGCTCAATCGGCTCAGTTCAACTGTTGCAATTGTCTGGCATTGGACCTGAATCAGTGCTCAAAAATGCTGGTGTCGAAGTAAAGCATGATTTACCGGGAGTAGGTGAGAACCTTCAAGATCACCTTGAGGTGTACTTCCAGTACCACTGTGAAAAACCAATTACGCTCAACAGTAAACTAGGTCTCGTAAGCAAGGGGATGATCGGTGCAGAGTGGATTCTGACCCGTAAAGGCTTAGGCGCAACTAACCATTTTGAGTCATGCGCATTTATCCGTTCTCGCAAAGGACTGAAGTGGCCGAACATTCAATATCACTTCCTGCCAGCGGCGATGCGCTACGATGGTCAGGCGGCGTTTGATGGTCATGGCTTTCAGGTTCATGTCGGTCCGAACAAACCACAGAGCCGCGGAAGTGTAGCTATCACCTCTGCTAATCCAAGTGACAAACCAAAAATCGAGTTTAACTACATTTCAACGGAGCAAGATCGTCAGGACTGGCGTGACTGTATTCGTCTGACACGTGAAATCCTTTCTCAACCTGCCATGGACGCCTATCGCGGTAACGAAATTCAGCCGGGTGAAACCATAGTTTCTGATGAAGCGATAGATGAGTGGGTGAAACAAAACGTGGAGAGTGCCTACCACCCATCATGCAGTTGCAAGATGGGGGCAGAAGATGACCCGATGTCAGTATTAGATGAGCAATGTCGAGTCCGTGGCATCGAAGGACTGCGAGTTGTGGACTCTTCGATCTTCCCAACGATTCCAAATGGCAACCTCAACGCACCGACCATTATGGTCGCGGAACGTGCTGCTGATTTGATATTGGGTAAGCCTCTGATTGAAGGGAAAGAATTACCAGTATGGATTGCTCCGGACTGGGAAGAAAAACAGAGAACCAAGACACCGAAAAGAGACGTGTCGTCTATCTCGTAAAGTCAGTAAATATTACAAGGAAATTATTATGTCTATGATGACAAAAACGCTGTCGACTATCGCTCTTAGTACGATGGCAACAGCGGCATATGCCAACCAGTGTGAAACCGTTCGATTTGCGGACGTAGGCTGGACTGATATTACCGCTACAACAGCAGTCACCAGCGAACTACTTAAAGGCATGGGTTACAAAACGAAAACAGATTTGTTGTCTGTACCCGTCACTTACTCATCAATGGCAAACGGTGATATCGATATCTTCCTTGGCAACTGGATGCCAACCATGGAGGGAGATATCGCTAAATACCGTGAAGCCGGAACAGTAGAGACAGTTCGAGCAAACCTTGAAGGTGCAAAATACACGTTAGCCGTACCGAAATATGTTTATGACGCAGGCGTAAAAAGCTTTGCTGACATAGCAAAAAATGCCGACAAATTTAAAGATCGTATTTACGGCATTGAGCCTGGCAATGATGGCAACCGCCTGATTCAGTCAATGATTGATAGTGATGCTTTTGGCCTTAAAGATTTCAGCCTCGTTGAGTCTAGTGAGGCGGGTATGGTTTCGCAGGTATCACGAGCGGCTCGTCGCAACCAGTGGATTGTGTATCTCGGTTGGGCACCACACCCAATGAACAGCAATGTCGATATGGAATACCTTGATGGTGGTGATGACTTCTTCGGCCCGAACTACGGTGGCGCGAATGTATACACCAATGTACGTTCTAACTATCTAAATGAATGTCAAAACGTGGGTCAGCTGCTTCAGAATCTAGAATTTAGCCTAGAGATGGAGAACGAGTTGATGGAAGCGATCCTTAACCAAAACGTCAAACCATCAAAAGCGGCTCTAAAGTGGCTGCAAGCGAACCCAGAGCAAGTGAAATCTTGGCTTAAGGGTGTGAAGACTCTTTCTGGTAGTGATGCAGTTGAAGCTGTAAACAACTACGTCAAATCAAATGCATAAAGTGACTAGGTGGGCGTTTTCGCCCACCTAACAACGTAAGGTTTTATTGTGAATTTTATTACCAACAACAAAATCCCTGTGGGTGAATGGATGGAAACGGGCGTCGACTGGCTGACAATGAATGCAGCAGGCTTTTTCGACTCTGTTTCTTATTTTCTTGAAACCATCATTCTTTTTGTTGTCGATATTTTTAAATGGATGCCACCGGCGTTGCCTATTCTTCTTACCGCGGCTATTGCTTGGTATCTACATCGCAGCATTCCTTTAGTGCTGTTTATTATCGGTGCACTTTTAACGATTCTGAACCTTGGCTACTGGCAAGAAATGCTGGAAACCTTTGTCTTAGTATTTGCTGCGACAACGATTTCCGTATTAATTGGCGTTCCAGTTGGCGTAATGGCAGCACATCGTCCGTGGTTATATACCTTATTGAGGCCAATATTGGACTTGATGCAAACCGTTCCTACTTTTGTGTACCTGATACCTACTTTGGTGTTGTTTGGTTTGGGCATCGTTCCTGGGCTAATTTCGACCATCATTTTTGCGATCGCTGCGCCTATCCGCCTGACTTATCTGGGGATTACCAAAGTGCCGGAAGAGTTGATCGAAGCAGGGCAGGCATTTGGTGCCAGCAAAATGAAACTGTTATTCAAGGTGGAACTACCTGCGGCGCTACCAAGTATTATGGCGGGTATCACCCAATGTATTATGTTGTCGCTTTCTATGGTGGTGATTGCCGCTCTCGTCGGGGCAGATGGTCTGGGTAAACCAGTTGTTCGCGCTTTGAACACTGTGAATATTTCTCAGGGCTTTGAAGCCGGTCTCGCTATTGTGCTGGTTGCGATCATCCTAGATCGCTTGTGTAAATCTCCAAATCAGAAGGAAGTGTAATCATGGATGCGATTAAGATTCAGAACCTTGATGTCGTATTTGGTGATCAACCGCAGAAGGCCTTATCTCTACTGGATGAAGGAAAAGCACGTCAGGAAATTATCGATCAAACAGGGCAAGTCGTGGGCGTTGATAATGTCACTATGAGTGTAAAAGAAGGCGAGATCTGCGTGTTAATGGGCTTATCTGGTTCAGGTAAATCAAGCCTACTTAGGGCGGTGAATGGCTTGAACTCAATCAGCCGCGGCTCGTTGCAAATCAAGGATGGCGATAATCAGGTCGAGCTCTCTTCTTGCAATGAAGAAACGTTAAGACACCTGCGCACTCATAGAGTATCTATGGTATTCCAGAAGTTTGCCTTAATGCCATGGCTGACCGTGCTCGACAACGTTGCATTTGGTCTTGAAATGCAAGGAATGCCAAAAGCTGAACGACGAGCGAAAGCACGTGAGCAGCTGGAAATGGTCGAGCTTTCAGACTGGGAGCACAAGTATCCGCATGAGTTATCTGGTGGTATGCAGCAGCGTGTTGGCTTAGCAAGAGCGTTCGCCATGGACACCGATATTCTCTTAATGGACGAGCCGTTTTCAGCGCTAGACCCATTGATTCGTGCGCAATTGCAAGATGAGCTAATCCAATTGCAGAAAAAGCTCAATAAGACGATTCTGTTTGTCAGCCATGATCTCGACGAAGCGCTTAAAATTGGCAACAACATTGCCATTATGGAATCGGGAAAACTAATTCAGCACGGTAAGCCCGAGCAAATCGTGCTAGCTCCAGAAAACGACTACGTTAAAGATTTTGTTTCTCACACGAACCCGCTTAACGTGCTAAAAGGTCGCTCTCTGATGCAACCCGCGAGTGAGTTAGAGCAGGAAGACGCGAGATGGCAGATCTGTCCAATGAAGAAAGTCTGGGTTGAAGAACGTAATAACCAACTGCATCTAGACAACAAAGCAGACCTTAAATTGGTTGATTGGCGCGATGATGAAATAGAACTGAGCGACATCGATAAAGAATCTGTGGTGATTGCGAGCCCAGATATTGGTATGCGAGAGGCGATCAAACTAAAACAGCGAAGTGGTCAACCAATCCTGTTAGTTGAGAATGGTGAGTTAATTGGCGTGTTAGACGACAGCGATTTTTACGCAGGTTTGTTGGGAAAGCACCATAAGTCACAAGCAGCGTAACGGTGCAGTAGAGAAGAGTAGGTGAAAAACGCACAAATCATGGTGATGAACTTACCGCTCTTCTCTTCGTTAACTGTGCCGTTTAGCGGACATTCAAACGAATAAATAATGGCTAAGTTATCTGAGCTTAGCCATTAGGGCTAAATCTCAGTGACTGAAATTATCGGTGCGAATAAACTGGTCAATTTGTTTTGGCACGAAAGAGGTGTAGATCATGCTCGTGTGAGCACTGTGAACTTCAATATGATCGGTCATGCCGTCTATCGTGGTTTCTTCAACTGTAACCGTTCCATCCGATAGTGTCTGATTCCCCATCATTAACAAGGCTCTGGCCCCTACAGCCATAGTACCAGCAATGCTGCCAAGCTTTTGTGGGAAACGCCAGACGTCATCGTGTTCTTCCAGTCCAAAGTCTGCTGCGTTACCCAAGACTGCTCCCATCCCTAAATCTTGAATACGGCTAACAATGGATGCACCCCGTAAAGGTGAGCCAACGGCAACAACGTGTGAAATCTGTCTTTCGTCCGGTCGTCGAGACGCAAGGTAATGTTTGATTATCAGGCCACCAAGGCTATGGCCGACCAAAACGTTAGGCTCGGTGTGAGAGAGTGCCGAGTCTATTGTGCTGAAAACTCTATGCTCATCAATAGACACACTGTTGTAGCTAATGGTTTGAGTGTTATAGCCATAAGAGCGCAACTTTTGGCTAAGTGGCTGCATCGCGATTCCGTGCATGTACAGACCATGAAGAATGATTATTTTCATCGGATTCCTCATTACAAAATCTATGTTTTATTTTGCCAACTCTGCTCAATGTAAGCCAGCGACAGATTGGATATTTGATGCTCAGCTGACAATAATCGCGCAGTGAGTTAGAGAGTACTCAGTGATAAGCCGCTAAATCGACAATGTGGTGTTTAGCGGCAAATGATTAAATCGCCTGATTAAGTGCGAGTGAAACGGAAAGTCTGTAGTTTGGTTTGATGGCCATCGATGAATGCGTAGCTGTCGATAGTCCAGATATTGTTTCCAGCGAAGCCAAGCTCAACGTGGATGTCTGCCGAGTTTACCCCTTCGTAAATAACATCACTCACATTGGTCGGATAGAAGTTGTAACGGTTTGCTTGCGGTTGAAATTCTCCCGCAAAATTGACTGCGACGGATTTTGCGTTATTAACTAGGTTTAACTGATAGCCTGCTTCCGGAGTGAAAGAGAATTCCGCAGTAAAGTTGATGCCTTGATCATTAACTAAAGTCACATCGGCCTGAGTGGTTTTTGCCAGTTTGCCCTTTGCATTAATTGGCTCTACACCAGAAAGCTCCTGATGATGGTTTTGGATGTTTACATTCCAGTTTCCAACAAAGTTATCCAACTGCTCCCAATTTTGTGTTTGGCTGCTGTTGTTGTTCCCGTTGGCTATATTAGCAATGGCTTGATCCCTGCTTTCTGAACGAATCCCTTCGCGGTTGTTTTGAATGTCGGCTGATGCACCAGTAACGCCACCGGCGACCCCTCCGGCCACCGCGCCTTTCATTGCGAGTTCAGCGTCACCCGTTAAGGCCCCAAGCGTTAAGCCAAGAAGCGCACCGCCAGCAGCCCCTTGTTTTGTGAGCGCGTTTGGATCATCTTCGCCCGGGGTGACACAACCAGCTAAAAGAGGTAGAGAGATTGCCGCAGCTAGTGAGGTCTTCAAAAATGTATTCATAATACCTGCCCTAAAAAACATCGTTCAAAATGACTAGGACAGACTATCTATGAAATGTCAGAAAACGGTTATGAACAGTGTTCCATTGTGTGTCGAGATGTTTCTTTTATAGGCAGGAAGTAAGCTTTAGTAGGGTAGGCAATAGTTGCCTACCCTAAAAGTATTTGTATCAAATATAGATTTTGCTTTTTGAGTATAGGACAGCGTCGCCAGACACAATTACAGACTCGTCTTGCACATGGCAATAGAGTGTTCCACCTCGTTTTGAAGCTTGGTAGGCCACGAGATTGGGTTTGCCAAGTTGCTCAGCCCAGTAGGGAGCCAGTCCGGCATGAATGGAACCAGTGACGGGGTCTTCACAATCACCAACATCGGGCCAAAAGTAGCGAGAGATAAAATCATACTGTTGGCTTTTGGCTGAAATCACCAAGTCATAAGGTGCCAGCTTTTCTAAATATTCACGACGAACCTGAACCTCAATGATATCTTGCTCACTCTCATAGAAAGCGAAATAGGCCTGTGGGCTTTTTAGTACTTGGCTTGGTTGAATAGAAAGTGCTTCCATCACTTCCGGCGGTACTTCAGATTCGATTGGCTTCCGATTTGGGAATGTCATTAATATTCGCCCAGACAGGTCTTTTTCAACTTCTAGTGAGCCTACATGTCTTGTTTCAAACTCGATTTTTCCATTCAGAGCGAAAAATTGATAAAGCACATACGAGGTGGCGAGTGTCGCGTGGCCACAAAAGTCGACCTCTGCGACGGGAGAAAACCAGCGAATCTCATATCGGTTAGCACCTGTGGGTTTAACAAAAGCAGTTTCAGAAAGATTATTTTCGGCTGCAATGTTTTGCATTATTTCATCGCTGAGCCAATCAGCTAAAGGAACTACTGCAGCGGAATTCCCTTTAAAGCGTTGAGTTGTAAATGCATCGCAGGTGAACATCTCCAGTTCCATACTTCTCTCCAATCATTTTTGCGAATGTGTTTTGAAACTATATTCTCATGGCCGATCTTTTGTAACGGTTTACACACTGTGAGTGGGAGTGCCTTCGCAAAGGATAATACTTTTGTTACATGCTGTTAATAGGAACTGGGACGGGCGCAAGAATTAGAGAGGGGGGAAGTTAGGCAGCACAGCATGATGAATGTACTGCCCAAGTTGTTATTTGAAGTTAACCAGAGATTCCCTAGTCAGTTCTTGAATGTTTTTCGCGCCAGTAAGTGTCATGGCAACGCGCATTTCTTTTTCGTACAGATCGAGAAGGTTTTCTACGCCTGCCTGTCCCTGTGCTGCAAGTGCATAGATGTAAGAACGGCCTAGCATGGCACAATCTGCACCCAAGGCGAGCATTCGGACTACATCCAGACCAGTGCGAATACCAGAATCAACAAAGATCTTCAGATCCCCTTTTACGGCATCAGCAATGCTTGGTAATGCTTTAGCTGATGACATAACACCATCTAACTGGCGACCTCCGTGGTTGGAAACCACAATGCCATCAGCGCCAAATTTAACGGCATCTTTTGCGTCCTGCTCATCTAGAATTCCTTTGATGACCATGGGGCCATCCCAGAAGTCACGAATCCACTCTAGGTCTTCCCATGAGATGGAAGGGTCAAAGTTTTCACCTAACCAGCCAATGTAGTCTTCGAGCTTCGTTGGCTCACCGCGGTAGGTTGAAATGTTGCCTAGATCGTGCGGTTTACCAAACAGGCCGACATCAAATGCCCAAGAAGGATGACGCATTGCTTGAAAGACTCGTCGCATTGCGGCATTTGGTCCGCTCATCCCAGAATGCATATCACGATAGCGAGCCCCCGGCACTGGCATATCAACCGTAAAAACGAGTGTTGTGACTCCGGCTGCTTTCGCGCGTTCAAGTACGTTTTTCATGAACCCGCGGTCTTTCAAAACGTAGAGCTGAAACCACATAGGTCTTGCGAGCTCTGGTGTGACTTCTTCAATAGGGCAGACGGACACGGTCGACATCGTAAATGGGATGCCTTTGTTTTCCGCTGCAATAGCGGCCTGTACTTCACCACGTCTCGCGTACATACCAGTTAGACCAACTGGGGATAGAGCAATAGGTAGAGCGAATTTTTCACCAAAGATTTCGGTTTCCAGATTCAGATCAGACATGTTTTTGAGAACACGTTGTTTGAGGGCAATATCCGCGAGATCTTCGGTATTGCGTCTCAACGTGTGCTCTCCATAAGAACCACCATCAATATAGTGGAATAAGAACGGCGGAAGTTTAGATTTAGCCGCTTTGCGGTAGTCTGTTGAAGCTGAGATGATCATAAATTCAGTCCTACATTTACATATTGGGGGCCTAGATAAGGCTGGAACGACATCTTTATTAGATTAAAAAGGCGTTAATACCCGCAATTATTCGACACTAGTGTCCAGTCTTGTCAGGGACAGGTATTAACGCGAAAAGGTTTACTTCATTAGAGCATCGGTAATTTGGATACCATAAATGGCAACCAGACCAATAACGCCAGTCACTACAAGATAGTAGAACGTTGGGATAACGGTCTTGCGTAGCGTCGCACCTTCACGACCCAGAAGGCCGACAGTTGCCGAAGCGGCTACAACGTTGTGAATCGCAATCATGTTACCTGCTGCCGCACCGACTGCTTGAAGAGCGACGACGACTGCACTTGAAATAGACAACGTCTGAGCAACTTCAAACTGGAACTGGCTGAACATCATGTTAGAGACGGTATTTGAGCCTGCGATGAATGCACCCAAAGCGCCAACTGTTGCACTGAGTGCCGGGAAGGCTTCACCCACCAAACCTGCAGCGAAGTTTGCGGTCGTAACAGGCATACTTGCTAAATCAGCACCGTTGATTCCAGAGTTGATAAAGATACGTACCATTGGGATGGTAAACACAAGTACGAAGCCTGCACCAATCAGTGTCTTACTCGATTCACCAAACGCTTTCGTCAATGGGGTAGCACTGCGTGCTTGAAGAAGTACTGCAATCAAAGCGACAAACACTAAGATGCCACCAGGCAGATATAAAGGTTGGATAGCAGTACTGATACCAGCTTCACCAAGAATGTTGCCAAACGACAAACTCACACTACGCAGCATGGCTTTGAACTCAGCGCTGACGCGACTTGCTACTAGGACGACAGCTAGAAGCACGTATGGCAGCCACGCCATAACCATGCTCATCGGCTTGTCTTTAGAATCCGCCAGATCAATCTTAATAGAGCCTAACCATTCAGCCGGCCATTTCTTCTCGTCTTCAAAATCCCACGTTGATTTAGGAACAAGGAAGCCACGCTTAGCAGCAGAAACCACGATCGTTAAGCCAACCAGACCACCGATAAGTGATGGGAATTCTGCGCCCAAGAACACACCCGTTAATGCGTACGGAATAGTAAAAGCAAGGCCTGCAAAAATGGCAAATGGAAGAATGTCTAGGCCTTCTGTCCAGCTTCTGTTCTTGCCAAAGAAGCGCGTTAGCATCATCGCCATCAGTACAGGAATCAGAGTACCCACAGAAGCGTGGATTAGCGCAACGCTGGACGTTATCTGCTGGAGGTATGCGTCCCAGTTTGAACCGTTAGCCACAAGCGCTTCAGTAATGTTGTGTGTGTCTAGGCCTTTGTTCACGCCGACAATGATCGGGGTTCCTACAGCACCGAAAGAGACTGGTGTAGACTGAATCATCATACCCATTAGAACGGCAGCAAGAGCAGGGAAGCCAATCGCGACCAGAAGCGGAGCAGCAATGGCAGCTGGGGTACCAAAACCAGAGGCGCCTTCAATGAATGAGCCAAAACACCAAGCGATGATGATCGCTTGAACTCGACGGTCTGGGGAGATATTGGTAAATCCATTGCGGATGGTTGATATCGCACCAGTATGCTTCAGGGTGTTGAGCAGGAAAATGGCGCCGAAAACAATCCAGAGCACAGAGACAGTGATGCCTAATCCTTGGAAAATAGAGGCAAGAACTCGGGTAGTAGACATATCCCAGAAGAATAGGGCAATAACAACCGTCAATCCGAAAGCGACAGGCATTGCGCGTTTAGCTGGCCAGTTGAGACCGACTAATAATATAGCCGCAACAACTATCGGCGAAAAGGCCACTAAGGCCAGTAAAGTTTCACTCATTGGTACATCCTCGTACAGGCTTTTACTTTTACAAATCAGGATTCTCTAGAATCTCTTGGATTTTATAATTGTGATATTTGTGTTAATTCGAGGTGAATTTACCCCTTTCTTTTTTATTGATATAGGGAAATAATGAAAATAATTAATTCCAAAAATGACATAATGGTATGCGTGCGGACGATATAATCTTGTTTTCTCAGGTCGTAGAACTGGGTAGTTTTAGTAAGGTTGCAGAGATAAATAACCTTACAAATTCGGTAGTTAGCAAAAGAATTGCTCGATTAGAAGAAGAAATTGGCGTTCAGCTATTATATCGAACTACGCGTAAATTGACGTTAACTGAGGCTGGCAAGGCGCTGACCCACGGCGCGAAAAATGTGAAGCAAGCCGCTCAGGAAGCAATGGATGCGGTATCCGGGTTCGGTGAGAATATCAGCGGCCACATCAAAATGTCGGTTCCTTCAATCTCTGGTGACCTAATTTTGGCTGATGCAGTGGCGGAGTTTTGCAACTTACATCCAGGCTTAACGGTTGATATGTCACTCGATAATCGCTTTGTCGACTTAGTCGAGGGCGGTTATGACTTAGTGATTCGCACGGGGTATCTTGAAGATTCAAGCCTGATTGCTCGTCATATTCTTGATTCTCAGTGGGTGGTCTGTGCATCACCTTCTTACATCGCACGCAACGGAAAACCGATTAAACCTGAAGACCTTGTCACTCACAACTGCCTGCAATACGCCTATCAAACAACAGGTGCCTCTGAGTGGGAGTTTAAGTCAAAATCGGGCAACTATATTGTGAAGGTCTCTGGCTCGTTCTCGACCGACAATGCGACGGCATTGAGGAAAGCGGCATTGGGGGGACATGGGATTGCGTATGTACCGCGATGCTTGGTTTACCACGATATTCGTAATGGTCAGCTGGTGGATCTGTTTCCTGAATTGGTCGGTAAAAGGTTAGGGATTTACGCGGTGTACCCGTTTACTCGTCAACCACCCAATAAAGTTAAGCTACTGATCGAACACATTCGGGCTCGCTACTTGGCTATTTCACACTATTTCTAAACAAAAAAGCCGATGCATCCTTGCATCGGCTTTGATTGGCGGCCAAACCAATGTATTTCTATTTACTATGCTGCGACGATCTCTTCGTCTAAATCGAAAGACGCATCAATAAGCATCTTAGTATAGTCGTTCTTCGGCGAGTGGAAGATTTCATCGGCCGTACCTTCTTCCATCACTTCGCCTTTCTGCATCACTAATACGCGATCAGAAAGTGCTTTCACTACGCTCAAGTCATGACTGATGAACAGGAAGCCAATGTTGTGCTTTTTCTGAATATCTTTAAGCAAGTCGATAACGGTCAACTGTACAGAGCGGTCGAGTGCAGACGTAGGTTCATCCAGCAGAATAAATGAAGGTTCTAGAATCAAAGCGCGAGCAATTGCGATACGCTGACGTTGACCACCAGAGAACTCATGTGGGTAACGGTTGATTGAGTGAGGATCCAGCCTCACTTCTTCCAATGCTTTGCGAGCGCGCTGCATACGTTCAGCACGGCCCATCTGAGGCTGATGCACTGTTAGACCTTCAGTAATGATGTCACCGACGGTCATACGCGGGGAGAGAGAACCATAAGGGTCTTGGAAAACCATCTGAATGTCTTTTTTAAGCCCAAAGCGTTCTTTCTCACTTAGCGCCTTCACATCCTGACCTTTGAACTCAATGCCACCCGAACAAGGCAGTAGGCCGATAAGCGCACGGCCGAGCGTCGATTTTCCTGAGCCAGACTCACCGACAATACCTAAGGTCTCGCCTTGTTTAAGCTCAAGAGAAATGCCTTTAACCGCTTCAAAGTACTCATTTTTACTCTGAATAAAATGAGACTTTATCAGGAACTTGACACGAATATTATCGGCTTTAAGTAATGGCGGAGCGCCATCCTCTACCGGATCTTTACTGCCTTTCGGAATCGAGTTGATCAGCATTTTTGTGTAATCATGCTGAGGGTTTCTAAACAATGCCTGACACTGGCCTTCCTCAACTACATCGCCTTTACACATAACAATAACGCGATCAGCAAGGTGTTTTACGACCCCTAAGTCGTGCGTAATGAACAGAATGGCCATGCCCATTTTAGCCTGAATCTCTTTGATCAGATTCAGTACTTCTGCTTGTACTGTTACATCAAGTGCAGTAGTCGGTTCGTCAGCAATAAGAATGTCAGGTTCGTTGATCAGTGCCATCGCAATCATAATACGTTGCAACTGACCGCCTGAGAATTCGTGTGGGTACTTGGTGTACGCTTGCTCTGGGTTTGGAAGATGAACCAGATTAAACAGCTCAAGCACTTTTTGTTTCGCTTGAGAACGCGATACTGGGCGATGACACATGATGGCTTCTGCCACCTGAAGGCCCACTCGCATAAATGGGTTGAGAGAAGTCATCGGTTCCTGAAAAATCATACCAATGCGGTCGCCACGAATGGACTGCATATCTTTTTCAGGTTTATCGACCAGTTGCTCACCCTCAAAGATGATGCTGGACTGGGAGTGAACAATGGCATTATTTGGTAGTAACTGCATCAGAGCGTTAGTCGAAACGGACTTACCACTACCGGATTCTCCTACGATAGCGAGCGTTTCACCCTGAAAGAGTTCGAAGTTAACATCCTTTACCGCGTCTACAATACCGTCGTTAGTTGTAAAGCTGACCGAAAGGTTTTTAACCTCTAAAATTGGCATCTGTGACATTTGCATTCCTTGTTTTAATTTATTTGATGCGAGCTTTCCGTTGCATTGCCATAGCTCTTCAATGCTGAGAAGTGGTGATGAGCTTTTTGAACTTGTTCAAACTCTAACATCCACTGAGCATTACGTTGAGCACTACAAAACGCGCCCATATGGCGCAAAAGATCCTCACAGTTTTTATCAAGAACGTGGTGGGTAGCCTGAACCAATTCTGCAGATTCAATCGACATAAACTGAAGCAAAGCATAGCTTTGGTTGAGCAAGTCGAAGGCACTTTGATGCTGACCCATCTTGTTGAGGATCTCTGATTGAGAGACAGCAGCATCACGTAAGCCAGTTAATAAGCAGCTGAATTGGCAAGGTTTGGTTTGGTCATCACTTAGCGCGCTTTGGATATGCGTCGGTAAATGATGCAGAACTTGATCGTACAAGTAGTGTGCCTCTGGCCAATGACCTTGTTCTAATAACTGCTCAGCTTTTAGGTAATGTGTCCAGCACTGTTGTAGATCCATGTTCAATTACTCCACCAAAATCGTAACAAGGCATATTTAAATGCAATTTATTAACCATTGCAAATAATTATCATTTAAATGATATTTGACAGCATAATTGGTGAATATTTAGGCAGTTGACCCCGAATAATGCCTAAGTCACTAAAATATAAACAAAACTGGCCTACACTAGGTCGTTATAGAGTTGATGGAAAATAACAATAAGGAAAGAAAGATGGCAATTCAACGGCTAGAAATGAGCCAGCTGTATCATGCTGCGGAGCTGGAAATGCTACCGAGTAAGTCTACAAAAGAGCTGGCACCCATTGACGAAATCGTCGGTCAAGAACGTGCTCAAAAGGCAGTAGAGTTCGCTATGTCCATTAAGGAGAAGGGCTACAACATCTATGCTATTGGCCAGAATGGCCTTGGTAAGCGAACAATGATTTTGCGTTACCTCAATCGCCACCAGCACGATGCGAAAGCACTTTATGACTGGTGTTATGTCGCAAATTTTGAAGATATCAGGACACCGAAAGTATTGGCGCTCCCATGCGGTATCGGTAGCCAACTTAAACAAGACATCGAGAAATTGATGTCAAAACTGGTCAATGCGATTCCTCTGGCATTCGACAATGAGCTCTACTACAGCCGAGCCGATAAGCTTAAAAACCAATTGGCGCAAAAGCAGGAAGCAGAGCTAGCCGTCATCACCAAAGAAGCAAAAGCCAAAGGCATCAGTCTCACGATTACTACTCAGGGTGACTACCAGTTTGTCGCGATGAATGGTGAGGAGATGCACACCGAAGAGTCTTTTGAGGAGCTGACTAAGAAAGAGCAAGAGTATTTTGGCTCTACTATTGATGAGCTTGAAATCAAGTTGAGAGATATGGTTCGTCAGTTGACGGAGTGGGAAGAAGCGTACAGTGAAAAAATTAAGAAACTGAACGACGACGTTACATTGGATGTCATCACCCATTTCATCAAACAGCTGAAAAAGGACTACTCCGGCTACGCAGAAATCAAAACTTATCTAACAGAACTTCAGCAAGATATTGTTGAAAACGCTGACATCTTTCTTGAGCAAAGTGCAGAACAAGGAGAGGTTGCTACGGCGTCCTTAGATAAGAAACTTCCCCGTCGTTACAAGGTTAACGTTCTTGTAAGCCGTAAAGATGATGATTTTCCTATTGTGGTTGAAGAGAACCCGAACTATCACAGCTTGTTTGGTTACATTGAAACAGCCACCTTTAAAGGTACTGTGTTTACGGATTTCTCATTGATTCGCCCAGGTAGTCTGCATAAAGCTAATGGTGGCGTACTATTGATGGACGCTCAAAAAGTACTGGAACAACCTTATGTTTGGGATGGGTTGAAACGTGCACTGCGAGCTCGCAAACTAAGCTTTACCTCGCTGGAGAAAGAAGTCACGTTAACAGGTGCAGTATCGCTTGACCCTGAAGCCATCCCATTGGACGTTAAGATTATCCTATTTGGTGATTACCGCACCTATCAACTACTTCAACATTACGATCCGGAGTTTAGCGAACTGTTCCGCGTAACGGCTGACTTCGAAGATGAAATGACACGTAGCCCGCAGTCTGAACTGCAATATGCGCGTTTTATTTCCAGTGTCGTCAACGACAACAATATGCTCCATTGTGATAAGAAGGCCATCGCTCGGATTATCGAGCATAGCTCCCGATTGTCAGGCGACCAGACCAAGCTTTCATTGCACTCAGCTAACATTGCTAACCTGATCCGAGAATCAAACTACGTTGCTCGTCAGGCTAACTCGAATATGATTCGTTCTAGCCATGTTGAAGAGGCGCTATCCAATCAGGAGATGCGAGTAAGTCGTCTCAAAGACAGTGTGATGGAAGGTTTCATCAACGGAACCACCCTGATCCAAACCGAAGGGGACGCGATCGGTCAGGTTAACGCGCTATCTGTTTTGAGCACCAGTGAGTACATGTTTGGTGCACCAAACCGTATTACAGCGACGACTTGTTATGGTGGCGGTGAAGTGATCGACATCGAGCGTAGTGTTGACTTAGGTGGCAGCATTCACTCAAAAGGTGTCATGATCTTAACCGCTTACCTCTCTTCAGTATTTGGTAAAACGGCCAAAGTGCCTTTAACAACCACCATCACGTTTGAGCAGTCCTACGGTGGTGTTGATGGTGATAGCGCAAGTATGGCGGAGTTCTGTGCGGTGGTATCGGCCTTTTCTAAACAAGCTAACCGTCAAGATATTGCAATTACAGGCTCAATGAACCAGTTTGGTGAAGCACAGCCTATCGGTGGTGTTAACGAGAAAATTGAAGGCTTCTTCGATGTGTGTACGATTAAAGGCCGAAGTGAAAATCAAGGCGTGATCATACCAAGAGCCAACATGCACAACCTCATGCTACGCCCTGATGTTGTGAAGGCGGTTGAACGTGGTGAGTTTCAAATCTGGGCTATTGACCATGTGACTGAAGCCATCGAGTTGTTCATGGGTAAACCTGCGGGTGAACCAAGTGATGAGGGTAGTTACCCAATCGATACGGTATTTGGAATTGCTCAAGCTAAGCTAAATGCATTAAGAAAATAACCAAAAAGGGCTTTCAGATGAAAGCCCTTTTTAATTTTATAGTTCTACCAGTTCATTACCAGATGTTTGGCTTTTCCCAAAAGCGTCAATATTGCCTAGGGTAGTGTCAGCTATGTTGCCAAGTGCTTCATCGGTTAGGAAAGCTTGGTGACCAGTGAAGAGAACATTGTGGCAGGCGGACAAGCGACGGAATACATCATCGACAATGACGTCATTAGACTTATCACGGAAAAAGAGTTCTTTCTCATTTTCATAGACATCTAGCCCAAGGGCACCGATTCGCCCAGTTTTTAAAGCTTCAATGGCAGCGGCAGCATCCAACAATCCGCCACGGCTTGTGTTGATGAGCATTACGCCATCTTTCATCTTACTGAAGGCTTTTTCATCTAGGAGGTGGTAGTTTTCTTCAGACATCGGACAGTGCAGCGTGATGATGTCACTTTTCTCAAACAACTCCTCTTTTGAGCAGTAGATTGCTCCCAGCTCGATGGCTAGAGGGTTCTCAAATGGATCAAAGCAAAGGATGTTCATGCCTAGGCCTTTGAGGATACGCATAGTAGCGATACCAATTTTACCTGTGCCGATTACACCCACTGTTTTACCGTGAAAGTTAAAGCCAACTAAACCGTCTAACGAGAAGTTTGCATCTCTGGTACGCTGATAAGCTTTATGAAAACGGCGGTTTAGGCTCATCATTAAGCCAACAGTGTGCTCTGCGACGGATTCTGGTGAGTAAGCGGGGACACGAACCACCTGAAGACCAAGGCGCTTAGCCGCGTCTAAATCTACGCGATCAAAACCAGCACAACGCATTGCAATCAGTCTTACGCCTTGTTCTGCAAGTGCTTCTAGCACGGGTGCAGATAAGTCGTCATTAACAAACGCACAAACCACCTGGCAGTCATGGGCCATTTTGGCGGTCTTTTTGGTTAACTGGAATTCATGGAAATGCAGTTCAAATCCATACTCTTTATTTACTTTCGCGAAGGACGCTTCGTCATAAGACTTAGCACTAAACACAGCGACATCTAACATGGTAGGCCTCTCTCAAAATATTACGGGAGGAAATAGAACGGGCTCTATTGAACCGTGATTCAAGAAAAAATTAAACCACAAATTTGCTGTGGAAAATTAAACACTTATATTCCTCAATTATTTACAGTGATGTTTTTATTATTAATAAAGTGCCTCGCAAAATTAGCTCAATTTTCATCTCAAGATCACTTTTTTACTGCTAAAGTGGTATTTATAAATTAAATAGCTCTTAGCTTATTAATCATCGACTTAAGTGGAGGTGAGGCTAAGGGCAGATGGAATTTTGTTCTCTGGCTAGGAAATATGGATATGATTAAACAAAAGCTTTCTGAAGTGTCCATAGCAGCACGAGCGTGGTCTATATTAGGCTTGTTTGCTATTGGTTTATTTGCGAATACTCTCCTCAACATTGCCCAGTCCCGCGAGCACATGCGTGAAAACTATGAGCGAGGTGTGTCAACTCTGGTCGAATCTGCATCAGGTGTTGCGAAACACTACTACCAGCTCTATCAATCGGGTCAAATCTCAGAAAGCGAAGCTCAAGGTAGAGCGCTACAAACCATTTCCGCAATGCGATTTGATGGTGACAACTATATATTTGTCGGTGATTCTGATGGTGTGCAGTTAGCCAGTGGTGTGTTGTCTTTACTTGGAAAAAATATCCTTGGTTTGAAAGACAGCGAAGGTAAGTTTTTTGTTCAGGAACTTTATCAGGTGGCCAGAAATGGTGGTGGCTTTGTCGACTACAGCTGGAAGAACCCAGATAGTGAGAAATTGGATCCTAAAACCAGTTATGCGTTAATGTTTCAGCCTTGGGGTTGGATGATTGGCTCTGGCATGAATATGGTCGCGCTTCAGGCTGACATGCACCGCTCTGAGGTTGCATCTGCGGGTTACGCCATTGGTATTCTTGCTGTTCTTTCTATCACAATCGGTTTTTTCATCAAAACAATCACATCTCCTATTAAGCGTACCGTTCGAGCTATGCAAACCTTATCTAAAGGTGAAGGTGATCTGACCCAAAGGCTTCCAGAAGAGGGCAGTAAAGAACTCGTACTTCTCTCTCGTTACTTCAACCAATTTGTTGCTTCCGTGCAAGGAATCATGCTCAGCATCAGCGATGCGGGTAGCCAAGTCTCTAGTGCTGCTAATCAGCTTTCTAATTCTGTTCATCATATCGACGACAGCCTTAACCAACAGCAAAGCGATGTGGATATGCTCGCGACGGCTATGACCGAAATGCTAGCAACGGTTGAAGAAGTAGCCGCACGCACTGTCGAAGCAAATGACGCTAGTCGTTTAGCTGCTCAGGAAGCCAACCACAGCCACAAGATCATTGACAAAAACGTTCAAGAAGCCAATGAACTTGCGGAGCAAATACAGTCTGCTAGTCAGGTTGTTCAGAAGCTCGCATCGGATGCTCGTAACGTTGACACGGTTCTTGAAGTTATTCGCGGCGTTGCCGAACAGACCAATCTACTCGCTCTAAATGCAGCAATTGAAGCGGCAAGGGCAGGTGAACAAGGACGCGGCTTTGCGGTAGTTGCGGATGAAGTAAGAAGCCTCTCTCTTCGTACTCACGAGTCTACTTTAGAGATTCAGAACATTGTTGAGAAACTTCAGGTCGGCGCTGAAAACGTGGTGAAAGTCATGGACCAGGGCACAGCCAAAGCGACTAATGCATCAGAGCTCTCAAGTCAGGCCGGTGAGGCTCTGAACAAGATTAACAAAGAGGTTCACACCATTGAGGAAATGAACCAGCACATCGCTACTGCTGCAGAAGAGCAAACCGTGACGGTGAATGATATTAACCGCAATGTGGTGAGCCTGAGTGATATGGCATCTACGGTGTCTGGAGAGTCTACCCAGATGGCGAGTTCTAGCAAGGAGCTTGGCCGAGTTTCAGATGACCTAATGGCCATGATTAATCGTTTCAAACTGGCTTAGCTTGAGGCCTCGGGGTGATATGGTAGAATCGCGGCAAATTTTTTAATCGTGAACATTGAATGCGACACCTAAAAACTGCTATTCACCCTGATATCAGCCATCTTGATGACAAAACGGTCTTCCAACGTAATGCTGCAAGAGCCATTGTTATAGATGGCGAAGACATCCTTTTGTTATACACCGAGCGTTATCATGATTACACCATCCCCGGTGGTGGTATTGATGATGGCGAGGACATTATCGCAGGTATGGTACGGGAGCTTCAGGAAGAAACAGGTGCGCAAAACATTCACAATATCAAGCCATATGGTATCTACGAAGAGTTTCGCCCTTGGTACAAAGACGACGCTGATGTCATGCACATGCACTCTTATTGCTACACCTGTAAAGTCGATCGTGAGTTAGGTGAAACTGCGTACGAAGATTATGAAATCAAAAATGGCATGAAGGCCGTATGGATGAACATCCATCAAGCGATTGCCCACAATGAAAAGACTATTGCAGAGAGCCCGAAGAAAGGCATGAGTATTGAGCGCGAGACGTTTTTGCTACATATGATCGCTAAAGAAATGCTCTAAAATAAAGCCCGTACCTTGCGGGCTTTATCCTTTTATCATTTGGATCAAATTATCTTTGCTATCAAAATGGACGCTGTATTCATGGCGATGGTTGATGAGTGAACGTGCTCTCGCCAGTTCCATGTGCTCATGAACTAGACCTAACAACTCATCACCGTCAATGTCACTATCTGATGAATAACTCGCTCCGCCAATTTGTAACGTAATCGGTAATTCTGATGAGCCGTCTACGGCGGAAATGAGGCGTTCACAGATTGCTTTCCCATCCCTGTTCGTGGTGTCTTCCAAGACGAAATAAAAGTTTCCACGTGTTCCTCTGGCAATCAAATCAGACTGACGAATGAGCTCTTGTGCAATGAATGCGAAGTTTTGTAGTAAGGTATCGCCAGCTTCATAGCCCAAACGACGGTTTATCGCCCCCAATCCTTCTAAATGTACGTCTAACACCAGCACGCTGGTTTTGTGTCGCTTACAACGAGCCAGCATTTTTTCCAGTTCATTAGGAAAGGTGTTGTGATTGTACAGATCGGTTAGCGGATCTTTTACTTCCATTAATGCGGCGTAGCGACGAGAGTCTTCCATCGATTTGGTGTGCAAAAATTGGAGTAAGATAGATAAATCCAACTGCAAGCGAAGTTCAAGTGAACGAGAACTCTCTAAGGAGCGGCAGCGGCTAGCCAGATTATCGATGATACATCGATGTAATACGTGGCTCACAATGGAGTAGTACTCATGCACCTCTTCATATTTGGCAATGCCTAGAATGTGTTGAGCGAGCCCTTCAATATACCCCTCTTCTAATTCTTGAGTCAGCAGCGTATCGAGATAAGCATCTAAGGACTGGTGAATATGGAAGTGGCCAAGTATTTGGCTAACCACGTCAGAGTGTTCAAAATGCTGAAGGAGCTGAGTGTAGACCGCCGTTTTAATCTCTTCTCGGCTTTCTGTGGTGAGTGAACTTTGCCATGCCTGACTATCGCCATATGACAAGGAAAGCGCGTCCAAGCGCTGGTGTAGTTCAAACGGTCCAAACTTAAACAGGTCACTAATCTGTGGCATAGCGCATCCTTGACGTGAACTCTTCGATAGGTTTTTAGCGAACACCTATACTTATTCAAGTATTTGAATTATTAATGTTAATTAATAGTATAGTAATAAAAGAATAGCGAATTCAGCTGAGGACACAGGGAATGACCAAAATGCGCAACGTTCTATTAGGTGCCATGATCGCGAGCATTAGCTCGATCGGTTACGCCAAAGTTATCGAAACGACCAGTTTAGTCGGTTTTGGTGAGGCTAAATACCCAAACAACTTTACTCACTTTGATTACGTAAACCCTGACGCCCCCAAATTTGGCAAAATTACTTATGGTCGAGTTGGGACGTACGATAACTTTAACCGATTTGCTTCCAGAGGTGTCGCCGCTGCCGCAACAGGGGAGTTGTATGACACACTCATGTTTTCCCCTAGTGATGAAATCGATGCCTACTACCCTCTGATCGCAGAGAGAGTGAGATATTCGGACGACTACACCTGGCTTGAAATGGACATCAATCCTAAGGCACGTTTTCACGATGGAGAACCAATTACCGCGCACGATGTGGCTTTCACGTTCGATAAATTCATGACAGAAGGTGTGCCGCAGTATCGCGTTTACTACAAAGATATTAAGTCGGTAACAGCCAAGGACGATCTGACGGTCCGTATTGAAATGGCAACGCCTAATCGTGAAAAGATGTTCAGCTTTGCTCAATCTACTCGAGTGTTGCCGGAACATTTTTGGAAAGACAAGAAATTTTCAGAGCCTCTTTCTACGCCTCCTGTTGGCAGCTCAGCGTATAAAATTGCCGATTATAAATCTGGCCAGAGTGTCACTTATTCGCTAGTAGACGACTATTGGGCGAAAGATCTGCCGGTAAACGTCGGTCGTAATAATTTCAAGGAAGTGCAATACGACTACTACCGGGATGACACTGTAATGCTGGAAGCTTTCAAAGCAGGTGAATTTGATTTTCGTTTGGAAACCTCGGCGAAGTTCTGGGCAAATTCGTACACGGGTGTGAACTTTGATAAAGGTTACATCACCAAACAGGAAATCCCTCATCAAAAACCAGAAAATACACAAGCTTTTGTATTCAATACGCAAAGTGAAGTGTTCAAAGATGCCAGAGTCCGTGAAGCGCTGACGTACGCAATGGACTTCGAGTGGATGAACAAGAATATGTTCTACGGCCAATACACTCGCACGCGCAGTTATTTCCAGAATACCGACTATGAAGCGAAGGGGGTACCGAGTGCTCAAGAGTTGAAAGTTTTGGAGCCGTTTAAGGACGAGATTCCACCTCGTGTGTTTACTGAAGAGTTCCAACCTCCGGTTACCGATGGTTCAGGGCGTATTCGTGCTCAGATGCGCACAGCGTTTAAACTGCTTAAAGAAGCGGGTTGGGAGCTGAGGAACAAAGTACTCACCAATACCAAAACGGGCGAACCGTTTAGCTTTGAACTGCTAATCTATAGCCCAACTGCGGAGCGTATTGCGATTCCAGTACAGAAAAACATGAAGCGTATGGGTATCGATATGAAGATCCGTTCAGTTGACACCACACAGTACATTAAGCGACTTCGTGATCGCGACTTCGACATGGTCTCTTCAGCCTACTCCGCAAACCCTTACCCAAGTCCGAACTTAATGATTGTCTGGAACTCCAACTACATTGACTCAACCTACAACACGGCGGGCGTTATTGACCCAGTCGTTGATAGTCTGACGATGGAAATCTCCAAGAAACAGCAAGACCCAGATGCACTACTTTCTTTAGGACGTGCTCTCGACCGCGTGTTGCAGTGGAACTTTTACATCATTCCACAATGGCACGTGAGTGAATATCGTGTAGCGATGTGGGACAAATTTGAGCGTCCGGAAAACATGCCTAGATATGACTTAGGTATTGATACTTGGTGGATATCAAAGGATAAAGCCGCCAAGTTACCTGAAAAACGACGTTAACAGAGGGATAGATGGCAGCCTACATATTTCGTCGCTTACTTTTGGTGATCCCCACATTGTGGGCGATCATCACCATCAACTTCTTCATTATTCAGATTGCACCGGGAGGGCCGGTTGAGCAGGCTATTGCGCAGTTAGAAGGGCATAGCTCTGGCATTATGGAACGTTTTGCTGGGGGCGGCAGTGAAGTTGACCTCGATGTAGGAAGCGATGCTAACTCGACTGGCTATAAAGGTTCACGCGGTCTAGACCCGGAAGTAGTTGAAGAGATTAAAAAGCAGTTTGGTTTTGATAAGCCTCTGCATGTGCGTTACTTCGAGATGCTCAAAAACTACGCCACATTCAACTTTGGTGAGAGCCTGTTTAAAGGCGGCAACGTGATTGATTTAATTGTCGAGCGATTACCTGTCTCTATTTCATTGGGTTTGTGGAGCACGCTGATCATTTACTTGATTTCCATTCCTTTGGGTATCATGAAAGCCATCCACCATGGCTCCCGATTTGATGTTTGGTCAAGCGCCGTAGTGATTGTTGGCTACGCGATCCCCGGTTTCCTGTTCGCCATCATCTTGATTATCTTATTTGCGAGTGGCAATTACTTTAGTTGGTTTCCGCTTCGGGGGCTGGTATCCAGCAACTTTGAGCAGCTCGTTTGGTATGAGCAAATCATCGATTATTTCTGGCATCTGACATTACCGATACTGGCAATGGTTATCGGTGGGTTTGCAACACTGAGTATGCTGACGAAGAACTCTTTTCTCGATGAGATCAATAAACAATACGTTGTAACGGCACGAGCGAAAGGTCTGGATGAAAGAAGTATTCTTTACAAACACGTGTTTCGCAATGCGATGTTGATCATCATTGCTGGTTTCCCTGCGGCGTTCATCAGCATCTTTTTCACCGGCTCCATGCTGATTGAAGTAATGTTCTCACTCGAAGGGATTGGCTTACTCGGGTTTGAGTCAACCATACAGCGAGACTATCCAGTCGTATTTAGTTCCCTTTACATTATGACCTTGCTTGGCCTAATTCTGAGCATAATTTCTGATTTAACATACACCTGGGTTGACCCAAGAATTGATTTTGAGGCGCGTTAATGCTGACGAAAAGAAGACGTAATCCGTTAAATGAAGCGCGCTGGCTTAGGTTTCGAGCAAACAAACGTGGTTACTGGTCACTGTGGATTTTCATGACGCTGTTCGTGTTTAGCTTGTTTGCAGAACTGATAGCCAACGATAAGCCATTGCTAGTGGAGTACGAAGGTGCGTGGTATTACCCGATCACGACTCAATATGCGGAAACTGAGTTTGGTGGGGAATTTGAGACCGAAGCGGATTACACCGATCCGTATGTCATTGAGCTGATTGAAGAGAAAGGATACATCATCTGGCCTCTGATTCGTTTTAGCTACGACACGATCAATTACAACATCTCTGGTTCGGTGCCCTCTGCGCCCGACAACGTTAACCTACTTGGTACCGATGACAAAGGACGGGATGTGCTGGCACGAATCATCTATGGTTTCAGGATCTCTGTTCTGTTTGGTTTTGTACTGACCATTATTTCCAGCGTGATTGGAGTGATTGTTGGGGCTACACAAGGCTACTACGGCGGCTGGCTTGATTTGTTAGGCCAGCGCTTTATCGAAGTCTGGTCAGGAATGCCGACGCTTTTCTTGTTGATTATTCTGTCCAGTTTCGTCGAACCCAATTTCTGGTGGCTACTCGGTATTATGGTTTTGTTTAGCTGGATGAGCTTAGTTGGGGTCGTCAGGGCAGAGTTTCTGCGTTGCCGTAACTTCGATTATGTGAGAGCGGCACAGGCAATGGGCGTAAATGATAGCCGTATTATGAGACGCCACATGCTACCAAATGCGATGGTCGCCTCTTTAACTATGATGCCTTTCATTCTTTCTGGCTCCGTAACCACATTGACTTCTCTTGATTTTCTGGGCTTTGGTTTACCGGCTGGTTCGCCTTCATTAGGTGAATTATTGGCCCAGGGGAAAGCTAATTTACAAGCACCATGGCTAGGTTTTTCTGCCTTCTTTGTATTGTCTGTAATGTTGACTCTGCTCGTGTTTGTTGGCGAAGCTGTTCGTGACGCCTTTGACCCTCACCATCAGGGGAGATAATTATGACCAAACCAGTATTAACAATTGACGGTTTATCAGTAGGGTTTGGCCGCGGAAAAGATGTCGAACAAGTGACTCATCAAGTTTCGCTGTCTATCAACAAAGGCGAAACGCTTGCACTGGTTGGAGAAAGCGGCTCGGGCAAGTCTGTCACCGCTAATTCCGTGTTGAAGTTGCTTCCTAAGGGCTCGTCCCATTATTTGGAGGGTAGCATCAATTTTGATGGCATCGACATGCTGAGCTGCTCGGAGAGGCAACTACGGGGTATTCGCGGTGGCAGGATCGGAATGATCTTTCAAGAGCCGATGGTTTCTCTTAACCCTTTGCACAAAGTTGGAAAGCAGTTGGTTGAAACGCTGTCCATTCATCGTGGTGTGCGACAGAAAAAAGCGGAGACCCTAGCGATTGAATGGCTAGGTAAAGTTGGGATCCGTAACCCGGATGTGAAGATTAATGCGTACCCTCATGAGTTGTCGGGCGGTGAAAGGCAGCGAGTGATGATAGCTATGGCTTTGATTAATGAGCCTGAGCTTTTGATTGCTGATGAGCCAACAACAGCATTGGATGTGTCTGTACAGGCGCAAATTTTGGATCTCTTGAAGGACCTTCAACAAGAACTGGGTATGGCAATGCTGTTTATTACCCATGACCTTAGTATTGTACGCCGTATCGCTGACCGAGTCGCAGTGATGCAGAATGGAGAGTTAGTCGAAGAAGCGGATTGTCGATCTCTCTTCTCGGAGCCTAAGCACCCGTACACGCAGAAACTCATTAACTCTGATCCTAGAGGCTTGCCTGTCGAAACTCCGGTTGATTCTAGCAGCTTGTTGTCAGTCGATAATCTTAGAGTCTGGTTCCCGATTACTGGGGGGCTGTTTAAGCGTGTCGTTTCTCATATTAAAGCCGTTACGGATATGAAATTTGACCTAAAGCGAGGGCATTCGATAGGGTTGGTTGGCGAAAGCGGCTCCGGTAAGTCGACTACGGGGATGGCCATCTTACGTCTTGTGCACTCCGAGGGTTCAATCTTTTACCAACAGCAGGAACTGCAAGGTTTGGATCGAAAACGCATGCTGCCGTATCGAAGTAAGATGCAGGTGGTGTTTCAAGATCCGTTTTCCGCGCTTAACCCGCGGATGTCTGTCGCACAGGTAATTGGGGAAGGGCTGCGTGTTCATCATGAATACGACGATGCCACTGTAGACAAGATGATCTGTGAGGTTATGGAGGAGGTAGATCTCGATCCTGAAACTCGTCATCGTTATCCAAATGAATTCTCTGGTGGGCAGCGTCAACGTATTGCGATAGCTAGAGCATTAATCCTTAAGCCTGAGTTTATTCTACTTGATGAGCCAACATCGTCATTAGATAGAACGGTTCAGGCTCAGGTCTTGGACTTGCTGAAATCGCTACAAGAAAAGTATCAGCTTACATATCTGTTTATCAGCCATGACTTGAATGTCGTTAAGTCGTTATGTCACTACACCATTGTCATGAAGCAAGGCGAGATTGTTGAGCAGGGCGAGACAGCGTTGTTATTTGAGCAACCAGAACAGTCGTATACCAAAGAGTTGGTCGAGCTTTCGAGTTTTTAGACGCTGACAAAGACAAAGGCTGCAAACAGCAGCCTTTGATTTTTATATGCTTTTTAGTTTGTGAGCCCAGATCTTTTCAAACTCTTTGCTAATGTCGATTTCACTTAAATGTGCCACGTGAAAGTCGATAAGTTCTAGCTCAAAGGATGGTGTGGTGTAGACCGAACCATTATCAATCGCGTCGACCATGCGATCCGCCATAGCGGCTGGTCCAGCTTGTCTAAATGCAACTAATTCTGCTTGTTTATTCAAGCGAATCTCACTGACTGCCGCCTCATATTCAGAATGTGTAAAGCCTACCGTTAATGCTGTTTTGATTTCTTGCTCAACGATCTGTTTTGTGGCTTGCTGCTCACCATCAGGAATCTTTGAAACCAGTACTTGAGATAACAGTTTCTGGTTAAACAAGATTTCATTCTTAACGGAAACGGTCGCCGAAGAATGGACATTAGCCAGCGCAGATTCAATTCGGTGCTCTAGGATCTGATTGGCAATAGTGGCGAGCAATAGGTCTTTTCGCATCAGTTTGCTATCGACGTCGTCCGACACATGAGCTAGTGCACTGAGTGAAACACTATGCTTTCCTTGAGTACCTGAAATTCCGTTGTTACCCATAGTTAGAGCAGGCTGCTGAGTTTTTGTCAGAGGTGTTGGGTTATGCCATTGAGAGAATGCTTTTTGCACCTTATTTTGCAGCGTACGAGCTTTGAAACCCCCTACGATAACCAAAGTCATGTTTGTTGGTACATAGTACCGGGAAAAATAGTGCTCTAGATCTTCCAACTGTACTTGACTGGCTGATGTTTCGGTTACTGGTGAAGTACTTTTCCCAAGCTCAAGAGAGTCAAGTTGGTTCTGACTGACGACAGTTGGGTAATCGGTCAAATTTGCTGACTGTTTCCAAGCTTGTTGCACAAAACTCTGCTGCGAGAAGCTTGTCTCGATGAAGTCCAAAGCACCTTCTAATGAGTGTTGGCTGTCGTTTATTGTGCTCAGGCTGTAGACAGTTTGCTGGTAATCCGTCGTTGCTGACCACTTTGAATCGCCAATTATTTGATTCGCGAGAACACGAGAGACTGGAAGGTACGAAGGCTCCTGAGCAACACCTGCTCCAACTCGAAGGCGTAACTCTAATGCTTGTTGTTTGTTAGGCGTAGCAACTAAAACCAAGCGGATACCATTTTCAAGAACCAATGCCTGAATATTACGAGGCATCGTAATATCGGTATGTTCGAACCAAAGAGGAGAGGTTGGTTTTGCGGTTACAGGTAACGCAGCGATAGCAGTAAAAAGAGCTGTCAACGTTATTGTTAAAGCGCGGTTATAGATAGACACAGCAAACTCCTGAAGAAGACCTTAAGTGTTTCCCTGTTCATCAATCGACCTGCATATAGCTATTTAGAGGCGGTATTGAGCGAAAATCGTATCCGTGATTGAGAAAGGATGGCCTTTCCTCGCATTGCTGGTTTGTTACAACCAGAGTAGAACATATTCATTTATAAAATGTGGCGGGATTTTGTACAAATTCACGCTATTAGTCAAACTGTATTGGATTTTGAGTAGTTTTTGTCTCGTTATTGAAACAGCCCAGCAGTCGGACTACTGGCAACAGATAACGTTGCGTCCGCTCTCTTTGGCTTTGTACAGAAGAGCATCAGCCTTCTTTAAGGATTGAGGGATAGTACCGACGACCGGATGTATACCGCCCGATATTGTTACGTTCGGAGCCTGAGTGAATTGTGATACATCAATACGAATTCTATTCATCACCTGCTTGGCATCTTGAACTGAAGTTGTATTGATTAGGACGACAAATTCCTCTCCACCTATACGAAACGCGTAATCAGCAACGCGAATGCGAGATTTAATGATAGCTGCAACACGTTTGATGACTTGGTCGCCGACATCGTGACCGTATTTGTCATTCACAGCTTTGAAATGGTCAATGTCGAATATTCCGATAAAGTAGCCTTTACTGGCTAAGCTTTGTTGCTCTACTTTCTGCAAATAATGGCGGTTATGTAAACCAGAAAGTTGGTCTGTGTAGGTGATCTTATTTAACTCACGGCGCTCTTGCCTGAGTTTATAAAGATAGTAGGACGCTCCAACACTGATGCACAAAAGTGCCAAGATAAGATACAGATATTTTGGAATAAACTCGTCTTTAGGAACCACTTTTAGAAGGAAATAAGGTTTACCACTAAAAAAGCCAATATCTCTATAAACAAAATAATTGTCGCCTTGTTCGAGTATACCTTCCGAGCGCTGACTGCGATTTAAATCATTCCAGACTTTTGAGTAAGCATCGGGTAAATACTGATAACTGTTGATGGCTGGGTGTGAGCTTGAGTAAATAAAGCCATCGTCATCCAGTAGTAGAATGTTATCACGGCTCGTGTTATTAAATTCGCTCATATCAACATCTAGAACAAGGTAACCAAGATGTTGGAGCCCTTGATACACAGGTGCAATCTCAGTAAATAAACCTAAGTCAGGTTGATAGAGTATTTGGTGCGCTTCTTGGTTAAGGCTACTAGCGTAAAAAGAGTTATAAGAATCAATCAGATGCTTGTATCGATAGTGACGAGAAGGGGTTCTGCTGACTATCTCAATACTGGTAATTAAGTTCTGATTCTCCAGTAAATGCTGAGTGAGATCATAAAACAAATCGGGGTGTGTGAAGTACTGCTGGGCAATCTGGGTTTTGCTGAGAGCGGCATAGCTGCTGATTTGCTGTTTACGCAAATTCAGGGTTTCGTCAATCGCTTTTAGCTGGAACGAAATGTCTTTCTTCTTAGCGTCTTTGATGAAGCTTAGAGGCGTGTTTACAATGAAAACAGCGAAAAGCATGAGTGCCAGACAACGCAGTTCTATGTTGGCAGACGAGCTGAGAGGCCTGCTGTAATGTAAAAACATTTCCTATGTTTATCTTGTTTATATATTCATCAAGGACTCAAATGTTATGGAGCATTGTCACAAAAGTCTATTAAGACGGATGAAACTTTTGTGACAACACACCACTAAGCGAGCTGAATCAAACGAGAGTGTACTGGCTGGCGCTGGCTATAGAGAGCGGTTTAGAGAACCAGTAGCCTTGAAGGAAGGAGGCCCCCATGTCTGTGAAACGCTTTTGCATTTCAGCACTTTCAATACCTTCTACAACAACATCCACATTGTGAGCTTGGCATAGGCGAGTGATGAAAGAAAGGTATTCCAAGGTTGCAGGGTTGTCCAAACATCGCCACGCCATCGATTTGTCCACCTTAATTTGGTTAAGAGGCAAATCAAAAAAGCTGTTTAATGAACTATAACCAGAACCAAAATCATCCAATGAAAGTAGAAAACCGTAGTCGCTTAGTCGACTTAACTGGGAAATGGCACTTTTGTTACCATCGAGAATAATGGTTTCGGTTAATTCCAATACAATGTTTTTAGTATCAATGCCCAGATGGTCAGCTAACCGTTTTAGTCGGTCTGGAAACTGGTGGTTTAACAACTGAAGTACGGAAACATTAACGTTTACCCTGATATTCGTGCCATGAGTCTCTAGGTATCGTTTTATGAACTGACAAGCCTTTGAGAACACTAAATAGCCGAGTTCAACGATCAATCCCTTTTTCTCGGCCACCTCAATGAATTCGTCAGGATAGATCTCGCCGATTTCTTCACTGCGCCAGCGTACCAGAGCTTCGAAACTAGCGACTCGATTTTTCTTGGCACAGATGATTGGCTGAAACTTAACGGTCAAGGTCTCGTTGTGGATCGCGTTAGCTAATTCGCGTTCGATGTAAAAATGCCGATCAACTTTGCTTTTGGTTTCTTTGCTGTAAACGCCGACTCTATTGTGCCGTTTTTCACCAGCGAACTGACAGGTGCGTGCTGCGACTTTAATTACTTCTTCAGCGGCAAGACCAATATCGAAACTAGGGAATATACCAATACTGATATCTGTTCCATACATGTAGCCATTTGCCTGAACCGATTCTTGATAAGTTTGAGATATACGCTCGCCAAGCGTCATTAACTCTTCGGCTGTATAATGGCCTCTGACGAGAATAGCAAAGTCATCAGAGCGCACACGGTATATGTCAATAAAGTCATCGGTAAAGGAGTTTAACGCTGTGATAAGGTGTGACATCACGTCACGTAAGATATGGGGTCCGTATGCGCTTAGGTAGGAGCGAATATCGCCAATCTGAATGTAGATCAGAGAATGCTGGCCGGGGAGTTGGTCGACTAAAGCATCGATATCGATAATCAGTTTCTGGCCATTCGATAAGCCAGAAGCGTTATCTCTAAATGCGGCTTGCTGGACATAGGTTTCCATCAACTTGCGATCGGATATATCGCGATGGCACCCAATCATAAAGCGGGTACCATTGATAGTTTTCGTCACTGCAGTCCCTTCAATCCAGACATATTGGCCGGTCTTGTTTCTTACTCGGTACTGAGTAGAGATCTTTTGTTCGTCTTTCTGAATGTGTGCATCTACTTCACCTTTGAGCATCGCTTTATCCAGAGGGTGGACCAAAGATAGCCATGCATCCAAATGACATTGGCCAGAGGCAATATCGTAGTTCTCGTAAAACGTAGGGTTATAAAAGAAGATGCGATCATCGTCTGTCATATAGAAAATACCATCGTTAAACACATCAAACATGTGCTTAAAATGGTTATCCATAAGCTCATCTAGCTCCGCGCCACTTAGTGCGATGGAGCTATTTCCCTGTGATTCTTCACCTGCATAGCGACATTTCGAGACCGACGAAGCGTTCGATTGCGGCGGTATATTCTTGATTATCTGTGACATTTGATTCGACGTACCTAATCCAACACGCGGTAAGCCTTCCATGAGCTTTATTTTTTGAATTTATAAATATCTTCCGTGTAACCTATATTTGTAACATGAAATATTTATTAAGCTCCAGCAGTGAGCCAAGTATGAGACAGTAAATGTTAGCTTTTATTGACGTGTGTTCATATTTTGAACTGAAATATCCTTTTTACTCTCACTAGATGAGAGAAATGAGATCTTCCTCTTTAATGAGGTGAATAAAAATCCACTGAGTTATTTAATTTTTGAATTGTTTGGGGGGCTGGTAGCTCGTCTTAATTATGCTCAATAGGTGGCATATTCCTTGTGCGGAGTACCGCACAACCTATTTGAGTGTTAAATGTCACTTTCTTATATATTTATCAATGTTTTAATAGCGGCTAATTTTGACAAAACTCTGATATATCAGGCGTTTTCATCCGCTTTCTCTTTCTATACTCTAGCGACCAATTTATCCAAAATAGCGCAGTTGGAATAATGCTCGGCCAAATTCAAAATGTCAGTCAGGCGGGTGTGCTGATCGCAGACGATTCTCCTTTGGTGATTGCTAACCTAAAAATTTTACTAAGAGAGTCTGGTTTCAGTGATCGTCTAATATTTACGGCCAAAGATATTCGTTCGGTATACAAAAATCTGCGAGAAATTTCGATTGATCTGTTCATTTGTGATTATAGGTTTGGTAAGGAACTGAATGGAAAGCAGATCTTAGAAGAGTGCCGTCATTACGGCCTTATTCGCCCACAATGCGCTGTTATTATGTTAACCAGTGAAACGACTGGTGAAGTTGTACGTTCAATATTGGAAGCAGAACCAGATGAGTACGTTCTTAAGCCGTATTCGTTGTATGAGTTTAAAAAGCGGGTTTTACGCGTATACAGACGCAAGCAAACTCTGTCCGCGCTGCTAAAACAACCAAAGAATGCAAGCTATCAAGATATCGCGGAATCATTTAAAGCGGCACTAAAGGCATACCCGGAATATACCGCTCATATACAGCGTCTTCAGGGAGTCACGTATTTAGAACGGCAATTTCATACTCAAGCGATTGAGCATTACGATTCATGTTCGACTCTGCGTAAAAGCCACTGGGCTATTGTGGGTAAGGCATCGGCTTTACTCGAAATGGGTGAGGTGAAGCAAGCTCATTCATTGTTAGAGCACTGGATTGAGGAGTCGGGTAGAGTCCCGTCAAGTGTCTCTGACATGTTAGCGTTAACCAGCCTAATGCAAAGGAATAGCACGAGCGCTAAGAACGCATTGACTGACGCTATTAAATTTTCGAAAGGTAGTGCACCTCGTTTACTTGCCTATATTCGACTCTGTGAGATAGAAGAGAATTATGAAGGCGCTTTAAGTGGGTTGGCTATTTATCGCCATCAAATTGCCAATACTCACCGCAATACCGTCGCGAACGCTATTCACTTGATGCGACTAAAACTAGTTGCGGCGTCTGCTCAAGGGAAGTCGATTTCCATGGTAGCGCATAAAGAGCTACACAATCTGATGAAATCCGATTTAGCAGAAAGTGAAATATTGGCACTGACGCTTGTGGACGTTCATATCGAACTGCACGACGAAAATTATAAAGTTGCGCGTATCAAATTGGCCAATTTGCTGAAAAACTATCAGCAGTTGCAATTGCCCCAATTGCACTACCTTTTGTACCTTCTTTTTATAACGGACAACTATCACTGGTTCGATCAAGTCGCTGGTTTTGCTCGCTCCCATACTGACAACAGCAAAGTATCATTGTCGGCGTGTTCTATGCAGATGCAATTAGAACATCAGATAGAGCACGGAATGAGACGAAAATCTGCGTTAGTCAGATTGCTAGCGCAAGTGGATGAATACTCGCTTCAATCGGTGGAAAAAGCTGTCGCGCTTGGCTTGGAAATATTCAAATCCCGTAAGCAGTGCGTGTTGGTGGCGAATAAAATGCTATCGCTTCTGAATCGTGAAATTCCCCGCGCCATCAATCCAGCTGAAATTAGAAAGGTTATATTCGATTGTGAGGCGGCGATTACTTGTACATCCAGTCTCAGAAAAACCGAACGAATAGAAGCGCAGAAAAAACTAAACTTGGTCAAACTCAACTTTAATCGTGCATTAGCAGCGGTATAGGGTGGATGAATGAGACCTCCACTTGATCTTAACTTATTGAAAGTCCTTGTACTGATCCATAAGCACCGCCACCTTAAACCAGTTGCCAAAGAATTGGGCAAAACGGAGAGCGCAGTCAGCAAGCATCTAGCTAAGCTGCGAGAACAGTTAGATGACCCACTATTTGTGCGTGGTGTTCATGAATTTGAACCAACAGAGTACACGGTTGCTTTGCTTCCAAAAGTGACAGCGGGGCTGAGAGTTATTGAAGATGCCATTGTCGGTGACACATTTGACCCGCTAACCTACGATAAAGAAATCTCCGTGGCTATCCCAAATTTGGCGCAATATCTGGTTGGCAAGTCACTTCTAGTCGATCTGATTAAAACCTTTCCTAACGCTAAAATCACGCTGACCAGCTGGTCTGATACGTCCGTTGAACAAATTATGGATAATCAGTTAGATATTGGTGTTCAGTATTTCAATCCGGAGATGAGCAAGGCGATATATCAACATCAATTAGGCCGATACAGGGGAGGGATTGTCACAACCGAAAAGCATGCTTCTCTTTCGTTAGAAGACAAATTAGCTCTACCTTTCGTGTTTATGCAGATGAAAGGGTGGCAGGAGAAGAAGACGGTGATCAAAATGGCGCTCGAAGAGAGTGGAGTTTATGTCAACAAGATCGCCACAGTGGACAACGTCCTATGCTTATTCGAACTCATGAAAGAGCTCAATTGCGCGACCTTATTGCCTGCAATTAAGCACCTCAATCGCCCAGGCTATACGATGTGTGTATTACCTGATGAGCTTCAAATGACTCAGCCACCTGCCATAGTCGCCTACCATAAACTTTCTAACCAAGGTAACCCGCTTCACGAGCTACTCATCAGAAAGCTCAAATACTACCTTTTTGACTGAGGAGTTGATGCTCTTTCATCTGTATTAGATCAAACATGGTATCAACTTCATATTTGCTCAATATGCGTGATTTGTACGTACTGATCGTTTTTGCGCTAAGAGACAGTAATTCTGAAATTCTCTTGTTGCTATAGCCTTGAAGTAAATAGTTGAGCACAGTTGTTTCACGGCTTGAAAGGCAGACTATTGGTTTACTCTGAGCATTGTATCTGAACGCCGAGCCGTCTTGGATTATCGCCAGTATGGCTTCTTTGATGATCTTTGATGACTCTAGTTTGGACAAATACCCATCTGCTCCTAATTTAAAAGCGGCTTGCGAAAACATAGAGTGTTTACTTCCAGAGAAAAATAAAACCTTGCCGCTATAGCCATGAGCTTTCACGCGTCTGATAAACTCGAATCCGTCTGAAACCTCCAAGTTTATTTCTAGGATGATCAAATTAATCTCGTTATCGCGAAGTATTGTCAGAGCGGAAGTTGTGGAGTCCGACTGAAAGACTTGAGCGTTACTGATGATGCTGACGACGAGACGTTCAATGGAATCTCGCATTAAAGGTTGGTTGTCGAGAACGAGAACTTTATAGGATGGCATGATGATAAACTTCTTGGTAACGTCGCATCATTATTGGGATGCACTTATCACTGTTTCGAATAGGAACAATGTAAGTCAAAATTGAAGGAAAGAGTGGAAAACCGGACTTTCCAAAATGGAAAGTCACATGTTGAGTACGTTGGCGGGTTACATACCGTTATCGAAGTAAGCTTTGATTATGTTGTCGATTTCGCCTCGTTGCTGAAGTTTCATCAGCGTATCATTAAAGTTCTTAACGAAATCCTCTTTGAAGGGATATTTATCTGGCTCACGGTTGGTGAATCCTAAGTAGCCTTTTTCGGCGCTTACTACCGCACCAAGGGTTAGCTTCCAATCTTCAGGCAACAGCCCTTCTTTGGCCATTCTTTTCATTTCCCAAAGAATAGATAACCGGTCGTTCATGTAACAATCTATTTTCTTGTCATGAAGGTTAATTAGATTAGGACGGTTGCCTTTGGCCTCCAATAACGTGATTTTGCCGACTTTTACGGCATCCCAGAACTGAGTGCCTCCAAGAGCAAAGGCCTCATTGACACCAACGGTTAAGCCTAGGTAGTCCTCTGGCCATCGTTGCAGTGAGCGATCTTTGACGCTATCAGGGTGGCAGAAGACAACAACTTCCTCATCTAATATAGGTTTTGAATAAGGGGAAATATACAGGCGCTTATCTGGATAATAATACGGTGGATATAAAGCTAGTCCCTGACCGACTTTGAGCATTTTTAAACCACGCTTCCATGGGATAGGGACAAGTTTAACTTCATAGCCAGGCATTTCTTCAAAAACTCGACGAAGAATGTCGCTGTAGATTCCTTTTGCAACACCTTCTTCACCATAACTGTAGGGAGGGTAAGAGTCGTCACCATATACCAGTACTTTGACTGGAGGATGGTATGCCATTGCCTGCGACGAGATAAGAAGCAGGATTAGTGTCCATTTGAGCAAAATCAGTACCTTTAAAGTGCCCATTCTATGATTAACTTTAGTTTATTTATTAAAGGATAGGGATTAGACTCAGTTTTTTTACACATGCATTTGAAGCAAAACATGACAGACGACTACGAAAACGAGCAAGAGATTGAAATTGAAGCAATCGGAATAGAAGTTTCAACACAACCAATTGAACTTTACAAGGTATTCAAAATTGCCAACCTAGTCGGTGGTGGTGGCGAAGCGAAACACCTAATTGCGGAAGGCTACGTTGCTGTTAATGGTGAGCTGGAGACGCGTAAGCGTCGTAAGATGTACGATGGCGATTTTTTTGAATTCAATCAGGAATATTACGTCGTGATTTGCGATGCGCCAGTCACTGAGCCCTCAGTCATGAAGCCTGAATCAAAGCCAGAAAAGAAAAACAAATCAAAGAAACAAAACAAGGCAAAGAAAGACGCTGGGCAGAAGAAAAAGGAAAGCAAGAAAAACGAGATTGGCCGCTCTAACATAGACTTTCTATAACAGTAAAACCTCACCGCGCACCTGCATCTAGGGTGCGCTTCATTATTTTAAGTATCAGAAATCAATTACTTTTTCCTTTCTATAACAAATGTAAAAAACGTAAAGCATTGATGACATCTCTATACATGTAAATGATAATGGATTTCATTTGTAAATATGGAGTCCGAATAATGAGATTGTCTGCAGCCGCGTTAACCGCAGGTTTATTGGCATTTAACGTCAATGCTGAGATGGTAGTGATTGAGCACGCGCAAGGTGTGACCAAGTTAGAAACAAACCCAGAACGAGTTGTCGTTATTGGCTTGGGCGCGTTAGATACTGTTAAAGCTTTTGATGTCAAACCTGTCGCCGTTTCTACAGTCAGTATGTTCCCGGACTACTTATCGGAATACCGTAGCTACGATTTTGTCTCCGCTGGCAGCCTTCACGAACCTGACTTTGAAACCATCTACATGCAAAAGCCAGATCTGATCATCATTGGCACCCGTGCAGCGGCTAAATATAAAGAGCTGTCCGAAATTGCGCCGACTATTGTGTATGCTTCAGACGCGAATAAAGGCTATTGGGAAAGCACGAAGGAGCAATGGCGTAACCTCGCACAAGTATTTGAAAAACAAGATTTCGTCGAGAAGAAAATTGAACAACTAGACAGTGAGTTCAAAGCGATTCAGGCATCTAATCAGCAAAATGAACTGGACGCACTGACGGTGATGAGTGCGGGCGGAAACATTACCACGTTCGGCGCTCAGTCTCGGTTCTCCGCTATCTACAAAGATTTTGGTTTTAAGGAGTCTGTGGAAGGAATCAAAGAAAGCCGCCACGGCGATTTGGTTTCCTATGAATTCATTCGTGAAACAAACCCATCCGCATTGCTTGTGATAGATAAAGATATTCTGATCAATAAAGGCAAAGGCAGCACCGTAAAACGTGATTTTGAAAATGACTTGGTTAAAGCAACACATGCTTACCAGAACAAAAAAATGGCTTACCTAGACATCAATGCATGGTATCTGTCGATTTCAGGGATGCGCGCAACGGAACAGATGATTGAAGATGTGAAGACGGCGTCTAGTTTGAACTGATAGTCTGAACATGATTACGCAACCTCAAGCTGAATTGGCTTGAGGTTTTTTGCGTTGTAAGGGTTTTACATTGAAAAAGTTGTTATTTGTTCTGCTGGTACTGAGTGCAGCGTCGATTTTTGTAGGCGTTGGAAAGCTAAATGTTGCTTCTCTGATCGCCGGTGATACAGCCAGTTGGCATTTGCTGTTTGCTAGTCGAATTCCACGTCTGGTGGCGGTACTGCTGGCAGGGGCTGGACTGAGTATCGCTGGTTTGATTATGCAGCAGATCAGTCAGAATCGATTTGCTTCACCTTCCACGTCAGGAACGATTGAGTGTGCCATGCTCGGTTACGTACTGAGCTTAGTATTATTTGGTAATGGTCAGCAACTGTGGCTTATTTTCTCGGTGTCTATGCTAGGTACGTTGCTGTTTGTGCAGTTCATCAATCGTATTCAGTTTAAGAACGCGGTATTTGTTCCATTGATTGGGATTATTTTCGGCAATGTTGTTGATTCGATCGCGACATTTGTTGCGTATAAGTACGATGCGCTACAAAACCTTTCTAGTTGGACGGTCGCTAACTTTGCGAATTTGCTACAGGGCGATTATGAGCTGCTTTACATCGCCATTCCCTTTGCCATCTTCAGTTACCTGTATGCAGCGAGAATTTCCGCTGTCGGTTTAGGTAAGGATTTTGCCGTCAACTTGGGGCTGAACTACCAGCAAGTGCTGATCATTGGTGTGCTGTTAGTCTCTGTGATGTCTGCTTCCGTTGTGATGATCGTGGGGATGTTGCCGTTCCTTGGGCTGATTGTCCCTAATCTGGTCAGTCGGTTCTATGGAGATAATCTTCGCCGCAATATTCCAATTACCGCGATAATGGGTGCCCTGATTGTCCTTTGCTGTGATTTGGCAAGTCGATTGATTATCTTCCCATACGAGATTCCAATCTCGACCATTATCAGCATTTTAGGTGGTAGCGTATTTATTTTCTTCATCTTAAAGGGGCAGAAAAATGCAGGATAGGGTGAAGATCATTGGACTGGCCGTCATCGTGTTGTTGTTTGGTTTTCTGTTTATTGGCATTGGCTTAAATGCTGATAATTACCAGTACTTCCTTTCACGGCGAGTTCCCAAAGTGCTTGCCATGATTGTGGCAGGCATCGCGATAGGTCAGTCGTCACTGGCTTTTCAGACCATTACTCATAACCGCATTCTGACACCGAGTATCATGGGCTTTGATTCTCTGTACATGTTTACTCAAGTGCTGGTGGTTGTGATGTTTGGCGGGCTGAGCAGTATCGCGATGAACGCCTACTTTAACTTCAGTGTCTCTGTTGTCGTTATGCTGGCGTTCTCACTGCTGCTATTCAGCTTTTACTTCAGAGGCGAGCGACAAAACTTGATGGTGTTATTGCTGCTGGGCGTAATACTTGGTCAGTTGTTTGGCAGCGTCTCCTCGTTTTTCATTATGTTGATGGACCCGAGTGATTTTGCTTCTGTCCAAGCGAATATGTTTGCCAGCTTCAATAATGTCAGCGTTGAGCTTGTTTACTTATGCACGCCACTATTGCTATTGTTCAGCGCGTTACTGTATCGCTTGAATCGTTTTCTGGATGTGTTTTGGTTGGACAAAGACAACGCCACCAGCTTAGGGGTTGACGTAAAACGTGTCACGCTTTGGGTGTTGGTGCTATCAGCGGCGCTTATTGCAATTTCGACGGCACTGATTGGGCCAATTATGTTTTTCGGGCTTTTGGTGACCAACTTGACTCGTGAGTTTTTTAAGAGTTACCAGCACCGAGTATTGCTGGTCGGAGTATCACTACTTTCAGTGGCGGCCTTACTAAGTGGGCAGTGGCTGGTAGAAAAGGTGTTTGGATTTTCTACCACGCTAAGCGTTGTCATTAACTTTGTTGGCGGAATTTATTTTTTGACTATGTTACTGCGTAACCGAGTCGTCTAGAGGTTTTATGATTAAATTACAGAATCTAACCAAGTTTTTTGGTCAATCCAAAGTGGTTGATGACGCGAGTGCGGAATTTGAGAAGGGTAAGGTGACCTCGATCATTGGCCCCAACGGCGCCGGTAAGAGTACTTTGTTATCGATGGCTAGCCGATTGATTGATAAAGACGATGGGCAAGTGTTCATCGACTGCCGTTCTTTGTCTGAATGGGACACAAAAGAGTTGGCAAAGCGATTGGCAGTGCTTCGCCAAGCAAACAACATCACGATGCGTTTTACGGTAAGAGAAATGGTGTCTTTTGGGCGTTTCCCATATTCACAAGGTAAATTGACAGAAGTTGACCAGCTAGTGATCGATAAGTCTATATCTTATCTGGATTTATCAGACATTCAGAATAAGTACCTTGATGAGTTGAGTGGAGGTCAGCGCCAGCTGGCATTCATTGCAATGGTGATGGCACAAGATACGGATTACGTGTTCTTAGATGAGCCTTTGAATAATCTAGATATCAAACATTCATTGCAGATTATGCGTAACGTGGGTCGCTTGGCTCATGAAATGAACAAAGCCGTGGTAGTGGTGATTCACGATATCAACTTCGCGGCCTGTTATTCAGACCGAATTATTGCGCTCAAAAAAGGTAGGGTAGTCGCTCAGGGTCCAGTGAGTGAAGTGATTCAATCAGACATACTAGAGAGTATTTACGAAACGCCATTCAACATTATTGAAGTGAATGGCAAGCGGATGTGTACATATTATTAAGTGAATTGGCGCTATCGCATGTAAACCAGGCGATAGCGCGCAATGAATTGTGTTAACTCAGACCAATGATGTTTCCATTATCATCCAAATCGAGGTTCATAAACGCTGGCTTTTCTGGCAAGCCAGGCATTGTCATGACATTGCCGCAAAGGGCGTAGATGAACCCTGCCCCAGCACAAAGCTTCAGTTCTCGGACAGGAACATCAAAATGCGTAGGCGCACCTTTAACAGAACTGTCTGTGGAGATTGAAAGAGGCGTTTTTGCCAGACAGATGGCAAGATGGTCGAAACCCTGCTGCTTGAATTCTGCTAACTGCTGCTTAGCTTTCTCACTCAAAGTGATACTCGCTGCACCATAACCCGATTCAGCGACAGCCATCATCTTCTCTTCTGTTGTCTGTTCAAAGCGATAGAGAGGGCTAAACTGAGAACCTTGCTGACATTGCTTGACTACTTTTTGTGCGAGTTCAACGGTACCTGTGCCACCTTGTGTGAAGCCTTCGCTGATTGCCACTTCAACATTGTTAGGTAGATTCTTAATCATCTCAGCCAGTTGCTGGAGCTCTTGTTCAGAGTCTTGTGGGAATCGGTTGATGGCAACAACAGCAGGGATACCGTATTTATTCACATTGTTAATGTGCCATCTAAGGTTTTCGAACCCAGCAGCTAGGGCGGAATCATCTTGCTCAAACAATGATTCAGGCAGAGCTTGGCCCGGTTTAAAGTTGTAAAGCCCCGAATTGGCTTTTAAACCTCGTAATGTCGCCACAACCACGGCGCAGTCAGGCGCTTTGCCCGCCACTTGAGCTTTGATATTACAGGCTTTTTCAAACCCCATATCAGAACCGAATCCGCCTTCTGTTACGGTGTAGTCACACAGTTTAGTCGCGATGTTATCCGCAATGATGGAAGAATTTCCGTGCGCGATATTCGCAAAAGGGCCAGCGTGAACAAGAGTAGGAACACCTTCAAGTGTTTGCATCAGTGTCGGCTCAATAGCGTCTTTCATGCATACTGTCATGGCTCCGGCGACGTCGAGGTCTTCTGTTGTGACAGGTTCGCCTTCAATATTGTAAGCCAGCACAATGCGTCCAATCCGTTGACGCAAATCTTTTAAATCACTTGATAAGGCTAGCACAGCCATAAGCTCAGATGCCGCAGATATATCAAAGCCATCTTCTCGCTCAATACCGTTGAACTGTTTCCCGTTTTCATTTCGTCCGATGGTGACCATACGTAGGGCACGATCATTGTGGTCCATAACGCGTTTCCAGACTACGCGTTCTGAGTCGATGCGTAGTGCTTTTAAACCGGAACGTTGCTCAAAGTCTTGGTAACCGTTTCGCTGCTCGTGATAGATTCTCGCGTCGAGAGCGGCAGCAGCAAGGTTATGTGCTGCGGTCACGGCGTGAATATCACCAGTTAGGTGCAAATTAAGCTCTTCCATTGGCGCAACTTGAGAATACCCACCTCCAGCAGCTCCGCCTTTAACACCGAAAACGGGCCCCATGGAAGGTTGACGAATACAGGCCATAACCGATTGATTGATTTTGGCTAAGCCTTGCGCCAATCCAATTGTTGTCACGGTTTTGCCTTCACCCAGAGGCGTTGGAGTGATTGCCGTAACTAGGACCAGTTTTCCGGTCTTATTGTCTTCGAGCCTGTTTAATGCATTGAGTGATACTTTGGCTTTGTGTTTTCCCTGACTCTGGTATTCCGTTGGGAGTAACCCCGCGTTTTCGGCGATACGGTCAATAGGGTGCAAAGTTTGAGAACGGCAGATTTCAATGTCCGACAGCATAAAACCCTCCATTGATAAGAGTTTGAAGAGAGGTAAACGCCTTTAGGCGCTAGAAGTGCATGCAAACACTAGGTGTTGGCTGCTAAAGAGTGGAAAGGATTATACGCGTTACGGTGGTTGGAACGCAAAAGAAAGCCCCGCAAAGCGGGGCGTTCATCGTTAATACCAATCGTCTTCGGGGATTATTTTGCCCTCTGGTGCATAGGGATCATCATCGAAAGGGTGCTCGGTCTTACCGCGCAGGCTTTCGAGCTGATGCTCAAGCATTTGGACAGTGTCGTAATCACCCTCTGAGCAAGCAACGTAGATTTGTTGCTCGATAGCGCGAATACTATCTCTAATACTCATGCCCACCTCCCGCGTTAATAAACGCTCGGTTGAACAGTTCTATCTATTCTCAAAACGATTATAGTCAAGCAGACCGAATTCGACAGGCTGATTTTCCTTGTACCAAGCGTGTATTTTGTCACTGAAAGGCCAGAATCTATCTGAGCTTCTGCGGATTGCGAATCGATCCAATAACTTAACGTAATCCTCTTCTGAACGGATATTTTTTAGCATGTCGATGAGTTGAGAAATCTCATTTTCATGTAATGACAGATACGTTGCTGGGTAACTTCCGATCACCCCTCTAACTAACGTTAAATCGTCGTTTTCGTAGTCGCGATTTCCTTCTTCATCGAACAGGCTTGATATATTCGTGTGAGCATTGTTGTGCAGTAAGGTGAACAGTTGCTCTTGACCTGACTCGGACTCTATCAATAGCATGACTATCTGAGGGATGTATAACAGCCCTTTTCCTTTAATGTCGCCCAATGTTCTCAAGCGAGCCTCGTTGGAGGTGCTAAACCCGGTCTGTTCTATCGCGTAACGGTTTTTCAGAACGGGGCTAAGTTGGGTTTTCAAGATGTCATACAGCTCTTGCTTGGGGTTATCTGTCTGATAGGGTACCTGAGTCGGTTGATCGAACGGCTTAACGTTGCGCTGTAAGAAATCACTCAGCTGTGTACTTTGATTTTGGTACCAACTGGATTGTTCAACATGTCGAATATCTCTTGGAAGAAGTGCGACAAAATTACTCTCACCTTCGAGTCTCAAAAAGTCCATAAACATTCTAGTCATCAGTTGGTGGCCAAAGTTTCCGTAGACATCAAACCCAGCGACGAGTAAGTAGTGGATTCGTTCAATCAGAGCATAATCGAGAACCCAAGCAGTCTTCGGTGGTTTACCTACTAAACCTTGGACAACAGAAGCGCTGTCAAAATGGCGAAATACGGTCAAAGCTGCATTTGAATTGGTGCCATTGCCCGTCCAGATGACATCCGTAGTTAAATGCTTTCCATCTTTGAACCAACTGTTGATGAAATCGGACTTTGCTGTCAGGTATCGCGCTTGCTGACGGGAGTAAGATACCCAGTTTGCGACAGGTAAGGTGTTGCTCTCCAACTCGCCTGGGAGTTTTAAGTTGTCAGCTTGTGAGTGATAAAACTCGTTAACTTCTGGTATGTCCGATTTATCGGGGTCGAGAAAGAAAACCCAAAAGCGATCATTGATGACATTTAACGCTAACTGCCCACGGCATACAGGGCCTTTGATAAAGGCGTTGATGGTGTTTTGTGCGTTGTCCAACATGAATTTGAAGCGAGATTTGACTGGTAACTCAATGAACGCCGTCATTGGGTTGGCGGCAACTTCAGGTTCGTATCCTGGTAATTTGACTACGTCATAAGTGGTGTCGATGAACCACGCTTTCCAGTTGTTTATGCGCTGCGAGTTCAGAGCGAACGGCATGTGGGTTTTGTCCACGATAGTTGCTTGCTCAGGAACAAAGCGATAATAAACACGGTTTACGTTTGGGTCATCGTAGGGCCTGCGAGTCGCAATACGTTTAACGGGTTGACCTGGTGGTGTTTCAGAACGAACTAAGGTGAAGAATCGTGGCGTGGTCTCGTTTAGCTCCGAGAAATACAGGTGCGACAAGAATAAGTGCTCGTAGATGTAGCGAGCGGTGAGCTGCGCTTTGCGAGAGCCGTTGTTGAGAAAGTGCTCGTATTCCTCTACCAGCGCTTGTTGTTCAAGTGTTAGTGGGATTGGCGCATTCATTATGGCGCCGTTCTGTAGCCAACTCATTAGAGTCGAATATTCGTTAGATGAGAGATTTGGCATTCCATAAGGCATGCCCCAAGTGGGGTAATCTTGGGCGTAGCTGTCGTATTCTTCAATGGTTGGACACACCTGCGAGCGATCAATAGAGAAATCGAACCCCTCAAGTTGAGTCTGATTCGGTAAAGGGTGTGCCTCTTTTTGCATCAACATTTTTGCGACAAGGCCAGCTTCGATGTTCGCTGTGCGCGTTTGGTCACGCTCATTCAGCACCGGATGAAAGCCCATTGAGCGCCATTGTTCCGTGGTCTGAGCATCTTCAAATAATCGGCTAGGGGTAGCTGCGGTTAAGCGTGTGCCTTGGTAAACCAGTTCCTTACTCGCTCCTCGGTCAATCCCAGCAACGGAAGACATTTTCAATTGGCAAGGGGCGTCGTAGCAGGCATGGCAGACGACGCAGCGATTATCAATAATAGGTTTTACTTCGCTAAGAAAGAAGTCGCTGTGCTCTGTGGTGAGAGATACCTGCCTGTCTCTTACCTGAGCTTCACCAAATAGCTGGTCATAATTAAGGCCAGCAAAGGTTGCACAGCCAGCAAAGGTTGTGACCAAAAAGAGAGTGAAAAAGGTACGTAAATTCATTTGGATAATAACTGTATTGCCGAGGTTTGATAATTGCAGCAGAAGGATAATGAATTGGCAAATAAAACACTATTCAAAATATGAGAAATTGATGAAAAGTGGAGAAAACACCGCTACTTAACTATGCTCCAGATAAACCGATTGCATAAAAAGTGGCGACTTTGGATATTATAGTTACGGATAACGACACCATCGCTATTACGTGGATTTTACTCTGTACTGCGCTAGTTCTGCTGATGCAGCCGGGCTTTACTTGTTTTGAAAGTGGGTTGGTCAGGAATAAGAATAATATTAATGTTGCGCTCAAAAACGTGGCTGATTTTTGTGTTAGTGGTGTCTGCTTTTGGTTGATCGGCTTTGCGTTTATGTATGGTGACAGTTGGAAAGGGTTAATTGGCTTAGACCTGTTTGCTATTGGCCACCAGCATCCACCTATAGTGTTAGCTTTCTTTCTTTTTCAGATGATGTTTTGCGGAACCGCCGCAACAATAATGTCAGGCGCAGTTGCAGAACGTATGCGCTTCTCAGGCTATCTAATCTGCTCATTTATTACCGCAACACTACTTTTTCCGATCATTGGCCACTGGGTATGGAACGGAACACATTTGTCTGTTGGTGATACAGGCTGGCTAGCCAAGATGGGTTTCATAGATTTCGCTGGGGCAACGGTCGTGCATTCCGTTGGTGGCTGGGTTGCCTTGATTGCCATTATGATTGTTGGGCCGCGGTTAGGCAGATTTTCGGATGATGGAAAAACGCGAGAAATGTACAGCCAAAACTTACCGCTTTCGGCGTTAGGGACGTTTCTGTTGTTCATTGGATGGTTTGGCTTCAATGGCGGTAGCATTATTGATCCTACTGCCGACTTGGCGAAAATCTTTTCTAATACTGCCATGTCGGCCTGTGCTGGCGGCTTTAGTGCATTAATGTTGTCGTGGAACATCCACTCTATGCGTGGGATCCGCTACCTTCTGAATGGATTACTTGCTGGTCTGGTGGCTATTTCAGCCAGTGCTAACGTCGTCGATTTAAGTGGCGCTGTGATTATTGGTGCCACTAGTGGTTGTATCAGCGTAGTTTTGGTGTCGGTGCTAGAAAAATCAAAGCTTGATGATGTCGTATCTGCGGTTCCAGTTCATCTTGGCGGGGGAATATGGGGAACATTGGCTGTTGCTTTGTTAGCCCCAACGGATTTTTTGGCTTCTGGTAGTCGTCTAGAGCAACTCTATATTCAAATGAGTGGAGTTGTTGCAACCGCAGCTTGGGTCGTTGGCCTCGGATACCCTTTGTTGAAGATTGTTAATCATTTCCATCCGCTAAGAGTTTCAGCACAAACGGAGACCATCGGCCTTAATTTCGGCGAACATGGCATGAAAGATGAGTTAGTTGACTTGATGGACCAGTTCGACCGGATAGTCAAAGCGCATGATATGGAATCCCATCTAAAGGTTGATCACGGTTCTGATTATTCCAATCTTTCAATGACATACAATTATCTGCTGGACAGCACTAATCGTCATTTTAGGGAAAAGGAAAGGGAATTATTGAAGATGGCGAGCTTGGATCCTCTTACAGGAGTTCCTAACCGCAGAGTGTATGAACAGGCGATAGAGAATACAGTCAAGAAAAGTCATGAAGATAACAAAGACTTTGCTTTGCTTATTTTGGATCTCGATTACTTCAAGCAATACAATGACCATTATGGTCATCAACTGGGTGATTATTGCCTGCAAAATGTGTGTCAGGCACTGAGCAGTGTGACGCGGCGTCAGCACGATATATTGGCAAGAATCGGTGGAGAGGAGTTTGCGTTTATATTACGTGATACTAACCTGCATGACGCTAGACGAATCGCGGAGTTATTACGAAAAGAAGTCGAGAAACTTGAGATACCCCATGTCCACTCGGACTGTGATTTTGTCACGGTCAGCATTGGAGGAGCTGTGTGGGATATGCGAATAAACTTGCCACATACGGTGTTGTTTGATGAAGCAGATGCGGCATTGTTCAAAGCCAAAGAGCAGGGTAGGAATCAAGTCGTGTTCTTCTCTGAACTCGAACAGCGCTAGCTGGCCTCAACATAGCAAACTGAGAACGGAACTTTCAGTTTGATGAACTCATGGAACCAGCGCCACTGGTTATCCTGCAAACGATCTCCGGGGCCTTTAACTTCAACCCATTCGAAACGGTCATCTTTAAAGAGAACCAGATCAGGCATACCACTTCGGAATAATTTGAGCTCTTGTAGCATGACTTTAAACAACTGGCACAGTAATTCAGAAGAGATACTGTGGATCGCCTTGTCCAAAAGTTCTGGAGTGAAAGCATTCCAGACAACAAATGGATTACTGAGCCCTACTTTTTCCAGATAAATTTGCTTCAGATAATGACTACCGTTTTCTTCTAGTCGAGTGAAAACATCATCTATCATTGACTGACGTTTGGAAGCAAAGTCGTGATGATAAAGGTCCAAAGGTCGATATTGATAGCGGTTGATAAAAGCGCCTTCTACAGGGCTGAAAATGACGTCCCAAAATGCTAAGCCAAACAATCCATTCAGCAGGGTATTTTCTGAGTAATAGACGTCATAACCTTGTTGCTCAAAATAATCTTTGACCACCAATTCGACGCGTTGCTGTGACAAATCAAGAGTAAGGTGGTGTTCCTCTATATTAGGCTTCTTTACCCTAGGAACTTTCAAACCTTTGAGGCGCTGCAAGCGTTGTTGCAGCTTCACGCCTATTTCTTGTTCCGACGTATCGTAAGGGGAATTTAATATTGAAGTGACAATGTCACTCATGATATCTATATCGCCTTGTTTGCCATACATGCGAGCTCGGCGTTCTCGTGAAGGTGGTAATACTGTTTGTTCGAACCAGAAAGTCGAGAGTTCGAACTCTTGCAATCTTTCTAAGTCACGCGCCATGTCATTGATCAGATGTTGGCGTTTACGGTCTATGTAGTTGTGGTCAATAGGATGTGTAAGTTGCTCAAGGTGGAGGAGTATTGTATTTACGCATTTTCGATCAGCGTCATGATAACTTTGCTGCAATAACGATAATGAAAGCAGTTGAACTAGCTCATCACGTGAAGAAAAGAAACGGCATTGTTCGCTGAGTTGATAGTTCTCAAATTGATGCAAGCCAAGATCGTCTAATACAAACTGGCTTAAATCCTGATGAGTATTAGCAAAGAAGAGTGTCAGCAAAACATCGATCACTTGCGGTGATTCAAGCTTAACGATGGTGAAGGGCAAAGTGCCGTATTGTGAGAATGGGCTCTCTTCTAGCTGACTTACAATTGTGTCCTTTTTCGCCTGTTTGTTGGTTACTCTAAAGAGGTTAACCATTTCCGGTTTTGTCAGAAGCTTGGCGGCTAAATCTGGGTTGGAGATTTCAGGGTTGAGCGAGATGAAGCTCAGCGCATCGAGTTCATCTAATGCGACATCTTTTTCAGGGATCTCTTCATAGTTCAGCTTATCGCTTCGAAACCATTCCCCTTTGCGAGAAAGCAATCTCACTAACAAGCACTTTGCCGGAGTAGATAACTGAGAGAAATGTTGCAGCCACTTATGCTCCAATTCAGACAACAGATCTGGATACATTTCTTGAGCATGACGTGTCAGTTTCAAGAAGTTGCTCAGGTAGTAATCTGAGGGTAAGACGACAGGTTCAGACATGGTTAATAGATACAAAAAAGGCCTAACCACAAGGTTAAGCCTTTCGAAGAGGTTTTCAAAGCGTTAAGCGTTTTTAAGCTGAGCCACTTTTGCTTCGCTAATTGGTTTGGTAATGAAGGCAAGAACGATACACACCGCCATCATTACGGCTGAAATAGTGTAAGCGAGACTGTAGCCTTCACCGTTAGTCATTGAGAATCCAACAACTGCAGCACCAATTGCACCACCAATACCCCATGACGTATAGAGAACGCCATAGTTAGTGCCGTAGTTCTTCAAGCCGTAGAACTCTGCGGTTAGGGTTGGGAACACAGCAAGCAAAGTACCGTAACCGATAGCTGCGATAGCCGTACCGATTATCAGTGTAAATTCGGTTTTAAACGTAGCGAACAGAACCATGTTGATGCCTTGCAGGACAAAGGCTAATAGCAGTGTACGTACGCCGCCAATCTTATCAGCTAGCATACCTGCAGCCACACGACCACCAGAGTTGAATATCGCTAGGATAGACGCTAGGTAAACCGCATTAGGTAGGTTAGCCTGAACGCTAGCAATGGTAGTGATGTTGCCAATGATCATAAGACCAACCGACGCTGCAAAGGCGTACATGATCCATAGTGAATAGAACTGAGGTGTTTTAAGCATTGATTTCCACGTCAGATCTTCTGTTTTCTTAGCGGCTTTCGGTGCTTGACCTGCTTTTACTGCTGGTTCAGCAGGAGTGTAACCCGCTGGTGGGTTGTTAATAGTTGCTGCAAGAGGCACGGCAATGGCCAATACGCCAGCACCAAGAACCATAAAGCTGGTTTGAATACCCATGCTGTCAATCAGAGCGGAAGTCACTGGTGCAAGGTAAATAGCGGCTAGACCAAAACCAGCTGCAATAAGACCGTTGACCATGCCTTTCTTGGAAGAATGGAACCACTTCATTGCAGAAGGAGAAAGACAAGCATATCCAAAACCGATGCCGGCACCTGTAATCACACCAAATGTAATGTTCAGCATTAGTGGAGTGGTTGCGAAACCTGAGGCAATCATACCTAAGCCAGTCAGCATTGTGCCCAGAATCAGAATTTTACGTGGGCCCATACGATCCTGAAGGATACCAGCAACAAGAAGACAAACAGAGAAGGTGATTGTTGCTATTGCGTATGGTGAAGAAGCTTCTGCTGCACTCCAGCCAGATTCAGTCACAAGTGCTTTGTTAAACACGCTCCAAGCATACAGGATGCCAAGACAAAGGTTGATACAGAATCCCGCCAGCAGGATACGTGTAGCTTTATCAATCTTGCTCATTTTTCTTCTCAAGTTCACCTCTGATAAAAGAGGTCTGGTTAACAGTCTATTTATTCAAATTAAGTTTGCGTTTATCAACACAAAGCGTAATGGGCGCGAATTATAACCAATCTTTATGTGATTGGAATCTCTTTTTAGGGGTATTTTAAAATTAATTGTGTTTGTTAATTTGATGTTTTTATTGTTGTTTTTATGTGTCTTATTTTGGTGTTTAAGAAAATAAGCAAAACCTGATATTGACACGCTGCAAAGCCGGAAAATACTGATGCCGTAAACCGAGGATTCTGCTCAATTTAATGCATTATTAGGCTTTGCTTAAAAAATGACTTAGTCAGTATTTCGTCAATTCAAAATTTTGACTCTAGGCAAGGGTATATAGCGGGAGTAGCATGCGCGTCGTCTTAATTTGAGTGGTGGAAAAAATGAGAAAAAATACATTAAAACTGGCAATAATTGCCGGCCTTGGCCTGACCTCTTTAACTGGTTGTATGGGGCAGATGGCGACTACAGGAATGGTGACGAAGTTCAACCTAGAGACAGTCGATAACCGTTATGCCCGCGAAGGTATGTTTGTCTTACTGTCTCCTGTCTACGGTATTGCAGGTATTGCAGACTTGTTTATCTTCAATGCAGTTGAGTTCTGGACGGGGACTAACCCAATTACAGGTAAGTCTCCAGCTGTTGTTGATACGCCAACAAAGAACTACATCAAGGTCAACGACAAGTTAGACAGCTCTCTAAAAGATGTACCATTGAGCAACAACACTGAGATTGAAAGTGCAACCATGGAGCAGCTCGACGAAACGACGCTACAAATGGAAATCACCTATCTTGATGGCACTAAACAGGTTTTAAGTGGTAAGAAAGAGCAAAACGATGTGGCTTTCTACTTGGATGACCAATACATCACCACGGTATCGAATCAAGAGCTGACGGATTACATTGCGTCGGCAAATATCTAAAAAGTGAGCGTTGCCCCTGAGTTATCGGGGGCTGTTTAACTGAGTTATCAATCAAAAGTTTATAAAAGTAGTTAACTTATATTTAACAATAATAAGCAAAACGCTATAGTTAGGAGGTTATTTAAACAGGAGTTATTAGGATGAAACTCACGATATCAGGGAAGTTACAGCTGAGTTTTCTGTCGCTTGCAGTACTTTTTATCGTTGCCGCTCTATTTATATTCCGCAGTGTCAATACTGTAGAAGAGCATACAAAATCTCTATTAGAGTCCGATCTGCCAACTGTAGATACGGGCCGTTCATTACAACAGTCGCTCCAGGCGACCGTTTCTACCCTCAGAGCTTATATGCTTTTAGGTGGTGATGAAGCTATTGGCGCCACGCAGTTGGAGCAGTTGAATAGCGTTATCACTTCGACCGATGAAGCGTTACCCAAATTAGAAACCCTATTGGATGAATCTTCTTACCAACAAGTCCTAGGTCAATGGGAATCCGTCAAAGGGTTGGTTAACGAAATCTCTGAAACCAGTCATTCAGATGAGAACCTTCCGGCCCACTCCTTATTTATCAATGAAGCCGCCCCAATTGCAGAGGTGGCATTGGATCAGCTCCAAGGCCTCATCAATGACGAAGCGGGTAATAAAGAGGGGGGCGAGAGAAAGCGCTTATTCCGCCTATATGCAGACAGTTACACCTCTCTTGCTAATGCACTCTCTTCAATGCGTGACTTTCTTCTATATGGTAAAGAGGAGCACCTCAGTAAGTATCAGGACTTTCTAAAATCCCACGGCAAGTACGTTGCTGAGATCGACACTAAAGTCAGCCTGATGAGCGATAGCGATCAAGGCTTGTGGGATCTATTCAAAGAAATGCAGCAGCTTTATTTTCCGCTTGCCGATCAGGTCGTTGCACTAAGAACAGCGAGTAGTTGGAATCTGGTAAACGAGAAAATGGCTAAGGAGTTGGTACCTGCGGTAGATACGCTCAATACCAGTTTGGAAAACCTGATCCGTAAACAGCAGCAACAAGCTGACATCAGTGGTCAGGGAATCTTTAGCTCGTTAAGCAGTGTTGTATCTTTGCTTGTTTTCTCCTCAATTATTTTCCTATTAGCGTCCTTAACCATCTCAACTTATATGGGCAGGAACATTGGTCGACGCATAAAAGTGGTGTCAAAACGTGCCCAATTGATTGCCGCAGGCGATGTGTCTCAGCCAGCACTCAGCATAGAAGGTAGTGACGAGCTAGCTAGCCTGACTAACTCAATCAACAAGATGAATGTCGCGCTGTTAGATATTGTGCGTGGCGTTAGTTCGAAAGCACGTACTGTTGGGGACAGTATGACGTCACTTCTCGATGCAAATAACAACACATCGAATAAAGTCGATAGTCAAATGTCGACGATGACGCTTGTCGGTCAACAGCTTTCTGAGGTTAGCTTGTCTGCCGATGAAACCGCTAACCAAGCGAAATTGTCTGCTAGCAATCTTGCTGAATCAAAGAGCCAAATCGAAATCGGTTCTCAAGCTCTTGAGCAGAACATGCAGACCGTGACCTCTCTACACAACACGATTGAAAGTGCGAGCCAGCAGGTTACTGAGCTGAGTAAAGAGAGTGAAGCGATAGGCCGTGTTACAGAAGTGATCGAAGGTCTAGCTGAACAAACTAACTTGCTTGCACTCAATGCAGCGATTGAAGCGGCAAGGGCAGGCGAATATGGTCGTGGTTTTGCTGTGGTGGCTGATGAAGTGCGCCTACTTGCGACAAGAACCACTGAGTCCACTACCGAGATCAACAACATTGTGAATGCGATACAATCTTCGACGGCAGCTGTGGTATCTGAAATCGACAAGAGTAAAGTGTTAGCAGAAGAGGGGGCAGCGCATACCAAGCAGGCGCACGGAACACTAAGCGCCACAACAGATCAAATCGAGAGCCTAGATTCTCAAATGAAAGATCTGCTTCACTCTGCAGAGAGCCAATCTCTGGCAACTCAGGAAATACACAGTTTAATGTCTGATGTCACTAGCCGAGTGGAGGAGGTTGCTGATATCTCTAGTTCGTCATCACAGATCTCTGAGCAGGTGCGCCATCAGGTTGAAGAATTGAACGAAGAGATGAGGCATTTCCGAACAGAGTAAGCATGTTTAACACTGATTTAATGATAGAAAACTAAATATATGAGATCTGCTTCAAATATAATTTTATAAAATAAGCAGATGTGAGACAGGTATTCTATACATAATCTCAATGCAATAAAGTGTATAGCAATTGAGCTCAAGCAACCTCCGTTGTTTGAGCTCGTTTTATTCTTTGAGGTTAGTTGTGTTACGTGTATTTGCAACAATGTGTATGTTGCTCTTCTTGACGAGTTTTGCCAGTGCTTCCAATAAACAGACCCTGATTGTCACTAACTCTAAGGCATGGAAACCTTTCTCTTATATCAACGAAGAGGGAGAACCTGCGGGTATTCTGGTGGATTATTGGAATGAATACGGCCTCAAAAATAACCAGAACATCGAATTCTTATTGCTAGATTGGAACGACTCTTTAGAGGCTGTTCGTTCAGGAAGGGCTGACGTGCATTCAGGCTTGCTTTGGTCCGAAACGCGTGAGTCTTTCTTAGACTATAATGCGCCTATTATGTCCATTGACACGCAACTCTATATCAGCAGCCGGTTGATGGGCTCTGATGTGAGTCTATTTCTACGCGGGGAACATGATCATCTCGTTGGTGTAGTGAAAGGCGCCTACGAAGAAGAATTTACTCGTCTTCATTTTCCTAATCTCAATATCATTTCTTTTCGTAATAATGAACGCATGATCGACGCTGCTTTTGCGGGCGAAATCGACGCATTTGTAGCTGACTTGCAAGTTGCAAACTTCTACCTTCATACCACTAAGGGGTTGAATAAGTTTATCGGGATAAGACACCTCTACTCAGGAAACTTGCGGCCAGCGGTCTCTGAAGGCAACCTTGCGCTTCAAAATCACTTGTCTCATGGCCTTAAACTGATCAGCAATGAAGATAAACAAAGAATTCTCGGTCGTTGGATGTATATCAATACTGTCTACCCAGACTACCTATTGCCGTTGGCCATACTGATGATTTTGCTGGCTGGCGTTGCTTACATCTTTATCCTGCGCTTTTCTGTTAACGCGAAAACTCGGGAGCTGGCGAAAGCGAATCAGGAACTGAGAGTCCTCTCTGAGACCGATCCTTTAACAGAGCTAAGCAATCGTCGCCATTTTGTCGAAGAGTTCCAGCAAAGGCTTGTAGTGCCAGAATCGATTGCCGTTATGATTTTTGATATAGACGACTTCAAGGTGATTAACGACAACTTTGGTCATGAAGTTGGGGATACAGTGATTCGTCAGGTAGCGGATGCGGTAAGAACCGTGATTAAGAAAGATCATTTGTTTGGCCGTATCGGCGGTGAAGAGTTTGCGCTTGTTGTCAGTGGGCATTCGTTAGGCCAGGTGACAACGATAGCGCATAAAGTTTGTCACTCAGTGAGGAGCGTTGTCATTGAAGATAAGGCAATCTCGGTCAGCTTAGGCTGCGCTTATTACCCATTAACGTCATTCAACATTACGTTGTCGGATGCTGACCACTTAATGTATCAAGCAAAATCACTCGGAAAAGATAGGGCGGTCATTCAACAAATCACACTAGAAGAACTTAGCGAACAAAAAGCCGTCAACTATGAATAAGTTTGAACATAAAGTCAGCACTTAAACCTGAAAACTAAAAAAAGACTTTTCTTTTCAGGCTGATGTGGCATATTGAATGGGTCTTCACGATGATGCGTGCATCGTATAATGGCTATTACCTCAGCCTTCCAAGCTGATGATGCGGGTTCGATTCCCGCTGCACGCTCCAACTCTTCATATAAAAACTCCCCTTAAACTTTCAGCAGCAAACATTGCTAATTAGCTATCTTAGAAGCTAACGCACGTAATTTTTCTTACATACGTTAACCAAGATGTCGTTAGTTTATCTGCTGACTTAGCTGTAAGTAAGCTTTTTGAGCTTCCTGAGATTGAGATGTCACGAGCTGTACTGCTACTTTTTCAGCAAATGCGCGCTTCTTCTCAAAGTCAATTGGCCGACCGTTTTTCCACAGTTCAAAATGAAGGTGTGGCCCTGTTGTTCGTCCTGTATTGCCACTTGTACCGACTGTTTCGCCTTGTAAGACAATATCTCCTTTTCTCACATAGCGCTTAGAAAGGTGAAGATAGCGTGTCTTCAATCCACCCGGGTGTTGAATAACAAGGTAGTTTCCAGCTATCGGGTGGTATCGAGAGGCGATGACTTCACCGGATGAAATACTAACAACAGGCGTACCAACTGGCACGGCGTAATCCGTTCCAAGATGAGGGGCCATCGTACGAGTCACAGGGTGTAGTCGAGAGTGACTAAACTGCGAGCTGATTCTGAAGCGACGCGATACAGGAGAAAGGAGCAGCTTATCTTTGTAAAAATGCTCTCCATCAGTACTGAATAATGTACCCGCCTTTGTACTATAGATATAATACGTGTGTAACTTATCGTGATACAAGAAAGCAACGAGCTGATCTTTCTCGTTGAGTTTGAATGCAAATTGTCCTGAACCAGATACTGAGTTGATGAAATCAAATTTACCCGCCGAAAGGGACGCAAGGTCTTGAATCGTATCTGGGGCAATGCCTAAACTCAGCGCCGTACCATAAAATGAATACCCAACGTCGCTGCTAATAAATTTGTCTTTTGTTATTGGTGTTTTTGGCGCAATTTCTCTTTTGTTTTTGGTGTTATTAACTTTGTTGATGTTTGTTTCGTTTGAATATCTAGTAGATGTGTCGTTAAAGGGTGATATTTCGACTAGTGCGCACAAGCTCAATGGAATAAGGGCTAGATACCAAAAAGACAAATAGTCTCGATAACTTTTTTGGGGAATAGACGTTGAATGCATTTTAATAGTTATTTGAGATTTTGGTTCAATGATAGAGTTTTACCAGACAAAATCTAGATAAATTTTTTCGATAAATAGTATTTACAATAAAAAATAACAGGACTTAATTACCTATTCCAATGGTTATTTAAGGAGGAGAAGGTAATTAAGAAAGATGCGGTAGTTGTTTTGACTGTATCGCCTTTCTATCTGCCGTTTAATTTAAGTTAAAGGTTAAATGCATTTTGCAGAAAATGAGAAGTCAGTATTGGATATGTGAGCAGTCAGGCCTTGTCCCAGTCTCGCTTTGTTTGCCAGTCGCAGTTGCTGCTTTCTATCTAGTTGTTTTTGTGACTAGAAAGGATCATTTGGGTTGCTCTAACGTCTAAAATGGGAAGGTTTTTGAAGTTTTCGTAAAAAAAAGAAAGTAATTTAAATTAAATATGATGTAGAAATGAGCAGAATGAATATTGAAACGTTCTTTTTTTTCATTTGTCGTTTTATTTAACTATCATCGAAATCGATTATTGCTGTTAAATTGAAATATATGACCTGAATATTGCCACGTTGCATTGTCTTAAAGACTTTGTATAGTAGCGCAGCACCCAGAGGGTGCTATCCTGCACAGGTGGTACATACTATCTGTTTCGTATCTTAAAATAATGTTTGATACAATGACGTGATTATCAATCGCGTCTTTTTTTTATTTAAAAAACAGATGTAGTGAAATTTAATTGAGCTTTATGTAAATAATGTGTCTTTTGTATGGGTTGCAATTATTAGATTTATACGTAGAATGGCCTTTCGCCAAATCGTTATATAAACCCTTAGGGGTTTACTTGTTACCGCAATCAAAGGACATCAATGGTTGTGGAGAACTAAAATGCAATTAGTTTGCAAATTTGTTCCAGGAAACGCAGTTTCTAGGGACGTGTTAGACTACATACTGTCGCCAGATGAATGCATCGGGCAGCTCTCGCGTACGCGCAATCTTCAGGATGTGCTCAGACAGCTACCAAAGCCTTTGTCTGATAATATTCCCCAGTCGGCTAAAAAAGACATCCACAGCCTACTATCCAACATCAAACAGCGCCTTGTTCGTGTCGAGTGGGTCGCGTTATCCTCTTTTGCACGTCGAACCCCGCTTTCAGATGCACAGCTTCAGGCTTACCCTGCGTTAAAAATGCGTGTCGATGAGTTTGCCTCCGAGCAACCAAAAAAAGTCGTCAAAGCGAACTATGATACAGTCACTGACGATGTACCTTTGGCACGCAACCTTAGTTTCACTCCCGTAGAACCTTCTCCGGATAAAAAAATTGTGGTCGAGTTTGCGGGCCAGTGGCCGAACAACGCTGCCTACCTCATGTTGTCGGAGACCGGCACTCAAAAAGAAAAAGTAGCTAAACCGCGCAAAGACTCCAGCAAAAATCACCGCAGCGTCTCGGTATTTAAAAGCCTAGAAGAAGAGCCAAGAAACCTATACCTAGCTATTCCCCTAAGTGGTTCTGCAACGCCTCTCAAGCTTCTACTGGCAGAAAATGTCGAGCCAGTGGATTCCAGCGACGAAATGGACGAGTGGGATAATGTGCTGGTGCCTGTGGTTCCACTTTACTTCCTAACTGGAGAAAAGTCCGAAAAGTCTGCTGCTCGTCATATGTCAGGTTACATTTACGTACTTTGGAAAGATAAGGTATGGCGCGAGTTAGCCATTGATGAGAAAGGATACTTTTCAGACATCAATATTGACTATTACCGTAATGCACAACCAGAGAGCGCGAAACCTAAACGACACGCTGATATTCGTATTACTGATCCGGAGAGGGGCAGTCCATTTTCCTACGAGCCATTTCAAATACGCCAAAATGGAGAAGTAGTATCTGAAGGGATACTCAATGATGTCGGAGAAGTACGCGTTTTTAACTTAACTGAAGAGGAAGTTGAAGTTGTGATGACTGATTATGACCCTCATGTCGTAGTGAAAGTTGAAACCATGCTTAGCCCATTCAAAGGTGCTAGCCAGACTCACCGAGAGGCAAGTGGTCGGGCTTTGCCGCATATCTGGATACCATACAAAATACTTGGTGAGCAACAAAGTGTCTCGCTCTATTATAGTGAGGATCAACTAAGCCCGGAGCAACTTACGGCATTTGAGTCTGACCCAAGTCAAGCGACTGAGCTAACTGATATGGAGTACTACAGCAGTGCTCAAAGCTTTAAAACAGGAGAGGGCGCAACAAGGGCCTTAGCGATACCAAATGTTTCTCCAGAGCAGGTTAGCCAGTATACCGTGATTGCCAGTCAGTTGGAGAAAACAATTGCGGGTGTCTACATAAATGGACCACTGAGTCCGTTAACCTTTGCCTATCCGAGCGATCCAATGGTTGATGAGTCTGACGACTACTTTGAATTACGAGATACGAAAGGTGACTGGAGTCAGCGCACTTACTTAAGAGATTGTGTGCCTAATGAGAAAGGTATTCGACATATTAAGTTTTCAGGTTGGCCTGCTGAGGTAAAAAATGTTGACTTGGTGAGAGGCTATCTCGGTCAAAGTCGCAATAAACGCGACAATCTAACTCTTATCTTCGCAAATAAAAAGTTGAGTGACTTATTGGCGTATAAACCCCAGTAAGGCGTTATGTGGCGATACATAATATGTGGGCAGGATATTGCGCACGTTTAAAACAATAAAGAGAAAACGATGAAAAAGCATTCAATATTAACCTTGTTGGCGTTGGCGTTGGCTTTGCTGGCAGGTTGCAATGGTCAGGATACTGAACCAAGTGAGCAGGCCAACGTAGTTAAAGAACAAAAAACGCTTACGGTCGAAGAGAAGATTGCGGCAAAAAATGCCCAGCAATGGGAAGATGGTCGCGTTTATATCACAGAGCATAACTATGTGACTTATGACAAAGAGACTGGTAAACCAAGTTACGCAATCTATAAAGCGAAAGAATGGCCTCGAGAAGATCTAAGCAATAAGGAGTCATACGATTTACCGCGTGTGGTATTTCGCTGGGACAATGGTCGAAATGTTTCGAAAGATCATTACGATCAGCGCGATAAAGTCTGGAGCGTCAAAACTGATGGTACCGATCTTCGGTTAGTGGCCGATGAGTTTAATGGCAAGGTTCGACTGATGCGTATGTCGCCCAATAACCGTTATTTAGCTCTGGCCTATTCGGCCGAAGAAGGCATGTTTAAGGTAATTAAAGACCTTAAAACCGGAGAATACATTGAGCTTGGCCGCTCAAGAGGTTATCCGGAGTTTTTGTGGGCCGAAGATAGCAGCTATCTCTACTATGTGGATCAATTTAAAGATTGGAAATATACCTTAGCCAGCGGTGAAAAGAAGGAAGTCGAAACTGAATTTAATGAGTACTCGACGATTTATAACGGTAAACGTGTAGTTGCCAATGAGTTTGGTGTGGCAGTCTATGATGAAGCTAAAGATAAGTTTCTATTTGGTGTTGGGATTGATCCAGATAAAGAAAATCTTCAAGACTACGAATTTCGCAAGAGAAGTATAAGTCCTACAGGTCGCTACGTGTGGGGTGAAAGTCGAAAGTATCGTTATTTGATAGACGTGGAGAATCAAACTTTTCAATCTGAAGAAGTCATCCCACGTGCAATGGGAGAACTACGCTATTTCGAGATTTTGGGTAAGGATGCTAATTATGTTCGTGATGGTGCTGCCAGAGTACTTTTAAGTAAACTTTCTCAAGATAAAAAAATGGTTACTTATCAGAAATGGAAGCAGACTGGCGGCACTGGTCAAAGTGCGACTGATTCATCGCTTTATAATGCTTTTGCAAACGATGGAGATTTTGTTAAAGGAGGTGCACTATGAATACCTCTCAAACAGATAAATCGATTCTATTGCCATCAGAATACTATTTATTTGGTGTGCATTTTAAAGGAGAGTTAGATAGTAAAACTAGTAAAAAGACTTTTCCAGAGTGGCATACCAAAAGTAGCTTGCTTAATGACGAAGAAATCAAGAATGTGCGTCCTTTGGCTCGGATTCCGTTAATTAATATCACCGATATTGACAACCCTCAGATTTGGGCTACTCGACATGACTTTAAGCTCAGTAAGCTTGGTAGTGGTAAGCCAGACGATAGCGGTGTATTTGAGGCACTAAAACCTGAATCACCGATTCATACCCTTGGTTCAGATATTGCCAACAGCGAAAAACGCCAATACACCTTTCATTTCCCCCCGTTGCCACTGATCGCCTCACTGGCTGATTTAAGCGCAAAAGAGATCAGCGAGAAAATCACTCAATTGGGCCAGACGCTGAATAATAGCGAAGCCAAACTGACCCTGACTGAAATCAGCCCAGCTCAGCTTGCACCACCTTATAGCCCAGATGCCAGCGGCCAGTTAACGTCGGATCAGAAAGTCTACAATGACTGGCACCAAAAGGTCAGCGATGCCAAGCAGCCAATTAAAGGTTTTGTTTTGCCAGTGGTAGCTAGCTGCGCAGTGGTGTTTTCAGACAAAGGTTATGAGAACGCGACGGTTGGCTTATATAAGTTTCAGGTGACGCAAAAAGAGGGTGAAGAGGTAGGCGAGTACGTACTAATAGGCGATAGCGTGCAAGCGGCTCTGCCTAAAAATGAACTAACAGAGGATGCAAAACAATACCCATGCGCTTTATTTCATCTAGATCCCACTGAATTTGAAGAAGGCCTGTACAGTATCCGTGTTACTTGTGACCCAAGTAAGATGGACATCATTCCGGATTTTATTAAACAAGCAAATGTCGAAAGCTATGAAGATGGTGTCGATACCATTTACACGTACGAACTGCGTGAAAAAATTACCTTTTCGCCACAAACGCCACTGGGCAGGTTTGCCATTGTTAGCGGTGATATGATTTCACTCGAAGAGTCGCTGATGTATCAGTACCCGCAGTACTTTACCCATATGAAGCACTTCCTCACAGGTAACCCGCAAGGCAAGGCGGCCAATACCCCAGCGGCGAGAAGTTTAGTACTATTGAAAAACATCCGTGATGCGTCCGCTCAACTTGGCGCGGGGCTAATGAGTGGTAGTTTGCAAGAAACCCTAAACTCGGACGGAAGACAAGCGGTATTTAATAATGTCTCCAAACTGTATTGGGATGCGGTTAAATCGGATATGCCCGATGCAATGAAGGCTGCAGGGGAGCTCTATTACGGTGTATACAGCACCAAAGAGGCCCTTGATAAGTTGCGTAATTTGCATGCTCCCGCGTTGGCAAACCTCGGTTGGAAATCGTGGTTTAAAGACAAGGTATTTGACCGCCAAACCGCATTGGCAACGGCTGTATCATCTGTGATGGAATCTAGGCTTGGTAACCAACAAGTGGTCGCTGGTCGGGTGGTTCAGGCCTGGTTTAGCGGTGGAGCAACGTTAGGCATTAATGCGCTTAGTACCATTAACAGCGGCATTGACTTATACACCAAGGGTAAAGCTGTTCTTGAGATGGCGAAGAAGGCCAAAAGCGCCAAGCAAGGCATAGGCGAAGTCGCTTATGACTATCTGGATAAAATTCCTGTTTGGAATACCAGCCGAGAAAATCAGCAAGAAAAGATCGAGCAAATGCTCGAAAAAGCCAGAGCAGCTAGTGATGAGATCACTGCTACTATGGTCAATAATAGCCGCGGCGCAGGAATTAAAATTGAGTTTAATTTTAATTCTCGTAAAAGTGAGCTTGAACGGAACGCTCCATTGTTTAGTCAGCTAGCAAGCGCTTTAGCTGAGGTGCTTGAAAGTGAATCTAACTTGAGGGTCGAGATTGAAGGCCACGCCTGTCAGGTCGATACCGAAGAAGCGAATATGAAGGTTTCCGCGGACCGTGCTAATTATGCTAAGCAGCTACTGATTGAGAGCTCGGATGTGTTTAAAGACAGGATCTCTGTGGCTGTATTTGGTGAGAGTAAGCCGCTCTATATACCGAAAAAAGGCGAGAGCATTGACCGCAATAACCCTAATCTTCGCCAAAACCGTCGGGTAGAGATTCGAATTTACATGTCATCGTTGGATGTGTTATTTCACCCCAGCCGTTATGGCTCACAAGCAATGGAACGCTCTCGGTTAGCGCTAGAAACGGCCATGACGAAAGAAGACAAAGCCGAAGTCGAGCTACGCATGGCCATTTTTGAAGGCATAGTGGATGTCGCCTCTTATATCCCAGTCGTCGCTCCCGTTGCGCGAGGTATCTTGTTTGCTAAGGAAGCTGGCAATGCGCTGACGTCAGCCGTTAAGTTGATAGACAATGCCTTCTTAGACTCGTTTTTAACTGATCTCAACAAAAAGCACGATGTGGTGCGAGAGTTAGAGCGTCTGTCTAAGATTCATATGGAATTGTTGGCTGAGCTGAGAAATACCAACATAGAGTTGGAGTTCACATGCCACAGTTATAAAGAGTTGGTTGCTTATCTAGACAGTGAAAAGGCACAGAAAGAGTTGTTGAAACGCTATCAGCTCAGGGCACTAGCAATGAACGGCTTGATATTACTACTTGCGGACTTGGGCGTGCAAGCTAAGCACCGTTCCGACGCCAGTTTTAAAAACTTGGTTGAACGATACAAAGTTAAGCAATACATCGAGCAATATATACTCAGCGACAATTGGTCTGTTAAAACCATTAAAGGAACAACGCTTGCCGCCAACTGGAAAAACAGTTGTGACGTTCAGTACTACGACGAACTGGCCAAGAAGATGCCCGAAGGGAGCAGGTACATGCCACTACCGAGGCGAAGCCATTCAGTAGAGGGCTTTTATCCATACAGTTACATGCCCTTACACAGTACTCCAAAAGCGTCTGGTGCATTCAACCGAGTGTTTCCTGTTCAAACTGTCCTCTACGATCATCCCGAAGAGTTAATGTTTGACAACTTTGCCAAGTCATTTAACCCGCAGGTGTACGAGCTCAAGCAAGAGGCTATCGGTTACTGCCGAATATTGATTCAATCGGCGAGAAAAACGCCAGAAGATAAGCCTTCGTGGGTAGCTTACCAAGATTGGATTAAGCAAGAGGATAATGAGTATGTTGGCCCATACGATAAAGTCAAAGTGCAGATAGTACTGAAACAACAGTATAATTCGCCATGTATCGTGACTATAGGTTGCGACAGGGTTGACGGCTATAATATTCAAGGCCCTGCGTTTAGCGATTGGATGTTGCCGATGAAGGCCAGTGAATTTGAGCAAAATCGTGAGATAAAAGCCTATTACGCTAGCCAAGGATTGGATGAAGACGGAGAGCTTATTGCAATAGAACACATTCCTTCCTATCGGTTTGGTGACGTGATGATCGACGGGCTAAAACCCATGACATCAAAAGCAAGATTGTTGTTAACCGATGCGCTAATTGGTATGGCAGCATCAGCAGAGGCTCGCACATATACAGCCAGTTATAACTATGGTGAAACCGATTCCTTTACTCGCTATGTTGAGGCCGGCGGCTTTAAAAATATGCGTTACTCTCTGGCAATAAGACAGAAAGATGGCAAAAGTGCGTTTTATCTTCCTCTTGCATTTGAGGAAGGCAAAGCGATAAATGAAGAAAACGAAATTCAGGTTGGTGCGCTAAATAAGAGCAAATATGTCTTGCTGCAAACCAGTGTTGGTGAGAAAGATCTCCAACTGCGCGAGAGAGATTTGTTGGTTGAAAGTTTTACATTGAGAAGCGAGGAGGGAGGTAAGAATACTATCCCTGTGCTTCACGGAATTAAACAGCAGGTTGTTGCTATAGAAACACAAGCCTCTGGATTGAACTTTTTCAATGAGCGAAAGTGGTACGATTCAGCCGACAATATTCACCGCGATGGATTTAGTTGGGGTAATCGGGGTAAAGAAGACCCAGCCGCTATATACATGCTGCTTTTGGGAGAAAAGCACGAAAAAGACGTATATGACAGCATCAAAATGGATTGGCAATCGGTCAATATGTGTATGCAGTTAGATCTAGATGGTAATGATGGTAAGAAAGTAAAAGGCCCAATCTATTTTACCAAGATGCACCATGTTGGAGGGTTTGAACACTCTTCGGGTAAGTGGTCATTTAAAGCTTCTGCAAAAGTGGATACATTAAGTGATATGAACACTATGCAAGGATTTTTAGACCAAGCTATTACTAAGCTAGAGTCAGATAACGATCTTTCTCGTGGTAAGGACTATGCTGTGTATTGCATGCGTTTTGAGCTTGGATATGTCTCTCCAACAGGGGTTAACCTAAAGGGTTTAAGACCCTTTGGCAAAGTCATTGGCGGTAAATACAACCTAGAGCTATCGGTGGCTCACCTTAAACAGGTCGGCTTAGTTGGGGGCGAAGATTACGATAAAAACCGAGATTTGGTGGTTTCTATCCCTTCTTTGCGCGATGACACTGCTTTGGCTGGAAATTATTTTGAAAACATGCCATGGCTGGTGACGAAAGAGTTATCTTCTGATGACTTAGATAAATCGGCCGCAGAAACATGGAAGAAATACGATGAAGCCCAGCGGAAGAAATGGCTCAAGGATTGGATTGAGAAACAACCGACAGTGGTACTAGCGCCAAAACCACTAGAAAAGTCTTTAGATAACTCAAACTAACCTAGAGTGCGCTGGAGATTTAGCCACTATCAAAAAGCCATTTCAGTAATGAAATGGCTTTTTATTTTGGTGTACTTGCAAAACTTGAGCTGACTTTAAACTTAGCCTGTAGCGGAAATAAAGAGAAGACGATGAAAAAGCATTCAATATTAACCATGCTGGCGTTGGCTTTGCTGGCAGGTTGCAATGGCCAGGACACTGAACCAAGCGAGCAGGCCAACGTAGTTAAAGAACAAAAAACGCTCACGGTCGAAGAGCGTATTGCCGAAAAAAATGCTCAGCAATGGGAAGATGGCCGCGTTTATATCACAGAGCACAATTATGTGACTTATGACAAAGAGACTGGCAAACCAAGTTACGCAATCTATAAAGCAAAAGAGTGGCCTCGTGAAGATTTAAGTAGTAAGGACTCGTACGATTTACCACGTGTGGTGTTTCGCTGGGACAATGCTCGAAATGTCGCAAAAGATCATTATGACCAGCGCGATAAAGTCTGGAGCATTAAAACCGATGGCACGGACCTTCGATTAGTGGCTGATGAGTTTGTTGGTATCGTAAAGCTGATGCGCATGTCACCCAATAACCGTTATTTAGCACTGGCTTATTCGGCTGAAGAAGGCATGTTTAAGGTGATTAAAGATCTCAAAACTGGTGAATATATTGAGCTTGGCCGCTCAAGAGGTTACCCGGAGTTTTTATGGGCTGAAGATAGCAGCTATCTCTACTATGTGGATCAATTTAAAGATTGGAAATATACCCTTAGCAGCGGTGAAAAACAGCAAGTAGATGTGGACTTTAACGAATACTCTGTCATCTATGATGGTAAACGTGTAGTGGCTAACGATTTTGGTGTGGCCGTGTATGATGAAGCCAAAGATAAATTTATATTTAGTGTTGGGATTGACGCTAATGAAGATAATTTACAAGCATATAAGCTCCATAAGCGTGGTATTAGTCCGACAGGCAAATATGTTTGGGGTGAGAGTGGAAAGTATCGTTATTTAATTGATGTGGAGAATAAAACTTTTCAATCAGAGGTGAGAGATGAGAGTGTGGTTGGTAAGTTTGAAATGCTGGCATTAATTAGCAAAAATGGTAATTACGCCCGTAGTGACGGAGCAGCACAAGTATTTCTTTTTCAGTTGAATAATCAGCAGCAAATTGATCAATACATGGTTTGGAAGCAGACTGGCGGTACTGGTCAAAGTGCAACTGGGTCATCTCTTTATAATGCATTTGCAAACGATGGAGATTTTGTTAAAGGAGAGTCGTTATGAGTCAATCTTCCGTAACCTAAGCTTTCGTTACTTGCCGACTATGATTTGTTCGGTGCCGACCTTACTTTCCACTAAGGTAATACAGATTTAGCAAAATAAAAAACCGCCAGAAATGGCGGTTTTTTTATGGCTTAAAGACTAAAAGCAGTTCGTTAACCCGCTGCGGAAATATCGTACTTCTTCATCTTGTGGCTTAATGTGCTGACGGGCAGTGAGAGTTGCTCTGCGGCGCGTTTAATTTGCCAGTTTGATGCGTTCAGGCAATCAAGGATGACTGTCTTCTCATATTCTCCTACAGCCTCTTTAAGGCCTTTAGAATAGTCTGCTTGCTCCGCTGCATCTTGCTGCACACTCTCAACGACAGGCTGTTGTATCACTTCAACCATAACAGGTGTCGTCTGATGAGCTTCAGCAAGTGCTGCCGCTTCTCCAAACTCTATCTGGCTTATGGTTTCGAAGTCAGAAAGCAACAGGGCTCGCTCGACGATGTTTTTTAGCTCACGAACGTTACCTGGGTATGAGTACTCTTGAAGCTGTTTTTGCACGTTTGCACTAAACCCAGGGGCCTGTGAAAGACCCAAGTTAGATGCGCTTTGCTTCACGAAGTGTTCGGCTAGTGGCAAAATGTCAGCTTCGCGCTCTCTTAATGGAGGAAGCGTTATCGGGAATACATTCAGGCGATAGAACAAGTCCGCACGGAATTCGCCATTCTTGATTTTATCCATCAAATGACAATGCGTAGCGGCAACAACGCGAACATCCACTTCTACTTCTTTGCTGGCACCCACCGGACGCACTTTACGCTCTTGCAAAACACGTAATAGCTTAGCTTGAAGCAACAATGGCATGTCGCCAATCTCATCGAGGAATAAGGTTCCACCATGGGCTGCTTCAAACAAACCTATTTTGTCTTTGTCTGCCCCTGTAAACGATCCTTTTTTATGACCAAACAGTTCAGATTCAAGTAACTGTTCCGGTATGGCAGCACAGTTCTGGACGATTAACGGCTGATCAGCGCGGTTTGAGTTTTCGTGAATATATTTAGCGATAACCTCTTTACCTGCGCCTGTTTCACCTCGGAGCAGAACGTCTACAGGAAGAGTCAGTACCTTCTCTAAACGACGTAGCACTTCGAGCATCTGTTCACTTTCCGCAATCGGGCCTTTGTAGTGGCTTTGTTTGCGTTGTTTGAGATGTTGGTTTTCGCGTACTAGAGCAGCGTTATCGGCGCTGAGACTTTTAATCATATGGCCGTATTCTTCAAGCCAAACTGCTTGTCGAATACTGTTTGCTGCGATATTGCAAAATGCCGTTAGAGCCGACTCATTATCAATTACGCTCAAGTCGAATAGAGCTAATAGACCAATGGTTTTACCGCTGTCGTCAACGAGTGGCCAAGCGAGCAGGTTGGCGCTTTTAATGCCAAGCGCTAGCTCCGTCTCATAGACAGCTTCACAATCGTAACCGTTGTACTGATACAGCTCATTAATCAAGACAACCTCGCCATTCTGTATTGCGTAGTTGAATGGATCCGTTTGGCTGGTTTGTTCAAACGATAGAGGTTGCCATGGATGAGAGGTGAGAGCCTGCTCGTTATGGTGAACAATGCTTGGAATCAATGCCTGACCAGTTTGATCGAGAACGTAGATGATGCCATGTTTGGAAAACGTCATCTGACGCGCTGCTGTGAGCACCGCGTCCAAAGTTTGCGCAAGCTGAGTACGATCAGCCAGAGACTGGCTGATCGCTAAAAGCGCGTTACTCAGATCGTTCTGATTAGCTGAACGCATAAGATAGCGTTCCTTGCTCATCGACAGATACAGTGATCTGACTGTGCGACTCATCCTTGTCGTGCACTAATAGTTGTGTCGATAGCTGAGGGAGTAACTGACGGTTGATTACCGCATCGATGTTACGAGCCCCTGTTTCCGCTAAACGACAGTTGCCAAGTACGAATTCGACTAAGGTATCGTCGTAGTTCAACGACAGTTTGTGATGGCTTTGAAGACGCTCAGACACTTTACCCAATTTGTGGTGGATGATGTCTGTCATTGCTTCGTCAGATAGAGGAACAAACGGTAGCACAGACATACGAGCGAGTAGTGCTGGTTTGAAGTGTTGGTTCAGCGTCGGACGAATAGCTTCCGCAATCACGCCAGCATTGATGTCTTTCGACTGCTGTACCAGTGACTCAATCTCATGAGTCGCAAGGTTACTTGTCATGATGATTAAGGTGTTCTTGAAGTCGATAGAACGGCCTTCACCGTCGTTCAGTGTGCCTTTATCAAATACTTGATAGAACAGGTTAAGCACTTCTGGATCTGCTTTTTCAACTTCATCCAAAAGAACAACAGAGTATGGACGTTGACGTACTGCTTCAGTCAGCATGCCGCCTTCGCCGTAACCTACATAGCCTGGAGGAGAACCAATCAGACGTGACACTGTGTGTTTCTCTTGGAATTCAGACATGTTGATGGTGGTCATAAAGCGCTCACCGCCAAACAGTTGATCCGCAATAGCCCGTGCCGTTTCTGTTTTACCGACACCACTTGGGCCGACAAGCAAGAACACACCAGTTGGAGCGTCAGGGTTGCCTAGACCAGCTTTCGCTGTTTGAATGCCTTCAGCCAGAGCATCGATCGCATACTCTTGGCCTTTGATGTTGCTGGTTAAGCTGTCTTTTAGCTTTAGAGTTGTTTCTGCTTCGTCTTGAAGCATTTTACCCATAGGGATACCCGTCCAGTCAGAAATTACATGACTTACTTCATCTGGGCCAACTTCGAAATGTACAAGTGGGTTGCTGCCGCGAATGGCATCAAGTTGTTCCTGACAAGCTGCAATGGCGATGCGTACCGATTCTTCGTCCATTTCTGCATAAGGTGAGGTTTCCGCTTCTTCGCCTTCTTCCTCAGCTTCTGCAACTTCAATTTCTTCCCCAGAAACAAGCTCATGAAGGCGAGTACGCAACGCGATCATCTCTTCGATTTGCTCTTTCTCGTTTTTCCATTGTGCTTCTTGGACTTCTAGCTCAGCTTGTGTTTTCTCCATCGCCACTTTTATATCTGGGATAGACGCTAGGCTGTGCTTGTCGCCAGTTTGCTGAAGCTGGTCACGCTCAAGGGCTTCAAGTTCGCGAGTTTGAGCTGCAAGCTCTTGCTGCAATGTTTCAACTGAAGCTGGTACCGCATTTAGGCTGATGTTTACGCGGGCACAAGCTGTATCCAGAACATCGATGGCTTTGTCCGGTAGTTGGCGACCTGAAATGTAACGAGCAGAAAGTGCGGCTGCGGCAGTGATGGCATCATCACGAACGTAAACGTTATGAGATTTTTCATAAGCAGGGCGTAGGCCACGAATAATTAGAGCTGCTTGCTCAGGTGATGGCTCATCCAGTTTAACCAGTTGGAAGCGTCGAGCTAGGGCAGGATCTTTCTCGAAGTATTTCTTATATTCAGACCAAGTTGTCGCTGCGATTGTTTTTACTTCACCGCGGGCAAGAGCTGGTTTTAGTAGGTTTGCTGCGTCACTGCCGCCTGCTTGGTTACCACCACCGACAAGCGTATGTGCTTCATCAATGAAGAGAATGATTGGTGTTGGCGAATTTTTCACTTCGTCTAGAACGGCATTCAGGCGTTTCTCGAATTCGCCTTTTACGCTCGCACCAGCCTGAAGTAGGCCCATATCTAAGCCATAAAGTTCAACACCCTTCAGGTTATCAGGCACTTCACCTTGGACGATTTTAAGTGCTAGTCCTTCAACGACAGCAGTTTTACCAACACCTGGTTCGCCGACTGCGATAGGGTTGTTTTTACGACGACGAGCAAGGATATCGACGATTTGGCGAATTTCCTGATCACGACAGAATACAGGATCGATTTCACCTTTACGTGCTTTGCCAGTAAAGTCTGTTGTGAATTTACTCAGCGCAGAACCGTCTTCACGAGCTTGTGTCTTTTCAGAGGTTGCAACCTGCGCTTCAAGAGATTGGCTGGTAAGTTCACCAAAATTGCGTTTTAGGCTGTCTGGATTGACGCTTTCAAGAATTGCGGCGTATCCGTGCTGACCATAGCGTAGAGGGTTACTCACTAAAGTAAGTAGCAGCGCGCCTGAACGGATCTGTGTTTGAGATAAGTCTAGTGAAGATACTAGCCAGCTTTCTTGTAACCATTCGATCAATAAAGCAGAAAATACAGGTTTGCCACCGTTACCTGTTGGGCTTGTATCTAAAGTAGAGCGAATAGATTGGCGTAAAATGTTTTCCGAACAGTCAAAGTGTGTAAGTAGAACATCAAAATCGCTGTTTGGTCTTTCTAGTAGACTTAAAAGGAAGTGTTCAATTTGAACTTCGTTGGCCTTTTCTGATACAGCCAAAGCTGCGGCGTCTTCTAGCGCGACTTTTGCGATAGGGTGCAGACGTTGAATTAATGAAGATAGATTAATATTTATCATTGTCTTTATCGAGCTTATGGTTTGTTTAAAATTGGCTCGAATTATACTAAATAATAAAAGTCATTTTTTTTGCCTAGCTATTTTGACAGGCTTTTTATGGTTGTTTGTTATCCGATATTGAATAGATTAAAACCCTATTGTTTATATGTGGCGGTCAGTATGATTATTGTTTTAGTTATTATGTCTTAAATGCCCGTTAATAACGCTTTTTTAAGTCTTTTGTCATCCGTTGTTTTATCAAGATTTATAAGTAACAATTAATTGTTTTCGATCGACAATAACTTGTTTAATTTTACAATTTATTGAATTGATAAATTGCGCTAATTACAACATTAAAATCATAAGTTGTTGAAAAATAATGATTTAAAAGTTGGCACGGTGTTTGTATTAAGCTAATCGGGTCGCGGTAATAAGCGATTTGGTGAATTTAAATAAATAGAAATTTTTTAGAAGGAATATAAGATGCCAACTCCTGCGTATATGTCTATCACGGGCGAAACTCAAGGCGATATCACAAAAGATGCTTACTCAGCTGACTCAGTTGGTAACTCATGGCAAGAAGCACACGTTGATGAGTTTCTAGTTCAAGAACTTGATCACGTACTAACTATTCCACGTGATCCACAAAGTGGTCAGCCAACAGGTCAACGTGTTCACAAGCCTGTAATCGTAACTAAGGCACAAGACTGCTGTTCACCACTTCTATTCAACGCACTAGTTTCTGGTGAAAAACTACCTGAGTGTAACATCAAGTTCTACCGTACTTCAGTACAAGGTAAGCAAGAGCACTACTACACAATCAAACTAATTGATGCTCTTCTAGTTGATATGCAAACTCGTATGGCTCACTGTCAAGATGCTGCTACTTCTGACCGTGTAACTGAAGAAGTATTGAGCTTCACTTACCGTGCAATCGAAGTTACTCACGAAGTAATGGGTAAAGGCGGTAACGACGACTGGCGTGCTCCACGCGAAGCGTAAGATTTTCTTACCGAACGCTAAGGGCCAACCTATGTTGGCCCTGATCTTATTATTTGTATCAGGTAAAAGGTATGACGATTGACGTAGAATTTAAATTTGAAGTTCAGGGTAGTGGCCATGAATTTCGTGTTGAAAGTTTTCAAGTGACTGAAGAACTGTCGAAACCATTTCAAGTCAGCCTCTCATTACTTTCACTTGATGCTGATATTACGTTCGACGAACTTATTCGCAAACCAGCATTACTGACATTGTTTGGTCAGGGTGTTGGTTCTGCTCGTTTGTTCCATGGCGTAGTAAATGAGGTACGATTCCTTGGCTCAGGCCGCAGGTTCTCGCGCTACCAGATTATTCTTGTTCCACAGATGTGGTTCATGACCCAACGCCAAGATTGTCGAATTTTCCAGAATTTAGCCGCACCAGACATCATTTCTCAGGTGCTAGATGACGCCTCTGTCACCGATTACCGTCTTGACCTTTCTGGTGTTTATCCTCCTAAGGAATATGTGCTTCAGTACCGTGAAAGCGACAGTAACTTTGTTCAACGTATGCTTGCTGAGCATGGTATGTGGTACTACTTCGAGCATACAGAAGGCAACCACACAATGGTCATTGTTGATAGCAATGACGCGATTCCAGAGCTGTTAAGTACACCGCTGAACGCATCCTACCTAGGTCCGGTGGTGTATCACTCGGATGACGGCGGCGTGGCTGACCGTGAACATATCTTTGACCTTGCAGCGATCAACCGAGTTAGAACCGGTAGTACAACATATACCGACTACAACTATGAACAACCTAAGATCCCTCAGGAAATGTCTAGTGATGGTCCTTTAGATCAGGATCTTAAGCAGTTTGACTACCCTGGTCGTTATGTTGACCCTGCAATGGGACAAGTCCGTGCGTCAGAGTGGATTGCTGATCATCAGGTAGAAAATCAGCAGATTGAAGCGGCGTCTAACATCATGAGAATGGTGCCGGGTTACAGCTTTAATATTGGTGAGCACCCACGTAGCGCGATTAACCGTGATTACACTATGTTGTCAGTTATTCATAGTGGTCATGATCCTCAGGTGCATGAGGACGAAAACAGCGGCTTGCCAACTACTTATCAGAACCAGTTTATCTGTATCCCACGTGATGTGATTTTCAAAGCACCTAAACTGCCAGCACCTATGGTTGATGGTCCTCAGACTGCGGTTGTTGTTGGCCCTGCGGGCGAAGAAATCTACACGGATAAACTTGGCCGAATCAAGGTTCAATTTCATTGGGACAGATACGGTAACAATGATGAGCATGCTAGCTGCTGGATTCGTGTCAGCCAATCAATGGCAGCCCCAACTTGGGGTGCCGTTTATCTGCCGCGTATTGGGCACGAAGTTGTGGTTACCTTCCTCGAGGGAGACCCAGATCGTCCACTAGTAACAGGCGCGGTATACAACGGTCTACATTACCCTCCTTACTCATTGCCTGAGAATAAAACGCGTACGACATTCCGAACTCAGACCCATAAGGGAACGGGTTACAACGAGATGAGCTTCGAAGACGAAGCAAATCAGGAAGAAATCTACTTCCATGCTCAGAAAGATATGTCGACCAAGGTGCTGAATAACCGTTACCGTGATATTGGCCAGGATGAGTTTCTTAAAGTAGGGCGCCATCAGACAAACGAAGTGCATGGTGATCACAAGGAAACCATCGACGGACATAAAACGACTCAGGTGAACAGTACGTTTACTGAGACCGTTGAACAAGATGTCACGGTAACTTACAACGCAAACGAAACTCAATCGGTTAAGAATAACTCGACACTTGAAATAGGTGACAACCGCTCAACTAAGATAGGCAAAAACGACGATCTAGATGTTGGTGAAAACAGCAACCTGACTGTCGGTGCTTCTCGCTCCGCTGATATTGGTGCTGATGACAATCTAACAGTCGGTGGCAACCTTACAGTCTCTGTGAAAGGAAACACGTCATACAAAGCGGACGCTGCAACACAGGTGATCAGTGGTGACAAAATCGTGCTGAAAACAGGTGGCTCTTCTTTGGTTATGAACAGTGATGGAAGTATCAAGCTTTCCGGTTCTTCTATTACAGTTGAAGGCAGCGACAAAGTTGTGATTAAAGGTGGCAACGTAGCGATTAACTAATGAAACAACACAAACACCTAGAACAATTTGAACAACAAACCCAGCAAGCCGAGCAATCGGCTTGCTTTTCCCGTTTTGGCACCATAGTCGATTTTAACGAAACCCAAGACAGTGTCAGAGTCGACTTTGAAGGCAACCCATTCGGACAACCTCTGTCAGCAAGACTGGGACGTGGCTTTAGAAAATCTGAGCTTCAGTTAGCGATAGATAATAAGTTGAATTGTCGTATTGAATTCATTAATCAGGACATCAGCTTACCTGTAGTCACTGATGTTTTCTTCTCAATGCTCGACGATGGTAACGAACTTGTTATTCGCGCAGAGAAAATGACGATAGAAACGTCTCGAGAGTTGATTGTGAAAAGTGGCGAGACTCAAACTCGCTACAGTGGCAGAGATGGGCGAATAACTACACAAGCTAAGTACGTGACCTCTCAAGCCGAAAAAGCACAGAAGATTCAAGGTGGAACGATTGCCATCAACTGATCGAATATGCAGATAAACTATGAGACAAAGAATTACCAAAGAACAGCTTAGCTCTGCGTTAACCAACGAAGATCTTGCTGAAGCGATAGAAACATTAGACGCAGAAATTGCACAGCTGGTCGAGCTAAATCCAACGTGGCTCGAATTCTGTCGCGAAAAATCCGCCATCGCCATTGAATCACTGTCTTTTCTTTTTAGGCAATGGGTGAGGTTACATCGAAAAGGTTACCCTTCGAGTTCACAAGATTACCTGCGTTTAGTTGAACGTCAGATGCGAGACGTGAAGCAAGTTTATATTGCATTCTACCGATTAAGTCCCGGGTTGGTGTATGAACTAAAAGACTCTGCACCAGAGCTTTTTATTTGGCTGATGCTTGAGCCTGAGTTTGAGCAGGAGCGTCAACACCTGCTCGCGGCAATCAAAACTGCTGAAACTATCGATTCTAAAGACGCGACATTGCTGATCCTACACTCCAAGTTAGCGCATCTTGACATTACCTTAGCTCAACTTATTGAAGGGAAGGTGTCTGCCAGCCAGTTATGTTTTGACTTGATGAGGTTACGTCAGACATTAAGTATTGGTCTTGCCAAGCATTGGATAAAAGAAGAAGCACTGAAAGAGCACGATGTACATCCTGTTCTGGCTAAGTTCGATGTTGAAGACAGCGTTGAATGGATCAATGAAATCCAAAACGACGAAAAATACCTGTTTGAGTTGCTACTTTGTAAGCATGACCGTGGTACTTGGTTTAGAAAACGTTTTGGTGTTCAAGAACAGGATTTACCAAGTGAGTACGTCATAACCTTTGCGAAGCTTTTGGAATTGGTTGAGTTCAACCAGTTTGACCCTAGTAAAGATATGGCTCCGATTCAGATGGCGCTGACTGGCAAACCTGAGTGGATCTTAGCTGCTTTAGATCATGTAATGACGCTTGACGAAGAGCAGGGCGAGGAGTGGCTGTTCGCTCTCGATGTTGTTTATGGCGAGCGCTTCCCTCTTAATCCTCATGAATTGGGTGTTGAGTATGAATGGGAAGAAGCCATCGCTTCACTTGAGGATTGGCGTGATTCCAAAGAGCACAACGTGAACAAGTCGATGCGATTAGGTGAGGCTCTGACGTTTGAATCGACTATGCGTGCAATGACTAACGCACGAATTCCAGAGCATTATCGAACGTGGATATGGAGACATTTGTGTATTCATGGCCGCGTCTACATTCCATGGGAATGGTCAATGCCAGCGATGCAGCAAGATTGGTTGTTTAGCAAAGTATCAGATCAACCTGCTGCTATCGAGCGATTTAACCTAAGGAATCAGAATGCAACTGTGGGATATTGAACAAGCAACAGACCTGCTGGTGAAAGGTCGTTTTCAACGTGATGAAAACGGCAATGAAGTCTGGGTTCTTACAGCTAAACGTCAGTGGAACCTTAATGAAAAAGTGTGGGAAGAGGTTCCGGCCGAAGAAATCTACGATGACCCGATCTACCTTGGTGAGCCAGGTTTATCTGCGATGAAAGTTGACCATGAGTTTCCTGTCTCCAAACAAAACACTGATGTTTTGGTTTACGGTAAAGCTCGTGCTTATGCCAAACGCCCGGTGACTTATCACGAGTGCAGAATACTTATCGATAATCACATTGATAAAAGTATTGCCGTGCATGGTGAGCGACAATGGGTACAGCATGGCGGAAGTGTGACGGTTTCTCACCCCAAAGCTTATGTCGAGGCTGAGATTGACCACTCTAGGGCTTTAGGTGGTGATGAGAGAAACCGTGTCGGTTCTGGTATTGCAAAAAGCAGTGAAGAATTATTAGCCAGACCCGTTCCATCGGTTTTCTTTCCTAATGAAGAGTGGGCGCCGAACACCAAGCCTCTGAGAGTTGCTGGCCTTGGACCTATTCCTCCATTTTTTTCAGAAAGAACGCGATACGCCGGCACATTTGATGAGTATTGGGAAGAGCATCGACGTCCACTGCTGCCTGAAGATTTTGACAGGAAGTTCTATCAATCGGCGCCCGCTGACCAGCAGTGCGATGGTTTCTTAGAGGGGGGAGAACGGTTAATGATGAGTGGATTTTCTCATGATGACGTGTTTTCTTTCCGAATCCCCTCTGAGAAATTTGTGGCGATTGCAGATTTCGGTGACGAAAAACTTAGTGCTCCAATGCCAATGTACACTGTGTTTATCGATACAGAAGAAAAACGTATTACGATCAGCTACACCGCCTCTTTCCCTTGTCAGGCGAAAGAGCATCTTCTGGTTTCCTCAAAAGTTTCAAAAGCGAGAGAACGCGCATGAGTAATGTTTACGGTCGATACGTACTGGATGTGGATGTCCTGACCCCAATGGGGATGAATCTGGATATTTCTCTCGCCGTTGCTCAAGCTGACTTAGCGCGTTTTAATCAGCACGAAGCAGAAAATGGCGTGGATAAATTCACTTATGCTAAAGCTGATTATATTAAAGCAGAGGATAAGCAGGAAAGAGTAGTGGAAATGGTGGATACGTTACTTTCTTCCATGCTGAATAAACTGCCTAAAACACTAAAACCAGTTCCTGTCATTCTGTCTGTACCCGGGTCAGTGGAAAATAGCTACTTGTTGAAATGGGTAGAAGAAAGTGGTCACGCTAAGTGGTTGTCCAAAATTGAGATTTCTAATTCAGGTGGTCCTCGCTTTATTAATGAATCGTTAGGCATGCTTAACCAACAAGACGCCGTTATTTGTATTGCAGTTGATTCGTTATTTTCAGAGTTAGAAAGCCTTATTTCAGACCAGAAAGTGATGGGGAATCAAAACCCGTGGGGCTTGATCCCTAGTGAAGGGGGAGCGGGTGTCATTTTAACTAAGAAGAATATTGTTGAGACACTTAAGCTGAAGCCGATTGCCACCCTAGAATATTTCCTCGCTGAGTGGAATACGACTGATCGTAGAGGCATGATGCGCTTAGTTCGAAAAGCAGCAAGTGCTTTTGAACAGCTAGGGCGGGTTTATTCAGACATGAATAATTCTCGTGATAATACAGAAGATTACGGTTTTGCACTGGGTGCTCGAGCGGAAAAATTTACTAACCCTCAACAACCTACACTCATCAATGACTTGTGGGGTTCAATTGGTCAGGCGTCCGCATTGGCAATACTGTGCAGCTTTACACAAATGCATCGTTCATCGGATCCAGCTTCTATCTTCATGTACGGTTTGAACGGTGATCGTGGCTTATTAAGAGCCTCTCTGTGTGACTATGAGTAACAAACTTAATACTGCTCCACAATGCGTCAATATTAATTAACAAAATTATATTTAAGCTGTTAAAGAGTCACGTGTTATATCTGCTGAGCTGTCATTCTGACTAAATTGATAGATATAGTGGGCTTTTTATTTTTACGCAGTTGAAAAGCAATATTCAAAATAATTAATATGCCCCCCTAGTTATTATTATCAGTTGGCCAAAGAGTAAAACGTGTCTGATCAAAATGGATCAAGCGACAGCTATATCAATCAATTAGTTCATAAAGCGATTGAGAGAAAAAAACAGTTAGAGCAGCAGGAAGCGCAAAGAAACAAGCCTAAGTTGGAATATGTTTTATTCTCGCAATTTGATGTATTGGAGTCATTTCCTTCAAAAAACGGTAATACAACACTTTACCACCTCGCTAAACAAGGTGAGCCGGAAAAACAAGTGTGTTGTAAAGTCGCAAATGAAGGCACCTCCAACCATGAACACTCAATGTTGATTGGTGAAGCGAGTAAGCTTGAAATATCTCAACATCCTAGCGTTGCTGATTTCATTAAGATCGGCAATGAATTTGATCGCCCTTACATCATGTATGAGTGGATACATGGTGAGTCGTTAGCTGAAAAGATAGAAAGACACGCCAAAAAAGGCTTCCGTCATGATCATATCGCCTGGCTTATCTACCAGTTAGCAGGCGCTTTGGAATACATGCACACTCGTGGTGTATGTCATTTAGATATTAAGCCTGCCAATGTACTTGTTGGCGAAGACGACAGTGTGAAGCTCATTGATTTTGGGGCTGCTCGATACACTGAAGAATCGGAAGGGCCTTCAGAAGTGAGCATGAATTATGCCTCACCAATGTATGTCGAGAGCGGAATCGCTAAACCTCAAGATGATGTTTATTCTCTGGCGTTGTTGACTGGGCACTTATTCCTTGGCTCTACCTATGGTGACGTTTGGCGTCAACTATTGGGTCAGAACAAACGCTGCCAATTGATTCCCAAACACGTTTGGTCACTGCTTAAAAACGTACTTAACAAGCCGCGAGCGCATGGTTATACCGCAATTTCTTTCGCTCAGGCATTAGCTCGAATTGATACCCAGGCTTTGAAGTCAGATAACAGTGCGCCGATCTTCTCTAATCTAAGAAATGCTGATCTCGTTCTGACACAACATAGTGTGGCTGACAAATTTGCTCTCGGTCGCTTTAAGTATCTTGAAGCTGCGTTGGTGGCGTCAGTTGTATTGGTTACCGGAACCTATTTTTATGACTATGTACAGCCAGAGTGGAAGCCATCGGTGAAATCTGGTTTTGGTGATTCAACGGCGTTGGTCAATACGATTAAGCCTGCTCAAACGGCGGCGTTTCTAGCTCAGCCTCCATGGAAAATTGAATACGCGCTAGACGATATGTCTAGTGATGTTGTCATGATGGCACCTTATCAGGACGCTTACCGCGTGCAGCAAACCAAACTTCTTAATGTCTACCAGCACAACGAAGACAGCTTAGCGGCGAGAAGGCAAGTTGCTGAGAACTTCCCAGTTGTACTTAAAGATATTCGTTCTCAGTTGGTTTCACTGCATCAAAGTCTAAATAACGACGGCGTCCTTTTCGCGAAATCTGAGCGCTCGTTTAATGAAGTTATGTCTAACCTGAATAAGCTCACCGTTGAGGCACAGAAAGTGTCTAATTATATGGGTAAGCAGGATAACGAACTTGTCAGCTTGATTTTAAGCGGTCGTGCAAAAGCAGTTGATGACTACATGAAAACGGCTTGGGCAAATCACCAAGCTGAGTCTTACTACTACAGCCAAGTGCTGCCCAATACCGTGCTAAACAAGGTTTATGCGACCATTGATGCAAATGCCGAGCAGCATTACTACTCACGTGCTATTGAACAAGCAGAGGCGGCAAAGCAGTTTTTTGGTAATACCCCAGATCTGACTGCGAAGGTTCGAGCTCTAAAAGTAGCACGTAGCGAATACATTCTGTTTAGCACTGTGACAGAGCAGGCGATTTTCGAAACGGCAAAGCTTAATTCGTCACTAAACGATCTTGAGGTTAATGCTCCTAAGAAGTTTAGTGAAGTCACTCAACTACTCAATAGTATGGCGAGTGATGCAATTCGCAAGAGCCACAAAAAATCAAAGCCTGCACGTGGTGCTTTAGCCGTCCAGCGAGCAATTAGCGATTATCAGCCGAGTGTGAGGGGCTAAGCAGTGACAGCAGAAATAAATACACTTCTTGAGCCAATTAACGAAGCTTCGCCAGCTGGCGAAGACGCGCGCTATGAATTCAGTTTCGAAATGATGGAAGCTGAAGTAAAAAAATTCGGTTCTTTATTTGGTGAAACGGTTGATTGGGCAGTAGTACAAAGCCATGCAACAGAAGTTATCACTAAGCACAGCAAAGACTTTAAAGCGATGTGTTACTTGACGCGTGCTTTGGTAGAAAGTGAAGGGCTACCTGGTCTTGAGCAGGGCCTAGCATTGCTTGCTGAGTCCTTAATTCGTTTTGGCTCAGATTTATACCCACGTAGAAAACGTGGCCGAGACGGAGCAGTGGAATGGTTGAACCATCAGCTCAAACTTGCGCTGCCTAAGCTTCCGAATGAGCAGCTAACTTGGGAAGCGTTGTCGAGATGTAATGATGCAGTAGAAGAGATACAACGCCACTTTGATGAAGTGTTCCAAGATTCAGAAGCCGATTTTTTTGAATTGCGTAGCGAGCTCAATCGTCTACTTCAATCTGCAGGGGTTGACGAGACACATACGGCACCTTCTGAGCCAGAGGCTCAGCAAGACCCAGTTGAACTTTCACAACCTAAACCTGAAAGTCAACCTTCACCAGAGCCGACACAATCTACACCTGCAGTCGCTAAACCAAGTGTTGCGAAACCAGCAAGTCGACAGCAAAAAGAAGTGGATATCGATACCGACTTTTCTTCACCTACAGCCTCTAAACGAACGTTGAAGAAGGTTGCAGAAATGATTTTGGCCTCGGAGCCTGAATTGCCGCTGTCTTACCGCATCCACAGACATTTGACTTGGTCAGACATCGAAGAGTTGCCAGACCATCAGAACAATGAAACACCTTTAATTCTTGCGGTGTCTCAGGACAAACAATCCGAGTACCGAGACAAAGCTAAGCAAGAAAGTGATATCGACACGATAAAACGTTTAGAGCGAACATTAACTGATGCGCCTTTTTGGCTGACTGGCCATTACTACGTTTATCAGATGCTGAAAAACTTGAGCTTGGAAGAAGCAGCTCAAGCCGTTTCAGAGGAAGTGAAGGCCTTTGCTCAATCCTTACCGGGCATAGAGGCTCTGTCATTTAAGAATTCGATTCCATTTGCCAACGAAGCAACGATCGAATGGCTGAATAAAGCCAGCTCATCGGCGTCCAATGCAGGTCAACAGGTTTTGCCTAGCGTAGTCGTGCAAGAAGGCGATTTGGTGTCAATGGACGATGTTACTCTCGAAAATTTGGGAGAACGCGTAGCAGAAGTTGCACAAAACCTTGAGCTTGATAGCTCTGGGCGAGGGCAATTTATGTTGCATTTACAAATCGTAAAAGCTTACCAAGCTGTTGGTCTTTACGCGCTCTGTTTACCTTATCTTGAAAAGTTATGGGTCATCAGAGACGAAATGAGTCTAAGCAGCTGGGAACCACACCTCTCTTTGCAACTAGATGAATTATCTCAAAAGATTCTGAAGCAGCTGTATCCAAACAAGGAATTGTTGCCTGCAAAGTTTGAGGAGTGGGAGTCAATCTATAACTAAACAACACAATTAGATAAGGAACTAATTATGTCACGCGATGGCTCGGTAGCTCCTAAAGAGCGAATTAATATCCGTTACGTTCCAGCGACTGGTGATGCGCAAGAAGACGTTGAACTGCCGTTGAATATGATGGTTGTTGGTGACTTTACAGCACGTGCTGATGAGACACCAATCGAAGAACGTACGCCAATCAATATTGACAAAGACAATTTTAACGAAGTTTTGGAAGGCTATGCTCCAAACCTAAAAGTTAATGTTGAAAACCGTCTGACTGATGAAGAAGGTGCACAGCTTGGCGTTGATCTAACGTTTACGAACATGAAGGACTTCTCACCTGAGGCGATTGCTAAAAGTGTTCCGGAACTAAACAGCCTGCTAGAGCTTCGTGAAGCATTGGTTGCGCTAAAAGGTCCACTAGGCAACGTACCTGCATTCCGTAAGAAGATCGCTGCCGTTCTTCAGGATGAAGAAGCTCGTAAGAAATTACTAGAAGAACTCAGCATTGGTGAAAACCAAGATGCTGAAAAGGCTGAATAAGAGGGTATTATGACAGCAGAAGCACAAGCTCCAGAACAAGAAGCGGCGTTGGCTGAATCTGGTTCTCTTCTGGATAGCATTCTTAACGAAACACGCCTGAAGCCAAGTGACGAAGGTTTTGACGTTGCAAAGCGCGGTGTTGAAGCGTTCATCGGTGAACTTTTAAGTAACAACTCTGCCGAGAAAGTTGACCAGTCTCTGGTTGATTTGATGATTGGTGAGATTGACCAGAAGCTATCAAAGCAGGTTGATGCGATTCTTCACAACGAAGAAGTACAGGCTATCGAATCTACGTGGCGTGGTCTTAAGTATCTGGTTGATCACACGGACTTCCGTGAAAACATCCTTATCGAACTTATTTCAGCGAAGAAAGACGAGATGCTGGATGACTTCGAAGATGCTCCAGAAGTTGTGAAGTCAGGTCTATACAAGCAGATCTATACGCGTGAATACGGTCAGTTTGGTGGTAAGCCAGTTGGCGCAGTAATCTGTGATTACCAGCTAACGTCTTCAAGCCCAGATATCAAACTAATGGAATACATGGCGAACGTTGGTGCGATGTCACATGCTCCGTTCATCACATCGGCATCTTCTAAGTTCTTTGGTTTGGATAGCTACGAAGAGCTACCAAACATGAAAGACCTGAAGTCGGTATTCGAAGGCCCTCAGTACACGAAATGGCGTGGTCTACGTGAACATGAAGACTCACGTTACCTAGGTCTTTGTACTTCTCGTTTCATGCTACGTAACCCTTACTCAGTGGAAGACAACCCAATCAAGGCGTTTGACTACGACGAGTTGGTAACAGATGACCACAACAACTTCTTGTGGGGTAACTCTGCTTACGCTATGGCATCTAAGATCAGTGAATCGTTCGCTAAGTACCGTTGGTGTCCAAACATCATTGGTCCACAAAGTGGCGGTGCGGTATTCGATCTGCCAGTTTATAACTACGAGTCAATGGGCCAGATCGAAACGAAGATCCCTACAGAGATCTTGGTTTCTGACCGTCGTGAGTTTGAACTTGCAGAAGAAGGCTTTATTGCTCTGACGATGCGTAAAGGTTCGGACAATGCTGCGTTCTTCTCAGCAAACTCTATCCAGAAACCTAAGGTTTATGCGAATACGCCAGAAGGCAAAAACGCGGAAATGAACTACAAGTTAGGTACACAGCTTCCATACATGTTCATCATTAACCGTCTAGCGCACTACATCAAAGTACTACAGCGTGAGCAGATTGGTTCTTGGAAGGAGCGCTCTGACCTTGAAATCGAACTGAACAAGTGGATCCGTCAGTACGTTTCTGATCAGGAAAACCCGCCAGCAGAAGTACGCGGTCGTCGTCCTCTTCGCGCAGCGAAGGTTGAAGTATCTGACGTTGAAGGCGATCCAGGCTGGTACAAGGTATCAATGTCTGTACGTCCTCACTTCAAGTACATGGGTGCGAGCTTTGACCTGTCTCTAGTTGGTAAACTGGATCAGTAATCAGAGTAGCTAATTTAAGATTCGAACGGCCAGTTTTGCTGGCCGTTCTTTTTAGAGGTCAGTATGGAAAAAGGTTATCGCTTACTCGAACGCATTGAATTGGGGGAGCCCAAGAATTGCTACGAAAAAGTTGTTTCACACAAACATCTTATTGAATCTATACATATTCATCTCGCAGATTTGCTTAACACACATGCCGGGAATGCAATGATAGACAATGATTATGGTCTTCCTGATTTCAATGATGTCCTTGCTAGCCAATCAAACTTAGTACGTCATATTCAGCAGAATATCCGCACGACTATTCATAAGTTTGAACCTAGACTGGGCAATATCGAAGTGACATATCGTCAGGACTTTCATAATCCCTTACAGCTGAGTTTCGGCATCACTGGTGAGGTTTCTCACAATGGTGGTCAGGTTCCAATGTCTATCAATGTGTTCATGGGCGTTGACGGTAAGTTCAACGTTTAAAGTCAGGAGAAATTCTTCGTGAGCAGCAGTAAATATTTTCAGGATGAACTTTCTTATCTTCGCGAAGCGGGAAGCGAGTTCGCTAAATACCATCCTAAACTGACGAATTTCCTGGGCGAAGGTGTCTATGACCCAGATGTTGAACGTCTATTAGAAGGTTTCGCTTTCTTAACAGGAAGAATTCGGGAAAAGATTGACGACGAACTGCCAGAGTTAACGCAGTCATTGATGACTCTGCTTTGGCCTCACTACATGCGCTCTGTTCCGTCTATGTGTGTGTCAGAGCTATCACCGCATGTGGGTAGTGTGACTGAGAAAACAGTAGTCAAACGTGGTGCTGAAATGGCAAGTGAGCAGGTTGAGGGGACGCAGTGTTTGTTCCGTACCTGTTACGATGTGGCACTCTATCCTGTCAGTATCACGAATGTGGAACAGTCCAACAGTCGAACGAGTTCAAACGTTGACGTCACAATAGCCGCAGAATACGGTCAGGAACTTTCTAGGCTAAAAATGGACTCGTTGCGTTTTTATCTTCACGGTGAAGTTCATGTAACGCGAACCTTATATCTTTGGTTGTTCCGTTACCTAGATTACATCGAACTGGATGTTGGCGGTGGATACAAACACAAATTGCCTGCAAGCAGTATTAAGCCTGTCGGCTTTGGCGACGATGAAGCGATTTTGCCATACGGAACTAACTCTTTTGCCGGGTATCGCTTGCTTCAGGAATACTTTTCTCTACCAGAGAAGTTTATGTTCTTCGACGTGACTGGATTAGAGTGGTTAAGTGGCGTTCCACAACGTTCAACCGTTAAGATGTCTTTTGTCTTTAAACGCGCATTGCCTTCGGAAGTGGTATTAAAAGACAAGCACTTACGATTACACTGTACGCCAGCAGTTAACCTATTTAGCAAAGACGGTGACCCGATTCGACTGGAGCATCGCCGAAGCGAATACAAAGTCAGGCCTCAGAGTAGTAGTCAAGATCACTACGAAGTGTACTCGATTGAAAATGTAGAGACCTGGAGTAAGAACGAGCGTAGCCGTAAGAAGTTGATTGAATTTGAATCGTTCGAGCATCAGATTAATCAGCGCGACAAGCGTGAGTTTTATAAAACCAAGGTATCTGAGCGAGTCAGTGGACGTGGCTTAGAACGTTATATCTCTTTCCATACGCACACTAGTGATATTGCCGAGTTAGGCTCAGAAACGGTGCTTATGAAGCTCACGTGTAGTAATGGCGACCTAGCAGAACGTTTGTCGGTAGGCGATGTGACATACACATCACACAATTCCCCTACGTACGCAACATTCACCAATATCACTAAGCCGACTCAGTCGGTGAGCCCACAGGTAAATGGTGAATTGCAGTGGCAATTGATCGCAAATATGTCGTTGAACTATCTGTCTCTGGCCAACATAGATGTACTGAAAGTGCTTTTATCGACCTATGACTTTCATTCCCGCGTCGATCGTCAGGCGCATCGAGCGTCGATCCACCGCTTGGATGGGATAAAGAAAACGGAGATGAAGCCAGCAGACAGGGTATTTAGAGGCACAGCCATTCGAGGTACCCAATTTACTCTAACGGTAGACTCGACGTACTTTGTCAATGAAGGCGATATGTTCCTGTTGGTGAGTGTACTAAATGAGTTCATTCGATTGTATTCCAGCCTGAACTCATTTACAGAGCTAGAAGTGTTTGATGAGAAAACCGGCGAAAACTATCACTGGCCAAGTCTAGCGGGGCAGCAGACCGTTCTATGATTAATCAGATTGAACAAGAAACCCATGAGTTTGGCTTCTTTCAAGCTGTCTCATTGCTGGAAAAACATTATCAATCACAGACAGAATACAGTTATAACGGTATTGGTCAGAACAAGTATATCTGGCAGGAACACATTCGATTCAGTGTTTCTCCAAGTTTAGCGTTTCCGAAAAGCGACATAGACTTTGTTTCTCATTATGAAATGGACGGTAACCCTTATTCGCGCGTTGAAGTTACCTTTTTAGGTCTTCATGGCTCGAGTTCACCGTTACCATCCTCATACACTGAAAAGCTTGCGGGCCGCGACGACGAAGATAACCCAGTAAAGCAGTTCTTTGATTTCTTTCATAATCGACATATCTCATTGGTTTATCGAGTATGGAAAAAATACCGCTATCATATTCAATATCAGAGTGAAGCTAAGGACCCATTTTCAGGTCGTATGCTGCATCTTCTAGGCTTATCGTCGGTGATGCAGGAAGCAGAAGTTAGTGAGTTAGACAGAGCAAAGCTACTCTCGTACGTTAGCCAACTCTCGACTCGTACACGCTCTCCTAAATTGATATCGGGTATTGTGGCTCATTACTTCAGCTTGCAGAATGTTATTGTCGATGAGTGGATTTACCGACGTGTTGCGATCCATCAATCTCAACGAAATAAGCTGAATCATGTTAATTGCGTGCTTGGTCAAGATCTGCATTTAGGTAAAACCTTGCCAGATTTAGTGGGCAAGTTTCATCTACGTATTGAAGATATTGATTTCTCTACCTATCAAACTTTCCTTCCAGGCCGAGCAAACTACAAGACATTGATCGGGTTAATGCAGTTTATATTGCGCGATCCGTTGGCATGGGACCTCATTATGAAAGTTAAGCTTGATACTATTCCTAAAAATGAATTAGGGCAGGGGGAAGGCAATTTGTTAGGACAGACGATGTGGTTAGGTGACCCAGGTACAAAAGATGCGTCAATCAAACAAATAGGCCAACTCTAACAGGCAATAAAAAACCCGCGAAATCGCGGGTTTTGTTTTAATGTGTCCTACTCAAACATTGAGAAAGATTAGCGTCGGATAGGTTGATGCAATACTACTGTGTTGTTTAAAGACTGAATGCCGTTAAACGATTCAATTTCATTGCACAGGGTATGTATCGACTGAAGATCTGGCGCTTCAATTAGAGCGATAATGTCATAAGTTCCACCAACGATACTCGTTAGCCTTACCTCAGGAAGCTCTTTAAGAGCTTCCGTCACATTATTTTTCTTACCTTTCTCACATGAAATCAGCAAGTAGCTTGCTGCTGATCTGCCTTCTTGCTCGACTCTGATCTGTGCGGTATAGCCTTTAATAATACCGGTTTTTTCCAGTCGGTTGATGCGTTCAGCGACTGCGGTACGTGACAAGCCAATGTTACGCGATAGGTTAGCGATTGACTCGCGGCCATTAGACAAAAGGTTAGATAGAATTTTCCGATCTAGTTTGTCTAAGCCCTGAAGGTTAGTAGTTGACATCATATATCCTGCCTTACGTTGTTTTTATAAGTTTACTTTTTTATAGGTCGATGGTTTCGGGTAGAGAGAAGTTATACAGCTCCGCAAGGGTAAATGGGTTCCTCTGCGAGAGTGGCTTCACTCGTAGTTTCAGATCACGACCTGAAACGGTAATGTCACTAACAAAACTTCCATCATGTTGATTTGTTAGTGTGGATTGGCCCAACAGCCTGTAGATCGCCCACTGGCCATTTTCGCTTAGTACGTATTGTTTGCCCTCATCAGTTACGTCTTGGATAGTAATACTCACGTTAAAGTCACCGCTCTTAGGTGGCCATTCCAGTTCCCTAATGCGACTTGGACCGTGGTAGTAGCTCATTTGCGAATCTGCAACTTTGACTGTTGCACGAATCGCGCTGGAGTCTAGGTCGAGAATCTTAGTAGTAAATGGGATTGAAACACGGTTGGTACTCTTGTTAATCAACGTGTCACGAATCACATTGTAGTTTTTCAATTGGACCAGAAGCTCAGGCGTCAAAGGCATTGTCTCGCCATCAACACGCTTCGGTGTCCAAAGGTTAGTGTCGTAGAAGGACGCCAAGTTCTTTTGTACGAAGGTATCGATGATGCCACCGGTAGAGAAAAGAAGCTCGAAGTCTTCTAGTGCAATTTCTTCTTCTGCATTTAAATCAAATGGATACTTGTTTAATGCTAAATCACGATACTTAGTGTAAACCTCACTATACCATTGAGTTTGAACGCCTTTTGCTGACTCTGCGATCATGACAGACCAACTTTGCTGAACCATACCAAGCAGCCAACTGCGTACCGGCTCCGGAGACTTTTGAGCAATCTGCTTGAGGCGGATAATCGGGTCAGCTTCTGAACTTTGCATGCGTGAACGCGCTGCCAGTAGCGAGGCCATTTGTGGATCTGGTGAGTCGGCGATGTCCTTCATGTAGGTACGTAGGCGACTCAACGCAGTCACTATCTCATCCCATGGAGTAGGGGAGTTTGGTGTCTCGTTAATTTGCAGACGGTTAAGCTGGAAGAAAGCCTGTTCGACGCGTTGCATCAGCAAGTAATCAGGTTGAACAAATTCCTCTGCTGAATCTGCTAGTTTATCTATCGCTTCGGTTGCTGCTGTAGGCAGTTTATTCACTAGTAGCTCCTTTTCTCCTGTTGGAGAGAAGTGCGTATTGGAATACACCTGCTTAAGTACCGTCGTTAGAGGTGAAGAAGGGCCAGAAACAAGGTCGATAGCGTTAGTCAGTTCGCCAATTGAATTGTACTTTTTAACTTTTAGCTCACTGAGTGCGTTACGCCAGTAGCTGATATAGTCATCGGTATACTTCTTACGAATCTGGTCTTTGAACGCTTCATGCTCTTCTTTTGAAGGTGTGACATTCTTAGATAACCCCAGAACCCAGTTGTTTGTAATCACGTCTTTTGACATCAAATCGACGCGTGGACGATAGAAGGTACTAAATCCGGTGGCTGTGTAGACCTTGCTAATATCTAGCAATTCTTGGTCAATTTGGTCGTTAAATACATTGTTAAAGTCAAAACCAACCGCGCGTTCAATGTTTAAAGTACCAAGGTCAATAGAGTTCGCTTGGTTGATCAATTGAGCATAAACAAGGTCGACATTAGATTGTGCAAGCAAGTTTCTGCGTGTAGCACGCACGATGTCCATGTTGATGTTTACAGGTGCGAAGTCTGTTCTGAAATAAGCATTCAGGTACTTCATTGCAGAGGCTACCTGTTCAGAATCGCCGATGACTTTTGAAAGGGTCGATTGCGTTTGAGTTGTCATAAACGGCAGATCGCGTTTACTTGGCTCTTTCAACATCAAATAGCCTTTAAGCACTGGCAGGGCTTGAATTGGCTTGTCCTGATACTTGGTTAGCTGCACACGGTAAGTTTGCTCAATCACAGGGATCAGTTCTTTCTGAATTGATTGAAGGAGCGTTTGGTACGCCATCTTAGTCGCAGGCTCAAGGCGGCTCACATTCAGAGAGACGATCTCTTCGTCGAGCGCTTCGCTGCCCTCAACCCAAGCATCGTAGACAGGTTCAATCTGGGTGATGGCTTGTGCTAACTTGTCATCTAGCAAACGTACATGGTCTGCAGCTTGATCGCCTGTTTCAATGTTTAACAGCTGATAGATTACGCGAAGGTTACTATCGAGTGTTGTGCCTAGTAGATAAGCGCCACCAGCAAGGAAAACAACAGAAGCCACCATTGCTAAACGGCTCTGACGCAGTATTCGCTTCAGGTAGGTTTTGTTTTCACCTGCAAAATCCGCTTCTGGAAGAATCTGAGACTCCACAAGAAAGCGTGTGAAATAAGGCGTTTCAGATAACTGAGTGTGCTCCGAAGCGATAATAGGCAAGTTAAAGTATGTGCTACAGCTTTTCGCTAGCAGGTTGTACTTTCTGCCACCCTGAAGACATGAAGAGAAAAACAGTTCGCGAAGGTCAATGAAGTACGCTCCGCGGTTAACTTCACTTAGACGCTGAACAACGTACTCAACTTCCTTCTGACAAATTTCTAATTGTTTCGGGAAAGATAGTATCGCTTGTTTTTCTTTGGTGTCATTTGACTGTGATGTTGAATCCAACGCATTTTTTTCAATTACTTTTACCAAGTTGTTGAAACTATCGCGATAGTAGTCGACCAAAACACCTTTAGCGTCCTTAAGTGCGATGGATAAATATTCAACGTTGTGCTTAAGAGGGCTCAATTGGACATATTCTTTGAAGCCCTGAAGCTTATCTAACTTAGAGACGACCATATAGACTGGAAGTGCGGTATTTGTTTGATCGCAAATGGACGTAATTCTGTCAATCAGTGCCGTCAGAGCATAATCGATCTGCTCTTCTTCAGAGATGATTAAGAATTCTAAGTCAGTAAAGAATAAACAACCTGCAAATGGTTTACGTGGACGGCTGCGAATCACTTCCGCGACCATAGTATCCCACAGTAGCGAGTCAGCCGCGGAAACTTCTTGGAACACCAATCTTTGATCGGGTTTTAGGTAAACCGCTTCGTCAGACTCATACCATTCGAAAAAGTCATTTTTCTTGGTACGTGATGTATCAATTGATTTGATAGCATTGGAACTAGTAAGAAACTGCTTTTTACCAGCAGCTTTATTACCGATCATTAAGTAGATTGGTTTTTTCTTTGAACCTACGAGTAGAGGTCTAAGAACTAAGCTCAAGGCCTCTTCTTCTGTTTCTAGCTGCTGGTCACGATTTTGTTTTCTCTTCTTAAAGAAAAGAACTAGTTGATAAGCACAAAGCACTAATGCGATGGCCACAATTCCAATATACAAAATGTTTGTTGAAACGGTTTCTGGGTATAAGAAATATGCAGCCGTTAAACCACCAATGAGAACTAACGCAAGCAAAGTGGAGATGAATATCGGATGACGTATAATATTTTTTAGCATAGTTATTCAGCCACGACTTGGTTTAATGATTTATTCTCTTGCGTCGCCTTAAGTTGTGCGATTTTATGCAAGTAAACGTTGATTAAAATTAGAGAGCGATCGAGTTCTTCAGCGCTGTTTGTTTTTTCTGCGTACTCTATTCGTCCAAGTAGTGGGAATAATGAGTTGCTATACTGATAAGCGAGTTTCGTATTCACATCTTTAGAATCACGATTTAGATTAGCAATTGCTGTTCGGGCGCGTGAAAAACGTGAAGTTATATCGTCAAAGTCTTTTTCTAGCTGTAACTTGACTCGTTGGAGTTCAGTGGATAGTACTTTAACAGAGGAGGAGTCTGAATAAAGCTCAGATAAATTATCTGTAATGCTAACCAAGGCTGATATTTGACCTATTTTTTCTGGGGACTTATCTAGGTCGTAAACAATAGAATCTACCGTTCTAATTAATGGTTCTTTAAGCTTATTAAGTGTGTCTTTGTTTTCACGCTTTAAGTCTTCTGTAACCTCAAGAAGTGCAGGAATATTGTTCGATGCAATTTTCTGCTGGTAGCTATTTAAAACCTTATCATTGTGGATATAGTAGGCACTCAACGCGAACAAAAATAAACCAACAACAGCGGCAACGGTCCAAATTGTCGAGCGGCTTTTTTCGGCTTCCGTTTCAACAGGAGAAGGTTTCCCTGCTACAGGTGGTTTTACATTAACTGTGATACCACCCGGTACGGAAGGACTAGGCATTTTTTGTTGGGATTCTTTCTGCTCTTTGGCTTTTTTCTGAGCAGCTTCTTGCTTATCTTCGAGCTCTTTGATTTCGTCGATATACTGACTAAACAATCGTCTGATAGTGCCTAGAGAAGGTGCTTTGTGACCATAGTGAAGTCGTAATTCTTCTTCAATACGAAGACATACTCTGTGCCCAGCCTCAAGCATTGCTCTATCTTCAACAGTGACATTGAATTGCTTTGCACGTCTTTCGGCATGTTCGACCAGCCATTCAAAAGCACCCATTCGCGCGCTTGCTTTCGAAACTTCAGGATATGAAGACGACCAATACACTACGCATAAATCGAGTATAGAGTTTAGCCCATCAACAAATCCGCTAAGGCCGTCATTGTGTGCAGAAGCTACGGCATAATAGCACCCGCAACGTAAATCTTTACTTTTATGCTTAAGAATATCTTTAGATAACTGCTGTACTTTTTTCCACGATACGCGCCCAGTAACCTTATTGATATTATTGATCTGCCGTTTTATTTCCTCAAACTCTTCGAGATTGTTTGGGTTAACTCCACAAGGAGTATGCTCGTCCACTGGCCGCCGAGCAAAGTCTGAAAAGTACATTAAATCCTACCCAAATGACGTTAATTATAAAAATGTAATCGCACTTCTATTCGTTTCTTATTTAATAATGCTTAATTATCTCGTGGTGGATTTTACGTAGGAGAAAAGTAATTTGTAGATAAGATATTACTTAAAACTAATTAAAGTTTATTAAATGTGACCGCTATCGTTTACTACTAAAGTTTAATTGAGAAAAAAGTAAATAGTGGGAAGTGTAATATTTACAGTATGGCTACATGTACATCATATTATAAAGTTGTGTGATTGTTATTTAATCGTTACATGATAATCAGTTTTTTCACGGATTATCGTGTGCGCCTGCGCAATTTTAGCTCGATAGTTGAAATGTCCATTTTCGTAGGAGAAAGGAAGTTAACAATAGGAGAAAGAACATAATTACGCGGAGAATTTTTTTCGCTATTGAATTTGTTAGTTAGCCTGCTATTTTGCTGAATCTTTAATTTATCTTTTGACTTTAGACCTTTTGAGGATAAAAGGATGAGCAAGTTAAGTCGATTGGGCTTATTAGCATTGGCATGTACTGTGTCAGCGGCGGCTAACGCGAAAGGGGAGCGCTATGGTGGCTCCATTAGTATGCTGAGTATAGACAGCATTGAATACAAGGAAGGGTCAAGCGGTACAGCTGACACAATGCGATATGGCTTTGTGCATACCCGACCAATCGATGAGGATAATAACCGCTGGAGATGGTGGTTAGGATTCAATTACGTCAACGAATCTATCGATGCGCCTGCTAACGGTATCTATCAGGAAGTAACCAACTACGAGTTTCGTGTTGTTCCACAATACGCTCTAGGAAGCTGGTCTATTTTCACCCCTTACATTGGCGCTGGTCTATCTGCAGGTTACAGCCAGTATTCAAACCGCTGGGTAGTTGATAGTGATGGCTTTAAATACGGCTCTCAGTTAGAAGATATTGATCAGTTTGAAGCAGGTGCTGTCGCCACCATTGGTACAGTCATCAAGCTTGGCAGTAATCCTGATGCGCACCTACAGATCATCCCTCAGGCTTCTTACATTTTGCCTGTATACAACGATGGCCTTGGCGGTGTTGAGCTTACAGTGTCACTTCTATTTTAGGGGATTAGAGCTTTGTTAGAGCGCTTGGTTATAGTCATATCAAAGCATCCTGAAGAATACACGGGAGCAAAATTTGTAGAGCTACCAGAAAGTGGTGGCTCTATTGGTCGCAACCCGGGTTGTTCGGTTCCTTTGGTCGACCACAATCGTTACATATCAAGTACTCACTGTCTGGTGAGTATTTATGGTGATGCTTATTACATTAGCGATGTGAGTACCAATGGACTCATCGTCAATGGGAATAAGTTGTTGAAGAATCAGCCTATTCCTATTCACGAAGGGGATACGATTGTTTTAGGTCAGTACGAGTTGTCAGTCAGTGTTGAGCGTACGACCAATACGACGGACATCGCGTTTGATATCACCCCTGACCGTGACACGACAGACCCTCTCGTCAATCTTGGAGAGGCGTATGTCGAGCAAGAACAGCAGGGGCCGTTAGAAGAAATTTTTCTAGAGACAAAGCCTGAAGAGTCTGATGCCTCTGATCCAATGACTCACCTCGATTTTTCAATGGATAACAGTGACGATCATCTAATCCGAACCGAAAATGAAGAGTTAGATCAGTTTGTTGTGACGAACGAGTCAACTCGCCAGATTGCGGATGACAGTCTGAGCGTGTATTCCGAATTTGATGCACCAAGCCTCATCCCTGAAGACTGGATGGGAGGTGAGGAAAGCTCGACTCCTAAAATTGAAAAGCCCAAACCTGCTCCACAACGTCAGCAGGCATCAGTGAAGGAGGAGCCTACCATTGGCTCTCCTAAACAAACAGTTGCACCTGTACCAAGTGAAATTAAGGCGCCAAGCGCACAATGGGAAGAGGTTGCTCCTAAAGCGGAACATCAACCTTCACCGGAATCTCAATTTAGCCAGATTAACACCAGCTCTTCCCACAGTGACTTATTAACTTCGTTTAAAAAGGGATTAGGGGTTACGGATGATGAGTTGCTAGAAAGCGATCCACAACTGTTTGAACAGATGGGAATGTGTTTGCGCTTATGTATGACAAAGTTGCAGCATGAACTCGTTGAGATTGAGGAACTGAAGCAGTCCCCAACGGCTGCAGATACAGATTTGATCAGTTTAATGCTTGATTTGAATAAGCAAAGTATGCTTTCACCAAATGAGCTGGTTGAACAAATGTTGGATGAGATAAGCGAGCATAAGTCACTGTATGAGCAAGCGCTCAACAGCTATGTGCAGCAAAGTATTAGTCAGTATGACCCGATTATATTTGAGCAGAAAAGCGAGAATAAGGGTTTTCTTGCCAAGCAAAAGTTGTGGGATACCTACAAACTGCATTATTTGGAGAGTTTGAAAGGTGTACACGGTGTAGGCACAAAGAAACTCGTTCAGGAAAATTACAATCGACTTCTAAAAGAAAAATATGCGTAAACTAATCACTCTTTTCTTATTCCTGTCTTTAACTGGTTGTTCTATGTGGGACCAGTTCAAGGAATCAAGTGGTATCACACCTGAAACTTCCTCTATCGAGCTGATCATTGAGGCATCTCCTTTGCTTAACATGCGGGAGGGCGGACAGCCGTCACCTGTGATATTGAGAATTCATGAATTGACTTCGCCAGTCTTGTTTCGAAATTTAGACTTCTTTGCTTTGTTTGAGAATGACAAAGCCTCTCTTGGTGATGAGTACATTAAGCGCTATGAATATCAGTTGAAGCCGGGTGAGAAAATTCATGAGGTGCTGACTCTTGACCCTGGAACTCGTGCATTAGGTTTTTCTGCGGCGTTTCGCGATATCAATGGTTCCTCTTGGCGAAAAGTTGAATTAATTGAAGAGCAGTCTGAGTACTTTTTAAAACTTAAGCTGGAGGGAAGCGAACTGTCGTTTAACTCTACGCGTGGAATCGAGCAAACTTACTTTTAAGGGACAACGAAATGTCATTATATAATCCTGTAGTGTGGCAAGATGGCATGTTCATGAAACCACAGCATTTTCAGCAATTTGATCGTGCTCAGACAAAGCTAAGCACCATGCTGTACGCCAGCAGCACACCACTGCATTGGGGTGTGAATCGCATTGAGATTAACACTGAACTGCTGACTCAAGGCAAGATCGCGGTCACTCGAGCAATTGGTGTTCTTCAAGATAAGACGCCTTTTGACTTGCCGCTTTTAGCTGAGGTACCAGACGTAAAGGAAGTCGATCCTTCGATTACAGACAAAGTGATTTACCTTTGTTGTCCATTACCTTCTGAAAGAGAAGAGTTGTTCGGCTCTGACAAAGATGGGGCTCGTTACCTTGTCCGTCAGCAAGATGCCGTTGATGCGGTTTACGAAAGTGAAGACACGGCTAATATTTCAGTTGGTCAACTTAAGTTCCGATTAATGTACGAAGATGAGGATCGTAGTGCCTACACTGCGATTCCAATACTCAAAGTGTCAGAAGTAAAACCTGACGGAAGTGTCGTGCTTGATGATCGCTACATTCCGACTTGTATTGACATCAACGCGTCAGAAGTACTTAGCAAGTTTACCAATGAATTCGCTTCGATGTTAAAGCACCGCGCGGAATCGATTGTCGAACGCCTCGGTACCGTTGACCAGCAAGGTGTATCAACGGTCTCTGATTTTATGCTGTTACAAGCGCTCAACCGTTATGAACCTTTATTCTGGCACTTCTCCAGCGTTGAAGGTGTGCACCCTGAATCGCTTTATCGTACTTTGCTTCAAGCCGAAGGCGAGCTGTCGACACTTTGCTCAGCATCCCGCAGGCCTCCAGAGTTTATCGAGTACAATCATGGTGACCTCACCAGTTGTTTGTCTCGTACTCTGGACAATGCTAAGCGCACGTTAAGTGTTATGTCTGAACAACGCGCAATACCACTGACACTACAAGAGCAGAACTTCGGCATTCGTACTGCGGTTATCCCAGATAAGAAAGTGGTTGAATCCGCGACCTTTATTCTTGCGGTTAAAGCCGATGTCACCCTTGATATTCTGCACACTCAATTTGTTAGTCAGACTAAGATTGGCTCTATCGATAATATCCGTGATCTCATCAATCTTCAGCTTCCAGGTATCGGTATCAAGCCAATGCCAGTGGTACCGCGAGCGTTGCCTTATCATGCGGGCTATACATACTTTGAACTCGACCGAGCGAGTGATGAGTGGGCAGCATTGGAGAGCGCTTCTGCGATTGCGGTTCATGTTTCTGGTGACTTTGCAAACTTATCGTTGCAACTATGGGCGGTTAGAGTATGAGTTACATAGATAATGATGTAACCGTAGTACTGTTTCAGCCTGAGCCGGGCAAACCGATGGAGGTTATGCCCGCGCCTGATCTTTCAAGAAACATAGCGGTTAAAGATCCAAACATTGAGAAGATGGGGGTTAACCCTCTGGTTGATCAGTTTTCTTGGTTGATTGCTAGTTTGTCTTGTATGTCTTCTATCCCATGGTTAGAAGACCCTATGCCATTTAGGGAACAGATCGCTCGAGAGATCCGCAAAGGTGAGCGTAAGTTGAATGAAATGGAAGTTGACCGTGCGTCTATTCTGGTTATTCGCTATTGCTTATGTGCTGCTCTTGATGAAGCGGTATGCCGCCAGGAGTGGGGGGCAAACAGTAATTGGAGCCAAAATAGCTTGCTGGCAGAGTTTCACAATGAAACATCAGGTGGTGATAAGTTTTTCACGATCTTAGAGCGCTTGAAGGCAGATCCACGACGCTACCGTTATGTTATCGAGTTGCTTTATCTGCTTATTCAGCTTGGCTTTCAAGGTAAATATGGTCGTGAAGAGCGTGGACAGGAAAAGCTGGCGGATATTGCCAATACAATTTATCGACTTATAAAAGATGAAAGATTGGCGGAAAATGAAAAGGTGTCTTTGGTTAATCTCAAAGCGAAATACCTAAAACAGCCTTTGAAGCGGGTGATTCCACCCCGAGTGACCTTAGGTGTTTCAGCCATTGTTTTTTCCATCATGTACGCTGCAACGTATTTTATCATTGATACTAATTTCCAAAACCTACTTGCCAACTTCCAGTAAGTTCATACATAAACCTTGAGTAGCACGCTTCATTCAGGCCCAAGTACAGCTGTACTTGGGCTTTTTACGTTTAATTAGTGTGATCGCCTTCTAAGTATCTGAAACTAGATGATATTTAATTATTCTCTATATGAATGCAACTCGCCAATTAAATATGTAACAAAATCTGTAACAAGATAGTTTGGACCATGTAATTGATTCACTTATGATATCTGTTTTTGATGTGAAATAAATTTAATTGTGCATATAGTTTTAACTGGCTGCTTTTTAAGTGACTGTAAATTAAGTGATTGGTAAGGTTTTGCTAAAGATTTTTAAAAAATTCCATCAAAATGGTAGATGGATTTAGTTATAATTATCTGTAATTTTCATATCTGGAAACGTTTACATTGATGTGAGAGTTGTCACAGTGCTGAAACGACTCAGTCGTTAGGATCATAAGCAGTTGAACAAACGCTTAGGTTAGAAACATGCACACAATGAGCCCTTGTAATTGGGAAACACCAGAATTTACTTCATACAATCGCCTACAGGCGCATACTCCGCTGTTCAGTTGGAGAGATGAGTGTGACGCGCGCCATGATCGTGTGAGCTCATCCATTATGAGTTTGGATGGAGATTGGCAGTTTGCTTTATATCCTTCACCTGAGCATGTGGCCGCTGACTGGGCAAAAGGAAACCTAAATGGAGAGACGATTACCGTTCCAGGTAACTGGCAACTTCAAGGGTTTGATTATCCTATCTATACGAATGTGAAATACCCGTTCCCATGTAATCCTCCATTTGTGCCAAAAGATAACCCTACCGGCTGTTATCAGACATCCTTTGAACTGCCACAAAGCTGGGATCAGGCGTCGTTAACCCGTGTTGTCTTTGAAGGCGTAAACAGCGCTTTTTACGTTTGGTGTAATGGTGTTTGGATAGGGTATTCTCAGGACAGTCGTCTAGCCGCTGAATTTGATCTAACACCTTATTTGACAACAGGCACCAATACCTTGTCCGTTATGGTATTGCGCTGGTGTGACGGAAGCTACATGGAAGGTCAGGATATGTGGTGGATGAGCGGCATCTTCCGCTCTGTAAGACTGATGAACAAGCCCTTAGAGCATATTAAAGATGTAAGGGTGACCCCGAATCTTGATCACAGATATCAAGAGGGCGAGCTGGAAATCGACGTACAGACCACTCGCGGCCAAGGTTTACAAGTCAGGACGGTGTTGTTCGATGACCAAAATGAAGTGGTTGCCCAAGTCACTCCTGTTGGGACAAGACCTATTGACGAAAAGGGAGGCTATGATGATCGCTGCCACATTTCGCTTCCCGTTCCCCAGCCAAAGAAATGGAGCGCAGAAACGCCCCACTTATATCGATTGGTCGTGAGCTTGCTAACTCATGACAACAACGTCATTGAAAGTGAGGCGTATGACGTTGGTTTCCGCAAAATCGAGGTAATTGATGGCCAACTTTGCGTAAATGGTGAAGCTCTGATGATTCGGGGTGTTAACAAACATGAGCATGACCCAGCGACAGGCCATGCAGAGAGCCTTGAACGTGTCGAACAAGACCTGAAGTTGATGAAGCAGCATAACTTCAATGCGGTGCGTTGCTCACACTATCCAAATCAGCCAGGTTTCTACAAGCTCTGTGATCGTCTTGGTCTTTATGTCGTCGATGAAGCCAACATTGAAACGCACGGAATGACGCCAATGGGACGCATTGCAGACGACCCAATGTGGGCAAGCGCTTTTCTAGAGCGTATGACGCGCATGGTTGCACGCGATTTTAACCATCCGAGTATCATCATCTGGTCATTGGGCAATGAGTCTGGATATGGGGCCAATCACGATGCCATGTATCAGTGGACCAAGAGGGTTGATCCATCACGAGTCGTCCAGTACGAAGGGGGAGGCTCCAATACTGCCGCGACGGATATTGTTTGTCCAATGTACGCTCGTACCGATGCTGACCAGCAACAAGGACACACAGACGAGCCCAAGTTAGCGCTCAAAAAGTGGGTTGGTATGGGGGATGAGAATCGTCCAATCATTTTGTGTGAATACGCGCACGCGATGGGCAACAGTTTGGGCGGATTCGCTGAATATTGGCAAGCGTTTAGGACGCATCCTCGATTACAAGGCGGTTTTATTTGGGATTGGGTAGACCAAGGACTCGACAAGTACTCTGATGATGGCACGCACTATTGGGCTTACGGTGGTGACTTTGGAGATGCCATCAATGATCGTCAGTTCTGTATCAACGGCCTTGTTTTTCCAGACAGAACACCTCATCCAACATTATTAGAGGCTAAACGGGCTCAGCAGCCTTACACGTTTGAGTTAGTATCAACATGCCCATTAGCAGTGAAAGTAACAAGTGAGTTATTGTTTGCTGCCACTTCAAATTGCAGTTTGGACTGGGTAGTTATTGGCGATTGTGGCGAAACTGTTCACAGTGGGGAGCTGGAACTCTCACTTGAAGCAAAAGAAACGTGTGTGCTAGAGCTTGACTCCAGCTTCCAATTTCCTACGTCTAATTGCCACCTAAATGTTGCAATTCGTCATAAACAGGCGACGTCCTGGGCAGACGCAGGCCATATTGTCGCCCAAGAACAGATGGCTATTGGCAAGCGATTACACCTTGAATCAATAGCACATGTTCCGTTCACGCCTGCAACGTTCACACAGAAAAATCAAGGTTTGCTAGTAACCGCTGCGGATAATGAATGGTTTATCGACTCAATGACAGGTGTTATTGAAAGTTGGAAAAAATCTGACCGTGAAATGCTGCTATCACCGCTGCAAGATAATTTTTTCCGCGCACCGTTAGACAATGACATTGGTGTGAGTGAAGTAGACAGGCAAGACCCTAACGCGTGGATGGTTCGCTGGCAAAACGTGGGGTTATTTGACCTGCAGCACCGCTGCCAAGGCGTAGAGGTGAACGCGGTCATGGGCGAAGTAATTGTCAGACACGCTTACTATGCTGATGACAAACTCGTGCTTACTTCAATTTGGTCATACTGTTTTGCTCAAGCTGGAGAGGTCGACATTTCCGTTCGTGTTGATGTTGATGATTCTCTGCCACCATTGCCTCGTGTGGGAGCATGCCTGCAACTAACTGAGACTCCTGACAAGGTCGCTTGGCTAGGTTTGGGACCGCATGAAAATTACCCTGATCGCAAGTTGAGCGCAGATCACGGGCGATGGGAGTTGCCTGTCACCGATATGCATACCCCATATATCTTCCCTTCAGACAATGGATTGCGCTGCGATACCGAGAGGCTGCTGGTTGGTGGCATTGAAATCAATGGAAGGTTCCATTTCAGTGTCAGCCAATTTGGTCAACAACAGTTGACGCAAGCGAAACATACCCATGAGCTCGTAAAGCAACCCGGCGTGTTTGTTTACTTTGACGGTTTCCATATGGGCGTGGGTGGCGATGACTCGTGGACCCCAAGCGTTCGTCCAGAATATCGTCTGACTCGCTCACAGTATCAGTGGCAGTTCACTCTGAAATAACAACAGAGCCCACCTCCAATGAGAGGTGGGCCATTCTCTGACCCTAATTCAAACCGATAGCAAAGGCTAAGGAGCCTTATATGTCTGAAGGTAGTATATCGTTTCAAACCAAGTTTTCGTATGGGCTAGGGGCGTTAGGCAAAGATTTTGCCTGCTCCATTATCTATATTTTTTTAATGTTCTATTACACAGACGTTGTCGGTATATCCGCAGCGTTTGTTGGCACACTGTTTCTTGTTGCGCGATTTGTTGATGCAGTAACTGACCCTATCATGGGCATGATTGTCGATAACACGCGCAGTCGTTTTGGCAAATTCCGCCCTTGGATTGTTATCGGAACCTTAGTTAACTCCGTCTTCTTATTGATGGTATTCAATACTCACAATATTGATGACAACATGGTGTACATCTATGCGACGGTCACTTACATCCTTTGGGGCGTGACTTACACCATTATGGATATTCCTTACTGGTCTATGATTCCTTCCATGTCTTCCCTACGAGTAGAACGCGAAAAGTTAGTCGTATGGCCACGCTTGTTTGCTAGCTGTGCTTGGACCCTTATGGGGACGTACGGGTTATATGTGGTTGGCTTTTTCGGTGGTGAAGATAAAGGTTCGGGCTTTTTGTACTTGAGCATGGCGATCATCGTTGCGTTTATTGCGAGTGCGTTGATTACCTTCTTCAATGTGAAAGAGCGCATCAAGAACAAGAAAGTTTCGACGGAAAAATTCTCGTTTAAAGATGTTAAAGATATCATCAGCAAGAATGATCAATTGAAGTCTCTGATTGGCGTAGTGCTGGCATTTAACATTGCGATTCAGTTGGTTGGTGGCTTTGCCATATATTACTTTAGCTACGCGATTGGCCGTGAAGATCTGTTCCCTATGTTCGCTTTGGTCTCAGGTATGGCGGAAATTGCAGGCGTATTCCTCTTCCCTAAACTATGTAACATCATCAATCGTAAATTTATGTGGCTGGTGGCTTGCGCATTCCCTTTACTATGCAGTCTCATTCTCGCGCTGACCGGGTTATTTGCGCCTGAGAACGGCATCTTGGTAGGAATTGCGGGCGCGGCGCTGAAGTTTGGCGGCGGTCTGTCTAATGGGCTGTCGACGGTTATGTTGGCGGATGTGGTGGATTACGGCGAATACAAAACTGGTCATCGTAGCGAAAGTATCATCTTCTCCATCCAAACGATGTTGGTTAAATTTGCTGGTGCATTATCAGGGTTCTTCGTAGGTATTGGGCTAACAGCAATTGGTTATGTACCGAATGTAGAGCAGAGTGATGAAACGATACTAGGTTTACGTGCACTAATGATTGGTATACCAACATTATTAGTTTTACTCAGCGCTTATATTTATAAAAGAAGTTATCGCTTAAATGGTGACTACCAAAATATGGTTCTTAAAGAAATTGCGTCTACTTAATTCTACCCAGCACTAAAGGTCAAATATGAAAATGCATAATGCTGCCACTTTTAGCATGCGCAGCGGTGCTGTTTTCATCTTCAAGGTCGGCATTAGCAGAACAACGAACCAATAATCGAATTTGAGGAGCTAGATGATGAATATCAAGTGCCGGCTCGGTCTACGGTCACATTATCGCTAATCTATAAGCGGTAGGTAAACAAAAAGCCCCGCTATGTTTTAACAACTTATCGGGGCTTTTCTTTATGTAGAGGATTGCTTTTTGACTGAATGACGAACAACAAGCGTTGGCACGTACAGGTGCTTATTGTGCTCGTAAGGGCTTTTTTCTGTGAGATGGATAGCAAGTCTTGCGGCATGACTGGCCATGATTTGAATCGGGTAGCGGACCGTTGTGAGTGTGGGGGACAAATAGCTGGCAATAGAAGAATCATCGAACCCTATGACAGATACATCTTCAGGTACGCGTATGTTGTTTTCCGTCAGTACCTTTATCGCACCGGCCGCCATCAGATCGTTGTAGGTTGCGACGGCGGTAAACGGTACGTTTTTCGCTAGCAGGTCTCTCATAGCCTCAGCACCACCTAGTTCATCAGGTTCGCCCGCAGCAACTAGGCTACCCGAATAGTTTAGGCCATGTTTTTCCAGCTCTGAGCGATAGCCTTGTTTGCGATCAGCTGAATCCTCAATCTGGTGTGAAGAAGCAAGATAACCAATTTTTTCGTGGCCAGCACGTAATAAGTGATTGAGGGCTAAACTGCTGCCTTTGACGTTGTCCAAGGCCACGCATCGTTCTGCAATTTCTGGAATGAAACGGTTAATGACGGTCAGGCCGGGGATCTCTTGAGAGAACTTGATTAGTTCCTGATCGGATAATCCTTTGCTGTGAATCACCAGCGAGTCACAACGATTGTTAATCAGGAGCTCAATCGCTTCCCGCTCATACGCTTCATTGTGATAACCATGGGTGATCAGAATATGCTTCTTGTATTCACGGGCAACTTCATCAATCGCTTGTACCATCGTACCGTAAAAAGGGTTTGATACATCGGCAACTAAAACCCCAATGGATGGGGAGGATTTGCTCACTAAAGCGCGAGCATTTGCATTGGGGCGATAATTTAGCTTCTCCATCGCTGCATGGACGGCGTCAATCGCTGCTTGGCTAGTATGAGGAAGCTTATTAATGACTCTTGATACAGTAGCAACAGATAGTTTTGCTTCTTTTGCTACATCTCGAATGTTGGCCATAGTCGTTGAATGGTTTATTCAGTTGTTAAGGAGTCTTCAGATGCTTCACAAGGGACGTCAAAGATCAAATCTTCAACCTTACCCGGTGAAAGAATATAGGCTTGAGGAACTTGAAAGCGGCATGCCATCATCTGGTTAAACATACTCCAATGATTGAGCAAGCATTGTTGATAGTCCCGGGTCTCATCGCTCCACGTTTCGCGCATAAACGGTCCGAGGCTGGCCGCACCATGGGCAAACATGATCATCTGCCATTTGATTTCCCAGATTTTAACCGGAGTTTGAGGAAAAGCCTCGTTATAGTCATCAGCGATGCGGTTGACCATATCTTCCAATTCACCTGAGTTATCGATGAAATAGTCGAATAGCGTATCTTCTTGACGGACGGCATCAGCAATCAACTGGATGGGTTGCTTAAAGGTCAACAGGTGCGCGAGTAGGCGAACAGAGAACAGATAAAGCTTAACGTTGGCGGTGATGTCTTTTGGCATGTTCTCAACGATAGTATGGATATAGGTCTCCATATAACAGTGCAGGCTATCGCTAATTGCGTACCAGATTTTCTCTTTGCTACCAAAATGATGCCTGATCAAGCTATGCGAAACTCCGGCTTTTTCGCTGATGTTACGAAGTGACACGCGTTCATAACCTAGCTCACAAAAGAGCTCTGTCGCGACTTTCATGATTTCACATTTTGTCTTTTCTGCATCTTGGGCGCTTCGGCGGCCTTGCTTTCTTTCAGTCATTTTCTCGTTCAATTGCTTACGACGCGGTATTTCTAACAGAAATCGAATCGCTTTTCATCTCATACGTCACTTATAAAACAAGCATACCAAAAAATTATACTGCACACATGGAAAATAAACATTGATCTCGCTTATATTATCCATATACTGCACAACTGTGTAATAAAATTAAAATGAGATCACCACATGATCAAATCTGCATTCAGAATGAGGCCATCAGCAAAGCTTTTGATCGCAAGTGCGATTGGGTTGACGCTGGTTGGCTGTAATAAAGCCGTATCAGAAGTGACAACACCCGTTGTGACACCAGTGAAGTTGATGGAAGTGCCGGATGTAACCCTAAGCCAGGTCGATTCCTTCATTGCCAAAATCGATGCCACTGACCGAGCTGCACTCTCTTTTCAAGTCGCAGGAGAAATTGAGAGCCTTAACGTAAAGATGGGAAGTATGGTTGAGAAAGGGGATGTGCTTGCTATTTTGGACCCTAATGATTATCAGCTCGCGTTGGATGCTCGTCAGGCCGAATACAGTTTAGCTAAGACAGCCTTTAATCGAGCAGATCAATTGTACTCAAAAAAGCTGATCAGTACGGATGATTTTGACCAGACAGAGACCCAGTACAAAGCGGCCAAAGCTGCCTATGAACAGGCTGTCACAGATCTAAACTATACCCGTATTACTGCTCCTTTTGATGGTGTTGTATCCATTACCTTTGCCAAAGAACATCAAGTAGTTGGTGCAAACCAACCGATCCTAAACCTTATCGATAACAGTGTCATGGATGTTGTTTTCACCGTACCTGTGACTTACACCGAGCAATATGGATTAGACAAGTTCAGCGCTTCGACACTCACAGTCTCTATGGACAGTCATCGCGATGTCGATATTCCTTCTGAGTTCAAAGAGATTTCCACACAACCTGACGTTGATACCAACAGTTACAGCGCCAGCGTCACGATTCAACGACCACAAGAATTAAAGCTATTACCTGGAATGACGGGCCAAGTTCGCTTGGTTAATGATGAGAAGAAAGCGACGATAAAAATTGCGCCTTCTGCGTGGATTTCAAAGCACGATACGACTGGACTTTTGTATCGATTTAATTCTGAAAATCAGACCATCCAACAAATTCAAGTAACGCTAGATGAACATGGTGACGTTATCTCCGGGTTGGAGAAAGGCGACCTGATTGTACAAGCTGGCGTAGACAAATTGGCCTCTGGTCAGCAGGTTAAAGCTTGGATTAAAGAGGGAGGCATCTGATATGAAAATGTTTAAAGCCTCAATCATTGCGCTCTCTGTTTTAGGTCTTGTGGCATGTAAACCATCTGTGGAACACAGAGAAAAAAATGAACTACGAGTTGATACATTTGAAGTTGGCTCACCTCTCACCAGTCAACATAGAAGCTTCAATGGTCAGGTGATGCCCGCTGAACTGACCCCCTTATCTTTCCGACTTGACGGCGAGATATCTTCGATTCTGGTTCAGGAAGGTGACAATGTCACAAAAGGGCAAGTCGTCGCGATTCTTGATGATGCGAAAGCAAAACAAAACCTTACCGATGCACAGGCCAAATACGAGCTGGCACTAAAGCAGTTTAAGCGTGGTCAGGAATTAAGACACAACAAAATGATCTCAAGTGCTGATCTTGATGAGTTAAGTGCAAGTTTCAAACTAGCAGAAGCGAATTTAGGTACTGCCAAACTCAGAGTGGTTTATACGCGTCTAAAAGCACCGTTTGATGGTGTGGTGTCTAGCGTAGACAAGCAAAAGTTTGAGAATACCAGCCCCGGTGAAATGGTTGTCTCCATCTATCAAGACGAAAAAGTTTACGTCAAACTCAACGTGTCAGATACCGTCCTAGCAATGCTCAAACCAGAGTTGAGTTCAGAAAGATATCAGCCAACAGCAACTTTTGCTGGTCATGATCGGGCTTATACCGTGTCTTATCTGGAGCACACGAGTGAACTGCACCCTGATAGCCAAACGTATGAGTTCTGGCTGTCTATGCCTCAGATTGAGCAACGTATTTTGCCGGGTACGAGTGTGCAAGTCTCAGTCGATCTGCTTAAGGCTGGTCTCAACACAATTCAAGGTTATCAACTTCCAATGACAGCTGTTGATACAGGCGTTAATCCACAGGACTTTTTTGCATGGAAGTTGGAAGACAATATTGCACATCGCTATCCCATTTCGGTGAGCCAGATTAACGGCTCTGGTGCGTTAATTTCAGGAGGCGTAGATACCGGTGACATCATTATTAACTCTAACTTACGCAAGCTGCGTGAAGGCATGGAAATTAAAGGAGCGCAGCAGTGAGCATTGCGGAGTATTCAATAAAAAACAAAGTCATCAGTTGGCTATTTCTGGTCATTTTGGCGGTGGGTGGCTACACGTCATTTATGGATCTTGGTCGCTTGGAAGACCCAGCATTCACCATTAAAGATGCGATGATCATCTCGACATACCCGGGGGCTACCTCACAGGAAGTCGAGGAAGAATTAACATACCCGCTTGAGAAAGAAATTCGAAAGCTGCCTTATATCGACAAGATTACATCCACGTCTTCCAATGGCATGTCACAGATTATGGTCAGCATGGAAATGGAATACGGTCCGGACGAATTGCCACAAATCTGGGATGAAATGCGCCGTAAAATCAATGATCTTCAACCATCCTTGCCTAGTGGCGTGAACTCTATCCAGATCATTGACGATTTTGGTGATGTATATGGCGTCATGTTAATGCTAACTGGAGATGGCTACGATTATATCGAGCTAAAACGTTATGCTGATTATTTAAGCCGTGAGCTGGAATTAGTTGATGGTGTCGGCAAGGTAGCCATTTCAGGTGATCAGCAGGAACAATTGTTCGTCGAAGTTTCGCTGGAAAGACTCGCTGCTCTTAATCTGGATATGAACACCGTAGTCGGCCTGCTGAGTCAGCAAAACAGTGTACAGTCTGCTGGTGATGTGATGGTGAATGGCCAGTCACTAACGATTCGACCAAACGGAACTATGAGCTCGGAACAGGAGTTGGAAGACCTCATTATCCACGGCCGTGATACGGGTAACCTGATTCGTTTGAAAGACGTGGCGACCGTGTCACGAGGAATTCAAGACAAACCTTCTAACGTATTGACATACAACGGTAAACCAGCAATCAATCTAGCGATCTCTTTTGGATCTGGTGTCAATGTTGTCGAGGTAGGGAACGCGATTCAGGCGGAACTGGCGGAATTGGAAAACATTAAGCCAGCAGGCGTAGAAATCAATTATTTCTACAATCAGTCCGCAGAAGTCGACAATTCAGTCAATGACTTTATTGTCAGCCTAGGGCAGGCCGTTGCAATCGTTATCATCGTGTTATTGTTCGCCATGGGATTACGCAGTGGCCTTATCATTGGTGCTGTGCTTTTACTGACCGTATTTGGTACGTTCATTTTAATGAAGCAGTATGATGTGGAATTACACCGTATTTCCCTAGGTGCGCTGATAATCGCCTTGGGTATGCTGGTGGATAACGCCATTGTTGTCGTTGAAGGGATATTGGTCGGACTTAAGAAGGGCAAGACTAAACTTCAAGCAGCTGTCGATATTGTCAAACAGACTCAGTGGCCGCTACTAGGTGCCACAGTTATTGCTATTACTGCATTTGCTCCAATTGGCCTGTCTCAGGATGCGACTGGTGAGTTTATGGGCTCTCTGTTTTGGGTGCTATGTTTCTCACTATTCCTAAGCTGGATCACGGCTCTCACGCTGACCCCTTTCCTTGCGGATTTAATGCTCAAGGAAAATGAAACGAATGCTGACGCTGAAGATGTTGATCCTTACAAAGGAATCTTGTTTACCGTTTTTGGTGCTTGCTTAAAGCTCGCGCTTCGTTTCCGTTGGTTAACTGTCGCCAGCATGGTTGGACTGCTCGTGGTTGCTGTAATTGGTTTTGGCATGGTCAAGCAGTCATTCTTCCCACCTTCAAACACCCCCATGTTTTACGTAGATATGTGGATGCCAGAAGGGACGGACATTCGTAAAACTGTTGAAGAAACGAAGAAGGTGGAACAGTACATTCGTGCTAAAGACAATGTTGAATTTGTAACCACCACAACAGGCCAAGGCTTGCAGCGATTCGCGCTTACTTATCAGCCTGAGAAAAGTTACGAAGCATATACTCAGCTTCAAGTTCGAACGACAGATCGAGACGTGATGTTCTCGCTTCTGGAGGAGCTTGATAGAGAACTTTCAGTTCAGTTTAATCAGCCCACATTCCAGTTCAAGTTGATGGAGTTTGGCCCGTCACCGGCGTCCAAGATTGAAGCACGGATCACTGGTCCAGACCCTCAGACTCTACGTTCGATTGCGGCTAAGGTTGAAGACATTTTACTGGCTGATCCTGGAGCACGAAATGTTCGTCACGACTGGCGTGAACGTACCAAGGAGCTAGTGCCTCAGTTTAATGAGTCAAAAGCCCGTCGTTTAGGCATCTCAAAAGAAGATGTATCCAACACTTTGCAAATGGCATTTGGTGGAACTCCAATTGGCTTGTTGCGTGATGGAACGCATATGCTGCCGATTATAGCTCGTTTGCCAGAAGAAGAACGCGTTGATTTCGAATCCTTGGCCAATGTGAAGATTTGGAGCCCGTCACTGCAGACATATATCCCAGTGGATCAGGTGATTGATGGGGTAAGCCTTCAATGGCAAGAACCGCTGATTCAGCGTCGTGATCGTAAACGTACTTTAACCGTATTGGCTGATCATGATGTGTTAGGTAATGAAACTGCGGCAAGTCTATTTGCTCGTATTCAGCCTAAAGTACAGGCAATGAGCTTACCTGAAGGATACAGCATTAGCTGGGGCGGGGAATATGAGTCATCTAAGGATGCACAAGAAGCCTTGTTTGGTTCATTGCCGATGGGTTACATGCTGATGTTCATTATCACCATGTTCCTATTTAACTCACTGCGTAAACCACTGGTTATTTGGTTCACGGTTCCACTGTCAATCATCGGTGTCTCGATAGGCTTACTGGCGACAGATATGCCGTTTAGCTTTACTGCTTTCCTTGGTTTGCTGAGCTTAAGTGGCATGATTCTGAAAAATGGCATTGTTCTACTAGACCAAATTAATATTGAGCTTGAGTCGGGTAAGGACCCTTACCAAGCTGTATTTGATAGTGCGATATCTCGTGTACGCCCGGTAAGTATGGCCGCACTGACAACGATATTAGGGATGATTCCACTTGTATTCGATGCTTTCTTTGGCTCGATGGCAATAACAATAATGGCTGGTTTGGGATTTGCTACGGTATTAACACTGATCGTAGTACCAGTTCTGTTTGCCATTTTCTACCGAATCAAACCATCCACTGCCGGATAAATTCACGGATAGAAATTCGATTCGATATTGGCCAACCCGGTAATTTTTACCGGGTTTTTTTATGTCTTTATTTTATAAAGTAAGTACAGAATTCGCCGATTTGGCTAGACTTTAGTGTAAATAACGTCAATCGATATATATATTAAAATTAACATGAACTTATCGATTTAATTAACCATATTATAAATTGCAATGGATTGCATAGTTAAACCAAAGTCTAATAACGAAATGATTCTTTTGTCATGTAAACGTAAACCTATCTGTAACGAAAATAATTACGTTTTAAAAGGTGATAAAGATTGATGAAATAGGTGTAAACGACGAAAAGTGAAGTTAAAACAGTGTTTTAGCTATTGCTGATAAAAGAGGAGTTTAAATTTTATCCTTATAAAACAATGAGATATATGGGATTAACAACTATATAACATTACATTCCTTATGAGATCTTGTTCAACATTATGCAACTAAACTCAAAAAGTATTTGAACTGTAACATTAAGACATTAGTTTTAATTAACAGAACGAGGACGGAAAGTTCCTTATTTAAGTATTATTAATAACGTTGGTTGGTGCTTATTGTTGGCACCGGTTAATGGCGAATAAATTATTTTAATTGCTGTTAAGAATGGAGTCTCTTAATGAAAAAAGTCGCTTTGATCACGGGATCAAAAGGCGGAATTGGTTCTGCAATTTCTTCTCAACTAGTTAACGATGGTTATCGTGTAATTGCTACCTATTTTACTGGTAACTATCAGTGTGCTTTAGATTGGTTTAACGATAAAGAATTCAATGAAGATCAAGTCCGCTTGTTCGAATTGGATGTAACCAATACTGAGCAGTGTGCTGAACGTTTAGCTCTTTTGTTAGAAGAGGAAGGGACTATCGATGTCGTTGTAAATAACGCAGGTATCACTCGTGATGGCGTGTTTAAAAAGATGACAGCATCGGCTTGGAAAGAAGTCATTGAAACAAACCTAAACAGCTTGTTCAACGTTACGCAGCCACTGTTTGCTGCTATGTGTGAAAAAGGCAACGGGCGTGTTATCAATATCTCTTCAGTGAATGGCCTAAAAGGTCAGTTTGGTCAAACAAACTACTCGGCTGCAAAAGCAGGCATGATCGGGTTCTCCAAAGCGCTTGCCGCAGAAGGTGCGAGAAGCGGTGTGACGGTCAATGTTGTTGCTCCTGGATATACAGGTACTCCTATGGTTGAGCAAATGAAGCCAGAAGTACTTGAATCAATCAAAGCTCAAATCCCAATGAAACGCCTCGCAACACCGGAAGAAATTGCTAAGTCAGTTTCCTTCTTAGTGAGCGATGCGGGTGCATACATTACAGGCGAGACACTGTCTGTAAATGGCGGCTTATACATGCATTAAGGGTGAGTGAGATGGAAAAAGTTTATATTGTTGCAGCTAAGCGCACGCCAATTGGTTCATTTGGCGGAACATTAAAAGATATTTCAGCAGGAAATCTAGGCTCAATTGCGATTAAAGCCGCTTTGGAGCAAGGTAAAGTTGCCCCTGAGCTAGTGGACGAGGTTATCGTTGGTAACGTCGTAGGTGCCGGACAAGGTATGGGTATTGGCCGTCAGGCGGCTATCTATGCTGGTATTCCTGAATCAGTACCTGCTTACACACTCAATATGGTGTGTGGCAGCGGTATGAAAACGGTTATGGATGCGGTTAGTCACATTCGATCTGGTGATGCTTCTGTCGTGGTTGCGGCAGGTGTTGAAGTGATGTCCCAGATTCCTTTCATTGTGCCTAGCAACATTCGCGACGGCCACAAGATGGGCAACATGAATTTAACGGATCTGCTCATCAACGATGGATTGACTGATGTTTTTAATCAATACCATATGGGCAAAACAGCTGAGAATGTTGCTCGCGAAGTAGGGATCAACCGTGAACAGCAGGATGAATACGCACTTGCAAGCCAAATGAAAGCCGTCGCGGCAATTGAGGCAGGTAAATTTGTGGATGAAATCGTTGCTGTTGACGTGAAAAAACGCAAAGAAACGATTGTTTTTGACACGGATGAATATCCGAAAGCGAATGCAACGTTGAGCGGTTTAGAGAAGCTACGTCCTGCTTTCGAAAAAGAAGGCACTGTTACTGCTGGTAATGCGTCTGGTATTAACGACGGTGCGAGCGCGATTATTGTTGCGAGTGAAAGTGCGGTTCAGAAGCATGGTTTGCAACCTATTGCTGAGATTGTAAGTTACGCGCAGTCTGGACTAAACCCTGAAATCATGGGATTGGGTCCGGTAGAAGCTGTGACTCAAGCACTGAGCAAAGCAGAAATCACAACAGATGATGTCAATGTTTATGAATTGAATGAAGCGTTTGCTGCTCAAGCACTCGGTGTCATCCATAAGCTAGCACAAGAACACGATGTATCCGTTTCTTCGATTTTAGATAAAGCCAATGTAAATGGTGGTGCGATTGCTCTTGGTCACCCTCTAGGTGCATCAGGTAACCGTATTTTGGTTTCCCTTGTTCACGAACTTAACAGAAGTAAAGGTACTTATGGTGTCGCTTCACTATGTGTTGGTGGCGGTATGGGAACTGCAGTAGTTATTAAATCAATCGCTTAAATTCAATTCGAGCCTGAATTTTCGCTAAATTAAAATGGAATTAACCCAGGAGTAAGACTATGTACACTGATTTTTTCAAATCTTTCACAGACCAAACTGAAAAGAGCCTAGAACCATACGTGAAGTTCAACAAACTTGTGACTAAGAATGTTGAAGTCATGACTGAACTTCAACTGAATGCGATTCGCACATACAGCGAAATGGGTCTGACTCAAATGAAAGCGGCAAGTGAAATCAAAGATGTGACTTCTCTAACTGCATTCAACAGCCAGCAGCTTTCAGTTCTAACTAAGCTTTCTCAGCAAATGATGGACGACAGCAACAAGCTTCAGTCTATTGCTAAAGAGTTCAAAGATGACGTTGATCAGCTAACAACGGAAAACCTTAAGACAGTGACTCCCGCATAACACTGACTTGTTTGTGCCGCCGAAAGGCGGCATTTTTTCCGATCATAGGAGTAGCAATATGTATCAACACTTCTTTTCGGACTACCTTGTGAAGCTCCAGGAAACCAATCAAAAGTGGTGGGAAGATCTAGAACTAAGCAGGGCAGCCGTTAACTCCCCTCTGAACAAAGCAATGCAAGAAGTGAATTTCGAAGATACGACTAAGCTCTTCGAAAGTGCTGCAAACCAACCAGCTGCAATGTTGCAAATCCAAGCTGAATGGTGGCAACAGCAACTGCAAATTTGGCAAAACGTCGCGCTCGCTCAAAACAGTGAGTCCGTTGTTGAAGCGGAAAAGGGCGATAAGCGATTCTCCAACGAAGAATGGCAAAGTGATGTGTTTTACAACTTCATCAAACAGTCATACTTACTCTTCAGCAAAACTTACCTACAAACAATCGATAGCATTGAAGGCCTTGACGAAAAAGCGAAAGAGCGCATCAGTTTCTTCTCCCGTCAGGCAATTAACGCTATGTCTCCAAGCAACTTTATCGCGACTAACCCTGAGTTATTGAAGCTGACTCTAGAGCAAAATGGCGAAAACCTGTTGTCAGGTTTGGAGCAGCTGAAAGAAGATGTTGAATCGAGTGCAGATATCCTCAAGATCCGCATGACAAACAACAATGCTTTTCGCTTAGGCGACGATGTTGCGAACACGGCAGGTGAAGTGGTTTACCGCAATGAACTGTTTGAGCTGATTCAGTACCGTCCAATGACGGAAAAAGTTCATGCGACGCCGTTGCTGATCGTGCCTCCATTCATCAACAAATACTATATTCTGGATTTGCGTCAGAAGAACTCAATGGTTCGCTGGTTGCTTGAACAGGGACACTCGGTATTTATGATGTCTTGGCGCAACCCGGGCAAAGAGCAAAGTCAGGTAGAATTTGGTGACTATGTTACTGAAGGTGTAGCGAAAGCGGTATCGGCAATAGAGGACATCACTGGTCAGGAACAAATCAATGCAGCGGGTTACTGTATTGGTGGTACGGTTCTGGCTAGCACCATTGCTTACTATGCTGCTAAGCGAATGAAGAAGCGTATTAAGAGTGCGACGTTCTTCACGACCTTGTTAGACTTCTCGCAACCAGGTGAAGTTGGTGCCTATATTAATGACACCATTGTTAGCGCAATTGAAGCGCAAAACAATGCCAAAGGATACATGGATGGTCGTTCATTAAGCGTGACATTCAGCCTATTGCGTGAGAATAGCCTTTACTGGAACTACTATGTAGATAATTACCTAAAAGGCCAAAGCCCAGTAGATTTTGACTTGCTTTACTGGAACAGCGACAGCACCAATGTCAGCTCGACTTGTCACAACTTTATGCTTCGTGAGCTGTATCTGAACAACAAACTGGTACAAGACAAAGGCGTGAAAGTAGGCGGTGTTTGGATTGATCTGAACAAGATAAAGATCCCGAGCTACTTTGTGTCGACTAAAGAAGACCATATTGCTTTGTGGCAAGGTACTTACCGCGGCGCTCTCAACGTCGGTGGCAACAAAACGTTTGTTTTGGGTGAGTCTGGCCACATTGCTGGTATCGTTAACCACCCATCGAAGAACAAGTACGGTTTTTGGACCAACGATAGCTTGGACGAGAGTGCTGATGAATGGCTAAGTAATGCCACTCATACTGAAGGCTCTTGGTGGACACATTGGCATCAATGGTTGTTGGGCTTTAGCCCTGAAGAGCAAGTTGAGCCGTTCAGTACAGGTAACGAACAGTTCCCTGTACTAGGGCCTGCACCGGGTGACTATGTGAAGCAAGTACTTCCCGTAAAAGAAGAAGTGACTAGCTAGCCTGATGTTACTGAAAAGACAAAAACCCTGAGTGAACAGCTCAGGGTTTTTTTATGGGGTGAGAATTTTAGGGTGAGGGCGGAGAGTAATAATCCTGACTCATTTTATTTTGTTTGTAATTTTGTTATGCATTTGATTAATTAGTGGAATATTTACGTGAAGGGAGTCGTGATGAAAACAATCGGTATTATTGGTGGAATGAGCTGGGAATCAACAGCAAGTTACTACAAGCAAATAAATCAGAGAGTTAAGGCCGAAAAAGGCGGATTGCACTCAGCTAAGCTCGTCCTGAACAGCGTCGACTTTGCTGAGATAGAAGCCCTGCAACACAAAGGTGAATGGGATAAAACCGCAATTATTCTTAGTGAAGCTGCTCAATCACTTGAAAAGGCTGGTGCTGACTTTCTTCTAATTGCGACCAATACGAAGCACAAAGTGGCGAGTCAGGTCGAAGAAGCCGTCTCAATACCGTTACTCCATATTGCCGATGCGACAGGTCAGCAGTTGGCAGAGCAAGGAATCAATAAAGTTGGTTTGCTTGGCACGGCTTTCACAATGGAGCAGTCATTCTACAAACAACGCCTAACCGATAAATTTGGAATAGAAGTGATTGTGCCAAATGGTGTTCAGCGAAGGCTTGTCCATGATGTTATTTACAATGAGCTTTGTCTTGGTGAGATAAACGCTAGATCGAAACAAGATTTTAAAACCATTATTGAGGATCTTTCCGCGGACGGCGCACAAGGCGTGATTCTAGGTTGTACCGAAATAGGCTTATTGATTTCAGAGCAAGATACGGATATTCCATTGTTCGACACCACTGAAATACACGCAAACTCTGCGGTTAGCGAGGCGTTAAAGTGAATAGGAATGTTTGGATTCTGTCACTCTGTCAGGCACTACTGATGACGGGCAATATCCTGCTGATATCTGTGATTGGATTAGTGGGTAAGGAAATTGCGCCAAGTGAAAGTATGATCACCTTGCCCGTCGCATTGCAATTCCTCGGGCTGATGAGCGCAACGATTCCTGCTTCTCTGATCATGGGGAAATTTGGTCGAAGAAAAGGCTTTAGTTTAGGTAACTTGGTTGGCATTACCGGTGCGTCAGTAGCGACCTATGCTTTGTCTAATGAGCAGTTTTATCTGTTCTGTGTCGGGACTTTCTTACTCGGTATTGGTATCGGGTTTGGTACCTTGTATCGTTTTGCAGCAATTGAAGTGTGTGAAGAAAGCGCACGACATCGTGCGATATCTATCTCTATGGCTGGTGGCGTTTTGGCTGCGGTTCTTGGACCTAATCTAGCCGTATACTCGCAACAAATGACAGGTGATTCACTATACGTAGGTGCTTTCATGTCATTGATTGTGCTAAATATTATTGCATTGTGTTTACTTCAGACCATTCAGTTCCCAGCGCATCATACGGGAACTGCTAAGGATAACCCTGAGCCACTGCTTCAAATCATCAAAGCGCCTAATTTCATGTTGGCGGTGTTTGCTGCCATGGTGGCGTATGCCGTGATGAACATTCTCATGACAGCCACGCCACTTGCGATGATAGGTTGTGGCTTCGACTTCGAGAAAGCCGCAGGCGTCATCGAGTGGCACGTGCTTGGGATGTTCGTACCGGCATTTTTTACCGGTAAATTGATTGAAAAGTTTGGCGCGAGACAAATGATCCTGACGGGAGGTATTTTATTCGTGCTTTGCGTGGCGATTAATATCCATGGTCAGTCGATTTGGCATTTTTCGCTCGCTCTGGTTTTACTCGGTGTTGGTTGGAACTTTATGTTTATCGCCGCAACGGGGCTGTTCAGTCAATCGTATGCCGCGCACAACAAATCTAAAGCCCAAGCCTTTAACGAATTTTTTGTTTTTAGCTGCGTTACAATTACAGCTTTGTTATCGGGTTGGCTTGAAGCAACGGTAGGGTGGGAGAATTTAAATATTTACGTGCTACCGTTTGTGCTTGCTGTTATCGCGTTATTTGGCATTAACGTATTCAGGGCTAAAAGTGTGACTGCTTAGCCAAGCATGAAAATTAGAAAAAGGAGGCAAGTAAACTGCCTCCTTTTTTGATTTCCGACCTAGCTAGAAGTTGAACTGGTTTAGCTTTGTTTGAATGATTTCGTCTGCAATGTACTTATGAGTTGCAGTTGTAGGGTGGGTAACCCCCCAGAAAACATACTTGTCCGAACTGTGGTAAGCACAGTCATTGGTAAGCTCATGGCTGTAGAGGTAGTCGACTGACGAGCTACGATTGATGTTTAAACATGCATCGGTTGAGTTTTCAAAACCATGTTGTTTAGGATTTGATGTGATTTGGTCGAATATATCATGTGCATCATAAAGTACGACGTTAAGCCCTTTCGTTTGGTAGAGTGTCGCCTGTTCTTTGATAAACTCATTGAACTCAACGATCTTGGCTTTTACCGTATCAATCTCGTCTTGTGTTGAATACTTAAACTGCGGCGCTTTAGTGGCATCAGGTAGGGTAAACAATAGGATGTTGTTTGCGCCAGATTCTGTTAATCGGATCATTGCACTACTTAAGTCCGCTTTAACATCTGCGACTTCACGGTCATAGTTCATGAAATCATTGAGGCCGAACTCAAGCGTAATCAAGCTATTCTGAGGATTATAGTTCTTAGCCATTTTCATGTAAGTTAGATATGACGTGACTTGATCATAAATCCCCGTCAAAGCAACGTATTGGTTGGTTCCTGCTGCACCGCCAACCGCCCAGTTATATAGGGGGACACCTTTGTCTTGAGCTAAGTATTCTGTCCATACAAGCCCATTCGAAAAGTGACCTAAAAACCATGAGTTTCGGTTGGGGAAAACCCATTGAGAGCCATTGTAGAGATTCCCTGTATCTGACAGGCTATCGCCAAATGCAATTATGCGATTGATCTTGTTGTTCACAGCGTTGTCATTTGTCCAGATGCTGTGGTTGTATGAGAAGCGATTGTCGGACGCATAGTAAAGAAGATCGGCAGAGTCATGATTGACCCCCAATGTTTCTTTACAGCGGTTTTCTATGTCAGTTTGAGTAGCATTGGTGTAGAACATGTTTTTGAACGAAACGGATGACCACCAATAGCCTTCAATTGTGTAGTAATCGCCATTGTCATCACGCGCCCACTCCCAATCTGTAGATGGATCGTCGTGATTTTGTGCTGGACGGTACCAGCAGCGAACGTAGGTGTATGTTTGATTTGCTTGTACTTCAGCAGCATAACTTGCGCTTACTGCTTCAGGAGCCATTGGTAGGTCATCTGCAAAAGCTGGTGCCGCCAACAAGGAGCCAGCCAAAATTAACGTCTTTTTCATAATTATTCACTTATTGTTTTGATTGTAGAGTATTTACTCATCTTTGATCGCATACCTACCACGACGCAGTCAAAGTATTCATTGGATAAATGAGTTGAGATTGAATGAAGATCAAACTTTATACAGAAATGAGTAGTTAATAATTAGGTTCAATAAACAAGCGATGTGTACAAATTTTGAACCTATTATGCATTTTGTTGAATTGAACGGATTATTAATATGTCTTTTAGTAAAGACTTTGAATCACGAAATTTAATTATTTTAATAATATATGTATTTATAGACGGTAGAATATTTTTAAGAGTATGTAATTTAGATTGAGGGGAAAATATTAATATGAAGGGAATTAATATATTGACTGAGTGTTGAAGTATTAGAAGTAATTAGTAGCTGAGTTTTAAGTAAAAAAAGAGCGCAACCAGAGTTGCGCTCAAATCTCACTCAAATAAGAGGAGTAGGGAAGTTAAGGAACGGAGAAATCCTTATAAATCGACAGTAATGATTTTAGATACTTTATCGCCGTTGTTATCCATAACGGTTAAACGAACTTCCTGTTTGCCGTAGCTTGGGAAGATAGAGGTAAATACGCGTCCACGTTTTACTTTTCCGTTTGGTAGAACCCATTCTGTATCAACGATGCGACCGTCAGGATCCGAGCTGGTAGACCACATGGTGACCCAACGACCTAGATGAATGTAACGTGCACTTGCTGTAGGAAGTACATTGTTCGCTTCAACTGTGATGGTTTCTGTCGCAGTATGCTGATCACCACGATCATCTGTCACAGTTAGAGAGACAGTGTAGCTGCCGTCATTCAAGTAAGTCCAAGAAGGTGACTGCTCTGAGCTTGACTCACCGTTACCAAAGTCCCAGTTGTACGCAACGATTGAACCGTCACTATCGGAACTAGAGTTACTTGCAGTGACATTTAGGCCATCCAATGACAATGTGAAAGCTGCGACTGGAAGTTGGTTAGGTTCTTCCGCTTTCGATACTTTAATTACGCCATAGGTATTGTCGGCAGCTTGCTCGATCACTTCAATTTGAACACCGTGTTCAGCCAGAAGGCGGCCAGCATCAGGTGATTGTGGATTTGAGTAATCTTGATTGTCCGCGAAGTAAGCGTTACCAATCAAGCTGACATCTTCCAGCACATCACCGTCGCTGTTCTCAAGACGCATTGGCTTTTGGTCATTCATTGAGAATGCCGCATCACGTACTTGGTAACGAGTTTGTGCTGCAGTGCCAGAATTAGCCCAAATCATTGCATTTTGGTCCGCATCGACAACACCAAGCCAACCTTCACCAGGGTGTTTGCCAACCCAGTTATCGGTCATTGACTCATCGACATACCAAACAATCAGACCCGGCTCGAATGACATTAATTTGCCGAAGCGTTTAATGTTGTTCAGACCTTCGTCCACATCGTTATGGCTACGCCATTGAAGTAGGTAGTAATGTGCCGCTTCGTTGAAGCCATCGTTTAGACGGTATCCATTGAACGCAAAGCTAGATTTTCCTTCGGCATCGTCGATCAAGGTCGTACTGCCGTCAGCTTCAATCGAGATGTTATCGATGTGCAGACCTTCCATCGCTAGTCCGCCATCCGTCACGTAATCGAAGCTCAATTCGACGGTTTGGCCTGCCCATTGTGATAGGTCAAACTCTGCATCAACCCAACCGTCAGATTCACCTGCAATAGCAGGTACAAGCCCCGTATTGTATGGATCATCCATCGTTGTGATGTTACCAGCGATCTGTTGGCCATTGATTAGCACGCGAGCGTAATCGTAGTCTTTTTCAATCTGATACCAAGCTTTAAACGCTAGTTTGACACTAGTACCTTCAGGCAGAGTCAGCTGACGAGACATCTTGTTCTTAAGATCGTCGCCTTTACCTGAATGGAAGCTGTAGTTACCTGAGAAAGGCTTATGACCTTCGGTACGTTTTACAGGTAGGTCAATGCGGACCATATTCTGCTTATCGTTATCGATAGTCTGGTGAAGAGTGATTTCTTCGCCTTTTGGAGTCAGGTCGTCTACCGAAATGGTTTGGTTCGCAATCCATTTACCACCAATCGATTCTTGAAGGAACTGTTTTGCCCATGAACTGAATGCAGTTGGCTGTGTGCCGCCAATCTTACCAGCCCAGCTACCTGAAGACATGATTGACCAGTAAGAAACAGGTTCGCCTTTGCCCGTGTACTGAGTGTCGTATTCATCTGGCAAGCCTAAATCGTGGCCGTATTCGTGTGCACAAACACCTGCTGCGGCATCAATAGGCTGGATAGTGTAATCAAATGCAGCGTACTTTCCGTCAAAGCGACCAGGTAGAGTACTTGAGGTGCCTTCAAGCACATGGTACTTGCCAAGGTTGTAACGGTGTGACCAAATAGCATCGTCGCCCAATACACCGCCGCCGGCTTCTTCACCAACGGAAGAATGGAACACCATTAAGTGGTCAATAACGCCATCCGGTTCACGGAAGTTACCATCGCCGTCATAGTCATAACGGTCTTCGATGTCGTAGTCGGCGAGGTTAATACTTGGATCTTGTGCTAACTGGTTCAGCGCTTCACGAACTAGTTCCTGAGCATTAAGATCGTTGTCTGTTGTTGGTGAGTTACCACCATAGAATGAAGCATCTTTTGAAGCTCGGTACCAGCCTGCAGCTTGACCAGCAACGCTATAACTTTCCCCAGATTCACTCTCATAGTACTGACGCATCGAGATGAGGTTTTCGCCATTCGGCCCAAGGTAACCAGCGCCAGAGAAAAGCAGATTCTGATAGTGTTCAGGTTTGTAGCTATCGTAGAGCATTTCGGTATGGTCAGACGTTAATCGGTTGTCATTCCATGGTAAGTCTGGGAAATCAACCAATACAGCTAACACCTTGTCTGTACGCTTCTGAGATAAATCAAAAGCGAACATGTGTGCTCTATGTTGACCTTTCTTTGCTTCTATTGATTTTAGGATCTTAGCGCGTTGTTCGAGTGCTTTCTTACCGAATTGCGCGTCACCTTTAAAGCCATTGTTGAGTTTCGCGTTGAGGTATTTGTTAAGTGCCGTTTTTTGATCGTCAACGGAAGAGTTTTCATCAAGAAGACCCTTTCGGACCAGCATCTCGATTATTTTCTCTTCGTTCATGACACCTAAATCTATAGGTGTTTTGGCGTGACCACTGACACTAAAAAGGGTCATCACCGCTGTCGCCAGCAGTGTTTTCCTCATAGGACTCATATTATTTCCTTATTATATTCTGATTGCCAAATCCCACTTAATAAAGTGGGTATAACGTTGCGTGAACAACAAAATCCCTAATCAAAGGGAAGATTGATAAATGAATTTACAGCTTATTTATTTTTATTTGCTGAGATGCATTTTGTTTCAGTCGGGTTACTTTGAGTATTTGTATTATTATTGTTTTTATTATTAGGTTTATTTTTGTCGAATCTGTTAGCGAGATAAATCTGTAAAGATTCCTGTTTTTCTTCAAAGGTTTGATTATCACAAATAACACCTCGTTCGATTAAAGAATCAAGAAGCTTCTCATCGTTAGGAAGTGGATTTGCAATAACAGCAGAAGAAAGAAGTGTTAACAGACAACTGACAAGTTTCATTTTATTTTTATAAAATATTAATGTTTCGAAACAAAATATAACTAAGTGTTATTAAATGCAATGGCTATTTTTTGATCGGCAAGATCTGGATTCATGTATCAACACAATATGTAAACAAGGTCACCTCTTGTTATTGATTGTACTGTTATTTATATAGTTATCTTGGGTGAATAATTAATTTTATTAAATTGTCACTAACGAGGCTGGAGGCGTTGATAAATGAAAAATTCACGAAAGACGGATAAATATTTATTTTATCGTATGGCTTCAATACAAAAAAAGCGCCATAAGGCGCTTTTTTACTGCTCAACGTAGAGATTAGAAACCAAGAGGTAAGCTAAAACCAAAGAAAATGAGCAGTACACCAGTCCAAATGGTCAGGAAAGCCACTGAATAAGGCACCATCATTCCAATCACATCGCCAAAGCTTAGCTCTGGTTTGTACTTGCGCATGAAGGCAAGTACGACGCCTGCATAGCTCATCATCGGAGTGATGATGTTAGTAGAAGAGTCAGCAATACGGTACGCGGCAGAGACTAAGTCTGGTGTCATATTTGGGTTTACCTGATACAGCATAGGAACAAAAATTGGACCTAATAGCATCCATTTTGACGTCAAGCCACCAACGAACAAGTTGATAAGCGCTGTGGTAATGATGAAACCAATCAACATAAGAGCAGGGTACTCTTGCAGGCCCATAGATTGCAGAGTAGAAGCGCCAAGGTAAGTTACATAAGTACCTAGGCCTGAATAGCTCAGTAGGGCAAGGAAGTTGTAACAGAAAAACGTGAGAACCAGAACATAGCCCATGGTGTTCATCTGTTTCACCATGGCTGTCACTACGTCTTGTAGCTTGGTGAATTTGCCCGTGGCATAGCCAAAACATAAACCGGTTACCGCAAATACCATAGAGATAAGCAGAATGATGTTATCTAGGTAAGGCGTAACTTCTTTGCCTGCTTCGTTTGTGTACGTCGCTAGAGGACCAGTCGCTAAGCCGTAGATAGCAAGCAGTGAAACAATCAGGCCAATTCCCGCACTACGAAGACCTTTCTGTTCTTCCTTAGTCACTTCGAACTCGTCAAAGTTGATCTCTTCAGGAAGCTGGTAAGACATTTTCTCTAGTCGAGGCGTAACAACTTTTTGTGTAATAACTGCACCAACAGCAGCCAATACAAATGTCGAGACCAAAACGAAGAAGTAGTGCATGGTCGCAGGGTTGAGCATTTCTCCCGTCATACCTATGAAAGGAATGTTTTGCGATTCTGCAAAGATCTTCGCGTTAACACCAACGACGACGTCAACGGGTGTCGCAGGAAGCAAGTTTGCGCTAAAGCCCGCAGACACGCCAGCAAAAGCAGCTGCCATACCAATTAATGGGTTTTTGCCTAAACCGGCATAAAGCAGGCCAGCCAGCGGCACCAAAACTAAGTAACCCGCATCGGCGGCTAACGAGCTCATAATGCCTAGGAAGACAATTAATAACGGAAGCAGGCGATCACTGATTTTTAAGCCAACTTTTTTGATGACAGCGGTGAGGAGCCCAGAGTTTTCTGCGATACCGACACCCAGCATGACAATCAAAATAATGCCTAGTACACCATGACCAAATGCGAGCCAGTTTTGAAGTAGAGCGTTTTCAAACATCCAACGGAAGTTTTCCGCAGACATCATGTTTTTGATAGCGAATTCTACTGAGCCCCCGGCTTTTCCTGCGGTTTGAAAAGTGGTGCCATCCAGAATCCAAGTGACGACCAGACTGAACCCAAACAGAAACATAAAAATGATGATAGGGTCAGGGATCTTCTTTCCGGCTTTTTCTATTGCGCTTGCAAAGCCGTTCGGCTTCTTACTTTGCAAGGTTTGTTCTGCCATTGATACTTCCTATGTGTTGTTACATTTATAAATAGGAAGTGAACGCTATCATCCCTGGTAAAAAAGAGGAATGTCACAAAATGTGTGAAAAAAACATACAACTTACAGGATGGTTGGTGTGATTAATTGTGGATAGATGTTTATGCTGGATGTTGTTTAAATTTAGGTTTTTACCACTGCTTATTGACGTATTTGTAGTTTATGAAAAATCTTAAATCATTATAAATTGCTGTAAATATTGAACGAAGTGGGTAAGTGGTGGTGGAACTATAACCAATTTAAATTGGTATTTGCCTGCAGGAGCTTGAGGGTGTTCAGCCGCAGGTTGTGTTGAAGGTATCTGATATGAAGCCGAGATGAACATGAAAGAGAAAGGCCACTTGATGTGGCCTTTTCAGTTTTAAAGCTCAATGCGATAAATAGATGTTGTACCGCTTACCTCGTTACCCACCGCGAGTAGGTGCTGGCCGCTGCGGGTGAAATAGCGAATTGATTCTGGGCCTAAATCTCCAGCTTCAGAATTGTAGGTACCGTTAGCGCATTCACCTTCAGACACTTGAGTACAAACCGGCTTTGAGAAGTCACGATTATTAACGTAGTTAATGAACATAGGAGCCGTGGGAGTGCTGACGTCGTAAATCATAATCCCTCCTTGTCGTTCCAATCCGATAAATGCGTACTGGCGACCATTGATGGAGGCGACTTCTATCGCTTCCGGTTCTACACCTTTATCATCGCTGCGATCATCAGCGGTATTGTTACTGTCATTGCTGCTATTTAGGTGTTCTGAGTCTAACGTGTGTACTATGTCTGCAAACTCATCTCCGCTATCAAACACCAGCTCACCGTTTTCATTCCATAGTGAAAAAGAGCGGCTGCCGAAGCTATACACTGTATCTTCTTGCTCTAGTGCTCCTGTTGGCTTGACCACTTTTAGGCGACCCAGTTGTTTTTTATCACTGAGTGATTGTTTAAGTGGGTGGGAGGCAGCAACTTCGAGGTCTTTACCACGCAGTTCATCGCTGTAGGCGATACAGAAACCTTGTTCGCTGGAGTATTTCTCTGTGCCTGAGAAATCATTTTCATCCCACTCGAAACCACGCTCATCGCAGACATTTTGTGTTGTTTTGAACCCATACTCGCGGCCATCGCCCTCGTTGGCCGTTGCGATGTACGTATGACTATCGACTTGGAAACTGGCGATAGAATCTGGCATGTACAACCCTTCTAGCTGAGGGTAGGAATGGAAGTGACCGAGTTTTTTATCTTTGTTCGAGGCGTCTAGAGTGTTAGTTTCCCAGCTCTTTCCCCCCAAACCATAGATAGATGCGATTGAAGCCGATTCGATATCCACTTTAGCGAGGGCGTTGTTTTCTTGCAGAGCGACGTACAAATAGCCGTCATCAGAAAAAGTGAGATACTCCGGTTCCAAATCTTGTGCGACGGTTGCGCCAGGCGCGGATATTCTGACCGAATCAGTGAGCTCATGGTGTCGAGACTCTCCCTGATTGAAGGCTTTGAAGGAGATTTGGCTAACTTTCGCTTGTTCAATACCCGAAGCAAGATCAACTAAAGTAATACTGCCTTCTGGATCAACGGTGTAATCGGCATTAGGCTCACCTTCATTCGCAGTTGCAATGTATCGACCATCTTTAGAGAAAGACACCATATCCGGCAGTGCGCCTGTAGGGTAAGTCTTAACAAGCTCAAGTGTTTCTGCTTTATACAAAGCAATTAGGCCATTTTTCTGTTTCACTTGATTTTCAATCGCGACAGCAACTAAGCCATTGTGAACGGAGACACTGTTTGCCGCACCAATCTCAATGCCAGCCATTTTACCAGCAGTGGATAAATCAATGTGCGCGGTTTTAATGGGACGATTTTGTGTATCTAAGGCCATCACGTCGACACGTTTTGCTTGAGCATTAACCACAAACAATTGATCGCTGCATTCATCATAAGCAACGATTTCAGCTGCTGAAGTATCGAACTGGCTGTCAGCAACGTAAGTACCTAAGAGTGTTAACCCAGTGATGGAAGATTCAGATATTTCTGGCTTTTCGGAGATCTTACATTCCGGAGCTAGTTGAGTGTTTTGCTGAGAAGTGCAGCCCGATAGAGCGATAGCAGTGCAAGCGGCCAAAGTAGCCAATTTATGAGCAGTAAACAAAATTGTTCCTCCGTGAAATAACGCGCTGATACTACGGAGAAAATGTGAAAGAAATATTTAAGTTGTATAACGGTTGAGTGAATTGTCGATAATGATGAGAATACTATGCAGGGAGCGAAATGCTCCCTGCTGTTGGTAGGTTCAATTACCTTTTCGAGTACAGGTAAGTTCGATACCCACCAATTAAGTTTTTTGCTCTGTAACCATTATTCACTAACTGACGATAAGCTACGTTGCCACGTAGACCTACCTGGCAGTAAATAATGATCTCTTTATCTTTCGGTAATTCACTCATGCGTGGTCGTAGTTGGTCAACAGGAATATTAAGCGCTCCCTCGATCAAACCATTGTTCTCAAGTTCTGCAGGGTTGCGTACGTCAAGCAGTATTTGGTCTTCGGATAGGCTGTCAATTTCATCGAAATGTATCGCTGTTGCGTCACCTTTAATGATGTTGTTTGCTACAAATGCAGCTTGGTTGATGACATCTTTTGCCGAGCCAAAAGGCGGTGCATAAGTCAGTTCGAGATGCTGAAGCTGCTCTACCGTCATCCCAGCACGCTGTGCTACTGCCATTACGTCAATACGCTTATCGATACCATCTTTACCCACGGCTTGTGCGCCGAAAATTTTGCCAGATTTAGGGTCAAACAGCATTTTAAACGATACTGTTTCGGCTCCAGGGTAGTAGCTTGCGTGGCTTGCGGTGTGTACATAGACTTTTTCATAGTCGATACCATCACGCTGAAGTTGTTTCTCGTTTTGACCAGTAGACGCTACGGCCAGGTCAAAAACTTTACAAATAGCAGTCCCTTGTGTTCCTTGGTAAGTTTCATTTCGTCCTAGCATGTTGTCAGCCGCCATTCGACCTTGGCGGTTAGCTGGCCCGGCTAAAGGAACTAAGGTTTGTGTGCCCGTGACAAAGTCTCTCTCTTCGATTGCGTCACCAACGGCATATATAGAAGGATCGCTCGTCTGCATCAACTCATTGGTGTAGATACCGCCGAGTTGACCAATTTGAAGCCCTGCTTGCTGAGCGAGCTTGATCTCTGGCCTCACGCCAATGGCCATGATTAAAATGTCAGTTCTGATTGTGTCGCCATTGTTGAGCGTCAAGTCTAGCTCACCGCTTAAGTGCTGGTATGCTTCATCTTCTCCAGATTCGAGAGTAGAAATGTGATCATTTGGAATGTGCTGAACAGATTCCAAAGCAACGCCTAAGCGCAGATCTATACCTTGGTTTCGAATTTCTTTGTGGATAAACCCCGTCATTTCTTTATCCACAGGTGTCATGACTTGATTTGCTTGCTCGATGAGCGTTGTTTTAATTCCACACTGATGAAAAGCTTCCATCATTTCTAATCCGATAAAGCCACCACCTACGACTGTTGCGTGCTCAGGTTTGTTCATCTCGATAGTTCGAATTATACGGTCCATGTCGGGGATATTTCGAAGAGAGTGGGTGAGTGGATTTTCAATACCGGGAATTGGAGGGACGATAGGCGCAGCTCCTGGACTCAATAGCAAGAAATCATAACTTTCGTTGTAATCCTTGTTATCAATGAGGTTCTTGACGGTAACGGTTTTAGTTTGTCGATTGATAGAAATAACTTCGCTCATGACACGTACATCAACATTAAAACGAGCAAGGAAGCTCTCGGGTGTCTGAAGTAAAAGCTTGCTACGATCCTGTATCTCGCCACCGATGTGGTAAGGCAAACCGCAATTGGCAAATGAAACAAACTCGCCGCGTTCAAACATAATGATTTCTGCGCTTTCACTTAAGCGGCGCGCCCTAGCGGCCGCTGAAGCTCCTCCGGCAACGCCACCTACGATAACAATCTTAGTCATAGTGAATACCTATAAGAATGGGTCTTGATGTAGTTAATATTAGCCAATGCTAAACTAAAATGGTCTAAATGTGAACTATCTAATTTAGAGTTGACTAATATAATGAGTTGCGTACAATTTGAGGTAATTTAGTAACACCTAATGTAAAGGCGATATGAATCCAAACACAATTGATATCATGGAGATGAGGGAAAGTGCAGAGGAAGCATCGGATATTCTTAAGATCATGGCTCATCCGGTTCGACTAATGATCCTTTGCCAACTCACTCAAGGTGAAATTGGCGTTGGGGAGCTGCAAAGCAATTCTCTCCTCAGTCAATCTGCATTTTCTCAGCATCTGACGGTATTACGTAAAAACAATTTGATTAAAGCACGTAAGGTGTCTCAACAAGTATTTTACTCACTGGCTGACTCGCGCATCGAAGCTTTAATTCAGTGTTTCCACTCGGTCTTTTGTCGGAGGTAATCATGATATTTGAGTCTTTTCCTTGGCTATCACTCATCGGGGGCGCGTTGTTGGGTTTATCAGCAACTATGCTGTTGATGATTAACGGTAAAGTGGCGGGAATCAGTGGCATCGTCAACGGTGTGCTCTCACCAAAACGTAATGATCTTTTCTGGCGTCTGTTGTTTCTTATCGGCATGGTTTCGGGTGGGGCTCTAAGTGTAATGGTGCTTGGTATCGAAATACCAAGCACCGAATCTATTTCCACTTTTGTTCTGGTAATAGCAGGTTTGCTGGTTGGGTTTGGGACTCGACTAAGCAACGGTTGCACCAGCGGGCACGGCATATGTGGTGTTGGTCGATTCTCCTTTCGTTCAATCGTCGCGACAGCCATTTTTATGGTAGTTGCGGCTCTGACTGTCTATATTCGCTAAGGTAAACGCTATGGGTAACGCTATTCTTCGAATCTCTGCATTATTAAGTGGTCTGCTTTTTGGTATTGGTATGGCGCTGTCAGGTATGACAAATCCAGAGAATGTGATTGGTTTTTTAGATGTTACTGGAGCATGGAATCCAAGCTTAGTATTTGTAATGGGGGGCGCGTTACTTGTATTTGCTCCAGCCTATCACTTTTTGATAAAACCTCAAACCAAAGCACTGTCCGGCGATGTGTTGTCTCTGCCTACGAAAGTGCAGCTGGACAGTAAGCTCATCTGCGGCGCAGCATTGTTTGGAGTTGGCTGGGGACTCGCAGGTATATGCCCAGGCCCTGCTATTACGAGTTTAGCGTTTGGTAATCTTGATATCGCTATCTTCATAGCGTCTATGGTGTCTGGGTCTTTGCTCGCTAAATATGTGGCAGCACCGAGCCCCCAAATGGTTTCGCAAAACTGATAATAGGGCGCTCATAAGAGCGCTTTTTAGTTTAGTTGCGTGCTGATAGGGCAGTGGTCACTTAAATGTTGTTGTAGAACCAATGAAGTGGGAAAAACATCTTGATTGGTTTGATCGGTGGTTAACCCAGGGCTCACAATAATATGGTCGATGAGGGAGCGAAATTGGTGCGTCTTATTTGGGTTCTTGCGCGAACGCACCTTACATGCTGCCGGCGTGCCTTTTGTCGCCAGTACGGCTCGTGAAGAGTGAGAAATTACTTCCCATAACCAATCTCCGTTGTAACTGAGGTTGTGGTTGAAGTCGCCCAGTATGGCGTAGTTCTGTCCTTGTCGCTCTCGTTCACTGATCCATTGGTTCAATACCTTGCCCTGCGATTTGAGTATTTTGCAGTCACGGCTGTTTTTATAGGCGCCACTACAGCGAGCTTTTAGATGGACGGACAGGGCATGTATGGGCTGTGAGCCATTTGGGTTGAGTACAATGTAAGTGCCAAATCGGAGTTTACTGTTTTTTCTTTGATCGAGCTGAATGTCTGGCTTATCCGCCACCTCAATATCTTCTTTGACTGCAAATCCCGTATATTGATTGATATCGTCAAACTGTTGCTTCATATACGCGTCTGATGCACGGTCTGAGAAATATACGCGATAATCATCTCCAATCACTTTATGCAAAGCCTGTTGGTCGTTCACTTCTTGAAAAGCAAGTACATCACTATCGATTGTCGAAAAGTGTCCAGCGAGTGCCTGAAAATCTTGTTTGCTTCGCTGGGATTCTGAAAATTTATCTGAAGGGTGAGATGTCAGCCACTCCAAATTCCATGCTGTGACTGTAAGGGAGGAGGAGGCAAAAGAAGCGGTCGACTTCGTTATCAACAGGATAGCCAAAATCGCTTTGAATTTAGTGTTAGTCATACTCTATAAACTCTGTTTTCAGGTACAGCCTTTATTCTATAAGTCCTCAAAAAAAAGCAAGTTAAAATCCAATAAAAATCACTTTTTTCATACATTTCTTTCAAGCTGAGATCACTGCCACTAAGATCGATTTGATCTTAATCTAGGGCTTAATTTTATTGATCGAAATCAATACACAAGCTTGGTTCATCTCGTTAAATACGCCACAACATATTGTGTCGGTAGAATAAAAAATAACCCTATATAGTGTATTTGTGGATAAGTCTGTGAGTATGTAAAGGGTAAGGAGAGAAGGTGAAACCAATCGTAATCAAGCGTGACGGCTCTAGAGCTCCGTTTAGCAGGGATCGCATTCAGGCTGCTGTTGAAGCAGCGGCAGAGCATGTAGATAAAGAAATCGCTATATACGCGCTGAATGTCGCACTAGCGGTGGAGCTGCAGCTTAAAGATCACGATGAAGTTCATATAACGGAAGTTCAGACGTTGGTGGAAAATGAGTTAATGCAAGGGCCTTATAAGTCACTCGCACGCTCGTACATCGAGTACCGCCATGATCGCGATATTGCACGAGAGAAGCAAAGCGCTTTGACTCGTGAGATCGAAGGATTAATTGAAGAAAGTAATGTTGATCTGATTAACGAAAACGCGAATAAAGATGGCAAGGTTATCCCAACTCAGCGTGATCTACTGGCCGGGATTGTTGCTAAACATTACGCCAAAACGCACATCCTTCCTCGTGATATTGTTCAGGCACATGAGCAAGGCGATATTCATTATCACGATTTGGACTACGCTCCGTTCTTTCCGATGTTTAACTGCATGTTAATCGATTTAAAAGGCATGCTGACCCATGGTTTCAAAATGGGCAATGCGGAGATAGATACGCCAAAATCGATTTCTACAGCGACCGCTGTTACCGCACAAATCATCGCTCAAGTTGCGAGCCATATATACGGCGGCACGACGATAAACCGTATTGATGAAGTGCTTGAGCCTTATGTGATGGCCAGCTACGAAAAGCACCTTAACATTGCTCAGGAATGGGATATTCATGAACCTGAAGCGTTTGCACGCGCTCGCACTGAAAAAGAGTGCTATGACGCTTTTCAGTCTTTGGAATACGAAGTGAATACGCTGCATACCGCCAATGGCCAGACACCTTTTGTCACCTTCGGTTTTGGCCTTGGTACCAGTTGGGCTTCTAGACTGATCCAACAGTCGATTCTTAAAAATCGCATCGCTGGTTTAGGAAAAAACCGTAAAACGGCCGTATTCCCTAAGCTTGTCTTCGGGATCAAAGTTGGTCTGAATCATAAAGCTGACGACCCTAACTATGACATCAAGAAGCTGGCACTTGAGTGTGCGTCTAAACGTATGTATCCAGACATTCTTAACTACGAAAAAGTGGTTGAGGTAACGGGTTCATTCAAAACGCCAATGGGATGTCGTAGTTTCCTAGGAACCTACGAGGAAAATGGTGAGTTGATTCATGAAGGCCGCAACAATCTAGGCGTTGTTAGTCTCAACCTTCCTCGAATTGCGATTGAAGCAAAAGGTGACGAGGGTAAGTTTTATGAGATTTTGAATACGAAGTTAGAACTCGCACGCCGCGCTTTAGAGACACGCATTGCTAGGTTAGAGAATGTGAAAGCACGTGTTGCACCAATTCTCTATATGGAAGGCGCTTGTGGCGTTCGCCTAAAGGCTGATGAACCTATTGCTAACATTTTTAAACACGGCCGCGCGTCTATTTCTTTGGGTTACATAGGTGTTCATGAAACCATTAATGCTTTGTATGGCAATCAGACACATGTTTATGACAACTCAGAGCTTCGTCAGAAAGCGCTCGATATCATCAAGCATCTTAAAGATAAGGTAAACCAATGGGCCGAAGAATCGGGTTATGGTTACAGTTTGTATGGCACACCAAGTGAAAACTTATGTAGCCGATTCTGCCGCATTGATACAAAAGAGTTTGGTGTATTGGAAGGTGTTACAGAGAAAGGTTACTACACGAACAGTTTCCATCTCGATGTAGAGAAGAAGGTTAACCCATACGACAAAATCGACTTTGAAATGCCTTACCCGCAGATCTCGAGTGGTGGTTTTATTTGTTACGGCGAATTTCCGAACATGCAGCGCAATGTGGAAGCGTTGGAAAACGTTTGGGACTATAGCTACAGCCGAGTTCCTTACTACGGTACCAATACACCAATCGATGAGTGTTATGAGTGTGGTTACAACGGCGAGTTCGACTGTACGAGTAAAGGGTTTACTTGCCCTAGTTGTGGCAATCACGACTCTACGAAAGTCTCTGTAACCCGTAGAGTGTGTGGTTATCTGGGCAGTCCTGATGCAAGGCCGTTCAACTTTGGTAAGCAAGAAGAAGTAAAGCGCCGAGTTAAGCATCTATAAAGCCAATGCGTGAATTCATTCAATGACGAATATGGGGCGGGGAGTCACTCGCCCTTTATCATCAACACGAAAGCATTTTCTCAAATATCCAACATCGGAAAACGTCATGAACTACCACCAGTACTATCCTGTGGATGTGGTTAATGGGCCGGGTACGCGTTGTACTCTGTTTGTCTCTGGCTGCATACATCAGTGCCGTGGGTGTTATAACCAATCGACACAGCGACTCGACTCAGGGGTATTGTTTACTCAACAAGCGGAAGACCAGATTCTGCAGGACTTAAAAGATACCCGTATTAAGAGACGTGGGCTCTCGTTATCCGGTGGCGATCCACTCCATCCAGCCAATGTTACTGATGTTCTTCGGTTGGTAAAACGTGTACGCAAAGAGTGCCCAGACAAAGATATCTGGATGTGGACAGGTTATACACTAGCCGAATTGACGACGGCGCAACAAGAAGTAGTCGCGCTACTTGATGTTTTAATTGACGGCAAGTTTGAGCAGGAGAAAAAGGATCTCAACCTAGAGTGGCGTGGTAGCTCCAATCAGATTATTCATCGATTCAAGATTTAGCTGTAACTCTTAGTGTTATATTCTGACTGGCCTCTTGATGTTGCAAATATGTTAACAATAAAAGGTTTTTATCCTGTTTTGCTCTTAGGCACTAAAATTTTATTTCTGAATTAGGGGATTAAGTGATAAGTTGAACACCGTTACTTGAATTTCAAAGGGTTATGACTTTCATGTTCTCTCATTTACCAACACCTACACTGGATCCTATCCTTTCTTTATCAGTCGCTTACCGTAATGATCCTCGTCCTGACAAAGTGGACTTAGGTATCGGCGTCTACAAAAACAGTACTGGTGAAACACCAGTCATGAAAGCAATATCTCAAGCACAGGATATTGTGGTTGAAACGCAAAAAACGAAATCTTACGTCGGCTTGGCTGGCTGTGAAGAGTTCAACCAGAGTATGGTTGATTTGCTGCTGTCAGGTACTTCGGCCATGGATCGCGTTGCAGCCATCCAAACACCGGGCGCCAGTGGTGCACTGCGTATGCTTGGCGATCTGATGAAAGTCGCTCAACCTGAAACGACGGTTTGGATCTCAAACCCGAGCTACGTTAACCATCGCCCTGTTATGGAAGCTGCGGGTCTTAAAGTGAAGCTGTACAGCTACTTTAGTCCTGAAACCAAACAGGTTGATACAGCGCGAATGTTAGAAGAATTGTCTCAAGCGGGACCAAAAGATGTGGTCCTTCTGCACGGGTGTTGTCACAACCCAACTGGGGCTGACATCGACTTTTCTGCTTGGCAGGCGGTGACGGAGTTATCACAGAAAAACGGGTTTACTCCATTTGTTGATATTGCATACCAAGGTTTTGGCGACGGACTGGAAGAAGATGCCAAAGGCTTACGCTTTATGGCTGATAACGTTGAAGAGATGTTGATTACCACGTCTTGTTCAAAGAACTTTGGTCTTTACCGTGAGCGTACGGGTGCTGCGATAGTGGTTGGCAAATCGTTACAGGATGTTGGCAATGCAAAAGGTAAGCTGTTAACGCTCGCACGTGCTACTTACACAATGCCGCCAGATCACGGTGCGGCATTAGTCAAAACCATCCTGCAAAGCGAAGAGCTGACAGGCGTCTGGAAACAGGAACTGAGCGAAATGCAGCAGCGCTTGCTCAATCTTCGTCAAACTTTGTGTAATGAATTGAGAAATACCCATAACACTTCACATTTCGATTTCATTGAAAGCCACAAAGGCATGTTTACTGTGCTAGGCTTTACTCAAGACCAAATGACGCAACTCCGTGAAGAATATGGTATTTATGGTGTTGGGGATGGTCGAATTAACATCGCAGGTCTGACTGAAAAAGATATTCCTTACGTGGCCGATGCGATAGTTAAAGTGTCTTAAGTTTCGCTTTAAGGCTCACACTGATGTGGGCCTTTTTTAAAGCGGTCGTATCTTGTTATTGAGTTAGGTGATCGAATGAACAAAACATGGAAGGTTCTAATTCCAGTTATGCTAAGTGGTGGTTTGATGGCATGTTCAACGACAGGCCAGCAGCCAGTAGAGCCAGAGCAGAAGCCACAGATTGAAGAGCCTAAAGTAGAACAGCCCGAAAAAGAAGTTGAGAAAGAGACGAAGCCGGAGCCCAAACCGGAAGTGAAACCAGAAGAAAAACCAAAACCTAAGTCAAAACCGCAACCGACAAAAACATCGGATGGAAAACTGATCCTGGGTGAGCAAGAATGGGTTTACGTCCCTGGACTTGAAGAGAACTTCAAAGCGCGTATTGATACTGGTGCGACAACCTCATCGATCAGTGCCACGGACGTGGTTGAGTTCGAACGTGATGGCAAAGATTGGGTTAAGTTCAAAATTGAACATGATGGGGTTAAGAGTAAGGAGATCGCTCTTCCCGTTGAGCGCTGGGTTAAGATTCGTCAGTCCAGTGCGGAAAAATCAGAGCGTCGTGCTGTAGTCGAATCATGGATTCAAATTGGTGATCTGAAAGAGAAAACAGAATTCACGCTTGCAGACCGCACTCATTTGAAGTTTCCATTACTCCTCGGGCGCAGCTTCTTTAAAGATGTCGCGGTGGTTGATGTGAATAAGAAGTTTGTTCAGAAAAAGCATAAATAGCCATTAAATCATTGAGCAAAACGGCACCTTTAACAAGGTGCCGTTTTTTATTGTTTTACATTTCGTTTTTTGAAGGCGAGCAAGAACTTAAATGCATATTCAGTTACCCTTCGCGGGTTCTTACAATCTTGAATCGGCTTCAGACATTTCAAATCTAAAAACATAAGCGTCTGAGCTAGAACGCCGATGAAGTCAGCTTAATCCAAGGAGCCCCCCAATGAAGCATTTATCGATGGCAGTAGTCATCAGAGATGGAAAAGTTCTGATTCAGGAGCGCCACCGAAATACTCAAGGCATGATCATGGAATTTCCCGGCGGTGAAGTGGACAGCAATGAGTCTGGTACAGATGCCGCCATCAGAGAACTGTATGAAGAGACTCACTTGAGTGGACTATCTCACGTTGCCACGTATAGCGATATTAATGAGTATGGTGGAAGAATTTACTATGTCGTTCTCCATGCTGGTGAATCTGCACAACCCGTTGCTCATTCTGAAGAAAGGCAGCAAACCTTCCACTGGATGACAGCAGATGAGATTCCAACACACGATTTTTATAAGGCTGATGTTAACTTTATTCAGCAACATTTAAACAAGCATCTTTGCAGAGAGTTAAAAGAGCTTGCATAGAAAAAAGGCCAATCACGAATGATTGGCCTTTTCGGTTATTGGATTTCCAACAACTCGACATCAAATATTAGCGTTGACGCTGGTGGAATTGGGCCACTTCCACCTTTGCCATAGGCTAGAGGGCTAGGAATGAACAAGCGGAACTTGTCACCTTCAACCATGTAGGTTAGGCCTTCTTGCCAACCTTTGATCACTTGGTTGAGAGCGAATGAAATAGGTTCACCACGCTCAACAGAGCTGTCGAACACAGTGCCATCGATTAGCGTACCGTGATAATGCACCTTCACTTTGCTCTTCGCGGTTGGATTTACTGTGCCAGTGCCTTTGTTTAGCACAAGGTATTGCAGGCCGCTTTCCGTTGTTACCACACCTTCTTTTTCGCCATTCTCAAGAAGAAATGCTTGGCCTGCTGCAAAGTTTTGCTCGCCCGCTTTGCTGGTAACCATAGTGCGATAAATCATAAAGCCAGCTAGCACTAAAACGACGATTGGGATGATTATTTTAGACATGAGTCCTTTCCGTTTTTACTTAGGGTTGTTTTCAGTTAAATAGTTAATGGTCTTGGCGATGTCTTCAACATCTTTGTGACCGGATGTCAGCACCATATATTTACCGTTTACGATAAAGGTTGGAACTGAATTAATTTGACCTTTTTCAGTGATGTCTTCAGCAACTTGCATCGCTCTGAATAACTGTTTTTGCTGATCTTCTTTGAGTTCGTAAGGGCTAATTAGTCCGCGAGAATGGAAGGCATCATCGATGGCTTGCTTTTTCTCGGCCATTGTTGCGCCGTCGCCCATTTGAGCCGCGGTAAACAATTCATCCATCATTGATGGTTCTGGCTTTTTGCCCAATTGCATTTCGGCGGTGTAATAGATCATGGCGCCAACTTGTGCACTTTCGTTAAACGTCACGTGGATCTTGCCAATGTTTTGCTTGGTGAGCTCTTCCAATTGAGGCAAAACTGATTCCATCTTTTTACAGTGGCCACAATTGAGTGAGAAAACTTCAGTCACTTGAGGTAAGCGAAAGGTCGATAAGTTGACAGGAAGTTTTTGGAAGTGCTCACCTTCCTGTGGGACATCGCTATCTGCACAACCAGCCAAGAGAGCGGCAAATGCGATGGTCAGTAAGGTCATTATCTTTTTCATAGTGTGTTCTCTTTATTATCGCTGTTCACGCTGTGTTTTCAGCGAGATCACGGTAGGCGGATTTTACTCTTTCACGGCTAGTAACTAAATAGCAAACCGCGCGAAATGCTTATTAAATCATTTCAGAACGTTAAGTCGTCAACAGGCGATAAGCAAAGGGTTAAATTATAATTAAAGTATTCCAGAAGTTGCCGATATAAATGATGTATCGAAACGGAAACGAATGGTGGATCAATGAAATATCTTGCCTTACCTTTGCTCTTGCTCCTCACTGGTTGTGGCAATCTGGCTAAAGAAATGAGTTATCTAACGGATGACATGCTAGAGACTGCGCCAAAAACAGATTTCGAAGTACGATACCCGAATTGGGGTGACGCGCCTCAACTGGCTTCGTCTGGTGTGAAAGGACCAATGGGGCAGATGCGCACCACGAGCTACAGTGATTTGCAAAGTTTCCTATTGAAAAATGGTGTGGACTACGAGGTACTGCCGGGTAATCACATCATGGTTAAGTTAACCGATACAATCAAATTCAATACGGGTTCGTCAATGGTCAAACCGGACTCCATGTATTGGCTGGACATGATGGGCCGATACTTAGCAACACAGCCAGGAATTGATATTGTGATTGATGGGCACGCAGACAGTACTGGAGCGCCGACTTTTAATGACTCACTTTCAATGAAACGCGCCAAAGCTGTGAAAAAGCAACTGGTTAGCAATAATGTGGCAATGAATTCTATCTACACACGCGGCTACGGTGAATATGTGCCAGCATGTTCAAACACAACCAGCGCCGGAAAAGCTTGTAACAGACGAGTAGAAGTCCTGTTTATCGTTTCGAATAACTGACCAAAAATTAGCGTAACTCAAAAGCCAAAGCTAGACTCTTCAAATACAACCTGATGTCGTTTCATCGGGTTGTATTTAGCCATTTAGTGTAGCGGAGAGTTTATGCTCCATCAGTCTGAGTTTTTATCAAAGCCCCTTGGCGTATTTTTTGCCCACTTACTTCTTATCGTCTCTCCAATGTCAGTATCTGCGATGACTCTTACCATTGCCGTTGGTGGTGAGTATCCTCCATATCACTCTAAACAATTGCCTGGTTATGGTATTAACGCCCAAATTGTTACTGCTGCATTTAAAACTCAAAATGTAGAAGTAAAGTATGTCCACTTGCCAACTTGGAAAGAGGCATTTGATTTCGCAGCGCAGGGGAAGGCTGATGCAACAGCGCTATGGGAGCTTAATGAGGAGTACCAAGAATTGTTCCTGATAAGTGATGTTGTGTACAAGATAAACGCGCATTTCTTCTACAAAGTAGACAAGAAATTCGACTGGGATCGTGTGGAAGATCTAGAAGGTTTGATGGTGAGCGCTTTGATTGGTGGCTACTACGGTGAACCGTTTGAAAAAGCGGAGCAAAGTGGAACATTGATCGTTGAACGAGTGCATGATGAAGCTGAAAACATCAAGAAACTGCTCGCAGGGACTATTGATGTGTCACCACTGTACATTACGCACGTCAACTATGTACTTAAAAGTGAAGGGCTAGAGTCGGAAAGAGAGCGTCTGGCTTACCACCCTAGGCCTCTTTTTGTGAATACACTTCACCTGCTGCTGCCTAATCAAAATCCTGAAAGCGAACAGAATTTGATGACTTTCAATGAAGGTCTGAAAGTCATCAAAAAGAGTGGCAATCTACAATCTATCCTCAACGCACATCTCAATTATTGACGTACCTTCAGTGCGATTAGCTAATGAGCTATGGTCATTGCCAGTAATGTGACTGGATGGATAGTCTCAAGTTGTGTGTTCTCTTCAATTTGCCATTTGCAGGTTTCGCAATCAGTAATAGCAAAGTCTGCTTCGGCTGATTTGATCGACTCAAATAGATGATGGCCAATTTTCATGGAAACATCATAGTTTTCTTCTTTAAAACCATAGGTTCCTGCTAGACCACAGCATTCGCTATCAAGGACGATCAATTCCAATCCAGGTATTTGTTTTAGCACTTCCAAAGTGAATATGACATTACCACTTCGTTCCAGATGGCAAGGTGTGTGGTATACGACCCGTTTGTTGAGCGGTTTCATATTCAACGTATTACCATTCATAAACTCCTTTAAAAGGAACTTAGTGATGTATTCAATACGATGGCTGACATGATCATTTTCAACGCCCAAAACATGCGGGTATTCCTGCTTGAGCGTAAATGAGCAAGTTGAAGACGTTGAAAGCACTGTATGATCCCGCTCAATAACGGCCTCTTCTATATTTTTAATGTTTAGTTCTGCATTGCGACGAGCCTTACTATGAAAGCCGTTCGCAATCAGTGGGACACCACAGCACTTTTCCTTTTCCAAGAGTTGCACGCCGATGCCTAGTGCGTTGAGAACTTTGATCAGATCCTTTCCAAGCTGAGGGTGGTTGTAATTGACAAAGCAGCCGTGAAAGTAGCTGATTTGACGAGGATAGCTTGCTTGATCCGACACCTGCTTTTTGTACCAACGACGAAATGTTCCGTGTGAGTATTTGGGTAACGATTTGTGATCGTGAATACCCACTGCTTTATGCATGATTTTTTTGACAGGCTTGTTGTCCGTTACTCTATTGATTATGGGGGCAACAGGGGTAGCCAAATTCCCAAAAAGATCGGTATGACTGAGGACAAAATCTCTAATGAGTTTCGGGCTCAAAGTTTTCTTCGCGTATTTTCCTCTTGCCACGGCAATAATGTCACCAATGTTGACGCCAGAAGGGCAAGCCGTTTCGCAGCGTTTGCAGTTGGTACATAGCTTTAATGCTTCATCATAATAGTCGGCGTTTTTAATCCGTAGTCGCTCTCCATCTGGCCCGGATTGCTTAGGGCCGGGGTAGAGCGGGTTTGCTTTGGCTACTGGGCAGTAAACAGTACAAACGGTGCACTTAATGCAATGATCAAAACTGGTAACCTGAGGAGCGTGATCAGCAAAATAGGTGGTCATACTAAGGCCTCCTCTGACGTTATAGCATGGACAATATTACTTGCTACATGGAAAGCGGTTGCGATGGCAACACCGCCTCCACAGCCTTGTTGTATAGGATCGTAATGAGATAATACTGAACCGCAGCAGTGTAAGTTACGAACCGTTTGACCATTTAGAGTCGGGTTAAAGTGGTCATCAGTGACCACACCAAATTGCATAAATGGGTGTGAAGATTGGCTGAAAAAGTCTTTATCTCGCCATTGGCGCCGGTCTTGATGATAATGTACATCTAAGTCGAATATTGGTTCGACAACCCGATTCGATTCAGCAACCAAACCATGGCTAAAGTAACTCCCTGAAGCGAGCACGTAGTGTTTGGCGATGAGCGGAAACTCTTCTAAGTTGGCTGTCTGTATTGATCGAATGGCCTTTTTATCCTCGTGCCAGTGTGCGGAAATAACTTTGTCACCTTTGAGTTGCACTCCTCCCATTTTGGTAAACATGCCTTGTAATGTTTCTTCTAGCCTAATTCCTAACAAGGAAGGTGGCATTGTCGGCACTTCATGGAAACGAAGTTGGGTCTCGCTTTGTAATCTTTCCATTAACGCTAGGCCGTCGCCATTTCCCATGATAGCAGGGAGAATGACAAGGTCATCCACCGTCGCTCCTGCGCTTAACTGATGTACAAGACTCGAAAATGCTTTGGGTTGTTTTAGTATTCGGGCGATATCGATGGAACGCAGTTCATTTGGATTCTGTCGTAGAGAATCAAATCCGGGAATACGGACCGACAATATTTTCTTTTCGACCTGACTAAATTCTTCAATTTGGTTCAAGTTATCGAAAGCTAGTTGAGGTTGAAAATCACGAAACCCGACAATAGAGACTAAAACGAGTCTCTTGAGTGACGAATGGGGGAGCAATTGATGGACAAATGGTTGCGACAACCATGTGGGTTTGAGTGTCCCCAAAGGTGTTATTCGATGGTGATTATGACCATTTTTGCTTGATGAGAGCGAAACCCCGGCCTGATTAAGTAGAGTCTGAAACCATAACATTGCACGTTTCACCTCAGAAACAGATAGCTTGCTATAAGGGTGCTCAGATGAAAGCTTTTTGAGAGCAGCAATACTTTCAAAAGGGTCTGTCACTTCCAAGCCATTTGGCAGGTTTCCAAGTACATCAATTGAACCCGAGGAGAAGTGCAGGGAGCTGTGGCCTTGATTAATCAAGACCGTTTTCAACCCAGATTCCAAACATTTTAAAGCTGAGCAGTAACCGGCTATTCCGCCTCCTATAATAGCAACATCGTACTTCATCTGGGTTCCTCCTTAGTTTCGTTGTGAGGAAGTATTTGACCAGCACCAAACAAACCTTCGTAAATCCAATGGCTAAATTCGGCTTCTCTAAGCGCATCGCCCCAGAAGATAGGCTTAATACCTTTCCACCTTTCTTCTAAGAATTCATTGAGAAGCTGACTGCATTGACTACCACTATGGTTGGCGTACTGGTTAAACAAACTTGCAGCGCGATAACTGCAAAGTTCTCCCTGACAAGGCCCCATTCCAAGACGTGTGCGGCGACGCAAATCGACCAGAGTGTGCACATTAAGTTGTTTAATCGCGTATTCAATTTCTCCTGCTGTAACCATTTCACATTCACAAATAACGGCTTGCTTTTCTGTACTTTCATCCAGAAAGTCAGTAACACGTTCACCATGTCGGTAATGTGCTGATTCGTAGACAGGTTTTACGATACTGGCTGTTTTCTTTGGCTTGTTCACTGGTTTGTTTGAGCCGGGAAGAGGCTTGATGTGTGTGGTGCATGGCTCGTTAACAGATAGCTTCTCGGCTAACAAATCTGTCGCCCATTCAGCCATTAGGCGGTAGGTCATGAGTTTGCCGCCAGTAATGGTAGTGAAGCCTTTCAGGCCATCTCGCTTTTCGTGATCAAGTAATACGATGCCTCGGCTGATGTTGCGTCCGCTGCCGTCATCGTCGACTGAAACCAATGGTCGTACACCTGCATACGCGCGGAGTACTCGAGTATTAGCCATAATAGGCGCGAGCTTCGCGCCTTCTCTCAGCAACACGTCGACTTCTCGCTCGGTAACATGCAGGTCATCTATTTGATCGTAATCGATATGCTCTGATGTAGTACCAATGAGAGAAATGGTGTCACCGGGAACCAATATATCGGCGTCTGAAGGTTTTCGGCAGCGATTGATTACGAGATTGTTGATTCGATAATCGAGTATGAGTAACGAGCCTTTTGCCGGGAACATCTTGATGCTGAGATCGGCATACTCGCAAATGTTTTGTCCCCATATACCAGCGGCGTTGATGACTTGCTTGGCAAATATCTGAAAGGATTCGTTCCTCAGAGTGTTGTAGCAGTTCACGCCGAGGACGGTGTCTTCATGACGTATTAAGGAGGTGACTCTGGTTTTATTGAATAGACGCGCTCCGTGCTCACTGGCATCTAAAACATTAGACACGCATAAACGAAATGGATCTAACGTGCCATCGGGGACTTGGATCGCGCCTAATAGGTTAGGGTTGGTGTTGGGCTCAAGAGCAAGTGTTTGTTTTGTTGTTAACCGCTTTGTTTCGATCCCTGCTTCACTGCATGCGCTTATAAAGGTGTCCTGAAATTTAATATCGTCTTCAGGCAGAGTAATAAAGAGTCCTGTTGTCTCCTCTACACAATGACTCGCGATTGACTTTAGTATGCGGTTTTCTTGAATACACTCTTTTGCTGACTCTTTGTCTGTGACGGCGTAACGGGCGCCTGAGTGAAGTAAGCCATGATTACGTCCTGTTGTTCCTGACGCAATGTCATCTTGTTCTAGCAGAACGCAGTTGATTCCACGTAATGCGCAGTCTCGCATGATTCCTGTACCTGTTGCGCCCCCACCGATAATGACTACATCAGTTTCGAACCGTTTAACCATAGTAAAGTTGGCCTTTGGTGAAATATCCATAATTATAATGTGCCATTAATTTCATTTTGTTTTCGATACCTTGTTCACAAATGAGCGAACGAGTATTTAATGGTTGTTGTGTTACTAGTAAACAATCAGGTTTGTTTTCAATTAGCCAAAATACGGGCAGGTGTACACTGTTTAAACTGTCAAAAAGTATACATAACAATAGCTCAACATATGTCGGGGTAAGAATTAGAGTAAATACACCTGTTTTTATTAAAGGCCTGGTGGGCATAAGTCTTAGTGGGTAAGCGTTCGGATGATATGAGGATAGTGTTAATAGTGAATCTGAAAGTGAAGATCAAAAAATTGATTTAATTAACAAAATAGAGAACATAAAAATAACAAAACGTGCTCGAACGCTCATTAATGGGGAGTGGAAGTTTAATCTCACGCTCATGTATGCAAAATACAATGCGCAATCAATAAAAAAACTAAATTGCACATATTAATGTAAACAAGGACTCTTACTATGACTAATAGAAAACCAACCTTACTTGGTGAATGTATCGCTGAGTTTATAGGTACTGGACTGTTGATATTCTTTGGCGTTGGCTGTGTAGCCGCTTTAGTACTGGCGGGCGCTCAGTTTGGGCAATGGGAAATCAGTATTGTCTGGGGCTTTGGGGTTGCGATTGCTATCTACTGTACAGCAGGTGTGTCAGGAGCGCACATTAACCCGGCTGTGACGATTGCATTGGCTGCTTTTCATGGATTTGATAAAGCAAAGATTGTTCCATACATCATCGCTCAAATGTTAGGCGCTTTTTGTTCAGCTGCACTGGTATACAGTCTGTACAGCAATTTGTTCGTCGATTACGAAATTGCACATGGTTTTGCTCGCAGCAGCCAAGATGCACTGGCCACGGCAGGAATCTTTTCTACATACCCTCATGCGTCGTTGTCATTTGCAGGAGCGCTAGCAGTTGAGTTTGTTATCACAGCAGTTCTGATGTTTGCTATTTTGGCGCTCGGTGATGAAAACAACGGTGCCGCACGCGGTGCAATGAACCCTCTACTTATCGGTGTTTTGATTGCTGTGATTGGTGGTTCTCTTGGTCCACTAACAGGTTTCGCAATGAACCCTGCACGTGACTTTGCTCCCAAGTTGTTTGCATACCTTGCAGGTTGGGATTATGCGCTCTCAGGTGCTAAGGACATTCCATACTTTATTGTTCCTATTTTAGGTCCGATTGCTGGCGCATGTTTTGGCGCTTGGGCTTACCCGAAATTTATCGCTCAATACCTACCGAATACAGGTACAGGTTGCACGATTCCAAATCAGTGTGAAGACACTGAAGAGAATCAAGAAGCGCATGTTTAATACTAAAATTACTAATAGAAATATAGAAACGAAAAGGAAATGATCATGACTGAGCAAAAATACATAGTCGCGCTAGATCAGGGCACCACAAGTTCAAGAGCGGTTGTACTAGACCACGACGCAAATATTGTTAGCGTTTCTCAGCGTGAGTTCACTCAAATTTACCCAGAAGCGGGTTGGGTAGAGCATGATCCAATGGAAATCTATGCAACACAAAGCTCAGTGTTGGTGGAAGCATTGGGTAAATCAGGTATTCGTAGCGACGAAGTGGCCGGCATTGGTATTACAAACCAACGTGAAACAACCATTGTTTGGAACAAAGAAACAGGCAAACCAATTTATAACGCGATTGTTTGGCAATGTCGTCGTACTGCTGCAATCTGTGAGGATCTCAAACAGCGCAATTTAGAAGAGTATATTCAAGAAAATACGGGCCTAGTCTTGGACCCTTACTTCTCCGGTACCAAAATCAAATGGATTTTGGACAACGTTGAAGGTGCACGTGAAGATGCTGCGGCTGGTAAGCTACTGTTTGGTACGGTTGATACTTGGCTGGTATGGAAGATGACTCAAGGTCGTGTTCACGTAACAGACTACACTAACGCGTCACGTACGATGCTGTTCAATATCAATACACTTCAATGGGATGAGAAACTGCTTAAGGAAATGGACATTCCGTTGTCTATGATGCCTGAGGTGAAGAAATCATCAGAAGTGTACGGTCAAACGAACATTGGTGGTAAAGGGGGCACGCGTATCCCAATCGCTGGTATTGCGGGTGACCAACAAGCAGCACTGTACGGTCAGATGTGCGTCAACGCAGGTCAGGCGAAAAATACCTACGGTACGGGTTGTTTCCTTCTAATGAATACCGGTCAGGAAAAAGTGACCTCAAAGAATGGGCTTCTAACTACGCTTGCTTGTGGACCTGCGGGTGAACCAGCTTATGCATTGGAAGGCGCGGTCTTTATGGGTGGAGCATCGATTCAATGGTTGCGTGATGAAATGAAGCTTTTAGCAGACGCAAAAGATTCTGAATATTTTGCGACTAAAGTAGACACATCTAATGGCGTTTATGTAGTACCTGCCTTTACTGGTCTTGGTGCTCCGTACTGGGATGCATACGCACGTGGTACCATTGTTGGACTGACGCGCGGCGTAAACTCCAACCACATTATCCGTGCGACACTAGAAGGTATCGCTTACCAAACACGTGACGTCCTTGATGCAATGCAAGCAGACTCTGGAATTAAGCTTGAAGCACTTCGTGTTGATGGCGGTGCGGTTGCGAACAACTTCTTGATGCAGTTCCAGTCGGATGTTCTTGATACACAAGTACTTCGTCCTAAGGTCACAGAAGTTACGGCGTTGGGCGCTGCTTATCTTGCAGGCTTGGCAGTTGGTTTCTGGGATAGCTTAGATGAAGTGGCGGATAAAGCGGAAATCGACAAGACATTTGTTCCTCATCACGATGAAGAAAAGCGTAACCGACGCTACAAAGGCTGGAAGCGTGCCGTGAAGTGTGCTCAGGCTTGGGCAGACATGCACGACGAAGAGTGATACAAAAACGCCCCGGACATGTCCGGGGCGTTTTGATTCATTCAGCTAATTATTTGCTATGCAGCACTTTCTGCTTCAGTGCTCTTTTTTTCGCTTTGCATCTTCGCAAGGAAGTAAACATTAACGCATGCAATAAAGCCATTAGTCACAACGACTGGCCAAGCATCAATCATAAGACCGTAAGCAGTAAAAAGCGCACAACCAATGAAGTTCAGCACGCGCAGCTTAACAATGTCTTTCATGGTTAGAGAAATTGCTACCATGATAGATGCAGCGTAGCCTAGAATTTCAACCATATTCATATCCATAATTTGACCCTCTAAAAGTTTGCCGAACAGTGTCGGTACCAATTCTTCTCGCCTTGAGATAACTGAGGAAGCTCCATGCCTCGAATGGTCTGAATAATTATCTGTAGAAAATATAACAGGGCTAAATGTGTGATGAAAGCCCCAGTTTTGGGTTTGTAGAAGGTTAGCGATTACGCAAACGTTTAATGTAGTTTACTAATTTGTAATAACTAAAAGTGTTGGCTGCTCTAACTGTCATTATTAAAAAAGCCCACATTTAGTAATGTGGGCTTGGTGTGCTACTAGTGATATCAACTACTTCTTTTTACCCTGAAGCACTTGCTTGTCTTCTTCCGTTAGCTCTCGGATGCGACGACTAATATCACGACGTTCTTTCGAGATTTCTGCGCTCTTGATGATGTGGTCATCAACGCGATCTTCATAATCAGCTTTCATGTTTTTGATGATGCCGACGATCTCATCAGGCGTCATATCTGGCTTGATGTAGTCCATCAGGTTCTCAAGAAGATCGACGCGCTTACGGTTGTCACGAACCTTTTTTTCATTATCAAGCAGTTCACGTTTTAGCTTATTCTTACGACGGGCCTGAGCTACAATTTCAAATACACCACTCATAGGTTTCTTTCCTATATTTACTTACCTTTAACTGTCTTCGATTAAAACACAACATTCCTGCCGATAACAGTCTTAAGATCAATCATTACAAGGCGTTGACGATTTTATCACCAATCTACTTATTAGGTGATTGAGCAAGGGCTATAGTTCAGGATATGATTTCGCTATTGATATCAACTAACACCGCACCACTATGCGAACTTCTGACATTATTATCCCTAAAATTGAGCCTGCTGAAGTGCCCCAGCGTTCGAGCAAAATCATCGAAGCTTACAGAAAAGAGCGTACTCGTCAGGAAGTGACGGAAGTCGAATTAAACCGTAGTAAAATCGTGATGATCGATGAAAACGGAAACATGAAAAAAGTTCCCATCCTTTCTGAACATTGATTTGGGAAGATTCAAATAAGGAAATAAAAATGAGCATAGAACTAAATCCTGTTGAAGCCCGTGTTATTGGCTGCCTGATTGAAAAAGAAGTCACTACACCTGATTACTACCCGTTAACTTTAAACAGCTTGACCAGCGCATGTAATCAGAAAAGCAACCGTGAGCCTGTTATGGCCTTAAGTGAATTGGATGTTCAAGAAGCAGTCGATAGCCTTATAGGGCGCAGGCTGGTTAGCGATGAAAGTGGATTTAATAGTCGTGCCAGCAAGTTTCAACATCGTTTTTGCAACACTGAATTTGGTGATTTGAAACTGACCAAGCAAGAGAAAGGTATTGTTTGCTGCATGCTTCTACGCGGCGCTCAGACGCCGGGTGAATTGAGAACGCGTACGAATCGATTGGCCGAATTTTCAGATGTTAAAGAAGTAGAAGCAATACTGGAACGGCTGGCTGCACGTGAAGAAGGTGCATTGGTCGTGAAACTGCCGCGTGAAGCCGGTAAGCGTGAATCACGTTATATGCATTTGTTTGGTGGTGACGTGGATGTAGAAGCTATGGCAGCGACAAGTGCTTCTACTGTTCAGCCAGCTGTTAACAGTGATCGTGTCGAGGCGCTTGAACAAGAAGTGGCGATGCTAAAATCGGAAATGGCAGAACTCCGTCAACTTGTCGAGCAACTAACCGCTTAATGTCTCAGCCAAAACAAACTGCAACGTGTTCGGATTGGTACGTTTATCTTATCCGGACGCGTTTGAATGCTTTGTATTGTGGTATTACTACAGATGTTGAGCGACGCTACTCTCAACATCAACTAGGTACCGGCGCCAAGGCGTTAAAGGGTAAAGGACCATTGACACTGGAATGGTCAGCTAAAGCGGGTCAAAATCGTTCAGTGGCTTCCCAAATAGAGTACCGCATCAAGAAGCTCACGAAATCTCAAAAGGAGCGGTTGATTTCTGGAAGCTCAACTCTGAGTGATTTTTTAGATATCGATCTACTCAATTAAATTCCCGTCGTTTTCTGAAATTTGTATTAACCTTGATTATGAGACGTCAAAAAGGTTGATATGGATATGAAACTATTAAGAAAAACGTCAATAGCAGTGGCGGCAGGTTTAATTTCTTTAACCGCTAGCGCAGCAACAGTCGTGCCAGATGGTCGTGGGAATGGGATGGGGAACACGGGAGTCACCACCGCTGATTATGTGTTAGCGCCTTTCTACAACCCCGCTTTGGTGGCTGTTTATCGAGATTCGGACACGTTTGGGATACTGCTTCCTGGTATTGGGGCTCGAATTCGAGATACAGACAAAACCCTTGAAACGGTTGATGATCTTCAGGATGCAATAAAGCAGTTTGAAAGCAACCCTTCTACACCAGGAATTGAAGCCACTATCAATGGTTACTTAGACCAACTTGCAGACGACAAGCCACTTGGTGTGAATGGCGGTGTCGTTGCTTCGGTTGCGTTACCTCTGAATGCTTTTTCAACAAATTTATTTTTGCGAGGCTATGCGGATGTGATCGCAAAAACAGATATTTCCAGCTCTTCCAATACCCAAACACGCTATGAAAACTCTCGCGTAGACATGATTGCATTCGGATACAGCGAGTTTGGTGTTGCTGTTGCAAAACGTATGACTCTTGCAGGACAAGATGTTTCACTCGGCATGTCACCAAAATTCCAGACGATGCGAACTTACAAACAAGCGCTGACGGTGGAAGATTTTGATTTGAGTGATTATGACCAAAGCGAAACCAAGGAAAACGCGTTTAATTTGGACCTCGGTGCCGTGTGGTTTTATGAACAATTCCGTGCTGGGATTGCAATCAAAGACTTGTTTTCACAAGAGCTTCAAACGCTTGATATAAGCGGCGTGAGTACTTATAAGCTTGATACTCAGGTGACAGTGTCAGGTGCTTATGCGCTGGATTATTTTGTCGCGACGGTTGACTGGGATTTGACTAAGCAGGAGCGATTTACTGACCAAAATGATGATACCCAATTCTTACGTTTTGGTATTGAAGGTAATGCTATGGGGTGGGCACAACTCAGAGCTGGTTATGAAATTGATTTGGAAGATACATTAGACAACTCAATTACAGCAGGCATTGGTATTAGCCCAGGTGATTTGGTTAGCCTAGACTTGGCGGGAAGTTATGCTGGTGATAACCAATATGGCATCTCAGGTAATTTGTCTTTTACGTTCTAGACTCAATTATGCATAATTAGCCTATTAATGTAAGTTGATGTTTTTAATAGGTTAATTTGTAACCACATAATCGACATAGTTGGGAATCAAATAGTAACCTTTAATAAATTAAAAACTAAAGTTAGCTAGGTATTCAAGAGGGCAAACAATGTTTAAAGCAACGCTGTTATCATTGGCGGTCGCTGTATCAGCGACAAGTCAGGCACACACTACACAAGTCCTCAATGGTTACTGGCAATACGACGAATATCTCGATTCCCATCCCGTACAGAAGCAGTTAACGGATGCGTTGTCTGAAACAGTAAGAAATTACCCAACTCCGATTTCGGCGAAGCAAGATAAGCCAGTTTCTATTGCTGTGGTTTATCCTGGGCAGCAGATTTCGGACTATTGGGTTCGAAATATCAAAGCTTTTGAAACTCGTTTAGAAAAGTTAGGAATCAGCTACAAGATAAACCAAGTTTTTACTCGGCCGAATCTCGATGTCAGACAGCAAAGTCTTTCGTTGCTTGAAGCGGTTCAAAATAAAGCTGACTACTTGATATTCACGCTTGACACGACTCGTCACCGCAAATTTATTGAACATGTTTTGAGTTCAACCGATACCAAGCTCATTCTGCAAAATATTACGACCCCTGTTAGAGCTTGGGACGATCAGCAACCCTTCATGTATGTGGGGTTCGATCACATCAAAGGCGCTCGAATTCTTGAGCAGTACTACAAAGACACCATCCCTAAAGAAAGCCGTTACTCGGTGCTTTACTTTTCTGAAGGTTACGTGAGTGATGCTCGTGGTGACACGTTCATTGAAGAGATGAGTCATCATGATTCGTACAAGCTATCTTCATCGTATTACACCACAGCAACTCGAGAATCTGGGTTTAATGCTGCGGTTAAAGCGATAGAGAAAGATCCAAGTATCTCCTTCATATATGCGTGCTCTACAGATGTTGCCTTAGGAGCTGTAGAAGCACTTAAATCGATGAAGAGAGAGGATATTCTTATTAATGGTTGGGGTGGTGGTAGCGCCGAGTTGGAGGCTATTTCTAAAGGCGATCTAGATGTTACAGCCATGAGAATGAATGATGACACTGGTATTGCTATGGCAGAAGCTATTAAGTGGGATCTTGAAGGTAAAGATGTGCCGCACGTCTACTCTGGTGACTTTGAAATAGTGACCAAAGCGGACAGCCCTTCAAAAGTTGAAAAATTAAAGCAGAGAGCGTTTAGGTACTCGGATCAATAATGGCATTGTTAACGCGGCGAGGCAGCAAAAGTCGTCTCGCCACATTACTTACCCGTTCTATATTCCTCACTATCGGTGTCTTATCGTTGGTGATGGTGTTCCAGAACTATCAAGTAAACCGCCAGGTCGTCTCCCAAGAGGTGGCGCGCTCAAAGCTGCAAACGCAAAGCCTAGTGCAGCAAATTTTCAACTTCCGACTTAAAGCCCTAGAAATCCAGCAAGACAGTTACAGTCGCAATGAATCTTTGATTGAGGCTTTTGCTGAATCAGACGTAAATGGATTGGATCGCTTTTTTAATGGCATTGATCAAGCCGCTCCAGAGTTGGCGCCTGATTTTCGTTTTATCACCGCAGAAACAGAAGTCGTCTGGGATGATTCTAATTACCAGTTCTATGGCATCTCACCCGATCAGCTTTCTCATTTAAGTGATGATATGACCACAGGTGGCAGTTGGCATTTATCACAAACTCCATCTTTGTTAGGTACGCGTTATCTGATGGTTCGTCGGGTGCCTATCATTAACATGGCTTCTGGCGAAGTACTGGGTTATCTCCACATTGGCGTTGTGATGAACAATAACTTTGCGTTGATCAATGCTCTATTGAGAGGTAGTAACGCAGATCAAATCCTGCTTTCTGTTGGCTCAGAAGTGATCGCGTCGAGCACCAAAGACAAAGATTTCCGGCACATCGAATGGCTTGAAGAGTCTGCGTTGGATTTCACCGCCAGTAAATACATGGTATCGAAGACAGACCTGACCATTAGCAATGTGGCAACCTTTCTATCGATTTACACCATTCAAGATAATCAATCTATCGTGATCCTTATGCGAAGCCACTATATATGGGTGGCAGTAGCAGGGTTACTTTTGGTTGTCATTGCGATTTATAGCCGCTTGTGGCTTGGAAAACGTGTATCGAAAGAACTCGCTAACTTAATGCGCTATACCGAAAGTACGGTCGAAATTAAAGATGCCAGTAAGTTTCCGGGCTCTCCGATTGAAGAATTTGATCAAATTGGTCAATCATTTGAACTGTCATTCCAACGTTTAAGCGAGCAAGAAAAGCAATTTGCTGATTTGTTCAATTTCTCCCTTTCTCCCATTACTCTTTGGGATGTGGAAGGAAAATTGATTAGAAGCAACCCAGCCGCAGAGCGCAGTTTTCGTGTAGAAATGGGGGATGAGGAAAATGATTATCAGCTTTTGGTTGAGAAGCTCGGGCCACATATCCGCATGTGTGCGAAAGGAGCAACGCTAACGGGTATTAATATTGCCATCAGAGAGAAAACTTATCGCTGGAACCTTTCCCCCATCTTTGTCGATAAGGGTATTAACAATATCATGGCGCAAGGTCAGGATGTGACCAGCTTTGTCGATGCTGAGATTCAAAGCCAAGCAGCAAGAAAAGAAGCTGAAGAATCTGCAAGAGTACGGGCGGATTTCTTAGCTAAGATGAGCCATGAATTGCGGACGCCACTTAACGGAATTTTAGGCGTTTCCCAGTTGCTTAAAGGGAAAATATCTAATACGGACGATATAGAGCATTTAGACGTACTGTGTAACAGCGGTGAACACCTGCTTGCGGTTTTGAATGACATCCTCGATTTTTCGAAGATTGAGCAGGGTAAGTTCCATATTCAATCTGCCGATTTCCGCTTGGTCGAATTGATAAGCGCTGTCGAGAAAATCTATACGCCATTGTGTGATGAAAAAGGTATTGGGTTTGTTGTTGAAACTAATGTCAGCAATAACACTTTCGCTCATAGTGATCAGGTCAGGTTGAATCAAATCTTGTTTAACTTGGTCAGTAACGCAATTAAGTTTACTCACGAAGGTGAGGTAACGGTGTCACTATTTTGTGATGGTGAAAGTCCAGAATCGCGCTTGAACATCAGCGTTAGAGATACGGGGATCGGCATTGAACGTGAGCGTATTTCTCATATCTTTGAACCTTTCGTGCAAGCCGAAGCGACGACAACGCGCGAATATGGCGGAAGTGGACTTGGTTTAGCGATAGTTCATAGTTTAGTCGAGATGCTAAATGGACAAATTGAGATTGAAAGTTCTATAGGCTGTGGGACTAAATTCAGCTTATCTGTACCGATTGAACTGACTGAGTCCGTTGAGCAGGTTGAAACCAGTACTTTCCTGATTGAGCCTGAGAATCTTTTTGATAGAACATTGAATGTTTTACTTGTCGAAGACAATCACACCAATGCATTTATTGCGAAGGCGTTCTGTGAAAAATATGGAATGGACGTGTCTTGGGTTCAGGATGGGCATAATGCTATCGATCATCTGAAGAAATCGGATAACGTCGATCTAATCTTGATGGATAATCAACTGCCAAATTTAGGTGGTATTGAAACGACTAAAATAATCCGCGAAGATTTGAAACTTGATATTCCTATCTTTGCCTGTACTGCTGACGGAATGCAAGACACCAAACGTGCGTTTTTGAGCGTTGGCGCCGACTATGTAATTGTCAAACCAATTAAAGAACTAGCTCTAAATCAGGCATTCATTCATTACAAAGAAGAATTTCTTACCAAGCTAGAAGAGTGTTGATAGCGCAGATTGCTCTAGCAACTCTTGCTTCAATTCATCAGACATTTCAATTTCCTCACTGAACTTTATGCCAAAGCGATGGCCTTTCTTTTCTTTCTGAATCCCGACAATAGTATATTTAAGGCGTTCTGGGATTAGCTCATTTAGCGGTGTGTCCAACTCTATATTGCTGCTTTTCGTTAATTCACACTCACCTGAAATAAAAAATGCGCATCCAGAAACTGAAAAATCGACCATAGCAGCTTTATAACTGATGGTGTTTGATTTGACTTCAATAGGAATGTCCAAAGCATACCTTTCATGCTCGCGTATAGGTTTAGAAGCGAAGTGCTGAGGCATACGAAGGAAAATCAGATGTCCGGGTGAACTGATTTGAGAAATGACAGAGGTCTTAAAGGCAACGATATGACCGAGTTTGGTATTCGTTATTCCCCTTATCACAATTCCTGCATTGTTTATTTTTCTCATGACAAGCGATTCTTTTGCTTTCTGAGGTAAATCAATGATGAGAAACTGATTAGTTTTACAGCCAATATAGTGGGTGTTAAACGGGTATTGATCGGCAGGGCCAAACTCAATGGTTGCAGAGAGTCGCATTCCGGGAATAAGTAATTTAACAAGTTCAGTTGCAGCGTCATTCACAGAGGGCATGGTCAAAACATCTTATTATTATTTGAACGATATCTTTTTAAATATACTCCCTTCATGAACAAGTGTAACTTCTGAAACTAAAAATGGGGGCTTAGCCCCCAGTTTGTTAGGCGCATTGTTCGTGGATACTGTATTCAGTTTCATCAAGGTAGCTCTCAATAGCTTGATAGCATTCTTGGTTGCATAATAGGTGAAGTTTGCTTCGGCGCTTTAAGACATCTTCAGCGTTGGTGCCAAGCTCATGCTTTACCAGATAGTCGATTTCTTTTTGATAGATTCCTGCAGAGAACTTGATACCAAGATCTTGCTCTGTGCTCACACCTTCTAGAAGCTGTTCAACGCGGCTGCCGTAAGCTCTTAGCCAGCGTAAGCGTGTTTCATTGTCTATAAACGGCACTTGCTTCGCCAATTGAGCTTCCATCTTTTCCCATGTGAAGTCTTCGCCACCAGGAAGTGGGGCGTTCTTTGTCCAAGACTCTTTCAAGTTGAAGTATGGAGAAAGATGCTGCATCGCAGATTCAGATAGCTTTCTGTAAGTTGTTAATTTACCGCCAAAGATGGAAAGTAAAGGTGCTTCTCCATCTTTATGATCCAGTGAGAGTGTGTAATCTCGAGTAATCGCCTGTGGTGAATCTGACTCATCATCACAAAGTGGTCTCACGCCACTAAAATCAGCAACAACATCATCGATCGTGATTTGTTTGCGGAAGTGCTGATTCGTCACATCGATCAGATATTGTTTCTCTTCTTCACTAATCGCGACTTTACGAGGGTCGCCTTTGTATTCGACATCTGTAGTTCCGATCATCGAGAACTTACCCAGGTAAGGAATGACAAACACAATACGGTTATCTTCATTTTGCATAATGTAAGCCTGCTCTTCATCATGAATTTTTGGAACGATGATATGAGAGCCTTTGATCAATCGAATACCGTAAGGGGAAGGCAGTTTAGTGTTCTCGGTGAGGAATTCTTTTACCCATGGACCCGTTGCGTTTACGAGCGCTTTCGCTTTCCTGAAAAACGTTTTACATGTACGTTGATCGTATAGCTCTACGTGCCAGATGCCTTCAATACGCTGAGCCTTAGTGACTTTACAATAGTTACTGACCTCGGCACCTAGTTCTTGAGCTTGGATGACGTTAAGGACAACCAATCGCGCATCATCGACCCAACAATCTGAGTATTCAAAGCCAACGTTCAGTTCAGGTAAGGTAACATTCTCATTATCTAGCTTAATCTTCTTACTGCTAGGCAGAGAGGTTCGTTTTCCCAAATGATCATATAGGAACAAACCTGCTCTGATCATCCAAGCAGGGCGAAGAAATGGTCGGTGAGGCAACCTAAAACGCATGGGAAAAGCGATGTGTGGTGCTTTAGCGAGTAAAACTTCACGTTCTGCTAAAGCTTCACCTACCAAGCGGAATTCATAATGTTCTAAATATCGAAGTCCACCATGAATCAATTTTGAACTGGCAGAAGAGGTCGCGCCAGCAAAATCTTGTGCTTCATATAGGCCGACTTTTAAGCCTCGACCTGCTGCGTCCACTGCGATACCGGCACCATTAATGCCACCTCCGACAACTATTAAGTCCAGCAATTCTTGTTCTTTTTGTTCTTTTAAGTAACTAACGGTCATCTTTTTGATTCCTAATGTTCGAACGAGCATTTGTTTTGAGCAATATAACCACATTATAATCACATGTGTTAGATTTTACCTCACTAAATATGATCTAGATCATTCTAATGAGTATGTTTCGAAAGTTAATCGAGTGTTTTTTTTGATTAAAAGAAAATTAAAGAACAAAAAAAGGCCCTCGATTTATCGAGGGCCTTAATTAACGAAAGAGTGAGCTAGGTGCTATCTTGCAAGCTTTTGATGAGCTCGTGAAAAGTGTCCGGCGCAAAATGCGCCAACAATTGAAAGTTCACCTGCGAGACATAGCACTGCAGCGACTTCCGCAAGGGCTTTTGCTTTTCCTGTACCTAACAGCCCCATCAGCTCCAGACAGGCTTTTTGGCTAGGCAAATGTGTTCCTCCACCCACGGTTCCAACCATCAAGTTTGGAAGAGTGACACACGCATATAACCCACCTTGTTTGTTCAACTCCATGCGAGTAATGCCGATTGCCGACTCAGATACACACGCAGCATCCTGACCACAGGCAATATATAGTGCGGCAAGTGCATTCGCATAATGAGCGTTTACACCAATAGAACCACTCAAAGCGGCGCCTGTTGTGGTCATCTGACCGAACTTAACCATTTGCTCGGGTGTGGTATGCAAGTACTTTTCGACCAGCTCTCTGGTTAGTTGAATTTCTGCTGTCACTTTTTTACCGCGAACATGACGTAGGGTGTGCGCATTTGGCTTCTTGTCGCCAGAGAGGTTGCCATCAAGGAAGGCATCTTGAGGCGAGATAGGGGAGTGATCCAATATGTAATTGAAGACTTCATTGGTTGCGATTGTCACCATGTTCTGGCCAGAAGCGTCACCAGTATGAAACTCAAAAATTAGATAGACATGGTTACCTTCAATATTGATGTTAATGTCGTGCAACTGACCATGTGAGGTGGTCGATTCTGCCACTTGCTTGAAATGGTCATATTGGGTGACAACCCATGCTACGAACTGACCAGCGTCTGCAAGGTTTTGAAACTCAAACACAGGAGTTCGGGTGACTCCTTCGTTTAAAAGCATTGCGCTAGCGCCTCCCGCTGCAGTAATTAATTGTGAGCCTCGATTATAGGAGGCGACCAAAGCAGCTTCGGTTGTCGCGAGTGGGATAAAGTAATCGCCATTGGCATGCAAGCCATTGACTCGTAGAGGGCCAGCAAGACCAACGGGTAGTTTCACTGTACCGATAAAGTGTTCGATGTTCTTATTGTAGAGCTCAGCTTGCTGCTCGGTTACTGGGTCGAGCAGCGCGTCACGATCAGTCAACGGACTGAGCTTATCCCAACGTTTAGCCAAATTTTTCTCAGAGATATAAGGGCTTGGTGTTAACCGCAAAGCGGGCCTCTCAAAATGGGGGCTCATTAGTTGTTCAAGTTGTTCGGATTGTGGCCCTTGATTGAAGACTGGATTATTGTCATGGTGAGACAAGTTTAGTTTGGGCATAGCGAAAACAGACATTAAAATTATCAGTGGATTCTAACGACTCTGAACGGGAAGACAATATCTTGTTTACCTATTGGTACAAATTTCCAGCTACACGTGTACGTCGAGTAACGTACCAATCATTTCTTGATCACGTTGTAGCATATTTGTCCCAATGCGGCTGTATTGCTCGGCTTGAGTCAGTTTGAGCATGGGTTCGATGTCGGAGGGTTCTGGTTGTTTGAATTCAACTTTATTGAACTGATAGGATTCGTCTTTTTGAATAGGGTTGGGTTTGTGGACTTGATTGATCTCACGCGCAGCTTCGTCAGCCATTTTTGATGACTGTTCGATCAGTTGATAACCTGGCTGAACTGAGGAAACTGACATGGACACCCCCTGTATAACTTAAGCTTAAGGTGTGTTTGCGTTTTCAGCAAGTTGTGCTAAGAAAAGAGGCTAGAGATGAGCTTCTGCTCTTCATCCGTTACCAAAACAGGTCGTGAGCCTTCTAGTGTTTCTGTTATCTCGCCCTTTAGTGCACGCAATTGCTGAGGGCTTAAATTTTTTATCTGTTCTTTGAACAGTTCAAACTGTTTAGGGTTCATATTAGGCTGCCTCCGAATCAATCCAGTTTTCTGGTTCGAAAAGCAAGAGATGTTTCCTTTCATCTTCTTACTCCCGTAAGAATTATCTGACTCCAGTTTATGGAATAGAGGTGAAGTTTTGTCCGGATAATGTCAGGTAGTGTTAGAGAAAGGTGAAGGAGACCGCAACGCGGCCCCTTATAATTAGTGCTTTTTATCGATAGTATCTGATTGATTTACGCGCACTGCGAACTTGCTTGCTAATGAGTGTAATTCAGGCAGCATTCTGTATATAAGGTACAACTGCTGTAAGACCATTTTAACGGAATTATCATCTTCTTCACGCCATTCAGCCAACCTTGCCTCCATTGCTGGATCATCGATGTCACTGGTATCGCAGGTATCACAATGGTCGTTCAACTGATTAAACAAAATGTCCAAATGGTGGTGGATAACCCGATGCGCATCGAGTACGAGCTTATGCGTGTCCTCGTCGTTAATTCTCGTTCTATGAGCACCTAACGCAGAGATGTAACTGAGTAGCGCGTGGCTTAAGGTTAAGAAACGAAAGCTTTCATCTACCGCTGAACGATACCGACCTGGCTCAGCGAGCATGGAACTGATCGCGTTAGTCAGATTAGCGTCATGGTTATGGGCACTTCGCCGCGCGATTCGATAGGTGAGACTGTCTTTCTTACCTATCCGGTATTGACCAATGATCTGTGCAAGGTAGCTTCGATTTGCTTGAATCGTATCTGCCATCACAGTGTGGAGCCGTTTTGACTGCCAATCTGGCAAAATTAGAGCGACGGCAACTACTGCCAAAGCGCAGCCAATAATCGTATCGGCCAAGCGTGGTAGAACGACGGCATAGCCTTCTCCAAGTTGGTGGAAGCAGAATAAGACCAACACAGTGATAAAGCCTGTAGCGTAACCGTAATTTGCCAATCGGAAAGCAAAGAAGGCAACACCGGATACGACAATAAAGACCAGTTGGCTCTCTTGAGAGGGGAAAAACGTTAATAACGGTACACCAATCAATAAGCCCGCAATGGTGCCTAATACTCTAGCGACTAGCTTCTGTCGTGTGGCACTGTAGTTAGGCTGACAGACGAACAAGGTCGTCAGTAGGATCCAATAACCTCTTTCGATACCGAAAGCCTGAATGATTCCATAGCCAGCGGTCAGAGCGATAGACATCCTGATTGCGTGACGAAACAACATCGAATCTTTGTTTAGATTGGATGTAATACGTAGCCACATCGCTTTAAGTGTATGAGCCTCTGTATCATCAAGCACATCCTCTTCCAACGCACTTGCATCGGGGTTACTGATGTTGCTGAGTTGCTTTTCTACCGTCGCAAGGTTATTGAACAGGTAATTGAGTTGGTTAAGAAGGGATTTCCACTGGGGATTATTTTGTTCCTGTAGATGAGTAAGCGAGCTCATTAACTCATCTAATGCAACGACGGAGTCCTCGCTGTGTTGATACTCTTTTCCTAACCGAATGGCCTGAGCAATGTTTCGACACGCTTGAGCTTGGGTTTCCAGTAAATGTTTAAACCTGAATAAAACGTCCGAACGCCCAAAGTGCTCAGCCAACTCCTGATAACGGTAATGGCTGGAACTGACTCGTTCGTGAATATCTTGTGCGAGGAAATAAATATTGAGAAATCGGTCGCTTGCGCCATCCACATGACCTCGTTTTGAACGGCTGAGCAATGTGGCTTTACACAGGTTTAATGCTGTAACCGTGGCTGCGTTGAGTGTTGCTTCTTTAATCCGGAAAGGCTGAGGCTCTAGATTGGTAACAGGGTGGAATAACTGGCTTCTAGATTCGAGGTAGTTAGCTAGTTGAAGAAAAACGGCCGCTAGGCTTTGTTGAACGGGCTGCATAGGCCATAACGCTGACCAAACTATCGACATAAAGAAATACCACGCCGCGCCTGAAAGTAACATTATGGGCTGTAGCCATATGTTGGTGCTTTCATGAGCGCCTAACATCGTGTAAATGGCGATAAGCAGCGACCCTAACGCGATACTGGCGTATCTAGGGCCGATTGCTCCTAGCATGATAAAACCAAAAGTAGACGCAAATAATCCGGCTGCGAATAGAATGGGAGTTTCAAACAGCAACTCGATAGAAAACGATGCAATAGCGAAACAAGCCAGCGTCAACACAATAGATTTGAGTCGGCCTGTGAAATTGTCATCGCTTTCAGCCAGTGCTGCTGCGATCACGCCTAAAATAAGCGGGATGATGTAGGCATCAATAGGGTAGTACCAGCTAGGAATGACGACGCCCAACAGAGTCACCAGAATGAGCAGGCTGTAGTTAATGGTCTTGTTTACCCAAAAAAGGCGGAGCTGACTGAAAAATTGCACGTTATCGATTCTTAGAGTTGCTTGATACTGACTATTGTACCTAATAGTCAATGGTAAACTTCTGATACAGATAAAGAAACAAGTCTGTTTGATTACCTTTTCTACACCGTGAGCTTAGCAGTAGATATTGACAGGATCTTTTCATTCTTCAATCCGGTTGAGTTATGATGTCGGCAATTGAATTCAAGGACAAAACAAGAATGCAGCTAATCGCCAATAAGACTGCACAATATCTTATTCAAAATGAATATCATCAGGTTTCTCTAGAATCTGATTTTCTCGTATTAAGCTCTCGGGGTAGCGAAGAACGCATTCCTTTTAATGTTTGGAACGGCAAAGTTAAACTTAAGCGTGGCCTTTTCTGGGGAGGTCTGCAATTCTTTGCGCACCCAGAAGAGGGAAAACAGCAGTCCTGGTTAATTCAGGGATTGCCATGGGAGCGTTGCCGCGACTTTGCCCGATTAGCGGTGGCTTCCTATCAGAAGTGGCACCACCATCAGTGCGTTCAACTCAATAAGTTTTTACCTGAATGGGAAATGGAAGTGCGTGGTTTTGAACGCCAGCCTGCGTTTTTAACCCATTCCACGGTCAATGCATGGCTTGAAAAGATAAATCGCGACTTTTTAACCATGGATATGACGCTTGAAGATGCGCTTTTGCGAATGCCGGATCGTATGTCTGAGATTTTACCTTGGATTGATGACACCGATGAGGTGATGGCTACACGAAACCAACGTTGGATGGTCACTGAGTTAGAAAACTGGAAAGTACTCTTTTCACAAATCGAGTCTTCGCCATTGAATTTGTCTCAACAACAAGCTGTCTTACTTAACGATGACAACAACTTGGTACTGGCAGGGGCAGGATCAGGTAAAACCAGTGTTTTAACAGCACGTGTCGCCTATTTGTTGCAAAGTCACTTGGCGCAAGCTGAAGACATTCTTATGTTAGCTTTCGGCCGCGATGCAGCAGAAGAGATGAAACAACGTCTCGAAAACAAAATCGGGCTTAGCGCTGAACAAGTGACAGTAAACACATTCCACCAACTTGGTCTTAAGATTCTAAATCAGGTTGAAAAAGATCCAGTCACTATTTCTCCCATTGCCTTGGATGACAACCTAAAAAATGCATGGTGCGTAGATTGGCTTAAAAAGCATTGGATGACACCTACCGCTTTCAAACGTTGGCAAAAACATCTACAAAAATGGCCAATAGCCTATTTAGCGGGTGATGATGAGCTTGGTAGTCACGTTGAAAACCCTAAGCTGATCGCTTGGCTAAATAAACAATTGAATCAGCTATCGGCGATGGGCTGTACGAAAAAAGAAATTCAACAAAGGCTGGTGGATCACAACGATTATACTCGCCTGAATAGTGAGCTTGCGTTGGTGTGGCCTTGTTATCAAGCGTGGCTGGATATGCTTAAGTCGGAAGGTCATATTGATTTCAATATTATGATCACTAAAGCGACACAGCACGTGATGAAAGGTAAGTTCAAGGCACCTTGGAAGTACATCATGATAGATGAGTATCAGGACATCTCACCTCAGCGGTTGGCGTTGGTAGAAGCGATATGTCAACAGAAGGATGAGCGCAACTGTGTACTATTTGCAGTGGGGGACGACTGGCAGTCTATTTATGAATTTGCAGGCGCGGATGTTGATTTGACGACAGGATTTGCAGAACGCTTCCCACATTCTACGATCCATCATCTTGATACGACCTACCGCTTCAACAATCAGATTGGGGAAGTGGCAAACCAATTTGTTCAGCAGAACCCAGCACAGCTCGAAAAAGTGTTGCAGAGCCACAAAGAGCAGAAGGCGAAAGCTGTAACGCTGGCACCGAGTAACACTGTTGAGAAAATATTGGACGAACTCAACCGAAAAGCTAAAAGTACGCAAACTGTATTGCTTCTCGGGAGAAATCATTATCACAAACCGGAGCTTCTTTCTGAATGGCAGAAACAGTTCGCTTTGCTCTCGATTGAATTTATGACCTGTCATGCGAGTAAAGGCAAAGAAGCGGATTTTGTTATTGTTCTGTCTGTGGATGAAGGGCAGTTTCCTGCACGGGTTAAAGCGCTTCATATTGATGGAGCCTTGACTCAGTCTGAAGATACGTTCCCTTATGCTGAAGAACGCCGACTGTTTTATGTTGCTCTGACGCGAGCGAAGAAAAAAGTTTGGATAACTTATACAGGTTCAGGCTCGAGTTTTGTCAAAGAGCTTACTGAACAAGATTATCCGGTAATAGTTAAGAAATAGGGAGTTAGATTAAGTATGAGTGGCCAGTTCTGCATTACGCTAACGACAACAAATAATGATGAAACCACACAGAAAATCATCAACTCAGTATTGAAGAAAGAACTGGCGGCCTGCATTCAGACCATGCCAGTCAATAGCCATTATATCTGGGAAGGTGAAGTGTGCTGTGACAACGAAACCCTGTTGATCATCAAAACCAAAAAAGCCTGCTATGCGGAACTTGAACAAGTGATCGTTTCCAATCATGACTATGAGGTACCTCAAGTTGTTCAAGTTCCGTTTACTGAAGGGTTTAATCCTTACCTTGCTTGGATTGAAGAAAACACCCGCTGCTGAGACACTAGCAAGCTCAGAGCAGTAAGTGCCCCCAGCGTATCCATAAGCATGTCTTTTTGTGCATCCCAAATATCACCTTGAGACCCTAAAAACGCGATGCCTTCGTCGCCTCCCGCGAGGGCAGCGTACCACCACTCAACAATTTCATAGCCTGCAGCCAGAGACATGATCGCAAATAGAGCAAAAGCGATTGCTAGCTTTTTACTCATTAACTGTTTTTTGATCAAGTATTCGGCGATAGGGTAGGCGTACAAACCGATAGAGAAGTGCGCCACACGATCAAAGTTGTTTCTTTCTGAACCGATTAAGTTGTTAAACCAGTCAAATGGTACTTCGGCAAATGTGTATTTGGCACCGATGGTGTGCAATGTAAGCCAGATAAACATCAGGCAGTATGCGGTATTAGAAAACTGAAACTGACGCGATACAAGCCATATAAGTACCAGAATACCAATCGCTGGAATGATTTCAGCTATCCATACTGCGCGTGAAGAAGGCTCGAAAGCGGAAAACAAAAAGACCAGAGCGTAAGAAGCCGTTAAACCACTTAAAAGCGAAAATGAAGACCTGTTGTTTGAGTTCATTGAAAGGTTCCCTGAATACATTTCTATATATCATGCCACTTAATAAAACGGTGTTCAATTGTTCATTTGAACGTTTTCGTCAACTAATAATTAACTATTTATGTTGAAACGCGTAAACATCGCACATTTAACGCTCAAACTGTCTGTTTCATTTCATCAAAGTTTGATTTACCTATATGTCACACTTAAAATTGCCGCTCCAACTATTAAATAACTACTCAAAGTAAAGCCATGAAACTGGAAACTGTCGATTATCTAGCTGAAGATGCTGCTCAGCAATTTGTTACCTCACTGCGTGAGACTGGATTCGGTGTATTGAAAAACCACCCGATTCCTAAAGAGCTTGTAGAGTCTATCTATGAGAACTGGTATCAGTTCTTTATGACTGAGCGCAAGAACGAGTTTACTTATAATGTTGAAACTCAAGACGGTTACTTCCCACCTTCAGTTTCTGAAGTTGCAAAAGGGCATACAGTTAAGGATATTAAAGAATATTTCCATGTATATCCTTGGGGTCAAATGCCAGAAGAGCTTAAAGAACAGATCATGGATTACTATGATCGTGCCAACAAGTTCGCTCAAGAACTATTAGGCTGGGTTGAAGCTTATGCACCAAAAGATGTGCAGGAGAAATTCTCTGTTGCTCTATCTGAAATGATCAATGGTAGTGACAAAACGCTACTTCGTATTCTTCATTACCCACCAATGACAGGTGACGAGGAACCAGGTGCAATCCGTGCAGCTGCGCATGAAGATATTAACCTTCTAACGGTTCTTCCAGCAGCGAACGAACCAGGTCTCCAGGTTAAAGGTAAAGATGGTAACTGGATTGATGTACCTTGTGACTTTGGTAACTTGATCATCAACATCGGTGACATGCTTCAAGAAGCATCTGGTGGCTATTTCCCATCAACAACACACCGTGTTATCAACCCTACAGGTGAACGTCAGGAAACATCACGCATTTCATTGCCACTGTTCCTGCACCCGAAACCAGAAGTTGTTCTTTCAGAGCGCCATACAGCAGGCAGCTACCTGATGGAGCGGCTACGTGAGCTAGGTGTTATCTAACTACGAATTTCCAAGAAAGAGCCAGCAAATGCTGGCTCTTTTTTTGGGTGATGATCGTCAATTCTGAGATAATCTCTCGACAAATGGGCCATTTTGCATTTTCATTAAAAATAAACCCGTCGTAGAGTGGATATGAACGAACATCAGGAAGTCGCGGCCCAGTTCCAGCAGTATATGGAGAATCCTTTGCTGTGGCCTATTATGGAAGTTCTCAGAAAACAGCCTTCAGGATGGAAAGTTCATACACTATCTTCCCATCTCAGCGAGCTAGAGCTACTGCCAGTGCTAGATGGTTCGCCCGAGAAAGACCTCTTCAAGCGTAATTTTCTTATTATGAATGCATTGTACCAATTGCAAGAAACCTTGTACCCGGACAACTGGCTACAGGTGCAAGCGATGGATATCGTGCTGATGCCTCAATCTAGAGTCTTTGGACATGAAGTTGATCATGAAGATCCTTTGCGTGATTATTATCTCGATTGGCACAATTACGAAGCAGAAGAGGGGGAAGTTAAGAGGCTGCTGAATGAGTTCTGGACTCGTTATCGTGAATTTGTTGGCAGTACTAACGGCGGTAACATGGATCGAGCGAAAGCGTTGTCGTTGTTTAAACTTCCACACGACGCAAGCCCAACTGAAATCCGCAAGACTTGGCGTAAACTGGCGCTGAAATGGCACCCTGATAGAGAAAACGGAAATAGTGATCGTTTCCGCGTACTGTGCGAAGCTTGGCATGTATTAAGACATTGAAAAAAGCGCCTTATTGAATAAGGCGCTTTTTGGTTAATTTGCTGATTTGAACTGCGATTTTCTCATTCGGTTCAATGCTGCCATTGCATCTATAGTGCGAGGTTTGGCCAAGTCACCCTGATTTGGCATGTTCTTAGACCAATCACCCTCAAGCATTTGCTGTATTTCCTTAGCTGGATTGTTCGACCAGCCTGGCAATTGTGCTAGCTGAAACCACAACCAACCGATGGCGTTGATTTCAGAACTAGACTCCAGTTGTTCCAGCGCAGACAGGTCGGTAAATTCTTTACCAAATCGTAATGAGTCGACGCCCTTCGCTGAAACGCGGAATTTTCCGTCGGCGAGAATTTTTTGTAGAGCAGCTCGATTCAAAGATCTTGGTCGGAATGTGCTGAGCTCACTTTCACACTCGTTGTTTCGTTCTGTAGGGTGTTGTTTTACAACTTGTTGTGCTTTTTCCGTTACATCGACGGCTTGATAATCGTGCATTTGAATCACAGTATCAGCCACGTCTAGATAATCGCCGGAACCACCCATGACAATAACCGTTGAAACTTCAAGTTCGTTACGCAGCTGGCCAATGCGGTCAACTAAAGGCGTGATCGGCTCGTCGCCCTTACTAACCAATGCCTGCATGCGCTCATCTCGGATCATGAAGTTTGTAGCGGACGTGTCTTCGTCAATCAGAATACCTTGAACGCCAGCCTCAATTGATTCCTGTAGCCAAGCCGCCTGAGAGGTTGAGCCTGATGCATCTTGCGTTGTGAAATCTTCGGTATCACGTTGCATTGGAAGATGATTGATATAGTTAGAAAGGTTGAGGCTATGTACACATCGGCCGTCTTCTGCCCGAATCTTCATCGCATTTAGATTCGTTACAATGCGTTCACGGCCATCACCTGGAATATGGTTGTAAATGGAACGCTCTATGGCATTCAGAAGAGTAGACTTACCGTGGAATCCACCACCCACAATCAAAGTGATGCCTTTACGGATGCCTAAACCAGTGATTTCGCCTTGGTTTGGTGTTGCGATAGTCACCTGCAAAGACTCTGGTGCAGCCAGTGCGACCGCGTCTTTCATGGGTAAATCACAGTTACCAGCCACTCGAGGTAGAACAGAACCATTACCAACGAACGCAAGCAAGTTATACTCATCTAACTTACTGCGAATGAATTCTTGGTCTTCAACGATTTGACAGTGGTGCACCAGTGCTTCTTTATCCAGTTCACGCTCTAATGTGGCACGACGTACAAACTTAGGTAAGTGGAAGGTCAGGATGTTGTTCGTCTTTTTACCTAATACCGACCGGCCTTCAGCAGGAAGATTAACGCGGAATCGAAGTTCGATACCTTCGTCTGTGAACAAGACAGACGTGCTATCCATGACCGTCTGACCAGTTAGAGCAATACTAACGCTGTTTTCTTGCTTAGCGAATTCAGCAAAACTACGTGCAATGAAATCACGTGCAGCCACTTGATAGGCGTCGGACGTTTCGCGTAGCCACTGTAGACCGGTTAGTGACCATGGTCTAACCGCTCTCACTCGTGACGCTGAAGCATAAGGGTCTGCCTGAACATAGTCGATGAAAAAGGTGTAATCGCCGAAGTCATATTGACCTTTTATCTGCTGATAAGCGCGATAGTTTTGTTTTTCGATTTTTTTGAGCGTGGCGGTTAACTGATCCATAAGGCATTCACAAGCGAGATAAAATAAAGGCGAGGATTATAAGAATCGCTCGCCACAGAGTAAAGGATTAAGCTACTGATAGGTAATGTTTGTATTCCCTGGGTAGTTTTGTCTCAGCAGGCCGGTTTCAAATTCATCGCATGGCATCGGTTTACCGTAAAAGTAGCCCTGACCATATTCACAGCCTTCACTAATAATGAAGTCTTCATGTGTTTCACTTTCAATACCTTCAACAGTTACAATTAAATTTAGCTTCTTAGCAACGTGAATGATTGAGCGCACAATCTCTTTGTCTTCTTCACTTTCATCCAGTTGTTGGACAAAGCTTTTGTCCACTTTGATAGCATCAAAGGGAAATTTTTTCAGATAATTGAACGAAGAATAACCAGTTCCGAAGTCATCAAGTGACAATGTCACTCCAAGATTGTTTAATGCAATCAGAGTATTACGAGCCGTGACTTCATCAGCAATCAAACCACTTTCAGTTACTTCCAGTTCCAGAAATTTAGCTGGTAATTGATACGCATTGAGCAAATCTTCAATCTGCTCGATAAAGTGAGGGTTTTTCAACTGGATGGCCGATATGTTCACGGCGATTTTAAAATCGTCAACATACTCGGCCCATTCGGCTGCTTTTTGAATGGCTGCACGTAAAACAAAGCTACCAACTTCAAAAATGAGCCCATTCTGTTCAGCCATATGAATGAGCGTTTCATTAGAGATATCGCCGAGGATAGGATGGCGCCAACGCAAAAGTGCCTCAGCGCCTGTCCATTTATGCGTAGTTGGTGACACTTTAGGTTGGAAGTAGAGCAACAAGTCATCGTTACGAACCGCTTGAAGTAAATAGCTTTCCATCTGATTGATATGTTTCTGTATGTCGGCGATGGCTTGCGAGTAATAGCTAAACTTATGCCCCGAGTCTTTGCATGATTGCATCGCTTCAGAAGCGTATTTAAGTAAGCTTTTGGGGCAGAGTGTATCGTTTGTAGTGCTGATACCGATGTACGCATTGAGATGAAGTTTGTCGCCGTCAATATCAAACTCAGATTGACTCACCTCAACCAATTGGTGGCTGATCGAGTTTAAGTCGCTTTCGAGTTGAGACGATTCAAGTAGAAGCACTAGGTCGGTGGAAGTGGGACGAGCGGTCAGAAGTTGATACTGACTTAAATCGCCCAGCCTTTTACTATATTGGACTAAAACAGTCTCCCACGAGCTGTAGCCATATTTCGACTGAATCCTTCGACCATTTGTAAAGCCGATATGAATGGCCGCGGCTTGTAGTGAAGGACTGACACCTACATCTTTAATGAAGTGTTCCGCTTCGTGTTCAAGGGCGGAACGATTTAAAAATCCAGTGCCCAAATCGTGCCTCTGCTGATAACGGATCTTTTGTTCAGCGGCACGTCGTTTGTCTATTTCTTGGTTCAAAGAATAGTTGAGATCGACAAGATCCTGCGTGCGAGTGTGGACTCTGGATTTGAGCTCTAAGTTGAGGTGTTTGAGCTTTTCATTTTGATATAAAGTTTTTAGCTGTGATTCTATGGAGTCTCGAAAGCTCTCAATCAACTGTTGATAAGTTTCGGAAAAATGATTTTCCTTGTTATCAAGCACACAGATTGTGCCGAACGTATCTCCATTCGGCCAGTTGATCGGAACGCCACAATAAGCCAGCATACCAAATTTAATATCTGGATTATCTTGCCATTGAGGATCAATTTCGGCGTTCGGAACAATGAGTTGGCTCTGCTTATTAACCACGGTTTCACAATACAACCCTTGTCCCAAGGTTTCTGAGTCACCGACGCGATAAGGGTGTTGCCCGTTGTTGTTTGATGAGTACACTTCGATATGTTTAGGGTAAATACGCATAACTAATGCAGCAGGCACCGACACAATCTCAGCAAGCAGGTCGACAATATTTTGCCAACCACTGGTCATTTCGTCTGGAATGACCAAATTCGAAGTATTTATTTTTGACATACATTTTTTATCCCTGGCAGCTTCGCCTTCTAACCGGGCAATCCTAGCCCTTATGTTAATAATAGTCGCTATTTAGTCGGAAGCAGGAGAAGGGGCATGCTTGGGAGACAACCTTCGTTCTTATTATTAAGAAAGGCAGATGCTACGTTTAAAAAAGCGCCCTGTCAGTAAGGCAGGGCGCTTGTTGTACTAGTGTTTCAAAATTAAGACTCTCTTCAAGAGCATACGGCTAGTTGTTAAAACTCACTCAAATCAACGGGTTTGGTATAGTCAATTTCGCTGAATCCGAATCCGTTAAGTTTTAAGAACTCTGATTTAAAGCCTGAATAGTCACCTAGCTCTTTAAAGTTTTCAGCATTCATAAGTTCAAGAATGTCGATAACTTGTTGCTGGGTATCAGGATTAAGCTCCCAGTCATCCATTCGGATCAAACGTTCACTATCTAGAGGTACCGAATTGTGATTGTAGAGCTTGTCACTGAACAAACGCTGCATTTGCTCGACGCAGCCTTCATGGGTGCCTTTTCGTTTCATTACTTGATACAAAGCTAGAATGTAAGGTGTTAATCCCGGAATAAAGACGCTCGCTTTGGTGACTAGCGCTTTACACACTGTCGCATAAGCACCCCCGCTGAAGTTTGCCATTTTGAGGTTTAAAGAGTGGCTCGTCTGATGCAAGTCAATTTTGGCTCGTCCAAGTGTGCCATCAAGATAGATAGGGTGGGTTGCTTTTGGACCTATATATGAGAAGGCAATGGTTTTGCATCCTTGAGCGATCGATTCGGAGTTAATGAGAGTGTCTATCCACATCTCCCAGTCTTCGCCTCCCATCACTTTTCGTGTGGACTCTGCTTCTTCTTCTGTAGCAGATGTAAGTGTTGTTTCAATCCATTGGTCGTGTTCGAGGGAAATGGACGCACCTGAAACGCTTTGACCGATAGGTTTAATTGTCGAGCGCCAGACATCTTGGCAATCGGGTTTAAGCCTCATGCCGCTTGCAACACTATAAATAACTAAATCCACTTCGCCTTCAAAATAGGTTTCAATGGCTTCTACAACTTCCGATTTTGTTTGTGCTGAAAAAGCGTCACCTTGAATATTGATCGCTAAACGGCCTTCTTTTTGTGCGTGCTTTTTGAAAAAGGCGTTATTGAAATAGCCTGCAGAACCCACCGACTTCTCAGATGGCTCGCGTTCAAATGAAACCGAAATGGTATCCGCCTCTGCGCCTCCGAACGTCAACGCAATACGTGACGCGAGGCCGAGGCCCGACGAACCACCGATTATGAGTACGCGTTTAGGGCCGTTTTTGATCGGCTTGGCCTGGCTTGCGTATTCAATTTGTTGGAGAACAGATTGCTCGCATCCTAATGGGTGGGCAGAGCGAGCAATCACGCCGTCGATGACTGGTTCAATGATCATGGAAACATCCTTTTCAATACGGAGTTTCGCAACATTAACGTAAAGCTAGGTAAAGTTTATTGAGCTAGACCAATTAGAGGTGATTAATTAGCTCACTGGCAACGAATTCTGCTATCCAAGGTTGAGCGCTTGCTTTTGGATGGAGGCCATCGTCCATCATCCACTCAGGTTTGGTAATGACACCTTCGAGGAAAAATGGCAGTAACGGGACGTTAAGCTGCTTTGCTGTTTCTGGGTAAAGCGCAGAAAATGCCTGAGTGTAGCGTTTCCCGTAGTTAGGTAGCACGTGTATCTGCATCAATAATGGCTCTGACCCAGCGTCACGTACCATACTGATCAGTTGAGTCAGGTTGCGCTGAATCAGGTTTGGTGGGAAACCTCGTAAGCCATCGTTTGCACCTAACTCAATCAGTACTGAATCAGGTTGATGTTTTTTTAACAATTCAGGCAAACGTGCTAAGCCGTTACCTGTTGTGTCACCCGAAATACTGCCGTTAATGACAGTCAGGTTTTTACCTTTCTTGGACATTACATCAGGTAATAATGTAGGCCATGCTTTTTCAATTGGCATCTGATAGCCTGCACTTAGGCTATCACCTAAAATCAAGAGCTTGGTCGCACTTGCTGGGTTAACGAAGAAAAGAACAAATACAAAGGAAAGTAATCGAAACATGCATGCATCCGTAATTAAAGCTGAATCACTATCCAAAGTAGTCTCTACTAATCAGGAACAATTAACAATCCTGGAAAATGTAAATCTTGACATCAAGGAAGGCGAGAGTATTGCCATCGTGGGTACTTCCGGGGCGGGTAAGTCGACGTTAATGACCTTGCTAGCGGGTCTCGATACCCCAAGTTCGGGTGACGTGCATTTACTGGGTAAAACGCTGAATACATTGAGTGATGAAGAGCGCGCAGCTATTCGAAGCGAATCCGTTGGTTTTGTATTTCAGAGCTTTTTGTTGATCCCAAGCCTTAGTGCATTAGAAAACGTGACCTTACCTTGCTTATTGAAAGGTGAAAACGAAGATGTTGAGCGTGCTAAAGCCTTGTTAGCATCGGTTGGTTTAGAACATCGAATTCATCATTCGCCATCACAATTGTCTGGTGGTGAGCAGCAGCGTGTGGCTCTTGCCCGTGCATTTATGGTTCAGCCTAAAGTATTGTTTGCCGACGAACCAACCGGTAATTTAGATCAGCAAACAGCAGCCAAAGTAGTAGAACTGCTTTTCGAGCTGAATAAACAGCACGGGACGACTTTAGTGTTAGTCACGCATGATATGAAGCTTGCAGAACTGTGTGATCGCCGTGTTCATATTCAGGCGGGACATCTGGAGGAATCGTGATGGGAACGACCAATTCTCCAACCCTAAATCGACGACTCTTTTCTTGGAGTCTAAGTGAAATTAGACATGGTCAGCTCTGGCCAGTTTCCATTGCTTTGACTTTGATCATCGCCTGTATTTTTGCGCTAACGGCCCTCGCAGAACGAATGGAACAGGTTGTCGTTAAGCAGGGAAAGGAGGCGTTGACGGCTGACACGGTTTTTGCGACAGCTAATCCAATTCCCGATACGCTCTACAAAGCTACCAATGACGCAGGGCTCGTAACTTCAACTCAAACTCGCTTTGCAACCATGGCGTTTAGCGATCAGAGTATGAAACTGATTACGGTGAAATCCGTCGACAGTGCTTATCCGTTGCGTGGTGAGATGGTGCTGTCAGATGACCAACAAGAGTTCAACACTGTTAAGCCTGGAGAGTTATGGCTTGATGAACGACTTTTCTCTCAATTGGATGTTACCATTGGTGACAGTGTCACTGTTGGTGATGCTGACTTTACCGTTACTGGACGTATTATTGAAGAGCCCGGCTTAAGCTTTAATCCTTTCCAGCAGATGCCCTCAGCATTTATCCATAATTCTGATTTAGACAAGACCGGTGCAGTTCAGTTAGGAAGTCGAGTCCGTTTTAGCTTATTTATTAATGGTGAAGAATCCGACATTGAGCAGGTCAAACAGTCAATTGAACTGACTCCTAGTGACCGATGGCGTGATCAAAATAGCGCTAGTCGAACCAACGAAGTGTTTCAGCGCACTGAACAATACCTTTCCTTGACGGTGGCGATTGTTGTCATCATGGCAGCAACTACTTTAGTTTTGACCTGCCAGCATTATGTGGCGACACGTCGGAAAACGATCTCAATGCTTAAAAGCCTAGGCGCAAGTAAGCGATGGATCAGCCGTTGGCTAGGTATGCAGGTAGTGATCTTGCTAACCAGTGCATCTGTTATCGGAGTCATAATTGGTATCGCGTTAGAATACCTGCTTCGCATACCGCTTGTGGATTTGCTACCCAATCCTCTACCGAGTTATGGGTTGCAACCTGCATTTCTATCTATTATCACCAGTATTCTAATCGCTGTCCCTGCATTGGGTATTCCTCTGCTAAGTCTTTTGAATGTCAGTGCAGTAGATGTTATGCAACCCCAGGCGACAACCAAAAAGGGGCGTAAAACAAGCTGGCTGATATTAGTGCCGATTGTACCAATGCTGTTTGTTTATCGAGAAAACACGCTGGTTTGGATCGTTCTAGGGGGCATGATTGCTTTATTTGCTGCGCTTGCAGTCGTGAGCTTAATTGTCACCAGAATGTTGGGTCGTCTTCCGTTGTCGACGTCATTCAAACTTGCACTAAGTCGAATTAACCGCTCGTCGCTTGCTACAGGCATCCAATTCGGCGCGCTGGCGCTGTCGTTAATGTTGTTGGCCGTTATGTGGCTGGTTCGCACCGACTTGTTGTCTGATTGGCAAAAAACGATTCCTGAAAATGCGCCAAACGCGTTTGCTCTGAATATCGCTCCATATGAAAAAGACGCTTATTTGAGTGTGTTAGATGAGCATGAGATAGAGCGCTCAAGAGACTACCCAATTATTCGTGGGCGTTTGACTGAAATTAATGGCATTGATGCGAAAGAACAGGCCCAAGGAGAAGAGGGCAGTGACGTATTGAGACGAGAGATTAACTTTACCTTCGGTACAGAAAACCCGGAACATAACACTATTCTACAAGGAGAATGGTCTGAGAGTAATGGTGTATCTGTTGAATCGGATGTCGCTGAAGACTTTAATCTAAAGCTGGGAGATGAGCTTAAGTTCGTGATCAACAGCCAGGTTGTTACTGCGAAAGTAAATAGCATTCGCCATGTTGAATGGCGTGATATGAAGCCGAACTTTTATTTCATCTTCACACCTGATGTTTTAGAAAGCATCCCAGCGACATACTTAGTGAGCTTTAGGGTAGAAGACCAGCACAATGGAGTGTTGAATGAACTATCCAGAAGTCATCCTACGGTTAGTTTGATGGATATACGTAGTATGGGCGCAAAAATTCAGGAACTGCTCACGCAAATTGTCTGGTCGATTACGGTACTTGCCGCATTAGGCGTGATTGCCGGTGTGTTGTTGATATTCACTTTGTTACGCCTGAGTTTGGGCCAGCGACAATCTGAAATTCAGCTCTACCGCACATTGGGTGCAAGTAAAAAGAGAGTAACCCGAACCATTTGGGCCGAATATGGATTAATGGCGCTTGTGGCTGGGTTGATAGCTACAATTGGCGCAGAAGCTGTTGTAGGGGGCATTATGTCATTTGGATTTGATCTTTCTCCCAACCTTCATTTTTCACTCTGGTTTGCACTTCCTTTGGTGACTTTTTGCACACTTGCGCTGGTTGTGAACAGTCTGATAAAACGGCTGCTAGTCCCTATAAATAAAGAGTTTAACTAACTCACCAGTGGCTAAGTTATCCAGTTATCCACAAAAACAGTGGATAAAGTTTGGGATAACTTAGCCTGTAGATAACTCCTTATTTCCTCCGAAGCCAATAAGCATAATGTTTAGAGGATTTTTGTTATTCACAGTGGCAATTTTTCTTCTTTTCACAAGATATGAGTCAAGAGTTTTTTTTCATTTTTTTTACTTGAAATTGTCACATTTATCCCCTTCAAAAAATGTGATTTTCTTGGGCGCACAAACTCAGTAAAATGTGCTGAGAATGAATAAATTAGCAACATAAATGCAGTCTGATAATACTAAAGTTGATACGCCTACTGTCGCTGTAATCGGTGGAGGCATCGCGGGTTCGACCGCAGCCTTGCACTTGGCAGAAATCGGTATAAATGTTGTGTTGCTTGAAAAAGGCAAAACTTTAATCAGTGGCCCACCAATTTGTCATTTACATGCTGGTGGAAATTTGTACAGGGAGATCTCGACCTCTCAGTGCATCGAGCTGTTAAAACAATCCATCGAATCTGTTCGCCTTTATCCACATACTATTAATCGCCGTCCGACCGTCATTGCTGTCCCTTACAGTGATGGTGGTAGCCCTGAAGAGTTGTATGAACGATTAATTACGATACAACGATGCTATCAGGAGTTGGTAGATTCGGATCCAGCTAATGAAGTGTTGGGTAAACCTTGTGACTATTACAAGTTCTATGGCAGAGACGAATTAGAAGAGCTTGCCAGCCGTACTCAACCTGAACACCCCAAACATGTTGACGACTGGATGATCCCTTTCGCGAAATCAGCGGACTTGGAATCTTTGAAGTTTCCGGTTGTGGCCGTTCAGGAACATGGTTGGAGCGTATTTCGTATTGCTGCATCTGCGACGTTAGCGCTTGAGTCAATCAACAACTGCGAGCTGTTAACAGAAACCCAGGTTATCGGTCTCGACAATACTGAGAAAGGCTGGCGTGTAGAGTGTATGAATGCACAAGGGCAACAATCCGTTTTGGATGTTGACTACTTGATCAATGCTTGTGGGTACGAAACAGGAAACATTGACGATTTAGCACAAAAACCGAGAAATCGACTGGTTGAGTTCAAAGCAGCTTATGTCACTCGTTGGGACGAATGTAACGAACTCTGGCCAGAAGTAATTTTCCATGGCCCGAGAGGTACGCCAAAGGGCATGGCGCAGTTAACGCCGTACCCTAATGGTGTATTCCAATTACATGGTATGACGAAAGACATCACCTTATTTGATGACGGTTTGGTTGCTTCCGGTAAGCAATCTTCTCAGCCAACGCTTCCTCTTAGGTTAAGAAGAAAAATTCAACAAGGTTGGGATGAACCTGTGGTATTGGAGCGCACGAGGCGCGCTATTGAACACATGGCTAATTTCGTACCGGACTACAAGACCGCTCATGAATTTGGTACGCCCTTGTTTGGAGCTCAGCAGATTCCTGGATCAGATGAGACCCTTCGAGCGGCAGATGTCACCTTCGAAGGACAACACTATGCAAGGATCGAAGTAGTTAAAGGTTCTTCCGCTCTAGAAGCTGCCACTAAGCTAGTTGAAGAGTGGTCGTTATTTGATTACCAAGGGGCATCTATTGAGTCTATGCATCCTGTGAGTATGGCATTGGATCCGAAAGTGATTGAATCCAAAGCGGAGGAATTGGCAAAAATGCGAGATTATCCGCCAGAGCTTGCCAATGTTTATGGGCAATAATGAAAAAGCTCCCGAAATTGGGAGCTTTTTCATTAATATCGTTAGTAGCCAAAGAATCTTGCCCATTGACACCAAACATCTTGCAACCCCAATAGATCACCTCTGACAAAGCGAACTTTCTGTCCTGGCTTGGCTTGAGCCAGTCTGGGCAGGTCAATGCGCGCAACGCAACCAATCTTGGGGTAGCCTCCAATCGTTTGTCTGTCATTAAGTAGAATGATGGGTTCCCCATTAGGCGGGATCTGAATCGCGCCAAGTGCAATGCCTTCGCTGAGATATTCTTTGCTAGGCGGGCTGATTTTCGCATCACATAGTCGATAGCCCATCCGGTCTACCAACTGACTGACAGTAAATTCCTGTTTGTAAAGGGAGTTTATTGCATCTTGTGAAAAATCACCCACTTGATAGCCTTCAATAACGCGTAGCTCAAGCGGTAAGTTGTAGTCTGGCTTATAACGGAAAGTCATTTGCAGTGATTTTTCCCTCACCTCATTAGGCTCGAAACCAATGACTTCACCTGCTTGTACTGGCTGGCCTGACTGAGTGCCCCCGAGTTGATCTCTAGTGACGGTGGCGCAGCTACCAAGTTGAGTTTTAACCTTAAAACCGCCTTTTACGGCGAGATAACTCCTTAACCCGTTCTTTGGCAAAGAAAAGGTCAGAGTTTGCCCACGGCGTGCAACAAACGTAGACCAATTTTCAATCGCTACACCGTCAAGGCGGGCATTAAGGTCTCCACCAGTGATGGCCATTTCGCATTTTGAGTGAATGAGAAATTCGGCCTGACCAAGAGTAATCTCTAAGGAAGGACAATTAGTGGTATTGCCCAAAAGGTGATTCGCCCAGCTGTAGGCATAGTCATCGACAGGGCCACCTTGTGTAATACCAAAGTGAGCCAATCCGAATCGCCCAAAATCTTGGATGAGTGTTTGCTGGCCGGGTTTAATTACAGTAATTGCATTGCTATTCATCACTGCCACCCCTTGGCGATACGTCCACCTAAAAGAAGAAACTCATCACCGGAAATTGGTTTAAAACGAACTTTGGTGCCAATAGAGAAGGGCAATATTGGCGAGCTGTCTGGTGTGTAGAGATTTACTGGACAGTTACCAATAATATTCCAGCCACCGGGAGACTCTGCGGGGTAGATAGCTGTATTGGAATTGGCGATACCGACACTGCCTTTTGGCAACTTAACTCTTGGTGAAGACTTTCTAGGTAAGCGCAGTGATTCATTTACCGAAGTTAAAAACGCAAAGCCTGGTGCAAAACCAATGGCTCCTACCGTGTATTCCTGAGTGCAATGCAGTTCAATCACATCGTCGAGCTTTAGCCCTTGATCGTAGTAATAAGCTAAATCTGGGCCGACATCGTCATGATAATAGATGGGCAGTTCGATGTGTTGTGAGTCAGTATCATCAGGAAGCGCTTTAATGGCTTCTGTTACCAGTTTTTCCAAATAAGGCACAAATTCGAATATTGAGACTCGATGAGGCAGGTAGTCAATCAGGATTGAATCAAACGAAGGGGTCACGTTCATTATCATGGCCCCAAGTTGATTACTCAGATACTGACTTATCTCTCCAATTAAGAGAGATAGCTTGTGGCTTGGTTCTGCCTCAAAATGGATGAGTATTGAACATTCAGCAACGGGATCTACAGATGTTTCGATATTCACTCATGATCTCCTTAGGCTAAAGGACGTTTCGTATTTTCTGAATCATTTTAATCGCGTGCTCGTTGTCGCCGTGAACACAAATCGTGTCAGCTTCAATAGGGATTAAAAAGCCGTCAATGGTTCTCACCTTTCCGTAGTGCACAATCTGTTTGATTTGATCGAGTATATCTTCTTCTTTATGCAATACGGCACCAGGCATTGAACGCGGAGACAATGAACCGTTTGATAGATAGGCGCGATCGGCAAATGCTTCGAATAGAACAGGAAGTTCATACTTGTCAGCAATATCCAAATGTTTTTCGCTATCATTAATGGCCAGCATCATTAGCGGTACATCAAAACACGATACAGCATCTGCAACAGCATCAAATATTGAAATATCTCGCATCATGTCGTTGTATAGAGCACCATGTGGTTTAACGTAGCCGATTTGCGCGTTATGGCTTTCTGCTAAGGATTTAAGCGCGCCTACCTGGTAGATAAGCATGTTGGTGATTTCTTCTGTAGCCATCGGAATGGAACGTCGACCAAAGCCTTGTAAATCTGGGTAGCTTGGATGAGCACCTATTTGAGTGTCATGCTCAATTGCCAGTTTAATCGTATTGGACATAATCTGAGGATCGGAGGCGTGAAACCCGCAAGCAATGTTTGCCATGTCTACCCAAGGCATGACCGCTTCATCGTTGCCCATACGCCAAGAGCCAAAGCTTTCACCCATATCGCAATTCAGTGTAATAGAACGCTTTGTCATTGAATCCATTCCAACATTCATCTATTGAGTCAACATGTTATAAAAATAACAAACAATCAATGATCTATTTCATTATTTTGCCAACGCTAAGCCTATTTATTGCTTTTATTGTAAGCATCTTGTTCTTATGGTTCGCTTAAGGCGTCTAGGAGCAGAATTAGCGGTTTGATTCTCATTAATAAGCTATGTTTTAACATAAAGATTCGTTAGTATTTGCACCAAACTTATCAGAAGGTTAGGGATATGAACGTACTGGTTACAGGCGGTATGGGCTACATAGGCAGCCACACATGTATACAAATGATCGAAGCAGGGATGACACCTGTAATTTTCGACAACCTATACAACAGTAAAAAGAGTGTTCTCAAAAGAGTAGAACAAGTAACAGGTGTGGCGCCATCCTTCATCGAAGGGGATATTCGTGACAAGCAGGCGCTTGTAGCGGTAATGAAAGCGCATCAGATCAACGCTGTGATCCACTTTGCTGGTTTAAAAGCTGTAGGTGAGTCAGTAGAGAAGCCACTCGAATATTACGATAATAACGTTAATGGCACGTTGGTACTCGTCGAAGCTATGCGTGAAGTTGGCGTCAAGTCTATTGTCTTTTCATCTTCCGCTACTGTTTATGGTGACCCTGCAAGTGTGCCAATTACTGAAGATTTCCCTACCAGCGCGACGAACCCATATGGTCGTAGTAAGTTAATGGTGGAAGAGTGCCTGACGGATTTTCAGAAAGCGAACCCAGACTGGAGCGTTACGTTACTTCGATATTTCAACCCAGTAGGCTCACATCCATCAGGTCATTTAGGTGAAGATCCTCAGGGTATCCCAAATAACCTAATGCCTTTTGTTTCTCAGGTAGCGGTTGGTCGACGTGAATGTTTGTCTGTGTTTGGTGATGATTACCCAACCAAAGACGGGACGGGAGTTCGTGATTACATTCACGTGATGGATCTTGCAGATGGCCACGTAGCGGCGCTAAAGAAAGTCGGTCAGAAAGAGGGTTTGCATGTCTACAACTTAGGTACTGGTAACGGTTACAGTGTCCTAGATATGGTTAAAGCCTTTGAGTTGGCATCTGGTAAGCAGGTGCCTTATAAAATCGTCGAACGTCGTCCTGGTGATATCGCTGAATGTTGGGCAGACCCTTCCAAAGCAATGCGTGATTTGGAGTGGAAAGCGGATCGTACATTGGAAGAAATGACCACTGATACGTGGCGTTGGCAGTCCAATAATCCTCAAGGGTATCCAGACGCATAACTTATCGTTACAAAGAAGAAAGCCACCGCAAGCGGTGGCTTTTTTACGCATTATACAAAATAGGCAAAATTGACAATGCGGATGAGGTTAATCCACCTCTTTATCTTTGCCCAGCGAGAGTAGCCAGACAGAGATTGCGGCGACAACGGCAAAGCCAGACAAGATAATAAAAGGCATCGCGCCGTAGCCCAAGATATGCCAGATAACTGATTCTAAAGTACTCATGTATTAGTGCTCCTATTGCCAGCCTTCAACGCCATGCATGTCAGGAAGTTTGTGAGCAATGCCTTTATGACAGTCTACACAAGTTTTTTCACCTGAAGCCAGAGCTGTGGAGTGTTGTTTAGCACTACGTGCGCCTTGTTCTGAAAAATCCATATATTCGAACTCGTGGCAGTTTCGACACTCTAAAGAGTCATTCTTTTTGAATCGAGCCCATTCCCGTTCGGCCAAGTGAGCTCGGCGTTCTTTGAATTTTTCCGGAGTATCAATAGTTCTCAGCACGTAATGTGCAAACAGCTCTTTAGATGCCTGTACTTTACGAACGATCTTGTCTGTCCACTCATGTGGAACGTGACAGTCTGAACAAATAGCACGCACTCCTGAGCGGTTAGAGTAGTGAATCGTTTCTTGAATTTCTGCGACAATAGGGGCATGACAACCAGAACAAAATTCCTCTGTGTTGGTTGCTTCCATACCCGTGTTAAATGCGCCCCAAAACAGAAGGCCACCAGCAAAGCCCATAAATAAAACGACACCAACGGCTGTTTTACTTGGGGATGCTAGTCTCTTCCAAAACGCTTTCAATAATTTCATAGATAGCCTCTTACTTACTCACGTAGTACTTACTTAAGTGAATCAACACTCTTGAAGTCGTTCTCAATTAAAGGCTGAGCATTTGCTTGAGGAACATGACATTGAAGACAGAAGTAACGACGAGGAGACATATCCGCCAGAACTGCATCTTCACGGTTTACGTAGTGAGTTACACTAATCTTCGTTGCACCCATCTCTTTGGCATTCTTCCAGCTATGGCATGAAAGACATTTATTTGCGTTCAATGAGACTTCGTAACCACGAATGTTATGAGGAATCAAAGGTGGTTGATAAACATAGCTGCTATCAAGCGCCTGTTCGCGAGGGTATTTCTTGAAATCATCAGCAGGGCGAGTTGCTTCTAGTTCACTAACACCGCGTAGTGATTCAAGACCACCAATACCACCTGGGTTTTCAAGTTCAGCTACTGCAAAACCGCTGACTAAAGCACCAACAGATAACAGTGCAATAAGTAATTTTTTCATCTTACATTCTCCGCCTTATGGCTAAATTCTTATCTGCGGTCGCCCGTAAGAGCGACCGACGCTTTCTGGTTTATGCAACTTTGGTGATCTTGACAGGACACTTCTTGAAGTCGGTCTGTTTAGACAGAGGGTCCGTCGCGTCAAGGATCAACTTGTTGATCAGGATGCGTGCATCAAAGAATGGTACAAATACCAAGCCTTTAGGTGGGCGGTTACGACCACGTGTTTCAACACGAACACGTACTTCACCGCGTTTGTTGGCGATAAGCACCTCTTCGCCTCGACGTACTCCGCGAGCTTTTGCATCTTCAGGGTGCATGTAGCACACGGCATCAGGAACAGCTTTGTAAAGCTCTGGAACGCGGCGTGTCATCGTTCCTGTGTGCCAGTGCTCAAGTACACGGCCCGTACATAGCCAGAGATCGAACTCTGAATCTGGCACTTCTGGTGGCGCTTCGTATGGAGCAGAGATAATCAGTGCTTTACCATCGGGTTTACCATAGAAGTCCCAGCCACTTCCTGCTTTCGCATAAGGATCTGAACCTTCTTTGTAGCGCCAAAGTGTCTCTTTGCCATCAACAACAGGCCAACGTAAACCACGCACCTGGTGATAAACATCATATGGTGCTAAATCGTGTCCGTGTCCTCGACCAAAGGCGGCATACTCTTCGAATAGGCCTTTTTGTACGTAATAGCCGAAGTGGTGAGCATCGTCATTCAACTCACGAGCTTCTTCAATAGGGAATTTATTGATTACGCCGTTAGCAAACAGCATGTCGTACATGGTTTTTCCACGGTACTGCGGTGCTTTTGCTAGTTGCTCTTCCGTCCACACTTCTTCCATCTTGAAGCGTTTTGAGAATTCCATCACCTGCCAAAGGTCAGACTTCGCTTCGCCGACGGTATCCACTTGCTGGTACCAAGCTTGTGTACGACGCTCTGCGTTACCATAAGCACCTTCTTTTTCGATCCACATTGCTGTCGGAAGAACAAGGTCTGCTGCTTGTGCTGTCGCTGTTGGGTATGGGTCAGAGCAAACGATGAAGTTTTCTGGATTACGGTAGCCCGGTAAACGCTCGCCGTTAATGTTCGGGCCTGCTTGCATGTTGTTGTTACACATTACCCAGTAAGCATTAAGTTTGCCGTCGCGAAGCATGCGGTCTTGAACGACTGCGTGGTAACCCGGTTTAGGAGGAATGACGCCATCTGGAATGTTCCAGATACCTTCTGCAATCTTACGGTGCTTAGGATTTGCAACCACCATGTCTGCAGGTAGACGGTGTGCAAAAGTACCCACTTCACGAGCTGTACCACACGCTGAAGGTTGGCCTGTTAGAGAGAATGGGCTATTACCTGGTGTTGCGATTTTACCGGTTAGAAGGTGAATATTGTAAATCAGACTGTTCATCCAGACACCACGAGTATGTTGGTTCATACCCATAGTCCATAAAGACATTACTTTAGTGTCTGGATCCGCATATTGTTTCGCTAACTCAATCAGTTTCTCTTCAGAAACACCTGACATTTCAGAAGCTTTTTCTACCGTATACGGCGCTACAGACTTTTTGTACTCTTCAAATGAAATTGAAGACATTTTGCCTGAGTTCGGATTAGCAGCTGCCATCTGCAGTGGATCATCATCTCGCAGACCGTAACCAATGTCGGTCGCAGCCTGTTTGAAATTGGTGTGCTTGTTAACAAAATCCCAGTTAACCGCATCAGTTTCAATGATGTAGTTTGCGATAAAGTTAGCAATAGCCAGATCAGATTGTGGTTCGAAAATGTAACCTTTGTCTGCTAGCTCAAAAGAACGGTGATAGTACGTAGACAGTACATTCACTTTAACATGTGGGTGGCTTAGACGACGGTCAGTGATACGAGTCCATAAAACAGGGTGCATTTCTGCCATGTTTGAACCCCAAAGAACGAAAGAGTCTGCGTTCTCGAAGTCGTCGTAACAGCCCATAGGCTCATCAATACCAAATGTACGCATAAACGCACCAACAGCAGAAGCCATACAGTGACGTGCGTTTGGATCGATATTGTTTGAACGGAAACCGGCTTTCATCATCTTAGCGGCAGCGTAGCCTTCCATTACAGTCCACTGACCGGAACCGAACATGCCAACACCAGAAGGGCCTTGTTTTTTCAGTGCTTCTTTCCATTTTTCGGCCATGACATCGAATGCTACATCCCACGAAACCGGAGCGAAGTCACCATCCTTATGGAACTTACCATCTTTCATACGAAGTAACGGCTGAGTCAGACGGTCTTGTCCGTACATGATCTTCGATAAGAAGTAACCCTTGATACAGTTAAGGCCTTTGTTAACAGGCGCTTCTGGGTCACCTTGAGTGGCTACCACTTTGCCGTTTTGTGTACCTACAAGAACGGAACAGCCAGTACCACAGAAACGACAAGGTGCTTTGTCCCATGTGATTTTTGTTTGGTCTGAGCTAGCAATCAGGTTGGTAGCAGAAGCTGGTAGAGTGATACCTGCGACCGCTGCTGCTGATGCTGCTGCGTTTGCTTTCACAAACGCACGTCTTGTCATCTTCATACTTCACCCTCGGTTTGGGAATATTGAGTTCCAGTGTTTTTATTTTTTGATTCGTCTTCTTCCAGCTCAGTCTCGATTTGGTGATAAACCAGTACTGTGCTCAAAACGTTCGGTAAGTTGTTAATAGCTTCGATGGTGTCAGTAATGAATCCCTGGTTTTCGGTTTCCAGAACCACGACAATTTTTCCTTCCGGACTATCACCGTAGATCTCGGCATTGCTGAATGCTTCAATCTGAGACTTAATCTCAGTCAGGTGCTCAGGTGACACGTGTACCACTAAGCTAGAAATATGCACTTCGTTAAGTGACATAGATATCTTCCGTTCTTATTAAAAATTGCTCACATTGATGGATGAAGTAGGGCACACAGAAACACATGCGCCACAGCCGTTACACTCATCAAGGTTTAAAATGGGTTGTGCTACTTTGCCAACTTCTAATTTGAATGTGATTGCCATGGGCTCGCACATATCGCCACAAGTACGGCAATCAACGTTTTGTTTTGCTAAACAGCCCTCGTTAATAGTAGCTTTCGCTCCCCAAGGTTGCTCAGTTTTTGGGTTAAACAAGGGTTCAGGACAAGCGTCTGCACATTTATAACAAAAGGTGCATTCATCGACAGAAAAATCGACTTGAGGAAAACCGCCATCCCCTTTGACTATGATTTGAGTTTCGCAAGCGTCTACGCACTTGCCACATCTAGTGCACTGGTCAGTGAAAAAAGTAGGCTGCGATAGCCAAGGCAGATACAGTTCATTATCTTCCAGCTTCTTTCTTGAGAAAAAACGTCTTTTTGAAAGGTCGACCACTACGCTACCTAAAGTTGATGAAACCTAAACTAACCATAGCTCACATTTCTTATTAATAATTTGTCATTTAACCTCACACAAATTGTAGTTTTTGACATATTTGTATAAATACCCCTTAGGGGTTAAATAGAGGTGCTTCTTGTTTTAGATCAATAAATTCCGGAACATTTGATCAGATATTGTCTTCGTCAATATATAAAACTATAAATAGTGATATGGCGCCAAAAGGCGTGTGCAGGAGAGTGAGTGTTTAAAAGTGTGAAGAAATCGGTGACGAGTACGATTGCGAAAGCGATGGTGCTCATTTTGTCGTTATCGATAGCAACAACTAGCTTTGCGATCATTACCTTAGCGTCGAGTTTAAATGACGCGGAAGCGGTGAACGTTGCAGGTTCGATGCGCATGCAAAGCTACCGGCTAGCGCACGACATTCAGATCATGTCAGTCGACTATGCGGCACATATAGAGATGTTTGAGCGCTCGATCTACTCACCTTCCATGAAAGCGCTTCAAAGCTGGACAGTTCCTGAAGACATAACGCACGACTATTACCGTTTGATTATCCGATGGCATGAACTCAAGGAAGTACTCGGTAGTCATGACAGAGAACGCTATCTCATTCTTGTAGCCGGTTTTGTTAATCAAATAGACGCCTTTGTGTTTAAACTGCAAAGCTTCTCTGAACAAAAGTTGATCAAGTTGGCTTGGGCTGGCGGTATGGGCTTAGGTGGGATACTGATTGTCAGCATTTTTGTCGTTCATTACATCCGCAAGCAAATCGTTAAGCCTCTTAATGCCCTGGTGACGGCAAGCGAGCAGATACAGTCTCGCTCATTTGATGTATCTCTCAATGTCTCCAGCGATAACGAAATGGGTATTCTGACCCGTACTTTTAATAATATGGCTGCGGATCTCGGTAAGCTTTACCGTGGTCTTGAACACGCAGTCAATGAGAAAACCCAGAAACTTCAACATGCTAATGATTCCCTTCAGGTTCTTTATAACTCTTCTCAGGAGTTAACCGCATCAAGGATCACCCAAGAAAACTTTGAAGCGATACTCCAGCACCTTGCTAGTCTTGAAGGTATAAAGGCAGTCAGATTAGAGATAAGAGAAAAAGGTGAGAAAACCCTGACTCTCACTGAAGGTGAGGAATGTTCAGATTGTGATTCAGACTGCCAGCGGAAAACATTATCCCTTGATGGCCAAGAGCTTGGCACCTTGTATTGGAAGGTCGTTCTTCCGTGTCCTGATCCTGCGTTGATTGATAACTTTGTCCAGATAATTTCTCGCGCTATTTACTATAATCAAGCCCAGAGACAAGCTGAACAATTATTGCTGATGGAAGAAAGGGCGACGATAGCGCGCGAATTGCATGATTCACTGGCTCAAGCACTGTCGTATTTAAAAATTCAGGTTTCTCTGCTAAAGCGTGGTATGAGCAAATTGCCAGCGTCTGAACAACTGGAAAAAACTCAGCCGATCTTGTTGGAACTCGATACTGGGCTTTCTTCCGCGTACACTCAGCTCAGAGAGCTGTTGACGACGTTCCGGCTGACAATCAGAGAGGGTAGCTTCGGCAACGCTTTGCAAGAGATGACAGAGCAACTGGGAGAACAAACGGAATCAAATATCGTCCTGATTAACGAACTTTCATCAATTGAATTAGATGCAAACCAACAAGTGCACTTGTTGCAATTAATTCGTGAAGCAACCATCAATGCAATTAAGCATGCGCAAGCTTCAACGATAGAAATTAGATGCTTTGAGAGCGACACTGCCGTTACCGTGTCAGTGAAAGATAATGGTGTGGGTTTCGACAAAGGTGTTGAAAAAGTAAATCACTACGGTTTGAACATTATGCAGGAGCGAGCTTCGCGTCTGAATGGCCAGTTACAAGTGATAACTGCTTTACATTCTGGCTGTGAAATTTTATTAGAATATCCAAAGATTAAGGAACATAACATTGACAGAGTGTAGAGTATTGCTGGTGGATGACCATCCACTAATGAGAAGAGGTATTAATCAGCTATTAAGCTTTGAAGATGAGTTCACTGTTGTCGCTGAATCCAGCAATGGTACGGATGCAGTCGCACAAAACCACGAACATAAGCCTGACTTAATCTTACTGGATCTCAATATGAAAGGCATGTCCGGGCTAGATACTCTCAATGCTCTGCGTGCTGACGAATGTGACGCTACCATTGTTATCCTGACAGTCTCTGATAGCCCTGGTGATATTGAAGCTATCGTCAAGGCGGGCGCGGATGGCTACCTACTCAAAGACACTGAGCCTGATGAGCTGGTCGAGCTGTTGAAATATTCGTTACAAGGTAACAAAGCATATAGCAAAGAAGTCGCTAAATACTTGGCTGAAAGAGAAAACATAAGTGATGTGTTTGACGACCTTACCGATCGCGAAATGCAGATTTTGAGAGAGGTCGCAAAGGGCTATCGCAACAAACAAATCGCGGATAGCTTGTTCATTTCTGAATCTACAGTAAAGGTTCACATGAAGAGCTTGCTAAAAAAACTTAAGGTTCCATCGCGTACCGCGGCAACTGTTTTGTATCTTGAGCGTTACGGCGAAATAAAATAATTGGTTTTAGAAAGTATCAAAAAGGGCGCTCAACGAGCGCCCTTACTATTTTTGTCTAGGTTATGCTGACATTGGAACTAAGACTAACGTTCCTAAAATAACAGTGATTAAGCCACATAGAACGGGTACTGACGTACGTTTTACCACTTCAAATGGGCTGATCTTACCCATACCTGATGTCGCAACTACCACACCAGACACTGGTGAAACAGTACGGCCCAAGTTTGAAGCCTGAAGCATAGGAATGATCAAAAAGGCCGGGTTTAACCCCATTTTTGCCGCTAGAGCAGGTGCCAACTCTACAAACGCATAGAAAGGCGCGTTACCCGAACCGGTCGCGATTGCTGCCGCAACAGTTAAACCTGTCAGTATAAGCATGAGCGCTATACCACCAGCCCCCGCTGTTTCAGCAAGATGAAGCAGGTTATCAATTGCTCCAATAGACATCAGACCTTGGGCGAATACACCAGCGGCAACTAATAGCATTACCACGCCCTTAAATGCATCTGCCATACCTTGATAGCAAGACTCTAAGTCCTCTAGCGTCTCTTTGCCTTTGAATCGTTTAGTGACAAAGTCGACAAGTGCGCCAATGAAAATCGACAAAACAACAATGGTATAGATGTCCAGTTTCAGGCCCGGAATGGTGCGTCCATTGAACAGAAAAACACCAATGATGGGTAGAAACGGCAACACTGCGTAATACGCTGGGGAATTAACTTCGATTTCAGAAACGTCAACGCGTTCCATTGGTGAGTTATCTTTCTTATCCAGATATTTGTTCCAAAAGAATGCCGCCGCGGCCATGACTATAATGGCACAAATAGACACTGGTAGAACGGTTTGAACAGCAAATACATCCAAATCCAATCCTGACTTTTCTGCAGCAATAACTACATCGCCCGACGTTGGGGAAAGAATGATAGCGGCTGGGGACGCACACACCGCTACCGCTGCTGGGCGTGAGATACCCATTGCCGTCATCATTGGGAATAGAGTTGCCATCAACAGAACGCCCAAACCAGTGGCAGAACTTACTGCTAGCGACATGAGACACGCAACGATATAAGCCGCAACCAGCAGAATGTAAGGTGATTTGATGACAGAAAGAGGCTTAGAAAATTGTTTAACAACGACGTTATTAGCACCGATATGTGTCATGTAAGACGCAAAACCACAAAGCAACATGATTTGCATACCCAAACCGCCACCACGATATTGGAGCATGTATTTCACGTACTCCAGGGCGTCTGTAAACATATTGCCAGTCGAGGTTATTTTTGATGGTAGAACCGTGTGGCCAATGAGGCCTGTAAGAATAAGTAGTAAAACACCTGCTGTTAAAAGTACACCCGCAGGTTTGTAACCTTTAACAATGAAATAGCCGACCGCCACAGTGACGACTAACCCAATGAAGAGCTCCAGCATAGATATCACCTTAAGATATGAAAATTATATAAAAACTGTTTCAAACTATGACAAGGAATGTACATAAAACTATGCTGTAGCACGAGTGCTAGTTAAACTTCTGATGATCTAGAACAATAAATGGATTGACTCATTAATATTGGCGAATAATGTTGTAATGGATTGGTGTTTTAGATGTTATTAATAGTTTGAAAGACATATGAGGATGTTTAAAAATGATAAAAATATCAAATAATGGGCTTAAATAAGCGCGTAGCAATGCCAATAAAAGCACTCAGTTGTACTTGGCACCAGAGAGGAGACACAAACTATTTCACTCTACTTATGTGAGATAAATTGCTTCTAACAACGCAAACACCTAATGCAATCTCCCAGACTTTAATGTCTTGCAAAGTAAGGAGCTATCCGTCCTATCTTTCGTCAAAGAAATCTTTGTTACGAATATATTTGGTCATTAAGTGGTATGAAAACGGGCGAATTAGCCAGGATCCGATGGATCGGCCCAGTCGCATCAAAGTCGGTGTGTTCTCATAAATACGACCATTATAGAGCCAAAGCACCTTGCCGACATGCCAGTAAAACAAAGGTAAAGGAGGGAGAAAAGTCACAATATCGAGATCGCAGCAAATACGATACGTTTTATGACTGAGCTTATAGTGACTTTTAAATCCATACCCACCAATAGATGGTTGACCAAAGGTGACGACGCGTTTGATGGATTTTGGAAACTGTTTCTCAAACGCATCCGCAAGCACACATCCTATCGCTCCTCCTGAAGAATGACCGGTAAAGGTTAGACGTTTTCCCTGCTCAATGAGCGGGACTAGGACAGAAGAGAGTTGCTCATAAACGCTAGCACCAAGCTTGTCATTCTTATGCAGTGGGAGACTCTCTTGAAATATCAGGTAGTGGTAGCCCGCGTGAATGGCGTAGTTGAGATTAAGTTGCTTGCACCTTCGTTTCCACAACGCAAGGTTGAGTATCCAGTCCCAAGGATTGTGGGAACCTTTGATAACCACAATGACTTCTTCGCTGTCGTTGGACCAGAGCACGCGCATCATAGGTTTTCCAAATCGATTGGCAATAACGCGTTGTCCGTTAGGTGCAAAACCATATCGTGTCTGTTTGAGGACTCTAGAGTACGCCAGATTGCATAAAACGGCGTAACGTTCATATTGATAACGTTTTAGTTTCTTCACACTTAGCTCACGCACCGAATCATTGTTTGAGTATGGTCGAAGAACGTGAAATTGCGATGACACTACAATCAGTGCCAGTGAGTGAGGTTGGTTAGCTCAACTGCACGACAGAGTAGAGCTGAATATACTTGCGAACCAACTGCTGATCCGTTGAACGTCTAAGAGGGTGGGTGAACTTAACAAAATAGGGGCTTAAGCCAAAGTGGTGCTCTAACGAACAAGCGAGTTGCGACTCGCTTTCATATAAGCTGATCCCTTGTAACTTATATTGGTCTATTTCATCAGGTAATTGCCCAGTCCACCAGTGGAGTAGCTCTCGGCTCTGCTTATTTCGAGAAATCCAATGATCGCTGATTAATAACAAAAGATCATTGGGCTGAATAGCGAAAGCGTATTCTTCTTGCCAGTTTGTTACGGCTTTAAATAATTTTTGCCGACAATTGCTTCCTGCACTTAATAAATGTGAAGAAAGTATCCAAACCGTGCCAGCGTCGGATGTCACTCTATAGTGATGAGGTTGTTCCGTATTTGAGTGAGATTCTAGCGCTACGTATTCGCAGTGGTGGCCGAATTCGGTCAACGTTCGGGATAGACGTCGAGAAAATGCCAAGCTCAGATGGTGCTCACTCATTCCTTTGTTGTGAATCGTCGGATAATGTTTTTCACACAGCTTCATACAGTCTGCCTGAAATTCATTCACACTCTGAATTAGCACATCTAATAGCAAGACTTCTCTCCACAAGTCGATATTTACACAATGAAGATTAGCATGTGAAAGTATTATTTAGTTACACTTAGTCCGAAAAATATTGAGTATGGTTAAGGGTTTATGTCCAAGATTGAATTTACATCACAACAAAAACAAGCGATGTCATCTGCTTTATTGCGATATTTGGAAGATGAGCTAAATATAGAAATTGGTCAGTTTGATGCGGAATTTATGATGGACTTCATAATAGAAGCATTTGGTCCTGCATTCTATAACAAGGGGCTAGCCGATGCACAGACGGTTATGCAGCGAAAGATGATGGATATTGCTGACGAGATTTATGAGATTGAACAAGTCAGTGAGTATTAAGTTATTAAAGGTGATGAAAAAGTTCCTTCAAAAATTTTGAATGACTTAATCAAATTCGCTCCGTTTCCCGAATGTAAAGAATGGTAAATAATCTGTTATAGAAATAGGGGAGACGATAGTCTCGTTGAAAAAGAGAAGTATTCAACATTTGGAATTGGCGCAATGAGATCAGAAGTAAAGAATTACAACCCTGTAGCGCGGGGAATCCATTGGATATCAGCAATTGTCATTATCGGCATGTTTGCTGTGGGGCTATGGATGGTTGACCTGACTTATTACAGTGAATGGTATAAAACCGCTCCGCATTGGCACAAATCAGTGGGTATCTTACTTGCTGCTCTGACGCTATTTCGCTTTGTTTGGAAGCACACAACACCTTCTCCAAAAGTTGAAGGTAAAGCGTATGAAATTCTAGGCGCAAAGTTAGTTCACTTAGCTATGTACCTTGTTTTGATTGTACTTTTTGCTTCCGGTTACCTTATTTCTACCGAAGATGGCAGAGGTATTGACGTCTTCAACTGGTTTACTGTTCCTGGGCTTGGCGCTTTATTTGAGAATCAAGCTGATCTTTCTGGTGAGATTCACTTTTACGCCGCCTGGGCACTTATTTTAATGGCAGCCGTTCATGCTTTGGCTGCGATCAAACATCACGTGATTAACAAAGACAACACGCTACGCAAGATGATAGGAGCTTCGAAATGAAAAAAACGTTATTTGCTACCGGACTAGCTATGGCAATGGCATTGCCATTTGGTGCAAGCGCAGCGGACTACGTAATTGACAACAAAGGTGCTCACGCATCTGTTAACTTCAAAGTAAGTCACTTAGGCTACAGTTTTATCAAAGGTCGTTTTAACACATTTGAAGGTGACTTTTCTTACGACCCTGCAAACATTGGTGCATCTAAAGTAGAAGTAACAATTGATACTACGAGCTTGGACTCAAACCATGCTGAGCGTGATAAGCATATCCGTAGCTCAGACTTTATTGACGCGTCGAAGTTCTCTACTGCAACATTCACAAGCACAAGTGTTGTCGATAAAGGAAACGGCAAACTTGAAGTCAACGGTGACTTAAACCTACACGGTGTTACTAAGCCGATTACTATTGATGCTGAGTTCATTGGTGCTGGTCAAGACCCTTGGGGTGGTGAGCGCGCTGGTTTCTTAGGTTCTACTCGCCTGGAGCTTGCAGACTTCAATATTCCAGTTATGGGCGCATCTAGCTACGTTGATATGGAACTTCATGTAGAAGGTATTAAGAAGTAATCCATTTACTGCTTAACAATAAAAGAGCCCCCAACTTGCGTCGGGGGCTTTTTGATCAAGCGACTTATTTCCTGACCAAAATGCGCTAGGCTGATTCAAGCTGTGTGTTGTTGTCTACGATAGTTACCCTGTCACCATAAATAGTGCGTAACGCCTTCAATACATCTTCTCTTGTTACGACTCCTACGAACTTTCCATTGTCTAGAATCGGTAATACATGAGGTTTGTGAACCTTGATGCTTTTCGCTCGTTCCTCAAGTGAGAGTGATGTAAACGTTGTCGCTATTCCAATGCTGGTTGTTGGGTATAGTTGCTCTTTGTCGATACAAAGAAACTCCGCGACATCAATTAACTTGTCGTTCACGCTGATAGCGATGACATCTCTCGACATCAAGTCTACGACTTTTTGGCCTTCAACCGGGATATAGTCCTGACACCATAAATCGACCATGACATCGTGAGCGGAAAAGAAACCGATCAAGCGTTCTTCTGCATCAACAACTGGTGCACTCACCACATGATTTTCTAGCAAAGTGTCAATGGCCGCGGGAGTGCTCATTTCAGGCGTTAAAGTGACCGGATCATTGTTCATAATGTCTTTAACGAATAATAGGTTGTTCATGGTGGTTTCCTTAGCTGACGTAATGTTAGTGCTTGTAGTAATACTGGAAATGGATGCGGCTTTGAGTTGTGGTCTGCGGTAGATACTCCAATTGGCAAGCCCGACTAATACTGCACCGCCGACAATATTGCCCAAGGTTACTGGGATGAGGTTTGCAGTAATAAATTGATAAATGTTGAGATCACTGTATTGAGTCGATGTCGCGCCTACTTGACTCCAAAAGGCCTCAGGTGCGAAGTTTTGAATAACGATACCAAGCGGTACCATAAACATGTTTGCGACGCAGTGTTCGAACCCACTGGACACAAACATCGCTACGGGCATGATGGTCATCACCGCCTTAGTCATAGCATTGGCACTACTGAATGTGAGCCAGATAGCGAGGCACACTAATAAGTTACATAGCACGCCGAGTGAGAAAGCTTCGACTGTTGAGTGGTGCAATTTATGTTGAGCAATGTTGAGAGCGTTTAGCCCCCATTGACCATGGTCCATTTGGTATAAGCCCGCAGCGGATACGATCAGCAGGAGTAACATTGCCCCGACAAAGTTGCCGATATACACCTTGCCCCAAATGGATAGCATTTTACTGAAACTGATTTGCTTGTTCGCCCATGAAATGCTGGACAGAACAGAGCTGGTAAAGAGCTCGCCACCACAGATAACGATGAGAATCAGCCCCATGCTGAACGCTAATCCTCCTGCGAGTCTACTTAGCCCCCAGCCAGATTCCGTATTGCCTGTAGTGACAGTAATGTAGAACAGAAAAGCCAGCCCAATAAAGGCTCCAGCCATTACTGCTAATCCCAAAGTCATACCGCTGGTTTTATTGGCTTTACTGAGTGCGAATTTTTCCGCCTCTGCCATCATCTCACTGGGTGAGAAGTAGAGATTATTCGTCTGAGCTTGTTGTGTCATCGTCGCCCCCGAATTTATTAGTCATGATTACCTCCTGTTATTGCAGTGAAAATGTCTCACTGCCCATTCAGGTTATGGTGTCCAGGAATACACGTAAAATTGATAATATTTAAAAACCTTATCAAAATTGTTGATATGGACTGAGAGCAACGTAAAATGAAACAACTTGCTTATTTATAAGCGTTTTTAGTCGTTGTTATTCTCTAAGCAAAGGATTGAAGCTTAATGAGATATTCTCTTAAACAACTTGCCGTATTTGATGCAGTCGCAGATATGGGGAGTGTTAGTATGGCCGCAGATAAGCTGGCATTAACGCAGTCGGCAACCAGTATGTCACTGGCTCAGCTTGAAAAAATGCTAGGGCGACCACTGTTCGAACGCCAAGGTAAGCAGATGGCGTTAACGCATTGGGGGATGTGGTTAAGGCCAAAAGCCAAGCGGTTGTTACAGGATGCACAACAAATAGAGATGGGCTTTTACGAACAGCATCTATTGAGTGGCCACATCAAACTCGGTGCAAGTCAAACACCTGCGGAACATTTGGTTCCAGACCTCATCAGTATTATTGATAACTCATTTCCTGAGATGCGGATCTCTCTTAAAGTCAAAAGTACCGATAGCGTGATGCAAGGCGTCTTAGACTACAAATATGATCTGGGTATCATTGAAGGGCGTTGCGATGATAACCGGCTTCATCAGGAAGTCTGGTGTCGTGACCATTTAACCGTTGTTGCCGCCGCGCATCATCCTTTCGCAAGGCATGAAACAGTGAGCCTTGCACAGCTAGAGCAGGCAAGGTGGGTTTTGAGAGAGCACGGTAGTGGTACTCGCAAGATTTTTGATAGCTCCATTCACCATTTAATTGAGGATTTAGACGTTTGGCGTGAATACGAGCACGTCCCCGTATTGCGTAGTATGGTGGAACATGGCCAGTACCTGACATGTTTACCGTATCTTGACGTTGAACGTTTTATTGAGAACGGGCAGTTGGTCGCGCTCAACGTCCCTGAACTGAGTATGGAGCGGACATTATCGTTTATATGGCGGGCTGACATGGTGGAAAACCCCCTCGTTGAGTGTATTAAACGAGAGGGATTGAGAATGATGAAAGGTAAGCCTTCGGTACTTTAATATTTTCAATATCTGTTGAAATAACGTTTGCGTCACAAAATATTGTTAATATTTCATTTTGTTGCTTATTCATTGTGATCAAGATCGTTTTGTTTCTTTTACTTAACCCTTAACATGCCGTCTTGTACTTTTGATGTGTGTATAAGCACACTTAGCGAGGCGGTATGAGCACACTTGTCGCGATTTCATTAACTACGGGAATTCTTTCAGGTCTATGGGGGTGGATTGCCATCTCATTAGGCTTATTGTCATGGGCTGGCTTCTTAGGTTGCACCAGCTATTTTGCGTCTCCAACCAGCGGCCTTAAAGGTCTGGCTGAAAGCTTAGTCACCAACATGACAGGAGTATTTTGGGCGATGGTGATCATCCACGCTTCTCAATACGCTTCATTAGAAATTCTGGGTTATGTGATCACTGCTATCGTGGCATTTATGATGTGTATTCAGGCTAAGCAAAACTGGCTTGGGTATATACCGGGTACTTTTATTGGTTCTTGCGCGACTTTCGCAGCAGATGGTAACTGGCAGCTTGTTGTACCTTCGTTGATTTTAGGTGGCGTGTTTGGTTACTTGATGAAAGCAAGCGGCTTATGGCTGCATCAGAAGTCATCTCAAACACAATCTACCAGCGAGTTATCAACTCGTTCGTGATTGTGAACCCCCGATTGATTAGTATCGTTTGATGTTTGATACGCGGCCTTGACTACCTAAAGTAGCCAAGGCCGCTTTTTTATGTGTTGCCGTTAGCCATTGTTACTACGCGCTTTAACGTCCATCTAAGCAGTATTGGTATGCAATCCATTCCTCTGTCTTCACAATGAGAAACGATCGCCAATGCCAAGTCAGGTTTAGCGAATTTCTTGAGTACTCTGGTCACCACTTTCTTTGCCGGAATCGGGTGGTCGAGTGGAATACGCACCATGTCTTTAAAGAAGGGTTCGAAGCCATTGTTATAGAGGTAATGTTCAATATCTCGATCTGGTAACTCGGTGAGACGATGACGTTCCTGATCGTTTCCTAGTTGAGCACGAACCGCTGCTGCGTACTTTTTACCTGCGGCATCACCATCAGTTACTACATGCCAATCGATGCCAAATGCTTTGGCGATCTTAACCAGTGACTTCAATCCTGATTGTGCAAACTCGATGATTTGTACGCCTTCAGCGGCTAAGTTGTATCCGCATTGGTTAGCAAGCTCATTAAAAAGCCAGACTTCAGTTTCACCTTCAACCAATAGCCAGCATCTGGCAAACAATGCTCCGGAGCGGTGGAAGCGGATATGAAATCCAATTCGTCTCAGTTCGTCTTTACTAAACCCCTGTGCAGGAAGATATGTCGTGATGGTTCGATCTGATTGTCGGACTAAACGACGAATACTGTTAAGTGGCACCTGACCAAGCAGGTCTCCACTGTTAGTGGTGAGTATCTTTTGCATGGGAAGAAGCTGAAGTAAGCTCCACGCACGAGCGAGATGAGTTGGATGCAATCGACCTTCAGGATCTTCGAGAATAAGCAATGGTCTGGCACAGCGGCGAAGCTTGTTTGGGCCTTTAGCTTGGAGGTAAGCATTGAGTAAGCCCATAAACAGAAGTCGAGTCTGTTTGCTTTTCGTTTCCTCTACAACTTGAGAGATGCTTTTATTGTTTGGAGAGCCACTGAAAAAGATACCATCCCTTTGCTTACGAAGGTTTTTACGCGCATTGGACTTAAATGAAAAGTAGTGATCTACCAATACATTCATTGAGCTCAGGCTACTTTTCATTTCGCCTTTGTTTACATGACCAGGAATCGCCATCAAGCGTCGGCAGGTATTGTTGATTCGTTTCTCGATGCGGTCATTGGTATCACCCAAACTACCGATTGGGCGCTCAAAGCGACGTGAGTCTTTAAGGCGAATGACAGGATGAAGTGTCATGAGCTCCTGCGCTAACTTTTCTGAATGATGTAAGGGAAGTGGGTTACCTTCACGATCGAGAAAAGCGTATCGTGTGGTTACATCATAGCCGTCACGGCTGGCGCTTAAGCGATAAATGATCTTATTAGTGCCTTGGTCATCTTGAATCCAGACCGGTTTGATTTTGCGATAGCGCCCGGAGTTTATTTCGTTCTTATCGTTAGAAATCAGGCTAATCACAATTTGTAGGTGTTGAGTTTGAGGGTGTGCAATTGAGTAGTCGACATGAAAGTCAGTCATCTCAAATTGATAAGGTACGCCTTCAGGAGGCAAGGCGACAGATAGGGCATCTAACAGCGAAGACTTACCCCAGGTGTTTTCACCAATTAGGGTCGTGAGCTCGTCAAAAGCGATGGATAGCCGTTTGATTCCACGAAAGCCGGAAATTTCAATCCGCTCTAGCAGCATGAAGTGACTCCGTTTGAGCTATTGTTACCTAAAGCATAATAGAAAAACCTCGAATAAGCAGAAGCTTACCTCACAAAGTTTGTGCTTGCTCGGTGTAATCTACTATCAACAACAAGAGATCTTGCTCAACTTAGTCAATGTATATAGAACGGCGTATACAATAAAAGTGTGAAAGTTAATGAATTTGTCATAAAGGATGGGATACGATGTAGTCGAATATGAGAGAAGAAAATATGAAATATAAAAACAATAAAGCGGCTAAGATTAGGCTTGCGCACATTAACGATACCCATTCTTATTTTGAACCAACGTCGCTACAGCTTACGATTAATGTAGAAGGCGAAACCCTTACTCCGTACGTGAGCGCTGGGGGCTTTGCGCGTATAGCGACACGTAAAAAACAGCTCGAAGAATCACTATCTGACAATCGCAAAATGGTGTTCCTCCACGCAGGAGATTGCTTCCAGGGCACTTTGTATTTTTCCCTGTTTAAGGGAGAAGCGAACGCGACTATGCTCAATGCGCTCAATATAGATGCGATGGCCTTAGGTAACCATGAATTGGATATGGGTAACCTACCTGTTGCGAAATTTGTAGAGCAAATTGAATTCCCTTTGCTTGCTGGCAACTGGGATCTATCGAATGAAAGCCAGGATAAAGAACTGACTTTAAGAGGTAAGCCGCGTGTCCATTCTTATGTCCCTGATACTCAGTCGGCTCAGTGGATAGTAAAAGAGGTAGACGGTGAACCCATTGCTATTTTTTCTTTGGCACTGGATAAAATGGCAGACATTTCTAACCCAGACTTAGATACGCCGTTCGTAAATGCGATAGAAACAGCAACTCGCACGGTAGAGCAGCTTCGAAGCCGAGGTATCAACAAAATCATTTTATTGAGCCACATGGGCTATGATGCAGATCTAGATATGGCGGAAAAAGTGGATGGAATCAGCGTCATTGTTGGTGGTCATAGTCACCGTTTACAAGGTGATTTCAGTGATCTCGGACTTAAAAAAGATGACGATTACGGCATCAAAATCAATGGGACTCATGTTGTACAGGCGGGATACCACGCGTTAAGCATGGGCCATTGTGACATCGATTTTAACGAGCAAGGTGAGATCGTTAAGTTCAACGGAAAGAATGAGCTCTTGCTAGGCCGAAGGGTGTTCCTAGATGCTAGTATGAGTGAAACAACTAATGAGCTGCCTTATCACACCGCTCGTGAGTTTATTGATAACCACGCGAACGTTCTAGTGTGTAAGAAAGACAAAGAAGTACAGACTTTACTCAATGAAAAGTATGTTTCTCGCGTTAGAACGCTACAACGTAACGTAATCGCACACGCTAACAAGCCACTGAGACATGTCCGAATCCCTGATGAGGTTGGAGCCAGTGAATTAGCGCCATTAGTAGCGGAATCTTTTGTTCACTCTATGAAAAAGCTTGGTCACAATGCTGAGTTTGCTATTCATAACGCTGGTGGTGTTCGAAACTCACTCAATGTCGGAAATGTTTCCGTTGCCGATATTGCTGGAAAACTATTGCCGTTTGCCGTACCGATTGGTGTTTATCAACTCAAAGGGAAGGACATTGCCGCTGCACTCGAAGGGGCAATCAACAATGCCACTAATAATGGCGTAGTAGGGACAGGCGATGGTTCCTATCCATATACATTTAATTTGAACTTTGAATACGCGCCTGAAGCGCCAATCGGTAGCCGGATCCTTGGTCTGGAAATCTTTAATTCTGATGCTGGTTGGCAAAAAGTTGATGATGAAAAGTACTATGTTGGGACGTCGTCAGCCTATACCATGAAAGGGAAAGAAGGGTATGAGGCGATGCTGAACATGCTAGATGAAGGCGTTGTTACAACGACATCCATGGCCGACTGTTTTATCGAGTTGCTGACAGACTTGCCCGATACTTTGAATAGACCACAGCAGTGCGTGCAAACGTGGTGGCATAAAGGTTGCTAATTTATTTCCCGAGTTAATTGAGTAAATGAATATTACTCTGGGGGAATCTATGTGGAGTAGAGACTGGATCGACGTTGCTGTCGTGATTAGCTGGGTAGGCGTTTGGTCTGCACTGGTATACTTTATCCCTGTTGGGGGAGTATAACCTGGCGGTAAATTTTCCGCTTAATGTAAAAAAGGAGCCAAGTCGGCTCCTTTTTTGATTTTAGCTATAGACGTTTTCCATAAGCAAGAATACAATCCGATCTGTTTGGGGAGTAGTCGCCTCTAGTTTACTTATCGTCATCTCGTTAGACTCAGTTCTATCCGGTAAGTATAAATGTTGTCGTCTTTACGCGGCATACATTTCGACGAGACCAACGCAATCAAGTTACCAATGTAATTACACATTTGATTGGTTTGTTTGCGGTGGGATCGTCAAAGAAATGTTCAGATCCCTCCGCTCAGGAGGAACAATGACCCTATCTACTTATCTCGGTTTTGGTTTGCTAACGCTATCTATGGTGGCTTTAGATATATGGCAAACTCGTGGCGGCAACATCAGTATCAAGAAAGCGACAGCGTGGAGCTTATTCTGGTTTCTGATCGCGTTCATATTCGCTGCTAGCATCTATTTCTTTTGGGATGTTTATGCACCAGCAAGCAGTTACAGCGCTGAGAAAGCGACCGTATCATTCATAACCGGCTATCTGCTAGAAAAGTCACTGAGTGTCGATAACCTGTTTGTGTTTGCCATCATCTTCCATCAGTACTTAGTACCAGAACACTTACGTCCACGAGCATTACTCTGGGGTGTGATTGGTGCGCTTGTCTTGCGTGCCATCATGATTGCAGTGGGTGCTCAGTTGCTCGCTCAGTACCATTGGATTCTTTATGTCTTTGCTCTGTTCCTCATTTGGACGGGCGTACAGTTGGCAAGGGATAAAGGAGAAGATGAGGTGAACCCCTTGCCTGAAAAGCTAATAAGGAAGTGGGCGAACGTAACGGATGATTTTCGTGGTAACGCACTGGTGGTTGTGGAGCAGGGCAAACGAGTGTTAACACCGATGGCGATTGTGATTGGTGTGATTGCATTTATGGATGTCATGTTCGCGCTTGACTCCATTCCTGCCATCTTCGCTGTAACGCAAGAGCCGTTTCTTGTACTTGCGGCGAACGTATTCGCCTTGCTGGGCCTTCGCTCTTTGTACTTTGTCTTGCAAGGCATGATGGATAAGTTTATCTACCTTAAACCAGCATTGTCCTTCATCATGATTTTCATTGGCATTAAGATGATGCTAGTTGGGTCACCTTGGGAGATACCCACTCCGCTGTCATTAGCTGTATTGCTGATGACTATGTCTATTGCAGTTGTGGCATCAGTGGTCAAACAAAAGAGATTGGTATCAGAAGTTGAAGTAAGTATCTATAAATAAACTAATTTAATCGAGACAAATTACCAGCTTGAATATGTGTAAGGTTGTAAAATATTTGTGACTTGAAGCGTATTTCTGAGTGGTTAATAAATAGTAAATGCAATCAAAGTGGATAAATAAGCACTATATCTAGTTTTGGTTGCATTTTTTTCAAACTGCCATGTTAATGGTTTGTTTTATTAGAAAAACTAATGCCAAAAAGAAAAATTTGTCATTTTTTGAACAGTAATTTATTGCTTAATATCCCCTCAACGAAACGAATTACACGATTTATAGAGAGGCAATCATGGCACAGGCAATGCACATCGGAACTATCAACGCTCCAATCTCTATGGACAAAAAAACCTACTCGGTTACTTTCAAAGGATTGATTGCACACCTACTAGATATTCTTTTCACAGACAATACACCTCGCGCTTACTACGCAAGTGACATGTCTGGTCACATCCAAAAGGATATCGGTCTATATCGTTAATAGACGTACATTTACAGACTGTTAAGCGCCAGCAGAAATGCTGGCGCTTTTTTTTGTTTTAATTTAATGAAATAGAGTCAGCATTAGGTCGGTCATAGTCAGTAGTACATCAGAGGATCTGTCTATGAACACATTATTAGCGATATCCGTCGCCTCAACCCTCTCTAGTGGACAAATCTGGTCACACGAAGGTCAACCTGCTCAAGTTATAGAACTCTTTACGTCAGAAGGGTGTTCCAGTTGCCCACCAGCGGACAAGTATTTATCAACATTTGAAGAAAGTGAGCGACTATGGAAGGAAATTATTCCAGTGGCTTATCACGTCGATTATTGGGATTACCTTGGCTGGCAAGACGACTTTGCTAAACCTGAATACTCCCAACTGCAGCGTCTTTATCGTGCATATGATGTCGTGGGTAGTGTCTATACGCCAGGGTTCATTGTGGATGGTAAAGAATGGCGCGGTTTTTTCAATTGGGTTAACCGCGAGCTTCCAGCTTTAGATCCTAGAAACGCAGAGAGACTGACACTTAGTCGCAAAGGAAATAAATTCATTCTTAACTTCGACAAATCTGGACATCTCGACGCGACGATTGTGTTTCTTGCTAACAATCGAACCACCATAGTGAAGGCCGGAGAAAACAGAGGGAAGTCACTTGAACACGATTTTATCGCTAAGGAGCGTCAGCAAAGTCGCTCATCGACCGGAACATGGCATTTTGAATTGACGAATGAACTGAATGACATTGATGCTGTGGTTGCTTGGGTAACAAAACCGGGCAGTTTTGAGAGAATTCAGACTGTAGCGGGAAAAATTGAATAGAGATTGTCTAACTTTATGTGACGCTGTCACGCTTGAAGTGTTACCACTTTTGTACTAGAAGCATATTAATGGTTTTGTTAGCAGGGCATTAATATGGGCACTTTAAGAGACGCAATTAAATTGCCAAGTCTATTTGTACTGCTCGCATTTTTTACCAGTCAAACATATGCGAAGACGGTGACTTTTGTTACTGACGTTTGGCCACCATATGTTTTAGATGCTTCAAAAGGAGAAGGTAAAGGTTTTTTTGTCGATCTCGTTATTGAAATGTGCCAAAGCGAGGAGACGAACATTGAAGTAGCATATGTCCCTTGGTTAAGGGCTGAAACTATGGTGAAACATGGCTCTGCTTTCGCCGCCTTCCCTTATGCTGTCACAAGAACGAGAAAGGAATTTGCTGACTTCTCTGTTTCAATAACTCAATCGGCAAACCCGCCTAGAATTTTTTATTATCGACCACTTGTTCCTAAGGCTGACTCTGTCAGTCTTGGAGAACTAATGTCCTATCGTATCGGAACTTATCTCGGTTATTACATTAAAGAAAAATTTGATGAGCAGGGGCACGAGTATGTGCTAGCTCAAACAGAAGAAAAAGCGTTTCAAATGCTACAAAAAGGCCGAATTGATTATCTCCCAGCTGATCCAGAATCTGGTTGGAAATGGATTGCTAAACTTTTTCCAGATTCACAGCATCTCTTCGGTATCTTACCCGACCCATTTCCCGGAACTTCGCTTCATCTCATGGTTTCCCGCTCTTTTCCCAATGCACAGGAGATTCTTAATCAATGTGAGCGAGGTTTTGAAAAAATGAGAGAGTCTGGGAAGTATTTTGAAATGCTTAAGAGTGAAGGAAAGCTCAAATATGCGATACCGGGCGACAAGTGACCTTGTATTACGAAAAGCTCTTAACAATCAAAAGCTATAATTAGAGGGTTGTGGTTATGGTTACAGGGCTCGTCTATGACAAATGATTCAGAATTATGGCTGTTACGAAGTATAAAAATATTACCGGTGACACTCACTATGACGGTAATGTTAGCCATAACTTTGATTTTTGTCGGAGAGGAACAAAGAAAAATTGATGCGTTGTTGGATGGCTTTCGACAAGACTTTATAGAGAGCCAACGCGAACAATCAAAACGCCAATTGCAAAATATCCATCAACATTTGCTTTTCGAAACCTCTCAAGCAGTCGATGTATTAAAAGCCGATATTCGAGAACGAATTTATGAAGCGCATGGCATCGCCAGCGGTTTGTATCGCTCTTTTCCCAATTACGCAGAAGAAGAACTTCAATCCTTAATATCTGAAGTATTGAGAGATGTGAGGTTTAATGAAGGTCGTGGCTACTTCTTTATATTTTCTATGGAAGGTACGAGCGTTATGCATGGATTGCTTCCTCATATTGAAGGAACGTCCAAAATTGACGCTAAAGACAGCAAGGGAACATTGATATTAAAAGAACATATCGATCTCATCCGACAATCGGTTAATGGCGAAGCATTTTACCAATGGTGGTATAAGAAACCAGGACAAGGTGATGTTGAGTTTGAAAAGATTGGATTTGGTAAGGAATTTGAACCTTTTGACTGGTTTATCGGGACTGGTGAGTACGTTTCTGACGTCGAGGATGAGATAAAGCTTAGGCTCCTAGAATGGCTTACAGCATTAAGATTTGGAGAAGATAACTACGTATTTGTAATGGATATGAAAGGCGTGACACTAGCGCATAAAGACCCTGACCGAATTGGAGATCCTGAGCCTGAGCTCCTTGAAACAATTAGAACAACATTAAATGGCAACTTGTCAGGATTTGTGGAATACCAGAGTCCCTACACCCCAGAAGGCATCTTCAACTCAAATAAAGTTAGTTATGTTCAGGTATTACCGGAATGGGGATGGATTATTGGAACGGGTTTTTTTACTGAGCATGTTGAACGCGTTTTGACTCCGCAAGTGGTTAAGCTAAAACAAGCCCATTCAGAAGACCTCCTTCGCGTGATTCTTATTCTAGTTGGATTAATGTCGCTTCTTGTCACTTTGTCGTTTTGGGCCAGCAGATTGGTCAAAAGGCGCTTTGATGACTATCAGCAAAGAATCGAAGAGGATATTAAGCAGCTTGAGATAAGCAGCATGCAATTGGAAAGGTTGGCCCACATCGATTCGTTGACAGGTATTCCTAACCGTAGCCGACTGGATGCACAATTGGACAGCTGCATCGAAAAATGCAAAACAGATAAGTCGAAATACGCGGTCTTATTCGTTGACTTGGATGACTTTAAAAGGATCAATGATAAATATGGTCACCACGCTGGAGATGAGTTGCTTAAAGCTGTGAGTGCGACATTCTCGAAACTCAAACGTGATGATGAAATATTGGTTCGCTTTGGTGGAGACGAGTTTGTTTTTGGTTTTCCTATTGTTGAAGTGGAAGAAGCAAATCTCAGAGCTGAAAGGATCCAAGAGGCCATAGCCGTTCCTATTCTATTTCATGGTATTCAGTTATCCACCAGCTGCAGTATTGGTATCGCAGTTTTTCCTGAGCATGGCGCCAATTCTTCCGAATTGTTATCTCACTCGGATGTTGCTCTTTACACTTCCAAAGAAAAAACAAAAGGTCAAATTCAGCTTTTCACTAAAGGAATCAGCGACATATTGGAATATCAGTTTGCGCTAGAAGAGCAGTTAAGTTTTGCTTTGGCGAGAGAAGAAATCAGCGTTCATTACCAACCTAAAATTAATGCTGCTAACGGCGAGATCATTGGAGTTGAGGCATTGTGTCGTTGGCATTCACCGGAATTTGGTTATGTTTCTCCGGACCAGTTTATAGATGTCGCTGAAAAAACGGGATTGATTATCGAGATTGGCGACTTTGTGATGAAGCAGGCCTGTAAAGATATCGTCTTGTTCAATCGATTGAATCAAAGCCAAGTTGGCGTTGCGATTAATATCTCTCCACTGCAGCTTCTTCATAAAGATTTTGAATCAAAAGCCAAAGACATTCTCAATTCAAACGAGTTGAACAATCATCTGGTTATTTTTGAAATTACAGAGAATGTTGTCATTGAAGATACGGACAGAGTCAAAAACATATTAACGAACCTGAGTGCGGAAGGGTTTGGTGTTTCTCTTGATGATTTTGGGACGGGTTATTGTTCTCTCCGTTACGTTAATGAACTTCCAATATCGGAGATCAAAATTGATCGACAGTTCATCCGCGATATCAACGATGATAACTATTTGGACAGCTTAGCTAATACCATCATAGCGATGGGGCACTCTAATCAGCTTAATGTAGTGGCAGAAGGGGTGGAGACCAAACGTCAGGCGGAGTTGCTAAACCAAATGGGCTGTCAGGTGCTTCAAGGCTACTATTTCGATAAACCACTGACCTTCAATCAGCTATGCGATAGATACGCTCAGCGAGAGCGAGCGTAAAGGAGGCGCGCAGCCTCCCAGTAAAAAGCTATTGAGTTTTAATGAGCACCAACGCATCAAAGAGCGCTTTCTTATCGGCATCTGTCAAATATCTTTCGTTAATCGCTGCTTGAAATGTTGGCCAGTCACTTTGTTTAAATTCGCCGCCTTCATCTAGGTACTCCGCAATTCCCGCCGTTATCTCTTGGCCAAGCTTGATTAGTTCAGGGCGAATAACTGTCTTAAGATCTCTTGGAGTACGCGTTTCTTGTGCGGTCAATAAATCAGCTCGGTATCGGAACTGAATCGCCTTTGCTGCGGAAATCTGAGCGGCAAAAAATGCTTCAACACTTTGTTTGTCTAAGCCTTCTTTTTCTGCCGCTACGCTAGCAGACTCAATGACAACGGCGTCTCTTTTCTTATCTTCTACCGCTATACCATTGTTTGCTTTGTGCAGTGCGACGTCCTCCATGTAACTGAGGCGATGATCTATGGTTGAGAAAATATCTGTTTTTGTAGGGGCGGCGAAGACTTGAAAAGACATGACTGCGCTGGTGAGAAAGAGGGGTAAAAGTCGCATTGAAATAAGTTCCTGATGTTAAGTGTAGAGTTGCAAAATAGTATATAAGCACAGATGCATAAATACAGTATCTAATTCTCCAAAAGGGCCGAGTTAACAAGCTATAAGTATTTTAATGACGATAAAAAAAGGCCCCAACCGAAGTTGGGGCTAACCGATCTACGAGAGAGTAGAGATTAAATGTTGGTTTATCCGTAAGGCGGATAGATGTCGCACCTATGCTATGCGACGTTCGCAGACTAATGCATCACCCTGCGAGATTTGTTTCACCCATGTTTCAGCGTTATTTTGGGGCTGGCAAATTCAAAAGCTCACTTAGGTTCTCATCAACTTGTTCAACAAAGTGAATGTCCAAACCGGCAAGCGCAAAATGCCCATAAGGTGTTTTAAGTTCTTTATAGGTACTGTTCGGTGTTATTGTCTGAAGTTTCTTCAGCTCTTCTGGTGGGAAAACGCCGTCAGTGTCGATTGAAATAACGTAAGTGAGGGCGCGGATACCATGGAGTGTCTGTTCGAGAGATTTTCCCGGGAGTGTTACGTCATGACTCTGCCATTTATCAATCATAGAAAGGAGAACGTTAGGCTCCATTGATGTGAAAGAGCGTCTTGTAGCGCCATCGAGAAAGGTGTCTACGCTCTGAAAGCCTAACTTTTTGTATAGCTGCTGGTCATAGAAGGCTTTGCTAAATCCAAACACTGACCATAAATCAGCATGTCTACTCAAACCATCATTCACATTTCTATAGTCATCATATTCACCCTCGCTGAACGCAGGATCAGAGATGATCGCATCTTCTAGTATTTCAGAAATGAGTGAAGCCATTGCAGAGTTGGTTGCTGTGCCCGCTATTGGAGCCGCTCTCTGAACCATGTCTGGGTAACGAACCGCCCATTCCCAAACTTGTTGTGCTCCCATTGAGCCACCCACGACTAAAGCGAGTTGTTTGATGCCAAATTTGTCAGACAATAGCTGAAGCTGTGCCGACACGTCATCGCTAATGCTTAATTTGGGAAATGTATCGTCAGGCTGTGTTTTGGAGTTGTTAGGTGATGTCGATAAGCCGTTACCCAATTGATTGACCACAACGATAAAGTATTTATCTGGGTTTAACGCCTTGTCCGACCCGATGTAAACATCATCCATTACCTTATTCGTTGCGCCGTATCAGGTCGTGACAAGTATCGCGTTGTCTTTATCTCTATTGAGACGACCGTGCGTTGTGTACGCAAGTTGTGCATCACGCAAAACCTGGTCACTTTCTAGCTCAAAATCTCCCAAAGAGTAGAACTGAACATTGCCATGATGTTTTTCTGAATAGAACTCGTTACTGAAAGCAACGTGCGAAGAGAAGAGACTCACCAATATGAGCAAGAGTTTTATACTTTTCATAGCCAACTTTATGTTATCTCTAGATGTGAGAAATGCTGAATCTTAAACAGCTGAGGCATAAGTGTATGGCTTCATATTGGTTGATTAACAGTTAATCATTATGAATTAGACTTTAATTAGAAACTTTGGTGCGAAATTGAAGCGCATTAAAAAGGGCGCTGAATAGCGCCCTTAGAAAAATCATCAACTTATAACTACTTCTTACGGCAGTACTCAGCGATAACGTACATCGATTGACCGCCATTCGCCTTACCAGAAACAAGCTTTGGATCATCGCCAATGCTGATACCGCGGATAACGGTACCTTGCTTGATGACTTGGTTGGTCCCGCGTACTGGCAGGTCTTTGATTACCGTTACGTCGTCACCTTTTTTCAGTTCAACGCCGTTGCAATCAAGTGGTTTGTCATCTGCAGACATACCAATCATGGCCCAGTTCATTTGTTCTTCTTCCATGTACATCATGTCCAGCGCATCTTGTGCCCAGCTTTCGCTGTTTAAGCGCGTTAACTGGCGCCATGCTGTGACTTGCACACCTGGAACTTGGCTCCACATGCTATCGTTCAAACAACGCCAGTGGTTGATGTCTTTAGGCTCGTCAATTTCACCAAGACATGTGTCGCAAACCATAATAGCGTGATCCACAGTCACATGGCTGTGTGGTGGAACAGCGTAAGCGGTTAGCTGAGATTCAGCACTGCACAATTCACACTTAGATTGGCAACGTTCTAGCATGGTAGCTTCTGAAGACATAATGGGCTCACATATAAATAGGTATTAAATCAAGGGCGCTATTATCCACTTTATCCATCGAAAATAAAGGGGTATTGGCTTTGGAGAGTACGAACTGCCTTGGTTTAGCGGATTATTCCCGCAATAGTTAGCTTAATGTCGTGACGCTGTCACTGGCTCAATCCCTATTCTTTACCATTTTTATAACAATCGGCATAATGAGCGGCGTTTATATATCAATTTTGTAGGACTGACATTGGAACTGCTTTCTATCGATTTTTTGGGTAAGCCTTTGCGCCTTGAGGGCTCTTTGGCTGGTTGGCAGCAACTCTTCTGGGATAATCAATTAGTTTCCCAGCTTGATGCGGACTCTGAACGTGGTAAAGAGTCGTCACATGAATTCAAACTGCTCAACGGTGAAGAAGAGCTGATATGCCGACTTGAAACATCACTCGATTGGCAACCTTTTTTAATTGAATATAAAGCGATACTCAATGAACAGTTAATTGCTCAAGGTAGCCGCGATACAAAAGATATAGAGCAGCAAACACCGTTTACGCAACCAGAGCCAGAGAAAAGGTTTAGCCTGATTGGCTTGTTGTCACTTGGCATGAAAGCTTTCAAAAGTGCAAAGCTGATTAAGGTCGTTCTGGCCTCAGCTAGCTTGGCTGCATATTCTTGGCTGTTTTCCTTTCAGTTTGCTTTGGCATTGATCGCTTGTTTGGTATTCCATGAGTATGGCCACGTTAAGGCGATGAAGTACTTTGGTATGAAAACCAAAGGCATTTACTTAGTGCCTTTTCTTGGAGGATTGGCGTTAAGCGATGAAAAGATCAATACGCGCTGGCAGGATGTCGTCATCTCCATCATGGGCCCGATGTTTGGTTTTGTATTGTCACTCATCCTAGTTGCGCTTTATTGGATAACGGGTGAGATGTTCTTTGCGGGCTTGGCGGTTTTTAATGCTTTCCTCAATTTATTTAACCTCTTGCCAATCCTGCCTCTTGACGGAGGTCATGTTCTCAAAAGCATCAGCTTCTCTATGAACAGCCTGATGGGAATTGTGCTTTGTACAGCGGCTGCGCTTGGTGGCGTTGCGTTGAGTTACTCATTGGGATTAACGCTGTTTGGCTTCTTGCTTATTATGGGCACATTAGAAATCGTAATCGAGTGGCGAGGAAGGCACCACAGCCATCTATTACCGCTTGATAGGTATGGTCAGGTTGTCGCCGCCGTTTGGTACGTTACGTTAGTGGCAGGCCTGATTGGTATCATTTGGTATTTCGCCGGAACAGGTGATCAGCTTTTGCAGCTGCCACTTATGATATTGGGGACTTAGAACAAATTGGGGAGCATTTCGCTCCCCAATTTATTTACGAACAGTTTGGTTTCTTCACATTGTAGTTTGGCAACGTCTTTATCTTGGCTGATAAATCGTTTATGCGAGTGCCGTGTGAAGGGTGGGTGGAAAGCAATTCAGGCGGCTGACTTCCACCTGAAGCTTTAGCCATGTTTTGCCACAAGCTAATACTCTCGTTCGGATCAAAACCGGCTTTTGCCATGATTTCTAAACCAACAATATCTGCTTCAGACTCCTGAGTTCTTCCGTAAGGCAATAACACCCCGTATTGCACCCCAAGCCCTAAAGCGGCCATGGTTGCATTTTGATACTGAGCGTACTCTGAAGAACCTAGTGCGGCTCCAGTAATCTGCAAGCCAGCATTAGCTAACTGAGATTGTGAAAGCCTTTCGTTACTGTGATCGGCGAGAACATGCGCGATTTCATGACCAATGACAGTTGCCAGTTGATCTTCATTCTTCGCGACTTTGAGCAGCCCAGTATAAACGCCAATTTTACCTCCAGGCAGTGCAAAAGCATTGACTTGGTTACTATCAAAAACCACAACTTCCCAATCTTTAAACTCTGGTTGTTGAGGAACTTGCTGCGTGACGGCTTTCGCGACACACTGGACATATGCGTTTATCTTTTTGTCTTTGCTTATTTTTTGCTGCTGCTTCATTTGTTCAAAAGACTGGGCGCCGAGAGCACTCATGTCTTGATCAGAAAAAAGCAGCAATTGATTTCGTCCTGTTGGCGATGAGGTGCAGGCCGCTAACCCTACAACGGTAGCTAAGGCTGTATATTTCAACCAGTTATGCATGGAACGCTCCGTTTCACTCTTATTATTTTGCTAATCATACCATTAGGTTACAATGCTTTGTAACGAATCATCACGAGTACTTATATGACTATCTGGAAACGACCTATTGACCTTGATCGTCTGAATGCGACATCTGAAAATACTTTGATAGATCACTTAAAGATCATTTATAGCAAAGTTGGCGAAGATTTCATTGAAGCCACAATGCCAGTTTGTCATTTCACCCACCAGCCGTTGGGAATGCTGCACGGCGGTGCTTCGGTAGTGTTGGCTGAAACCTTAGGTTCTGTTGCGGCAAACTTTTGTGTTGAAGATGATGCCTATTGCGTCGGGCTGGATATTAATGCCAACCACATTCGCTCGATGCGAGAAGGTCAGGTTATTGGTCGAGCGGAGCCGATTCATCTCGGCATCTCTACGCAAGTATGGCAAATCAATATTACTGATGAGCGAGAAAGGTTAGTGTGTACCAGTCGCCTTACCATCGCAGTGAAGAAGAAACGCAACGCTAAACAATCTCTTAAGGCTAACCAATAATGGTAGTTGAATTTAAAAGCGGAAAAATCATCGTCACTGCTCATGAAATTGTGGTGAAAGTGGCTACAGAACACATGATCACATTGCAGGCTCAGGTGGATGCAGTTCAGCTCATCGGTCGAGGTGCTAACGTTATTGCTGCCAATGGCTCTGAGACCAAATGGTCTATCAAGCTTGATAACGAACAACAACTGTTCAAAATCGCAAACGAAATCGGGATCGATATTCAATAACCTTAAAACGTACTTGCTTCTTCGATATAAATAAGGAAACTTAGTCTGGTCATATATATTTGAGATTTCCTCTTTATGAGTAGCCCCAGACTTCGTGTTCAATTTGAAACCTTATTTGAACACTACAATGGCAAAGATTGTGGTGTTCAACTTGAAGAAATTACCGAGATTCTGTTTTGTACTCGACGTAACGCACGCATCGTACTCAACAAAATGGAAGAGGAGGGGTGGATCGAATGGCATCCTTCTCCGGGACGAGGGAAGCTTTCTCAGCTGAACTTCAAACGCAGCCGTACTGATGTCAGCGAAAACCTCGCTAGGCGGTATCTTGAAGAAGGTAAAATTGGCCAAGCGCTTAAAGTACTGGACCAAGACTCTGCGAAACTTGCGCAAGTAGTTGAAAGTTATCTGGGCGTGCAGCAGCTAGAAGGGCAGCAAGTCTTACGATTGCCATACTACCGCCCGCTATCCATGCTCAATCCTGAAAAGCCAGTTCGTCGTTCAGAGCAGCATATTGCTCGTCAAATCTTTAGTGGGCTGACTCGCCTTGATGACAGTGAGAAGCTCTGCCCTGATCTTGCCCACACATGGGAGATGCTCTCTCCTCAGCATTGGCGGTTCTACCTCAGACCAAATGTACGTTTTCACAACGGCGACCTGCTTACAACGGATATGGTCGTTAACTCATTACTCGCACTAAAGAGCAAAAACCTGTACTCACACATAGAGGACGTGGTTAGCCCAGGCCGTTGCGTTGTCGATGTTACGCTTAGAAAAAATAACTACCACTTACCACTGTTATTGTCTGAATCTGACGCTAAAGTCCTATTACCAGAGAATTCCAGAGCGGAAGATTACGACATAAACCCCGTTGGAACAGGGCCTTACAAAGTAATTCAAAATGATGACAAAAGGCTTGTTTTACAAGCTTTTGATGGCTATTTCGGTTTCAGACCTCTAATGGATCGTGTAGAAGTCTGGGTAATTGATGATATCCATTCATCAATGGTATTTCCGAGTATGACGAATCCAATTAAACCTGAAACAGGAACCTACAGTGATGAAGTTGAGCTTGACCCAGGCTGTACCTATTTGTTGCTCAACCGTAGTAGTGGGTTAGCAAAATCTGACGAATGGGCGAATTACTTCAGTCACCGCCTTGGATCCCTGAATCTATATCAGGAACTTCCTCAGGAAAAGATAGTGGAATTAGGTGTGCTACCTGCCCATGGGCTGAAGCCAGGCTGGTATCACCATACTAGGCAAGGGCACTATACGTCGCCGCCTTCCTACCGAAAAGTAACGATTGCATACCACGGACAACACCCAATGTTCCCGACATTGGTAAAGTGTATTGAGTCGCTATTGAAGCAAGATAACTTAGAAGTTGAACTTATTAAGTATGACATCACTCTACCGGATATTGATGATGTTGATATTTGGGTCAAACCGATGGGTATTGCAAACAATCGCGAAGATGGATTAGCTGGCTGGCTACTTAACTATAGCGATATTGAGCAGTTGAGTAAGCCTGAAGACTTTAAATATTGGTCTAGCCTTGTTGAGGTTTGGCAAGCAGAGGAAAATAGCGTTTTCCCAGCAAAAGACTTAGGAAAATCTCTTGTAGAGAAAATGCAGATCATTCCTATGTTTCATTGTTGGTTGGGAATCAGTAAAGACCAATGTGGCTCGCTGCAAAACGCAAAATGTAATGCGCTCGGTTGGTTTGATTTTAGTCAGGTTTGGCTGAAGCCAGAGAAGTTAAGCGAAGATTCAGAGATGTTAAATGGCAAAGCCGAATAAGAAGCAACCCAGTAAAACCGTCGATATCTATTGCTCCAAGTGCAAATCTCAGCTCTTCAAATACCGAAAGGGTGGTAAAGGGGCACTGGTGAAGTGTTTTAAAGAGCGTATTGTCGAAGATTACACAAAACTGGCGTGCCATTGCCCTGAATGTGGTCGTGAATTTGCGAGAGAAGCATTGATTAGAGGTGCTCCCGCATACAAAATTATTGGCGGAAAAGTCACTATGAAGTAGGGCTGATTTAGCATAATCTTTTAACAAAATTAACAGTAATATTGACTGGGAATTCTGTTGAAAATGAGGCTAGGCGCACCGATTTTGATCTTAGTCGATAAAAATCGTAAAAATATCGTTAAGAGCTATCATTGAATTTTAAAAGTGTTAGAATGTCGCTGTTCAAAAATTAGTCCAGTCTATCAACTTTGCAAACAATAGGGGTTATCAATGGAGCTAGGTCTCATCATCGCTTTCATCGTCACGTCAGCTGTAATGGTTAAGAAAGAGATGACAAGCTCAAAATAATTACCGTTTCATTCATAACATTTTTGTTGTCTTTTTTTGAATGAACTATGAAAGCTCCCAGATTCGGGGGCTTTTTTGTTTTTTGCGTTTAACTATCTGTAGTTTGAAAGTAAAAAAAGCCAGCATAAAGCTGGCTTTGAATTATAGACAGTGTGTTGGATTCTGTTAGAACTGGTAATCTACACTTACACCCCAGTTACGACCTGGTTGGCTTTTCGAGTCAATGCTAAAGGTCTCGCCTGTTGCGTCATACCCAGAAAGGTCTTCGTATAACCAGTACTTTTTATCTAGGATGTTAAACAAACCAGCACGCAACGTTAGATCGTTCATAGGACGATAAAATGCAGTTAAATCAACAAGAGCATAACCTGGGGCATCTGCATTTGAGTCGCTGTTCCATTCTGATTTACTAGCAACCATTTTAACATTTGCTAAAGCACCAAATTTCTCTCGATTGATACCTAAGCCAAGATCTGCTGTCAGTGGTGCTACTGAGTCTAAATCGTTCCCAGTCTTTTTATCTTCGCCATCTGCATATGCTACTGCTAAGCGAGAGTAAACACCTTGAGGTGCATTGAATGCTTCATCGAGTAGAACAGTGGAGCTGAACTCGGCACCATATATCTCAACTTCATCAAGGTTTTTCTTAGAGATGACGTCTTTACCGCCTTGCTCACCAGTCTTCTCCTGCACAATAAAGTCTTTGTAGTCTGAGAAGAATGTTGAGAATTCAAACTTAGTGCTGTTGAACTGACCGCGTAGACCCGTCTCGTAGGAAATACTTTTTTCAGATTTCAGGTTTGGGTTAGCCTCAATAATGGCACCTTGGTTGTAAAAGTAGTATAGGTCATAAACAGTTGGGGCTTTAAAGCCTTGGCTGATTTGTCCAAAAACAGACAAGTTGTCATTCAAATGATACACAGCACCTAGCTTTCCTGTGAACGCACTGTCCTTGTTTTCAGGATACTCGGTGGTGTACCCAGAATCAGTTGACGGATCTGCATTAAATGAGTCATATCGTAGCCCAGCCGTCATGATTAAAGATTCATCAAGGAAGTACGCTTGGTCTTGTAGGAAAACACCCCATTGCAATAAATCTGCGTCAGGTATGCCTGTGCTTCCTGGTGTCACTGTTCCAAAGTCATATTTGTAATCAGTATTGTCTAACTCGAACTTAGTTGAAACGTAGTTTACGCCGTACGTGAATTCGTGCGGAGCTGCGCCTAATTCAGCCAGTTTAGATGCCTGTGCATTAAACTGTATTGATTTATCGCTAGAGTCTCTCTCACGCATACGTTTTCCGTTCATGCTGGTAGTATCGTAGTTTTTAGATAAAGAGCTAGAATCCTGATAGTTAAGTGACCAATCAAGCTTATCTGTTATAGCTGTCTCAAGCATCCATTCGTGTTCAACCCCGACACGCAGTCTTTGATTTGTGTCTTCGTTGTAATTATCGGTGTAGGTGAAACCAGGCATGATTGTGTAGCCGTTATAGTTAAGCTCATCTTCATCATACTGCTTGTTGTAGTATTCAACTGTCACACCTAATCGGTGTAATTCGTTTACTTGATAGAATGCTTTTGCCAAGAGGTTACCGAGCTCACTGTCGGCGGGGTTAGCAGCTCCACGATCAGGACCTTCCACTTCAGAACCAGAGCCATGTGTTTCTGTTTCATGACCTCTCGCATAAGTTGCCATTAGCAAAGTTTCTAACTTATCTTCACGCATTGCCCAAGTTAGAGTGTTCTTGAACTCTTCATTCGCTGAAGAGTAACCAGACTTGATGCCAAATCTATGTTCGTTACCATCAGTTACGAGGACATCTTCCGGGTTCTTTGTTCTAAACAGAACTACGCCACCTAAAGCATCTGAACCGTATAGTGTCGAAGAAGGACCCTTGTTGACCTCAATTGCCTGAAGAGTGTCAATCTCGATACTGTTAGGGTATTTTCTTTGTTCGGTAGCTCCTGGGTTATATGGAACAGGCTGTTGAACGTCATCAACCATGACCTTCACGCGGCTTTGATCCATACCGCGAATATTAAAACCAGATATTCCAAATCGACCAGTACCTTGTGCGTTTACACCCGGAGTGTATTTTAGAGCTTCTTTAACATCGTTTGAGAGTGTGCTGTCGATGTCATCAGCAGAGACTGTTTCAATAGAAGAGCTAACATCTGCTTTACTTTGCTCTGTACGAGTTGCGGATACCACTACTTCTTCAAATAGTGCATACTCTTCAGCATGCACACTCGGCGCTAGGGCGAGTACAATAGAAGCTGACAATAATGATTTTTTATACATTGTTGTAATTACCTTTAAATCCATAATTAGGCTTATGTTTGAACGCAAAGAACTCTATAGGATCTAAATGATAATTACTATCGTTCGTATTATTGAGAATTGACGGCTTTTTTACCGATCTGCGTTTTAATTAGAGAAAAATCTTTAAAATACAAGCGGATGAACATTCTGTTAACAATTGTAAAGGTTCAACTTACGTATCGGTGATGTGACCTGAATCACGATATTCATTAGGTGTATTAATAGGAAGAATAATATTGCAAAGTCCAATAACACTAGAGGCGATGCATATCCTTGATGCGATAGATCGCAGAGGAAGTTTCGCGGCAGCCGCTAATGAGCTCGATCGGGCGCCATCGTCATTGAGCTATCAAATTCAAAAGCTTGAGCAAGATCTCGATATCATGATCTTTGACCGTTCTGGCCATAAAGCCACTTTTACAGAAGCAGGAAAACTGATTCTTGAAAGAGGGCGGGCAATTTTATCTGCAACGGAAAAACTGGTTAATGATGCCAGCGTTCTCGCTAATGGTTGGGAGCTCGATATCACACTCGCTTTCGATGGTATTGTGCCTGTTCAGAACTTTTTCCCTATGGTTGATGCCTTAGGGAATGTCAGCTCAACACGGATTCGACTACAAGAAGAAATCCTAGCCGGTTGTTGGGAATCACTCGATGAAGGTAGGGCAGATCTACTGGTTTGCCCGAAACCGGAAACGCTATCGCTTGATGTTAAAGCAGAATCGATTGGTTCAATGAAAATGATTTGGGTCGCGGCGCCAAACCATTACGTCCATAAGCGAAATGGGCCGTTTGACGAAGAGGCCAGAGCCAAGTATCGAGTCATCGCAATTGCCGATACGGCGAGAGAGCAGCCAGCAATTAGTGTCAATATCCTCCAGAGACAACCGAGGCTGACTGTAACGAATTTGTCGGCTAAGGTTGATGCCCTGCAGTCAGGTTTGGGAATCGGAACACTGCCGAAATCGGTGGCTCAAGGGTTAATTGAGAAAGGAGCGTTAGCCCAAATCTCAGATACTGAAGAATTTGATATAGACATCATTCTCGCTTGGAAACGCAATCAAATGGGTGAAGCAAAATCATGGTGTATCAAATACTTAAAAAAAAATTGGCCACTTAAAGAGTGATCCTGCTGAAGCTGGTGGATCATCCACGATCCACCGGCTCATTTAATGGTAAAACCATGTCAGCAACGCCATCCTCGAACTGCACATCCAGCTTAAAACCGAGCTTCTGAGCCAGCATCAACATTCCTCTGTTGGTTGGCATTGTCATTCCCGATATTTGCTTCGTTCCTTTGTGTCGGCAATAGGCAATGATTTTGTTCATCAGAATTTTACCCAGCCCTTTCCCTTTCAAGTCCGAGCGAATCAATATTGCGAATTCAGCATCCGTATTTTCTGGGTTAATCAATGCGCGCGATACACCGATGATTTTAGGTTCTGAATCATAGTTAGCCACCGCAACAAACGCCATTTCACGGTCGTAATCGATTTGTGTCAGGTTTGCCAAAGCCTCATGATTAAACTCTCCAACATCGCTAAAGAATCGTTTGTATAAGTCTTCTTTAGAGACATTGTTGATGAAGTCTGCATGACCGGGCTCATCTTCGGGAAGAATAGGGCGCATTAAGATCGTATCGCCACCTCTCAATTCTATCTTTTCTTCATACTCAACAGGGTAAGGACGAATGGCCAAGCGTTTCTGGGCATCACCTTGGTATTCTTTGAGGACTAAATCTGCGTCCAGGATCGTAAAACTGTCTCCAACTGCGAGTACTGGATGAATATCCAGTTCATGTACTTGAGGGCAATCTACCACCATCTGGGAAATTCGAACTAACAATTCTGAGAGTCCTTGAATATCCATCGGAACGGGCAGTTTCTGCGGGCGTATTTTACCGCTCTTAATGGCCCTAACAATCAAATAGCGTGCGAGCGTCATGTTAAGTGGAGGCAACGCTGAAGCTGCGTCAATGGACTCATCCCATTCCGAGCCACCTTGCCCAATCAAAATGACGGGGCCAAATGTTTCATCGGTTTTAACCTTAATTCGAATTTCTTCGCCGCCGGCAAGTTTCGCCATGCCCTGTACTAACAAGCCGTGTATATGAGCTGAAGGGTAAGAGAGCTTAGTCCTATCGAGTATTGCTTGAGAGGCACTCGCGACCTCTTGGCTGTTACGTAGATTTAGCATTACACCTTGCACATCTGACTTATGAGCAATGTCAGGGGAACGTAACTTAACGGCAACGGGGTATCCGATTTGCTCAGCAACATGAACTGCTTCACTGGCGTCGGAAGCTATCCATGTCGGTAGGACATTAAAATCAAAATGCTTAAGAAAGTGGCCAATTTGGTGAGTATCTAAAGATGCTGTATTTTTATCCAGTAGCTTTTCATCTATCCACTTTTTGGCTTCGTTTAACTCACCAACGTGCACTGGTTCTGCGGTTGTTGGTGTTTCCATCAGCTGTTTTTGATTTCGTCTGTATTCCACTAAGTGCATGAAGGCAACAACTGCGCTTTCTGGTGTTCGATATGTTGGAATACCAGCTTGAGTAAATATCTGACGAGCAGGTCTCGCGGTGAGTTCACCTGACCAGTTGGTCAGAATATTAAACCGTTTATGTCTAGGGTGCGCTTTAATTGCTTCCACAATCGCTATGGCCGTTTGCTCAGAATGAGCGATAGCTGACGGGCTATGCATAATCAAAATCGCATCAGCACAATCGCTATCCATAAGAACATTCAACGTATCGATGTACCTTTGATGCCCGGCATCACCTACCAGATCGATAGGGTTGTTATAACTCCAACTTGAAGGGAGCACATTGCTCAGTTTGTCCACGACGTCATCGGGCAGCGCCGCTAATTTACCACCGCGGACTAACAATGTATCAACTGCCATGATTGCAGGGCCACCGCCATTAGTAATGATCGCTAAACGTTCACCCCGAAGCGGAACTGAGTGGGTGAGTGTTTCTACTGCAGCAAACAACTCATGGGAATTGTTTACTCTTAGCATGCCTGTACGGCGAATTGCGGAGTCATAGATAATGTCGAGTGTATCGTCACCGCCGGTATGTGCTTGAGCCGCCAATCTCCCTGCGGAGGTTTTTCCGCCTTTTAACACTAGAATTCGGCGATTTCGCGAGGCAGCACGAGCTGCAGACATAAATCGTCTTGCGTCTTTAATCGTATCTACGTAGAGCAATATAGCTTCAGTGTGGGAGTCAGTGCTCAGATAATCGAGTAAGTCCGCGAAGTCGATATCGGAAGCGTTACCTAGAGAGATAAAAGCTGAAAAGCCAATGTTTTTGTCGTTCGCCCAATCTAAGATCGTCGTGCACATAGCTGCCGATTGAGAGATGAAGGCTATCTTTCCTTGCTGCGCCGTTACTGGTGAGAAAGACGCATTAAAGTTGAACCAGGGGAGAATAATGCCAAGGCTATTTGGACCCAATATACGAATACCTGACTGCTGAGCAATGGTAAGACAGGCATCTTGAATACTGTTGCCTTCTTCAGTTGCCAAGTGCATATCCGCTGACAACACGATAACCGTTTTAACTTTTTTTTCCGCGAGTTGTTCGAAGAGTTCTAAATTCCGGCTGGCGTTTGTACATAGAATGGCAACATCGGGCGTAATAGGAAGAAACGCGATATCTTTATAAGCAAGAACGCCACACACTGAACTATAACGTGGAGTGACAGGCATAATCGCACCTTCGAATCCGCCTTGAAGAAGATTCTTCATAACGATATTGCCTGCTCGCATCGCTCTAGTCGAAGCTCCAACAACAGCGACTGACTTTGGTTTAAGCAAGTGGCTTAGACTATTCATTTCTGCACTCCGACATTCAGCGTTTAAGCTAATATTAACCAAGCACTTAAACGAATTCAGAGATAATTAGGCGTTGTTTTAATCAGATCACCTGACGTGACTCCGACTTTGTGCCATGTGTCACAGTGTATTGATATATAATTAGAATGTTGGGTTGATTCTAATCCTATCTAACGGCATGATTTACAGTAATTTCTACAAAAGGCATTTGAAGAATTCATGAAAAAAATCGCAATAGTTGGCTTATCAGTGGTGCTTTCAGCGTGTGTATCGAGTGATTACGTAACTGACGTATCCTCTGAAAGCTATCGTGAGGATTACAAAACAGCGGCAGTAGAAAAGCCGATTGTTTCAGAGCAAGACGTTACCAACGGCGTCACGGAAGAAGCGGTTAAGACTGTAAGGCCGATGGCTGAGAAGCAAATGACTACTATGCAACCTCAGAAGAAGGCTAAGCCAGCAGTCGCGATTATCCCTCCAACAGCAAAACAAAAAGCGATGAACCCACGTTATGGTTTCACGATTCAGGTTGTTGCGGTTGGTAGCCAAACCAAAGTGGACCAGTTTGCACGTAAACTACCACGTGATGGCGAGCCAGTGTGGGAAAACTATAAAGTCGTCAACGGCACAAAGTGGTACACAGTTCTTTACGGTGACTACGCCACTCGCGCTGATGCGAAGAAAGCCATTTCTAAACTGCCAGGCGAGCTACAAGACATGAAACCTTTCGTTAAGAGTATTGATGCGATTAAGAACTCCGAGTTCCCAACGCTGAATAAGCTTAACTAATTTCATAAAAAGGGGCATCAGCCCCTTTTTTAATGCGTATTAATCAATCAAACAAACTGTCAGAACGGTCATAATTCGGTTAAATCGATGAATCCTTGCCGAGTTTTTATTATGATTAACTCTACTAATCCCTCTGTTATTTCACGGAAAGATCCTTAATGGCGAATACAACAATTTTACTACTTTGTGGCGGCGGTTCTGCTGAGCATGAAGTGTCGCTCGTTTCAGCAGATTTCGTACAATCCCAACTTGAGCTAACACCTGACTTTGAGGTGATTAGAGTAGAAATGAAACCTGAAGGTTGGTATCAAGGTGAGCAACTGGTTTATCTCGATACAAACGCTGGAACCTTGAACTCTGAAGTAAATGCAACAAAATTGGATTTTGTTGTTCCATGTATTCATGGCTTTCCGGGGGAAACTGGTGATATCCAATCGATGCTCGAACTTACAGGCATTCCTTATTTAGGCTGTGGACCTGAAGCAAGTACGAATAGCTTTAACAAAATCACATCCAAACTCTGGTACGATGCACTTTCCATTCCAAATACGCCTTATATCTTTTTGTCAGAGAATAATAAGCAGGCATATGATCAAAGCTTAGCGGCGTTCGAGCAGTGGGGAAGTGTATTCGTTAAAGCAGCAAGACAGGGTTCTTCTGTAGGCTGCTATAAAGTGACAGAAAAAGATCAACTGCAAAAAGCAATCAATGATGCGTTTGGATATTCAGATCAAGTCTTAGTCGAAAAAGCAGTAAAGCCCCGCGAGTTAGAGGTTGCAGCGTATGAATATAAAGGCCAATTGCATGTGACGCCACCTGGAGAAATTAAAGCTCCAGAAGACACGTTCTATTCATACGAAGAGAAATACAGTGCAGATAGTCATTCGACAACAGATGTTGAAGCGTCGAATCTTACAGACGATCAACGACTTATTATCCAACAAGCTTCTGAGAAAGTGTTCAAACAAATGAGGCTACGTCACTTGTCTCGAATTGATTTCTTTTTAACTCCAGAAGGAAATGTGTACTTGAATGAAGTGAACACCTTCCCAGGAATGACACCAATTTCGATGTTCCCGAAAATGGTTGAGCATAGTGGGCTAAAGTTCTCAGAATTTCTTGCTGATTGCGTCAAGAGCTCACTTTAGTCCCACGGCTTAAAGCGTTTAAACACCATCATTTCAGTTTCTGCGGTGACCTTATTTCCCAAATACTGATAAGGCATCGCAGGGCTAAGCCATCGACCATAATGTTGGATATCGATCGCTTTCACTCCCTTACGAGATAAATCTTTTACCGCGCCAACTCTTAACGATTGGCCAGAAAACTTAACGTTTAGTTTTAGTCTGTCGCTCGCAGCACGTAAAATTCTATAAATGGAAGAGTCATTCAATGGCTCAACGCCAATATTTCCATGTTTGTCTATCGCACTAAATAAGTAATCATTTTGGGTGGGAAGCTTGTTTAGCCATCGCAATAAATACTTTTGGCCATGTTGAGAAAGTGGGTAGCTAGAGCAACCGACGTGAACTGTTAAACCTTCACTATTTTTCTCGATGTCGGCTGGTGACATCTTTTTAAGCTCACTGCGTTTCAGCATGCATTCGAACATAAGATGATAAATCGCAAGATCTCGAACTACTTTTAAAGAAGGCTTGTTATCCAGTTTTTGGGTCAACGCTTCAAGATGCTTTCGTTCAAACGGGACAGTAGGATGGGCGTCACCAGACTTTTCAATCCTTAATGCGGCTAGAGATTGTTGGACGGAAAAGTGTGCGGTCGGGTCACTCATTTCTAGCACTCTATGCACAAGTGATATTGTTACCACGTAACGCCTTAACGTGGAATATTTTCTTTGCCTTGATTCCCTTTCAAGAAACAAGCGCACGGCAGCGGTAGAAGCGGGTAGAGCATTAACAGATTTCTTCTGGCAATACTCGGAGAAAAGATTCCAGTCTTTTGTTAATGCTAACAAAGAGTTATTCGAATACTGACTGTCTGTCAGTGAGTTCATTGTGTCTATGGTCACACATTGAGTAAACTGTCTAATGAATCGATTTCTTGTAGCTAAATCTGTGATTGCTCTAATGTTTTTTTTCATCGAAGCGCACTATAACGATATTATCCTTATTCAGGATACTTGATTAAGGGCAATATACAATTATTATTAAATTAACTGATTAATAGAATAAAAAATATTATGGCTGCTGCGACATATCGAGGGTTCACCCTAAAAACTGCTGGAAGTTCTACCGACGTATGGCAAGTTCAGATTAAAAATCATGTTTTATCTGGAAGTATGCCTGCAGTAAAAAAGAGCATTGATTGGTTTTGTGATACTGCCACTATTATAGATCCAAAAGAGTTTGGTTCTTTAGGCAATAAAAAACAGGCCGAGGGTTCTCCATCACAAGAAAACTTTCATGGCTATACCATTAAAAACGATACCGGTGAAGTTAACACTTGGTATTGTTTCTTCAATGGCAAGTTAATTAAAGGTGGAAAGCTTGCCATTCAGAAGCATATAGAGGCATACTTGCTGGCTAAGCAAAAAGCCGAACAGAAGAAGTAGTTATTCATGAGTCTTGTTTATTCCACAGATGTTGGTCGTATTAAACCTGAAGAAGAAAAAGCCCAGAGACCTAAAGGCGATGGGATCGTGCGTATCCAACGCCAAACTAAAGGTCGAAAAGGCAAAGGTGTTTGTATTGTTTCTGGGTTAGATCTTGATGACGCGCCGCTTAAATTACTTGCTGCGGAGCTTAAGAAAGTTTGCGGATGTGGTGGCTCAGTAAAAGATGGCAATATCGAAATACAAGGCGACGCTAGAGATAAAATTAAAGCGCACCTTGAAAAGAAAGGCCTTACTGTAAAACTAGCCGGTGGCTGATCTAATAACAGTTTGGATAATCTTTGATTAAACTAACTGATTATTAGGTATTTTATGGTAAATCCAATTATGTTGAATTTGAGAATTACCAGATAACAGAAGAGAGCGCTCAAACAGGCGCTTTCTATTTTGTGTATATTATTTAACATAACGTACATAATGCGCACTAAGGGAGGCAAAAAAGAAAGGTAACTTTGTACGTTAATTCAATTAGTTACCTTTACTTTTTGTCTCTTAATCAAGCTGACTTTTTTGTTTCTGTTAAACGTTCAATTGCTTCTACAACGCGTTCATTTTTGGATCGTTCAGCTAGTATCGCTAACAACGTTAAGTCCACATCTAAACCCAACATATCTGCCACTTCACAAACGATATCGTCACTCATGACACCGCCTTTTCGCCAGTTCTGTACTGATGTGTGGCTGATGTCCAACAATTTAGCTACTTGTCGGTCACTATCCAGCTTGAACTCTACAATTAAGCGTTTCAAAAGATCCATTGTAGTTATCATTTTGGCACCTCCTGCGTGGAGTATAGCGTATGCCACAGGTGGACAATACACTTGCCACCGATACTCCAAATGATCTTTAATCTATATGTCTGAGTTGAGCTAAGTATTTGAGATGCTTTGTAGATACGCGGACACGTCAAGCCGGGAGGCTTTGCGATTCATCAATATTTGGCATTAGATCCAAAACTTATCCCCCCATAGTGATTCGAAGCGCTTATGGGGGGAATCCGAACGATGAATTGCAACCTCTTAAGTATTGACCGGATAGATAAGAATTGAATCAACTCATTGTCAGATACAAGCAAAGATTAGGCTTTAGCCCCGCATGAATTACGATCCATTACAGCATAACGAACAGCAGAAAAAGAAACGTCAAGAGCGTCCTTTATGTCGTCTGCATTATTCTGTAATGATGCGAATCCTAAACAATCCTTCATCGTCAGCCGCATTTCTTACAGAGAACGGCCGTGCCAGTCAGCAAAGCATGGTAAACGATGTTGCCCGTTTTATGTATGTTCTTGTCAATGAAATGTGCCTGACTACAGGCAAAATTGGCGTTGATACGCAACACGGCTTCCTTTTAAGAACCTGGGGTTACATCGGTAAAGAACTCAACATGCCTGAATGGCGTGTCAAACAGTGCAAAGATTATGCAATTCGCAAAGGTTGGCTCACTTCTGTGCAACCTCGAGAGCGTTATACGGGTAAAGATAACCTAGAGAAATGGCGCGGTTTAGCATCGATTAAGAAGATCACCGACAAATACTTTGCTGACTTAGGGATGCTTAAAGAGCGTCTAGAAGCGAAACAAAAGGCACGTAAGTACCTAAAGAAGCGCGCCACTCAATGGCAGCGCCCTATTAAGTACATTCTGACTCCAATTACCCTACTCGCTCGTCGCCGCAAAGAGCGTCTGCTTGCCACAAGTCAAGTAACACAACTACCCGAAGCGCCACCAATCCCTATATAAGCGCCCTTTTTTCTATGCCCCTTAGCTGGGGATTTTTTCGTTGCTTCAAACTAAATTCCCCTGCTCATTTCCTCAGTTCTGAGGCCTTCCTCTCCATGAAAACCTTTTATCTGAATCGTTACCGGTCTAAAAGAGCTGCTCAAGACCATCCTTTGTACGTTTTACTACTCCTAGATTTACTCCTGCTTAATAGTCCTAGTTCTAAGTCCTAATGGTTACTTTTCATAGTCTTCGACTAGAAAGGATCGTAGAGAATTATAAGGATATTAGAGATTCACCCTGCGGGGTTTCTAAAAGGAAGCGGCTCTACTTGGTCGCAAGCGACCTGGAGCCTTTAAGCTGAAACATCCCAACACAGTCGATCGGCTTCAGCATGCTCTTTGAATATATTGGCCGTTTATGTCGCTTCGCGACCAGCCTAGCAAGAGCTAAAGTGCACATTCTCATTAGTTCTGTGATTGGGATAATTTTATTGTTCGCTGTCAGTAAGTTAAGATTGATGTCTGGTATGGAACTGAGCGCGCATGCAAAGTGCACATGATACAAATATTAAGCAACATGAATAGATTACGAGGTACTATGAAAAAGGAAAATATTGTTGTGTGGCTGCTTGGTTTAGCAACACTAGCCGTTTTGTCACTACAAGTACTTCTATCGAATGAGGCAACGACTAAAACGGAGTCAACTCTGTTTGGTGTTTTGCAATTTTTGCTTTCTCTAGGTTTTGCTTGGGTTCTAGCGAAGCAAGCTTCGCAACAAGAGTTTGAATCAAAGCAAAGAAAGTTTGCAATTGCTGCTTTTCGAAGAATAAAAGAAATCGAAGCGCAGACAGAACACCTGATTAACCGATTGGATAAAGCTATCAAAGGTTCCAAGGAGAATCACTCACATGAATTGGATATCGCAAAAACGTTAGCAATATCAATCTATGATACAACAAGTTCATCTAAACTCGATTGGGCAGATGTAATCGGAGATCAGATAGAAGTTATTGAAAAAATTGAAAATATCCAGAGGAAGTCGATCGCCCAAGTTACAAATAGTCAATCTAAAAGTGAAGAAACAGAGAATATAAACGAACTAAAAGAAGAACTTTCTACTGAATTGAAACTCAGCTTAGAGAGCAGAAAGAACAAGGCCACTTCAGTTCAAATTGCCGAAGAAGTAAGAGAAAATGGTCATTTGTTACTTAGCGGATTTGTTGACGAACACTGGAGTTCCGCACGGGATGCAGAGAAACTAAAAATTAGTGAAATTCTGAATATTAAAATCGCCGACGTGGAAGGTCGAATTGCAACGTTAGCTGCATATGACGCTAATGGCGACTTTGTAGGCTCATTCTTTAACAATTATGGGAATACATATGACGAGTTCACTCGAGCTGTATGTGTTGCTGCTGGCTCATCGTGTTTTGAAGGTAAGGTGACAGAAATTTCTAATAATACGGAAGACGATAAGGAACTTGGTATATCTATGTGTTTTACATTGTCTGTAACTCCAAAAACTAAACAAGTAGAGCGGTTATAATATGTGGCGGCGTTGTATGTCCTTAAACGCGACGTTAAGTGCATAGGAGGATGCTTGAAGTTTATACGGCAATTTTGGATTTTTATCCTAACAGCGACAATTATATTGCTATCGTTGTACTTTGTTAATTTTAACGTGGTACACATTCCTTTATTCTCTGAAAAACAACAAGATTGGGCAAGTTTTGGTTCATATATTGGGGGCACACTTGGCTCCCTGTTAGCGTTCTTAGCTTACTTGGGGATCAGAGAACAACTTTCAGAGCAACGTGACTCAATAAAGAAACAGGCTCAAGATAAGGCATTTGATGAACACGTAGTTAGGATCAAAGAGAGTTTAGAACGCACCAATCAACTGTCAATCGAGAGTATGCTGCCAATTGAAAAGCATTTAGGTATTGAATTGACCTTCTGTTTGGATAGTGAGCTTCAAAATGTTTCTGCACAAGCTGAGCCAATTTATATTTTAGATGATGTCATCCACGCTTCACGGTTGATACAAAGTGCAGAATATATCTTTAGACGGTATCTATATCTGATTGAGCAATCTGCTAAAAATTTGAGTGAAGCCTGCCCATTAGATGAGCATAGGTGGAACGCTGTTGTAACTTGGAGATTGTTTCAGAAAAGAGCTAAGCTGCTTAACTATTTGGCACTTAAAGCAGATCAAGAGTTGCTCGCTCCTAACCCTGAAGTGTACAAACATGAGTATCAGGAAATACTGATAGCATTAGCGGCATATGAAAACTGGGAACGAGACTGGAAAACGATGGGTATAGGGTTTTAATGGATATGGCACTTAACAAATTGCTCAAGAGTAACGGATTACCTTCGGCATTTTCGGTTTGGTTGAGTAAGGTTATTTAGTATGAGCCATACCTTGGTAAGGCGTTGAATTACAGGAGTAATAGTGAAGAATTTAAGTACGAACAAAGAGTTGATAAAGTTTGCCAATAAGCATGTAAAAAAAATCAATACAATCGATGTTCTAAAGGAAGACTATCTTGGACTGTACTCATCATTAATTACTCTTGTTGATAATAGTTTTAAGGAGTCTCTTAATGACAAAACTCTCCTGTTACCAGAACTGAACAATGATGGTAATGAATCTACAGCTATTTTTTCCGATTATGGTGGTGAAGCACCGGATAGTGACTATCTAACTTATTCGTTTTTGGTTTGCGGTTGGAATCATAGTTATGGGTTGGAAGTTGAAATGGAATCAGTGAGAAAAAAGTATGGTTTGGGCGAGAAAGAAATTTCATTCAAAGATTTCCGTTACGGCCCGATAAAGCGGGCTTTACCTGAATATCTGCAATGCCTTAACAACTATACTTTTGGTTTTCTTTTCACAGTAGTCGTTGATAAAAAGGTAGGGTCATTTTTTAATCCGGAACCATCTAACCCTAAAGCAGTTGTTCAACAACTCGAACAAGCAGGCTTAGGAGTATGGAAACCGAAAGTGGCGGAAAAACTACTAAGGATTACCCACATCGCTGCCTACTTGGCTGGGCTGTTAGCTAATAGTAAACAGAAGCTTATTTGGATGACAGACTCTGATGCAATTGCATCAACGGATAAACAATTGGACTTACTACTTAAGGCATTTGAGCGCATTTTGCCTATGTATACACAAGAGCCTTTTAAGCTGCTTGGTGGGGCAATTCCTTTCAAAGAGAGAAGTGTTAAAATGCTAGACTTATTAAGCTGTACTGATATTGCAGCTGGCAGTATCGAGCATTATTTTACACGAAAAGCACGGATGCAAGACTCTCTAACTATTAAAGAAGAAGCTAATTTGGTTTTGGAGTGGCTAGGTAGAGATGGGTTAGGACTTAAGAAGAAAACTATCATGATTCAGCCGGGAGAAGAGCCCAATACGGTTGTGTTTGGCGAGGTCAAATTTGAGCCCGAAGATAATGGTGAAATGCAGTTTGTGCCCATATATCTATAATTTAACAATCTCTTTAAGAGTGAATATCAACGCTTGGCATTTGTGTTGTGTGAATGGAGATAATTAGTGGATTTATCAAAGTTAGAGCATCATTTTGAACTTTTAGAGGAATTAGGGTTTATATCGAATTGTCCTCCAGATGTTAATTTACGGGTTTTCCACGATACTTTAATTGGTTACTGTCGTAAACTAAATGAATATGCAATAGATATAGGTGCTTATGCTGAGCCAGTTTATAAAAGCGTTCATTATAATGAGCCGTCTGGTAACTATATTGCTATCTACAAGAACGTAGAGCCGATTAAATCTAAGGCGCTCAGATTGGTAAATGAGCATGCAGAAAATGAAGCAGCGTTGTTTGGTCAAAAGCGAAGTTGGCGGTAGATCCACATAGCAAACTGCGGCGCTATGTATTTTGAAGAATAAGCGGTAAAAAATGAGTAAAAATCGATTGATTTCACAGTATAAAAAAATGAACATCGAACAGCTGGAAGAGGAACTCCTATCCCCTGGTCTAGCTGAAAATTTGAGAGAAGTTGTACTAACAGAAATATCGTTACGTCGTAGTAGGAAGAGCACTTGGCATGCCAATTTGTCGTTGTTTCTTTCCGGACTTGCGTTGTTAATCTCATTAGCTACTGGTTGGGATTCAATAGTTTCCTTGATACCGTGAGTAAATACATAACATGCATTCATGAGTCATTCCCAATACTTAGTATTTTCTTTATAATCACCTTGATGAATACATAACTCCCCGCTTGTTTCTTTTAACGTCAGTTAAGGTAACGAGCTATGTCTCTAAGAACACAATTCTCGCGCTTGGTGGACGACATCAAGCGCACCCGTCAAATTCTCGAAGACCAATCCCCCAATTGGGCCAACGTCCCTACCCTTAAACTTGCATCGACTTTAAAGCAATACGCGATCGACAACTTCAAAGCGGCCAGATCGATATTCGATAAAAAAGTCGATGCGCTCGAGAACCTGCAGAAACAAATTGATGAACTCCGCGCTCGAGTCGAAGGCGGTGAGTCATGATATTGGGTTACGTGAAATGCACTTCCCCTGGTTGCGATGCAGCAATGGAAGTCAGCCAATGCAGTGGCAAGCGCAGTAAGTACCTCAAAGGCCGCTGTCATACCTGCGAATGCACCGAGCAGCGCAGCAATTCCAACACACAAAACTACCTTCAGGCGTATAAGCCACTCGAGGAGCTTAACCAGGTGGTTGAGCCTGAAGAAGTGCCACCCGAAGACACATCAAGCCTCTCAGAAGTGCCTCAAGAACCCCAATCCCCTGCCCCAAATTCCAAAGGCTCTGGCTGGCTGTGTGCCGGCATCGGCGCCGCTATCGGGTTAGGCCTGGGTAAAGCCATCTCTCATCTTCGCTTTGTTTAAGGAATTCATCATGACGACATCACAAGACCAGGAACAACAACTCGAGCTCGAGACACGCAGCGCAGAAGAGACGACCGCTTTTCTGGATGAAATCGAAACCGAGTTTGACCCAGAGGTCGCGCTCGAGAAAGAGCAACAAGACAAGGCGCAAAAGCAAAACGAAATAGACGCGAAACAGATGGCACTCGAAGCCACTCAGGAAGGCGTCTTGGTCGGTATGGGTATCGTCGATACCGTGGTCAAAGAGTTCATCGACCCACGTATGGAGATTGACGAAGGCAATGCCGTAGCGGTTTCTCAAGCGGCCGCGCCGGTCATTTTGAAGTACAACGTCAGTCCTCCGCCCTGGGCCGTGAAATACAAAGAAGAAATAGCTTTGGGTGTTGCGGTGCTGGGGTTAAGTGCTTCGCTCTTTATGCAGCACCGCAATTTGAAGAAACTCGACCTTGAGGCCAAACGCGCTGAGCTCGAGCGCGCCCAGCAGGAACAATCCGAATCAACACAGCACTAAGGTGAGAATTATCACACTTAAGGCACATCCAAACCATTTGATATTAGGCATCTAAGGCACATAAGCCAGTACCACTAAGGCCGTCCACTGTTGGACGGTCTTTTTATTGGGGGAAACCTTGGAACCAATCAACAACAATAACAAGCTGGATAACCATCATGCTTATGTCGTGGGTATGTCGGGCTCGGGGAAATCGTCCCTGGCGAAAAAGCTTTTGATTAAGCCCACTGACCAGGTGGCGATATACGATCCGAAACGCGAATACGATGGCCTGCTGCGTGGCCGTAGAATACGCGTTTACACACATCTGAAAGCCTTTGCCCGCGCCCTACTCGCGGGCCGTGACACTCGCCAGGGCTTTAAGATTGCCTACCGCCCTGGTGAGCCGTGTGCGAAAGACTTTGATTTGTTTTGCCGCGTGGTCTGGGGCTGCGGTGACGGCATGCACAAAAAACCGCTTAAGGTGATTTGTGAAGAAGTCGCGGAGAACTCCACCGGCGCTGGCAAAGCGACCGGCTACCACGGGAAACTGCTTCGCCTGGGACGCTCATACAACATCCACACCATCAATCTATTCCAACGTGGCCAGGAAGTGCCAAAGACCATCATTGATAACTGCGAATATGGCTATGTGATGCTGACCAAGACGCCGAAAAGCCGTCGATACCTGGAAGACCTCACCGGCATATGTGCCTTAGAGCAGGGAAAATTGCAGCGTTTTGAGTATTTCTGCCAGGTCGGTGTCGAGGTCGAAAAAGGCAAAATTCGCTGGTGATGTGTGAAAGCCATCACGCTTAAGGCACATCTAAGCCACATCGATGTTAGGCATCCAAGGCACTTATCGCGTTACCACTAATACCGCTCACTAACGAGCGGTATTTTTTGGAGAACACATGATTAAAGTGAACGCGAAAAACGTGATGGTGATTGGCCTTGTGGCGTGTGTCGTCGCGGCTGGCGTGGTCTGGGCATCAAACAACGTTGATGCTGTTGAAGACGCAATCGGCGATTAAGGAGCACGCATGATTTCTGTAATGAAACTGAACTCCTTCACCGGCGCGGGTTACGGCGAAAAAGCCTCTTTGGTACTGCCAACCGGCCCGACCTATGAAGAAATCTTCCTAGAAACCAACCTCCTGCCCGAGCAAATCACCCGAGTGACCATCACCTTAAACGGAGATGAGATTGTCGTTCTGGACGGCAAGCTGATGAAGATGCTCGAAGCCTACAAAGGCATGCCGGCGGCCGATGGTTTCTACCAAATCCCACTGGCTGATATTACGGCCAAGACTAAAAACGGCATGCGCTACACCGCCCTGGTCACGGAAAAAGGCGACAACATTCTACTGGAAGTGGAAATCGCGCCGGCACCGGAGAACTCACCTGCGGTGCAGCTCAAAGGCCATGCGTCAGTGTCACCGGCGCAAGCCGCGCGTATTGTCGTGCCGCAAATCAAGAAACAAACCATGCAAGCCACAGCGACCGAAAACGAGTTTCTAGACCTGGTCTCAGGGCCGCTTTTGCATGTGCGCCGCATGCACTTTGTCAGCGATAAGATTCAAAGTGTGGAACTCTCTCGAGACTACATCCGTGAGTACGATTCAACGGCCGTAGTCGATGCCATGCGCGCCAAGCGTAACCGCCGTTTCTGGCAATCGGGTTTCTATCATTTCGATCCGATTATGCGCGGCTACTACTTGGACGAACTCATGCCGACTGTGCACCAACATGAGCTTAAGTTCACGGTGAAAACCAGTGAGCCGTGCGGAACCATTCCTATCATTGTTGAATCGGTGAACGTGGTGCGCCCTGACCTGGTGAACGGCTAAGGGGGCGTCTATGTCATTTTTTGATGACCTCGGAAACTTTGGCAGCGGGATGCTCGACTCGGTTGGTGAAGGGTTTAACAACCTCATCACCAACGCGACCACGCCAACCCAAACGGTCAATCCCAACACACAAAAGCAAGTGTCCCAGGAAGCGGATAACCATGGCAACGCCGTGACCACGCCGCAAAGTACCAGCAGTACTACCGTGCCGAAATGGGCGCTGTATGGCGCCGGTGCGTTCGGGGTGATGCTGCTGGGTGTGGGCCTGATTGCGCTTGCCAACAACAAGTAAGGAGCCGACATGCCTTTAGTGGTTTTAGTGCCTTTAATGGCAGGCGGTCTTGGCTTTGGGGCGGGATTTTGGACGGGCTCAAGCGCGACCAAATTACTCAAACTGGGCGCGGTAGCCGGTGGTGGCTATTTCGCCTACCGATGGATTAAGGAGGCGTCATGATTCCAGGATTGCCTGGCGGCTTAACCAACAGCGGCTCGATGCCTATCAGCGCCAGTGGTGGCATGGCGGGTCCTTCTGGGGCCAGTGGCAAAAACACCATCGGCGGGATACGTAACGGGTCGATCAACTTTGGCGGCGGCGTGTCTTCCTGGCTGCCTTGGGTGGCACTCACCGTTGTCGGGGGGCTGCTGGTATGGAAAAGCGCATGACCATCAGTTTTATTGGCCCGACTCGCCAAGACCTACGCTATCACCTGGCGCAGCTTAAACCCGCGTTTACCGGCTCAGCGTGTGCCAAAGCGGAATGGCTGGAAATGGTCGAGCGTGTTCAATCGGGACACGCTGGCTTGTACCTGGTGAAAGCCAAAGGAGTGTTACTTCGCTTTGTGGGGCGCGTCATCGATGGCGCGTACCACATCAACGCGATGACCGGCACGGGTCTACACCTGGCGGCGCCGCTGATTATTGAGCGCTGCCAGGCCATGGGTTACACCGCCATTACTTACAACGCCTATCGCCCTGGTATGGGCAGGCTCCTCACTGGTTTTGGATTCGAACTCGACAAGATTGAATCCAACCAGGAACGAAGCTATATCCTGAATCTGGGAGGCGCCTATGGGTAAAGGCGGAAGCAGTAGCAGCAGTAACACCACCCAAAACACCAACGTCAACGGCACGAACGCGGTCAGCGGTGACAATCTTGGCGTCTTGGTCAGTGGTGTGAACAAATCAACGATTAACGTCACGGCCACCGACCACGGTGCGGTAAAAGCCGCCTCTGAAACGGCCAAAGCCTCACTGGAGTTTGGGCGAGACGCGCTCAAGTCCAATGAGCACGCGGTAGACAAAGCGTTGAAGATGGGTGGTGACAGCGTCACCAAGGCGCTCAACTTTGGCGAAGAATCGATGAAAAATGCGATGGGAGTCAGCCGTGAGTCACTGGATAAGATGGAAAACACCTCACTCGGGGCCATCAATGCGGTGAAAAGCATGGCGGCGCAATCCAATGAGAACGCCCGCACTGCCATTGCCATGGCCGATAAAGCCAAAGCGCATGAGCAGACCGGCAACACGCCAGAGATGACCAAAGTCGTGTACGCCGCGCTCGGTGTCACCGTGATTGGTCTGGCGGTCATGGCCTACAGGGGGAGCCGATGATTCTACAACCTGGCGAAGTCAAACGCATCAGTGTGGCCCGCTATCGCTGGCTGATTGTTCGTGAAGCCTCGGACTATTTCTTTGTTCAGAGTGACAACAGCGAACGCACCCGCATCGATGCCGGCGACAAGCTCAATATTGATGAACTCAACGAACTCGAGCTCAGCAACCCGCGCACTACCGAGACCCATGTGGTGTATCAGCTGACCGAGCGAGAGATTGAAACCACCCCGCCAGTGAACCTCAAAGTGGCCGACGCCATGGCGGTCACTGAAGTGCGATCGATTGTGAACACGCGGGAAGTCAGCCCGCAAAGCTTCACCTCAGCGGCGCACGTCGACATCGAGCCAGGACAAAGCAAACGGCTTTGCCAGGCGTCGGCCAGTCGCAAAGAAATCGTAGTGCAGAACATCAGCACCAACGAGTGCGAAGCCATGCTAGGCGGTCAAACCGTCTCCGCAGTGAATGGCCTGTCTATCCTGGGCGACCGACAATCGCCGGGCGGGATAACACTTAATGGCGGTGGTGAACTGTGGGCGTTTAACAATGGCAGCGGCCCGTTAAAGCTGGCCGTTTTGGAGGTGCACAATTAGCAGCTTTATGCCCCGTCGCGCTCTAGCATTCGATCCGCTGACGGAACACTTAATGAACCTGCAACCTGAACAAGTCGACGCCCTGGAAATGATGCGGGGCGTCTACAGCAATCAGATTGCACTGAGTGCCGCCCTTTTAGGGTTACAGCGTCACTCTATCATCCACCATCATGACTTTTACGGTCTGGCAGAAAGCGTCACGGCAAACACCTTGCCCCGCTTCCAGAGCGTGAAAGCCGAACTAGAGACACACCCTCTATGAGTGAAAACAACTTTTCGGCCATCAGCCAAATGGTGACCGAAGCACGCCGCTTACTTGATGCCATCAAAGGCGGCGCCATCAGCACCATGCAAACACAGTTTGATGCGCTCAAGCACGCGTTTTCAACGGATACGCAACAAGCACTGAGCCAATTTCAAAATGCCTCAAACGCCAGAATTGCGCAGCAAGACCAAGCGCTGAAAGACGCCATTGAGCCAATTACAGGCAAGCTGGCCACCCTTGCCCTTTCACCCAATCAAACCATGACGGTGGAAGATGGCGCAACAATCCCCAAAGGCTTTGCGGTCAGTAGCCTGGTGAAGCTGGAAAAAGTGGACACCATCCACAAAGACCCAGCCAATCGCTCAAGCACTCAATTGCAAATATTGAGTGATATGGAAACCGACATTCGAGAGGACTACCCCGATTTCGATGTCAGAAAAACAGAGCACTACATACGATCATTCAATGTCTTTCGTGTGTCTTGGGACTTGCCAGAAGGCACAAACATGAACGGCTCACATTGGACACTGTTCCCTGGTCCCATCGCTTTGTCTGGGATCATTAGTGGTGCGGCCTTCATCAAACTCGAGGAAGGATTGGCGAACGGCGGCTTAATGGCCTCATCGACATTGGGTAAATGGAAATTCAGTCAATTCACTCATGGTGGTTACTTTGGTGGCTACATTCATGCGCATCCGATTGCCCGCACTCGAAAAGGCGCTTTTCTTATCGCGTTGCCCGTTTTATTAACCGGCTATCTCGATCACCCAAACAAAGCATTCTTCTTAGAGGGACTGTATAAATAATGGAAATCAACTACGACGAAACCCTGCACCCTGAATGCAGGCTCGAACAGCTTCGAGAAGCGCGAAAGCCCCTGCTTTCTGAAGCGGATTATCTGGTCAATCTGGCGTTAGACAATGGTGTCGATATTGCGCCATTTCGCCAGTATCGCCAACAACTGCGCGACATTACCCAAACTCACAACACGCTAAAGGATGTGGTATGGCCTCAAAAACCGTCATTGCCGCAAGCGTCGTCTTAATCGGAGGCCTGGCCTATATGACTTATCGTAAATCACTGCCTCGCGGCGTGCGCAACAACAACCCGCTCAACATTCGTGAATCCGAAAACGATCGTACGCAATGGAACGGCGAAAGCCCGCTAGACCTGGACAAGTCGTTTGAAGAATTCACGCACCCTGTTTACGGCTTTCGTGCCGGTGCGCGTGTCCTTCGTAGCTACTACCGCCAGGGCTACAAAACACTGAGCCAAATGATCCACCGGTTCGCCCCGCCAAACGAGAACGACACCGGCTTATACGTGAAACACGTCAGCCAGTGGACCGGCATTGGTGAGAACCAAATCGTGGACGTGACCGACCAGGAACTGCTAGCGAAATTGCTGCATGCCATGAGCCGCAAAGAAGTTGGCAACTATTACGGCATCAACATGGCCCGTGAAGGGGTTGCCATGGCATGACCAAGCAGGACGTGAAGAAAATCGCCATTACGGTTATAGGCGGCGTGGCCGCTGCCTATGCCATCAAATATCTGAAAAGGAACAAACTATTATGAAGAACCTACTCTCTAAAATCGGCATCAACATCGATGAGGCATCGACGAAAAAAGGCATTGCGTTAATTGGCTCAGGTGCGGCTCTCGCCATGGGTCACCCTGAACTGCTCACGGCCAGCATCACAGAATCGGGCGTTCAGTACGGCGGTTTAATCGGTACCGCCGTGCCGGTCGCACTCGGTATCTGGGAAATGATCCGAAAAGAGTTCTAAGCATGGTGGAATACCAAACGCTGCTACTGGCCGCGGTGAATGCTTTGTGTTGTGGCGTCGGTCTTGGCGTCACACTCAAAACTGACATTCGCTGGCTAAGATTGATGATGGAAAAACTCGAGGAACGCGTCACCAAGCTCGAGGATAGAGTATGAAAAAGAACGTCAGAACCGCCCTATTTTTCATTATCCCTGGTCTGCTTCTTACGTCCTGGTATGCGTATGCCAGGACAAAACCTCGAGACAAGCTTACTCAAGTGCCTGCACCTCGTACAAATCCGCTACCCAATTTAGATAATCTAATTGATCATTTTTGATCGTTAATACGTCGAAATATAGAAGCGTAGCTTAACGTTCTCAATGCAGTTATTGAACAGCTTTCAATATAGGTTGATATTAATTAATAACTTTAAGTGATAGTTAGGTAATTAGTTGATTTGATTGAGCTATAAGCGATTGGTGCTGCTACAATTGATTAAAATAAAGTGCATATAAAGAGAAACGTCTATGGCTATGATTCTGGAACTATTTCTGATAGTGATTCCTCTCCTTATCATCTTTGCTGTATTTAGCGAATCAATGCCAGCACGGCTAGCTAACTATACACTTAGGCTGAGTCTTGTGTTTTTAATGTTTGAGCTGATAATCAGTTGGCTAAAAGTCTTTAGTCTTATTTCCTTAGCCGACATTGATTCGATTTTCATCGGAGATGATTGGTGGAACTTACTTGCAGGGCCAGCAGTGTTCTTACTGTATATCTATGTGATGACAGAGGTCTCTATCTATGAATCCAGGCACAAACCCGAGGAAAACGAGAAAGGCCAAGTTACATAACTTGGCCCTTTGGTTTTGAACGTCGGATGCCAGGAGGCTTTTTAATCTTGTACCTCTTCTTTTTTTTTCTTCTGAACTGAATCACATTTGATGTTGTTTTCAAGCTCACTCGAATATCTAACTCCATCAAATCATATGCTGTCAGTTCTCTGCCACCTGGTGTAATGAGTTTATCCCCCCTAACTTTAAACCCGCGCCAAGGTTTGGATGTGGGTAAATAACCTCTATGCATGATCAACAGCAGCCTTACCACTGAAAGTGGCCACTTCCCCGTTTTCTGCCAGTTCTTGACGGTTTGAGGAGTTACTCCAAAGTAATGTGCCGCTTCTTTATGATCATCAAAATGCCAAATCAGCAAGTCTTTAACTTGGTTAATGTATAGATCGTGGTTGAATAGCTCTTCTTTTATTCTTCTTTTCATGTGATCTTTGTCTCATTATGATAAATGGGGCAAAAATCATATTTTTCATGTAGTTGAGTGACAATTAATCGTAAGTCGCGCATTTAAATCACTTTTGTGTTTTGTGACAAACTTATAAATTGTCTCCCTGTTTCATAGTGTTCAAGTATTCAGTAAATCAATCTATTTCACATAAAACAGAATAATGCGCATCAATGGTGTAAGCAATATGTACGTTGTTAGAGTTTGATAATCAGACACATGACCAATAAATCCTACCTATTCAGTAGCTATGATTTATCGTCTACAACTAGTATGAAGCAATGCACTTATGAGAGAATGCGTTCTAGTTTCTAAGTTGTTCTAATGGTTTCTCTGTGAAAAAGCTCCTCACTATATTCGTTACGCTTCTTTTTGTTGGCTGTAGCAACACTCCTCAACTACAACCAAATTTCATTGAGAATGTTGAGTATGAGCATGTGATTGGTGAGCCAAACACTGAAGGAAAAAAGATAAGCTTTACCTATACGCGTAAAGATGAAGTCGATAGAAAAATTGTATTGAACGTTGATGCTGAGCCAATAGAAATGAGGTTCCGCCTTTGTGAAAATAACGGTGAATATGAAAACCTGAGTCAAGGCGTTATTAATGAGATCAATCAACAGGCAGTCGATTGTAACTCTTGGTTCAAACTAGTCCCATTGGAAAATGGCAAATACTCAATTTCTTATGAGCTGAACTTGTTATTGGGTTTTCAAGTCGAGAGCGTTAATAACCATTTGATTTACGTGCCCTTAAGAAAGAAGCTTGCTCAATACCGTGCTATCTACAATCACAACTCTGTTATGAGCCCTTTAAAGCGATACGAAAATGAAGCTATCGTAGAGTCCACAACGGTCGAAATGAAGTTATAGATTCTGGGATCATTGGAGACCTTATTTGATCTGGCTAATTTGACTCAAGAGTGAGTTTCATTGGAATGTCTACCATGCCGCCGCGGTTTCTTACACCGTTAATACGTTTGAAGCCAAAATTCAGATAAACATGTTCGGCATTAACTGCTGAGTTAACAGTAAAAGACGTTACTTCGACTCTTGTTTTTGCATCTGACATAGCGGTTTCCCATAATTTTCGCGATAGCCCCTGGCCTTGATGGTCGTCAGAGACAAACAAATGGTAGAGGTGTGTTTCTTCACGCATGCCGATCACTCCGACTATCGTACCATCGCTTTTTTCAGCAACGTGATATCGATAACCGCTTTCTTGGTATTCACGGATCTTATCCGGTGCCATCGAATCTAACAGTACAGTTCGAAATGACTCTTCGCATGTTGGGCAAACATATTTGTCCGTGAGTGGCGAAATAAGATCACTAATTGCTTTGGAGTATTCCACTCCCGCTTTCTTTATGCAGATAGCCAAAACTTACCTTCGAAATTTACTTCTAACTGTATCCATAAAATCAATAATTGAAAGAGATTACAAGTCTCCATTAAAGATATCTGCATAATAATATGTGACGTTGTCACAAGGTTAAAGGTTGAGTTTCTCTTGGTTTGACTAGGGGCTCCGAAAGCTTACTAGTTGCGAGCACTGTTACTTTAAGCGTGTAAATGTTGGTCCTCCAATGCTTGATCGCTAACTTTAAAAAATCTACTTTTCTATTCATCTCTCTGTTACAGCATCACTAAGCAATATAAAATCTGGTGATATAGTGAGCACTTACAGACTGTTGTTGTAATTCTGTAATTTAATTACAGAGTGCACCTAAAGCTTCATTTGAAAAAGAATATAATACTGACGTAAGTCTTTGTATATAAAGTAAAATGCTCAAAATCTCACTTCTTGTTACTGTTTGTGGTTATTGTGTGATCTTGATTTTTGTTGAAAATTAAGTGGTGGGGGTTAGGCGAAGTCTTTGCTTCAGACATAAAAAAAGAGAGCAGTCTCCTGCTCTCTTTTTCTCGATTTATTTTCATTAGTCGTTTTGGGAGTTTTTCGTCCTGATTTCCTCTGCGACGATTTTAATGGCTTCCGCGGTGCTTATTCCCTGCGCCATCAGTTCTTGGATTTTTTCGACAGCTTTCTGTTGTTCCTCATGAGAAAGAGGCGGAAAATCATCTAGCATAAAAAAGGCTCCTAACAAAAATTAGGAGCCGACTATATTACGATTCAATGCGTATCGCCAGAGCTTCTAGTAACTTCCCAAGAAGTTTATATAAGCGCCCATTGAATTCTCGTTGGTATAACTTGCACCAATATCCATCTGGAAAAGGTTTAACGGTGATAAGCCAATACCAGCAGTGATTGTGTCGTCTAGATTGTCGTAGGCGAGATTACGTCGCCACCCTGCCCTTAACTTAAGTTGACGCATAATATCGATTTCGCCACCGACTCTGACATATTGAGTATTGTCATTGAAGTTCGTGTAGCGCTCATCTTCATTGATATCGTAATCGACACTTAATGTCGCGTAGTCGGCGACTAAGCCGACACCAACGGTATACTGAGGTCTCATCTGGTAAGCATATGAGTTTGTAATGGTTCTGCTTTCTGTGTAGCCTGCACTAGACGCTGCCTGAGATGTAACAGTGGTAGACAGAGTCTGTGTTTGAATATCTCTACTAACTAGATTCGTTGCTGCAACTCCAACTCTAAACGGCCCTCTAAACCATAAGAAACCAGCATCCATATTAAACATGGTTTCGCCGGTACCATTATCTCGGACATCTTTAATGTCGTAGTTGTTTAGATTCGCACTGTAGACATAGGTGTAGATACGTTGAATTTTAGGTGAAACGCCAAAAGAAATATGTTGGCCGAGGAAGGTTTGATACTTAGCCAGAGAAATCCCGACTTCTGCGACACCAATAGCAACGGCGTTAACTGCACTTAACTCAGCATTTACTACGGTGTTTAGATCCGAATCTGGCGTACTTGCACCATCGTAAATATCCGGTTGAGCAAAAGACTCAGCGTAAGCTTTGCCGAAAAAGTTAGCAGCAATAAAACTGTTTGGAATTGCGAATGCTACTGCACCACCAATTTCAAGTTTGGCTACATCTCCCTTTAGTGCATCTAATGAAGACTGAAGCTCACTCACATTAACACTATTAATATCTTTTAGAGCACTATCGATAATGCCAGACACTTTGTCTAAGTCATCAACCATATTATGCTCATCATTGTAAGCTAAGCCAAATGAAGGGATGATCATCCCTACATCGTCATTGCGTCGATAAATCGCTGTAATTGCCGGGTTGTAAAAAGGCGCTGTTAAGAAGTTTGCAGAAACAACCCCAACTCCACCCATTGCGTCGCCTCGTGCTTCAACTGCATAGGTGGCTGCGTATGAACTTGTGGAAGCCAACGCAATAGACAACGATAAGATTTTTATTGAATTTTTCATATCGATATAAACTTTCTGATCCCTTGTGTTTATATCGCCCTATTGTGTCCTAACTTTAATTATTCCTCTATAGAAACGTCGTATGTTTTACTAATTATTTGGGACTGTTCAACAATTATTGGGCCTTGCCATCTTTGATGGGTCATCGACACTGCTAAAACATATCGACCAGGATCAACAGGATTAGGCTCTAATGCAGTTGGATAATCCGATTCATAGGTTGCTCCCCACACTTTGTTATATTGGCCATCAACGTAGTCATAAAGTGCTGTGTCGAGTTTAGGTAGTGGACAATGAGAGTTTAACAATGCGTTGCGTTCAACTCGCCATTGGTCTTTAGACTGCCAACGTATGGAGACTTTGGCTTTCGGCTCTCCGAAGACTAGCCAAGAGCTCCAAGATGTTTGGTCTTTCGCCGTTACATCTAGTCGGTATAAACCCATCGGAATCTTGCTATTAAGGTTATAGCGTTTAACGTATGACTTTACTTCGTCTTCACTTTCAGCAAGTGTGACAAATGAATTGTCTGTCGAAATACTTTTTTGTACCCAACGGGTTAAGGAAATATCAGCAACATCTTTTCGGGAGGCAACTTCGATAAGTGCTCGGTAGGAATCTCGACCAGGACTTTGTGTCTCTATAGCACGCACAGTTACTCCCTTGATCCAATCAGGAAGTGGTTTTGAATCTAGACCCTTGCCGCAATCAACTTGCAGAGATTGCTGAAAGAGTTCGTTTAAATGAGGTGAGATCGCTCTATTCTTTTCCTGCTGCCAAACTTCTACCAACGACGAAAACATCGCCGGTAAATCATCATTGAGCAGGTACCTGTGGGCTTGCGTAAGAGGTGAATTACTCTCAAACCAAGGAATATTTGCGGCTGTAGCAGGCGTGCTGAGTAGCACGCCTATTAATAAAGCTTTGATTTTCATCAGGCTTTCATTTTGTAACCAACGCCGCGAAGCGTTTCAATTTCAAGCCCTGGTAACTTCTGACGGAGTTGAAGCACGTGAGTATCAACGGTACGGGTTGTTGGGAAATGGTTATAGCCCCATACGTGATCGAGTAGTTCGTCACGGGTAAAGACTCGTCCGAGGTTACTTGCCAAAAACAGTAACAAGTCAAACTCGGTTCTTGTTAAAGTAATCGATTCGTCTTTGTAGAAGACTTCACGAGTGGCTTTATCGATAACAAGGTGCTGAGTTTTGACCTTGCTGTCATCCTGCGCATCAGATTCAGGTGCGCGTAGCTGAGCACGAATACGGGCGAACAGCTCTGCTTCAGCAAACGGTTTTGTCAGGTAATCATTCGCACCCGCATCAAGGCCTGTTACCTTGTCTTTGACTGTTACTAGCGCCGTTAGCAGAATGACAGGCACATCTTTAATCGCTTTCCATCCAACTAGGTGCTCCACTGAGTCACCATCTGGCAACTGACGGTCCAGAATCACTAAGTCAGCCTTTTCCCAATATTGCTCTACATCAGCAATCATTTCAGCGTGAAAACACTCATATCCTGCTTGTTCCAGGCTTACTAACAGGCCATCGGCCAGATTTTTGTCGTCTTCAACAAGAAGCAGTGTCTGTTTCACAAGGTATCTCCAATATAAACGTTGTAGGTGGACCTATAAGGGACATTTTTCCGCCCATTCTTCCAACCATAGATTCAACGATAGTTAAGCCTAAACCAAGACCAGCTTTGCTAACAAAAGGCTTACGTAATTGTCGCCAATCTTTTTGAGTTAGCTCACCTTGGTCTATAACCTTAACGGTAATCAAATTGTTATCAGTGCTAACATCCAGCACTATCGGGGCAACGCCGTATTTTGTGGCATTGCGGATCAGGTTATCGATACAAGTTCCCAACCAATAGACATTGAGCTTTGCTGCTACGTCTTCATTGATCGTAAACTCAATCTTTCCATGAAATTCTTCTTCTACTTTAAACTCTAACCACTCTTTGACGGACGGTACCCATTCCGTCGCCAGTGGCTTATTGTCTGACTGTAGATAGTCTTTGCTGGCTTCCGCCAGCTGTCTTAAACGACGAGAGTCTTCACACAGCCTTCTGAACTCGTCATAAACAGACTCCGGAAGTTTCTCGAATTCACGGCGAAATCCTTCCACTGTTAAAGATAGACTCGCGATCGGGGTCCTAAGTTCATGTGTGAGTATCTGAAGAATCAACATTCTGCTCTTCATCTCTTGTCTTTTGGTGTTCCAGCGATATACAGACCAACCGAGTACCAGCAAAATATTGGCTATTACCAGCACCACCATGCTGATTCTCAATATCTGGGAGTGGTCCTCTACATCCCAACACAGGTTGCCTCGTTGTACGAAACAGCTGTTTGATTCACTTTTTAACTGAACGCTTAGCCCTGCATCGTCTGCATTTGTTTTCCATACACTCTCTGGAAATACTAAGTAACTGTCATTTTGGCGAAGCCACATTTCACCTTGTTCAAGAAACATGCTTGAACCCGAAAGCAAGGCGAGAATCGTTTCTTCGTTCATGCGTTGTAGGCGACCAAGCAATGTTGCTCTTGGTGCCAACGGACGCTCTTTTATATGCATGTACTGCTGCAGCTGTTCCTGCCTTTCAGGGTGCAGAGTTACATAACGCTTTGCATAAGTACCGCCGCCCGGATGAATTAATCCACTGCGGGCAAACCACTTCTCACTCAGTTTTGTCCCTTTACACACGGCTCTCGTAAATACGAGAGGTTCAGTAATTAAGGGGCTGAGAGGCAGTTTTCCGGTACAGTTTTGTGCAAGTTGATAAAGACGTTGAATATCACGCAATGGATATGACGACGTCTGAGGCAGCATTGAATCTGGCGTAATTAAACGAGTCGGGTAATCCGACTGCATAATACGAATATCGTAAGATGCACTGAATTGGTCCTTGCTAAACGAATCAACAAACTTATCGATTCGCTCCGGCAGCGAATTTGCGCTAGCACTGAAGCTAAAGATTGCCGTACATACTGTTAATATATTGAAAGCCGTTTTTATCAATGCAAAAAATCTATAAATCAGTAGGTTAGATTTAGAGTAAAGCATTATCGCAAAAATATAAATTTCAAATGTAATATTGGTGTCAATAATGCTACTCAGAAAACAAAAGAAGCCAGCAATTGCTGGCTTCTTACTTAGTTAAATCATGTTACAGGGCTTTCGAAATAGCGTCTACACTCTCTTTCGCATCGCCAAATAGCATCTGCGTATTGTCTTTGAAGAATAATGGGTTTTGAACTCCAGCGTAACCCGTGTTCATTGAACGTTTAAATACCACTACGTTCTTCGCATTCCAAACTTCTAGTACGGGCATACCCGCAATTGGACTGTTTGGATCTTCTTGCGCTGCTGGGTTAACAGTATCGTTCGCACCGATGACCAGAACTGTGTCGGTTTCTTCAAAGTCCTCGTTGATCTCATCCATTTCTAGAACGATATCGTAAGGCACTTTTGCCTCTGCCAAAAGCACGTTCATGTGCCCTGGTAGTCGACCCGCGACAGGGTGAATACCGAATCGTACTTCAACGCCTTTCGCTCTTAACTTCTCAGTGATTTCGTGCACTGGGTACTGCGCTTGAGCCACAGCCATTCCGTATCCTGGTGTGATGATGACTGACTTAGAGTTTTTCAGCATGTCAGCGACTTCATCTGCCGTTGATTCGCGGTGTTCACCGTGATCCACATCGCTCGAGATTGAAACCTCCTGACCAAAGCCGCCTGCGATAACACTAATAAAGGAACGGTTCATCGCTTTACACATGATGTACGAAAGGATCGCACCGGAAGAGCCAACCAAAGCACCTGTAACGATGAGTAGATCGTTTGCAAGCATGAAACCAGCTGCTGCGGCTGCCCAACCTGAGTAAGAGTTAAGCATTGATACGACGACTGGCATATCCGCACCACCAATTGATGCCACTAGGTGGTAGCCAAATGCAAATGCAATCAATGTCATCACAATAAGCGCAAACATGCTTCCGTCGGCATTGACGAAATGTAGCATCAGCAATGTAGAAACAACAACTGCTGCTAGATTTAGCTTGTGTTTGTGTGGAAGATTCAAAGGTGACGAAGAAACGATACCGCGTAGCTTACCAAATGCGACAACAGAACCTGTAAAGGTAACGGCACCGATGAATACGCCTAGGAAGACTTCAACGAGGTGAATTACATGCTCAGCGTGGGTTGCCGCTTCTGGTGCATCTAGATAGCTGTTGTAACCAACAAGCACGGCTGCCATACCCACAAAACTGTGAAGAATAGCGACCAATTCAGGCATTTCGGTCATTTCCACTTTCTTCGCGTAGTGGATACCAATAGTGCCACCAATCGCCATTGCGATAACGATCCAAACAAAACCTTGAGATTCAGGGCCAAAGATCGTTGCGATCAAAGCGATCGTCATACCGGCGATGCCGTAATAGTTACCAGACTTGGCAGATTCCTGCTTAGATAAACCAGCCAGACTTAAAATAAAGAATAATGCAGCAACAATATAAGCTGCTTGTACTAATCCTGCAGACATTCTCGTTACTCCTTAATCTTTACGGAACATTTCAAGCATGCGTTTGGTAACAGTAAAGCCACCAAATATATTTATGCTTGCAATTAAAACAGCGATAAACGCCAGGAAGGAAACCACACCATTGCCCTGCCCAATCTGTAGCAGCGCACCTACCACGATAATGCCTGAGATTGCATTAGTTACGGACATAAGAGGAGTGTGGAGCGCATGGGTAACGTTCCAGACTACGTAGTAGCCTACAACACATGCTAGAACGAAGACGGTAAAGTGAGAAAGAAATGCTGCTGGAGCAACGGAAGCTATCCATGCAAATGCACCAACACCAACGGCTAGAGAGGCCAGTTTCTTAACCGGAGAAACGGGTTCTTCGACTTTTTCTTCTGCTTTTACTGGTTCTGCTGGTTTTTGCTCAGGCTGAGCCGATACTTTAATTGGTGGTGCAGGCCAAGTGACTTCACCTTCTTTAACAACGGTCACGCCACGTAATACGACATCTTCGAAATCGATGTCAATGTTGCCATCTTTTTCTTTACATAGCAGTTTCAACAAGTTGACTAAGTTAGTTGCGTAAAGCTGTGAAGATTGAGTTGGAAGGCGACCAACCATATCGGTGTAACCGACGATCTTAACGCCATTCGCAGTTGTAATGACTTTGTCTGCTTGAGTGTATTCGCAGTTACCGCCATTGGCAGCAGCAAGATCGACAACTACACTACCCGCTTTCATGCTATCCACCATCTCTTTGGTGATCAGCTTAGGAGCTGGACGACCAGGGATGAGTGCAGTCGTAATGATGATATCAACGTCTTTGGCCTGTTCAGCGTAAAGCTCTTCCGCTTTCTTGTTGAACTCATCAGACATTTCTTTCGCGTAGCCATCACCTGCGCCAGAGTCTTCTTTGAAATCGACTTCAAGGAACTCGGCACCCATAGATTGGACTTGCTCTTTAACCTCAGGTCGAACGTCAAATGCTCGAACTATTGCGCCTAAGCTACCAGCAGCCCCGATTGCTGCAAGGCCTGCAACACCAGCACCCGCAACCAAAACTTTCGCTGGTGGAACCTTACCCGCAGCTGTGATCTGACCCGTAAAGAAGCGACCAAACTCGTGAGCCGCTTCTACAACAGCGCGATAACCTGCGATATTTGCCATTGAAGAAAGAGCATCGAGAGCTTGCGCACGCGAGATGCGTGGAACAGAGTCCATCGCCATAACATTGATGTTCTTACTGGATAGCTTTTCCATTAACTCTGGGTTTTGAGCTGGCCAGATGAAGCTAACTAGTGTTGCTCCTTCTTTAATTAGAGCGATTTCATCGTCACTTGGTGCGTTGACTTTAAGAATGAGGTCTGACTGCCACACCTCTTCCTTGGTAACAATGCTTGCACCTGATGATTGAAAAGAAGAATCATCAAAACTTGCAAGTTCCCCTGCACTAGATTCGACATTTACATCGAATCCTAACTTTAACAGCTGCTCTACCGACTTGGGCGAGGCAGCCACTCGCGTTTCGCCCGCGAGTATTTCTTTTGGCACACCAATTTGCATAGCTATTCCTTGACTACTGGCAACAATGATTAATTGTTTTTATCTAACGGTTTCATTAACTTCAAGCACTTTGTAACAAAAATACAAAATATCATTACATATAACCGTTGGTAATGAAGCACTTCGAGTATTACGAGGTAATGAAACAACGCTTTCATTTTAAAATGAGAGGTCGTACCAGTTACCATTAATTGTCATTAAATCAAACAAATAGATGCAATACACAAAATAAAAGAGCCATCAGCATAACGACTAATGGCTCTTAAATTTATGACGCTCGTCAACTAGGAAAAGACTAACTAAAAATATTATCACCCATCTGATCGATGAACATTTGTGCTTTTTTTAGCATGAATTCATTAGCATCGGACTCGGATGCCAGTACATCTGAACGGATAAACCTATGTTCTTGAGTTTGCCCTTCTAATTCTTTTGTTATCCGGCCAGCAATGCGATATTGCCCACCTTCCGGCTGGGCCTCTTGATAGATAAGAAAACCCTTATATTCCACCGGTTCAACTTCGATTTTAGCTTGCTCTTTACTACCGCCACCAAACAAACGAGAAAATAGTCCCACCTAGTACTCCTTTAGGTAATTTGTTTATTCATAACCAGAGGTTTTTCAAACCATTCGAGTTCTGTATCGTCATCGAATCGTGGTTTGCTGAACATGATAGGAACTTCATCTTTACGATTTCTTCTTCTATCGTCAACTATCATTGTCAGTGCCGCTTCGACAGCAGTCTCTGAATATCTTTTAAGGACAACCAAGCGATCTTCGGATAACGCAGACAGAAAGTCGATATCGTGGCGGATATAAACAGGTCTGAGCTGACTTAGTGCTAAGCAAGCTAAATCTGCGAGCTGTTCATGATCAAACCTATCAGTGTACTGACTGTCAGCTAACACCTGACCTACAAGGGTCTCCATGTAGTTGTGAACATCAACACTAATTTGCATAAATCTTAACTCCTTTAAGATTCAGACTTTTCTTATGAGTATCAGTTAACTATAAAACACAAAATCGATTTAAGGATGCTTTCTCATCACTTTTTGACCATTGTTCATACTAACACTCACTTTTCATTCATTAGTTTAGTAAAAAGCTTGGAAAATCATCAAATCAAAGTATTCTAAGACTTGTATATTAAGAAGTTAATTAATAAGGCTAGGCTAGATAGATGTCGTTTTCTTTGGTGACAACAAATTGGTTTCGTTTGACGTTTCCGGTGCTGCTGTTAGCAATAATCGGCTTTGGTATGAACAATGTCATCAATCTAACGCAAGCAAACTTAGGTATTACTTCTAATCTCCCTTATTTTTTATTCTTGTGTGTCATTGGCTTAGGTCACGCGTTTAAACAATGTCGTATTGCTATGGTTGCGCTGACCATGCTTGTTGTTTATTGGTACATACAAGAATATCTGCAAAGCTCGCTCTCTACTGGCTCAACCCTTCTTGAGCTTTCTCTGCTTGCATTTGTAGTCCCTATTGCTTGTGCATTAGTCTATCCATACAAGGAAAGAGGTGTTTTAAGCCGGGCGTTCATTGTCTATATTGTGACATTGTCACTTATCGCTATTTGGTGTTACCTTATTCTTGCCTACTTTTATGAAGGCGGATTCCAAAATTTCGACGAGACATTTCTTTACTCTGAGCCCAGCGTTTCGCGACTGCCGTTAATTCTCGTTTTGTATTCGGTTGGTGCAATCTTGTTGAGTGCGATTGTTGTTCTTCGGGTTAATCGTATTATTGATGTGGTCGTGTACTCTGCGATCACACTCTCTTCCGTGACGTTTACGTTTTTCCACGTTCAGTATGTTTCCAGCACCATGTTTACCCTCTCTGGGTTCTTGTTACTGATTTATATGCTTTCGGCAAGTTATGAGCTCGCATTTAAAGATCGGCTGACAGATATACCAGGGCGACTCGCGTTAGAGTCAGATCTGCGTCATTTAGGAAAACGTTACACAATAGCAATGCTCGACATTGACCATTTCAAGTCATTTAACGACACATACGGGCATGAAACTGGTGACGATGTTCTGAAGCTTGTCGCTAGTAAAATGCAGAGAGTCGGTGGCCGAGCTAAAGTCTACCGTTACGGCGGCGAAGAGTTCACGGTGTTGTTTAAGAACAAAGACATCGATGAGGCCCTAGATCACCTTGAGCTATTGCGCTCTTCGATTGAAGAATACGAAATGGTGGTTCGCAATGAGAAGTCTCGACCAAAGGACGATAAATCTGGCGCTAAAAAACGTCGTAAATCTAACTCACACGATCATGTAAATGTAACGATTAGTATTGGTGTGGCTGACCATGAGAATGCTGATAGTGTCTCTGAGGTCATGAAGTGCGCTGACGCCGCTTTATATAAAGCAAAGCGTGCTGGGCGTAACCGTATTGAATCGGCTTGACTTCTGGTAAAAATAAAAAGGTTCAGCCTATAAGCTGAACCTTTTTTATAGTCTATAACAAATGGTCAATCTATGTACGTAAAGCGATTCCGGCCTTCACTTTTAGAGCGATAGAGCCCCTCGTCAGCTTTCGAGTACATTTCGTCAGGTGTCTCTTTTCCAGTAGGGTTAAAACCACACACACCCTGTGACACCGTCACATATTCTGCTGTGGAGCTATACTCGTGTTTGATAGCGAGAGCTTCTAGTGTTGATTGAACTCGCATGGCGTGCTTCTTTGCATGTTCAGCATCGGTGTGCCCTAGCACTACGACAAACTCTTCGCCACCATAACGACCTACTATTTCTCCGCTTCGAGAAAACAGTGATGTGAGGGACTGGGCAATTTCAACAAGGCATTTATCCCCTTCTATGTGACCATAGTTGTCGTTGTATAACTTAAAGTGGTCGACATCGAGTAGTATTAAACTTAAAGGCAAACCATGACGACCGTGAACCGCTATCATCTCTTTTAGTTTTTCATCAATGTAGCGGCGATTTTTGACTTTTGTAAGTCCATCTTCACTCGCGAGTTTTTCTAACTCTTTATTAGCTTTTGCCAACTCGGCTGTTTTTTGGTTGAGCTCACGACGCATAAAGGCAATTCGTTGCATAGCAATGAGCTTAGAGGAAAGAACAAGCTTATCAACCGGTTTAGTAAGGTAATCGTCACCGCCTGCTTCGATTGCATGAGCTATCATGGCAGGTTCATCGTGGCTGCTAAGGAAAATGATTGGTATCCATTCTTTGTAGTTAGCACGGATTCGCTGAGATACTTCAAAACCATCCATTTCAGGCATGGAAATATCGAGTAAGATAAGTTCAGGCTCAAATGAGGGATACATTTCTAGAGCTTGTTCACCTGAAGCTGCCATTTCTACGGTATGGCCCAGCTGCTTTAAACGAATAGCCAACTGCATGCGCTCCATTTGCACGTCATCGACTAGAAGAATTTTCATCGAAGATCCAGATAGTTCCACTTGTTCTACCTTTTTGTATGTAAACTGGCCTAAAAATCAGCTGGTTATAGAAAAGAATACTCTAAGGGGGACAATTCCTCCACTATGGTTGACATTTAATGAGGATTTTTTAGGATAGCGCCGTTAAACACGTACAATTTATGAGATAAAACTAATGTCTGACGCTAATCAAACAGAACAACCTAAAGTCGACCTTTCGACTGTTTCAGCAGAACTTCGTCAAGTGATTGAATTTGATGGCGTTCCTGAAGCAATGCACTTCATGGTAACTTCTATTCATGAAGTGTCAGAGGAAGCCGTTCGAGAAGCTTGGGATGAGCTGCCAAAGAGTGCTCAAAATGTTCTTGATAACTTTGAGCAGTTCCATGCTCTTATCTCTGTAAGTCAGGCGTTTGCAGGTATTAATGTAATGGAAGAGTTTCCTACGCTTAAACTACCTGAAGATATGACTGATGAGCAGAAAGAAGAATACCGCGCACAGCTACTAGATCAAGTTCTTCACAACTGTGTGAAAGATATGGTTAAGCAGATTAAGAAAGCACGTCGTGACCCTGTGCTAAAGCGTGACTTTACTGACGTATTTGTAAAATAAGTCAATTAACAAGAAAAACGCCGCATTACGCGGCGTTTTTTAATGGCTCAATGCCACATCTCTTTGTGTCACACTTACCCCTTTAATCTGGGCAAAGACTTCCATCCCTTCTTGGAGTTCCAGCTCGTCCTTAGCCCAAGCGGTGATCGTCGCCCATAAATAGCAGTTTGCACTGAGTTCTAATTTAACCGATACGCTCTGTCGATTTGTGCCTTGAGAATGACTTTGAACTTGAGCAATCTTCGCTTTGAGAATATTCCGAATTGAACTCTTTTTAGGCTTATCCAAGGCGATCGACACGTCACTCGCTCTCACCTGTAGTCTCACTTTCGCTTCTGGCGCAATTTCTAAACGCTGCACCCAAATACACACATTATCCGCCAGTTTCACTTTAGACAGAGCATAGTTTGTGTTGTGGTGAACAACAGTGCCTTCAAACAATGAACTTTGGTCCGAGAAGGATTGCCATGGCCTCATAGCTCTAGATGACCAAACATCTTCTAGGTTACCTGAAGTTACCACTTTGCCATCATCGATAACAACAATGTGGTTTGCCAAGCGCACGACTTCATTGAGGCTATGTGACACATAAATGATGGGAATTTCAATCTCACTGGCAAGCTGCTCTAGAAATGGCAATACTTCGCGCTTACGCGGAATATCTAGCGATGCCAGAGGTTCATCCATCAAGAGTATTTCCGGTTTGGAAAGTAGTGCTCGACCGATTGCTACACGTTGTTTCTCTCCCCCAGAGAGCTGTATCGGGTATCGTTTAAGAAGAGGTTCTAATGCCAGTAATTTGATAACCTTGTCAAAATGCTGTTGGTCATATTCACGCACACCATATAAAAGATTGCCTTTGACCCGATAGTGAGGGAATAACCTCGATTCCTGAAAAACGTAACCTACGCGGCGTTTATGGGCAGAAACGTTTATTTTTGATTGCGAGCTATAAAGAGTTTTTCCTGAGACAGTAATCTCACCTTGATCAGGTGTTCTCAAGCCTGCAATCACGTCGATAAGTGAAGTTTTACCTGCTCCGGAACGACCAAAAATCGCGGTAATGCCTTTTTCTGGCACTGAAACATCGATGTCAAACTTCTGCTCGCCTAATGTTTGTTTAAACTGAATTCGAATATCAGTCATCGCTGTGTCCCCAGTCTTTTAGCACAATGACGAGTCAGGACTTCTGAGCCAAGTAATGAGGCTAAGGCAATGACAATGGAGATAATGCATAAACGCATCGTTTCGAGCTCTGCTCCGGGAGTTTCAATAAAAGTAAACATCGCCAAGGGGATTGTCTGCGTTTCACCCGGAATATTCGACACAAAGCTGATTGTTGCTCCGAACTCCCCAAGGCTACGTGCAAATGAAAGCATCGTCCCTGTGATGATTCCGGGAATTGTTAGCGGTAATGTGATGGTAAAGAATATTTTAAGTGGAGAGGCACCAAGGGTCGCGGCTGCTTGCTCAAGTTTAGGATCTACATTCTCTAAGCTGAGGCGAATTGAGCGAACCATTAAAGGTAAAGCAACGATCACACACGCAAGTACAGCCCCTTTCCAGCTAAAAGAGAAGACCAGTCCGAAATATTCATATAACCATTGGCCAATAAAACCTTGGCGTCCCATCGAAATGAGGAGCAAATAACCAATAACGACAGGAGGAAGCACTAAAGGAAGATGAATTAAGCTGTCGAGCCAGCTTTTGCCGATAAACTGCTTTTTAGCCAACAGCCAACCAAATCCAATCCCGATAGGAATCAGCCAGCAAATAGTATAAAACGCAACTTTCAGGCTGAGCATTAGCGCTTGATATTCGTAATCAGAAAGCAATGAAGGTAATCCTAGTTAAATCCGTTTTGTTTAAATACTGCCTGAGCTTGATCACTTTGGAGAAAGGCAGCAAAGTCCTTGGTGGTTTGTTTGTCGTTCAGTTTTGCCATCGGGTAAGTAATAGCAGTGTGACTCGAAGCTGGAAACGTACCAATGACTTTTACTTTATCACTCACTAGCGCGTCCGTCTTATAAACAATCCCAAGTGGCGTTTCGCCACGTTCAACTAGAGTAAGGGCGACTCTAACATTGTTGACTGGGGCAAGTTGCCCTTTTAAGCCACTCCATAACCCGAGCGATTCAAGCGCTTCTTTGGCATACATTCCCGCAGGCACTGCGTTGGTTTGCCCAATCGCTAGTCTCTGACCTGACAAGCGTTTGGACCATTGTTCTGGTTTTTCTAGTTCCAACGGCTCAGGATGGCCGATAGGTGAGATCACAACCAACTGATTATGAGCAATATTTGTGACAGCGTCACCATTAATTACTCCTTGCTGAACTAGATAATCACTCCATTTAGTATTGGCTGATATATAGAGATCAGCAGGCGCCCCACTCAATATTTGCCGTGCAAGAGAAGAAGAGCCAGCGAAAACGGGCTTAACTTTTACGCCTGTTTCCGCTTGGTATTTCTCAGCTAACGCTTTAATCACATTAGTCATGGACGACGCAGCATAAACGTTCACTGAGGCATGAACTGTCGCAGAGAAAATGAAAGTCAAAAAGGTGCAAAAGAGTCGCTGAGTAAAAAATTTCATCGATATCAGGTATAAAGTTCCGGCCAGATTAAGTCTAGCTTCATGTGCTGTTCGACAGCATCGGCTATTCGGTTGATTGCATTTTCTTGATTCTGTTGATGGTCGATAGAAGCAATGCTTTCCGCCCCCGCCCACTGACAAATCAATGCTAACGCTTGTGGGGTATCCAAAATACCATGTAAATAAGTCCCAAAGATTTGATTACAGTCACTGATAGCACCATCTGATGAACCGGATTCTAAGGAGACTGGAGAACTGCCATTCCCTAATGTTCTACCGACATGAATTTCATACCCTTTCACTGGTGCAGTTTGATTATTCAACTCCAGCACTCCGGATACGATTGTCAGTGCTTTTTCTTTGGTTAACTCTGTGGAAACAGGTAAATAATCGAGGCCTTGTGATTCACCAGCAACGCTTTCTACGCCTAAAGGATCGCTAATATGACGTCCTAACATCTGGTACCCGCCACAAATTCCCATCACCTTCCCGCCTAATCTTAAATGTCGGGCGATATCTTTATCCCAACCTTGACTACGTAAATAGTCGAGATCAGCTCTCACGGATTTGGTGCCTGGTAGAATTATCAAATCTGCATTATCAAGCTTTTCACCTTTACCTACATAGCGAAAGTTAATGTCTGGATTTTGCCTTAGCACATCAAAATCGGTGTGATTGCTGATTCGGGTTAGCACGGGAACGACGACGTTTAGCTTGGCTGATTCACCGGTGTTTTGTTGATTATTGATGGCATCTTCAGCTTCAAGGTCAAATCCATGAAGATAAGGTAAAACACCAAGTACTGGTTTACCTGTTTTTTCTTCAAGCCAATCTAACCCTGATTGAAGCAACGAAATATCACCGCGGAATCGATTAATAACGAAACCAATTACTCGGTTTCGCTCTGATGGCGAAAGTAAATCTAGAGTGCCAACCAAATGCGCAAAAACGCCACCGCGATCAATATCAGCAATGATGATGACGGGAACATCTGCCTCTTCAGCAAACCCCATATTCGCAATGTCATTTTCACGTAAGTTAATTTCCGCTGGACTACCGGCTCCCTCAATCATGACAGATTCAAATTGCTCTTGGAGTATTGAAAAAGACTCAAGCACGGTAGGTAAAGCAATTTGCTTGTAGTTTTGATATCCCACCGCTTCCATGTTAGTGAGAGCTTTGCCTTGCAGGATTACCTGAGCCCCAGTATCCGAATTGGGTTTAAGTAGGACTGGATTCATATGTACTGAAGTTTCAACATTCGCGGCACTGGCTTGTACTGCTTGAGCACGACCAATTTCGCCGCCATCTGATGTGACCGCACTATTGAGCGCCATATTTTGTGGCTTGAAAGGTGCAACTCTGACTCCTTTTCTGGCCAATACACGGCATAAAGCTGCCACTAATACACTTTTTCCGGCATCGGATGTCGTGCCCTGAACCATCAATGCTTGTAATGCTGGTTGCATAATCTATTAATTTTTCGAGTCTTTTTACTGAGTATTGTCTAATCATAGCCTCTTTAGGTTTGTTGACTCAATAAATGAATCGAATATGAATACTCTCCTCAGAGGTTATTCAAAATAGCTATGGCTTAATAGCACCATCAACAACGAAACCTGTCTAAAAAGGAAACATCATGAAAAAAGTTATTTTGGCTACCGCTGCTGCTCTAGTACTTTCACCTACTCTAGTATTCGCAAAAGAAGGCCAATTGGCGTCAGGCATCCAGTTTAATGGCCCCGTTGACCTGACAACAGTCGATTCCCTAATTGCTGAGAGCAACATGTTTACTGAGAAGAATGTTGTTATTGATGGCAACATCGTACGCCAAGTTAAAGGAGACACCTTTGTGTTTTCTGATGGTAAGAGCGAAATTCAAATCGAAGTTGACGATGACATCCACCTGAACCAACCCATAGATGCAACAACAAACCTGCGTATCTTCGGTGAGTTTGAAGGCGGAAATACTCCAGAAATTGAAGTTGATCGTATTCAACTACTTTAAAGATAAAGTAATTTAACTCCCACTGCGTTAATATTTGGCTTGCTTATTGCAAGCCTTTTTTATAGTCAAAAACTTGATGCTAGTCGGAGTACTACCCTTGAAAAAGATCATCCTAACCAGTGCGCTAATTTGTGCTGGTTTCGCTGGCGCGGCAAATGCGAACAACTTTAATTACAATTTCTTTGAAGTGCGTACAGCGGTGAACCCTGAAATGAGCGGCGTTGAATTCAGCACACTCTTCACTGATAACTCTCACTTTATTCTGAGAGCAGACACGCAGTTCGACAACGACTACGATTTGGCAGGTGGTATCGGCTTTAATGGACCAATTAGTCAGTTTGCTGACGTTTATGGTCAATTACTTGTACATCAGACGAAATTTACTGAAGAAGCAGGCGGTGAAACAGATACAGTGGCAGAAGTAAACATTGGTTTCCGCATGTGGCTTGCCGATCAGATTGAGGCAACAGGTAGAATTGGCCGCAATGATGACAGCTCTGTGTTCCATGCAGGTGTACGCTTCCACTCAACGGAGCAACTGTCACTATCTGCTGAAACACGTAACAATGGCCTATATGGTCCTCAGATTACCATGTCAGTACGCTTCCAGTACTAACCACGACTTTCAACTACAAAAGCCCGGCTACTCACCGGGCTTTTTATTGCCTGACAATAATCTTTCTAGGCACAAGCTCAACACCCGGTTGATAACGCTTAGCTGTTGCATTTAGTGCCAGTGCAAGAGCACTATCGGCTATTAGCTCAAACTGTTGAGGTAATGAGTTGATTTTGACTGGTAAGAAGTCCAGCAGGCGATTGTCACCAAAGGTGGATAACTTAACTTGTTCCATTACTTCAGGCTTATCCAATAAAACGTCAAGTACACCCTCTAACAAGGTGTATGATGTCGTAATGATTGCTTGAGGAAGATTTCCTTCAGCGATCCAGCCTTCCAACACTTTGCGGCCATCTTCTCTATTGAAGTGTTCGCCATAACCCACTACCGTTTCTAAGTCACCTCTCTGTGCAACTGAACGAAAGCCAAGCTCACGCTCCCGGGAAATGTTTAGTTCAGGCAAAGCACCGATTAGACCCACTTTAGTTACGCCGTCACTAATGATTGATGACGTAAGTTCAAATGCCGCGCCAAAATCTTCACTGATTACACAAGAAAAGTGTTCATCATCCAAAGGACGGTCAATTGCGATAACGGGTGTGCCTTTCTCTTGTAAATCTCGATAAAAGTCACTGGCTTCAGGAATGGCACTCGCAACAAAAAGCGCATCAACTTTGCGGCTTACTAAAGCTTGAACAACGCTTTTTTCTGTTGAGGGCTCATCATCCGAGCATGCAATCAATATTTGGTATCCGGCTGCGCGGGAGTTCTGTTCTAGCAGTTTGGCTAACCTAGCATAACTGGTGTTTTCTAAGTCAGGAATAATTAATCCAAACGAACGACTCTGCCCTGCTCTCAAGGTACTTGCAGCAAGGTCAGGACGGTAATTGTGTTCATCCACAACTGCCATTACCTTCTTCTGTGTTTTCTCACTGATTCTGTACTTTTGAGCCTTGCCGTTGATGACATAACTGGCGGTCGTTTTGGATACTCCAGCCAGTTTGGCTATTTCATCTAGTGTCATATGAACCTACATATTCTGTGCATTGGATCAAAAATCCTTAATGATGATCCTGACAATATTTGCATTATAAACTGAAACGATTCAGCATTAAAGCTGAAAGGATTCAGCAAAATTAAAAATTTGATAACGATTCGAATTTTGAATAACACAGCAAATGAAAATCTATTGTTTTTGGTTTGCTGAATTTTTTTAACAATATGCTGAAACGATTCAGCAATGCATTAACTGCTACTGAATTGGATAAATAAACGAATTGAGGCGCTTATGCTCAAGCTAACAACAAAAGATATTTCGCTGCAGCAATCTTTCTCTGATAAGACAAGTGCAATTACATTTCTCGCTGAAGCTCTGACGAGTAAGGGCTTGGTGGAGAATGGCTACGTAGAGGGTATGCTGAACCGAGAAAACCAAAACTCTACTTTCCTAGGCAACGGTATTGCGATTCCTCACGGCACTACCGATACCCGTGAATTGGTTAAAACAACGGGTGTATCTATCGCACACTTTCCTGAAGGTGTTGAGTGGGGTGACGGCAATACTGCTTATGTGGCTATAGGTATCGCCGCCAAGTCTGATGAGCACTTGGGGATATTGAAGCAACTCACAAAAGTGCTATCTGCTGATGGCATTGAAGCCAAGCTTAAACAAGCAAAAACTGAAGATGAAATTATTGCGCTTCTGAATGGAGAAACGCAATTGGAGATCGATTTTGATCCGTCTCTCATTCAACTCAACTTCCCTGCCAGCGATATGGTTCAGATGTCGGCAGTTGCGGGTGGATTGCTCAAAAATACTGGTTGTGCTGATAGCGAGTTTGTTGCCAGCCTAGTCACTACTGCCCCAACCCATCTTGGCCGTGGAGTTTGGCTCGCAAGTTCAGATAAAGCCGTTATGCGCACTGGAATGGCTTTTGTTTCAACAGCCAACCATTGTGAGTATGAAGGCAAAGAAGTCAAAGCACTTGTTGCGTTTGCTGTGTGTAACGATAGTCATAAATCCCAGTTGGATACTCTTAGCCAAATTGTTTTCGAAGGTAAGCAAAACGTACTCACCGACGCGACGACAGATCAATTGCTCAGCTTACTTAAGTCGAATGAAACTGAACTTCATTCCAGTGATGGTAGCGATAACAGCGCTGTCTTTGTTATTCGAAATGCCCATGGCTTGCATGCAAGACCTGGTGCAATGCTTGTCGCTGAAGCCAAAAAATTCGAATCGACCATCAAAGTTGCCAACCTTGATGGTGATGGTTCTACGGTTAACGCTAAAAGCTTGATGAAGGTGATCGCTTTAGGTGTCAAAAAGGGTCATCAACTTCAATTTACTGCGGATGGTGCGGATGCACAGCAAGCTCTTGCGTCTATTGGTGCAGCCATCGAAGCTGGTCTGGGTGAGAGCTAAGGAATCATTATGACGAACAAAGTCGTTACCATCACGCTGAATCCGGCCCTTGACCTTACAGGCAGTTTATCAACTCTTAAGCAGGGTTCCGTTAGCTTAGTTAATCAGAGTTCACTCCACGCCGCAGGCAAAGGTGTAAACGTTGCTAGAGTGCTATCCGATTTAGGTGCAGAAGTTACAGTGACTGGCTTTCTTGGCAAAGACAATCAGGAAATGTTCTCTCAGCTGTTTGAAGAGATGGGCGCTGATGACCAGTTCATTCGGGTCAGTGGTGCTACACGTATCAACGTCAAACTTGTCGAAGAGAATGGCAGCGTAAGTGACATCAATTTTCCAGGTATCAGCATCGACGAAGCGGCACTGAGTCAATTTGAAGACAAACTAGAAGAACTTGCTGAGAACCACAACTACTTTGTGCTGGCTGGGAGTTTGCCAAAAGGTGTTACTCCACAGCGTTGCGCTTCATGGGTTTCCTTCCTTGAGCAAAAAGGCAAAAAAGTCTTGTTTGATTCAAGCCGAGAGGCGCTAAAAGCCGGTATTGAATCTGCCCCTTGGTTGATTAAGCCTAATGATGAAGAGCTGTCTGACTATGCTGGAAAAACATTAATTTCTGCCCGTGAATGCCAGCAAGTAGCCGAAGATTTGAGTCAGCGTGGAATAGAAAACGTGGTCGTTTCCATGGGGGCTGAAGGCGTAATGTGGTTAAACCAGAATCAATGGATTCAAGCTCAGCCGCCGAGAATGGACGTCGTCAGCACCGTGGGTGCAGGCGATACGCTGGTCGCCGGTTTATGCTGGGGCCACATGAAATCTATGACGAAAACTGAACTCTTGTCTTTCGCTACCGCACTATCAGCCTTGGCTGTAAGCCAAGTCGGCGTTGGCGTCCCAGATATTAAACAAGTACATACCCTACAAGAACAAATCAAAATCAACCTGCTCTCTGATCAGAAAGCTTAAGGACAAAGGTCGAGATTATGAATATTGCGATTATTACAGCTTGCCCTAGCGGGGTTGCAAACAGCATCATCGCTGCCGGGCTTTTAGAAAAAGCCGCTAATCAACTCAAGTTCAGCGCCAAAATAGAATGCCAGTCCAGCGTATTGGCTGGTTACACACTATCCGCGGAAGATATTGCTAAAGCAGATGTAGTGGTCATTGCAACCAATACTCCTGTCGACACGTCGCGTTTTGTTGGTAAAAAGGTGTATCAAGCCTCTATCAATGAAGTCACCGAAAACCCGGCGGATTTTCTTCAACACGCGGTTAGCAATGCGACCGAGTTAAATGTTGAGAGTGTTCAGTCTGTAGCATTGTCTACAAACGTTTCCGCTAAGAAGATTGTCGCTATTACTGCCTGCCCTACAGGCGTGGCTCACACCTTCATGGCTGCCGAAGCACTAGAAGATGAAGCTAAACGTCAGGGCCACCAAATCAAAGTCGAAACTCGCGGCTCAGTAGGTGCGAAAAACCAACTGACTGAGGCTGACATTTCTGACGCTGATCTGGTTATCATCGCTGCGGATATTGAAGTGCCACTTGATCGCTTCAATGGCAAACCTATGTACCGCACTAAGACGGGGCCAGCACTTAAAAAGACTGAGCAAGAGCTAAATAAAGCCATCTCTGAAGCCACTATTTACCAGCATACAGGTTCTGGCGAGTCTGCGACTGTTGAAGAGAAAAAAGGTGTATATAAGCATCTGATGACTGGTGTTTCGCATATGTTGCCTGTCGTTGTTGCTGGCGGTTTGATCATCGCGCTTTCATTCGTATTTGGTATTGAAGCATTTAAAGAAGAAGGTACGCTTGCCGCGGCGCTCATGACCATTGGTGGAGGTTCTGCCTTTGCTCTGATGATTCCAGTGCTTGCTGGTTTTATTGCCTTCTCAATTGCCGATCGCCCAGGTCTTGCACCAGGCTTAATTGGTGGCATGCTTGCCAGTTCAACGGGTGCCGGCTTCCTTGGCGGGATCGCAGCTGGTTTTATTGCTGGTTACTCAGCGAAGCTCATCGCCGACAAAGTCCAACTTCCTCAATCCATGGAAGCGCTGAAACCGATTCTGATCATTCCTTTTGTTGCAAGTTTATTCACCGGCCTAGTAATGATCTACATCGTTGGTGGTCCCGTTTCTGGCATCATGGCTGCGATGACAGAGTTTCTGAACAACATGGGTTCTGCTAACGCGGTATTACTTGGCGTTATCTTAGGTGCCATGATGTGTTTTGACCTTGGTGGTCCGATAAACAAAGCCGCGTACACGTTTGGTGTTGGCTTGCTGGCATCTCAAACTTACGCTCCTATGGCAGCGATTATGGCCGCGGGTATGGTACCAGCTCTAGGTATGGGGTTAGCTACATTCTTGGCGCGCGATAAGTTTGAGGCGAGTGAACGTGAAGCAGGTAAAGCCTCCTTCGTATTGGGACTTTGCTTTATCTCTGAAGGCGCTATCCCTTTCGCGGCGAAAGACCCAATGCGTGTAATCCCAGCATGTATGGCAGGCGGTGCTTTAACAGGAGCTCTTTCCATGCTGTTTGGTGCAAAACTGATGGCGCCTCACGGTGGTTTGTTTGTGTTGCTTATACCTAACGCGATTACGCCTGTTCTGATGTACCTTGTTGCCATTGCTGCAGGTACGGCATTGACAGGCTTTGGTTATGCGTTTTTGAAGAATCGCTCAAGTCAAAATAAAGCGGAAACCGCGGCCGCTTAAGTTTCTATGCCTGTCTCCCCCAATCGACTTGGCTCAAGCCCTACTCATTGAGTAGGGCTTTTTTATTTCTGAATTTTTAACCACTTACAATGAATTAATGCATCATATTGCCCAGCACCTAAATCAATATCGTGGGATATTCCACACTGCTCACAGTAAAATCAATAAAAGCTCATATAATTATTCACAGTATTATTAAGTAAATTTTTGGCGTCATTGGGGCGAAATGTTCAAGATAAATTCCCGCATTCTCCTGCAGTTCATGCTTGTATTCATCACCCTAGCCTTCGTGCCAACACTTTATTTTGCCAACGAGCTTTCTAAGGTCGAAGAAGATGCTCGTCAACAAGTTGATCGCCTGACACAAACAAAACTAGAATATGCGCGCTCTGAATTAAAATCGCACTCTTCTAAAATTCTTAAATCCGTAAAATTCCTTTCGAATAATGGCATCTTCCATCGCGCAGTATTGGAACCAAACGATATGAATCGCGGGGCACTACAGGACTTTTGGCTGTTAGTAGCCCGTACTCAAGGCTACTTCTCTCAGCTTCGCTATTTGGATATCCATGGCCAAGAGTTGGTACGCATTAATCATGGTCAACGAGCGAGTGTGGTTGTTCCTGAAGAGTTCCTGCAAAACAAATTCCATCGAGATTATTTCAAGTTCGCTCAAAACCTACCTGCAAATACGGTCGGAACTTTTGGTATTGATTTAGAGCGAGAAAATAATCAAATTGCCCAGCCGCTTACACCCAGTTTAAGGGTAATCGTCCCCATCGACATTCATTCAGAGCGTCGTGGCTACTTTATTGCAAATCTTGACTTTGACTATTTGTATCAACGCTTAGCGTATAACAAAGTGAATGACGATTTACCGGATGTCTTCAATTCTGATGGCTATTACGTCATGGCTAAAAACATGACAAACATAATGGGCCACATTGCGAAAGAAAACTCAAAGTTTAAATTAAGTAAACTCTACCCTAAATTGTGGCGCCAACTGCAATTCAATGAGCATGGAACCCTATTTGAACAAGGAAAATGGTTATCTTACGTTAAAGCAGAACTCAATACCCTTGATAGACCACTGCACTTTATCCTCGTCGCTGAAGTCTCTCAGTACGACGCTGCTCAGCTTTACCTTGAGCGTAAGACTGAACTCTCAATTCAAGCCGCTTCTGTGTACATGATCATTTTGCTCATCGCGTTCAGTTTTGTTACATGGAATTACAATCACACCAAAAATAGTATGGAAAGCCAAATTGCCCGTGCTGCAATGAATGGTATGTCAGCTATGCTGATCACCGATCGTCAGAACCGAATTATTAAGACGAATGAAGAGTTTACTCGAGTCAGCGGTTATACCTTTGAAGAAGTCAAAGGAAAGCAGCCTTCTTTCTTTGCTGCTAATAAACATGAACAAGAGTTCTACATTAATATGTGGAAGATTTTAGAAAAAGAAGGCTTGTGGGAAGGCGAAGTCGTTAACAAGCGTCGCGATGGTTCTCATATTACCGAGATACTGCGTATTCAGACAGTGACCGACAACAATGGGGTAATTCAGTTTTATGTTGCCTCTTTTGTCGACATCTCTCACCGTAAAGAACTTGAAAATCGCCTGAGAGAGATGAGTGAGAAAGACTCTATGACTGGTTTATGGAATAGACGTAAGTTTGATCAAGAGATGGCGGCGCAATGTGCAAAAAGTAAGCGCTATAGCCATGCTGAACCTACTTGTTTTGCTATTGTCGACATCGACCACTTCAAGCGTGTAAATGATAAATTGGGTCACGATGAAGGCGATAAAATTATTAAATCTGTCGGAACAGTCTTAAGTGATCATCTTCGAGAAACAGACTTCATTGCACGAATCGGTGGAGAAGAATTTGCGATCATTATGCCCCACACTCGCATTCAAGAAGCGGAAATCGTCACAAACCGCCTGCGCACATCGGTATCGCTTCAACACGACGAGCAAATTACGGTCAGTGTTGGAGTAACTGATATGGATGGATCTGTCGAAAATACCTACAAGCGTGCTGACGTGGCATTGTATGAATCTAAGTCATTGGGTCGAAATTGTGTATCGATTCTTGACTCTGAAGAGATGGATACTGTTGCCTAACTTTGGTGCAATGCATTTTGTTGGTGCAATGGGTGGTGCATTTTTTTAATACGAATCGTTGGCAGAGCGCGAAAACTCAACAAGTTGAATATTGGCTTGAAACTTGATGTAGTCTTTCTGAAAGCACATAAACGCACTATTTCAGGGAGAAAGGCATGCAAGATACACTAGCGGTAGTCCTAGCAGGTGGGATGGGTTCGAGATTGAGCCCTTTGACTGACGATAGAGCAAAGCCAGCCGTTCCATTTGGAGGCAAGTATCGAATCATAGATTTTACACTCACCAATTGCCTACACTCCGGCCTTAGGAAAATTCTCGTTCTTACCCAATACAAATCCCACTCACTTCAAAAGCATTTACGTGATGGTTGGTCGATATTCAATCCGGAGCTTGGCGAGTTCATTTCTGTAGTTCCGCCGCAAATGAGAGGGGGCGGCAAATGGTATGAAGGTACCGCTGATGCCATCTACCACAATTTATGGCTACTTTCCCGCAGTGATGCAAAGTATGTTGTTGTTTTGTCTGGCGATCACATCTATCGAATGGATTACGCTGCAATGCTCGAAGAACATAAGCAAAATAATGCCAAGCTCACCATCGCTTGCATGGACGTAAGCCGTGATGAGGCCACTCAATTTGGTGTCATGGATACTGATGACAACGGCCTAATTACTTCATTTGTTGAAAAGCCTCTCGACCCACCATCGATTCCTGGCAAACCTGATCGAAGCTTGGCATCCATGGGAATCTACATCTTTGATATGGATGTTTTAAGAGCCGCACTTGATGACGATGCTGAATGTCCTGACTCAAGTCATGACTTTGGTAAAGACATTATTCCTAAACTTATCAAGACAGAGTCGGTTTACGCTTACGATTTTTGTAATGATAAAGGTCGAGTAGCGAAAGATTGCTACTGGCGAGACGTTGGAACACTAGATTCGTTTTATGAAGCCAATATGGATTTGCTTGAGCCGGTTCCGCCCATGAACCTTTATCAGCCTGATTGGGCAGTAAGAACTTATGAAGCGCAATGCCCTCCAGCCCGCACTGTTTCTTCTGCAACTGGAAATGAAGGGATTTTTATTAATTCAATCATTGCGAATGGCGTAATTAATTCGGGTGGGTCTGTTCAGCATTCCGTGGTATCACCCAATGTTCGAATTAACGACAGCGCTACTGTGGTCGACAGTATTCTTTTTGATGATGTTGAAGTTGGAGAAGGAAGCCAGTTAGTCAACTGTATTATTGATAAACACGTTAAGGTTCCACCATACACTCAAATTGGAATTAACAAAATTGAAGACGCCAAACGGTTCCATGTTTCGGAAAAAGGTGTTGTCGTTGTTCCTGAGAACTATCAATTTTCTTAAGTTAAAAAATAGCCCTCTTAATCTCATCGAGTTTAAGAGGGCTAATGTAAGAGACTGACTAGATCTCCTATAGGGGTATGTAAATCAAAAACTTGTATGTTGATTTGTTTACACAAGGAATTATGCTGTTACTGGTTTGATAAAAAAACAGTAATTATTCAACTGTCCCTTTCCTCTTTTGTGTTTTCAACTCACCAGCTTTAATCCTGTCGGTGTTTCATTAAAGTGTCTTTTGTACTCACGCGAGAATTGAGAAACACTGTTGTAACCAACTAGTCTTGCTGCATCATTCACTTTCTTACCTTCTAGCTGGATGAGTTCTTTCGCTTTGTTTAAACGCACCTTTTTAATGTACTGAATAGGTGATTCAAGTGTGATCTGACGAAAAGCGCTGTGGAAGGCAGACATACTCATGTTGGCCTCTTCAGCGAGGTGTTGTACAGAGAGTGTTTCGCTATAGCTTCTATGGACTTTATCCAAAGCTTTGGCGACGCGAGCATATTGACCTTCATGGTGGGCTAAATCAAACAACACATGCCCTTCACTACTAGTCAAGGCACGATAGGCCAACTCTTCTTTAAGAGATTCACCTAACAGTGATAGCTCAATTGGATTACACAACGCGCGCATGATTCGTTTGCAGGTATCCAGCATAGAATCTTCCATACTGACAGAACGCAAACCACAGGTGTAATGTGGTTGCTCTTTGTGAGGAGCGTATCCAAGTGATTCAAGCTTATTAACGTGACGATGTAACATCTGAGGGTCAATGTCGACAGTTAACCCAAGAAGTGGCTCGCCATTTGTTGGGAACGCCTCACACTCTAAAGGCATAGGCACACCAACGACTAAGTAGTCATTTGGCCCATATTTTACCGGCTCACTGCCAATATGAATAATCTTGTTTCCTTGCCCCAACACAATCACACCAGACTGATAAATAAAAGGCTGGCGAGTGTTTCCAGTGCTACTGCGATAAAACCAAACTCCGTCAAGATCGGTCTTTCTTACCCCTTCGAGGTCATTCAGATTATGGGTATCAACATACTGCTGCATTAATCGGGCGAGTGTCATATCACCTCCTGTCAATTTTCAATAAGAATATACAAAAAGTAGGAATAGGCAACATAAACGGAGGATTCGATATTTTTAAAACGACTTTTCAGTACTATTATGCATTCAAACAATGAAGTGTTTCGGAGCTCGGGACACAAGAACAGTCTGCCCTATCAGGCGTTCAACTGAAGCAAGAGGAATGACAATGCAATTTACTTACGCTAACCCTACCCAGATTCTGTTTGGTCAAGGTCAAATCAGTGCCATTCAATCATCGATTCAACCGCAAGATAAAGTTCTCGTCATTTATGGCGGAGGCTCTATTAAACGTAACGGCGTTTATGATCAGGTTTCGGAGGCACTGAACGGTCATCAATGGGTTGAGTTTTCAGGCGTTGAACCAAACCCAACAAAAGAAACACTTGATAAAGCGGTCGCGATTGTTAAAGAGCAAGGCATTAACTTCATCCTTGCTGTTGGTGGCGGTTCTGTTATTGATGGCTCTAAATACGTTGCGGCGGCTGCCAAGTATGATGGTGATGGCTGGGATATCCTAACGGGCAAGCATCAAGTTTCTGAAGCAACACCACTTGGCGCAGTATTAACACTTCCAGCAACTGGCTCTGAATCCAATATGGGTGCTGTGATTACAAAAGCTGAAACGCAGGATAAGCTCGCGTTCCTTAGCCCATTTGTACAGCCAAAATTTGCGGTTATGGACCCGGATGTGATGAAGACTCTGCCTGAAAAGCAACTAATCAACGGTATTGTTGATGCTTGGGTACACGTATGTGAGCAATACCTGACTACAAAACATGGCGCAATGGTTCAAGATGGCTATGCAGAGACTCTACTTCGCACTCTTAAGAAGCTCGGCGAAGACTTTGACAATCGTGACGATGACGCATGGCGTGCAAATCTCATGTGGTCAGCAAACCAGGCTCTGAATGGTCTCATCGGCAGCGGGGTACCGCAAGACTGGGCGACTCACATGATCGGCCACGAGCTGACAGCACTTTGGGGTGTTGACCACGCTCGCTCTCTGGCCATCGTACAGCCTTCTCTTCTTCGCAACCAATTAGTTCACAAACGTGCCAAACTGGAACAAATGGGCGTGAATGTATTTGGTCTAGAAGTGGGTAATGACCTAGCTGAGCGTACCATTGATGCAATAGAAAGTTTCTATCAGACAATGACAGTCTCAACACAGTTAACTGAGCATGGTAGTGATAAACAAAGCGCGATCGACTCGGTAGTGAGTCAGTTAGAACTTCATGGCATGAAAGCATTAGGTGAAAATCAAGCGATCACTCTAAAGGAAAGCCGCGAAATATTGACTCAGGCTATTGCTTAGTTAACACCCTGTTAGTACGCTAAAAAGCAGCAATATTGCTGCTTTTTTATATGGGTGAAAAGAGAAATGTGGCTGCTGATCCTAACACTGTGTGCTGTACATGTCTGGAGTATTGAGCGTGGCCCTCGGTGGCTGTTTTATGCCACCAAAACTTTACCAATTTTACTCATGGCTATTGTGTCAATCTCACTGTTTGAGGTGGTTGGTCAATACGCTTTATGGATGGCAGTAGGATTACTTGTTTCTGTTGTTGGCGACCTGCTACTCATGCACCCGAAAGATAGATTTGTCCAAGGGTTAACGGTTTTCCTACTGGTACATTTTATCTACTCTTTCGCTTTTTATACTCAACTCGATGGATTGATAAATTGGTGGCTACCACTACTACTTTTATCGGTTGGTATTATTGTTTTCTTACTACTGCTCCCCACTCTCGGAAATATGAAGCTTCCTGTAGCCTTCTATTCATTAGGTATTCTCGGAATGGCTTGGGCTGCGATTGAGTATTGGCGAGTGGATCATGCACAGTCAGCAGCGTTTGCTGTAATGGGCGCGTTGATTTTTATAACCTCAGACATTGTGTTAGCCGTGGACCGATTCCGATCCAGTTCAGCTTTCTCGCGTCATGTGATTATGATTACCTACTACACCGCACAATTGTTGCTGACATTATCTGTCGTTGCCTACAGAGCTTAAGAATTATAAGTGGAAACAATAAATCAAATCATCATAGAGTTTGCCACCAATTCGATACGCGTTTTCTTCCCTTTCTACTAACTCAAATCCTGCCTTTTCAAGCACTTTGCACGAAGCTACGTTACCATCAGTCACGATAGCGTTAATGTTCTTTACAGCAGGTAGAGAGCTCTTTACGTGAGCGATTAATGCCAGTAAGGACTCTGTCCCTATACCTTTTCCATGAAACTCTGGAAGCAGTAAATAGCCTATTTCGACAGAATCATCAGATTCATCTTCAATGCACAAACCTGTTACGCCTATGGGTTGATTGTTTTGGCTATCTCTAATGACAAGGCATAGCCAATGTCCGCTTCCCCACTCCCACACAGGTAATCTCGATTCAAATCGTTGACGAATGTCATCAAGTTCAGGTTGGTCAAACGCGTAACGAATCACTTCTTCCTCTTGGTGTAAGCGCAAGAAAAGTGGCCAATCTGTTTCTGTAATCTGACGCATCGAAAGTCGAGGAGATGCAATTTCTATCATAGTTCTACCTAGTCAACCAATTGATTCAACGCTTGTTTTGAGCTTTCTATCAGCGATAAAAGATGATCTTTATCCGCCAAATAATCACTAACTGGCTGCTGAGATTTCTCTATACCCAAACAAGCGTCAAACAATGCTAGCAGACCCAAGCTTCCTGCTGAACCTTTCAACTTGTGTGCGAGTTGTTTTATTTGATTCGGGTCATCTTGCTCAGCGGCTGTTTGCATAAGATTCAATGTTTCGTCAGCACTCTTATCAAACAGGGTGATGATTTCTTTCATTTTTTCGTTCCCAAGAATGAGAGAATCTTTACTGACAATGCTTATATCGATGATGCGTGAGCTCACTGGCTGGTAACTTGGCTCAAGATCTGATTGCTCAAGTAACAGCGAGTGACCTTGCAGACTGGAGTTAATCATATGACAAAGTGCATCTTTATCTAAAGGTTTAGGCAGGTAGCCATCGAACCCTGCAGCAAGGTAGCTTTGCACTTCTTCATCGTAAACGTGAGCTGAAATTGCAACCATTGGAGTGACATTGTCACTTTTAATTCGTTTCAATTTGTCTAACAGCTCTACGCCATTGCAGTCAGGGAGGTTGATATCAAGCAAAGCGATATCAAAATCATGCTGAGAATAAATCTCCTCAGCGGAATAGCCATCATTCGCCGTCGTTACTTCGTGACCTAGACTTTCTAAAAAGCCTTCCGCTACTAGGCAATTAACTGGGTTATCTTCCACCAGCAGTACTTTCGCTTTTAGCGTTGAACCAACATTAAGATCTTTAGATTGAACCGTGCTGCCTTGGGACAAAGGAACACTAAAACTGAATCGGCTCCCCTGTCCTACTTCAGATTCGAGCTGTAGGGATCCTCCCATGGCTTCGACAATACGTTTGCTAATGGCGAGACCAAGGCCCGTACCACCTTTGCTATTCATACCACCAGAAGCCTGAGTAAACGCATCGAACAAAGTCTCTTGCTCTTCCTGACTGATACCTATGCCAGTATCAGAAACTTCGAACAACACCTGACCGTCTTGGTCAGGATCATAGGTTACGTAAATATCAACGTGGCCTTGCTCTGTAAATTTAACAGCATTGCCGACTAGATTAGTTAACACTTGGCTAATACGAGTTACGTCACCATATAAAAACTGACTTACATCGCTTTCTATCAAGGTACTGATTTCGATGTCTTTTTCTTTAGCTCTGCCATCAAGCAACTGCTGAACGTCTTCCACCATGTCAAAAAGGTTGAAGTCCACTGGCCGTATTTCTAGGTGGCCCGCTTCAATCTTCGAATAATCAAGGACGTCATTCAGGATCGCAAGTAATGTGGTACCACTACGATTGATCACATCCACAAAATGGCCTTGTTTCGAGTTCAACCCAGTTTCTTTAAGCAATCTAGCTGTACCAAGCACCCCGTTCATTGGAGTGCGAATTTCATGACTCATCGTGGCTAAGAACGCCGTTTTTGCTCGGCTCGCTTGCTCAGCTTGTCGGCGCGCTTTAGCATGGTTGAGTACTTCGTGATTTAGGCGTTTGTTAGTATCTTGCAATTGGTGAGTACGCTCTGTAACAAGCTCTTCAAGATGTTCTTTATGCTCTTGCAACTCTCGCTTCGCTTTTGCTTCACTTTCTGCGACTACTTTTAATGATTGAGCCGTATTTCTTGCTGTAATGATAGCTTGGCCCATATGGGCTAATTCATCATTGCCTTTCACTATGATATCGACGTTCAATTGCCCCTGCGCAATAGACGACAAAGCCGACGAATATTCTGCTAAGCGTTTAAGTACAGATACATAAACCACTTTCCAAACGATCAAAATGACGATCAACATACCCAATACCGTAATGATCGTCAGACTGAGTTGAGCATAATTTAATGTCGTTTTGAGCTTGTCCACTGCTCGTGTCGTAGCCTGGTTTGAATCATCCACTAATTTGTTTACTGTCGTATTCAGCGCTGAAAATTGTATCAGCGTGTCCTGCATTAGCTGTTGTGATGAGCGTTCGTTTTGGTAGCGTTGATGCAAAACGTCAAAGACGACCTCGCCTTTTTCCAATTGCGTTAATAGTTCAGCCATTTGTATCGAACGTGTTGGATCTTCTACCGCTCGCACTCGGCGTTTCATGATCTCAAGGTTACTGACGAACTCTTCTCTAACCGTATGGATACGATCGATATCCGAAATTGTGCGCGCTTCTTCAATGTGGTTAAGCATTTTAAATGCAAGTAAGTGTAATTCGTGCAGCCTTTCTGCTAGATCTAAATCCACTTCAACGAGCGTGTCTAAAGCTTGGTATGCTTGGGACGTTTGCGCATTTTCTATCAAATCGTAAATATGGGTGACATTCGCAATGGCAATAGTACTGGTATTGGAAACCTGCGTACGCGTCAACTCTTCTAGTTCAGATGCTTGCTCACGGAGTTCCACTGTCCGCGTGCTTAATTCTTTTTCAAGAACCAGTTTCTTCTCTACAACGATACCCAGCTCGACCAAAGTATCGATTACGGTTTGAACGTCAGCTTCCAGTGTGCTTAATAGTTTGGAATCAAAAGAATCTGAACCGAGCTGTTTGATATGTTGAAGTAAACTTTCCAGCTGAGAAAACAACTCTTTACCCGCCTTTTGGCGCTGAAGTTCGGATTTAGAATTTGAGAGGGTTTGCACAGAAGCTATGATTCGTGAACTCAGTTCAGACACTTGTCTAGCTTCAATCATTGAAGGGATTGCGGAATTCACAACATTCCTTTCGGTCTTGGCGACCGAGGAGAAGCCGAACACACCAATCAACGCGGAAATGAGTACTAACAGCGCCATTGCGAGAAAAGCAAACAACAACTTCCGACCAATACTGGCTTTAGCAAGTAACATTAAGTAAATACACTTCTTTGCACTGTGGGAATACGCTATATTTTGCAGTGTTTATGTAACGAATACCAACGATATACATCATGCTTCCAGCTTTCTCCCTAAAACGACTGTTTGTAATGGCCATTGCGGTATACTCCTTCTTACCGACTTCTTTGTCTGCCGCTGAAGCACCTCTAAGACTGTGCGCGCTTTACCCCCACCTTAAAGACTCTTATTGGCTTTCTGTTAACTATGGCATGGTAGACGAGGCTGAAAAGCTTGGGGTTGATTTAAAAGTGTTTGAAGCCGGCGGATACCCAAATCAGACTAAACAAAAAGAACAACTTCAGAACTGCCAGCGATGGAAAGCGGACGCCATTATCTTGGGCACAGTCGCCCCTGATTTATACATGAACAATTTGCGCCAATTTGCAGGCGATGTTCCTGTTTTCGCGAGTGTTAATGAGCTGATTTTGGGTAGTCATTCGCGAAAACAGCTCAAGGGCGAAGTTGGCGTCGATTGGTATTGGATGGGTTATTACACGGGTCGATATTTGAAAGACAAGCACCCCCAAGGTTCCGGGATTAAAAAGATTGTTTTGCTCCCCGGTCCCGATTCTAGCGGTGGGACCAAGCCTGTTATCCGTGGTTTTCTCAGTGCGATTGAAGACAGTGATATTCAGATTGTGGAAACCTACTGGGCCGATAATGACAAAGAGCTTCAGCGGAACCTTGTTCAGCAATCAATCGAGCGCGAAGACCTAGATTATATAGTTGGCAGTGCTGTAGCGATTGAAGCGGCGATCAGCGAATTAAGGACAGCAGGAAAAACAGATCAGATAGGACTAATTTCAACTTACCTCAGTCACGGCGTTTACCGCGGCCTGCTGAGAAATCGCGTAGAATTTGCGCCTACTGACAAAATGGTTAAACAAGGTCGATTATCTGTAAAACAAGCGGTAAGCTATCTGAAAGGTCAACCTTACGAGAAAATTGAAGCTCCGATCATTGAGGCACTGACACCTGAAAACTTAAAACCTCAGGTGATATCGGATTCTTTGTCTCCATCAGAGTATCGACCAACATTTTACGTAAATAATTAGAAATATTAGGGAACAATCTAGAATGCAGAAAACAACTCGCACTATGCCTGCACACAAACATGTTGCTCTTGTTGCGCATGACAACTGTAAACCAGAGCTACTTCGCTGGGTTACTGAGCACAAAGAAAAACTTCAGCGCCATTTTCTGTACGCGACCGGCACAACAGGCTCCATGCTGAGTAAAGAAACAGGCCTAGCGATAAAGAGCATGATTTCCGGACCGATGGGCGGTGACCAACAACTTGGCGCTCTGATTTCGGAAGGGAAAATCGATATGCTTATCTTCTTCTGGGATCCACTCAATGCTGTACCGCATGACCCTGATGTAAAAGCCCTACTCCGTATCGCCAGTGTATGGAACATCCCAGTCGCCACTAACCGCGCAACGGCAAACTTCCTAATCGAGTCTGACTTAATTGAATCCGAAGTCGACATCGAAATCCCAGATTACGAAGCTTATCTTGCAGATCGAACATAAAGTTTTCTTAGGAGGGCTTTGTATCATTAAGTCCTCCCACTCAAATAAAACCCTGCCCAGTTGTGTTAAAATTAACAGTATTCGTTGGCTTCATATTCCGGAAATGTAATCGATGAAGAAATATGAATTTGTTGTTCAAGATATTATTAGTAAAATCTCTCAGAAATTAATATCCGAGAAATTACCAACTGAAAGAGAATTATCTGAATCCTATAACGTATCTAGATTTACGATTAGAAAGGCTTTAGAAAAGCTTCAATCAATTGGTATTATATATATAAAGTCTGGTTCAGGAATTTACATATACAAAAACTTGGATAGTAGCCCGCTAATATATAACTCTATTACTGAAAAACGTTTCAATGAAATTTCTTATAAGAAAATAAAGATAAACAAAAGATTAACCGACAGCCAAGAAAAACAAGCATTTTTACTTGATGACAATGATTATATATGGAATTTAAAAAGGCTTAGGTTAATTGATGGTAAAGTCACTCAGATTGAAGAAACTAAAATACCTGTGAAAATGTTCCCCAAAATGAGTGATGAGATTGTTGAACATTCGCTACAAAAGCATGCCATAGAGCTTGGGCTAAAGATTGAAAAGTATCTCACCACTTATCGAGCGATAAACATCTCTGCTGAGGACGCCAAACTATTTGGCTGTAAACGATCCACTGCTGCAATGAACATTACCAATCGCGGTTTTTTAAAGTCAGGTGAGGTGTTTATTGTCAGCAATGTTATCGATATCGATTACCAATGTACTTACCATACCCCTTTCAATACTGAAGACATTGAATTTAGAGAAAAAAATAGCCGCTAAAGCGGCTATTTTTTTAAGGTGTGTGGATAGTGCCGTCAGGTAGACGGCTCTGCGTCCACTCATGGGGCCTATAAGTCACTGGGAAATCGGCAGCAACTTCTGTATCGATTTCAACGCCTATACCGTTCAACTCAGATGCATAAAGGTAGCCATTTTTAGGTTCACTCGAACCAGGAAAAACTTTGCGCGTATTGTCTTTGTATTCGACATGCTCCTGAATAGCAGCATTGTGTAGATGAACGTTTAGATGCGTATTGACGGCAGCGCCTATAGGTGTCATGTCTGGCGGGCAGTGCCACGCAATCCTTACTCCAAATGTCTGACATAGGTGACCAAGCTTCAATGCTGGAGTAATACCACCAATTTGAGATACGTGACAGCGAATAAAATCTATCCGACGATTAATAATTAGAGATTTCCACTCTTCAGGATTGTTAAACAACTCACCTAGGCCAAGAGAAACTGATGTTTGGCTACGAATATTATCCAGCCATTCGGTTTGATTAGGTGGAAGGATATCTTCTATAAAATAGGGTTTGTATTTTTCTACGTCTTTAGCAAACTGAACCGCTTGGTTGGGAAATAATCGTTCGTGCACATCATGAAGAATATGGAATTGGTTTCCATATTTTTCACGAAGTAATTTAAACATGGTGACAGTGTTCTCTACGTATTGGTCTTGATCATAGTATGAACCAACAGTTGGGTTTTGTGTGGTATGTAATGCCTCAGGAACACCGCCATAAAAGCCTAACTGGCAACGTATGTGTCGATAACCCTGTTTCAAATAGTTATCGATCGACTCGTATAAACCTTCCATAGAGTCACTGGTTGCATGTGTGTACACCGCAATCGCATCACGTGATTTTCCACCGAACAATTGGTGAAGTGGCATTTTTGCTTGCTTGGCTTTAATGTCCCATAAGGCCATATCAACTCCTGATACCGCGTTATTAATCACAGGGCCATTCCGCCAGTATGCATTTACCATCATCATCTGCCACAAGTCTTCAATATTGTTAGCATCTTTACCTATAAGTAATGGTTTTAAATATTCATCAACCATAGTCTTAACAGCTAAAGGACGTTGCTGGAATGTTGCACATCCATAACCTACTGTACCATTATTAGTGTGAACTATAACGGTAATTAAATTATGTCTATCTGGTTTTGTAATGATGCATTCTACATCAGTGATAATTGTAGTGTTCACGATTAAACGACTCTTACTCAGAATTTTCCTTATATAACAATTTAAATTTTTCGTTTTCAAGCCCTAATATTATTAAAAAAATAATTGGTTCGTTAATTGTTATGGTTTTCAATGAAAAACAGACCAATTGGAAAAAATAATTAGAATTTGATTCAACTTAACTTTAATTGTGACAAAACTCTCAGTTTCAGCCATTTGGAAGACAGACTAATATCTATAGTATGGGTCCCAATCAAGTAGATTAATTAATAGCGGTAGTCGTATATGAAGATAGATGAATCTGTAGGTGCATTAGATCCAAGCAATATTGGCCCTAATAAAACGAGTAGTATCAAAGAGAAAGTACAGTATCTGATTGAATCCCTTGGTGGAACAACCAACATAACTGATTCTACACACTGTATGACTCGCCTGCGTTTTAAGCTAAAAGACGAGTCTCTAGTGAAGGAAAACATACTGAAGTCGCTGCAAGGCGTCAAAGGCGTAGTAATTAAGCAAGGCCAAGTTCAGGTTATTATTGGCGTAGACGTTGAGAAATGGTTTAAAGCCCTTCCCACAAGCCAATCTAGTTCGGACTCTAATAGCGCTGATTCTACTAAAGAAGATGGCAAACTTTTCCAAGGCGCAATGCGTATAGTAGCAGGCATCTTTGGTCCGATTGTTCCTGCAATTGCGGGGGCTGGTATGCTTATGGGTTTGCTTTCAGGCCTTATAGCGACTGAGGTGATCTCAGAAAACTCCGATACCGTTTTCTTCTTTCGATCTATTTCTGTAGCCGTATTCTTCTTTCTACCTATTTTGGTCTCTTTCTCGGCCGCGAAAATGTTTCGTGTTAACGAATACATCGCTGTTGCTGTGGCAGCTGCAATGCTGTCACCGAAGCTAATAGAAAAAGCCGCTGCGTTAAAAGAAGCAAACATACCAGCTGAATTAACGGTTTTAGGGGCTGTCCCTATTGAATTGCTAAACTATGGCGGAGCGATAGTTCCTGTGATCTTGGCAGTATGGTTGCTTTCAAAAGTTTCACCACTTGTTGACAGTATTGTTCCGTCAGCGGCTAAGCCTGTTATCACCCCCCTATTAGCGTTTGCTATCACATCAACACTCACACTCTCTTTTGTTGGACCTCTAGGTATTTGGTTGAGCAATGGAGCTGGGTGGATCGTGAGTTCATTACTAGAAATTTCACCGACTTTAACTGGCTTTGTTTTTGGGATTACGCGTCCAATTACCATAGTATTTGGTATCCACCATAGCATGACGCCAATCAGCTTAAACAACTTCGCACTTTATGGTAAAGACCTGCTCATGCCGATCATGTGTCTTGGTAACCTTGCTATCGCTGGTGCTACGTTTGCGGTGTGGTACAAGCAGCGTAAGTTCGTTTCTAAAGAAAACTCTTCAATTACAGCTAGTTCCGGGGTAACCGCTATTCTTGGTATCACCGAGCCAGCTCTGTTTGGTGTATTGACGAATTATACTAAGGCCCTGTTTATGGCGAGCTTAGCTGCTGGCATCTTTGGTGCAATATCAGTAACTCTTGATACCCACCTAACTAGCTATATCTTGTCGTCTGTTTTCAGTCTTCCGGCATACTTGTCTGGCGGAACACAGAACTTCATCCAAGCCATTCTTGGTGTATGTGGCGTGTTTATTCTGTCTTTTGCATTAACGATGGCATTCGTGAAAATAGAAGCTAAATAAGCTTTATCTCCTGAAAACAAGCCGCTTGTCCCCCACTTGCGGCTTTCTTTATCTCAATATGAGGACTCCCACATGAAACATATCGCCATTATCGGGGAATGTATGATTGAGCTTAACGGATCACTATTTGGAAACATGCAACAAGCCTTTGGCGGAGATACGCTTAACACAGCTATCTATCTAAATCGCGCTCAGAGAGCTTTTGCATCAGACGAATCGGCGAAAGTATCTTACGTTACCGCTGTAGGTACCGATTCCATCAGTCAAGGTATGGTAGACGCATGGAAAAAAGAAGGGATTAATACTGAGTATGTGTTGACCTGTGAAAACAAAACACCCGGCCTTTACTTGATCCAACTAGACGAACAAGGCGAACGTACATTTATGTATTGGCGTAATGACTCTGCGGCACGTTGGCTGATTCAGCACCCTAACTTTGAATCTATCGCGTCGCAGCTGGTTAATGTCGACATGGTATATATCAGCGGTATAACACTCGCGATACTACCGGAGCAAGACAGGCACAAATTACTCTGCTTACTCAAGGAGTTAAAAGTAAAGGGCGTTGAATTATGTTTTGACAGTAATTTCCGCCCTGCACTTTGGCCACATGACGAAAACCAATCAGTAATGACAGCTTATAACGCGATGTATTCTATTACCGATACGGCGATTGTTACTTATGAAGATGAACAAGCTCTGTGGGGCGACAAAAACTCTGAAGAAACAATGATGCGATTAAAAGATCAAGGCATTAAAAACGTAGTCGTAAAACTTGGAAGCGAAGGCTGCCTTTTGTCTCAAAACGGTAAGAAAACCCAGAGTATCGCCACTACACCAGTTAAAAATGTTGTTGATACAACGTCAGCAGGCGACTCATTTAACGGTGCGTTCTTAGCCGCTTATTTAAATGGTTCAAAATTAGAACAAGCATGTAAAATGGGTAACAAATTGGCGAGCATTGTTATCCAGTATCGGGGAGCTATTATTGACCCTAAGCACACCCAGCTCGCACTCATTTAATAAGGTAAAGCGATGTCACTTATCAACGAACAATTACAAAAACTCAAAGTCATTCCAGTCATTGCCATTGAAGATGCAAAAGATATTGTCCCTCTAGGAAAAGTACTGGCAGACAACGGATTACCAGCGGCTGAAATCACGTTTCGATCAGACGCCGCTATTGAAGCAATACGTTTACTAAGAGAATCTCAACCCGAGATGCTGATCGGCGCAGGCACCGTATTAAATAGAGAACAGGCTATTGCCGCTAAGGAAGCAGGTGCAACTTTTGTTGTCTCACCAGGATTTAATCCTAATACCGTAAAGGCCTGCCAGGAAATTGGAATCGATATTATACCGGGTGTAAATAACCCAAGTACCATTGAAGCGGCTCTAGGAATGGGCCTTACGACATTGAAGTTTTTCCCAGCGGAAGCTTCAGGTGGCGTGAACATGGTGAAAGCTTTGCTTGCTCCGTATTCTGATGTAAGCCTTATGCCTACAGGTGGTATTAATACTAAGAATATCCAAGACTATCTTTCGATTCCAAGGGTCTTAGCTTGTGGTGGTACATGGATGGTCGACAAAAAGCTTGTTGAAGAGAAAAACTGGGATGAGCTCGCCAGACTTACACGTGAGGCAGTTCAACTAGTTAAATAGAGGATTGATACCCATTTGCACGCTCCAATTATGGAGCGTGCCATTTCCAAATACCGATATCTTCAACCTTGTTCTACCCATATTCGCTGACCAACGCGGTCAATTTTATGAATTCACTCTCATAGTTAATGAAAATCTCTTAAACCGAGCATATTCAAGAGATTGTTCAACTAGAATAGCATTGCATACAGACAATCTAGCTATTAAGCTGATTAACAATAACTAAAAAGACTTAATAGGGCTCAGAATTTTGGTCCTTTTTGCTGCGGGAGCATTCATGGAATCAAACCAAGACGAACAAGTACTGTGTTGCCCGCTATGTGGCAGTGAGGAATACCTTCTGTCAGAAACAGACAGTATGTTATGTGCTCAATGTGGTACATTTTTCGAAGATATTAAGCAGGTAGTAGTCACACAGCCTATTGTGACTCCAAAATTGACCAAACACATCAGTGTTAATCAATATGCCATTTAACGGTTAGATTAGAGCTTCTAGATCTCTCAGACCTTTAATCCTCACAACTTTTTCCGAATGTATTTTATCGTTAAGGCCAACTAAGTGGACGGTCTTAACACCAGCGCGAACTCCCGCTTCGAGACCTTTTGGTGTATCGTCTACATAGATGCATTCGTTAAGTGTAAAGCCCATATTCATTGCGCTGTACTGCACTAAATCAGGTTCAGGTTTCCAACTATTGGTATCAAATGCTGAGAAAATTTTGCCTTTGAAGTAAGGCAGTAATCCGGTGATTTGTAATGTTTTTTCTATTTTGTTTTTTGGGCCATTAGAAGCAACGCAATACTCGATGCCCCTTGCTTCAAGGTATTTAATGACATCAAACACACCGTCCATTGGCTTCAAGTGAGCTTCAAACAATTGCTCGAGCACTTCACGGTAAACTGGCTCAAGCTCATCAAGAGAAACTGAAAGACCAAGCCGGTCTCGCATATCGGTAAGAATATCGGCAAGCTTACCTCCCTCAAAGTGCTCTATCGCCATATCTAACGACAGATGGACATCATAACGATTAAAGACATCGCATAAAGCCTGACAGCATAACCGTTCGCTATCGACTAGAGTACCGTCGCAATCAAATATCACACATTGAGTTTGAGGTTTACCCATTCCGCCTTCCTTTCTTAACGTACTAAGTAAAATACTATTCCACGCTATAGAGATTGAAATGATGGGGTTAACACTTCAAATAAATGTAACTTAATTCATGGTAAAAACCCCGAGCTTGTCACTAATTTATGCCCTAATTACATGAATTTAATACTAATGACATAAATAGCTTCAGAACTGGACTAGGCGAGATGGCGCAACACTGATTAGCTATCATAGATTTTTAGAAAACACTAGAGGCTACAGGAAAGTGAAGTTAAGACTCAATGTATATCGCTTCGCAATTTGTTGCTTCTAACGTTGAATGCGTTAATAAGGAGGCGACAAACTCATCGTTGTTACCAGATAAGTTGACAACGTCAGAAACTAAGAGCTCTTTGCCATTTTTAGTAATGATTGCAGCGGCGGACGGTTCTCCATTTTGAAAACCGACATAAAGATCACAAGGTTCAGAGAAAATTATCTGACTTAAAAACTCAACGATTAACTCTTGCTCATTCTGTTCTTCCCACCTTTTAGACTGAAGCAGAGAGAACATGACGGTGAGGCGATGAAAATCGACTTTAAAGATGTCTTGCTCTGAAAATATTGTACTTGGCTCAGGAAGGCCTACCAATTTTTCAAACTGACTATCTTGGCTTTTCGCTAAATATAGCTGTCGACCCGCTAAGCTTTCTTTAGTTGGAAACTCAACATCAATATGCTGGCTTAGCCATTGGTTTTTAGTTTCAACAATCGAAATCGCACTATTGCTCATATCATTAAACGCTGCTTTCTAACGGGATTACCGTGAAGCTTAGCGATAACGATCTGATGTCTCAAGTATTTTAAGGATATCTGGCGATTTCTGTGTCAAACTAGCTCAATTGACTAACGGAATTTCATCATTGGGACAAATAACACCATGTTAAGGAAAGTTGCGACCGTATCTCTTTTAGCTCTCGGCTTAACCGCCTGTGACAATAACGAAGTTGGCGATGTCAGCCTGGGTTTATTCACCATGAAAGACATCAAGCTCAATCATCTCAAAGATCCTGTTGTTACAGGGGTTACATGCCATATCGCTTCCATTGAGGCTGACTTCAGCTTGGCAGACCCAAGTGATAGCTCTATTTCTTGTCGTCAAACGGGTGAAATCACACCGGAAATGATCGCGGCAATTGATAAGTCAAAAAATGGCGAAGTTGTATTTAAAAAGTCTAAAAGTATTTTCTTTAAAAGTATGAAAGTTCGTCGGATTTTCGACTCGGAAAACCAAACTCTGATGTACCTGTCTTATTCTACTAAAGAGACATCGGGTAGCTTCAAACACAGCCTTTCGACGGTGCCACTATGGGGTACTAAAGCCTATGGCATCCATACCGCTGAAAAGTAGTTGAAAAAAGAGCCAAACGTACCAGTTTGGCTCTTTTTTATGTAATAAAAATGAAAGCAATCTTACATTGATGTGATATGATGCGCGAAAATTTCCAACCCCATTCTAAAAATGAAGTTTCCTGGACAGCGCAAATCTAAGCACTACTTCCCTACTCACGCTCGTGATCCACTTGTCAACCAAATGAAGCAAACTCCAAAGCTTTACCGACCTATCATTGTCGGCGTTGGCCAAACAATTGTTGATATCGAAGCTCGCGTAGACGATGACTTCTTAGCTAAGTACGACTTGAGTAAAGGACATTCTCTGGTCTTAGAAGAGAGCAAAGCGGACGCATTGTATGAAGAATTGGTAAAGCGTGAACTCATTACTCACCAATACCCTGGTGATACGATTGGTAACACACTTCACAACTACTCAGTATTAGCTGACAGCAAATCTGTGTTGCTGGGCGTAATGTCTAAGAATATTGAAGTAGGCTCTTTTGCATACCGCTATCTATGCCGTACTTCTTCTCGTATGAACCTAAACCATCTCCAAATGGTAGAAGGCTCTATCGGTCGCTGTTACACACTAATATCAGAAAATGGCGAGCGCACGTTTGCTATTAATGAAGGTCACATGAACAAACTGCGTCCGGATAGTATTCCTGAAGACGTATTTGATAAAGCATCCGCTTTAGTTGTGTCTTCATACCTGATGCGTGGTAACCCAGAAGATCCAATGCCGCAAGCCATTGCGCGAGCGATCGAAATTGCTAAATCTAAAAACGTACCTGTTGTACTGACTCTTGGTACAAAGTGGGTCATTGAAGGCAATGCGGAATGGTGGCAAAACTACATTAAAGAAAACATTTCTATCGTTGCAATGAACGAAGAAGAAGGTGAAGCCCTCACCGGTGAAAAAGATCCTCTGCTTGCAGCAGATAAAGCACTGGAATGGGTTGATCTTGTATTGTGTACGTCTGGCCCAGTAGGTTTATATATGGCGGGCTATACAGAAGATTCCGTCAAGCGTACCACTGAGCTCCCTCTACTACCAGGTAACATTCCAGAGTTCAATAAATACGAATTTAGCCGAGCGATGCGTAAAAGCGACTGTGCGAAACCTGTAAAAGTATATTCTCATATTGGCCCATACCTAGGTGGACCACTAGAAATCAAGAATACCAACGGCGCTGGAGACGCGGCACTGTCGGCACTTTTACATGATATGGCGGCTAATAGCCACCACCAAGTAAACGTGCCAAACTCATCGAAGCATGATCAGCCTTATCTGACATATTCTTCTTTGTCTCAGATCTGTAAGTACGCGAACCGCGTAAGCTACGAAGTGTTGACCCAGCATTCACCTCGTTTAACACGTGCACTGCCTGAACGTGAAGACAGCCTCGAAGAAACGTATTGGGACAGATAACAAACGAAGAAGAGCCGCATTTATGCGGCTCTTTCCTTATTCTTATGGGCACGGATAGAAAACCAACCCACTGCTTTCTACCATGACGCAGTCCATTTTCGCTGCGTGTGCGGCTTGTTTACCTAACTCTGTATCTTCAAAAACCACGCATTCACTTGGCAATAAGTTAAGCTCTTGAGCCGCAATCAAAAACGTATCTGGATTCGGTTTGTGGTGTTTAACATCTGTCGCCGTCACGACAGTATCCAGCTTATCGAGGATTTGGCTTTCTGACAGTAACCGCATTGCGCTTTCGCGTTGGCTACCCGTCCCTACCGCGATTTTCTTTTTACCATAAAAATGCTCGAGAACTTCGTTAGTAGACTCAATAGGTAATCCAAAATTCTCCAGCTCACTGAACGCCTTCATCTTGAAAGCAGAAACAGCCATAGGGTCCAGTGCTAAACCATGCTTCTTATTGACTTCCGCCGCTATTTTATAGCTTGGCATACCACCTAAGCTATGAAGCCATTCTTGTGTAAAAGGAAATCCAAATTCAGTGGCCGTTATCTCCCATGCTTTTAGGTGTGACGGCATGGTATCTATTAAGGTTCCGTCCATATCAAAGATTAAACCTTGATATCGCTCCAATTGTTTCAACATTCTGATATTTCCCACCTTTAACATTGTTAGTATCCATATTTTTCTGGCCAGACCAGATCAATTGATATATCTATAAATAACAACTACTCTTCAAAAAGAAGTAAATAAAACTAACCGCTCAATTAACTCAGGTAGTCTCATGAATATCAAGAATAAACTGTATTCATTAGGTGCAGTCGCCATTTTAGGGGTTGTATCATTACTCTTAACAACCTCTCATTTCGCCCAAACCACCAATCAACTTAATAACGCTAATCTACTTGTAGCGAAGCTGGAAATTCGCCTTCTTAATCTCAGGAGAAATGAAAAGGATTTCCTTCTTAGGAAGGACATGAAGTACCTTGATAAGTTCAACAAGAATATGGATATCTTTCTTGATCTCGAGTCTGAACTAGCTCCTGTTTTGGATGATAATGATCTGCCTTCAAGCTCCCAGGTCAGGCAGGATATCTTGAAGTATCAAAGTGGGTTTACCAACCTCGTTAATGCTTTTGATGCACTTGGACTAAAACCAGAAGAGAAGCTCCTTGGGAAATACAACACAGAATTGAAAGAACTCAAACCTTCACTATCCAGCGAACAATTAGTTAACCTGTTCGAATTCGACAAAAACGTTGCTAAGGGTGAAGTTCAAGCCCAATTATTACCGGGCAATGCGAGCCAGTTAATCGCTGCAGCTAATCAAGTTGTTGCTCAGAAGAAAACTATCGGTCTCAAATATAACGAAGGTTTACTCGGAGATGCTCGCGGGTTGTCCCATGCAGTAGAAACACAGTTTAAAACATTCGCAGCAGCACTCGATGAACAAAGTGAAATTACCAGAAAAGAGCTAACGTTAATCAAACAAGGCGTCAGTATTGCTGTCGTGGTGTTTATTCTCGGCTTTATCTTCCAAATTTCTCGTTCGATTAACCTACAAGTCGCAGCCCTACTTTCCATAATTCAGGAAATCGCTCGCTCAAATAATGTTGCCCTTCGCTCTCAACTTTCAGGAAAAAATGAACTCGTATCCATTGGTAATTACTTCAACCGATTACTGGACAAACTAGAAGCACTTATTTCTGGTACGCAATCGAAGTCTTCTGAACTTTCACAAAGTACTCAAAGTATGCACAACGAGTTACAGAGTGTTATTGAGCAGTTCCACGTACAAGCTGATCACACATCGACAATGGCGACTTCTGTACAAGAAATGGTATCGACCATTAATGAAATTTCAGAAAGCACTGCAGTGGCGGTCGAAGGCGTTCAACAGGCTTCTGTCAACGCTCAACATGGCCGAGAAGTTGTAGAAGAAACGGTTAAAAACATCGGCCAGTTATCGTCGATTCTGTCTGATAGCCAAGGTTCAATCAGCTCCTTAAACGATCATGTAGATAAAATTGGTGATGCGGTTAATATCATCCAAGGTATTGCAGAGCAAACCAACTTATTAGCGCTTAATGCTGCTATCGAGGCGGCGCGTGCTGGTGAACAAGGACGAGGCTTTGCGGTTGTTGCCGACGAGGTTCGCGCGCTTGCAAGTAGAACACATCAATCTACTGAAGAAATTACAAAAGTCGTCACCGCTATCCAGACCCAAATGGCAACAGTTGTGACCAATATAGATCAATGTAACGAGCAAGGACAACAAACACTAGGAGCTTCAGAAACATTGGATGAAAGCTTAGGTCAGATCATTACTGACATGACCAATATTCAAGCTAACTCGGAAAGAATAGCTTCTGCGATTGAAGAGCAAGGTATCGTTATGAACCAAGTAAGTGAGTCGATTACAGAGCTTAATAGCATCTCCGAAGGGAACATGCACTCTGCTCAAAACTGCCTGAATGAAGTCGACAAAGTTTCTTTGCAAGCGAGTGAGATGGACCAAGCCGTAGCAGAATTCCAAACATCAAAATAGAATTAGACAACAGGTAAAAAGCGCTTTTAAACAAAGCGCTTTTTTATTTGCATATTTGTAGCTGGCAGGAGAGCCAATCCGCAAAACACTTCTGCTTGGTAGATATCGTTCTTTGCACTCCAATAAGGTAATAATAATACCCTGATTTAATCAATCGGTTAGGAAAAGGCATCACAAGGTCGCCTCGCTCTATGTCTTCCTTCACTAAACTCCATCTCCCCATCGCAATCCCTGCCCCATGTTTTGCTGCACTTACTGCAAGAGTCGACTGATCAAATCCGACTGACCGACAATTTTGTATATCAAACTCAGCGTAATGTTCATGCCAATATTTCCATTCATCAAGCTGAGAGTGAATGTGCCATGCCTGATTGTCATGCAATAGCGTGCAATGTGAGAGATCACGAGTCTCATCGTTTAGAGCGTATTGATTAGCATAATGTGGCGAGCAAACTGGGATCACATGCTCTTCATTTAGCTTTAAGCTCCAATTGGCGTCAGGGGTCACATTGCTATAGTAGATAGCTAAATCAATACCATGTCGATTTAAATCAAGCGTGTCGTTTCCCGTGATTAGTTTGATGTCGATTGACGGGTACTGTTCGCAGAAATCGTGCAACCTTGGAGCCAACCAGTCATGTGCAAAGGAAGGTCTAGCATAAATAGTCAAACCACCCGAAATATGACCACTTTTTACCTGTTCAATACTGCTATTCAATTGAGACAAGGCTAACGTCACAGACGTAAATAATTGCTCACCATCAGCAGTCAGCGTGACCTTACGATGCTGACGTTCAAACAACTGAAGCTTTAGCTCATTCTCCAATTTGCTTATCTGATGAGAGACTGCACTAGGTGTTAAACAAAGCTCATGCGCAGCCAAAGCGAAAGAGCCCAAACGTGCGGCGACTTCGAATGTATAAAGCTTAGAAAGCTGAATTCCGTTCAATTGGGTATTGATGCGCGTGCTTGTATCAATCTTCATTCTGTTAATGTTGGCTTTGCTTAAAGTGAATAATTTTATCTTAAACTAACTAAACCGATAACTCTTTCTTATTATGAGTGAAATTAATTCAACCATAAGTGATTATTGATCATTTGCTAGTCTTGTTGAACAAAGGTTTAATCAAACCATCACTCTTAAGCCAATAACAGATTATGCGCCATCTTATAGAGCAGTACCCACTAATTGATACGCTCACTAAGCTAAAAGAAACGAGTTGGTTCAATCCTTCCGTTACAACGACTGAAATTGCCCTTCCGTACGTAGGATTGGATAAATCAGATGTCGATGATGCGTCCTCACGCTTAAACCGTTTTGCACCATTTGTGGCACACGTATTCCCTCAGACCAAAGCCAGCAAAGGCATCATTGAATCACCAATTTGTGAGATTTCTTCGATGAAATCAGCTTTAGAAGCCGAATACGGCACCAAAATTGCGGGCCAGTTGCTACTTAAGATGGACAGTCAACTACCTATTTCCGGTTCTATTAAAGCGCGTGGTGGGATTTATGAAGTTCTGACCCACGCGGAAAAGTTAGCGTTTGAACATGGGCTGCTAAACATAGACGACAACTATCAAAAACTTGCTAATCCTGAGCTAAGAACGTTCTTCTCCCAATTCAGCATCGCAGTTGGGTCAACGGGTAATCTTGGATTATCCATTGGTATTATGAGCGCAAAACTTGGGTTTAACGTCACTGTACATATGTCATCCGATGCTAGGGAGTGGAAAAAAGCCAAACTCCGGGAGCATGGTGTCATCGTTCGAGAATATGATAGTGATTATGGTGTTGCCGTTGAGCAGGGTCGCCTTGAAGCAGAACAAGACCCGAACTGCTTTTTTATTGATGATGAAAACTCAAAAACACTTTTTCTCGGCTATTCGGTTGCTGGCGAGAGGGTCAAAGCGCAGTTTGAAGAAATGAACATCTTGGTTGATGAAGATCACCCTCTTTTCGTTTACCTACCTTGCGGAGTAGGTGGTGGGCCAGGAGGCGTGGCGTTTGGGCTAAAACTTGCGTTTGGGGATCACGTACATTGTATTTTTGCCGAACCCACACACTCACCTTGCATGATGTTAGGTGTCCACACAGGCTTGCATGATGAAATTTCAGTTCAGGATATTGGGCTGGATAATGTCACGGCGGCAGATGGCCTAGCAGTTGGTAGAGCCTCTGGCTTTGTAGGTAGAGCGATGGAGCGCATGATCGACGGCTACTACACGGTTTCAGATGAAACCTTGTTTCCCCATCTTAGAAGGCTGAACCAGACAGAAGACATTAAGCTTGAGCCCTCTGCATTGGCTGGGATGAAAGGGCCGGTTATCGTCTCAGAAGATAAAGAATATTTAACTCGGCTTGACCTTTCCGACACACAGCTTGAAAACGCGACTCATCTGGTCTGGGCAACGGGAGGCGGAATGGTGCCGACTGAGGAAATGGACAAATATCTGGCTAAATAAACTACCCATAAAAAGCTCTGTTAAACAGAGCTTTTTACTTGAGCCGAAGCACTTTGGTCTGGGTAGCGGTTGCATGTTCATGGTACATGTCATCAAGAAACGTGAGCAGCTCATTCTCAGCAAGCTCTGAAGGAATATAAACGTCGTATATTTTTACTCGCATTCCTGTTTCAGATTCTCGATACAGAATCCACTCATCATTACGACGTTCAACGGACATCTTGGTTCCAAAAACGTCAAATAGAATTCGCATTACCTCTCCCTACTTCTTCAGTTGAAGAAGATCCCATTTGTTTCCATATAGATCTTTAAACACAACGACAGTGCCGTATTCTTCTGCTCTTGGCTCCTCGCAAAACTCTATGCCATTTTTCTGCATATCCTTGTAGTCGCGCCAGAAGTCATCGGTATGAAGAAATAGGAAAACTCGCCCACCCGTTTGATTGCCAACCCTAGAAAGTTGCTCTTCATTGCTTGCTTTAGCCAGCAGCAAACAGCTACCGTCGGAACCAGGTGGAGAAACCAATACCCACCGCTTCCCCGAGCCTAGATTTGTGTCTTCAATCAGCTCAAAACCAAGCCTTTTAGTATAAAACTTTATGGCTTCATCATACTCATCCACCACCAATGCCATGTAACCAATTTTCTGACTTTTCATAATCGTCCTAGAAAAAAATCCCCTCGCTTAAAGAGCTGAGGGGATTATCGCATTAAGTTCGATTAGTCGTCATCTAACGGTATCAGTTTAGTGCTACCGCCATGAATTTTCTCACGTTGACGCTGCACCAGTGCGTAGAAGCCAGGAATCAGGAATGTTCCTGCAAGCAGCACACACAGTAAACCGCCAATCAGTGAAATACCCAATGAGTTCTGGCTTACGTGCCCAGCTCCTGCTGCAAATATCAATGGGAAGATACCCAAAATAAACGACCAAGAAGTCATATTTACGGCACGGAAGCGCAGCTTACCACCTTTTACAGCGGCATCATCAATAGCGGCATCTTTATCCTCACGCTCAACTTTCGCAAATTCAACGATGAGGATCGCGTTCTTGGCTGCGAGAGCTATCAAGAGCACTAAACCAATCTGCGCGTACAAGTTGAGTGGCGTTCCTGTTAGGTTCAAGGCTAAAAATGAGCCCAATGTTGCTATCGGAACTACAAGAATGATCGCTAGTGGAATACTCCAACTTTCATACTGCGCCACCATGAACAGGTAGATAAATATTAATGCCAAGGCGAAGGCGAAAATCGCTTGGTTGCCTGCAAGCACTTCCTGATATGCCATACCAGTCCATTCATACTGATAACCTTGCGGCAATATTTCTGCAGCTACACGCTCCATTGCTTCGAGCGCATCACCACTTGAATAGCCAGGTGCAGGCTGCCCCTGAATAATTGCACTGCGGTACATATTGTATCGCCAAGCTACGTCAGGTTCGAAGATCTGTTCGTAACTAACTAAAGTACTGAGGGGAATCATCTCTCCTGCCGACGAACGCACATGGAAACGTTCAAGATCTTCCATTCCGGTGCGATGTTCAGCATCAGCCTGCATTGTTACACGGAAGTTCTTACCAAACATGGTAAAGTCGTTGACGTACAAGGAGCCCAAGTTACCCTGTAGCGTTTGGAATATGCTAGATAGTGGTATGCCTAGCTGCTGCGCTTTCTCACGATCAATATCGACATAGTAGTGAGGCACGTTCGCTCGGAACGTACTAAAGCTACGGGCAATTTCCGGTTGCTTGTTCGCTTCTTCGATGACTTGATTCATCACTACAGCTAAATCGCTACGGCTTCGGCCCAATGTATCTTCCAGTACAAACTCGAAACCCGATGCGGCGCCCATACCTGGAACAGCTGGAGGGCCCATCGCGAATACGACAGCTTGGGGCAGTTGCATCATCGACCGACCGTTGATTCGGTTGGCAATCGCCGATGCTGAGTGTTCTCCTTCAAATCCGTTTCGGGTTTCCCAGTCATGGAGTTTGATAAATAGAGTCGCACCATTCGACGAAGCCGCGCCGGTTAGAAGCGAATAGCCATTTGCTACTGTGATGCCATCAATACCCGGCTCTTGCTCAATCATCTTAGCCAGTTGGGCAGTCGTTGCTTCTGTACGTGATAAAGACGCAGAGTCAGGTAATTGGACGTTAACCAGCAAGATGCCTTTATCTTCTTGAGGTACAAAAGCTGTAGAAGTTGTTTTTGCGAAAAAACTCACCGCCGCCACAGCGACAACGAAGAATACGACTAGCAACAGGGATTTCTTAACCAAATATCCCGCCACTTGGCCATAGCGATTCGTGACGCGCTCAAGCCCTCCGTTAAACGCCTTGAACCAACGTGCGGTGTTTCCACCTCCTTGCTTCAGCACTAACGAACAAAGTGCTGGTGAAAGCGTTAAGGCGTTGATAGACGAGATGACCACTGAAATACAGATCGTCAATGCAAACTGGCGATACATGATGCCAGTGATCCCAGGCAACATTGCAACAGGCAAGAACACTGCAAGTAGCACCAGAGTCGAGGTAATGATAGGCCCCGTCACTTCTTTCATTGCAATCAGAGTTGCTTTGCGCGGACTTATCGAAGGATCTTTGGCCATTGTCGTATCGACGTTCTCGATGACAAGAATAGCGTCATCCACCACGATACCAATTGCCAGTATCAAACCAAACAGCGTCACTGTATTTATCGTAAAACCGGTCAGCTGCATGAAAGCAAATGTACCAATCAAAGATACCGGGATAGCGATAACAGGAATCAACGTCGCACGGGCACTACCAAGGAAAAGATAGGTAACCGCAATAACCAGCAATATCGCTTCTACCAGTGTTTTAACAACGCCCTTAATGGATTCAGCAACAAAGACCGTTGTGTCATAGCTAGTTTCATAAGCCAGACCTTCAGGGAAATTTACACTGAGGTCTTCAAGTAAGTCCATCACTTCTTTACCACTTTCCAACGCATTAGCGCCAGATTGAAGTGACAATGTCACGATGGAAGCATCTTGACCTCGGAATTTACCCGTTCCGTCGTAAAACTTCTTACCTAGTTCAACGCGAGCAACATCTTTTAGGTAAATGGTCGAGCCATCGCTATTAGCGCGAAGCACAACGTTTTCAAACTCATCGACACTTTCTAGCCTGCCTTTAGTGACAAGGTTAAACTGAACTTCCTGCGCACTGCTGTATGGCGCTGAGCCCACACGCCCCGCCGCTACCTGAACGTTCTGCTCCGCAAGCGCGGAATGAACATCGCTGGTTGTCAGGTTTAGGTTCGCCATCTTTTCCGGATCGAGCCAGACGCGCATCGCGAACTCACCGCCACCCAGCACGTTTACTTCACTGATGCCCTTAACACGTGCAAGCTGGTCTTTCAGATTCAGATTTACGTAGTTAATGAGGAACTGGTCGTTATACTTCCCGTTTGGTGAATAGAAGTTCAGAACCATCAGTAGGTCCGGAGAACGTTTTTTGACCGTGACGCCAACCATACGAACTTCTTGCGGAAGTTTAGACTCAATCTGAGCCACTCGGTTTTGTACGTTGACCTGAGCCATATCAGGATCGGTACCAACGTCAAACGTTACATTTAGGTTGTAAGATCCATCATTGGCGCTTTTCGACGACATGTAGATCATATCTTCGACACCGTTGACGGACGTTTCTATGGGGTCTGCAATCGCCTGTTCGACCGCTTCTGCACTCGCACCTGTATAAAAAGCGGAAACACTGACAGAAGGAGGACTGATTCTTGGATACTCTGCCACAGGTAAAACGGCAAGTGAAATTGCCCCTGCAAGCGTTAATATAATGGAGATGACCAGCGCAAACTTAGGGCGCTGGATAAAGAAACGACTTAACATTTAAGCTCCTTTACTCAACGTCTGTTTTTTCGTTGAAACGTACTGGAACACCATTTCTCACTCGTTGCAGTCCCTGCGTGATGACCTGCTCATCAGAGTTCACACCACTAGTTACAATGATGCCTTCTTCAATCTGACGCCCTAATTCGACATTACGGCGCTCTGCGATATTGCCTTCGGCAACGATCATGACAAAGTTACCTTCCAGATCGGTCTGAACTGCGCGACGAGGAATAACGACAACGTCAGTAGACTGCTTCTCCCTCAGTTCAACGCGAATATGCTGACCTGGAAGCAGTCGGTACTCTGGGTTAGGTACTTCTGCACGCATGGCAATGGTGCCTGTATTCAAATCTATGCGATTACCAAGAAAGTCGAGACGCCCCAGATGTTCAAAGGGCTGACCGTTTTCTAATACAACCTGAACTTCTACGGAATCGGCTGAACCATCTCCCTTAATTCTGTCGATGCCCATTTCTAATCGCTCTCGCTCACTGACACTGAAACTGGTATGTACAGGATCTAAGCTAACCAACGTGGTGAGAACGCCTGACTGAGGAGAGACAAGATCACCTGTGCTCAGCTTACTTTCACTGATTCGTCCCGCAAAAGGCGCGCGAATTTGGGTGTAAGATAAGTTGACTTCAGCGAGGTTAAGTTGAGCATTACCTGCTTCAACCTGTGCTTGAGCTCCGAGTAATGCAGCATTGAGATTGTCGAATTCAGATTGAGAAATGCTACCTTTAGGAAGCAAGTTTTTGCCACGTTCGAAATCGAGCTCTGCTTTTTTAAGCTCGGCTTTCGCTTGTGCTAATGTCGCTTTAGCGCTGGCAACTTGAGCTTCAAAAGACGAAGGCTCGATAGTGAATAGAAGTTGGCCTTTCTCGACCATCTGTCCTTCTTCGAAATGTCGCGATTTTAGATAACCGGTGACCTGAGCGGTGATGTTCGTGTCTTCAACAGCTTCAACGCGTCCAATGTAAGACTTACTCTGTTGATGAGGAATAACGATGGCTTGTTCAGCGACAACGAGTGACGCTGGCATGTTCTTCTGTCCCTGACTTTGCTCTCCACATCCTGAAAGAAATAACGCGCCAGATAACGCGGTGAATAATAACGTTTTTTTCATTAAATAGACCGTTAGGTAAATTGAGAAAGAGGCTGACGCCAAACTACCTAACGATCTTGTGGGTATTGTCCGAGAATTATCAGAAGAACGGACTTAAGTGTATCAATCTGTTACGACTTCTGTCTGAGTATGAATGCTAATACGTTTGAGCAGATCAGCGCCAGATTTCCAAGCGTAAACCAATTCAGGAACCTGACTGCCGCAAGGTGCTTTCCACATTCGCTCCTGCAAAAGTTGACCACCGATGTGATCATAGAACTTCACCGCTTGTTGGTTATCTTTAATAACTTCCAAATATACGCCATTGTCGGGGAAATGCTGTGCAATCCACTTTGCCATTTCAGCAATTAGCTTGACGCCCAACCCTCTACCACGATAGGCCTCGTCAATGTGTAAAGCATCGATGATGGTGCCCTTTTCGAAGTCGTGATTGCCAAAAGCGCATATAAAGCCACACAACAGACCACCTTCTTCAAGCAAAAGAACGTGCTGGTTAAAAGGAGGGTTGATCAATCGCGTTTGCCAAATAGCTAGTCGTTCATCCTGAACATCGTGCTTAAGATAGTCAGCGGCAAGTAAGCCTTGATAGAATTTCTTCCAGCTTTGAGTGTGTAGAGAGGCTATACGTTCGTAGTCGCTATATTCAGCTACTTTTAATTCCATTTATAGTTCCTTATTACTTCCTGTAAGGATTGTTTATCTCTTCATACTATAAAACATTTAACTAAAAGCCAATCATACTAGAGAAAATCCAACATTATTTGCCACGGCTACTTCGATTTCCTCGCAATGATTCTTATTGAGCATTCGGTTTATAAGTTCTAACAAATTAATCCTTCATTGAGCTCACACGACACTTAACTTTCATTTGACTTACACATGTACGCTGATATTCTGGCGCACAACTGTTAGCTGAATGGATAATTGAAATGTCTGTAAAGGAAAAGCCACCGCTAATATGGCTAAATGTTACGCTTTTTCTCTCTAGTTTTATCGTGGCTGTTTTCGTTGCTCCTTGGTATGGCTTTGAATTCGGATACGAGGCAGAGCATTGGCTTTGGCTGCTGATCACCTTTTCTTTTTGTAACCTTTCAATCACAGCGGGCTATCACCGCCTGTGGTCCCACAAAACATACGATGCTCATTGGTCTTTAAGATTACTTTTTGCTCTTGGCGGTGCATTCGCTCTGCAAAATAGTGCGTTGCACTGGAGCTCTGATCACCGTGTTCATCACAAGCATGTCGATAACAATGATAAGGACCCTTATTCTGCGAAGCGTGGTTTCTGGTTCTCCCACATTGGTTGGATGCTAAGACACTACAACCCTGCGACTTATTCAGATTACGGCAACTGCCGCGATCTGCAGAAAGACAAAATTGTTATGTGGCAACATAAGCACTACTTGCTACTAGCCATTTTGATGAACATTGGCGTACCACTACTGCTTGGTGTGATTTACCAAGACATCTGGGGAATGCTACTTATGGTGTGTGTGGTTCGTTTAGTATTGAGTCATCATTCGACATTTTTTATCAACTCGCTTGCCCATATCTGGGGTTCTCAACCTTACACCGATAAGAATACAGCGCGTGACAATGCCGTCCTAGCAGTATTCACTTTTGGTGAGGGTTACCACAACTATCATCATATCTTTGAGAACGATTACCGTAACGGTATTCACTGGTGGCAATACGATCCAACCAAGTGGTTGATCAAATCTTGTTCGTGGCTTGGGCTAACGAAAAAGCTACGTGTGACTCCAAAGATGAAGATTGAAAAAGCGATGGCAAAGCAAGCCTTAGCGAAAGCCTCTCAGAATGTCAGTAAGCTTCCAAATGCATCACTGCTTAATGAAACGTTAAACAAGGAGTTCGATGTGCTGATGAGTAAGATGTCAGACTATTACGAACTGAAGAAAGAAGTCCTTGAGAGCAAGAAAAGTGATTTAGCGAAGAAGTATGAGCATTCCGTTCTAAAAGTCCGTTACCAGCAGATGAAGCAAGACTTCAAAGCGCAACGACGTAGCTGGGAATTACTCGTCGCCCGCTACGCATAAACATCAAAGCCACCTGATTAGGTGGCTTTTTCATTTGTAACACCGAAAATCGCCAGTGTTCCATTCGGGATCCATATTTGTCGAAAGCTGTACTACGCTTGGCTAGCGAGCTGATAAACACACCACCATAAAATACTACTGCAAATAGACAGAACCACTGTCGTTACCAACAAATGCTTAGCGCTCATATTTTACACACTATAAATAACGCTTTTGCCCAGCGCTTTTATTCATCAATTATAAATAGTTGATGAGCATTATAAACAGCATGTCTTAAAAATGGGATAGATTGTAGAAATAAATCACTCGTTTTGAGAAGAAAATATCACTGTGCGCTTTCACCTCTCCTCGTCGCATATATCATTGATATTTATTGAACTTTACTTCTATAGTAAGCACAGCTTATGTCATTTTTGTTAGCGAAATGAGATTTACTAAATATTACAAGGTGACACGCATTAAATAAATCAATGCATTATCTCTCTTTCTGAATATACCTAAATGATTATTTGTTTCTCAAGCGGTCAAAATACATACAATAGATTTTATCGGAAAAGAAAAACGGAAGCTTGTTGCTTCCGTTTTATTATTATGTCAATAGTCACTTATTTGATAAAGTCGTTCACTATCTGATCAACTTCTCCGCTCTCTTTCATTTCAGACAAAATTTTATGATATTGCGCTTTAAAATCATCTTTAAATGGGAATTTTCCGCCATTGGTCGCAAAGCCTAAGAAACCCTGCTCTGAACTGATGGTGGCACCCTCTACAACGCTTTGACCATCGTACTTGCCTTCATTTTGAAGCTTTTTAAGCTCCCATTGAATGGAAAGAGCATCATTCATGTAACAGTCAACACGCCCAGCGATCAATTTGAGCAGATTTTTAGGTGTGCCTTTCGTTTCATTCAGTTTGATCTTTCCGGCTTTGACTGCCGCTCTGAACTCATCTCCACCTGCAGAAAACCCAGCATTGTTACCTATCGTTAAGCCCATGTAGTCACCAGGCCAATTAGGTTTTGGGCTACTTAATACTGACTTCTGACAAACCACAACCAGTTTTTCATCGAGTATTGGCATGTCGTATTCCATGTAAGGACGTTGATCAGGGCGTTTATACGGTGGATAAAGGGCAAAAATTTTACCGCCTTCTACTTCGGACAAGCCTCGTTTCCAAGGTACTCCTTTGATGGTCACACTGTAGTCTGGCATTTTAGAAAAAATACGTTCCAAGATAACGGTGTAAATCCCCGTTACCCTACCGCTTTCAACGTAGGAATAAGGAGGGTATGAATCGTCACCGTAAACAGTGACATCGCTTACTGCAAAGACCGAAGTCGAGGCCATAACCGCACAAAGCAAAGTTAAGGTTTTTTTCATAGTGATAACTCCAAGTACTGTTCCATCAGCATTACGTGGTGCTATCGGTAAGTAATAGTGCATGAAATGACTAAGTCAAGGCGGCTGAAGCTAGGCAGAAAAAGCTTCCGGTTCAAAAAAACAACCCAACCCTTTGCTTTTAATGGCTTTATAATCAATATAAAAAGCCAAGTGTTTCGCAACAAAAAAGGAGCCTACAGGCTCCTCTTCTTAAGGTTGCTTATCAAAGCATGGGATGTCTTTTGGTATTTCGACCCAGCTTTGCTTCTCGCTTAACCAAACATGCATTTGTGGCTCAAAGAGGGCGCTATACTCTACCCCTGCTGGCTTGAGTTTAAGCTTAATGGTTGCCGTGTCATCTGGGTTGTAATGATAAACACGGTTGCCACAGTCACCACAGAATTTAGCAAAGTTTTTATTGCCACTTTCCGCTATACGCTGCCACTCATTCAACTTCCCCTGAAATTCAATATCTTCAGTCTTAACAATAGCTGTTACGCTATACGGGCTAGTCGACAATTTCTGACATTCTTGACAGTGGCATGCAATGACTTTTAAAGGTGCAGCTTTGAGTTGATAGGAAAGCTGCCCACACTGGCAAGACGCTTTGATTGGAAATTCCATAATAACTCCTTACTGAGACTCAACGATCTGCTGGATGATTGACACCATCATTAGTGACAACGTCACCCAAATCAAAGGGGTTTACCCCTTCTAAACACCCTACATTGTAGCCATATTCAGTTGGGTCTGAGCGTCGTTGGTGGTGCGTGTAAACACCGCATTCAGAGCAAAAGTAGTGCTTAGCCGTTCCTGTATTAAATTGGTAAAGCTTAAGCAACTCTTGGCCTTTAAGTATACGAATTCCATCCAGTTTTACCGAAGCGACAATAGCACCTTTTCTTCGGCAAATCGAACAGTCGCACCGCCTGGGTTTGTCGATCCCTTGTGGAAGGTGCAGCTCCAATTCAACGCTTCCGCAGTGGCAAGTTGCTTTATGGTATTCTTCGATTTGTGTTGTACCTACTTGCTTAATCATCCATTGCTCCTCAATTGATTCGTAACTGATACTCAATACAGTCAATCGGCTTTCCGTGCATTTCTGCGTAATTGTTTACGACCTTTATGGGTCGAAACCCGTTAGCAGTTAATACCTTCTGTGACGCCAAGTTTTCAGTGGATGCGTAAGCCACCAACTTTTCAACGCCCATTTTTTCAACAACTCGAATAATGCTGGAGACGGCAAACTTCGCAACACCACGGTTGGTGAAGGACTTCCCAACTCGATAGCCAATATGAGCAATTTTCCTGCGACGGCTAATGTTAGATACATTTACGCGGCCAAGAATGGAGCCGCTCTCGTCAACGATTAACATTGGAACCAAAGTTTTCGCGGCAAACTCCAGTAGGAATACCTGAATGTGTTCTTTTACACCTTCGAGTGAATAGAAATCTGTCTCACGCGGGGGAATATTGGCTTCAAACCATTCTCTGTTTTGAATCTCAAACTCAAGAAGTTTCTCAACATCACCTTCTTTGAGTAGCTCAAGCTGCATATCAAGTCCTTTATGAATAATGCCCACGATCAATATATCGCTCAAAAGCAGTTAATCCTATGTTTATATTGATGATTTGTTAATCAGGCATAAAAAAGCCGCATCTCTGCGGCTCTTAATAATTTGGCTAACTACTTCTTCTTGCCTCTGTTCGCATGAATCTTGAGCTTCGCTTTCATCTTTCGTTTTTCCGAAGAGCGGCTTTTTCGTCTTCCACCACGCTCGCGTTCATTTTCCGTTGGCTCTTCAATACTCGGTTCAAAGCCCTGTAGCCACTCTTGTGGTAAACGCGCGTCAAGAAGACGTTCTATCGCTTCGAGCAAGTATTCTTCGTCTTTACTCATCAGCGATACCGCCAGACCTTCCTGACCAGCTCGGCCAGTACGACCAATACGATGAACATAGTCTTCGGCTTTGTAAGGCATATCAAAGTTAACCACTTGCTCTAGCTGATTAATATCCAACCCTCTAGCCGCTACATCGGTTGCAATCAATGCTCTAATTGTACCCGATTTAAAATCGTCTAACGCTTTCTGACGTGCACCTTGACTTTTATCACCATTGATCGACGCAGCTTTGATTCCGTCAAGTTTAAGCTCTTTCGCAAGCGCATCGCTGCCCTGCTTGGTCTTCGTAAACACGAGTACCTGCTGCCAGTTTCGTGAACCAATTAAATAGGCAAGAAGTTCAGCTTTACGCTTTTTGTCGACAGGATAAACCATCTGTTTAACCGTCTCAGCCGTACTATTGGATGGCGTTACCTGAACCTCGACTGGCTCATTCATCAATTTATGAGCAATAGTCTTAATACGCTTATCAAATGTCGCCGAGAAAAACAGAGTCTGACGCTCAGGGTTGAGCTTTTTCAATATGCGTTGGATATCTGGCATGAATCCCATATCTAACATGCGATCGGCTTCATCCAGTACTAAATAGCTGGTTTTTCTAAGATTGATGTTTTTGCAGTAGAGGTGATCCAGTAAACGTCCTGGTGTCGCGATCAATACGTCACAACCCTGCCTCAGATTTTGTGTCTGAACATTCATACTGGTACCGCCATAAGCAGTCACAATTTTAATCTCAGTCGCACTCGCATAAGCCGTTAAGCTGTCAAACACTTGCTGAGCCAACTCACGTGTAGGAACAACCACCAAGGCTAAGACATCATTTGATTGAGGATCTCTCGACGCTTCCTGATCAAGTAGCTTGTTGAGTAGTGGCAAGCCAAAGGCAGCAGTTTTCCCTGTTCCTGTCTGAGCTCCCGCCAGCACATCTTTTCCTTCAAGTACGTGAGGAATGGCTTGCTCCTGAATAGGCGTTGGCGTGTCAAAACCTAATTTTTCTACAGTAGATGCAAGTGCTTGAGACAGGCCCAGATGTTGAAATGAAGACATGGTAACTTTCCGAATGAAACAGGGTCGCCGATTCTATCAGAATCTTTTCGCAGCGTTTAGTATCTCTGGGTACAAGGTATGGAATATTTCTTTCAATGGTTGATAACGCTGCTCTAACGTATAAAAACAACGCGATAGCTCCCCCATTCTGGGCGAACGAGTCGACATTCTTTGCAGCGCGTACTCGATATTCTCAATTTCCTTATAAGATTCCAGCCACCGACCTTTCCACATCGCCCCGCTGACAGCCGTAAAACGCTCGGGAAGTGTTTCTGGGTATTCAGCAAGGACTTTACTTTCGGCATCAAGACAAAAATCTCGCAAGCTAGTGGCATGGTACTTTCGCCACTCAGACGCCAGACAGTGATCCCAGAACATATCCAATGCTATTCCTGAAAAACGCCGACTCTTTCCGGGAAAGTATTCTCTGGCTTGTAACATCAGTGCATGGCTGTCGATCGTACTGTCGACAAACCGATGCAGCTTTATTCCTTGGACGATATCGGCTGAATATTGGTGTTCAGGGTTACCTTTTACAAAGTCCCCGAGTAAATTTCCCAACATGCTCGATTCGCAGTGCTGTGCTATGTGAAGGTGGGCGAGGTAATTCATAGTGCTAACTAGTACAAAATATTAGTTTCATAAAAGCACAAAGCCAGCGCATTTGCACTGGCTCTTTCTGGTATCAACGTGATTGTTGATTTCAACGAACGATTATTTATTGAAGATTTCTTCTGCTAGCTCTTCGATTGACTGTTCATAATCTGACAGTTCAAAACCAATCTCCATAGCATCTAGCAATTCAAGGCATTCTTCGTTCAATGTTTGGTCACTCATTCTGACCTCCTTAATTACAAACAACTTTATAGACCTGTTTTCAAGTCTCAACATGAATATAAGGTCTATTGCTCCTTTTTAAACCACTTATATGACAGTTTTTTGAAAGAACAAAGTAAATAATCAATGCGATATGATTTTTATCGCAAGTAAACGTTTGCATTACTGAATCTCATCTAAAACCAGCTTAACCGTATATTTATATTTACACCAATGGTTATTTATATGTACATTTAGCTTGAAATTATCATTTTAATTCCACAAAATGCCCAAAAAGTAGATTTTGTGTATTGGAATATACATTTATTCCAGTTTTAAAATCCAAACCAAACAAAAACGTAAAGAAATATATACATGACTAAATCAAAGGTTCTGGGTAGTACTTTGATCATCGCCGGCACTACTATCGGTGCAGGTATGCTCGCTCTACCTCTTGCTTCTGCCGGAATTGGCTTCACTACTTCACTCATCATCATGGTCGCGCTTTGGGCACTAATGGCGTATACCGCTCTACTGATGGTTGAACTCCACCAACACGCAGACGCGAGTGCAACATTGCATACTCTCGCCAAGCAATTTCTAGGGAAAAAAGGCAAATGGGTTGCCAGCTTTTCTATGTTGTTTTTGTTCTACTCACTTTGTGCTGCGTACATCGCCGGCGGTGGTGCACAGTTCGGTGAGCGCATTTCGCAATTTACTGGTGTCGAAATCTCGGGAATGACCTCAACAGTCATCTTTACGATAGTTGTAGCCGCTGTGGTGACCATCGGCACTGGTACGGTCGACAAAGTGAATCGTGTACTATTCGCTATCAAACTTATCGCGATGGCGATGGTTCTAACGTTCCTTGCACCGAATGTGACTGAGTCGTACCTGCTGAGCATGCCTGTTGAACAAGGCCTTGTCGTCGCAGCTATTCCTGTCATCTTTACGTCTTTCGGATTCCACGGCAGTATCCCTGCTATCGTGAACTACCTAGATGGCAACACACCTTCGCTGCGTAAAGCCATTATTGTGGGCTCTTCTATTCCTTTGATGATTTACGTTTTCTGGCAAATTGTAACCCTTGGTGTGGTAAGCCAAGATGCGTTGGTCGATAACCAAGGTCTAAGCGGGCTGATTTCAACGTTGTCGACCAAAGTTCACCAGTCAGGACTTGGCCAGACAATCGGTGTTTTTGCTGACTTAGCACTGCTGACTTCTTTCTTAGGCGTGAGTTTGGGTTTGTTTGAATTCCTAGGCGATAGCTTCAACAAGAAGAAAGCCGCTTCCAGCCGCATCGTCGTTGGTGCTATTACCTTTGTCCCGCCAATGGGTTTCGCACTGTTCTACCCACAAGGCTTTATTATGGCTCTTGGATACGCAGCGATTGCACTAGCGATTCTAGCCATATTCCTGCCTATTATGATGGTGAAGAAAGCGCGTGTTGCTGAGGATACTCAAGGTGGCTATCAAGTGTTTGGTGGTACAGCAGGCTTGATGATCAGCGGTACAGTTGGCTTTGTAATCATCGCGGCCCAGCTGCTCATCACTATGGGCATTTTGCCGTCACTAGGCTAATTTCACTTCTTCACTTAAAGGGCAGCTTGAAAGCTGCCCTTTTTACTTTCTAAACCAAAAATCTCTAGAAAAATGAGATCTAATGCAATTTTTCCTACGACTTGCCTTTCTTATTAATCAAAGACAAAGCAATCGAAGAGGTTGATATGAAAGTGAAGTCGAAGATAGTGTTTTCCGCTATTGCCCTAACAGCTGTACTAGCGTCGTTTTTTGGCACAGCAAATAGCGACGTAACAAGAAGCTCGGCTTACGGCGACTACCAGGTCGCTACATTAGCGGGTGGCTGCTTCTGGTGCACAGAATCCGACTTGGAAAAACTGCATGGTGTTATCGATGTCGTTTCTGGTTATGCTGGTGGCGAGCTAGAAAACCCGACCTACAAGCAGGTCTCATCTGGTAAGTCCGGTCATATTGAAGTGATCGAAGTAAAATATGACCCAGAAGCCGTTAGTTACGAACAAGTCCTTGACCAATTCTTCCGTCATATAGACCCAACAGACAACAAAGGATCCTTTGTTGACCGTGGTCCTCAGTACCGCCCTGCAATTTTCTACCATAACGATGAGCAAAAGCAGATCGCAGAAAACTTTATGGCAGAAATCGAAGCGCTTGGAATTTTCAAAAAGCCGCTCAAAACCGAGCTGATTCAGTTCACCAAGTTCTGGCCAGCAGAGAACTATCATCAGGATTACTACAAACGTAACAAGATCCGTTACAACTACTATCGTTACGCATCAGGCCGCGATCAGTACCTGGATGACATTTTTGGTGATGATCGAGAAAAGAATCCTAAGACACTGCGCCAGCTGATTGATGATCACAAGGCCGTTTCAAACGTAAAACCTTACAGCAAGCCTTCTGAAAAACAGATTAAAGCTAAGTTAACGGATCTCCAGTATTACGTTACTCAGGAAGAAGGAACCGAGCGAGCTTTCAGCAACGAGTATTGGGATAACAAACAACACGGCATTTACGTAGACATCGTGTCGGGTGAGCCTCTGTTTTCTTCTACTGATAAGTACAAGTCGGGGACAGGATGGCCTAGTTTTACCAAACCTATTAATGAGGCGTACATCGTTACTAAAACGGATTTCCATTTGGTCTACCCAAGAACAGAAGTTAGAAGTCGATTTGCTAACTCTCACTTGGGCCACGTTTTTAAAGATGGTCCCGCACCAACGGGCCTGCGCTATTGCATGAATTCAGCTGCCATGAAGTTTATTCCGGTCGAGGAACTGGAAGAACAAGGCTACGGTGAGTACATCTATCTATTCGACAGTTAATCCATCCAAACAGTCGAGACCAAAGCCAACCTAAACAAAGGGTTGGCTTTTCTTTCTTATATCGTCACTAAATGCATATCTTATGCGCTTTTTCTCTAATCGTTGCTGCAACGCAATCATCAAAAGTTCGTTCTTCTTTTGAGTGGATAAGGAGAACCTTTATGAACTTACAGCAAACGACCACCCTACTTGCCGCATGTGCAGCATTAACCGCTTTTAGCGCGACAGCCCAAGAACAATATTATGATTTCGGCTTTATCGGCGCGAGTGGCGCCTATGGCCAGTCGGTGTACTCTGACAATAGTGGTGGCTCACTTTCCCTTGAACCCAACCTTTTTTACAACGGCGAGTACGGATTCGTTGATGGTAGCCTAGTGAACATCTCTGTTCTCCCGTATGTAGGGCTTTCAGGTCAGTGGAGATTCGCTGAAGTTTCGGATGATTTTGATGATATTCCCAACGGGATAAACGAACGCGATGGTAACGGTGACCTAGGTATAACCATAGGTACCGTCGGCGCGCGGCTCACTTACTTACATGATGTAACTAACGAACATGATGGATACGAAATTCAACTGCATTTAGGGCGAACCCTTGCTCTCCCTTTTGAGCAATTTACGCTAACGCCTTACGTTGAAGTCGATTTTCGCGATAAAAAGCTCTCGCAGCATCTCTATGATATCTCAGCTCAAGAATCCGCTGCGTCAGGTCTGAACACATACAGTTCTGGTAGCAGTTGGGTTTATCAAACAGGTCTGATTGGAATCTACACCATAACCCCAGATTGGTTAACGCTCGCAAAGTTTGAGTTGGAACATCATGACTCGGACAGCCCTTTAATTCAAAGAGATCTCGGCTGGTCTGTAAGCCTTGGGGTTACTTACAAATTTACGGAGTAGCAAACGAAAAAAGCCTCCGGTGCGGAGGCTTTAAAAGAATTAGTGGAAGCGTTACTTCATCACACGAGCTTTAAAGTTACGCCCTTTCATTTTACCGTTTTGAAGCTGCTTCAATGCTGGCTTTACAATCTCGTGTTCAACAGCCACGTACGAAACCATTGGAAGAATGTTGATCTTGCCGATTTTCTTACCATCCAGCCCAGCCTGTTTCGTTAGAGCACCTAATATGTCTCCAGCACGAACTTTCTGCTTCTTACCGCCAAGGATTTGAATCGTCTGCATCTTAGGGTAGAAAGGTCTCTCAACTGGTTTTTCTGGTAGTACAGCTGGAGAGATAGCGATATCCATGTATTCATCAATACGTGCGACACGATATTCTTCTTTCTCACTGTAGAAGCTGAACGCAACACCTTTAGAACCTGCACGACCAGTACGGCCAATTCGATGGACGTGCACTTCAGGGTCGCGTGACAATTCAAAATTGAACACCGCATCTAGGTTATCTACATCAAGGCCACGTGCAGCAACGTCGGTCGCTACAAGAATTGAGACACTTTTGTTAGCAAACATGGTCAATGCCTGTTCGCGTTCACGCTGCTCCATATCACCATGAAGCTCAACAACGCTGAACCCACGGTGGCTTAGCTCATCGGTCACCTTCTGGACTTCTTTCTTGGTATTACAGAACACAACTGACGACTCAGGTTTGTGTGTCAGTAATAAAGCTTCCAGAGCATCATCACGCTCTTCTGTTGTGTTTAACTTGTAGAATCGCTGCTCGATGGTCGTTGTCTGATGAGTTGATTCCACTTTGATCATTTGAGGATCTCGCATCACTTTAGATGCTAATGACTCAATGTTTTTCGGGAACGTCGCACTAAACAATAAGGTTTGTCTGTCTTGAGGTGCTTCGTCAATGATGGCGTCAATAGCCTCTTCGAAGCCCATTTCCAACATTCGATCAGCTTCATCCAGAACCAAAGTGTTCATCTCAGCTAGATTGATACGACCTTTAGAAAGGTGATCTAGAATACGTCCAGGCGTACCCACCAAGATATGCGCGCCATGCTCTAGTGAGCCAATTTGAGGCCCCATCGGCATGCCGCCACACAACGTGAGCACTTTGATGTTGTGAATACCTCTTGCCAGTGTACGAACCTCTTTCGCTACCTGATCGGCGAGCTCGCGAGTTGGACACAGTACCAAGGTCTGAACACGGAAGCGTTTAACGTTCAAATTACTTAGTAACCCAAGTGTAAACGCCGCTGTTTTACCCGATCCTGTCTTGCCCTGTCCAATCACGTCTTTACCTTCAAGAACAATCGGCAACGCCTGTTGTTGTATCGGTGTCATTTCCGTGTAGTCGAGGCTGTTCAGTGTCTCTATCAGTTCACTTCTAAGATTCAGGCTCTTAAATGAGGTTGTCACAAGTGTATCCTTCAAGGATGGCTAACGAATGTGGATCCGTAAGCAGTTAAAAAGTAAAAACCGCTTCAACAAGGAAGCGGTTTTGAATAATCCGTAAAGCGTATCGGCTGCTCTAACGAATTCCGTGTAGGAACTCGTGGCGCGTAGCCGGGTTGCTCTTAAAAATACCACCTAACGCAGTGGTGGTGGTTTCGCTTGTTGCATCCATCACTCCACGAGATTTCACGCAATAGTGCGTGGCATCAATGGTTACTGCAACATCATCAGACTCTAAGAGAGTTTGTAGCGCGACTAGAATTTGTTGAGTCATGCGCTCTTGCACTTGAGGGCGCTGCGCAAAGAAACGGACGATGCGGTTAATCTTAGACAAGCCAATGATTTTTCCGCGAGGAATATACGCCACAGTCGCACGGCCATCAATCGTTACTAAGTGATGCTCACAAGTGCTTGTCAGTGTGATGCCTTTTACGCGCACCATTTCACTCACATCCATCTTGTTTTCAATCACCGTGATTTTTGGGAAGTTAGCGTAATCAAGGCCAGAGAAAATCTCGTCAACGTACATCTTCGCAATGCGATGCGGCGTTTCTTCAAGACTGTCATCGGTAAGGTCCAGCTCAAGCAGAGAAAGAATTTCACGCATGTGATGCTGAATCTTTTCTTTTTTCTCTTCTCGACTGATTTGGTTCGGTAACATTGGTGTCTCCAAACCGCGGCTTTCTAGCGCATCTTTTACCAACTTCGCGGATTCGCTAAGACCTGACATTCCACTTCCTCTTACATAACCTTGCCGTTTAAACTTCAACCACTTGATTTGATTGAGGCGACAGACAAACTCTCGGCTCACCACTGAGCAACTTAACATACCCGTAAATAAAGGGATTTACCCCTTTCGGATGGCTGACAAGGATACTCGGATTTTTGAATAATTACACCCATATTTTATCCGTGGTCATTATTCTGGCTACGATTTCTGTGATAAAGTGATTTTTATTAAAAGCTAATATAATAACGATTTAGGACACTATTATGGGTTGCTGTGATGCTCCTGGCTTGATGCCAATCGAAGATGCGATGGAACAAATGCTGTCGCCAATTAAACCAATCCAAACCACCTTACAACTGCCTCTTGCCGAAGCCATTGGCTATGTTCTTGCTGAAGATATACTTTCTCCTATTTTCGTTCCGCCTTTTGATAACTCAGCAATGGACGGATACGCGATTCGTGTTGCCGATTTAACCAACAATAATGTTCTGCCTTTGGCGGGTAAATCTTTTGCAGGCCAACCTTTTGAGGGCGAATGGCCCAAAGGTACATGCGTTCGCATTATGACTGGCGCTCAAATTCCTGAAGGCTGTGATGCCGTCATCATGCAGGAAAACACTGAGCAGACAGAACAAGGCGTGCAGTTCAATCAGACCGATGTGAAGCCGCAGAATAACATTCGCCCTACAGGTGATGACATTCGCAAAGACGATGTTGTGCTGCCAAAAGGGGCACGCCTTACCGCTCGAGATATCCCGATGATTGCCACTTTGGGTATCAGCCATGTCACTGTCGTTCGTAAGCCTCGCGTTGCCTTCTTCTCAACAGGTGATGAGCTGAAGCCTCTTGGTGAGCCTCTCGAAGCTGGCCAGATATACGACAGTAATCGTTACGGCATAAAACCTCTTATTGAAAACTTCGGCTGCGAACCTGTCGATCTCGGTATTATTCCTGATTGCCCGGAAGAACTAAAAGCAACGTTTGAAAAAGCGCAGACTTTAGCTGACGTCGTTGTGACATCGGGTGGTGTGAGTGTCGGTGAAGCTGACTACACCAAAGATATATTGGAAGAACTCGGCCAAATCGGCTTCTGGAAGCTTGCCATCAAGCCGGGTAAGCCATTTGCATTTGGTAAGTTATCGACCGCTTGGTTCTGTGGACTTCCGGGTAACCCTGTTTCAGCAGTACTTACAATGTACGTTTTGGTTCAGCCAATGTTAGCGAAACTCGCTGGACACGCTGAGTGGAAAGCGCCTGAGTCTATACCGGCTACAACTCGAACTGCATTTAAGAAAGCGCCAGGACGTACAGATTACCAACGCGGCGTTTACACCATTGAAGATGGCAAGTTTGTTGTAGAAACGACAGGAAACCAAAGTTCTGGGGCTTTCCGCTCTATGAGTTTGGCAAATTGTTTTGTCGTTTTGGAACGTGAGCGAGGCCGTGTTGAAGTGGGTGAAACCGTGAATATCCAGTTGTTCAATTCAACCCTTTATTAGGAGTGAGCACATTGGAGATCCTTTCCGATCAAGAAATGCTTCGCTACAACCGTCAAATCATACTGAAGCAATTTGATTTTGATGGCCAAGAAGCACTAAAGCAAAGCTCTATTTTGATTCTTGGTGCTGGTGGCCTTGGCTGTGCGTCAAGCCAATACCTTGCAACAGCGGGGGTCGGCTCTCTGACCTTAATTGATGATGACGTTGTCGAACTGTCTAATCTGCAACGCCAAGTACTTCATTATGATGCTGACGTTGGTAAGAAGAAAGTCCTCTCTGCGTCTGAATCTCTGCAACAACTGAACCCTCACCTAGAAGTGCGAACGATAGATCAACGTTTGAGTGATGAGTATTTAAAAACAGAAATTGAGCAGCATACGCTAGTACTTGACGCATCGGATAACGTAGAGACTCGAAATCAGCTTAACCGCCTCTGCTATGAGTTAAAAACACCGCTTGTTTCTGGTGCAGCGATCAGAATGGAAGGCCAAGTCAGTGTCTTCACTTATCAGGATAAAGCACAACCTTGCTACCAGTGTTTAAGCTCGCTATTTGGCTCAGCAGCATTAAGCTGTGTTGAAGCCGGAGTCATGGCGCCAGTTGTCGGCATCATCGGTGCGGTACAAGCCATGGAAGCCATCAAAGTTATCGCCAATTATGGACAGGCGAAAGAAGGTAAGGTTTTGATCCTCGATGCGATGACCATGTCATGGCGAGAAATGAATCTGATGAAAATGCCGAATTGCCCCGTTTGTAGCTAAACTCACCAGAAACGGTCAGGAGTACAAAGGTTATTAGGATCTGTTGACCTTTTGAGCTGATTTTTGCAGCAGTTTGTGGGTTCTTTATACAAGGCAGAGGGTTTGAAATGTAGTTGCCCTACCTGATAAACCGATAACACAGTAGAAAGGAACCACAAACGCTGCCCAGAGGGTTCGGCTAAAAGCGTTTTACTCTTTGTTGAGAGGTGTTTTGCTTAGGTCACTAGGCGACAAACCTCTCGCCGCGACTAAAACGCTTTTATCTCGAACAAAATTTAACCGCAAAAGGTCAACAGACCCTATGAACAACCCCAAAATATTTCTGGCCGCCCTGCTCCTCTTATCACTGGTCTTGCTTGGACTGATAGCGCTCAATAAGCCAAAGCAAACCACTAGAGTTCAAGCGCTTGTAATAACTCAAACTCTCACCCAGTCACTTGATGGAAACCGACGCTTTCTGAATATTGAATTTAGCGATGGTGACCAAACTATGATTAGCATCCCACCTCAAACTGAATGTCCTGCCAATTCCATCGTGGAACTTGACAAGAAATCCGCACTCTTTTCTGACGCTATCAGCTATCGCTATGTACAGTGCAACACCTATACAAATAAACATTAACTGTCCCTGTTGTGACCTCTACAGCCCTGTTGTAAATTAGTTGCATAAAATTCATAAACTTATATAAGGAAGTATTATGCCACCGTTGATCACTCCAAAAGAGCTCGCTGAACTACAACAAACGGGAAAGTTGGTTGTACTCGACACAAGTATTGAATTTCAGATCCCATCAGAGCCAGAAAAAGACAAAGAGAACTTAATTCCAAATACTATTCGCTTTGATTACGACTCTGTGTTTTGCGATCCTGACGCTTCGCTTCCTCATATGATGCCTTCAGAAGAACGCTTCAACCAGCTAGCAAAAAGCATTGGACTCAATCAAGATTCCATTATTGTGGTCTACGACAACAGCGGAACTTTTGCTTCTCCACGTGCATGGTGGATGCTTAAAGCGATGGGGCACAAAGAAGTGTATATCTTGAATGGCGGCCTGACTGAGTGGAAGCTAGCTGGATATGACACTGTCACTTCTTACAAAAAGGCCGATACTGAAGGTAACTTTAACGGCAAACTCGACACTTCTTTCTTTGTTGATGCGCAATACGTACTTAACCAAATCTCGAACGCGTCCAACCAGACCGTTGATGCACGCTCTCATGCGCGATTCAATGCGGAAGTCGCCGAGCCAAGACCTGGTGTGCGAGCTGGCCATATTCCAAACTCAGTATGTCAGCCATTCGCTGAGTTGATGGAAGGCCACAAACTCAAACCTATTAGCGATCTAAAATCGATTTTGGAAAGCTCAATGGATAGCAATAAATCTCAACACATTTTCAGCTGTGGCTCAGGGGTGACGGCGGCTATTGTTCTTCTCGCAGCACAACTTTCCGGATATCAAAACTTGTCAGTGTATGACGGTTCTTGGACCGAGTGGGGTGCAAACGACAGTTTACCGATCAGCTAAAGGTTATTTCACACAAAGGCAGCCAATAACGGCTGCCTTTTCTTTTTCTACTGAACATATAATCAAAAATGCCTAAGTATGTCGCTGCCTTGAAAACGTTTGGCCGCTTCAGCTTCTATCTCTACCTTCCAATTTTTGTCGAACAGGCCATTTACGAATAGAAACGTCGTAGGTAAAGCGCCGACATCAAATGGAATGCGCTCCTTAGCTCTCTGATAACCTTCAAGATCTTCACGATTTACCATGTAAATCCGAACGCTAATCTGGTCCTGTATGTCCATTCTATTAGCTTGCAACACTCCACGTACATTTTGCCAAGCCAGTACAATCTGATCCTCAGCACTCTCAGGCACTTCGCTAAGCTCATTGATACCCAATTGCCCTGCGATATGAAGTCGTGTCGAACCTGATGGAATCATCGCACATTTGTGGTAGTTAGCCGCTGGCGGTGGAACCGTTGCAGGGCTCCAGATAATATTCATTAGACTTCCTTAGATAACATCACAATGTTAGGCGCTTCCGATAACATCGTACCAAGCTGATCAAAGTCCCCTATTTCTTTGCGCCACGCGATGTACTTATCGAAATGCTGAGGAGTTTGCCACTCTTCAAGTAACACTAACTCGTGCTGTCCTTGTACTTTCTCAAACAGATGGGCAGAGATATTCCCTTCAAAAGTCCTTGTATCTGGCAAAATTTCAGTAAAAAAGTCTTTGATTACCTGAGTATTTTCCGATGAGTGGCTTAGTTTAAATTGAACCAGAATGCTCATTTTTCCTCTCCTTTGGTCTCGTTTTTTGAGTTCGTGAGAGAGTTTAATTGTTTATAATTCGTGATAAATAAGGTACAGTTTCACAAATAGTTAGATTGAATAGAACAATAAAATTTTATGAAATCAGACCTACACCGCATGCAGGTATTCGCCCAAATTGTTGAATCTGGATCGATAACCAAAGCCGCCGATAAGCTGGACGTGTCTAAGTCTGTTCTAAGCCATCACCTTCAAGGTTTAGAGCAACATCTAGGCGTAAAACTGTTAACCAGAACAACGCGTCGTCAATCTCTTACTGAAGCGGGACAACGTTACTACCAACGATGCCTTGAAATGAAAAAACTGATGTCCTTGGCGGAAGAAGAAGTTCGTGATTCCAATACCGGACTTGCAGGCACAGTGACTGTCACCTCACCTCATACGCTGATGACTCATTTGATTGGGCCTTCGATGTGTGAATTTGTAAAGAACCATTCTGGTATTGAGCCACGATTATTAGCCAATGATATGCGGCTCAACTTGATTGATAAATACATCGACCTTTCAATAACAGTGGGTGAGTTACCCGACTCCAGTTCACGAGCCACCAAGATAGGCGAACTAGAGCAAGTGCTGTGCAGCTCTCCTGAATATCTCACGAAGAACAATATTACCCTTCCAGTGACTTCGACCGAGCTCATCGACTACGACTATATTGCTAATCAGTGGGAGGGTATAAACGTTGAACGCAAATTCTCCGTGGGGAAGCAAAGCATCACTTATCGATTCCACTCCACTCGTCTCGGAGATAGCGTACCCACAATCCGTATGATGACACTCTCAGGCTTAGGAATTGCGTGCTTACCTATTCTCGCCGTTGAAGATGACTTGAAGGAAGGCAGGTTGATCCGATTAACAGCGGCTGGGATGAGCCTTAAGGCGTCAGTCTGGGCTGTACACAACTACGGCTTGCAGATGCCCGCAAGAATTCGGGCATTTATCGATTTCGTAAAAGAGAAAGCAAAGGACAAACTATAAGAGAAGCACGAGGACATGACTCGTGCTTTTTAGCGAGCAATCTCTCGGGGTTATTTCATTTGTTCATCTAAGTTAAGCACAGTGAGCGCGTTACTTACGCTGGTAGCAATAACATCAATCACTCCCGTTCTAAGCGCGCCAAGCATAGCCAATGGTTTACTGTTTTCCGCCGCAATCGCGATGACCTCTGAAATGGGTCGGAATTCTTCAATGCTTAAGCCAATGACACGGTCACTCATGACAGTTTTAGCAGACTGCCCCTGAATATCGAAGAAATCATAGCCAGCAAAATCGCCGACTACCCCTTGAAGCATTCGTGATTGAACCACTTCATCTGCGGTGAACCATCCCAAGTCGACCATATAACTGTTCTCACTCATATCGCCAATACCGACCAAGGCGACATCTGCCTTACGAGCGAGATCCAGAGTTTGCTTTACTGTCGCATTCTGCATAAATGCGTGTTTCTGTTCTGGGTTTTCTGCGTATGCAGGGGCGTAAAGCGTTTCTGATGTACCGCCATAGCTTTTCGCAAATTGTCGGCAGATATGATCAGCGTTAAACATACCTCCTCTAGGGTGAATACCACCGATGCCACACACAAACTTCACATCTCGTTGAGGGATAACGCCAATATGATGGGCAACCGCTGAGACATTCCTTCCCTGACCGACTGTCACAACTGATCCATTTTGAATAGAGCTGGCCATGTATTTGGATACTAACCCTGCCACTTGCAAACGTTGCTGCTCTTCGCTCGGCTGATCAAGCGCAACCAAAGCACGCTTAACACCAAACCTTTCAATTAGCCTTTGCTCAATCTTGGCACTGAACACGGGGTGATATTTAACGGTAATCTCAACGATACCTTCATCACGGGCCTGCTTTAGCATTCGCCCTACTTTCGCTCGCGACACAGAAAACTTCTTGGATATTTCTTCCTGGGTTGCCCCGTCCTGATAGTAGGCAACGGAGATTTCGGTGAGTAGGTCAGCGCTGTCATCAGACATATCTTGTTGTGACTTGCTCATTTGGCTTGGGCTCCTATAGGGGAAAATACCTATGACATGTGCTCAGAGCTGTAGCATATGTCATCGCTATAGATAATTGCAACATTTGCTCATCGCCATGACAAATTCTCAGGCTATTTATTAAGCGCTACTTATTCTCCTCAACCCTTGTCATGCCTTGGCAAACGTTTAATTCGAATTGCCTGCGGAGGCAATTGGAGAAATACTTGATGAACATCACCATAAGCTTTAATTAGCGATTGACATTCTGTGTGGATGAGATAAATATGAACCCATCATTTACTCATCGAGAGAGCAAATGTTCACAACAAATGATCTCTCGCTGAAATTTATTCCGGTTAGTTGATTTAATGAACTCGGAAAGGGTTAAAAACGATTAGCTAACTCGCTTGCAATTGCACCACTCACATTAACTGTTTTGATGTGAACGCCCATTAAATAGGATGATCGAAATGAGCAACAAATTAGAGCAACTTCGTAAACTAACGACAGTCGTAGCAGACACTGGTGAAATCGATGCGATTAAAAAATACCAGCCAGAAGACGCAACTACTAACCCTTCTCTGATTCTTAAAGCCGCTCAAATCGAAGAATACGCGCCACTTATCGACGCTTCTATCGAATACGCAAAATCTCAAAGCAGCGACAAAGCTCAGCAAGTACAAGACACTTGCGACATGCTTGCTGTAAATATCGGTAAAGAAATCCTAAAGACTATCCCAGGTCGTATTTCTACAGAAGTTGACGCTCGTCTTTCTTACGATATGGAAGGCAGCGTAGCGAAAGCTCGCCAACTTGTGAAAATGTACAACGATGCAGGCATCACTAACGACCGCATCCTAATCAAGCTTGCTTCTACTTGGGAAGGTATCCGCGCAGCTGAGATCCTAGAAAAAGAAGGCATCAACTGTAACCTAACGCTTCTATTCTCATTTGCTCAGGCTCGTGCTTGTGCTGAAGCTGGCGTTTTCCTAATTTCTCCATTCGTTGGTCGTATCATGGACTGGTACAAAGCAAAAGAAGGCCGTGACTTCGAAGCTTCAGAAGATCCAGGCGTACTGTCAGTATCTAAGATCTACAACTACTATAAAGAGTACGGCTACAACACAGTGGTTATGGGCGCAAGCTTCCGTAACATCGGCGAGATCCTAGAACTTGCTGGCTGTGACCGTCTAACTATCGCTCCTGCTCTTCTTGCTGAACTAGAAGCAGCGGAAGGTGAAGTAGTAGAGAAGCTAGTTGATTCTAAAGGTGCTGCAGAGCGTCCAGCAGCAATGACTCACGCTGAATTCCTATGGGATCACAACCAAGATGCAATGGCCGTTGAGAAGCTGGCTGAAGGTATCCGCAACTTCGCTGTTGACCAAGGCAAACTTGAAGCGATGATCGAAGCTAAGCTTTAATCTCAACTTATTTTAAAAAGGGGAACGTTTGCGTTCCCCTCTTAATTTTCCTTTCTAGAATTTAATAATATTCGGTATTTATTATGGATCGTAAACATCTAGCTAATGCTATCCGTGCCCTTAGCATGGACGGCGTACAACAAGCCAACTCTGGTCACCCAGGCGCACCTATGGGTATGGCTGACATCGCTGAAGTTCTTTGGCGCTCTCACCTAAACCACAACCCAGCAAACCCAGAATGGGCTGACCGCGACCGTTTCGTACTATCAAACGGACACGGCTCTATGCTGATTTACTCTCTGCTTCACCTTGCGGGTTACGAGCTGTCTATTGATGACCTGAAAAACTTCCGTCAACTGCACTCTAAGACACCAGGTCACCCAGAGTACGGTTACGCACCGGGTATCGAAACGACGACTGGCCCACTAGGTCAAGGTATCACTAACGCGGTAGGTATGGCGCTGGCTGAGAAAACTCTAGCAGCACAATTCAACAAAGAAGGCCACGACATCGTTGACCACTTCACTTATGCATTCATGGGTGACGGCTGTCTGATGGAAGGTA